>Ga0209581_1000015_pt1 | contig 762805 bp, 657 predicted proteins | sample Coa_R2_FD_187160 | JGI IMG/M metagenome (GOLD analysis project Ga0209581, IMG submission 187160) | Surface soil microbial communities from Centralia Pennsylvania, which are recovering from an underground coalmine fire - Coalmine... | ecosystem: Environmental > Terrestrial > Soil > Unclassified... | reverse complement strand
CCGCTCGGCACTCATGCTGGTGGCCGCGCGGCTGCGGCATGTGGCCGCCACCCGGTGGGGCACGAAACGCTACTTGCAGATGAACAGGCTGGCCGAAGTCCGGGCCATCGCCTGAGCCGCTTTGCCAGTGGTCCCCATGGCGACCACTGGCAAAACAACGTCAACCAACAACCTTCCTAAGTTCCAAGGAAGATCGAAAGTGCGAAACTTACTGGACACTACCTCAATCAGCAGAATGTAAGTGAGAAACCTACACCATGCTCGACTCGCCACAGAGGATTCAACAAAGCAATGGTTCACGGCCACCTTCAACTGAAGCATGGTGCGTCACTGGCTGAACTCGTCGGCAAACTTATCCTCGAAATTGACCCGAATTTCAACGAGAACAAATCCGCCAGACGAAATCCTCAGCCATAGCAGCGCAGAACGGTTCGTGATCACCGCGGGCCCACGACTCCATAATCTGTTGCACAAGAGCTTTGTTGTCTATAGCGCTCATGAATCCCTCTCCGTTCAAAAAAACGTCTCTCTTCATTCTCCAAAAGAGATTTGTGCTCTCTCTTTAGATTCTTCTTGTCACACCGGTTATTGCCGCGAAACGATGCTGGTAAACTCGGATCGTACGCTTCGGGTACCAGCAAACAAAACGCACACGAACATCCCCAGGCTAAAGGTTCTGTCCGGACTGGAGAAAACTCCGCGAGGCCGGCTGTTGCCTTGTATTGCGGGATTGCGTCAAGCTCTTTGAAGGCACTGGTGAATGCGTTTGAGAGCCTCTACATGGTGCGAGGCTGAACTTCCTCATGAATCGGGGGAAGTACAGGTCGTGGACACGGCGTGCAAGATGCTTTGGTAGGCAACTCCAGGGAGACGCTAAATTCAGGCAGGCTTGGGTCTAGGCAGGTTCGGCGGGACACCAAGATGCTTTGTACCCCAACTACACATCGCCTCCATGACCGGTATCAAGTCGCTTCCCGCATCGCTCAACATGTAGTCGACTCGGGGTGGAACTGCGTTGGAGGCCAGCCGCTTAATAACTCCATCTGTTTCGAGTTCGCGCAGTTGTGCGGTTAAGACCTTCTCCGTCACACCAGGCAACAAATCCCGAATCTCCGCAAAGCGTCGAGTTCCGAACGACAGATGCCAGACGATCAGTACCTTCCATTTCCCTGCGAGGACATTCGAAGTTGCCTGCACTGGGCATCCGAAGTGCTCTTTCATTTGACCCCCGAGCTTACAAAATTGTGCGTTCTTCCCAAACTGGTTGCTTGCATTTTATTCTTCATTCGCTATCAACGGAACCGCTGATTTCTCGATTGCATAGTTGCAGTTTAGGAAATCAATGTCTTAAACCTTTTGATGTAAGCTTACGTCGACCGCGTTGAGAATGATCGTCAGGATTACGATGTCCAAGAATTAGCGCGCTGCTCATGCAGTTAGCTTTTTAACGATTTTTACATTCAATCAAGGAGTCGGTGTGTGGAGATTCCCTCGAATCCGTTGGCAGTTCTCACCTTCATTTCCGCCCCAGCGGTTCTGACGAACGCATCCTGTGTGCTTCTGTTTGGTACGGGCAACCGTTATGGGCGAGCCGTAGACCGCGTGCATGAACTCGCCGACCTTATTGAACAGAACGCAGGCCTCGAGGAGGCGGAATTAAGGCTCCGTATCCGCCAACTCGAAGCTGGGGAAACTCGGACGATGCTAATCGTACGCGCACTGACGTGCTTCTACACCTCAGTCGCTTCATTTGTGGCCAGCACGCTGATTTCTCTGATTGGCGCGGTACTAGTTTCAAGTAGCAGCAGAGTTCCAGTTCCATTCATTTTTGCTGTTGCGTTCTTGGCAGGGACAGTCGGAGTCATCACCATGATTAGCGGCGCGGCAATGCTGGCGCGAGAGACGACATTCTCGTTCCGTGTTTTGCAGGAAGAAAAAAACTACCTCTCAGGACGTGTGAGTGAGCGCTTGTCGAAGCTCGCGCGGCCAATCTCCAACTAGCAAGAACACTATTGGAAAGGAACGGTGCTATGGATAAGTCAACTCTAACAATAAGTCCTGAGGATGCGGTCGTTCTATTTGCCGACCTTCAGGCTGGAATTATCGAACTATCCGCAACCAACTCGCTGGAGCGGGTCAGAAAGGCAGTCAAAGAATTGGCGAAGCTCGCCAAGCTCCTGCAAATCCCCGTTTTTGTTACGGGGGTTCGCGGCGAAAATGGGGAACCCGCTAAGGTGATTCCGGAAGTTGGAGAGATACTTGGAGAACTGCCCACCCTTCATCGGACGACCTGTGATGCTTTTCAGAATGCGGAGATTGTCTCGGCAATCAAGGGGACTGGTCGCAAGACCCTTCTGGTTTCCGGCGTTGCGACTGAACTTGCTGTTCAGCTTGCCGCGCTTGGTGGTGTCGACCAGGGATACAGGGTATATGTGGTGCTGGACGCATGTGGTGGCATGAACGAGCGCACTGAGCAGGCGGCGCTGTTCCGAATGAACAAGGCTGGCGCCACTACCGTGTCGGTCATGACTCTGGCTGGTGAACTGGCTGGCGATTTCCGCGACCCCAAAGCGCAGCAGGCTATTGGAATCGTTTATGAAATGGCGAAGGTGTGAGCGGCACCTGGTCCGAATAGATTCCGTCCGGCCATTGGTTCGAACGATTGCCGTTCTGCTGTCGTTGGTGTCAGCAGGAACTTTTGCAGGGGCGCAGGATTTCCAATCTTGGAGTGAACTCGACTTCACTGCCTCGTGGAAAAAGGTCGACCTCCTAATTCCGCTGCTTGCGCGGGTTGATTCAAGCCTGCCGAATCCACAGCTTGCCGCAACAGGAGTGACGGCCGACATCCCCCTGCATGGGCACCTTACACTCACCGGCGGATACCTTTTCGCAGTGGTTCCGCAGCAATCGCTAGACGTGCATCTGCCGCTCATCGCACTATCCCCAACGTTTCGGCTCCACCGTTTTATGCTGGCTGACCGCAACCGTTTCGAGAAGCTTATCGGGTTCGGGAACTCGCCTGTGCGTTATCGAAACCGGTTTCTGCTCGACGCACCGTTCGGAACAAAGGAGCGTTCGCACGCATTCGTTGACGACGAAATTATTTTCAATCTCACAGCGGGCAACTGGAACCAGAATCGGTTCCAAATAGGGAGCGGGCTGCAACTAACCCAACGGATTTCTCTTGACGTCTACTACCTCCGAAGAAACCTAAGCGGACACGTTTCCACGCAGAATGTGCTCGGCACCGCGCTGAGAATAAATTTAAAACCCTGGAAGGAAAGAATCGCAAGCAACGATTGAATTCTCCAATAGGCGCCGGAAATTAGCCTTTGTCGGCGTATTCTAGACCCCAGTCGCCGCCAGAACCCCTGCTCCGGCATGCTCCTTTTCCACCGCCGCGACGCACTCTTCCAGAATATCGAGCGCAATCTCCGCCTCATGCTCATTCACAACCAGCGGCGGAGCCAGCCGGATCGAGGTCTCTCCGCAGCCCAGAATCAGCAGCCCCCGCTCAAAGGCCAAGTCCACAATCCGGTCGCGCCATTCTCCCGCCACCTCGCGCGTAGACGGGTCTTTCACAATCTCGATGCCGATCATCAGACCGCGCCCGCGCACATCGCCTACAATTGCGTGCCGCGCCGGCCACCCATGCAGGCGCGAAAGCATCTGCTCGCCTACCTTCGCAGCATTGGCAATTCCCTCGCGTTCGAGAATCTCCATCGTCGCCAGCGCCGCCGCAATCGAGACCGGGTTTCCGCCAAAGGTCGAAGCGTGCGAGCCCGGCTTCCAGTCCATGATCTCCGCGCGTGTCATGCAGATACCCAGCGGCATTCCTGAAGCGATGCCCTTGGCACTGCACACAATGTCCGGCTGCACGCCCGAGTGCTCAATCGCCCACCATTTGCCCGTGCGTCCCGCACCCGACTGCACCTCATCGGCCACCAGCAGAATGCCGTACTTGTCGCAGATGCGCCGCAGCTCGCGCAAAAACACATCCGGGGCCACAAGGTAACCGCCCTCGCCCTGAATCGGTTCAACAAAGATCGCGGCCACCTCTTCCGGCGGCAGGTTCGTCTTGAACAGCCGGTCTTCAATGTACCGGGCGCATCCCAGCGCATATTTTTCCTGCTCTTTCGCATCTCCGCAACAGCCCCGGTAAAGGTTTGGATATGGCACATGCGTCACTCCCGGCACCAGCGGAGCAAAGCGGCGGCGCTGCTGCGGCTTCGACGCCGTCAGAGAAAGCGCGCCCATCGTACGTCCATGGAACGCCCCCAGAAACGCAATGATGTGCTGGCGTCCCGTATGGTAGCGGGCAATCTTCAGCGCGCACTCCACCGCCTCCGCCCCAGAGTTGCCATAGTAAAAGCGGTGCGGCCCCGGCATCGGCGCAATCGCAGACAGGCGCTCCGCCAGCGTCACCAGCGACTCGTAATAAAAGTCTGTCCCCGATATATGGATCAGCTCCGCCGCCTGCTTCTGGATCGCCGCCACCACCTCCGGATGACAATGCCCCGTCGAAGTCACGGCAATGCCCGCGGCAAAATCCAGAAACTCATTCCCGTCCACATCCGTCACCCGCACGCCCTTGCCGCTCTTCGCCACCAGTGGATACGAACGCGTATAGCTGGGCGAGATCAGTCGGTCATCTTCGGCAACAATCCGCCTGGCATTCGGCCCCGGCAACGGCCCATTCAACTTCGGCCCAAATTTCTTCAGAATTTCAGTGCTCTGCATCTTTTTTCTCCTGTGCTGATCATCGACTTATTGTTGTGGCAGGTCTGTCATCCATTGAATGCACCACTCTGTCTTTTTCATCCTGAGCGGAGCGCAGCGTATCGAAGGACCTGCATTCCTGATAGGGAGAAAGTCTCTCTTCTGGCATGACACGCCGCAGATAGAGGAGCGCCACGGGCAGCGGTGACTAGTCACTGCCGAAGAGGCTAGGTCGTGTGCGGGTAGGCAGAACGCGAAGATGCTTGCGGGGAGCAATGGCGCGCGCAAAAGACCGGCTCCAGCTATGCATGCCGACCACAGCGCCGGAAATATGCTCTTTGCTGCGCATCCTGTTCCTGAGAATAGCACGTCAGCTGCCAGGCAGAAAAGCGAAAGATACACAAAGGTTGCGTCGCAGTTTGGGTTTGTTTTGAAGGGGCACAGCTTCAGCTGTGCCGAAACGGGGTGGCTTTAGCCCGTGTAAATAGAAGAGTTTAGCAGGAAATATAGAGGGTCTGAAAAATCAGGCGGTCACCAGTGAGGTAGCACCGACAGCGACCGTTTTCGCCTTCGTCTTTTCCGTTGCCAGCGTCACCAGCTTCCAGGCCGAGCGGTCTTTGAGCAGCCGTGCCACCAGCGCAGTGTGCATGGCGTGTCCGGCGCGCTCCGCCACCACACGGCCCAGAATCTGTCGTCCGGCCAGCGCCAGATCGCCGATAAGATCCAGCACCTTGTGGCGAACAAACTCATCGTCAAAGCGCAGCGGCCCATTGACCACACCCTTACGGGTAAGAATGATGGCACTCAATTCAGAAACGCCGCGAATCAGTCCCATATTGCGCAGCATCTGCTCGTCTTCCTTGTAGCCAAAAGTGCGCGCCGGGGCAATCTGGTTCCCGTAATTACCTGCGGCCAGATCTACGGCAAAGGCCTGCTGTCCAATAGGAGACGGAAAATCAATGTGGTAGGAAACGTTGTACCCTTCACCGGGATACACACCGATAAATTTGTCACCCTCGCGCACTTCCACTTTTTTCAAAATACGCAGATACTCACGCTTGCGCCGCTGCGTCTTCACACCCACCTGCTCAAAGGCCTCGATATAAGGCAGCGCGCTGCCATCCAAGATCGGAAGCTCAAGATTGTCCAGCTCGACAATGGCATTATCAATTCCGCGTCCAATAAATGCGGAGAGCAAGTGTTCCGTCGTCGAGATAAGGACGCTCTGCCGCATCAGGCTCGTGGCATAGCTCACCTTGGCAATGTTGCGGCACGTCGCCGGAACTTCAAAGTTGTCCAGGTCCGTTCTGCGAAAGACAATGCCGGAACCGGCAGGCGCAGGAAGCAGACGCATCCGCACAGGCGCGCCACTGTGGAGCCCTACGCCGGAAAATTCGACCGGGGCAGCAATCGTCTGCTCAAAGTGCAACAATGGATCGGGCAAAAATGACTCCAGAAAAAATGAAATGATTGCTCGATTTCTTTCTTTAACGACATAGACTACTTCGGAGGGCGAAAGTTTCGTTGTTGTAAATTTGCCACAACACAGTGGCAGAACCGCACCGCATCCTAAAAATGTGCATGGGTTGTAAATGGTTGAACAAACAGGCAGTTACCGTATAGATACCCTGTTGGCAAAGGCCGCATCCCACGGTAAGCCATTGCTCGTTCTGCTTCAGGAGATGGTCGAGATCGAGTCCCCGAGCGATGATAAGTCCGCTGTGGACCGCTGCGTGGCCTTCGTTGCAAAGCAATGCGAGCGCACCGGAGGCCGTGTTCGCCTCCACAAGCAGAAAATCTTCGGCGATCTGCTGGAGGCGCGCTTTGGCCCGAAGAAGAGCGCGCAGAAACCTGTCCTTCTGCTGGGACATTTGGATACGGTCTGGCCTCTCGGAACACTAAAGAGTATGCCCTTTCGCGTAGCCAAAGGACGCGTGTGGGGGCCAGGCGTCCTGGACATGAAGGCGGGAGTGGCCATGGCTTTGACTGCCATCTCGCTCCTGCAGGAAGAAAACCGGCTGAAGCGTCCTGTGATTCTGCTGCTCAACAGCGATGAAGAAGTGGGCAGCACAGCATCGCGTTCGGTAACCGAGAAGCTGGCGCTCGAATGCGAGGCCGTCTATGTTCTGGAACCGGCGCAGGGACTGGAAGGTGCATACAAGACCTCACGCAAGGGAGTTGGCAACTATCGCGTGAGTGTAAAGGGCGTGGCCGCGCACAGCGGGGTGGATTTTGAGCGCGGGCACAGCGCCATCGCCGAACTTGCACGGCAGATCGTGCGTATGACAGGTTTCACCGATTTAGAACGTGGAACGACCGTGAATGTTGGAACCATTCAGGGAGGAACGCGATCTAACGTAATAGCAGCCGAGGCCCATGCTGAAGTGGATGTACGGATTGTGAGGGCCAGAGATGCGGCGCGCGTGGAGAAACAATTTCGTTCCCTGCGCGTCTTTGATAACAAGTGCAGTCTGCACGTTGAAGGCGGACTGAACCGTCCTCCGATGGAGCGCACGCGCGGAACGGTCGCGCTCTACAAGCGGGCCGCAGCCTGTGCCCGCGCGCTTGGATTTGCATTGCAGGAAGCGGCCACGGGAGGCGGTTCAGACGGCAACTTCACCTCCGCCCTGGGCGTGCCTACATTAGACGGAATGGGAGCAGTAGGAGAAGGCGCACACGCCGCGCACGAATCCATCCTGCTCGAACACCTGGCGCCGCGAACGGCCCTGCTGGCAGCCATGCTGGAATGAGGTCCTGATGCTGAAGTTCATTGAATTCGCACTGCTGGCCGTATCCCTGCTGATCGTCTTCGGACTGGTCACCGTTTCCCCCTGCGCGGAAGCCTCTCTGCCCGAGACCACGGAAAGCGGCGAGGTAGAAGCCCCGGCACTCCCCAAGCTGTAACGGGGTTTTATCCCCATCACATTTTCATCCTGAGCGTAGCGCCGCAGGCGCGCCGACTTGCTGACCCGCTGAATCGCTTCCGTTCCTGATACCCTCAAATCAGTTATGCAGAAAACCGAAACACGGGTCCGCTTCGCGCCTTCGCCTACCGGACTTCTTCACGTGGGCAATGCCCGCACGGCGCTTTACAACTGGCTGGTGGCCCGCCACACAGGCGGAAAATTCATCCTTCGTATTGAAGACACCGACGTGGAGCGCAGCCGGGAAGAGCACGAAAGGCAGCTCATCGAAGACCTGCGCTGGCTCGGCCTCGACTGGGACGAGGGCCCCGAAACGGGCGGCCCCCACGGGCCATATCGTCAATCAGAGCGGCTGGACATCTATCGCAAACATACCGACCAGCTCCTGCGCGAAGGCAAGGCGTACCGTTGCTTCTGTACCACCGAGGAACTCGAAGCCGAGCGCCAGAAGGCCATCGCCGAACACCGCCCGCAGGTCTATTCAGGCAAGTGCCGCGCCATTTCCCAAAGTGACTCAGATGCACGCGCCGCCTCAGGCGAGTCATTTGCTGTGCGTCTGCGCATCCCGGAAAAACCTTTGCGCTTTCACGACATCGTGCGCGGCGAAGTCGAGTTTCCCAACGAGACCGTCAGCGATCCGATCCTTGTCCGCTCGAGCGGCGTGCCTGTTTACAACTATGTAGTCACAGTAGATGACGCGCTGATGGAGATCACGCACGTCATTCGCGGTGACGACCACATCTCGAACACGCCCAAACAGGTGGCCATCTACGAAGCCTTCGGCTGGCCCGTGCCTGAGTTCGCGCATCTCTCTACGATTCTTGGCAGCGACCGCGAGCGGCTCTCGAAGCGCCATGGTGCGACTTCGATTGCAAGCTTCCGCGAGATGGGTATTCTGCCCGAAGCACTCGTGAACTACCTCGCCCTGCTGGGATGGGGCGCCGAAGGCGGCACACGCGAAACCTTCACGCCTGAGGAGCTGATTCACGAATTCAAGCTGGAGCGCGTCACGGCCTCACCCGCCGTCTTTGACTTCGACAAGCTGCACTGGCTCAACCGGCACTACCTGAAGTTGGCAGACCCGGCACGTGTGCTCGACCTGGCATGGCCGTACTTTGAGAAGAAAGGCCTTCTGCCCGCCCACACTGCGGCCGAGAAGAAGATTGCCGACTGGTTTGGAAAGCTCATCGCCCTCTTTCTGCCTTCGGTGGACCGCCTGGAGCAATTGCCGGAAAAGGCGCAGTTCCTCTTTCACTTCGATCCGGCGGCGGCAAAGGCGAGCGAAGAGAATGCGGTCATTCTCGCAACAGAAGCCGCGCAGAAGGTGCTTGCGGCCTTTGCGCAGCGCGTTCGCACGCATCAGGGCGCAGTCACGCCCGAGTTGTTCAAAAGCTGGATGAATGAGATCAAGTCCGCAACCGGAGCAAAGGGCAAAGAATTGTTTCACCCTGTGCGCATCGCGCTCACCGGAGCACACTCCGGCCCCGAATTCGACAAGCTCATTCCCCTGCTGGAAGAAGGCAGCCCGCTGGCGCTTCCCGCACACATATTGAGCGTGCGCGAACGGGTCGAGCAATTCATTTCCGCATGAGCGCAGCACAGCATCTCCTGTTTCCACACAGTTGGAGTGTTCGGGTCCTTGAACGGCGCCCGCTCATCGCACCCAGGCGGCAGTTTGTCTATCCTCAGCAGGCAGAAGAGGTGGAGCGCGGTGCACTGGAACTGCTCATCCAGCCATCAGCCGGAGAAAAATTCCTCGCCACCTGCGCACTGGGCTTTGGCGATCCCTCTGCGCCCACCGGCGTGTGGAGCTGCCCGCATCCGGACTGGCTTTGCGCCGCATCCGGAGGTTATGTATATCTGGTCCACACACTGCGGCCCGAAGAATGGCAGATGGTTCCCTATCGTCCCGTCCTCGGAATCCGCGCTGTGCCCGAGCAGCACCTTCTGCTCTTCCTCGGCCACCAGGCCATCTGCGCCTGGGGCGGCGAAGGACAGGCGTGGGAGTCAGAGCGCCTCTCATGGGAAGGCATCGAAATTACCAGCATCTCCGGAAACATCCTGCACGGCCTCGGATGGGACCTGATGACTGACAAAGATGTGCCCTTTGCTCTGGACTTACAAACTGGCATTCGCATTTAAGCTGCCGTTCCATTCCGGTAAAAACTAAGCGCGGCATCACCCTGTTCCAGCAGGCGATAACGTTGCAGGCTTCCATATATCTCATCCAGCGACTGTTTGCGAGAGTGCTCCGCAACCACAACAGCGCCGGGCGCAAGCAGGCGCTCTTGCGGGCCTCCCAGCGCTTCGAGCGTGCGGGCGTATTGGTCCGCATTTTTATATGGCGGATCCAGAAACACGATGTCGAAGCTCTGCCTCTGTTCCTGGAGATGTTTCAGTGATGTTGCGACACTGCGCGTGTCCAATTGAAAGCCCTCGCTGATTCCCAGAGACTTCAGATTGGACCGAATCGCAGCAATGGCCGCAGCCGCCTTTTCCACAAACACCACACCAGCGGCCCCACGGCTCAGCGCCTCGATTCCATTGGCCCCGGAACCGGCATACAAATCAAGAAACATCGCACCTTCCATGCGCGGAGCAAGCACATTAAACAGCGTCTCGCGCAGGCGGTCGCTGGTCGGGCGCGTATCCACGCCACGGGGGGCCACCAGCGCGCGTGAACGGTACTTTCCAGCAATCACCCGCATCGTTCTGATGGTATACCGCCATATACAATGATGAAGGACGAGGACGAAAGCAATGCGCGGCTGGTCATTTCCGCTGGGTCGCTGGATGGGCGTGGATCTGCGCATCCACACCTTCTTCCTGCTTCTCCTCGGCTTTAGCCTGCTGGCCACCAGCCTGAACGTGCCTACATGGCGCGCCATCTTTCTCTGGGGCATTCTGCTGCTGGCCGTCTTTGTGCGCGAAATCGCGCGCGTCATCACTGCCGCTTATCACGGGGTACAGCTGCGCAGCATCCTGCTGCTCCCCATCGGCGGACTCTTCTCCTACGCAAATCCTGACAGCGCCGAGCGCGCCAGCGAAGGCAAGGTGCAGACCTCCATGGCCCTCGTCGGCCCGCTCGCCAATTTCGCCTTTGCTCTTGTCGTTGGAGCATTGATCCTCGGCGCGTCGCCGAACGTACCCGTTTTTGCCAAGCCGCTTGTCACGCCGCTGCACCTGATGCGCTCCGCCGTATGGCTGAACGTGATTCTTGGCGCGCTCAATTTTGTTCCCGCCTATCCGCTCGATGCGGGCCGCATGCTCCGTGGCGGATTCAGCCGCGCCCATGGTGCGGTCAAGGGCACGCGCGCCGCCTCCGGCATTGGCCAGATGCTCGGCCTGCTGGCCGTACTCGGGGGCATCGCCCTGCTCTTTCTTCCCGGCTCCGGACTGGGCACCAACCTGAGCCCCTGGCTCATCATGGGAGGCTTTTTCATCTTCATTGGGGCGCAGCTTGAAGACCAGGGCCTGATGTTCCAGTCTGTCGTGGACACGGTCACCATGCGGGACGTCATGCTCACCAACTTCGCCACGCTCTCGCCCTCGGACACTCTGGAAGACGCCCTCCACCAGGCCATCCACTCCCTTCAGGACGAGTTCCCTGTTGTGCGCGGCGCAAACCTGGTCGGAGTGGTCTCGCGCCAGGGCATCATCGAGGCCCTTCGCAGCGAAGGCAACGGATATGTGCAGTCCATCATGTCGCGCGCCTTTCAGGTAGCGCAACCCGATGATTCACTGGGACAGATGATCCGCCGCATGTCCGGCGGCAAAATGTCCCTCGTTCCGGTAACAGAAGGCGGTCGCATCGTCGGCATCGTCACGCTCCAGAACCTGATGCACAGCATGGGCATGCTCGCCGAACACCGCAGATTCAAGCGCGAAGGCTGAGTCCCGCCCTTGAGCAGGGGGTATCCCCCCTCCCCTGCTTAGGGGCCGTTTCCTTTATTTTCAATGACTTAGCGGGGGATTATCCCCCGCTATCTTACTGATTCTGCAGGGGTTAAGTGCGATCTAGTATTTTCAATCACTTACGAGGGGGTCCCATGAAAGCGCCCGCACGAGGCGCAGGCTTTTTTTGGCAACCTTAGCTCTTAAGTTCAGGATAGCAAATTGCGTGGAAATTACCGGCAGCTCCAGTTTTGGAATAAGTGGTTTATTTTATGTGGGTTGCGTGTGAAGTGGATGGGAGAGGGACTTGACAAAAATTTTCCACAAGGGAGTCATAGCAGCGTAACACCGGGTCCCATCCTTCGCGACAGCAAAGGTGGGAACCTTCGCAGGATTACGCAGCACGGAAGGGCAAAGCGAATGATCAACCCGAAATCTCTCTTACCTCGGTAGCAACACGAACCGCCTCTGGTTTTTGCGGCAGCTCATCCATGCGGCCAAAGATCATCTTTCCGGACGCGGTCTGCAGCACCGATGTCACATTGATCTCCACCGCACGGCCAATCATCCGCCGCGCATGGTCTACCACCACCATCGTGCCGTCATCCAGATAGCCAACCCCCTGGTCGTACTCCTTGCCTTCTTTCAGGATTACGATGTTCATCTTCTCACCGGGGAGAACCACAGGCTTAAGTGAATTGGCCAGATCATTGATGTTCAGCACCTGCACGCGATGTACCTGCGCGACCTTGTTCAGGTTGAAATCAGTGGTGATGATCTTTGCCTCAAACTTTTTTGCCAGCTCAATCAGCTTCAGGTCCACTTCCCGTGCCTGCGGGAAATCGTCCTTCACGATCTGCACATTCAGCAGCGAGTTGCCCTGCATCCGCTGGAGCACATCGAGCCCGCGCCTTCCGCGCTGCCGCTTCGAGCTGTCGGTGGAATCGGCCACCATTTGCAGCTCATGCAGAACAAATTCAGGGACGACCAGTGTCCCATCCACAAATCCGGTTTCGGCCATGTCAGCAATACGACCATCAATAATCGCGCTTGTGTCCAGCAGCTTCATGTCCCGTCTCGTCTGCCTGTCGCCGGTAAACAGTCCGCCCAGCGCGGAGAGGTTCAGCAGGTCCCCTTTGCTCGCACCCACCACAAGGCCCACGTAGGACATGAGCAGCAGCACAAAAATCTGCAGGACACTGCGCACACTTCCGGCGGGAAGGCTATTGGCCAGCACCAGGCTGAACAGAAAGGCGCCGAAGATGCCGAGAACACTTCCGGCCACAGCGCCAATCAGCCGGCGCAGCCCCAGCGCGCGCACACGTACTTCAAAGAGGATCACCAGGGCGGCAGCCGCCGCTCCCACACCCGCCGACACAGTTGCGGACAATCCAAACGGCCGAAAGAAGTAACAGGCAGCAGCAAATACAAGAACAAAAACAACGCGTATAAAAACGAGGTCCATACGGATCCCCCGAATATCATCTTTGCCGCAGCCAGAAACTGCTTTTGCGCGGCACCCGGAGTATACGCATACGCCTGCGCTTTCTGCAAAAGGAAAAGGCACCGCAACGCGATGCCTTTTTTCTGCTGCTGAAAACAGAGTTACTGCAACAGCGTCCCGTTTTCCTGTTCCTGCTTGGCTTCCTCCGGCGGAATGACAACGGCCGCGGCGACCTTGTCGTCCTCTTCCAGATTCAGCAGCCTGACACCCTGCGTCGAGCGCCCAGCCTCGCGGACCGTCTTCGTATCAATGCGGATGATCTTGCCAAACTGGCTGATGATCATCAGCTCCGAGGTTTCGTCCACAAGCTGAATCGAAGAGACCTTGCCATTGCGCGGGGTGGTCTTAACGTTGATGACGCCCTTGCCGCCGCGCGTCTGCAAGCGGTACTCATCCACGTCCGTACGTTTGCCGTAGCCGTTTTCCGTCACGCTGAGAATCAGGCAGGCGCAGCTTACGCCATTCTCGTTCCTGCGTTCTTTCGGAGTAACAGCAATGCCTACCAGGTAATCGTTCCTGCCCAGCTCGATGCCGCGCACACCGCGCGCCGGACGCCCCATGGACCGCACGTCATCCTCATCAAAGCGGATAGCCATGCCTTCGTGCGTTGCCAGGAAGACAATCTGCTTTCCATCGGTGATGCGAACGCCCACCAGCTCATCATCCTCATCCAGACCGATGGCGATGATGCCGCGCGCCATTACATTGGAGAAGTCCTTGAGCGGCGTCTTCTTCACTGTTCCCTTGCGCGTGGCAAAGAAGATGTACTTGCCCTCTTCTTCCAGATTGCGGACGCCCAGAATCGTGCGCACCGTCTCGCCGGGCTGTAGATTCAGCAGGCTCTGGATGGACTTGCCCTTGCCCGCCGCGCCAACATCGGGAATCTCATAGACCTTCAGCCAGTACACACGCCCGGTATTGGTAAAGCAGAGCAGGTACGCATGGGTGGACTCGATGATGAGCTGCGAGACAAAGTCCTCGTCGCGCGTCTTCATCCCGGTGCGGCCCTGGCCTCCGCGGCGCTGTTGGCGATAGGTGGAGATCGGCGTGCGCTTCAGGTACCCCTGATGCGAAACCGTGACGGCAACCTGCTCATCTGCAATCAGGTCTTCGAGCTTCAGCTCTACCGTCTCGTCAATGATCTCCGTGCGGCGAGCATCGCCATAGTCCTTGCGGATTGCCTCCAGCTCCTTCACAATGACTGAGCGCAGCTTCTTCTCTGAAACCAGAATGGATTCGTACTCCTCAATGCGCTCGCGCACCTCGGCAAGTTCCTTCAGCAGCTCATCAATCGAAAGCTGCGTGAGGCGATACAGTTGCAGCTCGAGGATGGCATCAATCTGGCGATAGCTCAGTGTGAGCGTCGGTGTAATGAGCGTCGCCGGATCAATGGCATACTTGGCCGAATCCAGCGTGACACCTTTCAGCGCCTGGTCCCGCACAGTAATCGTCTTGCCGGAGAAGAACTGGAAGAGGTTTTCGCGGGCATCCGCACGGGAGCCTGATCCGCGAATGATCTTAATCACGTTGTCCAGATGGTCCAGGGCAATCTGGTAGCCGATGAGGATATGCTCCCGCTCACGCGCCTTGCGCAGCAGGAAGGCGGTGCGGCGGCGGACCACATCCACACGATGATCAATGAAGTGGCGAATGGCATCCGGCAGCGAAAGCTCGCGTGGCTGGCCATTCACGACGGCCAGAAAGATCATCGAGAAGCTTTCCTGCATCTGCGTGTGCTTGTAAAGCTGGTTGAGCACAATCTGCGGCTCGGCCCCGCGCTTCAGCTCAATCACGATACGCATGCCGTCGCGGTCGCTCTCGTCGCGAACGTCAGAGATTTCGTCCACCGTCTTCTCATTCACCAGCTCGGCAATACGCTTGATCAGCGTGTTTTTGTTGACCTGGTAAGGAATTTCGCTGACGATAATCGCCTGACGGCCCTGCGTCAGGTTCTCGATGGCGCATTTGGCGCGCATCAGGAAGCGGCCACGACCCGTTTTATATGCCTGCGCAATGCCGCTGCGTCCGTAGATAAAGCCGCCCGTCGGGAAATCCGGCCCCTGCACGTGTTTCAGCACTTCGGCCAGCCCTGCGTGCGGATTGTTCACCATCTCTATGGCGGCGTTGATGACTTCCGTCAGATTGTGTGGCGGAATGTTGGTGGCCATGCCGACCGCGATGCCATTCGCGCCATTGATGATGAGATTCGGAATGCGCGTCGGCAGGACCGCCGGCTCATAGGTGGACTCGTCATAGTTAGGGACAAAGTCCACTGTCTCCTGATCAATGTCGGCCAGCATCTCGCCGGCAACACGCATCATGCGGCATTCGGTGTAACGCATCGCCGCCGGAGGATCACCGTCTACCGAGCCGAAGTTTCCCTGCCCATCCACCAGCGGATAGCGCATGCTGAAGGGCTGCGCCAGACGCACCAGCGCGTCATAGATGGCCGAATCGCCATGAGGATGGTACTGGCCCATCGCCTGTCCCACAACTTTGGCGCACTTCGTGTACTTCTTGTTGTGCTGCAGGCCCATCTCGTGCATCGTGTAGAGGATGCGGCGGTGTACAGGCTTAAAGCCGTCACGTACATCCGGCAACGCGCGCCCGATAATGACTGACATGGAGTAGTCGAGATACGACCGGCGCATCTCATCTTCCACATTGATAGGTACGATATTGGCTGCGCCGGGGCCGATGTCGCCGTTACCGCCGTCGCCAAGAGGGAGTTGTGGGTTCTGTTCGTCTGCCATAGATGAGTGTCACAGAGAAATTTCACGCGGCAAGTGAAGGACAAAGGCCGGATGAAATGAATCTATCTCTATGATACTAAAATAGTTATCGAACAGCAATGCAGGCTTAGTCTATTGGATTCAGGAGTTTGCAGCAAGCGGCTTGGAGTGCCTGTGGCATTCTCCATTCCGTCCACAGAAAATGCCTGCCTGCTATCTGAGGAATTCCACGAAAAAGAAAAGGGCCAGGCGCTGGCCTGGCCCTTCTGCACTTCATATTTCCTTAGAAGTTAAAGCGTGCAGCGAGCTGCATCTGACGCGGGTTGTAGACATAGTTGGAGTTCGCGTTGGTATAGCTGCCATAGGTCGGCTGGAAGTTGAGCGTCGGGCTGCTGACCGGTCCAGCAATGGAATAGGCCGAGGTGCTCACTCCAGTGATGTTGACGTGGTTCAGCGCATTGAACAGCTCGCCAAACACTTCGAAGCTCGCTTTGTCTCCTACAGGAATCTGTTTGGAGAGGCGGACGTCGAAGATCTGCGTAGCCGGATAACGATAGCTGTCCCGCAGTCCCGGCAGGCGGGTCACGCCTGTACCCAGCGGGCCGGAAAAAGCACCCAGCGTAGATCCGGTGGTCCCTGGAGTATAGGGGAGTCCAGTTTGCGCCTGGAAAACAGGAGCAAGTGTCCAGCCATTGGCAAAGAGGCGGGAAACATAGCTCTTCACGTTCCAGGTGGGGGAAAAGACGGCATTGAAGACGAACCGGCTGCGCACATCGTTAGCCGAAGGTCCGTAATCAGCCCGAATATCCGCCGGATCGAGATAGGTGTTCCCCGGCGATCCTGTGCCCGTGTACTGGTTATAGTCAAGCGACTTGGACCAGGTGTAGTTGGCGTTGAACTGCAGCTGCTGAGTAAAGCGGTGGTTCACCTGCGCCACCAGTCCGTGATAAGAGGAATTGCCGTTGCTGATGGCTTCGATGATCTGGCCATAGTTTGGAGCCGGACGGTTAAAGTTCGTATACAGCTTCGTTGTGACCTGAGCGCCGTCCGTATATGGCCCGGCAACCGCGCCCTTTATCGAGGTAGAAGGCTGCTGGCCGACCACGGTGTAGGTAATGGGAACGACCGAGTGGGTATCAAAATTGCGATCAATGCCCGCAATCAGTTCACGTCCCAGGCTGCCAATGTAGCTGACCGAAAATACGGTGTTCCAGCCCATCTGCTGCTCGACTGTCAGGTCCATCTCATGGATCTGCGGCGCCTGAAAGTTCTTGTCAAAATACGCCAGGCTGGCCAATCCGGAACTGAGAGAAGGAGCGGTGGCAAGAACGTTTGGGAAGCCCGGCGCGCCAGCCCCATATCCTTTAAAGGTGTAGGTCAGCTGCCCATTCGGGTTCCCGGAAGCAAGATAGGTCTGCAGGATATTTGAGTTGATGATGCGGCCAAAATACATGCCGTACCCACCCCGAAGAACAGTGTGGGCGTTCCCGAAAACGTCCCAGGCAAAACCCACGCGTGGGCCAACGTTGTTTTTGTCGTCGGGCGACTGGGAGGTCAGCTGCTGAATGGTCCGGTTTCCGATGGTGGGCACCGTCGTAACATTGTCGGTGCTGGGAAGGATCGCCCCGGGAATGCTCTCGTACTCATAGCGAACACCAAGGTTGAGCGTAAGCCGAGGATTTATCTTCCAGTCGTCCTCGACAAAGAAGGCATAGTCTTTGGTGATGAGCTGGAATGCTCTGGGTCCGAAGGCCTGGGAGAAGCTGCTGTAAGTGTACTTATAATTGGCTGGGCCCACGCCAAGCACGCCGTGGTAGTAATCGGAGAGATAGTCTCCCAGGAAGCTATAGCTGTAGGACCCGTTCTCGGTATACAGGTTCTTGATGTAATCAAGAACGTTGTTGTAATCCACGCCAAACTTCAAATTGTGGTTGCCACGGACCCAGTTCACTGTATCGGCAATCTGGGTACGGCGCTCATCCGGATAAGCAAACCGCTCAAGAAACGCCGGCTTGCCAATCTGAAAACCGGTTGATCCCCAGATGGAGATCTGTGCAGGACGGCCAAACTGATTATTGGCCATTGGCTGTTCATATGCGGTAGGGGACTGGCTGCTTTCAAATTCAAAGTCGCGTCCATACTGGAAGCGAATCTCATTGAGGATGGTCGTTGTAAAGGTGGATTCCAGCTTGGCCACGCCCCAGTCTTCTTTTACGAAGTCATTTCCAAAGCTGGCACGCCCGTATGTATTGGAGGCTTGCGTCTGGATTCCAGCAGGCGAGTTCCAGCCAAGCCGGTTGTACTCAAACGAAGCGTGGTGCTTCGGCGTAACCTGCCAGTCGAGTTTGGGGAAATTGATGATCTGTTCGCCTTTGCGAGGAACAGTGCCAAGAGTCCCGGCGGAAAGGGCCGCAACGCCTTGAACATCAGCCTGCACACCGGCGTTGTAGTTGCCGCCATAGAGGTTGGTAGCAAGCTCGCAGGCGTCTGCCGTGGGCTGATACCGGAGGTTTTTCGTGCCGCCGGGGAAGGCCGCCTGTCCCGCCTTGGTCCTGATGTTGGCGCAGGTAACCCCGGGTGGAAGCGAAGAGAGAGGCGCAGCATAAAAGGCCAGGGGAGTTCCCACGCGCGCTGTTCCGGGGAAATTCCGGCTTGACTGGTCATAGGCATAGAACCAGAAGAGCCGGTCTTTGATAATGGGTCCGCCAATGCCGAATCCCCACTGCTTCCGCCAATCCTTGGGCTTGTAAACATTGGTGACAAAATTGCCGGAAGCGTCCTGCGTCGTCAACGTGGTGTAGCCGTTCTTCGCTCCCCACTCATTGTCGCGGTCGCGGAAGAAGGCCTGTCCGTGAATCTGGTTCGTACCACTCTTGGTGACAGTATTGATGACGCCGCCGGCAGCCCGCCCGTATTCAGCCGAATAATTTGAGGTGTTGACCTGAAACTCCTGGACCGCTTCTTCTGAGGTGGAGTAGGAGGCGCGGGTACGTCCGCGTTCCTCAGAGAAATAGGCCTGGTTATTATCAGCGCCGTCCACCGTAACGTTATTCAGCAGCGCGCTGACGCCACGGAAGCTGAGGAGACCAAAGCCGTCAGAATTGGAAACAACGCCCGGGGTGAGGACAGCAAAGTTGGACCAGCGGCCGCCGTTGATCGGCAAATTGTTGATCTGCTGCTGGTTGACGCCTGTATTGACCTCAGGACTGGTGGTGTTGACCAGCGGCGCAGTGTCCGAGACAGTCACAGTCTCCGATGAATTGCCGACCGAGAGGTGCGGTTCAAGGGTGGTCAGGTTTCCGACCGTAACCACCGTATGCTCGGCCCGGTACTCCTGATAACCGGAGGCAGATATTGAAACGGTGTAGTCAGCAGGCTGAAGGTGGATCACGCGGAAGTACCCCTGCGCATCCGTCGTAGCGGTGACCTGGGCATTGGTGCCCTCATTGGTGACCGTTACAGTTGCGTTGGGTACAACAGCCCCGCTTGCGTCATATACGGTGCCACCGACTGCGCCATCCGTAGTGCTCTGCGCGTATGAAGCTGCGCAAGCGAGCGAAAGTAGAACGAGGGCAGAAGCCCGGAAGAAACGTTGAAACATACTGGCTCTCCTCAGAGAAAACGAACCTGGAATTCCAGCAGGAGAAAATCCTGCACTGTCTCCCGGGCGCCGAGGGGGAGTCCGTGCGCCCAAAGCCAGAAAACAGCCAGTTTCAGCCTCGCATACTTGCGTTACAAAGCTGTAAACATCTGATGCACTTTATTGCCGCAATCACACCCCAGAGGCATTTGCGTGATAAAGCTGGTTTGACTATTTTTATTCCTGAAAAATTGTCACTCGCGAAGCCTGCACCGCCAGGCTGCTCCTAAAAATGCAGCCGCGCAGCGAACTGGAACTGCCGTTCCCGGTACAGAGTGGTGCTATTCGAGTTTGTGATGGTTCCAAAGCGCGGCTGCCCATTCGCCCCGCTCAGAAATGTCAGATGGGCCGTGTCATTGTAGGTCCTGGCATTGCTTATGGAGTATCCTACCGTGTCAATACTGGTGGCGTTCTGGTGATTCAGCACATTAAAGACCTCGCCCAGGAGCTCCAGTGAATACCGCCTCCCAAACCGTGTTTCCTTTGAAAAGCGCGCGTCCACGTTATACACACGCGGATAGCGAAACGTATTCCGCCCCACCGTGGGCAGACGGTTGTCCCCGCCCGAACCGTTGATGCTCGCACCCAGCCCTTCGACCTGATAAGCGGAATCCGTAATGACACCCGTCCCGCCAGCAGCCAGGCAGGCCGGGTCGTAGTCGTAAATGAGCGCATTCTGGCGAGAGCAGGCCGGTGCCGGAATTGAGCCAGTCGTTCGCATCGTAAAAGGCAGCCCGGTGCGCAGCTCCGCCGTTGAAGCCAGACGGTATCCATTCGCCACTGTCCCCCAGAAGCCATGCACGTTCCACGGAGCGTGCAGCACCGCGCCGCCCGTAATACGGTGCCGGATGTCGAATGCTGAATTGCCGTATTCCAACTTGAAATCCGTAGGATCAAGCACATCGTTCAGATCAGCAAAGGTGCTCTCGTTCTGATTAAAGTCGATCGCGTGCGAATACGTGTATGTCCCAAGCAAATCCAGCACGCGGGAACGATGCGCAAGCCGCAGCGCCCCGGCCTGATAGTAAGAATTGGTCTCCGTAAAAATATCCGTGATCTGCTGATAATTCGGGTTGATGCGCTTGGCGAAAAACCTGGTAGTATATGTTCCTTTGAGCGGGCCTTTTCCCGTTGCATCGTCAATGATGTAGTGAATCTGTTCCACCGCCGAAAGATCAATGTTCGTGTCCACAAAGTTCGGCAGCTCGCGTCCCGCGCTCCCCATATATGTCAGCGTCAGTATCGTCTTGTGCCCCAGGTCCTGCTCCAGCGAAAGCTCCGCCTGATGGATCTGCGGGTTCTGCGCGCGCCGGTCAAAGAAAACCGCATTGGGCTTTACGGCCAGCACAGGCTTGCTGCTGAAAACATAGGGAAACGGGGGCGCCCCCTTATCGTGCGGACGATAAAAATACGTCTGCTGGCTGTTTGGCGAACCAGTCTGGGTCAATGCGGTAAAAGCAGTCGAGTTGATGATGCGCCCGTAGTAAATGCCGTATCCGGCGCGCAGCACAGTGCGGCCTTTGCCGGAAAGGTCCCACGCAATACCGAGCCGGGGCCCGAAGTTGTTTCTGTCGTGGGGAAGGCTGGCCGTCTCGGGGACCGCCGCATTCACCAGATTCCTGTTGGTGTTCGGAAGCTGCTCATACTCATACCGGATGCCGAAAGAAAGCGTCAGCCCATGGCGCAGCCTCCATTCATCTGAAACGAAACCTGCGTAATCGGCACTCTGGAACTGGAACGTGGTGGGCCCCACGCCCTGCTCAAACCACGAATAACAAGGCAGATTGCCCGCCCCCGTCGTGGTCCCGGAGCAGTGGTTCGGCGAATAATAGTCCGCCGCAAAGTCGAGCACGTTCGCGTAATCATACACCCCGTTCTGGGCATAAAGATTGTTGCTGTAATCGGTGACGTAGTTCAGGTCGTAGCCAAACTTGAACGCATGAGTACCGCGTACCCACGTCATTATGTCTACAAACTGGTGCCGTCGCTCGTCCGGATACGCCGGGCGATCGAGAAACGCGGGCTTTCCAAAGCGAAATCCCGCGCTCGCAGGCGCAATCGAGATCTGTGGCGGATGCCCGTAGGCGTTTTTTGCAAAGCCCTCCTCAAAAGGAGCAGGCCTGTCCGCAAATTCCGATTCAGTGTCGCGCCCATACTGGTACCGCATCTCATTCAGTACATTTGCGCTCAGAAAATACTGCCAACGCGCAATGCCCCAGTCTTCCTTCACAGAATCATTGCCAAAGCTGGCCACGCCATAGGTTTCCGACGCACCTGTCTGTGTGCCATTCAGCGAGTTCCAGCGCATATGGTTGTACTGCAGCGTGAGGTGATGGCGCTCGTTGATCTGCCAGTCCATTTTCGGGAAGAAAATCATCTGGCTTCCGCTGCGAGGAACATCGCCCAGCAGCGTGTTCAGCCCATTCAGCAGCTTGTTATAGCTGGCCAGCGCCTGCGCGGGCGTCTGCTGAATGCGCGCCGCCAGTGTATCAATCTGTGCTGAAGTGGGTGTCGCAAAAAACTTCTGCGGGTCGTTCGCGCGCGCCACCGCAGGAAAATCACGCCGATACTGGTCATATGCAAGAAACCAGAAGAGCTTGTCCTTGCGTATGGGCCCTCCGGCACTCATTCCCCATTGACGACGCGTGTCCTGCGGCTGAAAGGGAGAACTCACAAACTGGCCCTCAGCATTGCGTGAAGTCAGCGTCGTAAACGGGTTCGTAGCGGAGAGTTGGCGGTTGCGATTGTAAAAAAACAGATCGCCGTGGACCTCATTTCCACCGCTTTTCGTCACTGTGTTCACCACACCTCCTGCGGCACGCCCGTACTCGGCGGAAAAGTTCGAGGTGTTCACCTGGAATTCGCGCACTGCCGCCTGCGTCGTCGAATAGCCGATCCGCGTACGTCCACGCTCTTCTGAGAAGAAGGCCTGATTATTGTCCGCGCCGTCTATCGTATTGTTGTTCAACAGCACGCTGATGCCGCGAAAACTGAGCAGCCCGTAGCCGTTCTGGTCCGGCGTAACGCCCGACGCAAGCAGGGCAAAGCTTGACCAGCGGCGGTTGTTCGAAGGCAGGTTTTCAATCTGGTCCGGCGTAATGTTCTGCGTGACCGCGGCGGTTGTCGTGTCTATCTGGGTGATATCTTCACTTACGCGCACAGTGGTTTGCGCAGTGCCCACACTGAGCTGCGGAACAATATGCGTCAGGCGCCCCACTTCCACGGTGATGGCCTGCGCCATCCAGGGAGCGAAGCCATCGGCGCCGACCATCAGGACATACGTGCCCGGCGAAAGTTCTTCAAAATAGAACCGGCCTGCACCGTTGGCCGTCATGTTCCGCTCAAGTCCCGTAGATGGATTGCGCAGAGCAACCTGCGCGCCAGCAACAGCGCGGCCTTCGCCATCCACCACAGTTCCGGCGATGGCGCCCGCAGTATTCGACTGCGCGCGGCCCCATCCCGCACACAACAGCAGCAGCACACAAGAAAAAATGAAGCGCAGCCTCAAGCAGACCTTCTCCAGGGCAGAAGAGTTAAACAAGATGCAGAACCAACCTCTTCATGGGCCGTCATTCTGAGCAATGGCCGCTGCCCCAACAAAGCTTTCCCGCATCCATAAAATTGGAGGAATCGTGCTTCCGAGATTACGTGATTCGTTAGACTAGACAAGAGAAATGTTTATTGATGAAGCCAGAATCCGGGTCAAAGCCGGTGACGGTGGTAACGGCTGCATGGCCTTCCGCCGTGAAAAATTTGTGCCTCGCGGCGGCCCCTCCGGCGGAGATGGCGGTCGCGGCGGCGATGTAATCATGGAAGCCAGCCAGCGCCATAACACCCTGGTGCACTTCCGCTTCAATCCCGAACACAAGGCCGAGCGCGGACGCCACGGCGAAGGCTCCAACTGCACGGGACGCGACGGAGAAAGCATCGTGCTGAAGGTCCCCGTCGGCACCATGCTCTATGACGATGACACTGGCGAACTGGTGCACGACTTTCAGACCCCCGACGAGCGCATCGTGATCGCGCGCGGCGGTCGCGGAGGACGTGGCAACCAGCACTTCGCCACGCCTACACACCAGGCCCCGCGCGAGCACGAGGCGGGCCGCCCCGGTGAGGAGCGCCGCTACCGGCTCGAGCTGAAGCTGCTGGCCGATGTTGGACTTGTCGGCTATCCCAACGTAGGCAAGTCCACGCTCATCTCGCGCATATCCGCCGCCAAGCCAAAGATCGCCGACTACCCATTCACCACGCTCGAACCAAACCTAGGCGTAGTCACCATTGGCGAAGCCCCGTATGAAGAGAGCTACGTCGTCGCCGACATTCCAGGACTCATCGAAGGCGCACACAACGGCGCCGGTCTCGGCATGCAATTTCTGCGGCACATCGAACGCACCCGCCTGCTGGCGCATCTGGTGGACGTTTCCGACGCCAGCGGACGCCCCGACCCCGTCGAAGACTTCAAAGTCATCCAGAACGAACTGAAGAGCTTTGGCCACGGCCTCGACAAAAAGCCAATGATCGTCGTCGCCGCCAAAGCCGATGTGGCCAATCCCGACAAGCTCAAAAAGCTGCAAACCATGGCGAAGCGCCGCAAGCTGTCCTTCTACGTGATTTCAGCGGTCACGGGTGAGGGTGTGGACGCACTGAAGTATGCGATTGGAGAGCGGGTGAAGGAGTTAAGGGAGGAAGTTGTGACATCTGCTTAAGTTTTTATTCAGACGATGAATCCATCAACCCACTCAGTTTTAAAGTAAAAATGGCGGTAGGAATTTTTTCCTGCCATAAACATGCCTGCGATTGAAAAAATCAGCATTGCTCTTCCCTCAGAGAGAGGGTGGCCCAATTACGCGAAGCCGTTGAGGCTGGGGAGTATCCTCAAGCAGCAAGGCTATCCGTGATGCGCGCGCGAGTGGGGAGCAAAAGCGTAAACTGCACGACAAATCCTCTTTCGGATCCAAAACAAAACGGTAAGAATTGAGCGGGTAGTATATGGCGGACGTGATTTGCCTTCTCTGCTCTAATGCCGCTTAGCCCCGCACCACCTCAAATGGCCGCATCATTTCATTGTCCTCATGCTCCAGTACGTGGCAGTGCCACACATAGCGCCCTGTGTGCTCTTCAAACGGAACAATAATCCGCGTCACCATCCCTGGATCGCAGCGCACCGTGTCCTTCCACCCCATCTCGTTCGCATCAGGAGAAACCAACGGCCCGGTAAATCGTAGCTCGTGCGTTTGCTGATAGTGAAAGACATTGAAGCGCCGCCGGTCGAGCACCTGAAAGCGCACCAGATGTAGATGGATGGGATGCGAGTCATCTGTAAGATTCACCAGCTCCCATATCTCCGTCGTGTTCAGCACAGGCTTTTCCGTTACGGGAGCATGCCACGGTGTGTTGTTCAGCAGCATCCGCATCGGGCGCTGCACATCATCCATCTCTTCATCCAGAGTCAGCCGCCGGGTCCGCACTGCATTCGTTTCTGCAATGCGTGGTACAGCATGCAGCTTTTCTGGCACCACAACAGACTTTGTATTCGCAGTCTTCAAAACGCGAAATTGCAGGACGGTAAAGCTGTCGCTGACAAACTCCACCTGCTCGCCCCGCATCGCACCGAAGTCTATCAGCAGGTCTGCACGCTCGCCCGGGGCCATCGTCACTCGTTTGAGGGGGACGGCCGCCGGAAGCAGTCCCTGGTCTGAACCGATCTGGTAAAACTCTGCTCCATTCGCCAATGAAAACCGGAAAAACCGCCCATTCGACCCATTCATCAGGCGAACTCTGTAGAGCGCCGGTTCCACCTCGCAATACGGCAGCAGCTTTCCATTTGCCAGAATGGCATTACCGAAAACCTCCGGCACCCACACCTCGCCTCTCTTCTCCGATACCGGATATTCCAGCTGACCATCCGTGCGCAGCAACCGGTCGCAAATCATCAGCGGAATCTCATATTTTCCGCGCGGCAGAGAGAGCAACTCTTCTCGCGCATCGTGCAGAATGCACATGCCCAGCATTCCGGCATAGGTATTCAGGCGGTTTATGCCCATCGTATGGTCGTGGTAAAAAAGCAGCGCCGCATCCTGCGTGCACGGATAAAAGCAGGTCTGCGACTTTCCCGGAACAGTCCAGTCTTCCGGCCATCCATCGCTGGCAGCAGGCGTGCGCCCGCCGTGCAGATGCACCACGGCCCGCACTTCAGGCACGCCCTTCCCTGCTCCATGCAGTGCATGGTCTATCGGCAGAAGGTGCCTGGCGGGAAGCTGGTTCACCCATTCCACAATCATTCCCCGTCCCGCCGCGCTCATCAGCACAGGCCCTGGAAATGTCGCTCCAAACGTCCACATTCGCGTGACCGGCAGGTCGCGATGTACCTTCACCATCGCCTCGCCTATCGGAATCCGATAGTACGGGACCTGCTCTTCCGGCTTCTCCGGATGCGAACGCAGGCCCACAGGCTGGGCCACGGACGGAAGAGGCAGCGCGTCTGCAAACGGCCGCAGGTTGGAGGGGTCGAGCTGCTGCGGTCCAGCAAAGAACGGAAACGGGTTTGCCAGCACGAGTCCGGTGCCGGACACGAAGCTTCTGCGCGTAATCAATGCTTAAAGACCTGGCTCCATTGTGCACAGCGAATGTTTGCAGGACGTAAAAAACAGCAGAAGCTGAATTCTGGAAAGAAAACTATGCCCGATACAATGCCCGACGTTATGTACAGATGCCTGACACTCTCCGGACCCATCCCTGCTATATGAATAAAACCAACATGTAACGGGAAAGATTGGAAAGACCATCAGCATTCTCACAAGCCAGGCCACAACAGAAATGAAACTTGCTCTGCCCCGCCGCCTCCTCGTATCATCCGGCTCAGAGCCTTTATGCCAGACACACAAACCAGCCAGATGCCCGTTCTGCGGGAAAAAGGCCGCATCATGTCCGCCTCAGAAATTGAGCGCACACTCGTGCGGCTGGCCCATGAAATCATCGAAAAGAACAACGGCAGCGAAAATCTCGGTCTGGTAGGCGTAAAGCGCCGCGGCGTGCCGCTCGCCCAGCGCCTCGGCGCCCTCATTAGCAGTATTGAGAAGCAGCCCGTGGACGTAGGCGTGCTCGACATCAGCTTCTACCGCGATGATCTTTCCACCAAGGACGTCCGCCCCGTCGTCAACCCCGGCGACCTGGGCTTTGATGTCAATGGACGCGACGTGGTGCTGGTAGACGATGTGCTTTATACCGGCCGCACCATCCGCGCCGCGCTCGATGCCCTCTTCGACCACGGCCGTCCCCGCCGCGTGCAGCTCCTCACACTGATTGACCGCGGCCATCGCGAACTCCCCATCGAAGCCGGATTCGTTGGCCGCACTATTCAGACCACCGACCGCGAGATCGTTGAAGTAAAACTGCGCGAAATAGACAATGACGAGCAGGTCATCCTCGTCGAACGCATCGACTAACGCTGAACCACACAATTACGGCAGCGGCGCGTTTGTGAGGCCAACGTGGGACTGACCAACCCACGCGAAAGCGCCTCCATTTCTCCCTAAACTGTCACCGGGAAAACCAGCGCTCCCGCTCCATTTTGCAAGAGAGGCCTCCTGCCAGATTAAAATTTATCCAGCCATTCGCATGCCTAAGACAAAACCGAAGCCGCGCAAAACACCGTCTTCCAGTCCACAACAAACCTCTTTCCATCACCCGGGCTCGCTGCTTTCTGTGAATGATCTCGCGCTCGAGGACATTGGCCATGTTCTCAAGCTTGCGTCCGTTCTTGAAACAGAAGACCCGCTGAAGCGCATGAAGCGTCTCTTCAAGCGCCGCGTCTCGCTCCTGTTTTACGAGTCGAGCACACGCACCCGCACCTCATTTGAGCTGGCGGCCAAGCAGCTCGGCGCGGACACTGTACTCGTCAGCGCGCTCTCCTCCAGCATTGAAAAAGGCGAGTCGCTCAAGGACACAGGCATCACTCTGCGCGCTCTCGGCGCTGAATGCATCATCCTGCGGCACCCCAATTCCGGCGCGCCCTATGTGCTCTCGCGCGCTACCGGACTACCTATTTTGAACGCGGGCGACGGCATGCACGAGCATCCGTCCCAGGCATTGCTCGATCTCCGCACCATCCTCCAACACGTTCGCGGAGCGAAGGCCGCAGGCCCCGTCTCTGAAACCACTCTCAAAGGCGTCACCGTCACCATCTGCGGAGACATCTTCCACAGCCGCGTGGCCCGCTCCAACATGCTGCTGCTGCCGCGTCTCGGCGCGCGCGTTGTTCTCTGCGGGCCCTCTGCGCTGCTGCCTGAGACGGCCGCCGACGCTGGCCCCGGCATCACCATCGAACGCAACTTCGATCAGGCGCTCCAGCAGTCGCAGGTGGTCATGATGCTGCGCATCCAGGCCGAACGCCTCGCCGGATTAAACCTCGATCTCGACGAGTACAAGCTGCGCTACCAGGCAAACGCAGAGCGGATCGCCGCGCACGCGTCCAAGGCACTCATCATGCATCCTGGCCCCATCATTCGCGGCCTTGAAATGACCAGCGAAGTCGCCGACGGCCCGCAATCTGCCATTGCCGAACAAGTGCGAAACGGAGTCGCCATCCGTATGGCCCTCCTGGTGCGCGCTCTGACTGCGAAAGGAAAAACGTCCCGATGAAACCGATCCTCGTTCGCGGAGGCCGCCTCATAGACCCGTCCTCTGGTGTAGACTCACCGCGCGACATCCTGCTGAAAGACAGTCGCGTTGCTGCCGTGGACGCTCCGGGCAAGCTCAACTCCGCCATCCGTCAGGACGGCGCGGAGGTCATCGAAGCCAAAGGCCTCGTCGTCGCCCCCGGCCTCGTAGACATTCACGTCCACTTGCGCGAGCCAGGCCAGGGCCATAAAGAAACCATTGCCACCGGTACCGCAGCCGCAGCCGCAGGTGGATTCACCACCGTCTGCGCCATGCCCAACACCACGCCCGTGAACGACTCGCCGGAGATCACGCGCTGGATGCAGTCGCCTGAACGCAACGCGCAGGTCCGCGTCTTCCCCATTGCTGCCGCCACTCGCGGAAGCATGGGCGAGGCCCTCACCGAATACGGTGCGCTCAAGGCCGCCGGGGCCGTCGCTGTTACCGATGATGGCAAGCCCATCCTCGGCGACGCCATCATGCGCGAGACCCTCATCGCCGCTTCCCGCACAGGTCTCCCCGTCATCCAGCACGCTGAAGACACGCGCATGACCGGAGGCTGCTCGATGAACGCCGGCGCTCTGGCCTTCCGCCTCGGCCTGCGCGGTATGCCGGTCGAAGCCGAATCCAGCCTTGTCGAACGCGACATTCGCCTCGTCGCCGAACTGAAAGACGCGCGCCCGCACCTGCACGTCGCCCATCTTTCCACCGCCAGGGCCCTTGACGCCGTCCGCCGCGCCCGCCGCAACGGCCTCCATGTCACCTGCGAAGTCACGCCGCATCATTTCGTTCTCAACGAGGAAGCCGTCGGCGAGTACCACACCCACGCCAAAATGAACCCACCGCTGCGTTCCGAGACGGACCGCCAGGCCATGATCGAAGGCATCATCGAAGGTGCTGTGGATGCACTCGCCACTGACCACGCTCCTCACGCTGCCCATGAAAAAGAGCAGGAGTTCGAACGCGCGCCCAACGGCATCACCGGACTCGAAACCGCCCTCGGGCTCGCCATCGTCTGGCTGCACGAAAAGCACAAGCTGCCCCTTTCCCGCGTCCTCGCGCTGTTGAGCACCCAACCCGCCGCCGTCCTCAACCTCAAAGGACGGGGAAGCCTGGCCGTCGGCTCTTTTGCTGACGTCGTCCTCTTCGACCCGAAAAAGCAGTGGATCTTCCACGCAGCCGACTCAAAATCCCGCTCAAAAAACACCCCGTTCGACGGCTGGAAGCTGACCGGAAAAGTGGCCCTCACCATCAGCGAAGGCCGCATCGTCTACCGTGCCTGATCTGGAAACGGTCCTGCTGGACTTCGTCCTGACACCTGAAAAGCGACGCTGAAATCAAACGATTTAGCGTCGCTTTTATTTTCTCCTTGACAACCGTTTTTTTCTCACAATATAAAAACCGGGCATACTGCTGATATCGTTATCACATCTCTCTCCCCCACACGTGAAAACGACGGCAGGAATTCAGGGCAAATTCCATGCTGCCGGAGCCTCTGGCTCCATTAGTAGTTGTTGAATATCTCTGCTGAGACGTAACACTTTGGTCAACAAGGCAGGCCAGCACAAATGGCCTGCCTTAAGAATTCAATTTGGAGGCTGGTTTTATATGCAAAAACGTATACATTTGCACCGAATGCGTTCTCACCGGTTCGTGAGAACGCTATCTTGTCTCATCTTGGCTCTCCTGCTCCTTGCCGGCAGGCCCTCTCACGCCCAGCGCGCCGGAGGCACCATCAGCGGGACCGTGCAGGACTCGCAGCACGCCGTTGTTCCCAACGCACAGGTAATACTCGAAAACAGCGCCACAAAAGACAGGCGGATCATCACCACGAACTCAAGCGGCTTCTTCAACTTTGCCGCTGTTCCTGTGGGCACATACTCGGTCAGCGTTAAAGCGCCTGGGTTCCAACCCTATGTGGCAACAGATATTACCATTCACGCCGGAGATGACCGCGTTCTTCCGGACCTCCTTCTTCAGGTGTCAGGCTCTACCTCTGTGGTCCAGGTGACAGCTTCTGAGGCGGGCGTGATTCCGCTGGACAATGGCGCCAGCAGCACGACAATCAACGAAACGCTGGTGCAAAACCTGTCTATTCAGGGACGTGATGCTGCCGAACTGGTCAAGTTCATGCCTGGACTGGCCATGAACACGGGCCTTGGCCAAACTGAGTTCAACAGCCAGACGACCCAGACGAACAGTGGTCCTATCGGTGCTTTCTCTGCCAACGGCACCCAGCCTTATGGTTCCATGCAGATGACTCTGGACGGCGCGGGCCTGATTGATGTGGGAAACCAGGGCACGCAGATTGCCAATGTGAACCAGGACCAGACAGCTGAATTTACCTATCTGAATGCAGCCTTTGGGGCCGACACGCCGCGCGGCCCGAACATTATTCAGGTGACCAGTAAGGGCGGCGGTCAGCAATTCCACGGGGATGCTTACGCGTATCTGCGTAACTGGCAGTTGAACGCGAATGATCCTTATAACAAGGCGGTATCTCCGGGAATCCGGCGCGTCATTTCGCACCAGACGTACCCGGGCGGCACCATCGGCGGTCCGGTCATCTTTCCAGGGTTTGGTTATAACCGCAACCGTGACAAGCTCTTCTTCTTCGCCGGATACGAGAAGATGTTCCAGAACCCGGAAGCAAATCTTGTTCAGTTGGTGGTCCCTACAACGAACATGATTAATGGCGATTTCAGCAATCTTAGTAAAGACCCAAATGCGTGGAATACGGCGCAGCAGCCTTGTGTTAATGCGCCTTCATGGACCGGCTTCTGCCCTGGTGGCAAGAACCCATTTCCGGGCGGAATCATTCCGGCCTCGTACTGGGACCAGGACGGCCGCAATCTGCTGATGTACATGAACAAAATCAACCCGCCCAATATTGACCCTGCCACGCACAACGGCTACAACTTTCAGTTTCTGGACCATGAACCGGTGAACCGCTGGGAACTGCGTTTGCGCGGCGACTGGGACCCAACGCTGAATGACAAATTCAGCGTTGTTTATACCAAACAGAACGAAGCAGACATCAACAACTTCGGCATCTGGTGGTGGCCTTCATGGACTGCACCTATGCCTTCACAACTGAACGCGACGACAAAGGCGAACCTGTGGACGGCGAATTATGTCCATGTTTTCAGCCCTACTACTACGAACGAATTCAGCTTCGCATATACGTATTTCACTTTCCCGCCGAAATTTAAAAATCCTGCGGCGATGACAGCAGCCACGGCCAACTACACAACGTATGCGCCATTTGATACCAGCAGCACCAATGCTTTCGACCAATTACCGAACATTCTCAGTTGGCAGGCCAGCACTGGCGCTTATTCGGGCAGCTTCGCCGGCATCTATGCACCGCCAATGATCAAAGGATTTGGCGGGGCCTATGGAAACATCAAGAAAATATATGCTTATCAGGACAACTTCACGAAAGTGCTCGGGCGCCACAGCCTGAAAGCAGGGTTTTTCTGGGACAGCAACAACCAGACCCAGACGACCGGCTACGGGAACTGGACGCAGGGAGCCATTGAGTTTGATCCCTGGGGATACTACACCACGAACAACCAGTATGCTGACATGCTGATTGGCCACACAGCAGGCATGTCACAGTACGCCGCTGCCCCTGTGCATGACATGGCCTATCACGAATGGGCATTTTATGGGCAGGACCAATGGCACGTCACCAACAAATTCACACTCAACTATGGTGTGCGCTTCGATCACGAAGGCGCATGGTATCCAACGCGTGGCCCGGGCCTTGCGGTCTTTGATCCGTCCAGCTATGACAACACACCCAACGCCCCTACCTGGACAGGTATGAAGTGGCACCAGATTGACAGTAAAATCCCGCAATCTGGTTTTGTTTCACCCTTCGTGCAGCCGGATGTGCGCTTTGGAGGTGCATACGACGTCCATGGCAATGGCAGGACTGTTGTTCGTGGAGGCTTCGGCATCTATCGCTGGCAGTTCTCAGAGGGCGACGTGGATGCAGCGCTCAATCCTGCCTGGAACGTGCTGAGTATTTCAACTCCGGCAACGGAATCCTTCGCCGCACTCGCCTCTTATAAGCCCACTGCCAGCAGCACATGGTGCGCACTCAATTCCACCTGCCCCACCGGGGTGGATGCGATCAAAAAGGGCGAAAACAAGACGCCTTACACCATGAACTGGGACGCCATGGTTGACCAGGAACTTCCGAACCGGATGGTCTTTGAACTTCAATACATTGGCAACCACACAGACAATGCTCTGTTTACCGGTAACGGGACGACAGAGAGCTTCATTTCCAATATCAACAAGATTCCGATTGGCGGGCTCTATGGTACGAACGCGCTTACCGGAATCAACTACTGGCAGCAGTCCTGCGCCCAGGGTTCCTGCGCCACGCCAAACAGTCAGTACTATAACGGCTATCGCCCCTATGCGAACTACGGCGTACTGAACCTTGTCCAGCACGGCAGCTACTCCAACTACAACGGAATGGTGGTTGCCCTGCAGAAGCAGACCGGTATGGCCACGTTCATCGTGAACTATACCTTCAGCAAGGTCATGGGCATCCGCGATGGCCAGACAGACAATGGCGGTGGCGACGGTGTCACGATTGATCCGTTCCATGTTCGTGCCAACTATGGTCCGCTAGCGTATGACCGCACGCATCTTTTCAATGCGGCGTATTACATTACGCTTCCTGGCCTGCACGATGCTAATTTCTTCGTCAAAGGCATTATTAACGGCTGGCAGCTCTCAGGCGATACTCAGCTTCAGAGCGGAACACCGCTCCAACCCAATACCGGTGGAAATCTGAACGCGAAATGGCTGTCCAACTCCTCAGGCGCTTCAGCCAGTAACACGTATCTGCTGGGAACGAATGCTGTCGTCCTGTCACCCTATTTGAAATGCGATCCGCGAAGTGGAGGCGGAAAATACTTTAATCCCTCCTGCTTCCAGACCCCCTCGAAGATGGGCGTCAATGGGCCTGCGGTATGGCCTTACATCAAAGGGCCTGCGTTCTTTGTCTCAGATCTGGCAATAGCAAAGAGCTTTGCCGTTACCGAGCATCAGAACATCCAGCTCCGTGTCTCGGCTTTCAACTTCCTCAACCATCCACTGCCGCAGCTGGGCCAAGGCAATGACGACAACCTGTACATGAATTGTGTGCAGAGCTCACCCTCGGCCATGGGTTGTGACGAAGGCGGCACAAACCAGAACCCAACCACCAACGGCAACGTGCAGTACAAAGCAGCAAAACAGCACCGATATATGGAGCTTTCTCTGAAGTACAACTTCTAGGGAATTTGCGTGGCTTTCCGAACAGGGGCCCCGAAAGGGCCCCAAAATTTTGCCCTTCTCCAGACGCAAAAAAGCCCTGCTTTTCGCAGGGCCCTTTTGCTTGCCTGTGCAGCGGGTTACTTCTTTTTCGCTGCCTTCTTTGTTGCCTTTTTCGTTGCCTTCTTTGCAGCCTTTTTGGTTGCCTTCTTAGCTGCGGTTTTCTTTGCAGGGGCCTTCCTGGCCGCTGCCTTCTTTGCTGCCTTCTTCACTGCCAAATTAGTTTTACCTCGTTTGGTTGATTTTTTACTGCTGGCGCCCTTTTTTCCGGCCGCGGATTTCTTCGTGGCCTTGCTGCCGCCGCGAGCGCCCCTGCTGGGTTTAGCGGCAGATTTCTTTGCGGCCTTCCTGGCCGGGGCCCTTTTCGCAGCTTTCTTCGCTGCCTTCCTGGCTGGCTTCTTCGCCGCCGGATGTGACGCCTGCGCTCTACCTGTTTCTTCGGCAGCGGCGGCCGGTTCTTCAGCCTCGGGCCCTTCTTCCTCCTCGTCTTCCAGATCGTCGTCGTCTGAAGAAATGGAAATGCTTACTTCCTCTTCTTCATCTTCGCCAAATCCGTCATCCACTTCTTCTGTTTCGTGGTTGTTGTCGAATTCCTCGTCATTCTGCGCGAAAAGTTTGCGGTCATCCTGCATGAAAATGTCCTCCGGCTGCGGCGCCTGAATTTTTCAGTTCAATCACAGAGGGCGCGCAAAGTATCCGCTTTCCCTGTCCGCGGATTATAGCAACAGGATGCAACGCATTTCCAATGAAAGCAAGTATTTATTCGGCTTCATCGCACTCTTTTTGCATGATGCGACGATGAAGCCGCCTTCGTATCGGCATGCACTTCCTTAGCACCCTTAGCCGCATGGTGTGATGCAGTCTTCGCATGACGCGACGAGGTTTTCTTTGAAACACGCGCCGGCTCAGCGACATAAAGCCTGCGTCCGGCCGTCACTGTGTTTCCCCGCAAGTGGTTCCAGCGCTTCAGTTGGTCCACCGTCACGCCAAAACGGTCGGCCACTGTCACCAGCGTGTCGCCGTGCTGGGTCTTATATGTACTGCTGCGCAGTGAAGATGGCGCTGCCGCCGGTGCCACCGGAATCACGAGTGAATCTACTCCGCTCAGATCGCTGCCCGAATCAAGCTGGTTCACAAACGCAATCTCTGAGGCAGAAACGTGGTACTGCCTTGCCACCTCATCCAAAGACTCGCCCGGCGTCAGCACATGGAATCGCCACGACCGCCGCTTGTCTTCCGGAATCTCCGCAATCCTCTTCTCAAAAAGGTCCTTTGTCTCCGGAGGCAGATGCAGATCATACGGCTCACCCGGAGGCGTCGTCATTCGCAGCAGGCCCGGGTTCAGCCCCACAATCTCCTGCAGCGGAGCATTCACTACATCGGCCACCAGCCGCAGGTCTACCGCATAATTCGTCGTCACTGTATCATCCACCAGCGGCGGATCAGGCGATAGGTCCGTCAGCCCATACTGCTTAGGGTTCTTCGCCATAATCGTCACTGCGAGAATAATCGGAACGTAGTTCTTCGTCTCGGCCGGAAGATTATTGCGCCGATACAGTTCCCAGAAGTCCGCATAGCCCGTGCGCTCCACCGCGCGCTGAATGTTTCCCGCACCCCAGTCATATGCGGCCATCGCCAGATACCAGTCGCCCAGTTGGTCGTATAGCTGCTTGATCCATCGCGCATATGCCCGCGTTGCCTTCTCCGGATCAAACCGCTCGTCATACCATCCTGTGCGTGAAAGCCCGTACGGCCCATACGGCATAAACTGCCACATGCCTCCTGCACCTGAGTGCGGATTCACCGCCTGAGGACGAAAGCCTGATTCTGCCACCGCCTGATAGATCAGGTCCTGCGGCACGCCTTCCTGCTTCAGGATGCGCTGGATCATATCCTTGTAGCGCCCCGCCCGCGTAAGCGCGCCAACAATTGTGTTGTGGCCCTTCGTCGTATTGCTGAAGAAATTGATATAGCTTGCCACGTAATCGTTCATCACCAGCGGAAGGTCAGACTGCGTGGTCTTCAGTTCGGCTTCCGCCTGTGCACGCACCTTTGGGTCCACAGGAAACGTCACATCATTCGCAACATCCACCGGCGCGTCTTCCGGATGCTGCTGCGCTGTCTGCGTTCCGTTTTCGCGCAGCGCGTCCATCTCGAGCGTATTGATCGCGTCCACAATGTGGTCAAACTCCTCGCTGATCGTGGCATCGCTCCTGATGTCAATGCCGCTGCGCAGAATCAGGTCCACGGCGTAATCAAAGTTGGAGCGCGCCGCCGCCGTCTGCCCGCTGCGGTAATTACTCAGCCCCGCCTGGTAGGCCTTCTCCACACTGTCAATTAACGTCTGGTCACGCTGAGAAATGGCCGGGAGCGACACAGCACTTCGCTGCTGCGCCAGAGCGCTTCCGCCGTGACCAGCCATACAAATAAGGACCGCGATGAGCGCGGCGGATGAAGACCTGAAAACAACCATGCGGATGTACTGCTTTATTGTAGTGGCTCATTGTGGCGCGCGTCACATTCTTCTATTCATTGCGCAGCGCCTCTACCGGATGCACCGATGCAGCGCGCCGCGCCGGCAGTGCGCCCGCCAGCACCAGCATCAACGCCGTCAGCCCAACGGCCGCAATCATCGTCACCGGGTCTGAAGCTGTGACCCCATAAAGCTGACTGCGGAAGAGCCGCGCCAGCGCAACCGTCGCCGGCAGCGCCACCAGAACAGCAAGCACGGTGATCCACGCCATCTCGCGGACCACGAGCACAATGACGGCCCTGCGCTGCGCCCCCAGCGCCAGCCGCACGCCAATCTCGCGCGTCCGGCTCTGCGTCGAGTAAGCGAGCACCCCATACAATCCAATCGCCGCCAGCAGCATCGCCAGCACCGCAAAGCTGATCGCCAGCATCGCCAGCGCGCGCTCTGTCGCGGTGCTCACGTCCACCTGCGTCTCCATCGTGCGCAGGTCCGTCATCACCAGCGTGGGGTCCAGCTCATGGATCGCCCTTCGCACCGGCGCTTCCACCACTTCAGGCGCCGCCACACTGCGCGCATAAATTTCCACACCCTCCGCGCGGGCGCTTTGCAAATAAGGCCTGTACACCACCGCCCCGGCATCATCCCTCAGGTTCTGGTGCTTCGCATCTCCTACAACACCCACAATCGTTATGTCGTAAGTTGTATGGTCCGTAATTTCGCCCAGCAGATGTCCGACAGCATTTTGCCGCGGGCCGAAAAACTTCTTCGCAAACGCCGCATTCACAATCGCCACCTTCGGCGCACCGTTCGCATCCGCAACCGTAAACTCGCGCCCCGCCAGCAAAGGCTGCTTCAATGTGGCAAAGTAGCCCGGCGTAACCCAGGGATTCTCATAATCCGTGCGCTCGTTTTCGCCAGCCTTATGTCCTTGCACCGCATACCCATTCACCTGCTGCTCGCCCGTAAGCACCGGGTCCGTCGTGGCCGCGGCCATCTCTACTCCAGGCGCGCGACGCACCTCATCAAGCGCCGCTTTTACGATGGCCATGCTGTGCGCTTCATCGTAGCCCGAGTCCGTCGGGTCCAGGCCAAACGTCACCAGATGTTTCGTATCAAAACCAAGGTTCTGCTCCCGCAGATGTTTCAGCGTGCGGACGAAAAGTCCTGCTCCGCACAGCAGCAGAACGCTCAACGCAATCTGCACCCCCACAGCAATCTTGCGGAAACGCTGCGAGCTCCTGCTCGAGGTCCCCGTATTCTGGCGTAAAGCGTTTGTCAGATCAGGCCGCACAAAATGCAGCACCGGCGCGATGCTGAAAAGCAGGCTGACAATCAGCGCAAGCCCAACCGTAAAGAGCAGCACCCGCGCATCCACGGCCGCCGAATACGGCTCCTCTCCCGGGACCGAATTCGTCAGCAATCGTACCAGCACTCTCGCAATCACAGGAGAAAGCACCAATCCCGCCGCTGCCCCGGTCATGCCAAGCAGTCCGCCTTCCACCAGCAGTTGCGAGGCAATGCGCGCAAACCCAGCGCCCAGCGCGTAACGCATAGACATCTCTCTTGTCCGCGCCGCTCCCCGCAGCAGCAGCAAAGTCGCAACATTCAGCGTGCACATCGCCGTCAGCAATCCTGCCATGCTGATGAGAATGATCAGCGGGGTCTTCAGGCCTATGCGGTTTGGCGCAAAGCCCGTCGAGTCGTCCTTCACCAGAAAGTGCGCCTTCTCCACATAGCGCTCTTTAAACTGTGGCGAAGCGGATTTGTACAGCGGCAGCTCCTGCGCGCGCAGCGCCTTCCACAAAGGGTCTACCGCTGCTTGCGCCTGCGCAGGACTTACTCCCGGCTTCAATCGCGCCACCAGCGTCAGCCAGATGGACTGGCGGTTCTCAAGCATATGTTGCGCCGCCATCGGTGGAATGGCAATGTCGGCCATCGTCACGGGGAGAAAAACTCCCGGACGGTATCCGCCAATCGCGCTCTGAAAACTCTCCGGCGCTACTCCCACAATCCCAAAAGGATGTCCATTGATGAGCACCTTCTGCCCAATCACGTCGCGCGATGCGGCAAAGCGCGTCCGCCAGTAGTCATAGCTCAGCACAACAACGGCATTGGCATCGTTCGCCGTCTCATCGGCTGCAGTAAACAGCCTTCCCAGCGCCGGCCTCAGTCCCAGCACCTGAAAGTAGTTCCCGCTCACCAGCTCCGTGTCTTTTTCTTCCGCCTGATCATGCCAGGAGACACCAAGTTTCGTCCGCATCGCAGCCAGCACGCCGCTGAAGACCTGGTTCTGATCACGCAGGTCTTTGTACATCGGATAAGAAAAGTAGTCGCCAACATCGCCGCCCTCTGCAAAGAACGATCCCGAGAACGACCCTCTCCACTCAAAGCGCACCAGCTCCTGCGGACGGTCCACCGGCAGCATCCGCAGCAGCACCTGATCGAACAGCGTAAAGATCGCCGACGTCGCCCCGATGCCCAGTGCCAGCGTCAACACAGCCGTCACCGCAAACCCCGGCATCCTTACAAGCTGCCGCACTCCATACCGCAGATCACGCCAGATACTTTCCAGCGAAAGCGTCAGGTCCATCGCCGCCACGCGCTCCTTTGCCACAACCGGGTTCCCAAACCGCAGCAGCGCATCGCGCCGTGCCTCTTCTTCAGGCATGCCTTGCGCCACGTTGTCCTCCATGCGCATTTCGAGATGAGAACGCAGCTCCTCTTCCGTCTCAACCTCTACGCGAGAACGCCGCAAAAGGTTCGTCATGCGGTGAAGTAAAGCCATAAAAATCCTCACGCGTACCGGAGCACGGCACGCACTCCCCTCACCAACTGATCGAAGCTCTTCTCCGCTTCTTCCATTTGTTTGCGCCCTGCGGGAGTCAGCCTGTAATACTTCGCCTTCCGCCCTGTTTCCGTCAACGCCCATTCCGAGCGCAGCCATCCGCTCTGCTCCATGCGGTGCAGCGCCGGATAGAGCGAGCCCTCTTCCACATTCAACAGCGCATCCGAGGCCCTCTGGATATAAAGCACAATGCCATATCCGTGCAGCGGCCCCGCCTGCGACAAAGTTTTCAGCACCAGAAGGTCCAGACTTCCCTGAAGGTCATTTTTTGCCATGCGCCCATACTTATATATCTTGGTATCCCGAAGAGACTATCCATAGACATATAGGTATGTCAATCAAAATTGCGACTTGTTGCGACGGGTGGCCCATTCAAGCCTGGCGTTGGCTTGAGTGGGGCAGTTCCACCCATCTCTTTCACCCCGCTGTCACACAAAATTCACCACCCATTCACGAGCGTCCGCTATTCCTGCTAACTGAGGCAGGAGACAAAAACAAATGAAAAAACTCACACTTGCAGCCCTTCTTGCGTCTGCGTTTGTGTGCGCGTCCGCACAGGACGGCCACGTCCACTGGAAGCGCAACGGAGCACCCACCGAAGTTACTATCACCGGAGGCCCCTGGACCCTCGAACAGTCCGGCGCTGGCGTAGGCCTTAAGTCCGTCGGATACTGCGACGCCAACGGCAACCAGATCGGCAATCCCGGCACCGAGCGCATGCAGCCCTACTACTTCCCCGTAGTCTCCGGACGCGGCAAATATCTTCAGGGCTATTTTGACTGGCGTCCGAAAGACATTGATGAGGCCGTCGTCGCTGCCTACTCCACCGACGCGGGCCAGAGCTGGACCTTCCAGCAGAAAGCGCTGGAGCTGCGCACCACCTGCCCCGACCAGGTCAATAAATATCCCAACGGCCAGAAAGAACCCGGCCCCGACCCGAACAACAGCGACAACGGAGATGACGACGGCCAGGGCCATCAGTTCGTGCTCAACATTGGAGGCCACACTTACCTCTACACTCTGGAGCGCGCCAACAACCACATTGACTCCGACGATCTCTACATCCACGAGCTCAGCCCTCAGCCCGGCCTGCCTCTGAACGGCGCTCCCGAGCTGAATGATGGTCCAACCGACGCAACCAGCAGCGAGCCTGAGATCGCCACCCACACCACCGGCCTGCTCAATCCTGATGGCATCCTCGGCGTTGTGCCCGGAAGCTGGCCCGTCAAGATCATCTACGAACAGAAAATTCTCGACGGAGACATTACCGGCAGCACGGCACTTCCCGCCTCGCAGCTCTGCAGCACCTACTGGTCAAAGTACTATGCCAACAATCCCTATGGCACAAAGACCAACGATGACATTACCTACCTGCGCCTGGCTGAAACTTCTGATGGAATCCACTTCAAAGACCTCGGCATCCTGCAGGGCCTGAACAATCCCGGCGATGTAAGCCTCACGGGAACACGCTGGCTGGCAACGGCTGGCACCCTGCTCAAGCTCGACCGCGATCGCTATGGCCTCTTCTTCTCCGGCGGCGGCTGCGTTGATGGCGACTCCGACGCCTTCCACTACATCGGCTATGCCGAATCGCATGACCTTCTGCACTGGACGGTGGTGTATGGCATCAATAACCCGATCCTCTCCACTGCGCCCATTACCATGACGGTAGACCAGAACGGCGCCCCGGTCGCTTCCGGCGGCTCAGGAACTACGATCACCATCCCTGCCAATACTCCGGTCGCGGGCAACACGCTGGGTTTCTTTAACGGACGCGTCTACGGTCCCAGCGGCGCCATCTATAACCGCGACACGCTCACTATCCTCTTTGCCGGATACCACACCCAGAAACCAAAGTACGGTCTCGGCGACTACCGCACCATTGGACGACTAAGCCTGCACGCATCGCAACCGCTTGTCCGAGATGATGATGACGGCTGGCGCGACAACGATGACCGTTAAACCCGCAAAAGCAATTTGGTACCCAGCCCTTCAACCCCGAAAGGCTGGGTACTTCAGTTTTGTCATCCTGAGCGATGCGAGTTGTTGCAGGATGCAGCGGGCAGAAACAACAACCCCGAGTGCTCTAGATCGAAGCCACAGGCCTGCGCTCACGGCTGGGCGAGAGCAGCCGTATTGTTATCCAGAATGTCGGAAGCAGAAACACGGTCGAATTGGTCACCCACATAAAAGCTCCCGCCGCAGCCTGGTCTGAGAGGGGGTCTATGCCCAGCAAAGGCGTCGTTAGCGCATAGGTGGGATAAATCACGCGTCCGGAAAAACAGAGCGAGGCCGAAATGATGGTATTGATCAGGTCTGACGTCAGCAGATAAGGCAGTAACATCCAGCTCAGCCTCTGCCTCGCGTCTGGCCACGGGCGGACGATCGGCCACCAAAAAAGAAGGCTGGTGAAGAAAAAGCAGGCGTGCTCAAGGTCGTGCCAGTTTTGCGACCGCAGCGCCAGCTCGTACGCCGCCGGAACATGCCATCCGATATAGGAGAGGTTCATCAGCAGCCAGGCTGGCTTCAGGCTGGTAAGAAAGTGCCCTGCCTTTTTAGGCCATTGCGACCGCAGGAGCGGTCCAAAGATACGGCGCACCACCGGACGCGGCAGCCCGCGCAAAAGTGGGACCTGCGGCAATCCCAGCAGAAGCAGCGGGGGCGCGATCGTCATGAAGAGAAAATGCTGCCCCATGTGGGCCGAGAGCAATTGACCATCCAGAGTGTCCAACGGAGAAGCAACCGCCAGAAAGAGCGCAAACAGGCCGAGCAGAAAACAACCGAGCCGCCACGCAGGAAATTGCGCAGGACGGGTCTGGCCAATGAGCAGCCATCCGCGAAGATAAATGAGCGCGGTAAGCAGCAGCAGAAGCGTGGTCACCGGAGGAACGTTCCAGACAAGAAGCGCGGATTGGAACTCTGGTGACATGGATGATATGTGTTTTGCCGCATCCCGGCTTGTCATCCTGCCTGCATTTCACCGCGCATCCTGCAGGATGACAAAATCCAGTGCCTTACTTCCCCAACTGCGCCTGGGCCTCCTGCGAGGCATCCACCGCAGCCGGACGGTTCGCGGGCTTCAGCGTTTCCAGAAAGCGTACCAGCGCGTTCACTTCCGGCGGGCTGAGGTTCTTTCCATAGGCCGGCATATTGCCGCCGCCCTGCAGCACCTGACGAATCAACTGGTCTTCGGTGAGTCGCGTTGCTACGTCATCGAGCGCCGGACCGCGCTGTCCGCCCAATCCACCCACTGAATGGCAATTGCGGCACTGCTTCGCCTGAAAGACCACGGCGCCCTGCCGCTCGAGCGCAGTCTCCGAGTGTACCAGCTTCTGTGGAAGGGGATCACCGCTCCACGCGTCCATCACCGGACTCCACGGCGTATGCACGCCCAGGTGCGTGAAGATGCCCCACGACACGGCAACCGTAATCAGCACCAGCACGGCCACGGGACGGCGGTGCCAACTCTTCTCGCCCACACCCGCAACAAAAGGAAGGGCAAGAAGAACCAGTATTCCGATGGCCGGAGCGATAAGTACAAAGGGCGTCTCCATCTCCGGCGGCAGGTAGGAGAGCACAGCAAACAACCAGAGAAAGAAGAAGTCCGGCTTCGGCGCGGTCTGAATGATCGTCGGATCGGGCTGGCCGCCCGGCCCATAGGGACCAAACAGCAGCGCGCATACGGCCACCGCCACCAGAATTCCCGCGGAGAAAAACAGGTCCTTCCACAGTGCATCAGGAACAAACGGGACGCCGTCCTTGTGCGCCATCTCGTTGTATTCCTGAATGTAGGTTTCGCGGCGGACTACTCGTCCCGGCATAGGCCATTCGTTGATGCCGAGCTTCAGCACCATCCAGACGTGCAGCCCGGCAAAGAGCAGCATCAGTCCGGGAATCACGAAAACGTGCAGCGCGAAAAAGCGCGAGAGCGTGGCACCAGCGATGATTGGACCACCCAGCAATAAATGCACCAGCGGCCCGCCAATCAGCGGCACGCGACTGACAATCGAGGCGCCAATGCCGAGGCCCCAGTAAGCGTCCTGGTCAAACCGCAGCACCTGACCGGTAAAGGCCATGCCCAGGGTCATCAGAAGCAGAAAGACGCCAAGGATCCAGGTCAGCTCGCGCGGAAATTTGTAAGCACCGAACATGAAGACCTGTGCCATGTGAATCAGCACAACGGCCACCATGAAGTTTGATCCCCATCCGTGCATGGCGCGAAGGAACCACCCGAGATAAAGCTGGTGGTTCAACTGGTCCAGTGTCTTCCACGCCTCGCCGCCGGAAGGGACATAGATAATCGCCAGCAGAATGCCGGTGGCAATCTGAAGCATCAGCAGCGTCATGGCTGCGCTGCCAAAAACGTACCACCAGCTCGCCGTGTTGCGGGGAACAGGATGCAACGCGGCTTCCTTAATGGGCCCTTCAAGCTGAAGGCGGCGTTCAAACCAGTTGTAGACTTCCTTCAGCCGAGACATACCAGCTTCTCCTTCTGGGCCATGGCTTCATTGGCCAGCGTGGGCATCTGTCCGGCATTGATGTGCAGTTCGCCGCCCACAACTTTGTAGTCGTACTGGAAAAGCCCGCGTTCCGGAGGTCCAGAGGCGCGGTCGCCATTCGCGTAGTACACACCGCCGTGGCACGGACACATGAACAGCTCCGACTGCGGAAACCAGCGTACCGGGCAGCCCAGGTGCGCGCAGTTGATGGCAAAGACCTGAAAAGTATTTCCGCCAACACGGCGCACCCAGCACGGAGTCTTGGCGGTTTCGCCATCCTGTGGACGCTTGAACGGATTCACAAACTCGGCCAGCCGCGTCTGTCCTTCCGGAAACTGGCTGAGACTCCCGAGCGAAATCCACTTGTTGTACGCACCTTTGCGCTTGACTGGCGAGAACAGATAACCAATGACAGGGACCGTGATGGCAACGCCCACAATCGCGTTTATCGCAATGCCGATCTTCATCAGCAGCGTTCGTCGTGTTACCTTCTTTCCGTCACTCATAACTTCTTTCCTCTTCCGGTCTCGTCCTGCGCCGGATAGGGCTGGCCCGGGGTCTGCTGGCGCTGGCTCGCCATCCACGCAACCAGGTCCGTTACTTCCTGGTCGCTCATGGCGTGACCAGGCTGGGCGTTGCGCCAGTCCGGATGCCCCAGATCGGGACGCCCGGCGATGATGATGGCGCGCAGCGACTGGTCACTGATCAGCGCAAGATAAGATCCGTCCGTGATCGAGCTGGTCTTTGTTTTGCCCCCGGTATTCAGCGGCTGCGTTCCCGTGACATGGCAGCGCGAGCAATACGCCTGAAAGACCTGCTGGCCGTGCGCTGCGTCCCCCTGCTTGTCCGTCTTGTAAGGAGGAACGTCCGCCCCCTGCAAGTATCCAGACCTGGCCCAGCGCTGACGAAGGCCTTTCACCAGCGCATCAATCTGCGCATCGGTCAGCATGCCTCCTGCGCTCTGTGCAAAGGCGGGCATCAGCGTGCCCTGCTCTCCATTGGCGATGACGCTACGCAGCGTATTGTCATCCACAATGGCCTGATACTCAGGATTGGCCAGAGCAATGGCAGGGCCATACTGGCCGTCTGCGCCGTGGCAGGCTGAGCAGTTCTGCGAATACAGGCGCGAGAAGTCGGTGACCTCATCCGGCCGCATCGCCTCGGAACCGGGATGGGGATAGCCTGGAAATCGTTCGCATCCGGCCGTCAAAACCAGCGAGGCGAGCAGAAAGGCCCCGCTAAGGAACTGGCGTGCATTCATTGGCGGTGGTCCTCTCCTTCTTCAGAGTGCAGTCCGGAGGCCTCAATGCCCATACGCATCACAAAGGGCAGAGACTGCGTCGTGCGGATGCGGCTCTGGTGAGCAACCACCCAGCCCGCGACCAGACCGTATGTAATCTGCGATGTCAGAAACCATCCCCACTGGATGCGCTCATCAAATGCAGGATTGATGATTCCGAGTGAGGCGTGCAGCAGGCCCGTCCACAGCAGCGGAGCGATAATGCCGCCCAGAATAATTGGATGGCGCGGCAGCATCGGCAGCATGGCCCCATAGAGCAGGCCCACCAGGATACTCGCCGTAGCGTGGATGATGATGGCAATCACCAGCGCCTGAGGATGGAAGGCGGCAATCTGGGCCGTCGTCGGATTCGTCCAGTGCGCAACACCGGCGCCTCCCAGCAGGTTGACCGGATACCAGATACTATGGAAGCCGATGATCCCATACAGCAGCGCGGGAACCAGCATGGCAATTCCGCCTGCAATGCCGCCCTTCAGCCCGGAAAGCACCGGGTAGGTTTCCAGCGGAAGATGCGCGCGGTGCTCTTCCTTGATTTCAATGCGCGTAACGTGCGTGCGCTCTGATTCAATCGTGATCTCGTGGGCCTCTACCGGCACGTCTTCGTGCGCCTCATGCGGCAGCACCTGCCGGAACCACCCCGCGCAGGCAGTGACCACGAGCACCGCGCCCAGAATACTGACAACCACGTGGGTCACCAGCCCGGCAAAGATCAGAGTGGCCCCAAAGGCAAGCACAATCGGCCACGCCGTAGGCGCAGGCAGATGGATCGTGTTGCCGGAATGACCGTGTTGTTCGTGCGAGTCCATAATCTCTCGAAAAGTTGCGGCGCCTTCCTCAGCGGCCAATCACATAGACCACCGTAAAGACCACAATCCAGACAGCGTCTACAAAGTGCCAGTACAGCGCCAGCACCTGAATGCGGTCAGCATGCTCTTTACGCACATGGCCGGTAACGGTAAACATCAGCACCGTGAACAGCGCAATCAATCCAAGGATGACGTGCGATGCGTGCAGCCCGACCAGCGAATAAAAGGTGGTCCCGAACAGGTTCGTGCTGATGGTCAGCCCATCTTCATAAATCAGCTTGTGCCACTCAATGCCCGTGCCAACCAGAAAGATGGCCCCCAGCACAAACGTCAGCGCCCACCACAGTCCAAAGGACTTGATCCTGCCGTGCTCGACTGCCCGCTCTGCCAGCCAGATCGTCAAGCTGCTCGACAGCAGAAAGATGCTGTTCCATATCGGCACTTCCAGAATCTGCGGCGTCGGTCCATAAAGGCTCTTGCCAATGTTGTAGACATAGGCCACCACAAAGATTGTGAAGATGGTCGATTCCGCGAGGATGAGGCAGAACATGGCCACACGCCCCTTCGAGGGCTGTACCCACGCCTGTTCTCGTTCTGCCTGTGCTACTGCAAGTGTGCTCATCTCGTTACGGCCTCACTCATATCTCCAGTCAGGATCTTCCGGATGCTTGATGTCCCACAAAGGACGGCGGCTGGTCACTACCGGGTCTTCAGCAAAGTTGTAGGCTGGCGGAGGAGACGGCGTCGCCCACTCCAGCGTCCAGGCATCCCACGGATCGTTACCGGCAACCCTGCCCTTGAAGTACGAGTGGACCAGATTGAAGGCAAAGACCAGCACTGCGATCGCCTGAATAAATCCGCCGATCGAAACCACAAAGTTCCATGGGGCCCATCCGCGGTCCGCCTCATAGGTGAAGATAGAGCGTGGCATGCCCAGAATGCCCAGAACGTGCATTGTGTCGAAGGACACATGGAAACCAATCACGAAAAGCCAGAAGTGCCATTTGCCCAGCTTCTCGCTCAACATGCGCCCGGTCACCTTCGGATACCAGTAATAAATTCCGGCGAAGATACAGAAGACAATCGCGCCGACCAGCACATAGTGGAAGTGCGCAATCACAAAATATGAGTTGTGCAGCTGCCAGTTCCACGGCGCAACGGAAAGAATGATTCCCGTCAGTCCCGCAATCAGAAACTGGAAAAGGAATGCGGTGCAGAAAAGCATGGGCGTCGCAAAGCGTATCTTCCCGCCCCACATTGTCGCCACCCAGTTAAAAATCTTGATGCCTGTGGGAATGCCGACCAGCATGGTCGAAAGCACAAAGAAGGTGTTGCCCACCGACGTCATTCCAATGGTGAACATATGGTGCGCCCACACGCCAAGGCTCACGAAGGCAATGCCCACAGAGGCTGCGGCCATCGCCGGATAGCCAAAAATCGCCTTGCGTGAAAAGACCGGAATGACTTCATTCGCAATCGCAAAGGCGGGAAGCACCAGCACATACACTTCCGGGTGTCCGAAGATCCAGAAGAAATGCGCCCAGATCAGCGCCGATCCTCCGGCCTGGGTATCAAAGAAATGCCCGCCCAGATAGCGGTCAATCAGCAGCATTACCTGTGCTGCCGTCAGCGGAGTAATCGCCAGCAGCGCCAGGAAGGACGTCACCACATTCAGCCAGACAAACAGCGGCAGCCGCATCAGCGTCATGCCCTTGCAGCGCAGGCAAAGCGCGGTAGCGATCACATTAATGGACGCGCCAATCGTGCCAAATCCAGTCACAATCAGCGAAAGTGCCCAGTAGTCCGGCGCGTGTCCCGGAGAAAACGCCCGCTCCGTCAGGGGCGAGTAGGCCCACCACATCGTGTCTGGCGCGCTGCTTGCGCCGTAGAGACCATATCCGCCAATAAAGCTGTAGTAGAGCAGAATACCGCCGAAGAAAGTCAGCCAGAAGCTGAGCGCATTCAGGCGCGGAAACGCCATATCGCGTGCACCGACCATCAGCGGAACCAGATAGTTGGCAAACCCAAAGATATAGGTCATGCCCACCAGAAACACCATGGTGGTTCCATGCATCGTAAAGACGCGGTTAAAGACCCACGGCGAAAGAAAGTGCATGTCCGGCCGGACAAGCTGGATGCGGATCAGGATCGCTTCAACTCCACCCACCAGCAGAAAGAAGATGGAGTAGAGCATATAGAGGATGCCGAGCTTCTTGTGGTCTACTGTGACCACCCAGTCGTGCAACCAAGCAAGAAAAGCAGCCTGCGACCAACGCCGCCCGTGCGGGGCCGCCTCCAATGCGCCCGGAACCGGAAATGTTGAATCTGCCATAAATCCCTTCGCGCCTTATTTCAGTGTGGACAGGTATGCCGTGACCTGATCGAGTTGCTGGTCGTTTAACTGCATCGCCGGCATCAGCGAGCCGGGCTTGAACGTGTCCGGGTTCCTGATCCACTCGCGCAGATGCTCAGGCGTATTCGTCGTCGCTCCGGAAGCAATGGTTTCCCGGCTCATCAGGTGGGTCAGGTCCGGTCCGAATCGCCCCGTCGCAGCCGTACCCGCAATCGTGTGGCAATTCATGCAGGCCTGGGTTTCAAAGACATGCCTGCCCTCTGCCACCTTCGGATCATTCACTGCCGGCTGCTGCTGGTTTTTCACCCATGCCGCAAACTGGTCCGGCGTATCCACATAGACACGCAGCAGCATCTTTGCATGTTCTACGCCGCAGAACTGCGCGCACTGACCGACGTAGGTTCCAGGATGGCGCGGATCAATCCACAAATAGTTGATCTTATTCGGTACCAGGTCCGTCTTGCCGGACAACTGCGGGACCCAGAAGCTGTGGATCACATCGGCGGAAAGCAGCGTCAGAAAAGTCGGCGTCGGATGGTTCGCATCGCTCAGTGGAACATGCAGCTCATTAACTCCGCGGATGCCAAGCCTGGGATAATTGAACTCCCACCAGTATTGGTGGCCCACCACCGTCACATCCAGCGCAGATTTCGGCTTGGGAGCGTCCTGAATGGCGAAGATCATGCGTGCCGTGGTGAGAAAAAGCACCACAACAATCAGGACCGGGACAACGGTCCAGGCCAGCTCAACCTGAGCAGAACCATAAATCTGCGCTGGCTCGCTCGTGTCGTCCTGCCCATGCTGGCGATACTTGAAAGCAGCATAGGCAATCAGCGATCCAACGGTAACAAAAATGCCGCCCGTAATGGCGATGACAAACAGCGACAGCTCGTAAATATTACTTGCAGGGGTAGAGGCAGGCGCAAAGATGCTCGGCGTGGATTGCGGCCCCTCCGCAAATACGGCATGCCATGCAAAGAACACAAGCAGAAATAAAAACCCTTTGGCAGACCACTTCACGCATCGATAAGGTTCTGTAAGCATCGTTTCTTAACTTCCTTCACCGCGCCAGATGAGAGCGAAGACAAGATTTTGAAGCGTATCGCACCCTCAGAAGCTCTGGCGTCCAGCGCTTTCCCTATGTCACCTCAATCGGCAAGGGAGCAGGCGACCAAGGGATGCCAAGGCCGACGACAGTGTCTCTGAAAATGCCGTTATAAAGGACCTGCTTCTTCAACCAAAGGCGTAAGCTCAGCGAAGAAACAAAGCGGCCGCTCAAACTTGCAAGCAGCGGGAATCATTACTCTCCAATTGTAACAGCACTGAGGCCTTTCTGCTTTGTTTACGGCGCAGAAATTGAGAAATTACCGCCCAGACCAGGACGAACATTTTCTTAATTTTGTTTTTGGATGCACCGCTTCTCGCAACGCGGAACGCGCCCACTATAACGCACGCTCACTTGCAGCCGCCGGTAAAAAGCGGCGCACAATTCCTGAAAGGCGAAAAAGATTGAAGCCCTCCGCGTAGCTCTTGAGCACGGCGTTTCGCACAAACGGCATGCGCATCGCGCGGAAGCCACTTTCCGGCCTTGCATAAAAGGAAGTGGCCACACGTTCCGTAATGCGCAGGTTTCCGCGCAGTCCGGCCGTCAGCCCGGCAAAAGTCAGGCCCGCATCGGCGCCATGATCCAGCGCCGCGCTGATTGCGGAAGCCGCAGCCTGTCCGCTGGTGATCGCACCGTAAATGCCCTCCCCGGTAAGTGGATCAGCAAACCCTCCGGCATCCCCGACCAGCAGAATGCGTCCCGGCAATGGGACATGCTCTCCCGCTCCGAAACCGAGATACTGCCCGATAAAGTTCTCCGCCGCCGCATCCCGCCCATACCGGGCCGCAATATACCCGGCGAGTCTGCCCTTGTCGAAAGAGCAGGTGTGCTCGGCAGAATACAGGCCAATATTCACATGATCACGCCGGGGAAAGACCCATCCATATCCCCTGGGCACAGGAGCAAAATCAAAAACCAGATCATCCCGGATCGCATTTCGCGAAAGATTGGCCTCAATGGCGAAGCCTCTGTGAAACCATGCCGCTTTCTGCGTCAGACGCCGCACCTGGCTGTTCACTCCATCCGCGCCAATAAGAAAGCGGCTGCGCCATTGGCCTTCGACGCTGAACAGTGACACGCCGTCTGCATCCTGCCCGATGCGCTCGATGCGCCCGATCTTCTGGAACCGCGCACCTGCTTCTATAGTCTTGTTCAGGCAGTACGCGTCCAGCTCTTCACGCACCGTCATGGCGCAGATCGTCTTTCCGCTGCGCACCAGAATGTGCGGTTCGCTCCGGGTCTCAATCACAATGCGCTGGACCGTCTTATGCACGACCGGCGCAACCGAATAGCGCAGTGCGCGCAGGGTCTTTGCCGTCAGTCCTCCGCCACAGGCCTTTTTGCGAGGAAAAGCGGCCTTGTCCAGCAGCAAAACAGACCTGCCCTGCGCCGCAAGATCATACGCGCAGGCGCATCCTGCAGGTCCAGCCCCTACCACAATGGCATCCCACTGCTCCATCTCTTTGCATTCGATTATTCAATGGCCGTCATGGGAACACGAATGGAAGCACGGTAACGGTCGCCACGATAGCGCGAACAGGCCGCCTCGACCGGCGTCTCCTGCGTAGTCATAATCACGCGCGTAATCGAGAGAATGCTCGCCTTGCGCGGAATCGTCAGCAGCTCCGCCTCTTCTTTGGTCGCTGCCAGCGCCTCAATCGTCTCGTCCGCATAGCCCACCCGCACTCCATAACGCTCGCGCAGGGTCTGGTAAAGAGAGTGCCTGGCAAAATCAATGCGTTCCAGGCCTGGAAATTGCTTCAGCGGAATATGTGAGTCCTCAATGGCCATAGGAATGCCATCGGCAATGCGCAGCCTGCGCAGGTGCAGGACCTGGTCCTCTTTTTCCAGCTTCAGCTTCTGCGCAATGTCATCTGCCGGGGCAATCACCGCCTGGTCCAGCAATTTGGAACTGGGCTTCATCCCGCGCTTTCGCATCTCTTCAGTAAAACCCTGAAGGTGCATGATGTTTTTTTCCAGCTTGGGGCGGGTCACAAATGTACCGCGGCCCTTTTCGCTGAAAGCATAGCCGCTGGTCTTTAATCCATGCAGGGCCTGGCGCGCCGTCATACGGCTCACCTGGTAGTGGCGGGAAAGCTCTTCTTCTGAGGCCAGGGGGTCTCCCTCAGAAAGCTCTCCGGACTGGATCTTCTCCATCAGGGCCCGCTGAATCTGGTAGTACAGCGGGATAAAACCGTTCTTGTCCAATGGGTGAAATGTTGCCTGGTTTTGTGTACGGCCCTTTGCCACTTTAGTCCCTCAGTTTCTTACAGATTGCCAGAATTTCTACACTTCCGCGCATGCTCAATCATTTAATATGCGTAACATGCCCGGCAGTTCTATATGACACCACCCGTTGCATTCCCTGCCAGCTTAAAAAACAAACTCATTGTCTCCGTACAGGCCATGCCAGGTGATCCGCTGGACGACACTGGCGCGCTGCGCCGTATGGCCATTTCCGTTCTTCGCGGAGGAGCCGGCGGCCTGCGCGCCAATGGCCCGGAACACATTGCCGCGTTCCGGCGCGAGACTTCACTGCCCATCATCGGCATCTGGAAGCGCTTCGATGAAAATGGCCCTTTGATTACGCCTGATTTTCCATCCGCCAGGGCCGTCGCCGAAGCGGGTGCCGACATCATCAGCGTAGACTGCAGCGCGCACCGTCCCGCGTTTCTGGAGCCCTGGGCCGATTTACTTCGCAGCATCACGACCGGGCTCGGCAAACCTGTCCTCGCCGACATCGCCACGTTCCACGAGGCCCTCTCCGCCGAGAAAGCCGGCGCCAGTGCGGTCGCCACCACCATGTATGGATACACGCCCGAAACCAGAGGCCAGCGTTCCGTCCATTGGGAACTCCTCGAGCAGCTGGTCAAAGAACTTCGCATTCCAGTCATTGTCGAAGGCCACGTCCGCACTCCGGAAGATGTGCGCCGCGCACTCGACCTGGGGGCCTTCGCTGTCGTCGTTGGAGCAGCCATCACCCAGCCTGGATGGATCACCACGAGGTTTGCTGAAGCCATGAAACGGTAACTTTGCTCCATCGTTTTACCCATCCCAGACATCCCCGCCAGTCCTGATGCGAGCAATAAATTTTCCTTGTCTGCCTGATTTTTTGCTTGCTTGCCAGTACAGTTGTCTATACAGTATGTGAAATCAGAAAGACAGTCCAGACAAATACTGCTGTTTTTTTGAAGCACCTGCCGCACAACGGACACAAGTTCCGTCTCGGCAATTCATCAACCCTCTTCCCTTTGGAGGTCCATCATCTATGCGAGCACGCAACCTTTTTTCAAGTCTTTTGTTGCTGCTGGTGTGTTGTTCCGCGACGCTTGCCCAGACAATTACCGGGTCTATTACCGGCACAGTCACCGACGCAAGCGGTGCTGCCGTCAACGGAGCTACAGTCACCGCCATCAACACCGCTACCGGAGTCACGTTCCCAACACAAACCAATAACGCCGGAGTCTATACCGTGCGTTTCCTGCCTATTGGACAATACAAGGTCACAGTATCGGCTCCTGGCTTTGAAACATCCACCGTCGGTCCATTTGCTCTTGAAGTCGCTCAGGAAGCCCGTATTGATGCGAAACTGGTAGTCGGTCAAGTGAGTACCAATGTCGTGGTCACAAGCGCGGCGCCCATTCTGGATACCCAGAACGCGACAACCGGTGACACGATTACAGCAAAGGCTGCAACGGAAGTCCCTCTGCAGGCACGCAATTTCGCGTCCTTGTCCTTACTGGTTGCAGGCGCAATTGCCACCAACCCCAAGGCGCAGAACAGCGTCATGCGCTCAGCGTATAACGGCGGCTATTTCCAGAACGGCAATCGCGAGCAAACAAATAACTACACGCTGGACGGCGCAGACATCAACGAGACCATTGACAACTACATCGGCTATAGCCCGAACGTTGATGCAATTGGCGAGATCAAAGTCATCACCGGGGACGCCACTGCAGAATACGGTAACGCCAATGGCGGCCAGGTTGTCATGGTCACCAAAAGCGGAACAAACCACTTCCATGGCAATGCTTTCGGGTTTCTGGAAAACCAGAACCTGAACGCGAACAGTTGGAGCAACAAGCATACGGCCGGAAAGGCCGCCCCCGTCAACCCATTCAATCGCTCCATCTTCGGCGGTACCCTGGGCGGGCCCATCAAGCGTGACAAGATCTTCTTCTTTGTGGATTACCAGGGTGCGCGGCAGAACACAAACTCCACTACTTTCTACACTGTCCCGACTGCTGCGATGCGGACTGGTCTGGTTCCCATCAATGGCATTCAAAAGCATTTCAACATCACCAATCCCGCTGCACAATTCCTGCTTTCACATCCGGAGATATATCCGATGGAAACCATTCCCGCCAACAATACAAACGGCGGTTTGATTCCCAATCGCAACTACTCAGGTTCTGAAAAGCAGTTCGTCAACAACAATCAGGGTGACATCAAAATTGACTGGCAAATCCGCCAAAGCGATCTCTTGTCAGGCCGGTTTACCATCGGGCGAGAGCAGGACGGCAACAGCACTGTCAGCATCCCGACAGAAATTCCTACAGTAAACTCGAATCCGTATACTGGCTTCATCTTTAACTGGACCCACACTTTTTCACCCAACGTCGTCAGCGAGGCGCGTGCAGGATATGGACGCTCACGCTACATCGCCAGCCTTCAGGACATTGCCGGCCATTTCGGCCTGTCAGGAAATGCGAAGTTGGGTATCCCTGGAGTCCAGGGTGTACCGGGCTTCAGCGAATTTTCCTTCAGCGGCGGTACCGGTTTGTCCAACATCGGGCCAGGCGCTGGCGGCACGGCATCTGACAGCATCGCCAATACCTTCACATATGGGGACAACATCAGCTGGCAGCTTGGCAAGCACACCATCAAGTTCGGTGGGCAGGCCCTCCGTTACCAGCAAAACCGCTACTATTCAGGCAATGATGGCGCGCTGGGCCAGTTCGGCTACAACGGAACATTCACAGGTGATAGCTTCTCTGACTTCCTGACCGACCAGTCTAATTTTTATGGTCAGGGCCAGAGCGTCGTTAACCGCTGGGGACACCGCCAGTGGCGCGATGCAGTCTTCTTCCAGGATGACTGGAAGGTCATGCCAAACCTGACCGTCAACCTCGGCATGCGTTGGGAGTACGACCAGCCCATCTATGAGGTCAACAACAAGCAGGTCAATTTCAACATCTATACAGGCGCTGTCAGCTTTGCCGGGAAAAACGGGGCCAGCCGGGCACTCTACAACGCATATTGGGGTGGATTCATGCCGCGCCTCGGCTTTGCTTTCTCGCCAGAGCGTTTTCATGACCGGTTTGTAGTGCGTGGCGGTTACGCCATTACCAACTTTATGGAAGGGACCGGAGCTAACCTGCGCCTTACGCTGAACCGGCCCTTCTTTGTGGATTCCTCCGCGAATGCAACTACCGTCGGCTTCAAAACAGAAAATGGTTTCCCCCGGCCTGCCGACCTGGGCGACTATACAGGTCAAAACATCCGTGCATGGCAACCAAATCTCAAGCCGGCGCTTATTCAGCAGTTCAACCTGACAACGGAAACTCAATTCGGAAACGAAATGTCTCTGGTGATCGCCTATTTGGGGCAGGTTGGAAATCATCTTGTTGACCCGCGCGAAGGAAACCAGGCGCCCTGCTCCCTCGTTGCACTTCCAACTCAGCCCACCCCCTGCGTAGTGCCATTCTCAAAATTTGCTCCGGCAAATGGCATCAACATCAGTGGAGTCAGCGTAGTCAGCTATACCGAGTCTGAGGCCATGATGAACTACAATGCGTTGCAGACATCGCTCCGCAAACGCACCAGCAACGGCCTCGAGTTCCTGGCCAACTACACCTATAGCAAGTCGCTTTCAAACAACCTGGGCTATTATGGCGCAGGCGGTGTTGCCTCTCAGTCAGCATATTGGCAGGATGCCTACAACGGCGGCGCCGACTACGGCCCGGCCTTCTTTGATGCCACACACACCTTCTCGTTCTCCGGATATTACGACCTTCCCTTTGGACGCGGGAAAATGTTCGGCTCAAACATGAACCGCTTTGAAGACGTGTTCGTGGGTGGCTGGAAACTGGGAGCAGTCGCCAGCCTGCACAGCGGCTTTCCTGTCACGATGTCATCCCCGCAGGTCTACAAAGCAAACCAACGCACCAACCGCGCCATGCACTATCGTCCGCTCCGGGTCAACCACAGGTCCACAGACCACTGGTTTGGAACGGATGCTTCCGCAGTACCCTGCACGAATACCGGCTCCAGCCTGGCAAATGACAATGGCAGCTGTGCCTACGGCGAAGAGCTGGCGACGGGCTTCGGGACCTCACGGGTAGGCTCCGAGCGCGCCCCCAGCTACAAGGACTTCGACATGGCAGCCAGCAAGCAGTTTGCCATCACAGAAGGCAGCAATCTGGAGTTCCGGGCTGATTTCTTCAATCTTCTGAACACTGTCAGCCTCGGCGCTCCAACAAACGATGTCTCCAGCGCAACCTGGGGACAGATCACCAACACCAACTCAACGGAACGCCAGATCCAGCTTGCCTTAAAGTTCACCTTCTAAGCTGGAGCAGCCCTCTCAGGGGCGTGGATTTCTTCCACGCCCTTTTCTTTTCAGAAAAAATAGCGGTATAGCTGTCCATACAGGCGCGATTTAAGCGAAAATAAAAGCCATGCCCCGTTCGTTTCCTCATGCTATGCTGCGCGAAATTTACGAGCAGCCCGAAGCGCTGTCGGCCACCATCCGGAATTACGTTTCCGAGCACGCCCTTAACCCGGGGGCCTTCGCCTCGGTTGCCGAGGCATTGCGCGGACATCAGCGTGTTGTCATCGCCGCCAGCGGATCCAGCCGTCACGCCGGCCTCGCAGGCGAGATCATGCTCGAAGACCTGGCAGGACTGACTGTGGACGTCGAATACGCGAGCGAATACTGTTACCGCTCCACACACACGCTTCAGGACCCCGGTGTCATCGTCATTTCGCAGTCCGGCGAAACCGCCGACACGCTGGCCGCGCTCCGCGAAGGCAAAGCGCGCGGCCTCTCTACCATCGCCATTACCAACAACTCAAACTCCACCATGGCGCGCGAGGCCGATGCCTCTCTGCCTACCATCGCGGGGCGGGAAAAAGCCATCCCTGCCACCAAGAGCTTCACCACGCAGCTTGCTGTCCTCTATCTCCTCACGCTTTCCATGTCTCGCCTGCGTGGGCGCATGACCGTGCACTCCGTTTCCAATCTTATTGATCAACTGGAGGCGCTTCCGGGCCTGCTCGAGCGCTCACTGCCTACGTGGGAAGAGCAGCTTCACACAGTGGCCGAACACACAAGGAACGCCCGCGGCTTTCTCTACCTGGGTCGCGGCATCCATTACGCCATCGCTCGCGAAGGAGCGCTCAAGCTCAAAGAATCCGCCTACATTCAGGCCGAGGGTTATCCCGCAGGCGAACTGAAGCACGGCCCGAACGCACTCGTCACCAAAGAATCTCCGCTGGTCATGCTCGCCACGCAGGACCGCAACGACCCGGATTCTGTTCTGCGCTATGAAAAGACCCTGCAACTAATGAAGGACATGCAGGCGCAAGGCGCCGAGATCATCGCGCTCGCCACGGAAGGCGACAGCGAAGTACCACAGGTCGCGCGCTTCACTATCCCGGTCCCCAACGCCAGCGAATACCTGTTGACTATTTTCGAAGTGGTTCCCCTGCAACTCTTCGCCTACTTTACCGCCATCCTCCACGGAGTGGACGTGGACAGCCCGCGCAATCTGGTCAAGGCCGTAGTGCAGGAATAAAGAAAAAGGCCCATGCTCCGTATTCAGGAGCAGGGGCCGTGTTGTCTTCCGGATTAGAAGAGGAACTTTGCCCCAAACTGCAGGACGCGTGGATCGTAAGTCGAAGTCAACTGCCCAAAGTTCGAGTTAGTGAACCCCGTGCTCACATTCTGAAATTCCGTATGGTTAAAGGTGTTGTACGACTCGGCGCGAAGCTGGATTCTCGGGCCTTCAGCTGACGTAATCCGGACCTCCTTAAACAAGCTCAGATTCCAGTTAAAGAGTCCCGGACCTACAACTGCGTCCTTGCCCGAGTTGCCAAAGCCGGCGTTCGGTCCAGTTGATCCTGAAACCCAGGGAGCGACAGGCGCCGAGAAGGCGGCCGTGTTAAACCACGCTGTCGGCTTCTTCGGGTAGCTGACATGACCGGAGAGATTTGGCCGGTTGCTACCGCCTCCCAGTCCGAGCACATCGGTTCCGTAAGATGGCCCTGCCGGCACACCGCTTTCAGCCACGGTAATGCCGGAAATCTGCCATCCGCCAAGGACCGTCCTTGCCAGCGCACTGTTCGAGTGCAGGAAGAACGGCAGCTCGTAGATGTAGCTTGCGTTAAAGATATGACGGCGGTCGAGTGTGCCTGAACCACGGTCATATTCCAGATTGAATGGGTTGGAAACTCCCTGCAGATCGCCGCTCTTGATGTCAATCTCATGCGAATAGGTATAAGCAAACTGGAGCGTGAGCCCATGTTTGTTTTCCATGCGCAGGACCGACTGCAGGGAGTGATAGTTGCTGTTGGTCTCGTTTTCGTTGAGAGTAATGTTAGCCCAGCCGGGGAACTGCCGGTAGAGGTTCGCATTCGCCCCATTGGCGACCGCCTGGCGATGAGCATAGCCCGAAGAATCGCTCAGCGGCAGCGTGTTGATGTTGCGCTGGTCATCCTGGTGCCATCCCGTCATGCCCACGTACTGCACGGCGAAGACAACCGATGGCGCAAGCTCCTGCTGCACGCCAAGGCTGAACTGCGTCGTTCCTGGATTGTCATAGTTCATTGCCAGAGCATTAAAGTTGCTCGGAGAAGTGGGCGTTTTGGCCACAGCTCCGTCCGTCGTCACGTTCGGATTTGAGAACGTAACGCTGCTGACCGAAGGCTGAAAAGCAAACGGCGGGTTGGTATCTGTGCCGTAAATGTCATTGCCCTGAATACGCTCAAAGAACAATCCAAAGCCTGAGCGAATGACGGTCTTACCATTGCCGAACAGGTCGTAAGCAAAACCAACGCGAGGCTGAATGGTCCCATAAGAGTTATGCACCAGTCCCCGCGGAAACCCGTTGACGCAGGCAAGATGCACGCCATTCAGGTAATACGGTACAGGAGCGCCCGAGGGCTGGCTGAATCCAGGCCCACTTGGGTTCAACGTTCCATCCGACGCAGGTACCTGCGCGTTGGCAAGGTTGAAGTCTACCGGAACAAAGTTCGACGTGCGATTGTTCTTTTCATACACGTGCGGCAGTCCGTCATAGCGCACGCCAAGGTTTAACGTAAGCCGTGGCAACACATGCCAGTTGTCCATCGCATAACCTGAATACGTATTGTTCAGCCAGTGGGCTGTCCACTGGTTCTGGAGCTGGGTATAGCTGCTGGCAAATCCGAGCAGGAAGTTCACATAGGAATCGCCGGAGAAGGCCGAATCATTAAAGGTGTAATCGCCCTGCGTATCCGCCTGCACCTGCTGGTTCTTGTCCATGCGCATATATGAGAAGCCAAACTTCAGCGAATGCGCGCCTTTGGTCCACGACAGATCATCGCGAATCTGGTAATTCAGGAACGAGTTGTGCCACGGCCAGTAATTGGTCGTCCAGGTCGTGCCGGGGCCTACGCCATTGAAGGAGACGGAAGGCAGCCGGTTCCCTGCATTGTTGCCGGTAAAGATGCCGGTGGCGCTCCATCCCGAAGGCTGCTTGTAGATTCCCGTCGGAGTAATATCAATGGTGTTGCCATTCACATTCACCGCAGTCTCATTCAGCAGCGTGGGTGAAATCATCTGGCTCAGCTTTACCACCGCGCCCCACGACGGGTTCTTGAAGACGTTGCCCACCGTATCATAGCTGTCGCTGCTCCACATCGAGGGGAAGATGGTCTGCGACATGTCGTCGTGGATCCAGTGCCCCATCAGGTGCAGCTTGTCCGTCAGGTCGTGGTCAATGCGCACCACGTCTTCACGCACATCCGTTGGCTGCTTGGGAGAAGCCACCCACTGGTTCGTTCCCAGGTTCGGCCTGGGAATCGCGCCCGTCCCCATAAAGAGTACCGCATTCGGATCAAAGAGCTGGTGCGGGATTGTCGAAACGCAGGAATTCGGCGCGCTGCACGTATACGGGAACGGCTGACCTGGCGTCAGGCCCAGCGCCGCATACTGGGCCAGCAGTGCCGGATTCTTTGTCTGCGGCACAACCGGAAGCACCGCCGTCGATTGACCTGTCGCGTCCGTCCTGGTGTAGTCCACATACTGCAGGTCCTGTCCCGCAACTGGGAAATTGGAACCAGGAATAGTAATTGTCGCGTTGGGATTCGCGCCCTGAATAAACTTTCTCCACTCTTCATTCACAAAGAAGAATGTCTTTTTCAGCAGTGGTACTTGTCCGCCCAGATTACCGCCAAAGATGTTGAGCCGAAGCTCAGGAATCTTCTGGTTCGCCTGCTTTGAGAAATAGTTGTTGGCGTCAAAAATGTCGTTGCGGTTAAACTCCCACAGCGAGCCGTGATACTTCTGCGTGCCCGACTTCAGCACCATCGTGATCGTGCCGCCGGAAGAGATCCCATAGTCAGCGCTGTAGTTGCTGCTCAGCGTCTGAAATTCCGCAATCGCATCCGGAGAAGGCAGTACGCCAATCTTTCCGCCACTACCGCGGTCATACACTTCGCCGCCATCAATCAGCCAGTTGTTGTGGTCCGGACGCATTCCGTTGAAGCTCAGGTTGAATGAGCTGCCCTGCGCCGTAACACCGTTGAACGAAGGATTATTGTTGGAAACGCCACTACCCAGCGCCGTCAGCGCAATCACATTGCGTCCGTTGGTAGACAGCTGTGATATCTGCTTATTGCTGATGAGGGAGCTGACTTCGTTCGTCTCCGACTGCACCTGCAAGGCATTCGCCTGCACCGTGACTGTCTGGCTGGCCACGCCTACTGTCAGCTGCGCATCGGCGCGCAGTGTTTGCGCCACGTTCAAAACAAGTCCCGACTTCTTGTAGCTCTGGAACCCGGGCGCATTGATGGAAAGGTCATACGTCCCGTGGTTCAAACCGGAAAAATCATACAGTCCGGTCGCGCTGGTCACTGTGGAGCGCGTGGCCCCGGTTGCCGTGTCCGTGATGGTCACAGTCACGCCGGCGACGGCTGCGCCCGACTGGTCGGTGATTGTACCTGTAATGTCTGCGTTCTCCTGCGCGTATGCGGTCAACAGCGCGCAAAGAGCAAAGATGCTCAGGACGAACAAATGCTTCCAATCTCTCATAATGGCTGTAGCCTCCTGTTAACCTTCCAAAGATTTTTCAACGCTTTTATTAACGATTACCTGTGTTGGTATTCACGCAGTTTTTAGGGATCAATTTGCCATTTTCAGACAGCAATAAATGGTTTTACTTATCCAGGTGCAACATTAAGCACGATGAAAAATTCGATTGTCAAGTGTTTTGGCGAAGAAGGCCGCCTTCAGGGTCAACCGTTTGCCTGTGCCGGAGAAATGGCCCCCATTTTCAAGGCTTATCCGGCAATTTTTCATTCCTGAAAATCAACGCGTTCTGTTTCTCGTGAAATACAACCCCGTGCAGTGATACCTCACTCGACGCCCTTCGCCCTCGGCGCTGCAACTTGATATTCTTCATGCAGTGAAGCTGAAAGCCCTCTTCTCCTCCATCTGTGTCCCTGGCGTGGCCATGGCGGCGCTCCTCATTTCCGGCGGCTGCGCCCGACAAGCCACCACAGACAACACCACTGACGCAGCAAAGCAGGCCCAGCAGGCGCGGGCCGCGGAAAAAGCCCAGATCGATGCGGCGCGGGAAACGCTGGAGACGATTCCTCCCCCGGCCAAGAGCCGCTATATGGCCGTACGCAATGTGGAAAGCTGGGTCAATCCCTTTCTCATCGTCGGCAGTGAAAATATGACCCTGCGGGTCATCTATCCCGACCAGATCCACAGCAATGCGCTGCCCAGCGCCATGCTCAAGCCTGCCAAAGCGCGCCGGCAGGAGCTGACCATCCGCCCTTCCGACCTACCCGATGCATTAAGCTCCCTGCCCACTGAGGAATGGCCATACGGCCGCGTGGTCGCCGTGGAGGAAGACCCGGCGGAAACCCGCTCGAACCGTCTCCAGGTGCGCAAAAACATTGAAACCACCATGCAGGCACTCAACAACCTTGGCGTAGTCGTCTATGAATGGCCTTACAGCGGTCCCGGGCGCTAGACTTCTGCGCCTGCAAGGCAACTCTACCGATGGATACTGGCAGCTTTCTCCGCCAGCCACACCTTCATCAACGATTCGACGCAAACATCAACGATTCGACGCAAACTATTTCATTGCGCCTGCCAGAGGCTTGTTGAATACGATTCGCGCCGAAGCCAGGAAACTAGATTCCCCCACCAATACGAACACGACAACATACAGACTTGCATGGTCCGCAGTGGTGTCCGGTGGGCCTGCAATTCGAGAGTCTCTGCGGCCCCCTAAAATGTTCTGTTGTACTTCCATCCACCCCGCATCCCCAAAAACCCTCCTATCCGATAGACTAAGAACGGATTTCCAAATGCCAATACGCCGGGCTGGCGAGCAGAAGAGCAGGGCAGGTTTTGCAAGATTTGGGCCGCTTGCTGCAAACCAAATCTTCTCTCACCCGTCGGAATGGTGATGGCTCCAGAATGACTGGGAAGGCGGTCTTAAGATGCTCCGGGGTTGGGAACACCGCCTCCGGTCACTTATAATCGCTTTTTCCTCAATCTTTGATCTGACTTTGCAGTGAGGGTGTGCCTATTTTTCCCGTCATGCCAGAGAGCGCAGGCTCTCCAGTAAAATCCAGCAAGCTCCGCCGCATGTTGAAGCCATTGGCCTTCATTCTCCTTTGCTTCACGGTATTTGATGTTTGGGCGCAGTCGTCACAGACGATCACGCAGATCCGCGTCATAGGCAACCGCCGCATTCCCAAGGAGACCATCCTCGCCCGTCTCTTCAGCCATGAAGGCGAGCAGTTCGACCCCACCACCGTCGAGCGCGACTTCAACTCCCTCTGGAACACCGGATATTTTGAAGACGTCCGCATCGAACGTGAGGACAATCCCAAGGGCGGCATCATTCTCGACATCTATGTCCGCGAAAAACCCACCATTCGCGAAATCAATTACAAAGGGTTGAACTCGGTCACGCAGTCCGACGTCCTCGATCGCCTCAAGAAAGAAAAAGTCGGCTTCTCCGTCGAAAGCCAGTACGACCCCACCAAGATCGCCCGCGTGGAAACGGTGCTCAAAGAGCTGCTCTCCGAGCACGGCCGCCAGTTCGCCACCGTCAAGGCCGACGTCAAGACCATTCCTCCGGCCTCCGTCCAGGTAAACTTCATTATTAAGGAAGGCCCCAAGGTCAAGGTTGGCAATATCACCTTTACCGGCAACCAGCACATCCCGGCACGTGATCTCCGCTGGGCCATGAAAAATCTGCGCCCTGTCGGAATCCCGCACTCCATCTTCTTTGAGAACCTCTTCGCCAAGACCTACGACGCCAGCAAGCTTGAAGAAGATGCCGAACGCGTCCGTCAGGCCTATCGCGACAAGGGCTACTTCCGCGCCTCCACCGGAGACCCGCAGACCCATCTGCGCAACGAGGGCGGCCTCTCCTTCTTCACCTTCCGTCCGCGCAAAGGCAAGCGTATTGACATTCGCATCCCTGTGGACGAGGGCGCGCGTTACCGCCTCGGCTCGATTCACTTCACTGGCAGCAAGCTCCAGAACATGAACGTGAATGCTCTGCGCGCCCAGTTCCCGCTCAAAGACGGCGACTGGTTCAACTTCACTGCCTTTGGCAAGGGCCTGCAAAATCTTCAGAAGGCCTACAGCACCCTCGGCTACATCAACTTCACGGCAAATCCGATCCCGAAGATTGACGACGACAAAAAAATTGTCTCCTTCGACGTCGAACTCGACGAAGGCAAGCAGTTCTATGTCTCGCGCATTGAATTCCAGGGCAACACCGTTACGCGCGACTTCGTCATCCGCCGCGAGCTCTACCTTGAAGAAGGCCAGGTTTACAACAGCCACCTCTGGGAGCTGAGCCTGCTGCGCCTCAACCAGCTCGACTACTTCGATCCGCTCAAGGTGGACCAGGACACAGAAATCCACCAGAACCCCGAAACCGGCACCGTAGACCTGCTGCTCAAGGTGCATGAGAAGGGCAAGAACTCCATCGGCCTGAACGGCGGCGTCAGCGGCCTCTCCGGCACGTTCCTCGGCCTTAACTACCAGACCAACAACTTCCTTGGTCTGGGCGAAACGCTCAGCGTGCAGGCCAGCGCCGGAAACCTCTCGCGCAACCTGCTCTTCAGCTTCAACGAGCCGTACATTCGCAACAAGCCCATCAACGCCGGCTTCTCTATCTATTCGCAGAAGTACGACTACAACGCCTCCAAGGCCTATAACCTCTCCGGCGTGGACACCAACACCCAGCAGGCCGTCAACTCCCTGGTGCAGAACTACAACCAATCCACCACCGGATTCACGGTCTCGGCCGCATACCCCATCCGCCACTCCTTTAAGCGCCTCGGCTTCACTTACGCGCTCAACCGTTCATCGGTCACCACCTTTAGCCAGGCCTCGCAGAACCTTTTCCAGACGCTGGCCTTCCGCAGCGGTATCCAGGGCCAGAACTCGCTCCAGGGCATTGTGAACAGCATGGCCTCGTTCAGCTTCTCCTGGAACAAGTTGGATTCGGTCTACATGCCGCGCTCCGGCTCCGAACTCAACGCCATCCTTCAGCTCGCTGGGATCTGGGGCAACGTCCGTTACTTCAGCCCCGTTGTCGAATACAAGCAATTCAAGCCGGTCAAATGGTTCCGCTTTAACAATGACGGGCGCAACATCTTCGGATACCGCATCCAGGCCAACTACATTCGGGGCTTCAGCGGAGACGTAGCGCCTCCATTCAACCGCTTCTATGGCGGCGGCGAGGCCGACATCCGCGGCTTCGATATCCGCACTATCTCGCCCTATGGATTTGTTCCCACGCGGGTGCAGTACAACCTCACCAACCCGGACGGCAACTGCGTTCCGCAGGACCCGACCAATCCGCAGACCAACCAGTGCATCAAGGTGCCCATCCCGGTCTACGGCATCAGCTCCATCGGCGGCGACACGCAGATTGTCGGTAACATGGAATACCGTATTCCGCTCGTAGGCCGCACCGCGGCACTCGAACTGTTCAACGACTTTGGAATGGTCATGGCCGTCAGCAGCAGCCAGCTCAAGCAAAGCCCGCAAGGCTATGACCAGCTGAATGCTCCACTCTATGGCTGCCCGAATTACGTCAACGGCGCCTGCGTCGGGGGACAGCAGATCCAGTTCGACCGCTATATCCGTCCGATTCCTGGAACGAACTATGTTCCACGCGACTCGATCGGCGCGCAGATTTCGGTCATGGTGCCCATCATCAACGCACCGTTCCGCATCTACTACGCCTACAATCCGCTGCGCCTGCACACGTATTTCAACGGCAAAAACCTGATCACGCGCAGCATGTTCCCCGCTGGCGGAGCAGGCGATTACAGCTACGCACAGGCCCTGCAGCTCTACGGCTCAGTCTATCAGTTGCGCGAACCAACCAAGACCTTCCGCCTGACGGTGAGCACCACCTTCTAGCGCAAGTCCTACCCAGCATAGAAGGCGCCTCTCGCAGGCGCCTTCTTTATGCCAAAAGCCGATTTTTTAGCAGCACGAATCCGGGTGCGCAGTGTGTAAAACCAGGCAGGCACCGCATCCACTCCGGAAACCATTGACATCCTTCCTTACTATGCCCTACTCTGTCTCCGCTGGTGGAAACGTTCCCACAGGAGAAATTATGGCCATCCCCCGTCTGGCCTTCGCCTTCCTGCTCTCACTCCTTGCCGCTTCAGCCATGTCTGCGCAGTCGGACCATCCCGACTACCTCCAGCAGGCCAAAGATGGCGTCCAGACACTCCAGTCCTGGTACACGCAAAGTACCGGCCTCTACCAGACCACTGGATGGTGGAACTCCGCCAACGCCATCACCGTGCTCGCCAACTACTCGCGCGCGGCGCACACCAAAGACTATCTGCCCGTCTTCTCCAACACCTTCGCCCAGGCCCAGACCAGCCATGCAGGCTTCATCAACGACTATTACGATGATGAAGGCTGGTGGGCGCTCGCCTGGATTGACGCCTACGACCTCACCCGCGACCCGCAGTATCTCTCCATGGCCGCTTCCATCTTTTCTGATATGGCCAACGGCTGGGATTCCACCTGCGGCGGAGGCATCTGGTGGAGCAAAGCAAAAAACTACAAGAATGCCATCGCCAACGAACTCTTCCTTTCTGTCGCCGCACATCTCGCGCGCCGCGCTACCTCGGACCAGCGCGCACAATATCTCACCTGGGCGCAGAAAGAGTGGTCATGGTTCAAAAACTCCGGCATGATCAACTCGCAGAACCTCATCAATGATGGCCTGAACCTCTCCACCTGCCAGAACAACCAGCAGAACACCTGGTCTTACAATCAGGGCGTCGTTCTCGGCGGCCTCACCGAACTCAACATGGTCGCGCCCGACCCATCGCTTCCCGCAACCGCACAGGCCATTGCCAATGCCGCCCTCACGCATCTCACCGACGCCAACGGTGTCCTGCATGACACCTGCGAACCACACTGCGGCGCAGACGGAGTCCAGTTCAAGGGCATCTTTGTGCGCAATCTCATGGCGCTCGACGAAGCATTCCCCGACTCGCACTACAAAAAGTTTGTAGACACCAACGCCGAGAGCATCTGGAACAACTCCCAAGGCGCAAATTATCAGTTTGGCCAAGTGTGGTCAGGGCCCTTCGATGCAGGCAACGCAGGCAGCCAGAGCTCCGCGCTCGACGCCTTTGTCGCCGCGGCAACGCTCCAGCGGAGACATTGAACCCGCTTTAAAGCGCTACTGTTTGCGGGACCGCCTCCGCAGCTCTCTCGCATTGCGGCACCAGCCGGACAGCTTCCGAGAGCGTCCTGGCTACTGCATCGGGCCGCACTGCTCCAAAGCGCTCGCGCAGCGCCTCCGGATTTCCCTGTGCTCCCCACATTCCGATGATGATCCTGTTCCCGGGCAGAAACTGCCGTATGCGCTGGCACAGCGAACGCGCATGCACAAACGCAAACGGAGGCAGCGCCGAAATGCAGATAGTCGTACCTGGCCCTTCGCCCATACGGCCCAGAATCTCCTGTGAAAGCGCACTCGTCTGCAACAGAATGGTCTTGTGCCCTTTGCGCTCCAACAGCTGCGCCAGCATTACCGCCGCCAGCTCATCCGCCTGGTCATGCGCCGGAATGCAGACCACAGGACACTCCCGCGTTTGCGATCCTTCCTGCTCTTCCGTCTCTGCCGGCGCATGATAATCCGTCAGCTCTGCCACCAGCTCCGTTGCACTCTGGAAGAGAAATGTGCTCCGCGCATCATCCAGAAAGCCCTTGTGGCGGTCCTGCTCCGCCAGGCTGAGCGCAGGCAGGACTACGCTGTCATAAAGATGGACAAGATCATGTCCTTCCAGAAATTTGTCTGCGATGTGATGGGCCTCCGTCTGGTCCATCGCCAGCAGCCGTTCATAAAACTTCGCCTCCGGAGCAAGCTGCGCCTCATCGCCCAGCAGAATATGCAGAAACGCCATCTGCGGAACATACCGCCCCATCACAATCAGGCACACCGTCAGGGGAGTGGAAAGAATCAGCCCGGGAATCCCCCACAGCAGAGTCCACACCATCGCCGTCGTCACCAGTGCCAGCGGAGAAATTCCGGTATGGCTGCCATACAGCCATGGCTCAATAAAATTGCTCACCGCCACTTCCAGCACGGCAAAAAACACCAGCACCGCCACGGGTGTCCACCATCCGGGAAAGACGGCAAACGAAAATGCAATCGGGAGCCCGCCTCCCAGAATCATTCCCACATACGGAACCATACGCAGGATCGCCAGCAACACTCCCCAGAGCGTGGCATTCGGCACATGCAGCAGAAACAGCCCCACGCCAAACACCGCGCCATAGCTGGCATTCACCAGCACGTTCATCAGCAGATAGCTGCTGATACGGTTCGCCGCATCGTTGAGCGCCTGCGTCATCACATTCAGGCGGCCCATTCCCGCCAGCAGCAGCACACGGTTGCGCAGGTCTTCGCGCTTCAGCAGCATGTAGATGGTAAAAATAAAGACCATCCCCATCATGCCCAACGGCTTGATCACCGGCTTCAGGAGCTGCTGCGCATAGGCCCAGTCGCTCAAAGGCGCGGGCACCACTGTTACAGGCTGCGGATTCGGGTTTGTTTCCTGCTTCTGCAGCTCTGCTTCGCGCGCGCGGCGGCTGCGGTGTGTCTTCTCGCTTTCCACGGGTGGAAGCGGCTTCGGCGCCGGAGTTCCGGAAATCTCCTGGCTCAGCGTCTTCAGCCCATTCATCGCATCGGCCACCGGGCCAGTCGTCGGCGCATGGATACTCGCCAGCTTGTCGTCAATATTGGTGCGGTAATTCGGCAGGTCGCTTGCCACCGCCAGCACCTGTCGCACCACCACCCAGCCCACGCTTCCAATCAGCGCAGACGCAGCAATCACCACCAGCACCACAGCCAGGGCACGCCGGATGCGCAACTTTTCCAGTTGAATGACCGCCGGCGCCAGCAGAAAATTCAGCGTCAGCGCCATGGCAAACGGAATCAGCAGGTCGCGCGCAAAATAGAGCGTCAGCAGTGCCAGTGCCAGCACAAGCAGGGGCTCGTAATTCAGCCATCCACGCTTGGTGCGGTGCGGCACGCCGGAAACGCGATCATGTCCGTTCATAAATACGCAGAGCTATCATAAATACGCAGAGCTATAGGATAAGCCCTTTGTCTCATCCACTTTTCCAAACACCTCTTTGGAAGCAATTCCTCTGTCCCAGGATCAGAGGGGCGGGAAATTTTTTGCCAGCCCTTTCACCACAATGGTGCAAAATTGCACGCAACTGCAAAAGCCCCGCGCCGGGCAACATGGACAAGTCGGCGGAATCAAAAGCTGAACACTGGCCCAACCTGGACACCCCAATTTCCTCGATTCGTAAAGTCCTCTCGTGAAAGCCACGATAGATATGGTGGCTTTCCAATTCCGGGGTGCTCGGAGCATTCCGTATCCTGCACCAGCCAGCGCAGCGGATATGGGGTGCCGATACCCGAAGCATCCAGACAGGACTGCCGGTAACGAACCAGTGTCTCTTGTACGCCAGCGCGAATGGCCAGATTACGAGTGAGCTTGTAATCGCCTGCCAGCATCAGGTTCCAGGCAAAGTGAGTAATGGTGCCGCGATCTGGTCCTGGCTTGCCCGGTCCAGGCGAAGTCAGATAGGCGTGATTGAATTGTTCAAATCCAGGCCGCAGCGAGAGATTCAGCGCGTAGTTCGGCGTGTTGATTCCTCCGCGAAACCCGAAATATCCGGTGATGAGATCACCTCCGGCACGATCGGAGGAGCCAGGACTGGCACCCGGGTAGCGGGCCACCTCCGTATCAGCATAAAGCCAGCGCCATAGATGAAGGGAAACCTGCGCGCCTGCTCCTATGACCGTGCGGCGGCAGTATGTGCAGTCCGGGGTGCTTACGGTTGTTGAGTATCCGCGAACGAACGGCGCAATCTGGAGGCGGGGCCATGGACGTTCCAAACTGGAGTTGCCCGAAGCACTTTCGAGTTTTACAAAGTGGATGCCAGCTCCGAACTCCGTAATGGGATGATCGTAATCCCGGTACCAGGGCTTGTGCCCGCGCAGCAGATTGGCAAACGAGCGGGTTGGATTCAGCACCCCGCGAATGATTTTGGGATAAGCAGCATTCGGCGTTGCGTGATCGGCGATGCGATCGCTCACGTCTTTGTCGAGGAAGTCCTCGGCGAAGACCCAGAGCATGCCCACGGTGGGTGTCACAATAAAGTCCACCCATCCGGTGTTGTTGGTGTACTTGCCGCTGGGCGGATTCGCAGGACCACAGTGCAGGATGCACTTCACATCGTAGGTGTATCCGCCTTCGCTGCCGAGCCCGGCCTCGCCCAGCGGCGAAATTTCAGAATGCGTGCTGTAGAGTGTTGTCCACCAGAAGGCCTTCCAGCGCGAGTTCCAGTATCCGGGCTGGTTCCAGCGAATGCGCGACTGGCCGGGTGAGTTCTGTATCTCGAGAAAAGCGCCGACTGCGCCCTGCATGGGATGGCCAACGTAATTCACCAGAAAGTCATCGCCATCACTCCAGCGGCGCATATTGAACTGCCTGATGGAAGCGACGTAATCGTGCCAGAAGGGCTTGTTCGCCGTGAGCGCGCGCAAGGTATCGTCGCTGAGAATGCGAAAGCTGTTCTCAATGGCATTAAATTCAAACGATTGAAGGAGTAGCCCCTTCCAGTGGTAGCCGGGTTCTTCTTCTTCTTCCGAAGAAGCTGCCTTGCGCAGTAATTTGGCCCCTTCGAGGTTCCAGGTATGGCTGAAGCCCGGGCTTGCAGGCAGAGCAGTTTGCGCCTGCGGACACGCAGGCATGGCTTGAACAAAGACAAAGAGCAGTAGAAACGGTCTGACGAAATATCTGCAAAAGAGAAAATTCAATTTCGCTGCTCCGTATGGAGAGATGTTTATTTAAATAGGAAAGATGCAGTGGAAGACCTGAGAATCAGGGCACAAAGATGCGGTCGTGCAGGTCTGGGGCGATGGGCCGGAAGTGCACCACGTTAAAGGTGTAAATCCGGCTGCATTGGGCCTTGCGCGCAGCTGCCACATGAAGTGTGCCATAGATAATTACGTGAGACGAAGCTTATTCCAGACTGCATCCACCCGTGCCTTTGTGGCTACGTCCATTTCGATCATCGGCGGCCATGGACGGGTAAATCCTTCTGCTGCCCACTTCCGCGTGGCATCTATCCCCATCTTGCTGCCATAGTTGGGCAAACGCGAGGCGTGGTCGAGCGAATCCACCGGGCCGAGCGTAAACTGGATGTCACGCTCCGGATCAATATTGTTTGCGACCCTGAGAGTCACTTCGCGCAGGTCCTGGACATCGCAGTCCTCATCCACCACGATGATGCACTTGGTGAACATGGCCTGACCCATGGCCCAGATGCCGTTCATCACCTTGCGCGCCTGTCCTGCGTAGCTCTTGCGGATAGAGACAATCATCAGATTGTGGAAGACGGCCTCGACGGGAAGGTTCACGTCCACAATCTCAGGCAGCGTAAGCCGCATAAGCGGAAGAAAGATGCGCTCCACGGCCTTACCCATCCAGGCGTCTTCCATGGGGGGCTTGCCCACAATCGTGGAAGCGTAGATGGGATTCCTGCGGTGTGTGATGCAGGTGATGTGGAAGACCGGATACTCATCTTCCATCGTGTAAAAGCCAGTGTGGTCGCCGAACGGGCCTTCGGTACGCAGCTCGTCGAGTTTGACGTAGCCTTCGAGGACAATTTCTGCATGTGCAGGTACTTCGAGGTCTACCGTTTCACACCTCACCAACTCAACCGGCTTCTGTCGCAGGAAACCCGCAATCATAAACTCCTCCACCTCGGGCGGAGCAGGAACGATGGCGGCAAACGTCGTTGCCGGGTCAGTCCCAATGGCGACCGCGACCTCGAGCCGGTCTTCTTTCTGGCTGGTCAGCGTGATATTGGTTGTGCCGCCCGCAGTCTCGGCCATGATGTGAACGTGGGCCGAGGCGGTTTTCCCGGCAGCCGCCCGCAGGCGCTCGCGTAGATGCTCGGCCGCATTCTTCTGCCTCTGCCAGTGCATTCCGGTGGTCTGCCCGTCATAGACCTGCATTCGGTACATGCCTACATTGCGCTTTCCGGTTTTCGGGTCACGCGTGACGACGCACGGCAGCGTGATAAAACGGCCTCCGTCGAGCGGCCAGCATTTCAGCACAGGAAAGTCGAGCACATCAAAGTTTTCGCGCAGAATGGCTTCCTTGCATGGAGCATCTTTCGCAGAGACGGTCTTGGGGAAGAATTTGCCGATGTCGGCCAGCATGGGCAGCATTTTGAGCTTTTCGAGGAAGCCTTCCGGCGACTTCACATCGAGCAGGGCGCGGATGCGTCCGGCAACCTCTTCGAGGGAATCCACTTCAAGCGCCAGCTTCATGCGGCGTTCGCTGCCAAACTGGTTCATCAGCACGGGGATTCCGGGATACCCCTTCACGTTCTCAAAGAGCAGTGCCGGGCCGCCCTTCGGCGATTTTGAGGCGCGGTCGGTGATCTCGGTTATTTCGAGAATGGGATCCACTTCTTCGCGGACGCGCTTTAGCTCGCCTGATTTCTCGAGGGTCTTGATCCAGTCGCGGAGGTCGTTGTAGGCCACGTACTTATGTTAGCGGATTGCCGTGATGCTTCTGCGGAATCCTGCGGAGAGGCAGCGGCTGCAAAAAAGGTCGTTCCACCCCGACTGCTCTTCACTCCGCCCCCAAAAATATCTAAAAAAATGCTCTTCCCTTAAAGTCGGACTATTTCGGTCTGATATATTACGTAAAGTAAGACTAAATCAGTCTTACTTTCTTGAGAGAGAACTGGATTGAGCAGTCATTTTCTGAAAAATTGGGGCAAATTCTGCATTTTTTCGCTGTCTCTGGCCATTTTTTCTGGTCATGCGCACGCCGACGAGCCGCTCTTTGGCTTCACCTACACGACTGACTTGCTGCCAAAACACAAATTTGAGCTGACGCAGTGGGCCACGGTCCGTTTTGACAAGTATCCGGGCGGGAATTACTGGCAGGTGGAGAACCGGACCGAGGAAGAATACGGCTTCCGGGACAACTTGCAGTTGTCTTTTTACCAGCTTTACAACTCGACGGCAGCGTACCACAATGGCCCCTTCGGTCAGACGACCGCGCCGGAACAATTCTCTTACTACAACCCCGGTCCAAATGATCACTTCAGCGCCAGCAAATTCGTAGGCGTGGCGGGCGAGGCCATTTACCGCATCTGGAGCCCATATGAGCGGCCTATCGGCATTGCCGTCTACGAAGAGCCGACCTTCGGGGCCGGATTCATCGAGTCGGAAAGCAAGCTGATTCTTCAGAAAGACTTCCGCGATGATCGCGTTGTGCTGTCGGCCAACTTTACCTATGCGCCGGAATGGCGCCGGCTGCGCGAGGACGACGATCCATCGAAGAAGAGCATTTCAGAGGAGCTGGATGCGAACATTGACCTCGGCGCTTCCTATCGCTTTATGCATAACTGGTCAGCTGCGGTGGAGTACATCAACGAGCGCGAGTTCAACAGTTACAACTTCACGCATGAGTCAAACAGCGGTCATTACATTGGGCCCTCAGTCCATTATGCGGGGGAGCATTTCTTTGCGACCGGATCGTTTTATGAGCAGATGCCGTGGGCGGGCCATCACGTGGACACGGTATCCGGAGGAATCGTGGACGGGCGCATTGTGGACAACGATTTTGAGAAGTATCGTGTGCGCGTAAAGGTGGGTTGGTATTTTTAAAAGGCCCTGCTTTTTACGGGTGCCCCACATCCTGCAGAGATGTGGGTTTTAGACTGCCGCGGCCGTATTGCCTCAGAGAAGCTTTGATTGGACCTGGTTTTGAAGGGCACGGCTTCAGCCGCTGAGACGTTGCCTTTCCTGAGTTAAATCAGGGCTCCACCTCAGGACGACATTGTGAGGAACCTATGAAAGCAAGACTCATCTTCATTCCGTTGGCTGGCATCGCCATTGCTGGAGGCCCCGCCTACGCCACCGTCTACCTTTCAGTAGAGCAGGCGCAGCAGATCATGTTTCCCGGAGCGTCATTTACGCCTGACAACCGCACCCTGACAGAAGACCAGGTGAAAGCGATTGAGAAGATGTCTGGCGTGCCGGTGCGCAACAAGCAATTGAAGGTCTGGCGTGTCTCCACAGGCGGATGGTTCATTGTGGATGAGGTCGTCGGCAAGCACGAGTACATTCCCTTTGCGCTCGGCATTGATGCGCAGGGGAAGGTGAAGGACGTGGAGATCCTCGAATATCGCGAGGCTTACGGCGACCAGATCCGCAACCCTGAATGGCGCAAGCAGTTTGTGGGACAGGGACCGGGGACGAAGCTGCAGCTGGGCAAGAACATTCGCAATATCTCCGGAGCAACGCTCTCTTCGCGGCACATTACTGATGGAGTAGAAAGGCTGCTGGCAACATATGCCGTTGTTCTCCACTGAGCGCGCGCAGCCGTGGCTGGGCACGATTGTCAGCATTCGGTCCGATGGGCCACGGGATGCCACCAGCGCTGCGTTTGAAGAAATTGCTCTGGTTCATCGGCTGATGAGCTTTCACGATCCGGCAAGCGACGTATCGCGCCTGAATCGCGAGGGACATGTGCGCCCGGTGACGGTGCATCCTTATACGCGCGAAGTGCTGGATTGGGCGCTGCGCATTGCTGCCGCTTCAGGTGGATGCTTCGACATCTCTATTGGCCGGGAGCTGGTCGAGTGGGGACTGTTACCGCACCCTGAAGGCCCTGGGGCAGAACCAGATGGCACCTGGCGCGACATTGAACTGCAAGCAGATGGTTCCGTTTTCCTGCATTGCCCCTTGTGGATAGATCTGGGTGGCATTGCCAAAGGGTATGCAGTAGACCGCGCGATGGGGCGATTGCTCGCACAGGGAGCGGAACGAGCGGTGGTGAATGCGGGCGGAGACATTCGCGTGCATGGGTTGACTGAGCCTATTCGCCTGAGCGTGGAAACGGGTGCGGACACAATGCCCATGCTTGAACTCACGAACGGCAGTGTCGCCAGCAGCAGCGGACACTTGCAGCGGCGCGAAATTCAGGGCATGACCTGCGGTCCACATGTACACGGCATTCGTCGCAAACCCGCTCCGACAGACCGCTTTGTATGCGTGCTGGCCGGAAAGTGCATGGTTGCGGATGCTCTGACCAAGGTTGTGATGGCGGAAGGCAACAAAGCTGCGGGCATTCTGGACGAATTTGGCGCGTCGGCATATGTGCACGATCCAGCTGAGGGCTGGAACCACTTGAACTGCATCAAGGTAGCAAACGCGTGATGACCATCAGAAAATCGGGGAGCCTCGGGCCCATGCGCCGCATGATGATTTACGTTACCGGTATTGGCGTGTGGCTTACAGGCGGCCTCTGGCTGATTTACCACTACTTTATGGTGAAGCAGGGCGAGTTTGGGCCAGAGACCAATCCACTGGAGCCGTGGTGGCTGCGTCTGCATGGCGCATTTGCGTTTGCTGCCATGTGGCTCTTTGGATTGCTGTGGGGCATCCATGTGACCAAGGCATGGCCGCACAAAAAACGTCGCTGGTCAGGCGGGGCGATGGTGGGCGTTCTGGCGTGGCTCACCATCAGCGGATATCTGTTGTACTACGTAGGAGATGACAGGGTGCGTCCGGTGATCTCTGCGATGCATTGGATCGTGGGGCTCGTGTGTCCGGCGGTCTTTGTATGGCACCGCGTCAAATTTAAGAAACGCAAAAGGCTGGTGGATGCCCGGCCAGTTACGCTATCGCGCTAAGCCCCTATCCAGGGATTGAACAGCATCAGGTTGAGCTTTTTAAAATGCCTGGTATTTCGGGTCACCAAGGTCAATTGATATACCTGCGCGGTGGCAGCCAATAATGCATCGGCCATATCATCTGACATTCCATGCCGGACTTTCTTTGCCAGAATTCTGCCCGCCGTGTCTGCTACGGCAAGATCAATCGGAATGATGCGGCCTTCAAAACGCTGGACCATGTCCATCTCCAGCCAATTGGAAAGGGCGGATTTTTTCCTGCTCGCAGGCAAGCGGTCTATGCCAAGCCGAATTTCAGTCATGGTGATTGCGCTTAAGTAAACGCTGCCCTCATCCACAACCGAAAACCACTCCAGGACGCGCAAGTCTGGGCGTGGTTTTGCCCATTCTGAAATGACATTCGTATCCAGGAGAAAATTCACAGGTCAACTTTGCGGAATGTGTACTTGCGGCGGGAAAGATTTAAGCCACTTCCCCGCAAAGGTGAGGAGGAAAAGAAATCGGCAAGATTGCCCTTGCGCCGTGTCTTGCGGTCCCACTCGTCGGCGGCAACAACAACAACAGCCCGTTTTCCGCTGCGAGTAATGACTTGCGGGCCTGTTGCAATGGCCTGATCAATCAGCTCGCTCAGGTGGGCTTTGGCCTCTGCTACTCCCCATGTTGTGTTATTGGTTGCCATATATAGAAAATTATGGTCATTATGACTATTCTAGTCAATCCTGATTGATATTCACCTGCCCGATACCCACCGTGGCATGAATCTTGTACATTCCCTGAGCTGAAGTGCGATGCGTTTTAGGAAAGAAGCCATTTGAGTGCTGGCTGGAGGTGTTGTCATCGGCTTCGCCCAGCTTCGAACTGGTCTGGATTTCGTGGTATTTCGTTGCGTCGGCCACTCCGACATTCATCTCACCAATTCCGACATGCAGATCCTTATTGCCTTCCACACCTTTTACCGTCAGCTCGCCCACTCCCAGGTCCAGCTTTACGTCTGTTTGTGCCGGAACAGACATGGTAATCTCAGGGCCGCCGTGGTGCTGGTTTCCATGGCCTGGCAGCCTCAGATCAATGGAAGCACGCGAGCCAGCCACGTCAAAACGGCGTACCCATGACTTGACTGTCGCGTCATCGTAGAAGATTTTTGAATCAATGCTCAGGCGGATCGTCTTGTCTACATCGCTGCGGACAACGCGCACCTCGCCCACATTGATATTCATCACCAGGGTCCCATTGTCTGCGAATGGTTTGGTCACGACCAGCGGGGCCGGCTGCGGGAGTTTCAGTTTCTGACGGGCGGCGGTGTCCTGCGCAAAGACAAACACGCTGCTCATCAAAAGCGCGCCGATAACGAAAGCTGCTTTCATCTTCCGCTCTCCTATTCCTGGCTGATGTCCATGCTGCCCATTCCTACATTGATTTCCATATGGTCTTTGCCTGTTCCGCTATAGTCCCGGCTTACGACAAAGTGTCCGTTATGGCCGCCGGGCCGATGGTCATGCAGCGATCCCATTCCAATGTTCACTTCCATGCTGGAGTAGTCTTTATCTCCGTCCAGCAGTAGGTTTATATGTCCCATGCCGACGTTGATCTCGCGGTGACCAGCAGAGCCGACCGCATCAAAGTTCACCGGCCCCATGCCGAAGTTGAATTCATCGTGAGAGCCCTCGTGCATGGGAGCAATCAGAGTGACAACCGCATGGGTGTCTTTGGGAAACTTCAGATTAATCTCGCCGTGCTCCGGGTCTACGCGAAAAACATGGATGTAATCCGCCGCCGGATGTCCATTCGGCCCAGATCCTATATCTACGGTGAGCTTTAGCTCCGTTGCACGCGGATTTGAGCGCACGTGCACCTCAGCATGGCAGACACTGAACGTCAGCTTCCCGTTTCCTGAGAAGGGGCGCACCAGTTCCAGATGACGCGGCCCGAGCACATCTCCACTTTGGGGGTGAAACTGCTGTTCTGCAGCGGGACGTCCGTTGCAATTAGCGTCATCCATTGGCTTCTGATCTGCGCGGGCGTGCAGCACTGTGGTCAGGGCAAGCGTGAGCATCGCAAGTCGAAGCAGAGTCTTCTTCATCATCTCTGTCCTGCCCAGACAATACGAAAGAAACAGCATGGCAGTTCCAGCCAGGCTTCCGTTATTCGGACCAAGGCGCATTTGCCCTGTATTCTCAATCTCTCTACAATCAAAAGAACCACTTATAACTACAGTCGTATTGACAACGCCACTGCAACCCGCGAAGTACTCTTCGCACCCGACGAAACACCATGATTGAGCATCCTGTCCCCGAAGCGCTTACATTCGACGACGTTTTACTTGTTCCTGCCTACAGTGAAGTAGTTCCTGCCCTGGTCAGCACGCAGACGCGGCTCACCCACCGCATCCGCCTGAATACGCCACTGGTGAGCGCTGCCATGGACACGGTGACCGAATCGCGCCTGGCCATCGCCATGGCGCAGCAAGGCGGCCTCGGCATTGTGCATCGCAACCTCACCATTGAGCAGCAGGCTGCCGAGATTGACAAGGTAAAGCGCTCGGAAAGCGGCATGATCGTGGACCCGGTCACCATCAGCCCGGAGCAGCACATTTCTGACGCGCTCGAAGTGATGCGGAAGTACAAGATTTCCGGCGTTCCCGTCACCAAGGGCAAAAAGCTGGTCGGCATCCTCACCAATCGCGACCTGCGCTTTGAAACCCGGACCGACATTCCCATCGGCGACGTGATGACAAAGAACAACCTCATCACCGTGCCCGTTGGTACCACGCTGGAAGAGGCCGAGCGCATCCTGCACCAGCACCGCGTGGAAAAGCTGCTTGTCGTAAACGACCAGTATGAACTCAAGGGCCTCATCACCGTCAAAGACATCCAGAAAAAGCTCAAATATCCTAACGCCGCAAAAGATGAGCAGGGCCGTCTGCGGGTGGGTGCGGCCATCGGTGCTACTGGCGATTTCCTCGAGCGCGCCGCTGAAATGGTCCGCTACCGGGTGGATGTTCTCGCGATTGATTCCGCCCACGGCCACTCGTCGCGCGTGCTTGAAGCAGTGCGCGAGGTAAAGAAGCGCTTTCCTGATGTTGACCTGCTCGCCGGAAACGTGGCCACGTATGATGGCGCAAAGGCACTCATGGAGGCAGGCGCGGATGCCGTAAAGGTCGGCATCGGTCCCGGCTCCATCTGCACCACGCGCATGGTCACAGGCGCGGGAATGCCGCAGATCACCGCCATCAGTGAGGCCTTTCGCGCCGGGCGCGAATTCAACATCCCGGTGATCGCCGATGGCGGCATCAAGTACTCCGGAGACATCGCGAAGGCGATTGCCGCGGGTGCAAGCTGCGTCATGATCGGCTCGCTCTTTGCCGGCGTGGATGAAAGCCCGGGTGAGACCATCCTCTACCAGGGCCGTTCGTTTAAGGCCTATCGCGGAATGGGCTCCCTCTCTGCCATGGCGCAGGGCTCCGGCGAGCGCTACTTCCAGAGCAGCCGCGACATTGAACAGACCTCGGAGCGCTCGCAAGGCGTAGTCTCCCGCGAGGGCAATGGACAGAACCGGTTGGCCAAGTTTGTTCCAGAAGGCATTGAAGGACGCGTGCCGCACCGCGGACCGCTGGAAGCCATGGTCTACCAGCTTGTCGGTGGCCTGCGCTCAGGCATGGGCTATCTGGGCTGCGCCACCATTGAGGAGTTGCAGACCAAATCGCGTTTCGTCCGCATCACGAATGCGGGACTGCGTGAGAGCCACGTGCATGATGTGATCATCACGCGTGAGGCACCGAACTATCACGTGGAGTAGGCCATACACGACCTGAGAGCGGCAAGTTATATTGGCTGCACTTTCGGGTGCGCTCTTTTGTCTCCAAATGTGGGCCTGTCCGTCGCAGGCTTTGTGAAGAAGGACGGCAAGCCATTGCTGAGGCCATGGTTGAGCTGGTTCCTGATGGCCCTGTAAGCGACCGCGACGACTTCCGGCGCGACCAGTCGAACCCCGATGGCAGCTTCGACCTCAACAACGTTGAGCCGGGAAAATATACCGTCTTGGCGATCCAGGGTGGATAGACGATCGACTGGGAGCCTGGGGTGATCCGGCATTATCCAGCATAGGTGAACCGCTCAGCGTCACTGAGCGCAGTCCGCAAAAAACCGAGTTGCCGCAGCCTGTCGAAGTCCAACCCCGGTGAGCATCAATACTCCACCTTCACCGCATCGAGCGAAGGCAGAAAGCACGGATGCAACTCTGCAATAAAGTGTCCTGATTCCACACCGGGGTTTGCTCTGGCAAACGCAGTTGCTTCCTCTGCATTTTCCGCTTCCAGCACTGCGGTCCCGATGATCTCTCCATCATCCGTCACCGGACCGGCAAAGATATAGCGGCGGGCCTCCGTTTCACGCCGCAGAAAGGCGAGATACTTCGGCATCAGGTCTTCATTGCCTTCCGTCTGGTTCCAGCGCGGCCCCTTTTTCAGCAGGCAAAGAAAATATGGCTTCAGGTTGCGTGGAACGTCGGGTCTTCGTGTGCTCATTCTTATTGATTATGATCGATCATAAAACCTCAGCTTGGGTCTGAGTAAAATGTCCCATCGCCTCTGGTTTCTTTGCTCAGTTACACTGAGTTTGGACAATGGCAGAACGCCTGTACTACTCCGATCCGTTTCTGCGCAAGTTTTCTGCCCGTGTTGCGGAAATCCACGAGCTTTCACGCGCGGGGGGCCAGTCTGTCTGGCGGGTCGCACTCGACCGTACCGCCTTTTACCCCACCAGCGGAGGACAGCCGCACGACCTCGGCATACTCACAGCTACTTCGCGTAGTGGCGCCGTGTTGGAAGTCCCCATTCTTGCAGTTGAAGAAGACGAACACGGCGAAGTGTGGCACCACACGGACAAGCCTCTGCTTGCCGGAACGGAAGTCAGCGGCGAAATTGACTGGACACGCCGCTTCGACCACATGCAACAGCACTCAGGGCAGCACCTGCTTTCAGCAGTCTTTGAGCGCGAGTTGCACGCATCTACCGTCTCCTTCCATCTTGGAGAAACCTCTTCCACCATTGACCTCGATGTGGAGTCGCTCAGCTCGCACAACATCGAGCGTGTCGAACGCATCGCCAACGAGATCATTGCCGAAGACCGCGCAGTTACGATGCGGAACGTATCTCGCTCCGAAGCCGAGGCGTTGTTCTCTGCCGGCCATTTGCGAAAACTTCCTGACCGCGAAGGGACCATCCGGCTGATTGAAATTGCAGGTTGCGACCTGAATGCCTGCGGTGGCACGCATGTCCGCTCTACAGGCCAGATAGCGGGCCTGCTGCTCCGTGGCATTGAACGCTCACGCCATGGAGTGCGTGTTGAGTTTGTCTGCGGATTGCGCGCGGTCACCGCCGCCCGGCAGGATTTCGCCGCGCTCACGCGCATTGCTGGTTTGATTTCCACCCACCGTGCGGATACGCCAGCAATGGTCGAGAAGCTTCTGCATGAAGCAAAAACATCTGCGAAAACAAAGCAGAAGCTCTACGAAGAACTTGCCAATTACCACACGGCCCGCCTCCTCGTGGAAGTATGGGCGAAGGATGGGCTGCGTGTCGTGCGCCGCACCTTTGCAGACCGCGACGCCGATTACATCAAACTGCTCGCCTCCCGCCTCACATCCGCTGCTCCGCACACTGTGGCCCTGCTCGCATCCACACAACAGGAACCGGCATGCGCCGTCCTGGCGCACAGTGGAGACCTGGACTTCAACGCCGGGCAGCTCTTCCGCGAATCGCTTGCGCAGTTCGGCCTCCGTGGTGGTGGCTCCGCGACCCTCGCTCAGGGAAATGTTCCGCAGCAATATCTGGCCCCCCTGTTCGATTCCATAGAAGCCACCATCCGCGACGTACGCGCTGTTGTTCCCAATGATCCTGCCTGACATCTTATGCTATGCTGCCTGCGAGGTAAGCGATGCGTCGCCAGTGCGGGGCGACACAATCGCGCAGAGGTGATTTTGTGAATCCCCCTCGCGCTGCTACACTAGGAGAAGCCGTTCCCGCCTGATTCGGGGCCATAGCTCAGCTGGGAGAGCGCCTCGTTCGCAACGAGGAGGTCGGCGGTTCGATCCCGCCTGGCTCCACCAATCGCACAGTTCCGGAAGCAAGTTGTGTAGCATGGGGCTATGTTTTCCCGCCGGAAGTTCTTCCATCTCTCCTCTGCTGCGGCCGTTCTCGGCCTGGACCGGCCTTTGCTGGCGCAATCTTCGCATCCCGTCCCGTCTGCGATTGCCGCTTTGCCTAATCTTTCTGCTGAAGCAAAGCCATTCACCAATCAGGAGCGTCTCGCCCGCATCGGTTGCGCACAGGAGCTGATGTCGTCCAGCAAAATAGACGCCGTCCTTCTCGCCAATCACTCCACATCGGCTGAGTATTTCGCCAACATCCGGCTCGATGGAAGCGAGCGGCTCTGGGCGCTGGCGCTCCCGGCAAAGGGCAGGCCGTTTCTTGTCTGTCCGGCATTTGAAGAAGACCGCGCGCATGAGCTTCTCGCTGCCGGGCCTTTTGGAAACGATGCCGACATCCTCACCTGGCAGGAAGATGAAGACCCCTTCGCCCTCACGATCAAAGGGTTGAAAGATCGAGGCATCACCACTGGGACCATCGGCCTTGACGAAAACATGAAGTACATCTTTTCGAGCAGCCTGCAAAAGGCCGGTCCGCAGTTGCAATGGGCCAGCGCGGTTCCGGTCACCGCTGGCTGCCGCATGATCAAGAGCCAGCATGAGCTGGACTGCATGCGACTGGCCTGCCGCGCGACCCTGCTCGTTTACCGAGCTGTGTACCAGTCGCTCCAGCCCGGCATGACCACACACGATGTCGAAAGACTGATCGAAGCCGCATACCAAAAGATCGGCTTCGAGGGCGAAGCCAGCCTCAACATCGGCGAATACACGGCATTTCCCCATGGTTCCGACCAGATACAGACCATCCGCGAAGGCACCATTCTTATGCTCGATGACGGTTGCGCGGTCGAAGGCTACTGGTCTGACATTACGCGCACCTTCGTCCTCGGCAAGGCGACTGACAAGATGAAGCGTGTCTTTGAGATCGTGCACAACGCGCAGTCCACCGCGCTGGCCACAGCCAAACCCGGCATCGCCGCGGCGGACGTGGACGCAGCTGCGCGCAAGGTCATCGTAGACGCAGGCTATGGCCCCGGCTTCAAGTACTTCACGCACCGCCTCGGGCATGGCATCGGCATGGACATGCACGAGTGGCCCTACTTTGTGAAAAACAATATGTTTGGATGGACCCTGGAACCGAAGCTGCAACCGGGCATGGTCTTATCAGACGAGCCAGGAATCTACATCCCCGGCGAGTTCGGCATTCGCCTTGAAGACGACCTGCACGTGACCGAAAACGGCGCAGAGCTGTTCACCCCCCAAAGCCCGTCGCTTGAGGACCCCTTCGGCGGCTTCGCCGGATAGACCACCCTCACTGGACTTGCACCTGCTCGAACCCCAGCCCCAGGAGCATAGTGGTGACTGTGGCCGCAGCATTCTTGCGCGCCGTTTCCAGAATGCCATCGTCCAGTGCTGCCTGCTGCAGGTCCTGCTGCGCCTTGGCCCGGACCTCACTTTCAAGATTCGGATCAGCCGCGACCAACAAGCCCGTCTCGCGCGAAAAGACCCGCGTGCGTGAGTTATCGAGCGTTGTGGTAAAGACCTCCGCCTGGGGCAGGTGCACCTGAATCCTGCGGCCCCGTATCTGCACGTCTGACGGCCTCAACTGGCTGAGATCAATGCCGGCAATCACTTGCCCATGCACGATGAGCAGCAGCTTGTCTCCGGCAAGAAAATCCGGCAGGTACGCATTTTCCCGCGAGCCGTCCACCACCTTGTCCATGGTGTAGGTCACCGTTTCCAGGCGCTGCAACTGCTGAATTTTGCTCACGACCGTTGGCAGCGACGAATCGAGCGTCAGGCTGCGCCCCGTAATCTTCGCCGCAACCTCGTTCCAAATTCCGGTCGTGGCGTGGCGCACAAAGATCACCAGCAGAACACCGCCGATCACGAGCCCCAGAACAAGCGCGAGCAAAACAGACGAAATGCGGGAACGACCAATCATAAGTGCCTGCCATAAATATGCTAGCCTTCCTGTTCCAGCCAGACCAGCGGCAGGAGTGGCGAGTTGTAGATGATCGCGCTCCTGACTGCTGGTGGTAACATGCCCACATATGAACTGCTTACATTGCGGAGCAGAAGACCGGTTGTTTTGGCCCCATCACTCGAATCAGAGGCACGATCCCGGCATGGTACAGGATGACATGCTTCTATGGGGTATTCATGACAGGCGGTTCGTTCTTCTGCTTCAAACTCCAGAGTACAAATCAGAAGGCGCATGGGTGTAAGCCAAACGGTCGAGCAGAAAAGCACGCTTCAGCCATTTCCCGATGGCACTATTGTTAGAAAATGGATGATAGAAATGGCTGGTTCGAGTTGAACGACGCCGCTGGCGTTGGGACAAAGCCGTGGAACAATTCGCGGCCCCGGATTCGTGGACCACGGCTCGTTCGATCGCAGGAATTACGCCTTGGCGGCCTGAACTCTCTCCAACTGCTCCCCGATCCGGTTCGCATAGCTCGCCTGCACAAACGCACTGAACAGCGGATGCGGCTCCAGCGGCTTTGATTTGAACTCCGGATGGAACTGGCATCCCAGGAAAAACGGGTGCCCTGGAATTTCCACAATCTCCACATACGTCGCATCCGGAGTCGTGCCTGTAATGCGCAGGCCGCCTCCCGTCAGCAGTGCCTCGTACTCTCGGTTGAATTCATACCGGTGGCGATGCCGCTCGCTGATCTCGGGCACACCATACGCCTTGTGCGCGAGCGAGTCGGGCTGCAGAATGCACGTCCATGCGCCCAGACGCATCGTGCCGCCCATCTCTTCCACGCCAATCAGGTCGCGCAGCTTGTAAATAATGCGGTGCGGCGTCGCCGGATCAAATTCAGTCGAATTCGCCTCTGCCAGCCCGCACACGTTGCGCGCAAACTCAATGCAGGCCGTTTGCATCCCCAGGCAGATTCCGAAATATGGCACCTTGTTTTCGCGTGCATACCGGATCGCATTCAGCATCCCCTCAATCCCGCGCTTGCCAAAGCCGCCCGGAACAAGAATGCCGTCAAATCCCCTCAGCTGCTCTTCATAATTCGGCGCTTCCAGACCCTCCGCCTCAATCCACGTCACGCGCAGCCTGAGGTTGTGCTCGAGCGCGCCATGCACCAGCGCTTCCTTCAGCGACTTGTAGCTGTCTTCATACTCGACATACTTGCCTACAATCCCAATTGAAACTTCATCTTGCGGGTGGTAGCAGCGGTGCACCAGGTCCTCCCAGCGCGTCAGGTCAGGCTCGCGGGCTTCAATGTGCAGATACTTCAGCACCAGCGCGTCCACATTCTCCTGGGCAAAGCACAGCGGCACTTCATAGATGGAGTCCACATCTTTCGCGGTGATGACGGCCTGCTCTTCAAGGTTGCAAAACAGCGCAATCTTGCTCTTGATTTCCCTGGACAAGAAACGGTCGCTGCGGCAGAGCAGAATGTCAGGCTGGATGCCGATAGACAGCATCTCCTTCACCGAGTGCTGCGTCGGCTTGGTCTTCAGTTCCTGCGCCGCGCTGATCCAGGGCACAAGCGTCACATGCACGAACACTGTGTTCTCGCGGCCCAATTCCTGCCGCATCTGCCGGATGGCCTCTAAAAATGGCAGCGATTCAATGTCGCCGACGGTGCCGCCAATCTCAACCAGGACCACATCGCAGTCTGCCGCCACCTTGCGCATCGCGTTCTTGATCTCATTTGTTACGTGCGGAATCACCTGCACCGTCTTGCCCAGATAATCGCCGCGCCGCTCCTTCGTGATGATCTGCTCGTAAATGCGGCCTGTAGTCAGATTGTTGTCACGCGTGAGTTTCGCATGGGTGAAGCGCTCATAATGTCCCAGGTCAAGATCGGTCTCCGCGCCGTCATCGGTCACAAAGACTTCGCCGTGCTGGAAAGGAGACATTGTCCCCGGATCCACGTTCAGGTAGGGGTCAAACTTCATCAGGTTGACCTTCAGTCCCCGCGCTTCCAGAAGGCAGCCGATGGACGCAGCCGCCAGACCCTTCCCTAAACTGGACACAACTCCGCCGGTCACAAAGATGTACTTTGCGGACATCGCTGCTTCACCTTTTCTCTGTTGTAATGATTGGCGTACCAGGTAGGCACGATTGATTTTACCGTGATTTCGAAGAGAATGAAAGCTGGTTCTTATTGTCCCGTAACATAGCTCCAGACAAAGGCGTCTAATCCTACAGCATGAAGCGCTTTCCCGCCATCGTTCTCCTCCTCCTCCTGCTCGCCGCAGTCTTCCCTTCGCTCGGCGAAGGGGCCAACAAGCGCCTCATCCTCAAAGACGGTACCTATCAGGTCATCAGCGATTACCAGATCATCGGCGACCGCGTCCGCTACAAAAGTGCCGAGCGCGGAGGAGAATGGGAAGAAGTCCCCAAGGCCCTCGTAGACTGGCCTGCCACCGAAAAATGGAACAAGGAACACGCTCCCGGCGCTCTGGCCGCCGCCGAAGCAGCCCAGGAAGCCGCTGCCCGGAACGACGCTGCCGCCATTGATACAGAGGCCGCTGCCGATCGCGCTGACCAGCAGGCCCGTATGCCGCTCGTCTCCCCCGGCCTGCGCCTTCCCGACGAAAGCGGCGTCTGGGTGCTCGACACCTTCCACGGCACACCCGAACTGGTCCGCCTCGAGCAAAGCAATGGCGACATAAACAAGAACCTCGGCCACAACATTCTGAAGGCCGCCATCAACCCCATGGGCGGAACAAAGCAGTTGATTCAGATAGACGGCGCACGCAGCCGCATCCAGCTCCACGTCAGCCAGCCCGATCTCTACGTCAGCCTTGACTCTGACAACGACACCGCCGAAGCGCCCGACGACGCGCTCAAGATAGACACGCACGGCGCCAGCTCCAAAAAAGACCCGCACAACTACAGCTCACCCACCAGCCGCTACGTGATTGTCCGCGTGCAGACGCGCCGCAATCTGCGCGTCGTCGCAGCCTTGAACATCAGTATGATCGGCAAGATGTCGCATTCTGAAAACATCGTCGAAACCAACGCCCAAATCCTCCCCGGCGGGCATTGGATGAAGCTCGCCCCCAAAGAACCCCTCACTTTCGGCGAATACGCATTGATGGAAGTCCTCTCCCCGGAAGAAGTCAACCTCGACGTATGGGACTTCGGCGTAGACCCCACCGCCCCGGAAAACAAAAACACACTCGGCCCCATCCAGCCAGCAAAATAGCCAGCTTTCAACACTTAGCGGAGGCTAAAAATTGATCCTTCCGGAGAGCTGCCAGTCACGGTTCCCGCAAAGCGAAAGGGTGGGAAGGGAAGGACCTGGGAAGGCCTAAACCTGCTTTATCACCGTGGCGCCGTGAAAGCTCTCCCAGGAATGCACCACCTATCGCCGTGTCTTCGCGATCTCCGGCCTCAGCGCCATCTCGTCCTCGGCCTCCGCTTCCTCGGGCAAAAGATGGTTCTTCGTCAGTCCATCTTTCAATATCTGGAAGGCAGCCTCCGGTGTGTCCACAAACTGGAACAGCTCCACATCGCGCGGAGAGATCGCGCCCTTGTCCACCAGAACATCAAAGTTCAGCACCTGCTTCCAGTATTGCGAGCCATACACCACAATCGTCATCTTCTTGGCCAGCTTCTGTGTCTGCGCCAAGGTCAGCAGCTCAAACATTTCATCGAGTGTCCCAAAGCCTCCAGGAAAAACCACCAGCGCCTTCGCGAGATATGCGAACCAGTACTTGCGCATAAAAAAGTAGTGAAACTCAAAGTTCAGCGCCGGAGTAATATAGCGGTTTGGCTGCTGCTCAAATGGGAGCTTGATGTTCAGCCCAATCGTCTTGCCGCCGGCTTCATACGCTCCGCGGTTTGCGGCTTCCATAATGCCCGGCCCGCCGCCCGAAGTCACCACAAAACGGTGACGCCGCGACTTCAATCCCTTGGCCCAGTCCGTCAGCAGATAGGCCAGCCGCCGCGCATCTTCATAGTAGCGGGCCATCTCCACTGCGGCCTCTGCGCGGCGTAGCTGCAACTCAGTCACGGCCCCATCCGTCGCCGGCTGTTCTTCCTGCGGAGCGGGCCTTTGCGAACCAGTATTTTCCAGCAGCTCCAGCTGATGGTTCGCCTCATCCAGCGCGCGAAAGCGTGCCGATCCGAAAAACACCACCGTATCCTGAATGCGTTCGCGCCGGAAGCGCGCCAGAGGCTCAGAATATTCTGAGAGGATGCGTACAATCCGGCCTTCCGGGCTATTCACAAAGGCCGGGTTTTCATAGGCCAATGGCGCGCTTGCAAGCTGTTCGGGATCCAGTGGGGTCATAGTCAGGGCTCACGGTAATGAATGGCATCGCTGATCGCGATCCAGATGTTCAGCAGCCCCAGTCCGGAGACAACGCCACGCACCGCTCCATTCGATGCCAGTGCTGCCACCTGGGGCACCAGATGAAAAAGATGGTTCTCTGTCCAGAGGTGCGTCCAGGGCAACGCCACAATCAGCAGCCCCAGATACAGGCGCACCACCACACGCAGAAACAGATCAATCCTGCGCAACCACGCAGGCGTGCGGTGCTCTTCAGACGCTACAGGTGGGGGAGCAGGACCAGCCGGGCCATGCGGAGTCTTCGACGAAAACAGGTTCGGCTGATACGACATGCGTCTTTTTTCAAGCTATCACAGCATCGCGGCACTGTTTTATGCGCAGTGCCCGATCTTGCAGTCCTTCAGCAGCAGGAGGTGCAATCCAACCCGTCAGACGTGCTATATTATTCGTTTTCAGGGCAATTGTCCCTGCCATATTGCGTCAGTAAAGGAGCTCCCATGCCCCCGGCCTTTGCTGGTAATGTTCGGGTCCCTACAGCCCCTGTGGACCACTCTTCCGACCATAAACTCCCTGACCTCCGCAGCCTCAATTCCTCGGCCATTCATACTCCTACCGCACTGGGCGGAACAGTTGGGCCACACGTAACACTCGTGCATGGCGACGAATGGACCATCATTACCGGTTCAGAAAAGCGGAGCATCCAGAACAATCAGACCGTTGAAATCAAAGGCGACGAGACCCACACCACAACCGGAAACCTGAAATACAAAATTGTCGGCCAGACTGTGGATAATCGAATTGGCGCGCATCACCAGACAAATGTCTCCCCCAGGTTCGAGACATATGCGCACACACTGACCCAGGACCACCACGAAAAAATGGTGATCCATCAGCCAACAACTGCCTGGGAAATCATACAAAAGTTTCTTGCACTCAAAGGTACTTCTCTGAGCGCGACCGGCCTGAGTCTCAGTGGAACTGCTACATCTGTATCATTAACTACCTTAAGTGGTTCTGGCACTCTCATGAGCGGATCAAACACCGTATTTTCATCTTCAAAAGAATCTTTCTCGATCAAAGATCTGGACATAGGTTTGCACATCCGGGGAATGATCACAGAATTGAAAGCCATCAAAATCAAAGCAGCTATTTCACATTTAAAAGCAATCGGAGCTAATCTCTGCGCTGGAATTGCTGCAAACTTAGATAGTCCGTTTGCATAGGCACGCTGCTGCTCGTTTGCATCAAGGAAAATGTATGCTCGGATTTTCCACTCACATTTTGCGTACCGGAGATGTCCTTTCTGTAGGAGTCCCTGCAAATCTTTTTTTGTTCATCATTTTCTTAATACCCCTACCCGTGTGGATTGGCGCTTATCGGATGACCAAGACCCGAAGAGGCCGACGCACCGGGATCCTTCTGGTCCTTGCGAACATCTTGATTTTGGGGGCCATCTTTTCGCCTGCGAGAGTGACCCTCGATGGAAAGAGCGGGACGGCGAAAATCACAAATGTTTTATTTTTTATTCCAAGGCATCATATTGTCCCACTCAGCTCAGTGCAGGGAGCAATGATTAAAACGTCAGATCTTACTGAAGCGCTTACCCTTGTCCTGAACGATGGACACTCCATTCAGCTCACTCCTTTTACGCAAATTAGCGGGACCGACGTCGCAGTAGCAGCCATCAATGATTTTCTCCGTGAACATGGCGCCTCCGGCCAGCCCTACTGAATCTGTTGACATGAACGCTTCTCTCCGCACCAGACGCAGCCGCATTGAACCGCAGCAAGCCAAAGACCTGTCGCCATTTCTTCGCGCCTCGCAAGTCACTGACATTTCGCTCTACTGGGCACCTGTCACTGAGTTTCCTGTCCCACTAAACCAGCGCGAATGGATGCGCGAATTCTTAAATCGGCTTGCGGCCCATCTCAAGGAAAAAGATGACCTGCGCGAAGAGTGGTTCCTTCAGTTCAAGGCGCTCTATCCAAATTTGATTGACCGTTTTGTCGAGCACGCCAGCGAATATGTCCCGGTCACGGGGCTGGGATGTGTCCCCGGCGCCATGCCTGTTGCCCTACCCGATTTCGAGTCCGTGAAGAAAGAAGTAGAGAAGGCCAGCAAAAAGGGCAGCCCAGTCGAGGTCCAGCAATGGATGCCCGACCACGTGCACTGGTTTGCGGCAAAACAATCGCAAAAACAGCGCCAGGACTTTTTCGGGTACGGAGGCATGTTCGCGCTCTATATGCAACCAAATACGAAGGCAGCGCGCACTTTACCTAAACTGCCACGGTTCATGACGACGCATGAAGCCTATACTCCCGACCTGGAGCGGCAGTTTGCGATGCTGAATTCTCTGCAGGACAATTTTCTCCCAAAAAGCAAAGAACTCTTCGGTCCGGCCTTTCGTCAGGATCCCAGCTATCGAGGACTCCCATTCATTGTGCCGCTACTTTCCAGCAGAAGTTTTCTTGACTCCACCCCTGAGCAGCGTGAAACATGGTTTTCCCTGTTCCATGCTTATTTCATCGAGAGCAAGCAGGACAACGGCGTTCTGTTTGCATCCAGTAATTCTGCATTTGACGAAGATCTCATCTCCATTCTGGAAGGAATGCAGCGTGACGGATTCTCCTATCGTTCATAGCACAGACCAGCACTGGAAGGTCCGCCTATTTCCGTCCGATGGCCACTGGCATTGTGCCAGCATCAAGGTTTCGGGTTTTCCCCTCAGGCCCTCGCCCAAAGAAGACCTGCGTAATATGCTCTGGAGTACCGTGCAGGCCGTGCGGTCCCCGCAGACGCTGCAACTTTCCGTCTGCCTGCTAATGGATTCTTTACATAAGGACGGGGCTGTTCATGCTCTCAGCAGGCATGGGGCAAGATGGCTGCCTGATTTTGGTCTCGGACTCTGGCCAGACCGCGAACCGCCCCGCATGTACGAAGAGAACGATTTTCTTGACCTGGAGTTTGGAGCGGAGATGCGCAGACTGATGCACTCAGTCGTCCATATCTCCTCAGAGGATGAAGAATCTGTCACACACGCCTGGAAGACCATGTTTGGTACAGGAAGCACGGTTCTCGCGCTTTCCAACCAGACCACTGATGAAATCCTGAACCACATGAGAACAGCCGCACTTGGAAAAATTCAGGATGAGAACTTTCGCGGCTTTCCCTGGTACTTTTCTCTGATTGGTTGTAACGCCATCGAAGCCGGGCCCGACCTGTTTGACACCTGGCTCGGCCCAGTCGAGTTCTATCTTCGCGAAAGCGAAGAAGACAGTTCCATCGTTTTGCTGGGCCGATCTGATTTCACTCCTGCACTGGAAGCTGCAGGGTTCCAGATCCCTAAGCCCTGACTACGCCTGCGCATAGCGCTTCGGCCTGCGATTTGCCTGCAAAATCTTTTTGCGCAGACGCAGTGATTTCGGCGTCACCTCGACCAGCTCATCATCTGCAATAAACTCAATCGCCTGCTCCAGATTCAGCAAGCGCGGGGGAGCCAGACGAATCGCCTCATCGGCGCTCGAAGCACGCATGTTGGTCAGCTTCTTCTCGCGCACGGCGTTCACATCCAGATCATTGTCACGCGAGTGCTCGCCGATGATCATCCCCTCGTAAGCTTCCACTCCAGGCTGCACAAAGAGCACACCGCGGTCCTGCAATCCATCGAGGGCATAAGCAGTAATCGTGCCCGCTCGGTCTGAAATCAGCGCGCCCGTCATGCGCTGCGGAATCTCGCCCTGATAAGGCATATATCCGTCAAACAGCGAGTTCATCACAATGGTGCCGCGCGTTTCCGTCAGCAGTTCACTGCGGAGTCCAATCAGCCCGCGGCTGGGCACGCGGAACTCCAGGCGCACACGGCCCGATCCGTGATTGTGCATCTTCACCATCTCGCCCTTGCGCGGCCCAAGCCGTTCAATCACCGTTCCGACAAAGCTCTCCGGGATATCAATCGTCAGGTGCTCGACCGGCTCCATCACTTTGCCGTCAATCGTCCGCGTCACAATCTCAGGACGGCCTACCATCAGCTCGTAGCCTTCGCGGCGCATCATTTCAATCAGAATCGCGAGCTGCAATTCGCCGCGTCCCAGCACCTTGAAGGCATCCGGGCTGTCCGTGTCTTCCACGCGAATCGAAACATTCGTCAGCAGCTCTTTTTCCAGGCGCTCGCGCAGATTACGCGAAGTCACATACTGGCCCTCTCGTCCCGCGAAAGGCGAATTGTTGACAGAAAACTGCATCGCAATCGTCGGCTCATCAATCACAATGGCTGGCAGCGGCGCGGGGTTCTCAATTCCAGTAATCGTCTCGCCAATCGTGATGCCTTCCACGCCGGCAATGGCAACAATGTCGCCGACTTCGGTCGTTTCAATGTCCACGCGCTTCAGTCCCGCGAAGCTGAAGAGCTTCGTAATGCGCGTCTTATGCAACGCTTCGTCTCGCTTCGAAATGTAGACTTCTTCGCCAGTCTTCAGCGTTCCGTTAAACACGCGCGCAATGGCGATGCGTCCCAAATAGTCCGAGTAGTCAAGGTTGGTCACCAGAATCTGCAACGGCCCGCTGGCATCGCCCTTCGGCGGTGGAATCGTCTTCACGATGGCCTCAAAGAGCGGTTGCAGGTCCATGCCTGGCTGAGCAGCGTCCGTACTTGCCAGACCGAGCTTGCCGTTCGTATACAGTACCGGAAACTCAAGCTGGTCTTCGGTCGCGTCCAGATCAATGAAGAGATCGTAGACCTCATTCAGCACTTCCTGCGGACGCGCATCCGGGCGATCAATCTTGTTGATCACCAGAATCGGCGGCAGCTTCGCCTCCAGCGCCTTTGAGAGCACATATCGCGTCTGCGGCAGCGGGCCTTCCGATGCGTCCACCAGCAGGATCACGCCATCCACCATCTTCAGCGCGCGCTCCACCTCGCCGCCAAAGTCCGCGTGGCCGGGCGTGTCCACAATGTTGATCTTCGTGTCGTGGTAATAAATGGCCGTATTCTTGGCCAGAATCGTAATGCCGCGCTCGCGCTCCAGGTCGTTCGAATCCATGACGCGGTCGGCCACCGCCTCATTGGCGCGGAAGGTCCCGGACTGGCGCAGCATAGCGTCCACAAGCGTGGTCTTCCCATGGTCCACGTGGGCGATAATGGCGATATTGCGAATGTTCGTGCTCATGGACACAGATTTCCTCTCTTCTCTTCAGACCCTCGTCAGAATTGTCTCGCGGATTGCCGTCAGGCGGGCAGGATCAGCCGAAAATGCTTCCTGTATCCAGTCTACGGCATTTGTCGAAAAGAAGGTTAGAATTGGTTTCTTTCAACCGGGTCCCCATGTCTCTAAAAAAAGAGACATGGGGACGGGCTTACTTCAATCCTCGCTTCATCCGGTAAACCAGTCCCACAGAAATCGCGAACTGGTCCTGAATCCCACCCGACCCAAACTTCGTGATCGTCGCATCCGGCGATATCCGGAAAGCCAGCCGCGGCGACCGGTTCAGGTCTAGCGAGCCGCCAAAGGCCCCGCCAAAAGTCACCTGATTGCTGAAGAGACCCAGTTGCGCCGGAGGAACATTCCCAATGCCATGCTGGAAATTCCCATACGCCCCGCCCACCAGCGCATGGAGCGTCAGCGAAGCATGCTCGTTGCTCGGGCCGCGCCATTCCGGGCCAGCCAGAAACATATGCTCGCTCACAAACGGCCCCTTGATGTTGTAGGTGTTCGGCACCACGCCGCTGGTGCCATAGTATCCGCGCACGTTCGCCGCCGCCGCCCATCTTGGCGTAAACCAGCGGGCCGCCTGCACGTCAAATCCGCCCAGGTTCGCACCCTGCAGCAGGTTCGGCCCAGCATTAAAGTGCGAATAGGCCAAACCGCCATAAATCTCCCACTTATAGTCGTAGTGCACTCCGGCCAGCGCGTAGTTCGGAGCAACCTGTGGCTGCTGGTTCGGAGACGAGACAGTGCCCTGTGTCTGGGCAGAAGCAACAGAAACCGTGGCGGCAAGGGCCAGAAAGGAAAAAAGCGTCCTCTTGAACAAAAAACTCCTCCAAACATCCGGCGAACGGAAATTGTGCCGTAAATTCTAAAGATACATGGCAGGGCGGCCTTCTGTCAGATAGACGGACGCCACCCTTTTCGGAAAGCCCCGCCCCCGCACCCCCGCATCTCACTTGCTATACTGAGTAGGAATGCGCTCTGCAGTGCATTCAAATTCTGGAGGAAACCCATCGCACAGTTAGATAAGCGTTCGGCCAAGCAGTTTATCCGCATCAACGAAAGAATCCGCGCCAGAGAAATCCGCGTGATTGATGAAAACGGCGAACAGCTCGGCATCATGCAACCGTTTGAGGCCCTGAAGGTCGCCCGTGAGCGTGGGCTGGACCTCGTCGAAGTCTCACCCAACGCCGTTCCGCCCGTCTGCCGCATTCAGGACTACGGCAAGTTCCTTTACGAGAAAGACAAGAGCGAGCGCGCAGCCCGCAAGAAGCAGAAGGTCATCACCGTCAAAGAAGTGAAGTTCTCGGTCACCGTGGACGAGCACGACTACCAAACCAAGAAGAACCAGGCCATCCGCTTCCTCAACGAAGGCGACAAGGTCAAGGCATCGCTCCGCTTCAAGGGCCGCCAGATGGCCCATCGCGAGCTGGGCTACAACATCATCAACCGCCTCATTCAGGACATCGGCGACGCGGGCACGGTCGAGTTCATGCCGCGCATGGAAGGCACCACCCTGCACGCCATCCTCGCCCCCTCGAAGAAGGACGTGCCAAAGAAGCCTGCACCCGCCAAGCCTGCCGCACCGCAGGCGGCCCCTGCCGCGCAAACCCAGGCATAAAATCATCTGACAAACAGCCCATCCTCGCCCGCGGATGGGCTACTCTCATTTTTACGGTCTGCGGAAATTAAAGATGAAACCAAAGCGGGCCATAAAGTTGTTCTGCCATTGCCTAACTGCGGGCCACATTTTCGCAGGAAATCCGCACCTCCAGGCATCAACGGCCTGAAGCAAAAACCAGATTTTAAATTCTCCCCCGAGACGATCCCTTCCCCCGGAAATGCTCCCAACCACCTGCATGTAGAGGCATCCGCCTGCCATCCAGTCCTGATAGCTCCACTGCCAACCGCCCCTTCGCCCGCGGCTTCATGGTTCCAATCGGGCAGACCGGAACTCCGGCAATCTTCGGCGGGACTCTTTTCCCCGCTGGAGCAGTAAACAGCAACTCGTAATCTTCCCCGCCATGCAGCGCAAGATGCAGGGCCGAAGGGACCCACCCATCCGCTTCTGCCTTGCGCGCCAGCGAGTGTATCGGGACAGCAACCTCATAGATTTCGGCTGACAGGCCCGACTCCTGGCACAAATGAGCAAGATCCGTGGAAAGCCCGTCACTTACATCAATCGCGGCGCTGGCGATTTTCCCCGCCTGCAATCGCGTACCCATCGCCACCCGTGGCATAGGATACAGATGCGGATGACCGGACGCGGCTTTTGTCAGCCTGCGAAATGCCTTCGGAGCGCGCCCCAGCGCGAGCAGCTCTGCTGCCGCCCCGCCCAGCGCCCCCGTCACATAGATTACGTCTCCAGCCCGTGCGCCCGATCGCAGCAGTGCCCTGCCTCTGGGCGCACTCCCCAGCAGAACAATGTCCGCCAGGACCATCGCCGTCTGCCGCTTCCCGCTCTCATCAAAAAACGGCGACTGGGCCGTATCGCCTCCCGCCAGCGGAACGCCATAATCCTGGGCCAGCGCCAGCAGCCCGTCTAAAAAGCGTTCTGCCCATCCATCCATGCACTCCGGCGGAAGCGCCAGCGAAAGAAATGCCGCCAACGGACGCGCCCCCATCGCCGCCAGATCGCTTAGGCCGCGCGCAAGGCACCGGTGCCCAGCCGACTCTGGCGGATGCCAGTCCAGCCGGAAATGCACCTGCTCCAGCGAGAAATCGGTAGTAACCAGGACCTCGTGCCCACGAGGAGGCCGGACCACTGCACAATCGTCTCCAATGCCGGTTCGCACTACGGGAGAACGGCCCGCCCGCCTGCGAATGGCAGAGATCCATGCCAGTTCTCCAGAGACTGCGGTTTTGCTCTTTTTCCCGGCCACAAAACAAGCATACTCACAACAACGCGCTGGCGGCTGTCCCCAGCGCCATAAATGCGCCCGGATTCAAAACTGAGATACTGCTCCAATCAACCCGTGATTGACCCCGGAGCCGATACCAGATAAACTAATCTGGTTTGGCAGTCCTGCCCGGTAGCCTCGTGTGTATTTCCAGATCAGGCATCTGATGTTTCCCGAGGCAAGCATGTATCTGCCCAATTTCAAATTGGTTTGCGCGCCTGTCAGCGGGCGCTGGAGGATTTATGTACGCGGTCATCCGCACAGGTGGAAAGCAATACCGTGTCGCCCCCGGCGATGTGGTCAAGATTGAAAAGACGGCTGCCGACGACAACGGCTCCATCGAATTCAGCGATGTTCTGGTCGCCTCCGGCGAAACAGGCTCGGTGGCAAAGCCTTCGTCCGCCAAAGTTCTGGCGACCGTTGTAGGTGAAGGACGCGGCGACAAAGTGCTCGTCTTCCACTACAAGCGGAAGAAGCAGTACAAAAAGCTGCAGGGACATCGCCAGGCCTTCACACAGGTCCGCATTCATGAAATTCAGGTGGACGGCGCCACCTATCGCGCTTAACCAAAAGAACTGAGAACACGGGCCCCGGCCCGAGTGAACGAGGGATTAGCAAATGGCACATAAAAAAGGCGGTGGAAGTTCCAGTAACGGCCGCGACTCTAACGCGCAGCGGCTCGGCGTAAAGGCCTTCGGTGGTCAGTTTGTCACCGGCGGCTCCATCATCGTGCGTCAGCGCGGCACACCACTCAAGCCGGGCCGCAACGTTGGCCGTGGCAGCGACGACACGCTCTTTGCCAAGATTGACGGAGTGGTCAGGTTCGTAAACCGCGGCAATCTCGGACGCTTTGTTGTGGTGGAAGCTGCAGCCGAGTAATTAAGTCTATTCGCGACAGAAAGGCCCTCGCCGCGGCGGGGGCCTTTCTGTCAGCACTCAATCACATTCAGCGCCAGCCCCGCCAGTGACGTTTCTTTATAACGCGACTGCATGTCCAGTCCCGTCAGATACATCGTCCTGATCACCTGGTCCAGAGAAACCTTATGCTGTTCTGATTCGTTAAGCGCGATACGGCAGGCATGGACCGCCTTGACCGACGCCATCGCATTGCGCTCAATGCAAGGAATCTGCACCAGACCTCCAATCGGGTCACAGGTCATTCCCAGATTGTGTTCCATCGCAATCTCGGCCGCGTGCTCAATCTGGCCATTGGTCCCCTTCAGTGCCGCAACCAGGCCGCCTGCGGCCATCGAGCAGGCAACGCCCACCTCACCCTGGCAGCCCACCTCGGCGCCGCTGATCGAAGCATTCTCTTTGTAAAGAATTCCGATCGCCGCCGAAGCCAGAAAATAACGCAGAATGCCTTCCTCGTCCGCTCCAGGAATGAAGTCGCAGTAATAGCGCGCAACTGCCGGGACCACGCCAGCCGCTCCATTCGTCGGCGCAGTCACCACGCGGCCGCCAGCTGCATTTTCTTCATTTACCGCCATCGCATACACCGTTACCCAATCGAGCGGCGCCAGCGGGTCCACCGAGCCTTTCTCGCGCAACCGGGCAGCCAGGCGCGGAGCGCGGCGGCGCACATTGAGCCCACCCGGCAGAATGCCCTCTGTCTTCATGCCCCGCTCGATACAGCCCTGCATTACGCTCCAGATGTGCAAAATGCCCGCTCGGACCTGCTCTCGCGGACCGAGCGCAGCTTCGTTCTCCTCCATCAGCTCCCAGATCGTCAGGCCATATTTGCCCGCCATCTCCAAAAGCTCTGCTGCGCTCTTAAAAGGATAAGGCAGCGGCACTGGCTCCATCACCGGAGCGTTCCCCGCACCTTCTGCGTCAGAGACGATAAAGCCTCCGCCAATCGAGAAGTAGACCTCCGCTGCCAGCAGGCTCCCATCTGCCGCATAGGCAGAAAACTTCATCCCATTCGGATGCTGCGTCTTCGCCTCCGGGGGATACATCTGATCACGATGAAAGAGCAGGTCACTCTCTTCACGGAATGGGACCGTCTTCGTACCGGCAACAGAAATACACTGGCTGCTGCGAATCTGTTCCAGCTTCGACTCAATTGCGTCAGGGTTGACCGTGGAAGGCTCTTCACCAGAAAGACCCAGCAACACTGCGCGGTCTGTCCCGTGTCCATGCCCTGTCAGCGCAAGTGAGCCAAAGAGTTCAGCATGCACACGGGCGGTCCGCGCAAGCGTTCCAGATGCAGCAAGGCCAAAAGCAAAGCGCCGGGCGGCGCGCATCGGTCCCATCGTATGGGAACTGGAGGGACCAACGCCAACCTTAAAAAGATCGAACAGACTGGTTTTCACGTTCCAGTGTAGTCCATCAGCCCTGTGTGCGGTGTCGCGGCGTGGTCCGCCTCACCGTCGCGCTGGCGCGCAGATAAGAGGCCGCTGCCATAAAGCGCACCGCCGTCTTGCTGTCGTTAAAGGCATTCAACAGCGCGTCGCTGACTTCTTTCCCATGAAAGTCCCCCAGCGCGCGGGTGGCTGCTGCCCTTACAAAGTAGTCCTTGTCGCCCAGGGCAGCAATCAGCGCCTGTCTGGTTTTTGCAGAATGGTCCTGGGAAAGCAGATTGACCGTGAGTACGCGTGCCGAGTTGGCATTGTTCGACTTCATCATCAGGCGTGCCGCATCCAGTCCAATGCCAAAGGGCCCGAGCAATGCATACGCTCCCTGCTTGGCCCCGATTCTGGCCAGGGTCGCAGGGTCATGAATGTCTTTGTTCACCTGACGCTCTCCGCTCTTCAGGAACGAGCTATGCGTCGGCTGCTCGCCCACAAGCACTCCATACAGAACGTTGATGCCCGCCTGGTCGTGTAGCTTCCACAGTGAGACGGCGGCCGCGAAGTCTACCTCTGGTGCCGGATCACCCAGCGCCTCACGCAAAGCGGGGACAAAGTCGCGGTCCTCCGTATTGCTGCACGCCGTCACCGCTGCCACCCGCACATCCACGTTGTTGTCCTTCAAAGCATCCAGCAGCAGCTTCTCTGTCTGTTTTTCTCCACGCAGTGTTCCCAGCGCATTCAGCGCGTCAATCCTCGTCTGCTCTTTCGCGTCCTTCAACCCGGCTTCAATCATCTGCCATGCGATCGTATGGGCCGCCGCCACATCCACTTTCGCTGCGGGCGTGGTTACCGGCTGGTCAGGCTCTTCTCCGTTGTCGCCAACAATCCCGGCGTCAGCATCCTGTGGTTTTTGTTGTGGGTGGCTGGTCTGCGCAGGCGCTGAGAGAGTAAGGCAAAGACCAAGAAGACTTGCGAAAGCGCCGATTTTCTTAAGCGGCATGGAAGGCTCCTTACAGGATTGCTTTTCTTTGGCAATATGCCGAAAGTTTTACTGCGCTCTGTTACGATGCAGACTTTCCTGCCGGAATTGCCTGACGTGAATGCTATACTCCACCCGAAACCCTTGAAAATACTATGCTTTTTAAGGCCCTGAGCGCCGCCGTTTACGGCATTGATGCCAACATTATTGATGTGGAAGTGGACTACTCCGGCATCAAGACCAATGAAGACCACTTCCACACCGTCGGACTGCCCGATGCAGCCGTGCGCGAGAGCCGCGACCGTGTGCGCGCCGCCATCAAAAACTCCGGCTTTGACGTACCCTCCACTCACATCACCATTAATCTCGCCCCGGCAGACATCAAGAAGGAAGGCTCCGGCTTCGATCTGCCCATGGCCATCGGCATCCTCGGCGCCTATGGAGCCATCGAGCTACGCGATCTCAGCCAGTTCCTTCTTGTCGGCGAACTGGGTCTCGACGGCGCCCTCCGTGCCGTCTCCGGAATCCTCCCCATCGCCGTGGCTGCCCGCTCACGTAGCATTCCCAACCTTATTCTGCCCATGGCCAACGCGCGTGAAGCCGGCGTCGTCGAAGGCGTGAACGTCTATCCCGTCGAGTCCCTCAATCAGGTACGCGAACTGCTGAACGCCGCAGCCAATGGCGGCATTCATGCGCAGCCGTTCCGCATTCAGGCCGGAGAGATGCTCGACGAGGTGCAGCACTTTCATCTCGACTACGCCGATGTGCGCGGGCAGCAGACGGCCAAGCGCGCGCTCGAAGTGGCGGCCGCAGGCGGGCACAACATTCTGATGATCGGCCCTCCCGGCTCCGGCAAAACCATGCTGGCCAAGCGCCTGCCTTCCATCCTTGCCCCGCTCACCTTTGAAGAAGCCCTCGAAACCACAAAGATCCATTCCGTCGCCGGAGTGCTGGACGCCGAAGCTGGCCTTGTCACGCAGCGGCCGTTCCGCGCTCCCCATCACACCATCTCAGACGCCGGGCTGATTGGCGGCGGGGCCGTGCCGCGCCCGGGCGAAGTATCGCTTTCGCACAACGGGGTCCTGTTTCTCGACGAACTGCCGGAGTTTCCGCGAAACGTGCTCGAGGTCATGCGCCAGCCTCTCGAAGACCGCCAGGTCGTCATCGCCCGTGCTTCCATGTCGCTGACCTTCCCCTCCGCGTTTATGCTTGCGGCGGCCATGAACCCCTGCCCCTGCGGCTATTTCAATGACAAGTCGCGCGAGTGCTCCTGCACTCCACCCATGATTCAGCGCTATGTCTCCAAGGTGTCAGGCCCGCTGCTCGACCGCATTGATATTCACATTGAAGTGCCCGCCGTGCAGTATCGCGAACTGCGCGGCGGCGCGGCCAGCGAAAGCTCCGCCTCCATCCGCTCCCGCGTCTTAAAGGCACGCCAGATACAGCAGGACCGCTTCGCAAAGGCAAAGGAGAAAATCTACTCCAACGCGCAGATGACCACACGCCAGATCCGATCCTTCTGCGAGCTTGGCCCCGAGGCCGAACGCTTGTTGGAGCGCGCCATGCAGCAGCAGGGGCTCACTGCCCGCGCCCATGACCGTATTCTGAAAGTAGCGCGCACCATCGCCGACCTGGAAGGCTCGCCTTCGATCACTGTGCCGCACATCGCCGAAGCCATTCAGTACCGCACCCTCGACCGCAGCTACTGGAGTTAGGCCCATCAGGTTTGCAGGGACTGTTCGCGATGAACGCGATCCAGTTCAGTAAAAGCGGGCAAGTAGAAAGCGGGTGACCACATCTCGTAGAGATGTGGGTTTGTAGCATCAGCCCGCAACAGCCCGCTAATCGTAGCGCTCAAACACGATCTGCTTTTTCTCCCAGCCAAGTCCTATCAGCCGGTCACGATTGGCTGAAACCATGTCGTTCAGTCCGCAGATATAGGCATGAATATCAAAGCCCGCAGGCTCTGCCGCCGTCACCACCGGACCGGAATGGTTTGTGCGAGCGCGCTCTTCGACAATCTTCGCCACGTGTTCCTGAACATACCCGCGCAGTCCTTGCCAGTCCTCTTTCGGACGGCTGAGAGTAGAAAGGTAATGGAAGTTATGCCGTTCCGCGGCCACCTTGGCAAAATATTTCTCGTAGTACAGCTCCGTCGGATAGCGCGTTCCATAGACCAGCCACACAGGTTTGCCCTGGCTGCGGTCTTCCCCATTCTCCGGGAAAAGCCACTGCACAAAGCCGCGCATCGGCGCAATCCCTGTGCCTGTCGCAATAAAGATCGAGTCCGTCAGCGGCTGGCGCAGTGTAAATAGTCCATGCGGCCCATGAAACTGGACCGTCTGCCCTGGCTCCAGATCGCACAGCAGGTTGGAAAAGAACCCGCCCTCCACCCGATTCACACAAAGATCAAACTCATTGGCGCGCGGAGCAGAAGCAATCGAATAGGCCCTCGTCTGCATCTTGCCATTCTTGTCTTCCGCTACACAGGAGACGAACTGCCCCGGAGTGAAGGCAAAATCCTCCAGCTGGTCAATTTTGAACTCAAGGTGATAGCACTGCGCGGGGTCAGAGAGCAGAAGTTTTTGCTGAAGGCGTGCGGTGTAAAGCTGTCTTGCCAAAGTCTGGTCTCGCTTCCTTAAAGATTGCGTGCATCAAAAAAGATTGCGTGCATTAAAATTCATGGAAAAGATTGCGTGCATCAAAGCTCATGGGAACTTAAGTGTATTGTAGCTAGCTTTTACTTATTCTCATGCCGCGTCCCCGTCTGGCAAGTGGATTGTACCTGGCGCTCCTTCTCGCTGGAATGGGCGCGCGTCCCATCTTCGCGCAGACGCATGTTCTTCTTACCGTGGTGGACGAAACCGGACTTCCTGTGCCCGGCGCTCAGGTCACTATTCGCGAGCCAGACCGCCCCGCTCTCCAGTTGCAAAGCGATTACGCTGGACGATGCGCCTTCACTCTGCGGCAGGACCAACCTTATGACGCCATCGCTACCAAACCCGGGTTCTATCAGGTAACAAGTCCGGCCATTGATCCCAGTCTCACTGCCCTTCAGTTGGTCCTCGAGCATGAACAGATCATCCGCACTCAGGTGAATGTTACAGCTTCCCCTGTAGGCATTGACCCGGAACAGACCTCAGACAAAAGCACGATGAACACGCCGGAGATTGTGAATGTTCCCTATCCAACCTCCCGCGACATCCGCAATCTTCTGCCCTTCAATCCAGGTGTGGTGCAGGATGCTTCCGGACAGGTGCATATCGCCGGCTCAGAAACCTACGCCACACTGGACATGCTCGACGGCTTCGACATCCGCTCGCCCGTAAGCGGAATGCTCGCAATGCGAGTCAGCGCCGACGCTGTGCGGTCCATTGATGTTGAGAGCACCCGCTATCCGGTGGAGTTCGGCCGCAGCACCGGCGGCGCTGTCGCCTTCTATACCGGAATGGGTGACAACCGGTTCCGGTTCAACGCGACCAACTTTATCCCCTCGTTTCATAATGTCAACGGCATTCGCTTTGACAAATACGTGCCGCGCTTCACCTTTTCCGGCCCGATCAAGCCTGACCGCGCCTGGTTCTTCGACGGCCTGGAAACTGAGTACGACAGCATCTACATCAAGGAGCTTCCATCCGGCGCAAACACAAACAACCTGATCCGCGGCAGCAACCTGATCAAAGCACAGGTCAACCTTACGACCGCCAATATTCTTTCCGGCGGATTTTTGCTCAACGATTACCACTCGCCTTACGACGGCATCTCTGCGTTGACTCCGCAGCAGAGCACGACAAAGCGCGATACTGTGGCCTGGCTTCCCTACCTGCGCGAACAGCACAGCTTTCACAATGGCGCGCTGCTTGATACCGGATTCGCGCTGCTCCGCTTTCGCGACGGCTATGAGCCGCGCGGAACACTTCCCTATGCGCTCACTCCAGAGATTTCTCAGGGTAGTTATTTCGAAAGCGCCGTCTCTCACTCGCGCCGCGAAGAAGCAAATGCAGTCCTATTTCTGCCTCCGCGCCACTGGCTCGGACGCCATGATCTCAAAGCAGGCATGGACCTGGACCACATCACCTTCAGCAATGACTTTACTCGCGCGCCCATCCGCTATCTGCGCGAAGACGGCACTCTTCTCCGCCAAAGCATCTTTCCTTCACTGCCTGCCTTTACTCGCCACAACCTGGAAACCGGAGCTTACGCAGAAGACCGCTGGCTCATCCATAACCAGCTTCTGTTTGAGCCCGGCCTTCGCTTCGACTGGGACGAGGTCCTGCGCAGGCCGCTCTTTTCTCCGCGCTTCGCACTCGTCTATTCGCCTGTCGGCGCAGAAGCAAAGACGAAGATCTCCGCCGGAGCAGGCCTCTACTACGACCACACCCAACTCGAATTCCTTCAGCGCGCCCTCGCAGGAGTGCGGTATGACACTTACTATGCCGCAGACGGGATGACGCCTGTGACTGGTCCGCTTGAGACCACGTTTCAGGCCCGGCCCGCCACGCTGCATCCAACGCGCGCCATCAACTGGAGTCTGGGCGTGGAACGGAAGCTCCCGTGGAATATTTACGGAGGCGTCGATTTCCTGCAGAAGCGCATGGCCAATGGCTGGGTCTATCAGAACGTGGACGCGCCGGGGGCCTTGTCGGGCACGTACCTGCTGAGCGACCGCAGGCATGACCGCTATACCGCCGTCGAAGTCAGCGCGCGAAGGACTTTCGCCAACGGCTACACGCTGTTCGGTTCCTATACGCGCTCTTCAGCGCGTACCAATGCTGCCATTGACTACATGCCTGCAATCTCGCTCCTCGGCCCGCAGCAAAAAGGCCCTCTGGCATGGGACACGCCGAACCGCGTCGTCTCCTGGGGGTGGCTCCCCTTTTTTGTGCCGTGGTTCAGGCATAACTGGGATTTCGTCTACACCCTTCAGTGGCAGTCCGGATTTCCCTACACCTCAATCAACGCAAACCGGCAGGTGGTGGGCCCTCCGGGATCAAAGCGCTTTCCTGACTTCGTCAACTTCAGCCCCGGTCTGGAATGGAGATTCCACATTCGCGGCGCTTACTTTGGGCTGCGTGGCGTGCTTGAGAACGCCACCGGTAGCCAGAACCCCGCCATCGTGAACAACGTAATAGATTCACCCGCTTACGGCACCTTCAGCCAGCCCATGGGCCGGGCACTCACGGCTCGCATCCGTCTCATCAGCCAGAAATAAGGCGCTAAACCGTTATTCACGGGGCCAAGAGCTGGGTACTTCTACCCTGCCCGGGCTATCGGCAGATTCGACCATCCCGCCAAATTATTTATCTTCTTTCGCAACGCGGTCATGACCTCGCATGTCAGGAAAAAGGACAAGCGTATGGCGTGCTGAAGAGATTATCTTGAGAACACGTGTAGTTCTTTTCCACCTGGACTACATCGCGTCTTGCAGGACCGGGAGCAGACCGGCGTGGCTGGTTTCGTAGAGGGCCAGCAGACGCCTGGTCATCAGGTAGTAGGCTGAGGCCGCCTGTTGGATGTAGAACGGAGTGCGAAGCTGGGTGCGGCGCAGGAGCATCTCTACCCGGATGCGGAATAAGGCGCGTTTGAGCTGGACTGCGTCCTGGCGCATACGTTCGGTGACGATGACGCTTTCTTCAAAGTTCCAGCGTTGGACGTAGGCCGCCAGGGCGATCAGCAGATTGGCATTCCGGCGCATTCCGCGCAAACCTTCCATGCCGCCGATGAAGCCCCAGAGGTGTTCCGGTTCCAGCTTGAGCTGGTTGGGACGCGGCTCCATATAGTCGAGGGCCACGATTTCCAGTCCACGCGCAGGAACGTGCTGCAGTTGCGCGATAAGGTTTTCCCAGGAGACAGAATGCAGGCGGTGCGTTCTGACCTGCATCCAGACCAGTCCGGCAGCCAGTAGAACAACGAAGGCGAGAAGCAGAAGAATCGGAATCACGACCAGCTCTCAACGGGGATTTTGGGCACCGCTAACCTGTGAAGCATCGTATTGCACTTTTTCGTGCAGTGCAACCAGGTATTTCTGCATTTCCGGGGAAAGGGGGCGCCGTTCCGGTTCCGGGAACCAGAAAGTGACGCTCCAATAAATGGTTGCGCCGATGTAGACGAAGATGCGGGCGTGCTCGAGGGTGTTGAAAACCTGTTTATTGACGGCGCCAAAGTATGTGTGGGCGGCATTGACGAGGGTAGAGGCCAGTGCCCAGGCGGTCAGGCCCTGTCCCAGACCCATTACATGGTTTCGCCATACCAGGCCGAGCCACTGGGCGGCAAACATCATGGCAAAAAAGAGCTCGCAGAAGAGAAGGCTGGTGAATAGATAGGCGCGTACTTCCCAGGCCACGAGAGAGGAGGGCGAAACGGGGTGCACCGCATAGGTCAGCAGAAATGCAATGGCACCGCCCGCTGCTCCGCACAGCAGGAAAGTAAAGCGCGCATCTCTCACCCAGGTCCCTGTAGGCCGCAGCACAATCCTGGCCATCTCAAATACGAGTGCCACCTGCAGGAGAAAATCCAGGGCGAAGGTCGTCCAGTAGATGACCGCATACCAGTGCAGCGAGCTGTACCGGTAGATGAGGAAGAGCGCCGGAGTTTCAAGGACGTAGTCACCAATGAGGATGGTGAAGACGGGAAACTCCTTCCAGCGTTTTTTGAAAAGCAGGACCAGCAGCAAAACGGCGTTCCCCAGGAAACTTGCAGCCCAGAGAACGTTGTCCAGCATGTCCAAATGCATAGCCGCATCTTACGCTGTTTCTGCGTGCGGCCATATCAGATTCTCAAAAATGTCAGCGCCCTCCCATCTCTAATGAGAAATTGGGCTGGGGTCGCCGGGACCGAATGCCAGTGCCGAGTCATGCCCGATGGGGCTTGGATCACCGGGCCCGAGAGCGAGGAATGGAGTGTGTCCGATGGGGCTTGGATCACCGGGACCAAACGCGAACGATCCACTGCCCGGTGCAGGAGTGTGCCCGATGGGGCTTGGATCACCGGGACCAAACGCCGCAAAGTGAGAAATAGGACTGGGATCACCTGGTCCGGGCACAATGCTTGCAGCAAAGGCTGAGGGAGCAGAAAGGCACATGGCGACAGCAGGCAGTAGGAAGAGAGTCGCTTTTTTCACAGTAGTCTCCAAATGCGCAAGAAATTGCGCTTGCGACTAGCGTATCTCCAGAAACTTTTCAAGTGAAGATATTTATTTTAAAAAACCTGCACATTATTGCAAAATGCAATGTAAGGTGAATCCTGTCGCGCAGGTGCTAAACTGGCTTTTCCAACCTAATTTCTTTAGCGGAAAGACCATTGCCTGAACAGATTTTCAGTGTGACCTATGCCGACGCCGGGGTGGATATTACCAGCGGCGACCGCGCCAAGCAGCGCATCAAGTATCTTGCCCAAAAAACATTCACACGCAATGTATTGAGTGAAATCGGCGGCTTCGGCGGCCTTTTCAGGTTGGATACGGCGAAATATCAGCAGCCCGTTCTGGTCTCAAGCGCAGATGGCGTAGGAACGAAGCTGAAGGTGGCCTTCGAGCTGGGCATTCACCACACGGTCGGCGCTGATCTGGTGAACCACTGCGTGAATGACATTGCCGTGCAGGGCGCGACTCCTCTATTTTTCCTCGATTATCTGGCGACGGGGAAGCTGGATGGAGCTGTGGCGGAAAAGATCGTTAGCGGCCTGGCCGATGCGTGCCGCGCCAATGGATGCGCGCTTATTGGCGGGGAGACCGCGCAGATGCCCGGTTTCTATGCCGACGGCGAATATGATCTGGCTGGATTTATTGTTGGCGTGGTGGAAAAAGAAAGGATCATCACCGGGGCCCATATTCAGGCAGGCGATGTACTGATCGGGTTGCCGTCTACCGGGCTGCACACGAACGGTTACTCGCTTGCCCGCAAGCTGCTCTTTGAAGTAGCGGGATACAAGGCTGAGCAATATGTGAATGCTCTCAAGGAAAAGGCCGGAACCGCTCTGATGAAGGTCCACCGCAGCTACCTGAGCGTGATCAAGAAGCTTACGGCCAGCGATTATGTGAAGGGCATGGCACACATTACCGGCGGCGGCTTTACGGAAAATATTCCGCGTATTCTGCCGAAGAACATTTCGGCGGTCATCGAGCTGGGTAGCTGGCCTGTTCTGCCTATTTTTGAGCACCTGCGCGAGCTGGGCAATGTTCCGCAGGACGAGATGCTGCGCACCTTCAACATGGGCATTGGCATGGTCTGCGTGGTGTCGGCGGAGAAGTTCAAGCGGGTGAAGGCTGCACTGGAGCGCGCGAGTGAGAAGTTCTACGTGATTGGGCGCACGGTGAAGGGCGACCGCAAGGTGATCTATCAATGAGTGCGCGCAAGCGCCTGGGGGTCCTGCTGTCCGGGCGCGGCTCTAATTTTGTTGCCATTGCTGAAGCCATCTCCAGCGGAACACTGCAAGGCGCAGAGATCGCTGTTGTGATTTCAAACAAGGCCGATGCCCTGGGCATTACAGCTGCAAGGGAGCGCCACCTGTCGGCGCAGGTGATTGAAGCGCGTGAGCGCAAGCGCTCAGAGCACGATAAGGAAATCATCGCGTGCCTGCGCGAGCACAGGGTGGACCTGGTTTGTCTGGCCGGATATATGCGGCTGCTCTCGCCTGAATTTGTGAGGGCCTTTCCGCAGCGCATTCTGAATATTCACCCTTCCCTGCTGCCGGCTTTTCCGGGGCTCGATGCGCAACAGCAGGCGCTTGAGTATGGGGTGAAGGTCTCAGGCTGCACGGTCCATTTTGTGGATGAGCAGCTAGATCACGGCGTGATTGTGCTGCAAAAAACTGTTCCGGTGCTTGAAGAGGACACGGTGGATACCCTGTCGGCGCGCATTCTGGAGCAGGAGCACATTGCTTATGCGGAGGCCATTGCCCGCGTTCTTTCCGGGAAATATGAGGTTGTTGGACGGCGGTATCTGCCGCGTTAAGATCTCTACCCTCTTACTTTCTGATTCTCTAAAGTCTTGATATTTCTTGGTTTACCAATTTTAAAACTGTAAAGTATTCTTATCAAAAGACTTATATGTATTTTTGAAATCGCGAGATTATTTGATGTTGCACCTCCGTCCCAAAAATCGAGACAGAACCACACCCGCATTTCTGTTTTTTGATTTTATAAAGTATTGATAATAAATAAGTTACAGGTTTAAAGGCTGTAAAGTCCTCTTATTAAATGACTTACATATAAAGTATTGAAAAAGCGATAGTTAACCTACGGTGATATTTTCCGATCTTAGAGAAGCGTGGCAGGCCGTGCTGCGATCCAAGGGGCTCAAAGCCGATGTGGGCCACCTGCTGGGGGTCCTTTTCTACTTCCAGAATGGGTCGAGGAAACTTATATTTTCTTAGCTTTTTTATTTTAACATCTGGCTGGGGGATTTTCGGGCAATCGTCGTTATAACGAGTAATTGTGGTTGTCTTTGTAGCGGCGGCTATTCAGATAATTTCCAGGCGCGTTTCAGGCGCGCAGATTCACTGCGGCGGTCCTAGTATTCGCGGCGGGTCTTGTCCAGCAGAGCAAAGAGGACGATGGCGACCAAGGCGTTGATGGCGGCGCGCAGAAGCTCGTGCAGCCAGCTCCAGAGAAACGGCTGCGCCAGAAGACGCCGTACCAGGAGCCAGTAGACTCCGCTGTGCAGGAAGACAAAGCAGAAGGTGAGGGCGGCGCGGGTGGCGGTGTTCTCGGTATCAATGCGGACGCCGAGCGAGGCGGCCAGATATCCGATGAGGGACTTGCAGATGCCGAAGATGCCCAAGGGGTGGCGCGTCAGCGCATCCTGGGCGATGCCGATGATGGTCCCGGTGATGGTGCCCGCTACGGGATGACGGTGCGAGATGGCGAAATAAATCGTGATGAGCAGCGGCAGGTCAAGAATGGCGAAGCCGTGAAAATGGAGTGCCACAAACGACTGCACGCCCAAAGCGAGAAGCGGGGCGAGCACATATACCAGCAAGGGATGGGACTGGACCTCTAAATCGCGGCGGGCGGAGGCGGAGATCATGGTCATCGTTGCGGGGCTCCTGTGGGCTGCTGCGGAGTGGCCGCGGGTTTCGGTTTGCGGAGCATGGTCTGGGGCGGACGGCTGCCATCGTCGGGCACAAGCTCAGGCCCTTTGTGCGGCTGCGGTGCCGGTTTTTGCACCGTGGTGGCAGGCGGTTTCTGGGCAGAGGTGCCCGGCGCTCTCTGGATGGCCGGAGTGGTGGGCGTTACTTTTCTTGTGGGGGGCGCAGGGCCGTCCGTAACAATAATGGTTTTTGGCAGACCAGATGGTCTGGGCGTGGTGGGGGTGGGGGTCTGGGCTGGCCGAAGGGCCGGATTGCTGCGCGGCGAGGGTTGCTGGGCTGCCGTTTCCGCAGGGCGGACTGATGTGGCCGAGGGCGGCCTGCTGCCATCTTCAGGAACCAGCTCGGGTGGCTTTTTCTTTACCGGCGTTGCTCCATTTGCTGAGGCTGCGGACGTTGTGGCGGTTGTGGTCTGGGCCGGGGATATTGGCCGCGGCTTGGAGGTGCTGGCGGTAGTCTTGTTTCCGGGGCCTTGCAAAACAGCGGCGATCCTGGCTCCGGGCACCAGATCGGCAGCAGGAGGAGCGGCGTTCGGGGAGAAGTGGTCAGGGTGCAGCGGCAAGGGCGGCTGGATGGGCCGGGCGATCTCGCCGCCAGCGCCGGTTGTCGTATCGGCGGCCTTTGCTGCGTCCGGATTGTCAGGATCAATGCGGCTGGGCAGGCGTTCGGCCAGTACTTCTGATGCCTTGAGCTGCTCGGTATCTGCGACGGCCTGGCTCTGGATGAGGTCGAGCCTTTCCTTTGGGGTGATTTCAGGGCCGGTACTGGTGATGACCAGCACTTCTTCCAGGCGTGAGAGGTCGGCAGCCGGACGGATGACGACGTCTACCATGGGGTCGCGTTCGGGGTCGGGCACGACTTTGTCCACGATGCCGACGGGGAGCCCGCGGGGGAATATCTGATCGCCGCCGCTGGTGATGACCTTTTCGCCCGGTTTTATGCGCTCATCGGGCATGACGCCGACGATGACCGGCTGGCCCAGTGCGTTGCCACGCAGAATGCCGCGAAGGCGCGTGTCGGCGAGAATGACGCCTGCTCCGCTGGTGGGGTCGCTGATTTCAAGCACCTGCGCTTTATTTGGAAATACTTCGCGGATGCGGCCGACAATGCCGTCGGGCGTTATGACGGGCATGTCTACTTCCACACCGTCTTTGCTGCCCTTATCAATCCAGAGAATGCGCGACTGGTCGAGGCCGGAGGTGCCGATGATCTGCGCGGGAACCGTTTTGTAGATGTACTTTTCCGTAAAGGCCAGCAACTGCTGAAGGCGCTGGCCCTGGCGGGCGTCTTCGGCTACCCCGCCCTGCTCAATGCGGAGACGGCGCAGCTCGGCCTGTAGGTCTTTGTTCTGCTGGCGGACGTGGATGAGGTCAACGTAGTTGAACCAGAGATTGCTGATGCTGCTGCCTATCCAGTGGACGAAGCGTTCGGGTGGGGAGACGAGGCTGATGGCCCAATAGCGGATGAGGCGCACACCTCCGGCGTCAGGCTGCGCGTGCTCTCCGGGTAGAGGACGGCGCACCTGGATGGCCACCCCGATGACCTGCACCAGAAGCACCAGGATCAGGACCAGGGCGTTCTTATAGCGGCTGAAGAAGGATTCCACGGTTCTGACGCCTGATTGATTGTTGACCTGACAGCAACGTACTCACAACTAGTCAATTTTGATCTTACGCAGCAAACGGAAGTCGCTGAGCATTTTTCCCGTACCCAGAACCACGCTGGCCAAGGGGTCATCGGCGATGGAAACGGGCAGGCCGGTCTCTTCACGGATGCGCTTGTCGAGGTTTTTGAGCAGCGCGCCGCCGCCGGTGAGCACAATGCCGCGGTCGCTGATGTCGGCGGAGAGCTCGGGGGGCGTGCGCTCGAGGGCGACCCGGATGGCATTCATGATGGTGGCGATGCACTCGCCCAGGGCCTCGCGGATTTCGCTGTCATCAATGGTAATGGTCTTGGGCACGCCTTCAATGAGGTTGCGGCCCTTGATCTCCATGGTCAGCGGCTTTTCCAGCGGATAGGCGGAGCCGATTTCGAGCTTGATCTGCTCGGCAGTGCGCTCGCCAATCAGCAGATTGTACTTGCGCTTGAGATAGTTCATCACGGCCTCATCCATCTGGTTGCCGGCCATGCGGACCGAGCGCGAGTAGACGATACCGGCGAGCGAGATGACGGCGATGTCAGTCGTGCCACCGCCGATGTCCACGACCATGTTGCCGGAAGGCTCGGTAATGGGCAGACCGGCGCCGATGGCGGCCACCATGGCCTGTTCGACGAGGAAGACTTCGGAGGCTTTGGCGCGGTAGGCTGAGTCTTCGACGGCGCGCTTTTCTACCTGGGTAATCTCAGAGGGGACGCCGATGACGATGCGCGGATGCACCAGCATCTTGCGGTTGTGCGCCTTCTGGATGAAGTAGTTCAGCATCTTCTCAGTGACTTTGAAGTCTGCGATGACGCCGTCCTTCATGGGCTTAATGGCCACGATGTTGCCGGGAGTGCGGCCGAGCATCTCCTTGGCCTCTTTGCCCACGGCCTCGACTTCACCCGTGTTTTTGTTGATGGCTACGATGGAAGGCTCGTTGACGACGATGCCTTTTCCACGAGCGTAGACGAGAGTATTGGCAGTACCCAGATCAATGGCCAGGTCACTGGAAAACATGCTGAACAGCGAGCGCAGACCATGCGACCGCGAAGAGCGCGAAGAAAAACCGTTCGATGACATGGAAAGAAGAGCTTTTTTAAGGGACTCAAGCTTATTGTAAGCCAACCGGCACGCGACGCACCGCGACGGGTTGGGAATCCTGTGGTTTTTCTAAGGGGGAGGCGGAAAGGACTGTTCTTTTATTTTTGGTGAGACGAGCTTAATTCCGGCTTAAGAGATTTGCAGACGATCCCTTTTCTGCAATTCATCGGGATGCGGTATCCTTTTTGGTTTGGCTTATTTTGGTGTTCCTCAAGGCGAATTTATGTCACACAAGCTTTATAAGAACCTGATTGGCGGCGAATGGGTCGCGGCAAAGACGGGAAAGACTTTCCTGAACAGCAGTCCGGCGAACAAGAACGATGTGGTTGGCGAGTTCCAGTCTTCGGGCGCGGACGATGTGGATGCGGCGGTGAAAGCGGCGGCGGAGGCCTTCAAGACCTGGCGGCTGGTTCCTGCGCCCAAGCGGGCCGAGATTCTTTACCGCGCCGGGCACCTGCTGGAGCAGCGCAAGGAGCAGTATGCCAAGGACATGACCCGCGAAATGGGCAAAGTCCTGGCAGAGACGCGCGGCGATGTGCAGGAGGCGATTGACACGGCCTACTACATGGCCGGAGAAGGCCGCCGTCTGTTTGGGCAAACCACTCCGTCTGAGCTGCCGAACAAGTTTGCCATGTCCGTGCGGATGCCGGTGGGTGTCTGCGGCATGATTGCGCCGTGGAACTTTCCGATGGCGATTCCTTCCTGGAAGCTGTTTCCTGCGCTGGTTTGCGGAAACACCTGCGTCATTAAGCCAGCGGAAGACACGCCGCTTTCGACCTTCAACCTGGTGCAGACATTGATAGACGCCGGGCTGCCCAAAGGCGTGGTCAATATCGTCACTGGCTTTGGTCCGGAGGCGGGCGCGCCGCTGGTGGAGCATCCCGGGGTGCATGCCGTGTCCTTTACCGGATCATCGGAAGTGGGACGCCTGGTGGGGCAGGTAGCTGCGGCCAATTTCAAGCCGTGCTCGCTGGAAATGGGCGGCAAGAACGCGATGATTGTGCTGGACGATGCGAACCTTGATCTGGCGCTGGATGGGGCCGTCTGGGGGGCGTTTGGCACGACGGGGCAACGCTGCACGGCGACGAGCCGCATTATCCTGCACAAGAGCATTGCGGCTGAATTTACTGAGAAGCTGGTGGCACGGGCGAAGGCGCTCAAGGTTGGTGATGGTCTGGATGAGTCAGTTGAGATGGGCCCGCAGGTGAATGAGCAGCAGATTGAGACCTCGACGAAATACTGCGAGGTTGCGCAGCAGGAAGGCGCAAAGCTGCTTTGCGGCGGAAAACGCCTGACGGAAGGCGCGTATGCCAATGGGACATTTTTTGCGCCGACGGTCTTTTCCGAGGTGAAGCCGGAGATGCGGATTGCGCAGGAGGAGGTCTTTGGCCCGGTTGTGTCGTTGATTGAGTGCAGCAGCTTTGACGAAGCGCTGGAAATTGCCAACAGCATCAAATACGGGCTTTCAACGGCGCTGTATTCGCGCAATGTCAACAATGCTTACCGCGCGATACGCGACCTCGAAGCGGGCATTACGTACATCAACGCGCCGACGATTGGGGCGGAAGTACATTTGCCTTTTGGCGGCGTAAAGCAGACGGGCAACGGACACCGCGAAGGCGGCACGGGCGCGCTTGATTTTTATACGACGTGGAAGTCCGTGTACGTGGATTATTCAGACAAACTGCAACGGGCGCAGATTGATTGAATCCATGATGGGCACATTAAGCGCCTCTGTAGGCATATGAGCTATCCGAATGAGGCAAGCCGATCAGTTCCTATGCCGGTGCCGGGAGCATTCCTTACGCCGCCACAAAAAGTTGTGCCCTGGCTCCCAAGCACATGGCCAGATGCTCTCCAAAATCCGGAAGAGTTTGCCGCATGGCTCAAAGGGATATGTACATCTGCGATGCTCGATGAAATTGACAATGTGATTTACGCCCAATTTCGAGGACGGTTGGCACATCAATGTTTTTTGTTTCGCGCCGTCATTACTTCAGGCCAGAACCCCATCGAAATTTACGAAAACAGACAACTATCAGTTGGGCCGCCAGCTTTCGAGACGACCTGCACAAAGCAGTGGCCACTTCCTTGAAAGGATAAAAACAGATTCCGCAACATTCAAACAGACAAAGAAGCTCTACACGTCGCTACACGTACTGGAAGAAGTTGTGCAAGCAATACCTGAACAGGCCAGCAATACGCTGGTTTTAACAAGCTGGCTAAGCGAGAGGAAAGCAATGATCATCGGAGTACCGAAGGAAGTTAAAGACCACGAGAGCCGCGTTGGCATTACGCCTGCCGGTGTGAAGGCATTGACTGAAGCTGGACATAAGGTCCTGGTTGAGACGCATGCGGGCGAGCTTTCTGCCTTTACTGACGACGAATACCAGTCCGCAGGCGCGGAGATTGCCAGCTCGGCCCACAATGTCTGGGGCAATGCTGACATGGTGGTCAAGGTAAAAGAGCCCATCGAAAAGGAATACGGGTTTTTCCGTGAAGGGCTCGTGCTCTTTACCTATCTGCATCTGGCGCCTATTCCAGTGCTGACGGAAAAGCTGCTCGAAAAGAAGGTCATCGCCATTGCTTATGAGACGATCCGCGACAAGGCGGACACACTGCCGCTGCTTACGCCCATGTCCGAGGTTGCAGGACGTATGTCTGTGCAGGTGGGCGCTTCTTATCTTGAGAAAGAGAAGGGCGGACGCGGACTGCTGCTGGGCGGCGTTCCCGGAGTTCCTCCGGCGAATGTGTGCATTATTGGCGGCGGCATTGTGGGCACGAATGCTGCAAAGATTGCCATTGGGATGGGGGCGAAGGTGACGATTGTGGACCTGAACCTGAACCGTTTGCGCGAGCTCGACGATATTTTTAACGGAAAGGTCTTTACTCTTGCGTCGAATTCCTACAATATTTCGCGTGCTGTGCAGGAGGCAGATCTGGTGATCGGTGGCGTGCTGATTCCAGGGGCGGCCGCGCCCAAAATCGTGACCAAAGAGATGGTGGCGAAGATGAAGAAGGGCGCAGTGATTGTAGACGTGGCCATTGACCAGGGCGGCTGCATTGAAACCGCGAAGCCGACGACGCACAGCAATCCTGCGTATGAGGTCAACGGGGTGGTGCACTACTGCGTGACCAACATGCCTGCGGCTGTGCCAAACACTTCTACGCTGGCGCTGACGAATGCGACCTTTCCTTACGTGATGCGGCTGACGCAGATGGGCGCGAAGAAGGCGATTCTTTCTGACGATGGGATTCGGGATGGTGTGAATACGTATGAAGGCACGCTTACCTGCGAGCCTGTGGCTGTGTCGCAGAAGAAGAGCTGGAAGGCTGTGCGGGAACTGCTGGCGTAGGCGTGGTATTCCATCCTTTCTCTTCTTTGCGAAAGGATGGAATACCCGAGCTGCTGGGGATTTGACCTTTCCCACCCTTTCCTTCGGGAAGGATGGGGGATGTGTGACCGTTCTGTTTTTTGCATCCTGCGAAGGGTTGTTGCGCAACAAATCGCACCTTCGGTGCGGGTCCTTCGACTGCGCCCCCTTCGATCGCTTTGCTCAGGATGACCCCTCAAAAGCGCATACCAGCGCAGATTCAAGGATGACATCACGCAAACACGAACCAGTCGTGCGCGTTCAAACAGTATCACCGCCGCAAGGTCACGGGCTGTTCGAGGCGGAATGTCAGGAGTGTCTCTGCGGGAATTACGATCTGCCGGTTGCCTGTGAAGGCAGTCCCGGCCGTGCCTGCGCCGGCCCCGGCCAGGCCGCCGATCAACGCACCTTTGCCACCGCCTGCGAGTCCACCTATCAGGGCGCCGAGACCAGCGCCGCCCCCGATAAATCCAGCGGTGCGCTTGCCTTTGCCTTTCTCGGAGCGTTCGACCGTGCTGGTTGCGATAGAGTAGGTATTGCCGTTGGCGCGCACGGTATCCAGACGAATCGCGAGTTCGGCGGCGCCCTTAAAGCGGCCGAGCGCGTGTGCCGCAACAACGGTCCCGCTGGCGGGCGCTCCCGCGGGAATCACAGTGACTCCGTTCACCACCACCGGATCCACAACGGTCGCGCTGAAGCTCTGACCCGGCTGGCTGATTTTTGATCCGAGGGTCTGCCTCAACGACACGCGAATGCGCGTTCCTGCCGGGATGACCAGCGGCTGGACGGCCGGAGAGGGAGCAGCTACTGCGGCGCGTTGAGGAGCAGTAGCAACGCTCGGAGCTGCGGCAGGTGATTGTGATGACGCGGACGCATCCGGGGGCGCCGGAGGCACCGATTCGGCGGCCGGCTGATTTTGCGCCGGAGGTTGTTCCTGTGCTGGCTGGTCTGATTTCTTGTTGCATCCGCCTGCCACGAGCAACAGGGCGAGCGTGAGGAGGGGGAGGGACTTTCTGTGAACTTGCATAGCAAGTTTTACGATGCGCGAAGCGCTTTGCCGGGTTGCGCGTGGCTTCTACCGCCGCGCGGGCGGCCTATAATCTGGAAATCAGATGCCGACCAAGCACAAGCGCGTAGTCATTGCTGTTCTGGGGGCATTGGTGCTCCTGCTCCTGCTATTGCTTGCTGCGCTCAATGCCTTCAACCTGAATGCATTCCTGTATCCGCACAGTGTGGGGGCGATCTTTCTGTTTACGTCGCTCTCGGTCATTGTCTTTCTGCTGTTCCTCACGCTGCTGGTGCTGTTTTCGCGCAATGTGCTGAAGGTGTATGCCGACCGGCGCAGCCGGGTGCTTGGCTCGCGATTGCGCTCGCGAATGCTGGTGGGTGCGTTGTTATTGTCGTTTGCCCCGGCGTCGTTTATGTTTTTCTTCAGCTTTGGGCTGATGAACCGCTCAATTGACCGGTGGTTCTCGCAGCCGGTCTCGCAGTTGCGTGAGGACTCGACGCGGATTGCGCTGGAGCTATCGCATTACGCGACGCAGAACGCGCGGGCAGAGGCGGAATCGCTGGCGCGCTCGGAATCGGTCGCGCTGAATTTTCAGGCAGGAAACACGAGTGCCCTGCTTGATGAGATTCGCACGCATCGTATTACGCTGCAGGGCGGCTTCACTGTTATCTATCGTGATGATGCGACAGTAGCGCAATATCAACTGCCACAGACGGTACAGCCGGTAAAGGTGCAAACATGGCTCGACGCATCTTCCACAGAAACGAAATCCACGCAGCAACTCGCCGATGTGATTCGCAAGGCGGCGCAGCGCACCGATGAGCCGGTGCTCACGATTGGTGATACGGAATATGCGCTGGGTATGGCGACGATGTCTGGCGGCGGAGTGATTATTGTGGGGCTGCCAATGCCTTCCGGCCTTAGCAGCACGGTCGCTGATATTCGCAAGGGTACGGCGCAGTACTGGGCTGTCTACCGCGAGAGGCGCAGTATTCGGAGTACATATCTTCTGTTGCTTCTTTTGCTGACTGCGCTTACGTTTTTCGCGAGCAGTTGGCTGGCATGGTTCTTCTCAAAGCAGATTACGCGTCCGCTGGAGAACCTGGCAGAGGCGATGGATGAGATTGCTGAGGGGCACTATCATCAGCGCGTGACGATTTCTGCCACGGAGGAGCTGGGAGAACTGCTGCAATCGTTCAATCGCATGGCCGCTGATCTGGAGCAGAGCCGCCTGGTCGCAGAGCAGTCTACGAAACAACTGTTTGAAGCGAATGCAACGCTGGAAGAGCGCCACCGCGAGCTGGAAACGATCCTTGAGACGATTCCGGGCGGAGTGGTCACACTTGATCCTGAACTGCGCATCACGCAGGCGAACCAGGCATTTGCTGATTTGCTGCCCCAGGGTGTGCCACCCTTGCTGAAGGGCCTGGTGCTTTCTGAAATTTTTCCAGAGGAGATTGTCAGCGAGCTGACACTGCTGTCGCGCCGCGCACAACGCATGGGCGTGGCTTCCACCGAGTTTGAGATGCGCAGCGCGAAGGGGAAGCTTGATTTGTCGGCAACGATGGCGATGCTGCACCTGGGGCATGACAAGCGCGGGTCTGTGCTGGTGCTTGAGAACATTACGGAGTTTTTGCAGGCGCAGCGCCAGATGGCATGGAAGGAAGTGGCCCAGCGGGTTGCGCATGAGATCAAGAACCCGTTGACGCCCATATCGCTTTCCGCGGAGCGCATTCAACGGCATGTGGAGCGGAACACGCCTGAGTCACACAGCGTCATTCGTTCATGCAGCGACATTATTTTGAGTTCAGTGGAAACGCTGCGCAGGCTGGTTGACCAGTTCGCGGCGCTAGCGCAGTTTCCCACGGCACAGCCAAAGCCGGCCGACCTTAACAACATTGTTGAAAGCGCCCTGCGACTGTTTGAGGGCCGACTCCACTCGATCCACATTGACACGCATTTTACTTCCGGGTTACCGCAGGTGATGGCCGATGCGGAAGCGCTGAAGCGTGCGCTGGCCAATCTGATTGATAATGCCGCCGAGGCGATGCAGGACTGCCGTCTGCGTATTCTGACCATTACCACTGGTTATGCGGACCACCGCGAGATGGCGGAGATTGTTGTTTCCGATACAGGTCACGGCCTGACGGATGAAACGCGCGAGCGGCTCTTTCTACCTTATTTTTCGACCAAGCAGCGCGGCACGGGGCTGGGTCTCGCCATTGCGGCGAAGATCATTCAGGACCATCAGGGCTCCGTTCGCGCGGAGCAGAATTATCCGACGGGCGCGCGGTTTATTATCGAATTGCCGCTTAGCCCGGATCCAATTCAAACAGCGGCAGGCATGACGGCTTCATGAAACATATTCTGATTGTGGATGATGAAGCGGACATCCGCAGGCTCCTTGAGGAGATCCTGCAGGAAGATGGCTACGCTGTAGCCAGCACCGGATCTGCAACGGAAGCGCTGGTGCTGCTGCGCGACGTGACCTATGACGTGATGCTGCTGGACATCTGGCTGCCGGACCGCGACGGGCTAGAGGTTCTGAACGAGATTCGCTCGCTTGATTCTGACAATAAGCCGGAGGTCATCATCATCTCTGGTCACGGCACCATTGAGTCCGCGGTGCGGGCAACAAAACTAGGCGCGTTTGATTTTCTCGAGAAGCCGCTCTCGCTTGAACGCACGCTGATCGTGGTAAAAAACGCGATTGAAGCCAGGAGGCTGCGCAGTGAGAACGAAGAGTTCAAGCGACAGCTCTCACTGCATGCTGCGATTACGGGGGAAAGCGTCGCTGCGAAGGCCCTGCGCCAGCAGATCAAGCTGATGGCGCCGACCAATGGGCGCGTGCTCATTTATGGCGAATCCGGCAGCGGAAAAGAGCTGATTGCCCGCGCGATCCATGCGGAGAGCCTGCGCCGAGACCGCGTTTTTGTGGAGCTGAACTGCGCTGCTATCCCCGAGGACTTTATTGAAAGCGAGCTGTTCGGATATCGGAACCATGCGGTGCCGGGGGGAGCTCCAGAAAAGCGAGGCACGTTTGAACGCGCTGACGGCGGCACGCTCTTTCTGGATGAAGTGGGCGATATGAGCCTGAAGACGCAGGCCAAAGTGCTGCGCGCGCTCGATGAGCAGCGCTTTACACCGGTTGGCGCGGCGCACGCCATGAACGTAGATGTCCGGGTGATTGCAGCAACAAACAAGAACCTTGAAGAGGAAATTGCAAAGGGAAACTTCCGGGAGGACCTCTTCTACCGCCTTAACGTGATTCCGTTTTACGTGCCGCCGCTGCGCGACCGCAAGGAAGACATTCCGCTGCTGACGCGTGAATTCCTGCGCGAATTTGGGCGGCAGTATGGGCGTCCGCGTATGGAAATTGCCGATGACGCAATGGACGCGCTCAAGCAATACCATTGGCCAGGAAATGTGCGCGAGCTGAAAAACCTGATGGAACGTATCCTGATCCTGAATCCGCATGCCTTGCGGATCGAGCGGAAGCACCTGCCCATGCTGGCACATCGCGGGACAGGCAGACGTAATGAAGATTTCACGTCACTGCAGCAGGCGCGCGAAGCCTACGAGCGCGATTATATTCTCAAGAAAGTGGACGAGTGCCACGGAAATATCAGCCGCGCTGCTGAAGCACTGGGCCTGGAGCGCAGTCATCTGTACCGCAAAATGCGCGCGCTGGGCATCAGCGTGCGTGAATCGTAATGAGAGGATGCGCACCCGTATACTGAAGGGTGATGCAACTCGACCGCTCCCTTGCTTTGCAGTCGCGCGCAGAAAAACTTTTTCCCGGCGGAGTAGATTCGCCGGTGCGCGCCTTTCGTGCCGTAGGCAGCAATCCTCCGTTTGTTGTGAAAGCAGCAGGCGCATCTCTTTGGGATGCCGATGGGAACCAGTATCTCGATTATTTCGGCTCGTGGGGGCCGATGATTCTGGGCCATGCCTTTTCTCCGGCGGTGGAGGCCATCCAGAAAGCGGCGGCGGCCAGTGCGAGCTTTGGAGCGTCTACTCCGGCGGAGGCGGACCTGGCGGAGATCGTTGCCCAGGCTTTTCCTTCGATTGAAAAGATGCGCTTTGTCAGCTCCGGAACAGAGGCCACGATGACGGCCCTTCGTCTGGCGCGGGCGTTTACCGGGCGAAAATATGTCGTCAAGTTTGAAGGATGCTACCACGGGCATGCCGACGGGCTTCTGGTGAAGGCGGGGTCAGGCGTAGCGACGTTTGGTATTCCCGGGTCCGCTGGTGTGCCGGAGGAAGTCGCGCATTTCACGCTGGCGCTTCCTTACAACAATGTTTCCGCAGTGGAAGCAGCTTTTGCGGCGCATCCAAACCAGATTGCCTGTGTAATTGTTGAGCCGGTCGTAGGCAACATGGGCTGCGTGCCCCCAGCGGAGGGCTACCTGAAGGCGCTCCGCAAAATTACGCAGCAGCAAGGCGCACTGCTCATCTTCGATGAGGTAATCACAGGGTTTCGTCTTTCATTGGGCGGCGCGCAGGAACTGTATGGTATTCGGCCAGACCTGACGACTCTGGGAAAGATTCTGGGAGGCGGCCTGCCTTGCGGCGCATTCGGCGGACGCGCTGAAATTATGGATATACTGGCTCCGCTTGGGCCGGTCTATCAGGCTGGAACGCTCAGCGGAAATCCGCTGGCCATGGCGGCAGGCATAGCCACGCTAAGTTACCTGAAGGAGCATCGGGGCGAGGTTTATCCGCTGCTGGAACGACTGGCGTCCAGCGTTGCAGATGGCGTGGCCGCTGAAGCAAAAAAAGCCGGTGTTCCGGTTACGACGAACCGTGCAGGCTCCATGTTTACGTGGTTCTTCACCCGCGAGCGGGTCACGGACTTTGCCTCTGCCGCTACTTCTGACACGGCGGCCTTCGCGCGGTTTCATCGCACCATGCTGGAACAGGGTGTGTGGCTGCCTCCATCGCAGTTTGAAGCCGCATTTGTGAGCACGGCGCACAGCATGGCCGATGTAGAGATGACCATTGCTGCCGCGCGCCGTGCATTCGCTCAGTAGATCAGCCGCAATGACATCTGTATCTGCCTTGGGCTGCCGATGGTCTGCTGTACTACACCGAGGCCCAGGCCGGGGCTGACCTGTCCGTTGCTCAGAATGCTGTAAACACCCTGCTGATTGGCGATGGTGGATTGGGTAGAGTCGTACATGACCTGCGCGTAGCTAAATCCATTGCCTCCGTTACCGGTGCCTATGGAGTTGTTGGGAATGTCGAAGCTTGACGTGTTTGTCACATTGTAAGCGTCGAAGGTGTACTTGAGCAAAAAGCGCTCGGTAATTGGGAAGGTCTTGACGAGGGAGATGTCCGCTCGTTTCTGGAAGGACTGGCGAAAAACGTTGCGCTGTCCATCTCCGGCAAAGTCCGTCTCAAAGACGTCGCATACGGGCGCGCCTGCTGTACTCACGCCACAAGGTGGCACTCCTTTTTGCCCCGGCTGCACGAAAGGAACGTAGAAGGCGGAGTCGTTCAACGCGGGAATAGGTGTGCCGGAAGAATCCTGAAATGCGCCGCTGTGTCTCGTGAGTGCGCGATGCGGCGAATACCCGGGAGCAAGCGGAATGATAGGGTTGGTGATGCCATCGCTCGGGCCGTAGTAGAGACTGGCCACCGCGCCGGAGTAATCCTCAATGCTATACGGCTGACCGCTTTGCAGGACAGTGATGCCCTGAATGCCCCAGCCATTTGTGAGTTTGCTGATCCAGTTTCTGCCGCGGACGAGGTTAGGAAGCTGATAGACGTAGTTGAAGTTGATGATGTGCGTGCGGTCGAAGTCTGATGAAGCGTAGCCGCTGCGCAGGTTGAGCGGATTGCTGCCGTTATAGAACAGGCCCAGCCCGCTTTGCTCATCGAGCGAATGCGAGAAAGTGTAAGAGACGCCGAATTGCAGGCCGTGGCCCATCTGCTTCTGCACATGCGCCTGGAGCGCGTCATAGGCGGAATTGCCTGCTGCCTTATAAGTCACGGAATTGATGCTGTACCCGATGTAAGGAACACGCAAATCAGAGTTGCCGCCATCGTAGGTGTTGTATGGCTCGGTGGTCAGATTGTTTCCGTTCGTGTCCGTTGTCTGGTAGCCGTAGTTGTAGATTTCGCCGTTTACTGGCTTTGCCGCACTGGCGAGAAGCGGTTGATTGAAAGGGACGGGAATGACGCCATGCCGTCCGCGATTGCCAACGTAACCGATGTCCAAGGCGATGTCGCGGCGCAACTGCCATTGCATGTCGAGGGTCCAGTTCTCTGTGTAGGGCAGCTTATTGTGAATGTCATACGCGCCGAAGGGATATGTCTGCGCGCCGTTCTGGATGGCCGTGCGGTTCGGCAGGTAATTGGAGAAGTCCTGAGGGTTTCCTGTCGGCGGATTGGGTTCCACTGTTCCGAAGGGGTTGGACAGGGTTGCCCCTTTAGGCGCGTTTACCGGCACTACAAAGGGCGGCTCCTGCGTAACGCCAAATGGGCCGCTGGTCCCGCTGCCCGCGCCGGGTGAAAAGTAGGTGAAGTATTCGCCGCGGTTGTAGTAGAGCCCGACGCCGCCGCGAAAGACCACCTTGCCATGGTTCCAGCCTGGGCCCCAGGCAAAGCCAATGCGCGGAGCAATGCCATATTGCAGGTTCTTCAGAGTGGAATCGCTGACACCGGGAGTGTGATATTGCTTGTTATTTCCGGCAATGATGAAGCCGTTATTGGTGATGATGTCTGTCGCGAAGTCATACGAATAACGCGTAGGGTCAAAGCTGAAGAGGTTGCCATATTTCTCTACGAGCGGGCCATCGTAATCAAAGCGGACGCCGCCGGTGACGCTCAGGTTGGGGTGCAGCTGCCACTTGTCCTGCACGAATACGCCGATGGTGTTAGCGCGGTAGTAGCGGTTGGAAGCGCCCTGGAGAAAGGTCGAATTGTTGCTTACGAGCGGCGTCCCTGCTGCAAACGTTTCAAATGTGTTGACGGTGACGATGCCCGTGTTCTGGCGGCGGTTGCGGATGTTCAGCTGGGTGAAGGAATAATTACCGCCAAAGGTGAGTGTGTGGCGTCCGAGTGTGGCAATAGCATTGGCTGAAGGCTCGATTCGGTTCTGGAAGACGCCATTTTTGTAGAACTCACTTGTGGGACCCAGTTTAAGTCCGTTGCTGGTAATTCCGTTGACGTGGTTCAGGCGGATTCCGGGAAACGTAGAGTAGCCAAAGAGGTTGATTCCGGCCTGTTGCGCCGTCAGGGGCTGGTCATTGGTGGAATAGACCTTCAACCGCGAATAGCCGATGGTTTGCTGCGTGCTGAAGTGCGAAGACGGAGTATATGAGTTGGTCAGAGCGCCCACCTGTCCGCCAGCATCCAGCCGCTGCGTGAAACCATCCACATTGCTGCTGGTAAAAGGATTCGTGGTGGGATCGTGCTGCCAGTAGTAACGGGCAGAGAGTGTATCGGCTTTGCTTAGGTTGTAATCGAAGTTGCCATTGACCATATCCGCGCTGAAGGTGGAATGTCCAAAGAGGATCGCGTCCGGATGGTTGGCCTCAAGCTCAGCTTGAGCGTTCGGTCCTACAGAAGGTACGAGGTACTTGCCATTCGGCAGCTTGAATTGCAGTAATTTGACTGCGGCTGGATTGAGCGTGCCGGTAAAGGTGCCTCCATTCAGAGTAGAGTTCACGGCATTGATGATGCCCGTTTCGCTGCGATCGTCTGTAAGGCCGTAGGGGAGAAACAGCTCCTGCGTGCCGTTCAATTGGTCACTCACGCGCACGGCATTGTAGGAAAGAAAGCCGAAGAGCTTGTTTTTTACGATCGGGCCGCCCAGCGTGGCCCCGGATGTGAAGCGATGAAGCTGTGGCACAACCTGGTTGTCCGGAATGATGCCGCCATAGTGCACGCTGTTCTGCTTGTAGAAGAAGGGCGCGGCGTTCAACCAATCGGTCTGGCGGTAAAGATACGCCTGGCCGTGGTAATCGTTGGTACCTGAAAGCGTGGTGACATCAATGTGTGCGCCGCTGGTTGCGCCCTGCGAAGCGTCGTACATGGAGGTGTTTACCTGTATCTCCTGTACGGTTTCCGGACTAGGTGTGGGCAAGGCGTTGCCGATCGCGTCATACACGGAAGTGCTGGTCTGCACGCCGCCCGGATTGTTCGCAGTGAAGTTCTCTCCCGTATTAGGAACAACGCGGCCAGAGGCCACCTGGCTGGTGCTCTTGCCGTTGAACAGATTTCCTGTATCAATGCCATTCAACTGGAAGGTATTGTCTGTATCGCGCTGTCCATTGGCCCAGATAGGCTGATTACCCATGCCTTCGTTGGTACCTGTTCCATTAATAAATTCCGCACTTACTCCGGGCGAAAGCACGGCGAGCTGAGTGAAGCTGCCCGTGGCCAGCGGTGTCTGCTGCACTTCTGTGTGGTCCAGAACATAGCCGTTGGTCGTGTCGGTCATGTTCAGCATGGGGTTCGCCGTTACTTCCACTGAGGTACTGACGGAACCCGGCTTGAGTTGGACGTTGACCGTGGCTGTACGTCCGGCCTGTACCTGGATTGCAGGATATGTCTGTGTCTCAAAGCCGCTATGAGTGAAAACGAGCGAGTAGGAACCGATTGGCAGATCCTGAACCGCGTATGCGCCGTTATTCTGGGTCGAAAGCTGACGGGTGGCCCCGGTCTGTAGATTAGTGACTGTTACCGATGTCTGGCCCAGAACTGCACCCGAAGTGTCTGCCACGGTTCCACTGATTGTTCCCAGCACCTGTTGGGCGAAGGCAGGGTAATAGATCAAGGTACAGGCAATTACAAAAAGAAAGGCGAGCTTATAAGATCGCATGCAGATGTCCTTTGAGCACGAATGTGATGAAGAATTGCTCTGCTGTTGAGGTACATGAGAATGATCAGGTGAAAAGGGCCGAGGAGGGTATGAAAAAAATGTAAATGCGTGGAATGGGAGTCCTACGAGATTAGAAACCTTAAGAAAACCTTAATTCAGAACAGTGACGCCAGAGGCATTCGCCTGCTCGTGTGCGTGATAAGACGAGCGCACCAGCGGGCCTGACTCGACGTGGCGGAAGCCCATCTTCAGCGCTTCCTGCTTCATGGAGGCGAACTCATCGGGCGTGTAGTAACGGGCCATCGGGAGGTGGTCTTTTGAGGGCCGCAGGTATTGACCAATCGTGAGGACGTCTGTACCTACTGCGGCCAGGTCGCGATAGACCTGAAGCAACTCGTCCATCTCTTCACCGAGGCCAACCATTACGCCGGACTTGGTGGTGACGGTTGGGTCCAGCTCCTTTGCGTATTCCAACAGGCGCAAAGTGCGCTCGTAGCGTGCTCCAGAACGAACGGCGCGGTAAAGGCGCGGAACTGTTTCCGTATTGTGGTTCAGGATTTCCGGGCGCGCTTCGATGACGGTGCGGATGGCTTCTTCATTGCCCTGAAAGTCGGGAACAAGGACTTCTATCTGGCAGCCAGGCGCCTGCTTGCGGATTTCGTCAATGACGAGTGCGAAGGCGCGGGCGCCGCCTAGAATATCATCATCACGATTGACGCTGGTGATGACAGCAAACTTCAGCCCGAGTGTAGCGACGGCTTCGGCCACACGCCGGGGCTCGTCGAAATCAATTGCGTCTGGGCGGCCTTTTGGGACCGCGCAGAACCCGCAGCGGCGCGTGCATGTATTGCCCAGCATCATGAAGGTGGCGGTGCGGTGGTTCCAGCACTCGCCAATGTTGGGGCAGTGCGCCGATTCGCAGACGGTATGCAGATTCAGGCTGCGCGCGAGTTTCTTCAGATTGTGGTAATTGTCGCCCATAGGCGCGCGCGCCTTCAGCCATTCCGGCTTGGGAGCAGGTTTGCGTGGAGCGAGATCAATCTGTACTAAATCGGCTGCGGTGGCCATGGCAATCTTCTATTGTACAGGGTCATGGCCCGCCGGGCCCATGGCCATCATGGTTTCAGGCGGCGCTTCACTTCGGCAGGACATCAAATGCAAACCGCTTGTAATCCGCTTGAGCGAGCTTTGCTGCACCTTCTTTTACATGAAATGCTCGGTCTGCCGGAACATTCGTGAAGCTTTGTGTGGTTCCTGAAACTGGCCAGAATATCTCTATCTTTTCGACGGATGTCGCTTTGCCGAGACCGATGTGCTGACGCAGAGGATTGCCTCCAAAGCTGGAGCCGTATCCAATGGTGCGATACACGTGGCGCACTGTACCCTGGTCGCGAAAGGTGAGCGAAATGCGGGCGCCGAAGGCCGCGCGGTTGGTCTGTACGCCTTCGAGCGTAAGCGTGATCCAGTGATTGCCGTGGCCGGGGTTGCGGTAGAGCACGGGTTGATAGGTATCACCGGGAAAAGCGCCGCCCATTTCTTCAATCACATCTTCATTGCCATTGTTTTCAAGGTCGGCAAAGGCAATGCCGTGGCCCTTTTGAAGATGGCCGAAGCCGCCGGAAGTGGTCACATCCTGAAAGTCTTTGCCGTTGTGGTTGCGGAACATGCGATTGGGCAGCAGCGCTTCGTATTCCGGCTCTCCGGTGCCCAGATAAACATCGAGCCATCCATCGTTATCGAGATCGCCGAAGTTTGCGCCCATGGGAAGGATGGCGCGGTCCAGATGCACCTCTTTCGCTATCTCCGTGAATGTTCCGTCGTGGTTATTGAGATAGAGACGCGGAGTGCCTGCATGAAAAGGATGGCCTACTTGAAAGCCCCCTACATCGTTCAGCGTCAGAGTGTAGTAGCCCAGGTCGAGAATGTCAGGCCAGCCGTCGTTGTTATAGTCAAAAAACCACGCAGCAAAGTGGTCGCCATGGTCGGTCAGGTGCGCCTGCGCGGTGGCGTCCACAAATTTGCAGCTACCTCCCTGCGCGGTCTCGTTGCGAAAGAAGCGATTATTGCCGCCCTGGACAGAGATATAGAGATCAGGGCGCCCATCATTGTTGGAATCACCCCAGGCCACGCCCTTTACATAACCGAGATTCGCCACGCCGCACGCTGCGCCAACTTCGGTGAATGTGCCGTCGTGATTGTTGTGGAAGAGTAGCGATGGGCGCCGCTCGCGCCCCACAAACAGGTCCAGCCATCCGTCATTGTCGTAGTCGGCCCAGGCCGCGGTCTGCGTGGGACCGTTATAGAGCAGCCCGGCCTCTTCGGTCACGTCAGTAAACGTGCCGTCGCCATTGTTTTTTAGCAGCGACATCGGGTATTCGCCGAACTTGTCCCACCACCCTCCGCGCAGCACGAGCACATCCGGGTGGCCATCGTTGTTGTAGTCCGTTTCAACGATGTTGAGCCCACCGAGTTCTCCTGTGAGTCCGGCCTGGTGGGTCCGGTCACTGAAGGTGCCGTCGCCGTTGTTGTGGAAGAAGTGCATCGGGTCGAGCGGCCCGGAGGAAGACAGCATAATATCGAGCAAGCCATCACCATCGAAGTCTTCGACGATGATGCCCCCTGCATGTTCTGTTACTCCCAGATTCGCCTGCGGCGCAACGTCGGGAAATTCACTGATGTCGTATTCCGATGCAAAGCGGCTTTCGGGAACCAACCATTGCTTCGGAACCTTCGCCGGATACTGCCCCAATTGCATATAGGCGATGTTCAGCAGCCAGCGCGCGATGTCGTCTTTCGGGTCATGTTCGAGCAGCCACGTGTATTCGCGGACGGCTCCTTCGGCCCCGCGCGTGCGCATGTGAATGCCTGAACCTTTGATGGGAAAGATGCAGGACATTTGCATGTGCATGTCGTTGCAGTTTTCCTGCTCACCGAGGCGCAGATAGGCCACGCCCAGGCTGCGGTGCCAGTCGCGTTCGACCTCGGGGGGCATGGTGGAGAATTTGCGGAGCTTTTCGAGTTCGTCTACGGATGCGGCGCTTTCTCCGGCGCGCAGAAGCTCCTTGCCCAGCTCGAGCCGGACGGTGATTTCCTGCTCGGGCGTGAGGTTGCGCTCAAGCAGCGCGCGGTAATATTTCGTGCGCACGGCCGGTTTGTTGGGGTCGGCTTTCCAGTCGTTTTGCGCGTAGATCAGGCGGAGGCGGGCTTCCATTTTGGTGGTGCTCGCCGACTGGGGCAGTGCTGCGCTGAAAGCAGCGCCGAGAGCTATGCTGCAAACTGCAAACCTGATTCTGCGCATGGATGGAACTTTATCACTCAGGTGAGGCAAAGTGGTTTATTGCAGTAAAAGCATCTGCAACCTCCGACCAATTTCACAGTTTCGAGGCGGACATCCGACGGCAAACTTCTTGTTCATTTCTGCGCGGAGGTCGTCCTTGCTGTCTTTGGCCTCCCAATAGCCTCGCGGAAGGTTGAAGGCGTCGAGGAGGGCTGCATCAAGGCGGAGCGGATGCTTGCCTTTGCGGGTGAGGTGGTATTCGGGGACGACAGTCCAGTCAAACTGCTTCGCGCATTTTACCAGCAATGTTTCAAAGGCGTGGCGCAGATTGCCTTCGTTATCGAAGTCGAGTTTGCCGAATTTTTCTAGCGTCTCGTAATACGCCTTAACAGGCGCGCTTGTGGGCTTGAGTTTGAGCGTTCCATCGTTCGCTGGAAGTTTACGGGGAAGGTCACTGCGATGACCATCTGTTTTACTAGCGCAGCCGTTCGATGACCTCAGGGCGCACCAGGTAGAGGAAGAAAATCAGGTTGACTACGACCATGAGCATGAGTTGAAGTTGGTGGAGATGGAAGACCATATATGTTCCGTAGCACATGGAGAGGAAGGCGGCGGCAAGAGTGAGGGCCCATCCCCAGCGGCGCTGTTGCAGCAGTCCGCTGGCGGCGGCGGCAAAGAGCGCGCAGAGTACGATCACCATCCAGGGGAAATGGCGGGTGATGACGCCGTACAGGCCAATACCGCAGAGAATGAGCATCCAGAGCGAGATGACGGCCATTCCGGGGAGGGGTCCGGTGATCTGTTTGGTCATAGCGTATGCAGATAGGCGAGCAGCGCCTGCAACTGTTTCTCATCCATGGTATTCCCCATGGCGGGCATCATGCCGCGTCCGTGCTCGATAATGTCGGTCACGCGGTCATCATTGGCTGGAGCGCCGTTGCGCAAATACTTTTTGCGGTAGAGGCCGAACAGCCCCGGGCCGTTCAATCCGGCGGTGCTGTCGGTGCGGTGGCAGCGCGCGCAGCGGCTGAGGAAGAGCTGCCGTCCTGCAGCTTCTTCTGGCGTGAGCTGATTGAGAGGCTTTGAGGGCGGCAGGGACGGACGGCATCCGGGAAGCATGAGCGCGCCCGCGAAGAGGGCCAAGGCCAAAACATATCGTGGAGGATTCACGTGAGGATTCAAGCGCTTTTCTTTTTCACCGGATGATGTCTCAGCCAATCCTGAAGGGCCTGGTCACTTTTGTTTGCCACCCCTTGCCCATAGCGTGAAACTCAGTGACCACTTGAGGTGAGGGACGGACCGTGATTTTCTCTTTCGGTAGCGACTTTTGCGGGCTGCGCTTGCCAGAGGACAATACACGGCGCAGGCAGACTGGAAGTCCCGAAAAAGGAACAGCATTCGCAACGTCCTCGCTGCTCCATTCCGGGTTTTCGGAGTCAAGTGGATCGAACTCGAGTTTCACGTTGTTTCTCTCATTGTAGGACACATGATCCCTCGTGCAAACATAGACGCAAGGTCCTAATTCGCCTCCGCAATCGCCTCGACAATCTTGTCCATTGCGGCCCGGGTGTTGTCAGTCACCGGAGAGTGGTCGTTGCACAGGACGGAGAAGGCCAGCGTGCGACCGCTGGCAGCGATGAGGTATCCGCTCAACGTATGCACCTCAGCCAGTGTTCCTGTTTTGGCGAAGACCTTGCCCTTCAGCGGACTGTTTTTGAAGCGGTTTGACAGCGTACCGTCCACTCCGCCGACGGGCAGGGATGCGCGATAGACCTCGCCCCAGGGCTGACGGGCCGCGTAGGTCAGCAATGTGGTCGCTGCGCGCGGAGTGATTACGTCCTGCGGCGACAGGCCGGAGCCATCTACGAAGAAAAATCCGTCGGGTGAGACTCCAGCACTGGTGAGGAACTGCCGCACCACGCGCGCGCCCTGTTCGATGGAGCCATCCTCGCCTTCGGCCTTGCCCAGGAGCCGCAGCAATATCTCTGCATGCAGGTTCTGGCTCACTTTGTTCACTACGGTCACAATCTGCGCCAGCGGCGGAGAGGTGCGTTCGGCCACGATGCGTGCATTGGCAGGCGGCGTAAATGGAAGCTGTGTTACGGTCAGAGGTTTTAATGCTATGGGCTGATGTGTTTCAGCGTTGAAGTCCTGCGTGTCACCGGAGAGCCGATGGCTCGACTGCACCGTACCACTAATCTGGATACCCTTTGCGGTGAGCGCCTGGGCAAAGATATCGCCTGCAAACTTAGCCGAGTCCTGCACGGTGATGCCAAAGTTCTGGGGCTTGCTGCCTTGCGGAATGGAGCCGAAGGCGCGGAGAACGTTCTGGTCTACTTCGCGGTCCAACCCAAGATGCGATGGCGTGCCTGCCGTGGAGGTGACAACTTCATTCCTGAGCAGCAAGGAATCGCCTGGCAGTGCCAAATCCCATGTAGCCAGGGCGGTATCGCCAGCATTCGCGCCGGGGGAAATGGTAAGGGTGCGGGTATTGTCGTTTACCGTGAGTGCGGAGGCGGGCGCTCCATAGTCCCACATCAGGTCGTCCTGTCCCCAACCTGATCCATAGCGCTCATAGGTAAAGAGCGTATCGTCTGCAACCAGGGTGCCGTCGAGCGATCGAATGCCGCTTGAGGCCACCTGCGCGGCCAGATCATCGAGCGCCTGCAGAGGATGGTCTTTGGAAAATTCAGAGTGACTGTTGTAAGGATACGTGCGTGCTGAGATGGAAGGATCACCTCCTCCTATCAGGCGGAGTGATCCGCGCAGGCGGCCGCCGGAATCCAGCGTCCCTTCTGCGACGACATAGGTCTTCATGCGGAAATCCGGGCCCAGCAGAGCGAGCGCTGTTGCCGTGGTAAATAGTTTGGCGTTGGATGCGGGCTGAAAATACTGTTCATCGTTCAGCGCGAATACGGGGCTGCCATCGAGCCGGACGACGGAGATGCCCCAATGCGCGCGCGCTACCATCGGGTCTTTTAGGATGGCCTGAATTTCAGCGGCGAGCTGTTTATGATTTACACGATGTTTTTTGGCGAAAACGGGCAGCGTGCAACAAAGGGCAAGCAAAAATGCAATGAGGGAAGAGCGGGCCTTGATACGCATTTTTCTCCTTGCCGCGAAGTGTAGCATCTTCGTATGGCCTTCACGCACCGCCGCAACGCAATATGGAAATTGCGCACCCGCTCGCTGGCACTCGGCAGGCGGACGCTGGTGATGGGTGTGCTGAATGTCACGCCGGATTCCTTCTCAGATGGCGGGCAGTTTCTTGATATGAACGCGGCGATTGCGCAAGGTTTGCGCATGATCGAGGATGGAGCCGACATTCTCGACGTTGGCGGCGAATCCACGCGCCCGGGCCAGCAGCAGACCGTCTCCGCAGAAGAAGAGCAGGCGCGCGTGCTACCCGTGATTGAGGGACTGCGCAAGGTACAACCAGACGCCATTCTCTCCATTGATACTTATAAGGCCTGCACTGCTGTGGCTGCGGTGCGGGCCGGTGCCGAGATTGTGAATGATGTGAGCAGCTTTTTGTGGGACCAGGAGATGGCCGCAGTCTGCTCGCAATGGAAGTGCGGAGTAGTCCTGATGCATACGCGCGGCAAGCCTGACGAGTGGAAGTCTCAGGCAGCACTGAAGCCGGACGAGGTCCTGCCTCTGGTCAGAGATGGTCTGGGAGAACGGCTCGCAACCGCGCTTGCGACAGGCATCGAGCGCGAAAAGATCGTCCTTGATCCCGGTTATGGTTTCGGCAAGCGACTGGACGAGAATTATCCACTGCTTGCGCATCAGAGTGAATTGCTGGAACTTGGGCAACCGCTGCTTGCCGGGGTTTCGCGCAAGTCGTTTCTGGCGCATGCGCTCAGGCAGCTTTACCAGGGAAAGGATGCGCCGATGGAAGCGCGTCTGAATGCAACGGTTGCTGCCACGGTTGCAGCCATTCTTGGCGGGGCCTCTATCGTTCGCGTGCATGATGTTCGTCCAGCGACAGAAGCTGCGCGGGTTGCGGATGCCATTCTGGCAGCAGCGAATTAAGACTTCACTCTCAGTCCTTTAACCAGCAAAGCGGTCACCGTCTGGGCGAGGCCTCGCGGAGATTGTCTTCCGCGCTTCAGTTCTCCGCCTGCGATAAGCTGCGTCAATCCATGAACCAGCGACCATGCCGCCACTGCGATCGTTTCTTCATCGCCATGCAATGTGCCGCTCTCCAGAGTTTTTCTGACAGAACCCCTCAGCAGCTCGTATGCGTGCTGAGCAGCCTTTTGTAATGAAGGCCACTGATCGAAGCCACCAAAAATTCCGCCGAACATTACCTGCAGATGTTCCGGATGGCCGACCCCGAATTCGACATAGGCCACCCCGCTGGCGTTCAATGCGGCCACTGCGTCTTCAGGGTGCTGGTCCAAGGCGGACTGGAGGGCCTGGCTGAGCATCATGAAGCCCTGCTCAGCAATGGCGGCGAGGAGGTCTTCCTTACTGCGGAAATGGCGGTACGAGGCGGCATGGCTGACGCCCGCCCTGCGGGCCACTTCGCGAAGACTGAGCGAATGCGCGCCATTGGAAGATATTTCGGCCAGCGCTGCGTCTATGAGTGCGTTTCGCAGATCACCGTGGTGGTAGCCACGCTTTCGCGATGGTGTGCCGGCTTTTTTCTTTGCGACCATGTTGACACTGGAAACATCTGTATTATATCAATGTTTCCAGTGGTAACATCGGAACAGGAGAGTGGCCATGAAGTACGCAGTCTGGATTCTTGTATGGATCGGCACCGCATCTTTGGCAGGATGCAGATTGGTTGCCGTGGCGACAGCGCCGGGGAAAAAGCCGGCCCAGACGCGGAGTCAGGAGGCCCTGAAGGCGGACGCGCTCTTCTGGGAGACGTTCCATGGCGGCCGTTATGACCAGATTCCCGAGGCGCTGAATGCAGAGACGGCGGCGTATCTGGCCAACCCCTCGGACGCGGTCACGGCGGCGCATGTGGCCTTTCTACATACATGGCGCGTGTCGGAGATGGCGCGGCTGGACACTCCTCCTGCGACCATCACAGACGATATCGTGCTTGGTCAGAAATATTTTCAGGAAGCCGTGAAGCTGAATCCACATGAGGCAAGATACCAAGGATTTTTGGCCAGCATGATGCTGGCGGAGGGGAGCATCAACCAGGACGAAAAGCTCACCCGGGATGGATATTACCGTCTGCTTGACGCAGTGAAGGCCTGGCCGGAGTTTAACCTGTTTACTGCCGGGTACGTCATGAGCCAGCAGCCTGCCCACTCTGAACGCTACCAAAAAGCGATTGCCTGGCAATGGGAGACGCTCGACCGCTGTGCTGGCGAAAAGATTGATCGCAACAACCCGGATTTTTCCCGCTTTATGCATCAGGCCACGACAGAGGGGCCGAGGCGAGTGTGCTGGAATTCATGGATTGCGCCGCATAACTTTGAAGGCTTCTTTATGAATATGGGTGACATGCTGGTAAAAGAAGGCGACTGGCAGATGGCCCGGAAGATTTATGCTCAGGCAAAACTGTCACCTACTTATGGCCAGTGGAAATATAAGGACGTGCTGGAGCAAAGGATCGTGGGCGCGCAGGCGAACGTTGTGAGCTTCAACAGCAACGACCCGAAACTGGACAAACTCCATCAGCGTATCATGATTGACACGCCGGTGGCCTGCATGGCGTGCCACGAATCCACAAAATAAAGGGATTACGGGAGGACGGGCTTCTCGGATACCGTGGTGCCGCCTTTTTCCGGGAATAGGAAAAAGATTTCCATTGCGGGGTCAGAATATTGCCTTTTCTCTCTTGAGAAAGGGACCATCCTGCTGTCTTTCGGGCGAGAAGGCCCTGCCTCGCCACGGATTTTCATAAAACTAGGCGATTCGAGCAGTTTTTCTCACTTCCAAGTGCCGCCGCACTATGGCACGCCTCGTGCTACATAACAGGCGCGGAGACGGATTGGCCCTCCGGGAGGTTGGAAGATGAAATTGTATGCTGCGCTCTTACTGTCCACGCTGGTTCCGGTGTCAGCGCAGACATTTGTAAGCAAGGGGGCCCCAGATGTGCAGGCAGGCGCCCACAAGCCGGTGGTGAATGATGCGGCCGACCCGGCGTATCTGATTGGTGCGGATGATGTTCTGGCTGTGACGGTGTGGAAGGAGCCGGAACTGTCGGCCACCGTGCCTGTCCGTTCCGATGGCAAGATTTCGCTTCCGCTGTTGAATGATGTGCAGGCCGCCGGGCTGACTCCGGCGCAACTGGCCGCAGACGTAAGCGAAAAGGTGAAGAAGTTTATTACCGATCCGAGCGTGACTGTCATTGTGACCCAGATGAACAGCCGCAAGGCCTACATTATGGGCCTGGTCAACCATCAGGGCATGGTGCGCCTTCAGGCGAATATGACCGTATTACAGGCGCTTTCCGCTGCCGGTGGGCTGGCCCCGTTTGCGAACCGCAAGAAAATTTACGTCCTGCGCACTGAGAACGGGCAGGAGCAGAAGTTGCCTTTTAACTATGACGCAGTCATCAAGGGCAAGGACACGGACCAGAACGTGCTGTTGAAACCGGGAGACACAGTGGTCGTCCCATGAGGCAATCCATGAAATCTTTTGTGAGTAAATTTCCTTATCTGCTTTGGGTCTTTCTGATTGCGACTGCGCTGATGGCGCAACAGCAGGAACAGCAATCCTCGACGGCCTCCATTCATCCTGAAGACGGCGATGGTGTGGTGTTAGACCAGGCAGATGCTGCCCCGGACGCTACCGATGGCGTGATGGCAGTCACGCCCGATGATCGCCCACTGACGGGCGGCCGCGTTATCGGAACAGGTTCGCGCGGGCCGCGCCACAGCTTTTTTGTGCCCGGCTTCCGGGTGGCGCAGATACTCGACTCCAACGCTGAGATGGTGGCTAACAGCCATTATCGTGGCTTTTCCAGCCTGAATGGCGACCTACAACTGATCCATTATTTTGGCGCCAGCACCAGCATTCGCTATGCCGGCGCGGTCCGTTATGATACGCGGGCAGAAGTGGAAGGGCTGCAGCAGTTTACCAATGCACATGCGCTCTCCATCTCGCACCTGAACAGGTTCCGCACCTGGGACCTGCTCTTTGACAACGAGACACAGTATTCGCAGGGCTCAAACTTTGGCGCTACCGGCATGGAAGGGCTTGGTTCCATAATTACGGCAACCAGTGCGTGGGGAGGGGTGGGAAATATCCAGCTTGAATCCACAGCATTGCAGCCTGACCTCGCTCCGAACCAGAGCATCCTCACGCTGCGGTCGGGCAGGGTAAGCAACACTGTTTTGGGGGAAGCGGACTACCGGCCAGACGAGCGCAACACGTTTACCATGACAGGTTTTTATGGGCTGCTCCACTTTACTGATCGCGGGCTGATTGACACGTCGCAAACAGGATTTGTGTTGGGCGCAAATCGCGCGCTGTCTCCTGTGGATTCAGTGGCCGTGGAGTATGGCTTTTCCAATTTCGGCTTCTCGGGTACTACGGAAACGCTCAAGAACAACTATGTTGGGCTTCTGTATGGGAGAAAGCTGACCGGACATATTGCCGTTTCTGCTGGGGCAGGACCGCAGTTCATTTCCGACAGGACTTCCATCAGTAATGATGATCGTCTGGGATGGCAGGGGCGCGCTACGCTGGACTGGCAGATGCGCCGCATCGGTCTTCACGCAGGGGTGCTGCGGAACCTTACGTCAGGTTCCGGTGTGCTATTTGGCGCATACACCAACAGCATACAGGGCGGAGTCAGCTACGGAATCTCGCGCAACTGGGACTCTTCCTTCATGTTTGGATGGGCGCGTAACACGGGAGTTTCGTCGCCGCTCCGCTACAACACGCAATATTTTGGAGCTTCAGCCGCGCGCCACATTGGCCGCGACCGCAGCCTCTTCTTCAGCTATGACCTCCAGCACCAGACATCGTTTGGGTGTGCGCAGACCACCTGCGCCGTCAATGGCGTGCGGCATGTGTTTGGAGCGGGCTTCTCGTGGACCCATCAACCTATCGGTATGTATTGAGGACAGAAATGGAAGAACAAGGCCCACAATTTAAACTTCAGGACGTTCTGGCCATTTTGAAGAGACGGCTTGGTTGGGTGCTGGTGCCAGCATTGCTGGGGCCGGTCATAGGGATGATTGTCTCATTTGGAATCAAGCCGGTCTATACTTCGCAGACGTTTGTGCTGGTGGAGCAGCAGAAGGTGCCCGACACAATTGTAACTCCAGTAGTTACAGACCAGCTTGAGATGCGGCTGATGACTATGCAGGACCAGATTCTGAGCCGGTCTAATCTTGAGCCCATCATCAAGCGCTTTGATCTGTATCACCAGGACAGATTGCGTGTTCCTATGGAGACACTGGTGGCGCGTCTGCGCAAAGATATTAAGGTAACGCCGCTGCGGCCTGACGGAACAAGCGACCTGCGCGGGTTCTACATTGCCGTGAGTGCGGAAAAGCCGCAAATTGCGCGAGAAGTCTGCGCGGAGATTCTCTCCATGTTTATGGCGGAGAACCTGAAGGTGCGCGCGCAGCGGGCCGAAGACACCACCACGTTTCTGGCTGGTCAGCTGCAAGACGCGAAAAGCAAGCTCGATGACTACGATGCCAAGCTGGCAGCCTTCAAAAGCAAGTATCTTGGCCAGCTGCCCACAGACCAGGACCGCAACCTGCAAATGCTCTCAACCCTGAGCTCGCAGCTGGATGCTGCGAACCAGGCGCTGGCGCAGGCATTGCAACAGAAGGCAGCGCAGGAGGCGCTGATAGCCCAGGCGGTGAACAGCCTCCAGGCTTCTCAGAAAGGTACGGACAGCCCGACAGATCTTGAGCACGAACTCCAGGCGCTGCAAATGCAACTGGCTACGCTGGAAGCGCGCTACACGCCTGAGTATCCTGATGTGGTCAGAACAAAGGCGCAGGTTCAAACACTGACAAAGCAACTGGCCGCCGCCAGAAAAAATGCCGCCAGCGGAAACAGCCCGACTGCAGCGAATGTTCCGGACACGCCGGAGCTGGCCCAGTTGCGCGTAGCGCTGCGTGGAATGGATGAGACCGTCCGCCTGAAACGCGCCGAGCAGACCCGGCTTGAGGGCGAGATTCGCAGCTTCCAGTCACGAGTTCAGCTAAGCCCGGTGGTGGAGGAGCAGTACAAATCACTCACTCGCGATTACGAGAGCGCGTTGCAGTTTTACAACGATCTGTTGAACAAGAAGACGCAGGCGGAGATGGCAACAGACCTGGAATTGCGGCGCGAAGGAGAGCAGTTCCGTGTGATGGATTCGCCCGATTTGCCGGCGCGTCCCAGCTCTCCCAACCGGTTGAAGTGCGCGTTGGCCGGATTTGCGGCGGGACTCTTCCTGGGTGCTGCGCTTGCGGCGATGTTTGAGCTGAAGGAGCGGTTTATCCGCACAGAGGAAGATGTAACGAAGCACCTGGACCTGATTACGCTGATCGGCATCCCTGATTTCGCGGAAAAGTAGCCATGCAGGACTTGTTCAAAGCAGGAAAGGCGGAACAGCAGAGACATGTATGAAAAATATTTTCAGTTGAAGACGGCGCCTTTCAGCGTAAGTCCCGATCCTAAGTTTTTGTATCCCACCAGCGCTGTGAGAGAGGCACTGGCCACGCTCGCATATGGGGTCAATCATCGCAAAGGCTTCATTTTGCTTACCGGAGATGTAGGTACAGGCAAGACCACTATCCTTAACATTTTTATGCAGTGGCTGCGTTCACAAAACGCGGCCACTGCCTTTATCTACAATCCTCGCCTGCGGCCGGAGGAGCTTCTGGATTTTATGCTGGCTGATTTTCATGTGCGCTGTCCTTCCACGGTGAAGAGCCGCCGCCTGCTTCGGCTGACGGATTGGCTGCTGGAGCGGCACCGGGAAGGACAGCCTGTTGTGCTCGTGGTGGACGAGGCGCAGCAGCTTTCCGCCGATGTACTTGAGGAGCTTCGTTTACTGACGAACCTGGAGACGCCGACGGAAAAGCTGCTGCAGATTGTGCTCTCAGGCCAGCCGGAGTTGGTGACGCTGCTGGCGCATCCTTCTTTGCGTCAATTACGGCAGAGAATTACGCTGTGCTGCCGCACCGGTCCGTTTTCTCAGGAGCAGACGCGGGAGTACATCGAGCAGCGGCTGAACATTGCCGGGGCTGAGCGCAAGGACGTGTTTTCTCCGGAGGCTGTCGCACGGGTCCACGATATCTCAGGAGGTATCGCACGTGTCATCAATGTTCTGTGCGAACAGGCGCTCATTTATGGCTACTGCGAGAACAAAACCACGATCGGCCCGGAAGCCATTGACTCGATCGCGCGTGAATACAACCTGACCGGGGCGGAACTGACGCGCGTTTGATCGCGAGAAAAGGAAAGCATTATGAGCCGCATTTACGAAGCATTGCAAAAGGCGCAAAATGAACATCGAAACGACCAGCCGTCATCCGTTTCCGTGATTGAGGAAATGATTCGGCCCCGGTGGGAAGCTGCGCCGCAGAAGGAAACCGTAGACCGCGGGCCTGTTCTGTCGCTGGCAACCCGAAAGGCGTGGTCGCCAGAGAAAAAGAGGATGCCTTTTTTCGATGAAGCTGATTCGATTGGTAAAGAGCAGTTTCGTACACTGCGTTCACGCCTCTATCAGTTGCGCGAGCAGCGCAAGCTTTCCGCTCTGTTGATTTCAAGCGCGATGGCGGAGGAGGGCAAAAGCTTTACGGCTGCGAACCTGGCCCATGTTTTTGCTTTGCAGCCTGAACGCCGCGTTGTGCTTGTGGATTGTGATCTGCGTCGCGGCTCGCTTGCTTCCTTTCTGGGAGCTCCGCATACGCCGGGGCTTTCCGAATACCTGAACGGAGAGTGCGCACTTGAAGAAGTGCTGCAAGCAGGCGGAGCGGAGAATTTCTTTCTTCTTCCATGTGGCAGTCGCGTGCAGCAACCCGGAGAGCTGATTGCCAGCCCCCGCATGGCCAAGCTGGTGGAGCAGTTGCGTGCGCGCTTTGATTGGGTCATTGTAGACACACCCCCAGCCACGCTGTTTTCTGATGCAAGCGTGCTTGCAGATTTATGCGATGGAGTGCTGCTGGTGGTCAAGTCCGGCGCAACGCCAATCCGTATGGCGAAAAATGCGAGTCTGGAATTCAAAAAGAAGAGCCTGCTCGGTGTTGTGCTGAACAAATCCGCCGAAGTGCTGCAGGATTCTTCATATTATGCTTATGCCACGGCGGAAGCTTAAGAACCAATGCGATTCAGACAAATTGCTCTGTTTGCTGCAGCTTTGATTTGTGTGCACGCGTACGCCAAGGATGTGTACATTGCGCAGGCCGCTGCTGGTTTGCAGGACGGGTCTTCATGTGCAAACGCGCAATCGGTTGCATGGTTTAACCGTACCTCGGGCCAGATTGCGCCAGGGGATACGGTGCATCTTTGCGGTGTGATCTCCACTATGGTTGAGCCCAAGGACGATGGAATTTCCGGCTCTCCCATTACGATTGTGTTCGAGAAGGATGCCAAAATTTCTGCACCGTCCTTTTGGGTCGGGGTGCGACAGTTCGGGACGGGAATCAATCTGGACAAACGGCACTTTTACATTGTGGATGGCGGCCAAAACGGAACCATCGAGGCCACCAGCAATGGCACGCCGGGCGTAAACGAACATAGTGATGACATTTCAGGAGTAGATACAGACCGGGCGGGCGACATCACCATCCACAACCTGACCATTACCGGAATGTACCGCCGCACACCGTACTCGCATGATGCGAATAAATATGGATGCGGATCATGGGGCGGCTCGATGACTGGCACAAACATATTTGAAAACAACACGGTCACGGATGCGAATTGCGGAGTGCAGTGGAACACCGACAATACGCAGGGCGGGACGATGATTGTCCGTAACAATTCCATCAGTCGCGTCTCCTGGGGGTTTGCTTCTGGCGGGGGCGGGCCGGTACGTCTGCAGTTTTATGGCAACCAGCTTTTCGACGGATATGTGTGGTCAGGGCAGATCCAAACCGGCGATGGACACTTTCACAACGATCCATTCCACATCTGGACCACAAGCTCTACGACTTCGTTCCAACAACTGGCTGTATACAACAACTGGGTCTTTGGCGATTGGGGAGACAACAGCACCGGGGCATTTTATTTTGAATGCCAGGGGCCCGCGAATGACTGCCCTGCGCTCATCTACAACAACATTGTTTCCAGCAAAAGTGGATTCACGAACGGAGCAGTCGCCCTCAAGTATGCAGAGCATGTCCGCATTTTCAATAATGTTTTCGCGTCGCCGGGCAATGCAATCCAGATTGAAGATAATACGCTGGGTGATACTTCCACTCCGACGCGTTATGTGGATGTGGAGAACAATCTCTTCTATGGCGTAAATACGCCGATGGCGCTCAATGACAACTCCACCTATGGCACGGTAGACCACAACGCTTACTGGGACACATCCGTGGGCAATGACGCGCACAAAATTACAGGCAACCCAAAGGTGGATTCAAACTTTGTGCCAGCGCCCGGATCGCCTTTAATTGGCCAGGGTGTAAATCTGAGTGCCTACTTCACTGTCGATCGCGTTGGTAGTCCGCGGCCATCCAGTGGTGCCTGGACCATTGGCGCCTACGAAGGTGCATCGGGAAGCGGAAGCAAGCCAGCCGCGCCTCCGAGGCTGACTGCAACACCGAAGTAAATCCAAGGCGAGGTGTAAGGAGCTACAAGAGTTTGATTATCGTGAAAGCGGCGCGACACCGCCCAGCACCCACATCTTCTTGTCCGCGTCGTACTGGCTTACTACTCGCGCCGGGTTTCCGCTGATGACGCAGTAGTCCGGAAAGCTGCGAGTCACCACGGCATTTGCTGCAACCACACAGTGTTTACCTAACGTAAGCCCACCCTTGGAGCAGACAATGGCTGCGCCGAAACCAAGAAACGATCCTTCTCCGATACGTACGGTGCCGCCTTCGGTCACGCCTTGTTGTTCAACGGGGCGCGTCACATCTTCATAGGCGTGATTATGGTCCATGATGAGCACGCCAGGCCCGGTAGTTACATCTTGTTCCAGAAAGATCTGGTTCCGAGCAGAAAGCATTGTGCGGCGTCCAATCACGCAGCGGTCGCCCAGCACAATGGCAGGGCCGTCGTTCTCAGGTGTAAGCGTCACATTCAGCCAAACATCTTTGCCGATGTATACACCGCTGCCCATGGCAATGCGGTCGGCCTTGCTGCGCCGTACGTCAGCAGAGTAGTGGAAAGCAACACCATTGCCCACGGAGGCAAACGGATAAGTTGCCGTCATCCACAAAGTGCGCAGCTTGGAGATCAGCCGCTCAGCAAAGTAGAGGGGGTCGTCATGGATTTGCGGAGCCACCACGTTGGAAGGGAGTGCCATGTCTTCGGCGATGTCAAGGTATGCGTTCATTTGCGTGTATGCCTCACAAGAGAGGGGATGTTTGTGGCAATGCCTTCTGTGCCGGCGTTTTTCTCACAAGACCGTCGAGCATATCCAGATAAAGATGTTGTGCGCGCGCCCAGGAATGCTCTGCTGCAAAGCGCGACGCATTGGTCACGCGCATTGCGCGCAGGTCCGCGTCGGTAGCGATACGTAACGCGGCACGGGCAAAATCGCGCTCGTCGCCGCTGCGGAAAAACTCCACCAACGAATCGTCAAAATAATAGTGTTCGATTTTTGTGTCCGTTACGACCACAGAAACACCAAGGGACATGAATTCGAGGATTTTTGTGCTTTGCGCCTCATTGGCAAAGGACTGCGCATCTTTCGTAACCACCCCAAGATCGGCCTGAGACATGATTTCGGCGATCTCACGAATCGGCCGCGGAGCATGAAAAAAGACGCGGTCCTCCAGGCCAAGCTGACGAGTGAGCTCAATCAGGCCGTTCTTTGCGTCTCCCTCGCCATAAAGATGAAGTTCAACGTTGGGAAGATCTTTCACAAGCAGCGGCAAAGCGCGGACAGCAATATCCAGCCTCTGGAAGCCTTGCAGTGTACCCGGATACAGAAGGACAAACTTGCCATCTTTACGTGTTATTTCTCGTGGATAAAAAATTGTCTGGTCCGGATAATTCATCAGCGCGATGCACTTTTCCGCTGGTACGGAACGCGCCACCAGGCGTTCGCGCCACAGGTGATTGGCGATGATGACGTAGTCGGCAAATGCGGTGGAAATTCGCTCGACGAACAAAAGCATTCGGAAGAGGAGGCCCTGTTGAGAAAGGCCGAACTTGCTGGCATACAACTCGGGCAGAATATCATGGATATCGAGGACAAGCTTTGCCCCCATCCATTTCGAAATCGTTGCCGCGAAGACCAAAAAATCCGGGACGGAATGCACGTGGATGATGTCATATTTTTCCCTAGCGTGGTGCACGGTCAGCCACGCAGCGGCGGCCGCAAAAAAGCGCAGAATGCGCCACAGATAAGTGAATTTTCCGCGCTCGTTACGGCTACGTTCCTGCAACCGGTAGACATTCACACCATGGGGGTGCCCTTTTTCGGCCTGGCCAGGGCGGCGCAATGAAATTACGTCCACCGTGTCTCCGCGTGCAGCAAGTGTTTCTGCGTATCGCATCACGCGGTTGTCGTTCTCATAGAACGAGTACGTGACCATGCAGATTCTCATCGAAGGGCCTCCTGAGCGGAATGTGAGCGGCGAGGCCTGAAAACGAGCACAATGGTGGGATCGCCTTCCGGGGCAACTTTCTCTACTACCTCATATGCATTCATGATGTGGGAAACAATTTTTTCGTAGCGATTGCGATCATGCAAGCGCACCACGAACACACCCCCAGGACGAAGAAACAGAGAGTGTTGTTTAAGAATGCTCTTGATCTGCGCCAGAGCAAAGTAATACAGGCACTCGCGATAAAGCACGACATCGAATTGGCGTTGTGATGTAAACGCCTCAATCGGGGCCACCGCAAACTCAGTTTTCAACAGCTTTTCCGGGACCTGCGCAATGTTCTTTCTGGCCCATTCAATGGCCACGGGTGAGATGTCCGCCCCCAGATAGGAGCGGTACACATCGGCAATCTGCACAGCGGTGGACCCGGTGCCGCATCCCAGGTCAAGAATGTCGCTGGCATTTCCCCATTTTTCCAACACGCCGTAGACCAGATCACGCTGGATATATTCCGCATCTTGCGGGTCAATCGCCTTCCACTTGCCGGATTCGTATTCCGCGTTCCAGATTTTCTGCTTGATTTGCGAAGCGCCCCAGCGTTTAAGAACCGCATGAAATGCGCGCACGGGAGTGCTGATAAGAGTGCTGGCAGTCATTGGAGAGCTCCTTCCCACTGCAGGTCGCGCCAGGAGCGGCGCACCTTTGCAGGCGCCGCGACGCGTTCTTCCGCTGGCTTAAGCGTTGCCAGGTGCGAAATCATGGCGAGCAGCAGATACCAGGAAACAAAATTCTGATCGAAGTATGAAACTGAAATAAATGACACAGCGTGGGCCAGCAGTGCTGCGCCCAGCGACCATATCATCATCTGTTCCCATCTGGGCTGGCGTGCAGCGGCCTTGCGCGCGCGTCCCACCGCGCCAAAGGCGTAAGACACAACAGCAAGGAAGAGCACGAGGGTAAGAAATCCGCCTTCCACCCCTTGCCGCACGTAATAGTTCGTCACGTCCATCAGCTCGTACCCCCAATGCGCGGTTGAAGGGGTACCCACAAACCACCACTCAGAGAAGTTGTGGATGGCAGCATCAATCAGCATGGCGCGATGAAAGCCGGTAGACGCCTGAAACACAGTGATGCGGCCAATGAGGAACCACACGGGTGCTTTCATGATGATGTTTAGCACCACTGCAAGCCCGAGCAGCCCCCAACGCAGTGCGCGCATGTGCTGGCGCATGGGCCACAGGCAAAAGGCAATGATGGCGAAGATTAGTGCGAACGCAGGGCCACTCGACCCGGAACTGAAGACAATGATGAGCGCTGCCGCCATCCCTGCATAGCCAAGCAGCTTGTCGTTCCCTCTGCGAAAGCGCAGTGCTAAAAAGAAAGAAAATACGGTCGCTCCGAAGGTGCCGCCCAGAATCGAATGCCCAAAAGGACCCTGGGAGCGGATGCGGCCTTCACGCACCTCGCTGATTGCCGGAACACCGCCGAGAAATGCAAACATGTTGTGTCCGGTCATGTGCTCCCAAAGCATCAGCAGTGAAAGGGGAATAACGAACCACGCAAGGAGACGCATTACGGTGACAACGTCTTCACGCTCACGCAGTAAGTAGCGCATCAAAAAATAAGTGCCCACGCAGTTGTACGCTACTCCCAGACGGTAGGCTGTGTCGTTTGGTTCAAGAATGGAGTGCGCAATAAAGCCGGAGATGGCCCACGCGATGAGGCAGATGTCTATGGCATTCCACTTGATGCGCCGGAACTCCCCATGAAAGGCCAGCCGCGCCCAGCCAAAGAGCAGCAGAATGCGGATCATGGTGAAATTCAGCCCGCCCAGCACCACGCGCTGGCCCATGGTCATAAAGCAGGTCAGCGCCAGCACAGGAACGATTGCATAGCGGCGCGGCAAGAACAACAGCGCAAGGCAGAACACAAGCGTTACGCCCAGTCCAAGAGGACTGACGAACGTCATGTTGTCTGTCACCCAAGCATAGTGGTTTGGATTCATGCGCGTTGTACCTTTACTTCAAGTTGCCGGGACCAGTCTTCCTGTCCCAATGACCAGCGCAGCACCTTAATCCACTTCTGCGTAGCGTAAAGGAGACGTGTTCGCGCATCCTTGTTTCGAACCATCATCCTGGCGATCACGAGTGCAGAAATTCTCACTGCGGCGCTGAAGGCCGTCGTGATGCGATAGCCCACCGCGTAGAAATCGCCGTACCATGCCGTCATAAAACGCCACCGCGATTCGCGCATGACTACCGTAGCAAAATGGCTTTGCGGCTCGAGCGCGCTGCTGCGTCCGCCATGATGTACTACACGTGCGCGCGAAGCGTAGACAACCTTGCCCCGGGCCAGCTTGATCTTGTAGCAGAGATCAACGTCCTCGGTATACATAAAGTAGCGGGTGCTGAACATGCCTACAGCGGAGAACACTTCGCGTTTCATCAGCATGCACGCGCCAGACACGCAGTCCACTTCCACTACATTGCTCTGCCGGTCATGAAACGGCCGCGTGGCGAAGAAGTCTGAGTGGGGCCATTTCTTCCGCAGGTAATCGCAGTCGAGCAGTTGGTTCAGGATTGTAGGAAACCGCTGGATGCAGCTGTCCTGCAGGCTCATATCAGAGTTCAACAGCTGCGCACCCACCAGCGCGATCTCTGGAGAGGAATAAAGTGCGCCCATCATTTGGCGTATGGCCCCGGGCAGCAGTTCAGTGTCAGGATTCAGAAACAGGACTGTGCGTCCTACGGAACGTTCGAATGCCAGGTTGTTGGCACCTGCAAATCCCAGATTCTTGCGGCTGGCAATAAAGGCAACTTCAGGGAACTCAGCAGCAAGCATCTCGCCGCAGCCATCGCCGGAAGCATTGTCTATGACGATGATTTCGCAACGCAGCGAGGACACATCGGCATAGATGCTCCTCAGACACTTCCGCAAATAGTCCACTGACTTCCAGTTGACGATGATGATGGAAAGATCGGCGCCCGATTTCATGATGCGGCCTCGTACGCGGGACGTCCCGCCTGTATGAATGCGCGGTGCCAAAGCTCAAAAGAGATCAACAGATAAATGTGACGCAGGCGCTCATGCCGTCCGGCCTCGTGATCGTTAAGCAACTGCTGGATGTAGGCAGGATTGAAATACTGGTTGACCGCAGAAGTCCCTGAAAGGAGGCACTCGCCAATGTACTTTTTCATGCTGCTGCGCAGCCATTGGTCTACAGGATTTGCAAAGCCTTTCTTTTTGCGATAGACGATTTCACGCGGCAGATATTTCTCCATCGCTTTCTTGTGAAGATACTTGCGCGTAAAGCGATGCAGCTTCAGGTGTGCCGGCAGAGACTCAACAAATTCCACCAGCCGCGGATCAAGAAATGGCACGCGCGCTTCCAACGAGTTTGCCATGGAAGTTTTATCACCCACCATCAGCAGGTCGTCGGGCAAATTGGAGCGCGTATCTATATACATCATCTGCGCTACAGGATCGAGATGCGAAACCGGCGACTGCAGCGTTGCCAGTGGCCCCCACGCCTGCTCGCCATCGGTGCCGATTGCTTCACGCAGCCATGGCCGGAAGAGGCCCTGTTTCATGTTTGAGTCATAAAAGGAGTAAATGTTGATGAAGCGCTTCAGAACGTCAGGTTCAGTCAAAGAGATCACGCCGCGCCGCAGTTTTTCCTTCTTGATGAATGAGCAAACCAGAGGACGCACAATGCCATTTGTAAGCCCGCGCGGGAGCCGGCTGTATGTTTTCGAGAGCTGTACGCCAATGTATCGGTGGTAGCCGCCCCACGGCTCATCGGCCCCCTGGCCCGTAAGCGCTACTTTCACGGAACGGCCGGCAATCAGGCTCACGAAATAGAAGGCCGCAGCGCTCTCGTTTCCGACTGGCTCTTCGATGTCCCACAGATAGCGTTCGTAATAGTCTTCGTAATCGCGGGCGCTCACGATCATTTCAGAGTGGTCAGCTCCGAACATCTTTGCCATGGCCCGCGCTTCACTGGTTTCATTGGTCCTTTCGCCACCGTCAAAGCCAATGGTGAAAGTCCTGACCGGATGGTTGGTGAATCGCCCCATCAGTGCCAGCAGTGCTCCGGAGTCTACGCCCGAGCTGAGAAACAAGCCCACAGGTACATCGCTGCGCATCTGGAGGCGGACTGCATCTTCCAGGAGCGACTGGTACCGATCGATTAGTTCGCCTTCCGAAGTTGTGGTATTGATTTCAGGCACACGGGACCAGTAATGCTTCATCTCGACGCCGCGGGCTGAGACGCGCATCCAGTGTGCCGGAGGCAACTTGCTGATGCCTTGAAATAAGGTGCTGGGAGAAGGAACATACCGCAGCGTAAAAAGCTGCGCCAGCGCAGTCAGGTCCACATCGCGGCCACATTCAGGATCGGCCAGCAGGGCCTTGATTTCTGAAGCGAAAGAGAAGCGCTGTCCGCGTTGGGTAAAGTACAGCGGCTTTACTCCCAGATGGTCGCGTGCGATGAACAGCTCGCGTTTGTTCTGGTTCCATAGAGCAAAGGCAAAGATGCCATTGAAGTGCAGGACGCAGTCCGTCCCCCACTGCTCATATGCATGGACAATCACTTCTGTATCCGAGTTAGTTACAAAAAGATGGCCATGCGAAAGTAATTCATTCCGGAGTTCAATGTAGTTATAAATTTCTCCGTTAAAGACGATTTGGAGAGATCCATCTTCATTGCAGATGGGCTGCCCGCCTCCGCTCAGATCAATAATGCTCAGCCGCCTGTGTCCGAGGCCGATTTCACCCCGCACGTAGCTGCCTTCCCCGTCGGGGCCGCGATGAGCAAGCGACGCCATCATGGCGGCGATCTCTGTTTTCAGCACCGGCCTTCCGCCCAGCTCCATTACTCCGCAAATACCGCACATCAGAAAGCCCTCCCAAGTCCGCGCCGCATGCCATCGAAGATGCGCTGGTTTAACAGCGCGCGGTAGTGGCGCGCCTCTTCAGAACTCACCAGGCGCTTCTGCCCTTTGAAGCGTGCTGAGAAAAATCCATACAGCATGGCCGCTCCTCCTATCACAGGAGGCCGTCCATGCAGCGCGCGTGCGGCTGCTTTTCCCAGGAAGAAAAATGTCCCACCTCCGATCTTATAAAAAATTTCCCCGTGCATCGCATTGGTGCGCAGATGGCCGATCCCTGTACCTTCCGGCTTCAGGTGGTCCATCACCAGATCGTCAAAGTGGCAGGTGCGCCATCCGCGGGTCTGTGCTCGAATTTCATCCAGAGTGTCCCATCCGCGCTCTGGTACAAAGCCGCCAATTTCTTCAAAGCATTTCGCGCGCATCATCTTGCTTGCGCCTGCCGCGTGGTAAGAAGGCATCTTTACCAGGTGCACGTTTGCATTCTTTTCTTCCTGATAGACGCCCGAGGCGATCCCCAACTTTGGATCAAGCTCAAAGCGTGACAACAGTCGCTCAAAGTAGCAGATGGGGAGGCGCAGGTCGCAGTCGAGCTTCACGATAAAGCCATACCGTTCGTCGCGCAGGTACTCCAAGCCGTATTGGAAGGCGCGAATGACTGCTGAGCCGGGCTGCCGCTCGCCACCTGGCGTTCGCACCAGCGTGATCCAATCGAAGCGCGCCGCATACTCTGCAACAATATGTGCGGTCCGGTCGCGAGAGCCGTCATCCACAATGATCCAGTGCTGTGGCAGCACAGTCTGCCGCGTTACGGACTCGAGCGTCTCGCGGACAAATCTCTCCTCGTCCTTTACCGGGGAAACGATCACGTACGACCCAAGGCGTTTATCCATGCTTCACCCTTTGCATGATGCGTTTTCTCACGGTCTGCACAGTGCCTAGCCAGTCATATGCGCCTTCAAGCTTTGCCTGAAAGAAGTCCGCGTCATCAAACCCATTCATAGGCAGGCGGCGCCGGAAGTACGGATCCCCTGAGGCATTTTCGAGACCCAGCGCGGTGCATACACCCGCGCGATAGCCGTGTTTCGCCAGCAGATCCCGCAGCCGGTCCGAGTATGTGGAATCCGACGGGAAAGCATAAGGATGAGCAAACGTGCGGACAGGGACGCCTAATTTCTCTTCGATTGCGTTCTTTGATTCGCTGATTTCCATCTCCAGCGCATCTTGCGAAAGACCATAAAGGCGTGCATGTGAAACAGTGTGTGAGCCAAATTCGATTCCAGCACCGTGCAGTTCTTCCACTTCACTCCACGTCATGCAATCCAAACCAAGAAACTGTTGCCGGTTATGGCTTATGTATGCGGTCGGTAGAAACACCGTCGCCGTCAAGCCGTATTTCTGCAGAATGGGAAATGCTGTTGTATAAAAATCGCGAAACCCATCGTCAAAAGTGATGGCCACATGCTTTCCGTCTTGTCCGTCCAGAACGGCGCCCTGCAACCCACTCACGGGAAGCGAGCGGTAGTCGTTTTGTGCCAGCCATTGCATGTGTTCTTCAAAAATGTTGGCTGGCGTACGCAACTCGTAATAGGGATGGCGAAGACCATCGGTGATCTCCGAGATGCTGTGGTACATCAGGACAGGCAAACCCCGGCGTTTGAGCCATGACCGCGTTAGATGTACCGTAATTGCTCTGTCCAATCGAAGCATTTTGTTGGTCATACCGTGACGTATTCCAGCACGGGTTTCGTTTGCAGTTTTTGCACTTTCATCTGCGGGTAGCAGGCAGACCTTTTCAACAGCGCGGTCCGGCAATGTTCAGAAAAAGAAATGCTGTTTCCTATGCCCCTCTTCCAGAGGCTTGCAGAGCTCTTCAGACGCAGAGCCAGAAGCTCGCGTCGTGCGCTCCTGATCTTGCCGCGCAATAACTCCGCTGGATGGTGACTGCTATCGAGTGCCTTCTGGTGCACGAGAAGCGCGGATTCGCACAGCACGACGCGGTCTTTTGCCGCTTGCGTTACCAGGCTCTCATTGCTGCCCGGGTTCCACACGGCAAACGGCTCTGCTGTATAGACCCAGCTGGATCCAGCAGAAAGTCGTAGCGCCAAGTCCCAGTCTTCAAGCAGCTTCAGGCGCTCATCAAAGCCGTTACACGCCAACAGGGCCTGGCGCCTTATCGCAGCCACCTGATTAAAAAACAAAAACCTTGAAGCCAGTACTTCCGCCGGATTGGTCCAGATCCCCTCCGGCATCGGCGGCCGAATCTCAGCCACATCAAAGGAGAATTTTTCTGAGCCATCCGCATCGCGCAAGATCGCGTTGCTTATGCAGCATGGGACGGACGGCCCGGCATCCTGCAATAGTTCCACCTGGCGGCGCACTTTCCCCGGGAGCCACGTATCATCCGAATCGAGAAACATGATGATCTCTCCTGAGGAGAGCCGGATACCATGATTTCGCGCCGCGGATGGCCCGCTATTGCGCTGCCTTGCAAAGGACACCTGAGGATATTTTCGAAGCATTAACTCCGGGGTGTTGTCCGTCGAGCCATCGTCCACAACAATGATTTCGAGCGGCCCGTAATCCTGTTGCAGAACGCTGCCGATCGCGCCTTCTATCAGGTGCGCGCGATTGTAGGTAGGGATGATGACGCTGACGAGCGGGGACGACATCAGTGCGCCCCCTTCAGCACCGCGAATGGTGTTTCCAGCAGAATTCTTAAATCCAGCCACAGAGACCACTTGCGCGCATAACGCAGGTCGAGCCTCACCATCTCGTCAAAGGTTGTGCGGCTGCGACCTTTGACCTGCCACAGGCCGGTCATGCCCGGCTTCACTTCCAGCACGCGCCTCTTATGCCACAGGTCATAGCAGGAAACTTCGTAAGGAATAGGCGGACGCGGACCCACCAGTGACATTTCGCCGCGAAGCACATTCCATAGCTGCGGCAGTTCGTCCAGGCTTGTCTTTCTTAAAAATGATCCGACGGGTGTAATCCGCGGATCGCCTGTCATTTTAAAAATTGGCTTCCCGTCTTTGTCCTTTTCCTGCGCGGCCTTGCCTTCAATCAGCTGCCGGCAATAGGCCTCATGAATGGAAGGATCGTTCCCTGCCCGCATGGAACGGAATTTCAAAAAGGTAAAGTGCTTGCCATAACGCCCCACCCTGATTTGCCGAAAGAAGACAGGGCCGCGGGAGGTACATTTCACCGCGATCGCGATTGCAAGAAAGACGGGAAAGAAAAGTGCCAGCAAAAAGGACGCGCCCGCTATGTCGCCTATCCTCTTTATGGCCTGTTGCATCCGTTTTTCATTCGCCTCAAGCGAGCAGAAGATGTCAGAGAGGTCTTCTGCGCCATGGTCATCCTGGGAAGCAAAGCGGGCGGGTAACACATAGGCCGAACAGGCAATGTCTTTCATTCCGGCCTGGAGAAGCTGCGCCTCAATCTTTGTCAAAATCACGCGCCGCGCCTCTTCGACCGGAGCAATGCCAAGCTCGCAAAAGATGGCTCCCAGGGTGGTGTTCTGCTCAAACCATCCCCATATATCTGTTTCACGCGAGGCCGGAGCAAGCACCTCCGCCACGGACGCCAGCTGAGTGGAGTTTCCTTCTCTGCGCTCAAATAGAACCAGCAGCAACGGGCGCCGGGACCGTTCGGCACGTTTCCACTCATGCGCCAGCTTCTGCAGAAAGACTTCTTCTGTCTCAGTGCGCCTTTGAATAGAGGCAAATGACAGGCCTGTGGCTGATGTTGTCACCATACGTCTCCTCATTTGCGCAATGCGGAAGGGCCACACTGCGGCTGTTATTGAGGAGAGCAATTACTGTTCCAGAACCACTGTCTTCCGCGGAAAAGAGAGGCCGATCTCAGGACTTTCTTTGGTGGATGTAGCGAATCCAGGCAAATCGTCAACTTCATCCAGAAGAAAAGGGGACCTGGAGTGGAAAAGACTTTCTCCGGGCATGAAGCGCTTTCCATAACTCGGTTCAAGAGGTGGGCACTGTCGCCTGTGCCTCGGGTGAGTAGTCGCTTTCTGCACCATTGCCATCCACCGCAGTCACTACGTAGTAGAACGTGTCGCCTGCAGCCACCTGAGAGTCTGTATAGGTGGTCCCAGTCACAAGGGCCGGGCTGATCAGGGAGTAAGGTCCATCGTGCTGGCTGGCCCGGTAGACATGGTATCCAGCCACATGGGAAGGGCTGGCTGCCCACTGGAGGTCTATTTCATGCTGCGAAGCGCCTGTTCCCGGCGTGGTGGATGTGGCAGGCGAGGAGGGTCTGTGAACTCCACAACTGGTTAAAAGCAGGGGCACGCCAAACATGCATAGACCGCGGGCGCTTCTTCGCAAAGCAGGTCTCCGGAGAAAAATCTCTCGAGATGAGTGTAAACCGCAGGCCGCCAGTTCCCCATATAACCCACTTGCGAGGCCGTATGGGGATGGTTCTGCGTCATTGCGCAACAACAGCGCAGTCTAATACGCGGCAAAGTGCCTGGACCACATATTCCTGGTCCTGAAGTGACAACCCTGGATACATGGGCAGCGAGAGCGCGGATGCCGCCGCTGCTTCTGTTACTGGAAGATCACCCTGGGAGTACCCGAGGAAAGAGTATGCCGGCTGAAGGTGCAGTGGGACGGGATAGTGAATGCCGGTCCCCACACCCTGTTCCGCCAGCTTTTCCAGAACGGTGTCACGGTCTTCTACACGCACGACATAGAGGTGGTAGACGGCCTCAGAATTTTCTCTCTCGCAGGGAAAAACAATTCCATCCATGTCCGAGAGCATTCTGTCGTAAGCGCGAGCCACGGCGCGGCGCTGTTCTGTCCATCGAGGCAGGTACTTCAACTTTACATCCAGAAAACCGGCCTGGATGGCGTCCAGCCGCCCGTTGTAGCCAATTGCTTCATGGAAGTATTTCCGCGGCTGTCCGTGATCGCGCAGGACACGGACCTTGCGCGCCAGTTCCGGGTCATTTGTTGTGACCGCGCCAGCTTCGCCACACGCTCCCAGGTTCTTGCCCGGATAGAAGCTGAACGCCGCCGCCTTGCCGACAGAGCCGGCTGTTAACCAGCGATTTTCGCGCCGAGAAAAGTATTTCGCCCCGTGCGCCTGACAGGCATCTTCGTAGACCTGCAAGCCAAACTCTTCCGCAATTCCCAGGATTGCATCCATTTCCGCCATTTGCCCATACAGGTGCACCGGGACCACGGCGGTAATCGGATTTCCGGTCCGCTGGCCCAGCCGCTTTCCGGTGACCGGGTCGGGCCTACAGCCCTCAAGATAAGACCGCAGCTTTTCCGCATCCATCGTGCACGTGCGTTCATCCACATCAATGAATTCGGGTACAGCGCCGGCCTGGGTGATGGCCTCGGCCGTAGCGATAAACGTATGCGCCACGGTCAGCACGGTTTCACCCGGCTTAATTCCTCCGGCAAGGAATGCGAGCAAGAGGGCATCCGTTCCGCTGGCCACACCAATGCACTCAGCGGCTTCGCAGTAGGCGGCAAAGTGTTGTTCAAAACTGGTTACAGGCCCTCCGCCGATGAATCCGGCGGTGTGGAGCGCTTTACGAAAGACCTGCACCAGCTCTTCTTCCAGCTCTTTGTGCAGGGTGATGAGATCGAGAAACGGGACAATCGTCTTCATTGCATCAGCGTCTTTTCTTCGTCGAGAGAGCGCAGCACGCGCGCGGGTACTCCGGCGACAATGGCGTTGTCCGGAACATTTCTTGTAACCACGCTGCCAGCTCCGATGATTGCGTTTTCGCCAATAATCACGCGGGAAAGAATCGTTGCTCCCGATCCAATGGAAGCCCCCCTTTTCACCAGCGTCTTTTCTACCACCCAGTCTTTTTCCGTCTGCATCTGGCCATCGGGAGTTGTGGCGCGGGGATAAGAATCATTAATAAAAGTAACGTTGTGGCCAACGAAGACGTTGTCTTCGATCACCACCCCTTCGCAGACAAACGTATGACTGGAGATTTTACAGTTGCGGCCGATCTTCGCATTCTTTTGCACTTCGACGAATGCGCCGATCTTCGTGTGGTCGCCAACCTCGCAGCCGTACAGATTGATGAATTTCGACAGCTTTACATCTTCCCCCAGTTTTACGTCGGGGGCCATGGAAATAAATTCGTTCATATCAGGACCTGTGTTCCACGATGCTTTAAGGATTCGTCGGCGGCCTGCAGCATCTTTACGATGCGCAGTCCGGAGATTCCGTCATTGATGGGCCGGCGGTTTTCGCGGATGCACTCATTGAAATGCTCGATTTCCAGCTTCAGTGCCTCTGCATTTTCAAGCTGCGGGGCCCACATATCACCCGTGCGGTAACGCACCAACAGGTCGTAAATGCCCTCGCCCGTCCGGGTGTGATGAACTCCGCGATCGTAGACCTTGATCTTTTCGTCTGACTCAAGGTCGTTCCAGATCAGCATCTTCTTGTCGCCGCCTACCAGCGTAGTGCGCACCTTCACAGGGGACAGCCAGTTCACGTTGACATGCGCAATCAGCTTGTTGGGATAGTAGATCGTGACAAAAGCGACATCTTCCACGCCATTCACATGCTTCTGGCCAGTGGCTACGACCGCTTCGGCGCGCTCCGGCAAAAGATAATCCATGATGGCGAAATCATGCGGCGCCAGGTCCCAAATTACGTTAACGTCGTGTTGAAACAGCCCCAGATTCACGCGCATCGCGTCGTAATAGTAGATGTCACCCAGCTCACGCGTCTCGATCAGGTGCTTGATCTTGCGCACGGCCGGGGTGAACAGGAAGGTGTGGTCCACCATGATTTTCAGGCCCTTGCGTTCCGCCAGCCCAATCAGCTCTTCGGCCTGGTCTGCATTCGATGTGAAAGGTTTTTCCACGAACACGTGCTTGCCGTTCAGCAACGCAGCCTTGGCCAGCTCGTAGTGGGTCCACACTGGAGTGACCACCGCAACCACATCAATATGGGGTGAGCGGATGACTTCCATGACGTCTGCCGCCACTTCGACATCGGGATGGCCCTTCATCACACGGGCCAATGCCTCCGGCCTGCGGTCACATACCATCGTTACCTGTGAGTGTTCCTGGGCGCTGAAGTTGCGAACGATGTTCGGCCCCCAGTATCCATAGCCAACCACTCCCACCCGCAGCACATCTGATCTCAGCGCTGGCCTTGGGGCCATTTCGGCCCAAGGCATCGGCATCAGCCGGGTCGCGTTGAAAGCTGTGTCCGTCATTGCCGGGCGCACATCTACTGCTACTGGTATATCTCCCATCCTGCCTCCGGGGGGATGTCATATGAATTACTGCGCTTACCAGTGCAATCATCGTGCCAAAGCCTGGGAGCAGGTTCCTGTATGCATTTGCGCGCTGATGTCGCATGGGCGATGCAAATCCTCTGCATTTTGCAGGAATGAAGAGAAAATCTTTTCCTTCAAGGTAAAGGTGCTTCTTTCACATCTGCCCTGCCTGCAGTGGTTTTACCCATAATTCTGGACAGAAATATTCGCAGGCGCTTTTTTGTCGCAGGGAAGAGTCGAGTTTGGTCTGGCGAATGCAAGTAAGCCGGGTGCATGAAAGTGTCAGTTATCCTGGGCACACGCCCGGAAGCCATTAAACTTGCGCCTGTCATTCTTGCTCTGAGGGCGAGCAACGAATTCGAGTGCCATGTCTGCGTCACTGGCCAGCACCGGCAGATGCTCGACCAGGTGCTCGAAGTCTTTCAGATTGTTCCTGATGCCGATCTCGACCTGATGACTGACAGCCAGACGCTCAGCGGCCTTACAGCACGGGCACTTACGGCCCTTGATGCCTATCTATCGCAGGAAAAGCCGGACCTAGTACTGGTGCAGGGCGACACAACAACCGTCTTCACTGCTTCTCTGGCCGCTTTTTATCACGGCATTCCGGTGGGACACGTCGAAGCCGGGCTGCGTACCGGGAACCTGCATTCTCCATGGCCGGAAGAAGCAAACCGCGTCCTGACCAGCCGGCTTACCGCTCTGCACTTTGCCCCGACCGAAAGTGCGCGCCAGGCACTTTTGCGCGAAGGTGTGCCGCAAGGTGACATTTTCGTGACAGGAAACACCGTCATAGATGCTCTTTATCTTGCCGTGGACCGCGCGAAGAGTTTGCTTACGGAAATCTCCGGACTGCCGCGAGAGATCATGGCAAGGAATGCTCCGGTCGTGCTGATTACAGGCCATCGCCGCGAGAGTTTTGGCGAAAAGCTTGAAGCGATATGCCAGGCCATCCTTGACCTGGCTGAAACATTCCCTGAGGCGCAGTTTGTTTACCCTGTGCACCTGAATCCGCAGGTGCGCCAGACGGTCATGCGCATGTTGTCGGTACCACAGTGCAACAATATTCACCTTATTGCGCCATTGTCTTATCTACCCTTTGTTGCGCTGATGCAGCGCGCCACCCTCATCATTACTGACTCCGGCGGCGTGCAGGAAGAAGCGCCGGCGCTGGGAAAACCCGTTCTCGTTACGCGCGATACTACGGAACGGCCAGAAGCCCTCGCTGGCGGCACCGTCAAGTTAGTAGGCGCAGACCGCGCGGCGATTGTGTGCGAAGCGACCAGGCTGTTGAGCGATCCCGAACATCTGCGCGCGATGTCCCATGTCTGCCTGCCTTATGGCGATGGCAGGGCAACGGAAAGAATTCTGGCCGCTATGGCCGCGCGTTTTGCCCTGCAGCAAGATCTTGTCCCGGTGGTGGGCCAGTGATGAAGCAGCCGCCACGGATCCTGATGATCAGCCCGCTCTTTCCGCCTATGGCGGATTCCGAGGCATTTTGTGCCGGAAAAATGGCGCTCGCTTTGCGCAATGCCGGCTGCGATGTCCAGATCATCTATTGCAGTAATTACCCCGGCGCCGGGCGTAAAGACAGTTCGCAGATGTGGAAAGAGTTTTCCTGCTGCGCGCATGATGTGCCACTTCCTCCCGGCAGTTGGATCAGGTCTCTCCCGTATGCAATGCGCTACGGGATGCCATTCTTTTCTCAGTGGCTACGCGACGCTGTGAAGTTGGCAAAACAGCTTCATGCTGCGGCGCCGTTCGATCTGGTGCAGTCCCGGTCACTCCCCATGATTTCCCATGTGGCCGGATACCACGTGTCCCGGCAGCTCAATCTTCGCTGGAATGCGAACCTCAATGATCCGTGGGACTTTCATTTTTTTCCTGATGCCGTCCGCATTCGCGGGCTACGGCGATACGCCCATGCTGCGCGTGCTGCGCTGCGATTTCGCCGCATTGGACCAATTTCAAACTACTGGATGCGAAAGACCTTTCGCACGGCAGACCTGGTGACCTTCTGTTCTGCGCGGCTTCGTGACTATCACGCATCCTTTACAGCACTTTCGCCGAAGAGCGCGATTGTGCCCCACATCGGCGGGGCGGCCAATCTTCAGGCTTTGGCAGAAATTCCGGGCGGTCTGCGCCTGGTCCACGCAGGAAAACTCGGGGCGAACGAATTTACCGGACGCTCTACAAGGACCCTCCTTCAGGGCATGGCGGCATTTGTGCAGATGTACCCGCAGCATGATCTCGACTTTTCCCTGACTCTGGTTGGCCCGGAAGACAAAGAGACGACGGGCCTGGTCCGTGCGCTCGGGCTGGAGAAATTTGTGCGTAGCATCGGGCCGGTCAGTTACGAAGAGAGTCTGCTATGGATTGCACGCGCCTCTGTCTGTGTCCTCGTAGAGGCCCGCATGGAAGAAGGAATCTTTTTCCCGTCCAAATGCGCCGACTACATCGCGATGGGGAAACCTATCCTTGCCTTCAGCCCGGAAAAGGGCGTTGTTGCTGATCTTGCAGCACTCGGCAGCGGAATTACTCGCATTCATGGCGAAGACGCTGCAAGTGTCGCCTTCACGCTCGAACGCTATTATGCCGCGCAGCAGAAAGGCCAGCTTTCCCAGTACGCTCCCGATGAAAATCTGCGCAGCCTCTGCTCTCCGGAACACGCGGCAGACACTTTTCTCTATCTCTGCCGGGCAAAGGTGAAACAGGCAGTCACATTTCCCCGTTGGGAAAAAACTTTCTCACAACCGAAGCCGGAAGCCCAGGGCACACCTAAATGACAGCACTTTCCCGATATCTGCCGAAACCGCTCCAGCAATGGATCCATAACAATCCCATGGGGCAGCGCCTCGCCCGCGGCGCTTTCTGGACACTGCTCGGAACCATTGCATCGCGTGTGCTGAGTATTCCCGTTTCTGTCATTCTGGCTCGCTGGATGGGCCCTTCGCATTATGGCGAGCTGGGCGTAATCAACAATAGCGTTGATCTGTTTATCGTCTTCGCTGGCTTTGGGCTCGGCCTGACCGCAACCAAGCATATTGCTGAATTTCGCACAACTGATCCGGAACGCGCGGGGCGCATTCTTGCACTTTCTAATGTGACCGCAGGATTCACCGCGACAGTCACTGCCATTGTGCTCTGGCTGGCTGCGCCATATCTTGCCATGCATACCTTAAATGCTCCGCAGCTTACCGGATCACTTCGTATTGGAGCGATCATTCTTCTCCTTGCGGCCATCAATGGGGCGCAACAGGGCGCGCTGTATGGTTTTGAGGCCTTCCGCACGACCGCGAGAATTCAGGCGATTGTGGCCCTTCTGAATCTTCCCTTCAGCCTGATTGGCTACTGGCTGGGCGGACTCAATGGTGTGCTCTGGGGGATGGTGGCAACGCGCGCCGCCGACTGGCTCCTGCGCCGCATGGCCCTGCTGAAGGAATCCCGCAACAGCGGCGTGCCCATGGGGCTGAAAGGATGGACGCGGGAGTTGCACGTCCTCTGGAAATACAGCATTCCCGCGCTGCTCTCGGGGGTGATGGTGGCGCCCGTTAACTGGGTCTGCGCGGCCATGCTGGTCAATCAGCCCAGAGGCTACGCGCAGATGGGCATCTACAACGCCGCAAACCAATGGTATGGCGCGCTGCTTTTCCTGCCGACGGTCCTGGGCAGCGGCCTGCTGCCGCTGCTTTCCGAGCGCATGGGCCATCAGGACAGCCACTCTTCGGGGAAGGTCCTCTTCTTTATGCTGCGACTGAACGCGATCATCGTGCTGCCTGCGGCCCTGCTGGGCGCAGTGCTCAGTCCCTGGATTATGCGTCTGTATGGCCCTGCTTTTGCACATGGATGGCCGACCCTAGTCGCTGTTCTCTTTACTGCGGCCATCTTCGCTGTGTTGATTCCAGTCGGTGATGTCATAGCCGCTTCAGGACGTATGTGGATCGGCATGGCCATGAACGCAGGCTGGGCACTGATCTTCATCTCCGGAACATATATGTTCGTGCACCGCGGCTCATTCGGTCTGAGCCTGGCACGTCTGGTGGCTTATATCGCCCACGCAGCGTGGACGATCGCCTTTGCATGGCTGATCATCGCGCGCTCCCGTTCGGCAACGAAGCCAACGATCTCCTCCTCTCCTGTTGCAGCAGGAAGCGAGGCTGCATAAGTATGCGCAATTGGTTGCACATCTTTAATCGCGTAGATCTTTTGACACAACTCACACGAATGGCAAGCCACATGCAAGTCTCTGCATCGAGGATGGCCAGTTTTCTCCCGGATGGCTGGAACAACAATGAAAAAAACACTGCTTTTCGCGATTGCGCTCTGCCTGATGGTGGTGCGACCTGCTTCATCTCAGACTGCGGCCTGGATGGACCCTGCCTGGTTGTATCGCAACCCAGTCACTATCAATAACTCCAGCGGAACGACCCTGACGGGCTTTCAGGTGAACATCAACCTGGGCAGCGAGACAAACTTTTCAGCGGCCAAGGCTGGCGGCGCCGACCTGCGCGTCACCGCAAGCGATGGCGTCACGCAGCTGCCTTTCTGGATTGAAAGCTGGAACGCGTCCAGCTCGCAGGCCAGCATCTGGGTCAAGGTGCCCAGCGTTCCCACCACCGGCACATCTCTCTTTATCTATTATGGGAACCCCAATGCCGCGACTGCCTCAAATGGCAACAATGTTTTTGAGTTCTTCGATGACTTCGAATCGCCCGGCGGAACGCAGACAGGATATTTTGCGCAAAGCGGTCCGGTGACGGTGATGGTGCAGGACCAGACCTGGGAGGCCAATCCGCCACACACTCTGAGCGTGGTGCAGGCAAACCAGAACGGTTACACCTATTCCGGTTATTACGGCACGTATCAGTGCGATGGCGTCGGTCTTGCGTACAGCAACGATCTCGTCCATTGGACAAAGACCGGCTCTCCGCTCATTACCGGCGGACGCTGGCCCACCGTCCAGCTTGTCAACGGCGTCTACTACATGCTGTACGAGAAAAATTTCTGCACTGCCACCAGCTACATCGAGCTGGCCAGCAGCACAGACGGGCTGCACTTTACGGATGTAAAACCCATCGTCCAGGCCAAGTCCGGCTATCGCAATCAGAACCCGAACCTGTTCCTCAATCCCAATGACCACCTCTGGTATCTCTACTGGTACTACGGAGACGACTCCTCCAACTTCAATATTTACGTAAGGAGCGCATCGTCCATTACCGCGCTGGACACGGCCTCCACCAGCGTCGTGCTTACATCCAGCGCAAAGATGGCCGCGCCCAGCATGTTCTACTACGGCGGCAAGTATTATCTTGCAACCGAGGGCACGGACCCAAATCAGCAGTGGGTCACAAACGTATATTCCAGCAGCTCGCCCAAGTCCGGATTTACTCTCGTTCCCGGCAATCCCGTTTTGAGCAACGGCGGCGCCTGCATGTTCCAGCAGTCGTTTGGCAGCACACTTTACAACTACAATTGCCAGCAGACCAACGGCGCGTGGACACTGCAAATGCGCAGCGCCAGTCTTACTCCCGGGCCGCAGAAGTTCGGCACGTTCAGCACATCCAAGTGGAAAATCAGCAATGGCGGCGTGTGGGCCATCATTCCTGATACGCAGCCCGATGGTACACAGGGCCACGTGGCTCAAGCGCAGACTGCAAAGCGCCAGGTACTCGTCACGCCCAACTATTCCGCTGGAGATTACATCGTGCAGGTTTGGGGCAAACAGGTCCTCGGCACGGTCTGGGGGCTCGGTGTCCATGCTACTGCATGGTCCAATCTGGACTCCGTCAACCTTTATGGAAACATGAACGGAGGCCCAAATCTGTATTCGTACGGCTGGTTCAATAACACCACCGATATAGCCAACATGCAGGTCCTGCAACTGAACGCGGGGAACGTTCAACCTGCCACCTGGTACAAGATCATCACCAAAGTCCATCAGGGGACGATTGAGGTGGGCACTAACGGTCAGAGCGCCCAGGGATCCGATTCGACCCTGGCGTCCGGCGGCGTAGCCCTGTATGCCGAAGGCGGTACGAATGCCGAGTGGGACAATCTGCTGGTCAGAAAGTATGCCATCGTTGACCCAACTGCTTCAGTGGGTCAGGCCACACAGGCGGGAATTGCTTCAGTCAGCGTATCGCCGTCATCGGTCCTCGGCGGAGCTATTTCACAAGGAACTGTGACTTTGGCCATCGCTGCACCAGCCGGTGGAGCGACGATCTCACTCTCCAGCAACTCATCGGCTGCCGTGGTTCCATCCACCGTTACCGTGCCGGCCGGGTCATCCTCGGCGAACTTCACGGTAACCACAAGCTCCGTTGCGACTGCGACCTCGGCCACTATTTCTGCCACCTACGGCAGCTCGGGTCAATCCACAACGCTTACTGTCAATCCGTATTTGTCGAGCATCTCCCTCTCTCCTTCTACGGTACAGGGAGGCAGCTCCTCGCAGGGCACTGTGAAGTTGTATGCAGCAGCGCCTTCCGGAGGGGCCACCATTTCGCTTTCCAGCGGAAGTAACGCGGCCATGGTGCCGACCAGCATCATCATTCCCGCAGGACAGGCATCGGGAACCTTCAACATCAGCACCAGCGCGGTCAATGTCAACACTACTGCACAGATCCAGGCCAGCTATGGAGCAGCCAGCGTGACATCCACGCTGACGATTCTCCCGCCGTTGTCCTCCTTTGTGGTCAGTCCGTCTACGATCATTGCCGGGGCAACTTCGCAGGGCACCATTACTCTGGGCAGTGCTGCTCCTTCAGGCGGTGCAGTAGTTTCGCTGAGCAGCAATAATCCGGCGGCAAATGTGCCTGCATCTGTTACAGTTCCTGCTGGCGCCACATCGGCAGCATTCACCATCACTGGAGGCCCCACCGCCACCAGCGCTTCTGCCACCATCACTGCGTACTATCAGGGAGCGACACAGACAGCATCCATCACGGTGTTGCCGGCGCTTGCTTCGCTCTCCCTCAGCCAGAACAATGTCTTTGGCGGAAACAGCACGCAGGGTACCGTCACCCTCAGCGGGGCTGCACCAGCCGGTGGAACAGTCGTCAATCTGTCGAGCAACAGCACTGCGGCGAATGTGCCGGCCAGTGTGACCGTGGCCGCAGGAGCCACCAGCGCGACCTTCATCGTAACTACAACCACAGTTACCTCGAACACATCAGCGGCCATTACAGCGTCGGCTTTCGGATCTTCGCAGGTCGCATCGCTTACTGTCGCTCCGGCTTCCGGAAACTGGTACTCGCCTTCGTGGCAGTATCGCAGCGCTGTCACCATCACCAACTCAAACAGCACTACGCTCACAAACTTCCAGGTGAAGGTGCAGCTGGGTTCCAGCTTTGATTTCACCAAGGCCCTGGCGAATGGGGCAGATATCCGCTTCACCGCCTCTGATGGCCTCACGGTCATTCCCTTCTGGATAGAGAGCTGGAACAGCACGAGCGCTGTACTGTGGGTGAATGTGCCTTCCATCCCAACATCCGGCACTACCATCTTCATGTACTACGGCAATCCAGCCGCCACCACTGCATCGAATGGCCCGGCAACTTTCATGTTCTTCGATGACTTCAGTGGGGGCACCATTGATTCCAGCAAATGGGTCTCTGCGGGCGGAACGTGGTCTGTCATCTCTGACACGAACGAAAATGGCGTGAACGCCAGTGTGGCGCACGGCGCAACCACCAATCGGCAGGTGCTCTACTCTACCTGGACGGGTACCGACTATGTTGCCGACGTCTTTGGCAAGCAGACCGCCGGACGCGTCTGGGGACTGGGTGTTCGCGCCACCAACAACTCCAATCTGTACACGCTCAATCTGTACGACGACCTGAACGGTGGTACCAACCTCTATGTCTATAGCTGGGTAAATGACTCCGGCGGAAATGCCACAGCTACTCTTGGCGGCGGGAATGCCGGAACGGTCACTGGAAACAATTGGTATCGCCTCACCGCCAAGGTGCACGGCAACGGGATCGACATTCTGGCCAACAACGTTCCGGTCACGTCTGTTACAGACAGCACGAACGCACTTACTTCCGGTGGTGTCGCTCTCTATGGCGAAGCCGGAACGACAGCAGAATTTGAGAATGTTATCGTGCGGCAGTATGCGGCCACAGACCCTGCTACCAGTGTTGGCCCAACCACCACACAAGGTGGAGGGACCACCGGCGGCGGAGGCGGCAATAATGCCCGCGTCTATCGCATTTGCATGACGCAGGCTGAAGTCAATGGCGGAGCAAGCCAGCCCGCAACCTGCACTCTGCCCAGCGGGGTCTCTGTTCCCGCAGGACACGGCGTGGTGGTCTTCGTCTCCTTCCCGAGCACGACCACAATTGCAACTAATGCCGTCTCAGATACAGAGGGCAATACTTACACCTATCTCACGACCCAGCAGGATGAGGGCACCGCAGACACAATCTGGGCCTGGTCCTCTGTGCTCAGGAACCCGCTGAACGCCGGAGACATCATTACCCTTGTTCCTCCGCAATTCTGGGGCGCATGGAACCTCTACATCTATGACATTGGGCCGGTCACCGGAACAGATACTTACGCCGCTGATCCGCTCTACTACAACACCTCATGGACCCTGGGGCCAACAACTGCCACGACAGGCGCCAAGGACGTTTGTCTGGGTGCTGCGGGAGTCAATCAGATAGCCACGCCACCTGCCTCTGATTTCTCAGTGACGAACAACTTCACGCTGCTCGACGTCACCAACTTCCACAATCCGCAAAGCGCCAACTACCCAGGCAAAAACCTGGTCACGATGTGGGGTGAGTTCACTTCGGGCACTCAGGTCTCAACCACGCTCACCAGCACCATTGGCCCGGACACAGGCTCGTCTATTCTCGGCTGCTGGATCGAGTCCTCCACTTCGCAAACCCAAACGCAGATCAAAGCCAATCTCCAATTGCAGCCCGCCGTGGTGACCTTTTCCGGCACCGTGGTTGGCGCAACCGCCACGGCGCAAAACATTATCGTCTCCAACACGGGAAATGCCAGCGCATCGCTCCAGTCCTCCACTGTCAGCGGCGATTTCCAGATCAATAACAGCACCTGTGGAACAGCGCTAGCGCCAAATGCAAGCTGCACCGTGTCACTGGTTTTCGTTCCTAAGGCTTCTGGCGCCCGCACGGGCGCATTGAGTATCCAGGACACGACGGGGCCGCATCTTGCGCAGCTTTCCGGCACTGGACTTACTCAGGCCACAGCTACTCTCTCGGCCCTTGGTCTTGACTTCCCGCTGCCTATCACAATCGGAGCAAACAGCGCGGCTGAGGTGGTCACGCTTACCAATAATGGGGACGCTGCGCTTAATCAAATCGCGATGAGTGTTTCCGGTGATTTTTCTGTAGAAGACGGGTGTGGTACGCAGCTCGCAGGCCATGCCACCTGCCCGGTTCTGGTCACCTTCGCACCTACAAAAGCAGGAGTTGAGCAGGGAACGCTCCAGATTGCCACCATGCTGGGCCCGCAACAGGTCAGGCTCTCCGGCACTGGACTGTCTCCGCCGCTCCTTTCTCTGATCTCCACTCTGACCGGTTTCGGCGGACAAGGTCTGAACACTACCAGCAGTAAACAATCCCTAACAATCAGCAATCGCGGAGGGGCCTCTCTCACCGGCCTCAGCTTCGCAGTCCATGGCGACTTTGCCATTGCAGACAGCACCTGCGCAGCAGGTACCGTGCTCGCTTCCGGAAGCGCATGCACCTTTGGCCTTACTTTTACCCCGACCCAAACAGGAACCCGCCTCGGTACCCTGACCATTTTCGGCACCAACCTTGCTTCTCCTCTTGCCGTGCCATTGCAGGGCATTGGAGAAGACTTCCAGATCGCCGTCGCGGGCCCGGCATCGCAGACCGTGAAAAGCGGACAGCCCGCGACTTATCAGATCCAGTTCACATTTGTTGGAGGATCCCATGGCATGCCGTTCATCGCTTGCTCCGATCTTCCACAGAACGCCACCTGTACGGTAAACAATCCGGCAGTGAATGGCAATACGCTGAATGCAACCGTGACTCTTGCGCCGGCGACGAATACCGCGAGCGCCTCCGGAGCAACAGCGTTTACCCTGGTATTCTTTCTCCCGTTCTTTGCGGGATTCGCGAAGCGCCGCAATCTTTTGCATGTCATGCTCATCTGCTTTGTTTCCGTGGCGCTGTTTTCTACCCTTGCCTGTGGCATCCAGCCGGGAAGCTTCGGGGCAGGACTCCAGCCCGGCGTCTACACCGTCCACATCAACGCAACGCTCGACGGCTTGACAAAAAGTGTTCCCGTCATCTTGAGGGTGCAGTAACTCCTGTCATCTGGAATTAACACGTTTGAGCTGAATTTTTTTTGAGTGCTGATCGAGAACCCTTCTATTCGGCTTGTGAATCCAATTGTCTGAATGGAAGGGAGTTGTCTCGATGCTTCATACACCGGAATCGCTTGAAAAGCTCAAGCACGCTCCTGGATCGCCGGGAGTGGCGGATGTGATCCATGCGCGCTGGAGTCCGCGCGCGTATGCGGACAAAGAAGTGTCTTCAGAAGATTTGAAGAAGATCTTTGAAGCGGCGCGATGGGCTGCATCCTCGTACAACGAGCAGCCGTGGCGCTTCTTTGTGGGCCGTCGCGGAGATGCGACCTACCAGAAGATTTTTGATTCGCTGGTCGAGTTTAACCAGCAATGGGCCAAAAGCGCTCCGGTGCTGATTCTTTCTGTTGCTAGCAAGAAATTCGCGCACAACGGCACGCCGAATTACCACGCGCTGCATGACACGGGCGCGGCGACGGCGACACTTTCGCTGGCGGCGACATCGCTCGGCCTGCACACGCATTCGATGGCAGGATTCGACCATGAGAAGGCGCGCAAGGCGTTCAACGTTCCTGAAGACTACGACATCGGAGCGGTCACTGCGCTTGGTTATCTGGGCGATCCGGAGACACTGCCTGAGCAGATGAAGAAGAACGAGCTTTCTCCACGGCAGAGGAAAGACCTGGAGCAGTTCGTATTTTCTGAGTGGGAGAAGCCTGCGGTGCTGTAATATCAGGAACCATGCAAGATTGTATTCCTGCGCAGGAGCGGCGCGAACGAGGCCGCCTGCACCGCAAGCAAGTCCGTCGGCAGGACCACTGCCATTGGCAACCGAAAGAACGGCGGCACGATCCGATTGCGCTGATGGAAGAGTCTATGCGCGGACGCGTGCCGTCGCTGATTGCGCTCAAATATGAGCGGATGGCGGCTTCGCCCTTCGGCTTCTTTCGTGGCGCCGTTCCGGTGATGGCGGCCGATCTCTCTCTGCTGCCGCACACTACGATCTTCAGCCAGATATGCGGCGATGCGCATGTGCGCAATCTGGGCGCATACGCTGCTCCGGACGGGCGGCTTGTCTTTGACATCAATGACTTTGACGAAACCATTCGCGGGCCTTTCGAGTGGGACCTGAAGCGGCTTGCGACGAGCCTGGTGCTGGCCGGGCGCGAGGTGGGGGACAAACGCGCGCAATGCGAGGAGGCGGTGCATCGGCTGGTCTTCCAGTACCGGAAGTATGCGGACATGTTTGCGCGCATGCCTGTTCTGGATATGGTGCGGTTCCAGATACACCGGTTGCAGCGCATCAGTCCGGTTTCTGCCGCGCTGCTGAAGGCCGAGCGCTCGACTCCGATGCATACGCTGGAGCAGATCACGGTCCCGGCCAGGGGGAGGGCGGGGGAAGAGGGCAAGCGCGTCCTGAAGGAGAACAAGCCTGTGCTGACGCGGCTCTCGGCGGCGCAGGCGCGCATGGTGCTCGCGTCACTGCACGAATACAAGCAGACGCTGCAGCCGGAGCGGCGGCACTTCTTTGCGCAGTACCGGCCGGTGGATGCCGGGTTCAAGGTGGTCGGCACCGGATCAGTGGGGCTACGGGACTACCTGGTCTATATGGAAGGCAATGGCTCTGCCGATCCGCTATTTCTCCAGATCAAGGAAGAGCCGGCTTCTGCTTATGCGAAATACATTGAGTATCATGGGCCGCACCATCAGGGGCAGCGCGTGGCAGAGGGGCAGAGAGCGATGCAGTTCCAGTCCGATCCCTTTCTGGGCTGGACGACGATCGGTCATCGCCAATACCTTGTGCGGCAGCTGAATGACCACAAGGCCAGCATTGAAGTAGAAGACCTGAAGGGGCCGGGGCTGCTGGAGTACGCCGAGATATGCGGAGAGCTGCTGGCCCGTGGGCATGCCCGCTCGGGTGACCCCTGCCTGATTGCCGGATATCTGGGGAACGGCAAACGCTTTGCCGAGGCCATTCTAAAATTCGCCGAGGCGTATGCCGATCAGACGGAGCGGGACTGGGAGGCGCTGCGAAGGTCAAAGCATGTGACCAGCAGGTAGCTGCGTGTGGGGGGGTCCCCCTCCCCTCCTGCTCAGTCCCGGTTTCCTTTATTTTCAATGACTTAGCGGGGGATCATCCCCCGCTATCTTATTGATTTGGCTTGACTTAGGCTCGATCTAGTATTTTCAATAACTTACGAGGGGTCTTCCGTTTCGGTGTTGCGCATCTTCGGAAATCTTTGCTGTTAAATTCAGGATATCAAATTAGGCGGAAATTCCCGGCACACTGCTGTTTGGACATAACCCGTTTGGTTTGTGCGATTTCTGGCGGAAGTAGGGGTAGAAAGTGTCTTGACAGGAATTTCCACAGGGTCTCGGACGGAAGGTTAGTTGAACCTAAATCCTGTGAAGAGGCCTTGCTTGTGCAAGGCAATCAGCGCACCGTGCGGTGCGGGTCCTTCGGTTCCGCTCAGGATTACAAAATTTTCGTGGTGCTTGCATCTCTGCGAAGGTGTCCGGCTGATGTTCAGCGTACCTGCATGAAGTCCAGGGCGCGGATGAGGTACTGCTTCATTTCCTTGCGCGGAACGACGGCGTCGAGGAAGCCGTGTTCCAGCAGAAACTCTGAGCGCTGGAAGCCTTCGGGCAGCTTCTGCCGGATGGTCTGCTCGATGACGCGCGGCCCGGCGAATCCAATGAGCGCACCCGGTTCGGCGATGTTCAGATCGCCTAGCATGGCAAAGCTGGCGGTAACGCCGCCGGTGGTTGGGTCGGTCAGGACGGATATGTAGGGGACCTTTGCGTCATCGAGGCGAGCGAGCGTGGCAGAGATTTTTGCCATCTGCATCAGGCTTACGATGCCTTCCATCATGCGGGCACCGCCGGAGGCCGAGACCACGATGAGCGGCCAGCGCTGGGCGTAGGCGCGATCGGCGGCGCGGGCGATGGTCTCGCCCATGACGGCGCCCATGCTGCCGCCGATGAAGGAGTATTCGAGCACCGAGAGCACGACCTGGTGCGGTCCCAGCCTGCCGATGGCGTTTACGATGGCATCATTCAGGCCCGTGTCTTTCTGGGCCTTTTTCAGGCGGGACTTGTAGGGCTTGAGGTCGGTAAAGTTCAGAGGGTCCGTGGACTTCAGCTCCGTGTCCACGATTTCGTATCCTGGCTCAAGCAGGCTCTCGATGCGTGCGCGTGAGCCCATGCGGAAGTGATGGCCGCATTTGGGGCAGACCTGGAGGTTGGCCTCAACGTCGGCCTTGAAGATGATCTGACTGCACTTTTCGCACTTGATCCAAAGCCCTTCGGTGCGGACGCTCTTTTCGCCAGCGCTCTCAATCTTGTTTTCCTGCCGTTTGAACCAGGACATGCCAATCCTTTCTTCTAATACTCTATTCCCCGCTGCGCGAGAATGCCTTTCTGATAGGCGTGTTTCACCTCGCGCATCTCGGTCACGGTGTCGGCAATTTCTATGAGTGAGGGATGGGCGTTGCGCCCAGTGAGGATGACGTGCACCATCTCCGGACGGGTGTTGAGCACCTCGACCACTTTTGCGGGGTCGAGCATTCCATAGCTGATGGCGTAGTTGATTTCATCGAGCACGACCATGTCCCACTCGCCGGAAAGGATGGCCTTGCGGGCCTCTTCCCAAGCTTCCTCGACCATGCGGATGTCTTCGGGGTCGGTCTCGGCCCCGCCGATTTTCACGAAGCCGCGTCCCATCTGGCGCATGACGAAGTTGCCGTCGAAGGCCTCGACCGCGTCCAGCTCGCCGTAATGCCAGGAGCCTTTGAGGAACTGGAGCATGAGCACTTTCATGCCGTTGCCGACGGCGCGCAGGGCGGTGCCCATGGCAGCAGTGGTCTTGCCTTTGCCTGGCCCGGTGTTGATGAGGACCAGTCCTTTTCGAGACTCAGCCATATGGAATCAATGGCCCGTGTGATACGGGTGCCCAGAAAGGATTGTAAATGCACGGTAGATTTGTTCGCAGAGCACGACGCGGGCCAGTTCATGCGGCAGAGTCATGGCAGAAAGCGAAAGCAGCAGCCCGGCACGCCTGCGCGCCGCATCTGACCAGCCGCCGGCAGGACCAATGGCGAAGATGATGCGTTGCCGACCCTCGTCCCGCTGGCGCCCAAGCCAGGCAGCGAATTGCTCAGAGGTAAGCTGCTGGCCGCGGCTGTCCAGGAGGACGAGAACAGGTGCGGTGCGGGAGGCGGACTGGGAAGTGGCTTTGGTGAAAAACTCCTGCTCTGAACGGAAGAGGGCGACCTCGGCTGGAGCATAGGGCTGGATGCGCCGCAAGTATTCGGCCTCCGGGGCGTTGCGGGAATGGCGAGGACCGATCCAGGCGATCAGTAACTTCATGCGGGAGAAATTCAGGACCTTTCTATTCTATACAGTTTTCCATAGCGGCAGGGGCTTATCTTCAAAATTTAGGAGCCCGCGCCTTATCCATCGTAACTGCACTAATGACTACTCTTACAACAATCTCTATTTGTTAGTTAGTAAGATTGCATAAACATCTCTTCGTCCAAGTTCAGGAAAATAAAAGGATTTGCTCTGAATGCTTCCTGAAGAGAGGCGGCACATAATTCTGCTCCTCCAAAATGGCCCCTTACTTGCACATGGCACCAGCAAAAATCACAAACCATTCCATGGTTGGGCGATACACAAAGCCGACTGCACGCACGTAACGCAGTCATTTTGAGGAAGGGTGATATGAAAAAGCTACTCTCTCTGTTTCTGGTGATCTTTGCCTCGGTGTTTGCGTTTGGGCAGAGTGACACAGGATCCATTTCAGGCACAGTCGTAGATGCATCAGGCGCTGTGATTGCAGGGGCAACCGTTACCGTCACGAATGTTGGAACGGGCGCAGCGCGTACGCTGGTCACGGACTCCAAAGGGTTCTACACTATAGCGGGCCTGCAACCGGCCACCTACAATATCAGCGTTTCAGCGACAGGTTTTGCCACCACAACGACGAAGATCATTGTATCTGTCGGCTCTGCCAACCAATTCAATGTGAAGCTGTCCGTTTCCAGCGGCACAGAAGAAGTGCAGGTGGTTGCTGATAACTTTTCCGGTATTCAGCTGGAGAACCAGGAAACATCGCAGGTTGTAGACACGAAGCAAATCCTGGAGTTCCCGACGATCACGAGAAACCCTTATGATCTGGCGGCGCTCTCCGGTAACGTCTCGCGCGACCCGAGCGTAGGCGGACGCGGCGTTGGATTAAACTTCAGCGGTTCGCGTGATGCTTCCGTAGACATTCTGCTGGACGGAGCTGAGAATACTGATTTGTTCGCCGTGGGTGTAGGCCAGACGGTCCCTCTTGATACCGTGCAGGAATATCGCGTCATCACTTCCAACTTCGGGCCTGAATATGGCCGCGCGTCAGGCGGTGTGGTCAATGTGGTGACCAAGACGGGCACCAATAAGCTGCATGGCACGGCGTATGAGTTCAACCGCATTTCTACGTTCGCTTCGAATGACTACAACAGCAACGCCAACTTTATTCCGAAAGCAAAGTTTGTGCGGAACAACTTCGGCTTTGCGCTGGGCGGCCCGATTGTAAGAGACAAGCTGTTCTTCTATAACAACACCGAGTGGCTGCGTGTGCGCAGCGCGCAGAATGTGATTGCGCTTGTGCCGACGCCGCAGTTGATTGCAGCAGCCGCCCCTGCCACGCAGGCGTTCTTTGCACAGTATGGAACGCTGAAGCAGGCAATCAACGGACAGACCTACACGGTCTCTCAGGTCCAGCAGAGCGGACAGTTTGCCACGGCTGCTGACAGCCAGTTCACGGCCCTCGGTCCGAACTTTCCCGCATTCGGGCAAGTGAAATATCAGGTGCCCGGAGATTCCGGCGGTGGCGCACCCCAGAACACGTATAACAGCTTTACGCGCGTGGACTGGACGATTTCAGAAAAGACGTCCATCTTTGGCCGTTACACCATTTACAGCGAAAGAGACCAAGCCGGATTTGTGAGCAATAGCCCGTACAAGGGTTATGACACAGGCCAGACCAATTTTGACAACAACGGTCTTGGTTCTCTCACCCATGTCTGGGGGCCTTCCACGGTCAGCACAACAAAGGTCTTGTTCAGCCGGCTGAACAATTCTCAGCCGCTGGGTACTGCTCCGGTAAGCCCCACGCTCTACACCAACAGCTCGGGCGCGACGGCAGTCGCCGGGCAGGACATTTATTTCCCGGGCTATCTGCCAACGTCGCCCGGTAGCGCAATTCCATTTGGCGGGCCGCAGAACTTCTTCCAGGTTGTTCAGGATGTGGACTGGAAGAAAGGCAACCACGATTTCCACTTTGGCGGCGAGTATCTCTACATCAAAGACAACCGCACCTTCGGCGCTTATCAGAATGCGGTGCAGGCCCTTCTGCAGACAGGATCCAAGGGCGCTATGAACGCGTTCCTGAATGGCCAAGCGAACTACTTCCAGGTCGCAATTAATCCTGGAGGGGCCATGCCCTGCTATCGTGATCCGGCCACAAATAAATATATTCACACTGCATCGTGCCTGGTGCAGCTGCCTGTGAGCGAGCCGAGCTTCAGCCGCAGCAACCGTTACCATGATGCGGGACTATATTTTGAAGATTCTTATAAGGCCACGCCGCGGTTTACTCTCAACCTCGGGCTGCGCTGGGAGTTCTATGGTCCGCAGCACTCGACGCACGAACAGAACGATGCGAACTTCTGGCTGGGATCGGGGAGCACCATCTTTGACCGGATTCGCAATGGACAGGTGCTGACCCGCGCCCAGTCGCCCAGCCATGTCTTGTGGAAGCCAAACTGGAAGCAGTTCGGGCCCCGCATTGGATTTGCCTATGACCTGACTGGTGATGGAAAGACCAGTCTGCGTGCCGGATACGGCATCTCTTACGAACGCAACTTCAACAACGTTACCTACAACGTGCTGCAAAACCCACCGGGCCAGGCGAACGTTACCTACACCAACGGCATACCTGTGACGACGCAGAACCTGGGGCCCTTCGCGGCGCAAAGCGGCTCCATTTATCTGCCTAATGCTTCTTTGAGGGCAGTGGATCCGCATATCAAGCCAGCGTATAACCAGTTCTACGGCTTATCAGTAGAACGACAGATCAATAACACGACGAGCGTGGGTGTAAGTTACACCGGCGAGCGCGGTATCCATAACTATTCCATTGCCAACGTGAACCGGCTGGGCTATGGCACGCTGTATCATGGCGACCCTGCATTTACTCGCAACAACCTGCAGTTCAGTAACATCAACTGGCGCGGGGCAGATGGCGACAGCTACTACAACGGGGTCAATGTCAGCGTAAAGAGCAGCGATCTGCTGCATCAGGCACTGACGACCATCATCAACTACACCTATGCCAAGAGCACGGACAACACCAGTTCCACCTTTACAGATGGAGGCTCAGAGTCCGGGCCGGTGCTTGGATATCTGGATCCGTTCAATCCCGGACTTGATCATGGGTTGTCGGATTTCGACGTTCGGCATCGCATCGTAGCTGCGCTGATCTGGGACATTCCCTATGCGAAGCATACGACTGGCTTAGCGAACCGCCTGCTGGATGGATGGGAGATCAGCCCGATCTATACGGCCTCCACGGGAACGCCGTTTACTGAGTTCGATTGCACCTACTCCTACACTGTCTGCCCCCGTGCGATCTTCGACTCAAGGCCAAAGTTCAAGGGGAATGGGCATAATACGCTGCTGAACCCGGCCACTTATGGCTACAACACCTTCAACTACCTGACGCTGCCGGGATATCAGCAGAATGAGTATGTCAATCCCACTCTGGGCATCAGCGACGTACCCACATGCAGCGGTCCGGAAGGGCAAGGCTGCGCATGGCCGAGCATGCTGGCGCGCAATTCCTTCATCGGGCCCGGCAAGTGGAACCTGGACAGCAGCGTAAACAAGAACATCAAAATCACTGAATCCACGCACTTGCAGCTTCGCGCTGAACTCTACAACGTCTTTAACCACGCAAATACATTCCTGAATCTGGGATTTGCGGATGACGTTGCAGAGAGCCAGTTGCCGGATGGCTCGCCCTATGTACCTGCTTATAAGAGCGGACGCAGGCAGCTTCAGCTCGGGGCGAAGTTCGTCTTCTAGAACAACGAACCTGTAACAAGGCCGCCAGTGGAGTGCTGGCGGCCTTTTTCCTTGTGTAAGAAGTACCCTGCTATTTGGGCGATTTCTTTTTTGCTGCGGCTGGCCTTGCCTTCTTTGCCGCGGACTTGGTCGCAGCTTTTTGGGCCGGGGCCTTCTTTGCAGCGGCCTTCTTTACGGCGGTCTTCTTTCTTACGGCTGCGGTCTTTTTCCTGAGCGCCGACTTCAGCTCCTCTACATCCACGGCGCGCGCGGACTTCCACAGCCGCTCAAGGTCGTAGAAGGCGCGCTTCTCGTGCAGAAAAATGTGGACAACGAAATCCACGTAATCCATCAGGATCCATTCACCGGCGCGACGGCCTTCGACCGAGTTGGGAAGGGTGTTGAAGTCGCGCTTCAGGCGCAGGTCTATCTCATCGCTGATGGCCAGGGCCTGCCGGTCGTTCGCCGCGCTGGTGATCAGGAAGAAGTCGGTGAAGCCGGAGTCGGCGGGGTCCAGCTCAAGGATGCGCGTGTTTTCAGCCTTCTTGTCTTCGCAGGCCGAGGCGGCGGCCAGCACCATTTGACGGGTTTCAGTGGATGCCATTCGGTTTGTGGGTTCTCCAACGCTTCATCGTACGGCATTTTTGCGGATACCGTATAGCTTATCCTCGCAGGGGAGCCGGCCTGGTCAGTAGAGTCCATGTTGATGGATGTAGTCCGCCACGGACGACGGTAATACCTGCCCAGCCTGTTCTCCTTCCGCGAGGGCTGTGCGAATCCGGGTGGCGGAAATATCTTCGTGCAGGTCGGGCAATAAATAAAGTACCGAGTGCTGCGCCCGAGTATTTTGCAGGTGGAAGCGGACTACTTCAGAAGATATTTCAGGCGGCCCGCTGAGCGTGATTCCGGCGGGCAGCGCTGTGCTGATTTCGTCGAGATGCGTACCGGGGCGGCCGGCAACGATGAAGTTGCAGACAAAGAGTATCTCTACGGCACGGTACCAATGCTGGAGCGTCAGAAACGAGTCGGCGCCGACGAGGCAGAACATCTCGTCGTCTGCGGAGAGAGAGGCCTTGAGGCGGAGCAGCGTGTCTATGGTGTAGTTTGGCTTGCCGTCGGGACGGGGCGCGTCGAGCGTGGAAAGCCCAAAGGCCGGGTAGGGCGCGATCGCCAGCCGTACCATGGCGACACGATCAGCGAAGTGTGCGGTTGGGCCGTCGTGCTTGAGCGGCTGCTGGCCGACGGGCGCGAAGAGGACGCGGTCCAGATGCAGACGGGCTGCGGCGGCCTCGGCAATCTTCAGATGTCCGCAATGGGGCGGGTCAAAGGTGCCGCCAAAGAACGCGATCCTCATCCTCTTGTGATCGTAACTTAATCTATATCTGTGATTGCATATGTCGGTATCGGATCGAACCGGGCTTCTCACGCGGGCCCTCCGGCAGAAACGGTAAAGGCCGCATTGGCTGCGTTGTCCGAACTGGGCGAGGTGGTGGCGCAATCTTCGCTTTATGAGACGGAGCCGTTGGAATACACCGAGCAGCCTGTGTTTATCAACGCCGTGGCCGCTGTCCGGACGGAGCTCTTGCCGGAAGCGGTACTGGGAAAACTGCTCGAAGTCGAGCGATGCTTTGGACGAGACCGCAAAACCGGCATTCCCAAAGGTCCACGCGTGCTCGATCTGGATTTGCTGATGGCGGACGACCAGGTGTTACACACGCCCACTCTCACTGTGCCGCATCCGGCCATGGCAAAGCGGCGATTTGTGCTGGCGCCGCTGGCTGAGATCGCTCCCGGGCTGCGGCATCCCCTTCTGCATAAAACCATGCGCGAGCTGCTGCGTGAGCTTCCGGAGGAGGGCGTCCGGCGGCTGAGCTAAGGGACTGTTGCAGACATGGCGTTACCGTGAAGGTGCTGCAAGCCGACGCCTTGCAGACCCATGGAGGCCCTGCTTCTACTGAACCGCAACGAATTCACTGCGGACAGTCCACTAGGAAATGGTCCGTGCTGCCAGATTGATCGTCACCTGATCGTCCGGTGTCTTAACGGTCGAGCTGTCGTACGCCGGGTGATACTCAACACGCATGGTCTGTGCGTTGACCACCACGCGCAGATATCCATAATTCATATCGTCGTAGCTTTCGAGCGTCAGGGTATTGTCAATGGGGTAAGGCGTGCGAAGGGTGTTGCCATTGGCACCGGTACGCATCCTGGCCAGCGCGTGTCCGCCGCTTCCGCATACCAGATAGGGAATCTGCATGTTGTTGACCGTGCGGGTATAGCGCTGGTAATTGTGCGCGTGTCCGGAAAAGATGGCGTGGGGCCAGAAGCCGGCGGACTGCGCGGCGGTATCAATGTCCTGAGACATGCGCGGGCTGCCGCCGTGCGTTACGCCTCCTGTATAGGGAGGATGATGCACGGCGATGATGACGGCCCCGGTGTAATTTTCAGTCTTGCAGCGCGTCAGCGCCGCTTCCAGAAAGTTGAGCTGCACATCGCTCAAGGGTCTTGTTCCGCCTTCGCTGGAAATTACGCCGGGGTCCTCGAGCACATTCGAGTAGACGCCAAGAATGCGCACAAATGGCGCGTCGAAAGTAAAGTACACGCCGGGCGCAATCATCGAGGTGCGCAGCAGGCCGCCCGCGTCGCTCGTATGCGTGGGGGCATCGGCGCAGAAGTTCCGCAGGAAGGCATCGAGGGAAGGCGCGGCGTCTCCGGTATACACAAGGCCGTCGTGGTTGCCAGGGATGGCGACGATGGGACCCTGGTATTCACGGTATGGCGCATAGAACTGGTCGTAGTAATACTTGGCTTCGCCAAAGCTGTAGACCACATCGCCCAGATGAAAAAAGAACGAGGGCACATCGGCTGCGCTTGATTCGCTGAAGTCGGAGACCATCTTGTCGGCCACCAGCGTTTCGCTTTTCGGCCCGATGACGCTGCCGGTGTCGCCTACGGAATGGAAGACGATTTGTCCTGCCTGCTGGACCGCGCTGACTTTGGCCGCTCCCGCGCTTCCGTAGACCTCCTCAAGCGTAAGCACCGGCTCGGCAGCGCCTCCGCGTGCCGCAGGAATGGGCTGCACGAGGCTGTTATTGACTTTCTTGTAGAGGCCGGAGTCGGAGGGGTGCGGTGTCTTGAAGGAGCTGGGGTCAGGGCTGGGCTGCGGCTGTCCGAAGACTGGGTCCATCGCCTGTGGAAAGGGCGAAGGGGTTGGCTTTTTTGTGGGAGGGTGCTTTTTCGGGTGGGTGGTTTTCTGAGGATGATGCGATGAGGTGTGTTTTTTCATGGAAGCGCTTCTTTTCTGAGATGCTCAACCCTGAAGATACGCCCATTGTCATAGTGAAAGTCATCAACAAAACGTGACAGGGTAAAAGTGGATAGACTAAACGGCTCGTCCCACTCTGCCGATGAAACTGCTAACAAAGTTTTCGCGGAATCAAAGAAGTACCTTGCGCTTTATCGGATTTTCATACATCACTAATGCAGAACAGGACTTTTCCGGGAAAGACGGGTTGGTGCTTGCAGGTGCTTTTCCGGAGCGGCGAGAAGGAGAAGTCAGAACATGGTGCCTGAAGATCATGCGCTACGTCAGTTCTTTCATGAAGTTGTGAACGATTGCTACCAAGAGTATCTCCAACTGGAGGACAGCGAGATTACCTCTTATGTGGCTGATCTGCTGACTGACTTCTGTTCATCTGACCGGCTCTATCCGATCCGCGACCCCCAGGGCCGCCGGTTGAAAGATGTAGGCGAGATGCTATTGGCATCCGACCCAGTGAATGGGACCGCAGCGTCGTTTGACGTGGAGCGCCGCATTCGCAAGCATATCGGCGACTACGCGCTGTTCTGCACCGGCATGTATCCGGAAGCGGTCCACAAGTGGCGCGAGAACGAGAATGCCAATCTGTATGAGATGATCCGTACCGGCAAGGAGAGCTACTACATCGTTTCGCAGTTTGATCAGTTTGAGTATGCGGAAGAAGCGCCGCTGTTCGGGCGCCTGTCAGAATGCTTTGAAAGCTGCATGTACGGCCTGAACCAGGTGCGCGAGGAGATGGAAAAGCGCAGGCCGGGCCTACAGAAAAAGAGCCAGAAATTCCTGATGTAAGGGAATAAATGCCCCGGGGCATTTATTCCGGCTGCCAGGGATCCACAACTATGGCGGGTATGTCCTGAAAATGCTTCACTTGCGCGTTGCGAGGGTCGCATGCGAAGAAAGCACGACTCCAGCGATCTTTCTTTTTTTCTGACGTGCAGCCATAAGCTCAGTTGCCTGCTGAGCGGCCCATACAAGTCCTTTTCGACTTGTATGGGTATACGTGCTCTACACCTGCATGATCTCGGCTTCTTTCTTCTTCGCCATCTCGTCCATGCGCTTGATTTCCTCATCGGTGAGCCGCTGGATTTCTTCGAGGGAGCGCTTCTCCTCGTCTTCTGAGATTTTCTTGTCCTTAGCGGCCTTTTTGATGAGTTCGTTGCCATCGCGGCGAATGTTGCGTATGGCGGTCTTGTGGTCTTCGAGCACGCGGCTTACGTGCTTCACCACTTCGCGGCGGCGCTCTTCCGTCATGGGAGGAACAGGTACGCGGATGATTTTACCGTCGTTCTGCGGATTGAAGCCGAGGTCAGAGGAGCGCAGCGCCTTTTCAATTTCGCCCAGAATGCTCACGTCCCAGGGCTGGACGGTGATGGTGTTCGCGTCAGGGGTGTTGAGCTGCGCGACCTGGTTCAGCGGGGTGGGGGTGCCGTAATACTCCACTTTGATCTGGTCGAGCATGGCCACGCTGGCCCGGCCTGTGCGCGTGGAGGCGAGGTGTCCCTGAAAGTCTTTTACCGCCTTGTCCATGCGTGTCTTCAGTTGCTGCTGTACTTCTTTGAGGGCCGGAATGCCGGCCATTGCTGAAACTGCCATTGTCGTCTTCCTTTAAGAACAAGCTGCTGCAAAAACTGTATTTTAATTGCCGGAAAGGGCAGAAGTCACATGGAAGTGTGGATGCCGAAGGCACTGGAGACCTGAGAAAGCTCAGCACGCACCTTTTCCCACTGCGAGCTGACCTTCGGGCTGACCTGAATGCGGCCCACCACGCGCCCAAGCTCTTCGGCGCTGTTCATTGTATTTTCTACCGCAACATCACCTTTTTTGGTCTTCCTGAATTCATCCAGCATTTCGCCGGTCTGCTTTTCAAAGTCCTGGGCCAGCTTTCTTGCATCTTTTTCCTGACTGGTTTTGCGGATAGTGCTTTTCTTCAGGTCCTGATCAAAGCCTTCGCGAAAGGCCTTTGCATCTTCATGCAGGTTGCGCATCATGGCTTCTACGTCCCGGTCACTGACGCGCTGGGCGTGCAGCGGTGGAACAAACAATGTGCCCAGCATTCCGCCAAGCAAAGCAAATCCAAACCATAGACGCGACGTGCGGTACTTCATCCCTGCAATTTTCTCCTGTTTTTGTTGGGTTTGACACTTACAGTACGATGCAATGCGTGCTACACCGTTTTCCGGACGGTATTCTTTTATACAACTGAAACCGAAAGTATAGACACGTGACAAGGCAATTCCACTCGGCGGCGCTGCTGCTGTCCTTAGACCTGATCGGCACCCTAGTTTTTGCGGTCGAAGGCGCAATGGCCGGGGCGCAGAACAATCTCGACATTCTTGGCCTGATGGTGCTGGCTTTTTTTACGGCGCTCGGCGGCGGAATCATCCGCGATGTGCTGATTGGGGCCATTCCTCCCAGCTCCATCCGGGACTGGCGCTATCCGGCCACCGCCTTTGCCGGGGCGGTGCTGGTCTTCTTCGAGGCCAGAATGGTGAGCCACTTTCCTGCCATGCTGCTGATTACGCTCGATGCCGCAGGACTGGCCCTTTTTGCTGTTGCGGGAGCAGCCAAGGCCCTGGACCATAAAATTCACCCCTTTCTGGCCATCCTGATGGGCGGACTGACCGGGGTAGGAGGCGGAACGATCCGCGATATGCTGCTGGCGCACATCCCTAATGTGCTGCGCGCCGATGTGTATGCAGCGGCAGCGCTGGCCGGGGCAGCGGTGATGGTCCTTGCCCTTGAGCTCCAGGCGCGCCCAGCCATCGCTACTCCTCTGGGTATTACCGCCTGCTTCTTTCTGCGGATGGTGGCGGTCTGGAGGCACTGGAACCTGCCTCATGTGATGGCACGCTAAAAAAAAGCTTTTCCGGAAATGGCTGCTAGCGCAGGTCCAGGCAGAAATCAGATGACTTCTTTATGGAAGAGATCGTCTTTCTCTTCGCACGGCGTGCAGACGCACCCGACCGCGCATCCGATGAGCATGGCCACCCCCACCGTGATGAGAATGGCAGGCAAAAAGTCGCTCAAGTGCGATAGATGATTCAGAACATCATACATTTTCAGGAACCACATACTACAGCTCCACCCAGTTAGACCGTAAAATCGGCCCAATAGTTTTCTGTGTGCCTATATCATGCATCGGCAATTTCCCGAATGGGAAGAGAGAAATGCAGCACCGACAGTAAATGACGATGGAACCAGGAAATAAGTTTAAATAAGCGAACAAAAGGAGAATATAAGGGGGGGTAACGCTTCGCTGACTGGATGGCCTCCTTCTTATAATCGTCTTCATGGCCCAGACCACTGTCGCCAAACAGATTGAAGCACTGCGCGAGACCATCCGCTACCACGAACATCTTTATTATGTTCTGGATACGCCCGAAATTTCGGATGCCGAGTTTGACGCGCTCATGCGCGAGCTGCAGGCGCTCGAAAAACAGCATCCGGAGCTGGTAACGCCGGATTCGCCGACGCAGCGGGTAGGTGGCAAGCCCAAGGAAGGCTTTGCCAAAGTGCCGCACTCGCGGGCCATGCTCTCGCTGGACAATGTGACCAGTGAGGAAGAGTTGCGGGACTGGGACCGCCGCGTGCGCCAGCTTGCCGGGCCTGGGGAAGAGATCAGCTATGTCTGCGAATACAAGCTGGATGGCCTTTCGATGGCGCTACGCTATCAGGAGGCAAGCGACGGAGCGGCGCGCCTGGTGATGGGCCTGACGCGTGGCGATGGCATGGTGGGTGAGGACGTGACCACGAATGTGCGCACCATCCGCTCGGTGCCGCTGTCCATCTCTGCAGCAAAGCTGAAAAAAGCACATCTGCCTGCGAATTTTGAGGTACGCGGCGAAGTGGTGATGCCGCTGGCCGCCTTTCAGAAAGCGAATGAAGAACGCGAGGCACAGGGCCTTGCTCCGGCGGCGAACCCGCGCAATTTTGCGGCGGGTACTATCCGCACGCTGGAGCCGAACATTGTTGCCCAGCGGCGGCTGGATTTTTACGCGTACTTCGCGCTTACGCCCACCGGCGAGAACCTCTTTACGGAACAGAGCGAGGCACTCGACGCGTTGACGGCCGCGGGCTTCCGCGTGAATCCCCACCGTGAAGCTATCCTCAGCTTCAACAAGCTGATGGACTATATCAACCGCGCCGAGCAGGACCGCGCCGCACTGGGGTATGAGATAGACGGCGTTGTCATCAAAGTAAGCTCCACCGCATTGCAGCAGCGCCTTGGCTACACGGGACGCGCGCCACGCTGGGCCGTGGCCTATAAATTCACGGCGCGGGCCGGCATTACACAGGTAGAAGAGATTCGCGTGCAGGTCGGCCGCACAGGCAAGCTCACTCCTGTTGCCGTGCTCACGCCTGTTTCCATTGGAGGCACAACGGTCAGCCGAGCCACGCTGCACAATGCGGATGAGATCGAGCGCCTTGGCCTGCTGATTGGCGACTGGGTCAAGGTGGAGCGCGGCGGCGATGTTATCCCCAAGGTGGTGGAGGTTGTGGATGACAAAGAGCATCCGCGCGGGCATAAGAAATTTCAATTTCCCAGGCACTGCCCCGATTGCGGCAGCGACATCGTACGCACGGAAGGCGAGGCCGACTACCGCTGCGTGAACGCAGACTGCCCGGCGCGCCTGCGCGAAAGCCTCCTGCACTTCGCCTCACGCGGCGTCATGAACATTGAGGGGCTGGGTGAGGCCGTGGTCGCGCAGTTGCTCGACCGCAAGCTGGTCCGCAGTATCGCCGATCTTTATAAGCTGGACATGGCCGCCCTGCTCTCACTTGAGCGCATTGGTGAAAAGACGGCGCGTTCTCTGCTGCATGAGATTGAAGAGTCAAAGAAAGCGCCGCTCAACCGCGTGCTGTTTGGCCTGGGCATCCGCTTTGTGGGTGAGCGCACGGCGCAGCTGCTGGCCGAAGAGTTCGGCTCAATGGATGCCATTCTCTCCGCGTCACAGGAGGAGCTGGAGCGCGTGAATGAAGTGGGGCCGAAGGTCTCACAGTCCATCCGCGAGTTCTTTGATGAAGAAAAGAACCGGCAGCTTGTAGAGCATCTGCGCAAGGCCGGGCTGACCTTTACCGCCGAGAAGCGCAAGAAATCTTCGCAGCTCGAAGGCCTGACCTTCGTGCTGACCGGCACCCTGCCAAACCTGACGCGAGAAGATGCGAAGGCAAAGATTGAAGCTGCGGGAGGGCGCGTCTCCGGCTCAGTCAGCAAGAAGACCAGCTATGTCGTCGCCGGAGAAGAGGCCGGCTCGAAACTCGACAAAGCGCATGAACTGAAGGTCCCGGTGATTGACGAGGCGAAGCTGCTGGAAATGCTGGAGTGAAGTGGCCAGCTATTTGCGCCTGAATTATTGCTTTCCTATTGCGCACAATTCTTGTCTGGTTGCGCCCTTGGAATGCGATGATATTTCGGGCCATAGATGGAGCGAAACCTGCCTGCTCAAGGTATGATTCTGCGCATGCCTGATACGCCTGATTATGGAATTGACGCTCCAAAGGTGCTGCGCAATTTATTTCTGTTTGGTGTTCCTCTGCTGCTGCTTGGTATATACGGGCCGCGGCAGTTCCACATTTCTCATGTGATTTTTCTGCTGCGTCCGATGTTTTTCTGGACCGGGTTGTTTTTGCTGCTGGAAGGGCTGCTGTACCTCTTTTACGTGAAGTATGGGAAATTTCGTCATCGTGACCAGATGCTTTCGCTTTACGCATGGCGAGGCTATGAGCAGGTGCTGGATGTGGGTTGCGGACGCGGTCTTCTGCTGGCCGGAGCAGCAAAGCGGCTCACGAGCGGACACGCTTCCGGAATTGACATCTGGTCGAACGAAGACATGGGTGGCAATTCGGAGGCGGCCACGCGGCGTAACCTGGAGCTTGAAGGGCTAAGCGAAAGATGCGATCTGGTGAGTGCTCCGGCGCAGGAGATGCCTTTTCCGGATGCCTCATTTGATGTGATTATGTCAAACCTCTGCCTGCACAACATTTATGAGAAGCAAGGCCGGTTGCGCGCAGTGCAGCAGATTGCACGTGTGCTCAAGCCCGGGGGCGTGATTATCATCTCTGATTACAAACATACCGGTGAGTACGCGGCGGAGTTTGAGCGTCTAGGGCTGAAGACGGAGATGCACTGGGCAAATCCGTTGTATGTTTTTCCGCCGCTCAGAATTGTGGTGGCGAAGAAGGGCTAAGCCTTGAGGATTCAGGTATGGCTTCCGTGCAAAACGCGAAAGCCATACCCGCCAGAGACCGCGTAATGGACTTATCGGCAAATCAACCTTTAACGAGCGCCGCCTGCAATGCGCAGGGTTTCGCCTGTGATCCAGGCTGCATCGTCTGAGGCGAAGAAGACCGCGGCCGGAGCGATGTCCTCGGGCAGGCCAACGCGCCCAAGCGGCGTAATGGATTCGATATAGGAGCGAATCTCACTCTGGTCCATTCCAGCGGACTGGGCACCTTCAGTCACCACCAGGCCGGGATTGATGGCGTTGACGCGAATCTTGCGCGGGCCAAGTTCCCTGGCCAGCGTGCGCGTGATCGCATCCACAGCGCCCTTTGTGCCTGTATAGATGGCCATATTTGGCGGTGTAAGGCTGGTGGCAGTCGAGCTGATGTTGATGACACTTCCGCCTTCAGCCGGGAAGTGCTTCACTGCTTCCTGCGTGGCCAGCACCAGGCCGAGCACGTTCAGATCAAAATGCTTCCGATAGTGCTCCTCCGTGATCTCTTCGAGCGTGCCAAAGGCATAGACGCCAGCGTTGTTCACCAAGACGTCAATTTTGCCGAAGGCCTTCTTTGCCTGGACAAAAAGTTTGCCTATCTCGGATGGTTTTGAGAGGTCTGACTGCACCGCGATGGCCTTGCCGCCTTTGCTGGTGATTTCAGACACGACACGGTCTGCGCCTTCCCGGCTGGAAGAGTAGTTCACAACCACCGACGCGCCTTCTGCGCCAAACTGCTTTGCGATGCCGGCGCCAATGCCCTTCGATGCTCCTGTGACGACGGCAACTTTTCCCTGAAGCTTACCCATTTGCAGAATTCTCCTTGAAATCTATATTTCGATAATTCGATAACTATCGAATTGATGTGGAAGAATGTATTTGGTCGCAAGAGTAGTGAATTAAATTTTTGCTAAATGGTAGAGGTAGGCCTGCCACACGTCGCGGCGCAGCGAAAGGGTGGCGAATTTGCCTTCCCGCTCAATCTCGATCAGCCCGGCATTGGCCAGTTCCTTAATGTGATGAGAGATGGTGGCTGGGGCAATGGAGAGCGCTCCGCGCAGGCCCTGGCATGGGCAGCAGCCCTTGGCTGCGATTTTCTTCAGAATTTCATAGCGATGCGGATCTGCGAGCGCGCGGGAGATGCGCGTCACCTGGCGGGCCGTCAATGTTGTGTTTTTTGAGACCACTTTCTCATTCTGGAGGAAATTGCGCTGAAATAAGGCGGCCTTCCGTAACTCGATGATATCCTCTTAGATGTATTTATTGTAGCCCGCAGAGATACGTCTACCCCCGCCAAGGGCCACGGAGAATCTATGGCAACGACTATTGTTACTCAGCATCATGTAAAGAACCTCGACCTGGCCGACCAGGGACGCAAGCGCATTGAATGGGCGAACCAGTCCATGCCTGTGCTTCAGACCATCCGCAAGGAATTCATAAAGAACCAGCCCCTCAAAGGCATTCGCATTGCGGCCTGCCTGCACGTGACGACAGAGACCGCCAACCTGATGATCACATTGCGCGATGGCGGCGCGGACGTGGCCCTGTGCGCCTCCAACCCGCTCTCCACACAGGACGATGTGGCGGCTTCGCTGGCGCGCGATTTCAACATCCAGACCTATGCGATCAAGGGCGAGGACAACGACAGCTACTACTCGCACATTCTTGCTGCGATTGACCACAAGCCCCACCTTACGATGGACGACGGCTGCGACCTTGTCCATCTGCTGCACACCAAGCGTCAGGATGCGCTGGAGGGCGTGATTGCCGGAACTGAAGAGACCACGACGGGCGTGATTCGCCTGCGCGCCATGTCAAAAGACGGAGTGCTGCGGTATCCGGTGATTGCCGTGAACGATGCGCTGACCAAGCATATGTTCGACAACCGTTATGGCACAGGCCAGTCCACAATTGACGGGGTCATTCGTTGCACCAACGTGCTGCTGGCTGGAGCCAAGTTTGTGGTGGCCGGATACGGCTGGTGCGGGCGCGGCCTTGCGATGCGCGCACGCGGCATGGGTGCGGAAGTGATCGTAACGGAAGTAGACCCGACCAAGGCGCTCGAAGCCATGATGGATGGCTTCCGCGTAATGACCATGATGGAAGCAGCCAAGCAGGGCGATGTGTTTGTTACCGTCACCGGCAATAAGAGCGTGATTCGCCATGAGCACTTTGAAGTGATGAAGAATGGAGCGATTGTTGCCAACTCTGGCCACTTCAACGTGGAGATTGATATTCCGGCACTCGAACGCATTGCTTCGTCCAAGCGCCCAACGCGCGACTTTGTGGATGAGTACGCGATGCGCGATGGCCGCAAGATTTACCTGCTGGGGGAAGGCCGCCTGATCAATCTCGCTTCGGCAGAAGGGCACCCGGCTTCTGTGATGGACATGAGCTTTGCCAACCAGGCGCTTTCCGCCGAATATCTGATCAAGAACCATGCGAACCTGGAAAAGAAGGTCTACGCGGTGCCGCAGGAACTCGACAAGCGAGTGGCGCGCCTGAAGCTGGATGCCGCTGGAATCGGCATTGACCGCCTCACGCCTGAGCAGGAAGAGTACCTGGCAAGCTGGTCAGAAGGCACATAGAAAGCACTTCAGATAATGACAGAAGCCCGTCTTCGTGACGGGCTTTTGTCTATGCTTAGCACTCAGTCGTGAATGCGATTTCCTGTGTCATGGGAGAGAGGCCAGCGTTTCGAGCAGCCGTTTGGCGACGGCCTGACGGCCGGCCCCGTTCAGGTGGCCGCCGTCATAGGTGTATTCGGGAGCGAGTGTGTAAATTTTTTCGCCATGTGTTGTGTAGTAGACGCGCGCACCGCTGGGCAGAGTGGATTCTGCCTCAGCGAGATCGAAGATCGGCTCTTTGCCTGAGTATTCCTGCCGCAGGAGCAGGTTGAACTGATGGCGCTTTTCTGCCAGGGCGCGCTCGGTGGGGCGCCCCAGCAGGCCTTTGATGGCCGCCTTCCAACCTGGCTCAACGGTGGTGAGCGGGATGGTGGCGTGGACGATGGTCAATCCGGGGTAGCGGGCATGAAGGTCGCGCATGTTGTCGTGATAGTCGGCGAACATGCGGGGGACGTCGGTATCCGGACGCACATCAACAAAACAGTATTTATAGAGCGCAATGCCGCCCTGGTTGCCGAAGCCCTTGTCGAGGGCCTCACGGAAGGCAACGTTCTTTGAGGCGGGGTCTCCATTGCGGCCGACGTGTGACTCGATGATGGCAGGGCCTTCCACAGCAGCCGGGTTGTCACTGGCAACGATGCGCAGGCTGTTGCGGTGCGACTGCTTTTCGAGATCACGGACGCCGTCGAGGACATTTTCTCCTACAGATTGATGGCCGAAGTAAATGCGCAGGCTTTCAAGCCTGCTCCACTGGGTTGCTGAAATCATGTGTGGCGGTTGCTCCTTTTTTGTGCAGGAGGCGAGGATCGGGACTATAAACACGAGCGCGATGGCCAGTCTGCGAATCATGAGGGTGTACGCAATGCCGATTTGGCTACTTTGCCGGATGCGTTCTTGGGCAACGCGTCGAGAAAGACAAATTCGCGCGGCAACTGCGCCGGCAGCAGATTGCGCATGCAGAACTGGCGCAGAGGCGCCTCAAGTTCAGCAGCGTTGCCCTCGCGCGTGACGACAAATGCCTTGACGGCCTCGCCAAGGATTTCATCGGGCACGCCAACAACTGCGGCCTCAAGCAGGCCGTCAAATTCAAGCAGCTTTTCTTCTATCTGGCGGCAGCTTACGCGGTTGCCGCCGCATTTAATGAAGTCCTTGGCCCGGTCCACGATAAAGATATAGCCGTCTTCGTCCACAGTCGCGAGGTCTCCGGTGTAGAGTTGTCCGTTGCGGAAGATGGCGGCGGATTCTTCTTTTGCGCGCCAGTAGCCCTGAGTGATATTTTCTCCTTCGGCGACAATTTCGCCCACTTCGCCGGGACGGGCGTCACGACCGTCATAGAGCACACGAAGCCTAACGCCCGGGATGCCTTTGCCGATGGAGCCAGGTTTTTTGTCCAGCATTGCGGGCGGCATATAGGAGAGGCGCGCTGTGGCTTCCGTCTGGCCGTACATCAGGAAGACTTCCGCTGCGGGAATCGCCTCGCGCAACTCGCGGACAAATGCCGGAGCGAGATGACCACCGGCCTGCTGCACGTAGCGCAGGTGCGGAAAGCAATAATTACGCAGTGAAGACTTGCGCAGCAGTATTTGGTAGTGGCTGGGCACTCCGGCGAACCCTGTGCACTCGGTTTCGCGCATGCGCTCCAGGATTTTTTCCGGGAACATGAAGCGCGGATCTATGACAAGACTTCCGCCCACGCGCAGGTGCGTGTGCAGCAGCGATGCTCCATAGCAGTACTGGAACGGCAGTACGGTCATGATGCGATCGCGGCTGGTAAGGCGGAGATATTCAATGATCGATCGGGTATTTGCAATGATGTTGCCGTGCGAGACCATTACCCCGCGAGGCTTGCCAGTAGTTCCGCTGGTAAACATGAGTGCAGCGAGGTCCTGACGCGAGATGCGGGAGACGCCGGGAACGGAAACGTCGAGGCTGGCCTGTTCGGTCTCGGACTTTTCCTGCGGTGCCATGGAGATGTCGCTGAGGACCGGGACCTGCAGGCCCAACCTGGTTTTAAGAAACACTCTTCCGGGAACGCATGCGGCTTTGGCTCCAGTGTTCTCGGCAATGTAAGTAACCGTCTCCTGCGGTGTATTAGCAGGCAGCGGAACGCACACCAGACCTGCGCGGAGAATGCCAAGATAGCTCGCAACCCAGAAGAAGCTGTTTTCCGCAATCAGAAGGACGCGGTCTCCTTTGACGCAACCCTGCCGGAGCAGATGGGAGGCGACCTGCTGTGAGCTGAAAGCTATGTCTCCATATGTCTTCTCGCTGTCGAGAAAGATGAGCGCGGTCTGCTCGGGGTCTTTGCCAGCGAGAAGAAAATCATAGACGTTTGAGCAGTCTTCGTTCTGCTGTACGGTTGTTTCTGGAAGCATGGTTGCGAGCGCCACTTTGTTTTTTCCCTTTCTGCTAAGCGTGCATCTCGCATTCGGTGACTGGGTCCACGAGCAAAGGCTGCGCGCGCAGATAGTGGGTGACTGCACGCTTGGAGTCAATCTGCTGGTAGGCACGCTCCACTGCGCCTGTGGTGAGCCCTGCGAGTTCAGCTATCTCCTCAGGCGCGAGGCCATTGTTCTTGCCAAAGAGACAGAGATCGAACTGCGGCAACGGCATAGAGAAGTAGAACTCTTCCTGTGTCTGCTCAAGAGAATAGGTATCTGTGGTTGGGGTGCGCTGCCGGATTTCCTCGGGAACCCCTAAGTATTCGGCCAACTGATAGACCTGCGACTTATACAAGTGGGCGATCGGCTTGAAGTCTGCGGAGCCATCGCCGTTTTTTACAAAAAAGCCCTGGTCATATTCAAGGCGGTTTGGGGTCCCTGCTACGGCATACTGATACCGGTCAGCGTAATGGTACTCGATCATTTTGCGCGCGCGCTGTTTAAAGTTTGTGGAGGCCAGGATGCCGAGATAGGCGTCGGCAGTAAGTCTTTTTTTATGGATGGTGCCATCCGGGGCCTGCACGACGAGAGAGAAGAGCGAGTACTTGCTGTCCTCTTTGATGGAGGGCAGAACGATCTTCATTTTATGTTGCGGGCCAAAATCAGGAAAAACCTGACGGATGGCTTCATCGCGGCGTTCATAGCACTTTGCGCCCTTAAGGATAGGGCTGATGTCTTCCACAAACGAGCGGACACCGAGCGCTCCGGCAACGCTCTGGCCCAGGCGAAGGCTGTCGCTGGACGAGTCGAGTTCAGGCGTAAAAAGCACGACCACGCGCTCCGGCCCGAGGGCGCGGGCACAAAGAAAAGCAACGACGCTGCTGTCTATTCCGCCAGAGACGCCAATGACGGCACCTTTGCGTTTGAGGCGCTTAAAGACCATTTCGCGAATGGAGGCTTCGATGCGCTGTGCCTCTGCGGCAACGTCGAGTGTGAGTGGATTGCTGAGCACGGCGATGGTTTCTGTCTGGTCCACGAGGTTTCTCCGTTATGCCTGCGATGCGGCGACGAGTTCCGCGTCGGCGGGTGTTTCTTTCTGTGCGAGCTTGCGCGAGAGAAAAGCAACAAGGTTATCAACCGAGTCCAGATTTTCAGGGACAAGCTCGTTGTCCTTGACCTGGACGTGATAGGTCTCTTCGATGTGCATTACAAGCTCGAGCACACCTGTGGAGTCAATGACGCCCTTGCTGATAAAGGAGTCGCTGTCGGCAAGTCCGGCGCCTTCGCCGAACATGAAGTTGGTTACGATGAAGTCGCGAAGCTCTCGCTGTAAGTCGTACATGTACTGTCCTGCTTTCGGGTTTGGTGGATGAATTGGTCTATGAGGAGCGACGTGGAGAGAATTCCTACAAGCGCCATGTCGTCTCCTGTATTGGTGGGCCGTCCGGAACGGAACTTATCCAACAGCATGCGGACGGGGCCGGGCTTGAAGATGCCTGCGTTGCTGATGGCTTCTGTGGAAAGGACTTCCTCCACGTACTCCTGCGCTTTTCCGTTAACGAAGCTGGCACCATCGGGCGCACGATAAGGCTGCTTGGGGCGAGACAGAATGGATTCGGGAACCATGCCTTTGGCCATGCGCTTGAGCAGATATTTCTCATCGAGCGCCTTCATCTTGAGCGCGGGCGAAAGCCGCGATGCAAACTCGACGACACGGTAGTCAAGGAATGGATACCGGCCTTCGACGGAGTTTGCCATGGCCACGCGGTCTCCCTGCGCGGAGAGAATGTAGCCGGGCAGAAGGTGCGCGGTCTCAAGATACTGCGCCTGGCAGAAGGAGTCCCATTGCGAAAACTCTTCTGGCATACCTGATTGCATCTCCGCAATGCAGTCGTAGCCGGTAAGTTCGCGGTGCACATCCTCGCTGAAGAAGCTCTTGGTGCGGGCGGTCAGTGTCCAGCGCGGGACATGCGAGAAGAACGGATTGGCGAGATCCGATGGGTCTACATGAAAGAAGCGCTGCAGATACGCGGGCGACTGCTTCTGGATGGGCCCCATATATGGATAAAGCTTTTTGAGCAGAAGCGGCCGGAACTTCGAGTTTACGTTACGCGCGATGAAGCGGCGGACCTTCGCTTCCTTAAAGATGTCGTATCCACCCAGGATTTCATCGGAGCCTTCTCCGGTGAGGACGACTTTGAAGTTGCTTTGACGCACGAGGCGCGACAAGAGAAAGAGTGGCGCTGGCGCAGTACGCAGGACGGGCTGCTCCATGTGCCAGACGACGTCAGGAAAGACTGCGCCAATGTCCTGCGCGGAGCAGCGAATCGTGTCATGGCTTGTTCCGAAGAACGCGGCCGCTTCACGTTGCCAGAGGCTTTCATCGAGGGCGGCATCTTCAAATGCAACGGAGAAGGTGCGCAGTTTTTCCGGCGCGAGTCGCGTAATCAGAGCGGTGGTCACCGCTGAATCGAGCCCGCCGCTCAGATAGGCCCCGACGGGAACATCGGCGCGAAGGCGGATACGGGCGGCATCGAGCAGCAATTCGAGTAGCTGATCGGCTGCGCGTCCTACGGCGCGCGGAGAATCGTCTGCTTCCCACTCGTAATTGGGCTTCCAGTAGCGCCAAGTCTTCAGATGGCCATCTCTGAGGATGGCGGAGTGCGCGGGTGGAAGCTGATGAATATTTTTGAAGGCGGTGCGCGACGGCAGCGGAGACCAGAAGGTGAAGATCTGGTCGAGGGCCTGTAAATCCAGGTGCCGCCCTACGCGGGGATGGACGAGGATGGCCTTGATTTCAGACGCAAAGATAAAAGCGCTGCCCGCGGTTGTGTAGTAGAGCGGACGGACGCCCATACGGTCGCGCGAGAGAAACAACTGCTGGCGCGTGTCGTCCCATATGGCGAAGGACCACTGGCCATTCATGCGCTGGACAAAGTCGGGACCGTACTCCTGATAAAGATGAAGGACCACTTCGGTGTCCGACTTTGTGCTGAAGCAATGGCCCTTTTGTTCGAGCTCATGGCGCAACTCGACGTAATTGAAGATTTCACCGTTAAAGGTGATCCAGAGGCGGCCATTGTGCAACTGCATGGGTTGCTGGCCACTGGAGAGATCAATGATGCTGAGACGGGAGTGGCCGAGGGCTGCACTGCCTTCAATGTGCAGGCCGTGTTCGTCCGGGCCGCGGTGAGACAGGGTTTCGACCATGCGCTCGAGGGCGAGCGTCCTGAGCGCGGTTGAGTCCTGGCTTACAATTCCGGCAATTCCACACATAATTCCGCCTTGTCGCAGAAAGAGTAAGCAATTTGGCTTCCAGAGGGGGCCAGAGGGGACGGGCTTTTTTGCTTCTGGGCACGAAAATCTGGCGTTGGCGCATACCGGGAGCACTTACGCGACGGTGATCCAAGCCGGAAGGTGGGTGAGATCGAACCTGGTCCAGCAAATGGGAAAATCTTTTCACAGAGTAGGAGAAAGTTTGCTGTTCTCCTGGGACTGACAGGAGGCAGGGGCTTTTGACCTCAGCATCGGACTTTGTCCAAGTATTCGGCCATTCACGTGCAAGTAATACCCGCACAAGAGTGAAGGGGCACTCGCGCCGAAGCGCAAACATACGTACATTCCCGAAAACGCAAAGATGCAGATGGAAAAACTATTACCAACGTGGAGCAAGAATTCCTGCCGTGGCGATATTTCAAGACCGGAGGAGAAAGAGTGACCGTTACCCTTGTGCAGGAGAACCATCCCGCGCTGTTTCCGGCCAGGATGCCGATTGAGATCCGATGTCCGGATGTACCCTCAGTGATTGAGGGAGTTGTTTCCGAAATGAGCGAAAGCAGAGTGTTCTTCTACACAAGCTGCGAAATCAGAACAGGAGATGTGGTGTTTGTATTGAGCGTTCCACCGGAGATTACGCTGGGACCAACACTGAACATTGCCGGTGCAGGAAACGTGCTGAAGTCAGAGAAACAAGCGGACTGCCACTACATTGTGGAGATGGAGATTGATGAAGCTGCGCCTGTCGCCAGGGCCGCCTCACATTATCCGTTTGCCAGTGTGCGGACGCCGAGCACGCGGTAGTCCTTGATGGCGTTTTTATGGATGTAGACCAGGCGGTTGTTGCTGCCGGGGTCAGAGGGGTGGAGGAAAAAGCCGTCTGCGATGAGATGGTGGATGGAATTGTGGACGGTCCCCTCCATGATCTCGTCGTCCTTGAAGAGCACCTCAACCCAGATGGCGCCCACTTCTGGCCCGTGAATGTAATAGCGCAGGGCATTGCGTTCTTTATTTCCAGAAAATGAATTCACAAAGAAGATGGCCTTGAGCTGTTCGGCATCAATCTGTATGGGAACGCGGCCTTCGGCAGAGAAAATGGTGATTGGGCCGGTAAAATTCAGGCGCGGCTTTTCCAGCAATGATTGCAGGTCTGCCGGGCCTTCCACGGGCAGAAAGCCTTTAATGACTTTTCCGCCTGTAAGGTGAACTACGACTTTTTCTTCATCTCTCTTTGTAGATCTCGCTTCTTTCTCATCCACGAAGGCCGCCTCTTTTACATCTACATCAGGTCCCGGCATTATCAGGCCCTCACAGACTCAGGCTCTGAGAGACCGTAGTCGCGTATTTTGTACAAAAGCGCCTTATAGCTGATTTTCAGCTCTGCTGCTGCCTGCCTTCTGCTCCAGTTGTTGCGGTCAAGCGCGGCGCTGATGGCTTCCGCCTCAGCATCGGCCTTTACACGGCAGACAAGCTTTTTGAGACCCAGGGCAGTCGGTTCCGGCTGACCGGCAGCGCAGGAGCTCGCCGGAAACTTGCGGTCCCCGCGGAGCTCGGCAATCATCATGCGCTCATCTCCAAGGACGAGCAGACGCTTCACAAAGTTTTCAAGCTCGCGAAGATTTCCGGGCCAGGCGTAGTTTATGCAGGCACGGAGCATCTCGTCGGAAATGGTGAGTGACTTCTGGGCGTACTTGTCCGAGAGCTTGCGGACAAAGTGGCGGAGGAGGACCGGGATTTCATCCTTGCGTTCCCGCAAGGGAGGCAGGTGAAGGGAAAATCCGTTCAGACGGTAGAAAAGATCTTCACGGAAGCGGCGTTCGGCAATGGCCACCTTCATGTCAATATTTGTGGCGGCGATGACGCGAACATTGGCCTTCATCGTGGTGCGTCCGCCGAGGCGCGAGAAGCTGCCGTCCTGCAGAACGTGAAGGAGTTTCGCCTGGAGTGAGAAAGGCATTTCTCCGATTTCATCCAGAAAGATAGTGCCGTTGTTGCACATCTCGAACTTGCCGGGTTTGGCCTTCACGGCCCCGGTGAAGGCGCCCTGCTCATATCCGAACAGTTCGCTTTCCAGCAGGTCGGCGGGCATGGCAGCGCAGTTGACCTTCAGAAAGGTGCGGTGGGCCGCGGGGGACATCTTGTGGATGAACTGGGCGAGGACTTCTTTTCCTGTGCCGCTTTCTCCCAGAATGAGTACCGGCAAATCCACGCGTGCAATGGTGGAGCACTGCGAGAAGACCATGCGCATGCGCTCATTGGCGAAGACGAAAGAAGTGTTGTCTACCAGTGGAATTTCGCGTGCCTGGTTTTCATAGGATCTGCCCACAATGGTGATGCAGCGGCGTAGCTTCTCCTGCACGTCTTTCTTGTGGAAGGGCTTCAGGATGATGTCCACGGCGCCAATGCGCATCGCTTCGACTACGAGGCGTGGATCATCCGAGCATGAGGTCATGATACAGGGCACGCCGGGATACATTTCACGCACGGCAGCGAGAGTGGCCAGACCGCCTTGTCCGGGAAGGTGGGCGTCAATCAGGACTGCGTCGGGACGCGGGCCGGACTTGAGCTTTGTGAGGGCCTCTTCACTTCTGGAGACCCCGGTGACGCGGCAGGATTCACCAGCCAGCAGCGAGCGAAGATGTTCGACCACACCGATCTGATCAATTAAAAAGATCTGCGTGCCTTCCAGGCCGGACTTAGCTTGTGTGTTTGATTCGTGATTTGCGGGTTGCGTGTTTGGTTCATGATTTGAGGCAGGCACTGAATGGGCAGTGGCCATAGTTTTTCTCCAAGGCGGTGTCCTAGCTAAATTTTCGTTCTCATAGAAGCACAGTGCAGTGTCTTCCTGAATTTGTTGTCAGGGGACCCATTTTGCGAAGCACATGCAGAGCATGCTGGCAGATAGTGATTCCCGATCAAACAACGTTACTGCAACTTACAAAGGGGGGATATGTTCTGGGCTGTCGAACCTTTTAAAAGATTTGCTCCAACGCCGATAAGAGTACCAAGGGGGAAATACTGAACCAATAAGTGAAATATAGAGAGCAAAGATTTGCATGTCAAATGAAAAAGTTTTTACAAAAACGATTGTCTGCATTTTGTTGCATCTTGAAACATAAGGACTTAGATAGAGAATTTCTTCTCATGTGCGGCTGTACTTTTTCAGCACATATTCCCGTTGAGTAAGGCCTGTTTGGCTCGAAAAATGCAGAAGAAAGCACGAACTTATGGTTTCGAGCACGGGAATACTTTCATCACAAACGATTGATATCAATCTGCCGCCGCCAGAGGTGATCTTTGGCACGACGGCAGCCATGCAGATTGTGCGGCTGAGGCTGGAGCGGGCCGCGGGCAGAAATATTCCGGTGCTGATTCGGGGAGAGAGCGGGACCGGCAAAGAGGTGATGGCGAGACTGCTGCACCACCTTTCGCCGTGGAAACATGGCCCTTTCGTCAAGGTGAACTGCCCGGCGATCCCGGGAACGCTGATGGAAAACGAGTTGTTCGGCCATGAGCGCGGAGCGTTTACAGGGGCCTATTCCAGCAAGCCCGGCAAAATAGAGAGCGCCCAGGCCGGCACTCTGTTTCTGGATGAGATTGGAGACCTCGAAACAGGTCTACAGGCGAAGTTGCTGCAGGTGTTGCAGGACGGCTGTTTCTACCGGATTGGCGGAGAAGCGGAGCAGCACATTGATGTCCGGATTGTTTCGGCCACCAACCACAATCTGGAAGAAGATATTGCCTCGGGCTCGTTCCGCGAGGACCTTTTATACCGGCTGGACGGAGTGACGATTACACTGCCGCCGCTGCGCGAGCGCAAGAACGATATTCCGCGCATCATTGACTTTTTGATCAAACATCACAGCGAGTCGCTGAATTGCATGGCGCGACCGCTCTCTTCTTCCGCCATGCAGGCCATGCTGGACTATCCCTGGTATGGAAACATTCGCGAGCTGGAGAATGTAGTGCGCAGGTATGTGATTTTTGGGCAGGAAGATGCTGTTCTTGCCGACCTAACGCGCGGCAACGCCCCCTTTTTTGCGCTGAGTACTTCATTTGATGGTGACTTCTCACTGAAGCGGATTACACGCCAGACAGTGCTGGAGCTGGAGCGCAGGGTGATCATGCAGGTGCTCGCTTCCAATAACTGGAACCGCAAAAAGGCGGCGCGAGTACTGAAGATCAGCTACCGGTCCCTTATGTATAAGATCCGGGAGATGAACATTCCTCCGTTGCGGGTAAAAGAGAGCCAACCGACAGATTCGCTGTAGCGGATTCCATCAATGTCGGACGGGTGAGCATCCCGGTACTCTTGTGGAGAGCTTTTCTTCAGGGAAAAGCGATATGTAAGGCGGTCCTCTTTTGATGAATATGCGGATTGGGCCGGAGGTGAATGTTCAACGCTCGCACGGCACGATGGCTCTTCTGGATGGTCGGCCTTCTTATGGCGAAGTGGGGGAAACTTTTATAGCAGTTGCTGCTGGACAGAAGCCTCGCATCAGCGACAACCTTCACCCAATCCCCTGAGCGGCAAAAAACAAACGTTTGGACCCAACATGGTATGCAGTGGGAGATACCTTGCGTGTATCGTATCCACATGCACCTGAACCGTTTGCGCAAGATTCTAAGCCGCGTGGCGCTCGCCTCTGCGGCCTTTTGTATGTTTGCTGTTCCGTCTCTGCCTATCCTGGCGCAGGCGGACAAGGAAAAGCCTGCTCCGGCGGAGAAGCCTTCCGACAAGCCCTCGCTGCCGCCGCTGCCTGCCGATGCGCACGTGGAGCAGACGATGGACCTGAACGGCAAGACGCTGCACTACACCGTCACCGTGGGCACCATTCCCGTGTATGACAAGGACGGCAAGGAAGCAGGCCGTGTGGTCTATACCGCCTACACTGTGCCGGGCGCGAATCGGCCTGTTACGTTCGCCTTCAACGGCGGCCCTGGCGCGTCGTCTGTTTATCTGAACTTCGGCGCGATCGGACCCAAGCATCTTGAGTTCGGCAATGGAGGTGACAGCCCGTCTGACACGCCCACGCTGAAGGACAATCCGGGCACATGGCTCGACTTTACTGACCTCGTATTTGTGGATCCGATCGGTACTGGCTTCAGCCGCTCGCTGGTACCCGAGGCTGAAACAAAGAAGCTCTTCTACAGCACCGTTCCGGACATTGAATACCTTTCGCGCGTGGTCTATGACTGGCTGCTGAAAAATGGCCGCATGGACTCAAAGAAGTATCTGGTGGGCGAGAGCTATGGAGGCTTCCGTGGACCGCGTATTACGCACTATCTGCAATCGCAGCTTGGCGTGGCCATGAATGGCGTTGTGCTGGTATCGCCTTACCTGAACCCGACGATTGATGACAATGGCGACGTTTCTCCGCTGCCGTGGCTCATGACGCTGCCTTCTATTACCGCAGCGCATCTGGAGCGCGAGCACAAGCTCACGCCAGAGGCCATGCACGAAGTCATCAGCTACACGCTCGGCGAATATGCCACGGACATTCTGAAAGGCCGTTCTGATCCGGACGCTACGGCACGCATCGTGAAAAAGGTGACGGAGATGACCGGGCTGGACCCGGAATTCGTCAAGCGCTCGGGCGGACGGCTTGAGACGGGTGCTTATCTGCGGGAGGTACGCCGCGAAGAAGGCAGGATCGGCTCGGTGTATGACTCAAATGTGACCTCGTTCGATCCCTTTCCGTTTTCACCGAACCAGCGCTCGAACGATCCTCTGCTGGAGACGCTGATTGCCCCCACGACTACCGCGATGGTCAACTTCGTTACCCAGACCGTGGGGTGGAAGGTGGATGCGCGTTACAACGCGCTCTCATATGACGTGAACCGGCTGTGGGACCGCGATGAAGCGCTACGTCACGGCTCGGTAGATGATCTGCGCCAGGCCGTCGCCGCAGACCCGAAGATGCGCGTTATTATTGCGCATGGCTGGAACGACCTTTCCTGTCCGTTTATGGGTTCGATTCTGACGGTGAATGAAATGCCGCAGATGGGCAGCGACCCGACGCGCGTCCAGGTAAAGGAGTACCCCGGCGGACATATGTTCTATACGCGTGAGTCCAGCCGGCTGGAACTGCGGAAGGATGTGATGGAGATGGTCAGCAAGCACTAGCGGTGTTGACATCTTCGACCTCAGCCTATAACCTCAATCACAGATGCGGATTCATCGCCATCATCGTCATCACCATCATCACGTGACGAGCGTGTCGGCGAATCCTTACGGCCAGCAGTAAAAGCCAGAAATCAAGGAATCCAAGAGCCCGCCGGCGCGCCAAGCGCAGGCGGGCTTTTTGCATCTGACCGCAAGCGCAGCGCCCGGCAAGATATAAAGGAAAAAGCAATGTCTGAACCAGCAATTGATTTTGCCAAGATGGAAGGACTCGCCCCGGCAATTGTGCAAGACGCGAAGACCGGGCAGGTGCTCATGGTCGGCTTCCAGAACGATGTCAGCTACCAAAAGACCCTCGAAACCGGTTTTGTCACCTTCTGGAGCCGCACTCGCCAGAAGCTCTGGATGAAGGGTGAGACCAGTGGTAACCGTTTGCGCGTGATTGAAGCGCTCACCGACTGCGACCGCGACAGTGTTCTTTACCGCGTGGAAGTGGAAGGCGACGGCCTCGTATGCCACGAGGGTACAGTAAGCTGCTTCACCAAGCCCATCGCCCTCAACACCACACAGGAGACGCGCTAATGGCAAACAAACTTAAGCTCGGAATCCCCAAAGGCAGCCTGCAGGATGCAACGATCGCCCTCTTCCAGCGCGCCGGATGGAACATCTATGCGAGTGGCCGCTCTTATTTTCCTGCGATTGATGATCCGGAGATCGAATGTACGCTGGTCCGCGCCCAGGAGATGGCCCGCTATGTGGACCACGGCGCTCTCGATGCGGGACTTACCGGAATTGACTGGGTGGTCGAAAGCGGACGCGAAGTAAAGAGCATCACCAGCCTTACCTATGCAAAGCAGAGCCGCCAGAAGGTGCGTTGGGTGCTCGCCGTCCCTGACGATGCGCCCTACCAGAAGGCTGAAGACCTCAACGGCAAGACCATTGCTACGGAGCTGGTGGAAGTCACGCGGAAATACTTCGCAGGCAAGGGCGTGCAGGTGAAGGTGGAATTCAGCTGGGGCGCAACAGAAGTGAAGCCTCCCACACTGGCCGATGCCATTGTGGAAGTGACGGAAACTGGCAGCTCGCTGCGCGCCAACCGCCTCCGCATTATTGACACAGTGATGGAAAGCGAGACCCACCTTATCGCCAACCCCAAGAGCTACGAAGATCCCTGGAAAAAAGAAAAGCTCGATAACATCGCGCTGATGCTGCGTGGTGCCATCGCTGCCCAGGGCCAGGTGGGCCTGATGATGAATGTGCAGAAGGCCCATCTGGCGGAAGTGCTTTCTGTGCTTCCTGCGCTGACATCACCGACGGTTTCGGCGCTGAGTGACCCAAGCTGGGTTGCGGTCAACACGATTCTTGAGGAAAGCGTAGTGCGAGACGTACTGCCCAAGCTGAAAGCAGCGAAAGCAACCGGTATTGTCGAGTATCCGCTGAACAAGGTGGTCCTCTGATGCGCATCCTCACCACAAAAGGGCGCGAAAAACTCATTGCGCAGCTTGTTGAGCGACGGAACAGCGTAGATGAACGCGCTGTTCCGGTGGCGCGGCGCATTCTTGAGGGCGTCCGCAAAGGCGGAGACGCTGCTCTTTTTCGCCATGCTGCGCGTCTGGACGGTATTACGAAACAGTCACAGTTACATATTCCAACAGAAGAGATGCAACAGGCCTTCCGAGAGGTTTCGCCCGCCTTTCGGAAGACGCTGGAGACCGCCGCGAAAAACATTCGTCGCTTTGCACAGAAGCAATTGCCGAAAGACTGGAACTTCGAGCAGGTCCCGGGCCTCACGGTCGGGCAGAAGATACGCCCGCTTGCCTCGGTAGGCTGCTATGTGCCCAGCGGGCGCTATCCGCTGCCTTCCACGCTGCTGATGACGGCCATTCCTGCGCAGGTTGCAGGGGTCTCGCGCATCGTCGTCGTCTCGCCCAAACCTGCAAGAGAGACTCTCGCCGCCGCCGCTTACCTCGGCATCACGGAGTTCTATCGCATTGGTGGAGCGCAGGCGATTGCCGCTCTTGCTTATGGGACCGAGAGCATCCGCGGTGTCGAGAAGATCGTCGGACCTGGCAACGCTTTTGTTACAGCGGCAAAAAAGCTGGTCTCCTTCGACTGCGCCATTGATATGCTCGCCGGGCCGACAGAGATCGTGATCACCAGCGAAAACGGCGACCCGGCACTCATCGCTTCAGACCTGGTCGCGCAGGCCGAGCACGACCCAGATGCGCTCCCCATCTTTATCACGACAAAACGCGAGCTGGCTGAAAAGGTCAGTGCTCAGGTAAGGCAGCAGGTACGCCAGAATCCAGTTGCGGCACTGGCCATTCAAGCGAATGGAATTATATTTGTAACAAAATCAGTTACAGAATCACAGGAACTCACCAACCGGCTTGCTCCGGAGCACCTTACCATAGATTCAGAGCGTGATCTCGACTGGGTACAGAACGCCGGCTCTGTTTTTGTAGGCCGATACTCCGCGCAGCCGCTGGGCGACTACATCTCAGGCCCTAACCATACACTGCCTACAGGCGGACTGGCGCGCGTGCGTGGTGGCCTGAGCGTCAACGATTTTGTGAAGACCATTACTGTCCAGCAATATGACCGTAAGGCGCTCCGGACATTAGGCCCGCTGGCCATCGCGCTGGCTGAAGCGGAAGGACTCAAAGGACATGCGAATGCAATTCGAGCAAGAGGCGCCCGTGGCTGAGCTGATCAGGCCGCGCGCAGCCGTTTTGCGCACAAAGGAATATCACCCGCCGCTTGGCTCACGCGAGGGCGTGCGGCTCGATTTTAACGAGAACACCTTCGCCTGTTCGCCTAAAGTGCTGGAGGTGCTCGGAAGGATCTCCCGCGCCGATCTCACCCGCTATCCCGAGCGCGAACCCATGGAAAAGCTCGTCGCGCAGCACCTCAGCGTAAAACCGGAACAGGTGTTGCTGACCAACGGGGTAGATGAGGCCATTCACGTCCTGTGCCAAACGTATCTCGATAAGGGCGACGCATTTCTGCTTCCTGTGCCAACTTACTCCATGTATGAGGTCTATGGCTCATCTACTGAATCTGAGATCATCTTTGTGCAGGCGGGAGAAGATTTCTCGTTCCCGCTGGATGATGTCCTTTTAGGCATTACGCCTGCAACCAAGCTCATCGCCATTGCCAACCCCAACAGCCCCACAGGCCGCGCGGTGTCTCGCGAGGGGATCATAGAAGTGCTGGAACGCGCCCCCCACGCCATCGTCCTGGTTGATGAGGCCTATTACCACTTTTATGGCGAGACGGTCCTTGACCTGATGGGCCGTGTGCCAAACCTTGTCGTCACGCGCACTTTTTCAAAGGCCTATGGACTTGCCGGGCTGCGTCTCGGTGCGCTCATCGCCAGCGAAGAGCAGATGCATTGGATGCGCCGCATGATCTCGCCCTACAGCGTCAATGGGCTCGCGCTTGCCTGCCTGCCTGCGGCGCTAGCAGATGAGGCCTATCTTCAGTGGTATGTGAGTCAGGTGCTGGAAGGCCGCACGTTGTTCACCGCCGCGCTGGACCGCCTCGGCCTCCCGTACTGGCCCTCTGAGGCAAACTTTGTGCTCACGAAAATTGGCGCAAAACACCGCGCATTTGTTCAGGCCATGCATCGCCGCGGCGTGCTCGTCCGCGACCGCTCCAACGACCCTGGCTGCGATGGCTGCGTGCGCATCACCATTGGCACGCTCGAGCATACGCAGCAGGGCATCGCCGCATTAGAAGAATCGCTCAGGGAAATCGGATGGAATCAATGAGCAAAAAGAAACGCACAGCTGAAATCAAGCGCAAGACCGCCGAAACGCAGATTTCTCTGCGTCTCACCATCGAAGGCACGGGCCGCTACAAGATCAGCACCGGCATCCGCTTCTTCGACCACATGCTTGAGCTGTTCGCGCGCCATGGCGCATTTGACCTCGAGCTTACCTGCAAAGGCGATCTCGATGTAGACCAGCACCACACTGTGGAAGACGTGGGCATCGCGCTCGGTGAGGCATTTGACCGCGCGCTCGGCGACAAAAAAGGCATCATGCGCGCTGGATACTTCCTTATGACCATGGATGAAACGCTCGGTATCGCCGCCGTGGACCTGGGCGGCCGCGTATCCTCCGTCATCAAGACAAAAGTAAAGACCCGGCTGGTGGGCGATCTGCAATCGGAGCTGGTAGACGACTTCTTTGAAGGCTTTGCCCGCGGAGCACGCGCCAACGTCCACCTGAAAACCATGTATGGCCGCTCGAACCATCACAAAGTGGAAGCGCTCTTCAAGGCATTTGCGCGCGCGCTGCGCTTTGCCTGCATGAGAGACGCGCAGATTGGAACCATGCTCCCCAGCACGAAAGGTCTGTTGTGATCGCAGTCGTTGACTACAAGGCGGGGAACCTCACCTCGGTGATGAAGGCGCTGCACGCGGTCAAGGCCGAAGTCATGGCCACTTCTGATCCGGAGGTGGTGCTGAGCGCAGAAAAAATTGTCCTGCCCGGAGTAGGCCACTTCGCGGCAACAGAGTTTCTGGCCCGTCACGGTCTGAAGGCAGCCATTGAAGAGCGGGTGAAGGCAGGCGCGCCGTTCCTCGGCATCTGCGTTGGCCTGCAATGGCTCTTCGAAGGCAGCACCGAATCGCCGGAAACAGCGGGCCTCGGTGCATTCCAGGGGAAGTGCGAGCGCTTTGCCCCCGGCATGAAGGTCCCGCATGTTGGCTGGAACTCGATTGAGGTAGAGCCATCGCGTCTCTTCGAGGGCGTTGCTTTCGGATCGTTTGTATACTACACGCACTCCTACCGCGCGCCCCTGACAAATGGGACCGTGGCAGTTACAGATTATGGTGTGCCGTTTACCGCTGCGGTAGAGCGCGACAACGTAATGGGTGTGCAGTTCCATCCCGAAAAGTCAGGAGAAGCCGGACTGCGCATTCTCCGCAACTTTGTGGAGTTATAGGGTTTGCTGACCAAACGCATCATCGCCTGCCTGGATGTGGATGCAGGCCGCGTCGTCAAAGGCGTCCAGTTCGTGGACATTATTGATGCCGGGGACCCAGCGGAGCTCGCACATCGCCACGCTGAAGCCGGGGCCGACGAGATCGTTCTGCTCGACATTACGGCCACGCACCAGGGGCGAGGCACACTCATTGATACAGTAAAGAGAACGGCCCGGCAGATATTCGTGCCTTTCACCGTTGGCGGAGGTATTCGCACGGCCGATGATGCCGCTGCAGTCTTCGACGCGGGTGCGGACAAGGTCAGCATCAACTCGGCTGCGATTGCGCGGCCTGACCTGATAGAAGAAATAGGCAGCAGGTTCGGAGCACAGGCCGTCATCGTCGCCATTGACGCGCGACGCGCAAAGGAAAGCAGCGACCCGGTGAAGGATGCGGAAGTATTTGTAAGCGGCGGCAGAAAACCAACCGGCCGCAAAGTTGTGGAGTGGGCGCGCGAGGCCGAGCAGCGCGGCGCGGGTGAAATCCTGCTCACCTCCATGGATTCCGACGGGACCCGCTCTGGCTTTGATTGCGAACTGACGGCGATGGTCAGTGAAGCCGTCCAGATCCCCGTCATTGCTTCAGGCGGCGCGGGCAATGCAGAGCATTTTGCTGACATCCTGCTCGCAGGCAAGGCTGATGCGGCACTGGCTGCCAGTATTTTCCACTTCGGCATTGCAGACGTTCGCGAACTGAAACAGGAGATCGCCCGGCGCGGCGTACCCGTGAGGCTCCCATGCTGATTCCTTCCATTGATCTGATGGGCGGCCGCATCGTCCAGCTTGTACGCGGCGAAAAGCTGAAGCTCGCCTTTGATGACTTCGAATACTGGATCGAGAAGTTCTCCGGCTACCCTATGGTGCAGTTGATTGACCTGGACGCGGCCATGCGCCAGGGCGACAACGCCGCACTCATCGAACAGATATCGCGTCGTCTGCCATGCCAGATCGGCGGAGGCATCGCCACAATCGAACGCGCAAGGCAGCTGCTCTCGGCAGGGGCCAAACGCGTCATCTTTGGCTCGGCGCTATTTCCGTCTGAAATCAATACCGCGCTTGCGCAGGAAATCGCAGAACAAATTGGTCCGGAGCAATTTGTAGCCAGCATAGATACAAAGGGCGGGCGCGTGGCCATTAAAGGCTGGAAGGAACAGGCTGCTCTCACTCCAGACGAGGCCATCCTTGCGCTGGCCCCATACTGCGGAGCATTCCTCTACACCCACGTGGACACAGAAGGCACCATGCAGGGCTTTCCCATCGAAACGGCAAAACGCCTTCGCTCCCTCACACAGCGACAGCTCATTGTCGCCGGGGGCATTCGCGACCAGGCGGAGATTGATGCCCTCGACGCGTTCGACGTAGATGCAGTGGCCGGCATGGCCGTCTACACCGGGGCGCTCGCTACCTGATGGTCTCTTTGCGCAGCGTGACCAGGCCTACCACCAGAAAGATAGTGGCGACCAGCCCTTGCAGCCACGCCAGTTGCCAGATGTGACGCACCAGGGAAATGGAGGTAATCACAAACCAGAGCACAGCAATCAGGAACCAGATGGAAGAACGTCGCATACGCAGCAGAATAGCACTCCAGTGGTGCGGTCCTGACCAGCAGCACGACGAAGAACCTGCCTTATTGTGATAAAGGAAGGAGGGAGACCAAAATGGACAAGACATTTGCAGTCCATCCAGGAGACATCCACGGGACAAAACGATTGCCGGGACCAGGCAGCACGCAACAAAGGCAACCTGACACCACCCAGTCCTTCTTTCGGTTATGCTAATGAGTCTCCATTTATTTCGAAGGGCAGACCGGAATGACCACAAAAAAACATGCGTTGCGTCTGGCAAGGCGTCTTGATGAAGTCGGCTTCTCTGATATTGTCCAGATCCGCAACAAGGTGCTTGACCTGCGCGCCGCGGGCGAGACCGTCCACGCCTTCCACGGCGGTGAGCCTTTTTTTGAGACGCCAGAGCCAGTCAAATATGCCATGGTCCGCGCTTTGGTGGAGAACAAGACCAGATACGCACCTTCGTCGGGAATACCTGTGTTGCGCGAGGCGCTCGCCGAAAAGCTCCGTAAGCGCAACAAACTCGACGTCTCCAATGACGACGTTTTGGTCACAGCGGGAGGCGCGCACGCGCTTTATGTCGCATTTCAGGCCGTCCTTGATCCCGGCGACGACATGCTGCTCTTTTCGCCTTATTGGACGCCCATCCGCGACATGGTGACCGGAACGCAGGCGCGCGCGTTGTTTGTGCCCACAGCCACGGCACGCCGCAATGGTCTTACAAAGACGCTTGAGGAGTTTGCCACTCCCCACACGAAGGCCATTTATTACAACACTCCGCAGAACCCGTCGGGCCTCGTTTTCTCGCGCGCTGAGGCAGAGGAAGTTGCCGCCTTCGCCAGAAAGCATAACCTCATCGTGATTGCCGACGAGGCCTATGAAGACCTGGTTTACGAAGGCGAGCATGTTTCCATCGCATCGCTGCCGGGAATGGCCGAGCGCACCATCACCTGCTACACATTCTCAAAAAGCTATGGAATGACCGGGTGGCGCATTGGCTATGTGGTCGCGCAAGAGCCGTTTATGACCGGGCTGCGCAAGCTCGTGCTGTATTCGGCCAACGGAGTTTCCACGCCCACGCAATGGGCCGCGCTTGAAGCGCTCTCTCTGCCGCAAAGCTATCTGGATGACCGGCTTAAGGAATATCGCGAGCGCCGCGACCTGCTCATCAAAGGCCTCAATGATCTCGGCCTCGAGTGCGACCCGCCTGCTGGCGCGTTTTACGCCATGCCATCGGTTGCAAAAATACATAAGGACAGCCGTAAGGCCGCCGCGCTGCTGCTCGAAAAGGCGCATGTCGCCACCATTCCCGGCGTGGTCTTCGGTGCACAGGGCGAGGGCCATGTGCGATTTGGCTATTCCGTTCCGAAGCGGACGATTGAAGCGGGCCTGGAGGCACTGTCAAAATTCCTGAAATAACAGGACTTTGCCGCAGAATTCTCTGCACCGGAACATAGGCCGGCTTCGTCTAAGTAGGCATGTGCTTACAAGCATTCATAAGAAAAATTACAGCAGCAATCTTTGTCCTTTCTTTGGCAGGCATGGCGTATGGACAAACGGCTTCCGGCCCGGAGGCCCTTCCTGATGCGCCGGACGCTCAGACACAACAAACGCAGCAGAGTATGGAAGGCAAGCAGACCAAGCGCATTCTCGGAGTGATCCCGAATTTCCGCTCCGTCTCTGCAGATCAGAAGCTGCCGCCGCAATCGCCCAAAGAGAAGTTCGTTACGGCTACTCAGGACAGCTTCGACTACTCTGCATTTATCTTTGCCGGGGCACTGGCCGGTATCAGTATGGCGCAGAATTCCTATCCTGAATTCAGGACAGGCGCTGTTGGTTATGGCCGCTACTACTGGCACACGTTTGCCGACCAGGCGGTGGAAAATTACATGGTGGAAGCCATCTTTCCCTCGGCCCTCAAGCAGGATTCGCGCTATTACACGCTGGGTCATGGCGGGTTCGTCAAACGTACTGCTTATTCGTTTTCGCGTGTTCTGATTACGCGCACGGATTCAGGCAGCCAGACGTTCAACGCCTCCGAGGTCATTGGAGCAGGTGCTGCCTCCGGCGTCTCCAGCCTGTATTATCCAGGGCGCGAACGCACATGGACGAAGGTGGGCCAGCACTGGCTTACGAATGTAGGTCTCGACGGAATGACCTTCATCTTTAAGGAATTCTGGCCGGACATTAACAACGCGATCTTCCACCAGAAGCAGTAAAACTTTGCGGTGTATTTCTTTTTACAGGAATGAGACAAAGGAATTACGCTGGAATTACGCTTCGCGTATTCTTGATTGTTTCTAATCCTGAGAGGAGGAAGCGTCCATTGCGAATTGCCGGGACTTCGGCCGCGTATCCTCCCCACTACTACACACAGCAGCAGGTCGTGTGCGCCCTGCTTGAGTTCTGGGGAGAAAGCCCGGAAAAGGCGCAGGTGTTAGAGCGCCTGCACTCGCGCACTGGAGTAGACGGCCGATACTTCTCGCGCCCGCTGGAGGACTATCGCGCCCTCAATACATGGGGAAAAGCCAACGATGTCTGGATTGAAGTGGCGCAGCAGCTCGGTGAGCAGGCGATAGACGGCGCGCTCGCCTGTGCGGGGCTTTCCCGCCAGCAGATCAACGCCATCTTTTTCGTCTCGGTCACTGGCATCGCAAGCCCGTCTGTGGACGCTTTACTTGTGAATCGCATGGGCCTTTCGCCCAACATCAAACGCAATCCCATCTTTGGTCTTGGCTGCGTGGCTGGCGCTGCTGGACTAGCGCGCGCGGCCGATTATGTCCGCGCGTATCCTGACCACGTGGCGGCGCTGCTTTCTGTGGAGCTGTGCTCCCTTACATGGCAGCGTGAGGATCTTTCTGTCGCCAACCTTATCTCATCGGGACTCTTCGGAGACGGCGCGGCCGCAGTGCTGGTCGCGGGGGAGAAGACCGGACCCTCAGGCCCGCGCATTACGGCCAACTACCAGGCCTTTTATCCCCACACGCAGGACGTGATGGGCTGGAAGATTTCGGAAAAAGGCTTCAGCATCGTGCTCTCGCCGGAAGTACCCAGGGTTGTGGAAGAGAACCTGGGCCGCGACGTAGATGCATTTCTTGCTACGCAGGGGCTCACGCGCAAGGACATCGGCTCGTGGATCATGCACACGGGAGGGCCGAAGATTCTGGAAGCCAGCGCCCGATCGCTTGGGCTGGAAAATGGTGACCTGGCCATCTCATGGGAAGTGCTGCGTCGCGTGGGGAATTTGTCTTCTGCCTCGGTGCTGATTGTTCTGGATGAGGTGATGAAGCAGCATCGGCCGGCTGCTGGGACACGCAGCATTCTGGCCGCGCTCGGACCCGGCTTTTGCGCAGAGATTCTGCTTCTGGAATGGTGATTACCACAGCAAAGAGCCCGGAGCGCTGAACATCTGGCGCTCCGGAAATCAACAGGAACACCCTTTACTGGAACTGCCGGATGGCGTCCCAGACATATACGCCAATGATGGTTGCGGACAAAACACAGGTGGCGCCTGTCGCGATGCGGACAAGCGGTTGAAGGCGGGTCACCTTCTGCACAATTTCGCTCTGCTGCTGCTCTTCATGGCTTCCTGCCGGGTCAAGAAAGAGCTGGTCTTCCTCATAGCGGGTCAGTGTGCCACGGTAAGCGAGAAGGACTAAGAGGAAGGCGGTGACAGCGGCCCAGACGATCCACAGAACAAGCATGATGCTCATGGAGCACCTCGAGGTTCGATTTTGAGCCGGTCCCAGGTACGAGCGGGCCCGAACGGGAAAGGCCCGGGGGTAAGTGAGGCCGTTCGCAAATATATTAGCCCCAAATGCCTGCCTTGAATAGCACCTTTTTCCGTGATATGAAGCTGATTTGGCAACCTCTTTGTCCGCAATAGATTCCATATTGCTGAAAGTTATGACTGCCCCAGCAAAACTGGCCCGCGCACAATGGATCGCAACCCTGTTTGCCTGCATCGCCCTGTTGTGGCTTGCCGGATGCAGATCAAAGCCTGAATCTGACGAGCAGATTAAACAGCAGGCTGCCCAAACCACCCAACAGGTCAGGCAGGGCGCAAAAGAGGCCGCTGCCGACGCAAAAGTCGCCGCCGCCAATGCTGAGCGCAAGCTCAATGATGTGGCCGCCGGGGTAAAAGAAGGGCTGAAAAGCGACAGACCTGGCGCTGAGCGCGTAGACCTGAATTCCGCCACCGAAAGCCAGCTGGAGGCGCTGCCGGGAATCAACAGCGCCCGCGCCCATCGCATTATGAAAAGCCGTCCCTACAGCGACCCGGAGGACCTGGTCAGCAAGGGAATCCTCACCCAGCCTCAATACGACCGTATTTCCGGGCAGGTCACTGCAAAATAAACCGGATATGGCAATCTGAATCCCACAGCGGCGTTTTTCATCCAAATATGCTGAGAGTTTGTGCGTTAAACTTAGATCAGCAGCATTTTTAAGGAGAACCCCGCATGGCAACCACAACTGTCGCCCCCGAAACAACGGAAGTGAAGAAGACCCCCGTCACGCTTACGGACAAGGCAGTCGAAAAGGTCCGCGAGATCATGGCGACCCAGGACCCCCTTCCGGCAGGATTGCGCATTGGTGTGGTCGGTGGCGGATGTTCCGGCTTTCAGTATTCGATGTCCTTTGAAAACCAGTCCGGCATGATGGACAAGGTCTTCAATTTCGACGGTCTCAAGGTTTTTGTGGACGCCACGTCGCTCATGTATCTCAACGGCTGCGTGGTAGATTACGTCGAAACGCTGGAAGCGGCCGGCTTCAAGTTTGAGAACCCGAACACCAAGAGCACCTGCGGCTGCGGATCGTCCTTCAGCGTGTAAGATTCAACCTCCGTACGGAAGTGGAATGGGTGTGCCAAAGGGAATGCCTGGCATGCCCATTTTCTTTTTAAGATGAATCAAGGCCCCTTTCTCATGCGACGACACTCCGGAACACTGTGGTTTCTTCTCGCTTTGCTGTGCTGTGCGGCAGGCGCCCAGACATTTTCCGGAACTGTGAAGGACAAGCAGAACGCCCCTATTGCCCATGCCGTTATCACAGAAGGCGGCGGGACAACATTAGGCATGACGGCCAGCGATGGCCGCTTTTCCTTTTCTCTGAATGCGCGGGGGCCGGTCGAGGTCGAGGTCAGCGCGCCCGGATACAACACCGCCCATGCTGCGCTGGAGCCGAGCGCGGACACACACATCATCCTCACCCGGCAGGTGGAGCAGGTGATTGTGACCGCCTATCGCTCGCCACTGGAGACGCTGGACAGCCCAGCCAGCGCGCGCGTGCTCGGACGGCAGCAACTGCGCGAGGCTGCGGTGCCCGGGCTCGATGGAAAGCTGCGTCAGGTTCCGGGGCTTGAGCTTTTCCGCCGCTCCAGTTCGCTCGTGGCCAATCCCACCTCGCAGGGCATCTCATTGCGCGGACTTGGCTCGACCGCAGCCAGCCGCACATTGGTCATCTCTGACGATGTTCCTCTGAATGACCCCTTCGGCGGATGGATTCATTGGGAGGAACTGCCCGAACTCTCCGTGCAGTCCGTGGAAGTCGTACGCGGCGGAGCATCTGACCTATACGGCTCAAGCGCCATTGGCGGCGTCATCAACGTCATCACCGCGCGCCCGAAACAGAACACATTTTTGCTCAGGACCAGCGGCGGTTCTGAAAGCACGACAGACAACGGGCTGCTTGCGTCAGGAAAGCACGGGCCGTGGGCAGGGCTGTTCTCCGCAGGAATTCTGGGCACCGACGGATACACTCTGGTTGCTCCTGACCAGCGTGGCCCCATAGACCGCCCCTCGAATGTGCATGCGCAAAATGGCCTTGTGGACCTTGAGCGTGAAATACGTAACAGTAACCGTATCTTTTTACACGGCACCGGCTTTAACGAGGCCCGCGACAATGGAACGCCTGCGCAAAAAAACGGCACCCGGCTGTGGCGCTATGCAGCGGGAGCAGATGTGGGACAACTCGCACTACGCTTTTACGGCAGCACGGAACACTACCGCCAAACCTTTTCCTCCATTGCGCCAGACAGGGCCACAGAAACACTCACACGCTACGCAGAAGACCCGGCCGACGAACTCGGCGCATCCGCGCGTTGGCGCCGGCCGCTCGGGGCCACAGCACTGGTGCTCATTGGCGCAGATACGCATGATGCAAGAGCGTCAGACAATAGCACGCTCTTCACGACCAACAGCTTTCAGAACACCTCGGCGCGCCAGCGTCAGACCGGAGTGTATGGGGAAGCGCTCGCCACTCCTGCCCACTGGACACTCAGCGCTTCGGCGCGCGTAGACCACTTCTCAAACTTCGATGCGATGCAGTGGACGCCATCCGGACGCACGGCCCAGCCCTCGTTCAGCGAAACTGTCTTCGATCCGCGCATCGGCATCTCGCGACGCATTGCAACAAACTTCGCGCTGTACGCAACGGCGTTCCGCGCGTATCGCGCACCTACTGAAAACGAACTTTATCGCACGGGACAGGTCGGCCAGCAGACCACACTGCCCAATCCGAATCTGCGCTCCGAACGTGCCACCGGATGGGAGGCCGGCTTTCAGTCAGACATTCCGCAATGGAACTCGATGCTGCGCGTCAGCTCTTTCTGGACGCGGGTCAACCGTCCCATCACCGCGCTGACGCTACAGGTCAAGCCTACGTCTACATTGCTGCGGCGCGAGAACCTAGGCCAGATTGAGAGCCGCGGGATTTCTCTGGATTACGAGGCGCATCCTGCCCGATGGTTGTCGCTGGCCGGCGGATATCAATTCGCAGACGCCTCCGTCACCCGCTACGACCAGCAGCCACAGATTATCGGCAACTGGATCCCGCAGGTCGCGCGCAACATGGCAACTACGCAGTTGCGTGTCGCGAACTCGCGCATCGGTATCCTGAGCCTGCAAGGACGCATCAGCGGACGCCAGTTTGATGATGACGCCAACCGTTACCTGTTGCATGGCTATTTCCGTCTGGACGCCTATGCATCGCGCGACTTCGGCCGTCACGTGACTTTCTTCGCAGCCGCAGAAAACCTCTTCGACCGCTCGATTGAAGTGGGCCGCACACCTGTGCTTACGCTGGGAACGCCCCGAGTTGCGCGGGCCGGGTTAACGCTGCGCTTTGGCGAATAATCGCTGGCGAAGGCTACTTCACTCCACTCAACACCAGCTTGCCAATAGTTGCAAGCTGCATGTTTGAGGTGCCTTCGTAGATCTTGCCGATTTTAGCGTCGCGATAAAACTTCTCGACCGGATAATCTTTCACGAAACCGTAGCCGCCATAAATCTCCACGGCCTGGCTGGCCACGCGCTCGGCCACATGCGAAGCAAAATACTTCGCCATCGCTGCTTCGCGGATGTAATTCTTCTTCGCGTCTTTCAGGCGCGCCGCGTTGTAGACCAGCAATCGCGTGGCTTCAATCTCGGTGGCCATCTCCGCCAGCGAGAATTGCACCGCCTGGAACTCGGCAATCGGCTTGCCGAACTGCTTTCGCTCCTGCGCGTACTTTGCAGCGTAGTTCCATGCTCCCTGCGCCAGCCCCAGCATCTGTGCGCCAATACCGATGCGGCCTTCATTCAGCGTTTCAATTGCGATCTTGTATCCTTTGCCCGGCTCGCCGAGTACGTTTTCCTTTGGCACATGGCAGTCTTCCAGAATCAGCTCACAGGTGGAAGAAGCACGGATGCCGAGCTTATCTTCCTTTTTGCCGACAGAAAATCCGGGTGTGTCCTTTTCCACCAGAAACGCCGTAATGCCTTTGTACCCGGCGGAAGGATCGAGCGTGGCAAACACAATGAACAGGCCGGCTTCCTTCGCGTTCGTAATCCACAGCTTCTGCCCGTTCAGGACGTAGTGACCGTCGCGCTCTTCGGCGCGCGTCTGCAAGGCAAAGGCGTCAGAGCCGGAGCCAGCCTCAGAGAGCGCATATGCTCCGACCGTGTCCGTCGCCAGCCGGGCGAGATATTTTTTCTGCTGTTCCACGGTGCCCCAGCGCAGAAGCGCATTGATGCAGAGCGTGTTCTGCACATCCACCAGCACTCCCACCGCGGGATCTACCGCGGAGATTTCTTCCACGGCCAGTACAGCCTCAAAGAACGTTCCGCCGCTGCCGCCATGTTCTACCGGGACCTCAATCCCCATCAGGCCCAGCCCGAAGAGCTGCGGCAAAAGCCCAGAAGCAAAGTGCTGCTCTTCATCCATCTGCCGCGCCAGAGGGCCGATGGCCTGCTGTGCGAACTCGCGCACAGTAGAGCGAAAGAGCTGTTCATCTTCATTCAGTTGTGTCAATGGAGTAGCTTCAGACATAGGAAACGCCTGAGTGTAGCACAGCGGCACCGGTCATGGCCTGTTGGCACCCGCTTCCCTTCATAGCTTTTTTATCCGGAGGCGAAAAGCTCAGCACAAGGCAGGTTCATTCGGATCGCAGGCCTTCAGCGTAAGCACCAGCGAGTGCTCTTTCCGGAAGACTCCCGTGACTGTCTCTGCGCGGTCGAGCTCCTTAAAATCTCCCGCTGCGGTAATGGACCAGCGATTGCCGCAGGTTGCAGCCAGCCCTTCGCGCGCAAGATAGGCAAAGCAGCCTACCATGCGCCTGGCGAGCGAGGCGCGAACCTCCCGCTGAGGAAAGAAGACCGTTCCGTGCGCGTCTGTCAGCGTCTGCGCAAGATTTTCCTGCCGCTCTGAAGAAGTCTGCTGCCAAAGTTCGCTTACGCCTGCGTTAGACAGCGGCGTACCAAACTGGTCCACAAGGGTCACACGGTAGGCGGGCACCACCATCAGCTCTTTGGGATAAAAAAGCAGCGCCAGCACCACAATCGCCATGGCCCACCAGACCCATTGTTTTCTGCCCACCATCGTCAAGTCACCTTCGTAACTTTCCTTTTGCCGCGCCATCCACCTAGCCTGAATGGCATGAAACGCCCGCTGTTTGCCTTTCTCGTCCTGGCCGTAGCCCCTGTCTTTGCTGCATCCAAACCACACGTCGTAGGGCTTGGGGCCGTCAAGCGCGTCCCTTATTCCGTGCAGGGCGATCCAGCCGGGGCCGCGGCAGATGAAAAAGAGCTGCGGGTGCGCCCTCTTATCGTAGACGGAAAACTCAAGGAATGGACCACCGGCGAATCGCACGATGTGACCGACCGCACCTTTGCCGTACGGCGCGCCCTGCGGCTCAATGACGCTCTGCCGACGGAGAAGACCGAGCACTGGGTCTGGCAGCGCGGGCCATGGCTTCTGGTAGACCGCGTCTCCGGGCACATCACGGCCGTCAAACTGCCCGAATACGACCCCGCCGTTTCCCGCGTCGTCTGGTTTCGCGACTACGCAGCCTATTGCGGACTCACCGCCAGCGGCAAGCAGTTGTATGCAGTCGTTGCGCAGGTGGCTGCGCGCAAGCCTGTTCTGGCCAAAAAACTAGGCGCCTGGGACCTGGCCGACCATCCTGATCCGGCCTGCGCTCCCGCAGCCTGGCAGCGTGATCCTTTGCGCATCACCTTCCAGCCCACAGGCGGAGCGCAGGTCAGCTTTGATCTCGTAGGAGCGTCCGCCGTACTGGTGGAAGACGGCGAGGCCGGAGGAGAGGACAGCCAATAAAACAGCTACTTCGCTTTCTCAAAATCCAGCGCGGCAGAATTAATGCAGTAGCGCAGGCCCGTCGGCTGCGGACCATCTGGAAAGACATGGCCCAGATGCGCGCCGCACCGGGCACAGATCACCTCCACGCGCCGCATTCCGTGGCTCAGGTCTTCGTGGGTCTCCACGGCCTCAGTGTTTGCGGGCAGCCAGAAGCTCGGCCATCCGCTGCCTGACTCGAACTTCTTGTCAGAGGTAAACAACTCCGCGCCGCAGGCCACGCAGCGGTAAATGCCATCTTCGTGGTTGTAATAGAGCCTGCCGGTAAACGGCGGCTCGGTGCCCTTCTCGCGCGTGATATGGAACTGCTCCGGACTCAGCAGTTTGCGCCACTCCTCTTCCGTGCGGTGGATCTTCTCAACGGCCATGCGCCCTCCTCTCTTTGTTCAGATGATCAGATTCTGGCGATGGCTTCAATCTCCACCAGGCCGTCTTTGGGCAACCGGGCCACTTCCACTGTGGAGCGGGCCGGAGCGACCACACCTTCCGGAGCAAAATACCTGCCGTAAATCGCATTCATCGCGGCAAAATCGCCCATGTTCTTGAGGAAAACCGTTGTTTTTACTACGTTTTTTAGCCCAGTACCTGCGGCCTCAAGCACGGCCTTCAGGTTTTCGATGGCGCGAGTGGTCTGCGCTTCAATTCCGCCCTCTACGACGGCCCCGGTTGCCGGGTCGAGGCCAACCTGGCCGGAGGTGTAAAGAAAATCTCCGCTGCGCACCGCCTGAGAATATGGTCCGATGGCCGCCGGGGCGCCTGGAGTGGAAACAGCATGTTTTACGCTCATGCAGCTATTGTGTCATCCCGCGGCGAAGAACATCCAGAAATCCGAGGTTGAATGAGCTCCAGAATACTTGCAAAATAAAAGTATTTCTTGATAAGGTGGTTCACGTGCCTGAAAAGGCAAACACAGTACGCAGGTCAGGGTGCCCGGTCAGCATTGCGCTGGATGTATTCGGTGACAAGTGGTCCTTGCTGATCGTGCGGGATTTGATGGTGAAGGGTTTCCGGCAGTATAAGGAGTTCCTTGGGTCCGGGGAAGGCATTGCTACCAACATTCTGGCCGACCGTCTGAAGAAGCTCGAAGCAGCGGGCATTGTCCAGGCAGAAGCGGATGAAAGCGACGCCCGAAAGCTCAACTACCGGCTCACGGAAAAGGGCATTGACCTGGCCCCTGTGCTGCTGGAACTACTGGTCTGGAGTGCGCGGCACGAGCAGACCGGAGTGCCTTGCGGGGTGATTGCCGAGATGGCGAAAGACCGGGAAGGCCTTCTGAAAGAAGTCCGTAGGCGTTGGGAACAGCGCGATCCCACGCCGGTCTTACCGTGGCTCGAGCGCAGGAAGTAAGAGGAGGAAACGTGAGCAAAGTCAGAGTGCTGGTGGGTACGCGCAAAGGTGCATTCATTCTTACCGCCGACGGCAAGCGCGACAAGTGGGAAGTAAGCGGCCCGCATTTTGCAGGATGGGAGATCTACCACATGAAAGGCTCACCGGTAGAACCTGATCGCATCTACGCCTCACAGAGCAGCGGCTGGTTCGGGCAGGTCATCCAGCGCTCGAGCGACGGCGGAAAGACATGGGAGACACCCGGCGGTGGCGTCGGCAAATCACCCGAAGGCTTCCCCATCGGCGAAAGCAACCGCTTCGTATACGATACTTCTTCCGAAACAGGCGCGCCCCTCACCACCCACCAGTGGTATGACGGCACGCAGCACCCATGGGAGTTCAAGCGGGTCTGGCATCTGGAGCCGTCGCTCACGGACCCGGACACGGTGTATGCCGGGGTGGAAGACGCGGCCATCTTCCGTTCGACCGATGGTGCGCACTCCTGGCATGAGCTTCCCGGCCTGCGCGGTAACGGGACCGGTCCGCGCTGGCAGCCCGGAGCAGGCGGCATGTGCCTGCACACCATCATTCTGGACCGCACGAATCCGCAGCGCATGTACATTGCCATCTCTGCCGCGGGCGCTTTCCGCACCGATGACGGCGGCAAGTCCTGGACCCCCATCAACCGTGGTCTGCGCTCGCAGTTTCTGCCTGACGAGGACGCAGAAGTGGGGCACTGCGTGCACCACATCGCCATGCATCCATCGCGACCCGACACGCTCTTTATGCAGAAGCACTGGGACGTGATGCGCAGCGACAACGCGGGCGACATGTGGAAAGAAATCAGTGGCAATCTGCCCACAGACTTCGGCTTTGTGATTGATGTGCATGCGCACGAGCCAGAGACCGTCTACGTGGTCCCCATCAAGAGCGATTCCGAGCACTACCCGCTCGACGGAAAGCTGCAGGTCTTCCGCAGCCGCTCTGGCGGAAACGAGTGGGAACCGCTGACCAGGGGCCTTCCGCAAAGCAACTGTTACGTAAACGTGTTGCGCGATGCCATGGCCGTAGACTCGCTGGACAAATGCGGCATCTACTTCGGCACCACTGGCGGCCAGGTCTTTGCTTCATCGGATGCGGGTGACTCATGGTTCCCGATTGTGGGCCATCTGCCTCCTGTGCTTTCAGTGGAAGTACAGACATTGAGTTAAGAGGCCAGCGAACCCAAAATTGACTACTTCAGGGCCGCGGATGTTTCGGCCCGTGGAGTTAACCGGGAACACTTGGTACCCGCTCATAGGAGAGATGATGGTCAGGGGAATTACTCCGTTTTTATGGTTTCAGGACGATGCGCAGGATGTGGTGCAACACTATCTTTCCATTTTTCGTAACGCAATGATCATTCGCAGCATGCAGGTGAATGGCGGATATAAAGTTGTTGATTTTGAACTGGAGGGCAGTCGTTTTACGGCGTTCAGCGGCCCGTCGAACTTTGCTTTTACCGAAGCTGTGTCGCTGATGGTGTACTGCGATAGCCAGCAAGAGATTGATCACTTCTGGGAGAGGCTCTCTGAAGGTGGAGAAAAAAGCCGTTGTGGCTGGCTGAAAGACAAATTCGGTCTCTCCTGGCAGATCGTCCCCGCAAATTTGTCGAAACTGCTCAGCGGCGGCCCCGAACAGTCTAAAGCCGTGATGGCCGAGGTCATGAAAATGGACAAGCTGATCATTGCTGATATGGAACGCGCTTACGAGCGTACCAACGCATGAGCACCATTCGCATTCTTTTACCGCAGCACCTGCGCACGCTGGCCCACGTCAAAGACGAGGTGCTGCTCGAGGTCGAAAGCAGCCCGACCATTGGCTCTGTGCTGGACGCGCTCGAAGCGAAGTATCCAGCGCTCTGCGGGACCATCCGCGACCACGGCACGAAAAAGCGCCGCGCTTTTTTGCGCTACTTTGCCTGCGAAAACGATTTGTCGCACGAACCAGCCGACACGCCTCTGCCCAGAGCCGTTGTAACTGGAAAAGAGCCATTTATTGTTCTTGGAGCCATTGCCGGAGGATAGAATCCATTTCTATATCAGCGAAAACCCTATTGTGAACGGAGCGAAAGCCAATGAAAATTGTGGTAATCATCGCGCGCATTCTGCTGGGCCTCCTGTTTTTTGTTTTCGGCCTGAACGGATTCCTGTATTTCATCCCGATGCCGCCTATGCCCCCGAGTGATGCTACGACCTTCTCTCTCATTCTGATGAGGTCGCATTACCTTTATCTGATTTCCGGCACGCAGGTTGTGGCTGGTTTTCTGTTGCTGATTGGCCAGTTTGTAGCGCTAGCAGAGGTGCTGCTTGCTGCCATGCTGGCGAACATTCTGGTGTTTCACATTACGCTGATGCACCAGGGGATTGGCATGGGGATTTTGGGCTTAGTGCTGTGGCTGATTGTAGCGTGGGGATATCGGGCGCAGCTTCTGCCGATTCTGGCAAGGAAGCCAGCAGTGGAGTGACTGCTTTACCCTGAACGAAGCACAGTCGAAGCCTGTACCTGAAGGGGATTACTCCTATAGATAGAGCAGGAGAGCCTGCGTCTGGCCCAGAATGAGGAAAAATCGGAAGAATTTGTGCTCTGAGAGCTGAACGCTGCGTCGTGTCAATACGCCTGGAGCTGCTCCACCGGCAGGCGCACCTGGAAGCAGGTAGCGCCTGGCTCGGATTGCACCTGGACGTATCCGCGGTGCTTGCGGACAATGCGCTGCACGGTATCGAGGCCAAGACCCAAGCCGCAACCCGGGGCCTTTGTGGTGAAGAACGGCTCAAAGATGCGGTCCTGCAGCTCGGGCGGAATGCCTGGGCCATCGTCCCACACTTCGATGAGCAGCATGTCTCCGGAAGGTTGAACGCTGAGCGTGATCTTTCCGCGGTCCTGAATGGCGTCGAGCGCATTTTCAAGCAGGGCCATCCATACCTGATTCAGCTCGCTTGCGTATGCGCTGATGCGCGGCAGGTCCGCGGCATAGCGCCGCTCCACCTGCACATGCTGCATGCGCGACTGCAACATGGAAAGTGTATTTTCAAGGCCCTGCGGAATGTCTACTTCCTGGATCGGCGCCTGGTCCATATAGGAGTAGTCCTTGATGGCGCGAATCAGGTCAAAGATGCGTGCTGTCGAGTCCAGCATCGCATTGGCCATGTTTTCTGCGCGCTGCGAAGAGGCAAACTGCGAGAGGACCACGGTAAGTCCGTGTGCATCAAGAAACTGAGTCAGCGGCTCAATCTGAGCAGGATCAATACCGGCCTCAGCCAGCTCTGGCGCGATCTTCCACGCGGACTCCACATTGTGCTCGCGCAGCCACACGAGTAAAGCATCTTCGCGCGCTGCGTACTCGGCGGGGTTCCCATTGTGACGCTTGGCATGTTCGCGTACGGACTGCTGCCAGTTGTGCACCTGCGCAATGGCTTCGTCCGCAAGACAAAGGCTGCCGAGGCGAAACTTTTCATAGCCGTATACACGCAACTCATCCAGCAAACCCGAGGCAGCGCGCTGGGCGGCGGATGCGGGATTGTTCAGCTCATGCGCAAGATTGCCGGCCAGCTTGCCCAGCGCATTCAGCTTTTCCGTCTGCTGCTCCATGCGCGTGACTTCGCGCACACGGTCCAGCAGCACGCCGACGCAGCGCTGCGTCATGGAGGGGACAGCCTTCAGCATTTCCGGGAAAATTTCGCGCGGATACACAAGCGCCCACGTAGGCGCAACAGCGTAGCCATGGCCGCCATAGGTTTTCATCCGCGAAAAAGGCAGCAGGCCAGAGATTTGACCGGAGCGGCCAATCCACAGCGCTGAGGGACCGTGCTCGCGGCGGACATGGACCTCGCCTTTGAGCATAATGGTCATTTCCGTGGCCGCTTCGCCTTCGCGGAAAATCGTTGTTCCTGGCTCGGCAAAGCGCTCCTGGCCGTGGGTTGCCAGCCATTCGTAGTCCGCTTCCTCCATCCCATGCAGGGCCGCAACCCGCTTGAGTGCTGCGACAATTTCAGGCACTGGCGTGGGCGATTTCGGAATGAGGCTTTCTGCGGGGGGCGCGATGCTGGCTGTGTTCATAGGCCTGACCTGTTTAGATGGTAAATCTTAGACGATTTCCCCGCAGCGTGGCCGTCAAGAAACTGTCAAATTGAAACGATTGACATCTTTTTTTTGCGCACCATAAGTCTTTTAAACCATGAGGTGGTGCGACCGTAATCCAGGAGATTCCCGACTTGCCAATCTGCGCATTGGATGGGACGGAGATGATACCTTTTATTTCCTCAAGTTTCTAAGAGATACCCAGCCACCAGGATTTGAAATTGTGGCTGCGACGCCTTAATTAATTGGCATGTGGACGCTGCATTTCAATCTTTCGTTCGGGCATTGCATCAATCAAACGGTTCAGCCGCGTGACGGAAACGGGCTGCGTGCTTTTTAGTTTGATGCGCCCGTCCTCACCCAGCAGATATATGGAAAACTCATTTCCCGGAACATGGAATGATGCGCGAATCGCCGCCTGCTCCTTGCTGCTAAGCACTTCATATGGCGTATCCAGCGGAGGCTGGTATCCATCCGTCTTCGCTGGCACGGGAAGAAACAGGACGAAGCGGTCCATCATATCGTCGGCAGCGCTGTCCAGATAAGCCTGCTGTTTCAGCAACCGTGGGTCTTTTCCCGTTGGACTGAAGACCAGCAGCGGACGGTAACAATGTCGCATCTGCGCCAGCGTTTCCGGGCGTGTTGCACACTTGAGGCTCGCCTGCGAAAATGCGGCCGCAGACGTAAGCAGGAGTATGGCGAGAAGGGGGAGTCGCATCGTCATACGTTCGTTGTTCGTCTCCAGTCCCCAGTACTCGAAAACCTGGAACTAAGAACCGGAGACTGTTTAACTGAGAACTGTCTTACGCCTTCGCCGTCTCAGTTTGCAGCGCGGGCTGAGGCACTCCGTCCTTTACCTCCACCGGATCAAGGAATGGCATGGCCGAGCGCAGCTTTGCGCCTACTTCTTCAATCTGGTGCTGTGCTTCTTTTTTCCGCGTCTCGTGGAACTTCTTTGAGCCGCTCTTGTTTTCTTCAATCCAGTTTCTGGCAAAGGTGCCGTCCTGGATTTCAGCAAGCAGCTTTTTCATCGCCTTACGTGTTTCATCCGTCACAATGCGCGGCCCGGCGGTGTAATCGCCGTACTCGGCCGTGTTTGAGATGGAGTAACGCATGTAGGTGAGTCCGCCGCGATACATCAGGTCTACGATGAGCTTCAGCTCGTGCAGGCACTCAAAATAGGCCAGCTCAGGCTGGTATCCCGCTTCGACGAGGGTGTCGAAGCCCGCCTTCACCAGAGCGGCGGTGCCTCCGCAAAGGACAGCCTGCTCGCCGAAGAGGTCAGTCTCGGTCTCTTCCTTGAAGGTGGTTTCAAGCACTCCGGCGCGGGTGCAGCCAATGCCTTTGGCATAGGAGAGAGCGAGGGCCAGCGTGTTGCCGCTCGCGTCCTGATGCACGGCGACAAGGCCGGGTGTGCCTCCGCCTTCCTGAAAGACTTCGCGCACACGATGGCCCGGAGCTTTGGGCGCCGCAAGAAATACATCTACGCCCGCAGGAGGCTGAATGGTGCCATAGCGGATGTTAAATCCGTGGGCAAAGGCCAGCGCCTTGCCCGGCTTCAGGTGCTGCGCGATTTCTTTGTTGTAGAGCTCGCCCTGCGTTTCATCCGGCGTGAGAATCATGATGACGTCGGCCCATGCGGCGGCATCGGCAATCGTGGTGACTTCAAGTCCGGCCTTCTTTGCCTTGTCAATGGACCTGCTCGAAGCAGGCAGCCCGACGCGCACATGCACACCGGAGTCCTTAAGGTTGAGCGCATGGGCATGGCCCTGCGAGCCGTAGCCGATGATGGCCACTTTCTTCTGCTGGATCAGTGAGAGGTCCGCGTCGTGGTCGTGGTAGGTCTTCGCCATTCTGTGTTTTTCCCTTCAGTTGTTCTCGTGTTTTGATGTGAAATATCTTTTCGTAAGAGCATCCAGCTCTTTGCTGTGATAAAAGTCGATACACTTCATCATGTTGAATGAGGTGTCCGCTAAACCTGAATAGTGCCGCTCTAAAAACTTTTTGCCTAATTTATTGGCTTCTGTGTACGCTTCCGATTAACAATGCAGGTGAGTGCAACCAAAACTCTCATAAACATCATTGCTACTGCGGCAACTGCGATTCTTCTCCGCTTTCCGCCGTTACATTCGGCTCCAGAATTTCTGCTTCCGGCACGCCTGCGATGCGCATGGCTTCCATGACGCGGCTGGTGTGGCGTCCGCGGCGCATCACCATGCGTCCGGTACGCGCGACTTCCAGAATTTCATCCCCGCTCTCCATCAGCACCTGAATCAGGCCTTCAATCTTGCTGGAGACTCCGGTGATCTCAATCATCAGCGACTCGGGCGCAAGGTCCACAATGCGCGCGCGGAAGACCTCGACCAACTCGAAGATGTGCGACCGCGTCTGCGGCGTGGCGGCGACCTTGATCAGCGCCAGCTCGCGCGTGACACAGGCATACTGGCCCACATCGTCTACTTCAAGGATATTTTCGAGCTTATAAAGACTCGCCGTGATGCGATGTCCTGCCGTCGGTGACGCTTCAGCGACAATCGTCATGCGCGAGACACCCTCACGCTCCGAACGTCCCACCGTGAGCGAGACAATGTTCACATTCAGACGGCGAAAGAGCGAGGCCACGCGCGTGAGCACGCCCGGCTTGTCTTCCACGAGTGCGACAAATGTATGCAACATAATTAGCCTCTGGCTGCGAGCTATCAGCTACTAGCCCAAATCCTGATTCGTTCTTCCTCTGGCTACTAGTTACCAGCCATCTTTTACGCGTCCTCCGCAGTTTCAATCAGCGGATTGTCCGGTCGCCGGATCATCTCATGCAGTGCCTTGCCCTGCGGAATCATCGGGTAGACCGAGTCTTCTTTCTCCACGTGGAAATTAATCAGAAACGGGCCCTTTTTCTCGCGCGCAGATTTCACGGCGGGAAGTACCTCGGAACGTTTCGTCACCGTTGCGCCTGCAATGCCGTGCGCATCGGCGAGCTTCACGAAATCCGGGCTGAGAATCGGCGAGGAAGCATAGTTCTTCTCATAGAAGAACTCCTGCCACTGCCGCACCATGCCAAGAAAGCCGTTGTTGATGATGGCAATGTTCAGGTCGAGATTTTCCTGCGCGATGGTCGAGAGCTCGCAGGCCGTCATCTGGATGCCGCCGTCTCCGGCAATCACCCACACTTCCTTGTCTGGGCAGGCCACTTTTGCTCCGATGGCAGCTGGCAGCGCAAAGCCCATCGTGCCCAGCCCGCCGGAGGTGACCAGCGTGCGCGGCTCATCGTGCTTGTAGTACTGCGCCTCCCACATCTGGTGCTGGCCTACGTCGGTGACGATGATCGCTTTGCCGCCGGTCGCATTCCACAGATCATTGATGACGTGCGCCGCGTAGAGATGGCCATTGTCCGGCAGGTTCCTGATGTCCCGGACAGCGCACTCACCCTTCATTTCGTTGATCTCGCGCACCCAGGGCGAGCTTTTGCAGGTGGGGATCTGCGGCAGCAGAATTTCCAGAATCTGCCTGAGGTCGCCGACCAGCGCAACATCTACCTTGACGTTCTTGTTGATCTCCGCCGGATCAATCTCAATGTGGACCTTCTTTGCATTTGGCGCGTAGGTGGCGAGCGTCCCTGTCACGCGATCATCAAAGCGCATACCACAGGCGACGAGCAGGTCCGCGTTCTGAATGGCGTTGTTCACCCACGCCTCGCCGTGCATGCCCATCATGCCCAGCGACAGCTCATGCGAAGCAGGGAATGCACCGAGGCCCAACAGCGTGGAGGCCACGGGAATCTGCGCGCGTTCGGCCAGCGTGCGCACCTGCTCAAAGGCACCGGACTGGATGATGCCGTGTCCGGCAAGAATCACAGGACGCTTGGCTTCACGAATCAGCTTTGCTGCGTCTGAGATGGAGTCTGCGCTGTGGCCGCGCATGGGGTGTGGGCGGTACGGCTTCGGCGCGGCTGCCTCAAAGTTGAACTCCGCCGTGGCCTGCTGCGCGTCTTTTGTGATGTCCACCAGCACCGGGCCGGGGCGCCCGGACTTTGCCACCAGGAAGGCCTCGCGCAGTGCTGGGGCGATGTCTTCGGCGCGCGTCACCAGATAGTTATGCTTGGTGATCGGGAGCGTGATGCCGGTGATGTCCACTTCCTGAAAGGCATCGGTGCCCAGCACCTTCGATGAGACCTGCCCGGTGATGCAGACGATGGGCACCGAGTCCATCATGGCCGTGGCAAGTCCGGTGACCATGTTGGTTGCGCCCGGGCCGGAGGTCGCCATGGCCACGCCAACTTTGCCCGAAGCGCGCGCATAGCCATCGGCCATGTGCGTTGCGCCCTGTTCGTGCCGCGTGAGAATATGCCGGACGGGAAACTTTCGCATCGCGTCATACACAGGCAGAATGGCCCCGCCCGGATATCCAAAGACATCGGTGACACCTTCGCCTACGAGCGTGGCCCAGACAATTTCCGAGCCGGTAAGACGGGTGTTCTGCGGTGTTGAGCTCATGATGTGTGACTCCTTATGAATGAAAACGGGTCCTTCGACTCCGCTTCGCTCAGGATGACAGCGTTTCTGGTTTGCAATCTCCAGGTGCCCCACATCTCGCAGAGATGTGGGGAATTCCACCACACTTAATTCGTCACCGCACCCAGCGATGCCGATGAAACCGTATCTGCATACTTCCGGAAGACGCCGCGCTGAAACTTCGGCTCGGGGACCTTCCAGTCTTTCAGGCGTGACTTCAATTCCTCATCCGAGACCTCGACGTCAAGCTTACGGTTCGGAATATCGAAGTGGATGATGTCGCCCTCGTGGATCGCTGCAATCGGGCCGCCCATCGCCGCTTCTGGTGAAACGTGGCCCGCCATCAGCCCACGCGTTGCGCCGGAGAAGCGCCCGTCGGTCAGCAGCGCAACCGTCTCAGACAATTCAGGAATGCCGACGATCGCGGCTGTGACCTGAAGCATCTCGCGCATGCCCGGCCCGCCGCGCGGCCCCTCATAGCGAATCACAAGAACATCATTCGGCCTGATCTTTCCATGCTCAACCGCAGCAAAGGCCTCTTCTTCGCAATTGAAGACACGGGCCGGGCCACGATGCTCGAGCCGGTTGTGGCCCGCGACCTTGATCACGCAGCCTTCCGGAGCAATGTTGCCCTTCAGAATTACCAGTCCGCCCGTGGGTTTGATGGCCTTGCTTGCCGGATGAATCACGTCCTGATCAGGGGCCTCTTTTGCCTGCGCTGCTTCTTCGGCCAGCGTGTGTCCGCTGACGTTGATGCAGTCCTTGTGCAGATAACCGGCTTCAATCAGGCGGTGCGCAAGCAGGCGGCTTCCGCCGGCATTGTAGTAATCGGCTGCAACATATTTGCCGCCGGGCTTGAGGTCGCAGAGCAGCGGAGTCGCTTTGCTGATGCGATCAAAATCATCTACAGAAAGCTTGATTCCCGCCTCATGCGCTATCGCAATCAGGTGCAGCACCGCGTTCGTGGACCCTCCGGAGGCAACCACGCTGATGATGGCATTTTCAAGCGCCTCGCGCGTAATAATCTGCCGCGGACGCAGGTCTTTGCGTGCCAGATCCATAATGATAGTGCCGACCTTGCGCGACACCGCGAGTTTGTCTGTGACGAATGCCGGGACCGTGGAAAGCCCAAAGGGTGAAATGCCCAGAAACTCGCAGGCAATGGCCATGGTGTTGGCGGTAAACTGACCGCCACAGGCGCCCGCACCCGGACAGGCGTTGGCTTCAATCACTTCCAGTCCAGCATCATCCAACTTTCCGGCGGAGTGCGCACCAATCGCTTCAAAGACGTCCTGAATTGTCAGATCGCGCCGATTTGCATGTCCCGGCGCAATTGAGCCGCCGTAGACCATCAATCCCGGCACATCGAGACGCGCCAGCGCCATCACGGTCCCCGGCATGTTCTTGTCGCATCCGGCAATGCAGACGAGGCCGTCGAAAAGATTTCCGCGCGCGACGAGCTCGATGGAGTCGGCGATGACTTCGCGGCTTACCAGAGAGGCCTTCATGCCCTCGGTGCCCATGGTGATGCCGTCGGAAATGGTGATGGTATTGAACTCCATCGGCGTGCCGCCTGCTTCACGAATCCCTTGCTTGATGGCGTCGGCAATCTGGCGCAGATGAAAGTTGCAGGGACCGATCTCAGTCCAGGTATTCGCAATGCCAATAATCGGCTTATGCAGGTCTTCCTTGCTGAAGCCGATGCTGCGCAGCATGGCGCGCGCTCCGGCGCGGTTCGGCCCCTCGGTAAGGGCCACGCTTCTCCGTTTTGCCTTGTCCAATCCGTCTGAACTCAATGTCCTCTCCATCTATGTGTTGTCATTCTGGGCGAAGCGTCTGGCCCACATCGCCAAGAATCTTCGTCGCGTTGCTCCTCAGAATGACGATCCGTTCCTTCACGCCTTCGGTGCGTACCAGAATTCCTTGTTGTGCTTCTGCTCAAACTGGTCAATCGCCGCAGCATGACGCAGCGTCAGCCCAATGTCGTCCAACCCTTCCAGCAGGCAATACCGCCGGAAAGGGTCCATCGAAAACTTTGTTTCAAATCCCTGTTCATCGCGGATGGTCTCGTCTTCAAGCGAAACCGTCAGCTTGTAGCCTTCTGTCTTCGCCGCGCGATCCAGAAGCAGTTGCACCTGCTCCTCGGGGAGTGTAATCAGCAGAATGCCGTTCTTGCCCGCATTCGAATGGAAGATATCGGCAAATGTAGGAGCAATCACACAACGAAAGCCAAAGTCGGCCAGCGCCCAGGCGGCATGCTCACGCGACGAGCCGCAGCCAAAATTTTTGGCTGTTACCAGAATCTGCGAGCCTTTGTAGCGCGGCTGGTTGATCTCAAAGTTCGGGTCCTGCCGCCAGTCAAAAAACAGAAACTCGCCGTATCCGGTGCGCTCAATGCGCTTGAGGAACTGCTTTGGAATGATCTGGTCCGTGTCCACATTGGCGCGGTCCAGCGGTGTAACAACAGAAGTAAGTGTGCGGAACGGCTGCATTAGACCAGCACCTCTTCGTTTCTGAATTCCCATTGACGAATGTCGGTGAAGTGGCCGGTAATCGCGGCAGCGGCGGCCATCTGCGGGCTGACCAGGTGCGTGCGTCCACCGCGTCCCTGGCGGCCTTCAAAGTTGCGGTTGCTGGTCGAGGCGCAGCGCTCACCCGGCTGCAGAATGTCCGGGTTCATGCCCAGGCACATCGAGCAGCCCGGCTCGCGCCACTCAAATCCCGCTTCGATAAAGATTTTGTCCAGGCCCTCTTTTTCCGCCTGCGTTTTCACCTGGTGCGACCCAGGAACGACCATCGCGCGCACGCTCGGGCTGACGCGATATCCGGCGACCACTTTCGCAGCCGCGCGCAGGTCTTCAATGCGCGAGTTGGTGCAGGAGCCAAGAAAGACGCGGTCAATGGTCACGTCTTCAATAGGCGTATTCGCCTTCAGGCCCATATACTCAAGCGCGCGCTCAAAGGCTTTGCGGTCCGCCTCATCTTTCACGCTGGCCGGGTCAGGTACACGGTCCGTGACCGCAACCACCATGCCCGGGTTCGTGCCCCAGGTAACATAAGGCACAAGCTCTTCTGCCGGAATCAGCAGCTCGCGGTCAAACCTGGCGCCTTCGTCGGTCTTCAGTTCACGCCACGCGGCAACGGCCTTCTCCCAGGCCTCGCCTTTGGGAGCGAAGCGGCGACCCTTGAGGTAGGCAAAGGTCGTTTCATCGGGAGCAATCATGCCCGCACGTGCGCCGGCTTCAATGCTCATGTTGCAGATGGTCATGCGGCCTTCCATCGAAAGCGAGCGGATGGTCGAGCCTGCATACTCGATGACGTATCCAGTGGCACCGTCAGTGCCAATACGCCCGATGATGCCGAGAATGATGTCCTTGGCCGTCACGCCATAAGGCAGCCCACCTTCGACCGAGATGCGAAAGGTCTTCGGCCTTGACTGCGGCAGGCACTGCGTCGCCATGACATGCTCGACCTCTGATGTACCAATGCCAAAGGCCAGCGCGCCAAATGCTCCGTGCGTCGAAGTGTGTGAGTCACCGCAGACAATCGTCATGCCCGGCTTGGTCAGCCCCAGCTCGGGCCCAATGACGTGCACGATCCCCTGGTTGGGCGATTGAATGTCGTAGAACTCAACGCCGAATTCAGCGCAGTTTTTGCGCAGCGTCTCAATCTGCTTGGCGGCAATGGCATCTTCAATCACCAGCCGGTTTGTCGTGGGGACGTTGTGGTCCACTGTGGCCACAGTGCGGTCCGCACGGCGCAGCTTGCGCCCAGACAGACGAAGGCCATCAAACGCCTGGGGCGATGTGACCTCATGCACAAGGTGCAGATCAATGTAGAGCAGCGCAGGCTCATTCGCCGGCTCGGCTACAAGATGCTGCTCCCATACTTTTTGAAAAAGTGTTTTTGGTGCGCTCATGAAGCATCCCGATATTTTTGAAGGGCACGACCTCAGCCGTGCGAGTTTCTTACCACTGGGTACCACACATCTCGAAGAGATGCAGGTTGACTTGAATAGCCCCATGTCTCTCAGAGACACGAAGCACCCGTACGTACTTAGACCGCGTGCAGCGCCTGACGCTTATCAATCAGCTCATTCAGAACGCCGTGTACCTGCCGACCCATCTCCTGCGTGGAGAGGACCATCTTCTTGTCCTTCTCGCTACGCGCCAGGTCCGCTGTGCGGTAGCCTTGCTCCAGCACCTTGCGTACGGCAGTTTCCACTGCCTGCGCGTCCTGTTCGAGGTTCGCCGAGTGCCGCAGCAGCATCGCCGCCGTCAGAATCGCGCCCAGCGGATTGGCAATGCCTCTACCCGCAATATCAGGCGCTGAGCCGTGCACCGGCTCATACAGATTCACCTTGCCGCCGACGGTCGCTGAAGGCAGCATGCCCAGCGAGCCGGTAATCACAGCCGATTCATCCGAGAGAATGTCGCCGAAGAGGTTCTCTGTCAGCACCACGTCATAGTTGCGCGGAACATTCATCAGGTGCATGGACATCGCATCCACATACTGGTGTTCGAGCGCGACCTCGGGATATTCCTTCGCTACTTCCGCCACCGTCGCACGCCAGAGCTGCGAAACTTCGAGCACATTGGCCTTGTCCACAGACGTGACTTTCTTGCGGCGCTTCTGTGCCAGCTCAAAGGCCACACGGGCCACGCGCGTGACCTCATCGCGGGTATAGCGCATTGTGTTCCAGGCTGAATGTGCTTCGCGGTCCCAGGCGCGCGGCTCGCCAAAGTAGAGACCACCCAGCAGCTCGCGCACAAAGAGGATGTCCGTACCGTCAATCACTTCGGGCTTCAACGGAGAATTCGACGCCAGTGCCGGATGCGCAAACGCAGGACGCAGATTGGCAAATCCACCGAGCGCCTGTCGAATCTGCAGCAGCCCGGCCTCCGGCCGCTTGTCCGGAGGCAACGAGTTGAACTCATTTCCGCCGACCGCGCCCAGCAGAACAGCATCGCTTTCAAGGGCCGCATCCAGCGTGGCTGTGGGCAGCGGAGTGCCCTGCGCCTTGATGGCAACGCCGCCAATCAGCGCCTCACGGAACTCAAAATCATGCCCGCCCAGCTCTGCGACGGAACGCAGAACGCGAAGGGCCTCGCCGGTTACTTCCGGCCCAATGCCATCTCCGGCAACAACAAGAATCTTCAGCTTCATCCGATGCGGTTCTCCAACAATTTCCGGGGCGAAAGCCCCTCCGGCTTGAGCCTCTGTTTCACCGACTAAAGGTCCGGTGAAAAACGGCGGTCTGAGTAAGGGGCTTCAGCCCCGGCCTTTTAGCAGACTTACGCTTCGCCCACCGTCTCGGCCGCAATCAAATCCGCATGCCGCTTATGGTGCGCTACAAGGTTGATCAGGTCCAGGTCATAGACCGCCTTTTTGCGGTCAGCCAGCTCGGTAAACGCGTGATACGCCGCGTCCAGGTCTTCTGCATTCAGGTCATAGCCCAGGGCCAGCAGGCGCGAGCGCAGCGCGTGCCGTCCGGAGTGCTTGCCCAACACCATCCTGTTCGACGGCACACCCACCGATTCGGGTGTCATGATCTCGTAGGTCAGTGGGTTTGAAAGCACACCATGCTGGTGGATGCCCGCCTCATGTGCAAAGGCATTGCCGCCCACAATCGCCTTATTAGGCGAAGGCCCAAAGCTGATGATCTGCGCCAGTTGCTGGCTTACCGGGTACAGCTTTTCGAGCTTCAGCCCATGCTGCTTTTGAAAATGGTTTTCTCGCACCATCAGCGCCGCCGCTATCTCTTCCAGCGCTGCATTGCCCGCGCGCTCGCCAATGCCGTTGATGGTGCACTCCACCTGACGCGCCCCGCCTTCAATCGCAGCAAGAGAATTGGCGACCGCCAGACCCAGATCATTATGGCAATGCGCTGAGAAGACGACCTTGTCCGCCCCTGGAACGCGCTCGCGCACGGTGCGAAACATCTGCCTGTATTCGTCCGGAATGGTATAGCCGACCGTGTCCGGCATATTGATGGTCGTCGCTCCGGCTTCGATCGCCACCTGTACGATCTTACACAGGAAATCAATGTTGGTCCGCGTCGAGTCCTCGGGCGAGAACTCCACCTCATCCACATAGGTACGCGCCAGTGCGACGGCCTTGTGTGCCTGCTCCAGGGCCTCCTCGCGGCCGATCTTCAGCTTGTATTCAAGATGAATGTCTGAGCTTGCGAGAAAAATATGGATGCGCGACCGGTCCGCAGGCTCCAACGCCGCAGCGGCCCGCTCAATGTCCTCGCGCCTCGCCCGTGAAAGCGATGCAATCCGCGGACGCCGCACCTCTTTCGCAACCGCCTGAATGGCTGCGAAGTCCCCTTCTGACGCAATGGCAAAGCCCGCTTCCAGAATGTCCACCCCAAGGTCATCGAGTGCATGCGCCATGATCAGCTTTTCGGCCTGGGTCATGCTGCATCCCGGGGACTGCTCGCCATCGCGCAAGGTGGTGTCAAAGAAGAAAACGCGGTCCTGTGCCATATGGTGTTCCTCAGTGGATGATTGAAGCAGTCAGCACGTCTTCGGCGCTGCCAGCCATGCCTTCAGCATAGCCAGCAAAAAAGCTGGCCGCCTCTCCGCTGACTGCTGTCCCAATCACGTGTGCTTAGTCTCCCAAACGGCAAGCCATAAGTCAAATTTTAATCTCCTTGCTTTTTCATAAATATTGCTTATGATAATCGGCAGGCCAGTCAGTATTCCGGCCTCTGCTTATGGAACTTTCTCAGCTTGAAACCTTCCTGGCCGTTGTCGCAGAGAAAAGTTTCTCCCGCGCCGCTGCCCGTTTGCACCGCACCCAGCCCGCCGTCAGCCAGGTCATCCGCAAGCTCGAAGAAGAGCTGGGAGAGCCGCTTTTTGAGCGTGCCAGCCGTGACGGGACGCTTACCGCTGCCGGCGATGTGCTTCGCGAATATGCGGAACGGCTGCTTCGCCTGCGGGAAGAGGCTTCAAGCGCACTGGCCGAGGTCAAGGCCCTCGAACGCGGGCGCCTCACCCTGGCCGCCAACGAATATACCTGCCTTTACCTGCTTCCGGTGCTCGATGCCTTCCGCAGGCACTGTCCCCATATATCTATTCTGGTGCAGCGTTCGCTGGCCAGCCGAATTCCGGACCAGGTGCTGGGCCGCACAGTGGAGTTGGGCATTGTCTCCTATCGGCCGGAAGACGATCCGTTGGGTGCAATTGGGGTTTATTCTGACGATCTGGTCTTTATCGTGCCGCCGCACCATGCTCTCGCGCGGGAAAAGAAGGTGCGCATCCGCGATATCGGCGCGGAAAACTTTATCGCGCACAACGTTCCGTCTCCCATGCGCCAGCGGGTGGAAGAGTCCTTTGCGAAGCACAAGACGCCGCTGAACATCGGCGTGGAGCTGCCCAGCCTTGAGGCCATCAAGCGCTTTGTCGCCAGCGGAAACGGTGTTGCTTTTGTCCCCGCGCTCACCGTTCAGGCGGAGGCCCAGCGGGGCGAGGTCGTCATTGTGGATGTGCCGGAACTGGCCTATGCGCGCAAACTGTGGCTCGTCTACCGCAAGTACGGAACTCCATCGTACGCCGCGCTTGCCTTCCTCCGGATTGTCCGGACGTTGTCCCGGGAAAGAGGCCTGCCTTACCTCTATGACGAGAAAGCCAACAGCACGTCTAAGAAGCAACAGTCGGAAACAGTCGGGTAGCTGTGCAAAAGCCGTCTGGCAGGTACAATTGCGAAGTGGGCCCTTTTGTCTGGCCCGCGTAATTTCACAATTGACACGCCCAGGGGGCATTGCGCCTGCCAGGCTTTGCGCAGGCGAGAGGTTCATTACGGATGAAGAAGATTTTGTTGTCTTTGGTGTTGCTGCCCGTGCTGGCGGCAACTGGGTTCGCGCAGGAGAGCCGTCAGGACGTCAGCGCAAGCTGGTCGGGATTGATTCCTCCACACACCGTCGGCAATGCCGTGCAGCAGGATGGCACCATCGGAAACTACGGCGTCCTTGCCAGCTACCGTTATATGCTCACGCCGCGCAGCGCGCTTGAACTGAATTACCAGTACAACCAGGACATCCAGCACTTTGTCGGCAACTTTTTCAACTGGCGCGTCCATACCCGCTTTCAGGAAATATCCGGCGCCTACGTCTACAACTTCACTTATAAGAACTTCAATCCTTTTCTTGAAGGCGGTATTGGCGGCTACATCTTTACCCCCATCAAGGATCCCAAGACGACCAATCTTGACGTAAAGCAGAACACCAACGTGGGTGCCCTTTATGGCGGCGGTATCGCCTACGAGCTGAGCCCCAGCTGGGACCTCCGCGTTGAATATCGCGGCATCATCCTTAAGGCCCCGTCCTTCGGGCAGGAATCACTACGCACCAACCGCTACTACAACCTCAACAATCCGACGGTTGGCATCGCCTACCACTTCTAGTCTCCGCACAACTTCAAGGGCCACATCTCAAAATGAGGTGTGGCCTCCATCCAGCGCGCAATTCAAACCATTCCACTCGAGTAGATCCTCAGCCTGGATGGAACGCGCAGCCGAAGGACCGACCTTCCGCAGTTGATCCTCATCCGGGTCAACGAATCATCGCGACGCTCCTCCCAGGTCCCTGCCGGGCGCGGAAACTGGGCTAAAGATGGCGGAGTAGATCGTTTTCAGCAGTTACAAATTGCATACCAGGGAAAAATTTATTTCCTTTCTTTCCATACGCAGATAACATCGTCTGACAGGTTTCCTGCCATGGCGGTAGAGCATCTTTCCATTCCGGTTGCGGCCCCGGCTACGGCGTTCGATTATACCCGCGCCATGGAGTATCTGGTGGAGGTGGCGCAGCGGCTTTCGCTGGCACGCTCTCTGCCGGCGATTATGGAAATTGTTCGCCATGCTGCTCGGGAGCTTACGGGTGCTGACGGGGCCACCTTTGTCCTGCGGGACGAGGACAAGTGCTACTACGCGGATGAAGAAGCGATTGCACCGCTGTGGAAGGGGTCGCGTTTCCCGATGCGCATCTGCATCAGCGGATGGGTGATGATGAACCGCCAGCCGGTCATCATCGAAGACATTTACAAGGACCCACGCATCCCGATTGATGCCTACAGGCCGACGTTTGTGCGGAGCCTGGCCATGGTGCCGATCCGCACGATGGAGCCGATTGGAGCCATCGGAAATTACTGGGCCACGCATTACCGCCCCACGGCGGAACAGATCAAAGCGCTTCGGGCGCTGGCGGACACGACGGCACTGGCCATTGAGAATGTCCAGCTGTATGAAGACCTGGAAAGGCGGGTGCAGGAGCTCACGGCAGAATTGAATTCTGCGAATGAGACCATTCAGCACCTGCTGCTGACAGACGAGCTGACCGGGCTACACAACCGGCGCGGATTTATGGTGCTGGCAACCCAGATGCTGCATGTGGCCAAGCGCGCCAATGCGCATACCTGGATCCTGTATGCGGACTTGGATGGATTGAAGCGGGTGAATGACCAGTCCGGCCACGAGGCGGGAGACCTTTACCTGCGGGCTGGAGCACGGGTGCTGCGGGAGATTACCCGGAAATCGGATGTAGTGGCGCGCCTGGGTGGCGATGAGTTTGCGATTTTCGGCACCGGGTTGCAAAGCCCTGACTACATGCAAAAAAGACTGCAAAGCGCGGTGCAGCAGTATAACCAGCAACATCCCGAAGCGGTGCAGCTCTCGATCAGCAGCGGGGTTGTGCTGTCGCAGCCGGATGAGGACATCTCTCTGGAGCAGCTGCTGGATCACGCGGACCACGCCATGTACGAGATGAAGCGCACGCGGTCGCATCGCGCCGTCTCCCTGTGATGGCCTGAGCTGATTTCGGCCTACAATATAGACAAATGTCCTCGGAAAAGACCATTCACGCTGTCTGCTCGCATGACTGCCCTGATTCGTGTGGCGTTCTCGTCACGGTGGACGAAACAGGACGGGCGACGCGCATGCAGGGCGATCCGGCGCATCCGGTAACGCGCGGGTTTTTGTGCGGCAAGGTGGCGAAGTATCTGGACCGGGTGTATTCGCCAGACCGGCTGCTGTATCCGATGCGGCGGCGCAGCGGCGTACCAAAGGGGCCGCTTCCCTTTGGCCGGGAGCGGGATGCGTTCGAGCGCATTTCCTGGGACGAAGCGCTGGACACGATTGCGCGGAAGCTACAGCAAATCAGCGATGATTATGGGCCGGAGGCGGTGCTGCCGTATTCCTATGCGGGCACGATTGGCGTGCTCGGGTATGGCTCCATGGACCGGCGATTTTTCCATCGGCTGGGTGCATCGCAACTAGATCGCACGATCTGTTCGACAGCAGGCGGAGATGCGCTGCTTTCTGTTTACGGACGCAAGCTGGGCACGGACACGGAGCTGTTTCCGCGGGCGCGATACATCATTGTGTGGGGGGGCAATGTTCACGGCAACAATATCCACCTGTGGCCGATGATTGAAGAGGCGCGGCGCAACGGGGCAAAGCTGGTGGTGATTGACCCTTACAAGACGCGCACGGCGAAGCTGGCGGACTGGCACATTGCTGTGAATCCGGGGACGGATGCGGCGCTGGCGCTCGCAATGATGCATGTGGTCCTGCGCGAGTGCCTCGAAGACCGCGCCTATATAGCCGAGAACACACATGGGTTTGACGCTCTGAAGCAGCACGTGCAGGACTACACGCCGGAACGCGTGGCGGCATGGACCGGTGTGGCTGCAAAAGATATCGAACGGCTGGCACGCGAATACGCAACGAGCAGGCCGGCTGTCATTCGCATGAATTATGGCGTGCAGCGCAGCCAGAACGGCGGGGCCTCGGCACGCGCCATTGCCATGCTGCCCGCGCTGATCGGGGCATGGAAGCATCCGGGCGGCGGACTTCAGCTTTCGACAAGCGGCGCCTTCTCCTGGGACAAAGCTGCGCTGGAACGGCCGGACCTGATGCTTGAAAGTCCGCTGAAGCGCCACGCGCGAGTGGTGAACATGACGCAGCTGGGACACGCTTTGACCGAGTTGGATGGCCCTCCGGTGAAAGCGCTGTTTGTGTACAACTCAAACCCGGCGGCGATTGCACCTGACCAGGCACAGGTGCTTCGCGGGATGAAGCGGGAAGACCTGTTTACTGTGGTGCATGAGCAGTTCTTTACCGATACGACAGATTACGCGGACATGGTTTTGCCTGCGACGACGTTTCTTGAGCACAAGGACGTACAGGGCGCATACGGGCACTACTACGTGCAGATTTCCAATGCCGCGATTGAGCCGTTGGGCGAGGCGCGGTCGAATGTGTGGGTCTTTGGACAGCTCGCGCAGCGTATGGGATTTCCTGAACCATGCTTCCGCGATTCGGAGGACGATCTGATTGCACAGGCGCTGCGCGAAGACCAACCTGACAAGCAAGATCCCTGGATGGCGGGCATTACGCAGGAGACGCTCGACGCGGCGGGCGGCCACCAGCGGCTGAAGTTCACCAGACCATTCCTGCCATTTGCCAGCGGGCCTTTTCTGACGCCGAGCGGCAAGATTGAGTTTTACTCAGAGTCGCTGGCGGCGAAGGGGCTGGATCCGCTGCCTGTGTTTCATCCTCCGGTGGAGTCGCGCCATGCCGGAGTGCCCGAGTATCCGCTGGAGTTTCTGCCGCGCAAGGCGGACAACTATATGAATTCGACCTTTGCGAACCTGCCGGGGCACCAGAAGATGGAGTCGCTGCACACGAACTACCTGGAAATGCACGCAGAAGACGCAGCGGAGCGCGGGATTGCGGACGGCGACATGGTAGAAATATTCAACGCGCGCGGACGGCTGCGCATGCCGGTGCACGTGAATGGGAGCGTGCCGCGCGGCGTCATTGCAGGACGGCTGAACTGGAACAAGCTCTCGCCGGAGGGCAACAATGTGAACCTGCTTACGTCGCAGCGGCTCACGGACATCGGGGGCGGACCCACGTTTTATTCGACGTTGGTGGAAGCGCGGAAATGCCTCTGATTCCTGCCATAATCTAAAGACATGCTCGTGCTTGCTTCTACGTCGCCGCGACGGAAAGAGCTTCTGGCGCAGGCTGGATTTGCTTTTCGCGTCCATCCTTCTTCGATTCCGGAGGAACTTTGGCCCGGAGAAGACCCCATTGCCTTTGCGACCCGGCTGGCGCGGGAGAAGGCGGAAGCCGTGTTTGCGGCGCAGGCCGCTCTCGATACTCCGGAGGACCCGCTGCTGGTGCTGGGCGCGGATACGGTCGTGATTTCTCCTTCTAAAGAAGTGCTGGGCAAGCCGAAAGATGCGAATGAGGCTGCTCGCATGTTACAGGTCCTTTCCGGGAATACGCATGCTGTGGTGACCGGGGTCGCTGTGGTTTCGCGTTCGGGGACGGAAGTTGCCTCTGAGCTGACGTATGTGACCATGCGGAGCATTCCGAAGAGTGAGATTGCCGCGTATGTGCAGTCGGGTGAGCCGATGGACAAGGCCGGGGCCTATGGGATCCAGGGGCGCGCGAGCGCGTGGATTCCGTGCATTCATGGCTGCTATTTCAACGTGGTGGGCCTGCCGATTGCTCTCGTGACTGTGATGCTGGAAGGTGCGGAGGCCCGCTTGCGTAAGGAAGTGGCGGTTGCGGGCTGAAGCCCGGTGCTTCTTTTCATTCACTCAGAGTTTTTCAGCATTTCAGCCATAACAGAGCCATGGGACCGTCGGAAGCCCCACGTTAGCGCGCCTTCGGCTTTGCTAACATGGGGCTCCCGGCTTAGCCCTGACAAGCTTTCGTTTTATTCAGAGTTTTCCGCAGCTTCTAACCTTTTCCGACGGCTACAAAATATACCGCGACAGGTCCTGGTCTTTCACGATAGAGGCGACCATCTGGCGGACGTAGTCGGCGCCAATGACAGCCACTTTTTGTGTTCCTGATTCTGTTGCTCTTTCAACAATAGGCAGCGGCGCGGTGGTTCCGTTTTCGATTGTATGGCTGCTGTCTTTGGCGGCCTTGATCAGGTCGGGCGCGAGGAAGCTGATCTCGTCCAGCACGCGCTCCATGATGGTGTGCAGGCGGCGCGCGCCGATGTTTTCTGTCGTCTCATTCACGCGGAAGGCGAAGCGGGCCATCTCTTCAACCGCTTCTGTCGCAAATTCGAGTTTGAGGCCCTCGGTCTCAAGCAGCGCGGTGTACTGCTTGGTGAGCGAGGACTTTGGCTCGGTAAGGATGCGGATGAAGTCTTCCACGGTGAGGGATTGCAGCTCTACGCGAATGGGGAAACGTCCCTGCAGCTCCGGAATCAGGTCGCTGGGCTTCGAGACGTGGAACGCACCGGCGGCGATGAACAGAATGTGGTCTGTCCGCACCATACCGTAGCGCGTGTTGACTGTGGTCCCTTCCACGATGGGCAGAATGTCGCGCTGCACGCCCTCGCGGGAGACATCAGGGCCATGGCCTCCTTCGCGTCCGGCGATCTTGTCAATTTCATCGAGGAAGACGATGCCTGAGTTCTCAACGCGCTCGACAGCGATGCGCGTGACCTGGTCCATGTCCACCAGGCGGCCTTCTTCTTCCTGCACAAGATACTCGAAGGCCTCGGCGACCTTCATCTTGCGTTTTTTGGTGCGCTGGCCAAAGAGGTTCGGCAGCATGTCCTTAATATTGATGTCCATCTCCTCAATACCCTGGCTGGAGATGATTTCAAACGAAGGCGCGTTGCGCTCGCGCACATCAATTTCAACTATTCGGTCGTCGAGCTTGCCTTCGCGGAACTGATGGCGCAGCTTTTCACGTGTGCGCTGGTGCGAGTCCGTGGAAATGGCCGTGGTCCCTGCGTCGCTGGCTGAAGCAGAGGTCGCAGCAGGTGCAGGCGTGGGCGGAGGAAGCAGCAGATCGAGCAGGCGCTCTTCCGCGTTCAGCTCGGCTTTGTCTTCTACTTCTTCGAGCTTCTCTTCGCGCACCATTTCAATGGCAATCTCGACCAGGTCGCGGACGATGGATTCGACGTCGCGGCCCACATAGCCGACCTCAGTAAATTTGGAGGCCTCAACCTTGAGAAATGGCGAGTTGGTCAGCTTGGCAAGGCGGCGCGCGATTTCTGTTTTGCCTACGCCGGTGGGCCCAATCATGATGATGTTCTTGGGCATGATCTCTTCAGCGAGATCGGGCGGGAGCTTCTGGCGGCGCATGCGGTTGCGCAGCGCAATGGCGACGGCGCGCTTGGCGGCCTTCTGGCCGACGACGTACTTGTCCAGCTCGGCAACAATTTCGCGCGGCGTAAGTTCTTCGAGTGCGAGTTCCTGGTCTTCAGCAGTCCCGGGTAAATAAATGGCCATGTGCCTGCTCCTTTCCTAAAGAGGCGCGCAGACTATGCGTGAAGTTCTTCGATGGTGATCTGGTCGTTGGTGTAGATGCAGATCTGCCCGGCAATGCGCAGCGATTTCTCCGCAATGTCGCGGGCGGAAAACTCTGTATTCTGCAGCAGGGCGCGTGCGGCAGCCAGAGCATAGGAGCCGCCACTGCCGATGGCGGCAATACTCTCGTCCGGCTCAATCACATCGCCTGAGCCGCTGATGAGAAAGGTCTGGTGCGGGTCAGAGACGATGAGCAGCGCCTGCAGGTTGCGCAGAATCTTATCGGTGCGCCAGTCTTTGGCCAGCTCGACGGCGGAGCGGCCCAAATTGCCGGCATACTGCTCCAGCTTGGACTCAAACCGGCTGAACAGCGAAAATGCGTCGGCGGTGGACCCGGCAAACCCGGCGAGGATTTTGTCCTGATAGAGACGGCGTATCTTCTTTGCGGAATGCTTGATGATGGACTCACCCAGAGTCACCTGTCCGTCCGCGGCCATGACCACACTGCCATTGCGCCGGACACAGACAACGGTAGTGGAACGGATGCGCGGGGAAGCTCCCGAAACGGGGTGGTGGGCAGACTTTTGCTTCAACATGCGTAAAGTCCAGTATATCGTAGTGGCCTCCCCACCATCCCCTTTCCACCTTAATGTGCGACAGGCTTCAGCCCAAGCGCCTGTACATATCCTGCGTTGACATGCACATTTGCGAACTGGACCTTCTTCAGCAGATCACCGAAAGCTTCCTGTGATTCTTCGACGGAAGGACGTGCGGCGATGCGCTTCTCAGCGTTGCCTGTACCGGGAGGCAGCCTGGCGAAGTTGATGATGTCGTTCCAGTGCGCGGGGCGGTCAAAGGACACGACGGATGAAGTCGAGTCCATCTTCTTGTATGTCCAGAAACACCATCCCACCTGATTGGCTTCCAGAGTTTTGGTAAAGGCGGCGATCCATGCATCTGTGTTCTCGCCGGACTCTCCGAGCCACAGGGGCACATGATATTTGTCGCGGAAGTCGAGGTATTCCTGGATGACGCTCTTGTCTGTGGCCGTCCAGTATTTGTGGAAGGTGTACATCACGTTAGAGTCGAATGGAGGGCCGAAGACTTTGAAGTTCGAGTCCCACTGTGCTCCACCCAGAATGACGACATGGTTTTTGTCCACCGATCGGATGGCAGCGACCAGCTTGCGATAGACGGGCTCGAGATCGGAATTATATTGCCTGAGCCGCGGATAGTGAGGGACGGGCTCGTTCAGCAGGTCGTACCCGAGCACGATAGGATCATTCCTATAGCGGGCAGCGATTCTGCGCCAGATGGCAGCGGTGTGCGCCTGCGCAGCCGCACTGGTATAGAGCCAGGGATAGCCCCAGCTATCGTCTATGTTGGTTCCGGTCTGGCCGCCGGGTGCGCAGTGGAGATCGAGGATGAGGTAGATGCCATCTTTTTTTGCCCAGGTAACGAGGCGATCGAGCAGGCGGAAACCCTCGGCGTTGTCACTGTCGAAGAACTTCCAGTGCAGAGGCACACGAACAGAGTTGAAGCCGCTTTTCCGGATCAGGTCCATGTCGGCTTCAGTGATGTAGACATCGCGCCACTGTTTCCAGAAGGCGTCGGCTTTTTCCGGCCCAATCAGCTCGTAACTCAGTTCCTCAATTTCACGGGGTGATTGCGGGCCGCCGTCAAAGTGGAACATATAGCCTTCCACCTCGAACCAATTGCCCAGATTGATACCGCGGAGCATCAGCGGAGCACCGTGGCCATCCACCAGTTGAGGGCCTTTGGTATGGACAAAGCCGCGCTGGCCGCGCATGGCAGGACAGATGAAGGCACACAACGCCAGACATAGGGCCGAGGACCTGAGGAGAAATTTCATGATGGCGAAAGGATAAATGAAGGAAAAACGTTTGTCTTATTTGTCTTAGAAGTCAGTTCCGTTTTGGAAGTCTGGACTGATTAGGAAAGATGTCTCCCCTTATTTCTTCGAGGAACTTCGATTTTTCTCCAAATTCGTTCAACTTTATTTTCAGGAAATTCGTCTCCCCTTAAGGATTGCTTAATGTTTTTCCCGCCGCCGTGGCGATTTTCGGAAAAAACTAAATGCAGCTACGCCACCTGCGGGATGGTGACAACTTTGTCTATGAGGGCGTGTTCATAGAGAGAGCAGATTTTCAGGCAGGCCTATTGTGAAATTCCGTATTTTTTTCTCGATATTTTGCGCGCTAGAACTATTTGTTCTGCTGATTGCGCTGGAACAGCCGGCCCATGCTTATGTGGACCCGGGCTCGGGGCTTCTGATTTTCCAGGTGGCCGGCTCCATGCTGACGGGCGCATGTTTTATTCTTCGCAGAAAGCTGCGCAGTCTGCTGCGGCTGGGGCCTTCAGTAAAGGAGGCCCAGGAAGACCCGATGAATTCCGGCGAGGCGCAGAGCAGTGGTACAAACGCGTCCCGCTGACACTTTGCAAATCGCCACGTTTCGCGACCCGGCGGGGTCGTTGCGCATGGAAAATGGCCGTGTTCTGCGTACGCTTCGGCGCGAATATGCGGATTCGGTCCTGGGCTTTGTTCGCTCGAGGACTGGCGAAAAGTGGGCCTCGTCCGGGCGGCTGATCCATACGACTGTTCTGTCGGAGCAGGACGGTGCTGGGGAGCAGTTGCTGGAGCATCCCCGCATTTTCTTCCCTTCCTACCCGTGGGAATGGACACCGGGACAGTGGACTGCCGCGGCGGAACTGACGCTCGACCTTTGCGAAGATCTGCTGCCGCAGGGACTGGTGCTGAAAGACGCAACGCCGCTGAACGTGCTGTTTGACGGGCCGCAGCCGGTCTTCGTGGATATTTCTTCTGTCGAGCAGCGCGATCCTTCCAGCCCGATATGGCTGGCCTGGGCGCAGTTTGTCCGTACGTTTCTATTGCCGTTAGCCGCATACAAATATCTTGGCTGGCCACTGGCGGCCAGCCTGCAGAAGCGCGATGGGTACGAGTTGGCGGATTTGTATCCTCACCTTTCTGTATGGCAGCGCTGGAGCAGTCCAATGCGCTCACTGGTCACACTCCCTCATCTGCTGGAGAAGCGCAAAGGCACCGGTGTTGCGGGTCCAGGACTGAGGCAATCGCCAGACATAGCTACGGAAGTGCTTCGGCGCAATCTGCGCTCGTTGCGAAAGGCGCTGCACGCCCTCTCGCTGGAAAGGCATGATTCGCGCTGGAGCACTTATGCGGAAACCGCCGTTCACTACAGCACTGAGGACCATTCGGCGAAGCAGAGATTTGTGTGTGACGTTCTGCTGAAGACGCGGCCAGGCACAGTGCTGGATCTGGGCGCGAACACCGGCACGTATTCACGGATCGCCGCAAGCCTGGGTGCGCGGGTGGTCGCGGTGGACTCAGACGCGCAGGCCTGTGAGCGCAACTGGCGCGATGCGCAGGCGCAGAGGCTTCCGATTCAGCCACTGGTGGCGGACATAGCCCGGCCTACTCCGGCAGTGGGGTGGCGCAATGCGGAGTCGCTTTCTCTGCTGGAGCGCGCGCGAGGACGGTTTGACTGTGTGATGGCGCTAGGACTGATGCACCATCTGCTGCTTTCTGACCAGGTACCGCTGGGCGAAATTGCGCAGCTTATGCATCACCTGACGCAACGCTGGCTGATCGTGGAGTGGATACCGGCAGCGGACCCAAAGTTTAAGGAACTGCTGCGGGGACGAGACCATCTCTACGCCCACCTGAATGAAGAAGCTTTTCTTGACGCATTTGGCCATGCCTTTACGCGTATTCTGCGGGGGCCGTTAAAAAACGGCCGTGTTCTTTTTCTGCTGGAGGCGCGGCAGACCTGAATTGAACCTGCTGGGGTTTCGATGAAAGTCCGTTTGTTCTTTGAAGGCGCGGGACTTGCCATTCTTGCGCTGCTGCCGGCCATGTGGGTGTTTTTGCTTCCAGACCATCTGGTGGCCTATCACAATCCACGTCCGGTCTCTACCGTTGCGGGCGCTCTTGCCCTTGATCTTTTCATCGCCACCGCTGTTGCATTTCTTCTCTTTGCACTTCTGGAACACCTGGACCGTCCGTGGATCAGCATTGTGTGGGCTGCCGTGATTGCCTGGGTAGCGGTAAGGGCCATCAACGTCGTCATCTTTTTCCTGAACTACTACGACGTGGAAAATGTTCCCGGAAGAAAACAGAAAGCAGCCATTCAGCTTGTGATTTGCGTTGCTGTATTTCTGCTGTGGTGGCGCTTTCGCGGTAAGTTCCAGGCATGCGTGCGCACTGTAAAGATGGGTCTCGCTCTGCTGGGCTGTTGTATCGTATGGATGCTTCCGCAAATGGTGCTTTTTGCGCTGCATGTCCCCGCCCCTGATGTTTCTGCTTTCATCAAGCCTGAACTTGCCGCCGCCCAGCCGTCCTCCGGCAGAATCGTTTGGATACTCTTTGACGAGCTTTCTTACAATCAACTCTTTGATCATCGCCAGCCTGATATTCAATTGCCGAATTTCGACCGGCTCCGAAACAAAAGCGTTATTTTTGCCAACGTCCAGCCAGCCGGATCTTTCACGGACATCATCATTCCCTCGCTGTTTCTGGGCCGCGAGCTGGATGCGATCCGCAGTTCCTTTCATGGCGACCTGTATGTACATCCAAAAAAGGGCCGGCGATGGGAACTCTTTCACGCCAATGAAACGCTCTTTGATGACGCGCGGCAGTCGGGCTGGAGCACCGGGATTGCGGGCTGGTACAACCCTTATTGCCGCATTCTTTCAAGTGTGCTGGATTGGTGCTATTGGGATGCCATCAATCCCTACGAACACGGGTTGTCAGACCAGAAATCCACGCTCGCCAATGCCTACGGTTTCTTCCGGGACCTGACCTTGTCGCGCATTACCGGCCCTGCGGCTGCGCTCCAGTTCGCTATTTCCATCCATGCGCAGGAGTACAACAACATGCTGTCCGCTGCGACAGCGTTGGTCCGCGATGAGAGAGTGCGCTTTGCCTTTATCCACCTTCCTGTGCCGCATCCTCCGGGAATGTATGACAGACATACGCACGCCTTCTCTGGTCGCGGAACGTACCTCGACAACCTTGTGCTGGCCGACCGGACGCTTGGAGTTCTGCTGGATGAAGCAGAGAAGACCGCATCGGCCTCGCACACGACCGTGATTGTTTCCTCTGACCATTCCTGGCGCGTGGGCATGTGGAGAATGAACAGCACAACGTGGACACCAGAAGAAGAACGCGCTACAGGAGGAGAGTTTGACCCGCGCCCTGTGCTGATGGTTCATTTTCCTGGCGAAACGAGCGGAGAGACCATCTCAAGACCCTTTGCAGAGATCAAAACGCGTAAGGTGGTGGACTCTATGTTGCAGGAGAAGGTCCGCTCCGAGAGTGACCTGAACCAGTGGTTGAACTGGAAATAATTGCAGGCGCCCCTGAAGGCGCCTGCATCTTTCAGGCTTGCGGCTTCTCTCCCCCCAGTGAAGCCGCATGACTGAAACTTATCTACATGGGTAGTCCGTTGTACGCGTCCACGTAGGGTTTGAGCTGGTCAATCACAACTTCGATCGGCACGGCTTGTCCCTGCTCTACCTTGAGGCGTGGATCGTTCACGATCGGGACCAGCACCAGGCGGTCTTCCACGCGGCGGCCGACAAAGTACATATTGAATGCCGGGATGCGAAGGACGAATTCGCCTTCATTGTGATGATTGCTGGCCAGGCGTTTCACAATGTCGGCATTGCCAAAGCTGGCCGGCTCGTATCCCTGCTCTTTATGGACAATGGTCACTCCGGTCTTGACCTGCCCGTCTACTGTCACGGGATAGATGGTCTCCGGACTGGCTGCCAGCAGCGCATTCGGGTCCTGCCCGGCCTGGTATGCCTTCAGCTTATCCAAACCGATGTTGTAGACCTGCAAGGGAGCGGCCAGCTGCGCACGCTTCACTTCGTCCAGAGAGTCAAAGCCGAGGGTCTTATAGTTCTGCTCGTTGACCAGCTTTTGCAAAACGCCGATCGCATTCTGGGCCGCCTGCTGCGGCTGCTGCGCCGGAGGTGGCGGGGCAGTAGCATGCCTGGAGCAACCCGCAGCGAAAAGAACTCCAAGAAGAAGAATGTTGAGGGACTTCATGTTATTTTCCCCCCGTATACGTGATGTTGTAGAAGTCGTTCCAGTGAGTATGGTCCCAGCTTGTGCCGCCGACATATTTGTCATATGTATAGACTTCCTGCACGCCTCCGGTGGGGGGCCAGGGATTGTTCACGCTCACATAATTTGTGCCATCAATGGTTACATATCCGGTGGCGACCATCATGTGTCCGCCGCCCCCATTCCAATGCCAGGAGAAGGCAAAAGGCTTTTTGGCGCAATAGATCTGGCTTTGGATCTGCGCCCAGGTGAGCGGTGCGTCGGACGTGGTGGACGCGGTGAAGCTGTATTTGTCATACTGCGGCCAGCCGCCGTTTACGCACGCTGAAGGCACCGGAGAGTTGCAGCAGTCACTGCGCCCGAATTCGTTGTTTGCCTCGTCGCACTGCTGCACGTTTGAGCCGGGATGGATGTAGTTCATCGTCATCTGCCCGCTCGCCGCCCAACACCACATATTGGTCTGCTGTCCGTTGAGAGTTACAGGAACAGAGCCGATGTTCCCCGGAGTGCAGCACCCTGCCAGAAAACCAGACAACGTCATGACACACGCTGCCTGCGCCACTTTCCACATAGATGTCTCCCTTTCAAACTACAGGGCCCGCGCATCCGGCCCTGGTTTCCCAGGGGCCGTTTGCTTGCTTGGTAGTGCGGGTCAAAACGGGGGCGTTTCACCGGACTGCAGAAATATTTGCGGACACCCTTTAATGTTTGGGATGAAACCGATGCCATTGCTGAGGACAACCTGCCGCATCCTGCGCCAACGCCGCTGGAGAAAACGCGCTGTTTTCGGCATTTGCGCGGCCGCGCGTTCGCCGCTACGCTTCCTGCTCCCGATAGAAACACAGCGGCCTGAAGAAAAACAAGACACGGGCCGCAGAGCTGCAGAATCGCCCCTCCACTGAATTAGCATCAGGACAGGAGGATAAATTCTGCGTGATGGTAAAAGTCGGGGTACCGCACTGGACGACGCAAGAGCTTTTGGCAAAGCTTCCTGCTGAAGCGGACATTCATGTTCTGCCGGAGAAGCCTTCGGCACCGATTGAGATTGATTTCTGGATAGCTCCGTTGTCTCCCCGGCAGGCCGAACCGATAGCACCTTATCTGCGTGGAGTAAAAGTAGTGCAGTCTTTGCTGGCTGGCGTGGACTGGCTGCGGAAGCTGGCTCCTCGCGATGCTGTTTTATGCGATGCGCAAGGCGTGCACAATACCGCAACCTCAGAGTGGACCGTGGCCGCGATCCTGGCCTGGAGCAAATTTTTTCCCTTCTACTTTGAGCTGCAAAAGCAGCAGCAGTGGATTACGCGAGAGATTGCCGATACAAATTACCACTCGGTCTTTGGCGGGACGGACAGCCCCTATCCACCAGTATTGATTGAAGAGCTGGAAGGAAAAACGGCGTTGATTGTGGGGTATGGCTCGATTGGAAAATCCATTGAAGCGCGCCTGCTGCCGTTCGGCGTGAATGTGCTTCGCATTGCCCGCACGGCCCGGGCCGGTGTTGAGCCCGTAGAGAAGCTGCCGGAGCTTTTGCCGCAGGCCGACATTGTTGTGCTGATTGTTCCATTTACGCCGGAGACGCGCGGCCTGTTCAACTCTGCGATGATTGCAAAGATGAAGCAGGGTGCGCTGCTGGTCAATGCCGCACGTGGGCCTGTGGTGGACACAGACTCGCTGGTAAAGGCACTTGAGGAAAAGCGCATTCGCGCCGCGCTCGATGTGACTGACCCAGAGCCACTGCCTTCGGATCATCCGCTATGGAGGTCGCCAAACCTGCTTCTGACTCCGCACATTGGCGGCTCAAGCCCTCTGTTTATGCCGCGAGCATTTGCGTTGGCTGGCGCGCAGTTGCGGCGGTTTATGAAAGGCGAGCCGCTGGTGAATGTGGTCGAAGGCGAGTACTGAATCTCTGCTTTCTCATTTCCCTTTCCATGCGTGGACAGCAGCTGCTTTGGGTAAAAAAACTTCCTGTATGGCCGAACTACAAGAACAGCAAACCGGAGCAGGGTTTCCGGGCATTACTCGTTCGAACGAATTGTTTTTTCTTTACATCATTTCTTCGCCGAGGGCGAACTTCAGCTCGCGGGACTCGTTCCAGGCCATGCGCAGGCCGCCGGCCACTGGGCGGCTTCCCATCAGGCGGACGGCCTTGATGACCATGCTGAGGCAGGCGGGTGCTTCTCCGCCGGGCCAGAGCTCGCGCAGGGGGCGAATGACGCCGTTTGAATCAGGGTGGAAGACACGCTCGTCCCAGTAGCGGGAGCCTTGCGGGAACTCAGGGTAGTCGCGGACCGCGTCCAGAGTGGATTCGAGGATGCGGTGCTTCCAGGGCTGCGCATATTGCGGCATAAAGAGGACGTGGCTGCGGCCTTCGTAGCGGACCTCGTGCACAAACTCGGTAAAGGTCAATGCGTTGGAGAGGTTGACGTTGGCGTTGGGCTCGGTACCGTGGCGGTCGCCGCCTGAGATGAGCAGCTTGTTCCACTGCTTTGCCATTGTTTTGACGGCGCGGTTTTCCTGCCAGTGGCGGAGGCCGTTCAGTTCGAGAGCGTGGATGAACTCATGGTTGACCGTCATGAAGTCGTGCACGCGCTGGTTGTGCTTTGCTTCGCCGATGAGGTAGAGGTCCCACATGGGGTGGTTGAAGACGATGAGGACGTTGGGCAGATCGTGCAGTGCCGACAGAATCTCGGTAAGCTTACCTTCTTCAGGATTGGCGGTGTATTCCTCGAAGACCTTCATCCAGGCCGCGCCGGATTCGCTGGGCAGATTGTGGATGCCGAGATGGAAGGCCTGGTCGCCACCGAAGGGCGCGCTCCATTCGACGGAGACAGGGATGTGCCGCGCGGAAGCGACGGTGCGCAGCAGCATGGGGGCGTGAATATTGTCGTGGTCGGTGAGGGAGACGAGCGGCATGAGACCCAGCTTCTCAATCTGGCGGCTTTCGAGATCGAAGGCGAGGCGTGGGGTCAAAGGTGGCGTCCAGTATGCGGCGGCGTAATTGACAGGCACGTTGTAATTGCGCGAGCGGCGCTCACCGGCACGCATCAGAGGGCGCATCCATTGGTATTGCGCGCCCAGATTGGCGAGAAAATCCAAAGTTTCCTTCGACTGGTTGGTATGGCTGTGCAGTGAAACTCCGGTGGAGTACCCTTTGCCTGCATGGGGGTCTTTCCACAAGTACGAGATGCGCCGCAGCTCCTTCATACTTTCCTCCGTGCCCGTGGTCAGTATCCAGTTTGCACCGTGAAAGCGGCATTACGGCCATAAAAAAGGACAATCAATATGGAATGAGGGTATCCGAATGGATAATCGGTGGTATTACCGGTAATGGTTGTTGCTTGCGCAACAACTCACATCGCTCCAGGCGATGCGGGCCCTTCGACTCCGCTCAGGATGACTCATCAAACGATGGGCAGATACGAGGATGACAGATTATCCTGCAAAACCCACATCTCTACGAAATGTGGGACACCCGTTACCGTGTATCTTCTGCTGTGAGGGCATGGAGAGGGAAAAGACTGTGCCGGAGTGGCCGGTTTTTTGACTGCTGCGGACGGCGATCTCACACGAGCACGTGGTGGCGCGCGCCTGCCGCTCTGCCTCGACGCAGGAGAGGCCCGCCGCGTTGCAGATCATCGGCGCGGTGCTGAATGTGTGAGCGCAGCTCTTCGGCGGTTTCATCTTTGCTGCCCAAACGGCGCGGAACGACACTTTCATGTTGTTCCTCGCTATTCCTCGCGCAGCAGCACGAGCGGATCAGCCGACAGGGCGCGCTGCGCAGGGATGCAGGTGGCCAGCAATCCAATGAGCAGCATGGTGAGCACAACTCCGGCAAGCACCCAGGGATCGCGCGGCGTTGCCTGATACACGATGAAGGCCATGAGGCGGCTTGCGGTAATTCCCAGCAGCAAGCCTGTGATTGAGCCAAAGGCGAGCAGCATGAAGGCGCGGCCCAGTGCGGCATGCAGCACCTCTTTCCGCTGCGCGCCAAGGGCGATGCGGATGCCGAGTTCGCGCAGGCGATTGCTCACCGAGTAAGCAGCCATTCCGAAAATACCTGTGATGGCGAGCATCGCACCGAGTATGCCGAAGACGCCCAGCGCCAGTGTGGCCGCGCGCGGAGCGAACAATGCCGTGTCCAATTCTGTCTGCCAGGTGTGGATGGTGAATGGCAGGCCGGGATCCAGGCCGCGCAACGTGCTTTGCAGTGCCGCGGTCATGGTCTGCGCGTCGCGGTTATAGTGCACAATGAGCTTCATGGCGGTGGAAGGCGATTGCAGAATGGGAAGAAACAATGCTGGTTGCGGATCTTCCGCCAGCGTTTTGTATTTTCCATCTTCGACGATGCCTACAACCTGGATTCGCTTTCCTTCTCCATTTTTGAAATAGCTGCCGAGGGCCTTCCGCGCAGAACCGAAGAGTTTTCGCGCAAGTTCCTCATTGATAACAGCTACGCGCGGAGCATTGTTGTCGTCACGCCAGGTAAAACTCCTTCCTGCCAGCAATGCTGTTCCTGCCGCGCGAAAGTATCCGGGCGATACGCTGTAGGCCATGGCCTCGGCTACCGCATTGGAGCGCCGGTAGTCTGTGGTGCTGTCGGTAAAGACGGTAGATTCGGCCCATCCCAGATTCAGCGGAACGCGGTCCGCATACCCGGCGGCCGTGACTCCGGGAATGGCCGCTACCGCGTCGAGCATGCGGCGCTGCATGGGCATGACCGCGTCACCTTTGTATCCGGCCATGTCGAGATCAGTCTGTATCTGGATGGCATTCCGTGGCGCAAAGCCAAAGCTGCTGTGCAGAGAGCGCACCATGCCGCGAACGGCGACCAGCGATGAAGTGACCAGCACGGCGCATACAGCAATCTGCGCGGTCAAAAGAAAATCGTGCAGGGTAAAGCGGCGGCTGCCAGCCGCTCCAACCGGGCCGGACTTGATGGTCTGATACGCGTCGGCTGCCATGACCTGCCGCAAGGGAGCGATGCCGAAGAGAAAGCTGCTGGCCAGCGCAAGTACCAGCGCAAACGCATAGGTATAGGCGTCAGGATGTACAGGCACGTTGATGGGAAAGTCCGGAGTAGGATGCATGGCACTCAAACCGCGCAACAGGACCATGCTTCCCGCCAGGCCCAGCGCGCCGCCTGTGAGTGCAACCAGCAGCGCTTCTGTCAGCAACTGGCGCAGAATCCGAACGCGGCTGGAGCCAAGCGCCATGCGCAGGGCCATCTCGCGCGAACGGTCGGCAGCATGGGCCGCAAAGAGGCTGCCGAGGTTTGCGCAGGCGGCGAGAAGAATCAGCAGCGCCAGCAGCAGCAAACCCGCCATGAATGCGCGCACCGGCCCCCGAAGCATGTTCCCGGCCAGCCCGGGCCGAGCCAATGAGAACTGCATTGCATCATCATCTTTGGGGTACGTCTTCTTCAGATAGCTGGCGATGGTATTCAGATCAACTGTGGCCTGCGCGGGAGTGTAGCCTGCTTTGAGCCGTCCAATGAGCCAGAATTCACGATTGGAGCGGGCGTTCAGGTTGTTCCATCCTTCAATCTGCTCCTGATTGACGAGAGGGGACCAGAGATCAGGGGAAAAGAACAGCTCGGTCCCACGAAACGCGGGCGGTGCTACACCGAGAATCGTATATGGGTGTTTGTTTAACTCGACCCTGCGGCCCACCACATCGTGATCACCCTGAAAATGGCTTTGCCAACAGGCATAACTCAGCACAACGTAAGGAGCGCTGTCAGGACCGTGTTCGTCTGTGCTGTGGAAGAAGCGGCCAAGATACGGCTGAATGCCAAGCAGGTCAAAGTAATTGCCGCTCGCCTCATACAGCCAGATGGGAGATGGGTTGTTCCCGACGCGCAGTGCGGCAGGCGCAATCTGATAAGCGATGATGCCCTCAAAGCTGCGGTTGCGGTCGCGCAGATCAAGGTAGTTGGGATACGACTGCGACGGAAAATTGTCCTTGCCTTCCTGAATGGTGTAGAGGCTTTCCGCATGGGGCACGTTCAGCGGGCGCAAAATGAGAGCGTTCAGCACACTGAAGACAACGGCATTCGCACCGATTCCAAGGGCCAGCGTGGCAATGGCGATACAAGTAAACCCGGGGGACTTTCGCAGCGTGCGGAAGGCAAATCGCAGGTCCTGCAACAGGCCTTCTATAAAATTTCCGCCTATGGCCTCGTGACTTTGCTGGCGGTACTTTTCCTGCCCTCCAAATTCAATGCGTGCGCGCCGTTCTGCCTCCGTGCGAGAGAGGCCGGAGCGCTCCAGATCATCAGCGCGGTGCTGAATGTGTGAGCGCAGCTCTTCTTCCAATTCGCGCTCGACGCGGGACGGGAAGAAAAATTTTGCTCCAGGAGAACGTAGCCATGCCGCAAGTTTCATATTTCCTCCGGTTGCGCCGAGAGGGCAGCGGCAATGGCCGTGGCCAGACGGTTCCAGTTGTCGGTCTCTTCGCGCAGGCGTTTGCGTCCCGCGACGGTCAGCTCATAATACTTGGCGCGGCGGTTGTTCTCAGAGATGCCCCACTTTGCTTTAAGCAGTCCCTGACGCACGAGGCGGAACAGTCCTGGATAAAGTGCACCCTGCTCAATCAGCAATGCCTGGCCTGAAATCTGATGGATGCGCAGAAGAATGCCGTATCCATGCAACGGGCCGAGTGAGACTGCGCGGAGGATGAGCAGGTCGAGAGTGCCGGGAAGTATTTGTGCCTGGTCGGGCATGAAGACTTTCTCTCTCCTTAATAATTTAGGAATATAGACTTACCTTTCCTAAACTGTAAAGGAGGAACATTGTCCCGCAGCCCGATGCGTGGGGTTGCCCACCCGGCCGCACTTTTTCTTAAGTTCTTCCATTGGTCCACCATGAGACAAGCAACCGGGGCTGACGCAACATCCTCAGAGAAAAGGTGTCACAACTACAGGTGGGGTTGAGGGGAACTCACACGAGGAAAGAAATGCCAGAAGCTTCTCGAAACCTGCGATGGTGGAACAGGGCAACGAAGGGCGGACGGCAGGGTACAGGAATGAAAGCGAAAGCGAAATATCTCCTTCAACTTTTGTTCGTTATGGCGCTGGCGCTGGGTTTTTCGGCTCCGTCAGAAGCGCAGATCAGCATCGGCATTGCCGTGCATATTGGCCCGCCAGCGCTGCCGGTGTATGAGCAGCCCATGTGCCCCGGCCCGAATTACATCTGGGTGCCTGGCTACTGGGCATGGAACGGCTATGACTACTACTGGGTCCCGGGCACGTGGGTGATTGCGCCACAACCTGGATACCTGTGGACACCGGGCTACTGGGGATGGGGTGACGACGGCTATTACTGGCATCCGGGGTACTGGGGACCTCACATCGGGTTCTATGGCGGCATTAACTACGGCTATGGATACTTCGGGTCCGGCTATGAAGGCGGATACTGGCGCGGCAACAACTTCTACTACAACACCGCCATTAACCGCGTAAACACGACCGTGATCAAGAACGTGTACGTGAACAAGACGGTCATCAACAACGTGAACGTGACGCGCGTAAGCTACAACGGCGGACAGGGCGGCATCCAGGCGCGTCCAACGCAGCAGGAGATGGTGGCAGAGCGTGAGCACCACATTGGGCCGACGCAGGTGCAGCAGACGCACATGCAGATGGCGCGGCAGGTACCTGGAAACTTCTATAAGCAGAACCATGGTGCGCCGGTCGCGGCAGCGGTAGCGCGTCCTGCAACGTCGGTGAATGACTTTCATCGCAATGCAATCGCGGCCCGTCCAGTGGCTGCCCCGGTGAACAACAATCGCGGCGGGATGAACCGCCCGAACCAGGCGGTGCAACCGAACCGTCCTGGACAGGTACAGGCCCGGCCTGAGATGAACCGTCCACAGCAGCAGGCGCGGCCGGAGACCATCCCGCAGCGGCAGCAGCAGACACGGCCTGCTCCGCAGACGGAACGCCCGCAGCAGTCGAGACCTGCACCGCAGTACCACGAGCAGGCGAGACCGCAGGTAGAGCGCCCGCAGCCCCAGGCAAGACCGCAGACGTATTCGCAGCCACGACCGGAACCGAGGCAAAGGCCGCAGACCTACTCTCAGCCACGGCAGGAACAACGGCCGCAGACTTACTCGCAGCCACGACCGGAACCGAGGCAGCAGACTTACTCCCAGCCACGGCAGGAGTCAAGGCCCGCTCCGCAGATGCGCCCTGAGAGCAGACCGCAGCCGGAACTACGGCCCCAGCCGCAGCCTCAGGTGCATGAACAACCGCACGAACAGCCCCATGGCGGCGGACGATTTGGCCGCTAAACCTGAACCGCCAGCGCAGAGGCCCGGAGAAATCCGGGCCTTTATTCACGTTCCATAGAAGCGCCAGACTGCGTACATTGGATCCGGCTCCAGTCAAAAGCACCAGCGTGACTGCCATTTCCAGAATGACGAAGACGCTTTGCGTGCATGGCGCATGCTGTTGGCACCGCGCAGGACCCTATTCACAATGGAAAAGATTGCGGTGTTTGCGCAGATGCCCAGAGTGAGCGAGAGGACGGCGGTTGCAGTAAACCGAGGGTCTTTCCGCAACACGTGCAGATCAAAGGGAATGTCCTGCCAGATGGTCTCGAAGCCTGGGAAGTCCTTCGCGCTCGCAATAGCGTGCGGAATCATTCCATGTTTCCTATGGAAAGCAAGAGGAAACGAAATGCCCCACTCCAGCCAGAAAAGGCTGGAAATGGGGCGGCTTGTTGACGCTCAACTGAGGACTTCTCAGCGTAGCTGGATGGAATTTGCCAGCCGGAAGCTTACGACGGATTCCGCAGGAATGGTAATGTCTTTGTTGCCCGTGAATGCAGCAAGGCCCGTGCCTGCGCCTGCTCCTGCCAGTCCGCCGACTACGAGGCCCACACCGCCTGTGGCGACTCCGCCGATCAGCATGCCGAGTCCACTGCCCCCGCCGATGAAGGCCGCTGTGCGCTTGCCTTTGCCCTTTTTGGTGCGGGTAAGGCTGCTGGTCTCAATGCGGTAGTGCTGGCCGTTCACGTTCAGGCCTGTCAACGTAAGTTGCAGGTAGGAGCGGCCCTTGAAATGTCCACGCTTGTGCGCGCGCACCACGATGCCCTCTGCGCCAGAGCCTGCCGGAATGACCGTGCTGCCGCCCACCTCAATGGGATCCACTATGGTACCGGTGAAGGACTCGCCGGATGAGGCGTGCTTCACATTGATGGTCTGGTTCATGCGTACGCGCAGCACCGTTCCTGCCGGAACAGAAGGCAGCGTGGCCGGAGCAGGCTGCGGCTGGGCCGAGGCGGACGGGCGGGCTGCAGCATTGCTTGCGGATGAGGCCGGTTGCGCCGGTGCTGCTGCAGTACTTGCGGACTGGGCCGAGGGTGCTGGCATAGTATTTGCGGGCTGCGCCTGCTGCGGTGCTGCCTGTGCATTCTGGTCAGGAGCAGCAGGCTGCGCTGCGGCTGTCGGATTTTCCGGGTTGGGCTTGTTCGATCTGTTGCATCCTGCGGCAAGCAGCAATGTGAGCAATGCGATGGCTGAAGCTTTCTTCATTCACTTTCTCCTTACAGGGTGATCCTTGCGCCCTCCATACCCCTCCACGATAGGATGCTAGGTTGGCCCATTTTTCGTAAAGCGAGGCACTTTTATGTCCACGGCACTCTCTCAGCGTCCGCAATTGAGGCACCTTACCGCTGCACTCGATGAGCTGAAACAAAAGGGGACTTATTTCAAACTGCGCGTGCTGGATGATGCGCAGGCCCCAGTTTGCACCTATGATGGTAAAAAAGTCATCAATCTTGCTTCCAATAATTATCTGGGGCTGTGCGACCATCCAAAGCTGCGCGAAGCGGCGATCGAAGCGACGAAGCGGTATGGCGTAGGCTCCGGTGCGGTGCGCACCATTGCAGGCACCATGAAGATCCACATGGAGCTGGAAGAAAAGATTGCGCGCTTCAAGAATGTGGAAGCCTGTGTCGTCTTCCAGAGCGGATTTACGGCCAATGCGGGCACGGTCTCTTCGATTCTCGGCAAAGAAGACTTCATTATTTCTGACGAGCTGAACCATGCCAGCATCATTGATGGCGCGCGCCTCTCACGGGCCAAGATCAAGGTCTTCCGCCACAAGGATGTGGCCCACGCCGAAGAGCTTTTGAAGGAAGTGCAGAACGAACCCGGCCGCAAGCTCATCATTACCGACGGCGTCTTTTCCATGGACGGCGACATTGGCCCCATTGACCAGCTCTGCGACCTGGCAGAGAAGTATGGCGCCATCATGATGGTGGACGACGCACACGCTTCGGGCGTGCTCGGGCGCAATGGACGCGGCTCGGTAGACCATTTTCAATGTCATGGCCGCGTGGATGTGCAGGTGGGCACGCTCTCAAAAGCCATTGGTGCGCTCGGGGGATACGTCTGCGGCAGCCGTGATCTGATTGACTATCTCTACCATCGCGCACGTCCATTTCTGTTTTCGACATCGCATCCGCCATCGGTCACCGCAACGTGCATTGCTGCGTTTGATCTTATTGAAAATGAGCCGGAGCGCATTGAGCGCCTATGGGACAATACCCGCTACTTCAAGGCAGAGCTGGGCCGCATCGGGTTTGATATCGGCGGCAAGACGACGCCCGCAAGCGAGACGCCGATTACGCCCATCATAATAGGCGATGGCAAGAAGGCCATGGAGTTCTCGCGCGCACTCTTCGACGCGGGCGTAATGGCCACAGGAATCGTCTTCCCCACGGTGCCCGAAGGCAAAGCGCGCATCCGTACTATTATGACCAGCGAGCACACACGCGAGCAGCTGGACCAGGCCCTGGATACGCTTGAGAAGACGGCGAAGAAGCTGGGGGTCCTGGGCTAAAGCAGGACTTCCAGGGTAATTACTAGATGATAATCATCCACTAAGTGGCTGATTATCATCCTTCACATGGTTGATTATCATCCCTTTTATAGTTGATAATCAAACCTATGTTTCGCCGCCATCTGCTCGGTCCACTGGAAAACGCCCTGTCTGACACGCCTGCCGTGCTGGTCAATGGAGCGAGGCAGACAGGAAAGAGCACACTGGTCCAATCGGATGAAGGTGGGCTGGCCGAGCGCCAATATCTTACCTTTGACGATCCCGGCATCCTGGACGCGGCCAGGAGCGATCCCAATGGCTTTATCGCTGGCCTCATGTCTCCGGTCACGCTGGATGAAGTGCAGCATGTTCCTGAGATATTCCCGGTCATCAAAGCTGCGATTGACCGGGACCGCCGGCCTGGACGTTTTCTGCTGACCGGCTCCGCCAATATCATGCTCCTGCCCAAAATTTCAGGGTCTCTGGCCGGACGCATGGAAGTTCTGACTCTCTGGCCCTTTTCACAAGGAGAGTTAAACGGAGTACAGGAGAACTTTGTAGATGCCTTGTTTTCCGGGACAACCCCCAGCTGGAGGGAAAAAATCACCAGAATCTCCTGGAGGGAACTGCTTGAGGCCACAGTTGCAGGCGGGTATCCTGCCGCGATCGCGCGACAGAGCGTCTCTCGTCGCAACGCCTGGTTTGAGTCGTATATAACGACGATGCTGCAGCGGGATGTTCGCGATCTGGCCAACATCGCTGACATTGCGGCTGTTCCCCGCCTTCTCTATGTGGTTGCCACCCGTGCCGGATCGCTGCTGAACTTCGCTGACCTGTCGCGGACGATGTCCTTGCCACAGACGACGCTGAAGCGGTACTTTGCTCTGCTGGAAGGGACTTTTCTTGTCCAGCTTTTGCGGCCATGGGCCAGAAATCTGGGCAAGCGCGTGATCCAGACGCCGAAGGTTTACCTGAATGACAGCGGTCTGCTGGCTTACTCATTAGGTGCCACTGTGGAGCGATTACAGGCAGAAGGAAATCTTGCCGGGCCTTTGCTGGAAAACTTTGTTCTGATGGAGCTGCACAAGCAATGCACCTGGAGCGAGACCCGGGCGGAGTTGTATTACTGGCGCACAGCCTCTGGCCAGGAAGTGGACATCGTGCTTGAAAACCGTATGGGAAACGTAGCAGGGATCGAGGTCAAGGCCGCCGCGACGCTGGGAGAAAAAGATGTCCGTGGGCTGCAGGCACTGGCCGAAACGGCCGGCAAAAACTGGCTGCGCGGAATTGTGCTTTACACCGGGACCGAGGTCATTCCATTTTCAGCCAATCTGCACGGCGTACCCATCAGCCGCTTATGGTCTGCCTAGGCCTGAGTTCAGTAGCTTTCCACCGCAATTCCCGTGCGAGGCCCTTGCGCGTCGTAAATGCCCCAGGCCATGCGCGGAGTATTGTGGGCCAAGCCATAGCGTCCATTCGGGTCAAGCAGAATGATGCCGCCGTGTCCGCCCATGCGCTTGTAGAGATACGCAATTGCTTCCGGCGCAACCTGCTCCGGGGAGCGACCCTGCTGCACTCGGTCTGTGGCCCACTTGCCCAGAACGAGCTTCATAATGGGCTCACCCCATCCAGTGAGGGAGACAGCGGCACTGAGATTGTCGGCATAGCAGCCGCATCCGATGAGCGATGAATCGCCGACGCGCCCGGGCATCTTATTCAAAGTGCCTCCGGTAGAGGTGGCCGCTGCGAGATTGCCTTTAGCATCGACCGCCACTGCGCCGACTGTGTCATGCGAGGCAAGATGCGCGGCTGTCTCCGGAGACTTATCATCGCCGGCAAAGGTGAGGTCGGGCAGTCCGGCGCGCTCCTTCGCCTGCGCTTCTTTCAACCGCTCACGCTCGCGCTCAAGCACCAGCTCAGAATTATCAATCAGTTCCATACCGTGGGCCTGTGCGAACTCTTCGGCACCCTCGCCGACGAAATACACATGCGGGCTTTTATCGAGCACCAGCCGCGCTGCATGAATAGGGTTGCGCAGGCGCTCGACACAGGCCACGCCTCCGGCGCGCATCGTTCCGCCGTCCATAAGAAGGGCATCAAGCTGTACGCGGCCATCGCGCGTCAAAAAGCTGCCGCATCCGGCATCAAAGGTGTCATCGTCTTCGAGCACAGCGACCGCGGCCTCTACTGCATCTACTGCAGACGCGCCTTTGGCCAGTAGCGAGTACCCAGCCTCAAGAGCATGCCGGACGCCGCGCTCGTGCGCCTCGGTCATATCATCGGGAATGGCCCACGCGCCTCCATGGACGAGCAAAATGGGTGTACGTGACATAAGCGAACTCATGATTGTACTTCAGCGCGGTTGTCTTATCTGAAGCACCTCAGCACCTCGGCCAGATGCAGGGCGCTGCGGCTGGAATTCTGGGAAATCTGTTCGCGGCAACTGAAACCATCGCTGACAAGGATGGTCTCCGGCGCCGCTTTGCGCACGGCAGGCAGCAGCACGCGTTCGCCAAGTGCCTGTGACACCTCGTATTTCTCTTTCTCGAAGCCGAACGGCCCGGCCATGCCACAGCAGCCTGAATCCAGAAGCTCGACATCTGCTCCGCTGGCCTTCAAAATCGCAACCTCATCTTTCATCTTCATCAGCGATTTATGGTGACAGTGGCCATGCAGCACAACGCGCTTTCCAGCAAGCGAAGGCGCGCGGTATTCCGGCGCGCGCCGGACAAGAAATTCGCTCAGCAGGAGAGATTGTTCGCTCAGCCATTTTGCGCGTTCGCTCTGCGGAAAGAAATTCAGCAGCTCATCGCGCATGACGCTGGCGCAGCTCGGCTCAAGAAAGATGAAGGGCATTCCCGCGTCAATCTGCGGAGCAAAGACATGAAGGACCTTTTCCAGATAAGCACGGGCCTGCTTCAGAAAACCGAAATCGTAGAGGGGGCGCCCGCAGCAGATATGCTGCTTTGGCGTGAAGGCGGCAAACCCCGCATCGGACAGCACCCCATGCGCGGCAGCAAGCACTTGCGGATGAAAGTAGTTGTTCCACGTGTCCGGCCACAGCACCACCTGGGCCTGCGCGTTGCTGCCTTTCGCGCTGCTCTGATAACTGCGTGGAGCAAATTGCGGAAGCCTGCGCTGCGGCGCGATCCCCAGAATGCTCTTGGCAAGCGAGCTGATCCCGGGGACCTGCAAGGGCAGGTTGGCCAGGCGCGGCGTAATGCCCGGAACCACAGACGCGAGATGCGCCCAGCGGTCCATAAATCCAAAGGCATAGTCGCGCAGCGCGTGACTGTGGCGCTCATAGTAGTGCGCCAGAAATTCAGCCTTGTACGTGGCGATGTCCACATTGACCGGGCACTCGCTTTTGCAGGCCTTGCAGGAAAGGCACAGGTCCAGCGCCTCGCGCACATGCTCATCGCCCCAGCCCCCCTGAAGCACATGGCCCTCGAGTGCTTCCCATAAAAGATGCGCGCGCCCGCGCGTCGAATGCATTTCCTCGCTAGTGGCCATGTAGCTGGGGCACATGGTGCCTGTCGCCTGCTTGCGACATGCGCCCACGCCCACGCAGCGCAAAGTGGCTTCACCAAACGATCCTTTGTCTTCAGGGAACTGAAAGTATGTGGCCGGCTTGATGGATTTGTATCCCGCACCCAGCCGCAGATTCTCATGCGGCTCATATACGGGCACCGGGCCAATCATCTTGCCCGGATTCATCTTGTTTTCCGGGTCCCACAGCGACTTGAATTCGCGAAAAGCCTGCATCAGCTCCGGGCCAAACATTTTGGGCAGCAGCGCGCCGCGTGACTGGCCGTCGCCATGCTCTCCGGAAATAGACCCGCCGTATTTCAGGACCACATCGGTTGCGCGATCAAGGAACGCGCGAAATTTGCGAATGCCCTCCTCGCTTTCCAGATCAAAATTGATGCGCATGTGCACGCATCCCTGCCCGAAATGGCCATACATGGGCGTGCGGTAGCCAAACTGGTCCATCAGGTGGAATATCTCGCGCAGATAGCCCCCGAGCTTTTCCGGCGGAACAGCCGAGTCCTCCCAGCCCTCCCATCCATGCGGCTCTCCCGGAACGAAGACCGTGGAGCCCAGCGCAGATTCGCGCACATGCCACACACGCGGCGCTTCGGCTTCAGAGTAGTGGCGGGCCTGCGCGGGAATTTGTCTCACCACATCCAGAAAGCGCTCCACCTGCGACGCAACATCCTCCGGCGACCAGCCACCGAACTCCACCAGCAGATGTCCGCGCCCTTCCGGCAGAAGCGTAATGTCATCCAGCGCAAGCCGCTTGCGTCGCATAAAGTCCACCAGCATCCCATCAAAGCCTTCAAGCCCAATGGGCTTCGACTCCAGCACAAACGGCACATGGTCCGCTGCAATAAATGGATCGGCAAACCCGAGCACCACCAGGCGCCGGTGCGGCGGACTCGGCATCAGGTTCAGCGTTGCGCCCAGCACCGTCACGCAGGTACCTTCGGTGCCCACCAGCGCGCGCGCCACATTGAAGCCGTTTTCCGGCAGCAGCTCATCCAGGTTGTATCCGGAAACGCGGCGCGGAATGCGCGGAAACCGCTGCTGAATCAGCTCCGCATACTTGTCGCGGATGCGCCGCAGGCCGGCATAGATTTCGCCTTTACGGCCGCCTGCCGCGATGATGCTTTTCAGCTCCTCTTCACTGGTTGCGCCCACGGTCATGCGCGTGCCGTCGTAAAGCAGCACATCAAGCGACTGGATGTTGTCCACCGTCTTGCCGCCCATCAGCGCGTGTACGCCGCAGGAGTTGTTACCGATCATGCCGCCGATGGTGCAACGGTTGTGCGTCGCCGGATCAGGCGCGAAGGTCAGGTGGTGTTCTTCCGCAGCTTCACGGACGCGGTCGAGCACGATGCCAGGCTCCACGTGTACCAGCTTCTTTTCCGCATCGAGCCAGTGAATGCCGCGCATGTACTTTGAAAAATCAAGCACCACGGCGACGTTGCAGCATTGTCCGGCAAGGCTTGTGCCTCCGCCCCGCGCAAGCACCGGCGCGCCCAGTTCACGGCACGTTGCAAGCGTGGCCGTCACATCGTCCACGTCGCGGGGGACCACCAAGCCAATCGGCACCTGGCGATAATTGGAAGCATCGGTCGCATACAGGGCACGGGAGCCGGCATCGAAACGCACTTCTCCCCGCACTACCGAGCGCAGCTTCTGCTCAAGCTCATGCGATGCGTTGAAGCCCTCATGGGGGCGCTGTTTGTTGTTCAGGACAGAAAACTGAGAGAGGGTGACCACGGCAGTATCGTAACAGTTTGCAACAGGCCGGGAACTCTATGCTCCCTGCATCTCGTAATCGGCTGCCATCGTCGAATCTGTGTCGCGTTCGCGCCCCGCCGCATTCAGCGCAAGCGTCACTCCGACGGAGACGAGCAGGTTGATCAGCAGCGACGGGACCGCGGCATACATGGCGAACGTGTGTCCGGCAATGTGCAGTGGACATATTGAGCTTTTCAGGTCGCGCGTCCACGCCATTCCTGTGCCTGCCGTCATGCCTGCCAGCCAGCCCCAGAAGAGTGCGGTTCCGCGAAACCAGCGGGTAAACAGGCCCAGAATCACAGCGGGAAAGATCTGCGCGATCCAGATGCCGCCCAGCAGTTGCAGCTCAATCGCATACTGCGCGCGAACCAAGAGCACAAACGTGAGCGCCCCTATTTTCAGAAAGAGTGAAACCAGTTTGGCCTGTGCTGCTTCCTGCTTTGGCGTCATGGAACGGTGGATCAGCTCACCATACAGATTCCGCGTAAACAGATTGGCCGCTGCAATGGACATGATGGCCGCAGGAACAAGCGCGCCGATGCCGATCGCCGCAAGGCAGAAGCCAGAGAAGTACTCAGGAAACATATGGACAAAGAGCAGCGGCACGGCGCTCGATGTATCGGCGGAGTGGATGCCCGCTGCCAGTGCGAAATATCCAAGCAGCGCGATCAGTGCCAGCAGCAGATTGTAGGCAGGCAGCAGCGCGGCGTTCCGCTTGATGACGCGGCCGCTGGCCGAGCTGAGCACGCCCGTCGCCGTATGCGGGTACAGTACAATGGCGATCGCCGATCCAAACGCGAGAGTGGCATAGCTCCAGTATTGAGATGGCTGCAGGATGATCGAGGCGGGCGGCTTTTTCTGTGCCAGGGCCGCGCTCGCAGCGGAGAAGACATGCCCATATCCGCCCAGCTTTGACGGAATGACCAGGATGGCGGCAATCACCATGATGTAGAGCATGATGTCTTTCACAATGGCGATGACAGCAGGCGCGCGCAGGCCGCTTGAATATGTGTAAGCAGCAAGAATGACGAACGCCGCAATCAGCGGCCACTCTCCTCTGAGGCCAAGGGCTGAAATCACTTCCTGCATGCCCACAAGCTGCAGGGCGATGTAGGGCATCGTGGCAAGAATTCCGGTAAGCGCAATCGCAACAGCAAGTGGACGATGGCCGAACCGGCCCTTGGCAAAGTCGGCCAGCGTTACGTATCCGCGGCGATGGCACACCTGCCACAAGCGCGGCAGCACCAGCATCATGTAAGGGTAGAGCAGAATGCAGTAGGGGATGGCGAAGAATCCCGGCGCGCCTGTGCCATACAAGGCAGCAGGCACAGCAATGACTGTGTATGCAGTGTAGAAGTCGCCACCAATCAGAAACCATGTAATCAGAGTGCCGAAGCGGCGCCCGGCGAGGCCCCATTCTTCCAGGCTGTGCAGGTCGGCACGTTTCCAGCGCGCAGCCCAGAATCCGGCAAAGGTGACCAGCAGAAAGCAGGCGCAGAAAATTACAGTTGCAATGGCATGGAGAGGTGCTGTCATTCAGGTGTCTTGAGAGTACCCAATGCGCAGAACGTCATCAATAGTTACAGTCGAAAAGGCCCTCGTTTTAAGATGGCTGCACAAGAGAAAGGCGGTTGCATGAAGCTTTATCGAACAACGCGTGGGATTTTTGTGGAGGAACAGGGACGCTTCTTCCCCGTGCAGGCAGCGGGATGGGACGAACTCATCACCAGAGAGGACGTGCATACCTATGTGTGCAATGCTGCGCGCGGGGAACCGGCAAAGCATTTTGATCCCGCATCTGTCCTCGCACCCATTGTGGGGCAGGAAGTCTGGGCCGCGGGCGTCACCTACTACCGCAGCCGCGACGCGCGCATGGAAGAGTCGAAGGATGCAGGCGGAGGCACATTTTATGACCGCGTGTACTCGGCGAAACGGCCTGAACTTTTCTTCAAGGCGACCGGTCGCCGCGTCATCGGCCCGAACCATCCGGTGCACCTGCGGTCAGATGCACAATGGACAGTTCCTGAACCGGAATGGACAATGCTTCTCCATCCATCAGGCTCAATCCTTGGCCATACCATCGGCAACGACATGAGCTCACGTGACATTGAAGGTGAAAACCCGCTTTATCTCCCTCAGGCAAAGATTTACAACGGCAGTTGTGCACTCGGCCCCTGCATTCTGCTCTCACCAGAGCCGCTGGCGAAAAACACGGCCATTCACCTTGCAATCACGCGCAAAGGCCAGGCTGCCTTCACTGGAAGCACAACCCTTGCCGAAATAAAGAGACAGCCCGAAGAGCTGATAGAATATCTTTTTCGCGACAACCGATTTCCGCAAGGAGTCTTCCTGATGACCGGCACCGGCATCATTCCAGGCGATGGTTTCACCCTCCTGAGCGGTGACCAGGTGCGTATCAGTATGGATCCCGTGGGAGTGCTGGAAAACCCCGTGGCATGAAATGGGGCTATTCCCGATGGATATTTGGGCTTAATACGGCGTTGACTGCTCCTGTTCATATTCATAGGTGTGGCCGAATTTGTTGGTGTGTATAGCATTTGAGTCGGGGATTGGGACCTTGAGGATGCCAAGGTCTGTTCTGCCGGGGGCAAGGTGGATGGTTCGTATGAGGTGCCCAAGAAAGGACTGAGGCACTCCTTCCACCCAGACCTGCATTCTGTAATCCCCTGGAGGGATGTTGGAAACTACGATCGAACCACCCACATCAGCCATGCCATAGAGATCTGCAGGAATGCTGATGATAACAGCACTCATTTCAGGATGGATATTGCAGAAGATATAGGAGACGCCTTCGCGAGAGAAGGTGACGGACTTGCTCGATCCAGCTTCGTACAGTCCCAAGTCAAAGCGTTTTCCATCAAAAAGCGAGAAGACGTTATGAAAGAAGGGGTCGGCATTGGGAAACTGGACAGTGCCACCCACAGGGACAACTTGCAGATGGGGAACAAAAGTCCGGTTCTTCTGCAAGAGCACATAGTGGCGTCCCGAAGGAAAAAGGACCGCAGGTGTTCCGGCGAGTGGATCCAGCCACATGACGGCCGAGGCTGACCGGTGCTTTCCGGGCTGATCCGGCACAATTTGAAGACGCAGCTCAGCCATCGGATTGTGCGCAGGTACTCTCTGGGCAGAGAGCTGCGACAGAGCGAGACTGAAGATGGCGAGTGCTGCCAGCAGACACGATGTGATTGATTGCGCTTTCATCAAAACTTATATCCTGCTGCAACGCCGATGATGTTTGTTCTCGAAGCCGGGCCAATCACAGGAAAACTGGTGAGACGGCGGTATTCCAGGGAAAAAAGCAAATAGGCGCTGGGACTGTAGATCACATTGCCCAAATAGGTTCGGTTCCTGGCCAGGTCCTTATAAATACTGTCCCCCTGTGTGGCATACGGTCGCAGCTCTCGAGCAAAGACGTTATCGAAACCCACTGCGGTATTGAATTGAAGTCGTTCGCTGATCTTCTCCTGTAATTGCGCCCATCCTCCGACGTCGCTCAGGGGGCGCAGGTAGTGAGTGTTTGAATACGGTTCAAAATAATAGACAAAGTCCTTATAAGCGCCTCCTCCAAGCCCACCGAGCGCAAGTCCCCTGTAAAAGCTGCCTGAGAGCTGGAGACCCGCAGGCAGATGGAAGCGGGCGTCAAGAGTGCCGGCCCAGGCGTTGTATCTTGTGCCGAACGAATCATGCGGAGCAAAATATCCACCCAGGCCAAAATGATTGCCCATCTCGCGACCTTCTGGACTGAGGAGCGCGATGCGTGCTTCAACTCCAGGCCAGCGGCTTTGCTCAGCAGCACTGGGTAAAGTTCCGCCGGTGGAGCTGGCAGAGGATGATACCGGAGGATCTCCGACATCTATGAGTGCGGCCTGCAACCTGAGGTCATGGGAACGGGGCAGAGGAAGGTCTTGCGTGATGCCCAACTGTGGATTCCATGTCCACAGGTTTCCCGACCACGCCAGAGCAGGTTCGGCAATGGCCACGACCGATGCCGGGGAGTCAGGACTGAAGACAGGCCGGTCGAGGGAGAAATAGGCTTTGGTATGCTGCCACTCCAGGCCAGCGTGCGCCGTGCGCAGTCGCAGCAGGTTGGTGCTGCCGCTGGAATAACCGTTGTAGGCTGATTCTGACCCGCTGAAATCAACCCTCAGGTCAGCGTAACTTTCGGCCCCCAATAGGTGCGGCCCATGTGCATCCAGACCCAGAACAGTCTGGCGAAGAGTCATTGCCGTGCTTCCTGGTCCGCCGACGGATACGGCAGGCGTTGAGGGGGAGTTCACAGCGGATGTATTAGCAACGCCGCTCAGGAGGAGCAGGCCGGTGATCTTGACAGGATATTTCGATTCACTCTCGACTTTGGTTTGCTCGTGTGTTGCAATTTCAGACTGCTGGATGTCCTGCCGTTCACGAAGCTCCTCAATCTCTGAGGAGGAGGGGGGAGCCTGGTGATTCGCCAGGTTTTGACCCACCTGTTGCTGCAAGTCTTTCAGTTGCCTACGCATTTCTTCCAGCTGGTGCTGGGTCTCCTGTATCTGAGCCTCTGCCCGCGTCATAGCGTCGGTGAGTTGCTGGATCCGGTACGGCACGCTCGTGGCTGTACCGGTTTGTGCAGAGAGCCACTGAGAGTTGGCCCAGAGGATGGCCATAGACAGTGATGCTGTGCGGGAGATGGAGAGGAGGGACACGAGAGGTGTCACGTTTCGTCTATATCCATACCTTTTCATGTGTAGTGACCTGATCAGGAAGTTTTTGTTCGGAACCAGTGGGCGCAGGCGCCTGTGGCTCGCGTGCGATTCGCAACTGGAACACGGTTTCTTCAGGACGGCTGCGGAGAAGAACAACTTCCCCTCCATGTTCGACGGCTATGCAGTGGGCGAGAGTGAGTCCCAGGCCTGTGCCTTTCTGCTTCCCATGGCTGACAAAAGGTTCAAAGAGCTTGCCGCGAATGTTTTCAGGAACACCAGGGCCATTATCGGTGATATTTACGATTACGTATTCACTCTCTACTTGCAGATGGACGGTAACTGCAGCCTGTGGTCCATTGGCGCGCGCAGCCTGACAGGCATTCAGGAGGAGGTTGTAGACAGCGCGCTCAATCTGCTTGCCATCCACAATCGCCACAGACTGGGCGGGCCCGCTGAATTCTGTGACCAGGTGTACGCCTCTGGCATCAGGATGAGAGCGAACGAGAGCGACAGCGCGCTCAATGAGTGCGGGCATCAACTCCGGGGCCTTTCTCAAACTCACGCCAGTGCGGCTAAAGATAAGCAGCGACTCGAGCATGTCAGTGGTACCGAGCACGGCAGTCCGGACATCCGCGAATATCTCATTGCGCTCCTCTTCAGAGAACCGCCCCGACGCTAAAAATTCGGCATTCGCATAGACGGCAGCAAGATAGTGCCGAAGATCGTGGGAGACAGAGCTGGCCATGCGGCCGATTGTGGCGAGACGTTCAGCATCGAGAAGCTCCCGGTTCTTTTGCTGAATCTCATCGCGCATGCCCGCGAATGCCTCGCTCAACTGGCGCACTTCTTGTGTGCCGTGGGCGGGGAGACGGTATTGGCTGTCTCCAAGACCAAAGGCCCGGACTCCGCGCGAGAGGTCCTCCAGCGGACGAGTCAGCAGTCGGGCAAGCGCGATCATCAGAACTGTTCCACACAACAAAGCCAGCACGCCGGTACTGAGGACGACGCGATCAATGCGATGGATCCAGCGCTCCGCGGGTCCGAAGGACTTGAGCAACACCAGTTGCAGCGGTGAAGTCGCGGAAGCAGAGAGATCCGCTGTCGAGACAAGATAGCGCGTGTCCCCGAGTTTTACCTGCACGGGCCTCGCTGGGGTTGCGGAAGCTAACAGAGGATTGGAGAGGCCCGCCTGTTCCTTCTGTGACAAAGTGGTTGCCAACACATGACCACCGCTCATAAAAGTTGCTTCAACGTCCGTGGGCTGACTGATCTGGCGAACGGTACGCTCGATGGAGATACCGCTGATGACATAGCCGAGCAGCGTGCCGTTTTCATCGCTACCGAAGTAAAGCGGCTTCAGTGAACAGGCATATAACGATGTGCCGTTGATAAGGTAATGCTTGTCACTCGAACGGAGCAGAAGATGGAGCGCTGCCCGGATGGAGGCATTGGCCTGCTCACCTTTTGCGTACACTGCTACGACCCGTCCTGTTGCGTCGGCAAGCGCGAAGAAATCTGTTCCGCTCAGTCGCCAGAATTCTACGGCGCCATCCTGAATGGTGAGCTCATCGCCGCTGGTCATCAGGGCCTTGAGGGTGGGCAGTTCCGCCAGCAGTGCATTTTCGCGGTCGAGTGCTGCGAGACGTTCAGCCTGCAGATTCTCGAATGTGATGACGGACTGCATGAGGTCCTGCGAAATATTGTCCGTGACCTGGGCACGGAGGCGATGGCGCAGCATGACCAGGCAGAGTGCAGTCACAATAACTGTAACCACCGCCATGGCCAACACCAGCAACACATGGGTCTTCAACGGCGGGAAGCGAGGAAGCTGGCCCGAAGAAACGGGACGAGCATCATGGGACAAATTTGTATCCTGCGCCATAGATTGTAAGCAGATGCGTTGGCTCTGCCGGATTGGGCTCAAGCTTTTGACGCAGTTTCAGGATCTGGTTGTCGACGGTCCGCGTTGTGGGATAGGAGTTATACCCCCAGACCTCATTCAGAAGGACCTCGCGTGTGAGTACACGGTCTGGATTCTCAGTGAAGAACTTCAGCAGCTTGAACTCGTGCGCGGTGAGTACGACTGGAACGCCGCTTCGCTTTGCGGTCATACTTTTAAAGTCTATTTCGCAGTCGGCAAACCGGTAGACGCTGGAAACCAACGGCCTACGCTGCCGGCGGATGGCGGCCTGCACGCGGGCGAGCAATTCACGTGGGCTGTAGGGTTTGGTGACGTAGTCATCGGCACCTAGCTCGAGGAGCAGGACCTTATCAACGACTTCGCTGATGGCACTCAGCACAATCACGGGTGTCTCATTGGAGAGGCCCTTGAAGGTCTGGCATAGTTCGCGCCCGGAGATTCCGGGAAGAACAAGGTCGAGAATGACGGCAATGGGACGCTCGCGGCGAAACGCCTCAAGCCCCGTAGGGCCGTCCTCGGCACCCACAACAGCATAATGCTCGCTTATGAAGATCCTGCGGAGCACTTTCTGCATACGCGGATCATCTTCGATGACAAGAATGGTGCCAAGGTTCATCGCCGGTGATGACGCTCCGAGCTCGACATCTTCTTCCATTGAATCCGTGTTCATTGCCATGATGGCCCAAACTCAAACCCACTTCTATTCTGGCCGATCCGGCCTTAGAATTATGCTCCCAGAATGTAGAAATGACAATCGGATGACAATTATGGTTATGCTCTGGCCGGAGGTGGCCCGCGCGAGATAATCAGTGGCGTGCAGGGGAATGTCCGTTGTCGCCGAGAAGCAACAGCAAGAATCATATGGGCAGGACCCCTGTTATGGCACCACATGAAGCATCAGGGTCATGGTTCCATGACCGGAGCCGCAGAAGACTGAACAGCTTCCGACAAAATCTCCTGTCTTCTCAGGCTTAAATTGCAACTCTGCTGTTCTGCCTTTGCTCACAGTGACGTTCAGATTCAATTCGCGAAAGCGGAGGCCGTGCGTAGTATCTATACTCCTGATTACGAAAACAACTGGCTGTCCTTTTTTCACTGTAATTTCTGCAGGTTCATATGCAAACCTCTTTGCAGTCACTTCGATACGTCTTGGCCTGTCCTGCGCGCGTACAATAACTCCGGTGAGTGTTGAAAAACATAAGACCAGCAGCATCCACTTCTTCATCAAAGAGTTCTCCTTGAAATCACGTTAGTGCGCAAATCCGCAGTGAGTTGTCATTCCAGGGTTAGCTAATTGTCAGAAGATTATTCGCCATGGTTTATCGCATGCTGTAAACACAGAAGTATGCGTGCGGCCCCTTCTGCCGTGGTGTCTTTCAATGCCCCTGGCGAAATGACAATGAATTGACATGGTCCAGACGATACCGAGACAAGCAAAAGTGCATTTATCGCTAGCTTGGGAGTATGTTGCGTTCGATTTCGCGCCATCATCTTTCTCACCCGACTCGCCGAATAAAACGTATTGCAGTGTCATTGGCGCTGTTGTGCACTGCCGGGTTTGCCAGTGCACAGAACACGCCACTGCTCTCTGGCGGTGTTGGTTTTCTTTCGAACACGAACAAAGGCAATACAACATACAGCCCCATCATTGAGCCGCTGATCGCCGCGCCCATCGGCAGCCATCTCCTGTTTGAGTCCCGCGCGACTCTTACAGAGTCCTTTTTTCCGAAGGGACCGGGGCAGCCTGGATACGACCACAGCCATTTCGTGGCACTAACCTATCTTCAGGGCGACTACATTGCTGCTCGACACCTCACGATTGTGGGTGGAAGCTTTCTCACTCCGTTCGGCACATATAACGAGCGCCTGTCGCCTCTCTGGATCAGTAATCTGCAGGATGGTCCGCTGATTGCGGGCCTCGGATCCATGGCGACGGGTACGGGTCTCGGCGGCGAACTTCGAGGTTCAGCGATTTCGCGCCAGAAGTATTCCATTGATTATGTTGCATACTTCTCTGCACGCAGCGGAAACGAACAGTTCAACTCCGAACGCTCGACGGGTGCGCGCGTGAGCCTATATCTACTCGACAGCCGCCTGGAAGCAGGCATTTCTTACGCTCGTTTGCTGCAAGGCGTGCAGGAGGACTTCTATGGTACCCATGTCTGGTGGGAGCCCAAAGGCACTGCATTCCGGCTTCGCTCAGAGTTTGCTCGCGGTCATCATGCGGAGGGCTATTGGATCGAGGCAGACTACCGGACCCAGGCTTTCGGCGGGCTGGACAGTTGGATTGGCCGCATCGAGCCGGTGTTCCGGATGCAACAGACGTTTCGTCGCGACACTGTCGCCAGCGACAGCCTTCCGCCAGTGAACACACAGCGGGCCGATTTCGGCCTGGATTACAACCTGCCGCATAACACAAGGATACTCACGAGTTATTCACGGCAGTTTTCTTCTACTGGCAACAAAAACATCTGGGAGACGGGTATTGTTTATCGCTTCCTGTTTCCGACCTGGAAAGGAAAATAAATGGTTTCAAAACATCTGCTCGGACTTGCTCTCAGCCTGAGCACAGTTGCCACCCAGGCACAACAACTGCATACACAGAAGCCTTTGAAGATACAGCCGGCAAAGCATCAGGCCTCATCATTCCACAGCGAAGGTGAACGCGTGTTTGCCCAGAACTGTTCCCGCTGTCACAACGCCCCGGAAGGTTTTTCACAACGCATCGCAGGGACGATTGCTCGACACATGCGCGTCCGCGCCCAGCTCAGCCAGCATGATGAGCAGGAGCTGCTTCGCTTTTTAAATCCGTGAAATATGTGCTGATGATCCTGCAACTCCGAATCCATATCAGGTCTGAGCAGGGCCGCGGTTAGTGGAGACCTTCAAGCCAGAGTTGATGGAGATAATATGCCATTCCCGTTCGTGAATGTACCGCAAGCTATCGAAGAATTTCACTTGGGCGCATGGTCGTCATTGTTGATGATGAAGACCGCGAAAACGAAGGGGACCTTGCCATTGCCGCCGAGTTCGTTACCGCTGAGGCGATCAACTTTATGGCGAAATATGGCAGAGGGTTGATATGCCTGACGCTTACCGAAGAACGCGCCGATTACCTCGATCTTCGGCCCATGGCGCAGGTGAATACGTCCCGCTTTGACACTGCGTTTACTGAAAGCATTGAAGCCAGGGAAGGAGTCACAACCGGGATCTCGGCCCACGATCGCGCGCATACGATTCAGGTTGCAATTGACCGCCGCAGTACCGCGCATGATCTGGCCAGGCCTGGGCACGTGTTTCCGCTACGCGCGCGCAAGGGAGGTGTACTCGTGCGAGGTGGTCAGACGGAAGCATCCGTGGACTTGGCCGCACTGGCGGGTTTGGTTCCCGCGGGAGTCATCTGCGAGATCATGAACGATGATGGCAGCATGGCTCGTGTACCTGATCTGATCCTGTTCTGCAACAGGCATGGCCTAAAGTTGCTCACGGTCGCAGAACTGGTTCGTTACCGGATGCAGATGGAGCGGCGCATATGGAGCAGGGCAGACCGAGCAGCATACGTGATGCGCTGATGGATCAGATGCAGCGCAAAATGTCAGTCTATCTGGCTCACCATTCTAAAGTATCTTGCGCGAGCTTCTGGTGTTTCGGCGGTCTCGGCCAGTTGTATCAAATCTGCTTTTGTCGGCTTCAAGGTCAGCGGTAAGATTTTCCAGTAATATTTCAGCTTGTCTGAACGCCAGCCCGCATAAGTCTTCTCCCATGATTTTCCCGATTCCCCTGCAAAGACAAGGTTTGAAGGATGCAGCACCCGGCGGGCATCCTGGAACCTGCAATCCAATGACAAGCGTAGCTGATGGGAAAGGTTGGGCGCGGCAGCATGCACCGTCAGGCTATGGAAGATGAGGACGTCTCCAGCATATACGGGGCCTCCCGCCCAACCGCTACCAATTTCTGAGCCCGCAGGAATCTCCGGAACGTGGAGGCCCTCTCTTTGATGTGGCTGAATCCCGAACCTGTGAGAGCCCTCAAGAATTTGCAGAGGGCCAACCTCTACCGGGCAATCGTGGAAGGGGATCCAGACAGTAAAAAACTCCGGGTCTCCGCCCATAAACTCGTAGTCCTGATGTGCATGTGTCACCAGGCGCTCACAATGCGGAAAGATCAACCTACCTATCGGCTTGGGGTGTACCAGGACGATGTCGCCAGAGAGCATCTCCATCACGGCACGTAATGCGGGGTGATGTGGCAAAGCATGAAAGGACTCCAGATTGAACACCCGCTGGTAAACCTTCTTAAAGCGCGGGTCAGGATCACCACAGGCGGCAGAGGGATTGGCCCTCCGCTCTACCGGGTCGTGCCCGTCGATCAACCAGCCAGCTGATGAGAGCACTTCCGTCACGTCCCCGAGGACGGTGCTCACCGCATCCAGGGGCAAGAGTCCGCGAATGAGCGCATAGCCTCGTGAGTCCATGGCGCTGCGCAGAGACTCCGGCGTAAGATCGCGTGCTTGAATTTCATAAAAAGCCTTCATGGCGGACCTCCGCCGCTTCGGGATGGGTTGCAGCTGAGAGTCACAATAGCGCTCTGACGTTGGCAGCGTGTCTTTGCTTCGTCTGCTCTTTGTAAGTTGATTGTCATGGCCGAACGCGCATGACCTGGTGACAATTTTCTTACCTTGGAGTGACATGCATCCTTCCGTTTTTTCATATGCTCTATGTGTAAGAACCTATGCCAACCCTGGACACAATATCAGCCGCAGCTACTCTGCACAGTAAAAACAAAACCAACCGGCCACAAGATGCTCTGTTTTGCGATATGGAGCTGCCATTCCGCGAGACGTTCTACCCCCTTGGTTATGCCGTTGAGATCATCACGAACGACCTGGATGTTTTGAAAGCTGCCTGTGAGAGTTTTGGACACAGATGTTTAAATCATGAGAGTACAGCTTTGTGTATACGCGTCGGTGTCATCGAGAGTCCAAGCTCAAGGTGTCCGCCAGAGCCTACGCGACGCGAATACAACCACCTGTACTCTCTGGTAGCGGACGCTTATAACCAGGCATTGCTGGACCTGAAGACATGCACCTGCTTTGCCTGGATCAGTACTCCAGCCGTAAAAGACCGCCTGTATTTCCGTTACAACTTTCTTGAAAAAATGGTTTATCTGTTACTCGGCGCTTCAGTCGTGACCGACATTCATGCGGCATGTATAAGCAAATACGGGAAAGGGGTACTGCTTTGTGGCGATTCGGGAGCGGGCAAGTCTACGCTTGCCTATGCGTGCGCACGCGCGGGCTGGATCTACACCTCAGACGACACCTGTTATTTAATCAATAATGCACCAGGTGCACGCGTCATTGGACACTCGCATCGTGTCCGCTTTCGTCCTGCTGCGAAAGACCTCTTCCCGGAACTTGCGCCATATGGAATCACACGACGCATGGAAGGAAAACCATCCATCGAAATCCCTATCTCGGTGCTCCCGGTCTTTTCTACTGCGAACGAAGCTGATATCTATTCGGTCATTTATCTGAACCGCCTTGCAGCAGTGAGTGCCAGGCTCCTGCCTCTCCCGGATGGCACAGCGACACACCGCATGAAAAAAGAACTATTTTCCGCTGGCGAGATCCGCACAAAACACGAGAAGATGCTCGAAGCATTCACGGACGTACCGGTCTACGAACTGCAATACACAGACCTGGACGACGCGATTCAGCAGCTAGACGCCTTCATCACAACGATCGTCTGAGTGTCAGCGCATCTTCTATGAGATCAGCAGCCCGCTCAAGACCGCGGGCCGCGATGATCTTCTTCTGCAATTCCATGGCATTGTTCCGGTATCTGTCATCATTCAAAATTTTGATAATGGCCGCTCTAATTTCTTCCGGGGCAAGCTTGCTGACAGATAGCACCTCCGCCGCTCCCAGCCATTCCAGGCGGGCAGCCATCGCGGGCTGGTCGAAGGCGCAGGGAATGGCGATCATTGGTTTCCCATACATCAGCGCTTCAAGCACAGTGTTGGATCCTGCGTGCGTAATGATGGCCGCCGCTCTTTTCAACAGGTCCAATTGCGGGGCCTTTTGTACGACCAGCGGAGCTCCGGCAAGATCGCGAAACATCTCGGAATTGCGCCGGCTGCCGAGTGAAATGACCAACTGTAGATCGAGCCCATCACAAGCTGCTGTAATCGCGTGGAATGTAGACACATCCCCACGCAATGTTGTTCCTAAAGAGGCATAAATTATGGGTCGTCCATCAAGCCGGTCCCAGGGAAAGTCCACATGCGGCCGCGCTGCCTGGTCAACAAACGGCCCGGTATAGTGGAAATTTTGCGGCAGATCACCGCGCGGGAAATCCAGGCACTGCGGTAATTGCGTAAGATGAGCAAGCTCCGTGGACATCGGCTGCATCTGACGAACAGGTCTAAGGCCAGCGTTCCGCCTCAACCTGTTGAGATGAAAGAGCACGGGACCCCTCATTCGGTGAATCGAAATCTCCAGAAAATGTTTTTGCAAGCGGCCGGTCCAGGAAAGAGTTGGAGTGATGCGACGCGGCGCTGACCAGCCGAACCTGTGAGGCACTGACGTTGAGATTACAAAATATGGCAGCCCCAGTATTTCTGCGATAGAGGGACCCGCAAGCGCAACCTCGTCGAGAATCAACGCATCAATCCGTGCGCCTCTGATTGCAGGAGGAGCTTCGCGCAGAAACATCTCCATTTCGTCAGCGGTCCGCCGAAGACGGTAGCGTAACTCTGCAAACTCCCCAGCTGGGCCCTGTTTCCGCTGAATGACAGACGCTTTGGCGCCAACGGGCACAAATGCCATCCCATTACTGTGCATGTGGTCTGCCAGCTCTGGGCGATGAAAAAAAGTCACTGTATGACCACGCGTTGTGAGCTGCCGTGACAAGCTGAACAACGGATTCAAATGGCCTGCACCGCTGATTGACAGCACACCAAAGGCTGGCATTCACATCTCCTTGATTTCAATATTCCATCGCGACGCCGCGCTGTTGTCTGCGAAATGTCATTTTGGGCTTGCGCAAACAACAAAATGACAAACAAGTGACTGGCCCGAGGCACTTGCGGCCGCGCGGCGAAGGACAATGAAGCAAGCAATGGTCATGCCAAGCTTCATAAATATTGCAGGTAGACGGCGGATTGGCGCGTTCTTCCATTCGCTTCGCCGCAGGCCGCGCCCCATAGACAAATTGGATGTACGCTCGGCATACCGGCTCTGGGCACCTCTCTACCAAGCGGAAACTGTGACCAGCTTTCTGGATGAAGTGCTGGCCCAGGAAATGCTTGCCGACCTTTCTTATAAGCATCTGCTTGATGCAGGTTGTGGCATCGGACGACGTATCGTGAACCTACCTAATGCAACGGGTCTTGATCTCAGCCCGGAAATGCTTAAGGCCGGAAGAGCGCAAAATGTGGTGTCCGGCGACATCAGGGAAATGCCTTTCCCTAATGCCTGTTTTGATATGGTATGGTGCCGGCTCGTGCTCGGGCATCTCTCTGATCCGCTCGCTGCTTATCGTGAATTTGCCCGAGTTTCTGTTCCTGGCGGCCATGTTTTCATCACAGATTTCCACCCGGACGCTGTCGCGGCAGGACATACACGCAGTTTTACCGACAAGTCAGGACGGGTCCACGAAATCGAGCACTATGTTCATCAGGACCACGTCGCGCTCGCAGAGCAAGCAGGGCTTTCTCTTGCGGTACAACGGGACGGAACAGTGGGAGACAATGTGCGCAGCTTCTACGCCGATGGAAGAGGACTCAAGGCATTCCAGAGAGACCTGGGACTCAGGCTCGTTGCTGCATTTTTGTTTCGCTTATGACCGATCACCTCTTCCACTTCTTTCATTAAGCATCTCACCGGGGCGCGCAACCAACGTGCGTTTTCGTGTATGCGCAAACATTCCAGGCCGTTCCTTGCCTGCAAAGGTAAACGGGCATAGATATCATTTGAAGCAAGCTTTACCTCCCCTCCAACAAGCACCAGCTCTATGTCTGCGCTTGAGAGCGTAGCCAATCTGGAGGCCGCATCCTCGCCCGTGTCACGGACGGCGATCAAATCCGCTCGGCCGCCTTCCCGGATTGTTCCTTCCCCACCTTTCAGGCGGAGAATGTTCGCGGGCGCTATCGTCACCATTCGGGATGCTTGTTCCGGAGAAAGTCCATAGGCAAGGACAGCGAACCGGACCTCATCCAGCAAGTCCCCTGTTCCGGTGATAGGCGAATCGCTCCCCAAGCTTGTGTTCTCAAGTTCATTTATCAGCCGCCGGTCCGGTAATCTCCCAAAAAGGAAGTAATTTGAGGATGGACACACGATCAGAGATGCATGGCGCTGCTTCATAAGGGCGATCCCGGCGTCGTTTATAGCCAACCCATGCACGAGCACAGTATTTGCGGCCAGCACTCCGAGCCGGTCAAGGCCAAATATATCCTGCATGGCGAGATCGTCTACTCCTTCACACGCGTGAATCATAAAAGGCGCGCCTTCCGGCGTAGCCGCATATGCCCTTGCAAGATCGCCGCCCAGAGCGAGAGAGTGTGCCCATCCATAGCGTTGAACAACCCGGACCGGAAAGTCCTTGCGCTGCAGTTCCAGCCAAAGCGGATCATGATGGCAGACCGTAGTGACGCCGCAAAGCAGGTTCCGGATGCCTCCCCACCAGAGGCGGACATGCTTCGGTATTTGACCATAGGCATGAATTACATCGGCAAGCGTCGCATGAATATCTTCGCCCCAGTCTATGTAATTCCGGTATGGAGGATGTCCTAACCGCGGGTACAAAGCGAATTGCAGATGATCATGCGCGTTGATGAGGCCGGGCATTACTAGAAATCCGTCAAGGTCTATTGCCATTTGCGCGGAAAGCCGGCCGGGCAGGATGCGAGTGATCCGTTCGCCCTTTATTTCAATGGATCGGCTGCCACGGAGGACGAGCGCGTCCGGACTACGCATGTTTTCTCGCAACATAGACGCGGAACCGGGACGGCTCGCGGTGCCCGCGCAGTCGGGCAACCCATGGACGCATGGCCCATCTTATGCCATACCAGGGGCGGTGTACCGTCCAGGTGATAGAGAGCGCCTCCGCGAGCCCCTTGAGACGCTCATCTGTGAGATATTCCTGGCTTCTAATGGAATCCGATGCTGTGCCAAACCTTTGCTGGAACACAGCCTGCCGCTCGGCCACCATCTGTCTTCCGCTTTCCTCGCATGAGTACCATGGCGTGTCGCTAATAATCAAAATTCCTTCCGGTTTCAGGCAACGCAGGGCCTCACGCAGTGTTTCTTCATAATTTTCAGAGTAGTGAAACGACGCGTTGAAGATGACTACATCAAATTGTTCGTTGCGGAAAGGCAGATGAGGAATCTCTGCCTGAAAGCGGGGAATCGGGACCGATAGATGGCGTTCGAAGTGCATTGCAGCACCGAGCCCATCGTTCTGGTTTGTAAGCAGGTCAACAGCGACTGGCTTATGGCCGGCAAGCGACAGCCGAAAACTCATCCAGCAGTTGCCGGCGCCCAAATCGAGTACACGACTGCGATGGAATGGCCTGATCACTCGCCTGATTATGTAGTCATAGCTCCGGGACCTGATCTTCCATTGATCACTGTTTCGATCGCTGATGTCTTTGTAAGGCAGCGCCGTGTAGAACTCTTCACTCTGGCTTCCTCTGCCTTCGGCCGACCGGATGCGTTCGTACTCTTCTATAAATTTCGCGTAGTGAAAGGCCCTCTCTTCGGGCAGAGCACACACGATTCCGTCCTGGACTCTGAATCGAAAGCCACACCTGAAACAGTCGAAGGCTTCGACCACTGCACCGCAACGAGGGCATTGGAGCTCGATGAGGTTTTCAACAGATACTGTCATGCTGTGAGCTGTTCTACAGGAACAAATGAACTGGGGGAAAAGGAGAAAGCATCGGGAACGCGGCTCACTGGCTCCATCTGCGCAACTTTCTGCCACAGTCGAGCAACATTCTCACCCTCAGGAGACTTCCATGAATCGACTTCGGCATGCAATGCGTCACGTACTGCGCGATAAAAATCTGTAGTGTAAGCCGCCTTGAACAGGATGCAAAGGTCATCGCTGTCCGTCCAATTGCGCTTGCTCCCGAGTTGGGACTGCACGCGTTCGTAAAAGGCTGTTCCCGGCAAGGGATAAGAAAATGAGATCCCGATATCGTCCGGGCGTGTGCTCCGCACAAACGCAAGTGTTTCCTGAAGCTCGCGCCAACCCTCTCCGGGGTAACCGAATTGCAGGAAGAAGCAGGCGCGAATGCCGGCCCTCCTTAGCCGTTCGCGCGCAGTCCTCACCTCCTCGAGCGTAATTCCCTTGTCCATTGCATCCAGGATGGTCTGCGATCCGGACTCCACTCCCATCCACACCTCGGCGCATCCAGCGGCCTTGAGGCGCAGAACGGTGTCCTCACGCATGAGGTCCGCACGGGACTGCACTTTGAACGGGAGCGCTGCCTCGCGCTTCGCCACTTCTGCTGCAAACTCCTGCACCCAATTGTGGTTCAGCGCGAATACATCGTCGCCAAACCAGATGTGGTCTACCTTTGCCCGCTTTAACTGTGCCATTTCTTCCGCTACAGAAGACGCTGCACGAAGATGAAAGCGGTTTCCAGAAACAGGTTTTGCGCACCAGTTGCAGCGAAAAGGACAGCCACGGCTCGCGACCATGTTGGTGGAAAAGTACCCATGCGCGTTCATCCAGGCCTCTCGATAAGGGCTTAGGCTTACGAGATCTCGCGCAGGAAGAGGGAGCTCTGCCCACGCTGCATTCTTCGCGAGCGGCTGCCCGGTGCGGACGATTTGCCCGCTCCTGTCCAAGCGTACCAGCCCGTCCAATTCAGCAGGCTTTTCTCCATGCAGAAGCGCCGAACACAGATCAGCGAGAACGTTCTCCGTTTCTCCGCACAATACATAATCAAATCCATGCGCAAGGAACAACTCCGGGTTGTCGGTTGAATCGGATCCATGCACGATGACCGTCGCACCCATCCCACGGGCTGCATTTGCAATTTCCCATGCTACCTCTCTCATTCGCGAAAGGCACATCTTGGAAAGAAAGTTGAAGTCATCCTCATACACCGCCACGATCTTTGGCTGCTGTTGCTCGAGCAGGCCTATAAACTTTTCTCCTGGCGGCTCCAGCATGGTGTCAAATACGACCACAGAGATACCGCGTTCGCGTAACGCGGTGGCCGCATAGAGAGTTCCAATGGGCATATACGGCTGCATTTTGCGCAACTGTTTTGCATCATACGGAAGGTGATACGAATGAGTTAACAGGACATCTGCCAAAGGCCACCTCGAAGACGCAAAACTGCTCAGGAACCAGCGTAGCCTTGAGGCAGGCATGAAGTTGTCTTCCTATTGTCAACTCAATGTCATCGTTTGATGGAGGTCCATATCGAAGAAGTGTCCGAGCTTTTCACGTTTGGCGCAAGGTAATTGGCAGAGTGAGGACCCACAGGTACTGTGGCGCTTACCCGTTCCGTAATTTCGGTTCCTGCAGCCAGCACCGCGTTCATCTTCTCAGGATTGTTTGTCATCAGCCGTATGGCCGGAAGTTTGAGATGGCGCAGAATTTCCACTGGAAGACGATAATCACGCAGATCAATAGCATGTCCCAGCTTCAAGTTCGCTTCGATCGTATCCAGCCCCTGCTCCTGCAGAGCATACGCGCGCAACTTGTCCATCAACCCTATACCACGTCCTTCTTTATGTTCATAGAGCACGACCCCGCGACCCTCTTTTGTAATCATTCGCAAAGCAAGATGAAGCTGATCGTGACAATCGCAGCGCAACGAATGAAATACGTCCCCGGTTGTGCATTGCGAATGGATGCGGACAAGAGGCGGAGAGCTGTACAGATCGCCAAGCACGAGGGCCAGCGCTGTCTCAGGACTTCTCTCCGCGTACCCTCCTTCAAAGCCCGCAACCGGAAGTTTGCCCAAGGTGTGGGAAAGCTGATGTCTGCGATTTGCTTAAGAACAAACATGTGGATGACTCCTGTGAGGGCGTAAATCACATCTGCTTTCGCCGGAACTGATACAGCACATGATCTCCCAGCATGGCCAGCGGTCGCGAAAGAACACCGTCTACGCGTTCCATGACTGTGAGGAGCCGCGGATGCTGAGAAATCCATGGCTCTGCTGCGCTCGGCGGAACGGTCACGCCAATGCCGATGCGTTTTTCAAGCACGAACCATTGGCTAAATGAGCGCACAATCTGGGCGCGGCGATGATATACAACCTCAAACTCGTGCTTCGCCAGTCTCGCCGGCGCTGCGCCGTGCTTGAAGCGCCTGAACGCCTGGGTCGGCCGACCGCGGAGTGTTTCCACTATCATCTCAGCCGGACAGCATGTGCCAAACAAAACCAGCATTGCAGCTGCTCCGGGCATCAACATCCGGGCCAGCCCACGCGCAACCGCCCCCAGGTCTGCGACACAGTTCAGAGGCGCAAAATTTGAGAAGGCCCCATTAAATAATGGCTGCCCCGAAGCACAATATCGCTCGGCAAAATTCTCCAGATCTTCTCCTGCACACACCTCCGCTTCGCTTCCAAACGGCACCAGCTTTTCTCTAGCGATGCCGACCATTGAAGGCGACGGGTCCGTCAGCAGGACATTAAATCCGATGGCAGCCAGAAAGGACGCATCCTCACCTGTACCCCCGCCCACTTCCAGAATGCGACCTTTGCTGGGAAACTGCTGTAGAAGGGCGGCCCGCACGGCCTGGCGCTGCGCGGACACGCTCTTCCATGTGCCGAACCGCGAATCAAACACTGGCGCGATCGCGTCAAAAGCCAGCGCTGAGGGACTCAAAGAAGATCTGGTCATGACTGGCTGTCCAGATGCTGGCCCCAACGGCGCGATTCCATTGCATAGCGAAGTCCCTCAACCAAATGGAAGCGTATGCGAGAAAAAACAAACCGAACCTGTATTTTGTAGCGCGCGAGCTTGGTTGTAAATGTTTCGCCAGTCTCCTCACGGACAACTGTCGTCGGCAACTGGGATGGCAACAGGGATTTTTTCCATGGCCGTATTGCAGGAATTCCGGAAGCCTCAAGTTCCCTTTGCAGCAAGAGGTAAAGCTTCGTTCCGGGATGCTCACTGAACACCGCGCGCTGGCCGTAGAGTTCGATCCAAAGTTGTGCCCAGCCAGGCAGCCGATCCGCTGTCCAGACACTCAACGCCCGCGGAGCAAACTCACCCATGATGGCGGTCAATAGGCCAATCACTATTCCAATGCCGAAGCAGCACCTTCTGTCCTCTTCATCTCTCGCCCGAAGCCCATTCCAAAATTCATCATCGTGTCTCCGGGCGCACACATGGCGATAAAACTCCAGCAAATGCGATACACGGACGAACGCATTGCACACATCTTTAAAGGCATGCATCGCCTGCCCCAGAAAAAGGTCCTCGGGAGATAGTACCGGCATCGTAACGCCGAACATCTCGCGATAAACAATACGGTCCAGCCGGGACTCTTTCGCTTTCGACTCCGGCTCCATATGCAGTTCCACAGTGCGATATGGAAGGTCTTTGTAGAAGTCGCGTACCGAAACATAAGGGCTTTCATGGATCTTGAACTCCCACGTCGCCCCTTTGTTGGCATACAGCCGGTATCCTCTTTGCTCAAGAATCTGCCGGGCCATGGGTGCGCCCTCCACCGAGACCAGATAATCAAGATCGAACTGGTGCCTCAGTTCCGGATGGGGCACGGAAAGCGGAGTGAGTGAAATGCCCTTCATAACGCTGTAACGAAGCCGAGCCTTTTGGAAGGCATGCTGAATGGCAACAGATTCGCGGACAAGCCCACCTGTTCGCTGAATATTGTCATTCAGGTCCCCCTGCAGCCGTTTCAGAACAGGTGGCGGAAAAGCGCTGGTCAATCCTCTCTGTGTTGTCTGCTCCAGGAAATATAGGGCCAAACCACTTATATCAAGCCAATGCAGAAACCTTCGCCATTGCCGGGGAGAAAGACCTGTCAGGCGGTCAGGCTTTAAGGCATTTGACTCAGAGAAGCTGCGCAGGACATCTCGAAAAAGTCCTTGTTGCGAATTCAATCGCATTCCCGCTGTTCTCCGGCCTGGCACTGACACAAAAAAAGACACCCGATTGCCGCAGCAGCTTCTGCATCTGGTATGGATTGTTGACCAAGCGCGTGGATCATTTGGCCCTCCTGATGCCCGGCAGGTTCGTGCTGATTGCAAGGCTACCTATGATCCACCCGCTAGTTGTCACTGTTTTGTCAGCCGAATGTTATCGCTTATTGCCGCAAGACCAGGATTTTGGGCAAGTTGCGGAAAAGAAGTACCATGACCGACCAGTGGAAGCCGAAGGGACCTGGCAGACCCACACTACTTGTAGGAGCCTCTACAAGTGACTGCAACCACGCTGCGGTTGTCCAGCCCGCAACCCCTGGTCTCCCGACATGCGTTCCGGTAAAACCACGCTCGGCTGCCTAACCACGATGAAGAAGTGAACTTAACAGGGACTGCGCAGGTCTCAGCGAATGCGCAGTCCCTGGCCTCAGGCAAGGCCCTGCCAGTTGAGAATGACTTTGCCGGAATTGCCCGAGCGCATCGCTTCAAAGCCATTCTCAAATTCACTCCAGTCATAACGGTGCGTAATGACTTTTGAGATATCGAGACCGGATTGCAGCATGACGGTCATCTTGTACCAGGTTTCGTACATCTCGCGTCCATAGATTCCGCGAATGGTGTACTGATTAAAGATCACCTTGGCCCAATCAATGGCCATCTCTGACGGTGACGGAATGCCGAGCAGGGCAACTTTTGCGCCATGGCTCAGATTGGTGAGCATGTCCCGAAAGGCATGAGCATTACCCGACATTTCCAGTCCAATGTCGAACCCCTCCTGCATGCCCAACTGCTCCTGCACCTGGGTGAGGGTTGTTTCGCGCGGATTCACTGCCTTCGTTACGCCCGCAGCGTGCCGCGCAAGCTCGAGCCTGTACGGATTAAGGTCAGTAATCACCACGTGTCGCGCCGCCGCATGTTTGGCGACAGCCGCGGCCATAATGCCGATGGGCCCTGCGCCGGTGACCAGCACGTCCTCACCCAGCACCGGGAATGCAAGGGCGGTATGCACAGCATTTCCCAGAGGATCAAAGATCGCTGCCACCTCCAGAGGAACCTCAGGAGCGTGCCGCCAGATGTTTGTCATCGGCAGCACAATGTATTCGGCGAAAGCGCCAGCACGGTTTACGCCTACGCCCGATGTGTGTGCACAAAGATGACGGCGGCCCGCAAGGCAATTGCGACATCGCCCGCAAACCACATGGCCTTCGCCGCTGACCCGGTCACCCACATGAAAGTCCGTGACATTGGAGCCGACTTCCACGATCTCACCTACAAACTCATGACCGATGACGAGCGGCACGGGAATGGTCTTTTGCGCCCATGTGTCCCACTCGTAGATGTGCAGGTCTGTGCCGCAAATCCCCGTGGCCAGCACGCGAATCTTTACATCATTGATTCCCACCTGCGGCTCAGGAACGTCCTCGATCCAGAGTCCCCGCTCGGCCCTTGCCTTTACCAGAGCTTTCATTCGTTTTCCTCTTCTGTCATTATGCCCGGATGAAGCGGTTAAATTTCAAAAGGCCATGCTCCGGCATCTCCGAACCAGTTGTAGTTCTTTTCTACGCTTCCAAACTTCCACTGTTGCGGAGTGGAGCTGGTTTGCCAGTCTGCTGCGCGTACTTCGCCATGCGCGGACTGCACGATTTCAAAGGCCTCGCGTATGGCGCTCCGCTGTTCCGGCCCGATCGCTTCCGGCGCGGCTGAGATAAACAATGTCGTCCCGCTCCGTGCAATCAGGTCAAGCCACTGCCTGCTCTCGTTCCACGGTGTCTCCTTCGTAATTGGAACGCAATCCGCATCCAGGAAGAAGAATGTCTTGTGCTGCGGCAGCCGGTAAGCGAGAGTGTTGACTCCCATGCGCCGCGTGCGCTCCCAGATGCGCCCGCTCACATCATCTCCCGTGCGCTGGATGTCGAAAATTCCTGCCGCCAGATGTCCGATTGTATTGCAGCCGATCACGAGCGTAGATTCGCCTGCGGCCTTGCGAATGGACTGATACAGATCACGCACGATTTCGGCATTGGTCTTCGTGCGGTCATGAAAGCTCCAGCCGGGAAGCGACGGACTTGGCCCCATGAATTTTCCCCACTGCCCAAAGAGCTCGAACGTTGTGTAGTCATGCTTGATCAGGTCGTATTTCCAAGACACAGCATCTTTCACGCTGGACAGAACTGCATTCAATGCCTCGGGAATCGTTGGGTCATAGGCGCGGGTCTTGGCATAATGGCCCTCCGCTGGCAGAAGCAGATTTTGCGCAGCATCGTCGGGCGCTCGTAATGGGCGAATCCAAATGCCAGGCCGGACACCGTGCGAACGAATTGTCTGCGCCAGCCCGGCCATGTCCGGAAATTTTTGCCATCCGTCATCTATGACGGTAAACGGCCGTGCACCCTTTGCCGGGCTGAGCGATGCAACCAGCTCGGCATCTCGAATGATCTGCTCCCGAGTGTTTTCGCCATACGCGTAGTACCAATCATTGCTGCCGTACACAGGAAACTGCGGGACACGGGGCACATCGCACATCCTCCTGCAAAAAGCCGTGGCCGCGGACATGGCATCTTCGCCAGCGCTGCTTCCATACGAAACAACCGTGGCTGCAAGCAGCGTACGTTGGCCCAGGTCTGCGGGCGATCCGCCATTTTGCAGATCAAGCCACAATGACACGCCTTCTGGATCCAGTTGCCAGAAGCAGAAGGCCCCAGCCCCCGTTTTTACTCCATAACCGTGCAGGCGCTTACCGTCCGATGCGAGAAAATACCACGGCATGACGCGCTCGGGAACCATGTGCTCCCAACGCTGGTCGCCATAGCTGCGCTCCCAGGCATCGCCTGCCGCAAGCAGCCCGGTTGATACTTTCTGCTGCCAGCGCAGATGGATGTGTGTGGGGCAACTTCGCTGGGTGGAGAGATGAATCTCGATTCCGCCGGAGGAAGGCCGTGTCTCAAGGAGTGCTCCGCCCACTTCCCATGCAGCAGAGGAACGCTTCATTTCCTGCGGGCTGTTGAGGGTGAAGAAGGCGGTGACCACATCCGGCTGACGCACTACTTCAGGAAATGTGGACGCACTCGAATTCGCCGCCTGTGCGACGGATTGCAGAGATCCTGCAGGCGGCAATGCTGCACCGGAGAGAAACAGTCCGGCAGTAAACCTGCGACGCGACAACAAATTCAACGTGGCTGACCCTCAATGTAAAGATATAGGAAGAAGACCTGTCCGGTCAGCGGAACGACTATGGAGGATGACAGGGCGGATTGAGCTGCACTGAGATGTGCTGAAGTGTGAAAACGGTGAGTGGTGGCAGGGACGTAACCACATTCGCGTCTCATTTTCAGCAGGTTAGAAATCCAAGCTCAAAAGTTGACCCACAGTTGCATAGAATTAAATCTGTAATTTCTTCGTTGGCAGGCTCAAGGGTGCGAGCGGAACTGGGACAAGCCATTGCGATGCTGCGCAAGGGAGATGAAGAAAGCACTCAGCATGCTCTCGAGTTACTCCAGCGCATCGTGCTTTCCTTTGGAATCAAAGTATGCGGTCACCGCGAAGATGCTGAAGATACGGCGCAGGAAGTGCTCTTTAGCGCGCTGCCACATCTTGCCGCCCTCAAGGACCCTCAGGCACTTTCAGCATGGCTTTACACGGCTGCGAAGAACCGCTGCCTGCAGGGGCGCAGAAAAGCCAGCTACCGCAAGTCCGTGCCGCTCGAAGAATTAATCCCCGGCGACGCAGAACTCCATGCGCTGCTGCTGGCCGACCCCGCGGCCACTCCGGAAGAGCAAATCCTCAGCAATCAGGACCACCAGTTGCTGCACCGCGCAGTTCTGGCCCTCCCGCCGCCGTACCGGATTGTGCTTGTCCTTCACGATATGGAAGAGCTTGATACGGACCTTGTGGCCCGCATCCTTTCCATCCAGCCCAATACCGTGCGCGTGCGCCTTCATCGCGCCAGACTTCTTGTGCGTCAGGAGATGGCCCGATTCCTTCACCGCGAGGGCGTGTCCAAACGCCGCAAAAAGTCGACAGCCAGACGTCCCGCCGCGTGCCGCGAGATATTTGCCAATCTCTCTGAATATTTAGACGGCAAACTTCCTCCCGCGGACTGCGACCGCATGCGCGCTCATATCGAGGCCTGCCCGGCATGCGTCGCTTTCATTCGCGACCTCAAGCAGGCCATCGACCGGTGCCGCTCCTTTGAAGCGTGCCCGGATGGTAAAGCGCGGCCTATCCTGCGCCGCCTTCTCACCGAAGAATACCTGCGTCTGAAAAATTCTGCCCCAAATCTGTAATGAACTTAGTCCTCACGTCGTTTAGAGGAGTGCAGGTATCGGAAGCCGTGCTGAGTCCGACTCGGGTTGGGACAACTGGCTTCCCGCCCTCTCGTGGCGTGGAGCCGAGAAGGTGAAGTTTAGCGACTTTTTACAGCCAGTACAACACAGGTGGTCCGCGCTGTCCTCTTTATCGATCCGGAGAGCAAAGTGCGAGCCCTGCTCTACTATCCACTGAGCAACGGATGGAATTTTCAGGAGATCAAGCGGTTGTCACCCGGATCTGTGATCTGCGTGCATCGGAACATCGACGTTGTTACAATGACTGCGGATTTGCCAAACGGATCATTCGGGATGGATGCGAGGAGAAAACCATACTTTCACGGTATTTTTGTGGGAATCGTTTCGATTCTCATTACCACGGGTCTACATGCCCAGTCTTCGAACCCGATGAGCACAGCGGTCATTCCGAGCGACCATCTCGTACAACCGGAGCAGCTCAATCATGAGCTGCAAATCCATCCTCAGGGGGTGCTCATTCTTCAGGTCGGCTCGCGCGTTCTGTTCGAAGAGGCACACATTCCCGGTGCGGAGTATGCGGGGCCAGCCTCGCAGTCCGAAGGGCGGGAAATATTGCGCAAACGCGTGGCGAAGCTGCCGCGCAACCGCGGGATCGTGATCTACTGCGGCTGTTGCCCCTGGAACCGCTGCCCCAATCTTGGCCCTGCCTGGAATCTGCTCGCACAGATGGGATTCACGCATGTCAGAGCACTTTATCTTGCCAATAACTTTGGCGCCGATTGGGTGGCGAAAGGATTTCGTGCTGAGCAGTCACATTAGCCGCAGGAGCATATTCGTTCGGCAAGTTAGCTATGCAGGCATTGTTCTCGGTCTTTTGCTGGCCGGGGCGGTCGGCCATGCGGCTGACAGAATGCTCAACCGTCCCGCCCCGGCATTTTCGCGCTTCGATCTGGACCACACGCGCGTGAGCCTCGCCGCATATCGCGGCAAGGTAGTGCTGCTGAACTTCTGGGCCACGTGGTGCGCTCCCTGCCGGCTCGAAATGCCACGGTTCGTAGAGTGGCAGAGCCGATATAGGGGCAACGGACTTCAGGTGGTAGGCGTCTCGATCGATGACGACGATTCACCGGTGCGTCCATTTGTTCAGAAGCTGAAACTGAATTACCCCGTTCTGATGGGCGATGCGCGCCTGGGCGAGAGCTATGGCGTGCTCGGCGTGCCCGTAACCTTTCTCATCGACCGGAGGGGCGTGATACGAGCGCGGTTCGAAGGCGAGGCCGATTTGAGCAAGATGGAGAGCGAGATTCGGGACCTGCTCGGCGCCTCAGCACACTGATCTCCTTCAGACAATGATCGGCGAGAAGGCGTATCATGGGCTCAGTGAAAACCCTCTTCGCACGAGACCTGAACATGCAATAGCAAATTGCGCTGTGCACCCATATGGGGGCTCTGCAGCGTTGCCTCTGACAAAAGACATCTGCGCATAAAAATTTCCTCCGCAAATCTGTAATGAATCCGCCCCTCGCGGCGTTTAGAGGAGTGCGGGTATCCGAACGGGCACCCCATTTGAGGAGGCACAAAGATTCCGCGCCATCTCACGGCGTGGAACCGCGTTCGCTCGTTTCCGGATGCCGACTGAGGTCGAAGAGAATGGGTATACGGCGTTCGAGGATCGTTGTCATGATGCTGCTTGCGGCAGCGCTTCCGGCGGCCGCAATGGGCCAGCAGGCTACGCTGACCCTTCGTCAGGCCATCGATCGAGCCCTCGGTGAAAATCCAGAAATCGCAATGGCGCGCGCCGACCAAAGTACAGCCAATGCAAACGCATCGCTGGTGCGCACCGCTCTATTTCCGCAGCTCAACTTCGCAGAGGATCTATCGCGCGGCAATGACCCGGTCTACGTCTTCGGCACCAAGTTGCGCCAGCAGCGATTTACGCAGGATGACTTCTCGCTCGATTCTCTGAACCGCCCTACGCCGATTGGAAACTTCGCTACTCGTTTCAGTGGCCAATGGATGCTCTTCAACTGGTTTGGAACCGAGCGCCAACTGCGCGGCGCTCAACTCGGTTCTGCCAGTGCGGCTTCGATGAGCGAGGCCGTCAGACAAAGAGTGGTCTTCCGGGTTGTCCAGGCCTACCAGGCCGAACTCTACGCGCAGCGTCAGCTCGCGGTCGCACAGCATGAAGAACAGACCGCCCAGGCTCTTCTCCATGATGCACAGGCCCGTGTCAAAGCCGGCCTTGCCATTGACTCCGATCTGCTTGCTGCGCAGGTGAATCTCGCGGCACGCCAGCAGGAGACCATCGCTGCTGAAGGTCAGATAGACACTTCATGGGCGGAACTCGAATCCGCCATGGGAGGTGCCATCGGCCCTCGCCCTGCGCTCCAGCCCCTCGACGCCAAAAGCTTTCCGGATGGAATTTTGGCCGACCATATTACTGCTGCGCTCAAGGCTCGTCCCGACCTCGAGGCGCTCCAGCAGCAGTCCGCCGCGCAGGAGCAACTTGTGAAGGCTGCCCGTTCTGAACTTCTCCCGCAGTTGAGCGCCTATGGCAACTGGGAGATGGACCGCCAGACCTTTGCCGGTGAGGGTGGCAACAACTGGGTGGCCGGAGTACAGCTCAACCTCGACATCCTGCCTCTCAGCAAGCGTGCTCATCTTCAGCAAGCCCAAGCCGCGAGAGAGAAAGCCCAGGCTGAGGAGCACTCTCAGGATCTCGCGATTCGCCTCGCCGTGAGCCGCGCCTTTGCTGCCCATCAGACGGCCGAACGTATGGTCGCCACCGCCCACGCCTCCATGGACCAGTCAACCGAGGGCCTGCGTATTCTGCGCAACCGCTACCAGGCCGGTCTTGCCACCATGACCGACCTGCTGCGCGCAGAAGACCTCGAGCGGCAGAGTCAGAATGACTACTGGCGCGCGGCTTATGGCAATACCGTGGCTTACGCCGGATTGCTCTACGCCACTGGACAACTTACACCCGACTCCGCGGAGACCTTGCAATGAAACGCGCCTTGTACGCTTCTTCTTCATTAACTATCGTGCTGATCCTTGGCTGCTCACACCACAGTCCAGTTCCTTCCGCGCCGTCCCCAGTCCGCGCGCAACTTGTCGAAAGTGTCAGCGCCGAGGAACCGCAGGTCATCCAGACCACCGGGACAATTCATGCGCGTGAAACGGCAACTATCTCGGCCCAGGTGCCAGGCCATATCCGCACGGTGCTGGTTCAGGCCGGTGACCGTGTCCGCCCAGGTCAACTGCTCGTCACGCTCGACGGCGATGCCATACAATCCGCGTTTGAACAGGCGACGGCCGGAGCAGCGGCTGCTGAAAAGCAGCAGATGGCGGCAGAGTCAGAAGCGTCGCTGGCTGCGGAAACGCTGAAGCGCTATCAAATGCTTCGGGAGCAGAAGAGTGTCAGTCCCCAGGAGTTCGACGAGGTTCAGAAGCGTTCTGAGGCTGCGCAGTTGCGCGTTGCCTTCTACGCTGCCCAGAGTAGGCAGGCTCAGGCAGCGGTAGCCGGCGCGCGTACCCAGCTTGGCTATACCACGCTCCATGCACCGTTCGCGGGCATCATTACGGCGCGCCTGGCTGATCCCGGGACGCTGGCTGGTCCGGGTGTGCCTCTTCTCCAGATCGACCGAGACGGTCCGCTTCAGGTTTACACCACGGTCGACGAATCTCTCATCGGCTCGCTTCGCAATGGCATGAAGATTCCCGTGGACGTTGAAACTTCACTCAACAGCACTCTCAACGCTACGGTTACCGAAATTGTGCCTGCGGCCGACCCGGCCAGCCGCAGCTTCCTCGTCAAGCTTGATCTTCCATCGTCGCCGGGTCTACGCGCGGGCATGTACACCAAGGTTGGCATTCCCGACGGCGCCAGGGCCATGATCCTTGCGCCGTTGTCGGCTGTTGTGATGCGCGGGTCGCTGGCCTGTGTCTATGCACTTGATCAGAGCGGCGCCGCACAACTGCGTTACGTCACGCTCGGCAACCGTCACGGCGGCCAGGTTGAAGTTCTTTCCGGCCTTGCTGCCGGTGAGACCCTGGTCAACAATCCCGGCGACCGCGATCTGGCCGGCAGACGCATCGAGGCGCAGCCATGAAGCCGCAGTCGGAAACGCCCCATGCCCACGGAATTGCGGGACGGGTCGCCCATGCCTTCATCAATTCGAAGCTCACGCCGCTGATCATCGTGGCCTCGCTGGCTCTGGGCTTCTTCGCTGTGCTGGCTATCCCGCGCGAAGAGGAGCCGCAGATCCTGGTACCCATGCTCGACGTCATGACTGCCATGCCCGGCGCATCACAGCAGGAGATCGAGCAACGCGTCACCAATCCTATTGAGAACCTGATGCACGAGATTCCCGGCGTCGAGTATGTCTATTCGATCTCGAGCCCTGGCCAAAGCCTCGTCATCGTCCGCTTTCTTGTGGGCACTTCGCAGGAAGACGCGCTCGTCAAGGTCTACAGCAAGCTTTACTCCAATGCCGGCCGCCTGCCACAGGGTGCTTCGCAGCCACTCATCAAGGCGCGCTCCATCGACGATGTCCCCATCCTCGCGCTCACACTTTGGGGCGAGCGCTACAACGGTTACCAGTTGCGCCAGATAGCGGATGAGGTCCAACACGCGATCCGCCAGGTCCCCGACGTTTCTGAAACCACAATCATCGGCGGCCAGCCGCGCGCCATGCGCGTGATCCTTAACAGCTCCAGGCTCGCTGCTTTCGCGCTCTCACCTGAAGATGTGGTCGGCCGCCTGCGGGCCGCCAATGCGCGCACCCAGGCCGGCGAATTCGCTGCCGGTAATCAGGAGATCCGCGTCGAAGCAGGAAATTTCTTCCACGATACACAGGATCTCGAACAGGTCGTCGTGGGCGTGGGCAATGGCCAGCCTGTGTATCTTCGTGACGTGGCGGATCGCGTTGTGGACGGCCCCACCGAAGCGCAGGATTACGTTCTCTTCGGTACAACGCAGGCCCACGCTGGGGGTACTCCGGCAAAGGAATATCCGGCTGTCACGATCACCATTGCCAAGCGCAAAGGCACCAACGCGACCGACATCGCCAATGCTGTGCTCAAGCGCGTGCATGAGATGAATGGCGTTACGCTACCATCCGATCTGACCATCACCACCACGCGCAACTATGGCGCTACCGCAAAGGACAAGTCCGACACCCTGCTCAAGCACCTGCTGCTGGCAACGCTCTCCGTCACTTTCCTCATCGCGCTCTTCCTCGGTTGGCGCGAGTCGGGCGTGGTGCTGCTAGCCATTCCCGTGACGCTCGCACTCACGCTGGTCATCTTTTACCTGATGGGCTACACCCTCAATCGTGTCACCCTCTTTGCGCTGATCTTCAGTATCGGCATCCTCGTAGACGATGCCATTGTTGTCGTCGAAAACATGGTTCGCCACTTCCGCATGCCCACGCACAGCCGCCGGCCGCTCAGCGAAGTTGCGGTAGAATCCGTAGCCGAAGTCGGTAATCCCACCATCCTCGCAACTTTCACCGTCATCGCCGCCATTCTGCCTATGGCCTTTGTGCGAGGGCTCATGGGTCCTTATATGCGGCCAATCCCGGTCGGCGCTTCGACCGCCATGTTGTTTTCTTTGGTCGTCGCGTTTGTTGTTTCCCCGTGGGCCGCGCTGCGCCTGCTCGGCCGCAAGCACCTTGCGGGCGCGCATTCCCTGACTCCTGAAAAAGAAGGCTGGCTCACCCAGTTTTATCGCCGCGCGATGCGTCCATTACTGCGAAGCGCGCGCAACCGCTGGATCTGTCTTGGCGTTGTCGCGGCCCTGTTCGTGCTGTCCTGCGGCCTGGTGCCACTCAAAATGGTGCTCGTCAAAATGCTGCCCTTCGACAACAAGAGCGAGTTCCAGGTGATCGTAAACATGCCGGACGGCACACCGCTCGAGCAGACCACCCATGTTGCGCAGGCCCTCGGTTCCTATCTCAGCCAGCAGCAGGAAGTCGAAAACTATCAGATTTACTCCGGGGCCTCGGGCCCCTTCAACTTCAACGGCCTCGTTCGCCACTACTACTTGCGCCACCAGCCAAACCAGGCCGACATCCAGGTGAACCTGCTCCCTGCCGACAAACGCAGCGCACAAAGCCACGCCATCGCCCGCCGGCTGCGCCCGGAACTTGATCGCATTGGCGGCCAGTTCGGCGCGCGCATTCAGGTCTCTGAAGTTCCGCCTGGGCCGCCTGTGCTGCAGACCCTTGTTGCCGAAGTCTACGGTCCAAGCCTCGATGGCCAGATTGAGGTGGCGCGGCAAATCAAGCAGGTATTCAACGAGACTCCAGGCGTAGTCGATACCGACTGGTACATACAGGACCCGCAGCAACAGCTCGAATTTCATGTCGACGAAGCCAAGGCCGCGCTGCATGGAATTCCCGTGGCCCAGATCGCACAGACGCTCGCCCTTGCCACCTCCGGAGCTCAGGCCGGCTTGCTCCATGTCCCCGATTCCCGCGAAGCCGTGCCCACGGTCGTCGAACTCGATCGCCCGGAACGTTCCTCCGAGCAGGGTCTTCAAAATATCCGGCTGCGCGGCTCCGACGGCAGCATGGTCTCGCTCCGCGAGCTTGTCGAAGTGGAACACACCACGCTCCAGCCCGACATCTATCACAAGAACCTGAAACGCGCGGTCTACGTCACCGGCGACGTGGCCGGCGCCGAAGAGAGCCCCGTTTACGCAATCCTCAAGATGAACCGGGCGCTCGACAAGCTCAGGCTGCCCGATGGCACTTCGCTTGTCCGCTACAACTCGATCCAACCGGAGTCTACCGATCACTACTCAATGAAGTGGGATGGCGAGTGGCAGATCACCATCGAGGTCTTCCGCGATCTCGGCTTGGCCTTCGCCGCCGTTCTTGTTCTCATCTATGTCCTGGTCGTCGGCTGGTTCCGCTCCTTTACCGTGCCTCTGGCCATCATGATTCCCATTCCTCTTACGCTGGTCGGCATTCTTCCGGCGCACGCCATGATCGGAGCTTTCTTCACGGCCACTTCTATGATCGGCTTCATTGCCGGCGCGGGCATTATCGTGCGCAACTCGATCATCGTTGTCGATTTCATCGAGCTTCGCCGCACCCAGGGCATGCCGCTTGCTGAAGCGGTCGTCGATGCCGGAGCTGTCCGTCTGCGGCCGGTCCTGCTGACCGCCGCAGGTGTCATCGCCGGCGCCTCCGTGATCCTTGCTGATCCTATCTTTCAGGGCCTCGGTCTCTCGCTGATTGCCGGTGGCGTTGCTTCCACATTCCTGTCCTGGCCTGCCGTTCCGGTGCTCTATTACATGTTGCACGACGGAAAATCGCAGGCCGAAACACCCGCTTCTCTCACGCAACAGGAGATTGCACAATGACTGTTGAACGTGCCGTTCGTTTGCTGGCCGGCGTAATCGTGCTTGTGTCTCTTGCACTTGCCCACTGGGTCTCTGTCGAGTGGCTCTGGCTCACCGCATTCGTTGGACTCAACCTGCTGCAGTCGGCATTCACCAACTGGTGTCCCGCCATGAGTTTTTTCAAGTGGATGGGCCTGCCCCCGGCGGCCCGCTTGTGACGCCAATGCTTTCTGAGGAAGTGCTGCGATGAAACAGAAGCGAGTTTCCCAACGGACAGCCAACCGGCTCAAAGACGAGGTCTACCGCCAGATGTTGCGTCTCGAAGGAGATCGCTCCGCGGCTCGCTTGCTCCTCGTTCTCGCGTTGCTCAAGGCCTGGATGGCTCTTGAAGAGCAACCTCCGGATTGCGAGCCGCGCCAATGGCTGCGCAGGATTTGCCCTTTCTGCGTCAGCCTGATCGAAGATGCGAGGAAGTTGGCAACTGATGAGTGAGAGGCGAGATTTCCCGCGGTGTTTTTTCTGGAGCTGTTATGCATGAACGAAGATTCAACCCGGCTTACTTGCTGGCTGCCGCGCGCCGTCCTCACTTGAAAAAGGAACGCCCCTCTTTGCCGGAGTCATTGAAGATTAATCTACTTCGCTGCCCGCTCCGGCGAATGAATGAATACATCCACCTGCTGCCCAACATACACGGGGAATCGCGGCGGCTCAAACTTGAATTCCAGTTGAAGCACGCGCACATCTACTCGTTCTGAGTTCGAGCCGGTCAGGTTCTGCTTCGGCACCATATAAGGCACAATCCGCACAAACTGCATGGGAAACTGACGCGACGAATCGCCCTTCAGCATCGCGGTTGCTGTTGAGCCGGGGAGCACGTGGGACGCATTGATCTCATCCACATCCACGCGCACCATAAGAGAATCTGTATCGCCAAAGAGTACCGGCGAAGTTCCAGACGTACTGGAAAGATATTCACCTACACGGTTATTCACCTGCAGGATTTTGCCATCTGCCGGAGCGCGCACCGTCATCTTGTCGAGCAGCACCTGTTGCTGATCACGCGTAGCAATCATGGTTTGCAGGTTGGCCTGCTGTTCTGCGAGGGATGCTTCGGCATTGTGTAGTTGTGCTTCGGCCTGCTTTAACTGCGCCTCCGCCTGCTGCCAGCGTGCTTTGTCGGCATCGCGGGTCTTGGCACTGGTCATGTATGCCTGGTCTGAGATGATCCCGTCCTTATGCAGACCCTCATCACGTCCGGCAATCTGCGCCGCGTCATCATAGGTTGCCTTTGCCGTATCAACTGCGGCTTTGGCGCTGTTCATATTGGCCTGCTGCGTGAGAATGTCCGCCTGTGCCGTCTGCACAGCGGCCCGCGCTTTAGCCACATTTGCCTCCGCCTGCTCGACGATTGTGCGCTGCTCGCGATCATCAATCGCGTAGAGTTTGTCGCCGCGATGGACGATGTCGTTTTCCTTCACATACAGAACGCTCAACTGGCCCGATACCGGAGGCGCAAGATTGTAGTTGCGGTCGGATGCTTCGACGATTCCGGTCGCGGCGATTGCATTCACAGTCGGAGCAGTGGGAGGCGCAGCCAGCGGTTTCTCATGCGGCACGCGTCGCGCGGACACGGTCACCCACACCGCAATCAGAACCACGCCGAACAGCGGAAGAAAAATACTCAGCCGCTTCGTCATTGGATACTCTCCTTTCTATGTCCCGCAGCAAATTCATTCTCATGAATTGAAAGAATCCGCCCATCCAGCATCTCCGCAATGCGGTCGCCATAGGGGAAGATACGGTTGTCATGCGTCACCACGACAATGGCGCGATTGTCTGTCAGCGCGGTTGAGCGGAACATTTCGAGGACCATCTTTCCTGTTTCGCCATCGAGCGCCGCAGTAGGCTCATCGCACACGATCAGCTTGGGTTCTGTGATCAAGGCGCGCGCAATCGCTACGCGCTGCTGCTGGCCACCGGAAAGTTGTGACGGCAGAAAGTCAGCGCGCTCCGCCATGCCAACTTTTTCGAGATATTCTTTTGCTCTGGCTACGGCTAGTTCGAAATCCGTGCGGTGAATCAGCAACGGAATCGCGACGTTCTCCGCGGCCGTAAGCGTGGGCAGCAGATTGTATTGCTGAAAGATGAAGCCGATATTGTCACGCCGGAACGCTGTTTTCTCCTGCTGGCTGAGTTTGTCAATACGCGTCCCGAAAACATCGACTTCGCCGGAAGTTGCATCAAGGATTCCAGCAAGCACACTCAAGAGCGTCGTCTTGCCGCAACCCGACGGCCCGACCAGCAGCAGAAGCTCGCCTTGATGCACATTGAAATCAACCTGGTTCAGCGCGTGAACTTCCGTCGTCCCCATGCCGAATAATTTCGTAACGCCACGCAGACACGCCGCGTGCGTGCCATTTGCTGTATTGCATGCGTTCATATTAGCCACGAAACACCACCGCTGGTTCAAGCTTCACTACTTTTCGGATACTCATCAGCGCTGAGAGCAGGCAGATGGCAATGATCGCTACAAAACTAATCAGCACCAGCGGCCATGGCGTATTGAAGGCCATCTTGCTGTCCTGCCCGCCGGCGATCATCCCAAAGATGCCGCCCAGCCCGGCGCCTCCGCCGAAGCCGACCAGTCCAACAAGCAGCGCTTGCAAGAGAATCATCTTCGTCAGCGTCGCTGCGCTTGTGCCCATCGCCTTCAGCGCGCCAAAGTAGCGCTCATTCTGCAACGCGAATTGATAGAACGTCTGTCCCACAATTGACATGCCCACCAGAAACACCATCGCCAGCGAAGTGCCAATCGCAATGGGAATTCCGGTGTTCTTCAGGTAATAGCCCATCGTCAGCCAGCGAAACTCCTGCTCGGAGTACGCAGCGAGGCCAGTAGTTTTGCGGATGCGCTGCGTAACTTCGCTTATTGGCAATCCATCCGCCGGAGCCGCCAGCACAAAATTCAGCTGCTTGCGCTGCTGCGGCGCATATTGCAGCGCACGATCATACGACGCATACACAAATGGATAAGAAAAGAAATCGCGCGGTACATCCGCGATGCCTACCACGCGCGCCTGGTTGTCATTCATCTCGAAGACCTGCCCCGGCTTCGGGTTGTTCAGCTTCTCCGATTCCGCTCGTCCAATCACCACGGCTTGATCCTGCACCAGCAACTGCCCATTGCCCGAAATCATTCTCGGACGGCCAAAGAACGTATCGTTGTCCAGGCCATACAAACGTACCGTCTGATAATTGCCATCCGGCAAATGCGCGGAAACCAGTTGCAGCAGCAACGGCACAGCCCACTTTACGCCGGGAACGCTCCGCACTCGCTGCAAATCCGTATCGAGCAGCGGCTTGCTTTCATCCACGCTGCGCAGTTGCGGGTCTGTGACCCAGATCGGCGCCCCAACCACTTCGATAGGCCGTGCTGTGCGCAGAATCAGCCCACAGAAAATGGACCCCTGCTGCAGAAACAAAAACGAAACGACAACCAGGCTGCTTACCAGCGTGAAATATTTGCTGCGGTCGCCCATCAGCATCTTGATCGCAATCTTCCACATCGCTAGCTCGCTCCTTTCTCACGCTCCAGCCCGCGCAGCCCGAGCGCGACCAGATGCGCCATGTGCGCTGAGACCATCTCGATATACTCCGGGCTGTGCGAATCCACGCCGGCAAGCACGCGATACGATGCGCGCGCCTTGAGCGTGTGAATGCATTGCCCGATGATTCCCGAAATAGTCATAAAGACGCTCATCTCCGGAAGCCTTGGCGCAAGCATCAAAATCACCTCGCGTAGAATCGTGCCCACCGGCTGAAAGAACTCGCGTATGACCGGCTCAAACCGCGGCTTGCCCTCTGACTGCTCGCGCATCACGAGATGGCTGTGCCTTGCCGCCGGCGACGCCATCATTTCAAGAAACTCTCGAATGCATGCCCGCAGCGCCTCTTCTGCAGCTCTGCGGCCCTTCCCGCGTCGGGCCGCATCCAGATGCGTCTGCATCCTGTCGCGCATTTCAGCACAGGGAGCCAGGCATGCCCGCAGTGCTTCGGTATAAAGCGCATCCTTGCTGCCGAAGTGGTAGCTCACCGCCGCCACATTCACGCCCGCCGCTTTTGCCAGATCACGCACACTAGTTCCCTCATAGCCTTTCTCGGCAAAGAGCGCGATGGCCGCATCAATCAGTCGCGCGCGCGCATCCTCCTGCTCCTGGATACGGGCTGACCCAACCCGTCGCTTCTTCTTAATTCGATTCTTAGCAACCATGATTACCTATTTAAACGAATGTTTAAAACGATTGTTTGAATCATAAAACGCGAACCGCATCTCTTGCAAGAGTCTCGGGCGTCAAATTTTTGTCAGGAATTTATGCAATAGGAATGCGCGGATCGGCATTCCATCCCACCCGAACCCGGCGGCTTGTAAAAGTATGCTCATTTGTTGCTTTAGGGTCTCTTTCCCTTTGCGATTGTGATACCGATCAAGTTCCCCGGCTCACTTTCAGGTTGGTATGCTGCGCAGTCCTGCTTTGCCTTCGGCCAGAACTGCACCAAAATTTCCAGGTCGGAATGCTCCGGTTCCTCGATACAATCCTGAATCACAAGCCCCGAACACTGCAGCAGGTATTCGCAAGAGCTCGCTAACGCTCATCAAAATGCTTGACCTTGGGAGGAAGTCTGTGTAAACCGTGACGGAGGCGTGGGATGGTGCCAAACCCGCACAACCACAAGAAGTCGGCGGGAATATTCTACATTCTCGGCGGACGGAGGGAAGGACCTCTTAGGGAAATAGGTCGTGAAGGCCTCTCGTCTGGTTGATCGAACACGTCAAAGCAAGCGTGATCGAATACGAACCGAACGGACCGTTTGCCATAGGCGCGGCAAAATTCCCGTGCAGCAGCGAAGAGAGCGGTGTTCAATGGCCATCCCGATGAGAAAGGTAAATGAAGGCAGTATGTCGAGTGCAATGCGTCCTTTTGTATTTGTAACTGTGTTGTTCATCGCAACCCTTTTAGGGTTCGCGCAGGCGCAACAATCGAGTCAACCATCGCTTGCAGAAGCTCAGAATTTTTTGCGTCAAGGTAAAAGCGCGGAGGCATTTTCCATTTTGCGGCAACTGGCTGCTCAACAGCCACCGGTCAAGGGTGTTCAGCATATTCTGGGAATTGCATACTATCGGACTGGCAAACTGATTGAAGCGCAAAAGGCATTTGACATGGCTATCAAGGAAGACCCCAATGATCTTGAATCTGTGCAGATGCAGGGCCTCACGTTGTATCGTCTCGGACGACCTGCAGAAGCTATTTCTTATCTCTCTCGTGTGCGCCAATGGATGCCGAATGCGAATGCCGATTCAAATTACGTGCTTGGCCTCTGTTACATGACCGCAGGCCAATACGATAATGCGCGCGAAGCTTTCGCGACGGAATTCAGCGTCGCGCCTAATTCAGCATCGGCCTATCTGCTTCTCGCCACCATGCTGATGAATGCTAATCTCCCGGAATTCGCGTTAGAGCAGGCGGCCAAGGCAGTACAGCTATATCCGGCACTGCCACTTGCACATTTCACCCTTGGAGAGGTGTACCTGTACAAGGGTGATATCGAACATGCGACGCTCGAATTTGAACAAGAGCGGCGCATCAATCCCAGCTATGCAGCTACCTACGATCGCCTGGGAGATGTTTACAGCCGCACTGGGAAGCTGCAGGAGGCGCAGGAAGCATTGACTAAGGCTATTTCGCTCGACCGCACCAGCACTGGACCATTCATTCAGATGGGCAAGGTGCTGCTGCGTCGGGATGATCCACAGACTGCAATTCTGTATTTAAAGCACGGTGAAAAAATGGACCCCGCTAATTTCCTTACGCACTCACTGCTCGCACAGGCATACCACAGAGTTGGATTGGAGGATGAAGCGAAACAGGAGGCAGCCTTAGCATCCAAGGCTCATTCTGAAAATGAGCTGCAGCTTCAACCGATTCAATGAATGCGAACCGTCACCAGGTGTGTGCGCAAGGGCACTCCTCCGCCGATCTCTGTTTCCAGCACAGCTTCAAAGGAATGAATCTGATGGTCTTTTCCAGTAACCTGCCGAAGCAGTTCCGCCGCCGTATCCGGATGGCAGACATAATCGACTGCCGCCTGCGTTCCAAAGGTTGTCAGCCCGCTGAAGATCAGCATTTTTTTACCTGGCTGCACTCCGGGGAGAAGCGCCAGAATGGCGTAATCCTTTGTCAATGGATGTTCAGGGCGCGAATACAACTGTGGCTCACCCGGTTTGGGATGATGATTGAGTAGTCCTGAAAAACCAGGACCGGTAGTCATAGTGAAGTCAGTGGTGGATTGCAATACGCGCAAGGATACGTTTTCAGCAACCGACCCAATGAACACAAGGTTCTTGCTCCTGGCCTCATCCCACGTTGTCAGCAGGCTGCGCTTAAGAATGAAATGCGCGTGTCGAGAATCAAAAAGTCTGGTCAGTGTATAGACAGAAGCAAGTTCTCCAATGCCCGTATATGTATCGACATAATCGTCGGCATTCAGAGGACTGATCCCCTGTTCCGGAGGGTTCGCATAGCGTAGGCCGCTCCTGGAGTCACCTGTGAACATGGCATTGCTGAAAATTACGAGCGGCGGATCATCGGTGAGGAATGGCTTCCAGAATTTTTCTACCGGCGTTTCAGCAAATACAGGTTTCATCCACAATTGCCAAAGCAGAGCGGTTGAAACAATGACTATCGGCAATAACAACAGGAGCCATTTCCATGACCAAACTTTGCTCTTACTCGGGATGGTTTCGAGGATGGGCTTTTTGGTTACTTCGCCATTGGCGGGAACAGGTTCAAGAACTCCCATCTCCTTTTTTTTTGATACAAAAATCGGGAGATAGTGGCCTTTAGGAATTTCCACAATCAGCTCTTCGTTCGCTCCCTCTTCGGCAAAATATGCCGCCAATTTTTGCCTCAAAAGCCGGGCGTGGGTGCGGACAATGCTGTCTTCGCTGGAATTGTATCCTGGGTGCCGATCAAAAACTCGAATCCCGATCTGTTGCTCAGTTGCGTCTTCCGGTGCTTCGCGGATGGCACAATCTGCCGTATAAAACAAGAATTCACGTAATCTGACGGAAGACTTCAGATGACGACTCGACGCAATGCGCTCGATTAATGCCCATCGCACATCTTCCATGCTATGGATTCCAAACGATTTATGGAATGCGGTCATAGCCCAGAATTGATTCTTTCATGCAGTATTTGACGGGTCAAATCACCGTAAAAGCATGTTGTTGACGTTTACAGTCGTCTATTTCTGCACCGATATTTGGATCATCTGCTGACATGGCGAACAGCAGGTGAGAGCAATGTGCTACGAAAAGCAGTCCCCGGGATTGCACTATTTCCGGTATGCGGGAGAACAGCAGTTCTGGTTTCTTCATATTCCTGGCAGTAGATTTTTCAGGAGGCAGTTATGCAAAGGTCCTCAGATGTAACTAGAAAATTCCTCTACAACTTGCAATGGATCTTTTTTTTGCTCCTCTGTCTGGTTATTGGTACAGCCTCGGCGAGAGCACAGGCGGTTTACGGTTCCATTTTCGGAACCGTCACCGACAATACCGGTGCTGTCATCCCAAACGCGACCGTTACAGTCACAGATATTAGTAAAGGAACCGCGGTCAGCGTCCAGACCAATGAAAACGGCGCCTATACCGTTCAACATCTTATTCCGGACACCTACCGGGTCGAAGCAAAAGCGGGCGGTTTTCAGGTCAGTTCTGTAGATAATGTGATCGTCTACGCTGATACCCAGCCGAAAGTCGATTTGCAGCTTACCGTTGGCTCGGTTTCAAACACTGTGACGGTGAGTGCCGCAGCGCCACTGCTGGAAGCAGACCGCGCCGATGTCAGCACGATTCTCAACTCGCGCGCCATTGAAAATCTACCCAACCTGAACCGAAACTTTACCGCATTCGAATTGCTCACCCCGGGAACCACCTATATCGGCTGGAACGTGGGCGAAGCGAATAATCCGCAACGTAGTCAACAAATCGAGGTCAATGGACAATTGCCCTTCGCTACTGGTTACGAGCTGGACGGAACCGACAACCAAGACCCGATCATAGGCGTTGCTGTCATCAATCCCAACCTGGACGCTGTGTCTGAACAAAAGGTCACTTCGCAGAACTATGATGCCGAATTCGGCAAGGCTGTGGCAGGACTGGTCACTGCGCAGACGAAGTCAGGCAGCAATGCGTTTCATGGTTCGGCATTTGAATATCGTCGCTCCGATGCGCAACAGGCCCGTGATCCCTTTACCGAGTCGACGCGCAATCCTTTAACTGGACGATACATCGCGCCAAATCTCCACAACCAGTTTGGCGGCTCCATTGGCGGTCCGATTTTCAAGGACAAGCTGTTCTTCTTCGGTGATTATCAGGGATTGCGTGAGAAAACCGGCTCCGCAGTACTGACTACAGTGCCGACGCAGCTGGCGCACCAAACGTGCACATCCGGCAATGATTGCAATCTCAGTGAGTATCTGCAAGGAGGACAGGGTCAAATTTTCGACCCGTCCACAAATGAGACAGGCTTGGCGGGAAGAACTCCGTTCCCCAACAACATCATTCCCGCCAATCGCCTGGCTGCACCCGCCATCAATCTGATGAAAAAGATGCCTGAGCCGAATGTTGCCGGAGCGGGAATTGTCAACAATTATGCCGCCTCAGGATCAGGCATTTTCAATACGAATCAATTCGATATTCGCATTGATGGAAGGACTAGTGATAAGCTGCATCTCTTTGGGCGCTATACCTACTTTGGCTCTGAATTGTCAGGCTCTCCATATTTTGGCGCGGGGGCGGGCAGGGCTTTGGCAGCGGCGGCTTTGCGGGTACTGATGATGCGCGCGATCAGAGCATCGCTGCAGGCGGCGACTATGTTGTCTCTCCAACCTGGCTTACAGACTTTCGTTTTGGCTACTATCGCATTCATGTAGATGAGCACGGGCCGGACTTCCATCGGCCGCTTGGAAATGAGCTCGGCATTCCCAACGCAAACGTGGGCGATCTTGCGCTGAATGGCGGTCTCCCACAATTCAACATCGACAACGCCAGCAATGGCACGAATGGTGGCGGCAATCTCGAATATGGAACCTCCGCGGCACAGTTCCTGCAAAATTCCAGCCAGTATCAGATCGTGAATAACTGGTCGCACCAGATTGGCAACCACAATATCAAATTCGGGGTTGACCTCCGCTATGGGTTGAACCACCTCATCGGGCTCGACAATAACAATCTGCGCTCCGGTAATTACCACTTTGCCCAGACACGGACTGCGGGAGTTCTTAACCCGGCCAATGGAACTACTTCGTCTGGTCTGGGTTTTGCCACGTTCCTGCTCGGCGATGTAACCGCATTCCAGCGCACTCAAACCCAGTTCACTGATGCGCAGGAACGGCAGAAGCGCTTTTTCTACTATGCTCAGGACCAGTGGAGACTGACATCGAAACTCACTTTCAACTATGGCCTGCGCTGGGAGTGGTATTTCCCTGAATCTGTCAATGGCAAAGGACGTGGAGGTCTGCTCGATCTTGGCACGGGGAATATCCGCATCGCCGGTTACGGAAATTACGGGACGAACCTGAATGTAGAGAAGAGCTGGAACAACTTTGCCCCGCGCTTCGGTTTCGCCTATCAGATCAAACCAACCACGGTGATCCGTGCCGGATATGGACGCGTCTACGGCCAAGGATGGTCAGGTGATACCTATGGCGAAGTGCTGACCTTCTCATATCCGATTCAGGTGTCGCAGAACTTAAACCCGGTATCCAATGCTGCAGCTGTCTTCAACATCACGCAAGGGCCGCCATCTTTCAGTTTTGCTCCGATTCCTGCCGATGGCAATTATCCGTTGCCGGATGGCGTGAGCGTTCCGACTCGCCCGTTGTGGGTTCGTCTGCCAACGCTCGATGCCTGGAATTTGACGCTGCAGCAGGAGATTACTCCGACGCTGTCATTGCAAATTGGCTATGTTGGCAGTCATGGCGTGCATAACATGTTTGACTCGTCTAACCAATTTGATCCGAACCAGCAGACCATCGCCGGCTTCGATCAGATCAATCCAAATACAGGCGTGACTTACACGCAAAACGAGCGCAGGCCTTTTTTCAATGGCACTGCGCAACGACAGCTTGGTCTGACCTTTGGTAAACCATTCGGTTGGACCCAGAGCCTGCGCTACAACGCCAACCAGGCCACTTCCAGCTATCAAGCGCTTCAGGTCAAGCTGGAAAAGCGCTACAGTAATGGGCTGCAATTCCTAACGCACTACACATGGTCGCGCGCTTTGGCGCATGAATCGTATTACTTTGCCATCAATCCACGCGTAGGCTGGGGACCAAGTTATTACAACCGTCCAAATGCTTTTGTGTTTGCCGGCAACTGGGATCTGCCTTTTGGCCGCAACAAGGCCATCGGCAGCGGTGCTCCAGGATGGGTGAATCAGATCATTGGTGGTTTTGCTCTAAATGGCGCCCTCACCTGGGAGCAGGGATTGCCATTCACGCCTAGCTATACAAACTGCGGAGCAGATAATGATCTTGGCATATGCTATCTGAACCGCACTGGAGCGAGCTTTAATCTAGGATCCGGTTCTCTCGATCCTGTTGCGCACAAGGTTCGATACTTCACACCGTCTCCTTATGCACTGCAATCGAGTGGCCCGCAATCGTCGTTCGGAGCGTTCTCGCGTCCGGCAGTCGGGACATTCGGCAATGTTGGACGCAATTCGTATTTTGGACCAGGACTCTTCAATACCGATCTGTCGCTCGCCAAATCCTTTGATATTCGTGAAGGTGTGCGGTTCCAGTTGCGTGCTGAAGCATTCAATGTCTTCAATCACCCCAACCTTGGGCAACCGGACTCCTGCGTAGACTGCCAGGACGGCAATGCCGGAACGATTTCGAGCATTGTCGCCACCCAGGATGGAACCTCGATGCGCCGCCTGCAATTCGCAGCGCGCTTCCAGTTCTAAACTAAGGGAAAGGCTATCCATGGGGCGGATTATCATGGTTCGCCCCTTATTCTTTATCCATTATGATAGGACTCCATTCAAGAACAGATGAAGCAACTCCTGAAATATTTGCTCTGGTTTCTTTTCGTTGGCGCGCTTATTTCGACTTGGGGACAAGAACCATCGCTGGAAAGCCTGGCGCTAAGCACAGATGCTTCTGCAGGGCAGCGCTTTGTCGCAGTTCACGGGCAGCGTGCGGCACTGATGGGCTATTCAGAGCAGGGATTGGAAGCGTGGGCATATCCGTTCCAGATACTTTCTAACTATCGCATTGGCTTTCAGCCGCAAGGCGCAACCAGCGAGAGCGACGGCCGACTACTTTTGCGGCGAGTGATCTACCGTCCGGATTCCATCACGCGCACGTACATTGGGCCTGATTACATCGTGAAGGAGAAGCTCTTTGTCCCTATCGATCAGCCAGCTGCCATCATCACGTATGAAGTAAACTCTCCGCAACCTACCGACATCGTAGTGCATTTCACGCCGGTCCTTAATCTCATGTGGCCGGGCGCTCTTGGAGGACAGAGCACCGCATGGAATTCCGCCGCTTCCGGATATGTCATCTCCGAACCGTTGCATGGCAATTCAGCAGTTATCGCTTCACCGCAGATCGTTGCCAATGACCAGATTGCCAACACGACACTACATACGGATAATACGCTGGCCCTCACACTGCGTCCTGAGAGGACAAGTGATTCTGCCGCCGCAACTCTCTATATCGCGCTCAATCCACAGGGAACGAGCAATGCCGCAGCCACCGTCAAATCATTATCCGAAAGCCTGCAAAATCTCGAAGTGCAATCTCAGACTCACTACGCAGACCTTGAGCAGTCTTCGCTTCAAATCCACACCCCGGATGAAAAAGTGAATCAGGCACTGGCATGGGCGAATATTGCACTCGATCAGGCATGGGTCTGCAACTCGAAAATCGGATGCGGCATTGTCGCAGGCTATGGCCCATCGAGAAATGAGCGGCGCCCGCAATATGACTGGTTCTTCGCCGGGGATGGGCTCGTCGCTGTGAACGGGCTTCTTGCTACAGCCCAATACTCGCGAGCGCGCGATGAGCTGGAATTCATCACGAAGTACCAGGACAAAAGGACGGGAATGATCTGGCATGAGATATCGCAAAGCGCCGGATACATCGACTGGTCAAAGTATCCCTACATGTTTGTGCATGTGGACATCAGCTTCGATTATCTCGCCGTGGTTGCCCGCTATGTCTCCATCACCGGCGATACTGCTTTCGCACGTGAGCATTGGGATTCCATTGCAGCCGCTTACATTTATTGCCGCTCCATCATTCACCCGCAGGACCATCTTCCTCATATCCCCGCTGATAAGGAAGGCGCGAACGAGCAGGAGCGGCCGGAGGATGATCTGGAACTTTCATCAGAATGGGTGGCGGCAACGGCAGGCTTTGCCGATCTCGCTGATCAGACCGGCCACCCGCAGGAAGCAGCAGAGGCGCGCGAATCCAATCGGTTGGCACGTGCGGCGATTGCCGCCAACTACTGGGACGCAGCACACCATTTCTGGATCGATGGGCACACAACCTCCGGTAAGGCCATCTTCACGCGCAGGAGCGGATTTTATTCCTCCATCCTGCAGGGAGTATTTTCTCCAGAGCAGAATGAAGAGATTCTCGACCAGCTTGCGTCAGCGCAGTTTCAGACTGACTGGGGCACGCGCAGCGTCGCCGCAGACTCGTCCATCTACAATCCTTATTCCTATGCGATGGGAAGCGTATCCGCACTCAACTCTGCCAGTGCGGCAATGGCATTCTGGAAAATGCATCGTCCGGATACAGCTTTCTCGATCTGGAGCGGCCTTATGCCATGGAACTCGCTCGATTCCCTCGGCCACCTGCACGAAGTGCTAGCCGGAAACTTCTACCATCCGCAACTGGAATCTGTTCCGGAGCAAACATGGTCATCCGCAGGGCTCCTGGATAGCGCAATCAGAGGGCTTTTTGGATTGGAGATTGACGGTCTTCATAACAGCATTACCTTCACGCCTCATTTGCCTGCGCAATGGGCTGAAGCATCAATGAAGCACATTGCTACATCGCGTGGCCTGCTGGATATCTCACTGCATCAAGACGATAAAAATACCAGGCTCGAAGTAATCAATCACGGCCAACCGATAAAGCTCATTTATGAACCTCGTATACCGCTGGGAGCACGCCTGCTGAATTGTGATATTGATGGTCGCCATGTCAACTGCGATACGAGAGGCTTCTCCGCCGAAGAGCAAGTACATCTCGATGCAGAGATTCCTTCGGGTACAAGCCATTATTCTGTAAGATTTGTTGGGGGTGTTTCTCTTACTCTACCCAAGGCGTCTCTTCAACTCGGGGATCAGAGCAGCCAAATAAAAATCACGAATATCAAGTGGGCTGACGATAATCTACACATCAATGCGGATATTCCGCTACATACTGCGAGTACCCTTCAGCTTATAACTCCACTGAGCATTAATAAAGTATCAGGGGCATCCGTTTTTTCCATATCCACCGATCGATATAAGGTAAGCTTGAAGCCTTCCACAAAGCTGAAGGAACGCGCCGGATATACATCCTCACAACTTCAGATTACCGTGAGGAATGATTTCAAACGAGATCGACATCGCTAGCCAGGCTTCGTCTATAGTTCGCTCTCCATTTCTGAGTGTTGACGCGACACAGGCCCACCGGCGCATGCGCATATCGGCAAACTGCAATAACCCGCTCTTATTTGGCGAAAAAAACGTTAGAAATATGCGCAAAAATTGCTATTAGCGCTTGTATCTGTGCTTGGAGCAAGGCTAAATTTGCTGTAATACAAAACAAGGGAGACATCTATGTGTCCGATCGAGCTTCCACTCGCTCGTTTTTCCCGCCGCTCATTTCTCCGCTATTCCGCAGCCACGTCCATTGCCGCCTCCATTCCTATACTCACTGAAGCGCATCTGGCGCACGCGCAGCGTCGCCGCGTAGCAAAGAATATCCCGGCAGACGCAGTCCGCATCGACGCCAACGAAAACCCGCTAGGCCCCTGCTCTGGCGCGTGCGCGACCATCTCCAGCCTGATCCCGGAAGGAGGACGCTACGACTTTGATTTGACTCTGAAGCTGGTAAATACCTTCAGCGAAATGGAGGGTCTGAAGCCGGAATATGTCATGCCCTATGCAGGATCAAGCGAGCCTCTGCATTACACCGTCCTTGCATTCACTTCAAAGGACAAGCCTTATGTAACCGCTGATCCCGGTTATGAGGCGGGAATGTATGCGGCGAAATTCAGCGGCGCAAAAATCCTGCAGATTCCTCTCACGAAAGATTATGCCCACGATGTAAAGGCAATGGTCGCAGCCGATCCGAACGCGGGTGTGCTCTACATCTGCAATCCCAATAACCCGACGGGCACAATCACCAGCCACGATGACATTACCTACGCAGTTGCGAATAAGCCCAAAGGCTCAATTTTGCTGATTGACGAAGCCTATATCCATTTTTCCGATGCCACGCCGTCCCTTGACTTTGTAAAAGCGGACAAAGACGTCATTGTTCTGCGGACATTCTCAAAACTCTACGGAATGGCCGGCATGCGTTGCGGCCTGGCCATTGGACGGCCTGACCTGCTTGCGAAGCTGCAACTCTACGGAATGAATGCGCTACCCATTATGGCAGTGGCGGCGGCAACAACCAGTCTGCAGGACAAAGATCTTGTAACGCAGCGTAAAAAGATGAACTCAGATACCCGCCAGGAGACCTTCGAATGGCTTGCGGCGAATAACTATAAGTTCACGCCTTCACAAAGCAACTGCTTCATGCTCGACACCGGGCGGCAAGGCAAAGAAGTGCTTGCGGCCATGCAGAAGAAAAATGTTTATGTTGGCCGAGTATGGCCATCCTGGCCCACATATGTACGTGTAACCGTAGGCACGCGGGCAGACATGGAGAAATTTCGCACAGCATATAAAGAGGTTATGAGCTCATCGACTGCGGGGCTGGAGCCGCTTCCATTGACGAAGCAGTTGCGGGATGCTCCGCATACACATCTTTCCTGAATGTGGAGAAGCTAATTCTGCGAAGCGAAGAATCTCAAACCGAGGCTCTTCGCCCAGAATGACGGCTATGTGCCTGGTCTACACCAATAGGGAAATGTTCTAAACCTTGCTTGAATTTCCTTGCTGCACTGCAATTCCAATCTGGTTGATGGTGCGATGCGCAGAAAGCGCCGCGCCTTCCTGCCAGCCGACGATGTGGCTGGTATGGTCGCCGGCGAAGTACACACGGCGGTCCGGAAGAATGATGCGCTTATATGTATTCGCATAATCGCTTCCGTAACCATGTACCCACGAGCCGAGATTGAATGGGATCTCGCCCCAGTTGATGTAGACAGGATTTGTTAATTCTTTCGAACAACCTGGATGCAGCTTTTCAATTGCCGTGCGCGAGGCATCGAGCTTTGCCTGGATATTCGGAAGCCGTCCGAAGTCGGTGCCGTTCTCAACGGAGTAGCCGCCGACGATGATGCCTTTCGACGAAAAGAACTCGGCGCTTGGGTACCACACGACATCCACGATATGCCGCAAATAAGAAAGGCCGCCATAGATGTTATATTCCTGCTCCCAGAAGCGCCGAGCCTCCCACGCCACTTTATAACCAGAGTCATAACTGGTTTCGCTGATCAGGGCCTTCACATCAGAAGAAAAATCCGTATCAATCGTCTTCACTACGCTGAAGGGCATCGTGCAGATGCAATAATCCGCCGTGATCGAATCGGATTTCCCGGTCTTCTGATCGAGATACGTGACAGTCACATCTGTTGGCGACTGGCGAATCTGCCTCACATCCGCGCCATAGCGGATAATACTGCCCAGCTTCTTCTCAAATGCAGCCGGGATTCTGTCCATACCGCCGACAGGCTGGAACATCGTTGCCTGCCAGTCGATCACATCTTCAGCGAGCAGACCTTGCCAGAGATTTGCATCGAGCAGCGCATGCATTGGCAACGGATCTTTGGCTTCAGGAGCAGCCAGACCGGCTCCGGGATACACTTTGAAGCCCGAACGCTCCGACCCTTTAAAAGTGTAGTCAGGCGAAAGGTCTCCATACTCGCGCAAAAAGGCGAGCATACGCTCCTTGTCCTCGCTGCTCAAATCCTCATCGAGCGCGCCTTTGCGGACGCACTTTGCCAATAGTTCAGAAACATGGCCGCGCGTATCGTTGACCATCTGCCGCTGCTCCACGGGCTTGCCGCCGTTCAACCTGTCGCATTGCAGCAGCGTTCCGCGCGACGTATTGACTTCTACTTCAAGCGGCACTCCCAACTCGCGGCAGTAGCCGAGCATGGTGGTATGGATCGATGGCAGGCGCGCCGGTCCGGCATTGAAATAGCGTCCTTCTTCAAAATTGCAAACCTGCTGAGTACCGTCGGCAAACTGTATTTTTGTGCCGCGGCGAATGCTCCAGTTACGCCCACCTACCCGCTCACGCGCCTCAAGCACGGTACATCGATAACCAGCCTTATTGAGTTCATAGGCTGAAACCAGGCCGGCAATGCCTCCTCCAAGAATCACAACACGGGCGCCTTTGCCCTCAACCGGCCTCAATGCTTCCTGAGCATTCGCTCCCGGCGCAGGCAACAGGCCCAGCGACTGCATCAGTGTGAAAGCGGCACCATAGCCACCAGCCTGACCGACCCGCATCAGAAACTCACGTCGACTTATTCCCATTATTCATTCACTCCATAACTTGCACGAGATACAGCCTGCCCGAATCCGGGTAGGTAAGTGGAGGAGGAAGCTCCTGTCTTAAATAAAGGGCTAGAAGATGATCTTCAGTGCTAATTGCGTATTGAATGGCTCGCCCGCGCCAATGCCGGGAGCTCCGTTGTAATCGCCAATCGTGTCATAAAGGGTACCTAGCTGCGAACCAACCGTGTTGCGCGGCGGGGCGAAGTTAGACTTATTTGTGAGATTGAACATCTCAACGCGGAACTGCGTATTGATGCGTTCTGTGATCGGCGTGTTTTTGAAGAACGACAGGTCCCATGAGCCGTACCCGGGACCGGAGTACTGATTGCGCCGTGAATTGCCGAAGGTATATTGCGCGGGATTCACAAAGGCATTTGCATTCAACCATGATTGCGTTGTTCTGGAGTTGTGATGCACGTCCTTGTAGGGATTGCCCACAACATCCGCACGCTGCACACCTTCATTCGTTCCCGTAGTATCGCTTGAAGACATCACACTGAACGGCTGGCCGCCATGCAGCGTCAGCAGAGTATTTGCCTGCCATCCTGAAGTCAGCAGTTTCCAGTGACTGGATCCAGGAATCTCATAGGAAAAGAAGCCAACAAATGTATTCCTTACATCAAAATCGCTGTTGCCGTAGTCGCCTTTGAAGTTATGGCTGTCCTGCGGAAGCTGCCCGCGATAAGCAGTTACTTCATCAAGGCTGTGGCTCAATGTATAAGTCACGCTGGAACTGAGCCGATGCCAGCTTTGTGTTCTTAGAGTGGCCTGCAAGGAGTTGTAATTTGAAGTGCCGATACTCTCAATCTGGTTAATGGGATTTGTGCCAACCAGAGGGTTCGCGCTCACGGATGACTGCACAAACTTTGAATAAATCCCGGGAGTCACACCTCTTCCGGAATTGACGAAGCTTTGATTGATATCAAGAATGCTCAGGAGGCGTCGCCCCTGGCTGCCGACATATCCCAGCTGCGCCACCATTTTGCCGTTCAGGCTTTGCTCTATTTGCAGGTTATAGTTCATGTTGTAAGGCGTGCGGAAGTTCTTATTTATTGAGAACAGAGCGCACGGGCAATCAGCAGCGCTGCTGGATGGAAATACCGGAACTCCACTCTGAATCGGGCTGGATGAGCCGATGTTGATTGGTTGCACTGTCAACACTGGGCTGGGTCCGCTTGGGTTTCCTTCCACGCCATTCGGAGCGCCATTGCCGGGTCGGTTATCGAGAAATGGGTTGAGATTAGGAGTATCAAAATAGAAGCCGTAGCCTCCACGCAACACCGTGTTAGATGTGGCCTGGTACGAAAACCCTATGCGTGGACTGAAGTTGGTCCAGCTTCGCTGATAGAGTGAACTGATCTGTTCTCCCTGAAAAACAATTCCACCCAGATCGGGACGAAAGACCGACAAATCTTTGTTGCCGTCGTGAAGCGGCCCTTCATAGTCATAACGAATGCCGTAATTGAAGGATAGCTTAGGAGAAATCTGCCACGCATCCTGAGCGAATAGATCGAAGGTGTTCACGAATACCTGGCGCTCTGGATCGCCAATAGCAATCGAAGAGCCGGTCGGAGAAATATATCCGGCCATAAAATCGGCCAGAGGCAACAGATTTGTGTCCCCGCCATATGGCGCAAGGTCTTCAGAAGTCCACGGCCCCTGCGCGCCATCAAACGTGAGTGAACCAAGCGCGTGGCGATGATAAAACTCGTTCAGCTGCGCCTGACGATATTCACCGCCAAACTTGAACTGATGTTTTCCAATTGTCCAGGAGAGGTCATCGGTAAGATGTCCGGTGATGTCGTTGCGGCCCTCAGGTGGAGTCTCGCCAGTGGGATCAAACTCCCCATTTGCGCCAATATTGATATTGGGTGATCCGGGAAATGGCGCGCCGGTCACAAGACCAAGGGCAGACGGATTGAAGTCGGTTTCGAAATCGTCGAATAGCTGGTTGAAGTAATTCACGCCCGCCAGCACCTGATTGGCAAGAGTTGGCGTGAAGACATGGTTATAAACCAATGCATAGTTTTGCACGTGAATTGGAGCCACTTCGTAATAAGCCTTGAGGATAGAGCCTACCGGAGCTACCTGATTTCCCTGCCCTGCGAACCAGTGCGCGGAAAGACTGTTGCGGTCATTGATCGTGTAGTCAAGTTTTATCAGGCCGTTATAGCTGTAGCCGTATTCCGGATCAACGCTGGTGTAGTTATTTGTGGACGCAGGACCGCTGAGGGCATAGCTCGGCCATAGACCCTTATAAGAGCCTTTCCCGTTAATAAGCGCAACGGCAACAGGATTAACAGCAATTCCGTGATTGGCAAGAACTGCTTCAGCCTCTGCCTGATAAGCAAGTGACGGTTCAGTCGCCTGCGCCGGAACTCCGATGGTGAAATTCTGTTTTTCAAATGTTATAAACCAGAAAAGTTTGTCTTTGATAAATGGGCCGCCTGCGGAGAAGCCCCAGTTCTGATTTCGCACTTCCTGCTTTGTCTTGGTAAATGGATTCTTGGCGCCGAGAGCTTCATTGCGGTTGAAGTAGTAAGCAGTTCCGTGAATTACATTTGTGCCGGAGCGGAGGCTCAGATTGACCGTGCCTCCGGGATTTCTGCCGGATTCCGGAGGTGCTTGCGTCTGCGCCGAGAACTGCTCAACTGCGTCAATCGGCAGCACAGTGCCCGCAATGCCGGAGACGCCGCCCTGATTGACGGCGGGAATGTTATGCCACAGATCGTTGTTATCAATACCGTCAATCTGCCAGTTCATCTGGTTGGCGCGCGTGCCGTTCAGCGACCCATAGCCGCCGCCTACATATCCTGCAAATCCGGGAGTCAGCGCAATCAGCTGAGTAAAATCGCGCCCATTCAGGGGAATGTCCTGGACAGCTTTGCTCTGCAGCACGGTTGTCTGCGTCGTCGAAGTTGTATCCAGCGCCAGAGCTGCAGCAGATACCTCGACCGTTGTAGCCTGCGAAGCTACTGTTAACTTAACCGGAAGCGTATAGATGGTTCCTGCGGTTACGCCGACGTTGCCCACCTTAATCATCTGGAAGCCGCTGGCAGTTGCGGTAACCGTATATGTGCCCAGCGGTAAATCCTGAAATGCAAACTCGCCGCCACTGGATGTAATCGTGGTGTGTGCAACCTGCGTTGCGTCGGCGGTAGCCACGACCTGAGCGCCTGCAATTACGGCTCCAGCCTGATCGGTGACAACCCCATTGATGCCGCCACGAAATGTTTGCGCCTGCAGCAGACAGGCCGCAAATAGAACTACGACTGTGACAGATAGGAATAAAGGACGCCGGAACAACATAGCAAAAACCTCCAGGGAAAGATAGGAAAAATCTATAATTTTGTAATTGAGCTGACTACTCAGTTAAAGCGCGCAGGAGAGGATTTCTACGAACGTTCTTTGGGATAACGCGCAGGATGAAATGTCTGCCGAATAACTTCCATGTCCAAACTTAGTTTGAACAAATGCGTGAATTCAACAGCAAATTTGAGGTATTCGATAAATCCAATTTCAGCGATAAACAGGATTTATTCGATACGGATCCAAGTCAGAAAAGAAAAAAAGAATGACGAAATGGGCAAATGTTTTATATTGCTGAACAAATCAGCAATAAGTAAGCACAGCATAAAGATTTTTAATGCTTCGCACTATAACTTTACCTACTGCACAGGCGAGGCCGTTGTGTCCCTGCGCCTACGAATAATGGCGCCCTATTCCCGCTGCGCCAGTTCTTTCATAGGCGCAGGCATGCCGGCTTGTCCAAAAACTTTTGCTGTTTCTGACATGCGCTGCCAAGCAGATTACATCAGTGGAAAGCGTTCGCGCACTTCGTACCTGGACCCGGATGGCTCCGTGAAGCTTTGATACAGCAGAAATTCGTGTGCCGTAAACACAGACAATTTCGCTGGAAAAAGCTTTTCCACTACATGCCGAAGCCGCTTGAAATCAGCGGAAGAAGCGCGTCCTTTATTGTGCGCCAGCGTGATGTGCGGTGAATATGGACGAACCTCTGGTTTAAATCCGCAATATGCTAACGCCTGTTCTGTCTGATAATGCAGCGCGAGGAGTGATTCTGTCTTCTCAATTTCGATGTGAAACACGCCTGCCCGCTCAAAAAAGGCTGGGCCGCCTATTCGGATCTCTGCTGCGTCTGCACGGACCGTCCGCAAGTGTTGTACGATGCTTGTGTAACATTCTTCTTTCGCCTCACCAAGAAACTGCAATGTAACATGCCACTGCTGCGGCAAAGACCAGCGCAGCGCCGGAAATTCCCGGTGGAAGCTGCTCACATAAGAATGCAATGACTGGGCAGTTTTATCATCCAGAGCGATTCCTGTAAAAAGCCGCATGAATTCACTGTAGAGCAGAATCCGGCAGATGAATCTGCCTGCGGTGCACAATCTATAACAGGATGCCAGTTGCGCCCAAGCTGTTCCGGCGATCCGTTTGACGCCGGCAAAGCGACGCAGCACCGGCAATTCATACAGTGCATCCTCGACCGCCGGCTTCGAGAGCGCGAACCACTGCTGGAGAAAAACTCGCAACATGATGTCGAGGCCCACCGGCTTGCGGCCCAGTTCACCCTTCGAGTAGTGCGGCACGACCGGCGAGAACAATTCGACCGCAAATTATCTTTTAAATTGTGGAGCGATTCCTTTGGAATCGTCTGGAGCGAAATCCAAGGAAGCGGATATCACAGTCTTCCAATAGCAAGATACACGGGCGAACAAAGTGAGCGTGTCGCTGGACGCGCAGTCCTGATACACTCATCAGTTTCCTGGAGGTTTTTTCTAGATTGGCTGCTTTGCAGGATTTTAAGCCTTATGTCCCCGCCCATGAATCGCGTCCGGAGTTTACCCTTCGCGCGGTGCTGCTGGGGTGTGTGTTTGCGCTGTTGTTTGGCGCTGTAACGGTCTATGTGGGGCTGCGGGCCGGTCTGACGGTGGCCGCATCCATTCCGATTGCAGTGCTTTCCATCAGCGTGCTCAGGGCGCTGGGCAAGGCATCCATACTTGAAAACAATATCGTTCAGACAACCGGGAACGCGGGGCAGTCCATTGCCGCTGGAGTCATCTTTACTCTGCCCGCGCTCATTTTCCTGGGCTTTGATCTCGAATACATCCGCATCTTCATGCTGGCGCTGCTGGGCGGATGGCTCGGCGTGCTCTTCATGATTCCGCTGCGGCGGCAATTGATTGTGGAAGAACACGGGAACCTGACCTATCCCGAAGGCACCGCCTGCGCCGATGTGCTGGTTGCCGGTGAGCGCGGCGGATCGTTTGCCAGTCGCGTCTTCTTTGGTCTTGGCGTGGGTGCTCTCTATACGCTCTTCCAGAATGAAAACCTGCTGGGTACGTGGCCCGGCACCCCGAATTATGAGCCGAAGTGGCTGCCCGGCGCAGCGGTTCGCGCAGAGGCAACCCCTGAATATCTGGGCGTGGGCTACATTATTGGTCCGCGCATTGCGGGTACGCTCTTTGCCGGAGGCATCATCAGCTGGCTTGTGATTATGCCGGCGATCCACTTTTTCGGAGCGCATTATCCGCAGGCGATTTATCCCGGAACAGTGCCGATTGCACAGATGTCGCCCAGTGATTTGTGGCGCGTCTATATCCGGCCCATGGGAGCGGGCGCGGTGGCTGCCTCAGGACTGATTACGCTGCTGCGCACCATGCCAACGATCGTCGGGGCGTTGCGCGCAGGCGTAAAGATGATGGGGAAGAATGCGGCCACGACCCGCTCTTCGCGCACGGAGCGCGATATTCCCATGAATATTGTTGTAGGGGGGAGCGTACTCCTGGTGCTGGCAATTTTCCTCTTCCTTACATTCAAGCCTGTGCCGGGAGCCTATACCGGATGGCTCGCCAACTTTGCCGCGGCGCTGCTGATTGTGATCTTTGGATTTTTGTTTGTCACCGTCAGCAGCCGTATTGTGGGCCTGATTGGCAGCTCGGCCAACCCCATCAGCGGCATGACGATTGCGACCATCATGGCGACGGCGGCCATTTTTCTGGTTAAGGGCTGGACGGCCTCGGCCTTTGGCGCACTGGCCATTATGATCGGCGGCGTTGTCTGCATTGCCGCCGCGAATGCCGGAGACACATCGCAGGACCTTAAGACCGGGTTCCTGATCGGCGCGACTCCCTGGAAGCAGCAGGTGGCGGTGATGGTTGGCGTCATCGTCTCAGTATTTTCGATTGGCATCACTCTGAACGCCATGAACAAGGGGCTGGAAACCTTCATGCTGCTCAAGCAGCCGGTCCCGTTTGACATTACCCAGCCGCATGATGGGGTCGAAGTGCAGCAACAGCACTTTTCGCGCCAGCGCTTTCTGCTGACAAAACCGGACAATTCTTCTGGCTTTGTGGAAGGTGGCCAGTATGTGCTGCTGAATGCTTTAGGCTCGAGGGCGTTGGCAGACGGCAAGTATCTCTACAATCCGCAAAGCGGCGAAATTGAGGTGCAGTGGGTACAGGGCATCGGCAGTGAAAAGGCTGCAGCGCCGCAGGGTCGTTTGATGGCAACGGTCATCAACGGAATTCTTTCGCGCAAGCTGCCGTGGGGGCTGGTCTTTTTGGGAGTATTTCTGGTGCTCGCAGTGGAAGTGCTCGGCATTCGCTCACTGTCGTTTGCGGTAGGTGCTTATCTTTCCATTGGCACCACTCTGGCCATGTTCTGCGGAGGGCTTGTGCGCTGGATGGCCGATCGCGCCGTGGAGAAAGCAGGGGGAAGCGCTTCAGAGCTGGAGAGCGAAGTTTCTCCGGGTTCACTGTACGCCAGCGGATTGATTGCCGCGGGCGGCGTAATGGGGCTGCTGGGTGTTGCGCGCAAATTGTATGAAACAGCAACAGGCAACGAGCTGCACGTATGGTTTGCCGAAGGCAGTTTTGCAGACAGACTGCTGCATCACCAGGGAGTTTCGATTGCGGCCTTTGCGCTGCTGGCGTTTTCGCTGTACTACTTTGCGCGCAAACCCCTGAAGGAATAGCCGGGAGGACTGCTTAGAGCAACCCCTCAGCCTCAAGCACGCGCTGGACGGCCTCTTCCGGTGTTTTTCCTATTGCGGAAAGATGGCCCATCTTGCGGCCCTTGCGGGACTGGTGCTTTTCATACAGGTGCAGGCGCACTCCGGGGACCCGCAGTGCCTGGTCAAAACGCGGTTCGTGATCGATCCACAAATCTCCCAGGAGATTGACGATGGCCACGGGCGCGATCACAGAAGTATCGCCCAAAGGCAGGTCGCACACGGCGCGCACAATCTGCTCAAACTGGCTGGTGACGCAGGCGCGCTCGCTCGTGTGGTAGCTGTTGTGCGGACGCGGCGCCAGCTCATTCACCAGCAGGCGGCCATCTCGCGTCACAAACATTTCAACGGCGAGAATGCCTTCCAGGCGCATCTTGTCCGCGATATCGCGTGCCAGCTTCTGCGCTTTTTCTTCCAACGAAGAGGGGATGACCGAAGGAATGACGCTCCAGGCCAGAATCTGATTCACATGGTGGTTGGTGGCCGTAGGAAAGCTCTTTGTTTCGCCATTTGGAGCTCGCGCCACCATTACAGAGATTTCTTTTTCAAGATCGAGGGCCTTTTCCGCAATCGCAGGACGCTCACCGAGGGACTTCCATGCTTCGATGACTTCAGCTTCGGAAGACTGCTTTTCGGCAAAACCGATTCTCGCCTGGCTGCGGCCGTCGTATCCGCCGCGCGCGCTTTTGACGAAGAGCTTTCCTCCAAGGGCCTTTGCCGCGCTTTGCAGGTCCGCCTCAGAATGGATGGCACGAAATTCGCCAACCGGGAATTGGTTCTCCGCAAGCCAGCTCTTTTGCAGAATACGGTCCTGAATACTCTGCATTATGGCGATGCCGGGACGCAGGGGCGCAAATTTTTGCGCGGCCTCAAGGCAGGCGATGGAAACCTGCTCGATTTCAAGCGTGACTACATCGGAACCGCGCGCCAGATCTGCCGCGGCGCGGGCATCATCCCATCCGCCTTCAAAGCAGGCGTCTACAACAAAGCGCGCAGGGCACGATGGATCAGGGTCCATGACCTGCACGCGATACCCGAGCGAGCGCGCCGCCATCGCCGTCATACGGCCAAGCTGTCCACCGCCGAGAATTCCAATTGTTGAGCCGGGAAGGATGGCGCTCATTGCGGCAGCTCCTGCTTGAGGACTTCCTGCGTGCGCGCATCACGCCAGGCGCGCAGACGGTTGCGCAGCCCTGCGTCAGTTGTTGCAAGAATCTCTGCCGCAAACAATGCTGCGTTGGCAGCGCCAGGCTTGCCGATGGCGAGCGTTCCCACGGGAACGCCTTTCGGCATCTGCACAATGGAAAGCAGCGAATCTATGCCATTCAGCATCGTTGCAGGCACGGGCACACCAAGCACGGGCAGAAGCGTTTTGGCGGCAAGCATTCCCGGCAGGTGCGCCGCGCCGCCTGCTCCGGCAATAATGACGCGCAGGCCGCGACCTTCTGCCTGGGCGGCGTATTCAAAAAGCCAGTCGGGAGTGCGGTGGGCCGATACCACGCGCACTTCATAAGGAATTGAGAATTCTTTCAGCAGGTCAACGGCAGCTTTTAATACTTCGTAATCGCTCTGGCTGCCCATGACCACGCCAACGAGAGGGGCGTGCTCCATAGTGATGATTATAGTGTGAGCGATGGAACAGCCGTCATGCTGAAGAACCCTGGCGATGATGGGCGGGCCATGACCACACAGAGTTCTTCCGCCTGGCTACAGTTTAATTCCGACGGAAGCCGCAAACCTGACCACGGCTGGCCATACGGCCTTCAAATCCTGAACAGTGGTCGCATCGAGCGTAAAGTTCAGCGGGTTGCTGGCCACAGCGCTTACGTCTTCTACGGCCTTCGCAACGGTGCCTAGCAGCACGCCCAGGCCGGCAATCGCATCGGGATTGAGCTCGCTGCTGATGGTTTTTGCGCGCGTCAGAAACTTCAGCACGTCGTCTGCTGCCACTTCAATTCCATGCTCTATGCCAAGAAGGATGTTTGCCATCTATTTCTTCTCCGTGTTTGATTGAGTTGTTGGTGCTCCAAAGGCCCTGTCGAGGTTCGCCGCAAGAAAATGCGTGAAACGGTAGAGCCATCCATAAAAGCGGCTGTCATCGGCACGCGGAGCGTCCATCGCGCTCACCGCTGCCGAAAAAATCCACAGCACACCCATCCCAATCCAGAAGAACTGGGGACTGTTGGTTGATAGGTCCATGACAATTTCCTTAGTTGTGAAGAAAACTAGGTGGTCCCATGCCTCGCAGAGACATGGGTTTTACAGCGGCACGTTCACAAATACCGCGCTCGAGAAGCGCGAGTAGTTCGGCGGAGTCGAGCCATCGTACATGCGAATGTAATACTGCTCCATCACCGCTTCGCGCGGAATCGTGAAGTTGCTGACTGGGCTGCGCAGCACTAAATCAGAGTCCGTACCTGGGCCAAAAGACCAGTCCCGCCGACGTACTTCAAAGCCGCCGCCGGAAGGTGGCGTGACATTGGTGCTGACCTGAATCGCAGACGAGCTGACCGAAACTGTCATATCGCGCAGATTGTCTAACGGCTCAACCGTCTGCGGTTGCTGCGGCAGCCATGTATCTGCCGGAACAGCAGAGGACGCCTTGATGGCCAGCGGCTCGGCCCAGTCATTGGCAAACCAGATGGTGTATTTGTTCAGTTGCGGTGACGTATTCTGCACCTCAATCTGCACCTTGCGCACAACTACGTTTGCGGCCATGCCGGAGGAAGTCGCGGAAATCGCAAGCACATCTCCCGGCCATACATCTCCTTGTGTCTCGAAATTCCATCCGGTGTACGTGCCCTTCCACGCTGCGCCGCGGCTCGAAGCAAGATTGAGGATGGCCGTGGCGGCATTTTCGCAGTCCATAGAACTGAGCGGCTTCGGATGTGTGACGGTGCCCATCCATCGTGAGGTCACAGGAATCTGCACGGGACCTTGCGACGATGTTGACACATTGTTTGCCAGACGCGCGACCGCACGCCTCTTTGTACGGTATGAGACAAAAACCAGCTCGCCGGATTGCGGCACGCTTGTCGCATAAAAGCGCAGCTTTCCTGTGCGTTCTATTCTGCAGTCCGCGCCCTGGGCCGTGGTACCAATGCGCCGCGTCACTATGCTTCCGCCCAGTGGAAGGCTCGCAACCCACTCTGGTCCCGCCTGCGCAATGTGCACGCTGCGAATGCTGCAATCCAGGCCAGCACTGTTCAGTGGAGCATATACGCCGGCCGCCGGAGCATTCGCGATCGCGCCGTCATACAGAATTACCGGGGTCTGTGCCACACCGTTCGTCGTGTCCTGAATCTCAAGAACGCAACTCGCATTGCACGGAATGGCCGTTCCGCCAAAGAGTCTCGTTCCCGTGTCATCCACCGAATAGTACGACTGCAACACGCGCTGCATCTCTTTCGCATAGATGCGCGTGCGCAGCGTGTACACGTGGCCCGCTGCGGGAGTAAATGCATTTCCTGCAACTGCGCCAGCAACAAAGGCCGCGACAGAGTTGGCGCCATTGCTCTGCGTCACCTGAAAACCGGCAATGCAGTCCGGTGCGCTGATGACTCCCGAATACAGTCCGCTGAGCAGGCCCGTACTCGCAGCGTTGAATTGCACGCCGTTCGCTTCGATGATCAGCGAACCGCCAAGCTCAAAGCTGCTAATCGTACTGACGCAGGTCTGCCCGTCGTTGCCGTTGCCGCCCGCGCAGGTAAGGCCTGTGGATGTAAGTGATACGTGCTGGCCGGGGTCGCGCACCTGCCATACGGCGGCATTCACAGCCGGACCCTGAAACAGATCGGCAAGCTCGTGTGTCTTTGAAGATGGAGGGAAGAAAGGCTCTTCCGTCAGATCAAAGAGCGTAGTAGTGCCATCACCCTGAAAGACCTCAGTCACATAGGCGCTAGGTTCCTCATCTCCGCAGGTCGTCACATCATTCGCAAGGGCCTTTACCTGCGATGCCTGCAAGTGTCCCATTTGCAGAGTGCCATTCGATTCACTCAACACATGTGTCGTAGTGCCAACCGGTACAAGCGTAATGCTGCCGTTCACTGCCCGATAAGCATTGCGCGAATGCGCCGCCAGCAGGCCCGCATTTGTGGACCAGCTGCCGGAAGGCTCCGCGACAAACCTGCCCACGACCCCTGTTGCCGCGGTAGTGTTGAGTGAAAACTGGCTTGCACTCACGGTGCTGGTCAAGGCCGCGAGGACCTGCGAAGCAGGCTCGTTATACAGCGCCGTCCGCTGCGGAATCCCTTGCATATCCAGAAGTACTTCATCACTCACGGCCGAGATGGATGCCTGATAAAAAGGCCCGGCAATTCCTTCGCCCGCCAGCACCATTGCGGGCTCAGTGGCAATGTATCCGGTAAAGAGCGCCGTGCCGCTGTCATCAGAAATTACAACCCTGCCGAAGCGCAGCGGCACTTCCAGATTCACCGGAGAGGGAACCAGCACAAACGAACAGATGGCCGGCTGGTTCAGTTCTCGCTCAATGCGCAGCGGCGGTTTCTCAGCGAGTGCGCTGGTATAGTCAAGCGCGCCTTTGCCATCCACATTGTCGATCATCAGCTTCAAACGGATCTCCTTAAACAAGGGTCATGGGCGCAGGCAGAAAGCTGCGGAAGCACACCACTTGCTCACCATCATTCGCATCGGTGACAGGCAGCGCGCGAAAGCTCGCAGTCAGTGCAACCCGCTCCAGCGGAGCAGAGAGAACCTCGCTCATCTCCTGTGCTCCCTGCATCGCCTGCAGCCGCGGATAGTGAAAGAAGATGCGCTCGCCCTGTTCGCCGGGTAGGACGAACAGCGCGGACCACTCCTGAAAAAAGCTTCCGCCTTCGCGGTCAACAAATCCAAGAATCGGCTGCACCTTCATTCCGATCGCGGGCACGCCAGCCATCAAAGGCTGCGCAAGCGTAAGCCCCGCGGAAGACACCTGTGCCACGCGTGCTACGTTAAACGTCACGCGGCGGATATAGTCCGCGTCATTGTTCACCGCCGCCGCATTCCGCACATATGCAGCCGATACTCCGCTGCCGACAAAACCTGTCTGGCCGGAGTAGTCCACGTCTACAGCAACTAGCGCGCCAGCGCTGAATTGCGCCGCATCGCCAGCATCCAGCGCTATGAATGTCGCGGTGGATCCAGCCTGTACATTCACTGCTGCGATGCCCTTGGTACCCGATCCATTTGCCGCGCTGCCGCTCGCAGGTTCTAACAGGTTCATGTGCTGCGAGCCGGACGCCAGGGCCATCGTCAGCTTGTTCCATGTTTTAAACCGAAATGAGACATTTGCCCCCACAGCCTCGCGCACCTGATACTGTGCCACTGCCGGGATGCCTGTATTCAGCGCCCCAATCGTGCTCGCGGACTTGCGGGTGAAGTTCTCGATCCATCCCAGATCAATCCACGGCGCAGGTGGTGCATCAAGCGCTAACTGCACGTTCTGGGAAGGATCAAAAATCGTTGGGGACTGGCTGGTCCTGTTCACTGGGGCGAAATATGCTCGAACGCGCCGTGTCACCACGGGCAACGAAAGATAATTTGTAACCGTGGCTGTACTCATAGTTCACCCTGCTCCTGAAACGCAAAAACATTTACTTTCGCCCGCCGTGTAAGCCGCTCCTTTGACGTAACAAGCGGAGAGAATTCTGGCGCGGTCCAGAAGACCACAGTCTCCATCTGCGCTGCGGGGCTGTGCGCATAAGCCATTTTCTGTGCAGAACCCGGCTGAAGAATCGAAACAAGCTCCGCATCCATTTCAGCCATGGCGCGGCCCCGGTCAAGTCCGTTGCTGGCCTGCGTACCTCCAGTTGCATAGTGGACCTCACAGGTCATCTGCGCGAGCGTCGAAGGCAGTTGTGTATCGGCATTCAGTGCTGTCCAGCGCAGCACGAAGACATCGCTGGGCATTTGCGCAATGGGGGCCTCGGCTTCCTCCACCAGAATTCCAGGGCGCTGCACTCCTCGCAGCATCATCACCCGCTGGGGATCCAGTGCCGCCAACCGGTTACGCAACGTGATGTAAAAGGTGTCCTTTGCATTTTCCATGGATGATTGTCCTGTGCGAAGTCGTGGTGTCTCGGTTTAAGCAACGGTTTGTTTCAGCGCGTGCGCTTCACGTAACAAGAAGCGATACAAATACACCTGCCCCAACACCTCAGAAACAGCGCGGGACTCAATCACAAACTGCGCGCCGTCCACCATTACGCCTGCTGCCGAATCAAACAGCGCATCTGCGGATGTAAGCTGTAACGCGCTTACCTGCTGCGCGACCGCCGATGCGGAAATCAAAAGCTCATACCTGGGCAGCTGGCCCTCGTTCATGGCAGCGCGCACCTGCCGGAAAAGCGCCGGGGACAGCGTCATCTGTTGGAAATTCGGCGCGTTCAACCCCAACTGTGCTGCATCACTGCTGTCTGGCACTCCCGGTGCGACGAGCAGCGAAACAACGTTACCTCCGGCAGCGCGCAGAAGTGCATCGGCCATCAGTACCGGGCCCTGGTTCGGATTCCTTACACTGAAGTCGCCCATCGCTCACCCCATCCTGCTTGCGATCCACGGCTTCAGGAGCTCTTCCACCGTACTGTCAATCAGCGAATTGGAGAAGTAGTCCATCTGCAGCGTGTCCACACGGCCGCGCTTCACATTCAGTCCTGGCGTGGCCTGCGCATTCTTCACAATCAGAGCGCATGCAGACTTCACTGCATCAGGAATTGTGGCCAACCCTGCCGTGTACGCCACCTGCACCTCGTTGAAGGGAAGCCCATACACATTCATGGGAAAGACCAGCTCACCCGTATCAGCAACAAAGTCCACTGTGGAAGGATCCACCTGTGCCCAGCTGCCCGGCAGTGCAAAGGCCCAAGCAATCTCTTCCTGCATGGGATAAATCACCTGTCCTCGCCGCGGACGCGCATACCTTGCCTGAATGCTCACCAGCGGCAACGTGGCCGGAGCAATAGGCGCAAGCGGCAGATAACTCAGCCGCACAGTCTGCGCGCCGGTCGTCAACCTCAGTCTCTCTGTATATTGGGTGGGATTCAGGCTCGCACGCCTGCAATGGCTGTCAATCAATGCGGACGCAACCGTGATCCAGTCATCCGTTGTGTCTGCAGCAAGCCCATAGCTTGTATATTCCGTTGGTTGTAAATAGCCCATCATTTCTCCACAAAGCGGGTCCCTCGTAAAGTAAAAAGGGAGCAAGGACCCCAACATCGTCAGAGTTCTCGCTCCCTTCAGCGGCCAGATCACCCGTTTAGCGGTCTACGAGCACCTGATAATGCGCGTAGTTGGCGCCCTTCACCACCACGCCGCCAAACTTTACCACCACGTACTGCGAAGCTAGCGAACCCGGCACGCCGAGTTGGAAAATACGCGGGTTTGGATCGCTCAGCCAGTGGTACTCAATCATGTCTTCTGACACGATGTAAGCCGGAAGCACAGCCGAACCGGACCCCGATGTGCCTGTATAGCCCAGCGCCCAGTCAGGAATCAGCGGTAATTCGCCCGCCTGCGTGGAAAGCGTCTTGACCGTAAAGCCTGCGACCTCGCGCGTGTTCAGCACAACGTTGAACTCGCTCTTCATCTCGCGATCAATCAGGTCGAGCAGCACCGGGTTTGCATAGATTGCACTCGGACGCACAGCGAAGTTGCTGTTCGCAACCATCTGTGCCACCGTGGACTTCAGGCCATCCACGATGCTCTGTGAAGTGCCAATCGTGACGGTGTTTCCGCTGGCTGCAATCTGCGAGGCGGCACCGTAGTACTGCGTTGTGGTCGGGCTGCTCAGCGACGTATCATTGCCGTTCCACAGCGCAATATCATGCGAGTGCAGAACACCCTCGACCGTGTCCACCAGGTCTTTGGCCTGCAGATAAGCAAACTGCTTTTGCTGCGTGCCCAGCTCAATATCGAACAGGTTGTAATTCAGCTGTGCAACAATCGCCTTCAGCGGAACGCTGCGCTCCACGCGTGTCGGACTCACGACCGGAGCGACAATGTTGCGCGGGTCCACAAAGCCGGCCGTTCCAGGAGAAGGAATGCCCGTCTCTTCAAAAAAGCGTGAAGGGTGACCGGTGGCCGGTACCTGCTTGATGCGCTGACCAAAGATGCCGCGGCGGCGGACAAGGTCCGTGATCTCGGTCTGGTAAAACGGGACCTCGATCGCGCCAGGCCCAATAAAATCCGCTGCAGAGTGAATGTCGTAGAAGTTTGCTTTCATTCCCTTGTTCTTTCTGCCTGAATTCAGGCAAGTTGAAATGGATGTGTGAAGGGGGTGACCAAGTCCCCGCACCCGGGATGCCGGGTACCCCATGTCTGCGAAGAACACCTGTGACTATCGCCCCAGCAATCCAGCGCGCATCAACTGCGCCTTCACCGCAATGCGCTGCTCCAGACTCAGCCCGCTCAGCGCCGCATCCAGCGATTCGGCCTGAATCGAATCCACCGTAGAAATTCCCTGCTTGGTGAGCAACTGCATCGTCGAGGCCGGGACCGTCTGCCGGTGTGACTGTGCGCGCAGCTCGGCAATCTGCTGCTCCGCTGCCTCCAGCTTGCGCAGCAGCTCCTGCTCGCGGCCTTCCACCGCGGCAGTAATCTTTTCGACCGCGCCACCATGCTGCTCCAGCCACGCAACTGTTCTTTCCAGCGCGGCGGCCGCTGCGCTCAGCCGATCAATGCTTTCTCCCAGAGAAACAAACATGCTTTCTGTTTCCATTACGCTCCCTTTCGTGTTGATAAAAATGTGGGGTTTGTGCCGCCACTCGCTGTGCCAGGCGGCTGTTGCTGCGGTGTTTTTCCGCAAGCCGGAACGACGTGTTCTGGTACGCCGCTTTCTCGCGCAGCAGAATCGCAGCTCCGGTAAATGTGGCCTTGGTCAATGTCCAGACCTCGGCCCGCAAGTCTGCTACGTGAGCATCCGCCAGTTCATAGGACATGCCCATGGCGCCAGCGGCCGTGTCCGCAAGCTGCTGCACAACATCAGGAAAATCGCGGCCAAACAGATAGCCGCGCACGCGCAGCTCCTTGCCTACCACATCTGCCTGGGTGATGATTCCGCATTTTGCCCGCGCATCGTGCCGGTCCCACTTCGGCGCAAAATCCACCGCCATACCCAGCAGCGATGGCAGCGCTTCTTCCGCGGCCCAGCGCGTCAGCACCACACGGTGTCCGCGCGCGCCTGAAGGAGGCCGCGTGCTGACCTCATCCACCACCGTTAATACCCCTTCAAAGGGCACGCGGTTCGGATGCTCCGCCACCTCCGGCATGGCAATCGCCATTGCTTCCAGTTTCATTCCCTCTCCATCACTCGTATTTGCATTTGATTTTTTCAAGCAGTCAGCGGGCCTTTGGCCCTGTTGGCTGAAAAGCGGTTGGCGGCCTCTGGTCCGTAAGCAAGTCGAGCAAATGCTGCTCTCCAAATGCCGGGTGCCCCATTCTGTCGCGCTGTGGTTGCGCAATAGGGTGGGAACCCACAAACGTTCACCTGCCACGCACTTTCCAGCCATCGGGCAGAAGGCAGCAAACAGGGGCGAAAGGAGGCTTGACTGCCGACCGCTTCTTGGCCGACCTGCTGACTCACTACTCCAGCGGAGCGAGCCCTCTCATCGCGCGCACTTCATTCACCGTCAAGACTCCGGCCTTCAACAGCTCTGTTTGTATCCGCATCTCCGCCACTTCATCCGGCGCATCCAGTTCGTTGAAGACAAACTCAAACTCGCGCCACCCCAGTTTCTTCGCAAACAGATCGCGCGTCAGCTGTTCTGCTACAAGCCTGGCCAACGGCACGACCGCACTCCGAAACGCCTCATCCGACTGCTCAGCCGCCGTGGTGCGATTCACCTCGCGCTCCAGCCCCAGCAGCATCGGCGGCAGCCCAAAGGCATTCGCTACCATACGAATCAGAAACTCCTGCCACGCCAGGCGTAGATCAGCATCCGTGCCATTTGAAAAGCGCAGCACCTCCGGCTTCTGTTCTGTGCTCAGGAGCGGAACGCGTCCCGTGCCTTCAATCTCGTCCTGCCACCAGCGAATCAGCCGTTCATGCTCAGCCGGGGTCGCCTCATTCAGCCAAAGCGCATACTGCACCACCGAATTGCTCGCCAGATTTCCGGCAAAGCGATGTGCCGCCAGAAACGCGTTGACCGTCTCAAACGCAACCTCCAGCGGCCCCAGCCCAAAGGGCGTGTGTGAGCGCGGATTCATTCGCAGGTACATCAACTGGTCATCGCGCAGCAGAATGCGCCCTTCACTGCCCGGCAGACCGGTCGTCTGCACATACCGCACCGACTCTGGCTTGCCATCCCACTTCGGATCAATCTGGATCGTTGCGCCATCCACTGCCCATAGTTCGACCGGCCTCTGCGCATCGCCTGTCAGTTCCATTTCCACCGTGCCAAAACCGCCCACCAGCGCGTCTTCCAGTACCTGCTCCATCAGCGTGCGAAAGGAATCGCCCGGGTTCGGCTCCTCCAGTACCAGCCGCAGAATCTGCATGCGCTCCAGCGCATCCGGAACATCCGCTACAGAAAATCCGCGCTTCAGCTTCACCTGCCAGTCCATGCTGGCAATCCGGTCTTTCAGCAGATTGATCGCCCTGCGCACCAGTGGTGTCTCCGCAAACCGGCGAAGATTCACCGGCGTTGGCTTGGGCAGCAAATGCGAGTTTGCACGAAACGGCGTCAGAATCGAAGGCAACGCCAGTGTCTTTCGCTTGGCCGTGCCATTTGCTTCCGCCGCTACCTCCACGCTCTTCGGCCTCCATAATTTCTGAATCGAATCGGTAATCCTCAACGTGCCCGCCTCCAATCTTTTTTCCGAAAAAAGAAAAGGCATGACTCGAAAGCCATGCCTTTGCCGCCACAAACCTGATTTACGTTAATTTTGCATCTGAAGCCCTGTCAGGGAAGAAGCCGGATGCCAGGTGCCACAAATCTTCACCTGCCACCTGCGTCTTAGCTGACCGCCTTCACACCCTCAACTCCCGCAGCGCCGTCTCCGCCACACGCGAAAGATCATTCACCGTCAGCACCCGAATCCGCTGCGCTTCCATCGTTTCCACTGCAAAACGATACTCATCCCACTCTGCGCTGACCTCCGCAATCGGCTCGACAATTGCCGTCAGCTCCAGCTCAGCCTTTTCCACTCGCGCCACGCCTTCGCGGATCGAAGGAACACTGAACGCCAGCACCTTCGGCACATCAGAATCGCCATCCAGCGACACCGCATGGAACATCCGGATGATTCCATTCGGCCTGTAGCCGCAATCAATCCGCAGCGGGTCGCCCGCCCTTGTATACGCTGAGACAGCAATGCGTTTCCGCATCAGGTCCCACACCCCGGCGCGCTCAAACTCCGAGCGCATCTTGGCGTGGATCGCCATCCGTCCACTCTGCTTCTTCGCGGCCTCGCGCTTGCGCGGTTCCACATAGATGCGCATCAGCTCTTCCATGCCGGCCTGCATAGACTCGGCCAGGTATGCCGCCGGCATTGTGATCTGGACCGCATTCGACAGGCAATCTTCCAGCACCTGCATCAGCGGTTTGCCAGGAACAAGCTCGCCGCCAATCCTCTCCCGCAGCTCGCTCTCCAGGCTTTCCAGCATGCCAATGTCTGCATCCGGATCCACGCAGCGCACTCGCGACCAGTCTTTGGTAAAACGCAGCAATGCGCGGTCCGCGCGCCCTGCCTCACGCAGCAGCACGCCGATGTTCACAAACTCATTCCTTACCGGGTCCGGCACATACCGCACCAGCAGGAAATCGCATTGCAGGCGTCCGTTCATCGTTTGAATCTGTGCTACTCCTTTGCTTCGTTTGCGAAAGGCCTGCTTCGCAGGCTGTCAGCGGGTTTCGGTCGCCATTAGCCCCACTCATCCAGACTGCACCGCCGGGTGCCACAAATCTCCACCTGCATCTTAGATAACTGCTGACCGCTTTTCGCTGCCCCGCTCTCACATCACCGGCCCACGGATATCATCGGACCAATCCGGCCCCACAAACTGCCTTCCCACCACAACACTTTCCATCTTCATCCACTTTGGAAAGGGCTGACGCGACGATTCCCGAAACTGCGTGATCAACTCCCGCACGCGGCTTCGCCGAAGCAGCAGTTGTTCCATCAACCGTTCCATCTCGGTCACATCGCCTCCATACCACTCCGGCGGAACCATCTCCGCCAGCGACCACACCTTCTGCGGGTCCAGCTCTTCCACGCGCGTCAGCCACGGCTCAAAGCTGTCCCAATTCACTACATCCCTGTAGGCCAGATTTCGCGCATATACTCCGCGCAGCGGAGCATCCACAAACTTCCACTCCCCTGCATTAAAACAATATCCCTGATCAATAAATGTAGCCGCATACTTTTTGTCCCGCGGCCGTTTGTAGAAGACCGCCTGCCGACCATTTGCATTGCACGTCCATTTATCAATCACCAGCATCCCGGCAAATTCCGCCAGATTTTTCACCTCGGCCAGGCGCTCTTCTGGCAGATAATCCACCACCAGCCCTGGCATCAGCCCGCCCACCAGCCGCGATCCAAACTGCAAACCGGCGCAACATTGCTCCTGTTTCCGTCCAAAGTCCATCATCAGTTCTTTGGAATTTTCAATCAGCCACTCTGTGACCTCCACAACATCGCACGGCGGAACACTCAGCCCCACCATCTCCGCCAGCTTCGTTGCCAAAAGCTCATTGGCCAGCACGCGCACATGCTGCGGATTGTTCTGGAACTTCACCACATATGGCTGCCCATCCGAACCAAGCATCAGATGACTCTGCGCCCCGCCCCGCATCTTCCGAACAGCCTGTATCGCCTGGACCGCCAAACACTCTCTCCGTATCACTCGGATTGTAAAGCAGTCAGCCAATCAGCGAAGAGGCGGATGCTTGTACAATCTCACAAACCTCAGCTGACAATACCTGGGTGCCCATCCTTCGCGCAGCGAAGGGAGTTTTGCAGGACGCGAACGCGAACCAATATCCCTGCTCCCTACAACCGTCAAAAGCGCTGACCCGCTCCTACCATCCTCTCCCTCGTAGCCAGCCCAACCGCCATCGCCATCACGCAATCATCATGCGCACCGCTCTTCGCTCCCGCTTTCCCATTTGGAAGCCGCACAAAACTTCGGCACTCCTGCAACAGCCGCCTGCTTGAAACGATCTCCGGAGTCTCCACCAGGGCCGCTGCCAGCAGGTTCAGCATAGTTGGTCTCTCCATGGGAGAAGTCAGCCACCCATCCTGCCCCTTCTGCTGAAAGATGCGCTCATATCTGCAAACACTGTGCAGATAAGCCAGCACCCCGGCGCCATGGTTGTTCCGCTCCACTACCAGCACAGCATCGTTGTATTCCCGGGCCAGCTTCGCCACCTCCTGCGCCAGCTCCAGCGGAGGCAGCTTCGCCTGCAACTCCGCGCATTGCAACCCGTGCTTCAACTCAATCGCCTGTGCTGCGGAATAATCTCCCTCACTTCCGCCGCCGGCTGTGTCCACCGCTACCAGATACTGCTTCCCACGTACAGGAGGAAACCATATCTGCAGCTTTCCTCCCATCCGCGTCGCAATCGGTTCCGGAACTTCCTTCACCCGGTCATCAATTGCGCTTACATCAAAGAAGCACTCCCCGCTGGTCAAAAAGCATTCCATCGCGTCTTCCGGATACTCCTGCTTTGCCAGCCCGCGCAGTCCTGCGTGAACTTTGCGCCGGAACCCAATCTGTTCCCGGTCCAGCCCATGCCGTTCCATCAGCTCGCGCTCTTCTTCTGTCAGCGACTTTGCAGAAACCGCCTTGGCACGATACGCAGGCTCCCACCACCAGGGAAAGAAGTGCTGCACCATACCGGTCTCTCCGGCCTTGTTCCACTCCTCCCAGAAGCATCCCTCCGCACCGTTCGGCGTAGACTCAAGCACAAGTTCGCCAGATGGAGGCATCGCCGCCCGCAGCCCCTGCAGAATCTCCGCCGCATCGCCCGGCCACCGCGCTACCTCTGAGCAGTGCAGGTTCTGGATCGTCAACCCGCGTCCGGCGTTCACATCGCCCGCGCTTTCTACCCGGTACTCACTGTCTATCTGAGGGAAAACAATCTGCCGCGCGCTCGCATGCGATGTGCGCAAAGGCCCAACCCGAAGCTTCTCCGGAAGATTTTCAAGAAACCGATGCACAATCCTGAAGATCCCCTCTGCTGCCTCCTGCGTATGCGCCACCTGGAGCGTCAGCGTACCTGGCTGCAGAATCGTCTTCAGAAAAAAGCGCGCCGCCACCCATGTGCTGATGCCCATCTGTCGCGACTTCAGTACAATGTTTTCCCGCCCGCGCCGCCGCTCATACTCCAGTTGCGCCGGGTTCAGTTCCAGGCGAACGATCTTCCCCTTCCGGTTTCGAATCCGCAGCAGGGCCGAAGCGGTCACAATCAAAGTCGGTTCGTCATACAACAAAGGAAGCTCATCAGACAACACCTCTCCCACATGCACTGCTTCTGCACGGTCGTCCCCTTCCCAAATGGTCTTCATCACACCATCAATCCAATCAGAGCATCGCGTAAGCAATCCCAGGGTGGGACGTTACAGGCCGGGGTGCCCCACATCTCAGAGAGATGTGGGTTCTAAACCCCCAGCTCTAATACGCATACCAGTTGTAGTCCGGAGCACACACCAGCGTCCGTTTCCCCGCCGACGAAATCACCAGCGACGTTCCCGTCACTCCCTGATAATTGATCGTCTGCGAACTCACTGCCGCCAGGGTCACTGCATTCGAGCTTGTGTCCGACTTGATGATCGTGAACTCCTCGCCTGTCGGCTGTGCCTTGTCCGCCCATTGCGTATAGCAGCTCGGCAGCGTGATCGTCTGCGGCCCGCTCGCCGCATTCGCAATCACATTTTTGTTCGCTGGCGTCAGCGTCATCGCTGAAGCGGTATTGATCACAGTAGACAGCGCAATCCCGCCCTGCGAGCGGATCGTCCCCTGATACGTCACGTTGAAGAACGGGTTCTGCCCCGCCACATGCGCCTCAAACACATCCGTCTGGTACCCGTTGTAGAGCTGCGCCGAATACGCCTCGTAGTTGGAAGTCCCCGCCTTTGGCGCCGCCCACACCGTAGCTACCGCGCCATTTCCCGGAGCATTGTTGGACGCGCCACCCGCCGTAAACCCGGTCGTCGTCTCCGGCTCCAGCGCTTGCGCATAATTGCCGCACCCCGTCAGATGATGCACGCTGGCAAACGCCGGAGGTACGCCCGAACTCGCCGCATACGTAATCCAGTTCGCCGTTGCAGACATCCCCAGGCACCCAATGTCGGCAATTTCGAGCCCATTTGTAACCGTGTTGGCTACATAAGCAAGGTTCGCCGCCGGAAAGCTCGTCGTATCCGGCCACTGGATATGTCCGCCATGAATGTTCGTCCCATTCGCGCCTACATAAAATGCCGCCACCGCCGGACTGTCCGCATAGGTGTCCGTCCATACACTGCCCGCGCCACCCGTATCATAGATCACGTAATTCGTCGCATACGACGCATTCGCAGCCGACCCGCTCGCCGCCGTATTGCTGCAAGGTGCCGTTGTGCACGTGTATGGATACCCGAAGCCATGAATCATGTATCCTGTATTGCCCGTGCCTTCGTTCCATACGCTCGCCACCTGCGCATTCCGCACCAGCACGGTATCCAGATGGCTGTCCATCGCCGTCTTCTGCAAATGAACGCCATACGCGGCCCGGTTTGCTGGAGTGAAGGCCGACGCGCTGTAGCTCACCATAATGTTCCGCATCAGGAACCCCGACTGGTGCCCACCCGCCGTCGAGCTTTCGCCCAGCAAAATCCCCTCCGCCGTCGTGTCATTCACCGCAACATTTTCAATCAGCAGTCCACGAAACCACTGCAACTCCAGCCCGTGCGTTGCGTTCGCATTGGCAAGAATGGTGAAGTCCTTAAACACGCACCCCTGCGCCTGCGCCGCATTCCCCAGAAAAATCACATCTCCGTTCAGATTGCCGGCTACATTCAGCGTCGTCGCGCTCACCGTGCTGTCCGCTACCTGGCTCATTCCACCAGAGCCCACCAGGTCTACACACGCACCATTTCCCGGCTCGGTCAGCGTCGCCGTCACCGCATATGTACCCGGCCCCAGCCGCACCGTCTGGTTGCGTCCCGTCGAAACAGCCGCATTCACCGCCGCCGCCCACGCCGCATTCAACGTCGGATACGTCCCTCCATCCACCGTAAATTCGCCATTGATGGATGCCGCCGAAATTCCGCCGCCAATCTTTGCATTGCCAGCTCCATCATCCAGCGTATTGTTCGCAGTCTTTACCTGGCCGCCGTTTTGCACGTGCAGGTACGACTTCGCATCATTCGTCAGCACATCAAACATGGCGTCGACCGAACCGCCGCTGTTTTCATGCGACTGCACTGCAATTCCCGCAGTGTTGCGAACAAACACAGGACGCGCATAATTCGGGCTTCCCACATACTGCATATTGCCTACCAGCCCAAAGCTGCTGCCGTTGCCCTTTCCTCCCACCACATACATGCAGCCCGTGCAATTCGAGTCCAGATAAACATTGTTGGTCGCAGGCTCAAACTGCGCTTTGGAATATCCGCCAGACTGTCCCGCAACATTCCAGAGATAGTAAAAGTAATTCGAGTCTGCGCATCCAGTTTGCGGACAGTTCTGCACACGCAACAAGCTGCCTGCATATGTCGGCGGATTCACCGCGTCCAGAAAGTTCTGATAGGTTGCATTGTTTCCGTTCGCAGACGATTCAACAAACAAATCGGGAGGAACAAGACTTCCGCCGAAGTACTGATACTTCGTGGCCGGAGTATTCAAAGAAACGTTAATTGCCCCGTTCTGCAATGGCCCGGCATTCTGTGCATTGTTGGCGATTCCTGACCCCTGCAAACCAATCTCAAGCCCTTTCCATACAAACGAATTGGGATTGTGGATGTTCAGGTCAGACTTCATGCCTTCATACTGCATGGCGAAAAGGTGTGACTCTTCGACCGCGTCGCCTGTCTGCCAAGGATTCAGATTGTCCTCAAGCGCAAACGTTCCGTCTACCAGATAATTGTTCGCCGGGTTCTGTGCATCCAGCACTTCTGCGCCGGGATACAGCGTGAAGTCGCCATTCCCAGCTGGCGTGTCACCATAGGCCAGATTCGCAGTGGCCGATGTGTGTGCCCCGCTCAGCCCGGGAATCGTACATTGCCACATCTGCCCGGAAACATACTGCACATTCGTACATTGCGTGTTCAGCGCAGAATCCGACGCTCCAGAGATGGTGACTACCGGAGCATTGTTGTACAACACAATGTTGTTTGGGCCCGTGAACTGATACGAAAACTGTACTGTCGTCCCCGTAGAAGACAGATTCGAGATGCCCATTGTCCCAATAAACAGGCCGTAAATGTTAAGCCCAAGTCCCGCCAGATTGCCGTCGGCCTTGAGAAACGCCTTGTATACCAGCGTGTTCGACGACGTGGCCCCAAGGATGTCAATCGGGTAGCGGAACCCGTCACCGTGCATGGCAGCAATGTCGGCAAAGTTGCCGCATGGGCCGCCTTCCATAATCCACGTACCCTGAGCATGTGGCTCACGCAGGTTTGCTGTGAGCGTCTGCTGGCCTCCGGATGGACTGGACGCCGACAGAATCTTCGCCTGCTCATGAAAGTTTCCCGCAAAGCAGGCAAGCTGCCCCGTCACAAACGCCCCACTACTCACGTTGACCGTGAACGTCATGGGCGTGCTGCCCGTTCCCATCGGATTCGGAATCGGCGTAGCAACAGGATTCGTCAGCGTGCCCCATGCTGTCGAAGGCGTCACAGAACCAGCAATCGTCATTGTGCCCGGCGTGTTGCCGCTCGGGTTCGTATAGGCAGTGATGTAGCTGGTCAGCGCGGGTCGGCTCGTGTCAATCAGGTAGCGTCCCTGCCCGGCCAGATTATTTCCGTTGTAGACGTTGCAGTCCGAAGTGCAATTCGTCTTGATGTTTGTCGAAGACGTAATCGTCGAAATGGTTCCCTGATACGGCGCTGTTTCTCCCGGCCAGCCTTCAATGACCTGCGCTACATAACCTTCCGTGCCTTCATCGTCTGGTGCTGTTGAACCGCCCGATTGCACGGAATACACATATGAGCCGACGGTGTCGCCCGGCGAAGCACTCCGCACGCTTGTGTAATTGATGGCCTGCCCGGAACCCGTCGAAAATACGTTGTCATCGTGCGAAGTCCTTGCTACCCATCCGCCAATACTGCCGCCAGTTGAGAACGCTCCGCGATTGATGCCCGGACTCGTGGCCTGCATGTCGGACTTGTCGCCGTCCAGCATCATGTAGCCTTGCGTGTTGGTGCGAGGGCCGTTGATTGTTGTCTCCACATACCGCGAAGGGAACACATAACCTTGTAGCGACCACTGCGAAGGGTTCGTGACCCATTGGCTATTGTTCATACTTGTCAGTGCAAATTGCGCTAAAGATACCGTCGAAGGCCCGGTAAAAGTCTGGCCAGCAATCTTTACTGTGATTCCCGAAGCAAGATTCAGGGATGCGCCGCCGTCCGTCTCAATATTGCTGGACAGCGTCAGCGTGCCCGACACTTTATAGCTGCCATTGGGAATGTATAAAGGCGCCTGGTGCGCTCCTGCATAAGCATCCGCCGCCGTAAAGGCAGCTGTAGAATCCAGTACGCCCGATGGGTCAGCTCCTCCGGCAAAATCTGTATGCCGCACATCCACACGGGGCAGCTTCGCAATCACATTCGGCATACGCAGTGCTCCGGTCATGCTGCCGCCAGACAACGGCACCGCACTCTGCACTGCCTGGTCCACGTACTGCTTCGACGCCGCCTGATTGCTCGCCGTCGGTGCGCCCGCCAGCGTCAGTGGACCAGACATCGCGCCCCCACTCACCTGCAAGTAGTTCCCGCTCAGCGACGCGATGGAAGCATCCACATACTGCTTGGTCGCACTCTGCACCGCCACAGTCGCCGGCACCAACTGCGCGCGCACTGACGTCAACGAGGCGCTCGCCGCCTGCGGCACCACCCAGTATTCCTTGTTCACCGTACCATCACTCAGGTGGTACACCACCGTATAGTACGTCCCTGCCGGGGACGCGCCTGCATTCGGCGCAAGGTTCAGGCTTACAAATCCGTCCTGCCCGATCACAGCCGTCGTGCTTCCCGCGGCAATGGTCCGGTTGCTCGCCGTAGAAAAGGCCGGCCAGCTTACAATCACCGTCCCTGCCGCCGGTGTTCCATCCGCCCGGTACACGATTCCCTGAACAGTCGTTGTGCTTATCTGGGCATCCACAAGGCCGCAGCACAGCATAACCACAGTTGCAGCCAGTGCAATTCTTCGCATCATTCGTTCGGCAAAACCTGTTCTCATCGCACACACCTGTCAAGGAAAAGTCGTGTCATCATTCTGGACTCACAGCGTCCACGGATGGGTCTGTTCGGAATGCCTTCCCATAAAAGACATAGAAGCACCGAAGCATAGGAACAGAAGCACCAGCCCGCCCGTCCCATAACAATAATCGGGATAGGGAAGCCTCGCGGCTCCTCCCCTCCCACACCGTACAAGATCAACTGTTCCCTAGATGCAACCGGACTCTCGGATTCGCGTTTCGTCGTGGACGATTCGGTCCCTCCAGCCACGGGCTCAGGGGTTTCCCCCTGCGTCCTGCGTTTGAGGCCAGCTTGCGCTGGATTTTCTGCCGCACTGTATCCATCGAGTCCTGCCCCGTACTTGCCGCTTCCTATCGTTTGGGCCTTTGTGCCATTCTGGATGCGAAGAGGACTTACACCTCCAAGCTGTTATTCATGCACGGCGCACAACAAAAAAGGGAAGCAGCGATCGCTGCTTCCCTTCGATTTCTTTACTCTTAAGTTCAGAATATCATTTTCACTAAAAATTACCGGCCACTTCCCCGCAAAAATAAATTCTTGTAAATACAGGGTTTATCATGTTTTCCACAGCATCCCCTCTTGACACCATTTCTCGTTCAGCTCCTTTCCAGCAATTCAAACTCCAGAAATATCCTCGAGAGCCGGTCCAGTATCTCGGGATATCTCCGCCGCACCGTCTTCACCCCAAGCTTCAGCAGCCGGGCGGCCTCCTCCTGCGTATATTCCTGCAATGCGATTCGCGCGATCATCTCCTGCTCGAACCGGTCCAACTGCTTCAGGCATTTTTCAATGTCCAGCAGAAAAATGATCGCATCTTCAAAGCTGTGCATCCGGTAGTGCGATGCCTTGCCCCGGACCACGCAATTGCTCAGGGCTGCCGGAAGCCGTCCCGTCTGCAGCGACACGGCGATATACCGCTGCAGCAGCTCTTCCGTGCGCTTCCGGTAAAAAGCAATCCCATCTCCGGAAGTCTCCGTCTCGACCGTTTCCGATTCTGCCCAGACATAAGGAAGTGCCAGCGCTGCGCTCATCGCATACCTCCCATCCCGGTTTTCGCAGAACAAAAGCGCGGGCGTCCTTTCCGTGTCTTCCTCGGTTTAGGAAATTCCCGCAGCCTCTCCCTGCAAACTGAGCAGTAAACATCGTTAAATTCCTGGACGCGCAGCCACAAGCTTCCGCATCCTTCACACACTTTCAGGTTAAGCAGCATGTACATAGTGTGGTCTCCAGTATCTGGATCCTCGCTGACTGATACTTCAGTGCAAGGCAGGAAATATATAAATCGCGCAGAACACGGTCTTCTCGTGTGCCGTTGCTCTTTGCCCAAGTCTTCCCGTTCTGGACGGGAACCAATAAAACGCAGATCATCGGGAACAATACTTCTCATGCACTTCCACCTGAAATCAGGCGCAGCGTCCCATTCACGACAAGGGGCTTCCCGCAGGAAACCGTCCCCGTGAACGCAAAACTTGAAATGTAAATTCAGGCGAAAGTGAAAAAGAATCTATCCTCGGAAGCAAATCGGGGTCAACCACTCCTGCGTCTGGCTTAAAAATTTGCGCTCGTCTCTCAGGAATGCTCCCCTGAAATCAGGGAAGGACATCAGAATTACTTTTCCTGGAGAAAACATCCTCCCCACGATGTATTTCTCTAAGAAAAATTCCCACAATGAATGTCTCTCAGTTCCACGAGCAGCTCCGGCGCGAATTGTTGCGGCGCATCCAGCGCGGCACGCTGTCCGGAACACTGCTCGCGCGGCAGACAGGCCTCAATCCTGCCCATATCTCCAATTTTCTTCACGGAAAACGCCGTCTCAGTCTCACCGCGCTCGATCAGATTCTCACCGCCCTCGATCTCAAAATTGAAAATCTTCTCCCTCACGCGCGTTCTCGCGATTCTTCCTCCGCGCCAGACCGCATTCCCCTCGTCGCCCAGTCCATCGCCATCCATGAAGAAAAAATTCGCTCCAGTTCCATTTTGGAACTGATTCAGTTACCTTCTGGCTTGCTTCATCACCTCACCGCACGCCGTACTCCCGATCGCCGCACCTGGGACCGGTTCGTCGCCATCCGTGTGGATTACTCTCAGGCCGAACCCATGATGCCAGCCATTCATCCTCACTCCATCCTCGTCCTCGACCGCCACTACACTTCCCTGACTCCCTACCGGCCGCCCCTGCCCAACATCTACGCTATTCAGGCGGCTTCAAAAATTCTGGTGCGGTACGCATCCCTGCAAAACAACTCCATCCTCCTTCGCCCGCATAAGCTCGAACACCCCATGCAGCTCATCGAACTCCAACCCAAACAGCTGCCTTCCAGCTTCATCATCGGCCGTGTCTGCGCCTCTCTCTCCGAGCTCTAGACCTACAGCCACCTGCATCAAGCCCCTTTCCCCACATCGCCAGTTCTTTTTGATAGCATCGCTTCGGAGGGACTTGTTTTTTATGGACCAACCATCCATCACGGTCAACGGAGCGCGCCGCAACGAAGACATCGCTCTGGATCTGCTCAAATTTCTCGCCATGACCACCGGGGCCGGGCGTACCTCCGCATCTGCTCCCGGTTTCGTCTCTGCCACCGCGCCCAAACCGGAAGACCACATCGAACAGTTGCTCGAACTCTATTCCCGCTGCCTGCAGGCTGTTGAAGGAAAGGGAGCATCCCGATAACCACTCCGGTTCAAAACGTAATGGTCTGTGGGGCCGGCGCTTTCGGCCTCAACCACCTGCGCATCATTCGCGACCTTGAACGCTCAGGCTCTCCCATCCACCTCGCAGCCATTGTGGAATCCAACCCTGACCGCGTAGCCGCGCTCCAGGCAGAGTGGAATGTCCCCGTTTACCAATCCATAGAGTCATGCCTGCACGACCGCGAAAGCGACAGGCCCTCCATTCAGGCCGCATCCGTATGCGTTCCGACCATCGCGCATTTTTCGGCGACCTCCGCTTTGTTGCAGGCAGGCATAGATGTGCTGGTCGAAAAACCCATTACACCCACGCTCGAGGAAGCAGACAAGCTTCTGGAACTCGCTCAGGCGCACGGCCGTATCCTGCAGGTAGGTCACCTCGAACGGTTTAACCCAGCCGTCACAGCCGTGTACCCATTCTTAAATGGGCCGATGTTCTTTGAGGTCCACCGCCTCAGCGTCTTCAGCCCGCGTTCGCTCGATGTAGATGTGGTCCTCGACCTCATGATCCACGACCTCGACATCGTCCTCACGCTCGCGCAGTCCCCCGTCGCCAGCATTCACGCCGTCGGCCTGCCCATCCTCTCTCCCAAAGTGGACATCGCCAACGTCCGCATCGAGTTTGCCTCCGGATGCGTCGCCAACTTCACCGCCAGCCGTGTCAGTACAGAGCGCGTGCGCAAGGTAAGGTTTTTCCAGCCGCACCAGTATGTTTCGATTGATTATGCACGGCAGGACCTGCTCCTGATTGACGTGCCCACAAAGGAACTAACGCCCTCCACCGATCTGTCTTCCGCTCTCAAAATCCAGAAGCCGCCCATCACCCAGGCCGAACCCCTGCGCCTCGAAATCGAATCCTTTCTCGATTCCGTCCGCACCCGCCAGCGCCCCATTGTCTCCGGAGAAGATGGCCGCGCTGCCCTGGCCCTCGCCCTCGAAATCAATCAGGCCATCGCCACCCACTCCACCCGCGCCGGACTCGACCGTTACCGCCAATAGACCGCAGCAAATACGCAGAACTGGCAGATACAGATACTGAGGTGCCCATGTTCGTAAAGCCGAAGGCGCACAAACATGGGCCTTCCCAGTCTGCGCGAAGACCACTCCAATGGTGAACCAGGTTCCTGCCTCACTTCGCAAAAAAGTGGTCTATCAGATAGTCGCGTAATTCGATATTGAAACTCAGCGTGTTTTGCTTCGCTTCCTGCGCGTCCGTGTTATACGCCACGATGTACGCGCTGCGGCTTACCGGATCAAGATTGATCTGGCTGCGAAAGCCATTCTGCCATCCCGGATGCCCCACCAGAGTCAACCCACCGTCTTTATGCACAAAGAAGCTCTCAGCCACAAAGTCCCGCGCCCCCGCTCGCGATGGAAAATCCTCATCCGGAGTAACAGGTAGCACCGGCCTCCACATCTCCTCCAGCGACGACCGCTTCAGCACCGCAGCATACTCTGGATCACCCAACAAAAAGCGCACGTACCGGATCATGTCCGGCATGGACGCATTCAGTCCGCCATTCGATCGCGTAATCCCCGTATTGAAGTCGAACGGATCTTCCGTCAGCTCCCCATCCTTCAGCTCCCAGCTATGTGAGCGGTACTTCAGCAGGTAGTAAGGACTCCGGTCAAAGTACGCGTGCTCCATCCCCAGCGGCCGCAGCACGTTCTTCTCCATATAAACCTCATACGGATCGCCAGAAACACGTTCAATAATCTCGCCCAGAAACACCACCGCCAGGTTTGAATAGCTGAAGCGCGAACCTGGCTGAAACTTCACATCCGTATACGGCAGCATGGACACAATCTGCGACCACTCCGTCGGCTCAAAGGGCTGCCAGTCTTCGGTGCGCCACGGCCACGTTGCATCACGAAACCCGGTCGAGTGCGACATAGCCTCACGTATCGTAATCGCAGAAACCGGGCCATACACATCATGCACTTTTTCAAGCTCAGGGACGTACTTCACCAGCGGATCATCCAGTGAAAGCAGACCGCGGTCGCGCAACTGCATAATCGCAATCCCAGTAAAAGTCTTCGTCACAGAAGCCCAGTGATACGTCGTGTTCTCATCCACGGGCTGCGTCTCGCTCTGCCGCCCGTAGTGGTCATCGAGAACGACCTCGCCATTGCGAATCAGCACCAGGCTGCTGCCCACAATTCCATTCCGCTTCAGCCCCGATTCATAGAAAGAACGAATGGCCTCCATGGAAGCAGACGCCTTCACCTGCGCAGCCGCACCAAGAGAAAAAACAAGAGAAACGATCAAAGCAATCATCGGAATGACGGCATTTTAGCCCATTGCACCAACCTGCGCAGCACACTTTCATTTACAACCAAATCCGACATCCTTTGTATCTGGGCATTTTTTGATGGGATCATCCTGAGCAAGCAAGATGTTCCCAGGCAGGCAGCAGGATCTAACTCCGCCAACGTAACGTCATCGGACCATCCATCGGATGCCTCACCGGTCCGCCGTTCTTCTCCGCCTCCAGCCGCGCCTGTTTCAGCGCAAAGTACCACTTCGCTGGACGGTCTGCATCATCAATCAGCATCAGCGCCGGATCATACCTGAGCCCGTCCGCCTGCTGAATCATGGTCACCTGGTCCTGCTCCACAAACCGCTTTCCAAAAAATGTAGCAATGGCAGTTACAAATGGAACATGATAGAAAATGTTCCACGCCGCATACACATCAATGCGGCATGCATTTGCAACCGTGGGAGTTACGGTTGTGATGCTCGAGAACCACTTGTCCCCGGCCCGGACCGTCTCATACCTGCGGTTCGGCAGCACAAAATCAATGGTCGTCGTAATCGCCTTGCCATAAACGCCCAGCAGCTTATACGGCGCGCTGTTGGCCGAAGGTGTATGCGACGACATTCGGAAGCCCTGCTCAATCGGCTCAAAGTGCTTCTCTTTTTCGTGGATGCTCGCCTGCTTGCGCCACCACCACGACTGGTGCACAAACGGCCCATGCGCCGGGTCCATCAGCCCGATAATGCCGTGGTCCACATTGCACGGCAGCTCCGCCGTAAGATGCTGGCTGCGAAACTTCGTGCTGAACTTCGGCAGCTCCGGAACAGGAGGCAGCGCTTCGTCCGCTGCCACACGTCCGCTTCCCGGCGCCGGAACATACACCCATACGTACCCATCACGCTCCTCGCAGGGAAAAGCCGTTCCATAAATGCGTTTGGGATCGAGCGTGTCGCGGCTCGTGAGCGATGGAATCTCCACGCACTGCCCGCTGCATGGGTCAAAGCTCCATCCGTGATATTTGCAGGTGAGCTTCTGCCCATCAAACCATCCGTACGACAGAGGAATGCCGCGGTGCGGGCAAAGGTCACGCATGGCAAAAATGCGGCCATCGCTGCGACGCCCCAGCACCATGGGAATGTCCATCAGGACCGTCGTTGCTAGTTTTTTTTCGCGCAGCCCATCGCCGCGCATCGCCGGATACCAGTCGTTATAAATAAGCGCAGTCGCCGGACCCTGCGGCGGAGCAATCTGCGTGAGTTTGTTGGCCATCGTCCTTAACTATAGCCGAACCGGAGCTTTGCTCCCGCGTCAGGCTCCGGTACAATTCTCCTGGCGTTGCAAGAGCGCCTCCGGGCCCGCGGAAAGGGTTGAATCCACTTGCTTCATGGGCACGTTCAGCCACGTATCCTTAAAATAACACCCACTTTCACGCCGCCGATTGGCTCGGCTGCGCAAAAGCGCTGGTGGCGCACGACATGCCACTCCCGCCAGAGAAGTACGAATTCTCAGAGGACGTAACAGAATACTTCGACATTCTCTCCAGCCAAACACCTTAAAAGGACGAAACGGTCTGGAGCAATCCAGACCGTTCATTCTGAAATACTAAATCGCCATCACCAGCAACTTCCGCTCCGTCATCTCTTCCATCGCGTAGCGCAGCCCTTCGCGTCCCAGCCCTGAATCCTTCACCCCGCCATAAGGCATCGGATCCAGCCGCCACGTCGGCGTATCACCCACAATCAGCCCGCCCACATCCAGCACTTCATACGCGCGAAAGATTTTCGCAGCATCGCGCGTGAACAGCCCCGCCTGCAATCCATAGCGCGTGCGGTTCACTTCATCGAGCACCGCATCGAAATCGTCATACGGCTCTATCGCCAGCACCGGAGCAAACACTTCTTCATCCAGCACCTTCATCCCCGCGCGCGTGCCCGTCAGCAGCGTCGGCTCTACCAGCTGACCTTCGCGTGAGCCGCCTGTGAGCACCGTCGCGCCCGCTTTCCGGGCCTCGTCCATCCAGCTTTCAATTCGCTCGGCGTCGGAGGCGCGTATCACCGGGCCCACATCGGTCGCCTCATTTGCCGGATCGCCCATCACCAGCGCGCCTGCGTGTTTCACCGCGTGCTGAATAAATTCATCAAAGCGCGTGCGCTCCACATACACGCGTTGTACTGAGATGCAGCTCTGCCCCGCATAGCTCGTGCCCGCAAGTACGGACTTTTTTGCCGCTCCATCCAGGTCGCCCCAGTCGCTGTGAACAATCAGCGCTGCGTTGCCGCCCAGCTCCAGCAGAACGCGCTTCTTAGCAGCTTTCTGTTTCAGCTGCCACCCCACCCTTGCGCTTCCTGTAAAGCTCAGTACCTTCAGCCGGTCTTCATCCTCAGCCAAATATGCGGTGTCTTCATTTGAGAGCGGCATCACCGCAATCGCCTCTGCTGGCCAGCCAGCCTCCAGTAGAAAATCCGCGAGCTTCAGCGCGCAGAACGGCGTCTGCGGAGCAGGCTTTACCAGTACCGGACAACCCACCGCCACCGCCGGAGCCAGCTTGTGCGCCACCAGATTCAGCGGAAAATTGAACGGTGTAATCGCAAGCACCGGACCAGCCGGAAATCGCCGCACCATCCCCCATCGGCCTTCATTACCCTTCAACAGATCCAGCGGCAGCACCTCGCCGCCCATGCGCACGGACTCTTCCCCGGCGGTGGTAAAGGTCAGTACGGCGCGCTCCACTTCCACCCTCGCGGCTTTCAGCGGTTTGCCTGCTTCGGCCACAATCATCCGCGCCAGATCGTCCTTTTGCGCGGCAATCTTCTCTGCCACCTCCAGCAGAACCCTCTTGCGTTCATGGCTCGCCAGCTGGCGCGTCACCGCAAACGACTGCTCCAGCAAACGCACCGCTTCGAGAGCACCTGTGCGTGAAGCCTGCCATACCACGCCAACCACGCTCTGGTCCCACGGCGACCGAATGAACACCTCCTCACCGTCAAAGTGCTCGTGTCCGCTCATCAAAAATCCGCGTCGTATCTCCGTCATCTGTTCTCCAGCTCCATTACACAACTCTGTCATCCGGCCACAAAATTTCTGTCATCCTTGTATCTGCGCTTTTATTTCATGGGTCATCCTGAACGAAGCGCAATCGGGGCCCACGGAACGCGCGGTTTTCGCGTTCTGGGGGTGAGAGTCGAAAAGTGGGAAGCCACAACTCCCAAACCAGAACCACATCACAAATAAATTTTGGAACGAAGCCTGAAGGTAAGAAAATTTCATAAGACCCCTACTTCGCTTTATCTTCTCTTTTCCGGTAAACTCCTTGCGATGACCGATGGACGCCGCCCTGTACGTTACGATGCTGCCCTGGCCTGCCGCGAACTCTCCGCCGCCGACCCCAAACTCGCACAACTCATCGAACGCGCCGGCCCATTCACGCTACGGCTCAAGAGCCAGCACTCACCCTTTGAGGCACTGCTTGAATCCATCATCTACCAGCAGATCCACGGAAAGGCGGCCGCCGCGATTCTAAAACGTCTGCTCACCTTGTTTGGAGAAATCCACCCCAGTCCCAAACACCTTCTCGAAGCCAGCGACGACATGCTGCGCTCCGCCGGACTCTCAGCCAGCAAAGCAAAGGCCCTGCGCGACCTCGCCGCCAAAACCATAGATGGAACAGTGCCCACACTCACGGCCATCCGCCGCATGAGCGATGAAGAAATTGTGGAACGATTGACACAGGTACGCGGTATTGGCACCTGGACCGTAGAAATGCTGCTGATTTTTCGGCTCGGCCGCCCGGATGTTTTTCCAATGACCGACTATGGCGTGCGCAAAGGATTTGCGCTCACATTCAAGAAGCTGCCGAAACACAAACCCTTCGACGCAACCCTGCTGGCCCTGCCCAAAGAAATGCTCCGTCGCGCCGAAAAGTGGAGGCCTTGGCGCTCGGTCGCAAGCTGGTACCTCTGGCGCGCCTGCGACCTCTACGGAAAACCTTCCCCACCACCGGAGTAGGGAACTAATCGTAGTAAATGTCCTGTCCGAATTCGACGAGGAAATTTCACGGCTTGCGGCTTCTGTCCCTGCTATGCCGTGAGTAAACTTTCATTTCAGCCGATAAAGTCTGTCCTGCTCTCTCCCGGAATAAAATCGCTTTCATGCGATGGTCTTCCGTTCTCTGCCTGCTGTGCCTTCTCTGTGCAAACTTCTCCCATGCCCAGGGCCAAAGCGGAGCCGCCGACCGCGCATACTCCGTTCAGGTCATGCAGCGCATCGCCCTGCCGGTGCTCACCGCCCTCAGCCAGAACAAGCTCAGGCAGACGATGCCGGTGGAAGGACCCGCGGACCGCGCCGCTTACACCCATCTGGAAGCCGCAGGCCGCCTGCTTGCTGGCATGGCCCCGTGGCTCGAGCTTGGGCCTGACAATACTCCTGAAGGCCAGCTGCGCGCGCAGGACATCCGCCTCGCCGTTCAGGCAATTTCCCACGCAGCCGACCCCAGCTCACCTGACTTCATGAACTTCGACAAAGGCTCGCAGCCCCTCGTGGACACGGCTTTCTCGCTCTCGCCCTCCTGCGCGCCCCGCATCAGCTATGGGGAAATCTCAGTCCAGCGGACAAGGCCCATGTCATCGTGGCATTTTAAAAAATCGCGCGTCATCCATCCATTTGAGAGCAACTGGCTCCTCTTCAGCGCAACCATTGAAGCCGCTGTATGGGAGTTCACCGGAGAGTGCAACTAGAGCGCCATCGAATACGCCGTCAACCGCCACATGGAGTGGTACAAGGGCGACGGCGTCTACGGCGATGGCCCGCACTACCACTGGGACTACTACAATAGCTATGTCATCCACCCCATGCTGCTCGAAGTGCTGCGCATCTGCGCGGAAAAGCAGCATCCCCTTGGCAAGCTCTACCTCGTCGAGCTTGAACGCGCCCAGCGCTATGCCGTCATTCAGGAGCGGCTCATCGCTCCCGATGCCAGCTTTCCCGTTATGGGCCGCTCCAGTGCCTACCGCTTCGGTGCCTTCCAGACGCTGTCCGACGTTGTTTTGATGCACCAGCTCCCCACATCGCTCGACCCCGGCGCCGTAGGCCACCAGCCACACATCGGCGAAGGATATATCTCAACCGGAAGCCTGTATCTCTGTACTGTGGGCCTGCTGCATCTCGGCCTCCCTCCCAACGATCCCTTCTGGATCGCCCCCTCCCATCCATGGACACAAAAGCGCATCTGGTCCGGAGAAGATGTCCCCGCCGACCACGCTCTTCCCAATTAGCGCATTGCATCTGCGGATCAAAAATACATCCGGGGTGAGTTGAGGAGACACCCGTCGCGTAAACCATTGAAAAAACGATTCCCGTACAACCACCATAACCCATTGAAAATAAAGCATTCCCGTACAAAACAGGGAGGTCTCAAAGCAACAAGAATGAGAGCCGCTGGCGCCGATTCCGGTTATTCTGGATACAGCGAAACTGCTCACCATGTTGAATCGGGAAGAGAAGCTCCCATCTCTCAAGCTGACTGTCGTCCAGTACGCCATCGTGGGCATCTTTCTTGTCCTCATCTTCGGACTTTGGCGGCTGCAGGTCGTCGGGGCGGAAAACTACCGCGCTCTGGCCGAAGCCAACCGCATTCGCAAGGTCCCCATTCTGGCCCCGCGCGGCAAACTCTTTGATCGCGAAGGCCGCCTTCTGGTGGACAACTACCCTTCCGTCTCCTGCTTCCTCGTGCGCGAGCAGGGGCATGACTATATGTCGGACCTTCCGCGCATCGCCAATGGCCTCCATATGACCGTGGACCAGATCGAGGCCATCCTGAAGAAGTACCAGACTGCGCCCAAGTATCAGCCCCTGCCCCTCAAGCAGGACATCACACCTGACGAGCAGGAATTCATCGAGGCACATCGCGACGAGTTCCCTGAACTTGAAACAGTCGAAGAGCAGCGCCGCCTCTATCCCCGCGATGGTTTCGCTGCGCATTTGATCGGCTACGTCGGCGAAGTGAGCGAAGACATGCTCAACGACCCCAAGTACGCCTACTATGAGCCAGGCGATGTCGTGGGCAAGTCGGGAGTGGAGCAATCCTATGACGCCATCCTGCGCGGGCAGGATGGCTCGCGCGACGTAGTCGTAGACAGCCACGGCCGGGAAGTGGGCAAGCTGGGCATTGAGCACGCCGTACCCGGCAAGAGCCTCAAGCTGACCATAGATATTGATATTCAGCGCGCGGCGGAGAACGCCCTCGAGGGCCGCAATGGTGCAATCGTGGCCATGGATCCCCATACGGGCGAGATTCTGGCGATGGTCAGCCGCCCTGTCTTTGATCCAAATGACTTTGCTGTCCGCATTGGCCGCGAAGAGTGGAACAAGCTGATTACTGACCCCGAGCATCCGCTGCTCAACAAGGCCATTCAGGCGCAGCTTGCTCCCGGTTCAACCTTCAAGATCATCATGGCCGCTGCCGGCCTTGAAGAAGGTATCGCCCAGACCCTGAATGTGCATTGCAGCGGCGGGGCCAGCTTCTACGGGCACTACTTCAAATGCTGGCAAAAAGGCGGACACGGCGAAGTCAACATCACCCGCGCCATCTACCAGTCATGCGACGTCTTCTTCTACACGCTTGCTGAAAAGCTCGGTATTGGACGCATCGCCAAATGGGCACACGCCTTCGGACTCGGACAGAAGACCGGAATTGACTTGCCCAATGAAGCTGCAGGCACAATGCCATCAGAAGAGTGGAAGATGCGCAACTATCACCAGAAGTGGTACGCAGGCGAAACCATTTCCGTCGGTATCGGCCAGGGCGCCGTCGCGGCCACTCCCATCCAGATGGCGCGCGCAATCGCCGGCATTGCTTCCGGAGGGGCACTGAAGCGGCCTCACGTAGTCTTCCCCGATGAGCTGCCTCCCGATTACCGCAAGGCCATTCTGGAAAGCTTCCCCGGCTCCGGAAACCAGAACGTTCCCATTGACCCTGCAAGCTGGGAAACCATCACCGACGCCATGACTCTGGTGATGGCCCCGGGCGGCACCGACTCCAGCGCCCACCTCGAAGGCATTGACTTCGCCGGAAAAACAGGAAGCGCGCAGACCATGAGTAATGCGCTTGCCGCTCGGCTTGGCCATTCACATTCCGTAAAAGACAATGCCTGGTTTGTGGGCTTCGCTCCTCGTCGCAACCCTGACATCGTGGTCTGCACCCTGTTCGAGGCAGGCGAACACGGCCAGTTCGCCGGACGTCTCGCGGCCCGCGTGATTGAGGCCTATGTAACCAAGCAGCGCCGTCTGAACAATAATCTTGTAGCCAAAACCGCTTCTACTGTGGATGTAGGCGCTATCTGGAACCATCCTCTGGAACAGGAGATCCCAGGCGGAAAGCCGGTCCTGAAGAGCGCGAATGACAAGGACACGCTCTGGGGCGGACACTTCTATCTGAACGTACCATCCACCCTGGCTGAAGCGCAGACCCGATAAGTACGATCCGCCTTTAAGCGGTCCTCTTTTGGCGAACCGCCGATTTCAATGTCTGGCCAATATCCGGATCGTCGTAGACGAGGTGAGCATCGGCGAAATCCAGACCGTGCTTCTCCCGATTGGCCTTCGCTTGGCCTCGTAAAATAGGGGAGCAATCATTTGCTCTGGCTGTCTGCTGTCTGGCTCTTGTTGGTTGTTTTCGGATAGTAGCCTGTGCGGGTGCGCACAATCAGCTTGCCGTGTTTCGGCGCGCTGGCCACCACCTTTACCATGCGATATCCGCCGAGACTGGGCGGTTTGGTGGAGTGGTAACCGATAGTGTATTGGTTCCGGATGTCATGGGCGACCTCGGCGCATATCTGGTCTACTTCCGAGAGGGAGTGGGGGAAATAAGCCATGCCTCCGGTCTCGGAGGACAACAACTGAAGTGCACGTTTGGCCCGCCGCCCCTCGCGTCCTCCAGAATCGCCAAAGAGGAGCCCGATCGAATAGACTACCGGGCCTTGCAGGTCCTGCACGCGCCGGATGGTCTGCTCAAGGTTCAGGCTGGAGGCGTTGTCTTCTCCATCCGTCACTACCAGCAGCACCTGTTTAGGCCGTTTTGCATCCTGGGCAAGATGGTCAGCAGAAGCTACGATCGCGTCATACAGGGCCGTACCGCCTTTGGAATCAATGTGCGCCAGACCATCCTGCAATTTGTTGATGGAGGAAGTGAAGTCCTGGTCAATGAACGCCTCATCAGAGAAATTGACGATGAATGCCTCGTCCTCCGGGTTTGAGGCGCGGACCAGATCGAGCGCGGCAGAGTTGACCGCGGCGCGTTTGTCCCGCATCGAGCCGGAATTATCAATAATGATCCCCATGGAAACAGGGATGTCCTGGTGCTGGAACGAAGAGATGGTCTGCTGCACGCCATCTTCAAAGACGTGAAAGTCGTCCTTCGTCAGGTCGTTCACCAGATGGCCGTGATCATCAAGCACTGCCGCGTTCAGCACGACTTCGTCCACGTCGCGGCGAAACGTAAAGCCTCCGTGCTGACCGTGCTGCAACGTCTCAGAGGACTGGGCGTTTTTTCCGGAGACGGTAGGGCTGATCGGCTGGTTGTCAGCAGCGTCCGGCGAAACGACAGGGTCGCGATCCACATTCAGTGGCGGCTGCTGCTGTTGCGCAAAAATCGGCAACCACGTAATGAAAAGAAAAAGAAGGAAAACCTTCCGGTTATTGCAAAGGCGCATAGTATCCGGTGCGAGCATGCACTGTGAGCTGAGGCAGGCCCGGGGGCGGCACCAGCTTTACTTTCAATTTACGCCACTTGCCATCTTTACGGGCATCGTCCGGCCGGTATCCGAGCACATATTCATTGCGCAGCTCGGCACTGATTTTCTCAGCAATGTCACCCATTTCTGAAATATCGTCTACGCGGAAGAGGCGGCCGCCCGTTTCTGAACAGATATCATTCAGGAGAACTGGACCGAGTCGTTCTTCCGTCGTTGCAGCATAAGGATCGAAGATGCCGATCGCGTAGATCTGCACATTGGCCTCGCGCACTGTGGCGCGGACCTCATTTTCCGTGTAGCGGCTGCGGTTATCCCCGCCATCCGAGACGATAAGCAGGGCGCGGCGCTCATACCTGGCCTGCTTCATCTTGTTCAGGCCATAATAAATCGCATCGAGCAGGGCAGTGCGATGGGCTGCGTGAACATTCGCCAGGCGGGCTTCAATGTCCTGCGGATTTGAAGTAAAGTCCTCAATCAGCTCAGGACGGTCGTTGAAACCGATGACAAAAAATTCATCCTGAGGATTAGCGGTATGCATGAATTGCAGAATCGAATCGCGCGCACGGATGATCTTGTTGTTCATGCTGCCGCTCATGTCAAAGATGATTCCGATGGAGACAGGCGCATCTTCCTGTGAGAATGTCTTGATGGCCTGAAGCCTGTTGTTTTCGTAGAGATAGAAATTATTTTTCTCCAGACCAGTTACGAGCCTGTCCATAGGATCGGTCACGGTGAGCGGGACGAGCACGAGGTTTACATCTACGCGGATGCGCTCACCCCGTGAGGCGCTCATGGCGGCATCGCCTTCCTTCAGCGGAGGAGGCGCATTGGGGTCAGGCTTGGGCGGAGGCGGCTGAACGTGGATCGAATCCAATGAATCTTCCTGCGCATGGGCGTGAGGAAGCAGGAACCCGGCAGTCAGGCAAAGAACAAGGAAAACTGCGAGCATCCGGAGTATGGGAAGCTCGCCTGCCGGTATGGCAGTGGAAATAGCGGTCTTGCGCCCTGAAGAGAGCGCCATAGCGTGCCCCTTCTGTGCAGAATGCTAGCACGCCCAGAAATAGGATGCTTCCTATCTTTTCGATGACATGAGAAGAAAAAAGTCCAGTCGTGGTGAAGAAGGGAATTTCCTGCAGCGTCCACACGCGCATAAAACCGCGGTGTTCAGTGGGATACAATGCAGGCAGAACCACTTATTTTTAAAAACAGCCAGATTTTCAACCTTCCCGGAGACTGACAAACGCTCGCATGGCCCGTATTTATCCGTTTTACGCCCTTCGCTATAACCCTTCCCTTGTCCGCGTGCAGGACTGCGTAACGCAACCGTATGACAAGATCACGCCTGCAATGCAGCAGGCCTACTACCAGAAGAGTCCTTACAATCTGGTGCGGATCATTCTGGGCCTGCCGGAGCTTTTCGACGGCAAGGAGACGGGTGACGTTTATACGCGGGCCGCGCGCGACTTCAAGGCATGGCGCGAGAAGGGCATTCTGGCACAGGAGCCCGAGCCATGTGTTTTTGCTTATTCGCAAAAGTTTACCGTGCCCGGCTCCAATGGCAAGGTGCTGGAACGGCGCGGATTTATCGCCCTCGGCGGTCTGCACGATTACAGCGAAGGCGTAGTCTTCCGGCATGAGCAGACCCTCTCGAAGCCAAAGTCAGACCGCCTGAACCTGCTCAAAGCCACGCGCGCCCACTTCGGCCAGATCTTCATGCTGTACTCTGACCCGGGGCTGACGGCGGAGAAGCTGCTCTTTTCAGAAGATGCGATTCCGGAGATCGAAGTGACCGATGAGTACGATGTGCTGCATCGCGTCTGGAAGATCAGCGACCCGAACACCATCAATATCCTCATCAGCGCTCTCGCCGACAAAAAACTCATCATCGCCGACGGGCACCACCGCTATGAGACAGCGCTCAACTACTCAAAAGAACACGCTCCGGCACAGCCTGCATCGAGCGAGCGCAGTACAAATTCGCTGCCGCAGCCTCCATATCCGGAAGCAGCCGCAATGATGACTTTCGTCAATATGGACGCCGAGGGCCTGGTGATTCTGCCCACGCATCGTGTGGTCTTTGGACTGAAGGACTTCGCGACAGATGCATTTCTTGAAAAGGCAAAGGAGTTCTTCGAGGTAGAGCCCGTTGCATCCAAAGAATCCAGCGAGCTGACGGCAAAGCTGGCAGCGGCAGGCGAAGGAAAAACGGCCTTCATCGCTATCACAAGAGAGGGTAACTACCTGCTGAGGTCAAAGACGGAAGCCATTGCGAAGGCGCTCGCCGGCGCCTCGGAGCGCCAGCGTCAACTGGATGTGGCGCAGCTGCACGGCATAGTTCTGGAAAAGCTGCTGGGGCTTACGCCCGAGGCTGTTCGTGAGCAGACCAACCTGCGCTATCTGCGCGACGCGGGTGAGGCGATCGAGCAGGTGCTGCGCGGTGATGCGGATGTCTCGTTCCTGATGAATCCGGTAACGATGTCCCAGTTGCGCGAAGTGGCCTTTGCAGGCGAAGTGATGCCGCAGAAATCCACGGACTTTTTCCCTAAACTATTGAGTGGCCTTGCGATCTATCCTTTGGAATAGCATCCTGCTGTGCTGCGTCCCGCTGTGGGCGCAGCAATCCGGCCTTCCTTCTGTTCCGCCTGCAGCGAGGGCCCAGGTGCAACCGCAGTACCTCGTCGTTCTCGATGCGGCGCATGGAGGCACGGATTCTGGCGCGCGCCTGAACGACAAACTGCTTGAAAAAGATGTGACGCTGGCCCTGACCCTGCGCCTCCGCGGGGCACTTGCGGCAAAGGGGATTCAGGTCATTACCACGCGCGACAATGATGCGACGGTGCCCCTGCAAACCCGTGCGGAAACAGCCAACCATGCACTGGCGGAGGCATGCATTACGCTTCACGCTACGGGCACCGGAAGCGGCGTCCACCTGTTTACCTCTTCGCTCGCGCCTGCCCCGCGGATGCAGTTTCTGCCATGGCGCAGCGCGCAGGCCGCCTATGTGACGCAAAGCCTGCGCCTTTCTTCTGAGATCAACGCAGCGCTGGCCCATGTCTCCATTCCGGTAATGCTGGGACGGACATCGCTGCAGCCGATGGACAGTTTTGCCTGCCCGGCAGTTGCGGTCGAAGTGGCGAATGCAGGAAACGTATCGCTGAGCGATGAGGGTTATCAGCAAAAGATTGTGGACGCACTCGCTTCTGCCCTTACGCAGTGGAAAAACGACTGGAGGCCGCAGCCGTGATTCCGCGCGTCCAGCGCATTCTTTTCTGGGTGATGCTGCTTGCCGCAGTCATCATGGCGGTGGTGCTCATCCGCCTGCGGGAGCGGGCGCACGACCGCCTCCTGGTCGCAGCAGATAACGCCGTCCCCACTGCGCCGCTGAATGCTCCAGTGGAGAAGATCCGCCTGCTGGTTGCAAATGATGCTGACGGCTCGCTGATTCCCGTGGAGCGCAGCTTTCCCATGCCGAAAGACCCGAACGCCCGCGCGCGTGTGTTGCTGCAAAAGCTGGTGGAAGAATACTCAGCTCCAAAATCTACCCATCCGATTCCAAATGCTTCCGGAGTAGACGAGGTCTTTCTGATGCCGCTCGCGCAGCAGAAGGGCGAGATGGCGGTGGTAAATCTGGACGGCGCCTTTGTGGGAGCGCAGCCCTCGGGCATTGAGCCGGAGACCATGACGCTGCTCTCGATGATTGCCACGCTGCATGCCAATCTTCCGCAGATCACCGAAGTGCGCTTTCTTGTCAATGGCCAGCAGAAGGACACACTTGCAGGCCATGCCGACCTGACCCGCACCTATCTTGCTTCCGATACGGAGACGGCGGTGCGCCAGTGAAGATCGGCGTCTTCGATTCAGGCGTGGGCGGCCTGACGGTGCTGCACGCGCTGCTCAGGCAGGCCCCACAGGCTGACTACATCTATCTGGGCGATACGGCGCGGCTGCCCTATGGATCGAAATCGCAGGCCACCATCGCGCGATACGCTGTTTCCAGCGCGCATTTTCTGGTCGAAGAGCAGGGTGCGGAGTTTCTGGTCATCGCCTGCAACACGGCAAGCGCGCTCGCCCTCGACGCGATCAAAGGCGCCGTTTCTGTTCCTGTGTTGGGCGTAGTCGAGACCGGTGCGAATGCCGCCAGGGCTGCTTCTGCATCTGGCGACGTTTTGGTCATTGCGACAGACGCTACAGTCCAGAGCCATGCCTATTCCGCCGCCTGCCGCGAGCGTGGGCTACGCACCTATGAGAAGGCATGTCCGCTGCTGGTGCCGCTCGTCGAAGAAGGATGGATTACGCACCCAGTGACGCAGGAAGTGCTGCGCATCTATCTTTCAGAATTGAAGCAAGAGGCCGGCGCAATGCAGATGTCTCCGGACACTCTGGTGCTGGGATGCACGCATTATCCGCTGCTGCGTGACCAGATTGCGCACATCGTACCGGACCTAAAAGTGATTGATTCGGCCTGCGTGACGGCCGAGCAGGTGGCCAGTACCATCCATGACAAAAAAGCAACAGGAAATGGTACGCGCCGGTTCTTTGCGACAGATTCGATTGAGAAATTCCGCGCGATGGGAACGCGCTTTCTGGGCGAGGCCATCGATGGTGTAACGCTTGTGGACCTGGGTGGCTGATATTCTTCCTATTGTTGTGCTGAACGAGGACCTGCTTCTGATTTTCCGGAGGTAACTTAATTTCATGCTGAACCTGAAAGATCATGTCGCCGTCGTATTTGGGGTGGCCAACAAGCGCAGTATCGCCTGGGCCATTGTGCAGAAGCTGCATGAGGCCGGCGCACAGCTCGCCATCGGCTATCAGAACGAGCGGCTGAAGGCCGAGGCCGAAAACCTGATCGCGGAACTGCCAGGCGCTGAGGCCTTCCAATGCGATGTTTCCAGCGATGCCGAAATTGCAAAGGTATTCGAGCAATTGAAGACGCGCTATGGAAAGATCCATACGCTGGTGCACAGCGTTGCATATGCCCCTGCGGACGAGCTGAAAAATGATTTTATCCAGACCTCACGCGAGGGCTTCCGCATCGCGCATGATGTAAGCGTTTATTCCCTGATTGCACTGAGCCGCGCGGCTGCTCCGTTAATGACCGAAGGCGGCAGCATCATGACGCTGACCTACTATGGCGCGGAGAAAGTTGTCCCCCACTACAACGTGATGGGCGTGGCCAAAGCTGCCCTCGAAGCCACGGTGCGTTATCTCGCAGCCGACCTGGGCAAGCAGAACATTCGCGTGAATGCCATCTCCGCCGGCCCGATCAAGACGCTGGCCGCGCGCGGCATCGGCGGGCTGGGTGACATGCTGAAGGCGCACTCAGATCGCGCTCCTCTGCGGCGCAACGTGGAACAGTCGGAAGTGGGTGGAACAGCACTCTATCTGGCTTCAGACCTGGCAAGCGGCGTCACCGGAGAAACCATCTACGTAGATTGCGGCTACAACATTATGGGTTTCTGACCCGGCAACAACCATCTATCTAAGCCCCGCATATCGGAGCAGTTGTCGAAGACTCTTATGTAGCCAGCGGCTGGCGGTGTATCTGCTGGAGATTTTTGGCGGGTTGGCGCTGCTGCTCTGCGTTGCCGGATTGTACGGGCTGCTGGCCTATGTTGTTTCGCGGCGTACGCGCGAGTTGACCAGTGCGCAGCGTTCAGGCCAGGTCTTCTTGCATCGGCCCGGATTTAGTTAGATTGTCACCTGCTCTTCGTACTGTGTGTCCCTAAGCGAACCACTGGAAAGTTTTATGCGTAAGAAGCATCAGGCCGGATACTATGAAGGCCAGACCTGATGAAGAAAAAAAAGGTTTCTCCGAATTTGCTGCGCTTTTTCCTGGGGCTGTATGTGCTGGCCAGTCTGGGGTTCTGGCTTGCCGGGGCCATGGACGGCTGGACTGTGCTTTGGCATCCGGAGGAACATGTTTCCCGTCCATTTGACTATGACCCGGACACGCGCATCATCGGCAAGTTGCAGCCCGAGGCCCGTGCTGCCGGCGTGCAGCAGGGGGCCACTCTTGAAACGCTCAATGGAGTCCCTTATTCGGCGAAAACCTGGGACGAGATTATAAACACCTCCCGACCGGGAGACATGATGGACCTGGGCTTCCGCAAAACAGACGGGAGCCTGGGGACCGCAACCGTAACTCTGGTGCAACTGCGGCGGCCTTATACTCCCGTTCTGGCCACGGAAGAGATTGTTCTTGAGATTGTGGCCTTCGGCTGCCTGCTTACCGGCTATTGGATTGTGCTCGCAAAGCCGAGGGAGGGAAACGCCTGGCTCCTGCTGGTCCTCCTGACCTTTCCCAGCGTTTTCTTCCTCTCGCACCACGGCTTTGCAACTGACCTGACCGCACTGGCACGCGAGTTCTGGTACCAGATCGTCCAGTATGTAACCACGTCGGCCCTTCTGCTGTTCGGTATTTATTTTCCTGAGCGCTCGCGGATTGACATCAGATTTCCATGGATCAAGTGGCTGGTGCTGGTGCCGTTGTTTTTGTGCGCGTTTGTACTCTTTCCCGCGTTTTATGCGGAGCGTTTTGGCGCCGGATTTGGCCCGGAATTCCTGCGATTGAGCGATGCCGCGGACCGGATCGCCAGCTTCCTGAATCTTGCCTGTGTAGTGCTGTACCTGGCGCTCACGCTGGACAAGCTGCGATCTGCCTCGACGGAAGATGCCCGGCGCCGCCTGCGCGTATTGACGGCCGGCATGAGCATCGGAATGGGCTCGCTGCTTGGGTTCTTTGTGGTACTGCCGGACCTCGGCATCAAGACCTATTCGGGCGAGCATCCGTGGCTGAATATTCTGGGCCTTACGCTTTTTCTCTTTGCACCATTCACGCTGGCCTATGTCATCCTGGTGCAGCGCGCCATGGATGTGCGCATCCTCATTCGCATGGGCGCGCGGTACGCCCTGGCAAAGGCGACCCTCTGGGTGGTGCAGATTACGTTGATCGGCGTGCTGGCCGTGGAACTGCTGCTGCCTGTCTTTGGAAAGAAGCAGCAAAGCTCGACCGGTGTAATCGGGGTGCTGGTCTTTCTGGCCATCGTGCTGGTTCTGCGCTCCGGCTTGCAGAAGCGCGCGCAGCAGTGGATTGACCGCCGTTTCTTCCGCGAAGCCTATGACGCTGAGCGCGTGCTGAGCGATCTGGCCGAAGAGGTCCGCCGTTTCACTGAGACGGAGCCATTGCTGGAGACGGTCAGCCGCCGCATCGCCGAGACGCTGCATGTTGGGCAGATCGCCATGCTGCTGCGGCGCGGCGAGGAATTCGTTTTGCAGCAGGGCATCGGGCTTGCGGCAAACAATGCGCTCGCGCTGCCGATGCAGTCGTCCTCTGTCCGTTATATGACCAATACCAACCAGCCGGCGCGCCTCTACCGTGAGGACCCGGACGCGTGGTACCTGATGGCCGGCACAGCGGAGCGCTATGCACTGGACCAGATCAACGCCGAAGTGCTGCTGCCGCTGCCCGGACGCAACCGCCTGATGGGCGTGATGGCGCTCGGTCCCAAGCGCTCGGAAGCTGCCTACTCGTCTGCGGACTTGAAGATGCTGCAGGCGCTGGCCTCGCAAACCGGGCTGGCGCTTGAAGTGAGCGAGCTGGCCCGGTCGCTTGCCACAGAAGCGGCGCAGCGGGAGCGCGTGAATCGCGAAATGGAGATTGCGCGCGAGGTACAGGAGCGCCTCTTTCCGCAGGAAATGCCGCAGATTCCTGGGGCCAGCGTTGCCGGCTTCTGCCGTCCCGCGCAGGGCGTGGGCGGGGACTACTACGACGTGATTGACCTGGGCGATGGCCGCGTCGGTCTTGCCATTGGCGACGTTTCCGGCAAAGGAATTTCTGCCGCGCTGCTGATGGCCAGCCTGCGGGCGTCATTGCGCGGTGTCACTCTGGACGGGCCACGCGATTATGCGAGGCTGATGCACAAGGTCAACCGCCTGGTCTATGAGGCCTCGGCATCGAACCGTTATGCCACATTTTTCTTTGGCTGCTATGATCCAGCCACGTACATGCTTGAGTGCGTCAATGCGGGCCATAATCCTCCAGTGGTGCTGCGCGGCGAAAAAGTAATCCGCCTGCAGCCGGATGGCCCGGTTGTTGGCCTGCTGCCCGCCGCCCCTTACACGGAGCAGAAGATCCAGCTTGTGGCGGGAGACGCGCTGGTGCTTTACACCGACGGCATCAGCGAGGCCATGAATAAAGATGAACAAGAGTGGAGCGAGGAACGCATGATCGCTGCAGCCGATGGCGCACGCGATAAGACGGCCTGCGAGCTGCTTGAAACCATCTTTGCTGCGGCCGATGCTTTTACCTCCGGCGCTCCGCAGCATGATGACATGACGCTGCTGGTTTTAAAGCTGGATTAAAGCAGGTGATATTCGCAGCGACGCCTTAAAGCTGGAACCAGCTGCGCAGTCTGGTGGATGCCCGGCAGATGGGCGTATCCAACCAGTGGCCGCGACTGCGATTTTCCAGTGATTCTGTGCATTTTCCGCTTGAAAAAACAGCTATACTGCGCGAAGAACACTTTTGTATTTCCTCCAGGTTAAAGAGGTATCCAGATGTCCACTGTTGCACTGAAAGAAGCCGAACTCCCACTTGCCGTTGATGACTTTAATGCCCTTGAGCAGCGCATTCTCCGCACCGTTGAATCCCTGAAGAAAGAGCGCGAAGCCCGCGCCGCCGCCGAGCAGAATGCCAATACTCTGCAACAGCTTCTTGATGAACAATCTGTGGAACTGAGCAAGGCCCAGGACCGCGTGAAGGCCCTTGAAGAAGAGCGCGAAGCCGTACGCCAGCGCGTCGAACGTATGCTGAAGCAACTCGATGAAATTTCTGCCTGAGAAACGCTTGACAGGAGAAGGTCCAGGGAATGGCAAACAACAACGGTCCATCGGAGTTTGTAACTGTAGACATTTATGACCAGACCTACCGCCTGCGCGGCCAGGACCAGGCATATATTCAAAAGCTCGCCGACATGGTAGACACGAAGATGCGCGCCGTGGCCGCACAGGGCAAGACAGTGGATTCCCTCCGCGTGGCGGTGCTGGCGGCGCTGAATATCGCAGATGAACTGTCGGCGCTCGAAGAACGGTACCGGCAGGTGACGGGCCACACGCGGGACAATATCCGCAGCCGGGCGAGCAAGCTCAGCGGGCTGCTCGATTCTGTGCTGAGTGAGGACCGCAAGATCAGCTAGCTTTTTGCGGAACCCCTCCCTTTGAAGATTTTCTAAAGTCCTGAAAAGCAATGACTTGCGATATCTCAAGACGGTAAATTATTGAAAAAAAGCAGTTTAGGTGAAAGGTTTCTTGTAACTTGCGTGGCTCAGCGGAGGCTTGCCTGGTCCAGGGCGTGCCTTTCCAATTCTCAAATCATGCCGTTTGATTCACTGACGGCAGGCCAGTGCAGCCGAGATGCATGACGCCTGGTAAGTGGCTTACTGGTTCTGGCCCTCCTCTGATTCAAGAGTAGCATTTTGTGACGAAATTTCCGGAACATAGTCGTTACAACAAATAACCTATGGAACCAACGACTTGGACGAGTTTGCCCACTTCCAGGTCTTGACATGTATAGCGCCTGGATCCTGAAATCAATGCTGGTTGTTGTGGCCCTGTTCCCGACTGCGATGGAAATGGTGGCGAACTGCATCAACTTGCAATCCCTGTCCACACCCGATAGCATCCATGTAGAAACCGGCCTGCAAAGCAGGTGGGTGCGGTCTATGCCGGTTGAACCTACATTCATTGAACAGGGAGCTCGACTCGACAATTCGGTTCGGTGAGCAATGTCCGCCAGTCCGGAATGCCTAAAGAACCACGGGGAGTTCCCACCGTCTTAGGACGGGTTCACCGGCGCAGCGCTCCACGGCCCCGCGGGTCGGTTTTGTGATTTGCACGTGAGCAGACCCATGAAAGAATCCCGGATATTTCGCCCTGGCTGCCTTGCTTTGTTTCCGGGAATGGGCATTGCACTGCTTCCCGGGTCTGCATACAAGAGTGCCCGAGCGCCCCATCAGGGCTAAGATGGTCTTTTGTACCCGCGTCTCCTCCAGTTCGGACATATCGCCATCCCTACATACGGCGTGTTTGCGGCACTGGCGATTCTGGCAGCGCTTGCCGTTGCGGTGCACACCGCACGACGGCTGGCCCTTTCTCCAGACCAGATATGGAACCTCTGCCTGACCGGCATCTTCACTGCTTTTATCAGCGCGCGCCTCTTGCTTGTCCTCTTTCACCTGCACGATTTTCTTGACCATCCCTTCTGGATGTTGGGGCTGGTGACGGTCAACAGTAATGCCGCGTTGTCAGGGAGCCTGGCTATCGCGATATGTATCTGTTACGGATACATATATGCACACGGACTGCCGGTCCGCCAGACCCTGGACTGCCTGGCTCCCGCTGCTGCTCTGGGACTGGCTGTTCGTTCCGTCGGGGCCTTTGCCGCTGGCTCGGAGTATGGCTCGCCCAGCTCGGTTCCATGGGGCGTGGTCTATACGCATCGGCTGGCATGGCTGTGGTCAGGCACGCCGCTGGGGATCCGGGTGCATCCGGTGCAGATGTATGAGGCGTTTGTGCTCTTTGTGCTCTTCGCAGTGCTGATGTGGCTGCTGCCTCGTTATGCTCATGCCGGAGACCTGGCTGCGCTGTTCTGTTTTGTGTATGGACCAGAACTTTATTTCCTTGATTATTTTCGCGGTGGGCGCAGCTTTGTTTTGGCTGATGTCGTTTCCGTCGTCCAGCTGACAGGGGTTGCCTGGCTGCTTGCAGGAGCAGTGCTTGGTATGCAGGCAGGCCAGGAAAATAGAAAAGAAGACCCTGAAAATTCCTGTTCGCCGGCTGAGTAATACATTCCACAGTATTGCTATTCCTGGTAGAAATCACATTTATGCTTATTACCAGCAAGGGACAGCTGACCATACCTCAGGAAGTCAGAAAACGGTTAGGGCTTTTGCCTCACACAGAGGTGGAGTTTGAAATTATTCTGCTTGACATTGCCACGAACGATCCCCGTTGGGGCGAACGGTCGGAAAAAATGCCTGATTTTTACATCGGCGAGCACGCAGCTGTTAAAGGGCTTGCGTTGTTGACGCGTGATGTCAGCCGGTACCGGACCGGACGTATTTCCCCAGCGTCGCAATACTTTTGCCGCCAGAGAGAAGATAGGTATTGCATCACCCCTGATAGCCCATTCCGGCGAGCACGCCGCGCATATAGGCGAAGCTTTTGATCACCCCGGGCATAGGGTCGTCACCGTGGATCTCATACTCCAGGTCTACGTGGCCCTGGTATTTGACGGCGATGAGCGCCTCAAAGATGGCGCGGACCGGCATTTTTCCGTCCCCTACCGGCACCTGGCTCTCTTTGACCTGCAGGTCGGCGAGGTCTTTCATGTGAATGTCAAATACCCGGGGTCCTACTTCGCGGATGGCCTGGACAGGGTCAGTCCCGGTACGGGCACAGTGGCCTACATCAATACAGCAGCCCATACGCGGATCCATGTTTCTGACGGCCTTCAGAACATTGAGAGGAGAGTGCCATATTTTGTCTTCCGGTCCGTGATTGTGGATAGCGAAGCGTATGTCGTATTGCTTCACAAATTTCTCGATGCGCGGAAGGGCCTGGGGCAGGGGGTCACCGGCAACGATCACTTTTACGCCAGCGCGCTTTGCATAGTCGAACTTTGGGCGGATGTCGTCATCTTCATCTTTCCCGAAATAGACCGTTCCTACCGCGGTCAGGTGGATACCATTGGCGGCGTAGTCATGCAGGGCTGCTTCGGTCGCCTCCGGAGGTGTTGCGGGAAGATGGTCCTTCACGTCCTTTGCGTTCAGGCTGGTCAGATCCAGCTCTTTCATAAACTGAATCACGTGCGCGCGGTCGAACTCGCGGAAGGTGTAGCTGCACATGCCGAGCTGGATGGGCGAAGGCTTAAGCGATTCAGACGGCCCTCCTCTGTCCCAGGCAACGGCAGACCGCGGAGCAGCAGAGGCAACAGCAGCGGTAAGAACGCCAGCGCGAAGAAATTCCCTGCGTGTGGACATGGCGGCATCATAAATTTTCCATTGCCCATGTGTCTAAGCAGAGATGCCGGGGCAGACCACATAGCGGTACGGGCGGTTTTGCGGACCGTGTTTCAGGGACCAAGGTGTTCCGCCTGGGAGGAACTGCGTTGATGAGAGGACCATCGAGCAGTTGTACGCGTTTTCTGAACGGATGCATGCAACCATGGTGCTTTTCTCTTCCGTGTGGCGCATTTTGGTGTACTCCCCGAACAAAGGGTTGGAAAATCCTGAATGCGCACAAACAGTTTTTGGGTTCGCGCGTCGAAGAACTACAAGTAATTTAGCAAGCTATACCTTTCGAACCATCAGGACACATGGCCATCAATCGGGCAAAGCCCTTGCCCGGAACGAATTGCGCTGGATACACAAACTAAAAGACCGCGTAGAGACACAGAATTGAGACAACAGATGCGGACCACTCTCTCCTGCCATGCAAGAATGCATGTGCTTTCGCTTTGCATCTTCGCCTTGCCTGCGTTTGCGCAGCAAGACATTGCGCGCCTGTCACTTCCGGAGGCCCCCGTGCCTCAACAGGAAAAAGCGGCAGGCGCAGCAAGTATCTCAGGCACCATATCGGATACAGGTGGAGCAATCGTACCGCAGGCACAGGTCAGCCTGGTCCGGCGGAGCGGGGGACCCTTGCAAACAAAGAGATCGGACGCGTACGGCCAGTTCTCTTTCACTGAAGTCCCGGCGGGGACGTACTTTGTGACTGTCGAGGCGACTGGGTTTGCTCCCTTCAAGACGCAGGAATTCACCATAACAGCACAAGAGTTCTATGTAGTCCCGGAAATTTCGCTTGCGGTTGCAGGCATGAATACAAACGTAATCGTCCGGCCTACTGACGAGATTGCGGCCGAACAAATCAAGGCAGAAGAAAAGCAGCGCGTGGTAGGTATTTTCCCCAACTATTATGTAAGCTATGTTCCGGACGCGGCGCCTCTAACGTCGAAACAAAAGTTTTCGCTCGCCGCACACGACACCTTCGACTGGACCGCCTTTGTTGGGACAAGCCTCGGCGCTGGTCTTGAGCAGGCAGTCAACAGGCCGAGCGGATACGGCCAGGGAGCGGAAGGATATGGCAAGCGCTGGGGATCGCTTTTTGCCGATGGACGAAGCAGCGATCTGCTCAGTCATTATGTTTTTGCCTCGCTTCTCCACCAGGACCCTCGTTACTTCTATCAGGGCACCGGCACCACGAAGTCCCGGCTTTATCACGCTGTAAGCAGCGCATTTGTCGCCCGCAGTGACAGCGGTAAGACGATGCCAAATTATTCGTACCTGCTGGGCGATATTTGCGCCGGCGCTCTATCGAATGCGTACTACCCCAGTTCGGACCGAGGAGCAGGTCTGGTTTTCACGAATGCAGCGATTGGGATCGCTGGCCGCGCGGCACAAGCGGTATTTCAGGAGTTTCTTGGAAAGCGCCTGACCAAAAATGTTCCAAAGCTCAGTTCATCAGGAAGCACAGATCCGAATGCATCCTCAAGGTTGGGCACAGGAGCAACAACGAAACCGTAACCGCTGGCTGGCAATGCGAATTCAGAGGCCACAAGAGAAAGGCCCGGAATTAAGCCGGGCCTCCCTGTTCTCCCAGGACCTGGTTTATCTCAGATGCGCATCGGCATGATGATGTAGCGGTACTTGTATTCTTCAGATCCGTCTTCAGGGCGCATCTGGCCAGCAGACTGCGCGTCCTTAAACTCCAGGCGCACTTCGCCGGAATTTCCGGTGGCCTTCAGAAAATCGAGAAGATACGCGGAATTGAACCCGACTATCAGCGGGTCAAAGTTATACGGCGTTTCAATGACATCTTCAGACTCGCCCGCATCGGTAGAAGAGGACGAGATTTTCAGCTCATTCTGCTCCAGACGGAGCTTGATGGCGCCAGAGCGCTCATCGGCAAACTGCGCCACGCGCTGGATGGAGCTGGTGAGATCTTCACTGCGCACAACGGCGAACTTGTTGTTGTCGCGCGGCATCACGGCTTCGTAGTTCGGAAACTGCCCAGTGAGCTTACGGCTGGTGAGCGTGCGATGGCCGATGCGGAAGAACAGCGTCTGTTCATCATCAGCGAATTCCAGATATTCTTCTTCGCTGTTGGCCAGCAACGATTGCAGCTCCTGCAGGGCCTTGCGTGGAATGAGGGTGCGCTTTTCACCGCTGATATTGGAGAGCGTCTCGCCGGTTTTTTCGATGTGCGCGAGGCGGTGTCCATCGGTTGCCACCATGGTCAGGCTTTCGGCCTTCAGGACCAGAAGAGCACCGTTCAGGGTATAGCGCGACTCTTCGTTGGAGATGGCGAAGATGGTTTTGGCGATCAGGTTTTTGAGCGATGAAGCCGGGATTTTCGTAAGACTTGTCTCGGGGAACTCGGGCACCTGCGGGAAGTTGGCCCGGGCCATACCGACCATCTTGGTGTTGGATCGGCCGGAGCGAATCTGAACCCAATGATTTTCAAGCAGCTTGATGGAAATATCACCGTCGCCCAGCAGCTTGATGTAGTCATAGAGCTTGCGGGCTGGAATGGTGCAGGAGCCGGGCTTTTTCACCTTTGCCGCGCATGAGGTCTTCATGCTCTGGTCAAGGTCGGTGCCGGTAATGGTAAGCCTGTCATTGTCTGTTTCCAGCAAAAAGTTGGAAAGGATCGGGATCGTCGTCTTGCGCTCGACCACGCTCTGCGTCGCCGTCAGTTCGCGCAGCAGTTCCTGCCTGCTGACGCTGATCTCCATGGCGCCCTGCGCCGTTTGCTTTTCCTGCTCTACGCCTACGCCAGGCATATGTTGCCCCCTTTAGGGATTTGCCCCAATTTACACCACTGCGCGCAGAACTATGAAGCACGCAGCCCTTTGGCATTCATTCTAGTGACAAATTGCCTAAATTGTACCTGCGGAAAACATGGTCTTGCATAGGAAATCGTGCAGCGCAGGTGGGGCTGTGGCTGGCTGTCCGCGCTGGCATTGGTCTGCGACGGGTGCTTCTACTAAAAAAGAGATTAGTTTTATCCAGCCGTAGTAGTAGATGTCTGCGGAAAAGTGGAAAGATGGCCCGAAATGCCGATTGTCTGCGCTTTTCAGCGGTACACGTTTTAGAAAACAGGTCCGGGTAGAAAGGCAAAACTCGGAAATTCCGGAGAAAACCGTCCAGTAGTGTACCGCGATCTCCGAATTCCCCACAGCGGGACGGAAAAGTGAATGTGGAAACCAGGGCTGCCGCGTGGAAAGCACGTCCGCGATGAATAAATATGTGTGTTCCACGCAGATGGGTATTCCACTGAAGACGGCTTATCCGAATCTTCCACAGGGATGCAAGATGCTTCCTGAGAACCATCCAGATGCCGCCTTTGAATAGGAGACTGAATGCGAAAATCCCGCATCTATCCAAATGGGGAGCTTGGAAAGGAAGGGGTGTTGCGCGTTCTTGTTGCTGGAGCATCCGGATATCTGGGGAGGTTTATAGCCGAAGAATTAAAGGCTCGCGGCCATTGGATCCGGGTGCTTGTACGGGATGCGGATGCATTGAAAGTCCCGGGCCGGTATCTGGCACCTGCCATTCATGGCCTTGTGGATGAGATTTTTGTTGGCGATGTCACCAAACCCAATACCCTTGAGCACGTCTGTCAGAACATTGACGTACTTATCTCTGCGCTCGGGATCACCCGCCAGTCCGGTGCTTCGCACATGGATGTGGATTACCAAGGCAATAAGAACCTGCTCCACCTCGCATTGCAGGCGTCGGTGCGCAAATTCATTTATGTTCACGTTTTTAACGCATCCATCCTCCAATTTCTTGAAAATGTCCAGGCCAAGCAGAAATTTGTTGATGATCTGCAAGGGTCCGGAATGGCGCACACAGTCCTTTGCCCAACCGGCTTCTTCAGTGATATGACTGAATTTCTGCAGATGGCGAAAAAAGGCCGGGTATATCTCATTGGAGACGGGATCAGCCGCATCAATCCAATTCACGGTGCCGATCTGGCAAAGGTGTGCGTGGATGCGATCGCATGTGATGTTGAGGAGCTTTCCGTGGGTGGGCCTGTGACGTATACCTACCAGCAGATAGCCGAAACGGCATTTTCCGCTGTAAAAAGGCCGCCCGTGATCTGGCATTTGCCCATGGGGATGATACGGACAGCAGTTTCGCTTTTATACCCGTTCAGCAGAAGGCTTTATGGAATCGGCAGAGGGCTTATTGCTTTGATGCAAATTGACAGCGTAGCTCCGGAGAGCGGCACGCATACTCTGGCACAGTACTACGAGCAGATACTCTCAGCAGAATTTTAGTTTTTATCCTGCAGCCCACTCTCCATGTGAATGCAAGGCCATCGGAGCTTGCTATCATCCATCCAGATGGATCCGGTCACTCATTGTCTTACTGGGGCCGTCCTGGGCCGCGCAGGATTTAACCGCAAAGCTGCTCATGCGACGCTGGCCATGACGCTCGCTGCGGAAGCCCCCGATCTCGACGTGTTGTGGGGGTTCCGTGGCCCGGTGTCAGGTTTTGAGCACCACCGCGGCATTACGCATACATTTCTGGCCGCGCCTGTGATTGCGCTCGTTACCGTGGCCGTAGTCTGGGTCATCCATCGTTTTCGAAGAAAGCCGGCCAGGGCCCCGGTGCGCTGGGGTCTGTTGTGGTTGTTTGCTCTGGTTGCGGTCCTGAGTCATCTGCTGCTGGACTTTACCAACAATTACGGTCTGCGGCCGTTTTATCCCTTCTATCCGCGATGGTATTCATGGGACATCGTTTTTATTGTTGAGCCGCTGATTCTGATAGCACTGATTCTGGCGCTGGTGGTGCCATGGATACTGGGCCTGGCAGACCGCGAGATCGGAGCAAGACGGACCGTGTTTCGAGGCCGCGGATGGGCCATTGCCGCGCTCATTTTTATCGGATTGCTGTACGCTGTGCGGAATGGCGAGCACGCGCACGCCATGAACCTTGTCCGCAATACCGGGGTGATCAACGGACGCATCCTGCGCGTTGCGGCCGAGCCGTATCCCATCAATCCATTTCACTGGTATGCGGTGGCGGAGACGCCGGACACTTATCAGACGGCGATGGTATACACCTGCGCAGATCGCGTGGACACGGACGCGGGCGAGACCATCTACAAGCCTCCGGTTACACCTGCCGTGGCCGCTGCAAAACAGTCCTGGCTGGGACGCGTGTATCTGGACTGGTCCACGTTTCCCGTGACAGAAGATAAAGGCCCGATTGCTCCTCCGGGGTATAACGTAGATCCGCTGCAGCGGGACTGGCATACGGTGCAGTTTCACGACATGCGGTTTGGGTATCCGGTCCTTTCCTCCAAGGCGAACGATTCGGTGCTCTCAGGATGGGTCTACGTGGGCCCGCAGCAGGAGATTGAAGGCATGTTCATGAGCGGTAAGGAACAGAAAGAATGAGGGACTGGCCGTCGCTTGCAAGGAGCGCCGCATTTCCTATCCTCAATGCATGAAATTTCTCTCCAGGGACGAAATTTGCCGAATGACCGCGCCCGAACGCCTCGCCCTGATTTCCCAGCTTTGGGACAGCCTGGAAAATGAGCAGGTTCCCCTCTCCTCAACGCAGAAAGAGGAATTGGATTGGCGCCTTGCTGTTCTGGAAACAGACCCGCAGACTGGCGTGAGCTGGGCGGCCCTGAAGGCGGAGCTGGAACACCGTTGTCCGTAGCGCGCTTCATTACTTTCACTCAAGCTGCGCACTCAAGCTGCGCGAGGTGAGTTGATCGAAGCGCAGGACTGGTATCTATAAAAAAGAGGTACGTCGTGCTTTGCTCAGGCATTTTCCGTATGCCCTTATGTTCCTGATCGGCCAGAGAATTCGCTGATAGTGATTGCCTGCTTTCATGGAAACCGCAATCCCATTCATTGGCAAAGCCGGTCATAAGCTTTTCACTTGTTGCGGATGAAGAGATGGCAAACGAATGACTGTGATCCTCTGCCGGAACATGAAATAATGATTTTTCAGGAATTTTCCGCGCGGGGGTAACGATGTCTGCATATGTGCTGGTGCTGTTTGCGATTTTGAGCCGTTATGTTGTGGCTTCGCATCATGACTGGCTGAACTTTACCGCCATTGGCGGATCTTTGCTGTTTTTTGGCGCAAGGCGGCCGCTGCGGCAGATGTTTTTCCCCGTCCTGGCGCTGGCGGGCATGGATTACCTGATGACCGTCCATTTCTACAGCTATCCTTTCCATGCGCAGGACTACCTGGTGACCTGGGCCTGGTATGCGGCGGTCATCGTGCTGGGGCACCTGCTGCTGCGCAGTCGTCAGTCCGCCGCCCGTATCGCAACGGCGGTGGTGCTTTCCTCGACGACATTCTTTCTGGCCAGCAATTTTGTTGCGTGGTCCGGGCTTCCGGGAATCTACCCGCACACCTTTAGCGGCCTGATGTCAGCCTACATTGCCGGTTTGCCTTTCTATCGCAATGACCTGCTCTCGACAACGCTGGTGACGGGATTGGCTTTCGGGCTGCCTGCGCTGGCGCGACATTGGACTGAGCACCATACTGCATCCAATCTTTCCGTCCGAAATTAGGAGAAAAACACAGTCTGCTGGCCCGCCCGCGTGGCGGGCTTTTTTGCTGTCCAGGTGAGTTCGGGTATCCTTCGGCCCTGTGATGGCAGTGACTAGCTGTGTACGGCCACCTCGCAGTTTCTCATAGAAGGACCCGCGTTCCCACTGTCATACTGTTTCTTCTGTCGTTGAACAAAATTGCGGAGGCCTGTTTCTATTGACATACTTTTGTTTTCGCAGGCCAGTTCAAATGCTCCTTCGTATCGGAGCAGTTCTGACCGTCGTTGTTTCCGGTCTGGCTTCCATGAAGGCGCAGGAGTTTCGGATTACCAGGCTTGAGGTGGTCAGGAAACCGGGCAAAGCAGATGGAAAGGCCATGGCCACTGTTCTGCAGCCCGTCAAAGTAAAAGACCAGGTCGTTGAGAAGGAAAAGACAGGCAGCATCGAGGCGCATGTAATGCAGGCATGGCCGGTGATGAACGGGCATGCTGCGCTTCTGCTTATGTCTCCGGCAAAGCCAGGTCAGCCTTACCGGCTCCGCTATTACCAGCTGGACGCGGCCAAGGGCCGCTTTCTGGGCAGTGTTCCCTTCAGCCATGCGGAAATGACGGAGTTCACCGGGCTGAATACCTGGGCCTTCGCGGTGAGCGGGACCGACCCTGCAACAAAACAGCCGATGATCTTTGCCGGGGATGCGAATGCGATCCACGCACGGCTGAGCCATGCGTCTGCTCCGCACTTTACGGAAGATTCGCTATCGTTCCACTCTTCAGGTGGAACGGGTACAATCGCCATGGCCACGCTGATGGGCTGGAAGACGACGGACCGTATCTACCAGATGCCCGCAGGCCAGGCGGGAGAATATCTCCAGTTCTTTCCCGATGGAACTTCGTTTGAGACAACAGCCAATGGCCAGGTGGAACGCGGAAGCTGGATCGTAGACGGCGAGAACATCCATGTAACCAGAAAGAATGCTCCAGACAGAGCGTGGCGGCTGGACCAGTTGCAAACTGTGACAGGAATTCCGGCAGACAGCCGCCTGACCGTCCGCCTCCTTGGGCCGCTCTCTTCCAGAACAGCGAAGAAGGGCATGGAGGTCAAAGCAGTCCTTACTTCTCCCGCCGTCTTTGAGAACAAGATTCTGATTCCACAGGGAAGCGAATTTGACGGCAGCGTTGTAGATGCGCATGGCGTAGGTCTTGGCATCAAACACGAGACCGCGGCTGTGACGGTACATTTTTCCTCGGTCAAACTCCCGGACAACCGCGTTCTGCCCATTGATGCGCACGTCCTGGCAGTAGCAAACTCGCGAGAAGAGGTCACAAAAAGCGGCAGGATACAGGGGATCCGGTCTACCGGAACACTGGGACATACGGCGGAAAACCAGATCAACTCGCTCGCCCAGATTGATCCTGTCGGCTACATTTTCACCAGCACCGCCGGGCCGGCTGTTCTGGGATTTGCCGAACCCGAAATTCTGTACAACGCCGGGACGGAACTCGACATTGCTTTTAACAAGCCAGTGATTACCTCGCAGAAATATGACGCGCATGTGCCTTATCTGGCGCTTTCGCAGGAAGAGACTTCGCGGCTGGACAACATCGTAAAGCACCTGCCTTACCGCACAGAGACTCTGGTTGGACACGTGCCGTCGGACATCACCAACCTGATTTTTATCGGCACTCCAGAGGCCTTGCGTCGCGGGTTGGAAGCCGCGGGGTGGACTCCGGCCGACTCACTGACTGCTGCTGCCACCTTCCAGACTGTGAAGACGCTGACCGGGAACGAAGTCTATACGCAGGCCCCCATGTCAGTGCTTACGCTTGCTGGCAAGAACCCCGTCTTCACGCTGCAGAAGACGACCAACACCTTTTCTTCGCGTCACCATCTGCGCGTTTTTCCGACAGGAGAGACTTTTGACGAACAGCCGGTCCTCACGGCTTCTTCCACGCAGGACATTGGCATTGCCTTTTCCTACAGGCAAAAGACATTCATCCACGTCATTGACCAGTACCTGGATAACGAGCGCTCAAAGGTCGTCAATGATCTTGGCCTGACGGGATGCGTGACCGGATTGGCAATGGTCGCGCGGCGGTGGGTTCCCCAGGACGCCTACAACTCCACCGGAGACCGCTTGCGTACGGATGGCGATGCTGCACTGCTGAAGCTGAATGACTGCTCTCATCCATACGCCACACCCACAACGCCAGCCAAACGCGCGCCCCTGCTGGAACGAAGCGAGCGCAACACCATGCTCACCATCAAGGACACGCTCTTTCGCGGCAACCTGATTTATACCGGTGTTTCCGGAGGTATCAAGGTACATCATTACCTCGCGATACAGGGAGAACTTGGAAAAGAACCAGGGAACTGGCGCAAGAATGATGCGAGTGGAACCAATTACCGGATTGCCAACGTTGCCGGAGAACAGCGTCCGAACCGGATCGATCTGGCCCAACAGCTGTCCCCGGAAAACCAGCGTGAGCTGGAGGTCGCATCGAAGGCGCTCATTGTTGCTCATAAATGGGACCCGCCGCGATTTGAAATTGCGCTCAACCTCGGCTACTCCAATTACCGGAACAACATTCTGGAGACCACGGCGGTGCTTCTGGCCTCCAGCGATCCCACAAAACCTCTTTATGCGATTGGTCTGGCAGATGGTGTCTTCGACGGGTGGGCTGCGGGGATCTCGCTGACTCTCAATACGTGGAACTGGATTTCCAACGAGTTCTCATACACAAGGCAGCAGACAAAGTTTGACCTGATCGAGATTACAATTCCTTCGAATTCGGATGAAGAGGCCAGCATTGATGCGCGGACGGTGGGTCTGGTCACACGCCGTTTTGCCTACAACACCATCTTTAATCTGCGGCCGCGCAAGTCGAGATGGCGCCCTTATATTTCTGCCGGACCCGCGTTCCAACTGCTGGCGTTGTCCGATGCTCCGCTGAAGAAGCCTGCGGGCTACTTCAAGCTTGGTCTCTCCAACATAGGCCTGCTGAAAGCTGCATTTGATTTCGGCAGCACGCCCCCATTGAACGGCGGTGGCATCTTCCAGTTCGGCCTTCAGTACGGCGGCGGCATTAAATACCGTGTGACGCCGCGATTTATGCTGCGCGGCGATTACGGTGAGACCTGGAGCGCCAATCCAAAGATCATTCGTGACAGCTATCTGGGCTACCTGCCTGATAACCTGGACAATACTTACACCACCGATGTGACAAATACGCGGCCGCCCACGAAATACATCCAGCAACGCGCCACAGTTGGATTTGCATTTACGTTCTAGACATCACCGGGGTGGACGTACGGGCAGTATACAGAAAGGGTCGCGCTCCGCGTCCATGATTTATCCTGCATGCTGAACAAAAAGTCCTCTCCCGGTCCGGCTTGCGTTGCCGCCTGGTCGGCCAACCACCTACATTGAAATGGCGCGGCGGCATGTTGCCTGGCCGGCAAGCAGCGATGAAGATCACTGACGTAAAAACTTATTACCTGCGCTCCGATGTGGTGCGGGACCGTGCCGACAGCGGCCAGGATGCATTAATCGTGGTTGTCGAGACCGACGCCGGAATTTCCGGCCTTGGCGAGGTAGATTCTGCGCCATTGGCCGTAAAGGGAGCGATTGAGGCGCCCTATTCACATGCCGTTACGGCGGGGCTCCGCGCTCTGGTGATCGGCGAAGATCCCTTCGAGACGGAGAAGATCTGGCACAAGATGTATCGCCAGAACATCTACTCCGGAAGGCGCGGAATCGCCATCCATGCCATGAGCGGCATTGACATGGCGCTTTGGGATATCAAGGGCAAGGCGCTGGACATGCCCGTCTGGAAGTTACTGGGCGGCGGCTTTCATTCGAAAATTCGCGCTTATGCAAGCACATTGTTCGGAGATTCTCCCGCGGAAACGCGGGAACGGGGCAAGCGCTTCGTCGGCCAGGGTTTCAGCGCGGTCAAGTTCGGGTGGGGGCCGCTGGGGCAGGACGAGAAGCTCGATCTGGCGCTTGTGCGAGCGGCGCGCGAGGGGGCCGGCGAACACGCCGACCTGATGATCGATGCGGGGCTCTGCTACGACACCAGGACAGCCATACAGCGGGCTCGCCAATTCGAGGAATTCCGGCCCTATTGGTTTGAAGAGCCGCTCCTACCCGACAACTACGAGGGCTATCGCCGGCTGTCCGAATCTACCTCGATGCGGATTGCGGCCGGAGAGGAAGAGAGCAATCGGCTTTCTTATCTCGACCTGATGGACCGGGGAAACATCGATGTCGTGCAGGTGGACCTGACGCGCTGCGGTGGGTTTACCGAAGCGATGAAGATCGCAAGTCTCGCACATGATCGCGCTCTGCCGGTGGTCAATCACGGTTTTACCACCTATATCAACATCGCCTCGGCGCTCCATTTCTTGGCGTCCATTCCGAATTCGTTCATTCTGGAATACGTGGTGGAAGAAGACACCGTACTGCGGAACGAGATCACCACGCAGGACATCGCGATGGTGGATGGCTTCGTGGCTGTACCGGACAGCCCCGGCTTGGGAGTTACTTTGCGCGAAGACGCCCTGGAGCGCTACGGCGTGAAGGCGCAGAGCCGTTGACGACGGGGTAGAGAAGATTCATTGGAGGAATCATGCACTTCAGGTTGTCTGGGCTGTGCGTGGCAGCCCTGCTTATTGCCTTGCCAGGAGCGGCCTACAGAGAGAATTCCACCACGCCTGGCCACATCATCGTAGATGCATCGCAACGCTTTCAAACCATCGACGGATTCGGGCTGAACTTCACGGCACCCTATTTCCGCGACGACCAGAAGGCGATGTTTGACAAGTTCATCGACGATCTCGGGGTGACGATGTTCCGGGTGGTGCCGTACCTGGTTGCCAGCGACTGGGAGACGACCAACCCCAACTCCTCCGCCGACGAGATGAACTGGGAGTACTATGACAACCGCTATTCGTCGCCGATTTTCGAAGCAACCTGGAACGCGATCCGGTATTTGAACTCCCGGGGCATCCAGCCGGAACTGGCGATGATGGGGCCGGTGCCCCGCTGGATGCTGGCTGACAGCAGTACACCGCCGCAGCACAAGGTCTGCGTGCCTGACAGCAAAATTCCTCCCATCAACCCCTCGATGTATCCGGAGTTCGCCAAAGAGCTGGTTTCCATGCTGATGTACGCGCGTTCTCGCGAGCACCTCAAATTCCAATACTTCAGCCCCTTCAACGAAACCGACTGCTATCCCAATGAGGGTCCGCGGATCGACCCGGCGGACGCTCCGGCGGTGCTCGACGCGGTGGCGGAGTGGCTCCAGAAGGAAGGCCTGGGAGATATCCGCCTGGTGGTGCCCGATAATGCCATCATCACCAACGACTACACCACCCCCATACTGCACGACGATAAGTTGATGAAGCAGGTCGCCGCCTTTGCGTATCACTCCTACAGCGACACCTCGGTGGGGGAGCAGGTGGTGCGTGTGCGGTCCAGCAAGTACGCGCAGACCCCGGTGTGGCTGAGCGAGTACGGGGACCTGAGCGACCAGGACAAAACCGAAGCGAACGAGTGGAAGAGTTTTGTAATAGCTTCCAACCGGCGCGCTCTCACCGCGCTCAACCAGGGCGCCAACGTGCTCATGTACTTCAATGCATTCGATGACTACGAGGAATGCATGGGGCGGCTCACGTATTACGGCCTGTTTCACAACGCAGACCAGGTCTACTACCCGCGCAAGCGGTATTACGCGATCCGACAGCTCTATCATTTCGTGCATCCGGGGGCGACACGGATTGGCGCGACGGCTACCGGCGAGGGATTGACCGTCTCGGCGTTCGAGAATCCTGGCTCCGGGTTGGTGATCGTGGGAGTGAAAGAGGGGGGCCCGAATCATATTCAGCTCTCGCTGCGCGGATTGCCGGCAACGCCCGACCATTTCGACCTCTATGTTACCAGCCGATCGTTCAATTGCCTTAAGCAGGGATCGTTTCCCGTCCGGGCAGGCTCGGTAGACATCGATCTCCCCGATCAGGCGGTGTTTACGCTGTTGGCGGCGAGCGATTCCAATCACCAGTAGACATTCAGGAAGTATCCAAGAGGCTTGCGATGAAGCTGGAAGGAAAAATGGCAGTAGTGACAGGGGCCGGTTCGGGAATCGGTCGCGCCTGCGCGCTCGAATTCGCTCGCGAGGGCGCCCGCGTGGTGGTTGCCGACATCAATGCCGCGGCCGCGCAGGCCACGGCTCAACAGATCGGCCCAGCGGCCATTGGCATTCCCACCGATGTGGCCGATCCGGAAGCCGTGACCCGTCTCGCGCAGAAGACCATCGAAACCTTGGGCAAAGTCGATGTGCTCATGAATAACGCGGCCATCCAGGTGAACAAGACCATTGAAGACACGACGCTGGAAGAGTGGAACCGGCAGATGGCGGTGAACGTGGGTGGCGTGTTTCTGTGCTCGCGGGCTTTTCTTCCCCAGCTTCGCCGGACGCGCGGCGCCATCGTTAACATGTCCTCGGTGAACGGGTACTTTGTCGAGCCCTTCTCCGCGGGCTACTGCGCCACCAAGGCGGCCATTATTGGGTTGACCAAGGCAATGGCGATCGACTGTGGCCCTTCGCGTGTGCGGGTAAACTGCATCTGCCCCGGATACATCGATGCGGGACTTGCCGAGGGCTATTTCCAGGCGCAGGCGGATCCGGCGGCGGCGCGCATGGCCGCCGGCAAGCTTCACGCTCTGGGGCGCATAGGCCGGCCCGAAGAGGTGGCGCGGGTGGCCGCTTTTCTGGCCAGTGAGGAGGCGTCGTTCATCACCGGCGCGCAGATTGCGGTGGACGGCGGATTTGGCTCGGGCCTGCCGCTCAATAGCTGAGGGCCCTCATGGCAGATACAATCGGGGCTGAATCAAGGCTGAAATCACGGTGCATGCCGGGGCTCTTTGCGGAGAAAACCGTGTGGCGATGAGGCTGCGAATGCGAATTTCGAGCTTGAACTTGCCACGGTCCGCCATGGATTCTCCCCAGCGCTAATACCCAGATTCAGGGAGATTTGCGGCTTATTGGCGCCTCAGAAAGACCGAAGTGGCAACGCAAGTGGCAACACGGTTTCTAAGTTATTGATTCTAAAGGAATGGCGGAGGGAGAGGGATTCGAACCCCCGTTACCCTTTCGGGTAAAGCGGTTTTCAAGACCGCCTGTTTCAACCACTCACACATCCCTCCGTTTCGATGCGAGGTGGCCAGGTACATACATCCTTACTCGTACGGCCAACCTGGACGTGCTGGTGATTTCATTGTACGACGACTTTCAGTTTTCGCCCGGTTTTCTACGTTACCCAATGCTTCGCTGCGCGTGCGATTCATCCACTCATCAGGATGTCCGGTTGTAGTGCAGTAAACCCGGCCGCCATAAAGGAAAACGCCCTGGAACGAGTACTTCCCAAAGTACTTCACTCCAAAAATTCCACAATCCTTTGGCCAATCGTCGCCGCCAAGAAGTTTACTAAATCCGTTTAGTTGTGCGCGCAATAGGCAAGGTTTAAACTCCACGTTGTAGGGGAGATTCTGCACCAACTTAAATGCTTAATGCTAAAGCACTTAAGTTGAGAAAACAGAACCCGCATTCTTGGTGAGACAGGTGAGACAAGGGAGCATTCACCCGGAAAAAAGGCGCCGCCTTTAATCCTCCAGCATGCCAAGAAGCGTGTCGAAGTCTTCCAGGCGCGAGTACTCGATGATGATGCGGCCGCGACCGTTCCGATCCTCAATGTGGACCTTGAGGCCGAGTGCCCGCTGGAGGCGGTCGCGAGCGTCTTTGACGTTAGGATCGAGTGGTTCTTTTACTTCGCGCTTATGTTTTTTCTCGGGATTCAGAATGCCTTGAACATAGGTTTCTGTTTGCCGCACGGAGAGAGCCAGGGAAGAGACCTTTTGGGCGGCATCCTGGATCCACTTTGGGTCTTCGAGCGCCAGAAGGGCGCGCGCGTGCCCGAAGCTGAGTTCACCGCCTTCGACTTTGTTTTGCACTTCTGGAGGGAGGCGGAGCAGACGCAGGAAGTTGGCCACTGAAGCGCGGTCCTTGCCGGTGCGCTGGGCCATTTGCTCCTGAGTGAGTTTGAATTCGCGGCCTAAGCGTTCGTAGGCGCGGGCCTGCTCCATGGGATTGAGGTCGGTGCGCTGCAGGTTCTCAACGATAGTCATTTCCATGGCTTGTTCGTTGGAGACCTGTCGCACAATGGCAGGGACGGTTTGCTTTCCTGCCTTTTGCGAGGCCAGCCAGCGGCGTTCGCCGGCAATCAGCTGGAAGCGGCCATCGGGCAAGGGGCGCACCACGATGGGCTGTACGACTCCGGTAGCGGCGATAGACTGGGCGAGTTCGGCCAGATGTTGCTCGTCCACGCGGCTGCGCGTCTGGTACGGATTGCGTTCGATGGCCTCGACGGGAATTTCGCGAGGTGTGCCTGCTTCGGCCTCCGGGGGCTGCATCTTTTCCTGAACAGGCGTGGCAACGGCTTGGACGCGGGGCAGAAGTGATTCGAGCCCTTTTCCCAGGGCGCGGCGTTTCGGTGCTTCTGTAGTTGTGCTCATGATTTCGTCCTTCTGAATGCCTTAGGCGTAGGGCCAGAAGCGGACCTCGCGTTTTCCGCGGCGGGCAGCGGCTTCTTTCCGTTCCCTGGCTTTGGGGCTTTCGATATTGTTCCGGGAGAGGATCTCATCGGCGAGATCGCGGTAGCTTTCAGCTCCGCGGGATTTGCTGTCGTAAAGCAGAACGGGCTTTCCGTAGCTTGGGGCCTCGGCGAGGCGAACGTTTCGGGGGATAGCGGTCTTCAGCAGTTTGTCCTTGAAAAACTCGCGGAGGTTTTCTGTGACCTGCTGGGCCAGGTTGGTGCGGTCGTCGTACATGGTGAGCAGAACGCCCTCGATTTCCAGCTTGGGGTTCAGGCTGGCCTTGACGCGGTCGAGGGTCTGCATCAGCTCGCTGATGCCCTCAAGGGCGAAATACTCCGCCTGCATGGGGACGAGGAGCGTGTCGGAGGCGACAAGAGCGTTGAGCGTGAGGAGATCGAGCGCTGGTGGGCAGTCGAGGAGGATGAAGTCGTAATTTTCGCGTTCTTTGGTCAGCGCTTGTTTGAGGCGGTCGGAACGGTTGTCCTGCTGCACCAGTTCGACATTTGCGCCGATGAGGTTTTTGCTCGAAGGAACCAGCTTGAGGGTCTCGATTTCGGTAGAAAGGATGGCCTCGGCCACGCTGGATTCGCCCAGCAGGATGTCATATGTGGATTTGCGCTCATCGTCGCGCGAGAAGCCGTAGCCTCCCGTAGAGTTTGCCTGCGGGTCGCAATCAATCAGGAGGCATTTTAAGCCTTCAAGGGCGAGCGCGGCAGCCAGATTGATTGCCGTAGTGGTCTTTCCGACCCCGCCTTTTTGGTTCACAACAGCCAGTATTTTTCCCATGATGCTTGAAAAAGACTAAAGGTATATGGCCTTTGAATTCAATGATTGGGGCCTGTGAAGAACTTGTTCGAAATTGTGGAAGATTTTCAGATGGACAGAGGGCGGGTTTTCAAATCGAGGTAAATAAAGGAGATGCGATTGCTCCGCAAACTGGAAAATATTTGAGCAACCTTCGGCACAAGTGGAAAACTTTTGTGTTCCACGTGGAACATGGAGGCTTACGTTCCACGTGGAACATCACAGTTTTTGCCCGATCAGCAGGATGCGCTGCTCAGACCCGGGCAGGAGGATACGATCCTTCCATTTCACTCTGTCCAGGCTTTGGGCCAGACGGTCGATCGTGTCAATACTCAAAAACGGCAGGAACCAGCCTTTGAAGGAAAGCTTTGTCAGTGCCGATTGGCAGGCCTGTTCCATCTTGTCCACAGCCCGGAGGGTGATGGCGTCGAAATGCTCTTCCAATGTCTCAGCTCGGCCGGCAAAGACAGTTGTGTTTTTGAGGGCCAACGCGCGGGCTACTTCGCGGAGAAAAGAGGCTTTCTTGCCCTGCGATTCGGACAATGTGACTTTCAGGTCTGGGCGGCATATTGCGATTGGGACTCCCGGAAAACCACCGCCGGAGCCGAAGTCCAGAATGTTTTGGATTCCCGGCGGGAGGTGCTGCGCGGCGAAGGTACTTTCGGCGAAGTGGCGTTCGACGATCTGCTCCGGAACCCGAATAGAGGTAAGGTTCAGACGGGCGTTCCACTTGAGGAGCAGCTCGAGATAGAGTTCGAATTGTCTGATCTGGCCTGCGGGAATGGGCGCAACGCCCATTCTTTCAAGACTTTCGGCAATCATCGCGCTACCGATTCCCGGATTTCACGAGGTTTCCAGGCGCGAACAGCATCCAGAAAGGCAGCAAAAATGGCCCTGGACTCGGCCTTTTCCGCCAGTGTCCGCTCCGGATGCCATTGCACGGCGAGAACAAAATGAGGGCCGGGCTGCTCGACTGCCTCCACGGTCCTATCTTCTGCGCGGGCGATGACTTGCAGCCCGTCTCCCGGCCGAGCAATGGCCTGGTGATGACTGCTGTTTACGCTTGTTCTGCCGGGAAGTGCGGCCAAATGCTGGGCGTGAGAGGTTAGTTCAATTGAATGGGCTTCGATGACGTCGCGTCCGGCTTTGTGCTGAATGGGGGTAGCCAGATGCTGCACCAGGGTGCCTCCCTTCCACACGTTGAGTGATTGCGCCCCGTAGCAGATGCCAAGGAGCGGCTTATGCAGGTTGAAGGCTTCCTGAAGAAGCAGTTCATCCACGGCCTCACGCGCCGGGTCTGGCTCCGCACATTCCTTGATTCGCTGCTGCCCATATTTCTGCGGATTAAGGTCTGCCGGACTGCCGGGAAGCAGGATTCCCTGGCAGGAAGAGGCGAGCCTGGCCACCTCGGTGGGAGTCGCGTGCAGCGGAATTCGGACAGGAATGCCTCCGGCCTGCTGCACGGCCTCTGCATATTGCGGCCAGCTGCGCTCGTTGTATTCGGGCTGTGTGCAGGTCGGCTCCGGAATGGCAATGCGAGGATGCGGCGGGTTCATATCGTGCTCTCAGGAGATTCAGTGATGACTTCCAGAGACTGACTTTCAGGCCCAAGAAGATAAGAGTGCTGGTAATACAGGCGGCAAATCTCATCGCTGAGCCGTTTTGTCAGCTGGTCTATCTCGCGCATGGAATAGCCTTCGGTTTCGATTGGCTCCCCTACGGCAAGCGTTACAGGAACAGGATAGAACTGTCCGGTATGGATGGGCAAAAGTTCATGTGTTCCGATGAGGGCCATGGGAACTATGGGGACTTGGGCGCGAATCGCCATAAACGCCGGCCCGTTCAGAAAGGGCTGAAGGCGACCGCTTTCGCTGCGTCCGCCCTCGGGGAAAATAAAGAGCGGCATGCCGGACTTCAGTGTTCGGACGGCGCTACTCAGGCTGGAAATCGAGGCCCGAGGATTCTTCACATTTACCGCCACCTGTCCTGAGCGCCGCAGATGCCAGCCAATGAAGGGCAGCTTCCATAAATCATGCCGTGCCACGATGCGAAACTGGAATGGCAGCGAGCTGAAGATGACCGGCGTGTCCATATAGGAGAGATGATTGCAGGCATAGACCGCGACCTTATGCTTGCGCAGGTTTTCGGCACCAACTACCGTCACAGGCGCGGCGCTTATCCATAGCGATACCCGCGCCCAGGTCTGCGCGATCCCGTGTTGAACGCGCCCGCTTTTTTCAAAGAGAGAGGCCAGCAAGGAAAGACTTCCGAAAAAGGCCGTCGCTGCAAAAAAAGCGGGGGCCTGTATGCAGTTTGAGAAAATTCGGTTGGCCAGGGGCAGCTTCTTCGGCCTGGGCCCGAGAGGGTGGAGGATCACGACGCCAGCTCCTCGCGCAACTTGCCGACGAGGTAGACCGAGCCAGTGCCCACGATCAATCCTTGCGACGAAACGATCTGGGTGGCCCGCTCGAGTGCCGTGTGGGTATTGGGCAGCAACTCATACTCTGCACCTGTGGCCTGCGCAGCGGCTCCGAGATCCGCAATGCTGGCGGCGCGGGGGGAATCCACCGGGGTGAGCAGGACGCGGTCAAACAGAGGGAAGAGAATCTGTGCCATCTCGGCCACGGCCTTGTCACGCAAGCAACCAAAGATCAGGATCCTGGGCTGGTCGCTCATTTCTGACAGAACAGAACGCAAAGCCCATGCACCGGCCGGATTATGGCCGACATCAAGGAGAATTTTCGTTCCATTCCTGGAGGTGAATTGCTCCATGCGTCCCGGCCAGCGAGTGTGGCGGATTCCATCGGCAATTTGCGATGCGCTGATTGTGTAACCGTGATGGTTACGTAATTCGACGGCGGTCGCGATGGCCAGCGCAATGTTCCTTTGCTGGTGCTGTCCGGCCAGCGGAGATGCAACTTCGATGGTGTCTCCGAGCACGCGTAGGGGACAGGTACCTCCGGATGTGGAACGCGAAGGAACATATTCGGCGGCATTCACGCCGCGAACATTCAGAGACGTGGCAACCTCGCCCAAGACCTGGTTGGCTTCAGGGTGCTGTGGCAAAGTCACCATGACTCCGTTGGGGCGCAGAATACCGGCCTTTTCGCGGGAGATTGCGCTGATGGTAGGTCCAAGCCATTCGGTATGGTCCAGTGAAATATCGGTGATGACCGAAACGAGAGGCTCGACGATATTTGTTGCGTCGAGCCTGCCTCCCATACCGACTTCGAGCACGGCCATCTCGACCTGGGCTTCTGCGAAGGCAGTGAAGGCGAGCGCTGTCATGGTCTCAAAAAAGCTGGGTGGATGCGGAAGCCCACCCTCGACGACCAGCCTGCGCGCAGTGTCGTCCACCTTGAAGTAGAGCCGGGCAAAATCGTCATCGCTGATATCGTTCCCATTTATCTTCATGCGTTCATTCACGCGAACCAGATGGGGCGATGTGTAGAGGCCCACGCGATATCCGGCGGTCTGCAGGATCGAGGCCAGGGTGGCAGAGGTTGAGCCTTTACCGTTGGTACCGGCGACCAGAACAGACGGGAATGTGCGCTCAGGATTCCCAAGGGCGCGGACAAGGACCCGCATGTGTTCCAGATCAAATTTGCGCCGTGTCTGCAACTCTGCTGCGAGCGCAAACAAGCTTTCAATGGCGGACGCGTAGGACATGGATTGATTTTAGAAGATGCGGTCAGGCGGCGACCTTGCTGGTTTCAGTGACGGGATGTTTTGCTCGGAGCGTTGCCACAACGCCTGCCAGAACGAGCACGACGCCGGCAATCTGGAGGCCTGAAAGACGCTCACCGGCAAGCGCGGCCCCGGCAACGAGCGCAATCACCGGATTTACATACGCATAGCTGGCGACGCGGGTGGCAGGCTCATGGGCAATGAGCCAGACGTATGCGGTAAAGGCCACAATGGACGCTGCAATCACCAGATAGCCCATGCTGACCAGCATTCTGGTGCTGACGAGCACAGTGGTTGGCGGAAGGTGGTGCATTTCTCCAGCCAGGGCCGACCAGACCAGCAACAGCACGCCGCCTGTGGCCATCTGCCATCCGGCATTGGCCGTCTGGGGTTTGGGCAGTGCGAGTTTGCGGGAGAGCAGCGTGCCGAAGGCCCAGCAGACGGTGGCAATCACCATTGCTGCAATGGCAAGGGTGGAACCGTGATCTCCCGGCTTCGCGGGGCCACTGGCGAGCACCACTACGCCGGCCAGGCCGAGCAGAATGCCTGCAACGGAGATGACCGTTGCCTTCTGCGTGCGGAGAACGGCCAGCTCTCCGGCGAAGATCCACACCGGAATCATGGCAGAAATGACGGCGGCGATACCTGAGGTCACGCGAATCTCACCCCAGAAGAGTGCCGCATACATGGTGGTGAACATGATGAAGCCGAGCAGAGAAGCGTTCAGCAGTGCGCGCCGCGGATACACTACGCCGCCACGCAGATGGCTGTAGAAGACCAGCAGCAGTCCCGCGAGCGTGAACCGGAAGCCGGCCGCAAAGAACGGTGGGACATCGGCCACAATGACACGGATGGCCAGAAATGACCCACCCCACAGGACATAAATTGCGGCATAGGCAAGCAGCTTGCGAAGGGACATTCTTTATGATGACCAGAATTTGCGTTCAGCGCCACCACTCTGCGCGCAATTCCCGCCCGGAACCAGGTCAGAGGGGACGGCGGGCGTGGGGACCAGAGTCTGGGTCTGGGAACCTACCAGATGGTTTCAGGCCCAACTATGTGACACGCAGCCCGGCGCGGGTGAGTGGTGAAAGGAGGCGTCGCCGGAGTATGGACAGCGGGCCGCGAGGGGAGCACTCCTTTGCGCCGAAGATTAGTTTTTGCCCTGCTTTGAAGATGAGAGCATGCCCGCCCACCGTAGTCGGCACGGGATTGAGATCTCAGCGGCCCTTCCGCCGTGCAGGCTGCAAAAGCATGCTGATTGGATGAGGCGGTGCGCCGGAGATTCCGTATTGCGCGCTGTGCGGGCCACCTGTGATGAATTTTCAATAAATTTGATAGAGGTGTAGGTCGTTTTGACGTGTGTTTCATCGAGTGATGTTTACGCTGGCTTCGCGTTCCTTAGATTTCAGGAGGCAGTCTCGATGTACAAGCGCAATGCACGCATGCGCAGACCATGGCTTTTGGCTTTTTTGTTCCTTCTTGCGTTGACGGCCATTTCTCCTTGCTCGCTGGGCCAATCCATTCAGGGCAGCATTATAGGCACTGTGACAGACTCTGCCGGAGCGGTGGTTTCCGGCGCAACTGTGGATCTGAATAATCTGGAAGATGGTTCGCTACGATCAGTCACCTCCAATGCTTCGGGTGATTACCAGTTCGCTGACGTGAAGGCGGGCAGGTACACCATCGAAGTTGAACAGAATGGCTTCCAGAAGTGGACCGCCACCGATGTTGTGCTGGCGGCGCGCCAGCAGTTGCGTGTGGATGCCAGGCTTGTGGTTGGGAGCGTGCAGCAGGAAGTGCAGGTCTCCGGCGAAACCATCAGCACGATTGATACCGATACGCCTTCCATCAGCGCCGTGTATTCATCGGCGGATGCGGCCAACCTGCCTGTGAACACACGTGCGAGTGCGGGCGGCACCAGCGCGCTGAAGATTGTTGGCACGCTGCCTGGCGTACAGGCGGACAGCAGCGGATTTTCGCTCCAGGGGGGACTGCCATTCCAGACCGAAGTTTCCGTAGACGGCATCACGGTGCAGAGCGCGAACGGAAACTCGCCCATCGCGGATGCTTTTCCTTCGACCGAATCCATCTCTGAGCTTCGTGCGGATGGCGCGCTGAACAACGCTGAGTTTGGCCAGCCGGGCGAAATTACTGTCACCACCAAGGGTGGATCGAATACGATCCACGGCTCGGCGTTCTGGTATCACCAGAACGCGGCGTTCAATGCAATTCCCTATCAGTTTCCGCGCATTACAAAGAAGCCGAAGCTCGTGGCCAATACCTATGGGGCCAGCTTTGGCGGACCGGTTGTGATTCCGCATGTGTATGACGGTCACAACAAGACATTCATCTTTGGTGCGTATGAAGGGTGGCGTCACCCGTCGCAGACGCCGGAGGAGTTCAAAGTACCGAGCACGCTGATGAAGCAGGGCGACTTCTCAAAGTATTCATCGCCAGGCTTTACCGGGCTGAACAATCCTTTCCAGGGCGGAAGCTATGGAACGAAGCTGCCCAGCATCAATGCTGCCGCGCAGAAGCTGCTCTCGTTTTATCCTGACCCGAACGTCGGTGATCCGACGGCCTACGTGGATGACGGCACTGCCAACTATATCGTCAACAAAGACTCAAGCGGGCACTCAGACCAGTTTGATATTCGCGGCGATCAGTACTTTGGCGCGAACCAGAAATTTCTGCTGTGGGGACGTTTCACGTGGAAGAACTTTCCGACCAACAGCCCGCAGCCGCTGAATGTTCCTTCCTCAGAGAATGCGAACAAGTCGCGCGTGCTGAAGGTGAGCGCCAACTGGACCATAACCCCGCACGTGATCAATGAAGCTGGTTTTGGATTTACGCTTTTCAGCACTGGGCAGACGAACAGCTTTAACGGCAAGGCCTTTACGCAGGGGCTGGGACTGCAAGGCTTGCAGAACCTGTTCTATAACGGAATTCCCGAGCTGGATTTTAATAACCTCAGCGCGCTCAATGCCGACCGTCTGACCTCCATCACCAGGTCGCACACCTATGTTTATACTGATGCGCTGACGGTGCTCAAAGGAAACCACGAATACAAGTTCGGCGTGGATATCCGTACCTTGCAGGCGGTGACTCCGCTGGGTTTTAACGGCGCGGACAATTATGGCACTTTCCAGTTCAACACCTCGAACAGCGCTGGCATGTTTACAGGCGTGGATTTTGCCGACTTCCTGGCCGGGCTGCCTTTCCAGACCTTCTATGACGTGGTACAGCAGGACAATGATGGCCGCTCCATTCACTACCACTTCTTTGCACAGGACCAGTGGAAGGTAAGCAGCGACCTCACGCTCAGCTATGGGCTGCGCTATGAGCTGCATCCTGGCTACTACGACGCGGGCGGCGACATCGGCAACTTCGATCCGAGCCTGGCACTTGCAGGACGCTCTATCTATCCGAACGGCAAGTCGGCCTTGCTGGCGCAAACATTCCTGATGAGTGCCAATGCCTGCGATCCGGATGGAGTTCATTACACCAACACCGCCGTGGTGAATGGCGCACCCTGTATGCCTGTGGTGCCAAATGGTGCTGCAGGATATCCGGCTGGGCTGAAGAAGTATCCGCACCTGCGCTTTATGCCGCGCTTTGGTTTTGCGTGGCGTCCGTTCCACGATGACAAGACAGCGGTGCGCGGCGGATTCGGCATGTACAACATCACCATGCTGGGGTCGAACTTCTACTCGCTTACTGGAACGCTTCAGGCGCAGACCTCGCAGTACACGAACACCTATAACCCAGCCACTCACGCCATTGGTTATCAGTGGCCGGTCATTTACTCAGGCGCGGGCAACGGTGGATGCACTAACTGCTACGGTACGGACTACTTTGGCACCGCGAACAGCACCAACTGGAAAGACCCGTACATGGAGCAGTGGTCGCTGAGCATAGACCACGACTTCGGTTCAGGATATGGCGCGCGCCTTTCTTACATTGGATCGGAATCGCACCAGCTCGTTTGGGCGCCGGATGAGAATACGCTGCCCTTCTCAAACAGTGTTTCCGCAAATAATCAGCCGCTGAGTGCGCGACTCTTTCCCAACTGGGGGCGCATCAACACCCGCGCGACGGGTGCCAATGAGAGCTACCACTCGCTTCAGGCGGAGTTCGACCACCGCTTCCAGCACGGATTGCAGCTGAACTCTGCATGGACCTATGCCAAGGCCCTCGCGGACAATCAGGGTCCGTCGGGCACTGGCTTTGCGGGAGAGAGCGGCGGCGCGCGCGCCACGTCGATCCTCGACCGTCATGCGGATTTCGGCAATGTGTATGGAACACGCCGTCACCGCTGGAACACGACGGCCGTCTACGATCTGCCCTTTGGGCGCGGACGCGAGTTCGGCGGCAGCATGAATCGTGCGGCGGATGCCATTGTTGGCGGATGGAGGCTTTCGACCATCTTCCTGTGGCAGACGGGTCCGTTCGAGTCTCCGTACTTCCCCAGCGGTCAAGGCGATCCTTCGGGAACCGGTTCGGGCCTGAATGGCACGAATTCCGGATTTGATGGCGGTCATCGCAACCAGCATCCGGACCGGGTGATGGGCGTCAACACGCGGCCCCACCAGCAGACGCGCTTTGCCTGGGTGAACCCGGCAGCCTTCACCTGCCCGGGTTACGGAGGATGGACGCCGGGCACGGCCTGCACTACGGGCAGTGGCTCTGGGCCGGTGCCGAACCCGATTGGCCGCTTCGGCAACGCGCAGGTCGGCTCAGTGGTTGGCCCGGGAACGGTGAACCTCTCTGCCGGACTCAGCAAGACCTTCTCCATTACGGAAAGGCTGAAGCTGCGGGCGGAAGGGACGTTTACGAATGTTCTGAACCACACGAACCTGAGCGACCCGAACATGAACATCAGCTCGCCGAGCTTCGGCCTGATTTCCAGTGCGATCAGCTCTGACTTCGGCGGAGCGCGCACGGGACAGGTTTCCATGCGGTTGGATTTTTAGGCTGATTCTATGTAGGGCCATCTTTGAACGATGGCAGATCAATGAAGGACCGCATTCGCAGCAACCCGGTACACAAATCCTGTGCTCCGGGTTTTGTATTCGTAGTGACTGCGGTCGCATCCCAGGTGCGGCTGTGGACAACTACAACACTCAGTCACCACTTTGGGGATCCATGCAGCAGGCAAGGTGAGGTGCGATATTGCACCATTCTCCTCGCTACAATAAAGAACATGCTGCAACTTGCCGGCGCGGGCAAACGCTTTGGGCCAAAACTTCTTTTTGACAATGCCAACTGGCTGATTACGGCAAACGAGCGCACCGCCCTGGTAGGCGCGAACGGCACCGGAAAGTCTACCCTGCTGAAGATTCTGGCGGGGCTGGACACACTGGAATATGGCAGCCTGAACCGGACGCGTGGCATGAGCATCGGCTACCTGCCGCAGGATGGGCTTGCTCTCTCGGGCCGCAGCGTTTTCGACGAATGTCTCTCAGTCTTTGAGGAACTGCGCAGCATGGAGCAGGAGCTGCATGCACTTTCAGCTTCTCTCGCCGAGCTTGGTCCTGAAAGCAGCGAATACCAGGCGGCAGCTGAGCGCTACTCGAACCTGAGTGCGCGTTTTCACGCCCATGACGGATACGCGCTCGACGCACAGGTGGGCACGGTACTGACCGGTCTCGGCTTCAGCAAGGAAGACTGGGCCCGGCGCACGGAGGAGTTTTCCGGCGGATGGCAGATGCGCATTGCGCTGGCCAAGCTGCTGCTGCAAAGGCCCAACCTGCTGCTGCTGGACGAGCCGACCAACCATCTCGATCTGGAAACGCGCAATTGGCTGGAAGAGTACCTGCGTACATATCCGAATGGCTTTGTGCTGATCTCACACGATCGCTATTTTCTTGACGTCACAGTGAACAAGATCGTCGAGATATGGAACAAGGGCCTGCATTTCTATTCCGGCAACTACGAGAAATATCTGCAACAGAAGGCGGAGCGGCGCGCGCAGCTGGAGGCGGCGTATCGCAATCAACGCGAGCACATTGAGCATCTTGAATCGTTTATCAGCCGCTTTCGCTATCAGGCAACGAAGGCGAAGCAGGTACAGAGCCGCATCAAGGAGCTCGACAGGATTGAGCGCATCGAGATTCCGCAGGAAGAACAGGCGATCCACTTTACCTTCCCGCAGCCTCCGCCATCGGGTCGCACGGTGGTTGAAGTGTCATGCCTGAGCAAGAGCTATGGTGAGAAGCGCGTGCTCGAAGAGGTGAGCTTCACCATTGAGCGCGGCGATCGCGTGGCGCTGGTAGGAGCGAATGGCGCGGGGAAATCTACACTGATCCGCATGTTGTCCGGACAGGAGCCGCCGACCTCCGGCTTGCTGAAGCTGGGCCATAACGTGGTGGCCGACTACTTTGCCCAGGACCAGTACAAGGTGCTGGATCCGGCAGCACGCATGATTGACGATATTGGCCGCGTGGCGCCGCGCGTTCCTGAGACTGACCTGCGCAGCCTGCTGGGGTGCTTTCTTTTTTCCGGCGATGATGTCTTCAAGCCGCTGGGCGTGCTTTCCGGAGGAGAGCGCAACCGCTATGCGCTGGCGCGAATTCTGGTGGGTCCGGCGAACTTTCTGCTACTGGATGAGCCGACGAACCATTTGGACCTGCGCGCCAAAGATGTGCTGCTCGATGCTGTGAGCAAGTTCACGGGCACGGTGGTCTTCGTCTCGCATGACCGCTACTTTATTGACAAGCTGGCGACGCGCGTCTTTGAGGTCGAAGGCGGTCATGTGCATGTCTATCCCGGTAATTATGAGGACTATCTCTGGCGCAAGGAGAGGACTGCTCCGCCTGCGCAGGAGCCAGTAGTGCCAGCAGCCGAGTCTGTCTCCGTGCCCGTGGATGCTCCTTCTTCTGCGGCAGAAAAACCGAAGCGTTTGAATCCGATTCGGCTGCGGCAGATGCAGGAACGCCTTGCGTTTGTCGAGGAGGAGATTCCGCGGCTGGAGACAGCGATGGCCGAGACAGAGCAAGCGCTCGCAATCTTTGTGAGCGTTGAGGAGACGGCTCGGCTTACCGCGCTGCATGAAGACCTGCGCAGACAGCACGCTAAACTCACACAGGAGTGGGAAGAGCTGATGGTCCAGTTGGAAGAACAGGCTGTGGGTGGATGAAATTTCTGTACGATTCAATCAGAAATCAGCTTCGCCAACGAACAAATCCCGCAATCTGCACGGCAATCACCCCTAAGACACACGCGGCAAATACAACCACCCATGCCAGATGTCGCGTTTCCACCACCTGATATGCAATGCTGTGTGCGATCGTCAGCCCAAATGCCAAATATATCCAGCGCTGGAGCCATTTCCACTTCCTTGTCCCCAGCGAGCGCAGAGAAATGTCATTGGAAAGCAGAAGCAGCATCAGGAAGAGTAGGGCCGCTACAAGTCCGGTGTAATTGGCGAAACCGAAGAGGGTCTTCTGCAATGAAAGCGGATGCAGCTTGCGGAAGAAGTACATCCACATGCGGCCCCGCAGGTGAACAGTAAGACCGATGCCCGTATGCAGAAGCGCCAGCAGGCCAGCCCAGATTCCCACGTCTCTGCGCAGATGAAAGCTGACGGGATTTGGCCGCCTCCTGAGCACGTTCCATGGCCCGAGCCAGAGCGAAGCGGCAACAAAGACCAGGGCGGCATACGCTGTTGCCATGCTCAGGCGATGGCGCTGGTCGGGCGGAGGCGTAGCAGCATAGGCCGCAGCCACAATGGCTGCAGCCCCAAGTGCCAGTGCAACGTGCCTGTTGATGCGTCTCATGCAGAAAACCATCGCACGCGCCAACTCTTTTCGGCCGAATGAAAGAGATACACGCCCAGGATGGCGATGAGCGGCTCCAGTGGATGGCGGAAACGCGCATGGACAGTCACGATGTAATACACCAGTGGCAGCAGAAGAAAGGTCCAGGCAAAGAGTCCGGCGGCGGGGACATGCCGCTTCAGCGCAAGGGCGAGCCCCAGAAGCCCAACGATACTGGTGAATTGAAAGTTCAGCACGCGGCCGTATTCGTTGGCTGCGCCCTCGTCAAACGGATGGGGCACGCTGAACCAGAAGAAGTAAATACGCCGAAGGCAAAGATCGGCGAAGTGCCCGGGGTCTTTGTGGATATTCGCTTTAGCCAGCTCGCCGCGCCACTTCGCATAGGCCAGTTCGCCCATCTGCCGGTAGTGCTCCAGTTCGATGGGGTCCTGCGCAGGATGGTCGTATCCCATTAACAGACCGGTGGCGCCAGGTCCATTGCCCAGGTAGAATTCGACGCCGAAGTTGCCGCGCATGGGGATGAAGTGATGAAAAGCTCGCCAGTTGCGGTAGGTCCAGGGGGCGATACAGGCCAGGAAGACGACTACTGCAAGCACCGCGTCCGAAAACTGAGACCGAAGTGCTTTCCTGTTTCCGGCAAGAAGCCATAACCCGTTGACTGGAAGAAAAAGCAGCAGCGATGGATTACTAAGGGCGATAAGGCCCCAGAGCAGGCCGAAGAGCGCCCATCGTCGCGTACTGGTCGAGCCTACTGCTTCATCCGGAGGGCCGCCGATGTGGCGCATTCGCAGCGACAACACCAGCACCCACGAGAAGAGAAACGCTGTCAGTGTCATCTCCCATATCCACTTCACGGCGTACTGCATGGCCGCCGGGTAGAGCGCCCATATCCAGGCCGACCAGCAGGTGATGCCAGGGTTTTGAAAGCAGCGCTGGGCAATCTCCCACGTGGTACGGACCATCAGCGCATTCAGCACGCAATTGATGACGATGAGCACAAATGCAGACAGCGCAGTGTAAATGCCGAAGAACTTGAATATCCCTGCGATGATGAGGGGATAGGCGGGGCCGACCCAGGTAGTGGGGCCGGTGTGTCCATGAAAGGGATCGGCAAAGCCGTATCCGGTGGCAAGCGCGCGCGCAATGCGACCCATCTCCCAGCCAAAGCTGAAATGGTCAAGATAAGGCCGAATGCGATACATATGCGCCAGCAGCACGTAGGCGATGCGCACGACAAGCGCCACCCAGAAGATAGGCCAGGGTGCGGAACAGGGGTTCTTTCGTTGGGACGTCACTCAAAAAGATTGTAGGACACGGTGGAAGTCGAGGGCTGCTTGTTTCTCCAGGCAAGTACTCACCGTAAACTGACCACGTGAGCTTAGCCTATCGCGGACGCCTCGCGCCCTCACCCACAGGTCTGCTGCATCTCGGGCATGCGCGGACATTCTGGATTGCGTATCAGCGTGCTCTGGCAGCACGGGGCACGCTGGTGATGCGGAATGAAGACCTTGATCCGCAGCGGTCGAAGACTGAATTCGCACAGGCTATGCTGGAAGACCTGCGCTGGCTTGGTATCGAATGGCAGGAAGGTCCGGACGGCGGCGGCCCCTATGCTCCGTATGAGCAGAGCCAACGGCGCGAACTCTATCGGGAGGCATGGAAGCGCCTGGTGAAGATGCAGGTGGTGTACCCCTGCCGCTGCTCCCGCAAAGACCTGGCCCGCAGCGCGCAGGCTCCGCACGATGAAGACGACGAGCCAATTTATCCGGGTACTTGCCGCCCGTCAAAAAAGGTTGATGTACCAGACTCGCCTGCGGGGATGAACTGGCGCTTTCGCGTCCGGGATGGCGAAGAGGTTGGCTTTGCCGATGGGCACTTTGGAAGGCGCAGCTACATCGCCGGTCGGGATTTTGGCGACTTCCTTGTATGGCGGCGGGATGATGTGCCAGCTTACCAGCTTGCCGTCGTGGTGGATGACGCAGCCATGCGCATCACCGAAGTTGTGCGCGGCGCCGATCTGCTGCGCTCTACCGCACGCCAGATTCTACTCTACCGGGCTTTGGGACTGCGGGAGCCAGCCTGGTATCACTGCCCGCTTGTAACTGATGAACACGGTCAGAGGCTGGCGAAGCGTCATGATGCTCTGTCGCTCAGGGCGTTGCGGGAGAGAGGAGTACGCCCGGAGGAAGTCCTGGAAATACTGCATCCGAATCCAGCAAGCATTCGTTGAGTACACTCTATTTTTGGATATATTCGTTGTCTGACTTTGCACAACTGGTAAAACAGCAGGCCGACATCGTAAAGATCATCGGCGAATTTGTGCGCCTCAGGAAGGCGGGCGCGCAGAACTACACCGGATTGTGCCCATTCCACAAGGAGAAGACGCCGTCCTTTAACGTGCATGCCACGCGTCAGTTCTTTCACTGCTTTGGTTGCGGTGCTGGTGGAGATGTCTTCACTTTTGTCCAGAAGATTGAAAATCTCAGCTTTCCTGAGGCCGTGCGCTATGTCGCGCAGAAATGTGGAATCCCTCTGCCGAAACGCGAGTTCTCTTCAGAAGAAGAGGCCGCTGAGGGACGGCTGCGCGCAAAGCTCTTTGAGCTGCATGAGCTGGCCTGCGCCTGGTTTGAAGAGCAGCTCCGTTCTCCGGAAGGCGCCCTGGCTCGCGAATATCTCGCCGGACGCGGCCTCAAGCCGGAAGAGATCAGCGCCTTCCGCATCGGTTACGCGCCGGACAGCTTCCACGCACTGCGCGAGCGGCTGCAACAGGTCGCAGATATAGACACACTGCGCATCTCCGGACTGTTTTCCTTCAAAGAGCAGGAGGACGGCACACCCGGACCGCTCTATGCGCGCTTCCGCAAGCGCGTGACCTTTCCTATTGCAAATGAATCAGGACGCATCATTGCCTTTACCGCGCGCGCACTGGAAGCAGGCGAAAAGGCCGGTCCCAAATACATCAATTCGTCCGAAACACCGCTCTATTCCAAAGGCAACGTACTGTTTAATCTTGACAAGGCAAAGCAGCCGATCCGCGAATTGAATTTCGCCGTGCTGGTGGAAGGCCAGATGGACTGCATCTCCGCCTATCTGGCGGGCGTGCGCAATGTGATTGCCACCAGCGGCACGGCCTTTACCGAAGCACAGGCCCGTCTGCTGTCGCGCCACACAAAGCAGGTGATCGTAAATTTCGACCCCGACACCGCAGGCGCAAACGCGGCGGAAAAGTCCATTGCGCTCCTCACGGAAGAGGGTTTTAACGTGCGCGTGGTCACGCTCGAAGGTGGGCTCGATCCCGACCGCTACATCCGCCAGCACGGGGCCCAGGCATATATCACAGCGCTTCGTGCGGCCAAGCGGCATCAGGACCATCTGATTGAGCGCGCGCGGCAGCTCCATCCGCCCAACACGGCGAATGCAAAAATTGAGGCACTGAATTTTCTGCTGCCGCACATCCGTCGCGTTCCCAACCGCATTGCCCGCGACGAGTTCGCCGCCGATGCTGCGCAGAAGCTCGGCATAGATTCAGCGCTGGTGCGCGAAGAGCTGAAGCAGGCCGCGGCCAAACGGCGCGACTCGCTCTCGAACAATATGCCGCAGTTGAGCGAGGCCGAAAAAATGATGCTGCGCGCCCTGGCCTCCGCGCCTGCCGACGAAGTGTTTCAGGCCGCGGCTGCCGGACTGGACGCAAACCCGGCGCACTTCGTAGGTCTCACCGCGTCGTACATCCTCACGCAGCTGCGCCATCGTCAGATGCCAGATGCTATTCACGCCCTGGAAGACACGCGGGACCGCGGCCTTCTGGCCCAGGCGCTGATGGACGAGCTGACTCCGCTGGATAGCGAACACGTAGCCGCCGCACTTGAGACCCTGCGCCGCCGCTATTTCGAACGCCGACAGCGCGAGCTGCGCGCTGCCATCGCCGAAGCCGAGCGCCGGGGCGACACCACCGCTGTCCTGCAATTGACGACCGAGAAAATCAGCGTGGATCGTGCGCTGCGGGAGTAGTCGCACTTAACGACGTTTTGATGGGGCCGCTATCCCACATCATGGGCTGCGTTCAATCTCAAAATTGTCGGTCTTTGGCCGTCAAGCAGGAAATCCTTGGAACTGTGGTTTTGTTCGCGAAGGGCAACGTAATCCTGCATGGAAGCGCCACGGCCTCTTTTTCACCAGAACGAATGATTTGTGGACCTATTAATTGCGTGTCATTGATCAAATGATCGAATTTTTCTTTTGCTTTCTGAAGCTCCCAGAACACCCACCAGCCCCGGGTTTCAATCGCAATTTACTACAAATTCAGGCCTGACCAGTAAAATAGAAGGTGATGAGCACGAACCTGGTTACAGCCCTGACCGTCATGCTGGAGAAGGCCGCGCGCGAGGCCGGAATGACCGTCCTTTCTGCCGATGCCGGGACCGACTTCAACGGCCACCCGACCGCCATTTTTAAGCTGGCACTTTCGCCCGATGCGCCTCCGGATCGCACCCTTCAACTTGAGCTGAGCGACGCCTTCGATTTCCAGAAGCCGGAGCTGCTGCCGGAGATGACTTCGCACCTGCGCGAAGAAGCCAAGCGCCTCCGCAATCCGCAGCCCAACACCTACGTCACGCTGGCTGGCCTGCCCATCCGTTTCAGCGGCTTTGGATGGCCCTTCCATCGCTCGACCTCAGGTGCGGACACATATATTGTCCACGGCACCGTGCATCTGGAAGACGGCACAAACTCACCTCTGCACGCCAAGGTTTCGGCAAGCATGACGGTGACCTTTGCTGAAATCGTGCCCGCGCCCGAGCAGCCCTACGCTGAGACATTTATCTACAATGCCATCCGTAAGACCTTCGACCAGGGCCAGCTTGAGCTGATCAAGAGTGGCAACCGCCAGCCAGTCCCCGTGACCACGCGCTACTACAGCCGCTGGCAGAAGAAGTTCTTCTTTACCGACACCGATGACCAGTCACGCATGGAGTTTCTCAAGCTCAAGGCCTACTGGCTCTCCGGCGTGCTCGGCAAAGGCCAGCCGATATGGATTGCCGATCCGCGCGATGCGCAGTACCTGAACACCACGGCGGAAGAATTGCAGCGCATGGCCACGGACCTCTCAAAGCAGGGCTGGCTTGCGCTCAAGGATGATTACGCTGCTGCGACTCCTAAGCTGACCGCGCTCAATGAGGAGTACAACGCAAAGCTCCAGGCCGCGCTCGACATCACCAAACCAACATTTAACGAAGAGATGCGCCACGGCCACACCAATATGTAACAGTACGGGCCTGCTTTTACTCCGCAGGCCGCTCATCTGCGAACAACCGGGACCCTACATCCTGAAGGGATGTGGGACAAACCTGCTTAAAGGAACACACCTTGCCTCTGAATTGCGGGATCGTTGGCCTGCCCAACGTAGGAAAAAGCACCATCTTCAATGCGCTGACCTCAGCCAAAGCGCAGGCGGCCAACTATCCTTTCTGCACCATTGACCCCAACGTCGGCGTCGTAACAGTGCCCGACCCGCGCCTGGACAAAATCGCCGGCATCTTCAAGCCACAGCGCGTGGTGCCTACCACCATGGAGTTCGTGGACATTGCCGGCCTGGTCGCTGGCGCGAGCAAAGGCGAGGGGCTGGGCAATCAGTTCCTCGGCCATATCCGTTCGACGGATGCCGTTGCCCATGTGGTTCGCTGCTTTGATGATCCAAACGTCATCCACGTGGCCGGGAAGGTAAGCCCGCTCGATGACATAGACGTCATCAATACTGAGCTTCTGCTGGCCGATCTTGAAACGGTCGAAAAGCGCTTCACGAAAGTTGAGAAGATCGCAAAGAACTCGACCGATGCAAAGGTGAAGGCCGAGGCCGCGGCTCTTGGAAAGCTGCGCGAGGCCATCCAGTCCGGAAAGCCAGCACGTGTCGTTGACCTCACGGAGGAAGAGCGGGCCGCCACACGCGACCTGCAGCTCATCACAACCAAGCTTGTTCTTTACGTCGCCAATGTGGATGAGGCCGGCCTGCACTCCGGCAACGAATGGGTGGCGGCGGTGGAAAAACGCGCCGCCGAAGAAGGCTCTCAGGTCGTCCGCATCTGCGGCGCGATGGAGGCTGAAATTGCGCAGCTCGATCCGCCGGAACGCGCCGAGTTTTTGCAGGAGATGGGCCTGGAAGAGCCAGGACTCAATCGCCTGATCCGCTCTGCCTACAAGCTGCTGGACCTGATTACTTACTTCACCGCCGGACCACAGGAAGCCCGTGCCTGGACTATCCGCCGCGGAATGAAAGCGCCGCAGGCCGCCGGGGTCATCCACTCCGATTTCGAGCGCGGCTTCATCCGTGCCGAAGCCTACCATTGTGACGATCTCTTTGCGCTGGGCAGCGAACAGGCCGTCAAGGAAAAAGGCCTCTACCGCTCCGAAGGCAAAGAGTACATCGTGAAAGATGGCGACGTGCTCTTCTTCAAATTCAACGTCTAAGTCTGCACATGCCTGACAGAGATACGTCGGCATCTGGGACTTGCCTTACAAAGCAATCACCTTCTTGTAAATGAAATGCTGGGCGGCTGGTCTATTGGCGCGAAATCCTACTATCGCTCTGGCGAGCCGTTTTCTGTTACAAGCGGCTTTGGCGCTGACTTTAGCCCCTCAACCGGTGGGTCTTTTCTTGCCCAGGCCGTGGTGGCACCATCGCAGTTAAAGCGGAGCTGCTCGAGCAGCCCTCAGAAGCTGGTGACGAATGGCTGCCTGGATTACACCCAGTATGCCAGTGACCAGTACACTGCGGAAGCGTCGGACTACCGGCAAACTATCCTATACAGACTACGTTTGGAAACCTTAAGAGGAATCCGAGCGCTGCAAGGTTGTGCTACCCGGTGGTGATGGTTTCAATCGCGTCACATGCGGCTCTCAGGCCATCTTCCTTTTCCATTTCGAGCTGCATGGTGAGCGCTGATTGCGTATAACCAGCATCGCCAAGCAGGCCACGGATTGCCCGGACAACGCGGTCGGACGTGTACTTGCTGCGTTGAATAATCTGCGCCACTCCCAACCGCCGCACCCGGCGGGCATTGTCTGGCTGGTCATGACTGTATGGCATAACTACCATCGGCCGGCCAGCGCGCAGGGCCTGTGCCGTCGTGCCAATTCCTCCCTGGTGCACAATGGCCGACGCGCGTGGAAACAGCTTTGAATACGGCGCATACGGCGCGACGCAGATGCTCTCCGGCAACGGCGTGCGCGGGAGATTGGCAGGATCGTTGCCTGTAAGCAGCACGGCACGCATTCCCAGTTCGATGGCGGCGCGTGCGCTCTGCTCATAGAAATCCCCGGCGTCGAGCACAGCGGCCGACCCCAGCGTAAAGACCAGCGGCGGAGGGCCTGCCTGCAAAAAGTCAGCGAGTGCGCGCGGTAACTCCGCGTTCCCGGCATCGCCGTCATAAAAGACAAAGCCTGTGACTTTTGTATGTCTTGGCCAGTCCGGCTGCGCCTCCCCAAAAATGCGCGAAAAAAGCGCAAGCACCAGATGGTCAGAGTGCTTGGCATCGAAGATCGGGTCTTTGCCACGGTCCAGTCCCAATTCCCGCCGCAGCCCATAGACCGGCTCTGGCCACTTGCGCGTGACCCGTCGCGCTACCCATGCCGTTACATGCCCCAGCGGAGGAAACGCCAGCTGCGCCTTCGCCAGTGTGGGATACGGCGGCAAAACAGGCGGGTCATATGCGGAAAAAAATGAGAACGGAGCCAGTACGTAAGAAGCCCACGGCAGCCTCGTCTTTTCAGCTACGATCGGCGCGGCGTAAGACAGCTCTCCAGAGACAAGCAGGTCTGCGCCCCCGTCAGCCTGCACAGCAGCAAGCAGGTCTTCATAGCTCTGACGTAATGCCGGGAAAAGAAATTTGCGCAGACCGTATTCTGTGCCCGTCGTTTTGTCGTAGATTTTTGCAACAAGTTCTTTGTCGGTCTGGTCCTGGTCGGGACGCACAGCGAAAAACCCGATACCCAACGGCTCAATCTTGGAACGGAACATCTCCGGCACAGCCAGCACGGGGCGGTGCCCCCGCCGCTTCAGTTCAAGTGCAAGGGCGATGATTGGGTTTACGTCTCCGAAAGTACCAAAGGTGGAAAAAACGATGCGCACGCTAGTAGCTTGCCTCGAACTGATGAAACCGCCACTCTAGTTCCCACTCCTGCTGCGCTTTCTCGCTCGAACGGAGGAAATCAGCACAGATCCCGAGCGGAGTTTCACGGCCGAGCTGGTTGCGGCATTGCGCGACAGGCTGATCTGTTTTTTGCCACAGGTCTGCTCCTGGCAGGAAGCTATACTCAATACTGGCGCGCGCCATTTGCTTCAAGTCGCGATAGCTTAAGGAATATGTAACTGCGGCGCGCACATATTCATGCGTCAGATCAATGCGCGAAACACCTTCATCATCCGTCGAAAGAGCGATGGGCACTCGATATTTGCGATACAGCAGGAAAGGGTGGTCTTCGCCCTTGATGTTGAGGATCACATCGTTACTGGTCAGGTTGATTTCTACCAGAACATGCTTTTCGGCCATCTCGTTCAACAATTCATAAGGACGGTCTTCATACATAATGTCCACGCCGTGGCCGATGCGCTCGGCGTGCCCGGTTTCAACCGCCGAGCGGATATGAAACTTCAAGCCATCTGGCGGGACCATTCCCGGCGCAAGCTCGCCAGCATGCAGCGCGATGTGCACTTTGGGGTAGATGGCGTGGAGCGCAGAAATCATCTGCATGTGTAACTGGTAGTCCCGCATGCAGACGTAACAGTCTTCTGGCTGTACCAGATTGATGCCGACAACGCTGGGATCTACTGAAGCAACCTCGAAGCCCAACAGGATCTGCGCAAAGACCGCTTCCTTCGGCAGCCCACGCAGGACCTGGTAAATATAGCGAACCTGGATCCGGCAGGCCGGCTGCGCATTGGCCTGGCCGCAGTGCTCACGCTCCCGGGCCGCTTTATCCGCGTCATCAAAAAATGCGCGCGCCGCAGGCACAAAATTGCGAAAACCCGCAGCGAGCAACTGCTCCCGATATTGCGCGAAGTTCGCATTGAAGCCGGTTTTTGCAGCCAGCACAGCAGCAGGCTTAAAGTCGGGGGTCTCCATCAGCTCCAGATACTGCTCATTCTGCGCTGCAGCGCGCGAGGCCACTTCATCAATCCACTCAGGCGTGTGGTTTTTGCTGGTACCTCCAAAATTGTCGAAAGTATCAAAGAAGTGATCATGGCCGGACCCGCCTGTCACCGGAACAAAGCTGCGCATGGAAAAGGAATCAATCAGCCTGTCATAGAGCTTCTGGTTCTGCGGTACTTCTGTTGCCGGAACTTCTCCCGTTTCGCATGATCCCTGCTTAGAACGCACAAACGCGAGCTTCTCCGTGTCCACGCATAATCCATCTTCCCCCGCCGCGCGAATGAACGACTCAGCGTAGACGGCTCCCGAGAGATGCACGTGCAGATCGCCGCCTTTGGGCATCGCGTAAAGAAATGCACGCAGTGCCAGCGGCCCTTGCTTGCGTGCTGCATCAAATGCGCGGGAGGTGCGCTCCTCTGCGTCCGGGACGCGCACCGCACGTGCCGCTTGTGCATGCGCGATGGAGGCGAACAACAGGCAGGCAGTGAGGAGTTGGCAACGTCTGGCCCAGTGCATGTACGATTTCCTTTTCAGGAAAGAATTCATGACAAGTGTATGGTATGCGCGCATTCTGCTGATGTTATTTTTTGTGCTTCCGTCAGGTGCGCAAACGTGGCTTCAGCCCGTCGAGAAGTTCCCGCTCGCGGACAGCGGGCCTACTCTTCGTCAGCACGCTGAATTGCAGAAGCCCTTTACCGTAGCAGGCGAATGTGGCACCTTTGTCGGCCAGCAGGACGGCAGCTTTGAAGCATGGGTCTTTCCCATCAAGCTGCTCAGCCACTTTCGCATTCAGGCTGAGCTTGAGAACTACCCCATCCCAATTGACGTGAACGAACAGGCCGCAGAGGTCGAGGTCTCGCCAGACCATACCACCATTACCTATTCACATGCGGCCTTCACTGTGCGCGAGATTTTCTTCGCAACGGCCTGCTCACAGAATGGCACCGGCATCATGGCGCTCTTCGAAGTGCAGTCTGTCAGGCCTATCAAGCTGACGTTTTCTTTCACTCCGGAAGTGAAGCGCATGTGGCCTGCCGCAAATTACAACGCGCCTTATCCTGAGTGGTCGAAGCTGGGTGCAAGCGGCTACTACGTTTTGCACTCGGACTCATCCGACCTCGCTGCGGCAATAGCCATTCCCGGCGCGCAGCCGGGAATCCTTGCGCCGTACCAGGAGCGCCCAAAGTTCTGGCCGCTGCAGTTCGTCTTGCAGGTTGATCCGAAGCGCGACGACGATAAGTATTTCCCGCTGCTCATGGCTGTAGGCAACGATGAGAAATCGGCCAATACGGCATCCCTGGTGGCACAACTACAGCGGCTGAACACTCAGGCACAGCAGCTCTATTTGCAGACAGCCGACTACTATGCACATTTTTTTGATAAGCGCCTCACCGTCGAGACTCCGGATGAGACGTTCAACAAGGCGCTGCGGTGGGCCGAGCTTTCCATTGATCAACTTCGCGTACGGCACGGCGATGAAGTAGGCCTGGTCGCAGGCTTCTACTCTTCCGGCGATTCCAATCGCCCAGGCTTCGGCTGGTTCTTTGGCCGCGACACGCTTTATACGCTGTACGCCGTCAACAGCTATGGCGACTTCTCGCTCTCAAAAGAGGCCCTCGAGTTCCTCATCAGGCGCCAGCGCAGCGACGGCAAAATTATGCACGAATACTCGCAGACCGCCGACATGATGGATTGGTCAAAACTCCCCTACGAATATGCCGCCGCTGATGCGACACCCCTCTTTATCATGGCGATGGAGGACTACGTAGACGCAAGCGGCGACACGGGCTTTCTGCGCCAGCACTGGGATGCAATCGAGAAGGCCTGGCAATTCGAGCGCACGCACGACAGCGATGGCGACGGTATCTATGACAATTCACAGGGCACCGGATGGGTTGAGAGCTGGCCCGGAGGTCTTCCGCACCAGGAGATCTATCTGGCCGCACTCGACCAGCAGGCCAGCGGCGCGTTCTCGCGCCTTGCGGGTCTGATGCAGAAAACAGGCGAAGCAAATGATGCCTCGGCCCGCGCACTGAAGATCGCCAGCACCATCGAGCAGGAGTATGCAGGCCCCATGTATGCCTTCAGCCGTAACGCGAACGGCTCGCTGGATAAAGCAGCAACCATCTACCCCACAGTCGCCTGGTGGGACGGACACTACGCCCTGAAGCAACCCGATGCGATGTTCAAGCGCTGGTCCTCAGATGAATTTTCCACCGACTGGGGACTGCGCGATGTGAGCGACCGCGAGCCGTTCTATGATCCCATCAGCTACCATCAAGGTTCCGTCTGGCCACTCTTTACCGGATGGACCTCGCTTGCGGAATACCGCACCGGTCGCACGCTTTCCGGTTACGCACACCTGATGCAGAACGCCAACCTGACCTGGGCGCAGGATCTCGGCGCCGTGACCGAGCTTTTATCCGGCCAGTTCTTCCAGCCACTGGGGCGCAGTACGACTCACCAATTGTGGTCTTCCGCCATGGTCATTACGCCCGCCATCCGCGGCCTCTTCGGCCTCGCCGTGGACGCGGAGCACAACAGCATCAGCGCCGCTCCGCACCTGCCAGCAGACTGGGACCATGCAACATTGCGGCACGTGTCGGTCGGCGCGAACCTGACTGACCTGGAATTCCGTAGGGAGGGCGATGCAATGATCGTCCGCGCCAGCAGCAGCAGCATTAAGCTTGCCGGAGCAAAAAACGGCGAACTGCGCATCCCGCTTCCCGCCGTCGAGGTTGGCATTCCGCACGGCCTGCCTTTGCCAGGAGCAGAAACACAGCAGCTGAAAGTGCTCGACCAGAAAGAAGATGCGCACTCTCTGGCGGTGGAACTCGAAGGACAGGGCGGCAGCATCTACGAGTTGCCATTGCGATGGAACAGAGCGCGCGGCACTGTCCATGCGGAAGGCGCCAGCCTGTCGCTGCCTGAGAACCACTCGGGTCTTGGCAAGCTTACAGTACGATTTCCGCAGGGCGCGGGATATCAGAAGCAGACGGTGCGGATCACATGGTGAGTCTTTGCTATACTAGGTTAGGTTGTTTGATATCAGATTGCCTTCTTGAAGGCCGTCCGGCTTTCGGCATTCCGTACTCTCAGACGATCCAATTAGCAAGCGTTCCTTGGATCCTTCCCAAGGCCAGGTAGCTCAGTGGTAGAGCGCGGCCCTGAAAAGGCCGGCGTCGGCGGTTCGATCCCGTCCCTGGCCACCATATTCAAGTTTCATCCTGTCTCATACTTCCGCATTGGAGATGTAAATATAGATTTTATAGTCTGTCACTCATCCCACCTCATCCCTTGGCATCCTGCTCTATCTGGGGGCAAAAAATAGGGGAAAGGCATAATTTTCAGAAGTGGGTGCCCCCATATGTCCGCTAACAGACGTCTAAATCGGAAACGCTAGACCAGGCGTGAAACTGTCAGCCACAGAAATACCGTGGGCTGACAGACGAAAACGAGTTGATTCGCTTTGGCGTAGCCGGATCGACGGCACCGCGCGAGTCGAACTGACAAATCCCCCATGAACGATCAACAGCTTGCCGTAACGGCAGAAGAGCCCGGCAAACCTTGGATCTGATTAATACCGATGGTGGAAAGCTTACGGCCATTTTCAGCGAAAACCACAATGAGTGCGATCCGGCGTGGATCCCGGACGGCAAATCAATCATTTTCGGTCGTCTTCCCGATCGCATTCCATCAGCCCATTCCGGAGCAAACCGTTTTATTAACGGCATTAAAAAATTAAGTTGACAAGCTTTCTTGTCGAGGTGTTAAAGTTTATAACGTTTAAATATAAACGTTTAAATTTGTGATGCAACTCTCACAAATCAGGGAGGCAAGTATGACGAACATTATCTGGAGAACACTCCAGGGAAGTACGCAAGTATATGAGACGACAAAGAAAGTACTCAGTGCCGGCTGGTGCGGTTTTATTTGCCTAATCGTCCTGGTTGCTTTCCCGGGAACATTTCGTTCCAGGCTATATGCGCAGACAGCGACAGGATCTATTGTTGGAACGGTGGAAGACAAGACCGGAAACGTAGTTCCTGGAGCGCGCGTTAGCCTGATCAACACAGGCACAAACGAGATTCGGACAGCAGCTACGAATGATCATGGGTATTATTCGCTCACGCTTTTGCCGCCAGCCAGTTACCGCATGAGCGTTGAAATGCAGGGATTCAGCCAGTTTGAGCAACAGAACATCCGCCTGAATGTAGGCGATGCGCTCACGATCAACCCGATTCTACAAGTAGGACAGGTCACACAGCAGGTCACAGTCACAAGCCAGCCTTCTCCGTTGCAGACAGAAACTGCTTCACTGGGGCAGGTGATTGGCAACAAAACAATTACAGACCTGCCGGTGAATGGCAGAAACAGCTACAGTTTTGCGACCCTCGTGCCCGGAGTGCTTGCGTCTGCCGGCTTTACGCAGACTGCATTTGATGAATATAACGACCAGTTTGTTTCCATCAATGGTTCACGGCCTAATCAAAATGTCTTTCTGCTTGATGGAGGAATGAATACGCAGCCTGCGCTGAATGGCCCTGGTTTCTACCCCAACATTGACATGGTGGACCAATATAAGGTGCAGACCAACAACTACAGCGCAGAATTCTCAAACACTTCTGGCGGCATCATCAATGTGATTACAAAATCAGGTACGAACCACCTGCATGGGTCGCTGTACGAGTTCTTTCGAGATACGGGCCTGAATGCGAACGACTTCTTCGCAAATCAGGCTGGACTACCCAGGGCGCCATTTCATTACAACCAGTTCGGCGGAAGCGTAGGCGGGCCAATCCTGCATGATAGGACTTTCTTCTTCTTTTCATATGAAGGATTGCGGTGGACCCAGGCAGTCACGACGACGGCAACTCTGCCTACTGAAGCAGAAAGAGCAGGCGATTTTTCAGGAAATGTAAATTCGCAAGGGCAGGTCATTCCTATCTATGATCCGTTCACAACGACTCCCGATCCAGCGCATCCTGGGCAATACATCAGGACGCAATTCACAGGAAATGTAATACCGTCCAACATGATTGATCCAGTTGCAAAGAACCTGCTGGCCTACATTCCGCTTCCGAACCAGCCAGGAAAAGGCGCGGGAGTGACCAATTTTATTTCCAATACGAGCGCTCCGATTAACAAAGATGATTTTTCGATAAGAATTGATCAGGCTCTTCCAGCAAATTCCAAACTTTTTGGGCGCTATTCGATTTCGACAACGCATCAGGTGCGGCCGCCGGTCTTTGGAAGCAATCCCAACTTCAAAGTAAGCGCTCCAATTCTTGGCCCAGACACCCTGCGCCAGATGCAGTCAACGATCGGTGATACGACCGTGCTCAGTCCAAGCATGGTGCTGGAATTAAATTCGAGTTTTATTCGTTTTCATCTGACGCGGCGCCCTCCAGGGCAAGGCTTTGATCCCACACAGTTGGGCTTTCCTTCGTACTTTTCGCAACTGGCACAGACTACAGTCCCTTGTTTCCCGACAGCCGTAATTTCCGGCCTTGGCACCGGCGAGTCTATTCCAAACATAGGTTGGGGCGGTCTATTGGGCCAACTGTGCTGGATTGGAATTTTGAATGATGCAAACCAGGTTTTCCATGAAGAAGGGAACGTCACAAAAGTCGCCGGAACACACACAATAAAATTTGGCGGTGATTTCGGTATCGGAATGTTCACAACTTCAAGATTCAATAATGGCGCAGGGTTTTACGGATTCGGTCCAGACTGGACACAGGGACCAAACCCATTTGACGCAGGAAGCTCCGGCATTGGTTTCGCTTCTTTCTTGCTGGGCACAGGCGATTTTGGCTTTAACTACACAGGAGGCCCGGATGAGATCAACAGTTTCCGTTATTACGGCGGATATGTGGAAGACGACTGGAAGGTGACTCCGCAGCTCACGCTGAACCTGGGATTCAGGTACGACTATGAAACACCATGGAGAGAGCGCTTCAATAGAATTACAGGATGGAATGCAACCGCGCCTTCTCCGCTGCAAGTACCGGGATTGAACATTGTCGGCGGTCTTGAATTTCCGGGAACGAATGGTTTATCGCGCTATCACTTCGATCCAGACAAACGTACTGGCATTCAGCCGCGTCTTGGATTTGCTTATGCAATCACGAACACTACAGCGCTTCGCGGAGGCTATGGTATCTTCATGGGACCTGTTGTGGGTAGTGGATACAACGGCAATGGTGTCCCCAGCACTGGATTTCTCGGTTCGACGCCATGGGTCACAACGCTGGATGGAGTTACCCCGCTCAACTTGTTAAGCAACCCCTACCCACAAGGCTTTACTTTTGCGACGGGCAGCAGTCTGGGGTTGGCCACGGACCTGGGCCAGTCGGTTGTAGCGATGGACCGTCATCGCAGAACGTCATATGCAGAGCAGTGGAACCTCGATATTCAGCATGTTTTCCCTAAGGGAATAGTGTTTGACATTGCCTATGCCGGCAGCCATGGTGTCCATCTTTATGGCGATTACAACGCGAACCAATTACCTGACCAGTATCTTGGCCTGGGCAGCCAATTGAATGATCAGGTTTCCAATCCATTTTATGGAAAGATCACGACTGGCGCATTGAGCGGACCTACAGTGGCACGACGCCAGTTGCTACTGCCTTATCCTCAATTCACTGGGGTAACGCTTGGTGCGGGCTCGTTCTTTGGAGCGTCGGTCTATAACGCTCTTGAATTAAAAATAGAGCGGCGATTTGCCAACGGATTCGGCATTCTTGGCTCTTATACATGGTCCAAGCTTATGGACAATGTTCCGCCAACAACCACGGGTTTTCCCGGAGGCGCATTTGCAGACGGATCCACGCAGGACTGGTACAACCTCAGGGCAGAGTGGGCGTTGGCAACGTTCGATACGCCGAATTATCTTGCCATCAATGGAATTTATGATCTGCCATTCGGAAAGGACAGAAAATGGTTTAACCAGAACAGGGCAGCCAATTATCTGATAGGTGGATGGCAGATCAATGGAATCGGCACAATGTTAAGCGGTACTCCTCAGCAGGTGTTCATGGCCGCGAATACGCTGTTCAACAATGGCGGGACACAGCGCGCAAACTGGAATGGGCGCAATCCAACGCTGCACACGGCAATCACAAAACGGCTGGACCGTTACTTTGATGTAAGTGCCTTCAGTGCTCCTGGAGCGTTCACTTATGGTAATTCTCCGCGTACTCTGGGATCATTGCGTGCCCCGGGGGTGGCAAACCTCGATCTTTCCGGGGTGAAGAACACGCCTCTTTTCGAGGGACTGACGCTGCAGTTCCGCGCTGAGGCATTCAATATCTTCAATCATCCTCAATTTGGACCGCCGGATACAGCTCTTGGAGACAATACGACCGGAATGATTTCATCCCAGGTAAATGCCCCGCGAGAATTGCAGTTCGCTTTGAAGTTGCTGTTTTGAAGGCGGGTCTATTGGCTTACCGGTGTAGCGATTTTCTCAGGGAGTCTGGCGTCTTGAAGAAGCCCGGGATAATAAAGAAATCGCCCGACGAGGGCTCGCTCGATGTTATGTCGGCTGCGTTCAGCCAGGCAGTGGCCGAGCCATCGTTGATCTGGAAACGGTAATACTTTTCGGAGTTGCTGGCGGGAATGGTTGCCCGCCAGTAATCGAACATGCCTGTCGGGTCGTTGGACACCCAGACCATCGACACCCAATGAAATGAACTGTCCGCCGTATCGTAGTACTTGACGTTCGCGCTGGTGATGTCTTCTTTGCAGGTACGGAGCATCACCGTTATCGGAGTCGTCGCCGTGGGCTCCGGATTGCTATCAAACATCAGTCCCTGATCCAAGCGGTTTACACTTTTCCATACCCCTGCTTTTTGTCAGCCATGCCTCAGGGGCCGAGGGTTTATATCCGAGCGTGGAGTGTGGCCTGACGGTGTTGTAGTGGACACGCCAATGTTCGGCCAGCACGCGGAGAGCAGGCCCAGACCGACCGAGGCGATGTACCAGCCACATGGAACTTGTTCTATGACGCGCGTGGGACTTTGAATTTAGGGAACTGTTGGTGGCCATCGACCGCACCTCGAAGTTCACGACAGCCATGAAGAGATGCAGGCCCATCTCGGGAGACACAAACCTCAGGGGCCCACGCCCTATGAGTTCATCTTCAAATAAATCCTGTCAAATTGAACCCGATCGGTTTATTCTCAACCCTATCCCATCCAAATGCCGAGACTAAACAGCGAAGTACTTTGTTTTGGATGGTGAGCCCGCTGGGATTCGAACCCAGGACCCACGCCTTAAAAGGGCGTTGCTCTACCAGCTGAGCTACGAGCTCGCGCGATTGTCGCTATTTCCAAAGTAACATAATTTGCGGCCCGATCATTGAGTTACCGCCGTTACTGCCGCTGAAAGAGGCGCCCTTTTATCATCCGTAAATCTTCCGGAGGAGCGCCACAGGACCTGCCCACTCTTGTTCACCAGCAGGACCACAATGTCTTTCTCATTCGGAATGTTCAGGGAGCGGCGGAACTCCTGCTTATTGATGTAAAGAGGCACAATCCAGGGCCAGGTCTCAGGGTCAGTCTCCACGCTGCGGAGCGAGGAGGTGTCCCACCAGCGGAAGATGAAATTTTCCGGGTTGGACACCGGCATTCTGTAATAGCGGAAGTTGAAATTCATATGCTGGAGTGCCTGAGCAAACGGCATCCACGTATCCACAACGTGGGCCTGTTCCGGCTCAAAATAAATCAGCAGCAGGTTCGCCCTTCCGGCAAAATCGGCCGGGAGGTTGAGTCTGGTCCTGGCCAGACTATCGGCGTTCAGAGACGGAAAAACGGCAGGACGAGAGGAATCTGCCTGCGGGTTGGCATTCGCCCCCGGCAGCAGTACAAAGCAGAGCAGCGGAAATAACAGCAATCGTATGTATTGAAGCAATCAGGCAGCCTTGGATGACGGATTTTGAAATTTCTTTCTTTGCCGCATGTTATCAGTGACAAAGACTTTCGGTGAACCGGGAAGCGTCCAGACGTGATTCTTAAAATGCCGCTCATTATGGATTCTCAGGTTCCCAAGGACACTGCCTCAGCCAGATAAACGGACATACAGCATTATGGCTCGCCTGAGTCAGACTTCATATAAATCGTATTGCTCTTTATTTTCAAAGGCTTATAACATTAAGGGAATCCACGCCCACAGTGGACCCGACAAATCTGAAAACTCGGGGCATTGCCGAAACATCTCAGCGAAAATCACGTCTAACCGTTTATTGTTCTGCTTGCTCTGATTTTTTTCCTGGAAAGGTTGTTCAGTTGCGTTCTTCCACGCTTACTGCTTCTCCTGCGCCACGCCATGCTGTGCTCAGCCGGACAATCAGCGTCAGCGATGTGGGCATTCTTACCCTGCTGACACCGATTGTGTTGCTGGTGCATGGATACCATCCCTTTGCCGATGATGCGGGCATCTATGTCGCCGGAATCCGGGCGATGCTGGATCCGGGGCTCTTCCGGGTGGACGCGGGTTTTGTGACTGCGCATACGCATCTTTCCATCTTTTCGCATCTGTTTGCCGGGGTGATCCGGCTTTTTCATCTTCCGCTGGAAGCGGCGCTGCTGGGGGCCTATCTGCTGTCAGTCTTCGCGTTCCTGCTGGGCTGCCTGCGGGTGACGCAACGGATGTTCGAGGACGCGCAGGTCCAATGGGGGGCGACGCTGCTGGGGAGCGCACTGTTTACGCTGCCTGTGGCTGCGACAGCGCTATTCATCATGGACCCGTATGTGACGGCACGGTCGTTTTCGACGCCCTGCTCGCTGTATGCGCTGGCCGCCTGCATGGACCGAGCGTGGCTGCGCGCCGGAGCATGGCTGCTGCTGACGGTCGTGATGCATCCCTTAATGGGCGTGTATCTGGCAGCGTTTTTGCTGGCGTATCTGCTGGCGAGTGGGTCGCGATGGGGATGGCTGGGGTTGAGCTGCGCCACAATGTTCCTTGCGGCCGCGGCGATCTTCGCACGTACGATCCATGCCGCGCTGCCGGAAGGCTATCGGGAAGCGGCGCTCTCGCGCGGGTACTTTTTTCTGTCCCGCTGGCAGTGGTTTGAGTGGCTGGGGCTGGCGGTGCCTCTGTTGTTGATGCTGGCAGTATTTCTGCGATCAGGAAACCTGGCGGTCCGGAATGTGTGTGCAGCATGTGTGGCGACGGGCGGAATGGCGTTGGTAATTTCCCTGTGCTTTGTCCACACGAGTGGCAGCTTTTTTCTGGCGCGTCTTCAACCGTTGCGGGCTTTTCAGCTGATCTACATTGTGGGCGTGCTGCTGCTTGGCGCAGGACTGGCGAGCTACTTTCGCGGAAACCGGGCGGTGGCGGGCGCTGCCTTGCTGATGTTGACGGGGGGGCTGATGATGTTTGTCCAGGGACAGACCTGGCAAAGCTCGGCACATGTGGAATGGCCTTTTGCTGCTCCGCGCAACCCGTGGCAGCAGGCGTTTGTGTGGATACGAAGCAATACTCCGCGGGATGCGGTGTTTGCGTTTGATTCTGACTACACGAAAGCGGGAACGGAAGATACGCAAGGCTTTCGCGCGACGGCGGCTCGCAGTGCGCTGGTGGACGACCTGAAAGATGGTGGCGTGGTGGCGATTTTTCCCGCGCTTGCTCCGCGGTGGAAGAAGCAGCGCGACATGGAAGTGGGGCTTGACCGGATCAGCGATCCGGAAAGGATGGCGCGGCTCGCACCAGAAGGAGTGACGTGGGTGCTGTTGAGTTCCGGTGCGAAGACCGGGTTTACGTGTCCTTATATGAACCGGGCGGTGAAGGTGTGCAGGCTTCCGGTCCATGGATGATGCGTCGGCCTTTCCCAAACCACCCAGAACGCGGAAACTGCAGGTCAGGTTTTGGTTTCGGTTTCACGCTAAAGCCAGTATCCATGGAGCACGTTGCTGTGCAATGGAAACAATATTGAGAGCCAAAGCCCGAGATGTGGAGTAGAATTCTTCCGCGTATCGCGTGGCGGCTGCCTGGCCCCAGCAGTTTTTGATCTTCGGACCGGACAGGTCTAACCGCGCAATTTCACGTTGCGAGGTCTCCTATGCAAACGGTCCGGAGAGCATTTCTGCTGTCATTGGCCATCGCACTGCTTTCACTCGCAGGGTGTCAGCGCCATTCTACTTCTGAGAAGTACTACCTTGTTTCCAACAATCTGAAGCTTGCTTACTGGCAAACCGCCGCCGCGGGGTTCAACAAGGCCGCCGCTGAATACCACGTAAAGGCATTCGTTGTAGGGCCGGACACTTATGATCCGCAGGCAGAGCTGGCTGACCTGCAGAATGCAATTGCTCAAAAACCGGCTGGCATTCTTATTTCCGTCGCAGACGCGGCCAGCTTTACACCTGCCATCAATTCAGCCATAGACGCGGGTATTCCCATCATCACTATGGATTCGGACGCGCCGCACAGCCATCGTCTCTTCTTTATTGGGACCAATAACCTGGAGGCGGGCCATCTGGGCGGGCAGCGCGTGATGGGCAGGCTCCCAGGCGGCAAGGGCAACGTTGTGTTCTTTACGATGCCCGGCCAGCCCAATCTTGATGATCGCTTCAAGGGCTATCAGGACGTCTTCAGCGACCATCCTGGAATCCGTACGGTGGAGGTTGTGGACATCAAGGGCCAGCCCACAGCGGCTTTTGATAAGACGCAGCAGTATCTGACAAAGACCGGGGTGGACAAAATCGACGCGTTCATCTGCCTTGAAGCATCCGCCGGCAAGGAGGTGGGCGCGGTGCTCAGGAACCACAACGTGAAAGACCGCCTGATTGTTGCGATGGATGTGGATCCGGGCACCCTCAGCCTGATCAAGAACGGCGTGATTAACGCGACGATTGCGCAGAAACCTTACACGATGGGCTACATTGGACTGCGGTCGCTCGATGAAATCTTCCACAGCGGTCTGAAGAGCTTCAGCAGCGACTATAGTGTGGATGTTTTCTCGCCATTTCCGGTGTTCGTGGATACAGGGACAGCAGTAGTGGACAACGTGAACGTGGACTTGTATCTGGATTCGGCGGCGCAGATGAAGAAATGAGCGCCTTGAATTCTGAAGAGCGGATGGAAGAATCTCAGGTGCCCGGGCCGGGCAAGGATTCTACGTCGTCGCGCTCCTCAGAATGACGGCCGTTCGTTTAGCTCCTACACCTCGCTAAAAGTCATAGCGCAGTGAGAACTGCTGCTTCCTCGACTGCACCAGGGTTGAGCTGTAGATGCCGAACCCTGCGCCGCTGGTTACCTGAATATTCAGGCCGCCACGGCTGCTGATGGGGCTTGTATCGAAGCGCACTGAGTTCGAGACATTGAACACTTCCCAGGCGAAGCGCAGTGTTTGCTCACGGAAGGTCTTCCACGTCTTGGCCAGACTGGCATCGGGTTCAAAGTAGCCATCGCCGCGAAATACGTTGCGGCTGCCCTGCTCGCCGGGGTAGGGATAGCGCAGCGGAGAACCGGTTGCGATGCCGTTGTTCAGCGCGTCCGGATCGGCAAAAACCTCGGGCAGCCCATTCACAAGATGCTTGTGGATCTTGATGGGGCCGGTAACCACGGCAAACGCGTTCTGCTGATAGTTGGTGGCATAGCTCAGCGGAGGAAGGATGCTGAAGGGCAGCCCGCTGGACCAGCGAAGGATGCCGGAAAGTGTCCAGCCGCCGATCACCGCATCCACTGCGCGATTGACGCCTGTGGCGAACTGCCTGCCATTGCCGAAGGGAAGCGGGTAGATGAAGTTTCCAGTCAGCAGATGGCGTACGTCAAAGTCGGAAACGGCGCGAAGTCCTTTGGGATTGAAGCTGTTGGTGATGTAGCTGAAGCTTCCACCCGAGGAGGTGAACTCGCTGGCCCGCTCCGTGTCCGAACCCATGTCAATGGACTTGGCCAGAGCATAGCTGGCGTCAAAGGAGAGTCCGGAACTGCTTGTCTTTCGCAGCGTGAGCTGCAAGGCATGATAGTCACTATTGCCGATGGAGGACCAGGCAAAGAGCGATGAGAACTGACGCTGATAAAAGCGTGTCGTCACGTTTCCGTTTGCGTCCTGATAAGGCCCACACCCCAGATTGCTGGCGCAGAATGCATCGAGATTGGCAAGCGCCAGCGAATCATTTCCTGAAAGCGCGAGCGGCTGATACTGGTTCGTGTAGATGTTCTGGGTGGCGCTCATGCCATTGGTTGCCAGCCACGGGAACATGTCTTCCCAGTAGGGGATGGGAGCGACGTTTGTCTGGCCCGCATAGGTGGCCTTGGCAAGCAGAGTGCCTGCCTGGAAGTAGTCCATTCCGGACTTCGGGTCTACGAGGTCGAGCGGCTCGGCCAGATCGAGCTGTTGCAGCAGGTGCCGTCCAAAAGTGCCGATGTAATTGGCTTCGAGCGAGAGCCCGTGAGGCAGCTCTCTCTGGACAGAGAAATCGGCAGTGACGGCATACGGTGTTTTGATTTTGTTGTCCACTCCCCAGGTAATGGCCATGCCTGTGTTTACGTTATTCGGCGGAGTGTACGGGTACTGAATGACGGATGGAATCGTCACACCTTGCAGCGGAGGAATGGAAGTGAGGCTGGTATAGCGTGGCGTATTGTCTATGCTGTATTGGCCCGCCGGATTGCTGATCTGGGTCTGCAATCCAAAAGAGCCGTATTGCGCAAAAGTGTCCACGATCCCCTGTCCGAAGTGATCAAAGAACATGCCTCCGCCAACGCGGATGGAAGTCTTGTTGTCCGGCGCGTACACCATAGATAGACGTGGCGCAATGTTTTTCCAGGACATGTTCCAGTAAGAGGCCCTGCCATTTGCTTTTCCGGAAGGCGCAAAAGACAAATCAGGCTGATCCGTGGCACCGCGAAGCATCTGTGTATAGCGGTTCACGAACCACTGATGCGTGTCCACAGTAGGCTGTACCTGCTGGCCGTTTATCTCATAGGGCGGTTGGAGAAATACCTGCCGGATGCCGAAGGTAAAGGTCACGTTCGGCTGCGGCTTCCACTGGTCCTGAATGTAATACTCAAGCTCGTTGGAGTGGTACTGGAGGCTGATGGGAACTCCTTCAGCGATGGTGGTGCCGCTCTGCCCTCCTTTGGCGACCCGGAAGTTGTACTGCCCCTGAATGAAGGGGATCAGCCCGGTGAGAAGACCGATCTCCTCGTCATAGGTGGTCTGGCCGCCGGAGTCTACGGCAGGGTAGCCAAATGCCGCGGGATCGAGGCTGCCTCCTGTGCCGGAAATGGACCCGCCGGTGTTCAGCCACTGGATGTTCATGCTGGCGAACCCATAGGAGTTGCTGTTGGTCTGCGAGTAGTTGGTTACGCCGCGCCAGTTGATTCCGAAGGAAAGAGTATGATTTCCATGCGTCCAGCTTGCGTTATCAATGACGTTATGCACCGGCACATGGAGAATCGTTGTGCAGCTCTCCGCTGTAGGGGAGGAAACGGTACGCAGGGTCTGCACGTAGGAGCCGCAATCGAGCCCGGCCTGGCTGTTGCCCTGCCGTGTGTAACCATAGCGCAGGTCGTTTACCAGCGTGTTGGAGATGGTCCAGGTGTGCCCGACTGCCAGGCCCTTTGTATTGTCGCGAATGGTATGGGATGGAGGCTGCCCCGGAAACTGCTGCGTATCGGCCGTTGTATCGTCCTGCAGGTTGCCACGGAAGAACAACTGCTGGCGCGATGTGGGTGCCCAGTCCAGGCGGACGATGGTTGTGTTCAGGTTGGTGGGGTTCGGAGATGAAAAGCTGAATGAGCCGAGGTTGAGGCCATCGCCTAACGCCGCGCCATTGGCGGTTGGATAGCTTTGCAGGAGTTGCAGTACATTCGGGTCCACGCCGGGTCCCCACGGGCAGGTGCCATTTGCTGAGCAGTTCGGGTCCATTACGGCGATCTGCGCCCGGTTCAGCGTCACATTGTTTCCGTTGCTGGGGTAAATGATGTTGCCCTGCTTCAGAGTGGCGGTCGGAGTCTCCTGCGTAATCTGCGAGTTCTCGCGGATGCGCGAGGCCTCGTAGTTGCCGAAGAAGAAGAGTTTCTGCTTGAGGATGGGGCCGCCCAGGTCGAACCCGTAGGTGTTGCGAATATAGCTGCCGGGCTTGTTTGGCAGTCCGCTGGCAAGCTGGGCCTGTTTGTTGAACCAGTCATTGGCCGCTGTCGCTGTGTTGCGGTTGTACTCGTACACTCCGCCATGGAACTGGTCAGTGCCGCGTTTGGTGACCATGTTGATCTGCGCACCGGCGGCACGGCCCTGGTCAGAGTTGGCCATGGCTGTGGTTACGCGAAACTCATCTACTGAATCGAGTGTCTCGCGCAAAATGCCGTTGAAGGCATAGCCCATCTTCTGGTCGTTGTTGTCCACGCCGTCCATGGTGACGTTGCCTTGGTCGGAGCGAATGCCGTTCACTGTTCCGGTGCGGCTATCGTTCATGTCACTCGGCCCGCCGGTCAGGTTGCCAAGGTACAAGACCCCCGGCTGAAGGCTGAGCAGGTCGGGAACGTTGCGGTCAATGATCGGCAATGCCTGAATGGTCTGGTTGTTATACGCATTGCCCAGGCTTGCATCGGATGTGTTCAGCGTCTCAGTTTCAGCAGAGACGTTCACCGTTTGTGAGACCGACTGCACCGTCATCTGGAAATCAATGGTGGCAGGCTTGCTGACCAGCAGGTTTCCGGTTTTACTCTGGTCTCCAAATCCGGAAGCGCTGACCCTTACGGTCCACGTACCCGGCGCCAGTTGCTGGAACTGGTATTCGCCCGAGGCATTGGTGGTGGTGCTGAGTGTCTGTCCAGTATCGCTGCGCGTGAGAGTGACGGTGGCCCCAGCGACGAGAGCGCCGCCTGGATCGCTCACGGTGCCGCGAAGCGATGTGGTTGCCTGTTGTGCCCTGGCTGCCTGAAAAGAAAAGAAAAACACCGCGAATGCCATGATGGCAGCTGCGGAAATCTGCCGTTTCATAACGCCTCCGGAGAAAAGCCCAGTGTCAGAAGACCATTTACTGCCGAATTACTGGTCTCTTTTTGCTTTGCACGAGAGTATGCGCTTGAATGGCTGTGGAATCAACAAGAAAACGGCACAATCAAAAAGATTTATAACATGCCTATTGGCCTTGGCCTTCCTGCCTTGCAATCTGGTTGATGATTCTCTGGACAAACACAGCACGGATGTTGACGTGACGTGCCAGATCGGGCACAAACTCGGTGATGAAGTTGCCGATCGGGTCCGTTGCCAGCGAGACGCCGTATCGAGAGGAAGCCGCGGCCCATCCCGTTTCGCGATACGGTACGTAAGCATCGTTGATGGCCTCTTCAAAGATCCCACCCACTACGTTAGCGTAGTTGAACATGCCTTTCCCGGTGTCGCTCTGCGTCCAGACCACCTGATAAATGCAGTGCGCAATGCGCCGTTTGTACGACGCGTTGGGCATGCGGTGGTAATGCGGATCCTGGTGCGCGATCGAGGGAATTAAAAAAGTGCCGAAGAATTCATTCGTCATGTCCTGCGTAAAGGACACGCCGCTGAGTTTGGCCCATCCCTTCACCCCGGGGCCATAGGCCGATTCCGCGTCAGAGGCGATGGAAATGACCGACAGGCCGCCGATGGTCAGCAGATTGAACGGGTCTATCACATCTCTCCCGGCGAGCACGGCCTTTTCCCGAGGAGTCATGGGGTGCGCCTCGGCTGAATTCAGAAAGCGCTGGAACGGATCGAATGAAGGCCCACAGCTCATTGCCACGGCTGAGGTCGCCTTCGACTGGCTCTGGGCGCAGGCGGGCTGCTGTGAAGGGAAGGGTGGCCGGGGCGAATACGCCGATTTGGGCGGCGCAGGCGCGCCCGGGGGAAAACTCTGCCCCTCTGCCGCCGGCGAAACCAGAGTGGCGGACGGAGCGTCAGGCAGGTCTGTCTGCGCGTAGAGCACGTCCGGCGCGCCAAGGTAGAAGGGCGCGAGGAAGAACGCCATTTTTAAAAAAAAGAAAGAGACCGGACCGGTGTCTTTCCGGCAGAACCACCGCATACTTCCTTTGACGTATAACAGAACGATTTTCATTCACGGCTGCGCACGATGGCGCTTATGAAAGATTTTTTTTCGCGCGTCCGGCCAGAATTCTGACCACAGGTTCCCGCCTGCCTCTCCCAGCAGGGACGTGCCCCATGTCTCAAATACAACTAAGGTTTTCACGCTTGCGTCCGGATAGTACGCAAGTGTCAGTGCGGAGGCCATTCCATGCCCCAGTACCACGGAGTTGTTGAACCCGCTGCTTCCATTGTCGCGCTGCGTTACAAAGACGCGTGATGCGGCATAAAGACCGCGATGCACAATGCTGCCTTCCCCCTTTCGGAAGTAGCGCGGGTCTTCGCGCAGCAGTGCAGGCAAAACGCCATCAGAGAACGTGCGCATGCTCAGGTCACGCAGGGCCGCTGCTCCGAGACGCTCTCCGAATGCTCCCGAGTCGGTGCCGTATTTCGGATGGCCATCGAGGAGCTGGCCCCAGCCCGCAGAAAGAAACGGAGAAAACCAGCCGGAAAGACGCAGCTCTTCATGGACAGGGAACATCAGCTTGTCTTTTGCATAGAGCGGCGGGATCTTTTCTCCGGGCTCGAGGACGTCTGACCACTTTCTTTTTGCAGTGGCCTGAGGGGTATTGTTCTGCGGAGCATCTGGCAGGGTTTGCTGCGAACGGCCCGGAGCGGCAGAAAAAAGAAACAGAAAAATGCCTGCGTAGAAGTAGAAAAAGCTCGATGGCTTGTGCATGGAATAAAAGGCAACCTGAGTAGTTGGAAGACTCAATGGTACCTGAGGATGTACCGCGGTCGGACAAAGGTAACACATTTGGCACCCATGCACCCACAAGTGATTGACCTTGCTCAGGCGCAAACGCACACTGAAGAAGGCCAATCAATAAGGAGCAGCGCGCAATGAAATTGGAAGAATTCGGGCGCAAGGTGGATGAACGGGTAAACGACTTTGCCCCGCGAGTGGAAGAAGAAGTGAAGAAAATGATCGCGTATCTCAACGATGAGGTTGTCCCGAAGGTCAGGCAGAACTCGTCGGAGACGATGCGCGCCGCTGCCGTACAACTGCGCAGGCTGGCCGATTTCCTGGAGCGGAGATGAACTCGACGGACATGAGGCGGAAATTTTCTTTGCTTGCACTCGCGGCAATGGCCGCCCTGGCAGGCTGCTCGCATAAACAAAGCGCCGTCTATACGCCTCCGCCGGCTCCGCCCGTGACGGCCCCCTCTGCTCCTCCGTCCGTTTCTTCGTCCGCTCCCTCTGCGCCGCCTTCGGTGGCAACAAATGTTCCACCGGCGGACAGTAACGTAGACGCGGATTTTGTGGCCTCGCACAAGCCAATTTATTCAGAAACAGGAACAGCGAGCTGGTACGGCCCTCCGTACCACAATCATCGTGGTGCGAATGGACAGATTTACGATCAGAACGCCCTCTCGGCAGCGCACCGCACTCTGCCGATGGGCTCGCTGATTCGCGTGACCAATCTGCGGACCGGACAGTCGGCCATCATGCGCGTGACTGATCGCGGTCCTTTCGTGCAGGACAGGATCATTGATCTGTCCGTGGCCTCGGCCAAGGCTGTAGGCGTATGGAGGCCCGGCACCGCCGAGGTCCGCGTAGATGTGTACGCTGCGCCCAAGCCGATTGAAGACGGCGGCCGCTGGTGCGTGCAGATTGGCGCCTTCAGCAAAGAAAAGGAAGCGCTGAAGCTCGAAGAACATCTGGAACGCAAATATCACACCGCGAATGTCATTGAATTTACCGGACCAACGGGACACTGGGTGCGCATCCGTCCGCTGAATGATGACAAGAAACGCGCCATGGAGATCGCCAAAGAGGTTCGCCCGGAAGAAGGTGGTGCTTATCTGGTGAGGCTGGATTGACCAGCAGGTTTTCCTGTTCTCCTGCGGCGTGCTAAACTCGCACGTTCACCATGAACTACGAAAACATTCTTGTTGAAGTGCGTGGCGCGGTTGCGCAGGTCACCTTGGACCGCCCGAAGGTGCTGAATGCGCTGAATACCGCTACTCTGCGCGAACTGGATGCAGCGCTTTCTGAGCTTGTGGCCAATCGAGAGGTCCGCGCCATTCTGCTGACAGGCGCGGGGGAAAAGGCCTTTGCCGCCGGGGCGGACATTCAGGAACTCGCGCAACTCTCCGCAGTCGAAGGACAGCAGCTGGCGCTTCGCGGCCAACGCATCTTTGACCGTATTGAGAATTGCGGCAAGCCGGTCATCGCGTGTGTCAACGGCTTTGCTCTTGGCGGAGGATGTGAGCTGGCCATGGCCTGCACCTTCCGCATTGCCAGCGAAAATGCGAAGTTTGGCCAGCCTGAGGTCAAGCTTGGGCTTGTTCCGGGATACGGCGGATCGCAACGTCTTCCCCGCCTGATTGGCAAAGGAGCAGCGCTGAAATTGCTGCTGACTGGAGAAATGGTTTCGGCATCCGAGGCCTTCCGGCTGGGTCTGGTCGAAGAAGTTGTCCCACCCGGGCAGCTGCTTTCACGCGGTGAGCAGATTGCGCAGGCGATTGCCGCTGTTGCTCCCCTGGCGGTGGAGAAGTGCATCGAGGCAGTGCATGCCGGATACGATCTTCCTCTGCGTCAGGCCCTGGATTTGGAAGCGGGCCTGTTTGGATTATGCTGTGCAACCGGAGACAAGGCCGAGGGCACAAAAGCATTCCTGGAGAAGCGTCCCGCAGTCTGGCAAGGGAAATAAACTTTGGGCGTCCCTACGCCCTGAAAGTTGCGGGAACAGTACCTCACACGGGCTTTCGCCAGGTCCCTGGTCGCATCCCCGCTTCTCAGAATGCTCAGCTGTTCAGCATCTCCTGCAGCTTGTTGATCATTCTGTTCAGGTCTTTGTCGGTGCGGCGCTGTTCTTCAATTTTTCCAATGGAGTGCATCACCGTTGTGTGGTGCTTGCCGCCGAATTGCCGCCCGATTTCCGGCAGCGACGCCTCCGTCATGCTCTTGGCCAGGAACATGGCAATCTGGCGCGGCACGACCACAGCGCGCGAGTTGTTCTTCTGCTTCAGTTCCGCCACTCTCATGCCAAACTGCTCGGCGACGGCGCGCTGAATGGCCTCAATCGTGATCTTACGTGCCTGCGTGTCAATGAATTGCTTCAGGCACTGCTGCGCAGCAGGCAATGTGATCTCCACGCCGCTCATGCTGCACCAGGCAAACAGGCGGGTGAGCGCGCCCTCCAGTTCGCGGACGTTTGTGCGCACGTTCGAAGCGATGAACAGTGCCACGTCCGTCGGGAGTGTCACGTGGTCGTTCTCCGCCTTCTTCTGCAGAATGGCGACTTTGGTTTCCAGATCAGGCGGCTGGATGTCCGCAATCAGTCCCCACTCAAAGCGCGAGCGCAGACGGTCTTCGATATCGGCCAGTTCCTTGGGAGGACGGTCAGACGAAATGACAATCTGCTTCATGTTCTCGTGGAGCGCGTTGAACGTGTGGAAGAACTCTTCCTGCGTACGCTCTTTTTGCGCCAGAAACTGAATGTCGTCCACCAGCAGCAGGTCCACCGAGCGGTACTTATCGCGGAAACTCGTCATGCGGTCATATCGCACCGAGTTAATCATGTCATTGGTAAACTTCTCGCTCGAGACGTAGCAGATGGAGGCCTGCGGATCACGGCGCTTCACTTCATGGCCAATGGCATGCATCAGGTGCGTCTTGCCCATGCCCACGCCGCCATACAGAAACAGCGGGTTATATGCCTTCGAAGGCTTCTCGGCCACGGCCTCCGCCGCGGCGCGCGCAAACTGGTTGCCTGCGCCAATGACGAATGCGTCAAATGTGTAGCGCGGATTTAACTGCGCCGCCGTGGACCAGTCAAACTTCCCCTGCTGCGGCCCTGTGCGTTGTACCCCGCGCGGCTGGTTCTGTGGTGCAGCGGGTGAGTGCGCAGGCACCGGGGCGAATCCCCCATCTTCGCGCACGCGGACCAGCGTGGGGTCTTCCTCTGGAGTGACAAACACCACATCGTCAAACTCCATCTGCAGATTTTCAATCGCTTCCTGGATCAGGTCGCCGTAGCGGTCCCCGACGTGCTGGAACTCGGGTGTGGGAATACGGACATACAGCTTCTTGCCAGTGATGTGGCTGAACCGGGTGGGCTTCAGCCATGTGTCAAATGACTGGCGGTTGATCTTCTTTTCAAGCGCTCCGAGAATCCGCACCCATGGATTGAGTGTGGCAGGAGGGGCCGTAGCAACAAAAGACATCGCGTTTCCCTTTATGGCACCTTCCTGTTGCCCGTTTGCGATCAGCCGCCGCTCTGGTCTCTCCGCGAAAAACAAATTCCCGGCCCGGGTGCCTTTCGTCTCCAGGGAGGGGTTTCGCTCTGGTATGGCCAGCAGCTTATGTGAGAGCGATTTTCTCTCTCACGGCGCGATCTGTAGAAGCAGCAAGACGTGCAGAAAAATCTCTTGTGAACGTTGCCGATAGTAGCACAATTCAGAGGCATTGAAACTGTTGTTTCGATGCAAATTTTGTGTCGTTGGCAAAGTTGCACCAAGTGTTGTGAAAATCAGGAATGATCTGCCCTCTTATTTTCCGTCAGCGGCCTAAAATAGGGCAACATCCCGGTAAATCGTTACTGAAAAATTACACTCACCAAATAGAACATCGGTCCGCAGGGACCATGGGCATTCCGGTCTTACATCCAAAGGCTTTTTGGAATTCCGGAAGGTTCACCACAACTCCATTGACGCGAAATTCTTCTGGCGAGTGCGGGTCGGTCTCCACTCTCAGGCGAAGTACTTCGGGGCGATTGTTCTCACACCACCCCTGCCCATAAGAAACAAAGAACTGCTGCTCCGGAGTCAGATTGCCATATTCCGGGCCGCCTTTTTTCGCCAGGTCTACGCCATCTTTCTGTGCGCGGCCCAGATAGGCAAGAAAGGCCAGCTTCAGTCCGCCAAGATCAGCAATATTTTCGCCCAGCGTCAGTTTTCCATTTACGTGAAGATCATCTACAGCCACAAAGCCGTCGTATTCCTTCACAATGCAGTCAGCGCGCTGGTCAAACTTCCTGCCGTCTTCTTCTGTCCACCAGTCTTTCAGGTTTCCCTGGGCATCAAACTGGCGTCCCTGGTCATCAAAGCCGTGTGTCAGCTCGTGGCCAATTACGCCACCGGCATCGCCATAATTCACGGCGTCATTCAGGCTCGGATCAAAATACGGCGGCTGCAAAATTCCCGCAGGGAAATTGATGTCATTCATCAGCGGGTTGTAGTAGGCATTCACCGTTGGCGGGGACATGCCCCACTCGCCCCGGTCTACAGGCTTGCCAATCTTGTTGATCTGCCGCCGCACCTCAAACGCCGCAGCGCGCTCGGCATTGCCCAGAGCATCTCCGCGGACCACACTCAGGCTCGAATAGTCGCGCCACTTGTCCGGATATCCGATCTTGTTGGCAATAGCGTGCAGCTTGGTCTTTGCCTGTACCTTGGTGGCCGCGCTCATCCAGTCGAGCTGGTCAATATCGCGGTCCATCGCCGCTTCAATATCGTGCGTCAGCTCCAGTGTGCGCTGCTTGTCCTGTGGACTGAAGCGCTCCGCAACATAGACCTGCCCCAGCGCTTCCCCCAGTGCGCGGTCTGTCGCGCGAACGCAACGCTTCCAGCGTGGCTGTTGCTGCTGCTGCCCTTCCAGAATCTTCCCGTAGAAGTTAAATGATTCCTCATCCAGTGCCTGTGGCAGGGATGTTCCTGGTATCTGGCGAATGGCCGCCCATCGCAGATATGTCTTGATCGCATCCAGCTCCGTCGAGCCGAGCACCAGGTTCAATCCGGTGAAGAACACCGGCTCAGTCACATTCAGCGATGCAACCGGAGGAGCATCCAGTGCCCGCAGATAGCGCACAAAGCCAAAGCCCGGGGTGCTGGATGAAAATTTCTCCAGCGTCATCTTGTGGTAAAGCGCCTGCGGGTCGCGCCGCTCCACATTGGTCAGCGAATATTTCGCCAGCTCCGTCTCAATCTTCAGGACCGCCTCGGAATCCTGTTTTGCCTGTGCCGCTGGTTCGCCGATCAGTTCAAATGTGCGCGCAACGTGCGCCTTGTATTGCTCGCGCAGCTTTACCGATTTTTCGTCCGTGCGGTCGTAATAGCCTTTTTCCGGAAGCCCCAGCTCCGCCTGATCAAACTCGGCAATCTCCTGCGAGGCATCTTTAAAGTCCTGGTCGCTGCTGAAACCAAAAAAGCTGCTGATGCCCATGCTGTCGAGATACGCGGCAAGTTCCGGCAGCTCATCTTTGGATTTCAGTGCGGAGATCCGCTCCAGCACAGGCTGGAGCGGCTTCAGGCCCGCCTGGTTGATCGCGCTCGTGTCCATGCATGTCGCATAGAAGTCCCCGATCTTCTGCTCGTTTGCGCTGTGGCCTTCTCCGCCCGCAGCCGCCTTCTCCAGAATGGACTTCAGCACCAGGCGGTTCTGGTCGGCCAGCTCCGTGTCCCGGCCATAGCTCGATTCGTCCGCGGGAATCGGATTTTGTTTCAGCCATCCGCCGCAGGCATACTGGTAGAAGTTCACGCACGGGTCTACGCGACTGTCCATCAGTGCCGGATCGAGCGCATGCAGCTTCTTTTCTCCGGCATTCTGCGCCGGCGCGGCCAGGGCCCCTGCCAAAAACAGGCAGGAAAACAGAGAAATGCGAGGCAGATGCATGAAGGCAATCATACCCCGCAAATGCCCCTGCGTACGGATTTGTTTTTGCAGTTCCCCTGGCATTCAGATATACTTAGAAATTGCTGCGTAGGGCATTCACTGCTCTGTCTGTAGCTCAATTCCCATTTGAAGACTTTTTGAGGAGCGCACTTCCATGCCGAAGCGCACATTTCAACCCAATCGCCGCCGCCGCTCAAAGACGCACGGCTTCCGCACCCGCATGAAGACCAAAAGTGGAGCTGCTGTTCTGTCCCGCCGTCGCGCCAAGGGCCGCCATCGCGTTGCCGTCAGCGCAGGCTATCGCGACTAGTTTTTCCCTCTCAGGCAGCCGGTCTGCCGGAAAATAAGTAAAAACCATGCTGGAACAAGCTTCTGAACGGATGCCGCGCACCCTGCGTGGTGCTCGCCTCAGCAGGCATTCTGACTACCAGCGTGTCTATCAGCAGGGCCGCAAGCACTTCTCTGCTTCCATGACGTACTTTTTCTATCGTCGCGGCGATGACCTGCATCCCGGACCACGTATTGGTCTCACTGCCGGGCGCGTTCTCGGCAAGGCCGTCGAGCGCAATCGCATCAAGCGCCGCATGCGCGAAGCGGTCCGGCTCAATCTGGAGCACCTCCGGTCACAGGTGGATGTCGTACTCCATCCCCGCAAGAGCGTGCTGGAGATGGACTTTTCCCGGCTGCGCGCGGAGGTCGCCGCAATTTTTTCTAAAATCGAAACAGCGGCCGGCCAAAAGGAGACCAGCGCATGAACCCGGACAGACACGAGCGCGTATCTCCTGTGGCCGTATTGCACGCTTTTTACAAATTCGTACTCTCTCCTCTGCTGCATGCAGGAGCAGGAGCGTCAGGCGGCGCATGCCGCTTCCAGCCCACCTGCTCGGAGTATGCCAACATCGCCTTACACGAATACGGATTCGTGCGTGGCGGCTGGATGGCCCTGAAGCGCATCCTCCGCTGTCATCCGGCTTCTGCGGGCGGTTATGATCCTGTGCGTACCCAGACCCGCCAAAGCCAGTTACCATAAAAGAAGCGCTGAAGATCCCATAGGAACTATCTCTTGGCAGAAATACAAAATCCGAACCAGCAAGGTGGCGGGCAGGACTCGAAAACCCTGCTTACCTTCACCATCGTTTTCTTTGTTCTTTTTCTTGGCCTGCAATTCTTTCTCAAGCAGAAGAAAACTGAGCCGCCCGCGCAAACGGCGGTGCACCAGCAACAGCAGCCGGAGGAACATGCCTCTCAGCCCGCAGCTCCTGCAGCCGCACACGCAAATGTTCCGGCCGGCCCGGTCACGCAGGCTGCCGCGGAATCCACAATCGTCGTCGAGAATGAGCTGTACCGTATTACATTTACCAATCGCGGCGCGCAGGTCACCTCATGGATCCTGAAGAAGTACAGGGACGATGACGGCAAGCCGCTCGACCTGGTAAACCACGCTGCTGCGGCAAAATTCGGCTATCCGCTTTCGCTCTATACCTATGACACCTATGACGCGGACCTGCGCAGCCAGCTGCAGCAGGCCATGTTTGTGCCCTCCGCTACCGGCACAATCACCGCTCCCGGGTCGCTGAGCTTCGAGTATTCATCGGGCAGCCTCACTGTCCATAAGACCTTCCGGTTCGATGCCACGTATGTCATCCACGCCGATATTTCGGTTACGCAGAACGGCGCGCCCGTTGCAGCCATGCTTGCGTGGCCTTCCGGATTCGGCGATCAGGATTCTCTGCCGCATTACGCCACTGCATCATTGAACACCGCCCAGAACGGCAAAGCAGAGCAGACCAAGGCCAAGAAGGTTTCCGGCGGGGCAACGCTGCAAGGGCCATTTGACTGGGCCGGAGTCAGTGACCTTTATTTTGCCGCCATCTTTCTGCCAGACATGCCCAAAGACACAGAACTGGTCAGTCTGCACAACACCATTGGAGTGCCCCAGAACCGGAAGAATCCTGACCCGAAGCACGCAGATCAGGCATCTGTGCTCGGCGCGGCCATGGGAACAGCACAACCCTATAGTGTCCGCCTCTTTGTAGGGCCGAAGTCGCTCGATGTCCTAGGTTCTGTTCCCACCAGCGGAGCAAGTCTCGAAAAGACCGTTAGCTTTGGCATGTGGGGCGTCATCTCCAAGCCGCTCTTCCTCATCCTGCGTTTCCTGCACGAGCATGTGGTCGCCAACTGGGGCTGGGCCATTCTCATTCTGACCATCGTGCTCAACATGGCCATGTTGCCCACCCGCTTCCAGGCCATGCGGCAATCGCTCAAGATGCAGCGTATCCAGCCGCAGATTGAGGCCATCAAGGCAAAATACGCCAAGTACAAGTCCACCGATCCGCGCCGCCAGGAGATGAACAAGGAGATATTCGATCTTCAGCGCCGCGAAAACGTCAATATGTTCGGCGGATGTCTCCCTATGCTGCTCCCGTGGCCGCTGCTCTACGCCTTCTACAGCATGCTGGGGAACGTCATCGAACTGCGGCAGGCGCACTGGCTTTGGCTGCCGGACCTCTCGGCCCCGGATCCGCTCCATATTCTGCCGATCTTCTTCATCGTTTCCATGTTTCTGGTGCAATGGCTCACCCCTTCTCCCGGGGTGGACCCATCGCAGCAACGCATGATGGCGCTCACCATGCCTGCCGTCTTCGGCTTCATGACTTGGAACGTCGCCTCCGGCCTCGCGCTCTACTGGGCCGGCAGCAACATCCTCGGCATCGTACAGCAGATGCTCATGAACCGCACCAAGCTCGGCAAGGAAATGCACGCCCTGGCATTGAAGCGCGCCGCCAAACGCTCCGGCAAACCCGCTCTGGCGCGAAGATAGAAGTGCTGGGTAAAGACCAAAGGCGTCCACAGAGATGGGTCGCCTTTGGTTATTGAGAACCCATTCCGGCCTCTCGTCCGCCAGGCATGCTATTGGCGCCAAAACCAGCCCCAATGAGATACTGGAAGCCGATGCCAATTGACGACTATTCTGCCGCGGCCCAGAAAATCGCGGCGTTCCTGAAAAATCTGACGACGCTTGGCGGACTCCGTTTGAAGTACAGGATCACAGCTGGCGAAGGTGCTGCCGACCCCGCCGGGCTCGAAGCTCGCGAGATCTACGTGGAACTCGCCGGTCCCGACGCCTATCTGCTCACGCAGCGCGGAGGAGAACTTCTGCGCGCCTTCGAGCATGTGGCCGCCAAGATCATCCGCCTGGAGCCGGACGAGCACGACAAAGTTTCATTTGACGCCAACAACTTCAAGGCCCTGCGGGCCCGTGAGCTGAAGCTCGCCGCCGAGACCGCCGCCGACAAAGTGCGCCGCACTGGCCGGCCCTACAGCTTTGCCCCTATGAGTTCGCGCGAGCGCCGCATGCTGCACCTTGCCTTTCGCAGCTACGATGATGTGGAGACCGCATCCAGCGGAGAAGGACTGCGCCGCTACGTAGTCTGTTATCCCAAAGGACACGCGCAGGCAAAGGAACAAGCGCGCAGATAAGCTGTTGGGGCCTCCCAGTAGAGAACAGTAGAAAGAAATTCCTTATCCTCGCTTGCGCGAGAGAACATCCAATATGTTGTATAACCGTATTGGGTCAAGAAAGGCAGCGAAATGATCTATTCAGCAAAAGACATTGCTAGTCACTTCGTTGCTGTTTTCCAAAAACGGCGCGAAGAAATTACAAACCTGAAGCTGCAAAAGCTTCTGTATTACGCACAGGCTTGGCATCTGGCGCTGTATGGAACACCGCTTTTCAGGGAACGAATAGAAGCTTGGATTCATGGCCCCGTAGTCCCGCCTGTGTTTCAGGATTTTAAGCAATATGGCTGGCAGCCAATTCCTGTACAAAAAAATGCTGGCCTTCTCTCTGCTCATTCAGAGGCCCATTTGAAAGAGGTCGTGCGTGTGTATGGAAAATTAGGCGGCCCTGAACTGGAAAGGCTGACCCATCACGAAGATCCGTGGCGGGACGCACGTAAGGGGCTTGCTCCAGACGAGCCTTCAAACCGCGTAATAACGCATGAGGCGATGAAAAAGTACTACGGCGCACGAACGAATGGGTAAGCGGAAAATCAAACGAAATTCTCCTTCTCTTGGGCCTGAAACTGAGCGCATACAGTTTTCGTTCAAACATCTTGAAGTAGATCATCCTGATTTTCGAATTGAAAACTGTTCTGCGGATTTCTTTCGTGCTCTTCTTTGCAAAGTTAAGCAATACGAGAGCTATACAGAACAGCAGTTTATCGATATCAACCATCAGGATGACCGAGTACAGTTCTACTTTGGCGACTCTGCCTATCCGGATGGATTTACTTCACTCGATATCGAACTTCAGGCTGAACACGGATGGGAAATAAAACTGGTCCCAGATGCAAGGCGCCATTCACCTGAAGCAGCGTGGCGTGCATATGGCATGTTATTGGGAAATGTTTTTTACTTTGTTTGGCTCGATCCTGACCACCGGATTTTCTCTGATCGCCATCCCGCACATGCAAATAATAAGAAAAGGCAGTGAGCACTTTCACTGAAACCATCGTCGCCATCTCTACCCCTCCCGGGCGCGGAGGCATTGGCATTGTGCGCCTTTCCGGCCCGCGCGCCCTTGATGTCGCAAAACCCCTCCTCAAACTACGCGGCGAACTGGACCATGCGCGCGCCCGCTTTGCTGAAATTCTCGATCCTGAAACACACACAAAGCTCGACGAAGCCGTCGTTACTTACTTTGCCGGGCCCAATTCCTATACCGGCGAAGACATCGTAGAAATTGCGGCGCACGGCTCACCCGTCGTCCTTGACCTGCTCGTGCGTCAGTCCCTGCATCGAGGAGCGCGCCTGGCCAATCCAGGCGAGTTTACCGAGCGCGCCTTCCTTTCCGGCCGCATGGACCTGACCCAGGCGGAGGCCGTCCGCGACCTCATCGAATCACAGACCCTCTATCAGGCCCGCGTCGCCGCGCAGCAACTCGATGGCGCCCTTTCGCGCCGTGTGCGGCCCATCAAGCAGAAACTGGTGGAACTGATTGCCATCCTCGAAGCCGGCATTGATTTCGCTGAAGACGATGTGGACGTCGCCCCGGACGCGGTCATTCTCGACCATCTCGAAGCCATTGCCGTCCCTCTGGCTGATCTGGACCGCTCCTTCGAGCAGGGCCGCATCGTGCATTCCGGCCTCGCCCTTGCCATCGTTGGACGCCCCAATGTCGGCAAGTCCTCCCTCTTCAATCGCCTGGTCGAACGCGAGCGCGCCATTGTTACCGCAATGCCCGGCACCACGCGCGACCTCGTCACTGAGCGCGTCTCCATCGGCGGCATTCCCATTGAGCTAATAGACACAGCCGGCCTGCGCGAGGCATCTGACGAGGCCGAACTCATCGGCATCCGGAAATCACGCGAGGCCCTGGCCGACGCCGACCTCGTCCTCATCGTGCTCGATGCTTCCGTGCCCGTGCGCGAAGACGAGGCGGAATTAATAGCTTCTCTTGCAGGGCGGCGCGCCCTGATCGCGGCCAACAAGTCCGACCTCAATCTGCAACAGTCACAGTTACAGATTCCGTATGACCTGCAGCTCGTCCACACGTCCGCCATCACCGGAGAAGGTCTGGAAGAACTCCGCACCGCCATCCTCGCTCTGGTCCATGGCCCGGGCATCGGCAATGACGGAATGCTGACTAGCGTCCGTCATCACCAGGCTGTCACGGGTGCGATAGCATCGCTTGATGCTGCACGCAGGGCACTTGCGGAGAAGGTCCCGCACGAGATGCTGCTGCTCGACCTGTACGCGGCCCTCCGCCATCTCGATTCGCTCACCGGAGAAACCACGCCCGATGACATTCTGAATCTGATTTTCTCTACCTTCTGCATCGGGAAATAAACCCGGCCCCAACTTCATTGCTTACAATAGATTCGGAAGGACTCCGAAGCATGGCACACACCGTATTTTGCGCCCGCTATAAACAGCAGATGGAGGGCCTCGACGAGCCGCCATTTGACAGCGATTTTGGCAACAAAATCTATCACAATGTCTCAAAAAAAGCCTGGCAGGAATGGCTGGAGCACCAGAAAATGCTGCTGAATGAATACCGTCTCCAGCCCTGGACACCCCAGGCCCAGGAATTTCTCGTCGAGCAGATGGACCGCTACTTCTTCGGCGAAGGCTCTGAGCTGCCCAAGGAGTACGTGCCTCCATCCCACTAAGGGACCTCCCTCTATGACCAACAGAGAGAAGCAGTGCCGCATTCCCATGCTGGAACGCGAGCAGGTAGAAGGCGAAATCGCCGCACTCTATGACAAGATTTACCAGGAGCGCGGCGTCGTCCCCTATATGTTCAAGACCGTCGCCCACGTGCCCGCCCTTGCTCTCGGCTTTGCGGCGTTCCTCAAACCACTCATGTCCGACGGCGAACTCCCGGCCTGGTATAAGGAGCTGGTGGCCACACGCGTCGCCTCGCTGAACACCTGTGAGTACTGCATCTCCTCACATCGTTATCTAGCAAAGCTGCGCGGCGCCTCAGACGCTCAGATTGCCGCCGTGGAAAGCTACGAAACCGGGCCATTCACTTCGAAAGAGAAGGCCGGCTTCCGCTATGCCGACACGCTGCACACCTCGGCCCACGCCGTAGATGACACCACCTACTCTGCCGTAAAGCAGCACTTCAGCGACAAGGAAATCATTGAGCTGACCGCCGTGGCTGCGGCCTTTGAATTTTTTCCCCGCTTCGTCTCCGCCCTGGGCATTCCCGTCACCCCTCTGCCGGAGAACTAAATCAATCCGGGCTGGCGCTCAAAATCTATCGCCGCGAAGGAAAAAAATCAGCAGTTCGACATTTGCGCCTCAACAGCACCCATTCATCCAAAGCGCAAAGGGTTGCGCAGTAGCCTGGTGCCCGTGGCACCCGGCCCGTTTTCGAATCAGATTCGGCTGATGCTTATGCTTCCAGCGCGTCCAGCTCTTCTTCCTGCAGGCCGTGGCGGCGCAGCAGGTTCGGGAGGTTTTGCGAGAATGCCGAGCGCGGCATGACCATGTCGCAGCCTGCCTCCTGGGCCTTCACCTTCAGGTCGCCCTGCAGGTGTGAGAGAAAGCCGATGATCGAGGTTCCGCGCTTGAGTTTGGCACGCAGCTTCGGGATCAGCGTCAGCGGTTTGGCATTCGCGTTGTTCAGGTCGAAGACGATCAGCGATGGCTTTTCTTCTTCCGGGATTTCTGTCAGGCGGGCGACGACGTCCTTGTCAGCCTTGACGAAACCGACCTTGATGCCCAGCTTGCGCGCTGTTTCCTGGATTTTTGCCAGGAAGAACAGATCTTCAATAAAGCAGAAGATGCGCGTCGGCGCGTCTTCGCGTGCCGGGGGCGCGGGCGGTTCATGCGCCGCAATGATTTCGGCGGGATGAAAGCCGTTGCCGTTTCTAAACTCGATGGTAGACGGAGGCCCGTCGGCCACGTTGCCATTGACCGCGCGGTAGCTGTGGTCCATGGGGCCAACAAAGACCTGTTGCCGGCGCTGCTTGTTTCTGCGGCGGCCGCCACCTTGCCCGTTGCCGTTGTTGTTATTGTTGGTGCTCTTCTGGAAAAAGTGCTTTTTTCCGTTGTGCTTCTGGTTTTGTCCCTGTTGCCCCTGTTGCTGCTGGTTCTGCGGGACATTTGCCTGGGGATTGAAGGGCCCTTTACCGCCCTTGCGTCTGCGCCGTCTGCGGCGGTGCTGCTGCCCCTGCACATCATCCTGAGGAGGCTGCGCCTGGGGCTGGTTCTGTTCTGTTGTCATGCTTGCACTTCCTGGTGCGTTGACATTGGTTACAGCGTGTTTCCGGCGGAAAGCCGCTGTTACTTTCTCCTATTGGGAATGCCGGGAATGTAATTGATTCATTGACTTCGCGTCCACGCGCGCGGCCGCCCTTTTTTGAGAGGCAAAGGAAGAATCCGGTTCCGTCATGCAATGTTTCGCGGAGTTCGTAATACTGTCTTTCAACTCGCTATCGCTTGTATTTGGGTGTTCATCTTCAGAGCGGTAAAACACCCTTCCGATGAGACGCGCCGCTTGAACTATTGACTGTCGAGAAACGCGGCGAACTTTCCGGAACCCCTGTCCGGCATCAGCCGCTCGATAGGCAAAAACAATACTACTCATTATAGATGAAGCTGGCAAGTGGCTGGATGCTAGAAACCTCTAAGAAAAAGAAAAGGGCCGAATCGTCGGCCCTTTTCTTTTGATGGCCAATCACTGGCCTCCCTTAAAAGCCCGCCTGCCGTGGGTGGCATCCGGGTGAGTACTCCGGCCTGGGTCAAAGCTCGTTATGGCCCGACTCTCGCCAGCCGGAGCCTGTCTTGCGACACGTCGCTGGCACTCTCTTAATAAGCAATTTTTATGCCGGAGTTGGCTTCTATTGAAATCAATGACTTAGAGGCGCGCGACCCTGAGAGTTCTTCAAATAATGGAAGACGGGCCTCGTCTCGTTTTCACAAATTCATAAATTTCTAACGCTGGCAGGTGGGGCAATAGTGGGTACCGCGCCCTCCCACGACGGTCCTGCGGACAGGAGTGCCGCAGACCAGACACGGCTCGCCGCCGCGGAGATAGACCTTGTGCTCGAGCTGGAAAAAGCCCTTCACTCCGTCCGCGTCCACATAGTCGGAGACAGAGGAGCCGCCAAGCCGGATCGCCTCTTTGAGCACCGTTTGCAGTGCAGAATGCAAACGCGCCAGATGTTCCCGGGTCAGCCGTCCTGCCATGCGCGTGGGCCGGATTCCAGCACGGAAGAGGGCTTCATCGGCATAGATATTACCGATGCCATGCAGCAGCTTCTGATTGAGGAGCGCTGCTTTGATGGGAGTCTTGCGGTGGCGAAAAAGGACAGCAAATTTTTCCTGAGAGATGGTCAGAGGCTCGCGCCCTGGCCCGGTAAAGCCGGCCTGCTCGCGGAGATCGAGGCGCCCGAAGCGGCGCGGATCCACAAAACGCAGCTCACGGTCTGAGTTGAGACGGAGCACCGCGTGGGTGTGGGCCGGTACAGGCACTGTGTTTTCGCACACCAGAAGGCGGCCCGTCATGCCAAGGTGGACGATCCACTGGATGGCCCCGGAAAGATCGAAGACAATGTGCTTGCCCACGCGGTAGACCCGCTCGATCTTTTTTCCCGGAAGGACGCGCTCCATGGCCGCAGGCGCGGTCTTAAACGGCTCAGGTTTGGAACTGAACCAGACAGACTCAATCACGTCCCCGTGTATGCGTTGGTGGACGCCATTGGCGACTGTTTCGACCTCGGGAAGCTCAGGCATGCTGAAAGCATTGTAGACAAACCTTCATCGCGAAGGGCCGCCGGGCGCTGCTTGGATTCAGATGGTGGAGAGTCGTTTTACCACGCGTTCTTTTCCTAAGTTGACCATCACCGCGAACAGGCTGGGCGCGACCGCCTGCCCGGTAAGCGCGACGCGTGCGCCGTTGATGAGCACCCCGGCTTTGATCCCCTTTTCTTCTGCAAAGCTGCGCAGGATCTGCTCGGTTGAGCCCTCAGTAAACTCCGGAGAAGCGGCGTAGCGCGCGCCCAGTTCGATGAGGAGAGCACGCACGGTCTCGTCTTTCAGGAACTTTGCAATCGCCGCAGGATCGTACTCGAACGTATCGCTGAAGTAGGCGCGAAAGGCGCTGGCGAAATCTTTCAGGTTGCGCGCGCGGGGCTTGACCAGATCAATGGTAGCAAGCGTTTCTTCACGCTGGCGCTCGGGAGTGAAGCCAGCCTTGTTCCACTCTTCTTCGATAAGAGGCAGGAGCTTTTCTGCAGGATACGAGCGGATGTATTCAGTATTGAACCAGGCGAGTTTGTCGTTGTCGAAGACGGCGTTGGACTTCGAGATGCCTTCGAGCGAGAAGAGCTGGACGAGTTCTTCAGAGCTGAAGAGCTCGCGGTCTTTGTGCGCAGGGCCGGGCGTCCAGCCCAGCAGGGCGAGGAAGTTGCGAAATGCTTCAGGGACGATGCCCATGTCTTTGTAGGCCATGACACTGGTGGCCCCGTGACGCTTGGAAAGGCGGGTCTTGTCTGGCCCCAGAATGAGCGGCACATGAGCAAAGACCGGCAGCGCCGCGCCGAGCGCGCGATATTGCAGCACCTGCTTGGGCGTATTGGAGATGTGGTCTGCGCCGCGAATGATGTGGGTCAGGCGCATGTCAATGTCGTCGGCTACCACGCTGAGATGGTACGTGGGGATGCCATCAGAACGCAGCAGCACGAAGTCTTCAATCTCAGAATTGGCGAACTCCACTTTGCCAAAAACTGCATCGTCAAAGCTGGTGGTGCTCTCTTCCGGAACGGCGAAGCGCACGGCGCAGGCCTCTCCTGCGGCCTTGCGGGCTGCGGCATCCTGCTGGGTCACGCGGCGGCAGCGGCGGTCATACATGGGCGGACGGCCCGCCGCGGTGGCTTCAGCGCGGCGCTGCTCAAGCTCTGCTTTGGTGCAGAAGCAGTAGTAGGCGTGCCCGCTGGCGATAAGCTTTTCCGCGGTCTGGCGGTAGAGGTCGAGCCGCTTTGACTGGTAAAACGGGCCTTCGTCCCAGTTGAGCCCGATCCAGCGCATGCCTTCAAGAATGCCTTCGACCATCTCTTCCGATGAGCGCTCGAAGTCCGTGTCTTCAATGCGCAGGATGAAGGTGCCGCCGAAGTGGCGCGCAAAGAGCCAGTTGAAGAGAGCAGTACGGGCACCGCCGACGTGGAGATATCCAGTCGGTGAGGGCGCAAAACGGACGCGTGGGGTGAGAGATGTGTCAGACATTGTGTTGAGGGTCACTTTTGATGCTACGGGAGAGAAGTGTCGTGTGCAAAATCTTGGCCAACCCAAAGACATGGCACACCATCGGCCACCGCACAAAACAGAAAAGGCATGATCGGAAGATCATGCCCTTCTTAGCAAAGGACTGGTTCAGTATTTCGGCAGCTTCGGGTCTACGTCTGTGGCCCAGGCAAGGATGCCGCCGGCGAGGTTCGAGACGTTCCTGAAGCCGCTCTTTTGCAGGAACTCGGCTGCGCGCTGGCTGCGTACGCCGCTTTTGCAGTGGACGACGATTTCACGGTTGGGGTCAAGCTCATTGACACGGTTGGGCAGCTCGCCGAGCGGAATCAGCGGTGCGCCGATGTTGACGATCTGGTATTCGTGCGGCTCGCGCACGTCGAGGACAAAGATGTTCTCGCCGCTGTCGAGGCGCTGCTTGAGTTCTTTCGGTGTAATTTGTGGAATGCCGTTTTGCACTGTGGCCGCCTTGGGTTCTTCTGGGTGGATTCCGCAGAACTGCTGGTAATCAATTAATTTTGTCACAGTCGGGTGCGTCCCGCAGACGGGGCAGTCAGCGTTCTTGCGCAGCTTGAGCTCGCGGAACTTCATGCCCAGCGAATCCACCAGCAGCAGACGGCCAATCAGCGGGTCGCCCTTGCCGAGGATCAGCTTGATGACCTCGGTCGCCTGAATGACGCCGAGCAGGCCGGGCAGAATGCCAAGGACACCGCCCTCAGCGCACGAAGGGACAAGGCCCGGCGGCGGCGGTTCCGGATAAAGGCAGCGATAGCACGGACCTTCTTCGGTGGCAAAGACGCTGGCCTGCCCTTCAAAGCGGAAGATGGAGGCGTAGGCGTTCGGCTTTCCGCTGAGCACACAGGCGTCGTTGACCAGATAGCGCGTGGGGAAGTTGTCAGTGCCATCGGCGACGATGTCGTATTCCTTGATGATGTCAAGCGCGTTGGTGCTGGTGAGCATCGTCTCGTGCTTCACGATTTTCATGTATGGGTTCAGTGCCTGGAGCTTTTCCGCCGCGGAATCAATCTTGGGGCGGCCTACGTCTTTGGTACTGTGGATGATTTGCCGCTGGAGATTGCTCTCGTCTACCTTGTCGAAGTCCACCAAACCCAGAGTGCCGATGCCCGCCGCCGCGAGATAGTAGGCAAGCGGCGCGCCAAGTCCGCCAGCGCCGACGCAGAGCACCTTTGCGGCCTTCAGCTTCTTCTGGCCTTCCAGCCCGACCTCAGGCAGAAGCAGGTGCCGCGAATAGCGGGCGATTTCTTCATTGGTAAGTTGTGGCTGGGCCACGGCTTCTTCTGTCAGTGTTGGCATAGTAACCTCAAACCGGCCCTGAAGGCCCTCTTTCCCATTCTCTTTCCCACTCCCACATCTCTGCGAGGTGTGGGGTACCCCGGCGCTACGGCCGTTTATCGCCCGTGCGGCTGGCAACCACCAGCAATCGAAGGAATGATGGAGAGCGAGTCTTCTTCCTTCACCTGGGTGGCTTCTTTTTCCGGCAGATAACGCACATCTTCGTCATTCAGGTAGACATTCACAAAAGCGCGCAGCTTGCCTTCATCGGAGTACAGGTGCTTTTTCAGGTCGGGGTGCTGCGAGGTGAGGGCGCTGAGCGCCTCGCCTACAGTGTTGGCGTTGACCTGCACGGCGTCCTGCTTGTTGACATATACGCGCAATGGCGTAGGGATAAAGATCTTCACGGTACAAAATCCTTTCGTGGTGCTATTCAGTTGAGTGTGTGCGTTGCACAGGAAGCCGGGCGACCCTGGAGTCAACATCGTTCCGCTACCAGCTCCTCGACCTGAATGACCTCATCTTCAAAGGACTTGCCTTCTTCTGTGGTTCCCGTCAGCAGAAATGAATTGGTCTGCTTTGCCACGCCTTTTTCGACTGCGGTAATAACGTAGGAGCAGCCGAGCCAGTGCGCTTCTGCAAAGTCCGTCTTCGACCACTGCGCCGGGTGGTCCGGGTGCGAGTGGTAAAAGCCTACAATGTCCAGCCCACGCTCGCGCCCCTGCCGCTGGATGCGGACCAGCTCCTGCGGGGCTATGTGGTAGCGGTTGTGGGCCGAGTCGGTGCGGGTGTTTCCCGCGCGCACCGCGTCTGCGACTTCGTTCACGCCATCATGGGAGCGGCCCAGCAACACACCACAACACTCATGCGGATAGGTTTCTTCACCATGTTTCCGCAAGGCGTTATAAATTGGTTCGCTGAGCTTCAGCATTTCGTTACTCTTCCCCCCAGAAGCGTTCGCTGAGATATTTATCTGCCGAATCCGGCAGGATGGTCACAATCACTGCTTCACGGCCCGCTGCTGCCTCTTGTTCAGCAACCTGCAGCGCGGCAGCCACGGCCCCGGCAGCGGATACACCCACCAGCAGGCCCTCGCGCCGTGCCAGCTGCTTGGACATGGCATAGGCGGTTTCCGTCGGCATCTCAATGTCGTGGTCGGCGAGCGTTGCGTCATAAATAGGTGGCACAATCGCCGTTGCCATGTGCTTCAGCCCTTCCAGGCCGTTAAAGGGCGAGTCGGGCTGCATGGAGATGCATTGTATCTGTGGATTCAATTCTTTCAGACGGCGGGTGGTTCCGACAAATGTGCCGCTGGTACCAAGACCGGCGACAAAATGGGTGACCTGACCGGCGGTCTGCTGCCAGATTTCGTTTGCCGTAGTGCGATAGTGCGCCAGCCAGTTGGCGTCATTGCCGTATTGGTCGGCATAGTAGTACTTTCCCGGTTCAGAGGCAGCCAGCTCGCGCGCCTTGCGAATGGCCCCGTCCGAGCCGTCATTCGGGTCCGTCCAGACCACATGGGCGCCATAGGCGCTGAGGATGCGCTTGCGCTCGGGGGAAACATTCGCCGGGACGCAGAGCGTGACTGGAAATCCCATCACAGCGCCGAGCATGGCATAGGCAATGCCGGTGTTTCCGCTGGTGGCGTCGAGCAGGTGCTGGCCATTTGCCAGTTTGCCCTGCTTCAGGGCGGCAGTCACAATGGAAGACGCAGCGCGATCCTTGACCGATCCTCCCGGATTGGCCCATTCGGCCTTGCCCAGAATCTGAATGCCGGGCAGATGGGCAGTGATGCGCTCCAGGCGCAGCAGGGGTGTGTTGCCGATGCGCTCCAGAAGCGTGGTCCCCAGCGATTGGGTCATGGTGGCCATAAAGCGGTAACGTTGCGACATGCCGCGCAAATATGCGAGAGTGAAACTACGCGGCAGCTTACTTCCAGTTTAGCAAGTCTGCGCTGGCCGCGCCCTTACGACTATGCCCAGAAAAGTAAAGCAGCCGACTTTTGACGAAGTTCTCGCAAACCTTCGCGGTTCCCAGTTTGATGTTCGTGAGGCCCAGGGGGTCGCAGGACAATACCGCGTCGAAAAAAACGGATGCGCCGCCGTGCTGGCCCGCAAAGACAACGGAGCAGTCATTGTGGACGGTCCTGGGGTGCTGCTGGGCGGCGAGATTTCGCACCTGCTCGACCGCGGCTTCCAGAAGTTCCTGAAGACCAGCCGCCTGGAAATTACCGCGACCGCCGACCACCTGAAGGCGCTGCACCGCTTTACGGAAGAGCTGAAGGAAGGCATCGAGTCGCCCAGCTTCTATAACGAGTCCATCGGAACGACCAGCACCGACTACTTCTATGACCGCGTCCAGGGCAGAGACAAAAACCCGGTCCCGCGCGGAACCACACCGTGGAGCTCGGCAGAAGCACATTAAAGGAATGGTGAAGAAAAGGAATGGTGAAGACCCGGATTACATTGCCGGACAAGAGGATAGAGGAACTGTTCTCAGCCACGGATCACATGACTGCGGCTCCAGGCCCACCTGCAATGTCACCAGAAGATGTGGTTCGTGAAATCTCTGCGATGCGTGCGAAACGTATTTCCAGACAATAGCATCTATCATTTTTCATGGCTCTGCGCCGGACCATTACGGCCCTTTGCTTTCTGCTGGCTGGGCTGGTCTTCGCCCAGGCGGATCCATCCAGGCAAGACGACATCTATGCCATCTACTCTCTCCTGATGCCGGGCTCGCTTTTTGCCAACCTCGGCCCCAGCCAGAACCAGCGCTGGGCCATTGCTGATACCACGGTCAACATTGACGATATGAATCCGGCGCTCGCTCCCGACGCGGCCCTCAAGCCGCCGGATGGCAATCCGCAGCCGTTTCGCGAAGCTGTCGCGGACTTCAATGCCCGCAAGTATCAGCGGCAGACGCTGGTTAAGGGCTTCCATCTCAGCCGTCCGTATACGCTGCTTTCCGCTGATGAGGTGAATGAGTTCCGGCTGGCGCGCGCGTCCGCCACGGCCAGTACGGCCATCCAGCAGAAGTTTTCCGGCTATCCCGGCGTGACCTGCTTCAGCGATGTGTACTTCGATTCGCACCGGAGGGTGGCGCTGGTCTACATACTGGATTGGTGCGGGAACCTTTGCAGCCAGGGGGAATGGGTCTATCTGGAAAAGCACAATGGGCACTGGACGCAGCGTTCCGGACAGGCGGCCGTCACCTCCGGCGCAAGACCGTTCTGACTCAGCGTTTGGTCCGTTCTCCCGTGTCGTGCATTCGGCTTGCTTCAAAGCTGACGATCTTCCACTGCCCGAACCTGCGGTTATAGACGCGGGTGTAGCGGTACTGCCCGCTGATGTCGCTGGAGCCGTTGGTCCCCGTCAGTTCGGCACGCGAAGTCACAACGGCCGTGTCGCCATAAATGCGCACTTTCAGGTCATTCAGGTCGAGTGATGTAATGTGGAGGGTCCCTGCGCGGCGCAGGGCGAGCGCTTCGGCCTTGGTTTCAATCGTCCCATTCGCGCTGATACCAATGTAGTCATCGGCCAGCAGACGGTCCATTACGCTTACATCGTTGTTCAGCTGTGCCAGGCGCCATTGCATTTCCAGCGCTTCAATTTCCTTGTGCAGCTCGCGGCCGCCGCGGTGCGGAAGGGAGGCAAATGCCGGTATTCCCGCAAAGGCAAGCAGAAACAACAAAAAAGCTGCACCCTTCATTGCTGAAAGCGGGGTACGGACACGGAAATATGCGCGCATGTGCGTATCGGATGTTATTCCGGTTGTGCGCCGCGAGTCAAAAAGAAAGGGCAGATGGGCCATTTCCGGCCTCGAATGCGGAATCCGGCGGACTGGATGGAACCCGGCATGCATATTTTCTTTGACGTTCTGTCACCGCCTTCTGTGGCACCTGGTGTTTGTCAAACAATGGCAACAAGATCTTCCATCGAACGCTCCACCATCATCTGATACAGGCCGCCGATAGCATACTGCTTGAAATGCGGACTGGCACGGTGCGCATCTACCGCGGCCTCGTCCCGGTATTGTTCATAAATTAAAACTGTGTCCGGATCATCTTTGATCTGATGCGGAATGTAGGAGACGCATCCCGGCTCCTGACGCGAGGCGATGGCCAGCTTTTCCAGAATCTCTGCAATTTTGCTGCGGTCTTTTTCAGGAAAGCGCATGCGAACTATGAAACTCACCATATCTATGCCTGAAGGTACGATAAACGGCCACTTTTTGGAAGCGGCAGGAGCGGAACCATAAGCAGCACGCGCAATGCAGGCAATCACTCCGTCGCGTGCCGCTTCATTGGCCGTTGAATCCGTGATAAACACTGCAATGGCAGGCTTCCGCCCATCCGGCAGCGAGATCAGCACAACAAAAAGCTTCACTTGGCTGAAAGACGGGAAAACACATCCTTCGAACACTCGCGTTAAACTAAAATCAGCGGGCAGCCGGACGGTCGCTGCTGCCGTGCGCTCGCGCATGGCAGGAGAGGAAAGTCCGAACTCCGCAGGGCAGTGTGCCGGATAACGTCCGGGATTCAGGCGTCAAGGCCTGAAGACGGCCAGTGCCACAGAAAACATACCGCCCGCGGCGCAAGCCGCAGGTAAGGGTGAAAAGGTGCGGTAAGAGCGCACCGCTCCGGCGGTAACGCAGGAGGCATGGTAAACCCCACACGGAGCAAGACCAAATAGGGAGGAATGCGCGGCAAGACCCAGTCCGCCGCGCGGCGTGCCGGCCCGGTGCGCCAACGAGGGTCATCCAGACTGGCGGCCTTGGCCGCTAAGTGGAGCGGAAACCTCCGGGTAGGTCGCTTGAGCGCCGCAGCAATGCGTCGCCTAGAGGAATGACCGTCCTCGACAGAATTCGGCTTACAGGCTGCTTGCAAATATGATGGCCCCGCTTCTCCGGAAAAAGAGAGCGGGGCCTTCCCGTTTGTCATGCCTGCTACTTCGACAGCGCGCCGTCTTTGCCCATCACCGCTTTGATCTTGATCGTGCCTTGTCCCTGTGCCTTCTTCGCTTTCGGTGGATAAACAGGCTCCGCTTTGTTGATGAGATTCCTCTGCATCACGCTGGGGCTGACGGAGAGTGTTTTGGGCTGATTGCTCTCCGCGCCGATGCGCAAGTCGTCAGCTCGATTACAACGCCGGGCGACCCTTGCGCCCTTTGTCCGGAATCATTTGAAATACCTATGACATGAGTGAAAGAAAGCTGGTATTCCTTTTTCCCGGACAAGGCTCACAGGCCGTCGGTATGGGCCGCGACCTTTATGAGAAGTTTCCCGTCGCCAAACAGACCTTTGACGAGGCCGACCAGGCCCTCGACTTTCCGCTCTCGAGGCTCTGCTTTGAAGGTCCGGAAGAGCAACTCCGCCTGACCGAGTTCACCCAGCCAGCCATCTTCACCGTTTCCATCGCAGCCCAGCGCGTTTTGGCAGAAAAAGGCGTCACACCCAGCTTCGTCGCCGGGCACTCCCTCGGCGAATACTCCGCCAACGTCGCTGCAGGCGTGCTCTCTTTTGCGGATGCGGTAAAGACCGTGCGCAATCGCGGCCGCTATATGCAGGAGGCGGTCCCCGCAGACCAGGGCACCATGGCCGCGATTCTTGGCCTCAGCTCAGAGGCGGTCGTAGAGCTCTGCGCAAAGGCCGCTACCGAAACCAGCGCCATTGTCTCTGCCGCCAACCTCAATTCCCCCGAGCAGACCGTCATCTCCGGTGCTGCCGCCGCAGTAGAGCGTGCCGCCGCGCTCGCCAAAGATGCCGGAGCCAGGCGTGCAGTCATCCTTCCGGTGAGTGCCCCTTTCCATTGTGCGCTGATGCAGCCCGCGCAGGACCGCCTCGCCGAAGACCTGCGTGTCCTGAATTTCTCCGTGCCGAAAGTGCCAGTCATCACCAACGTGGACGCCGCGCTCACCACCGAAGCAGGAGCGCTCCGCGACGCGCTCATCCGCCAGGTCACCGGCTCCGTCCGCTGGGTCGAGTCTGTTCGTCTGCTCATCGAGCAGAAGCCAACGCACTTCATCGAAGTGGGCCCAGGCAGGGTACTCTGCGGGTTGCTCCGCCAGATTGACCGCAGTCAGACCGCGTTGAATGTGGAAGACGAAACCAGCCTGGAAAAAACACTCACCGCGCTCAGCACCCAGGCAGGATAAACCTCCACCTGCACCCATCCTTCGCGCGTGCGAGGGATGGGACTACTCCTGCACCAGAAAAACCCCAAACTCCGATAGAGCAACGCACGCAGCCGAATCCGTAATCCGAAGCCGAAGGCGCGATGTTTCCACCGTTTCGTTCAGGCGCAGCAGCCGGCAATTGCCAATGCTGGTGGCCTGCGCCACCTCTCTCCATGCGTCATCCTGCCACGCATCGAGCGCCACTCCACCAATGCGCTGTCCCAATTGGATCGCCTCTCGCAGCCGCACCACATTCAGCTTCTGCGGCCTGGCAAAATCCAGTGTCAGCTCCGGCGTATGTATCTCATCATCGGTGGCCCAATAGGTGTCTGGATTGCCGTCCACCAGCATCTGCGGGCCATAGCGGTGTTCCTGCCCGCGTACATTCGACGCGCGAAGCCTCGCCCCTCGCGCAAGATCGTCGCGAAAGAGACGCTCAATACGCTGGTGAAATCCTTCGAGCGAAGCCACATCCTGCGCAGAAAGCTGTCCCTGCCGGTCCGGTGGAAGATTCAGCAGCAGCGTCGCGCCTCTTCCTGCTGACTTGAAGTAAAGGTCCACCAGTTGCTCGGGCGTCTTGACCTTGTCATTCTCCTGCCCATGCCAGAACCAGCCCGGCCGTATCGAAACATCGCATTCCGCTGGCATCCAGTGCGATCCAAAGCGTGTGCCTTTCATCGAAGCGCTGGACAGAATGTTCCCCGGCGACGCCGGTCCTCCGTCCTCGCCCACCGGATCATACGTGGCCCAGCAGGTTTCGTCGGCAAGGCCCTTTTCATTGCCCACCCACCGCACATCTGGCCCGGCATCGCTGAAGATGATGGCCTCCGGCTGCAGCTTCCGCACCAGGCCCCATGTCTCCGGCCAGCCATAGTAAGTGTGCTTGTCAATCGTGCGCGTCTCCTTTGCGCCACCATAGTAGCCGCTGCCGCCATTCGCGCCGTCAAACCATACTTCAAATACCGGGCCATACCAGGTCAACAGCTCCGTCAGTTGTTGGCGATAGGTCTCCACATAGGCAGGTTTGCCATAGTTCGCATTGTTGCGGTCCCAGGGCGAGCAATATACGCCAAACTTCAGCCCATGCCTGCCCGCCGCATCTGCAATGTCGCGAACCACATCGCCTTTTCCGTCCTTCCACTTGCTCTTGCGGATGCAATGGTCTGTCGTTTTCGTAGGCCACAGGCAAAACCCATCGTGGTGCTTGCAGGTCAGAATCACGCCCTTCATCCCGCCTGCCCGCAGCGCCGACACAATCCCGTCCGGATCAAAGCCCTCAGGGTTGAACACCGACGGGTCTTCATCGCCCTCGCCCCACTCCCTGCCCGTAAAGGTGTTCACTGTGAAGTGCAGAAATGCATTGGTCTCCATCCGCTCCCAGCGCAGTTGGCGCAACGACGGCAGTGCTCCAAACGGCGATGGCGGCGAAACGCTTTTCGCAAATGCATGCAGATTGCCCACGACGGCCAGCGCTGCACCCGCCATAAAACTTCTTCTGGTTGTGATCATGTGAGTGTCTGTCCTGCGACCCTATCCTACCTACCATTCCGGGCCGGGCACAATTTGCTCGATCATCTCTATTCCTGTTCGGCCCAATTGAGCGCGCAGCGCCAGCTCTGTCCGTTTCTGGATGACCCTGCAGATGAACTACGAAATTTCCAAAGCACAAAAAAAGAAAACATCTCAGAATCCAGACCCTGCAACGGGCCTGATATTTCCTGAAGCGTCCTCCGCATCATCACCAGGGGGAGGAACCAAAACAGGCACCAGAAATCCGCGTCGAGCAATGGAATTCTCCGCATCTCTGTTCTTTACTAGCGATGTAGGACGACTTTTCACAAAGGATGTATCTATGGCAACTCTTCCCGTTTCCTCCTCTGCGGAAAAATATCTGGTGGCCTTCGTCATCTCCGGTGACGATGTCTTTAAAGTCACCGCCGACAATGTCATCCAGGCCGGCTCCGGCGCAGGCACGCCCGCCTTTGAAGGCGTGGCCAAGCTCAAGGCCGCTGCCGCCCTCTTTCAGCTCACTGACATTCACAACCAGCGCCCCAACGAACTGCGCAAGATGGCGCGCGAGTTGGCCATCGAAGGCATGGCGCTGCTCTCCCGCGCCAGTAATGTTCCACGCCTCACTACCGCAACTCCTGAAAGCTCGGTAGCATAGTCTTCAGATCATTTCTTTTGCTTTTTCCTGCCTGAGAAAGGACCTGACGCACAGAGCGCAGGCCAGACAAAAACAAACAAGTAGCGAAGACATGCCGTTCGCTTTTTTTTGACGATCGGCGGACCGCACTTTAATGAACACGTGCGTGCACTGGTGCCTGAGGCAAGACCCGGCCCTCACCCGTGGGTTTCCCGGGCAGAGTCAAACGCGGAAGTTTTTTGACTGCCTCGGGCACCAACCATTCTTAATTCTGGAGTCGTAACCAATGTGGAGTGAGTTCGAATCCGAAACCATCGCCGGGCGCTTTCCGCTCGGAAAACTCGTGCGCTCTGAGGGCCGCTATGGATGGTTTGAGACTACGTTCGGCGGCAAGCCCGCCATCCTCAGTCTCATCGAGTCATTGAATGACGAGGATGACCTGCTCGCCCGCCTGCGCGCCGCGCAGCAGGTCCACCATCCCAACGTCGTGGCCATCCTTGAGACTGGGACTGCCAGCGTCCGCAGCACGCCGCTCGTATACGCCGTCCTCGAATTTACAGAGGAAAACCTCGAAGACGTTCTGCGCGCCCGTGCGCTTTCCGCAGAGGAAACGCGCCCCCTCGCCGAGTCTCTCGTCCAGGCCCTTGCCGCCATCCACAAAGAAAAACTCACCTGCGGCGAGATCGAAGCCTCCAGCGTGCTTGCCGCCGGTGACATCATCAAGCTGCGCAGTGACAAGCTGCAGAAACCCGCATCTCAGGCCGAACTTCCCGCCCTCACTTCAAAGGACGTGCATTCGCTCGGCCTTCTGCTCTATCGCTGCCTCACGCAGAAGCGGCCGCAGCTTGATACAGAAGACCCCTCCATCGAACTGCTCCCGCAGCCTTTCTCGCAGATCGTGCGCCGCGCCGTCGGCGGCCAGGCTACCGTCGCCGAAATAGATGCCCTTCTGCGCCAGCCCGTGTCCGCCCTCAAGGCTGCAGAAAGCACCGCACCAGCGTCTACGCGACTGCCATGGGAAGAAACCTCATCCACCAGCAGCCGCCCGGGCCATCTGCCGTGGATGGTTGCCGGACTCGTGCTTCTCGTCCTGGTGATCCTCTTTACCCTGCACGCCGTGCTGCATTCTTCAAAAAATGCCAGCGTACAGCCTGCCCCAGCGCCCGTTGCACTCAAGCCGGTACCGGCACCGGTGCCCGTTGTCAAAAAGCCCGTGGCCCCCGTTGTGAAAAAGTCAGTGGCCGTAGTAAAGCCGCAGCCACCAGCGCCCACACCACAGCCCGCGACCCGGCCAGGCACAAACGCAGTCTGGCGTGTCGTGGCCTATACCTATAACCATCAGGACCAGGCCGAGCACAAAGCGCAGACCGTCAATAGCAAATACCCCGGCATGAATGCCGAAGTCTTCTCCCCCAAAGGGGACCGCGCGCCCTATCTGGTCACACTCGGCGGCCCCATGGAGCGCGACGCCGCCTTCCAGCTAAGAAACAAAGCCGTTCAGCAAGGCCTCCCACGGGACACCTATGCCCAGAATTATTCACATTGAAAAGGAAAAGCCAAAGTGCCGCATTCAGTTCAGGCGAAATGCCCGCACAAGGAGATGGCGGCATTGCAGCTCTACACGAAAAGCTGTCCTTCTGCCTTACTTGGCAAGGCAGAAGGTATTTAGAAATGATGGTCAGGCAGCAGTCCCCCGCCGAATGTTCGTAATCAGTCAGCGCTGACCGTCTGGCGTGATTCGAGTTCCGCCAGGCGCTTGGCCAGCAGCTGCTCGAGGTTTTCGAGTGCCTTGCTGAAGCCTTCAATGCCTTCCTTCAGCTTGTCTGAAGCCATCTGGTCAGCGGCATGCATCTTGTCGAAGGTCGCCTTGTCCACATGGATCTTCTCAATGTTGAGCGACTTCGCCTTCTCCGGATCGAGCTTGCGCGGCAGCTCGCCCTGCGCAGACTCAAGCTCATGCAGCAGGTTGGGCGAGATGGTCAGCAGGTCGCATCCGGCCAGCTCGATAATTTCGCCCGTGTTGCGGAAGCTCGCGCCCATCACCAGCGTCTTGTAGCCGAACTTCTTGAAGTAGTTGTAGATGCGCGTGACAGACTGCACGCCAGGATCATCTGCGCCCTTGTAGTCTTTGCCGGTGTTCTTTTTGTACCAGTCAAGAATGCGGCCCACGAAGGGCGAAATGAGCGTGACACCCGCATCGGCACAGGCAATGGCCTGGTGCAGGCCAAACAGCAGGGTCAGGTTGCAGTGTATGCCCTCTTTTTCCAGCTTCTCAGCAGCGCGAATACCTTCCCACGTCGAGGCGATCTTGATCAGAACACGCTCGCGGGAGATTCCGGCGCTTTCGTAAAGCGAGATGATCTCGCGGGCGGTCTTGATGGTGGCTTCCGTGTCATACGACAGGCGCGCGTCCACTTCTGTCGAGACGCGGCCGGGAATGATCTGCAGAATGCGCTTGCCGAACTCAATGGCCAGGTGCTTAAAGGCAAGGTTGGCCACGTCCTTGTCGCTGGCACTGTCCCCAAGCTGCTTGTGGGCATCCAGCAGTACGCCATCCACAATTGACTGATATTGCGGCATTTGCGCTGCGGCCGTAATCAGAGATGGATTGGTCGTCGCATCCTGCGGTTTCACCTTTTCGATGGATTCAATGTCTCCGGTATCAGCGACAATGGTAGTCATCGAGCGGAGTTGTTCAAGCAGGGTCTTCGACATGGGTCCTCCTCTTTTTGGCGCAGGGCTTCTATCTCATTGGATGCCGCAGAGCAAAGAGCGGTCACATTCCATTATCCCATGGTTACCGGGTTCGAGAGTGTTGCAATGCCGTCAATCGTGACTTCGACCGTGTCCCCGGCCTGCATGGGAGCGACTCCAGAAGGTGTTCCAGTTGGAATGAGATCACCGGGATTGAGGGTGATGGCGCCAGAAATATGCCGCAGCAGGTGCGCGATGGAAAAAATGAAATCGCGGGTGTTGCCCCTCTGCTTCATCTCGGCATTCAGGCGGGTTTGCACGCTGACACCGGCCTCTGGGTCAATTTCATCTGTCACGATCGGCCCCACTGGGCAGAAGGTATCAAAACCCTTCGCGCGCCACCACTGACCGTCCGGCTTTTGCAGGTCGCGCGCGGTCACATCGTTCACGATCGTGTATCCGCGAATGTACTGGCGCACATCTTCCTCAGGCCCAATGTTTCTGCAACGCTTGCCAATCACGACGGCCAGCTCGCCTTCAAAGTCCACGCGCTGCGAGATGGCGGGCAGGCGAATGGCCTCTTTGTGGGCGATCAGCGAAGACGGGGCCTTGAGAAAAATCAGTGGCTCTTTCGGGACCTCGTTGCCCAGCTCGGCAGCGTGCTCGCGGTAGTTGCGTCCCACGCAGACAATCTTTGATGGAACTACGGGCGGCAGCAGTGTGGCACTTTCCAGTGGAATTGGCGTGAATTCCTCCGCGACGAATTTCGTCCAGGGGTCTTCTTCAAAGGGCGGCAGCAGACGCTCGATCCAGAGGGTCCCGTTACGGTGCGAGACTTCAGCATATTGAGGGCCGGATTTGGTTTGCAGGCGGCAGTATTTCATCGGGATTGTATCTCAAGATTAACCTGAGAGATTGCCTTCCTGTCTCTCTGCAACATGTGCGCGGCCGAATCACCTTCTCAGGAATTAGGCAGCATTTCCTCTACCTCACCCGACCGCGCGCTTTCGTTATGGTCTTTATCCACTGCGCTCACAGAATAGGCATAGCGTACACCGGGCCGGGCGGTGGGGTCGGAGAATGCAGGCCCTGTCACTGGCTGGGCTGGCGAGATGCGTACCGGGGCCGCACTCGATCCGGCTTCACGGCGATAGACGATGTATCCGGCAAGGTCCTCCTCCGTGTCCGGGCTCCAGGAAAGGTCAATCGAATGGCCTTCCGCGTTGGCCACAGCAACGAGGTCTGACGGCACCGTGGGCGGAAAAGTGTCCCGCGCATTCACGACAATGGCCTCGCTGGGTGTACTGGCAATCTGGATAATATGGCCGTCGAGGCCAGTTGCAGCGACGCGCTGTGCCGTATAGCGGTAGACATGATCGAGCGCGGCATCTTTGTCGAGGGTGCCGCCGGGGTCCTTTCCTGCGTCATAGTCTGTTTCGAGAATCTGCTGCGTTGGTGCAGGTGCTCCAGCCATGGGGGAGGAAGACGGTTTTGGCGGACCCTCAAGAACGCGCTCCAACCGCACGAGGTTCCCCGGTGCCGAAGCAGGCTGCCACCGTAAAAGAATCCCATCGGCCCGCACTGTGGCCGCAAAATATGCGATCGGTGCTGGAGCAGGGCCGGATGCGGTGAAGACCGGGTTCGACGGACCTGCGGCGTGTCCTCGCTTGTTGGTCAGATCGACCGTATAGGTCAGCAATTGCGGCTCGCCTGAGGTGAGGTTCGCCGGCAGATGATCGTTGAAGTCGGCCGCTGCTCCAGGGGCGTACTCAGCTTTGCCAACGCTTTCGCACGGTGCTTCAGCCAGACTGCGGCAGATCACCGCCTCCTGCCGACCTTCAAGCTTGACGCGGTCGGTGGAGCGCTTCGGCATAGTCCAGTGCAAATGGACATCGTTCCCAATGCGGCTGGCCGAAAGATCAGTCACGGGCTGGGGCAGATAGAGGCTCGGAGCGCGCGGTGGCGATTCAAGTCCACAGGAAACGAGCAGTGGCAGGAAGGCGAAGAGCGTGCATCCGCTGAATAATGATCTCGCCCTCGGTCTCATTCCTTTTTCAGCGTAGCAGAGAGGGCGTCCTCCAACTGCGGATGCTCGAAACGAAATCCAGTCTGCTGAAGCTTTTGCGGAAGAACGCGAGCACTGGCAAGCAGTGCCTCGTCGGCCATCCGGCCAAGCGCCAGCCGGAGAGCGAACGCCGGAGCAGGCAGCAAGGCGGGCCGATGCAGTGTTCGCGCCAGAGACCGTGTAAATTCAGCATTCGTCACCGGCTCAGGTGTAACGACGTTGATCGGCCCGGAAAGTGCTTCGTTCTCCAGGACGAAGAGAACGGCCCGGACCACGTCCTCAAGCGTGACCCAGCTCATCCACTGCCGTCCGCTGCCCAGCTTGCCGCCGAGCCCAAGCCGGAAAATGGGCAGCATTTTGGCCAGTGCTCCGCCGTCTGATGCGAGCACCACGCCAAAGCGCAGATGCGCCGTGCGGATTCCAGTACCGCGCGCGGGTTGGGCAGCCGCCTCCCAGGCGGTGCAGGTTTCGGCCAGAAAGCCAGTTCCTGGAGCCGCGTCCTCAGTCAGCAGCTCATCACCTCTGTTGCCGTAGATTCCAATGGCAGAGGCGCAGAGGAATGCCTGGGGCGGATGCTTCAGGCTGGCAAGCAGGTGGGCCAGCTCCCTGGTGGGCTGGATGCGGCTCTCCGCAATCTCACGCTGATAGGCGGGTGTCCATCGGTGGGCGCCCACGTTGGCTCCGGAAAGGTGGACAACAGCGGTAAACTCCTCAAACCGTTGGCCTTGCCCTAGGGGTGGAAGGGCAACTTCCAGGTCGCTGGCAGGCTGGCGGCGCACCAATTTGTGTACTGTCGCCCCGCCTGCTGTCAGACTTCTGGCAAGCGAAGAACCAATCAACCCGGAAGCGCCGCTGATGAGGACCTTCATTTTCTCCATTTTCATTACCATCAAATGACATTTTTCAGACAATATGGGGGAACAACACTCCTAAGATTCAGATTTACAGGCAGTTGACAGTGTTAAATGTTTTGTGTATAAACCCAAAACAGTTTTTAATGCAGGCAACATAAATACGGGTTTCACGGCATCCATCCAAAATAGATGGCCGGGAGAGTGCGCCATGAAAAACAAAAGACCGGAACTGGAGAGGCCCTCCATTGACGAAGGCAGCGCCGAATCCTTTATTGCTGAGAAACACATTGGAGAGCGTATCAAGAGGCTGCGGCTGAAAAAATCCATGGGGTTGGTAGAGTTGGGCAGGCATACCGGACTTTCCGCCAGCTTTTTGTCGCAACTGGAAACGGGACGCGTGGTGCCGACACTGCGGAATCTGGCCCGTATTGCGATGGTCTTTGGCAAAGACCTTTCTTATTTTTTTGAGACGGAACCTCATACGGTCTTCCGCATCCACAAGAAAGGGGAACGCGTCCGGCTGCCCCAGACCGGGGTGGATGACCCTACCTATTACTTTGAGAGCATGGGGTTTATGGTGCCCGACCGCCAGCTCGACCCCTACTACGCCGAATTCATTCCGGTAAAGAAGCCGGTGCCGATCCAGTCCCACGTGCATCCCGGATACGAATTTCTTTATGTGCTGGAAGGCGAGCTGGAGATTCGGCATGGCGAGAAGCCCCATGTTCTGGAAGCCGGAGACGGGGTCTATTTTGACGCCAGCACGCCGCACTCCTACCGATGTGCGGGAAAGACCCCGGCCAAAGCCATCATCGTGAGTATGCATCAGCCTGCGGCACATCAGCCTGCCATGCATCTGCGGCCAATGGGCGCACCGCTTGGAGCGACCAGCGGAACCACTCAGGGAAACAAGGCAACCACGGTGGCTCCACACCGGCCTATGATGCCCACCTCTTCCGCGGCGCCGGAAATCCGGGCCAAGATATAGGCCATTAAACTGCGATGGTAAAGGCGTCTTCCGTGCGGGTGACCTCGCGGTAGAGCGTGTCCCGCTCGAAAGGCTGGCACCCGGCCTCGCGAATAATACGCACCAGATCAGAGCGTCGCATTCCCTGCGGAGTGGTTGCGCCCGCATCGTGGTAAATCTTCTCTTCAACGACGGTCCCGTCAATATCATCGGCACCAAAACGCAGGGCGATTTGCGCAATCTGCGGCGTCATCATCTGCCAGTACGCCTTAATGTGGGGGAAGTTGTCCAGCAGCAGGCGGCTGACAGCAATCTGGCGGAGATCCAGCATGCCTGTGGTGCGCGGAAGATGTTCAAGCGGCGTGTGATCAGGATGGAAGGCCAGCGGAATAAAAGTCTGGAAGCCGTGAGTATCATCCTGCAGCGCGCGCAGCTTCAGCAGATGGTCCACCCGGTCCTCATCGTTTTCCACATGGCCATAGAGCATGGTTGCATTGGACTTGAGTCCAACCTGGTGTGCGATACGCGCTGTTTCCAGCCATTCGTCGCCGTCAATCTTGTGGTCGCAGATGATGTGGCGTACGCGGTCGGCAAAGATTTCAGCGCCGCCGCCAGGCATGGAATCCACTCCGGCATCGCGCAGCTTTTCGAGCGTTTCGCGAATGGAGAGCTTTGCGCGACGCGCAAAGAACGAAATCTCGACCATGGTGAAGGCCTTGATATGGACCTGCGGAAAGCGCTCCTTCAGTCCCCGTACGAGGTCGAGGAAATATTGCAACGGCAAATCAGGGTGCAATCCGCCCACAATGTGGAACTCGGTGACCGCCTCGGTGTATCCGGAAGCGGCCGCGGCCCACGCTTCTTCAAGTGCCATCGTGTAGGAGCCGGGCGCGTCCTTTTTGCGGCCGAAGGCGCACAAACGGCATGCGGCGACGCAGACATTCGTAGGATTGATGTGGCGATTGACGTTGAAGTAGGCGATGTCCCCGTGCAGCTTTTCGCGCACATAGTTGGCAAGCCAGCCCACGGCAAAGATGTCACGCGAGCCGTAGAGCGCAAGCCCGTCGGCGAAGCCGAGCCGTTCACCCGAGAAAACTTTATCGGCGATCGGCGCGAGATTGGCGTCGGTGGTTGTGAATGGCCGTCGGCTGGATGCGAGCGTCATCGTTTGCCTCACCCTTTAATGATACTGGAGATGGTGCGGAGGGCCCATCGGATTCAAAGGGCCCCTGAACATAAGAGAGCGGGCCCGCGAACGTGCGCACTCTTTCACCGCCGCTGATACTGCCGCATCACATCCTCCAGGGTCACCACGCCTTCAATCGTCTCCTTGCTGGCGCGGTTCATCACCGGGAGCAGCGGCCAGCGCTCAAAATACGGCAGCGCACTTTCCAGCGGCATGTCCGGAAAGAGCACCGGAACCCGGTCTGGCGGGAGCGCGCGTTCCACCGGGGTCTCCGGTGCAAGCGTTGCGCTCAGAGACACCAGCTCATCGGCCTTCAACGCATAGCAGGAACCGTCCCATAACTGGATGAGGCAGGGCGAAAGGGCTTCATTGATAACCTGCAACGGAGTGTTCCCCGGAAAGACAGGTACTTCCACCGGATGCAGGGCGTCTTCTACCGTCAGCGCGGCCTCTTCGCGTTGCTCCTCCATCGAGGGCAAATGCAGGCCGTCCTGCTTGGTCAGCACCTCAAAAATCGGGACTGGCTGCAGGCCGCGCGAGAGCAGATAGGCGATGGTGTTTGAGAGAATCACCGGAAGAACAATGGAATAATTTCCGCTGACCTCCAGCACCATAAAGGCTGAAGTCAGCGGCGCTCGCAGAAATCCGGCAAACAGCACGCCCATCCCCACAAGCGCGTACGACCCAATCGAGCCCGTCAGGTGCGGAAAAAAGTGCCGCTCGAACGCTCCCACCGATGCGCCCAGCATGGCTCCAATAAAGAGCGTTGGCGCAAACATGCCGCCCGGCGTACCGCTGGAAAACGAGAGCGTCGTTGCCAGAATCTTCAGCAGCCCGAGTGCAAACAACAGTTGCCAGGTGAACTGCGAGTGCATCGCCTGGTCTATCACCTCGTATCCAGGTCCCATCACCTGCGGAAAACCGGCGAAGCCGATCAGCCCGACCAGCAGTCCGGCAATGGCAGGCTGGCAATAGTACGTCCACCGTGGAAGCAGCCTCAGTCTTGGACGCAGGTAGCCGAGCGCCTTTGAGAAAACGAGCGCGGAAAATCCGCCCACCACGCCCAGCACTGTGTACGCAATCAATTCGCGTGGATCATGCAGATTCACCGGAGGAATGCGAAAAATTGGCTCCGGCCCCCAGAACCAGCGCGCCACAACAACGCTGGAAATGGCCGACAACACAATCGAGCCAAGCACGGCCGCGCTCCAGCGCCCAATCACTTCCTCAATCACAAAGAGGATCGCCGAAATGGGAGCGTTGAACGCCGCCGCCAGCCCGGCCGCCGCTCCAATCGGCGCAAACAGCCGTAACCGCTGCTTTGATAGGTTCAACCTGCGCGCCACAGCCGAGGCAACCCCCGCGCCAATCTGCAACGAAGGGTCTTCCGGTCCCAGCGAATGGCCGCATCCAATCGCGATCGCCGAGGTAACGAATTTCCCCACGACGGTCCGGAAAGGAATGTAACCGTTGTAGATGTACAGCGCCGCTTTCGCCTGGTTCACGCCGCTTCCGCGCGCCGCCGGAAAAAACCTCTGCACCAGCGCAGCCACCAGCAGCCCGGCAAGCGCCGGAGCAATCAGCAGACGATACTGCCCCGGATGCGGCGCTGAGCCAAGCGTAAGGATCTTGATCCACTCAATAGCAACGCGGAACAAGACCACCAGCAGCCCGGAGAGGACGCCGATGAAGATAGACAGCACAAGAAACAGCCGCTCATCCCGCGACGGCGCGATCTTTTCTAACTCAGACTGCGTCAGCTCGGGCGGCTTCATTCCTGCTCCACCGCCTCAGGATTCTGCGCAATCTTCAGCAGCAGAGCATCATTGCCCGTTGGCGCCCCACATTGCTGTGCTGTGACAATCTCCGTCTGGTAAACAAGCTGCATCAAGGTCTGTTCCAGCTGCGGATCGCGTTCGAGCTGTGCCACCTGGATCGCCTGCGGCAACTGTTTCCATTGGCTTGCCAGGTCCTGCAAAGGCCGCGGCACCGCAGGTTGAGTGCTGAGGCATCCGGCCAGCCGCTCCTGCGCAATCTTGCGGTTGCCAAGCACGCGCATTGCACGCACCCTCACCGGCAGGTTCGCATCCGGATAGAGAAGCAGAATATGGTCTGCATCGGCCAGCATGTTGCGGTAAGATGCCTGTTTCTCGGCGGGCAGCTTCTCAAAGCCGGCGTGGTTCATGGCCCGCTCCAGAAATTGCTTTGCAGCCTGAAAGCGGCCCAGCTCGTACGCCGCGCGCCCTGCTCCTGCAATCGCCGCCAGCTGGACAGGCCGGTGCCGCAGTGCCTTCCGGTACAGTTCCAGAGCATTCGCCGCATCATGCGCCGATTCGAGCATTCCGGCAATGGCAATCTCAATCCCGGCATCGTCCGGCGCATTTCCCGCGGCAATCAGCAGTTGCGTGCGCGCCTGTTCATCGCGCTGCTGGCTGATGAGGTACTGCGCCAGTTCCAGCCGCACCTCGCGCCGTCGCACATAGCCGTCGCCCTGCCATGTGCCGTCGAGCGCTGCCTGATAATGTTCGATCGCAACCTCCTGCTGGCCTTGCTTCGCAGCCAGACGCGCCAGCTCGAGGTGGATCGGCCCATTGCCCGGCAGCGATTCAAGCAAGGTATTAAAGTAGGCGACGGCCTCCTGCGTGTGCCCGGCAGCGGCCAGCGCCTGGGCCAGTTTGATCTGGATCTGCTTGTCGTCCGTATCGTAGGCCAGCGCCGAGCGCAGGTCGTTGAGTGCCACCTGCGGCTGGCCTGCGTCCAATGCCAGCTCACCTCGGGCCAGCCATCGCAGCTTCAGGTTTTCGCGATGGACTGAAAAGGAGTGAAACAACGCCAGCGTAATAAAAAACAACACAACAGCGATGGCAAAAAGGCTGGAAAGCGCCAGCGTGTCCCACAAAATGAGCCGGTGCCGAAGCTGCCGCTCTTCAGGAGAAAGCGCCGACCGTAACGGGAACACTCGCATTCTTTATTCAGAGTAACCCGCAGAACAGGATCATCATCTGCACGGCAACCAGAATGAAGGGCCCTGCAGGCCCGGCATGTAGTTATGCCCCCTCCAGTGCTTGCAGAGCTGTTACACCCGTATTTTCATCTTCATCTCTCCGGCAGCGGCACTACCGCCAAGCTACGGTGCCCCGCGCCATCCACTGCGCGCACACCAAAGATCACATTGTCCTTGGAAACAGACAGCGTCGCGCTGTGTTCGCCCGTTTTTACCGGAAGCGAGTACTGCCAGACAGGAGCACTCGTCTCGCGCCAGACAATTTCATACTTCGTTCCTGCAGGAGCGCCATCGCCATCTTTCCATTCCAGCGTTGAGTTATTGTCGAGGTCCCTGGTCACAATCCGAACATCCACCGGCGCTGGAGGCGCAAAGGCGAGCGTCGCCAGAGTGGCCGCATTCAGAGCGGCGACGTGGGCGACGTATCGGTGGTCCACAAATTTGGGCAGGTCGCCGTACTCTATGCCGTTTTCTGTCCGGACGTTCTGGTGCTGGTGATTGAAGTCCTCGCGCCACTCCGTGAAACGGATCGCCGGAAAGCCTTCCTCGTTAAACGAAGTATGGTCTCCTCCACGTAGAAAACGGTCACGCCGGAACTCCAGCACCGGGTGAAACTGGCCATGGATATCGGCCGCATAGATCTGCCCAATTTCCGCCACCGCCCGCGCCAGCTCGCGTGAAGGTGAATCGCTGCCGTAGCCTAGGGATTCCAGCATTTTCGCCTGCTCCGGTGTTGCCTTCGCAGGGATGCCCTCGGAAAAGATGCGTATAGCCGACTTGTCCTGAAACCGGTCGTCGGGGGTGGTATTTCCGCCAACAATGTCGTTGTTCAGGACGCCCTCCAGTTGCCAGCCTTCCGTTTTGGCCAGATGCGCCAGATGACGGCTGCCGTTCAGCCCCTGCTCCTCTCCGGCCACGGCCACAAAGACAAGGGTCGCAGCAGGCTTCAGTTTCGAGAGCACGCGGGCACATTCCAGGCTCACCGCCACGCCGGAGGCGTCATCATTGGCCCCGGGAGCAAATCCGTGATCGTCCAGCGTATTGGAATTACGCGAATCATAATGCCCGGTCACCAGATACATGCGCTTCGCCTCTGCCGGGTCTGAACCGCGCAGGATGGCGTAAATATTCGTAATCGTAGTAGGTCTTGGAATGCGGCTCTGTGGACTTTCTGTAAAGGTGTCCCGTCTCACTTCCAGACAGCCGCCGCAGGCCCCCGAATAACGCTTGAATTCGGACTCAATCCAGTCGGCGGCGGCCCTGATGCCCTGATTTTCGGGCAAATCAGTCTCCATGCTGGAAAGCGTATTGCGCGTATGGAACGCAACCAGCGTCTCTATCGTGGATTGAATTTGCCGGGAGGAAATCTGTTCTAATGCGTGAGCAATGGCCGGATCAGCCGGCGCAGATCGAATCGGTGTTCCCACCGCCGTCATGTCAGTAAACGAGGTCGGCCGGGTGGCATCCTGTTTTGCCCTTGCGCCGTCTGAGACAGTAGGTAATGCCGCTATGGAAACCGCTCCTAAAACCATCGCCATTGCTGAGGCAAGGAAGTTGACATTCATGAGCATTTCCCGTTATCACCGAGGTGAATTGGTCCGCAAGCAACGCTTGACGCAATGCCGGATTCCCTTTAAAAACTAACGAAGTTGCATCCTGTAAATTGTTGTCATCATCCTAATACTCCGATTTGTCATTGAGGGAGGAATTTATGCCTAATTGTCCAGAATGTGAGAGCGTGCTCGATTTTGATGAAGAAGAAGTGGAAGAAGGCGACGTAGTCGTCTGTGACGAATGCGGCACCGAGTTTGAAGTGGTCGCCACCGGGCCTCTGGAACTTGCCAAAGTTGAAGAAGACTATGAGGATGAAGAGGAGGACTTCTCAGACGAAGAGGAAGAGGAATGAAGCAGTCTTACCCCAGCATCTTGAACAAATCCGGCGTAAAACAGGCGGCAGTCGCCGCCTCGCTGGCATTGTGCCTTCTGTTTGCTCTCACCGCCATCGCGCAAGGCAGCCGCTCCGTTGAGGGCAAGGTCTATGCCCAGAGCGCCCCGGTCGCGGGTGCCGTCGTCTACCTGCAGGACAGCAAGACCAATGATGTAAAAAGCTTCATTTCCACACAGGACGGCAGCTACCGCTTCGGCCAGCTTTCCACCGACGTGGACTATCAACTCTGGGCCGAATACAAGGGCCAGAAGAGCGACAAAAAGAACATCAGCTCCTTCAACTCCAAAAAGCAGCTCGTGATTGATCTGCACATCAAGGGCTAGATCAAGCGGCGTGCAACTCTGATATACAAGGAGGATGCGCGCTGTCTTCTCCTGCCTGCTGCTGTGGTTTTTTTGCGGCTTCCATGGCCTTTTTGCTGAAGCAAACCCCTCCTGGACCACTCCGCTTCCGCCGTTCCAGATTGCTGACAACCTGTACTACGTAGGAAGCCAGGACCTGGCCAGCTATCTGGTGGTGACGCCAAAGGGGAACATCCTCATCAACGCCAACCTTGAAACATCGCCGGCACAGGTCCGCGCGAGTGTCGAAAAGCTGGGCTTCCATTGGAGCGACATCAGAATCCTCCTCAACGGGCAGGCGCATTTCGACCACGTAGGCGGCGCGGCGGAAGTGGTCAGCGAAACCCATGCAAAGAACATGGTGATGGATGGCGATGTAAAAGTGGTGGAGACCGGAGGCAGGGCCGACTTTCTCGCTCCATCGCCCAATGTCCCGGCCTTTTCGCCTGTGCACGTTGACCGCGTGCTTCATGATGGCGACGTGGTGGAACTCGGTGGCACAATGTTGACGGCCCACAGGACCGCCGGGCACACTCGCGGATGCACCACGTGGACCATGCGCGCGCATGTCCCCGGCGATCCGGCAGGAAAACTGCGCAACATCGTCATTGTTGGTGGAACGACGTTCTGGTCGGAGTATCACTTCATCGCGACGCCCGGCCATCCTGCAAGCTACCCTGGCATCGCGCAGGACTTTCAACATACGTTTGCTACCTTGCGTGCACTGCCCTGTGATGTGTTTCTTGGCGCCCACGGAGGATACTTCGACATGCTCACGAAGCTGAAGCGCTATCCACAGGAGGGACCGCGCGTTTTCCTGGACCCCGCAGGCTACAAAGCGTTTGTAGCTGACGCGCAGGGAACTTTTGAGAAAGCGCTCCGTAAGCAGCAGGCCGCTGGAACTCGCAGCTACTCGTATTTCAATGACTCTACCGGATCAAGCTGGGCCGCGCGGGTCGCGGGAAGCGTTCCAAATACCACGCCTACCACAGTCGAAGTCAGCAGGGCGATGATGACGGACCACCCCGAGATTGGAATGCGGTAATCAGTAAAGAAGCGGACAGAAAATGGAAGCGCAAGGCCAATCACAATGCCGATGATTCCTCCGGCAAGTGAAATAAAGACCGCCTCTATCAAAAACTGCAGCTTGATTTCACGTGAAGTAGCACCCAGGGCCTTGCGTATGCCGATTTCGCGGATGCGCGACCGCACCGTCGCCAGCATGATGTTCATAATGCCCACACCCCCAACGGCCAGCGTCACCGTCGTAATCAGCAAAAGAACAATAGTCAGTCCATTGGCAATCTGTGCAGCCGTCGTGAGCAGCGCAGTTAGCGTATTGGCTTTGTAGACAGAGTTCTTCTGGTGCCGCGCACTTACCACGCGAACAATGTCCCGCGCAGCCCCTTCTACATCGTTCTGGTCACGGATGGAAAAGAAGATCTGCTTTACGTTGTCAGTACCAGTGAAGTAACGGGCCACAGAGTAAGGAATCAGGATGGTCTGGTCGGCGATTTCCGACTGCCCGAAAGTATCTACGCTCTCTTTAAAGGTCCCAACAATCGTGAAAGGAATGCCGCTGATCTGGAAACTCTGGTCTACCGCAGAATCAACACTGCCAAACATGGCCTGAGCAAAATTCTGGGTCACAATGGCAACATGGGCGTGGGTCTGGTCGTCCTGGTCGTCAAAAAAGCGGCCAGAGAGGACCTTCAGGTTACGCACCAGGCGGTACTCCGGGCTGACGCCGAGCACCAGCACGTCCTTGACCGTGCCTTGTCCAAAGCTGATCCGGTCATGCATCTCCAGCATCGGCGAAGAGTACATGACAGACGGCACCTGCTCTCTGACGGCGCGCTCGTCATCACGCGTCAGGTAGTCGCTCTGGAAGTTGTTGATGGAGCCAGTCCCGCCGCCTGAGTATTCCAGCTCTACCATATTGGTGCCAATGCTCTGCAGCAGGTTCAGGATGTACTGCTTGCCGGTCAACCCAATGGTGACGACCAGGATCAGCGCTGCCGACCCGATCACCATGCCCAGCGCCGTCAGCGCAAAGCGCACTTTGCTCGCGCGAAAGCTGTCAATGGCGAGACGCATGATCTCGCTGAGCAGCATGGTGCGTTTAGCACTGGCCAGCGTCTTTTCAAACGATGCTCTGTGCGAAATGACCGGATTCATAGTGGGCCCAACTTACTTATGGTACGCGCAATTCAACGTGCCTTAAAACACGTCAGAACGAAAATTGCAGCCCCCGGATCCACCGTCCGGTTTGTCGGCGGCTTTTGTCCCCGTAGCGGGTCAGCATCAAATTTCCCCATTTTGTTCTGTACACGCTGGAGCAGTTCAGGTCAGTGGTAAATGCCGGGAGGTCGTTCAAAATTGCGCGCAGCTCTCCGGGGCCGCTCCGGCAATCGGCTGGATCTGTGCCCGCAAATCGTCAGGGTTGTCGGCAAGCACAGGTGGGTTTCCCCTCTGGGAGATGCCAAAATTAGGAAACGTTGTAAAAGATGGTGGTCAACTCACCTGTTGGGTTGCGCATTCTTCGCACGCGCAATGCCGCCGCAGATAGTCCCATGAATAAATTCCACTCTGGTGGCCGTCATTCCAATGGAAACTGATGGCGTAATGCCCTACGGGAGTCACCGTTTCCGGGCGTGGCGGTGCCTGATACATGGGCAACAGGGTTTGTGGCTGTTGCTTTGGCTCGCCCGGCTTTCGGCCTGCCCTTTTCCGCTCATCATGGCAGGTGGCACATGGGCATGCATTGCGCAGCCAGGCAAAGTCCCAGTGGCTTCGGTGACCGTCTTTCCAGACAATCTCCATTCCGGTGCCTTCGCTTTTAAAAACTCGCACCTTGGCCGGGACCTTTGCATCAGAAGGAAGCTCACGTTCCGCAGCATCAGACCTGCGCGCCTCTTCTTCTGAAACAAACCGTATTCCTTCATGCCCCATATCTTTTAGTGTACTTCGCCGTCATTCATAGCGCAGCTTCAGCGCAAGGATCGCCAATGCCAGCGCCAGCGTAACGATGTTTGCCAGAATCACAGGTGTAGAGCGAATCAGCAGGCCATAGACCAGCCACATCACTTCTCCGAAGGAAAAGAGCAGAAACATGTGCAGCGAAATGTCGCGCGCGCTCTTCAGCCGCCACACGCGAAGGAGCTGCGGCACAAAGGCGGTCGTAGTGGAGAAGGCAGCAATCAGTCCAATTGTGTTTACCGGAGCGGTCATGGCAGTGTTCTGTTTTTATTGTCTCAGAAGGGAAAAAGCAGGCTCTTCTCTAAGGTCAGAGTCAAAGGCAGGATGACAACACGCCTTAGCTGAGATACCACAGGTTGATGGCAACGTAAGTATTGAAGGGGTACGACTTTTTGGGTCGTGCCATAACGCTACCGCGTCAGCGCGGCTTTGGCCGCTGAGGAATCGCCTTTCAGCGTTTCAATCTGAGTGCCCGAAGAGAACCTGAGACTGTTCCATTACACCCGTATCTCAGGTGTAGAAGCAATCAGCGTACGCGTGTAATCCTGCTGCGGCGCTTCGCAGATCGTGTCGCGCGGCCCATATTCCACCAGCTTTCCGCGATGCAATACTGCGATGTTCGTTGAAAGATAACGCACCAGCGGCATCGAGTGCGAAATAAACAGGTAAGTCAGCCCGAATTCGCGCTGCAGGTTGCGCAGCAGGTTCACCACCTGCGCACCCACGCTCACATCAAGCGCCGAAACAGGTTCATCCAGCACCAGCACCTCGGGCCGAAGCGCCAGTGCGCGCGCTATATTGATGCGCTGCCGCTGTCCTCCGGAAAACTCGTGCGGAAAGCGGTTGAGGGCGGATTCGTCCAGTCCGACGGCGCGCAATAATTCGCTGGCCCTGGATCGCAGGTCATTTCGCGGGACCGTGCGATGGATGACCAGCGGCTCAGTAATAATCTCCGTCACCTTCATCCGCGGATTCAGCGCCGCAAAGGGGTCCTGAAACACAGGCTGCATGCGCCGCCGGATGGCGTGCAGTCTGCGCTGCGATACTCCGGTGATCGGCTGGGCATCAAAGAGCACACGGCCCGATGTTGGTTCGATCAGCCCCAGCACCATGCGCGCAATCGTGCTCTTGCCTGAGCCCGATTCGCCCACCAGTCCCAGCGTGTCTCCCCGCTCAATGCTGAAGGAAACATCGTCCACCACAAGCACCTGCTCACGGCGCGAATAGCTCTTCGACAGGTGCTCGACGGTGATCAGCGCCACGGTTTACTGTTCGCCCTGCAGGGACTCGACTGCTTGCGCCACGCGCAGTGTCATCGCTTCATGGAAGTGCTTGCCCAGAATCTGCAATCCGATGGGCAGCCCTTCGCCAGACTTGCCGCACGGCACTGAGACACCGCAGATTCCCGCCAGACTCGCCGTGACCGTGTAGATGTCTGCCAGGTACATCGAAACCGGATCGTCCGTCTTCTCGCCCAGCTTGAAGGCGGGCGTGGGTGCCGTCGGCGTAAGAATGGCGTCCACTTCCGCAAACGCCTTCAGGAAATCATCCGTCAACAGGCGGCGCACCTGTTGCGCCTTTTTGTAATACGCATCGTAATAGCCGGCGCTGAGGGCATATGTGCCAAGCATGATGCGGCGCTTCACTTCCGGCCCAAAGCCAAGATCACGCGAGCGCCGGTACATGGCCGAAAGCGTGTTCGCATCCTTCGCGCGAAAGCCGTATCGGACGCCATCAAAGCGCGCCAGATTAGCGCTGGCTTCGGCCGTGGCGATGACGTAGTACGTCGGAATCGCATAGCGCGTGTGCGGCAGCGAGATGGGCTTGATCTCGGCCCCGGAGGCGCGAAGCTGCTCAATGGTCTTCTCCACCGCCGCCCGGACTTCGGCATCCAGCCCTTCTGCAAAATATTCCGCAGGCACCCCGAGCTTGAGCCCTGCCACGCCCTTGTCCAGATCAGCCGTGTAATCCGGCACCGGCCGCGGAGACGAGGTCGCATCCATCGGATCATGCCCGGCAATTACGCCCAGAGTAATTGCAGCATCGCGCACATTCGACGCGAACGGCCCCACACGGTCAAGCGATGAGGCAAAGGCTATCAATCCATAGCGGGAGACGCGTCCATATGTCGGCAAAACCCCAACCACTCCGCAAAATGAGGCTGGCTGGCGAATCGAGCCGCCCGTATCTGTTCCCAGGGTCGCCACAGCCATGCCTGCCGCAACCGCCGCCGCCGAACCTCCGCTCGAACCGCCAGGAACGCGGTCCAGCGCATGCGGATTGTGCACCGGGCCATACGCCGAATTCTCATTCGACGATCCCATCGCGAACTCATCGCAGTTAATCTTGCCCAGAATGATCGCCCCTGCTTCCTCCAGCTTGCGGACGGAAGTCGCCGTATACGGAGCAGTGTAGCCTTCGAGGATCTTCGAGCCCGCCGTTGCTGGCAGGCCTTCGATCGTCAGAACATCCTTGATCCCGACGGGAACGCCAGCCAGCGGAGGCAGCGGTCCGCCTTTTGCCGCCAGATCATCTATGCGCCGGGCCTGCTCCAGGGCGCGCTCAGGGTTCAGCGAAAGATAAGCGTGGATCTGCGGGTCACGAGCGTGAATCTGCTCATAGGCGGCCGCGGCCAGTTCACTGGCCTTGCTGCTGCCTGACTCGATGCTGCGACGGACCTCTGCAATGGAAAGCGGCCTGGAGACTGCGGTTTCAACTGTCATCAGCGTTCAATCACTTTCGGTACTTTGAAGAATGTCCCGTCGGTGTCCGGTGCGGTGGCCATCACACGCGCGCGATCCAGAGAAGGACGGGTTTCATCGCTGCGCAAAACGGTTTCTGTCTGTCCTTCGCCAATGACCTGGCTGACCTGCGCCATCGGCTCAACGCTCGATGTGTCCAGTTCGTTCATCTGTGCCACATGCTCAAGAATGGCGTTCAGATCGCGCAACATGCGCCCTTCTTCGTCAGCAGTCAGCTCAAGATTGGCAAGTTCGGCCACATGGCGAACGTCTTCTAAGGAAACACTCATCGGAAAAGCTGTCCTCAGGGGTACGAAATGCCCCTTTTCAAAGTATAGCGGGATACCTGCCTGCTCCACGTAAACTCGCTTCCTGGTGCTCCCGTCTCTTCCTTTGCATGGAACAGACCGCAGTGACGGAAATGGCTCCGGTGGCCACCCGCGGAACTCGAAAAAAGCAACGCGCGCATGCTGCTTGAAATCCGCAAGATGCTGACGCCCGACCAGTGGAAAAAAGTGAAGGCGATTCAACCAGAAGACCGCCACGTCGTCGTCGTTCAAAGGTTCCATGGCGGGCCGGATGGCCGGAAAGGCGATGGGCCACCTCCGCTGCCTCCTGTGGATGGCGAAAAACAGCTCCAGCCGCAACAGTAGCAGAGGGCGCCTTCATCCCGGCGCCCTTTCATTTTCCGGGAAAAGTATAATGGCCTCTGGCAGATATGGAGAACCAGAACCACACACCGGAGACGCGCCAGGTGCTTGAAGTCACCGACATCATGGCGATCCTGCCCCACCGCTATCCTTTCCTCCTCATTGACCGCGTTATTGAGATAGAGCGCAAGAAGCGCATTGTCGCCATTAAAAACGTCACCATCAATGAGCCGTTCTTTCAGGGACACTTCCCCAACTACCCCATCATGCCGGGCGTACTCGTGGTGGAAGCCATGGCACAGGCTGGCGGCGCGTTGCTGCTCACCGAGGTCCCGGACCGCGAGAACAAGCTGATGGTCTTTACCGGCATTGAACGCGCCAAGTTCCGCCGCCCTGTCGTTCCCGGCGACCAGCTTCGCATCGAGATCAACGTATTGCAGTGGAAGACCCGCGCCGTCCGCATGGAGGGGCTTGTCACCATTGACGGCAAGCTGGCTTGTGAAGCGGTCATTATGTGCCAGCTTGTTCCGCGCCGCAGGCAGGAAGCCCAGGCAGAGACCCCGGCGCTGGCGGCGGTGACCGAAGAGTGAGCATCCACCCCACAGCCATCGTCGCTCCCGGGGCCGTCGTGCCTGAATCCTGCACCGTCGGCCCCTATTGCACCATTGGCCCAAACGTGGTCCTGGGCGAAGAGTGCGAGTTGGTCTCGCATGTCGTCCTTGACGGACACCTGAAGGCCGGGGCGCGCAACCGCTTTTTTCCCTTCGCCTGCGTCGGCGTCGCACCCCAGGACCTGAAATACAAAGGCGAGCCGACCGCCGTCGTCATGGGCGACGACAACGTCATCCGCGAATGCGTCACCATTTCGCGCGGAACTGCGGGCGGCGGCGGTACCACCTATGTTGGCAGCCATTGCCTCATCATGGCTTACTCCCACATCGGACACGACAGCATCATCGGCAGCCACTGCATTCTGGCCAACTCGGCCACGCTTGCCGGACACGTCATCGTGGAGGACTACGCCACGGTCGGCGCATTGAATCAGGTGCACCAGTTCTGCCGCATCGGCAAATATGCCTACACCGGCGGCGGCACGACGGTTGTGCAGGACGTGCTGCCCTTCTCGCTTACCTCAGCCAGACGTGAGACCCACGCATTCGGCCTGAACAAGGTTGGCCTGGAGCGGCGCGGGTTCGACCGCGAGCGCCTGCGCGCACTCCAGCAGGCGTATCGCTATCTGCTGGCCGGCAAGATGAACACCTCCCAGGCACTCGAAAAACTGAAGAGCGAAGGCGTAAAGACCGAAGACGTGGCGTATCTGGTGGAGTTCATTGAAAAGTCCGAGCGTGGGATAGTGAAGTAGACCCTACCCTGTTACCAGTGCTCTTTCGCGCAGAGATGGAAGATGTCTCCCTTCCAGATCATCTCGGTAAAACAGGTAGTAAGTATCAAATGGAATGGGTCGCTTTCCATCGAATGTACGATCTGAACGCACGTTTTCTTAATGGAACGCGCTACTACTCTTTTTCTGCAGAACGACAGTCTTGCGTCATCAGTTCCAGCAGAATTGAGCGAAGCGCCTCCTGCGATCTGGTCTGGCATTCCCAAATCGTGATGACCCGCCATCCCTGTTCCTCAAGAGCTTTCCTGGCCTTGTTATCTCGTTCAACATTACCCTTTCGCTTTTCCTCTGGTGGCGGTTTCAAGAGTAAGTAAATGTTTGTCCCTCACTCTCAAGGCTTCGCAAATAGAACTGCCGTCCTTCACTAGAAATAAAAATCACTCGACAAAGGAGACAGGAGGTCCGACGTGACTTTGATTGAGAATGAGCGCAGCTCGTTGAAGCTCTTGGGTTGTACAGTAATCATCTTTCACAAATTCAATATGGGGAACTAATGAATGAGCGTGAACTCGTGCGACCAAGTACGCGTCGTACCCCTCGGAGCTCTCTATTACTTCTACGCCAGAAAAATCAAAGTACTTGTCCCCATCCCGATGCAGACTTCCTTGCCAGCTAATAAAACGTGCTGCTAAAAGACGAGGATTGTCAAAGGACGGATTCAGTAATTCCTTCAGCTCACCTAAAAAAGCCGCCAACGTTAATGCGGCCGATTCGGGATAATGACCACCGTAGTAAGCGAGAACTGTCGCAACAGGCCTCGATCCATTGAATTCATAAAATTCGACAATGAGCCGTTCAGACAAAGATTTTCTCCAAAAGATCGGATGTTCGATCAGGTTCAATGCTGACGAATCCGTGCCTTTAAAAAATCATTTCAAAAAAATCTTTTCAAAGTGAAACTTTACAAAAGATGGGTCAGGTTGAAAATGCGAAGGCATCGCGATACCTTTGCCCTCATAATTGAACAGCATTTCGTTTAATGCGGGGTTATTTGACCTTCGAAGCTGCGGGGATATTACAACTCTAAACTTCTCATCAAAAGAAATGAGCCCCCGATCAAATGCTCTGTCGTGAAAAGCATTCAAACATAAGCCATTCTTTGGGTTCGTACGATTCTTCTTGTCAATGCTCCACGGAATGATGTGACTTGCGCATAACAATTCTGGGATATGGATGCCCGTAATGCAGCACTGGCCATTGTAAGTAGCCAAAATCATAGACCGAAAAAATCCTTGATTGACACGGGCAATAATTTTGGCTTCTCTGTCCCCGCCCTCAGGTAAATCTTCATTTCCTAATTCTTCCAAGGATTTGCCAGCAAACATGAAGCGTAACTTCTCGCTTTCAAACGCTAGTCGGTCCCAATCTGAATTGAATTCTTGCCAAATCTCTTTTTCCAGAGAGCCTCCATGAGCTGCTCCGCTCAAGTTACGGCTCTTTATGGAAGGATCAAGGCGAGCGAAATTGGCAAGCTTCCATGAAAGGGCAGATGGAGTGCGCCCGAGAGTCTTTGCAAGTGAAATAATCTCGGGATTGCGGTTGTGAATGCGCCCAAACGGAATTCGGCAATATAAATTGAATGCAACAATCAATTCATCGCGGGTCCAATTTCTTCGTGGCATGCAAGTTCAGTCGCAGCGAATAGTTTAACCCTGTCAATGTGACGCAGAAACACAAAGAAAAAATCTCGAAAAAGAGTTTTGCGGTCAAGTGGAAGCTGTATCCACTTTGCAGCTTCCTGTATGCGCCCCAGTTGTTACGCCTCTGGTCGGGAGCCCCATCCTTTGGCCATAAAAGTGTGCAGGGCTCCACAAGATGACACCGACAACTCAGGACAACACAAATCCCCGAAATTCCCGTATACTGGTAGCTGCTGTACTTACAGCTTTTTCAAGTAGGACAACCATGCCCAAACTAAAGACACACAGGGGCGCGGCCAAGCGCTTCAAAAAGACGGCCACGGGAAAAATCAAGCGCGGCCAGTCCAAGATGCGCCATATCCTCACGTCGAAGGAAGTCAAGACCAAGCGCAGGCTCTCCGCTCCCGCTTACGTCTCTGATGCCGACCACGCGAAGGTGGCCCGCATGATTCCTTACGCCTGAGACCGGTAGCTGGTAAAGCGTTCCAGCCGCCCCGGCCAGCACGGCCGAGCCATCAGGCAAGCAAGCGAGTGAAGAGGTCAAAGCGAAAGCTCCTGCCTCCAGCCGCTAAACGAAACGCAAAAAGGAGAAACCACCATGCCACGCGTAAAACGTGGAACAAAACGTACGGACCGGCGCAAAAAGATCCTCAAACGCGCCAAAGGGTACTTCCTCACAAAATCGAAGCTCTATCAGGCCGCACAGGAAGCCGTCGAGCGTGGACTCAAGTTCGCCTACTCCGGCCGCCGCCAGAAGAAGCGCCAGTTCCGCTCTCTGTGGATTGTGCGCATCAACGCCGCCGCCCAGCTCAATGGCATCAGCTACTCCCAGTTCATCAACGGCCTCAAAAAGGCCGGAATCGAACTCGATCGCAAGGTGCTGGCCGACATCGCTGTCAATGACGCCGCCGGCTTCACCGCCCTCGCCGAGCAGGCAAAAGCTGCGCTGACCAGGTCAGCCGCATAGCAGACCGTCTTCCGAATCCAGAATCACAAAGGCCCGCTTCCCTATGGAAGCGGGCCTTTTCTTTGCACCTTTTTTGCCTTCTTTTCATTAATTTTCTCGCACTCCGGCCAAAATACACGTACAATAAGTACAACGCTCGATTCCGAGTGGGTTATTGATAAGCACGGAATGCACTTCAGCACTACCCTGCCCTTCTACCTCCCCGTTTTCAGCGACATCTTAAATTTTCAAAGGAATACCCCAAAATGGAACAGGGTACAGTAAAGTGGTTCAACGACGCCAAGGGTTTTGGCTTCATCACCCGTGACAACAACAACGAGGACATCTTCGTTCACTTCTCCGCGATCAACTCCAATGGCTTCCGCAGCCTGCAGGAAGGTCAGCGCGTGCAGTTCAACGTGGTAAAGGGAGCCAAGGGCTTCCAGGCCGAGAACGTCCAGGCCGCCTGAAGTTCAGATTCAGATAACCCCCGGTTGCCAAAGCCGGGGGTTTTGTTTTGCGGAAAACTTCCCCGACGTTGCTACCAGATTCCCCTTGCGCTCCTGCCTGTGGAAAATTCCTGTCAATCCTCTGTCGTGGGCGCTTTCAAGCTAATCCCAACAAAACAAATAATTTATTTACTTGACTCGAGGGCCGATTATTTTTACCCGATTTGTTATCCTGAATAATATAGAGAAGAAATGCAGCGCCCACCGCAGTTCGGGCGTTTTCTGTTGAGAGATCCCCTCGTAAGTTATTGAAAACGCTAGATCGCAGTTAACCCTTGCAGAATCAGCAGGATAACGGGGGATAATCCCCCGCTAAGTCATTGAAAACAAAGGAACGCGGTTCAAGGCAAAGGGGGAGGGGTTCCCCTCCGGACACGGACGGCAGCCCCAAAGCAGCGAGCCTAAAACTTCAGAAATAGTCCCACCATCGGCTCACTCGTCAGTCGCCAGGTTCCCGTCTTATACAGCGCTGCCCCATAGTCCGGCGTTCCGTGGTACACCCCGCGATACTGCACTCGCGCCCCGAAGTGGGACGTAAGCAGAGGAACATTGACTCCCAGACCAAAGTTGATGCCCGGCTTCGCCTGTGCGCTGGCACGCTGGCCGCCATTCAATGTCGGTGAATACAGCAGTGCGCTGATCCCCACCAGGCCAAAGGGCTGGATGCCCAGAAGGTTTGGCGCGCTCACCAGATACGACCCCGCAAACTCATGCACATTGTGCTGCACTGAAAAGACCGTGGAAGAATAGCGATCAGCAAACCGGGTGTAACCATAGCTCGCCTCAAAGCCCATCCACGGATGGTAAACATGCCGGAAGGCCGCCTGGCCGCCAATGGATTTTGTAGGATTGACCGTAATTCCATCTCCGCTCGACGAGCTTGTGAACTGGCCAAAAGCGCTCAGTGATACATCGCTGTTATGCAGGGCGCGAACAGGATTCTGCGCCTCTGCAGCGGGTACGGAAACGAGCAAGCCAAACAGCGCCACCAATAAAAAAAAGGAACTCCGGTATTTTGCCAACATCAGGTCTCCCATTGTCATAGTAGACGATTGCCCCGCCTGAAGGAGAGTGCCCCTTCTGGTGCATTTCCGCTTTCAGCCCTGCGCTGATAAAGTCGAATTATGATCAAGGCCATTACCGTAGTGCGCCAGAGCAGCACTCCGGACGAATATGAAAAGCTGGCCAGCTTTTTTTCCGCGCTGGGATTTGAGAAAGGCAAGGGCTGGGAAAACGCGCAGGGCCGCGGCAGCTCGTTCCTCGCCCCGCTCGGCAATCTCGAATTCGTAGACGGACAGTTGTCCGTTCCAACAGACATTCTGATTGAGGTCACCAGTCTCGACTCCGTGCGCGAAGTGGCGCAGAAGTGGCTCTCACAAAACTCCCTGAACGGCCGCATCAGCGAGACCACTGAAACCTACTGGAAGTCGCGTCTCTTCACCATTGAGCCCGTTCCGGGCGTTTCACTCGCCTTCTGGGAATGGCTCGATCCGCTGCAGGGAAAACCCGCAGCGCTCGAAGGCGATCTTTCTGCCCAGGGAATGCGCTTTGCCATCATCGCTGCGCGCTGGAACGCTGTGATTACCGACCGCCTCCTGCAAGGCTCTCTGGACGCTCTTCTCCGCAGCGGCGCAAAGAAAGACGACGTCGCCATCATTCGCGTCCCCGGCGCATGGGAAATCCCATCCGCTGCGCGCAAAGCTGCCGAATCCGGCAAGTTCAATGCCATCATTACGCTGGGCGTTCTTCTGCGCGGCGAAACCGCCCACTATGAGGCCATTTACAACGAAGTCACGCGAGGCATCGGCCAGTCCCAGCAGGAAACGGGCGTCCCGCATACCTTTGGGGTCCTTACCTGCGAGACGCTGGAACAGGCGCTCGACCGTGCAGGCCTGAAGATGGGCAACAAGGGTTTTGAAGCGGCAGCTGCGGCGATTGAGATGGTCTCGCTCCATCGCAAAATAGAAGCCGAAGCGGTGGCAAAATGAGTGCTCCCGGAAAACGCCGCAAGGCCCGTGAACTCGCCATGCAGATGCTCTTCCAGCTCGACATGGGCAAGCAAACGCCCGACCAGGTCCGGAAGACCTTCTGGAAGGCCCGCGAAGAGCAGGATACAGATGCGGACGTGCGCGGGTTTGCTGAAGACATCTTCCGGGTTGCTGTTTCGCGTGAAGCAGAAGTGGACGGCCTCATCGAGAAGTACTCCGCCAACTGGCGGCTGGATCGCATGGCCAGCGTGGACCGCAATGTTCTGCGCATGGCAATTGCGGAAATGGTCGGTTTCCCCGGCACTCCCGCACCCATTGTGATTAATGAAGCGCTGGAGATTGCACGCCGTTACTCCGCTCCCGAATCCATCAACTTTCTGAATGGCGTTTTGGATGCCGTAGCAAAGGCGCGACTCTCCGCTTAGTTCGTCTGATATGCCGTGCCGCAGCGGCTGCAGAATCTTACCCCGGCAACCAGCGGAGCTCCGCAGGAAGCGCAAGTTCCTGTGACTGCAACAGGTGCAACTGGCGCCGCGGGGACCGCTCCCTGAAGGCTGGCCGCCAGCAGGGCGGCCTGTTCCATGTTGTACTGGCGCACGCGCCCCGGCATAAAGAAGCATTCAATGAAACCCGCAATCGCGGGAATGCCGGTCCAGAAGAAGAGCAGATAGAGAATTCCCAGGCCATTGCGGCGCAGATAGAAGTGGTGCGCCCCAAAGCTCCCCAGAAACAAAGCAAACAGCACACCGACGACTTCGTCTTTCTGCACAGCAGACATCTGTGCATAAAAGACTGCACGCTGCTGGTCGTTCAGATTTCCGGCGATGATAGGAAATGTGCTCATGGGCCCTGGTCCTTACCTTTCTGTGAACAGCAAGTATATACGCACATTCAGGGGCCACAGTTCACCTGATGCCGTCTATTCCACCGTCACCGACTTGGCCAGGTTTCTCGGCTGGTCCACGTCGCAGCCGCGACGGACGGCAATGTGATACGCGAGCAGTTGCAGCGGAATCACGTCGAGCACAGGCAGCAGTAGCTCCGGAGCTGGCGGAACATACAGGACGTGGTCGGCGACATGCGTAATCTCATCGTCTTCACGCACGGCCACCGCGATGACTTTGCCCGAGCGTGCCGTGACTTCCTGAATATTGGAGAGCGTCTTTTCATAGCGCAGTCGCGAGTCGCGGTTGTTGCGGTCCTGCGTGGCCAGTACGACCACGGGCAGCTTCTCGTCAATCAGCGCGTTAGGGCCGTGCTTCATCTCGCCCGCGGGATAGCCTTCGGCATGAATGTAGGAAATTTCCTTCAGCTTCAGCGCGCCTTCGAGCGCGATCGGGTAATGAATGCCGCGTCCCAGGAAGAGGAAGTCTGAGGCGCTTGAGTAGGTGCGGGCAAGCTGCTCGCATGGCTCATCCACGGTGCGCAGGACCTCTTCAATCTTGCCCGGAAGCAACGTAAGTTCTTCAAGGAGCGTGCGGCTTTCATCTGCGGAAATGGTCCCACGCGCCTGCGCCAGATGTACAGCGAAGAGGAAGAGAGCTACCAGTTGCGCGGTGAATGCTTTGGTGGACGCGACGCCAATCTCCGGGCCGGCGTGCGTGTAGATGACGCCGTGCGCCTCGCGCGTAATCATCGCGCCGACGACGTTGCAGATGGCGATGGTCTTTGAGCCTTTGGAAATCATCTCGCGCTGCGCGGCGAGCGTGTCGGCGGTCTCGCCGGACTGCGTGATCAGCAGGCCAAGCGCGTTCGGGTCGGCAATCGGGTCGCGGTAGCGATATTCGCTGGCGTAGTCCACCTCGACGGGAACTCGGGCCAGCCGCTCGATCATGAACTTGCCTGCTGTGGCGGCGTGCCAGCTTGTTCCACAGGCGGCAATGTTGACGCGCGTGTCGCGACGGAACTCCTCGTCACTGATTTTCATCTCAGAAAGAAATATTTTTCCTGTGTCGAGCGAGATGCGGCCCAGCGTCGTGTCGCGGATGGCGCGCGGCTGCTCGAAGATCTCCTTGAGCATGAAGTGCTTGTAGCCACCCTTTTCCGCCTGGATCGGGTCCCAGGAAATGCGCTGCACCTGCCGTTCGATGGGATTGCCTTCAAAGTCGGTCAGGTGGACGCCTTCGGGCGTGAGCACGGCCATGTCGCCGTCGGCCAGGAAATACAGATTGCGCGTATGGTGCAGAATTCCCGGGACGTCGGAGGCGACGAAGTATTCGCCTTCGCCGAGGCCAATGACCGCAGGAGGGCCGAAGCGCGCAGCGACGATCTTGTTTGGCTCGTCTGCGGAGATGACCACGATGGCAAACGCTCCGGTCAGGCGGCGAACGGAGCGGCGCACGGCCTCTTCCAGCACCATGTTCTTGCCCGTGCGCGCGGCGGAGGCCTGCTCCTGCTCAATCAGGTGCGCGATGATTTCTGTATCGGTTTCAGTTACGAATTTGTGGCCTTCCGCGGCCAGTTCCTGCTTGAGGGCGAGGTAGTTTTCGACGATGCCGTTGTGGACGACGACGATGCGCCCGGTGCAGTCGCGGTGCGGATGGGCATTTTCTTCCGTGGGGCGTCCGTGGGTGGCCCAGCGGGTGTGCCCGATGCCGTAGGTGCCGTAGACGGGACGTTCGTGCAGGACCTCTTCGAGCTTGCGCAGCTTGCCAGGGGCGCGGCGCAGTTCGAGTCCGTTGCCGTTGCCGCCGACGGCGATTCCGGCAGAGTCATAGCCACGATATTCCAGGCGGCGCAGACCTTCAATAATGACTGGTACGACTTCCTTAGGGCCAATGTATCCGACAATTCCGCACATAACGGAATTGTACGGTAGCAATTGGCGGGCCAGAAGGATATGGCTGCGTGTACCCTCCCCCTGCTTTTTGTAAATTCTTTAAAACAGGGCAGCTCTGCCCCGGGGTTCCTCAGCATGGAAAGGCTTATCTCCGAATCGAGCTAGCTTTTCAATTTGACAACTTTTCGTTTTGAAAAGAGAATATGATAATGCACGTAGTGACGCTGAAGCACCTGCACGAAGCATCTGTCAGATACAAGGATGCCGCTAAAGAAATAGCCGCCTGGTACAAGATCGTCACGCAGGTCCGCTGGACAAGTTTCGTTGAGGTACGACAGATCTTCCCAGATGCTGACAATGTGGATGGGTATGTCATTTTTAACATTCGCCGCAACCGCTACCGACTGATCACAGTCATCCATTACGCCAAAGAGCGGAAGGGCAAGATGACTCAGGGCCACGTCTACATCAGGTCATTCCTGACGCACAAGGAGTACAACGACAAAGCCAATTGGGACAAGGAGTACGGAACCAGATGAGCACAATTCTTGCAAATCCGGCAGAGATGATTCATCACGGCGCGCCTCACATCATCCACTCTGATGAAGAACTTCAGGAGTACACCAAAGCACTCTTTGAACTCACCGCCAAGGAAGAAACCACGCCCGACGAGGATGAGGCCATCGAGCTTCTCACGCTTCTGATTGAACGGTATGAGACGGAACGTTATCCGGTGCCAACAGGGGATCCGGTCACGGTGCTCAGGCTTCTTATGGAGAGCCACGGATTGCTGCAGAAGGACCTTATTCCTGAGTTCGGCGCGGAGAGCACCGTATCACTCGTGCTCTCTGGCAAACGGGATATGAATAAGGACCATATCGAACGGCTCAGTCGCCGGTTCCGGGTATCTCCAGCGGTCTTCTTTAATTGAAAGAAAATGCTTGAATTCGTTTTTGCCAGACTGCGATCCCTGATGCAAGGCGGAATGAAAAATCCGGCTTGATAAGGCCGTGCGCTGATTGTGCAGATTGCGGAAGATGAATTTCTGGTGGCCGGATTTGGCGCGCGGGTGCAGTTCCAGCTGGCCGACCTGAATACTCGCGAGCACCATGCAGTTTCTGCGCGTGGAAGAAGGCCGCTATGAAAACGGGCAGTGGAAGATGTCACGTTTGTGGAACGGCGACCAGACGGACTTTGGGCTGAACTTCCGGCGCGAGGGTGGAGCGGTGGTGCGCGCGGTGCTGGGTACGTATTGAGTTTGGGCTACACTGGGACGTGCGGCGGCTGCTTGCCATCTCGATGATGCTGGCTTTCTGGCTGCCTTTGCTTACGCCGGTGTGGATGCCGGGTGCGGCGGAGGCGGGTCTGCCGTTGTGCTGCCGCAGAAGCGGGAAGCACCATTGTGCGATGCTGGAGATGGGGCAGCGGCAGGGGCACGGTATTAGTGTGGTAGCGGAGAGATGCCCATATTCTCCGGCAGTCGCTCCGGTGCTCCATCTTGCCTCGTATGCGCCGCCTTCGGATGCGGCGGTCTTTGCGGAACTTGTCAGTCACCCCGCAGTGCATGCGCAGACGGATGCGCGCTATCGCGTTGCATTTGATCGAGCGCGGCAGAAGCGCGGGCCTCCTGCTGTTGATCTTTAGTGTGCTGTGACTGGTCTGGTTCCCGCCTTTCGCTCTGCGAAAAAGCAGGCCCTTTGCTTCGCTCGGGGACGACATCCGGTTGGGGCACTGAAACAGCACACTCGCTCCTCTTTCCACATTCCTTTTTCAGCCATCAGAGGAGGCATCTGCCGCATGCGCAGATTTTTATTGCTGTTCTTGTTTATGTGTCTGGCATGGAGCCAGCACGCGCGGGCCACGGTTTTTGGACAGGTGGAAGGTATTGTGCATGATCCGCAGCACCGGCCCGTTGCCGGGGCACAGATCACGCTAAAATCTGCGACATCTGATTTTTTGCTGACTGCGGAATCGAACCAGGACGGGTATTTTCGTTTTGCGGCGGTCCCGGTGGGACAATACACGGTAAGCGTGGAGCAGAAGGGGTTCAGCCCTCTCAAAGAGGGCATTACGGTGGTGTCGAACGCGTCGCCGGTGCTGCACTTTGCGTTGAATGTTGCAGGCGCTCGCGAGACGGCCGTGGTGAGCGAGACGGAGCAGGGCGCCAATGTGGACACGGCGACGACCACGACGCTGGTAACGCGCGAGGACATTACGCGTGCTCCGGGTGCGAGCCGGACGAACGGGTTCCAGATGATTACCAACTACGTTCCTGGCGCGTATGAGACGCACGACATGCTGCACATTCGCGGCGGCCACCAGGTGAGCTGGCTGGTGGATGGGGTACAGATTCCGAATACGAACATTGGCAGCAATGTTGGCGCGCAGATGGACCCCAAGGACGTGGATTATCTGGAGGTGCAGCGCGGTGGGTATTCGGCAGACGTGGGCGACCGCATCTATGGCGTGTTTAATGTGGTGCCGCGCACGGGCTTTGAGGGGAGCAACCAGGGCGAGCTGGTGTTGAGTGCGGGGAATTTCTACCAGACGAATGATCAGGTGAACGTTGGCAGCCATACGGAAAGGTTTGCGTACTACGTGGGCCTGAATGGGAACCGCAGCAATCTGGGCCTGCAGCCGCCGATTGGCAAGGTCTACCACGATGCGGTGAATGGATATGGCGGCTTCGGGTCGTTTATCTATAACCGTACACCGCAGGACCAGTTTCGGGTGGTGACGCAGTTGCGAACAGACTATTTCCAGGTACCGTATGATCCGGACCCGAACAGCTGGGAAAATCAGCAGTACGATTCAAGCGGGCTGCGTGATGGACAGCATGAGACGGACGGGCTGGTGGCTTTCACCTGGGCGCATACATTTAATGCTCAATCACTGTTACAAATATCGCCGTTCTACCACTACAACAGCGCGAACTACGAGCCGAAGCCGTATGACTTCCCGGTGGCGGCGACGGGCCGGCGCGCTTCAAACTATGCAGGGCTGCAGGGCTCCATCGGGACAGAGATTGCGCGGAACACGATCCAGGCGGGGATGTATAGCTTCGGGCAGCACGATGCAAATACGTTCGGGAGCATCTTCAATGACGGGAGTTACGAAAACTTTTCTGTGAGCAACTCGGCCTCGGGTGGGTTGGTGGAAGGCTATGTCTCAGACAATTACAAAGTGACGCCGTGGCTGACGCTGATTGGCGGCGTGCGCCAGTCGTGGTTTCGCGGCGATTTTACAGAGAAGACGACGAGTCCGCGAGTGGGGGCGGCGTTGCAGGTGCCGAAGCTGGGCTGGGTCTTTCGCGGATTTTATGGGCACTACTATCAGCCTCCTCCGCTGCTGACGGCCTCGGGGCCGGTGCTGGGGTATGCGAATGCGACGAACACCACGTTCCAGCCGCTGCGCGGGGAGCGCGATGAGGAGCACCAGTTTGGGGTGCAGATTCCGTGGCGGGGATGGATGCTGGATGCGGACACCTTCCGCACGCGGGCGAAGAACTTTCTGGACCACAGCACGCTGGGCGAGTCGAGCTTGTACTATCCGGTGACGATTGATGGGGCGCTGGTCCGGGGGTGGGAACTGACGCTGCGCTCGCCGCGGACCTGGCGGTATGGGCAGGCACACCTTGCGTATTCGAACCAGATTGCAGAGCAGCGCGGGGCGATTACGGGCGGGCTGGTGTGCTATCCGCCGGGCTCGGATGCATGCGCGGCAGACTGGACGTATTCGCCGGTGGACCACGACCAGCGCAATACGCTGAATGTAGGGTTCAATGCTTCGCTTCCCGGGCGCGTGTTTGCTTCGACCAATGTGAACTATGGGTCGGGATTTGTGAATGGCAGCCCGAATGCGCAGTATCCGGGGGCGTATCTGCCAGAGCATACGACGTTTGATCTGTCGGCGGGAAAGACGTTTGCGCAGAAGGTGACAGTGTCAGTGACTTCGCTGAATGTGGCCAACCGGAGGCTGCTGCTGGACAACAGCCTTACGTTCGGCGGCTTCCACTATAACCGTCCGCGGGAGATTTTTGGGGAGGTGCGGTACAGGTTTAAGTATTGAGCGACAAGGGTGCTTTCAGGCCAACTGGCCATACAAAAGGTCAGTGGCTGAAGGCCAGAATTTGATGATGCACTATTGGATAAGAGCGGCTTCTCGTGCAAAATACTCCTCCGCATTCTGCTGAAAGTCGGGAAATGAAGTAAATTGCTTATCAGCAGCATTGGTGATTAAAGCCTGGTCTTTTTTGCTTAGACCGTTCTCAAAATCTTCATGGACGATTACGCTCCGGAACGGAATCTTAGCTATCTGAAATTCGCGACATGCAAGGGCTGCGAAACGGGACTTGCTGCTATCCTTCACTCCATAGAGGAATATGGGGCGTGGCTTTAAAGAGAAGCACCAGTCTACCTGAAGCTCTTTCCGTTCAGGATTAGGCAAGAAGTCTCTTTCTGGTTGATAGAGATTCAATGTGCTGGTGATGAAGTCATCAAGCATTTCATAAAAAAGACTCTGGACCACCTCGCGTTTGAACAATTGCATATTGCTGACTTTTGCAATGGTCTGTGCGAATTGAAGAAATGCCGGGTATATGTGTTCAGGAGAGGTTTCCATAGATAACCGCCCCTTGTCTTCTGCTACGCCATTCTCTGTCAAAATGCGTTCGAAAATCCTGCGTTTTGTTGGAGTATCTATGTCATATACATAGGACAAGCGCATGAGAGTAAGTCCATGATCTGAAATCCTAATACGGGAATCAGAGGCCTTCGGAAGATCGAGAAAGATGTCCAGCATGTCGCCGTCCTCATGGAAAAGAGGAGCAAGTACCTGAATTATGCCGGGGCGCTTTTCGCGGAAAGAAATGTGACCGTTAAATTCAGATTTAAGCATGTCCAGAGCATTCATACTGCTTATCCTTCCCAGAGTGGGATCTGCGGTTGCAATTTTGGTGGAAAGTATTTGGTTGCCTCTGCTGCATTCAGGTTAATGGCTCTAACAAAGAACTGCACAGCTTCTTCAAACGAAGCATAGGCAGTAGTTTTTGTTGCATTTCTCTCCGGTCTGCCCCCTGCGGCTAAAATACTTGCATCAGCTTTATGGATGTGGAAATCATAGTGTGGATGCGCAGGATCAAAAATTCCGTTATAGGAACCGTGTTTTCCGTTACAACGAAGCAGTGTGATATCTCCTTTGACATCCCCTGGATGGTAAACAAGACCAATTGAAAAATTTTCAGGAAAATCCTCGCTTCGCCTCATAAACATGAGGAATTCTCCCTGAATACCATCTGAGATCAGTCTTGCGTCGTTGCGCGCATGTGCCCCTTCAATTTTCATGTCCTTTCGGGGGGATTCTGAAAATTTTTTCGGGCAGGAAATCAGTTCGTCAATCTCGGCTTGTGTGTATGCCGCCACAGAAAGGGATAATACCTGATTGGCTTGCATCCTCATCCATGATTTTCAACCTCAGCCAATCCTTCTTGACATAAGCTGCTCTGTGCTGAAAAGCTAGGGGGCAGGGTCTCCCTGCATGTCTGGCGTGTGTTTTTTGCAGGCGGGAGACGGGTTTGTGTTCCTGGAGGAAGCGGCTTGCAGTGCAGCGCTGCTTAATTTTCCTCTTCCCTGGCACAAAATGATTTGCTTATTTGGTTGAGGCGGAAAGCCTTGCCATGAAAAGGATTGTACGTTGACACCGACTCTTTTGCTGGCCGCCGCGATTCCTCCGGGCGTGGTCTCGTTTCTACCCTTTATCGCCATTATTGCTGTGTTCTACCTGTTGCTGATCCGGCCGCAGCAGACGCGGCAGAAGCAGTGGCGGAACATGCTCGAACACCTGAAGCCGGGTGACCGTGTGACCACTTCAGGCGGTATCCGCGGCACGATCCTGTCTATAAAGGATGACGCCATCCAGCTTCGGGTGCCCCCGGACAACATTAAGATGGAAGTCGTAAAGAGCGCGATTGCTTCTGTCACCACGGACGACCCGGCGAAGTAGACATCCATGCGTAAGAACCTGACACAAAAAACGATTCTGATTATTGCGATTCTGCTGGTCTTTCTGTTTGGGATTTTCGGAATTCCGAAGGGCCTGAGCGGAACGGCGCTGAAGGAGGCCCTCCTGAACCGCATTCACCTGGGCCTGGACCTGAAGGGCGGCACGCACCTGATTTTGCAGGTGATGGTGGACGAGGCTGTGGGCTCGCAGACGGACAACGATGCGGCGCGCCTGCAGACCGATTTGCAGCAGAACGGCATCACGGTCGGCTCTGTGACGAAGCCCGATGCGGCGCATCCGGAGACGCTCCTTATCTCCGGGGTCCCGGCAGACCGTGTTGGCGATGCCCGTTCGGTGCTGAACCAGCGGTATGGCAGCCAGTATGACATTTCGTCGGGCGAAAACAACACGTTTACGCTCACGATGAAGCCGACAGTGGTCGCCGATCTGAAGAAGCGGGCGCTCGAACAGGCGATTGAAGTCATCCGCACGCGCGTGGATTCGCTGGGCGTGAGCGAGCCGGTGATTCAGGAATACAACCTGGGCGCGTACCAGATTCTGGTGGAGCTGCCGGGTGTGGACGATCCGGCGCGCGTGAGAGATGTGATCCAGTCTACGGCGCGCCTGGAGCTGCATCTGGTGGAAGGCGGTCCATGGCCGGACGAGCAGGCGGCGCTGCAGGCGCTGGGCGGCTCGGTGCCGTATGACTCCGTGCTGATGCATGCCATTCCGGGTGCGGCAGGGCCAGACAGCAATGAGTCCGTATACGAGATCAAGCGCGTGCCGGAGGTTGCGGGTACCGATATTCGCGATGCCCAGCCTGGGCGGAACCCGAATACAAATGAGCCGCAGGTGGTGTTTTATCTGACGGCCGCGGCAGGAAACCATTTTGCCGATTTCACCACGGCGAACAAGGGCAAACCGCTTTGCATCGTGCTGGACAACAAGATTCGTGAAGTAGCGAACATTCACGACACGATTCGCGATGAGGGCACGATTTCCGGTGGTGGCATTACCGAGCAGTATGCCAAAGACCTGGCCATGCTGCTGCGGACGGGCGCGCTGCCGGCTTCGATCCACTACCTGAATGAGAGCGTGGTGGGGCCATCGCTGGGTGCGGATTCGATCCGTCAGGGTGTGCTGGCGTCCGTGGTAGGCATGCTCGCGGTCATGATCTTTATGCTGATCTACTACCGCGGGGCGGGCATTAATGCGGACCTGGCGCTGTTTCTGAATCTGGTGATCCTGCTCGGCTTTATGGGATTCACGCATTCGGTGCTTACGCTGCCGGGCATTGCCGGCGTGATTCTGACGATTGGTATGGGCGTGGACTCGAATGTGCTGATCTTTGAGCGTATCCGCGAAGAACTGCGGGCCGGCAAGTCGGCTTCGGCGTCGGTGGACCAGGGATTCGCGCATGCCTGGACGACGATTGTGGACACGCACGTGACGACGATTGTATCGGCGGCGATTCTGTTCATTTTCGGAACGGGCCCGGTGCGCGGATTTGCGGTGACGCTGACGTTCGGTCTGCTGGCGAACCTGTTTACGGCAGTGTTTGTGTCGCGCGTGATTTTTGATGCGCACCTGAACAAGAAGCGTCCGGGTGAACCGATTTCGATTTAGGTAGTGATAAGGCGGTCAGCAAAAAAAGGCCACCTGCAGAAGCTGGCCCTTGGCAGATCGTATCTTCGCTGACCGCTTTTTAGCTGATTCGAGGAAATTCCGTGGAACTGTTTCATGATGTAAAGATTGATTGGCTTGGAAAGAAGTGGTATTTCCTGGGCTTTTCGCTGATATTCAGCGTGGCGGGCGTGCTGTCACTGCTGTTCTGGCATCATCTGCCTCTGGATGTGGATTTTCGAGGAGGCACGGTGGTGCGGGTGAAGTTCGAGCAGACGCCGGACCTGGACAGGATCCGTTCGGCCTCGGACAAAGCAGGCATGAAGGATGTGCGTATCCAGCGGTTTGGGGCAGCGGCGAACAATGAGGTGATTATTTCGCTGGCGCTGAGCCACACCTCAGAAAACGCGCTGGACCAGGGACGCGCCGCCATTCTGCAGGCGCTCGAAGCGAACTATGCCCAGAACCGTGGCGCCGATGCGGGAAAGCTTGACCTGGACAATGCCGGACAGGGAACGCTGGCCAACTGGCTGGCGCAGAAGGACCCGGAGCATCTGGGCCAGAACGATACCGCGCAACAGCACTATGGGCAGCAGGCAGCGGCCGTATTGAGCTATCGCGATCAGCGCGGCGGGTTGATTGATTCGGTTGATCATCTGTCGGGTGTGGTTACTCCCGCGGTGCTGGGCGAGCTGAAGCAGGACGCATACCTTTCTGGCTTTGCCATACGCGGAGTGGAGATTGTGGGACCGCAGGTGGGGGCGCAACTGCGTAACCAGGCGATGTGGGCGGTGCTCTATTCGCTGCTGGGCATGCTGGTGTACCTGTGGTTCCGGTTTGAGCTGATTTATGGCGTGGCGGCCGTGGTCGCGGTCTTCCATGACACGCTGATTACAATTGGCGCATTCAGCCTGACCAATCAGGAGATTTCGCTGACGGTGATTGCTGCGATCCTGACGCTGGTTGGTTATTCGATGAACGACACCATTGTGGTCTTTGACCGCATCCGAGAGAATTTGCGGATGTCGCGGCGCGAACCTCTGGCTGATCTGGTGAACCGGAGCATCAACCAGACACTAAGCCGGACGGTACTGACGTCTGGACTGACGTTTCTGACAGTGCTGTCGCTGTATCTGTTTGGCGGCGAAGTGCTGCATGGATTTTCGTTTGCGCTGGTGGTGGGTATTCTGATTGGCACGTATTCATCCATCGCGGTCGCGGCGCCGATGTTAGTTGCATATCAGGACTGGCGCCAGCGGCGCGGCAAGGCCGCGGTATTGCCTGCGGCGAAGAAGGCAAAAGTATAAGGAAGTCGCTTCAAAACATGGGATTTCGCGTGAAGATTTGCGGTTTTCCGGTGCAGATGTGCCCAACGCGGAAGCGCTTGGGAGGCATCCAACGAGGGCTGGATTTATTGGGTTGATATTTTCATGCGGTGAAACGTTTCCAGACGTACGCTCGATGTGATATAGGTGGTGTCACTCAGCTTTTTCGGAAGTGTTCCACCCGTTCCAGAAAAATTTAATTTTGACCGGGAACAAATAGACATCTCCGTGGTGTCTATAGGTGGTAACGAGTTCGCTTGGAAGAGGTAGGGCCATGTTTGAAGATGCCTTGATGGAATCGGGCGGCAAGATCAAGACCAAAAGCAAATACTTCACGATCATTGGATTTGTTCTGAATGGGTCGATTCTTGCCGGAATGATTCTGTACCCACTGATTTATCCGGAAGCGCTGCCAAAGGCAATGATGTCAACTTTGCTTGTGGCGCCGCCCCCACCGCCACCTCCTCCGCCCCCACCGCCGCCGCAGGCGCCTGTGGTGCACAAGGTGGTATCAGAGCTGGTGAACAACCAGATGACCTTCACCAAGATCCCAAAAGAAATCAAGATGGTGCATGAAGAAGCTCCGCCTCCGGCAGCCGGTGTGGCTGGTATGGAAGGCATGGGCGGCGGCGCTTCGGGCGGCGTGCTGGGTGGCGTATTGGGCGGAATCGGCAACGGGCCGGCTCCGGTGGTGAAAGCTGCTCCGCCGAAGAAGATTGCGGTATCGTCTGGCGTCATGCAGGGCAACCTGATTGTGAAGACGCAACCGCAGTATCCGGCGATTGCCAAGGCCGCGCGCATCCAGGGAACGGTGGTGTTGCAGGCCATGATTTCCAAGCAGGGGACCATTGAAAATCTGCGCGTGATCAGCGGCCCGCCGATGTTGCAGCAGGCGGCGCTGGACGCGGTGAGGACCTGGCGTTACAAGCCCTACCTGCTCAATGGAGAGCCGGTTGAGGTGGAGACGCAGGTGAACGTGGTCTTTACGCTGGGCGGTTGATCCGCAACCGTTACGCTTTTTGTCCGGCCCCATATAGACTGGGGCGAACCGCAAATTCTGTCCTGGCGCAAAAGACCGCGCAGGCCGTAGCTAATGAAGAAAACTCCGCAGGAGGAAAGATTCAGTGATTCTCGCCCAACTTACACATGTAGTTACTCACCCGGCTTCCCTGGCCTTTTTCCAGGAACAGACGGTAGGTTTCAGCCCGCTTGAACTATGGGGCAACATGGGCTGGCTGGCCCGCACCGTGGTCATCATCCTGTTCATCGAGTCCATCTGGTCGCTGGCTGTCATTATTGATCGCTGGCTGTACTTTGGTGCGGCCCGCAAGCAGTCGCGCGAATTTGCTCCGCGCGTTGCCGGTGCTCTGAAGGAAGGCAAGCTGGATGAAGCCGTGAAGGTTGCCGACCGCAACAAGAAGTCGCACCTGGCGGAAGTGGTCACCGCGGGTCTGCAGGAATTCCGCAGCTTTGGCGGCGGAACAGCGATCAGCGAAGAGCAGATCGAATCCTCGAAGCGCGCTCTTGAGCGTGCCGAGGCGATTGTCCACGCCAAGCTGAAGCGCGGTCTGGGTGGTCTGGCGACCATCGGTGCGACGGCGCCGTTCGTTGGGTTGTTCGGGACCGTCGTCGGTATTCTGAACGCCTTCCGTCAGATCGCTGTGCAGAAGACCTCTGGTATCGGCGCGGTGGCAGGCGGTATTTCAGAAGCGCTGGTTACGACCGCTATGGGGCTGCTGGTCGCCATTCCGGCCGTTATGACGTTCAACTACTTCACCAACAAGGTGGAAGCGTTTGACGTCGAGATGGACAACTCCTCGAGCGAACTGATTGATTACTTCCTGAAGCAAAGCAACCGCCGCTAAGACGGTACTGTTCGATTGCGGGAATCCTGCGGTTTGGAGCGGGGTGCTTTGCGCCCCGCCTCCGGCGGTGAGTCAAGGCCCGCATACAGGCAAGAGTTGATGAGAAGGCCCGATTCAGGGGAGTAAAGATGGCATTAGTTAAGAGAGATGAAGGCAAGAAGGTGAATTCAAACATCAACGTCACGCCTATGGTGGACGTGATGCTGGTGCTGTTGATCATCTTCATGGTCATCACGCCAATGCTGCAGAACAAGGTGAACGTGGACATGGTGCGGACGGAGAATGCGACCGCCATGCCTGACGCAGACCATGAAGATGCAGCGGTAGTGGCCGTGACCCGCGACAGCAAGGTCTTCCTGGGGCAGAACGAGGTGTCAATCTCCGATCTTGGTCCCAAGGTGGGCGACATGCTGCAAAACAAGATCAACAAGGTCGTTTATTTCCGCGCCGACTCGCGCGCGCATTACGGGACGGTGATGGACGCCATTGATGCGGTGCGCACCACCGGCGTCGAGCAGGTGAATCTGCTGACTGAGCAGCGCTCGAACCAGGTGGGTGGGCAATAGCAACAGGTCAACTGTTGAGACCGCTTAGAAACGAGGATTTGACTTATGGCAATGGGAACTGGCTCCGGTCCGGGTGGACTGAGTGCAGATATTAACGTTACCCCGTTGATTGACGTTCTGCTGGTGCTGTTGATCATCTTCATGGTGATTGTGCCGGTCACGCCGCACGGCCTGGAGGCGCAGGTGCCGCAGCCGCCGAAGAACCCGCAGCAGCAGAAGGCAAACGATCTGAACATTGTTGTTTCGATTGTTGCCCATGGCGGCGCCCAGCCGACTTACATGATCAACCAGGACACGGTGCCGAAGAGCGACCTGCAGAACCGGCTGAATGCGATTTTCTCGATCCGCGCTGAGAAGGTCATGTTCATCAAGGGTGACGCAGACCTGAATTACCAGGCAGTCGCCGAAGTGGTAGACATGGCCCGAGGGCTGGGGATTGATCATATCGGACTGGTCACTCCGAAGATTGAAGCGGGCCAGTAGGCCCGCTTTTTGCGCCAGCTTTCGGCCCAACGCCTGAAGGTTTGCCATTCGGCGGAAACCAATTACAATCACAGCGCAGAGAGATTTGTATCCTGGTCTGTGCGCGGTTTAAACATGGGCCTTGCGGGACAGTGCGCTGCTGGCCTGTCACGATGGCGGCAAAAGCTCTGATGTTGTAATCCCTGTCCGCATGCAGGCAATCAGGCGATCAAAGAGGAGATGAGAAACAGAATGAAACGATTCGCACGTGTTCCGGCATTGGCTGCAGCGTTCCTGGCGATGCTGACCATGGTGACCGGGTGCAACCGCCTCAAGGCGCGCGACCAGTTGAACAAGGGCGTAGCGGCCTATAAGAATGCCAGATATGAAGAGGCAATCGGCCATTTCCAGAATGCGGTGAACTTGGATCCCTCTTTGCCGATGGCCCGCCTTTATCTGGCAACCGCTTATGCGCAGCAGGTTGTGCCAGACCTCAAGACCCCGGAAAACCTGAAGAATGCGAACCTTGCCATTGAGGGTTTCCAGCAGGTCCTGGCCAGGGACCCGAAGGACGTCAGCAGCCTGAAGGGCATTGCCAGCCTGTACTTCCAGATTGACGAGTTCGACAAGGCCAGAGAATGGCAGCAGAAGGTCCTGTCCGTTGACCCGCAGGATGCTGAGGCGGCCTACACCATCGGCGTGATCGACTGGGGTGTGGCGCACAAGAACCAGGTGGCTGCGCTGTCCGCTGTGGGCCTGCAGGACCAGGGCGACGGCAACCCGAAGATGCCGAAGGCGGCATGCCAGAAGCTGGCCGAACAGAATGGCCAGCTGGTGAGCGAAGGTCTCCAGTATTTGCAGAAGGCGCTGGATATCCGGCCCAATTACGATGACGCCATGGCATACATGAACCTGACGTATCGCCAGAAGGCAAACCTGGAATGCGGCAATGATCAGGCGCGCAAGGAAGACATTGCGCAGGCCGATCAATGGCGCGAGAAGGCCATGGGCACGCGTAAAGAAAACGAGCAGAAGAAGAACAATACGCCTGGCGGCATTGTGATTGACAGCCAGGGAAACATGAAATAACTGCTGTTCGAACTGGGAAAAGCCCCCGGATTTCCGGGGGCTTTTCCGTTTTCAGGAAAAAGATACAATCCACTTTGCATGCCTACGCGAGTTCGTTCCTTTTGCAAGATCAACCTGGGGTTGGCCATCGGGCCGTCGCGCCCCGATGGATTCCATTCATTGACGACGCTGTACCAGACGCTGGCGGCGCATGATGTGGTGACTGTGGAGGCGCTCTCCGCGCATGCGCCGGTGATCACGATTACATCGAATGATGAGCGTGTCCCGACTGACTCACGGAATACCGTCTGGAAAATGCTGGAGCGCGCCATTGCACGGATCGGGCGTTCGGTCGAGGTACGCGTCCATATTGAAAAGCGTCTTCCGGTGCAAGGTGGTCTGGGGGGCGGGTCGGCCAATGCGGTGGCTGCGCTCATTGGGCTGGAGCGCGATCTGGGTGACCGGCTGCCGGGTGCGGAACGGCTGCGCATGGCTGAAGAAGTCGGTTCGGACGTGCCGCTGTTTCTGATTGGCGGGGCGGTGCTGGGCCTTGGGCGGGGTGAGGAGGTGTATCCCGTACCGGATTTGCCGGAGACGCATTGTGTGGTGGCGTTACCGGAGGTCGGGGTTTCGACGCCGCAAGCATTTCGAGACTGGGACGCGCTGCAAAATGCGGTTGCAGACCTGCCAGGAAGTGGCGCAGCCCAGGAACAAGGATTGACCGCGGCGGCGGCATCCGATAGACTCGAAGAGTTGAGCCGCGTCTACTCGGCGTGCCTCTCCGGTGCCTTCTCTGAGAGGGAAGGCCGGCCTGAGAATCCACTTCTCGCGCTTGTCCGAACCGGGATACAGAACGACTTTGAAGAAGTCGTTTTTTGTCAAGTTCCGTCTCTCGGTGAAATCAAGCGCATTCTGGAGCCCAGGGCCGTATATGCGGCGCTTTCGGGGTCGGGTTCGGCCTTGTTTGGGCTGTACCTGTCGGAAGAGGACGCGGTGGCAGCGGAGAAAAGGCTGTCGGCCCATGGAACAGCTTCGATGCGGACAAAGACCTTGCCGCGAGAAGCGTACTGGGCGACGATGGTTGAATAGTTGTTAGTTCTTAGTTGCCGGTTGCCAGTATTTTTTGAAGACTGGGAACCAACAACTCACAACTGTCTTTTTACTGGGCGATCGACTAATGGTAGGTCAAGTGCCTTTGGAGCACTTTGTCTAGGTTCGAATCCTAGTCGCCCAGCCAGATTTTCGCGGTGGTGTTCCGGGGCCAACGATTCCGGAGCAGCACGGCGTGACAATAAAAGCCGCTGGTCTATGCAGTCCGGACCAGCATAAGGACAACCAACGCAAACCAGCTTGGGAGGTTCTTGTGAAGAACGAAGCGACGGTAGAGGAAGTTTCGCCGGAGTCGGCGAAAGAAGCGCAGGACGGACGGGGAAAACCGGCGGCAGAGCGCAAGCGGCCACGCGGATTCAACGAGGGCAGGCGGTTCAAGATCTTTTCCGGATCGGCCAATCACCAGCTTGCGGTGGATATCTGCAAGCACATCGGGGTGGCGCTGGGTGAAACCAGGATGCAGCGCTTCTCGGATGGCGAAGTTTACTTCCAGCTTCTGGAGAATGTGCGCGGCGCTGATGTGTTTGTGGTGCAGCCGACGTGCTATCCGGTGGACCAGCACCTGGTCGAGCTGCTGATTATGATTGACGCGCTGAAGCGGGCGTCGGCTGGAAGGATTACAGTGGTTGTTCCGTACTACGGATACGCGCGACAGGACCGCAAAGACCGCCCGCGTGTTGCGATTTCGTCGAAGCTGGTGGCGGACCTGCTGACGACCGCCGGAGCAAACCGTGCGCTGTTTATGGATTTGCATGCGGCGCAGATCCAGGGGTTCTTTAATATTCCGGTGGACCATGTGTTCGCCAGTCCGGTGATGGTGAGCCACTTTAAGGAGCTGAGCCTGCCGAACCTGACTGTGGTTTCGCCGGATGCGGGTGGTGTGGAACGCGCGCGCCACTTTGCGACGAAAATGGGTGTTCCGCTGGCGATTGTGGACAAGCGCCGGACTGACATCAACGTGACGGAAGTGATGCACGTGATCGGAGACGTTCAGGGAAGGACGTGTCTGATCATTGACGACATTATTGACACGGCCGGCACGCTGGTAAAGACGGTGGACGCGCTGATTGAGAAGGGCGCGACGAAGGTGTACGCAGGGGCTTCACATGCTGTGCTTTCAGGCCAGGCGGTGGAGCGGATTGCGAACTCCAAGCTGGAAGAGGTCGTGGTCACAGACTCGATTCCTTTGAGCGAAGAGGCAAAGAAGGTGTCAAAGATACAGGTGCTCTCAGTGGCCGGGCTGTTAGGCGCTGCGATTGAGAACATCCATATGGAGACGAGCGTAAGCACGTTGTTCAGTTAAAGGGTTGTTGGTCGTCAGTCCCTAGTCCCCGGCGGTGAAACCTGGGAATCGGTGACTGGAGACCTGAAAAAGGGAGCGGAAGTTGAAGCGTTGATAGCTGTTGGTTTCGCGCCTCAGGTTGCAAAGACCTGGGGACTGGGACTAAACACTGACAGCTCTTCCCGTGCCCGAAGGAAAAGGACAGGATGATTACACAGGAAGTTGTAGCAGCAACGCCCCGCGAGGGCAAGTTCAACAAGAATGCGGCCCGCCGCGTGCGCGTAAAGGGGAAGATTCCCGCCGTAGTGTATGGCGCACAGGAACCTTCTGTGGCCGTGGAAGTAGACCCCAGGCAGATTCTTCGCATTCTGCACTCAGAAGCGGGGCACAACTCGATTTTTGATCTGGAGATTGGCGGTAAGAAGGCCAAGGCGATGATCGTGGACTGGCAGTATGAGCCAGTGAAAGGTTCGCTGCTCCACATTGACCTGAAGCGGATTGCGATGGACAAAGCCATTCGCGTGGAAGTGCCGATCCAGCTTGTGGGCGTCCCGGTAGGCGTGAAGACGCAGGGCGGCATTCTGGACCAGGTACTGCGTGAAGTTGAAGTGGAGTGCCTGCCCGGAGACATTCCGAGCCACATTGACATTGATGTGTCGGACCTTGCATTTGGCGATGTTCTGCGCGTCTCTGATCTGCCGCACGGCGGCAAGCTGAAGTTCCTGACGGACGAGAACAGCACCGTTGCGCACGTAGTTGCGATTAAGGAAGAAGCTGCGCCTGCTCCGGATGCTGCTGCGGCAGCGGTTGCGGCCCCGGCGGAGCCTGAGGTGGCCAAGAAGGGCAAGCAGGAATCGGCTGAGGGCGAGGCGAAGAAGTAGTTGGGTGCGGACACGGGCGTGTTTCTGGTGGTTGGTCTGGGAAATCCCGGGATTGAATACCAGTTCACGCCGCACAATGCCGGGTTTCTGGCCATTGACCGCATTGCCGATGACTATGGCGCGCAGGTCGTAAACCGGCGGTGCCGGGCGGTCACGGCGACGATCCGGATGGCGGGACGCGAGGTTGTGCTGGCCAAACCAGAGACGTACATGAACCTCAGCGGCATTTCCGTGGAGGCGTTGGTCCGGGAGCTCGGGATTGAGCCGGAGCGTGACCTGGCGGTGATTTATGACGAGCTGGCGCTTCCTCTGGGCACGCTTCGCGTGCGGGCGGGTGGCAGCGACGGTGGTCATAATGGCGCGAAGTCCATCAACGGAGCACTGCGGACGCAGGACTGGACGCGGGTGCGAATCGGAGTGGGGCCGAAGCCGGGAGAGATGAGTGGCAGGCGGGGCAAGGATTATCTGCTGACGCCCATGCGAAAGGCTGATCTGGCTGAACTGGATCCGGTGCTGGACAGAGCGGCCAAAGCGGTTGAGATGATTGTGTCGCAGGGAACGGCAGCTGCGATGAACGAGTTTAACCGGGCAGGTTTTCCGGGGCACGAGCAGGACGGTCCGGCGGAATGAAATTTTGTAACGGTCACAGTTGCTTATAGCAGCTGCGGGCCGAGAAGAGAGAAATAATGCAACGTTTTTACGAAGTGATGTTTATCGTCCGGCCGGATGTGCAGGACGAAGACCTGGACAAGCTCATCGCCAGCTTTGAAGCCACGGTGACCAATGGCGGCGGTGCGGTGCGCTCGACAGAGAAGCTTGGTCGGCGCAAGCTGGCGTATCTGGTGCGCAAGTTCAGCGAAGGCAATTATGTTCTGCTGACCATTGACGCTGATGGCGCGCTGGTATCAGAGCTGGAACGCCGTCTGCGCGTGACCGAGCAGGTGATCAAGTTCATCACCGTCCGCATGGATGAAGAGCAGAAGCGGCTGGACAAGATCAAGGCCATCCGCGCGACGCGGCGCAAGGTAAGCTCGGAGCCGGCTGCTGCCGCTCCGCTGGCTGAAGCGCCCGAGGCCCCGGCTGAACACGCTCAGGCGAGTGCGTAAGGTATCGTGTTTCCCGCTCTTCGCACTGCGGAGAAAGGGCACTGAGATTTCATTTTGCCGCAAGGCAAGCAAAAGGATAGGGATTTATGTCTGACGAAACAACACAGAAGGCCCCCGCAGCCAGTGGTCCACGGTCTGCTGGTCCCGGAGCAGGGGCACCAGCCAGTGGTCCGGCCGGAGCTCCTGGTGGACGCAAATTTTTCCGCCGCAAGAAGGTCTGCAAGTTCTGCACAGAGAAGATTGACGCGATCTCGTACCGCGATGTGAATCTGCTGAAGCAGTTTGTGGCTGAGCGCGGCAAGATCGTTCCCCGCCGCCTGACGGGCGTATGCACGACGCACCAGCGCCGTCTGACGCGCGCCATCAAGCAGGCACGGAACATCGCGCTGCTGCCGTTCGCGGTGAAGTACTAGCTTTTAGCGGTCAGCGCCTGCTACGCAGGCTGTCAGCAAGTCGGCGCGCATTCTGGCGCTGTCAGCGTTATTTGGAGATTCGACATGGAAGTCATTCTGAAGGAAGACATACAGAACCTGGGCCATCGCGGCGACGTGGTGAAGGTGGCGGACGGCTATGGCCGCAACTACCTGCTGCCCAAAAAGCTCGCTCTGGAAGCGACCCCGGCCAACAAGGCCGTGATTGAGCAGATGAAGGCCGCCGCTGTGCGCCGCTCGGCCAGGGAAAAGGCAGAGGCGGAACAGCTTCTGACACAACTGAACGACGTTGCGCTGGTGTTCGAGCGCAAGGTCGGCGAGCACGACCACCTGTTTGGCTCGGTCACGTCGGCGGACATCGCGCAGGCGCTCGAAGCCAAGGGTTTCAACATCGAACGCCGCAAGGTGAACCTGGATGAGCCGCTGAAGTCGGTAGGCGAATTCCTGATTCCGGTGAAACTGCACCGCGAAGTCACTGCGCACATCAAGGTAACGGTGAAGGGCGAAGAAGCAACTGCCTGATCGGCTGGCTTGTGACTTTATCGGCAAAGCCCAGGCTTCCTGAAGACCTGGGCTTTGCTGTTTCTACGGCCTGGAAGGGATTTCTGTGGTGGGGTTCTCTGCTGGATTGGCCCAGATCGTTTGCCACGATGATGACGATTGAAGAAGATTGGCGTTGCCGCGACTGAAGCCGCGCGGCACGGCTGAGGCAAGACTGCTGACAGGCGCTCAGCAGTCCCGCTGAGGTTTTATTGCACTCCGGCGGCGAGCAGGGTGCTGCTGTTGCGCCTCTTCTGCTCCAGCTTTGGTTTAGCGGAAGGAGCATACGACTTGTAGACGGTGATGTGGAAGCAGGATTGATAGAACTCCTCTTCCACGTCAATTTTTCCAGCAGTTTGTAGCGGCAGCAGGTAGGCGCGCATCCAGGCGATTTCTGAGACAGAAAGGCCTTTTTTGCCGATATCAATGGTTGCTCCGGTGAGGTGCGGAGAGGCGATGTCACCTTCGGCGGGAGCGGCGTTTCCGTTGATTTCGATGAGCCGGCGCTGATATTCGACGGTGCGCACGGCGGAGTTGACCTGCAGCGGGCGGTGAAAGCGGGCGTAGTGCACGCGGGCCAGATCGCTGAGGAAACGCGATGTCCATGGACGGCAGTAGCGGCGATTGGCGGGCAGCTCAGGATTGATGCGCAGCGACATGCTGACAGGCACGGCGACCAGCTCGTGGTCGCGGCGCAGATCGTTCAGTTGGTCGTCATCTTCAATGCGCTCCAGTCCTTCGGCTTCGGCGCGCTCATTCTGGCGCACAAGTGAGGCGCGCGACCCTTTCAGCGGAGGGAGCAGCACCAGTTTGGCGTGCTTCAGGGGCACTTCAGGAATGGTGGTTCCCGGGGATTCGTCTCTGGCTTCGAGCGCGGCCCGGCGTGAGCGGCGGGTGTGTCTTGTGTGGACAGATTTATGTTTGTGCACGGCCACTGTGTGCACACCGTGGCGCGGCTTCTTTGCGGCAGCAAAGGCAGATGTTCCCGTGCCCGCGAGCAGAGCGGTAGCAAGGAAAAAAGAGATACAACGCATTGGGACGGGACCGCGGAGGGCTCCGAGAGCTTTTTCAGAGTACCGGAAATGGAACGGGGCCGGAAGTATTGAGTTTGGTTCCTGCGATTGTGCAATGAAGCAGCCAGCGCGCCTGCTTCGCAGCTTGTATAGCTCAGGGAAGCATGGAGACAGCCACCGGATTTTCTCGCCAGATGGAAGGCTTCAGGATACAATCGGCGATTAGATTGGGAGGCTTGCATGGCAGACGCTATTTCTCAACCAACTGGGGCACCCTTGAGCGAAGGGCAGCGTATTGTTGATACGTTTGTGGCCCCATCGAAGACATTTACAGACATTCTGCGAAAGTCTTCGTGGTGGGGACCGCTGGTAATTCTCATCCTGATGAGCATTGTGTTTTCCTTTGCGGTGCAGAGCAAGGTGGGGTGGGAAAAGGTGTATGAAAATAATCTGCACCAGGCCCCAAAGCAAGAGGAAAAGATGGCGCAGATGCCCGCAGACCAGGCGGCGAACATAAAGGCCGTCTCTGTAAAGGTCACAGGCGTGGTGGCTTACATCTATTGGCTGCTGATCCTGATCTTTACGGCAATCATTGCGCTGGTAGTGTGGGCAACGGTGAACTTTGGCCTGGGCGGGACGGCAAAATACGGGCAGATTTTTGCTGTATACATGTATGCCAATCTGGTGGTGACGGTCAAATATGTTCTGGCGGTGATTTCGCTCTTCGCCGGATTGGCGCCGGACTCCTTTCTGATGCAGAACCCGCTGGGCAGCAACATCGGATATTACCTGGGCAGCGACGGGCCCAGATGGCTGATAGCGCTGGGCACGCATATTGATGTGTTTGAGATATGGGCGCTGGTGCTGACGGTACTTGGCGTCGGCATTGTAGCCAAAGTCTCGCGTGGAAAAGCGGCTGCGGCTGTGGTGGGCTGGTGGGTGCTGATTGTGCTGATACTGACTGCGACCGCCGCGGCATCGTAGGAGCTTGTATTTTGCCCCAGGCCATTTGAAGGCCTGGGGCTTTTGCGTTGAAGGGCAGTTCCCAACCACTACATCTTTTCCAGAGGTGGAGGATGCCAAATGGTTCCGTTTGATGAAGTCCACAGGAAGGTACATTTTCCAGCGGACCGCAGGCATCGCCTCTGGATTCGTCCCGCGTATCTGTGGGGCCTGCTTGCGCTGGTGGCAGCGCTGGTGGGAGCGGCGTGGCTGCAGCGCCTTCTGTTTGGAATGCCTTACATTCCGTTGGATCACGCGCTGGATGTGGGGCAAGTGAGCGGACCGCACGGCTTTCCAGGCTGGATACGCTGGACGCACTTCTTCAATTTTCTCTTCCTCACCATGCTGGTCCGCAGCGGGCTTTCCATCCTGGCGGACCATCCGCGGCTCTACTGGAACGACCACTGCACGCCGGGCACGGAATGGATCCGGTTTACCCCGCTGGAGGTGCCGCGGAACAAGCGATGGACGGCGAAGGACGACGCTCGGTATATCTCGCCGCTGCTGGCGCTGCCTGGCTACCGGCACACCATCGGGATGGCGCGGTCGTGGCATTTCCTGAACGTATTTGGATTTGTGCTGACCGGTGTGGTGTTTGTGATCGGGCTGTGTACCACAGACCAGTGGCTGCGGCTGGTGCCAACCTCTCCCAGGATTTTTGTGGAAGCATGGGCGACCTTCGTACACTACGCCACCTTTACCTTTCCGCCTGAGCCGAATGGCTTTTACGGATATAACGCGCTGCAGCAACTGGCATATTTTGCCACGGTGTTTGTGATGGCGCCGCTTGCCATCCTGACGGGGCTTGCGATGTCGCCCGCGCTGGTGAACCGCGCGCCATGGTTTGCGAAGATGTTTGGCGGCAGGCAGGCGGCGCGGTCCATCCATTTCCTCACCATGGTGGGGTTTGTGTGCTTCCTGGTGGTCCACGTCACACTGATCGTCATGACCGGTTTCATCCGCAACATGAACCATATTGTGCTGGGTAAGGACGAAGTGACCCCGACAGGTTTGTGGCTGGGGTTGATGGGCATTGCTGTCGTCATACTCGTTTGGATCGTGGCACATCATGTTGCGTGGAGACATCCGCGCAGGGTGCAGCACTTTACCAGAGCAATGATGCTGCCCGTGCATAAGGTGACTCTGAACCGGCTGGACCCGGTGCCGTGTGCAGCGCCTGTTTCTCCGCGGTTCTGGCCCAATGGAATTCTGCCTGTCCGGGAAGACTGGAAACGGCTGAAGGAAGGCGGATTCCGGGAATTCCGGTTGAAGATTGGCGGCCTGGTGGAGCGGCCCATGGAGCTTTCGCTGGACGAGATGCGCAGGCTCAGCCATGAAGAGATGACGACGCTGCATCATTGCATTCAGGGCTGGTCGGGCGTCGCGCAGTGGGGCGGGATTCCGCTGGCGAAGATCATTGAGCTGGCAAAGCCGCAGCCAGAAGCGGGCACGATTGTCTTCTACTCGTTTGGAGAGGCGCTGTATGGCGGCGTGTACTACGATACGCAGTCTGTCTACAACGCGATGAAGCCGGGGGCCATGCTGGCCTATGAGATGAACGGTGCGCCTTTAGAAGACGAATATGGCGCGCCGCTGCGGTTACGTGTGGACAACCAGCTCGGCTACAAGATGGTGAAGTGGATTGAGCGTATCGAGTTTGTGGAGTCGGAAAAGAGCGTGGGGAAAGGCGAGGGCGGAAAGAACGAAGATGATGAGTACTTCGATCTGCTCCCGAACATCTGAACATGGGCGCGGAGTTTCCATCTGTTCATCACGATCTGGGCTACGTTGAAACACTGCTCACCCGGCTGCGGCTGCCTTTTTTGCTGAAGCATTTTCCGCCGAAATTTGTGTGGTCGGTGTATGTCTGCGCGAACAGTTTTATTACGATTGCGCTGCTGGCACTTCTGGGCGAGGTGACGCACAGCCCGTTTGTTTTTCCCTCGCTGGGGCCCACGGCGTATCTGTTTTTCTTTACGCCGCTGGCGGAGGTGGCGTGCCCGAGGAACACGATTCTTGGGCATGGAGTAGGTCTTGTTTGTGGATATGCGGCCTTCCGGATGACGGGGATGCACACGTTTTCCGCGGGTACGCCGGGCATCTTCTGGCCCAGGATCCTTTCCGCCGCGCTGGCGCTGGCCTTGACGGCTTCGATCATGGTGGTACTTTCCATCAGCCATCCACCGGCGGGTGCGACGACATTGATTGTTGCCCTGGGAATTCTTTTCGAGCCGCGATTTCTCATCATGATTGAAGCGGCGGTGGTGCTGCTTACGGCGCAGGCATGGGTGATCAACCACCTTGCAGGGTTGCCTTATCCGGTGTGGAGATACAGGCGGGCAGATGGTCCACCGGTGCGATGAACCTGGGTGTTGCGCTGCGCCCGGATGTCCTGCAGGCCCACATTTTTTCAAGATAGGGAGCACCCAGGGTGGGGTCAGGTCGCGGTTTTCCGGGAACGAAATGGGGGCGTTTGGCGTATCCTTTTGCGGGGGATCCATGTGGGGGAGTGTGTCTCTGCGATATGCTTGGGACACCGCCACTTCATGACAGGAACTGCCGGCTGTGGAACTTATTGAGGCCATCAAGATCGCGCTGCAGTCGCTCTGGGCGAACAAGCTGCGCTCCATTCTTACGCTGATTGGCGTAGTGATTGGCGTGGCGTCGGTCATTGCCGTCATTACGCTGACGAACGGCGTGAACAAGTATGTGGCGACGAAGGTCTACAGCTATGGCGCGGACGTGTTCACGCTGAGCAAGTCGCCCTCGGTCATCTTCAGCTACGAAGAATACGAGAAGTACCAGAAACGCAAGGACATCCACCTGGAGGACTACAAGGCCATTCGGGACCTGTGCAAGTCCTGCCAGGACGTTGGCGCGCTGCAGAGCACGACAGGCAAGGTGGTCTACGGCTCGCATTCGAGCACGGACACGAGGATTCGCGGCTGGAGCTGGAACATGCCTGAACTGTCAAACCTGAATGTGGTGCTGGGGCGCAGCTTTACTCCGTCGGATGAGCAGTATGCGACGCACACGGCGATTATCGGCTATGACATTGTGGACAATCTGATGCCAGGCATTGATCCGCTGGGCAAGGAAATCCGCGTGGATGGCGAGCCATACACGGTAATTGGCGTGGGTGAGCGGCAGGGCAAGACGCTGGGCGTGAGCCAGGACAACTATGTCTCTGTGCCGATTACGACTTACCAGCGCAAGTATGGCACGAACAGCAGCATCATCATTTACGTGAAGGCCGGGGACGTAGGGCCAGCGCTGGACCGGGCTTCGGACGAAGCACGGGCGATTCTGCGCTCGCGGAGACATGATGCTCCGGGGGCAGACGACAGCTTTTCTCTGGATACGAATGCGACGTTTGTCGGGCTGTGGACGAGCATCAGCCAGACATTTTTCTTTGTGGTGATTGGAATTGCCTCCATCTCGCTGATCGTAGGCGGGATTGTCATTATGAACATCATGCTGGTGAGCGTGACCGAGCGGACGCGCGAGATTGGCGTGCGGAAGGCGCTGGGGGCACGGTATACCGATATCCTGCTGCAATTTCTGATTGAGTCTGCCACGATGTCGCTGGTGGGCGGCGCGATTGGCGTGCTGTGCGGAGCAGGCGTGGCCAAGCTGGTGACGCTGGCCATTGGCTTCCCATCCGACATACAGGTGTGGTCGGTGCTGCTGGCGCTGTTTGTGTCTGGCGGAGTGGGCATTTTCTTTGGGGTGTATCCGGCGCGCAAGGCAGCGATGCTGGACCCCATTGTTGCGTTGAGGTCAGAGCTATGAGGGTAACGGATTCGCGTGAAGCAGTGCGCATGGCGATTGAGACGTTGCGTACCAATAAACTGCGCTCCGGGTTGACGGTCCTCGGCATTGTGATTGGCGTGACGACGGTGATCACGATTTCTTCGGTCATCAACGGCCTGAACAACAACGTGCAGCAGTGGGTGAACTCCCTGGGGACCAATGTCCTGTGGGTCTTCCACATGCCCGTGATTGGAGTGCGCCCCACGGCAGAGATGCTGGCGCGCAAAAAGTTGACCTTTGATGATGTGGCGGCGATCAGTCAGCTCCCGCATGTGGTGGCAGCCGATGGCGGGGTGCGCCACGTGAACCCGGTGTTTCAGGCGGGCGTGATTGGCGTGAAGTACGGCAACAAAAAGGCCCAGGGCGTGATGCTGCAGGGCGACAGCACGGCGATAGCAGAGGTTGCCGACCTGAGCTTCAGGGAAGGGCGCGTGTGGACGCAGAATGAGGCGGACCGCCGCGCCAATGTGGTCATTCTGGGCAATGACACGGCAGAGACACTTTTTGGGAATGAGAGCGCGATTGGAAAAGAAGTAGAGATTGAAGGCAGCGTCTTTACCGTCATCGGCGTTTTCAAGAAACAGAAGCAGGTCTTTGGCGGCGGCCGCAATCAGGAAGACAATGCCGCATTCTTCCCCATTGGTACGTTTATGAAGCTGCATCCGGAAGATGCGGTGAACAGTGGCGTGTGGGTGAGCGTGAAGTTTGATGACCAGCGCAACCGCACACTGGTGGAAGATGAGGTTCGCGAGCTGCTGCGTCGCCGCCGCAAGGTGCACGTGGAGCAGCCGGACGACTTTGAGATTTTTGCGCCGGACTCGCTGACGCGCCTGTGGAACCAGCTTACCGGAGGTCTCGCGATCTTTATGGTCGCGGTTTCCAGCGTAGGCCTGATGGTGGGCGGCGTGGGCGTGATGAATATCATGCTGGTTTCCGTAACAGAACGCACCCGGGAGATTGGCGTGCGCAAGGCGATCGGCGCGACGAAGCGGAACATTCTGCTGCAATTTACGATTGAGGCGGTCACGCTCTGCGCGATTGGCGGCGTGATCGGCATTCTGGTAGGCGGAATCATGACCCTGCTGATACGGCTGCTGGTGAGCGCGCTGCCGGCGAGCATGTCGAGCATGTGGGCGATGGTAGGGTTTAGTGTGTCCTGTCTGATTGGACTGGTGTTCGGGATTTATCCGGCGTGGAAGGCTGCAAATCTTGATCCGATTGAGGCGCTGAGGTACGAGTGAGGGGCAGAGCACAGGCTCAGCATTCAGGAAACAGGGATTAGGACTCACCATTTGTCATCCTGAGCGAAGTGACCGAAGGGAGCGCAGTCGAAGGACCTGCATGGACTTCAGTTCATGCCCCGATCGCCCTGCGAAGCAAGGCCCTTTGCAGCACACCAGAGAGGCAAGCTCCCCGAACCTGGATCCTGCCCTTGTACACTGAGCATTCATGCTCGCCATTCTTGTTGAAACAATCACGACCATTTTTGCGCTGTGCGGGATGGGCTTTTATTTTGCCGCGCTGTGGAGTGCGCGCTCCTTTGTGCGCAGAAAACGCATGGGTGCGGAGGAATTTCATCCTGCAGTGAGTATTCTGAAGCCGCTCAAGGGCTTTGATCTTGATATGTATGCCGCGTTTGCCAGCCATTGCCGGCAGCAGTATGCGGGTGAGTACGAGATTCTGTTTGGTGTGAGCAGCCTGGAGGACCCGTCAGTCGCGGCGGTCGAGCAGTTGAAGGCTGAGTTTCCTGAAGTTGCGGTGCGGCTGGTGGTGACGCCCGAGGTGCTGGGGGCAAATGGCAAGGTCAGCAATCTGGCGCAGATGCTTCCGCATGCGCGCTTCGACCATGTACTCATCAATGACAGTGACATTCGGGTTTCACCACGGTACCTGGCGCGGGTGATGGCCCCATTGCAGGACCCGCAGGTGGGTATGGTGACGGCACTCTATCGCGGGCGGGCGCATGGGACGGTCTGGTCCAGGCTGGAAGCGCTGGGGATCGCGACAGACTTTGCTGCCGGAGTGCTGACGGCGCGGAAGCTCGAAGGCGGCATTCGCTTCGGGCTGGGTTCGACGCTCGCCGTTTCGCGCGCGGCGCTGGACGCGATTGGCGGGCTTGCTCCGCTGGCCGATTATCTGGCGGATGACTATGAGCTGGGAGCGAGGATTGCGGGAAAAGGTCATCGCGTGGAGCTGTGCGATGAGGTGGTGGAGACAACGGTCCCGGCTTACAGCTTCCGGCAGTTCTGGGAGCACCAGTTGCGCTGGGCGCGCGGGATGCGGGATTCACGCAAAACCGGGTATGCGGGCGTCGTGTTTACGTTTGGGCTGCCTTGGGCGTTGCTCAATGTGGTTGCGTCGGGTGTGGACCTGTTCAGCCTTGCGCTGTTGAGTCTCGTGCTGGCGGCGCGAGTGACGCTGGCGCTGGCCGTGGGGGTTGGCGTCCTGAACGATGTGCGCGTGCTGCGGGACCTGTGGCTTTTGCCGCTGCGAGATGTGATTGCGTTTGGTGTCTGGGTGTGGAGTTACGCAGGAAATACCGTGGTGTGGCGCGGGCAGGAGTTTGGGTTGAAGGACGGGAAGCTGGTAGGACGCTGATCCCTGCCTCAGAATTCGGCGCCGCGCGAGTTCGGCTGGTTGCTGAGGATTTCTTTTCCGCCGCTGCGGCCTATGGTGAAGACGGGCTGGGGAAGTAGCGGTGCCTGATCGTTCGGTGTCCAGAGAAAGACGCGCTGCTCGCCGGTCCAGAGCTGGTTGAGCGCGGGCTGGTCTATGGAGTTTTGCGCGCCATGCCCGCCAAGCACCTTAACTTCTCTTTGCAGATAGAAGACGAGAGACGACGAGTTTTCGACTGTGCCGTTGATCAGAACCACATTGTTGCTGTCCATCTCGGGGCGGATGGCATTGGCAAGAATCTGCGAGGAGACGGCTGGAGAGAGCGTGTTGACGGCCAGATGTCCGGCAATAAGAAAGGCGATGACCGTTCCTGTCAGGAAGCAGTTGGCAAGACCGGTCCGTCGCCGCATGCGAAAGCAGAGGTTGGCAGTGACGCCCACGAGAAGCGCAGCGGTGGTGATGGCGAACGGCACGCGGAAGGCGCCGAGCGCGTGCAGGGTGAGGTCGAAGAAGTGTCCGAAGAAGAGATGGTGGCTGCGCGAGATCTGCTGCAGAAAGGCGGAGACGTCGGTCCCGACCGGCAGGGGCTTAAAGGTCACAGCGAAGATGGCCGAGGCCATGGCGGCGATGATGCCAGCAATAAACAAGACCCAGGCGGTGATTCTTCCCGCTGGGGAGGATGAGGCCTCGTCTTCGGCGAGCCAGCCGCCGGCCAGCAGCGCAAGAGACGGCAGGGCGGGCAGCAGATAATATTCCTGCCGGAAGGAGAAGCTGAAGAAGACCATTACCACGGCGGCCCAGATGGCCTGGAGCAGCAGGACGTTCTGTTTTGCAGAGCGCAGACGGTACAGCATCTTGACGGCGAAGATGCACCAGGGCGCAATGAAAATCAGCAGCAGCAGCCAGAAGATCCAGAGCGGAACGGGGTCTTCATTCGCCGGTACGTGTTGGCCGAGATAGCGCAGAAAGTGTCCGTTGACGAAGTACGCCCAGAGGAAGTCAGGATTTCTGCGCGCAGCCAGAATGTGCCACGGTAACGCGATGATGAGGAAGACAAGGAGCCCCGCGAGCGGATGCCAGCGCAGAATGTGGTGCAGATTGTTTGTGAAGGCCAGATACAGGAGCACAATGGCGACCGGGAAAATCACCCCCACCAGTCCCATGGAGAGCACGCCGAGCGCGCAACAGGCGGCGAATCCGCAGGCAGTGGCCAGTGAAGGCCGCGGCTCTTCCAGCGATTTCCAGAAAAAATAAATGGCCAGGGAAAGCCAGAGACAGAGCAGTGTTTCCGGCAGGAGCATGTGCGCGAAGCCGAAGATGCCGCTGGCGGTAAGCAGACAGACAGCAGAGTAGGCCCCGGCCTTTGGTGTCCTGAAAAAGCGGCGCGCCAAAGCAAACACCACCAGAAACAGCGCCAGAGCATAGAGGGCAACAGGGAGACGCGCTGCCCAGGTGGAAACACCAAAGAGGCGAAAGCTGATGGCGATGCTCCAGGGCAGAAGGGGCGGCGTTTCAAGGAAACGCGCTCCGTTCAGGTGAAAGGTGACCCAGTCGTGGGTAACGAGGACCTCGCGCGCGGCCTCGGCGTGCATTGCATCTACTCCGTCAAAAAGCGGCGGACGGACGAGTGCGAACGATCCGTAGAGAAGAAGCCACAGGCCGAGGACGGAGAAGAGGAAGCGTTTCACTGCGTACAGGGTACAGCGGGCAGGGCGCGCCGTACAGGGTTGTGGTTTCCCACCCTTCGCGCTGTACGAGTGTCTTTGCTTGCTCGGGGCCTTGTTTTACTGGTTTTTGGCGCACCCACCCAGGACGGCAGGAAATGAAAGCCGGAAATTTATCGGGTGATGTAAAAAAAGCTGCCGGAAGAAGACATCTAAAAATTTACTCGGCAGAAGAAAAATTCCATTGGTTCAGGCAGAAGTGGAAACAGAAATATGCGATTGGGTGCTGTGGATAGACGGCTGTTTCGCTTATTGATACCTGAGAGACTTGCCAAAAATTCATTGCCGACACTATAGTGTTCCTTCAAAAAATTTAGACACATTCCGGTGCACGAAAGATTTTTGGGCATAAACCCTTAACCCCTGCCAATTTCAGGGACTGACGAGGAACAGGAACATACATGGCGCAGATTTTTGACCGCAGCTCAAACGCACTGGCGCGCATGAGCCTGGTCTTAACGGGACTGATTGTCATCGCTTTGGGCATCACGTTGGATGAATGGCAAAGATCACCATGGTGGACTCATCAGGGACAGAGGGCCGACCAGCCCGTGCCTTTCAGCCACAAACACCATGTGCAGGGGCTTGGGCTCCAGTGCCAGTACTGCCACACGTCGGTGGAGAACTCCAGCTACGCGGGGATTCCTCCCACCAAGACCTGCATGAACTGCCACGCGCAGATATGGACCAACGCTGACCTGCTGGTGCCGGTGCGGCAGAGCTGGGCGACGGGTGAGTCCATTGTGTGGACGAAGGTCCACGACCTGCCGGACTACGTTTACTTCAATCACGAAATCCACGTGAACAAGGGCTTTGGCTGCTCCACCTGTCACGGCAGGGTGGATGAGATGCCCATCATGTACCAGCAGAACACGCTGCAGATGGAGTGGTGTCTCAACTGCCATCGCAATCCGGCAGTGAACCTGCGGCCTGAGAGCGAGATCTACAACATGGCCTGGACCGGCCCGAGCGAGCTGAAGCCAGTGTGGTGCGCGGTGAAGCAACAGGCGCAGACAGGCGTGCCCACTGGGCAGGACGTGACCTGCACGGAGAACGACCCGAGCGGCGGCAGCGGTGGAGGGCTTGCATCGCTGCAAATGCCCGCCGGACTGCATGCGCAGACCACGGCCAGCGATGCTGGCGGGGCCGCGGCAGTTCCGGCCGTGCTGAATTACCAGAAGTTCACCAGTCAGGAAGAACTGGGCAAGTTCCTGATTGGGCAATACCGCATACGCAATCCGCGTGAGTTGTCCAGCTGCGAGGTCTGCCACCGATGAGGGACAAGCAGCATTTTTCCGCCATTGAAGACCAGAGACAAGGGCCACAAATGAGCCAGAACGGAAAAGACAAAGAGGGAGTGGTGCCAGTCAGGAAAGGTCTGACGCTGGACGAGGTTCGCGCCAGGCTGAACGGCAAGACGGGCAAAAAGTACTGGCGCAGTCTCGAAGAACTTGCTGATACGCCGGAATTTCACGAGATGCTGCGCAGCGAATTTCCGCAGCAGTCGTCGGAGTGGATTGACTCCGTCTCACGGCGCGGCTTTTTGAAGATGGCGGGAGCGTCGCTGGCGCTGGCCGGGCTGGCAGGTTGCACCAAGCAGCCGGATGAGCCAATTTATCCGTACATCAAGGCCCCCGAAGACCTGGTTCTGGGCAAGCCGATGTACTTTGCGACGGCCTGCCCTTTTGCGTCGGGCGCAGTCCCGGTGCTGGTGAAGAGCGACGCATTCCGGCCCATCAAGATTGACGGAAACCCGGAGCACCCCTATATCAAGGGCGGGTCTGACCCGATTACGCAAGCGACGCTGCTGGACCTGTATGATCCGGACCGCTCGCAGCATGTGCTGTATCGCGGAGAAACGAGCCACTGGGGAGCATTCCAGGCGGCGTGGCGCGCGCGTCTGGCAGACAAGAAGGCCTCCGGCGGCGAAGGCATCTACATTCTTTCAAGCACCATCACTTCGCCCACGCTGGCGGCCCAGTGGAAGAAGGCGCAGGTCGCTTTCCCGAATGCGAAGCTGGTGCAGTATGACCCGGTGAACCGCGATTCGGCCTATGCTGCATCCAGGGCCGCCTTCGGTGATTATGCGGATGCGCAGTACAAGCTCGATGCGGCCGACGTGGTTCTCTCGCTGGATGCGGATTTTCTTTCGAGCGCCATCTTTCCCGGCTTCCACAAATTGGCCAGGGACTACGCCAACAAGCGGCGCCTGGACGGCACGACGGAGATGAACCGCCTGTATGTGGTCGAGAGCTGGACGACGACCACAGGGCTGAAGGCCGAGCACAGGCTGGCGCTGCGGGCGAGCGATGTTCCCGCATTTGCGGCCGCGCTTGCGGGCGCGCTGGGTGGAGGTGCTTCGGCAGACTTTAACGGGACCGATGACGCGAAGAAGTTTCTGGCCGCGGTAGCGAAAGACCTGAAGGCCAACGCGGGTAAATGCGTTGTCATTCCTGGAGAGCACCAGACGCCTGCTGTGCATCTGGCGGCGATTGCAATCAATCAGGCACTGGGCAATGTGGGCAAGACGGTGGTCTACACCGAGGCGGTGAATCCGCTGCCCACCATCCAGACGGATGATCTGAAGTCGCTGGTGGCGGACCTGAATGCAGGCAAAGTGGACTGGCTGGTGGTTCTCAATGCCAATCCGGTATACACCGCGCCTGCCGATCTGAAGTTTGAAGAAGCAATGGGCAAGGCGGGCACGATTGTCCACCTCGATTCGCACGTGAACGAAACGGCGGTGCTGGCGCACTGGCACATCAACAGCGCACATTATCTCGAAAGCTGGTCAGACGCGCGCGCATATGACGGCACGGTCTCGATTGTGCAGCCACTGATTGAGCCTTTATACGGCGGGCATACGGCGCATGAGATCATCCAGGCGATGCTGGACAATCCTGATCTATCAGCCTATGACGCGGTGCGCGAGAACTGGCGTCCGGCGCTTTCCGGCAAAGGTGATTTTGAGTTCAACTGGCGCAAGGCCCTGCACGATGGCTGGATTGTCGGCACAGCGTTTCAGCCGAAGAACGCGGCGGGTAAGGCGCAGATACCGGCGAGCGCGCAGCCATCTTCTGACGCGCTGGAGATTGTCTTCCGGCCCGATTACCACCTCTACGATGGCCGCTACGCCAATGTGGGCTGGCTGCAGGAGATTCCGCGCCCGGTCACGAACATTTCGTGGGACAACGCGGCAATGATGAGCTACGGCACGCTGGGCAGGCTGGGGCTGGCCGAGCATGATGTGGTTGAGATCAGCGCCAACGGCTTCAAGGTGAAGGCCCCGGTCTTTGCTGTTCCCGGACATCCGGACAACTCCATTACTCTCACGCTCGGGCAGGGGCGCAGCCGCGCCGGTCGCGTGGGAAGCGGCTTCGGCTTTAATGCGTATGAGGTCCGCACCTCTGCTGCGCCGCTCTATTTAACGGGTGCGGAACTGCGCAAGACGGGTGACACATACCTCTTCTACGTAACCAAGAGCCACTACACCGACCATCGCGCGGTGTTTGTGGGCGGAGACGGAAGCGGCACGCATTCGCTCGAAGGCAATGAGGCGATTGACCGCGCCATTGTCCGCTATGCCACGCTCGAGGAGTTCAGGAAAAACCCGAACTTTGCCCATGAGGGCGAGGGACGCGAAGATCCTGAGCCGGATGAAAGCCTCTTCCCCGCCTACCGCTACGACAAGAACGCATGGGGCATGTCCATTGACATGAACGCCTGCGTGGGCTGCAACGCCTGCGTCGTAAGCTGCTATGCGGAAAACAACAACGCGGTCGTCGGCAAGCACCAGGTGGGCGTCGGGCGCATCATGCAGTGGATACGCATTGATACGTACTTCGAGGGCGATCTTGCGGCCCCGAGAGCGCACTTCCAGCCCATGCTGTGCCAGCATTGCGAGAATGCTCCGTGCGAGCAAGTGTGCCCGGTAGGCGCGACGGTACACACGCCGGAAGGCCTGAACACGATGGTCTATAACCGCTGCGTGGGCACGCGCTACTGCTCGAACAACTGTCCGTATAAGGTGCGCCGCTTCAACTTCATGCTCTTTTCAGACTATGAGACGGAGAGCCTGAAGCTGATGCGCAATCCTAATGTGACGGTGCGCAGCCGCGGCGTGATGGAAAAGTGCAGCTACTGCCTGCAGCGCATCAACGCGGCGAAGATCCAGGCCGATAAGCAGAACCGCGAAATTCGCGATGGCGAGATCGTGACTGCATGCCAGCAGGCGTGCCCGACGGAGGCAATCGTCTTTGGAAACATCAATGACCGCAACAGCAAGGTCCGCAAACTGAAGGAACAGTTGCGCACTTATGGCGTGCTGGCGGACAACAACACGCGTCCGCGCACGACGTATGTCGCCGAGGTGCTCAATATCAACCCAGAACTGGCCGATGGGCTGGAAGCTTAGAAGGCTGGACGGAAAATGGCTATCAAGGAACCACTCAACGATCCGATGCTGGACCCGGTCACTGGAGAGTACCGGGTCATTGCGCCGGGACATACTTTCAAGTCGGTCACCGAGAAGGTCTCGCGCATTGTCCTGACCAGCCACACCCCGGTGGGATGGTGGGGCGGCCTCGCCATTGCCGGGGGCGGCGTGCTCATGCTCATGGTGGCCCTCACCTGGCTGTTCCTGAAAGGTGTAGGCATCTGGGGCATCACCATTCCAGTGGCCTGGGGCTTTGCCATCGTCAACTTTGTGTGGTGGATCGGTATCGGCCACGCAGGGACGCTGATCTCAGCCATTCTGCTGCTCTTCAAGCAAAGCTGGCGCAACTCCATCAACCGCTTTGCCGAGGCGATGACGATCTTCGCCGTGGTCTGCGCCGGACTCTTCCCGCTCATCCACACGGGCCGTCCGTGGCTGGCCTACTGGCTCTTCCCTTATCCCAACACGATGAACGTGTGGCCGCAGTTCCGTTCGCCGCTGCTGTGGGACGTCTTCGCGGTCTCGACCTACGCCACAATTTCGGTCGTCTTCTGGTATCTGGGTATGGTGCCCGACCTGGGCACGCTGCGCGATCGGGCGCAATCAAAGTTTGCGCAATTCTTCTACGGAATCATCTCGCTGGGCTGGCGCGGTTCGGTGCGGCACTGGACACGGTATGAGACGGCGTCGCTGCTGCTGGCCGGACTTTCCACGCCGCTGGTGCTCTCCGTGCACAGCGTCATCAGCTTCGATTTCGCTGTGGCGCTGCTTCCGGGCTGGCATACAACCATCTTCCCGCCCTACTTTGTGGCGGGCGCTGTGTACTCCGGCTTTGCGATGGTGATCACGCTGGCCATTCCCATCCGCAAGTTCTACCACCTCGAAGATCTCATCACCATTCGGCACATTGACAATATGGGCAAGGTGATGCTGGTTACGGGCGGCATCGTCGCCTATGGCTACTGGATGGAAGTGTTCATGGCCTACTGGTACTCGGCCAGCCGGTGGGAATACTTCATGATGTGGAACCGTATGTTCGGGCCGATGGGCTGGTCATACTGGGTGCTCATTACCTGCAACATTGCGCTGCCCCAGCTGATGTGGGCCAGAAAGTTCCGGCGCAATCCAACGCTCATGTTCATCATGTCGTTCATTGTGAATACGGGCATGTGGTTTGAGCGCTTCGTCATCGTTGTCACCAGTCTTACGCGCGATTATCTGCCGTCTTCGTGGGGCACTTACAAGGCCACACGCTGGGACTACATGACCTTTGCCGGGACACTCGCCCTGTTTACGTTCCTGTTCTTCCTGTTTATCCGCTTCCTGCCTATGATCCCGATGTCTGAGCTGCGCATTCTGCTGCCGCAGGCAAAGATCAAGGCAAAGCAAGAACCACTTCCCGAGGCAGGTGACTGATGTCTGCGATACGTGAAGGGACTTACGGACTGCTGGCGGAGTTCGATTCGCCAGGCGACCTGGTGCGCGCCGCGCAGGCCGCTTACGATTCCGGATACCGCCGCATGGATTGCTACACGCCCTATCCGGTGGAAGAGGCGGCAGAAGCCATCGGCTTCCATCGCGACGAGGTCTCGCTGGTCTGCCTCATCGGCGGCCTTCTGGGCGTGGCTGCGATGTTTGGGCTTGAGACCTGGATCTCGGTCTGGGCCTATCCGCTGAACATTGCCGGGCGGCCGTATTATTCCTGGCCGGCATTCATTGTTCCAGCTTATGAGTGGACCATTCTGTGGTCGGGCCTTTCGGCATTCTTCGGGTTGTTTGCGCTGTGCGGGCTTCCGGAACCGTATCATCCGCTGTTTAATGCGCCGAATTTTCGCGGCGGTGCAACCTCGGACAAGTTCTTCCTTTGCCTGGAGGCCACGGACCCGAAGTTTGAAGTCGCGCAGTCCAGAGCCTTTCTGGAAAGCTTTCAGCCCGTCTCCGTGGTGGAGGTGGAGTATTAAGACAATGGACCAATTCCGCATCAGAGGACGGAGGGGTCTTCTGGCCGCCGGGGCGCTTGCAGCGCTGGGGCTTGTGGCCGGGTGCCGTCAGGACATGCACAACCAGCCCAAGGACATTCCGCAGCGCGGGTCGGCCTTCTTTGCCGATGGGCGCTCGGCGCGTCCGCAGGTGGTAAACACCGTCGCCCGCGGCCAGCTCCACCAGGACGAGTACTTCTACACAGGATTGCAGAACGGCAAGGAGCAGGACATGATGCCGTTTCCGGTGACCATGACGGTGCTGGAACGCGGGCAGGAACGCTTCAATATCTACTGCACGCCCTGCCACTCGCGCGTCGGCAATGGTGACGGCATGATCGTGCAGCGCGGATACAAGCCTGCGGGCAATTTACACGACGCACGCCGCCTGGCCCAACCGCTCAGCCACTATTTCTATGTCATGACGAACGGCTATGGAGCGATGCCGGATTATGCGGCGCAGCTTTCGCCGGAAGACCGCTGGGCGGTGGCAGCATACATCCGCGCGCTGCAACTGAGCCAGAATGCGAAGCTCTCCGATGTTCCGCAGGGGACGCAGGTGCAGGACCTGAAGGACATTGCCGAGCGGGATGGACTGCCCGCCAGCTTTGCAGGGCCGTGGCCCATGGCGCAGAACACGAACGTGCAGTCCCTGCCAACGCAGGGTGTTGTGGCGGGTGCTCCGGCGTGGAACGCGAACACGGTCAATCTCACGAGCAGGAATGAAGGCAACGCAAAGAGCAATGCGAAAGGCACTCCGGCAACGTCCGGGCCAAAGCAATAAGGAATGACGATGGCGCAACACGCAAAGACACTGCCGCATGATCTGGGCGCTCCGGAATTTGTGGACCGCTGGCGCGCACGGGCACTGGTGATTGGCGCGATTTTTGGCGCGCTCGGAATCATCCTCGGCTTCTTGGCCGGCGATGGATGGAACCACTTCCTGCGTGCCTGGCTGCATGGAACGATGATCTCCTTCGGTTTCTGCTGCGGCGGCATGGCACTGCTGATGACGCAGTATCTCTCCGGCGGCAAGTGGGGCCTGCTGGTGCGGCGCCCCCTGGAGGCAATGACGCGGACGCTTCCGCTGGTCTTCCTGTACTTCCTCCCCGTCGGCATCTTCGGCATGTCCTTCAAGCAGTTGTATCTATGGTCGAGGTACAACACTGACCCGTGGGGAGCGTGGAAGCAGCACCTGATTTCTGCAACACAGGCGCACAGCATCTACTTCAAGCATCCGCTGCTGAACCCGGTGACGTTCTGGTGCGTGTCCATCTTCTGCTTCGCCAGCTGGTGGCTTTATACGCATCTGCTGAACAAGTGGTCCCTCCAGCGGGATGCGGACACCGCGCCGAATGTTCCTTACTGGCAGGTGAAGTTTGAGAACCTGAGCGGTTTTGGCGTGGTCTTCTACACGCTGACGCTGACGGCCGTCTCAATCTACTGGGTCATGTCACTCGATGTGACGTGGTACTCGACGGTATACGGCCTGCAATTCCTCGTCGGACAAGCCTATGGCGTGCTGGCGCTGGTGATTCTGACGCTGATCGGCCTGTCGAAGGCCGAGCCGATCAAGACAATCATGCGCATCACCGAACAGCATGATCTGGGCAAGCTGTGCTTTGCCTTTGTCATGTTGAATATCTATCTGGCGTTCGCTGCTTTCCTGATTATCTGGTCAGGCAACTCACCGGAAGAGATTCCCTGGTACCTGGATCGTGTGCGCGGAAACTGGGGCGTGGTGGCCACGCTCGATGTGGTCTTCCACTGGCTGATTCCCTTCACTCTGCTGCTTTCGCGCGACCTGAAGCGGATCAAAGGACGCCTGGCGGTCTGCTGCTGTGTGATGATCTTTGCCCGGTGCTGGGACATGTTCTGGCTGATTGAGCCGAACTTTAAGGACGCAGCCCGGAACCTGCACTTCAGCATCGGCATTCTGGAATACCTGACGGTGCCGGTGGCGATGATCGCCTTCTGGATGGCCTACTACTTCACGAACCTGAAGACGCGGCCCTTGGTTGCCACCAACGACCCGCATCTCGAGGAGATCCTGGAGCCCGAACATGCCCATGCATAATGACAATCTGCGCAAGCACGAGCACAGTACCACGCGCGAGACCCACCAGCACAATGAATCGGTGGACATGGACAGCTCTGTCCGTGAAGGGTATGAGCTTACCGATGTCAGCGTGCAGGGCATCCTGGTCTTTCTCCTGGCGCTTGCGGTTTCTCTGGGCGTTTTCTTCGTCTTTTGCTTCGGAATGGGCAAGGTCATCAACAATGCGCTGGTAAAGCATGACGGGCCGCCCAACAAATGGAACCAGGCGAACTTTCCCGCCGGCAAGGGACGCAACATGGAATCGGACCCGGCGCTGCAGCAGCAGCAGTTAAAGCAGATGACACAGTCCTTTCCGACGCCGCGGCTGCAAGGGGATGACGGCAATCAGGACACAGCCGATCTCCATGCGAGGGAAGACCTGCTGCTGGAAAACTACAGCTGGGTGGACCGCTCGAAGGGCACGGTGCGCATTCCCATTGAGAGGGCCATGGAACTGATTGCCCAGCGCGGGCTGCCGGTCGCGCCGCAGCCGCAGCAGGCAGAACCGCTGATGGCGGGCGATCATCCAGTGGAAATTACGGCGCCGCTGACAGACGGATTTGCGCGCACGGCGTATGAGCAGGAAGAGCACAGCGCGTCCCGGACGCCGGGGGAACAGGCTTCCAGTAATGCGAACAACCATTGAAGTGACATGCTGCCGATAAGCGAGGCAGCCGCGCGGACGGACTAGCATAGAGGTATATGCAGGCAGAAACAACAATCCGGAGATGGATGCAGGCAGGCGCCGTTGCGCTTGTGCTGGTACTGTGCGTTGTTGGATGGCCCGCGCGCGCTCAGGTTTCCGCATATGGCGACAAACAAATGGGCGAAGCGGCCGGAGACAAGCTGCCTCCGGTGCTGAGCAAGGTCACCATTGTGCAGAAACTGAATACAAAGCTGCCGCTTGAGACCGAGTTTCGTGATGAAACGGGAAAGGCCGTCCATCTGGGAGATTATTTCGGCAAGCGTCCGGTGATTCTGGCGCTGGTGTATTACAACTGCCCTATGCTCTGCTCCGAGGAACTGAACGGGCTGGTGGGCGCGCTGGAGATGGTGAAGTTCAGGCCGGGCAAAGACTACGACATTGTCGTGATCAGCATTGATCCAACCGAGACGTATGACCTGGCCGCGAAGAAGAAGGCGTATTACGTCAAACGCTACGGGCATCCGGAGACGGCGGCAGGCTGGCACTTCCTTACCGGGCAGGAGCCGGCGATTCAGGCGCTGGCGAGCGCCACCGGATTCGGCTATACGCGCGTGCCCGGGCCGGACGGCAGGCTGAACCAGTTTGCTCATGCGAGCGCCATCCAGTTGATAACGCCAGATGGGCGCATTGCGCAGTATTACCTGGGTGTGGAGTACTCACCCAAGGACCTGATGCTGGGTCTGGTTGAGGCTTCGCAGCACAAGATCGGCTCCCCAGTAGACAACATTTTGACGTACTGCTACCACTACGATCCGATGTTGAACAGGCACAGCCTGGTGATTGCGCGGGTGGTGCAGTTGGCGTGTCTGCTGACGGTATTTTGTCTCGGTTTGTATTTGTTAGTGGCGTTCCGGCGCGAAGCAAAGCAAAAGCGGCGCAGTCCGGCTCCAAACTGGAAAAACGTGATCGGATAAATAGGGATGATGCATTACATTAGCCCCGTACTTTGGCAGTTTTTGCAGAAGTGGCTCCATCGCTTCCCGCTGTTTCCACCCGAGGCGTCTACGATCGCTCCGTATACGGACGAGTTCTATTTTTATCTGCTTCTTATCTCGCTGGTCGGGACCGGGATTGTGGTGGCGATGGTGGTTGGGTTCTCCGTGCTCTACCGCAAGGAGAGGAACCCGGAAGCCACACAGATCGAGGGCAACACATTACTGGAAGCTACGTGGACCATTATTCCGCTGGGGCTGTTCCTGATTGCATTTGTCTGGGGTGCGCTGCTCTATTTCCGCATCTATAACCCGCCGACCAACGCCATGAACATCTATATTGTTGGCAAGCAGTGGATGTGGAAGGCCGAGCACCCGGGCGGGCAGCATGAGATCAATGCGCTCCATGTTCCCATCAACCGTCCCGTGCAGCTCACGATGATTTCGCAGGACGTCTTTCACAGCTTTTCCATTCCGGCATTCCGGGTAAAGCGCGAAGTCATTCCCGGGCGGTACACCACGGTCTGGTTTCAGGTGACGCAGCCCGGCACATACCACTTGTTCTGCACCCAATACTGCGGCACTCTGCACTCGCAGATGATTGGCGAAGTGGTGGCCATGTCTCCGGAAGACTACCAGGCATGGACGGCGACCTCGACCAGCGGATCGTCGCTGGCACAAAATGGAGAGCGCCTGTTTGCCAGCCTGGGCTGCAACCAGTGCCACTCCGGCAGCCCGGAAGCGCGCGGGCCCAACCTGGCGCAGATGTACGGGACCAAAGTGCAACTGGCGAATGGGTCCACTGCTATGGTGGACGATGCGTTTCTGCGCGACGCGATCCTGAATCCAACATTGCACCAGATGGCCGGGTTTGCACCCATTATGCCGACCTACCAGGGGCAGGTGAGCGAAGAAGGCCTCATCTCACTGGTGGAATACATTAAGAACCTCAACTCGAATTACCGTATTCAGCAGACGCTGACTACAAGCCAAATCCAGCCAACGGGGGCAGCTCCGGCACCTGGACAAGGAACGGTGAAGCAATGAGCAGCACAAGTATTGTTCTTCCCGACCAGCAGACGGCAACCATGCCCAAGCGGTCTTATCTGAATAGCTCATACGGCCTGAAGAGTTGGCTGCTGACGCTGGACCACAAGCGCATCGCCATCCTCTATCTGATCACCACCGTGTTCTTCTTCATGATCGGGGGGACAGCGGCGGCGCTGATCCGGTTGAACCTGCTCACTCCAGGCGGGGAGCTGATGTCGGCAGACACCTACAATAAGGTCTTTTCCATCCACGGCCTGATTATGGTGTTCTTCTTCCTGGTGCCAATTGCTCCGGCAGTGCTTGGGAACTTCTGCATTCCGCTGATGATCGGCGCAAAGGACGTGGCCTTTCCGCGGCTGAACCTGACGAGCTGGTATCTGTTTGTGGCCGGCGGTCTTCTTGAGCTGTACACCATTATCTGGGGCGGGATTGATACTGGCTGGACCTTTACGACCCCGCTCAGTACGCACTATGTCAATACGCACGTGATCTCCGGCGCGATGGGTATCTTTGTCGCCGGGTTCTCATCCATTCTCACGGGGCTGAACTTTATCGTGACCATTCACCGGCTGCGCGCGCCGGGAATGACCTGGTTCCGGCTGCCGCTCTTCATCTGGTCTTATTACGCGACGTCGATCATCTTTGTGCTGGCAACGCCGGTCATCGCGATTGCGCTCGCGCTGGTGATGCTGGAGCGCTTTACCGGCATCGGCGTTTTTGATCCCGCCAAAGGCGGCGACCCGCTGCTCTTCCAGCACCTCTTCTGGTTTTATTCGCACCCGGCCGTGTATGTCATGATTTTGCCCGGGATGGGAGTCATGTCCGAGGTGGTCGCCTGCTTCAGCCGCAAGAGGGTCTTTGGGTATACCGCGGTTGGATTTTCCTCGGTGGCCATTGCTGTCTTCAGCTTCTTTGTCTGGGCGCACCATATGTTCATCATGGGAATCTCGAACTACTCGGCGCTGGTCTTCTCCCTGATGACGATGCTGGTGGCGGTACCTTCGGCGATCAAGATCTTCAACTGGTCGTCCACCCTCTACAAAGGCTCCATCAGTTTCGATACGCCGATTCTGTACGCATTCAGCTTTATCGGCCTGTTTACCATTGGCGGGTTGACGGGCGTCTTTCTCGCCGCGCTGGGAATGAACATCCACCTGACGGAAACGTATTTCATCGTCGCGCACTTCCACTACGTCATGGTAGGCGGCATGGTCAGCGCCGTCATGGCGGGACTGCACTTCTGGTGGCCGAAGATTACCGGACGTATGTATCCGGAGATGCTGGGAAGGCTGGCCGCCTCGATTCTGTTTATCGGCTTTAACCTCACGTTCTTCCCGCAGTTCATCCTCGGATACATGGGCATGCCGCGCCGCTATCATGCGTATCCGCCGGAGTTCCAGATTCTGAATGTGCTCTCCACCGCCGGTGCTTCGGTGCTGGCGATTGGCTACATCCTGCCGGGAATCTATCTGCTGTGGTCTCTGAAGTATGGCAAAATTGCCGGATCAAACCCGTGGCGGGCGCCAGGTCTTGAGTGGCAGGTACAGTCGCCTCCATTAGAAGAGAACTTTATTGAGACGCCGGTTGTTGACTTCGAGGCCTACGACTTCGAGTGGCTGGCGAAACATGAAAACGAGGTACAGACCGTTGGATAGCCAGGTAATCGCAACGCAACCTACGTCTGCGCATGGCGAGCACGGGCATTCGCCGCATTTGCGCCACCACTTTGCCACGGTGGCGCAGCAGCGCGAGGCCGCCAGCTTCGGCATGTGGCTCTTCCTGCTGACCGAAATCATGTTTTTCGGCGGCATGTTCACTGCCTACCTCATCTACCGCAACTGGTATTACCCGGCCTTTGTCGCGGGCAGCCATTGGATGATCATGTGGGCGGGCACGCTGAACACAACGGTGCTCATCTGCTCGAGTTTCACCATGGCCATGGGTGTGTATTCAGCGGAGATGCGCAATCGCAAGGCGTTGCTGCGGTATCTCTTCATCACGCTTTGCTTTGGCATTGTCTTTCTGGGGATCAAGGCCTACGAGTGGCACGATGAATGGGAGCACCACCATGTCCCGGGCCTGAATTTCAGCATCAATGACTTTACCCATGTGGACCAGCGCTATCCGCAGGACAAGCCGCTTGCTCCCGACATGGCGGAAAAGACCCAGGCGTACTTCTCGCTGTACTTTATGCTGACCGGCGTCCATGCTCTCCATATGCTGGTGGGAGTTTCCATTCTGGTTGTGCTGCTTTTCCATGCGTGGAGAGGTGCCTATACGACCGGGCACATGACAACCATAGAAAACTTCGGCCTGTACTGGCATTTTGTGGACATAGTGTGGATCTTCCTGTTCCCGCTGCTGTACTTAATCAGCCGACACCAATGAGGACCTGAACGATGACAGAACCCACTCGCCATGACCAGCTTGATCTCGAGCCAACTCTGTATGAGCACCATGTCGTCAGCCCAAAGGTCTACCTCGGCGTCTTCGGCGCGCTGTTGTGCTTTACCGCGCTCACCGTGGCCGCTTCCTACCTTGAGCTCGGTGTTTTTAATGCCGTTGTGGCCATTGCCATCGCCGTAACAAAGGCTGTGCTGGTGATCCTGTTCTTCATGCACATCCGTTACAGCTCGCGCCTGCTGAAGTTGACGGTGGCGTCAGGCATTTTCACATTCCTGGTTCTGATTACGCTGACGCTGAGCGACTACATCAGCCGCGCCTGGGGACTCTGGTAGACCAGAGTAGACCAGAATTGTCTTGCAGGGAGGCGGCCTCCGCGGGCCGCCTTTTTATTTCAGGCCTTTCATGAATAAACGCTTTCAGGCAGGCGCGCTGTGTCCATTGCAGTGAAGCACGCCAAGGAATGTTTGGAATGGTCCAACGGCATCGCGGTACTGGAAGGCCATAATTCTGGAGATCTGATGCAAATGGGTAAGGTCGTGAACCACCCAGGCGGAAATAAGTTCAGATACAGTTACAATTTTCAGCGCAGGATGCTGGCCGCGCAACGCGAGGTCTTCCTCGCGCAAATGGAGCGATTGCAGCGCCACGAGATTTGCTGCGCGCAGATGTGCAAGCTCATCCAGTAACTGGTCCAGCGACTTTCCCTCACACTCCGATCTGTGCCCCCAGCGATCGAATGGAGGTAAGGGCTGTGACTCGCCATGCTCCAGAATCACTTTCAGGCGCGGCATCCAGTTCGTTCTTTCGCCATGAATGAGGTGTCCGATGACATCAAAGACAGTCATTGTGTTCTCGCCTTCGCTGCGGTGTGTCCATGTTTCCGGCAGTCCACACAAAAGTCCGTTGAGTGCCGTGGGAGTGCGGGCAAGGAGGGCCATGGCGCCCTGAAGATCATGCATAATCGAAGCGATTCATTTCCTGGTTCCTCCGCTTCAGGAAAAATCATCTACCATCGCGACAGAGCATGTCAGCAGCAAAGAAAACATCCCTCCCGCAAAAACCGAAGTAACTTTGCGTCCCGCCGCGCTTCCCGCATAATAAAGCCACTTTTCGCAACGTAGCTGGTCAATTTTGAACGCTTCCATGCCGGCACGCGTGGAAGCGTATTTTCTGCCGGTGTGTGTGAGGTCCATGAAGACTCAATGGTGGAAGCTGGCCCTGTGGGCTTATGCAGGGACACTGGTGTGCGCTCTCCCGGCGCAACAGCGCATGCCCTTTTCCGTCCAAAGCCCGCAACAGCGCTCCCGCAGCTTTCTGTCCCAGCGCGGAATGTATATGCAAAGCCCGGCCCGGATGCTTGCTCATGCGCGCGCCCAATCCGCAAGCGTTCGGGCCAATGGCGCTCCGGCCGCAGGATTCACCGCGTCCTGGGCCTCCGTCGGCCCTTCTGCCATCCAGACATCTGCTTACGGCGCAGTCAGCGGACGCGTGACCAGCATCGCCGTAGATCCATCGGACACCAGTGGAAACATTGTTTATGTGGGCACGACGGGCGGCGGAGTATGGAAGTCCACGAATGCCGCCGGTACGTCTGGCTCGGTCACTTTTACGCCGCTGACAGATACGCTGCCCGCTTCCAAAAACTGCCAGACTCCCGCCATCGCATCGCTCAGCATCGGAGCATTGACAGTGCAGCCGGGAGGCACAGGCGTGGTCCTCGCAGGCACGGGAGACCCGAATGACGCAACCGACTCCTACTATGGCGAAGGTGTTCTGCGCTCGACCGACGGCGGCCAGACGTGGTGCACCATCACGCAGGCGGCAGACCATCTCGCCGGCACATACTCCTTTGTTGGCGAAGGGTTCGCCGGCTTCGCGTGGAGCACTCAGAACACAAGCCTGGTGGTTGCTGCCGTAGCAGGGTCTCTCGAAGGTGCCATGGTCAACGCCGAATCACCTTCCGTGGGCAGCTTCGCCGGCATTTATTATTCGCAGGACGCGGGCGCCACATGGCACCTGGCGACCATTACAGATGGCACCGGCATGGAGATTCAGGGCCCTGACCGCTTCCCTGTCGGAACGGGCAACTCTGCCACCTCGGTTACGTGGAACCCCGTGCGCAACCGCTTCTATGCGGCCGTTCGCTACCACGGCTATTACGAATCAACAGACGGTGTAACGTGGACGCGGCTCCAGAACCAGCCAGGAACAGGGTTATACCAGGCGCAGTGTCCTGCCAATCCTGGCTCCAGCGGCGGCTCACTGCAATGCCCCATCTTTCGCGGAACCATCGTCTCGCAGCCTGTGACCGGAGACCTGTTCGCGATCACCATTGACAACAACAACATGGACCAGGGCCTCTGGCGCGACGTCTGCAATGCGAACAATGGAAGCTGCAGCTCTTCCACCGTCACCTTTTCGCAGCAGATTGCTGACACTCCCATTGAATCGGCAGGGAAGATTCCGCAAGGCGATTATGCCCTCTCCCTTGCCGCTGTCCCCGCGCAGCAGGACACGCTGCTGTTTGTCGGAGCGAAGGACCTCTACCAGTGCAGCCTGCTTAACAACTGCGTATGGCGAAACACAACCAACGCGGGTGGATGCGCGGCAGCACAGGTGGCGCCATCCCAGCACGCCATAGATGCCACGCTCGGGGCAAGCGGCATGATGTACTTCGGCAATGACGGGGGCCTGTGGCGCACCACCGACGCAGTCAATCAGCAGAAACAGGTCTGTTCTTCAGATGACGCCGCACACTTCCAGAACCTGAATGGGAATCTGGGCCCTGTCAGTGAGGTCAGTGCATTTTCCGTGGACCCGCAGAACGCAAACATCATGATGGCCGCTCTGGGAGCATTCGGCACAGCCGCCCTTACCGGAAGTGGCAGCACGTGGACACAGGTGCTCGCAGGCGAAGGCGACAACAACGCGATGGATCCGCAGAACTCGCAGAACTGGTACGCGACGGCAGCGCCCGCCGGCTCCAATCCATTCATCGAATCCTGCGCTTCCGGCTCCGGCTGTACGTCCGCAAGCTCATGGTCAGCTGCAATTGGCAGCGCTCAGATTGCAAACGATGTGGCCGGCCCGGCCGTTCCCTGGATTCTTGATCCGCAGAACACGGCCAACATCATCATCGGGACCTGCCGCATCTGGCGCGGTCTCGCAAACGGGCAAAGCTGGACCCAGGGCAATCTTCTCAGCAATTCTCTGGACACGGACCAGCAGACCAGCGACTGCAATGGCAACGCGCAGATTCGTTCGCTGGCCGCATCGGGAGGCAGCGGCAACACTGAAAAGATTTACGCAGGCATGGCAGGATGGGCCGATGGCGGCGCATCCATCGCGGGCCATTTGTATTCTGCCACTGTACCCGCTTCCGGCGGCCTGGCCACGTGGAACGATCTTTCTTCGTCGCCCATCATCAATGGTCAGCGAGTCACATTCAATGCGGGAGGTTTCGATATCTCCAGCATCTATGTAGACCCGCACGATCCAACGGGCAACACCGTCTACGTCACGCGGCAGGGCTTCATCACGCTGGGCGTAAACGGCGCGCTGGTGTATCGCAGCCTGGATGGTGGTGCGCACTGGATTGCTGTCGCCGACAATCTGCCGGACGTTCCGGCGAACAGCATCCTCGTGGATCCAGACGATGCCAACACCGTCTACGTGGCAACCGATATGGGCGTCTGGGCAACACGGGACATCACCTCCTGTATTGATACGAGCAGTTCATGCTGGACGAAGCTCGGCTCCGGACTGCCTTTTGCTCCGGTCACGCAACTGCGCTATGTTTCCTCGGGAAGCACGAAGGTCCTGCTGGCCTCGACGTACGGCCGGGGTATCTGGCAGATTCCGCTGCTCAGCTCGAGCGCACAGTCAACGACGGCTACGCTCACGCCCATCGCGCTTCTCTTCTCAGGGCAAACGCAGAACACCACGAGCAGTCCGCAGACCATCACCGTCACAAATACTGGAAGCATTTCGCTGGCGGTCACCAGCATCACAGCCAGCCAAAGTTTCGCTGAGACCGACACTTGCCTCCAGCAGCCAATCGCGCCCGCACAGAGCTGTGAGATTCAGGTCACTTTTACGCCGCAGCAGACAGGCGCCATCCAGGGCACACTCATCGTTTATGGCAATCTCCCCGGAGGCCAGCTTACAGCCACGCTCTCCGGCAGCGGGCTTGCTCCAGGCACCCTGGTGGTTACGCCGGGAAGCCTGAGCTTCGGCAGTGTCATGGTGAGCACAACCAGCACAACGCAGGACATCAGCATTGCCAACACCGGAGGCGTCAGCATGAATCTGCAGCCGCCCTCCATTTCCGGAGACTTCCAGATCATTGCCAACACCTGCGGCACTTCCCTGCCGCCAAACTTTGCCTGCGCCGTTCGCATTGCTTTTACGCCCACTGCATCGGGCGCACGCAGCGGTACGTTCAGCATCAGCAATGGGACCAGTACGCAGGTGGTTCTGCTCTCAGGCAACGGGCAGACGCAGGCCACAGCGCAGCTCTCGACAACAAACCTCAATTTCGCAACACCTGTCACCGTCGGAAATCAAAGCAGTCCTCAGACGGTCACCCTGACCAATACGGGAGACGCAACGCTTGCGCAGATCAGTGTCGTGCCCAGCGGTGACTTTCTCGCGCAGAACAACTGCTCCGGCCTGCTGCCCGGCCACGCCTCCTGCGCCATCGTTGTGACCTTCGCCCCAAAACAAGCGGGCGCGGAAAGCGGAAACCTGAGCATTGGCACTGCGATAGGTACGCAAGTGGTGGCCCTTTCAGGCACAGGTGTAGCTCCCGCCGGGGTCACACTCCTGCCCACGTCCGTAGACTTTGGCGGACAGGGCGTCAATATCACCAGCAGCAAGCAGCGCATTACGCTCAGCAACAACGGTGGTGTGGCACTCACCGGATTGGCCTTCGCCATCACCGGCGATTTTGCGATCGCGGACAACTCCTGTGCCTCCGAGGGAACTCTGCCAGTGGGCAGCGCCTGCACGCTCGACGTTGCTTTTACGCCCACACAGACGCAATCGCGCACGGGAACACTGACGGTCAGCGCTGGCCAGCTCCCCGTGCCATACTCCGTGCCGCTGAAGGGTACCGGCGAAGACTTCACCATCGCTGTGACCGGGCAGAGCTCGCAGGTCATCGTAAATGGGCAGTCGGCTGCGTATACGGTGCAGATCGCCTCGGTCAACGGCTCCAGCGGTCCTGTCCAGATCGCCTGCTCCGGCCTCCCGCAGAATGCTACCTGCACCTCCGGCCTTGCTGCGGGAGCAACGCTCTCCGGCACCGCCACTCTGACCGCCACTGTCACCATCGCCACCGGAACCGGCACGAATGCAGCTCTTCGCTGGCCGCGCATGACGACCCTGGCCTTCGCCTTTCTGCCTTGTCTCTGCTTTATTTCCAGAAGTCGCAAAAACCTGCTGCGGCTGTGGCTCTTCTGCATCCTTTCCGTCACGCTTCTGGCTTCCACGGCCTGTGGGGTCAGCGCCAGCGGAGGCTCCGGCTCCGGCTCGGGTACCCCACCCTCAGGCTCAACACCTTCAAGCACTTACACCATCAACATCAATGCCACTCTGGATGGACTCACGAAGACCGTGCCCGTCCAATTGACCGTGCAATAGGCAACAGAAAGCCCCAATTCCTCCTCCCACTGTAGGAGAAGGAGATTAGCCTATGAAGTTCAGTGCATGTGCATGGATTTTGAGTGCCATGGCCGTCTGCACCGTCTATGCGCAGGACGTACCGGCTCCCCAGCAGACAAGGACCATCCAGATGGCCCCGGCACGTGCGACGCTCGACCACACGCTCGACGCAAAGAAAGCGAAGCAGGGAGATGCCGTCACCGCCAAACTGCAGCAGGATGTAAAAATACCGGACGCTCCTGAGCTGCCAAAAAACACCGTGCTGATGGGCCATGTGGACCAGGTGCAGCCCTCTGAGCACAAGAGCGATTCCGTCATTCAGGTCACATTCGACAAGGCGCAGTTGAAAAACGGACAGCAGCTTCCCATCAAGGCCACCATTGTTCAGATCGCCCCGCCCATGAATGCCATGATGATGGACCAGAGTGGCGGAGGCTCGGCAGCTCCCATGTCCGCTCCTTCGGCCCCTGTCGCAGCACCGGCGCCCTCTGGTGGCTCAGGCAGCAGCAGTAGTGGTGGTGGTGCGCAGACCACCAGCGCGCCTCCTCCGTCAGCACCCAGCATGGGCAGCACGGGAGTTCCGGATCAGACCCAGGCGCAACAGGGTGTTCCCGGCGTGGAGCTGAAGAGTGATATCCACGATCAGAATTCAGCCACCTTTACGTCAAAGGGAAAAAATGTGCATTTGCCGGACGGCACACAGATGCAGGTGGCCGTGGCCGTTGTCCCTCCCAACGCTCAGGTAAAGTAACGCGGCGAAAAGCTGGACCTTGGCACAGGGCCAGCTTTAGCTGGAAGATCTGTAAACTGCCGGATTGAGCGCCGGGTCGTTATACATCTTCAGTTGACGATAGAGCTTGAATCGGCGCTGTCCTGCAAGCGTCTGCTGCCAAAGGCGGTCCAGGCAATCCACCAGATCATCCCGCTGTTCCTTCAGGATGGCGTATCGCTGACGGTTGCGTTCCGCGTGTCCTTCCGGAGCATCTTTCCGCTCGATCTCTTCCTGCGTATGAAACAGCTTCAGGGCCAGAATGGAAAGCCGGTCAATCATAAGTCCCGGGCTCTCTGAATTCAGCTCGGCCCCGGGATTGGGCAGGTTGCGCGTGCGCAGATGGTCGAGCAGCAGCTCATCGCAGCGTTCCGCAAGATCATTGCGCCGCTGGTTGATGCGGTCAATCGCGCGTTTTACTTCGGCAATGTCGTGGTCGGTCGCGTTGGGAATGCGGGCCTTGTCCTCGGTATGCCACAGCTCAAAGTTCGCCTGATGCTGCGCAATCACCGTATCCAGAAATGCGCCGTAGCTCTCCGGTGGAAGTCCGGGCCTCTGCTCATGCCAGTGGGTGGTAAAGCGGTCATGTTTCTGCGCGATTTCAGCGGCCGAGAAAATCATTCCTGATGAGAATAGTACATGAGATTGAAGCAGGCCGCGCTGATCACGCTTTCCTGTTTTTTTACTCCCGGAGGCGCCTCGCTTTTCCGGTTTTGGCTTTGACGTAGCAAGCGCATCTTTGGTCCGTTTCGGCAGTTTGGCAAAGACAAGCTCATAGGCGAGCGTCAGGTTCTCTTTCAGTTCTCGTTCCGGCAGTATGTTCCAGCGTTCCATGCAGACCCAGTAAGCGCGCGCCAGATACGGAGCAGGGATGAGGCCTTCCCTTTCCAGCAGTTCATGGAAACGCTCTGGTCCGGCGGCAAATGACAGGACCCCTTTGCTGGTGCCATCCAGATCGGCGACCGCAAACATCTTTCCTCCAACGGCCTTGCTCCCTGCCCAGAAGACGAGGCTGGCTCCCCACTGCATCGTCTCTTCCACGTGCGGCAGCTTCAGAAGAAATTTGCGCAACTGTTCAATGTCCATCGCAGACTATTATGCGCCAGAGGACCAGAACTCCTCTTTATACTGAATGCAGCAATGTCCAACTTTCTTCCTGTCAAAGAGCAGCTCGATCTCCTGGAAAAGGGCGCGGCTGAAATCATCCGCATCTCTGATTTGAGAGACCGCCTGGAAAAATCGCGCCAGACCGGCACGCCTCTGCGCGTCAAGGCCGGTTTCGACCCCACCGCGCCCGACCTTCACTTAGGCCACACCGTGCTGATGCGCAAGCTCAAGCACTTCCAGGACCTCGGCCATCAGGTCATCTTTCTGGTGGGCGACTTCACCGCGCTCATCGGGGATCCTACCGGCCGTTCCGCCACCCGCAAGCCGCTCACACGCGACGAGATCCAGCAGAACGCCAGGACCTATACCGACCAGGTCTTCCGCATTCTCGGCCGTGAAAAGACCGAAGTGCGCTTCAACTCCGAGTGGCTCGACAAGCTTGGCTTTGAAGGCGTCATCCGGCTGGCCGCAAAGTTTACCGTTTCTCAGATGCTGGAGCGGGAAGACTTCCACAAGCGCTTTCAGGATGAGCAGCCCATCTCATTGCATGAGCTTCTGTACCCCTTGATGCAGGGGTACGATTCCGTCGCGCTGAAGGCCGATGTGGAGCTTGGCGGCACCGACCAGAAATTCAATCTCCTCGCGGGACGCGAACTCCAGCGCGACTTCGGCCAGGAACCACAAATTGTTCTGATGACGCCCATCATTGAGGGACTCGATGGCGTGCAGAAGATGTCGAAGTCGCTTGGCAACGCTGTCGGAGTGAACGAGCCCCCGCAGGAAATGTACGGCAAGCTCATGTCCATCAGCGATGAGCTGATGTGGCGCTACTGGACCCTGCTCACTGACCTGCGCCAGTCCGAAATTGAAAAGATGCGAGCAGACGTTCAGAGCGGCGCGCTGCATCCAATGGAGGCCAAGAAGCGGCTTGCGCACACCATCGTCGCCGGGTTTTCTTCCGAGGACGCCGCGCGCGAAGCCGCAGAACAGTGGTCGCGCCTCTTCCAGCAGAAAGATACGGCCGCCATCACCGAGGAAGCCAGGATCGCCCTTTCCAGCGTAGCTGCGGGAGAAGTTCCGGCAGAGATTTCCGCCCCGGTCCGCATCAATACCGCCAAGCTGCTGGTCGCGCTGGGCATGAAACCGTCGCGCACAGAGGCGGAAAAGCAGGTTGCCGCAGGCGTAAATCTGGATGGCGCCACGACGACGGAGCGATTCATCGAAGTGCGGAATCGCCCCGCCCGGATCGTCGTCCGCGTAGGAAAAAAGGCGAAAGTAGCAGTGATTGAGGCATGAAGCTGGTTCCGAAGTGGCCGTGTAGAATCAGCGCAAGAGGCAAGGGACCCATGGCGACCGCAGTCTACATCCCGTAGGAGGAGTACATTCGGAACACCCGGCGGCCCGCTGCGAGTTCATTGTAGGACCTGTTTTCCTATTTGGATACCGCTGCCGGGAAACTTTAAAAACAACCACAACTCACCTTTGAGGAGGCTGCCCGTGGAAACCATCGCGACCAGATTTTTTGCGCAGGCCGAAGAGCGCATCGAGCGCTACAACCTGCTGAAGCATCCCTTTTACACCGCCTGGACAGCAGGCGAGCTGACGCGCGAAGACCTGCGCGAATACGCCGCCGAATACTGGCACCATGTTTCGGCGTTTCCGTCTTATCTTGGCGCTCTGCATGCGCGTTTGGAAGACGGCCCGCTGCGCCGCATGGTGGCCAGCAATCTTGCCAACGAGGAAGGCGTTACCTCGCCCGATGGCCGCGCCCACAGCGACCTGTGGATGGACTTCGCGAAGGGCATGGGCGCCGAGGCATCTGATGTGAAAGCCCGGACTCTTCAGCCGGAAACTGGGGCCCTGATGGAAGGGTTCCGCCAAGTTGCGCGCAGGGGTTCTCCGGTGGCCGCGCTGGCCGCTTTTTACGCATATGAATCGCGCGTCCCGGCCATTGCCAAAGAGAAGGCCTGCGGCCTCACGGACCACTATGGCGCGGACAAGGCCACGACGCGATATTTCACCTTGCACCAGACAGCAGACGTCCACCATGCCAACGTGTGGCGCGAGCTGATCGCCGGGGAGCTTAACAGGAATCCGGAAGCCGAACAGGAAGCATTGAATGCAGTGGAGCAGACTGCTGCATCTCTGTGGTTCGCGCTGGATGGTGTGGAGCGCGGCAGGCAGGCACGGCGCTGATTCAGGAAACACTCATGTGCTGCTCCGGCTTATGCTTGTGCCTCCTGGCAAGCTTAACGGCCCGGGGCAGCATCACAAAAAAACGTGCGCGGCATTCCCGGCAGCGAAGCGGATAGCGAAACGCCAGCAGGTGCGCTGCATCCGTCGAGCGGAATTTCGATAGCCGCAGGTGCGGCGAATTGCATTCAGGGCACTGCACAGATGGACCTGTTTGTACGATGCGCGCCCGGTCAGTCAAAGTCAATCCCCCTGCAGAATTGAGAAGTTTTTCCTATTTTTGCCATAAATTTTCAGGAAATTCAGATACATCTGGGGTACTGTATTCCTACGCCAGTTTTCCGGAGGCCGACTCACATGGTCTGGGATGTTTCTTTTACATGCGACATCTGTGGCAAGAAAAAAGGCGGTGCAAACCATTGGTGGATGGCTGTCCTCGGAAATGTCCCTTGCTTTGAAGAAGGCCAGCCCGATCAACGGTTTACGCTGCTGCCCTGGAACATGGCAGAAAGCCGTAATCCGGAGATGTACCATCTCTGCGGACAGGGCTGCGTGATGCAGGCGGTCGAGCGGTTTATGTCTGCTGGAAAAATCGAGCCGGAAGTCCCAGCGCATGCGCGCGGATGACAGGTCTATTCCCCGAATAAATTCGGCGCGTTGCGCGTATGCACTTTCCTGGGCCTGGGTTGAGGGCGAGGAACAGCCGGAGCATCTGAAGAGAGGATTCCCAGCAGCTCCTTGAGCTCCGTTCGAAGCCGTTGCAGTTGCGCCTGGCTCTGACCGGCCTGTTTGCTGAGCGGCAGCTCCGGCTGATGTTCCTGTTTTTTTCCCTCTCGCAATTCTGACTGCAGAACAGAACGCGCTCCGGCAATCGTGTAGCCTTGCTCATGCAGAAGCCGTTTGATGCGCAGCGCAAGTTCCACATCGCGCTTGCGGTACAGGCGCTGACCGGTCCCACTCTTGTTGGGCTTCAGTTGCGGAAACTCCGATTCCCAGAAGCGCAGCACATAGGCTTCTACGCGGCACAGCTTTGCTACTTCGCCGATGCGAAAGTACAGCTTGTCGGGAATGACTGTCGTGACCGTTTCTTTCTTGCGCGAGGCGCGTTGTTGCATAGCTACTGCCGTCCTGAAAAGTATAGGCCAGCGAATGCCTTTCTTAGCAAGTCAGGAAATAGACGGCGTTCCATCCTGATCAGCAGGAGCCGCGCGCGTCAATCTTCCAGATGTCCACGAGGGCCCCATTCTGAGCAATGTGCAGATAGTCGTGCAGGTTCACCGTTGGATCGCAATGCGGTGTTTCCAGCGCAACCAGACTGCCAGGGGGCAGGCGGTGGTCTGCATCAGGAAAAGCAAGCCGCCCGTGCTCATCTCCAAAGAAGGCGTACGTCGTTCCAGAAGGCGCTCCGTCACGAATACGCGGTAGGGGCCCGTCCGTCGCAAAGCTTTTCAGGCCCGCGTCCAAAGTGGCCTGCCCTGGAACGTTGGAGCTGATCACGGTGCTGTAGACGAACAAAGACGTTTCAAACGCTGCCTGCACGCCCAGCGCCACCGCGTTGTATTCAACATCCATGAAAATGTAGCTGCCTGCCTGGTGTTCGGTAAGAATACCTTCGCGGCAGTCTATGGCGAGTGTTCCAGTTCCTCCGCCGCTGACGGTCGCCGGTTTCAGGCCCCGCTTGTCGAGCGCCATAATCAGGTCAGCAAGGGAACGAAGCTGGTCCGTATACACTTTCGACCGCTCGTTCAAATCAGCAATATGCTGCACCTGCCCGGAGTATGCCTGAAGACCTTGCCAGGACAGTCCGCGCGTGTTGCTGATGGTGTCCACCAGACGGAGTGCCGACTCCGCATCACGCGTTCCCGTGCGGCCCATTCCCAGATCCACGTCTACCAGCACATGAAGGGTGTGTTCCGATGCAGAGGACGGTATCTGCTCCGGATGGTCCGCCACGATGGTGAGGGTAATGCCTTGCTCCAGCAGGGCCAGCAGACGGTCTTGCTTTCCCTGGCCGACGATCGGCGACGTGATCAGGATGTTGCTGGTCCCCCGGGCAGCAAGCGCCTCTGCTTCATGCAGCGTGGCCGTGCAGATGCCAACAGCCCCTGCCGCCATCTGGCGGCGCGCAATTTCGGCGCATTTGTGGCTTTTGGCATGGGGCCGGGCCTGCAATTTATGGAGATCCACAATCTGTTGATAGCGGCGCACATTGCGCTCAAAGGCATCCAGGTCCAGAACAAGCGCAGGAGTCATGATCTCGCGCAGGCTGCCTTGTTTTCCGATAAGTCCGGCGTTCGGTGATGGCATGTCTCAGTAATAATCGGCGCAGCTCAGATAATAACCGCAGCGGTTACAGATAAGCTTGCAGCGATGTCCGGAAAGCTGCGAGGAGCAATTCGGGCAATAGACAGAATGGTGCTGCTGAGCTGGCAGCTCCTGCTCAGGCTTCGGTTCCGGGCCATGTGCCTCGGTTGGCTGTTGCAGATACATCACGCCAAGATTAAACGAAAAATTTACTCCAGCGGTAGTGTGCCGCATCTAAACCAGCATTCGACGCAGAGTGAGCGGCATTGATATCCTCAAGGTCGCAGACCCGCGCATAGCGCACACCAGATCCTCGAATACAAAGGAGCAGTTATGGAGCGTACAGCGAACGCTGTCTGGAAAGGCAGCCTCAAAGACGGCAAAGGCGTAATTTCAACCCAAAGCGGTGTTTTAAAAGAGACTCAGTATTCCTTTACCACGCGGTTTGAGAACGGAGTGGGCACCAATCCAGAGGAACTGATCGCCGCCGCCCATGCCGGGTGCTTCACCATGGCGCTCAGCGCACAGCTTGGCAATGCCAATCTCACCCCTGAGTCACTGGAGACCACGGCCTCTGTCAGGTTTGAGAAGACCGATGCCGGCTTTACCGTGACCGCGATCCACCTGTCCACGCGCGCCAGGGTGCCGGGGGCCAGCGAGTCGGCCTTCGATACGGCTGCGCAGAATGCCAAAAACGGCTGCCCGATCTCCCGCCTCTTCAAAGGGAACACGGAAATCACACTCGACGCAAAACTCGTGTAGTGCAAACCGTCCCGGGCCTCTCCAGGGCCTGGGACGCTCCCCGTTCACGCAGCTGCATCCTCACTCTGCGCGCGGACATATTCGCGTAACTCCCGGTTCAGATGAGTGGCCTGTTTCACGCCCTGGTCCAGCATCTGGTACCACTGCTTCGCCGGGTCCTCAAGCTGCACCGTGCCAAGCAGATAACTTGTTTGCAGAATGACCTCCAGCGCATTGCTCAGGTCGTGCAGCATGCGGCGAAGGTGGATCGCCTGTTCGGTTGGAATCGGTGGAAGTCCAGTGGGCCTCGGCATCAGTTCCTCGATAGTTCCTCTATGGGTGTGATGATACAGCCGGGTCGGCCGTTTGACACATCTTCGCTCACTTCGTAATCTAAGTATTACTGCTTTACTCCCTTCCTTTTGCCGAAGTGGCGGAATTGGCAGACGCGCATGGTTCAGGTCCATGTACCCGCAAGGGTGTGGGGGTTCGAGTCCCTTCTTCGGCACCAAATGACAGTCTTTAATGAGCGCCCACAGGAGGCTTGCGTCCCGGGCGTACCTTCCTGAACATCCAGACCAGGGCCGTGCAGCCAAAGCAGGTGAGAGCAATATAGCGGAAGACATCCACAAAGGCCCAGAGCTTGGACTGGTGTCCCAGCTGCTGGTACAGCTGCATCTGGCTGGCCGCAGCCGCATTCGCCGGATTGGTCCGATGGCTGAGGTAACTGGTGAGTCCGTTGATATTCTGCTGGAGCCAGTAGCTCGAACGGGAGATCGCGCCAGCAAGATCGTGCTGATGAAGGTCGGCACGCCGGGTCAGCATGGTCTGCGCGAGTGAAATGCCAATGGAGCCGCCAATGTTCCGCACCAGGTTGAAGATGCCGCTGGCGTTGCCAATCTGCTCGTTCTTGAGCGTGGCGTAGGCCTGCGTGGTGATGGGCACAAAAACAAAGCTCATGGCGAAGCCCGTGATGATAATGGGCCAGAGCAGCGTGGTGGGACTGGTGTCCGGCGTCACCGTGCCGAAGATCAGCGACGTGACCCCGAAAACCCCAAAGCCAAAGGTAAGCAGATAGCGAGCATCAATCCGGCTGCCCAGCGTGCCCACAATCGGCATCGCGGCGATTGCGCCAAATCCGCGCGGCCCGACCACCAATCCGGCCGCAAAGGCGGTATAGCCCAGCACTTCCTGATAAAAGAGCGGCAGCATGGTAATGGTGGAGTAGACGCTCAGGCCCAGCAGCAGCATCAGCGAGCAGCCAATGGCGAAGTTCCAGTCCTTCAGCGTGCGCAGGTTGACCAGCGCATCTTTTTTGCGCCACGAATGAATCACAAACCAGACAAAGGCGGCCACCAGGGCAAGCACAGCCCAGCGGATCCAGACAGCGCCAAACCAGTCGTCTTCCTGCCCCTTGTCCAGGACCACCTGAAGGCAGCCGGTCCATACCGCCAGAAGACCAAAGCCAAGGTTGTCAAACGGGCTGGCCTTCGCGTTCTTGATGTAAGGCGGATCGTGGACAAAACGGCTGATCATGTAAATGGCCAGCGCCCCCACCGGGATATTGATGTAAAAGGCATAACGCCAGCTATACGTGTCCGTCAGCCAGCCGCCCAGCGTCGGGCCAAGAATAGGTGCAACCACCACTCCGAAGGCGAAGACCGCCATCGCCGCCGCCCGTTTCCTCGGGGGAAAGCTCTCAAGCAGGATGGCCTGCGACAGGGGCTGCAATGCGCCTCCACCTGCGCCTTGTACCACGCGGGCAATCAGAATGAAGCCCAGCGAAGGTGCCGCCCCGCAGAAAAACGACGCAATCGTGAAAATGACCACGCAGATGATAAGGAAGCGCCTGCGCCCAAAGCGAAGAGAAAACCAGTGGCTCGCAGGAAGAATCACTGCGTTGGCCACCAGATAGCTGGTCAGGACCCAGGTGGCTTCATCGGTCGAGGCCGAAAGAGAACCCGCAATATAGGGCAGCGCAACCGAAGCAATGGCTGTGTCCAGCACCTCCATGAAGGTGGCCAGCATGACCGAGACGGCGATGAGCCAGGGATTGACCTCTTTTTCGGGCATAAGGGCAGCAAACGAGCGGAATACGGTTTAGATACAAAAACAGCAGGGTTGGATTCATGGATTGTAGAATCAATGACTTACAACCCCATTAAAATCCGCGCTATAAGCTCGGGCCTCCCATAAAAAAACCGCCGGAATCTGCACATTTTCCGAAAGAATGGTTAGATATTGGGTTATGGACACCGAAGAGGGATTGAGACTCATTTTGTCTCCTGTACAACTTGAAGCTGTCCTGACGCATGCACAATTGAGTCCTGCCGAGATTGCTATGAACCGGATATGGGGTGGGATGGAGCTGCTGTGCGGTGCTCTGGAGCTTGCCGGTGCCTCGGCGCTTCTCCTGACCCCTGAACCGACTATGCTGACCAAGGCTGGCGGGGGAATTCTCATGGTGCATGGAAGTGATACCGTCTCAACCGGTTTTCGCCAGCTTTGGAGCGGCGAGCCGGAAAAGACCCTTACCTCTCAGGCTGCCACTTCTCTGGCAAGGGATTTTGGAGCGAGTGCATCACAGGCTGAGCTTGTTGGACAAGTGGTGGATACGGCTGTGCCGCTATTCGCCGCTACGCTTGTTGCCGCTGAACGAATCGCCGCAGTTCGAACTGGCCGTATCGTACTGAAGGATGCAGGTGCCAAGCCAGGCGTGGACCTCGCCGAAGAGGAAGCCGCAGGCGGGCACACGATTGAAAGGCACATAGGAAAAACAGAGGCCGAGCTACGCGCCAGACTAGCTGCCGAGCCCGGAATTCCAGCGGCCACTTCCTTTACTACGATCCATGAAGCCGAAGAAGTCATTTCGGAAGCACTCCGCGCGAATGATGCAAGCATCCGCACATGGGCTTACAGCGGAGGGCAGAATAAATTTGCTTTTAGTTACTCAGCTTCTGGTCCTGTAGGTTATGGCGTTGTACGAGATTCGGGGGTAATGATGCAAATGAGCAAGGTACGGATTGTTCTTAGGCAAACCAATATAGCAGGAAAAGTTTATTTTATTTTGACCGCTTATCCCCAGCTCTGAGGACAATTTTATGAGTGCACCCTACACTGAACAATTCCCATATCTATTTAACCTCGTTGGCGGGTGGTTTCATCAGGATTACGACATCGAGGGAAATTCGCTCGAAGAAATCGTCTCTTCGTTTAAGAAAGGCGCACCTGCCGAAGATGTCGTGGGTACCCGATCTGACATTCGCCGGTTTTTGAGGCTGTACGATGGCCCAGATCTGCAGCAGGCATTTGTCCGGCTTTTTGAGCCAGGGGTGCTTCCCGCCGCATGGAATATGGATCTTAAACAATGGTTGCTGAAAATAGATGAGTTACTGTAGCAGGCACCGAAGCTGCGGGTATTACGCACGTGGACATCTATGACGATAAGTATCCAAACCTCGCATCGCTGCTCGGCGGGTATTTCCATCAGGATTTCGATATACACGGAGATACATTGGAGGAAATTGTTGGGCTCTACCGGAAGGAAGGAACCCAAGCAGAGATCGATGGTTTAAGAAAAGATATACAGAAATTTTTGGCGGCATTCGATGATGCCCATATCAAGAGTGCATTTGTCAGGATTTTCCACCCAGATATTGACTCAGAAGGATGGGGCCTTTCCGTGCGCGAATGGTTGCTGAAAATCAACGAATTGTTGGCCTAATTCCCCATTCTCACATCAATAAAGTTCATCTTATCCAGCGCGGGTTGCAACGTGATGGTAAGCAGGTGGTTCGCGCCCTCGCCACTGTCCGTGCTGAAATGGCTGATCCAACCCCGAAACGAATAGGTGCAGAGCGCATCCTGTTTGGTTTCATCTTTCCAATATTCGATGCGGATGTCTTTAATTTTGTCCCTGGTCACAATTTTGGCCAATTCAAACAGCTTGTTCAGCGTGGGAAATGGCAGGTTGTGATCGTCATGCATGTTGACCACACACTGAATCGAACATTTCAGAGTGCCCATCTGCGGAAGCCCATGATGGTCGTGAATTGTCGTAAACCCCACATGCGTGGAAATCGCATCGAACTTATCACCATCAATCGTGATCGTCGTCATCGCCGGACGAGCCATTCGCAGCCTCCTGCTCCAGTTGTACCAAAAAGAATGCTACCGGAACGATAGTGGCCAAACTTCATTGCTGCCGCAGCCTGGCAGGACCGTTGGTCAATGAGTAGCTGAGTAGCTCAGAAGGGCGATGACCCATGAATGCATCTCATTTATAATCAATGGTTTACATTATGAATAACTTCCAGCATCCAACCTGTAAATTTTCGCATCAGATAAGTTGACAATAAAGGACTCAAGTGCGAAGCTTGGTATCAGGAAGCACTCTAAGCCACAGCACAGAAGGCAGTGGGGCACACGTTTATGGCAAAAATTATCGGAATTGATCTGGGCACAACGAACTCCGTTGTTGCCGTCATGGAAGGTGGCGAACCCAAGGTGATCGCCAATGAAGAGGGAGGGCGCACCACACCCTCCGTCGTGGCCTTTACCAAGAGCGGTGAGCGCCTTGTGGGACAGGTGGCCAAACGCCAGGCCATCACCAACCCTCACAATACCATTTATTCCATCAAGCGGTTCATGGGGCGCCGCTATAGCGAAGTGAACGACGAGATGAAGATGGTCCCCTACAAGGTCGTGCAGCAGGGCGACCACGTGGCCGTGGATGTGGGCGGCAAGCTGTTCACGCCGCCTGAAATCTCAGCCATGATCCTGCAGAAGCTGAAGAAGGCCGCCGAAGACTACCTGGGCGCTTCGGTGACAGAAGCCGTCATCACCGTCCCCGCGTACTTTAACGACGCGCAGCGCCAGGCCACTAAGGACGCGGGCCGCATCGCGGGCCTCGACGTCAAGCGCATCGTCAACGAGCCCACCGCGGCAGCACTGGCCTACGGTCTCGACAAGAAGAAGGACGAAACCATTGCGGTTTACGACTTCGGCGGCGGTACATTTGATATCTCCATTCTCGAAGTCGGCGAAGGCGTCATTGAAGTCAAGTCCACTAACGGCGATACACACCTGGGCGGCGACAATATTGACCAGAGGATCGTCGAATGGCTGATTGACGAGTTCAAGAAGGACGAAGGGCTTGACCTGCGTTCGAAAGGCAATGAGATGGCCCTGCAGCGCCTGAAAGACGCTGCCGAGCGCGCCAAGATTGAGCTTTCGACCGCGCTCGAAACCGAGATCAACCTGCCGTTTATTACCGCAGATGCGACCGGCCCCAAGCACCTGGTCAAGAAGCTGACGCGCGCCAGGCTGGAGCAGCTGGTCGAAGACATCATTCAGCGCTCGGTTGATCCCTGCAAGAAGGCAATGGCCGACGCTGGCGTGGACGCAAGCAAGATTGACGAGGTCGTGCTCGTCGGCGGTCAGACGCGCATGCCGCGCATCCAGCAACTGGTCAAGGAGCTCTTCGGCAAGGAGCCGCACAAGGGCGTCAACCCGGACGAAGTGGTCGCCGTTGGCGCTGCCGTGCAGGCCGGTGTTCTGTCAGGCGAGGTGAAAGATCTCCTGCTGCTCGACGTGACGCCGCTGACGCTCTCCATCGAGACGCTGGGCGGTGTGGCGACGCCGATGATTCCGCGCAACACCACCATTCCGACCAAGAAGACCGAGGTCTTCTCAACGGCTGCTGATTCGCAGACGGAAGTGGAAGTGCATGTGCTCCAGGGCGAGCGCCCCATGGCCGCCCAGAACCGCACACTCGGCAAGTTCAAGCTCGGCGGAATTCCTCCGGCCCCGCGTGGCGTGCCGCAGATTGAGGTGACGTTCGACATTGACGCAAACGGCATCCTAAACGTGACGGCAAAGGACCGCGCGACCGGCAAAGACCAGAAGATCACCATCACGTCGTCTTCAGGTCTAAGCAAGGAAGAGGTCGAGCGCATGGCGAAAGAAGCCGAAGCGCATTCGGCCGAGGACAAGGCAAAGCGCGAGGAGGTTGAAGCGCGGAACCAGCTCGACAATCTCGTCTACAACATCGAAAAGATGCTGAAGGAGAGCGGCGACAAGGTCTCCGGCAGCGACAAAGCCGATGTTGAGTCCGCGCTGGCCGACGCCAAAAAGACGCTTGAAGGCACGTCCTCTGTCAGCGAGCTGAATGCAGCGCGCGAGAAGCTGACAACGGCTTCGCACAAGCTGGCTGAGGCCATGTACAAGGCCAATGCTGCTGGCGCAGCCACCGGTGCTCCCACGGGCGGGGCAGAGGCGGCAGCCGGCACCACAGACGAGAAGAAAGACGAAGGCGTCATTGACGCCGAGTACGTTGACGTAGACGAAAAGAAATAACGGGCATTTGCTCGAACCAACAACAGGGCGTGCCCGCACGAAACGTTGGCGCGCCCTGCGTGTTTATACAGATGTATGACTTGGAGTACTTGAACTATGACTGACACCCTTTGGAAATGCGAACAGTTGCGAGCGGGACAGGTATACACCACCCTCGTGTTCCAGACCCGCGAGGAAGCGGAAAAATTCAAGGCGCAGATGCTGAGGGTGGCCCCGGACATGCCCTGCCGGATCGAGGCAATCCCGGTCAAGATGGTTTGGAATTAAAAACCAGGGCATCTGTGGAAAATCCTTGTCAACCCCTTCCGGACCAGACTGTGAGCCTAAATAACACAAAATAAAGCAATTATTTCTTCATACCTTGGGCCGGTTATTTATGGCTCTTTTGATATCCTGAACTTAAGAGCCAGATTTCCGGAACACCCCGCCCCGAGCGGGCATTTTTATGGAGACCCCCTCGTAAGTTATTGAAAACACTAGATTGCACTTAACTCTTGTGGAATCAGTAGGATACCGGGGGATGATCCCCTGCTAAGTTGTTGAAAAATAAAGAAAACGCCAGAGATAGGGGAGGGGGCCCTGACTCCAGCATTCGGCCTTTCACAAATGAATCAGCCCCCGCAGAATTGCCATCAGCGACAGAGACGCGACGATCAGCCATAGGAGAACGCCTTGCAGCATCGGACGGATCCCGGCTTCGTTCAGCGTCTGCCGTGTCATTCCCGTTCCTATAAGGAAGAGTGTCACGGCTAGACCAAGCTTTCCCAGCCGGTAAACAGAAGCATAAGCGGCATGAAGTTGAGGCAGATAGCTGTTCAGCACCGCTGCGGCGCAGAACCAGAGAATAAACCAGGGAAGCTGAACACGTGTGCCGTTCTTTTTTACAGCGCCGGCAACCAGGGCCACAGGAACAATCCACAGCGCACGGGCCAGCTTGACGGTTGTGCCAATCGCCAGGGCAAGAGCACCGTATTTCGCCGCCGCACCCACGACGGAGCTGGTATCGTGAATCGCCAGCGCGGACCACAATCCAAATTGTGTCTGCGAAAGGTGCAGCGCGCCTCCGATAGCTGGAAAAGTAAACAGCGCAATGGAGTTGAGCACAAAGACCGTTCCCAGTGACACGGCCATTTCTTCCTCATCAGCATTTGTAACCGGGCCGAGCGCGGCAATGGCGCTTCCGCCACAAATGGCCGTCCCCGCGGAGATGAGAAAAGACTGTGTTCTGCCCACGCGCAGCAGGCGTCCCAGGATCGCTCCCAGCGCAAGTGCAAATGCAATACCCACAGCGGTGTAGAGCAGGCCGGAGCGCCCAACCTCAATGACCTCTCGCAGGTCCATGCCAAAACCAAGGCACACGACCGAAGCCTGTAGCAGGAATTTCGCCAGATTTCGGCTGTCCTGCTGATACGGGTTCCGAAGCAGAAGCCCATAGGCGGTCCCCGAAGCCAGCGCCAGCGGAGGCGAAAGCAATCCGCTGGCGGCCAGCACAATTCCGGTAAAAAAGAGACGTTTCGCCATACACTCCTGAGCGTCGCAGCCCGGTCCTGTTGCGTCCAGGAGTGGTTTGTGATGTGTGATTCGTTTTGCTTATCGGAACATACCGATTGGGATATGGGCCAACATCCGTCACGCGATATTTCAGCCGAACACAGGTGTGGTCCCCTTCGCAGGCTTCGTTATGTTCCTGACCCAGTCACTGGCGTTCCAGCCACAGGAAAGTCTTTGCGCGAATCATTTCCTTTCAGAATGCTGAGCAAGAGCAAATCGCCAGAAAGATGCGGCCGGGCCCTCTGGGAGCGGTCCAGTCTTCCGGACCAGAGTAAGTTCGCGGCGAATTTCCAGGCCCTTGACACGCACCAGAGAAACAGCGCCGAGCCGGAACGCTTTTTCAATCGCCCATTCGGAAACAAATCCCAGCCCCAGGCCGGCCTCCACGCCAGAGATGATGGCTTCCGTTGAGTCCAGCTCCATGGCAATTTGTAACCGGTTCAGTGACAACCCTGCTTTGCGTATGGCCTTCTCCACAACGCGTCGCGAGCCTGAGCCTTGCTCGCGCAAAAGCAAGGGTACCTGTTCCAGCGAGGCAAGTGGCACGCCTGCCACGCCGCTCCACTCATGGCTGCGCGGGGCAATCAGCACCATGCGGTCATCAAGAAATTTCTCTGTATGCACTTCCTTCGAGAGTGGAGGACCTTCAATCATGCCCAGCGTAACTGAGTCCTTCAGCAGCAGGGACACGATTTCTTCCGTATTGCCGCTGATGACCGAGAGCGTGACCTTTGCATTGCCCTTTAGAAAGGCCCCGAGGATACGCGGCAGAATGTACTGCGCAATCGTGGTGGACGCGCCTAATCGCAATGCGCCGCTGACCTCGCCTTCCAGCCGGAGCAGCGCCGTCTTCGCTTCATCGAGCACGCGCGCCGAGCGCTCCGCGTATTTAAGCAGCAGCTTTCCGGCTGGAGTAAGTGAAATGCGCGCTCCACTGCGGTCAAAAAGCCGCGTGCCCAGCTCTTCTTCAAGAGCATGGATGTGCTGGCTGACCGCAGGCTGGCTCAGATGTAGCGCCTCGGACGCCTTGCGAAAACTGGCCTGCGCCGCCACAGCACGAAATACCTTCAGGCGGTAATTTTCCATTGCTTTGATTATGGGCCATGGAAAACACTGCTTGTATCCATCACCCTGCAGGCGCCGTCATCTCATAAGCACAAAGGCCCCGAAAACATCCGGGGCCTTTGTCCCACGCGATAAGCCGGTTTACACAGTGACGGCCTTCGCTGTTTCCTGCGTGGCAGCGGAGTTCGGCTTGGTTTCAGCCTTCTCATTGCCTGGCTTGCGAATGTCAATGCCGCCCTTGAAGAAGGCGCCATCTTCAATCGAGATGCGCTGCGCGACGACATCACCCGAGAGCGAACCTTCGCTGCGAATGTCCACGCGATCGCTGGCATTCACGTTGCCGCGGACCTTGCCGAGGACGACGATTTCACGGGCAGAAATGTTCGCCGTCACCTGTCCATTGCGGCCCACGGTTACGCGGTTGCCGGGGAGATTGATGGAGCCTTCCACTTTGCCATCAATGTAGAGAGACTCAGAACCAGTGACTTCGCCCTTGATGATGAGGCTTTTGCCAATGGTTGCCTGGTCGGCGGAAGCGGACGGTGCCGCGGGTGGATTGCTGCGCACGTTCTGTTCGTAGCTGGGGGTTGCTGGCGCGGCCGGGCGTACTGGCTCACTGGGGGTTGGCGAAGAGTTTCCGGTCTGGTTTGGTTTCCACATCTGACTAATGTTCCTTTCTGCTCCTCTTGGATTCTTGCCTCTGCCTGGGGCTGTGGGAATCCCTCGCCCATCCGTACTTGCCCGCATCAGCGGAGGTCTTGCACGTCGAACCTCGTCCCATTCGGGAGGACCTTCAGAATCCCCCGAATCCGCGCAGTCGGCGCTGCTGTCTGCATCTTAAACAGGGTTGGATAAAAAATGCACCCCATTCTCAACCTTTTTCTGGAAAACGTGCTGAGATCGTCCTGAGGAAAAAGGGCTACTCTCATTGTATGACTGACCGCGAACTTCTGCGCCAGATTGAACGCTCTCCCGGGCAAAAGTCCGGATACAAACAGCTTGTGCGCGAGTTCGGTCTGGGCGGAGGACGCGAGCGCCGCCTGCTCCTCGAACAACTGGCCCGGCTGACCGCCAGCGGCGAGTTGACCAGGCTCGACCGTGACCACTGGGGCATTCCCCGCACCGTGGCCCAGCGCGACAACCTCATCGCCGGCCGCATTGACCTCCACCGCGATGGATACGCCTTTGTCCGCCCGCAGGACCGCAGCCGCACCAGCGACGAGGACATCTTCATCCCTCCAAACGAGCTGAGCGGTGCCATGCAGGGTGATCAGGTGCTGGTTGAGATGCTGCCTCCGCGCGCCGATGGCCGCAGGCTGGGACGTGTCCTGCGCGTGCTCACGCGAAAGAACCCGACCGTCGTCGGCATCTTCCATTACGCGCGCGGCGAACACGCACAGGGCCACCTCGTCACGCCCTTTGACGAGCGCATGACCCAACCCATCCTTGTTCCTTTCGGCATGGAACTTCCTAATGCGGAAAGCACCTCGCGCACGCCGCACCGCGTTCTGGGAGAAGAAGCAAAACGCCGCAGCTTCGATGACCTCGAAGGCCTGGTGGTGGATGTCGAGATCACCGAATGGCCCACGATGTCCCGCGCCGCCCGCGGACGGGTAATTGAGGTCCTGGGCGCGGAAGATGATTTCGGCGTAGACGTTGAGATCGTCATCCGCAAGCACCATCTGCCGCATATTTTTCCTGAGAAAGTGCTCGAAGAGGCGCGCAGCATCGCCTTCCTCGATCCGGAAGTCATTGCCGCACGGCGCGATTTCCGCCACCTGCCCATCGTGACCATTGACGGCGAAACAGCACGCGACTTCGACGATGCTGTCCTCGTGCGTGACAACGGCGACGGTGCCTTCGAGCTCCAGGTCCACATCGCTGACGTGGCGCATTACGTCCGCAAAGGCACGGCGATCGACCTTGAAGCGCGCCTGCGCGGCAACTCTGTCTATTTTCCTGACCGCGCCATTCCCATGCTCCCGCAGGAGCTTTCAACAGACATTTGCAGCCTGCGTCCCAACGAAGACCGCCTCGTCCTCTCCTGCATCATGCAGATAGACGCGCGCGGCGACGTGCTCAGCTACGAGATCACCGAAGGCGTCATCCGCTCGGCGCGCCGCATGACCTACACCCAGGTCCACGCCATTCTGGAAGGTGATGGGCCCACGCGAGCTGAGTTCCGTGAGTTTGTGCCGGAGTTCGAGCGCATGCACCAGCTTGCGCAAATTCTGAACAAAAAACGCGAACGACGCGGTTCGATTGACTTCGACCTGCCTGAACCAATCATTGAGTTTGATGAGTTCGGCGCCATGAAGAGCGTCTCACGCTCCGAGCGCAACTGGGCGCATCGCCTGATCGAAGAGTTCATGCTCGCCGCAAACGAGTGTGTTGCCTCCTGGATTGAGCAGCAGGGTGTGGCTTCCATCTACCGCATCCACGAAGAGCCCGAGCCAAAGCGCATCGTCGAATTTGAAGAGACAGCGGCTGCTTTCGGATATTCCCTCGGCATCGGCAACCTTCCCATCCGTAAATTTCAGACGAAGTCCGAGCGCCGCGAGCAACGTCGAAATGCACATGGGCGCGGACGCACTCCACGCCAGCACGAAATTCCGGAAGACATCCACGTTTCACCGCGCATGTACCAGCGCCTGACGGCGAAGATCGCAGGCAAGCCCGAAGAGCGCATCCTTTCTTACCTGATGCTGCGCTCACTCAAGCAGGCGCGCTACAGCGAAAAGAACGAAGGCCACTTCGCGCTTGCCGCTCCCTGCTACACACATTTCACCTCACCCATTCGCCGCTATCCTGATCTGATCGTTCATCGCATTACGAAGGCCCTTCTGGACGAAAGCGTGAGCGGCAAGGGCAAGCTCCTCCCTGGCGAGCCACACGCTGCATCTGCAGAAAGAAACAAAAGGAGCACCGGGCACGGCGAAAATAAACGTGCCCGAGGCGAAGGCCTGGACGGTCCATCCCTCGCCGCCATTGCGCAGGAAACCAGCGAGACCGAGCGCCGCGCGGCCGACGCCGAACGCGAACTCGTCGAATGGAAGAAGGTAAAATTTATGCAGGACCGCATCGGCGAGGACTTCAGCGCGATGGTGCTGACACCCACCCGGTACGGCCTCTTCGTCGAACTCGATGATCTCTTCATCGAAGGGCTGGTGCCCATCCAGAGCCTCGGTCAGACAGACGGGGACTACTACACGTACCGCGAAAACACGCGCGAAATCATCGGCCAGCGCCTGGGCCGCAAATTTACCTTCGGGCAAAGGGTGCGTGTCGTGCTGGACCGTGTGGACGCCAGAGAGCGCCGCTTGCAGTTTTCCATTCTGGAGGAAGGGCCTGCCCCAGGCAGTAAAGGCCGCTCTGCAGCGACGGAAAAGAAATCGCGCAAAACGAAGAAGCAGGAGCAAGGCCGCTCAAAAAAATCCGGGCCGCCAAAAGCTGTCCGCAGGAAGAAGAAGCGCAAGTAAGCGGCCTCGGTCGCTCGATCCATGCCATGCCCGGAATTCTGTCGGCGTAAGGATGGGATATCTGCTGCGCAACGCGATCAGGTCTTTATCTCCGGTAATCTGAAGCAGGCTTGTGAAGCGCGCAGCAGCGCCAGAATATCAACCATTATGATCGCTATGGCTTACGTCAATTGATATCCTCAAAAGAGACCATGTCGCAAGATGCTATTCCACACTTGGGCGGCTACACTGAGGCCGCACTCGATCAGGCCTTTGCCGAATTGTCCCGCGAGGTCGAGTCCTCGGCGCAATTGCTCAGTTCGCCCGATGCAGTCGAGCAGTTCCGTCTCCTGTGGCTCGGGCGCAAGCAGGGTCGCCTCAAGCTCATCAGCGATGCGTGGCTCAAGTCCGCGCCCGCAGAGGCAAAAAAGCCCCTCGGCCAGCGCTTTAACCAGCTCAAGGCGCTGATTGAAGAGCGCCTTGAGCGGGCCTCCGAGACCAGCGCACAGTTCGCGCTCGATGCTGAAGCCATTGACGTCACCCTGCCCGGAACGCGCCGCGCGCTCGGGGCCGAGCATCCGCTCATCAAGACCATGCACGAGATGGTCGCCGTCTTCAAACGCATGGGCTATTCGGTCGGTGTGGGGCCAGAGGTCGAGACCGACTACTACAACTTCGAATCGCTGAATTTTCCGCCCGGGCATCCGGCGCGCGACACGCAGGACACGCTCGTTATCGCCAACCAGGAGCGCCGCCCGCTGCGCGACCGCCTGCTGATGCGCACACACACCTCTCCAGTGCAGATTCGTACCATGGAGCAGCAGCCGCCTCCGGTACGTATTGTGATTCCGGGCAAGGTGCACCGCAACGACGAGGCCGACGCCACGCACTCGCCCATCTTTCACCAGATTGAGGGCCTCTGCGTGGACACGAACATTACCTTCTCTGACCTGAAGGGCACGCTCGACCACGCCATGAAGGAGTTCTTTGGCTCAAGCGTCAAGACGCGCTTCTTCCCGTCATTCTTTCCCTTCACTGAGCCAAGCGCCGACGTGCAGATTAGTTGCCCCTTCTGTGGCGGCAAAGGCTGCCGCAAATGCAAGCACTCGGGCTGGATTGAGCTGCTCGGCTGCGGCATGGTGGACCCGGCAGTCTTCGGGTTTGTGCAGCAAAGGCAGCCCGCCTACGACCCGAAGAAGATTTCCGGCTTCGCTTTCGGAATGGGTGTAGACCGCATTGCCATGATGAAATACGGCATCAGCGACATTGGCCTGTTGTATTCCGGCGATGCCCGCTTTCTGGAGCAGTTTGCATGAAAATATTGAGCTCATGGTTGCGCTCCTGTTTGCCGCAACTGTCGGCCGACGACCGCCAGCTTGCCGACGACCTCACCTTACGCGGCATAGCAGTTGAGGGCATCTTTGATTTAGGAGAGAACGGCTCGCTCTTCGAAATGGACATCACCACCAATCGCGTAGATGCCATGAACCATTACGGTATCGCCCGCGAGGCGGCTATTATTTATGGTATTGCATTAAAGCCATTGGAAACTGCGCTTCCTGGCCCGAAGACAACCGTCAAACCGTTTCCGGTAAGTATCGAGGAACCCTCGCTCTGCGGGCGCTTCACTGCGCGTGTGCTGCGCAATGTGAGGATCACGCAGTCCACCGGCATTGTCGCTGAGCGCTTTCGTCTGCTCGAGCAGAAGCTCATCTCGAACGCCGTGGACGCGACCAACTACGTCACGCTGGCCATGGGGCATCCCACACACGCCTTTGATCTCGACAAGCTCGAAGGTGGAATCATCCTCCGCCGCGCGCGCAAGGGCGAGAAGCTGCGCACGCTCGACGGCATTGAGCGCACGCTCGACCCGGACGATCTGGTTGTGGCCGACGAGAAAAAGGCGCTGGCCATCGCCGGAGTCATGGGCGGATGGGACTCGATGATTACGCCAGAGACGAAGAACATCCTCGTCGAGGCCGCGTGGTTTGATCCGTGGACAGTCCGCCGCAGCTCCAGGCGCCACCTGCTGCATACCGATGCTTCGCACCGCTTCGAGCGCGGGGCCGACTTCAACGCGCCGCCCATCGCTTCGGCGCTGGTCAGCAGCATCATTCTTGAGAGCGGCGGCGAAGTCGAGGGTGATCTGGTAGACGTCATCATTCCCGAAGCTGAGGCCCGCACGGCCAGGCGGCCTGCCATCAGCTTCGCGCTGAGTGAGGCGCACCGCATTCTCGGCGCGACGGAAGACCCGCAGGGCATCACCGCGGAAATCGCAGAGGCCATCCTTACGGGTCTCGGTTGCAGGCTGAAGAAAAACGGCACGCCGTACAACGCTCCGGCGCAGAACCTTGATCCTTCGCGCGCGGTTTCAGTAGAAACAACAGCCTCGCGCGCAGAATACGAAGTCGCACTCCCAAGCTGGCGCCTTGACCTTGAGCGCGAGATTGATCTGATTGAAGAAATCGCCCGCGTCTACGGATACAACCGTTTTAAGAACACGCTGCCTTCTTTTACCGGCGCTGTCGTCGAGCTTCCCTACGCTGAGAAAGAAGCCGTTGTGCGGCGTACTTTACTCGGACTGGGCTGGACAGAGGCAATTTCGAGTACATTCTGCTCTGCAACTGATGCAGTAACATTTGCGCCGCAGCCGAACTCTACCGTACCCATGGACAACCCGCTCAGCGAAGAAGCAGGAATGCTGCGGCCATCACTCGCTCCGGGAATGCTCTCAATGCTCGCGCTCAATCTGAATCGCGACGTGGAAGACGTAATGCTCTTTGAGATGGGCACTGTCTTCTCCGGCTCAACCGATAAGGTAGACGAGAAGCCAGCACTCTCCATCGGTGCTACGGGCAGGTTGCCCCTGGATGGCCCGCATCAGGCATCGCGCCCTGTGGACTTCTACGACGTAAAGGGCACAGTCGAGCAACTGCTTTCAAGGTTCGTGTCAAAGCTGCTCTACTTCGACCGCTTCCCGTCCGACTCCGGACTGATGCCCTCGTGGCTGCATCCGGGCCGCTCAGCGCGGGTCGTTATAGATGGCGCGACGATTGGGTATTTCGGCGAGCTGCATCCGGAAGAGGCGCAGCCCCGCAAGCTGAAGCAGACGGTCTATGTGGGTGAATTTTACCTCGACCGCCTCTATAAGCAGGATCTGCGCCAGCCGACCATGCGTGAACTTTCGCGCTTCCAGGCCGTCCGTCGCGACTTCTCCTTCATCTTTGCCGACTCGGTCTCATACGCACAGATTGCCGAAGCGCTCGCCGCCCTCAACATCGCTGAGCTGCAGCGCGTGGAGCCAAAGGAAATCCTGCGCGACAAGGAAGGCAAGCGCATTCCGCAGGGGCATTTTTCGCTGCTGCTGCGCACGGTCTTCCAGGCGCAGGACCGCACTCTTCAGGAAGAAGAGCTGCAGGGCTGGTCACAAAGTGTCATGGGTGCTTTGCAGAAGCTTGGCGGCAAGCTGCGCGAGTAGTTTCTTGGGTTGTGTCGCAGTTTGGGTTAGTTTTGAAGGGGCACGGCTTTTAGACTAGCCGTGCCGATAAAAGCAAAAAAGAAGACGCTTTGCCCTCCGAGGGATTTGGAAATTCAAATTGCGACACGACTGTTTTTTAAGGGCCGGTCCGCGCCAGCACAGCGGAAGACTCCGACTGGCCCTTATGCACATTCGCCGCAGTGATGCGGTTGCTGACGTAGCGCCAGACGAACCACCCCAGTACCGAGAGCAGTACCAGTAACACGGCAACGCCGGTCCAGCGGAGGCGCTGTCCGGGCCGGTCCGTCTCCTCGGGGCGGTTTTTGCTTACATTTTCCGCAAATTCGATCCAGTGGACATCGTCGTCTTTCAGCAGGCCGCTTTGCTGGTAGGCGGTCATAAAGCGGTCTAGCCAGACGTCCTCATCCAGGCCGACCACACGGGCGTAGTTGCGCACGATTCCCTTGTTGAAAACGCCCCCCGGCAGGATGTCAAAGTGCTCTTCTTCAAGAGCCAGCAGGTGACGGCTGCTGATCTTTGTAGCATCCGTAATCGCTTCCAGGGTGACGCCGCGCGATTCCCGTTCTTTTTTTAAATCTTCGCCGAACTGACCCATTCCGCTGTCTCGATACAGGTACTCTCTGGGGTCTGAAATCTTAATTCAAAAATCAAAAACAGCAATTGTCATTCGAGTTGGAATTTGCCCAACCTCTAGTGCAAACCATAAAACTCCTGACGGCTGAAGTCAAAGCAAAATCAGATATTTTCCTCTGAGTTTCAATGTAAAAACCCCATTCTGGTCTCAGTTCCAATTGAAACAATTTGCTTTCAGCCATTTTGCATATTAATCGGCAGCAGTTTTCCCTTTGTTACACTCAAATTTTATAGATTAACTACCCGTTCCATATGTATGGACGGCGAACGCTCCATCTCAGGATGTCTGAATGAATAAGCTTGTCCTTGGCAATGTGTTGCACCGCCCTTTGCGTACTCTCATCGGCGTATTTGCCGTAGCTGTCGAAGTCATCATGATTCTTTCAATTGTCGGAATCATGATTGGGCAGGTCTCCAATGCCAGAAACCAGACCGGCGGCATCGGTGCGGACCTGATTGTCCGGCCGCCGAACGCCAGCTTTGTCTCAGGTGTTGGCGGGGCACCTGTTCCGGCCAAAATTGCAGATGTGATTGCCAAACTGCCTCATGTGGCCGTCGCCGCGCCTGTCATTACCGACTTCAATATTGCGGGTTCGGTCGAGACCCTCTGGGGCATTGATTACAACAGCTTTAACGCCCTGCGCCCCTTCGTGTTTCTGAAAGGCGGCCCGTTCCAGGGGCCGAACGATGTAATTGTGGACGACATCTTCGCCCGTGCCGACCACGGTCATCATGTGGGCGACACCATCCTCATCAAGAACCATCCCTTCCGCATCTGCGGCATTGTTGAGCACGGCAAGGGAGGGCGCAAGTTCATGCCCATCCACACCCTGGGCACTCTCATGGGAAACCCGGACAACGCTTCGCTTTTCTATATCAAGAGCGATGACCTGAGCAACCAGAACCTTGTCCGGCAGGAGATTCTGGCGACGCCGGGCCTGGGGCAGTATCAGGTGCAGACCATTCAGGAATGGCTCTCTCTGATGACTCCCGAGCACCTGCCCGGCTTTACGCCCGCACTGAACAGCGTGATCGGTATTGCCGTAATTGTGGGCTTCATCGTGGTCTTCCAGACCATGTACACCGCGGTGATGGAGCGCACGCGCGAAATCGGCATCCTCAAGTCGCTCGGAGCATCGCGCTTCTACATCACCAACGTGGTGCTGCGCGAGGCGGCGCTGGTTTCCATTGCAGGAATTATTCTCGGCATCGCGCTTACCTACGTGGTCAAGCTCGGACTGGCCTACAAATTTCCCACCATTCCCTTTCCGCTGACAATGGGATGGCGTGTCAACGCGGCCCTGATCGCGTTTTTTGGGTCCATTCTCGGAGCACTGTATCCGGCGCTCAAGGCAGCTCGCAAAGATCCGATTGATGCGCTCGCCTATGAATAGCGCATTCTGCTAAACCGGAGGTGTTCCCTCCACGATGTGCGTGCCGACGGGGGCCTGGAAGGTGAAATCACTGTCCGGCGCAGGGGCGTTTGGCACTTCACCACTGAAGAGAAAGGTGTTGATGGCACCATCAGTCTCTTCAATGCGCATGGACCGGATAGCTCCGTCAGCGCTGGCCGTAATGGAAACCGAAGCGATGCGCTTCTCCATCCCTTTGGGGACCCCGGTAAGAGTGTAAGCGCCGTTCTCTGCCGGAGCAAGCTGAAGGTTGGTCAGCTCTTTTTCCAGCTGCGTGTGCCCGAGTAGAAAACGCAGGGGAGATCGCAAATCATCGAGCTTCTTGGCCGGGACGCGCGGCACTTCCGTATCGCCAGGCGAGTAGAAGTAAGCATCATGGCCGTCAAGGACGAAGAGCTTGCCTGCTGGACTCGAGTAGGTCCAGCGCATCTTGCCCGGCTTCCGCAGCAGGAGCATGCCACTTTCGCTGCGGTGCATCCCCATCCCGTCGTACTTCTGCGTGAAATGGACCGAGAGGGAGTGAAGCGCGTTGTAGTGCTTGTCAATCTGCGCGGCAAAGGACTGAGGTGTAGAGGTCTCGCCGTGAAGTCCTGCCAACAGGAACGCGAAAAGCAGCAGATCGCTTAAAATTGACCGGCGGGCTTTCATCTGGTCTTTATTGTTCCTTCAAACAAAATGGCGCGTTTATAGCACCGAATCGAAGAAATATTTTCGCGTCCCAGGTGGGCACAAGAAATTCCCAAAGTCTCAAACCGCATGGCCCAGCTACTCTTCCCATTTCCCAAGTTCTTCAATCTGCCTGCGCCAGTCCAGAGACTCAACAAACCCTCGCCGCTCGCGCCAGCCTTCTTCCACAATTACATGCAGCTCAAGAAAAACGCGCTTTCCCAGCAGCGACTCAATCTCCTTGCGCGCATTCGTTCCAATGCTTTTGAGCTTGGCCCCGCCCTTGCCGATCAGGATGGCCTTCTGCCCCGAGCGCTCGCAGTAAATGGCCGCCGCAATGCGCGTTACCGGCTTTTTGTCCTCCGGCTGCGGCTCTTCAAACCGCTCTACCACCACCGCCGAAGCATACGGAACTTCTTCGCCTGTCTCCTGCAAAATCCGCTCGCGAATCAGCTCCGCCACCATAAAGCGCAGAGGCTGGTCCGTAAACTGGTCTTTCGGAAAATACCGCTCGCCCTCCGGCAGATGCTCCACCAGTTTCGCCACCAGCCGGTCCAGTCCATCGCCCTTGCGTGCCGATACCGGAATCACCTCCGCAAACGAATGCAGCGCGCTCAGCTCCGCAATCATCGGCAGCAGCGTGTCTTTCGCAATCAGATCAATCTTGTTGATCACCAGAAACACCGGGCAATCCAGCTTCCGAATCAACCCCAGCGCAAACGCGTCCTCGCTCTTTGCATCGGCAAACTCCAGCCGCCGCGTCGCATCCACCATGAACAACACAACATCGCGACTTTCCAGCGCATCATGCACTTCCTGCATCATGCGCTTGTCCAGCCACGATTCCGGCTTGTGTACCCCCGGCGTGTCCACAAAAACAATCTGTGCCGCCGGATGCTTCCCCTTTTTCGCAGCAACTTCCAGAATGCCGTGGATACGCGTGCGTGTCGTCTGCGGCTTGCTTGTGACAATGGCCACCTTCTCGCCGACGAGCTTGTTCAGTAAGGTGGATTTGCCGACATTCGGCCGGCCAAGAATTGAGACAAAACCAGAGCGCAAGGGCTATTTCCTCGTTTCCGCCACGGCTTCATCCAGCATGGAATAGAGCTTATTGAAGTCCTTCACCTCATCGGCGTGGATCACGCCATGCTTGTCCGTCACCACCCACGCCGTCGGTGTCTGGTGGATCCCCAACCGTATGCCCAGCTCGTAATCTGCCTTTACTTCCGCCGCCAGCTTGCCCTGCGGGTCCATCACAAACGGCAGCGCCACGCCGTGGTCTTTGGCAAACTTCTCCGTAAAGTTGCGCAGATCATCCGGCGTCAGAATATTGATCTGATCGGCAAAAATCGCATCGCGATAATCATCGCCCAGCTTCTTCGATTTCTCGTCAAACCAGCGCGCGTTGATTGCCGCCAGCATGCTCCAGCGATGGTTTTGCAGCGGAAAATCATGCCGTATCCACGGAACGTGATACTTCGCCGACGCATCTTTCAGCACCGGGTTCTCATGCGCGCACATCGGGCATTCCAGATCAGCAAATTCGATGATCGCCACTTTCGCGCCCGTCGGCGGCTTCAAGGCTTCCTGAGGATTCGACTGCGCGCGAGCGGCAGGGGCGATTACCATTGCAGCCAGAGTAAGGGCAAGAAAAGAACGCAGCATGATGTCTCTCATTTCATTCTATTAGACTGGTGCCAATGCGTTATATCATTGCCATCCTCGCCCTCGCCGGACTCATCGTCTCCACGCTCGCCCTGCGTGTCCACTATGTGACCGACGTGCAGCCCTGCGACATCAACGCGCACTGGGACTGTGGTGTCGTAAACCACAGCCGCTACTCCATGTTTCACGGCTTTCCGGTCGCGGCCATCGGCATCATCGGATACGCCATCCTCGCCATCCTCGCACTCGCCCGCCGTTACCGCCTGCTGGCGGTCGCTTCACTTGGCGGTCTCGCCTACGCGCTTTATCTCACCAGTATTGAAGCGCGCATCCTTGAGGTCTGGTGCCTCTACTGTGTCATCTCGCAGGCCATCATCGCCCTCATCACGTTGCTGGCCATCATTGCCGCGCTGCGTCCTACCCGGGCGTGACCGCGTTTTCCTGTTTGCGTGAGATGCGCAGCCGCTCAATCAGCCGGTCTGTCGAAGACAGCACCTCAAACCGCAGCCCGTCTTCTTCCACCACTTCGCCCGGCAGCGGAATCCGCCCGGCAATCTCGCTCACCAGCCCGCCTACCGTCGTCGCTTCATACTCTTCCGGCATCTGCCAGTGGTCTCCGTACAGGTCCTCGAGCCGCGTCACTTCCAGGCTCCCCGGCACCAGCCACGCGCCGTCTCCCTCCCGCTTCGGTGTCTCCAGCTCGTCCGTCTCATGCTCATCGGCAATGGAGCCAACCAGCTCTTCCAGCAGGTCTTCAATCGTCACCAGGCCGGCCACGCCGCCATATTCGTCCACCACAATGCGCATGTGCTGCTTCTCGCGCTGCATCTCGCGCAGCAGCTCATTTACCTTCTTGGTTTCAGGAACAAACGCCGCCTCACGCTGAATACTGTCCACCGTCCGCGTCCGCGCCACGTCATCCGGGATCCGCAGCAGGTCATGCGCAAAGGCAATCCCCGTAATCTGGTCCAGCGATCCGTCATACACCGGCACGCGCGACACCGGATGCTTCTCAATCAGCTTCAGCAGCTCTTCCAGCGTCTCCCGGCCCGCAATCGCAATCATCTCCGGCCTGGGAGTCATCACCTCGCGCACCACCTTGTCGCCAAACTCCACCGCCGATCGCACCAGCTCGCGGTCACTCTCCTCCAGAATGCCCTCTTCCTCGCCCGCTTCAATCAGCGCCTCTACCGCCTCTGATGCGTCATCCTCTTCCTCCCGCTTCGGAGTTTCCACCAGCGCTGCAATCGAAGAGAGGAACCCCATAAAGAAGGTCACAGGCAGCACCATGTAAAACAGCAGCCGCAAAAACCACCGCACCCGCGCCACCCATAACCCGCGCGTGCGCACAAACAGCACATAGGGCAGCAGCCGGTTGAACAGCACAATCACCAGCACTACCCCAAAAATCGCCTGCGCAATCTCCGGAATCGTCACGCGGTCCGCTGCCGAGTTCCGCACAAACAGCAGCATTCCAAACAGCAGCGTCAGGCACGCCAGGGAAAGCTGCGAAAGCACCGCGGCGGAAATCGCCAGATGGTCGCGGCTCAGCCCGATCCGCGGCTCCACCAGCTCTTCCCAAGCATCCAGATTTTGCTGGAACTCCCGCGCCAGAAACTTGCCCATCTCCGAATAAATGCGGTCTACATACGAGGCCAGCGTCAGCACCACCAGCAAAAACGCAATCGCCACTGCGGCCGCAAACATCATCGCGCGCCGCCTTTGCTTTTCACCGCACTTCTCCCCACCTGACTTCTTTGGATCAGCCCCACCGGTAAGCCAAGCTCCGTCCGGAGTGCCTTTTCCTTGCGCGCCATCTGCCCCGTGTCAGCCTCATGGTCATATCCAGCCAGATGCAGCACTCCATGCAGCAGCAGGATTTTCAGCTCCGTTTGCAGGGAATGGCCATGCTCCTCCGCCTGCTTTCTCGCCGTGTCCAGTGAAATGGCCAGGTCGCCCGCTACCCTGGGGTCTGGATGCTCCGGGTCCACCGGAAAGGAAAGCACATCCGTCGCCTTGTTCTTCTTCCGGAACTCCCGGTTCAGCGTGCGAATACTCGCGTCCGTCGCCAGCAGCACGGAAACTTCCCCATGCAGCCCCGCAGCTTTCGTCGCCTTTCGCACAAAGCTGCGCAGCTCGCGCATCTTCAGCGCCTTGCGGTTTTCAGAAGTATCGGCATCAGGCTCTATCAGGATCATGAAGAATGAGGAGGGCCAAAGCAGCCCTCCCCAGAAAAATTATCGCAAATTACTGCGGCTTCAGTGATGTGCGCGTCTCCTCCGTGGCCGGAATGCCCAGCGGGAGCTCCTGCTGCGCCCGCCCAAAACTGTCATACGCGCGAATAATCCGTTGCACCAGATGGTGCCGCACCACGTCCCCATCCTCAAAGTGGATAAAGCGGATGCCATCCACCCCCTCCAGCACGCCCATTGCCTCAATCAATCCCGACTTGCGCGGATTCGGCAGATCAATCTGCGTCACATCGCCCGTAATCACTGCCTTTGAGTTGTTGCCCAGGCGCGTCAGAAACATCTTCATCTGCTCGCTGGTCGTGTTCTGCGCCTCATCCATAATGATGAACGAGTCATTCAGCGTGCGTCCGCGCATAAAGGCCAGAGGAGCTACTTCAATCACGTTGCGCTCCAGCATCTTGTCCACCCGCTCCGGCTCCAGCAGGTCATACAGCGCGTCATACAAAGGCCGAAGATAGGGGTCCACCTTCTCCTGCAAACTGCCCGGCAAAAATCCCAGCCGCTCGCCCGCTTCCACCGCCGGACGCACCAGCACTATCCGACTGACTTTCTTGGCCAGCAGTGCCGAGGCTGCCATCGCCACCGCCAGATACGTCTTGCCCGTACCTGCCGGGCCAATGCCAAACACCATGTCCGTCTGCTCAATCGCTTCCACATAGTGGCGCTGGTTCAGCGAGCGCGGCTGCACCATCCGCTTGATTCCCGCCGACCGCTGCCTGCCGCTTTCCACCAGCCCGCGCAGCGTCACCGAAGAATCAGCCACCACCAGGCGCAGCATTCCATTCAGCTCGCCATTGTGCAGGTTCACACCATTGCGGCGCAGGTGCTCATAGTCTTGAAAGATGCGCTCCACACGGGCAAGGCCCTCCTGCGGACCTTCCACCTGCACGGCGTCTGATTTCAGATCAATGCGCACGCTCAGGCCATCTTCCATCAATCTCAGATTTTCATCGCGGGTCCCGAAAAGGGGCTCAAGGTTAGGCGTGATTTCCAGGGATTTTTTCATCAAGCGGAGAGACAACCTCCTGTTGCCGGCCAGGCCGTCAACATGCAAGAAGTGAATTTTAGGGGTTTGGTAACGGGTATCAAACGGATTGGCACCACACCTTTTAGATGCGGCTGCCAGAGCGTCGGATTGGCGGAATGCACCAAAATTCGGCCCGTATTGCGCTCAGATTAGCCCCGGTCCATCCCCACGTCAATACCCGAAAAATAAATTTATTCGCAGATGTATCGAAATGGTTTTATGCCTGAAGATTTATCTCCCGGTTGCGGACCAATACTACTGTTGCGTCAGCCTGGCCTGACACGCAGCTTTGCCCTGTCTAAAAAGGACACAGTCGGGATGCAGTTTTCCGTCTCTCACACGCTTGTGCCTCATTCAATACTGCTTTTCCTCCTCGTTTTGCGTCAAAGTAAACACTATGAGGCCTTTATTGTTCATCTTCCGCTCTTTTTTCCTTTTCACCCTGATCATCACCGGGCTTTCCATCTCCGCCCGCGCACAAACCGACGCGGCAGTCAGCTTCTACGGCGCCTTCAGCGGAACAACCGAGGGCAACGGTACCGTCCAGAGCCCCTCGAACGCCGCCGGGTTCCTGCTGGAGCTGAGGCACATCTCCAATCCGCTCGTTGGTTACGAGCTGAACTACTCCTGGAACCGCGCCGACCAGAACTACAACAATCTGCAAAGCATTAAGGCCAACGCCCATGAGGTCGGCGCCGACTGGGTCGTCTCCTTCCCCGTCCTGATGCTCAAGCCCTTTGTTCTCGCCGGAGGCGGCCTCATCTTCTTCCGTCCGAACAGCGACCAGCCGGGCAGCCGCAGCGAAACCAAACCTGTCTTCGTCTATGGAGCGGGCGTGGACTGGACCGTCATCCCCCACTTAGGCCTGCGCTTCCAGTATCGCGGAAATCTCTACCACGCCCCAGACCTGACCCACGCCTTTTCATCTACCGGCGCCTTCACCCACACCGCTGAACCGATGCTGGGCGCATATCTCAGATTCTGACCTCTTGACAACCCTGTTATTCTGCCAACGAAAGGCATAGTCGCATCCCAACGGACTATGCCCTTCGTGTTTTGCAGCGTAAGTCTTTGGAAATAAACAATATCTATATAGAGATGAATTCGTAAGTCATTGAAAACAAACGGTTCTCGTACAAAAGTGGGGGAGGGGCTCCACGGCCCCGAACTGCCTTTAAAATCACTCTGGTAGAGCTTTGCCACGTTCTCGCATAACCCGCCGTGATCTCCTGCGCAATGCCGGTGCCTCCAGCATGCTGGCTTTGGGCGTACCAGCCATCGGGCAGAACCAGCCGCAGCCGCCTCCGGTAAAACCCGGCCAGCAGCCACAGACAGAAGCCGAAGCGGCCCAGCAGTATCAGCGAGGCGTGGGCGTCTTCATCAACCGCCCGCTCACTCAGGTTTCCAAACAGGCTGACGCCCTTCTGGACGACCTCGAAGGTCGGGGATGCGACTTCTTCTACAATGAGGCGCACCCCAAAACTGGCCTCGTGCGTGACCGCGCTCCGGCCGTAGGCCGCTCCCTCGGCAGGGTGGCCAGCATCGCCGCCACCGGATTCGGCCTCACCGCTCTCTGCATCGCCTCAAAGCGTAACTATCTGCCGAAGCTGCAATGCGAAGAGCGCGTCGAAAAAACGCTGGCCTTTCTGCTCGAAGAGTGCCCGCACGAGCACGGCTTTCTCTACCACTTTATTGACATGGAAAGCGGCCAGCGTATGTTTGGCAGCGAGCTTTCCTCCATTGACACCGCTCTGCTGCTCTGCGGCGTGCTCACCTGCCGGCAATATTTTGAGGGCAATCCGCGCATCGAAGCGCTGGCCACCACCTTCTACCGCCGCATTAACTGGCCATGGATGCTCAACGGCGGCACAACGCTTTCCATGGGCTGGCTGCCAGACCTCGGCTTCCTCAAGCACCGCTGGGACATCTACTCCGAGCTGATGACCATGTATCTGCTGGCCATCGGCTCGCCCACGCATCCCATTCCGGCAGAGACCTGGAATGCGCTCCAGCGCCCTCTGGTGCAGTTCGGCGGTATCAACTACATCAGCGGACTTGCTCCGCTCTTTATTCACCAGTACGCGCACGCCTGGTGTGACTATCGCAATCAGCGCGACCTGCACGCCAACTACTTCACCAACTCCATTGCCGCCACCCGCGTCCACCAGCTCTGGTGCATGATCATCGGGAGCAAGTTCTCCTGGATTGATCAGGACCTCTGGGGCATCACCGCTTCTGACTCCCGCGAAGGATACCGCGTATGGGGCGGCCCCCCAGCCATCGGCCCTCTGGACGGAACCATCGTCCCGTGCGCCTGCGCCGGGTCTCTGCCCTTTCTTCCCGCTGAGTGCTCGCACGTTCTGCTGCATATGCGCGAGAAATACGGTGACAGGGTCTGGACGCGCTACGGCTTCGTGGACGCCTTCAACCCCAAAGCCAACTGGTATGCGCCGGACATTCTGGGCATTGACCAGGGCATCAGCGTACTGATGGCCGAGAACCTCCGCACCGGCTTCGTCTGGGAGCAGTTTATGAAGAACCGCGAACTCGCCCACGCCATGCGCGAAGTGCAGTTCCATCCCGACCCGGACGTAAATTCGCAGGTACTGTAAAAAGCACAGATAAGCACAGATAGGCTATACCCTGTATCCTGTAGCCATTCTTCATGCTGGGCCTTTATCAGAGACTAATCCTCGGATTCCTGCTCCTGATTGCGTTGGTTGGCGGACTGGGCATGCTCGTGCGCCACTCCTTCGTGCATCTCTCTGCGCTCGACGAGCAGCAGCAGGCCGAGGATTCCGCCGTAAGCGCGCTCTCGCAGATTCAGGCCTCGCTGGCTCGCGAACAGGTGCTCACCGGTACCCTGGCGTCACACCCGGAACGCCCCATCTACAACCAGCTTCTGGCACAGGCTGAAGTGACCGAGCAGCGCTTTGTCGCGGCCGCGCATACACAGGCGCCACCTTTAAGTGCGCTGGCGCAAAGACACAAGCAGGTCGTGGAGCGGCTCCGCGATGACCTGAACCATCAGGATGCGTGGCGCGACCTGGCAGGCAATGTCTTTCGCCCTCAACTGGACAACATTGATGAGGGGCTTTCCGACAATCTGCGCAATCTGTTTTTGCAGCGCGCTTCTCTCATGGCTGATCTCGACCATGAACGCTCCATGCTGCGCGCGCGCCTGATCGCGATTTCCGGATTCAGCCTCTTCGTGGCCCTCGCCATTTCTTCCATTACGGCATTTCTGGTCATCCGGCCCATCCGTGCCACCACCAGAACAGCGCAGCAGATCGGCCATGGAGACCTGCACCGGCGCATTGAATGGACCATGAACGACGACCTCGGCGCGCTCGGCACGGAGATCAATCGCATGGCCATCCGCCTGCGCGACCTGCGCGAGACCGAATCCGGCCGCCGCCAGATGGAGCAGCAGTTGAGTGACGCCATCATCAACTCCATCTTTGAACCTGTCATTGTCACCGATGCCAAAGGGCACGTGCTTAAGCTCAATCAGGCAGCAACCGAGCTGCTCGGCAAGTCCGACCGCATGGCCCTGGCCAACACGCCGGGCGGGGACAAGATCCTGAACGCCGTGCGCAATGCCGTTTCCATGCAGCGCGCGACCACCGGAGAAGGCGAGGCTGCGCTGCTGCCCATACGCATCGGCAGCGCCGAGCGAAGCTACCGCCTGCGGACCGCGCCCATGCGTGATGCCGATGGAAAGCTGCTCGGTGCCGTCACCGTGCTTGAAGATGTGACGGAGATGCGCGACATTGACCGCTTCAAGACGCGCTTCCTTTCCGTCGCCTCGCAGAAGTTGCGTGATCCCTTGCAGCGCCTGCGCCTTGCCCTCTATGCGCTCACGCGCGGACATGCCGGAGAGCTGCGTCCCCTGCAATTTGAAATTCTGGAAGACGCCAATCAGGAAGCCGAACGGCTCGATGACCTCATGGCCGACCTGATTGAAGTGGCTGAACTCGACACAGGCCGCCGTGAGATGAAGATCGAGCGCCTGCGCCCGATTGATGTGCTGGAAGACGCCTATCATCGCTTTCGGGAAAAGGCGCGCGAGAAAAACATTGAAATTGAGGTTCAGGCATTTGCCGACCTTTCCTTTGTGAATGCCGACCGCCGCGCCCTGCGCAGCATCATGGACAACCTGCTCTCAAACGCTCTGCGTTACACGCCGGAAGGCGGCGAAATCTGTCTCAAGGCGTCCGAATTAAAGGACCGCATCCAGTTCGTTGTACAGGACAGCGGACGCGGCATTGAGGCCGAGCGTCTGCCCAACATCTTTGGCCGCTTCGCCAGTAGAGGCTCTTCTGACGGCACCGGCCTCGGCCTTGCGCTCGTGCGCCGTCTGGTAGAAACGCTGGGCGGTCAGGTGTCCGTAGAAAGCCGCCTCGGTCAGGGCACCACCTTCAGCTTTACCCTGCCCATTGCGTCTCCCACTGCGCCCCGGCATGAAGTGGAGGTAGGCTGAGATGAGCAGCGGAAAACTACGCGTATATCTTGGAGCCGCTCCCGGAGTCGGCAAGACCTACCGCATGCTGGAAGACGCGAACCTGCTGAAGCAGCAAGGCGTGGATGTGGTCATCGGTCTGATTGAGACGCATGGGCGCAAAGACACGGCAGCGCTCATCGGCGATCTGGAAATCATTCCGCTCAAAGAAGTCATCTATCGCTCCGTCACCCTCAGGGAAATGGACCTGGACGCGATTCTCGCGCGTCATCCGCACACGTGCATTGTGGATGAGCTGGCGCATACGAATGTGCCTGGCTCGCGCAACCGCAAGCGCTATGAAGATGTGCTGGAGCTGCTCGATGCCGGCATCAACGTAATGACGTCCATCAACGTTCAGCACATGGAAACGCTGAATGATGCGGTCTCGCGCTCGGCCAACACCCAGGTCCGCGAGACCGTTCCGGACAGCTTCCTCAAGCGCGCCAATGAGGTGGTCAACGTAGACGTCACGATTGAAGAGTTGCGTGGACGCCTGCGCGAAGGAAAGATCTACGCGCCGGAAAAAGTAGAACAGGCGCTCGCCAACTTCTTCCGCAAGGGCAATCTGAACATGCTGCGCGAGCTGGCGCTGCGTACCACCGCGGAACAGGTGAGTACCGCAGCCTCCGAATACCGTCGCACGCAGGGGCTCGAACAGGCGCCCATTCCCGAAAAGGTGATGGTCTGCATCTCGGCGCGCCCCGGAACAGAAAGGATCATCCGTACCGGCGCGCGCATCGCCGGACGCCTGGCCACAAACTGGTATGCCGTCCATGTGAACAAGCAACGAGACCACGCGCACACAGACCCCGAGGCGCGCCATCGCCTCGAAGAATACCAGCGCATGGCCCGCGACCTGGGAGCAAAGGTGGTCGTGCTGGACGATACCAATGTGGCCGACGCGCTGATTAACTTCACCAAAAAGGAAAACATCTCACACGTCATCTTCGGCCAGTCGGCGCGCTCGCGATTTGATGTTCTTCTGCGCGGCTCCGTCATCAATCGCTTTCTTACTGAAGTGCGCGACGCCACCGTGCAGGTGGTTCCTATGAACCGCGAAAAAAAGTAGGTACCTCTCTTTCAGAAAATTTTCTCTTCCTCATGCCGCGAGGAAGCATCCTGCCTCTACAATAGGTTGGTTTGAAAGGAACCAGAATGATGCTTCGGACGATGGGAATTTTTCTTTGTGTGTGCAGCTTCCTGGAGTTGGGCAAAGCACAGGTTGCCAGGCCCTCTATTACCCTCGACGAATTTATGAACACGACGGAAATTCACTCGGCAAAGATTTCGCCGGACGGAAGCTCCGTCGTCGTGTGGACCGGTGCTCCCGACTGGCAACATAACCGCTTCCGCGATGATCTCTGGCTGTGGCAGGAAAAGACAGGCGCCTTGACGCCGCTGACGCAGTCCGGAAATGACTCCCAGCCCGCATGGTCGCCTGACGGGCGCTATGTGGCATTCCTCTCTTCGCGCCCGCTGGCCGAAGATGATTCCGAGGACAAGAGCAGCAAAGAAGGCCCCGAGCGCGTCTGGATCATCGCCGCCTCGGGCGGAGAAGCGTTTCCCCTCTACACAGAAAAGCTGGAAGCCCACGCCTTTGCCTGGTCGTCTGACGGAACGAAAATTCTGTTCTCCGTCCAGCAGCCTCTGACCAAAGCACAGGAGGACGCGCAAAAGCAGGAGTGGAAAGACGTAGTGCGCTGGCGCGAGCAGGACCGCGGCGATCTTCTGCTCGCCATTCCATTGCAGGCCGCCATCGAAGAGAACCGGAAAACACCAGCACCGCAGAAGAAGAAGCAGGACGAGGAGCATCCACTCCCGGCAGCCGCGCAGACACTGGCAAAGAACGATCGCTCAGTTACCGAAATTGCTGCTTCCGCAGGCGAAGTAGCCTTTGAGACCGGGACCGTCTCGCGCCGCATGGAAGGCCCCGAGGCCTATGAAATCTATCTGGTCAGCCCCAATGGTGGAGAGGCGCGCCAATTGACGCACAATCAGGCCGTGGAAAGCGGTTTGCAGTGGAGTCCCGATGGAAAGCGCCTCTACTTCAATGTGCGTGCCGCAGCCGGCTCACTCGAAGGCAAGTATCAGGACGTGCAGGGCCGCTTGTATGCCGTAGATCCGGCAAGCGGAAAGGTAGACAGACTCGGCGACGACTTCACCGGCTCGCTCGAAGACTATGCAGTCACAGACAATGGGACCATCATTGCCGCCGGACTCACCGGTACACAGCAGCAACTCTACAAAATTGCCGGAAGCCATGCGGAGCCGCTCAAGGGAACAGCAGGCACATATTCGGGAATCCAGGCTGCGTTGCATTCGCACAAAATCATTGTCCTGCATTCCACCATTACCGACCCGACCCAGGTCTTTCTCGCCGATGACCCCGGTGCGCTGCCGCAGGCTAAAGCAATCACGCAGTTCAATCCTATCTTCCATGAGCGCGCGCAGCCGGAGTGGGACGCCTATCGCTGGAAGGCTGACGATGGCACCCAGGTCGAAGGTGTCCTGATTTATCCGCTGGGTAAAAAGGGCGCAAAACATCTGCGCATGCTCACCCTCATTCACGGAGGTCCGGCCGATGCAGACGGCAATCGCTTTGGCGCCGACTGGTACGACTGGGCCACTCTCGCAGCAGCCAATGGATGGCTGGTCTTCCGCCCGAATTACCGCGGCTCCAGCGGATATGGCGACAAGTTCATGCTTGATATCGCACCGCATCTGGTCTCGCGTCCCGGTAAGGACATTCTCGAAGGCGTAGACGCGCTGGTAAAAGATGGCATCGCCGATCCGGACCGCCTCGCCATTGGCGGATACAGCTATGGCGGATACATGACGAACTGGCTCATTACGCAGACCACGCGCTTCAAGGCCGCCGTTACCGGCGCCGGCGCAGTGGAACACGCCGCCAACTGGGGCAATGACGACGAGACATTCGATGATGCGTGGTACCTCGGCGGAAAACCCTGGGACGATCCCGAGCTCTATCAGTCAGAAGCAGCGCTCTTCCAGTTCAACAAAGTAAAAACGCCGGTCCACCTGGTGGGAGGAGATGCGGATATTCGCGTAAGTTATCTTGAAGACGTGCTCATGGAGCGCGCCCTCAGCCAGCTAGGCATTCCCCACCAGTTTCTTGTCTTCCCCGGCGAAGGTCATCCCCTGGATAAAAATCCATGGCACGGCTACATCAAAGTGCGCGAAGAACTCAAGTGGATGGAAAAATATGTAGGCCAATGAACATCAAGCATCACCACTCCTGATACCTATGGCACACCTCCGCAGATGGATTTTAGCAATGTGCCGCGCAATCCTTCTGCGACCCGCACTACGCCGATGTGGATGTGTGCCATTTTGAGACAGCGGCAGCATGTCTCGAATAATACAGGTCCGCAACGTCCCCGATGCCATACACCGCAGGCTTTAAATTACCCGCGACAAAAGAATTGCCTCGTCACCTGTTCATTCAGCTATCAGGGAGGTCTTCTGAGGGATTGGCCTCGTTAGGCGTGGTGTGTTCGCCCTGCCCCCGAGCACTCTGCTGGCTTCCTGCGTCTTATTCATTTAGCATTTCTCTCGACAATGGAAGTATCTCGACCCATGCACAAACTCATCTTCGCCCTGCTGAATCACAAGCCTCCTTCGCGCCGCAGGCGACAGGCCGGCTTCACCCTGATGGAGCTCCTGATCGTCATCTCCATCATGCTGATCCTCATGCTCATCGCCATCCCCAACATGCTCAACCTCCGCAGCCAGGCCAATGAGACCTCGGCCATCCAGTCCCTGCGCGCCATCTATCAGGCACAAATCCAGTACCAGACCAACTATCCGGCCAATGGATTCGCCTGCTCGTTGCAGGCCCTCGGCGGCGATACCAGCGCCGGACCGCCAAGCGCCCAGAGCGCCCAGCTCCTCCAGCACGATCTCTCGACCGGGTCGAAGGCCGGCTACACCTTCAACATCACCAACTGCCAGAAGACCACAGTCAACAATCAGGACATGTACACCAGCTACGAAGCCACCGCCGTCCCCCAGGCCGTCGGCAAAACCGGACACCGTGGCTTCTGTATTGACATGACCGGAGAAATCAAGGCCGACCCGGCAGGCGGCACCAACTGCACCGTTCCCATTCAGTAACAAATCATGGGCCGATGATTTACATCCACTCCGGTAAAATAAAAATAGGAGATTCAGAAGCCCGCCTGGAAATTGGCGGGTTTTCTCTTTAATAGCAAGACTTTACCTGAAAGTGCCTTATTATCTATACTTTGCATGGCATGATTTTGTAAGTTTCCTGTTTTCAATAGTTTGCACGGAGTTCGAAAGAGGGGATGAGTCCAATTACGCTTTCGCTTGCAGGCAAGGTGGCGCTGATCACGGGTGGTTCGCGCGGAATCGGCGCGGAATGTGTGCGCCTGTTTCATGGCGCCGGAGCGGAGGTGGCCTTCAACTATCGCTCGGCAAAGGTGGAGGCGGAATCGCTGAAGGCATCGTGCGGCAGCAGGGTGGCTGCCTTTGAGCAGGAGTTGTCTTCGCCCGAGGACGGGCACGCGCTGATAGAGAAAACGGTGGCCGCATTCGGGAAACTGGACTGCATGGTGGTGAACCACGGAATTTGGCCATTGGAGGATGTTTCGATTGCTCAGATGAGCGGCGCACAGTGGCGCAGGACGCTGGCTGTGAATCTGGACAGCGTCTTCGGGCTGGTGCAGGCGGCCGTTGCGCAGATGAAGCAGCAGGGGGCGGGTGGGCATATTGTGCTGGTCAGCTCGACGGCAGGTCAGCGCGGCGAGGCGTTTCACGCTGATTATGCTGTGACCAAGGGCGCAATCATCAGCCTTACGAAGAGCCTTTCCAGTGAGCTGGCGCACGAAGGTATATATGTGAACTGTGTGGCTCCGGGATGGGTGGCGACGGACATGTCTGTCTCGGCACTGAATGACCCCGCGACGCGGGAGAAGATTCTCGCGACGATTCCCTTGGGAAGAGTGGCAAGTCCGCGGGAGATTGCGGGGCCAATCCTGTTCCTGTGTACGCCCTTTGCAGGCTTTATGAGCGGTGAGATCGTCAATGTAAATGGCGGTGCAGTTCTGGTGGGGTGAGAGTGATTCTACGCTTCAGTTGGAAAGAAAAAAGCAGGCCCTGCGTCGCTGCGCTCCTCAAAGTGACAGCACTAAGTATGGCAATGTTCTGGGGGGCAGGCCATGCATTCGCCCAGGATGCGGGTGCAAAAAAGGCGCATGATCTTCTCAATGCCATGATTCAGGCGATGGGCGGGGAGCGCTGGCTCAGTCTGCAAAACACTTACATTGAAGGGCGGACATCCGGGTTTTATCAGGGAAAGCCGACAGGGATGATTGGTGATTTCTACTGGTGGCATGTGTTTCCCAGCCAGGACCGCGTGGATTTAAGCAAGAAGCATGATGTGATCGAGATTTTTGATGGACAGCAGGGCTGGGAGATCACATACCGGGGTAAGAGCCCGATGCCGAAGGACCAGGTGGATGATTTCATCCGGCGGCGTGCCCATTCGATTGAGACGATTGTGAAGGTCTGGATGAAAGACCCCGGAACCATGTATTTGTACGAGGGCCAGACGCTTGCGGAGCGGCATCTTGCGGACCAGGTGACGCTGATTTCATCCGCGAATGATTCGGTGACCATCCAGATGGATGCGGACACGCACCTTCCGCTGCGGCGCACGTTCCAATGGCGTGACCCGGTCTACAAAGACAAGAATGAAGAAGTGGAAGAATACGACGATTACCACACCATAGACGGTATTCCTACCCCGTTTACCATTACGCGCTTCCATAACGGAGATGAGACGAACCAGCGCTACGTGTACAAGGCCGCGTATAACGTACCGCTTCCGCCCGATGGCTTCAACGTGGATGGGCTGGCGAGCAAGATCAGGAAGTAGGTGTGGTACCTTCGAGCGGCAGAAAATACTGCGTGCCTTTTACCGGCTCAGAGAGCCGTTTGAGCAGCAGTTGCAGATCGCGATTGTTGTTCACGAAATCAATGTCTGACGTATTGATAATGAGCAGATCGCTGGCCGTGTAGTGGAAGAAAAAGTGCTCATATGCGGCGGCGAGCTGCTCAATGTATCCATCGCTGATGGCGCGTTCTTCGGGAATTCCTTTGCGCCTGAGTCTGGTCTTGAGTACCTCGGGCGTGGCCTGGAGGTAGATCACCAGATCTGGAGCAGGAATGTCCTCCCGTAGTTGCTGATAGTAGCGGTTGTAGAGAGCAAGTTCAGAGTCGCTGAGATTGACGTAAGCAAATATCTTGTCTTTTTCAAAAATGTAATCAGAAATGACCGGCCCATCTGATGATTTCGCATGACTCAGTTGCTCATGCCTTTCTTTCAGGAACCACATTTGCGCGGCAAAGGCCATGCCCGGCTCTCCATGATAGAAGCGGTCGAGAAAGGGATTATTTTCCGGCTCCACGATGTGGCGCGCATGAAGACGGTCAGCGAGTAACTGCGCCAGCGAGGATTTGCCTACGCGGATGGGGCCTTCTACCGCAATGAAACGGGGCTGCTCGAAGAGGTTGGCCATATAGACGAATAAAAAGCGAAGATATCATGTTTTGGGTATCTACGTCATCATTCTAAAAAATGAAGCGTTCCCAGGCAGAAAGCCTGGATTTTTTCCCGCTCCCGTCATCACTCGGAAGGCAGGTGTGTCTATCTTAAATTTCAGCCATCCCCGGCCGTCTACACTGGAAGCAGTCATGCTTGCCACGATTGCTACTGCCGGTGCCGTTTCTCTGGCTGCCGGAGGTTATGCCTATGCGGCCATGTGGCCGACCTCGCAGATTTTTGGCCGCGCCATTATCGGCGGTCCGGATGCAGCCGAGTTCGCGCTGACCTACGACGATGGACCCAACGATCCGCACACCCGGCACCTGCTGGATGTTCTGGCGAAGTACGAGGTGCGAGCCACGTTCTTTCTGATTGGCCGTTTTGTGCGCCAGCGTCCGGAGATTGTGCGCGCGATCCGCGAGGCCGGGCATCTTGTCGCCAACCATACGATGACGCATCCTGTGCTGCTATTCCAATCGCCGAAACGAGTGCTGGAGGAACTGAGGAGCTGTAATGCTGCCATTGAAGACGCGCTGGATGAGCGGGTGCAGTACTTTCGTCCGCCGCATGGTGCGCGGCGCCCTGACGTTCTGCGTGCGGCGCGGGAGCTTGGCCTGACGCCAGTGCTGTGGAATGTGATGGGGTACGACTGGAAGGCAACGACGGCGGATGCGGTGCTGGCCAATCTTAGGAAGGGAATCGCCCGCAACCGGCGACGCGGAGCCGGTTCGAATCTGCTGCTGCATGATGGTGGCCAGGCAGGCATAGGGCAGGACCGGGGTCATACGGTGGCAGCTACGGCAACCCTGGTGAGACAGGCACTGGCTGAGGGAGTCCGCTTTGTGACTGTGGATGCCTGGGGATGATTGTGGAGGACTTTTGCGGCCATATTTCACCGCCGGCTCTTAGATATAGGAATAATTGGGTTTCTTTAACAAGTCTGCATCAACCCGGCGTGCGAAAGCCGCGCACGCCGGGCATGATGGGTTAGTGGATGTCGAACTGTTCGGGGTGGATGGTGGGGTCGCTTTTGACGATGATGGTTTTGCCTGTCATCTCTTCCATCTCAGTCAGCCAGCGCGCGTTGTTGGCCTTGAGTGACTTCACCACTTCCGGATGTACACGCAGCAGGACATCGTTGCGCTCCAGGTGCTTCTGCATCTTGCGCATTTCGATGTAGATCTCATTGCAGACCGTGACCGGGCTTTTCACCATTCCGGTGCCTGAGCAGATGTAGCAGGGTACGCTCAGAGTGCGCTCGAGCGACTGCTTCACACGCTTGCGAGTGATGGCGACTAGGCCGAAGTCATTAAACTGAAGGACCTTTGATGGAGCGCGGTCGTTCTTCAGCTCCTCTTCGAGGGCCTGCATCACCTTCTGGCGGTTCCTGCGCTCGTCCATGTCAATAAAGTCAATGACGATGATTCCGCCCAGGTCGCGCAGGCGAATCTGGCGAACGATCTCAGGGATGGCGTCGAGGTTGGTCTTCAGGATCGTGTCTTCCAGACGGGCCGTCTTGCCGACATACTTGCCGGTGTTGATATCAATGGCGACCAGGGCCTCAGTCTGGTTGATGACAATGGAGCCTCCGGACTTGAGCCAAACCTTCGATTTGAGCGCCTTGGAGATTTCGTCCTGTATGCCGAACTGCTCAAAGAGTGGCATCTCCTTTGTATAAAGCTTGACGCGACGGACCAGCGCGGGCTGGAAGCGATTGAGGAAGCGGACAACGCGCTCGTATTCAGTCTCGCTGTCTACCCAGATGGTCGAGAAGCTTTCGCTGACCTGGTCGCGCAACACGCGCTCCACCAGGTTGAGATCGTGATAGATGAGCGCAGGCGCCTTAGCATCGTCTGAGCGTTGCTTGATGTCGTTCCAGAGATTGATGAGAAAGCGGAGGTCAGCGCGCAGTTCATCTTCGCTGGCGCCTTCGGCCGCAGTGCGGACGATGAAGCCGCCCGATGCCGTGCCCTTTTCGCTGATGAGGATGCGCTTGAGGCGGTAACGCTCGTCGTCGGAGGCAATTTTGCGCGAGACCCCAACGTGATTGACCGTGGGCATAAAGACCAGGAAGCGTCCGGGTAGCGCGATGTGGCTGGTAATGCGGGCGCCTTTTTTTGCGATAGGTTCCTTGGCAATCTGAACAAGGATTTCCTGCCCCGGCTTCAGCAGCTCGGTGATGGCTGGAATGTCCGCGACCTGCGCGGTGGCGCGACGCATTCCACCGCCGGTGTGGCGACGACGGCCATGGCGTCCGCGGGTGCGGCGGCGCTCGCGCTGCGGGTGCGCCTGCTCCTGCGGCTGCTCTTCTGTTTCCTCTTCCGCGCCTTCCTCCACGTCTTCTTCAGTTGCTTCGACGGGCCATTCTTCTTCTTCTTCTTCTTCGGTCTCCTGCGCCAGAGCGCCTTCAGGGCCAAAATTCACGCGCTGGTTGATGTGCAGGTCGCGGACCATGGCGCCGAGATCTGCGCCATTTTCTTCATGGTCGAGCGTCTGCTCTTCGAGGTCCTCGAAGTCCTGCTCATCGGCATGCGCCTGGAGGGGCTCGAAGTCGTACTCTTCTTCATCAATCACTTCTTCTTCGAGAAGGCCTGCACCGGGAGCGAAGGGATGAGCATGGTGCTCCTCTTCTTCTGCCGCGGTTTCCGCAGGTGCAGATGGCTGCTCCTCTTCCTGATACTCGACCTCATACTCGGGCTGAGCGGCAGCAGTTTCCTGAACGTCGTGCTGCTCTGGCTCCGTTTCCTCCAATGGCGTGGAGATGCGGAACTCGCTGGGAGGGGCAACATCTATGCGGTGAGAAGCCTCTGCCTCCTCCGGCTCGTACTCGTGGGTCTCTTCCACGTGCTCGACTACTTCTGAAAGCTCATCTGTCGCGCCAGAAGCAGGCGGAAAGGATGCGACACCGGCTTCTTTCGGTTGATGTTCGTGAGCTTCTTCGATGTGCCCGGTTGTCTCTTGCTGGTCGGGAGCAGGGACGGCTTCTGCCAGAGCTTCCGCAGCAGCTGGAGGTGCCGAGACGATCTCGTGGGTCTTGTTTGCTGGATCTTCTGCAGGTTCCGGAGCGGATGTTTCCACCCTTTCAGGAGTGGCGGCTTCAGGAAAGGCCTCGACGGCTTCCTCATGGTGGATTTCGGGGACCTCCGGCACGACGGCTGCTGTGGCCTCTCCGGCAGGTTGAGAGGAGCGCCATGCGCGCGATTCGCCGGGAAGCAGGTCGCCTCCGCTCCACTCAATAGGGCCTTCAATCAAAGTGGAAGGCTTGGAGGTGGTGTACACACGGCGAGGTGCGGCTGGCTTTTCCGGCGCTGACGATGCGGCTGGCCCTCCGCCGTACTTGGAGAGTGACTCGCCGGGCAGAAGCACCGGGATGTGTGTCGCGGGAATTCCGCCGGGAGCGCCATGCTCGGGCGTTGGGGTTGGTTCGGCGGCGATGCTTTCTTCTACAGCCTCGGGAGACTCCCACGATTCCGTCGACGAAGGCTGCGGCATTCTCTGCTGGCCGTTGCCTCCGGAGGCATGCTGCGGACGGCCATCACGTCCGCGACGCCCGCGGCGGCCTTTCCAGCGGCGCGTCCCTTCAGGGGCCTGTTCGGCTTCATGGGATTCATACTGCGGCTGGTCTGCTTCTTGGACATGAGGTGTGCGGTCCTTCTCCTCCCGCGGCTGGGGCATACTGAGGCGCTCAAAGTCGGCGGAGTCTTCCTGTTCTTCGAGGAAATCGGTGACGTAGAGAAAGGCGTCGCGCTCCAGACCAAGGTCTACAAAGGCGGACTGCATACCGGGCAGGACGCGAGTCACGCGGCCTTTGTAAATGGACCCGGCGAGGGTATATTCATTTTCCCGCTCGTAATAAATCTCAGCGAGCTGGTCGTTTTCTAAAATCGCAAGCCGTGTTTCATGCGGCGTGCTGGAAATGCAAATTTCTTTTGACATGCTGCCTCTTTACAGCCGAGGCAGATCACACCGGAAAACCGGACGAGACCAGAGATGACGATGAGATTGCCGTGTTCCACCAGAGTTCAGGGGACCGACGTGGTCCGTGAAGATTTTGGTTGAGTTCGGGAAGGCGATCTGGGCGCAGAGATTTTGTGACCACTTCAGCCAATGTGTCTGGCGGGGCCGTTACCCGTCTCAGCGCGCTCATTCCTTGGTCCTGACCGGCAGGGCGATCCGCCTCAGGCCGGCTAAATAATTAAATTCCTTAAACTTCCTTCTGACTTTCGCGAGCAGGCGAAAGCCGCAAAAACTTCTGCGCCTTTTCAGTTCACGAAGCGGCTCATGCGGACATTCATCACCATGCCGAGAGCGAGAAACGTGAACAACACCGATGATCCCCCATAACTCATTAATGGTAAAGGGATTCCGGTGACTGGCATCAGCCCGATCACCATGCCGATGTTGACCGTAATCTGAAAAATCAGGACGGCCACCACGCCCATCACAATGAGCGTTCCCGGCAGGTCGGCGGCTGTTTGAGCGTTTTGGATCAAACGCATCAATATTAAAAAGTATAGCAGCAGGACGATGATCGCGCCGATAAAACCGTGTTCCTCGCAGTAGGCGGCGAAAATGAAGTCGGTATAGGGGATCGGGAGGAAATCGCCCTGGGTCTGAGTGCCCTTGGTAGCGCCCCGGCCAAAGACGCCGCCATCGCCTACGGCAATTTTGGATTGGAGAATCTGGTAGCCGGAGCCGCGCGGGTCCGCGTCGGGATTTATGAAGCTGGTGAGGCGCGCCTTCTGGTAAGGCTTGAGCACCTTGCCGCTTTTCCAGACCACACCGGCGGCCAGCAGACAGACGAGTAGGATAATGCCCGCCTTCTTCCAGTCAATACCGCCCAGGAAGAGACCGACCATGAGTACCGGGGAGTACGTGAGCGCGGTACCGAGGTCAGGCTGTTTGAGGACCAGCAGCATAGGGACAGCAACCATGCCGATGGCCTTGAAGATGTCGAGCCATGTGAGCTGCCTTCCGGCGAGATTTGCAAAATAGCGCGCGGCGGCCACAATGAGCACCAGCTTGACCCACTCGGAGGGCTGGAAATGCACTCCCCCAGGAAGTTTGATCCAGCGGCGCGCGCCCAGAACTTTTGTTCCCACGGCGAGGACGGCTACAAGAGAGACGATACAGAAGCCATAGATCCAGTGGATCCAGTCAAGCAGGCGGTGGTAATCAATGACGGAAAGGGTAAACATGGCCGCGAGGCCGCCCAGCAGCCAGAGAATCTGCATTTTGTGAAAACCGACGAACTTGGTGTGGAGCGTGGCGCTGTAAATTTCCAGAATGCTAATGATAGAAAGGGCCATGACGAACCCAAGCAGGGTCCAGTCAAAATCGCGGAACGAAAGAAAACGGCGCATTGGCTGGTTCCATTATCGCTCAGAGCGAGCAAAACGCCCGCAGAGGAAGCCCTTTCGTTGTGCGCCGGAGCTCACAGTGCCGTGCCGATCATGAGGGCTGGCGCTGTTTTTATCTGCTTTCGGTGACAGGGGCCTCTTTGATCTTCACCCCGGAGAGGGTCTCCCACCCGCGGCGGGTGAGGTCCCACTTGATGAGGTATCCGGCGATGGCGGCAAGAGCCAGCAGAATGGTGCCTTCGATCCAGTTGCCGAAAACGTATTTGCCCAGGCCGAAGAGGGTCCCATAGACCAGGATGCAGCCCATGACGGTGTCGAAGGCGTTGGGACCGAAGTCGCGCACCTGCGGCAGATCGGGGGCCAATGCGGCGATGTGCTTCCATCCATAAGCTGCGGGTAGGACGCGGCGATAGAAGGCGAGCAGCGTCTCTTCTTTTTCCGGACGGGTGAGAAAGGTTGCAGCAATCCAGGCGATGGTAGTGATGCCGGCGGTGATCAAAGTAGATTTGGCAAAGACGACGGCATCGTTTCCGGCGAAGTGTACGTGCTCAAGGGCAATAGCGACGATAGCGGCGACCAACATGGCAGAGATCTCGCTCCAGGCATTGACGCGCCACCAGAACCAGCGCAGGATATAGACCGCTCCTGTTCCGGCGCCGAGGTTCAGGACGAGTTCCCATCCGGCGCTGATGGACGTGAGCTTACTGGCGACATATCCGCTGGCGAGAACCAGAATGACGGTGATGATTTTGCTGATAAAGACGTAATGGCGCTCACTGCCTTGCCGCACCCAGAAGCGGCGGTAAAAATCATTCACCAGATAAGAAGTGCCCCAGTTGAGCTGCGTTCCGATAGTGGACATATAGGCTGCGAGAAAAGCGGCGACCATGAGTCCGCGCAGCGCGGGAGGCAGATAGTCGCGCAGCACCATGACGTAGCCTTGTTGCGGGTTTGCGGCAAAAGCAGCGCTCGGATGCAGCCCTCCATGCGGAGAATAGACCGCTAACGCCACCAGTCCGGTCACAATCCACGGCCACGGACGCAAGGCGTAATGCGCAATGTTGAACCAGAGCGTTGCGCCGAGCGAGTGCTGCTCGTTTTTAGCACTGAACATACGCTGGGCCACGTATCCGCCGCCACCCGGCTCGGCGCCTGGGTACCAGGAAGCCCACCACTGCACGCCGATGTACATCATGAAGGTGAGCAGGGGGAGGGTCCAGATATGGTTGGTGACCAGGCCTGTATGGAAATCGGGCAGGAACGACAGGACGTTTGAAGTAGGCTGGCCTGCGACGCGGGTGGCTGCGTCTACGATCGAGAGCTGGGCTTTCAGCGCGTGCATGCCGCCCAGGTCTACGACGGCGATCCAGGCGAGGACGACTATCATCGCCATCTTGAGCGCGAACTGAAAGAGGTCGGTGACGAGCACGCCCCAGAGGCCGCCAAGGAAGGTGTAAAGCCCGGTGAAAGGAACGAGTATGAAAATGCAGATGGCCAGTGCAGTGTGGCGCGGGTCGCCAAGAGTATAGTGCGCAAGCGCGTGCCCGCCAATGGAGAGCGTCAGAACTCTGTCCTGCGCGATGACCGGACCGAGCACGACGGCAATGATGTCCACCATGGCGCGGGTGACCCATCCGAGGATGAAGCAGTTCATGAAGAGGCCGAGGTAGATGGCTTTGAAGCCGCGGAGGAAGGCCGCCGGCTTGCCCCCATAACGGATTTCGACCAGCTCCACGTCCGTAAGGATTTCGGCGCGCCGCCAGTACCGGGCGAAGAAGAAGACGGTGGTCATACCGCTGAGGCAGAGGCTCCACCATATCCAGTTGCCTGAGATGCCTTGCGTGGCCACTAGTCCGCAGACAAGGAGGGGCGTGTCGGCGGCAAAGGTGGTGGCAACCATGGAGGTCCCGGCGAGCCACCAGGAGACATCGCGCCCCGAAACGAAAAAGTCTTCTGTGGAACCGCTGGCTTTGTTGCGGTAGTAGAGGCCAATCAGCAGATTGAAAAGCAGATATCCGGCAATGACAAGCCAGTCGGTAAGGGTAAGCGGCATCGGGTTCTTCCTGTTGCTGAATCTCTGGTGTGTGTGAAGGCAGTATATACAGGTTTACAGCTTAAAGGGAACTGCCTTCTGAAGGGTATTTAGCGATAGCTTATGCTACTGCTGGTCTGTATGGGAGTACCATAAGCGACTTGTTCCCCGGAACATGTGGGCGTATATTCTGAAGATGTTCGGGTAGCATCCCCAAAGTGGGAGCTGCACTGGAGACCATACATGAGTGTAAGCAACTTCTGTAGTCCTGCTTCGGCGGTTCGCGCCAAAGTTACATTCCAGACACTACAAGAGAAAAAGCAGGCCGGCAGGCCTATTTCCGCGCTGACTGCGTATGACTACGCCACAGCACGTCTGGTGGACGAGGCCGGTGTGGACCTGATTCTTGTGGGAGATTCGCTGGCCCAGGTCGTCCTGGGATACGAGACGACTCTCCCGGTGACAGTAGAAGAGATGCTGCATCATGTTCGCGCTGTTCGGCGAGCGGTAAAACATGCCATTGTGGCGGCGGACATGCCGTATGGTTCCTACCACGTAAGCGTGCAGGAAGGCGTGACCAACGCTGCCCGCTTTATGAAGGAAGCCGGGGCCGAGGCGGTAAAGATTGAAGGCGGAGCCAACCGGGCCGAACTGGTGGAGCGCCTTACGGATGCGGAGATACCCGTCATCGGGCATCTGGGCCTGACGCCGCAGTCGGTCCATCGCATGGGCGGATACCGGGTCCAGGGCAAGTCGCTGACGGCCGCCGAGGCACTGCTGAAGGATGCGCTTGCCCTGGAGGCTGCTGGTGCCGTGCTGATTGTGCTCGAAGGGATGCCGCGCGAAGTGGCGCAGCACATCACACAACGGCTGAGTGTTCCCACGATCGGGATCGGAGCCGGGCCGGATTGTGACGGGCAGATCCTCGTCTTTCACGATCTGGTGAATCTTACCTTTGCTAGGCCCGCGAAATTTGTGCGCCAGTACGGCGATGCGGCCGCTCTGTTCCGCTCGGCGATTGATGGATATGTGCGGGATGTGGAACAGCGCGCATTTCCAGGCGAGGAAGAGAGCTACCACTTACCGAAGGAAGTGCGCGGCGCGTTTGAAACAGCCACTCCGCTGCGCCGGAAGGCTTAAGGGCGCGAACTCTGCGAAGAACAGCCAGATGGCCTGCGTTCGTAAGCCAAGCTGCGGACGACAATCGTTTGGAATAACCATGCTTATTTTCAAATCCGTACAGGAAACACAATCGGTGTGCGCGCAGTTGCGGAGAGAAGGACGCATTCTCGGCTTCGTGCCCACGATGGGCGCGCTGCATGAAGGGCATCTCTCATTGGTGCGTGCGGCGAAGGCCGAGTGCGACGTTGTGGCAGTTTCCATCTTTGTGAACCCGACACAATTTGGGCCGAATGAGGATTTCGCAAAGTATCCGCGCAGCTTTGAGCAGGACTGTACGCTGCTGGAAGCAGAAGGCGCCCATCTGGTTTTCGCTCCAGCGGCAGAGGAGATGTATCCGGCGGGAACGAGCACCTTTGTCCATGTGGAGGGCGTGAGCGAGCGGCTGGATGGAGCTTCGCGTCCGGGGCATTTTCGTGGAGTGGCTACGGTAGTCAGCAAGCTGTTTCACATCGTCTGCCCACACAAGGCGTATTTTGGGCAGAAAGATGCCGCTCAGGTTGCTGTTCTGCGCAAGATGGCGCGCGACCTGAATTTTCCGGCCCAGATTGTGGTTTGTCCGATCGTGCGCGAGCCGGATGGACTAGCGATGAGCTCCCGTAACCGGTATTTGTCGCCGGAAGAGCGCAGGCAGGCGCTGGTGCTCTCGCGCTCCCTAAAGCGAGTGGAGGAGCTGGCTGCCTGCGGTGAAATGTCTTCCAGAAAATTAACTGCGGCTGCGCGAGAGGTTCTTGCAGCGGAGCCATCGGTGCGGATTGATTACATTACGGCGGTAGATCCGGACACGCTGGAAGAGATTGACGAGGTGAGCAGCGGTACGCTGTTTGCTGTGGCCGCATTTGTCGGCAGCACGCGCTTGATTGATAACACTATATTGAAAGCATGAGCCATCCTGAAAAAGAAAAGCAGAAGCTGGTCGCGCGCATCCGGCGCATTCGCGGACAGGTAGATGCCATCGAGCGTTCTCTTACCCAGGGAGACGATTGCGCTGACGTACTGATGCTGTTGGCCAACGTGCGTGGCGGCATCAACAGCCTCATGGCTGAGGTGCTGGAAGACCATGTCCGTCTGCATATGACGGAGAAGAACTCGCCTCTTCCTTCGGAATTGGCGGAGGACCTGATTGGTTTGGTCCGGGCATATCTAAAGTGACGAAGTGAAGCCCTGGGGAGGACTTTTTCGTCCTCAGTGTGCCAAACTGCGCAGGTCCATCAAGCCTGATGGGTCGTTAGTCACGCCCTTTCAATGGCGGACTTCTTCAGAAGTCTGTTTTAAGGACATCTTCACGATTTTCATCCTGCGTTCACTTTGTCTTTATTATTCGTTCAGAGTTACTCTTTAGCATTTTTATATCTGCGTCATTTTTTTCCCCAGGAGGCACATGATGAAAAGTTCCTGTTTGCCATCGTGGTATCGTTACGTTTTTGTTGCCGCGCTGTTGCTTTTTCTTGTAACCGGTCTTCCCGCGCAGGTGAATACGGCCAGCCTGACTGGCCTGGTCACCGATCCCAGCGGCGCGGCCATTCCGAATGTAACCGTAAAAGCTACGAATTCTGCGACGGGATATGACCGGACCGTCCAGAGTGACAATGCCGGTTATTACTCCTTCCAAAACCTGCCCATTGGCCAGTACACCGTGCGTGTTGAGGCGTCTGGCTTTAACGCGGTGGAAGAAACTGTAACTTTGAATGTTGCAGAAAAGGGTCGTCGCGACTTCTCGCTTCAGGTTGGATCTGCGCAGCAGACCGTGGAAGTCCAGGCACAGGCACAAGGGCTTTCGCCGGACGATGCTTCGATTGGCACGGTGATTACTTCACATACGATTGAGCAGACGCCGTTGTATCTGCGGAACTGGGACGACCTGCTGCGCACAGTGCCTGGCGTGCAGATTTCACGCTTCACACAGCAGAGCGGCGCTACTTCCGCAGGCCGCGTTGGCGACTTCAACGTGAATGGCGTGCACTCGCTGCAGAACAACTTCATTCTGGATGGCATTGATAACAACACTTTTTCAGAAAACGTGCAGGAGCTGAGCACTGAGGCTGCGCATCCGTCTGTAGACGTGATTGCGGAATTCAACATCATTACCAATCCTTACTCGGCTGAGTATGGGCGGTCGCCCGGAGCGGTGGTCTCCGTGAACACCAGGAGCGGGACGAATGAAATTCACGGTCTTGCTTATGAATATGTACGCAACCAGTACTTTGACGCGACGGACTTCTTTACCAAGCAGCACGGCCAACGTAAGCCGGAAAATAATCAGAACCAGTTTGGGGGGAGCCTTGGCGGGCCGTTCATCAAGAACAAGCTGTTCGGCTTCTTTAACTATGAGGGCACGCGCATTAAGCAAGGCGTGACGCGTACCTCTACTGTGCCGTTGCCGAATGAGCGTATTGGCGACTTTAGCCCGGCAACCAGCGCGTTGGTGGGCATCAAGTATCCCACCATTTATGATCCACAGACCGGACTGCCATTTGCGAATAACCAGATCCCTTCCACGCGTATTGACCCTGCGGTGGCTAAACTGATCGCGCTCTTCCCGCAACCCAATGTTACTGTGAATGGGCTGACGCCTGAGACCAATAACTACTTCCGTAACGCGCTTGCGCAGGACAACACAGACAGCTATGACGGGCGCGTGGACTGGACGCCTTCTTCTAACGATACGGTTTTTGCGCGCTATAACTACTCCAACCGTTTTCGCTTTATCCCAGGTTACCTGGGCGGGCTTGCCGACGGCAGCAGCACATCGGCATGGGGGCGCCAGAAGCTCAAGAACCATAGCCTGGTTATTGGCTGGACACGTATCTTCAGCCCCAGCCTGGTGAACGATTTCCGATTTGGATGGGTACGCAACTATGCTTTTGCTGAGCAGGACCCATTTGCGCTGACGCAGTATGCTGGCAACTTTGTTCCCGGCATTCCGATTAATCCTGCTGTGGGCGGCGGCGTGCCGCTGACCAATTTTAGCGGATCCATTGGAGCGTTTCTCGGCTCACCGGATTTTTTGCCCAAGCAGCAGGTGCCGCAGCAGTTCCAATACAACGACACGCTTTCACTTACGCACGGTACGCACACGTTCAAAGTTGGCGCTTCGCTCTATTTGCCGATGCGTAACCTGTTTCAGGATGAGCCGGGAATGCGCGGCGATCTCACGTTCAATGGGCAGTTCACCTGCCAGCGGAATGCGTCCAGCCAGTGCGTTTCCAACACGGGCTTTCCTTATGCTGATGGCCTGCTAGGGCTTGTGCAGTCCAACCAGCTGACCAATGTGCACTTTGTGGACCAGCGCCTGTGGATGCTCTCCGGCTTCTTTGAAGATGACTGGAAGGTCACGCCAAAGGTCACGCTCAATCTGGGCCTGCGCTATGAGTTTGCCACGCCCGCGCTGAATGCAAAAGACCAGATGGCCAACTTCGATCCCGCTGCTGGCGCCCTGGTGTTCGCACGCTCCGGCGGACTGAAGTCGCGCGCCCTGGTCCACCCGAACTACAAGAACTTTGGTCCGCGTATTGGCTTTGCCTACTCGCCTGACCAGAAGACCGTTGTACGCGGTGGATACGGCATCTACTACACCGTATTTGAGCGCTATGGGAGTGAGGACCAGCTCTCGCTGAACCCGCCATTCCTGATCAACAAGACGCAATCGGCAGCATCTACTTCTACGACTCCAGTCATGATTGCGCAGCAGGGCTTTCCCTCGAATTACCTTGATCCTTCTACCATCAACCTGAGCAATCTTACGGCCTTTCACATCCGCTCGATGAACCCGAATGATCCAACGCCGTATGTGCAGCAGTGGAGCTTCGGCATTCAGCGAGCCATCGGTGCAGCCTGGACCGCCGAGGTGGATTATGTCGGTACCAAGTCCACGCATCTTGACATCATCCGCGATTACAACCAGCCGCTGATTATGGGCAATGCGGTGCAGTACACAAAGAACAGTGCCGGACAGACCGTGCCGGTGGTTCCGTACCCGAACTTTGGACAAATTGAGTACACCGATGCGATTGGCTATGGCAATTACAACGGCCTTCAGGCCAGCCTCAATCGTCACTTTCAAAACGGGCTGAGCTTCCAGGCCGCGTACACCTATTCGCACAGTCTGGATGATGTTCCGGAAGAGCTGGAAAGCAATTCCGGCGACGCGCCGAATGGACGCAATCCTTCGATGTGGTATGGAAACAGCGATTTCGACATTCGCAATCGAGTTTCGCTGAGCTATGTTTATGAGCTGCCTTTCGGTCATGGCAAAACCATGTTGAACCATGGGCCGCTCTCATGGATCCTTGGGGACTTTCGCACTTCGGGTGTGTACACGTTCTACTCGGGGCATCCGTTTACTGTAAATTCGGGTGGTACCCTGGCCAATGCGCTTGATCCGTATGGCTTTGCTGTAGCCACGCCGTTTGTTGTAGGCAAGCCGCATATCGTGGGCGACCCTGCATGCTGGTACTACATCTCGAAAAACAGTGCCTGCAAACAGATGGCCTCAAACCTGACGGATGCCTATGCCGCGCCGCCTTCGGGCCAGTTTGGCAACAGTGGACGCAACACGCTCATTGGCCCGCACATCAATGTGTTTGACGCAGCACTGATGCGCGAAATCCCGATCGAGCGGTTCAATATTGAGGCCCGCTGGGAGGTCTTCAACGTAACCAATACGCCGGAGTTCGGGCAGCCTGGCACGAACATCACCAGTGGATCGGCAGGGCAGATTACATCGCTCTCCGGTGATCCACGCGTGATGCAGTTCGCGCTGCGGTTATCGTTCTAGTAGACTCCACAGGCATGATAGTAGCGGAAGGTGCTGCAAACCTACGTCTCGAGATCGAGACGTAGGTGCCCACCGAGCGAGTTCCTGGCCCCTGAGAGCAGACCAAAGTGTAAAAACAACAGGTCCTTCGCCTGCGCCTCGATGACAATTCATTTTGATTACAATTGTTTCTTCCTGATGATGATCAAACGCTTCGCCCTCGCCGCTCTCGGTTGCACTCTGCTCGCGGCAACTTCATACGGGCAATCTTCGGCTAAACCAGACATCACGCTGCACGGCACCATTTCCGGCAATCAAAATAATACTTATGTGATGGCGCCCTTCGATGTTCCCCGTGGAGTTGTATCCATAACGGTTACATTTCACTACACGGGACGCGAACAGCACACTACCCTCGATCTGGGAATCTTCGATCCCGGGCGTTTTCGCGGATGGAGCGGGGGGAATAAGAGCACGTTTACGATCAGCGAGACCAACGCTACCCTGTCGTATCTGCCTGGCCCGATCGTTCCCGGAACATGGAAGCTCATTATCGGCGTCCCGAACATTCGTCCCGGCGTGACTTCGCAATACGACGCGGAAATTTTCTTCACTCGGAGCGATGGTGTCGGCTCATTCACTGACCAGCCGTTGCGCAGCGGCCCTGCGTGGTTTCGTGGCGACCTGCACATGCACACCGGGCACAGCGACGGGAGCTGCACGAGCCAGGGCGGCCGCAGGGTCCCATGCCCGGTCTTCCTTACGGCAGAAGCTGCAAGTGGGCGCGGACTGGACTTCATCGCCGTAACCGACCACAACACGGACTCGCATTACGATGCCCTGCGCGAACTGCAACCCTATTTTGACAAGCTGCTCTTTATTCCCGGGCGCGAGATCACCACATTCTGGGGGCACGCCAATCTTTTTGGGCCCACGCAGTTTTTCGATTTCCGCGTGGGGGACACCACCACAGCGCAATCCCTCTTTGAGCGCGCAGAGAAGATGGGGGCCGTCCTCTCTATTAATCACCCCAATGCGCCAACCGGAGAGGAGTGCATGGGGTGCGGATGGACACCGAAGCAGCCCACCAACCCGCATCTCATTCACGTGATGGAAGCCGTCAATGGCGGCGATGAATATGGTCCGCACTCCAGTGTGGGCTTCTGGGAACGATACCTGAAACAAGGTTTGCGCGTAACGGCCATTGGGGGTAGCGATAATCACAACGCGCAGCTGCCGCCAGGCTCAAAAAATGCCATTGGCAGCCCAACTACAGTTGTCTATGCCGATGACCTCTCTGTGCATTCGCTGCTCGATGCGATTCGCAAGGGCCACGTTTTTATTGACCTCAGCGCCTCGCGCGATCGCCTGCTTGATATTTCCGCCGAAGACGGCAGCGCTAAGGCAATGATGGGCGATACTCTGGCCGCTCCGGAAAATTCGAAAATTGAAATCATGGCGCACGTTACTGCCTGTGAGGGCCTGCGCCTCCGCTTCCTGCTCGACGGGAAACCGGTAGACTCGCTCACCGCGAGCCTTGCGAAACATGAGCAGGCAGTGACGCTTGTCTTTCCTGCTGACGGCAAAAAGCACTGGTTGCGCCCCGACGTGATTACGCCGGAGGGCAAGCTGATTTTGCTGGGGAACCCCATCTACCTGAACTACTCGGAAAACAAATGAGCCTGCAAAAAAATCCTGTCACCCTGCGCGGCGCGAAAGGTTTGTTTTTTGCGGCTGCAATACTCCTCTTCACTTCAAGTCTCCATGCGCAGAATGCTGCCCGCCCTGGTGCACGCTCCGTGATGGATGCACACAACTGCTACCCATACTTTGAATGGTGGAGCGATCGCATAGACCGCGCCCTGTCAGCAGGCACTCCGCTTGCCATTGAGCAGGACCTGGGTTGGTACACCGATCCGAAGACCGGCAAATCATGGTCTGTGGTGACGCACGGCGTTCCCATGAGTGGGCACGAGCCGACGATGAAACAATATTTTTTTGAGCGCGTCCGCCCGATTGTGGAGAAGGCGCTGAAAGAGGGCAATCGCGGCGACTGGCCGATCATCACGCTGAATCTGGACTTCAAAACTGAAGAGCCGGAGCATCTTCGGGCCGTGCTGGCATTGCTGAAGGAATATCGTGATTGGATTACCACCGCTCCGCGCACCGCAGACGAATCAAAAATCGAGCCGCTCATTGTGCGCCCTATCCTTGTGCTCACGGGTGAGTCTGATGCGCAGGAGAAGGTCTTCTACGGCGAAACTCCTGTCGACGGCCAGATCCTCGTCTTTGGCGCTGCCCATACCAATGAGAAAGACCCGATGGCGGCGCCGGAAGTCCTTGAACCTGAGCGTGCCAACAACTACCGCCGCTGGTGGAACAACCCCTGGAGCGTGGTAGAGCAGGGCGGCCAGAACAACGCCGGGGCCTGGACAAAGACGGACAATCTGCGCCTGCGGGCGCTGGTCGAACACGCGCATCAGAATGGCCTGTGGATCCGCTTTTACACACTGGATGGCGTAGACAGCAAGCAGGACCTGAGCTGCCATGGATGGTTCAGCGGGTATGACTTCGGCTCACTCAGCGCGGCAGAGCTTCGCTGGAAGGCCGCTCTCGAAGCAGGTGTGGACTACATTGCGAGCGACCAATATGAGCTTCTTGGCAAATTTATCCGTGAGCACGGAGGGGATCACCAAAGTGTAGTGAAGCAGCGCCCCGGACAGTGATTTTCTGCAGGCGTGTGGGCTGCGCTCGGAGAAAATCTGGAGCAGATGCCTGTGCTTGAACGTACGCGTCTCAAACTGCTGGAAGCATTTGTCCTGGCTGCATCGCGACGCAGCAAAGGCCCGAAGCATCTGGCCACCGGCCGCCGTGGTGAACTCGCCGCATACTTTTATCTGCGCCGCCATGGCTACATCATTACAGCGCGAGGGTGGCGCTCGGCCCATCTGCGCGGGGACATCGACCTTATCGGCTGGGACGGTGACACGCTCTGTTTTATTGAGGTGAAAACACGCACCACGCGCGATGTAGCCACAGCAGAAGCCGCGGTAGACGAGGACAAACGCCGCACACTGCGCCGGCTGGCCAGACACTACCTGCGCCAGCTTCCGCAAAAAGACCTTTCCACACGTTTCGACGTCCTCGCTATCTATTTTGAAAAAGACAAAAAGGCGGAATACGAGCTTTTCCGCGGCGCCTTCAACGATGTGATATAGGCGGCTGTTTCATTGAAGGAGAGTTGCGAAAGCCGGTCCTCATATATATGGTTTTGAAGCGAAATCCGGGGCCAAGGCCTTCAATTTTTGAAGCAGCTTTCATCGGCCTTCAGGCCGATGCTTCTACCCAAACCTGATAGCTTCTACAGCTTTTGGGAGCGCTGCACGTCGCGGACACCGGGGACACGCTTGAGCCCCTGAACGAGGCGATCCAGGTGGCGGACATCTTCTGCTTCTACTACGAACTCGACGGTGGCGTCGTTGTTGGGGCCGGGCTTGGAATCTACGGAACGGATATTGGTGTTGTCATCGCTGATGACGGCGGTCATTTCCTTCAGCATGCCGGCGCGGTCATCGCAGTAAACGGTGAGGCGCACGGGATAGGTTGTTTTACGACCCTGTACTTCATCCGCAGTGCGTGCCCACTCGACCGAGATGCGGCGGTCAGACTCATAGAGAAGGTTCTGTACGTTGGGGCAGCTCCGCGCATGGACGGCGACACCTTTACCGCGGGTGACGTAGCCGATGATTTCTTCGCCGCGAATGGGATTGCAGCATCGTGCGCGGTAGACGAGGAGCTCGTTCTGTCCTTCTACTTGCAGAGAGTCTGCGCTGGCGCGGGAGACACGTCTGAGCGTGTCGGAAACTCCGGTGGTGGAGACGGCCGGTTCGGTTTCCGGCGCCTGCTGGGAAGTGGAACCGGGAGCGAGGCGGTTCAGAACCTGACGTGCGGAGTATTTGCCGAAGCCGACAGAGGCCAGAAGGTCGTTTGGAGTGGCCATGCTGTAGTCTTTGGCGACGCGCTCGTAATCAGACTCTTCAAATTTTGAGAGCGAGACCTTGTACTTGCGGGCCTCGCGTTCGAGCAGCTTCTTGCCGATTTCGATGGCGCGCTCACGCTGGTGTTCATTGAGCCAGTGCTTGATTTTGTTGCGAGCGCGGGAGCTTTTAACAAAGGTGAGCCAGTCGCGGCTTGGCGTGTGGCCGTTCTGGGTGACGACTTCAACGATGTCTCCATTGCGCAGGCGGGAGCGCAGCGGAACCATGCGGCCGTTGACCTTGGCCCCGACGCAGGAATGGCCTACTTCTGTGTGGATGGAGTAGGCGAAGTCGAGCGGCGTTGCATCTTTGGGCAAGACGACGACCTTGCCTTTGGGCGTGAAGGTGTAGACCTCTTCGGGATAGAGATCTATTTTGAGCGTTGAAAGAAACTCGTTGGGATCGCTCATTTCACGCTGCCACTCAACGAGCTGGCGGACCCAGGCCAGGCGCTGCTCGTCGCGGGCGCTGATGGGTGACCCGTCCTTGTATTTCCAGTGCGCGGCGATTCCTTCTTCAGCGATGCGGTGCATTTCTTCGGTGCGGATCTGGACTTCGAACTGGTGTCCACCTTCACCCATGACGGTGGTGTGCAGCGACTGATAAAGGTTGGGCCGCGGCATGGCGATGAAGTCCTTGATGCGGCCGGGAACGGGGCGCCAGATGCTGTGAATCAAACCGAAGACGGCATAGCAGTCCTGCACGCTGTTGGTAATGACGCGCAGGGCGAGCAGGTCATAGACCTGGTCTACATTAATGCGCGATTTGATGAGCTTCTGCTGGATGCTGTAGAGGCGCTTGATGCGCCATTCCATGCGCGCCTTGATGTTGTTTTCGCGCAGCTTTTCCTGAAGCAGGGCCTCGACTCCGGTGAGGAACTGTTCGCCTTCGCTGCGGCGGGCCTCAACGGCATCCTGTACCTGCTGATAGGCGTATGGATCCACGTAGCGGAAGGCAAGGTCTTCCAGTTCGCCACGGACTTTGCCCATGCCCAGACGGTGCGCGAGCGGTGCGTAGATATCGAGTGTTTCGCGTGCGATTCCCAGCTGCTTTTCTGGCGGGAGGTGCTCGAGCGTGCGCATATTGTGGAGGCGGTCGGCGAGCTTGATGAGGACGACGCGGACGTCGCTGACCATAGCCAGGAGCATTTTTCTGACGTTCTCGGCCTGGCGGTCTTCCTTATTGGCGAACTGGATTTTGTCAATCTTGGTGACGCCTTCGACGATGTGCGCGACCTGCTCGCCGAATTTCGCGGAGATTTCGGCGGTGGTGACGGGGGTGTCCTCAACGGCGTCGTGCAGGAGGCCGGCGGCAATGGCGGTGGAGTCGAGCTTCATCTCGGCGAGGACGATGGCGACCTCAAGCGGATGAAGGACAAAGGGTTCGCCGGATGCCCGTTTCTGGCCCTTGTGGTGTTCCAGGCAGAACTCCCAGGCCTTACGGATGATCTCGGTGTCGTCGTTGGGCCGGTTGGCGCGGACGGTGGCAATCAGCTTTTTGAACTGGGGCGCAAAAGGATCGTGCGGGGCCGGTGGTGACGCGGGCTGGACCGACGCGCTTTGCGCAGTTGCCATATCTGATTATATGCCGGGAAGGATGGGGTGGGTCACGAGGGGCGTGTTATGCGGATTTTTCGAGGGCCAGTTTCTTTGTGCGAAGATGAAACAGATGTCCCGCCGCGCGCCCAAATCTTCTGAAGCGAATCGAAAAAATGAGATGAATGTTTCCGCAGCGATTGTGTCGCGCCGCGCGGCGGACCGGCTTCGCGGCGGGCATGTCTGGGTGTATCAGTCGGACATTGTTGAGATCACGGGTGAGGCGGGAAGCCTTCTGGCGGTGGCTGACCAGCGCGGCATTCTGCTGGGGACGGCGCTTTACAGTGCTGCTTCGCAAATTGCGCTGCGGCTGGTTTCAAGCGAGCTGATTGAAGAAGCGCAGTGGCTGGATCTGCTGCGGGAGCGCCTGCGGAGCGCTATTGCTTTGCGAAAGCCGCTGTTGAGTGCGGAGACGAATGCGTGCCGGCTGGTCTTCAGCGAGGCGGATGCGCTTCCGGGAGTCATTGCTGACAAGTACGGTGATCTCATCATTCTGCAATTGCTGACGCGGGCGCACGATCGCGAGCCTGTGCGGAGGGTGATTGCGGATGTGCTGCGAGAAGAGCTGGGCCCGGCCAGCATTATCGAGCGGCCTGATGCGCGCATTCGTGAGCTGGAGCGGATGAGCGCGCCTTCGGCGGCCCCACTGTTTGCCAAAGATGCGGAGCACCCGCTGACCCGGACCAACTTTCTGCTGAACGGACTTACTTTCCATTACGATGCGAACGCCGGACAGAAAACCGGGGCCTTTCTTGACCAGCGCGAGAACTATGCGGCGGCGGCGCGCTACGCATTCGGCGAGGCGCTGGACGTATGCACGTATCAGGGGGGATTTGCGCTGCATCTGGCGCGAAGCTGCCGGCAGGTGACGGGAGTGGACGTCTCGCGCGCCGCACTGGAAGTGGCGGAGCAAAACCTGGCGGCGAATGAGGCGGCGCTGAAAGGATGCAGCGTGGACTGGATCGAGGCAAATGCCTTTGATCTTCTGCGGGACTGGAGCACATCGGGCACGATGTTTGACACGATTGTGCTGGATCCGCCTGCCTTTGCCAAATCAAAACGGGCGGTGGACGGAGCGTTGCGTGGATACAAGGAGCTGAATCTGCGCGCGATGAAGATGCTGCGTCCGGGCGGCGTGCTGGTGACCTGTTCCTGCTCACACCATGTGCCGCTGGCGGAATTTCAGGAAGCGGTGGCTGCTGCCGCCGGAGATGCTGGACGCAGAGTGCGATTGATCGAGCGGCGCGGCGCAGCGCAGGACCATCCTGTGATTCTGACGATTCCGGAGACGGAGTACCTGAAGTGCCTGATTTGTCGCGTTGAGTAGTGTGCTTTGAGTACCCCCTGGTTTGCTGGTAAAGTCCTGAGCTGATGGGAGTTGCGGTTTATTTGGGGCGGGGTGCGCAGGGGCTGGATTGGCCCAGGCACCCGGTATCTCCTACTGGTTGAGGGTTTGCCTGCTCTCTCCTTTCACTTTGCTCACTTTGCGAAAGGAGGGGGTACTCGGGATTGTTCTCACTCTGTGTTCTGCGCAGGGCTTCGCATCCTTCCGGCTTCGCTGCGCTGCGCGAAGGACGACATTTTTTTCGAAGACTGGGTACCCCCTGTTGTTGGTAAAGTCTTGAGCCGACGCAGGTTGCGTGGAGGCTGGGCAGGACTGCGGCCTGCCCCTGCTCTGCGTCTGCTGCTTCACTTTCCTGTTCTTCTTCTGCTTCTTCTATTTCGTCTGTCTGCTCCTGCTCTGCTTCTTCCTGCTCTGCTTCTTCCTGCTCTGCTTCTGGTTCTGGTTTTGTGGCGGAGGGTTTTTGTTTTTGTCTTTCGTTCAGCCATTGTTTGAAGGCGATCCACTGCTCGGTGCAGATCTGGACCTGGGCCGGGTCTACTTTGCCCAGTTCGATGGCCTGCATGAGGAGCATGCGGCCGAAGGTCATCTCTTCGGGCCGGAGGGGGATGTCTTCGGGGTCGGGACTTTCCTTTTGCGGGCCGAGGGCGGTGCCGTCGGGCTGAGGGAAGATTTCGCGGACGATTTCGAGGACGGCGGGCGGGGCGGTCTTCTCTTCTTTCGTTTCCCTGGAGCGCTCAAGCTCTTTGGCGCGGAGGGCAGCGACGGCGCGATAGTGCTGGCTGGCGATCTGGAGCCCGTAGAGGAGGGAGCGGGCGCGGCGCGGGTCGAGGGTGCCGGCGGCGAGGGCGAGGACGACGTCAGAGATGGCGAGCTGGATGGCGTCGGGGTCATCGAGTGTGGGGAGTTGGAGGGGGGAGTCTTCGCGGACCTCGGCTTCGGTGTGGGGTTTGGGGCGGCGGCGGGCGTTGGTGTGGTAGAAGCAGAAGCTGTCGTTGTGGAGGGCGGGGGAGCCGCACTTTTTTCCGTTGATAAAGACATGCCGGCATTCGCTGTACATTGGGGTCTCCTCAAAAAAAAGAAAAAGGCCCTCCGGGGAGGGCCTTTCTGGGGTGTTTGTTTGCGCTTAGTTTTATTTTATCAAGTGGAGGGGAAATTCCCGGCACGGGTTTCTGCTTTGGAATGAGTGGGTTAGCCCGGGTGGGGGCTTGACACGGGTTTCCGGCACCCGGTGCCTGGGTTGGATCCCGGCCTTTCCCGCCCTTCATCCGCCGATGTGCACCATGCTTCGGGAAGGTTTGAGGAAATCAGGCTCGCCGATGTGATGGCGGGCCTCTTTCTTTTCGATCGTGCTGCGGATGTAGGCGGCCATCTCTTCGTCTGTGGCGCCGCGCTGCATTCTGGCGTATAGGTCGTGGTCGAACTGTGAGAAGAGGCAGGTGCGGATTTTTCCGTCGGAGGTGAGGCGGACGCGGCTGCAGTGTCCGCAGAAGGCCTGAGAGACGGGGGCGATGATGCCGATTTCTCCAATGCCGTCATCGAACGTGTAGCGCCTGGCGGTCTCACTCGGCGTGTTGGCGGAGAGAGGGACCAGTGGGCGGAATGTGCTGAGGCGTTCGGTGAGTTCGTTGAGAGGGATGACCACTTCCGGTGTCCAGAGGCGGTCTTCTTCCAGCGGCATGAATTCGATGAAGCGGACGATGACGCCTTCGTCGCGGGCAAATTTTGCGAAAGGGACAATCTGGTCGTCGTTGAATCCGCGAAGGAGGACGCAGTTGACTTTGACTGGGCCGAGTCCTGCGCGCTGCGCGGCGCGGATGCCGGCAAGGACCTTGTGAAAGCTGCCGGGGACGCGGGTGATGCGGGCGAAGATGTCCGGGTCTATCGCGTCCATGCTGACGGTGACGCGGCTGAGGCCGGCACCCTTGAGGGGCTGCGCCATTTCTTCGAGCAGATGGCCGTTGGTGGTGAGGGCCAGGTCGAGGGGCGCGCCATCGGTGGTGCGCAGCTTTGCCAGTTCGTGAATGAGTGAGGGGAGGTCGCGGCGCAGCAGAGGTTCTCCGCCGGTGAGACGGACCTTTTCAATGCCGAGGGTGACGAAGACGCCCACGATGCGGAGGTAATCGTTGAGCGGAAGCTCGGAGTACTGGGCGCCGTCGTTGCCGGTGCGGCAGTAGATGCATTTGTAGTTGCAGCGGTCGGTAACGGAGACGCGCAGGTCGGTGATGGCGCGGCCGTACTTGTCGGTCAGGCGCGAGGCTATGCCGGGGGTGGTAAGGGTAGACACTGCTGTATCTACTGTATTGGATACGCTGGGTGGAAGTCAGGTGCGGGAGATTTTCGTCCATCACTTCTGCACACCCTGCGTGCGTATTGTGAAATCCATATTTAGCGTGCCTTCGGCTTCGCCAGCATGGGGACACCGGCGCGGATGACGAGCGATGCTCCGAAGCAGATGATGACGCACTTGGTGAGCAGCCACGCGTTGTAGCGCCACGCCAGGACGGCAAAGCATACCGTCATGCCGACGTTGTAGCTTTCGGCGAGGATGGCGGTGATCCACTGCGGCTTTGCCGGGGCCGCGGGCACTTTTGCGCGCAGGGCCCACCAGAGGCGCGGCACACGCTGTTTGTAGGCGAGGTAGGCTTCTCCCTGCTGTGACGCGAGATACGACTCTTCGGCGAGAATGAGACGGAAATAGAAGATGAGCTGCGCGGCCAAGAAAAAGATGGCCCCGGTGATGGGCATGAGGACCGCAATCGCGAGCGAGAAGAGGGTACTGCCCAGGTACAGAGGGTTGCGGACGTGACGGTAAGGGCCAGCGGCGACTACGGATGCACCGCTGAGTGCGGAATCATGAACGATGCCAGCGCCGAGATATGCCGTGCCCCAGACGCGAAGGAACGTTCCTTTAAGGGCCAGCCAGATGGCAAGCAGCGTGACCAGAATGGTCGCATTGCCGAGGGAGAGCCAGTGCGCGCTGGCAAGCGCTCCGGAAAGCTCAAGCCAGGTGGTGGAGACGGCGGAGGAGCCGCGCAGCCATTTCTCCCACGGCGCCCAGAAGCCCAGCACGTAGATGAGCGCGAGAACCAGGATGCGGTAACGGAATTCAAACGATGTGGCTTTCATGCGTACTATGGGGCCTCGTAGTGGGACGGGTCATTCGAGCGCGGCGCGCAGCCTTCCTTTTGCCGCCTTCAGGCGGGCCTCGGCTTCTTCACGGGAGATGCGGAGCTTGTGCATCACGATGGCGGTCTTGACTGAGCCGGCTTTTTTCAGCAAGGCCGAGGCCTCATCGTAGGAAGCATCGGTGAGGGCGACAATGATGCGCGTGGCCCGGTCCGTCAGCTTTACGTTGGTGGGCTGCACGTTGACCATCAGGTTTCCATACACGTAGCCAAGGCGCACCAGTGATGCGGTGGAAATCATGTTGAGGACGAGCTTGGTGGCAGTGCCCGCCTTCATGCGGGTAGACCCGGTGACGACTTCGGGCCCGACGGCGGGAGTAATGGCGATGTCCGCATACTTTTCAAGCTGGGAGCCGGGGGCGCAGCTGAGGCCGATGGTGGCAGCGCCCAGGCTGCGGGCGTGTTTGATGCCGCCCAGCACATACGGCGTGCGTCCGCTGGCGGCAATGCCGACGAGGACGTCTTTCGCGCTGAAGCCTTGGGCGGCCAGGTCCTTTGCGCCCTGCTCGGCATCATCTTCGGCGCGCTCCACGGAGCGGCGCAGGGCTACATCTCCGCCCGCGATGATGCCCTGCACCAGCTCAGGCGGCGTGTTATAGGTAGGCGGGCACTCGGAGGCGTCGAGTACGCCGAGCCGGCCCGATGTTCCTGCTCCCAGATAAAAAAGCCGCCCGCCTTTGTCCATGCGGTCTACGATCGTGTCTACGGCCCTAGCGACATTCGGGAGTTCCCGGCCCACGGCATCGAGCACTTCGCGGTCGGCGGCGTGCATGGTCTGGACGAGCTCGAGCGTAGCGAGCTGATCAAGGTTGGCGGTCGCGGGATTGCGCGATTCGGTGAGGAGTTGCTCAAGTTGCAGTTCTGTCTCCGGCATGCATGAAAATCATAGCGTCAGCGGGCCGGGTGTGTCGTGTCATCCTAGGGGATATGGCGTCTTCGGCTTCGAATTCGGCTGCCCGTCCGCATTATCTTGCGGACAGCACGGTCTTCCAGTGGAAGAACCAGACGCTGCGGGCGGACCTGGTACTGACATTGCCGGTGGCCCTGTGCCTGGGGATCGGCGTAGCCGTGGGCCATCCGGTTGCCGGCATGATTGCAGCCGGCGGCGCGGTGAACACGGGCTTTGGACAAAAGCACTCTATTGATGATTCCTATCTGGTGCCCATGATTTTTGTGACTCTGGGCATGGCCTTTTCTGGATTTTTCGGCGTGCTCATTGGTCACGAGAATCTGCTGCTGGTGGCGATGGCGGCGCTGTGGGGCTTTGGCTATGGAATGCTTTCCGGGTGGCCTGAAGGGTACGGGTGGGTGGGCCAGCAATGCGTGATTACGTTTCTGGTGGCGTCCGCATACCCCGCACCGTTGCAGGCCGCTGTCGATCGCGGGCTGCTGCTGTTTGCAGGCGGGGCGCTGCAGCTTGTGCTTTCATCGCTGCTGCTGCGGATCTTCAGGGAACTGCGTGGACGGCTGTTTGAGCTCGCCTATCATCTGTATCAGGAGCAACAGGCGCTGCGCGCCGCTGTGCTGGAAACAGCGGGCTCGGTCCTGCGGCGGAAGTTCCTGAACTCGGCCATCCCTTACTCGCTGCGTCTGGCGGCCACGCTTGCGTTTTCGACGGAAATCTATCGCAGGTTGCATTATCCCAGCGGATACTGGATTCCGATGACGGCCATGCTGGTGCTGAAGCCGGGGCTGACGGACACGGTGGGCCGCGCCATTGCCCGCATGCTGGGCACCATGTGCGGGGCGATCGCGGTGAGTTTTCTGCTGGTGGTGGTGCATCCCACAAACGCTGTTCTGGCCCTGGGCACAACGGTTTTCGCGTGGCTTGCGTACGGTCTTCTCAACGTAAACTATGCTCTCTTTACTGCTGCGATTACTGGCTATATTGTGCTTCTTCTTTCGCTGAACAGAGTACCGGGACCCGAGATTGCCGAGCACCGCACCATCTGCACGGCGCTGGGTGGTGTTATTGCGCTTTGCGCGCGTCTGGTTGTGATTTCCTGGAGGCGGCGCCGCTCAAACCGAATGGCCACGCGATGATAGAAATGAGGTCTGAATACAAAAATCTTCAATCTGAAGGGCCGGGCTTCTCCATCCGCTTTTCCGACAACCGCTCCCTCGCTCTATACTAGAAGCATGTCCATTGTGCGCAACATCGCGGCCATCAGCAAGGGAATGAGCATCACCTTCAAGGAGATGTTCCAGCCGACCGAGGTAGAGAACTACCCTGACGGCCCCGGCCCCACACGCGGCGCCGTTCTGCAGGACCGCTTCCGCGGTGCGCACGTGCTTCAGCGCGATGAAAATGGCCTGGAAAAGTGCGTCGCCTGCTTTCTCTGCGCCGCGGCCTGCCCCTCGAACTGCATCTATATTGAAGCCGCCGAGAACACGGCCGAGAACCGCATCTCCAGCTCCGAGCGTTACGCGAAGGTCTACAACATTGACTACAACCGCTGCATCTTCTGCGGATACTGCGTCGAAGCCTGCCCCACCGATGCCATCACCCACGGACACGGCTTTGAGCTGGCCAGCCTGAACGCGACGAACCTCGTCATGCGCAAAGAGGACATGCTCGTGCCCGCCGTCGGCATGCCCGGCGAACTCGCCGCGCATTCGGATTCAGTTAAGTAAAAGCAAGCCCATCAGGAAAAAAATTCAGAAGTGCATTTCCAGTTCCTTCTGGAGTGCCATGAATCTGTCAGAATCACAGCCCACGTGCCCCAGCAGATAAGCGCATATCTTTTGCGAGTCCGCATAGCACCGCTTCGCCTGCTTCTGATTGATTCGCACGTATCCATGTTCCAGGTAGGATCGGTTACGCATTTCGGACAGCTTTTTGAGAGAATTACAAATTTCCTCCGGTCTGCTGAGATTTTTAGCGTCTTCAAAACGTTTCAGACCTGCCCAGAAAGATAATGGTGATGTTTTCTCCTGCAGTCCCTCTCCTGAAGGCTGTCCGCCACTCGGTGGATCGGGATCAGGTCTCGATGGGTGGACGCCAATCGAAAACAGGCACATTTGCGAGGCGCACTCAGCAGCACGATAAGAGCGCAGGACAGCGTCTGTGTAGCGTCCTTCCGTAAGGCGTCTTTGGGCGTTGGCCAATGCATCTGCCACAAGGAGAACGCCAGTATTCTGAATTTCATCCAGAAATTTTGGATCCGCAAAGTTGCTGGAAAACCTTCGCGGGTCTCGTATGGCACCAATGAAATCATTCATGCTCTTTACGAGGCTGGCCAGTCGAGCCACAGTCTCGGCCAGCGGTGCAAGCATTTCGTTGGTGGGTTTACATGCTTCAGGCTTGCGGGCGAGTTGGCTCAGGTTACTGGCAGAACCATAATCGAAGTCATCCCAGGAGGCGAGAGCACTGACTGCCTTGCGCACGAACCCCCACTCCGGACGATTATCGGGAAGATGCTCCGCCAGCCGCGACGCTACTTGGAGCTGACCTGACCGGGCCGTCTTGAGGACCTCTTCGGCCTTTGTGCGGTCGCGAATCTCTGATGCAACAAAGGTGGCGCACCAATCCGTTTTTTGAGATTGGGTATAAACGGGGACGACCCGTGTGTCCAGATATGTCATGGCAGCGTGAAAAAGAGAGGCCACCATCGGGTTCGTTCCTCCCGTGATGCCAACATAAACGTAATCGTAGCTGGCCTCTGCTATTTCAGAAATGATCTTGCGCATCAATGGCCAGGTCCTTTCAAAGTCAAAGGATGGGACTTGCCGAATTGGCTGCCACTGAATCTGGGAATCGGTGAGTTGGCTCTTTATTTCTTCCGCGAACTTCTTTGGATCCTTATCATCATTACCCTTTTCACCATGAAGCAAGTACACATGGAGGGTATGGTCTTCTGGCAACTGGTTCATCTGATTCAACACCTCGGAAATTGCAGCGGGAGCGCCACCTGTACTGGTTCCTACAGTAAAAACCGCAGCGAATTTCATTTTTTCTCCTCCCTCCATATAAGGGGTGCCGGGAAGCAGAATCCGTAATGGAGGGCCTTTGGCATTTCCGGCCGGGGCACCGGAAGCATTCGGCCATACCAGCTTCGCGGTCCGACGTCGTCCGTGCGAAAAACTGAACCAGGAGTCAGCATCAGCATGGTTCCCTTAAAGATGTTGGAAATAGCATTGCCCTGGAGCTTGGGATAGGTGACGTGGATCTGCCATTGCCCTATGGTCGGGTCCGTGGTTTCTGGAACGAAATGGCTGAGCGACACAAATGCATTGGCGTTGGCAACATCATCCAGCCACGGACATGGTTCTGCCTCTCCCACAATTTCAAATGCACCCAGGCCTGTTGAACTCTTCTTGCCAAACCCCGTGATGGCCAACGCATGAAAGCAGGCGACGAGCTGTGGGAGATATCGTCCGGTCCGGAAATATAGGCTCATCTCATGGAAACCACTTGCCAGAGTTGTGAGCTCCGTTTCAAAGAGCTGTCCATCGGCTGCGGTATCGCTGTCGCGATTGATAGATGTCTGGAGCCGGGAATAGGCGAAGTAGGGTTTGACGATTGGCTCTCCTTCCGGGTTGGTGCCCCTTTGGATAGAATCGCGAAACGATGCCTGTGAAACAAAAAAAGGCGGCTTGCGTTTCTTGCCGTCCTGTAGAAACTGAGGCACAACATGAAAGGGCAGTGGCAGGCAGTCTCCCGGAAAAGCATCGGAAAGCACGAAGGGCGGCTCGCCACCCGCATGAAATTCCTCCAGCATGGCCGCAAAGCTTTCGGGAAATAGCTCAAGCCAGCGCCAGCAAACCGCGCCAAAAAGCGAGTCGGCCCGCCAGGGAGTGGCCCAGGCAGCACGAGGACGGATGCGGAGTCGCCAGGTGTTCATTTCTTTGGTGTCGCGCCACCCAGAGTCACGTCCTTCAGCGCGTTTTTCTCTTCTTTGTAGTCGCGGATTCGAATGCGCCCCGACCCGCGGCTTCCTCCCGCGCCTAATGAATCAAATTCCTGGAGGACAGCGAGCGCATGCTTCAGGTTTTTGAGCATGGTGCGATCATCGTCTCCTTCTAACACCTTCAGCACCATCTCGCCGGCAAAGACTGCGCCTGCCGGAACGCGCTGCTGCGTCCGAGGGTTATTTGCGGTACCTCTGTCGCGGTTAATGGTGTTTTCTGTCTTTTCCTCGTAAACAGGGTTTTTCTTCCAATTCTCCCGGTACTCCTCTGTGAAGTGCGCGTCACGCACAATCAGCCGTGATGCTCCCGCGCCGGTATTTTTGTGCGCTCCAAAGACGGGACACACCGGGCAGGTACTCTCTCCACATTTACAGGGTTCACCTCTAACTCCCCTCCCATGTTCCCGTTCGAGAATGCTGCGCAATTTTCCTTTTATGCTTGAGCCAGGAAGGTAAGGCTCTCCGGTAATGGGATCCTTCAGGGCCGTCAGATTTGCGTCCACGCCCCCAATCTCCAGACCTCCGCCCGAACCACCGACCCGCAATCCATCCACGCACTCGATCTCAAATATCATCTTCCAGACATCCGTCCACCTTTTTCCCATATTCACCTCGTTCCGATTCCCTCAGAATTGCGCAATATGCAACCACAGCCTCAAAATGCGGCATGAAGCCCTGCAAGTAATCTTTTTCGGTTCTCACAGCATTTACATTCAAATCAATAAACTTCTTAAATGCTTCCGGTAGAGCATTGTTTCTTCGGCCCGCGCGGTCCGCAGCTACGGCTTTGAGTTTTCCAATTTCAACCTGAACCGCGCCAAACGGAGTCCCATACTTAAGCCGCTTTTGTTGATTTTGGGCATGCCCATAAAAAGCGCGAAGCTGATGGCGGGTCAGTCTGGCATCCTTGAAGCATTCGGCCAGGTCCTCAGCTTCTTTCTGGACCAGATCTGGCCGGGTATGGCCCTCGTCGGTAAAGAATTTCGGATACCCGGCGGCAAATACCTTTGCGCAGGGGCCATCTGCATTCCCCCCGCCCGGTTTGCCAGACCATTGTCCTTGTTGTCTCTGTCCACCACCGCCTTGCCGTTGAACCGGCCCCGAGGCTCTCTGCGGCTCTGTTCCGCGAAACCCAGCTTTTTGAAAAGCATCTCTCATGTCTGGCATCAGTCTTCTCCCTTTTTGCCGGCAACGAGCATTGCATACCGTGCAATAAAGTCTGCGTACTTCCAGTTGTATCCAGGGGTGAGAAATTCCTTCCTGAGCAGCTCTGCCGTTTCGCCGGAAGTATTGCGCGTGATCTGATAAAAGAGCAGCGCATGCCAGAGCAGGCCGCGCTCAGAGTTGCCGAGTTCCTGATCACTGGTTCCAGATGATGAACCTGCATTTTTCAGCGCGCGATACCGGTGATGCAGTTCCATCAGGTTATAGAGGAGCGCACTCCGGACCTGTCCCGCACCATGAAGCCGTGCCAGATTTCGTGCGCAGGAAAGCACTCGCGAGAAATCGGCGAACGGAATGGTAGCGCCCAAAGCGTGAATGCTGTCGCGCGTGACCTTGGCGCGGTGAATGGCTTCTTCGGCCTCTTCGGATTTGGTGAGGATGTGCTCTCGAGGACGAGCAAGTGCTACTCCTGCTGAAAAAGTCAGCTCGCCGTTCCGGATGGTCCGAAATTCCGCGCGATACTTTTCCGCGAAATCGAACACTGCATTCCAAGGCCCAATGAGAAACAGGTCATCCCCACCGCCGTAGACTGGATACAAGTCCGGGAATTCCCTCGCCAGCAGGGCACCTACTTTGGAGGAAAAAGCATCATTGAGCTGATTGCTAAGTTCTACAGTCTTCCGGGCATCTCCATTCTGATGGCGGAATTTCTCTCCGATGCGGTCTGCATCTATGCGCAAATAAGCAAGATAGCTGCGTCCGGGAGCGCGCTTTGCCAATTGATCGAAGGTCAGAAGGTTTCCGCCGTCCTGTGGCGCATGAGGAATGAGGCGAATGGGTATTCTGCCATTCCGGGCTGCCGTCCATCGTCTTCCCAGAAGCGCAATCGCCCCAGAATCCGACGGTGTCAGCCCGAAATCGCCGCGTCCTAAGAGACTTGCGCCGAGTTCCTGGTCATCTATGCATGCCTGGCAGAGGCGCTCATCCTGTCTTGCAACGGTTTCGCCTGTTGCTCCACAACCCTGACACTTTTCCGGGCTGGTAACGGTCCGAAAGAAACCATCTTTTGCCCAGCGTTGCCCGTCAATGAGTGCTCCCTGCAGAGGGGTGCGCTTACGCATGCGCATGGTCTCGGCCAGGCAGTTGACCGGTATCTTGCCATCATTGAATTCTGCTGCACCGAGGTGAAAAACCAATTCGCCGCGATAGGTATGCAGCAGGTCGCGGTCGAGGTCGCGTTGCAGAGAGGCAAGCCGTTCCCGCCAGTCATGGCACCTGCCTGCAAATACCAGAAAACGTCCGCCGGCAGAATAGAAGAGCCGCGCCTTCTCATTGCGAAAATGCGATTCAACCGCATCCGCGACAATCCGGGTTAAGGCCAATACGCGAAATGAACGTGCACGCAGACGCCGCGCCGCACCGCCCGCTCCTGGAGTGGGACGCAGAACAAACCGCTGTATTCCGGAAAAATCACCTTCAATGGCAAGGCCGTTGGATGGCCACTCAGCGTTCTCGTGCAAAGGTCTTTCTCGTGCAATTTATTGCGCTTCAACTATATGCAGCCGTAAATAACTTGGCAACAATATTTTTCTGACGCCTTTTTGTAGAGCTTTGAAAAGACCAGATGGATCTAAAATCCTACTCTTGGCTGGCTTTTTCTTATTTTGTAGCGCCGCACAGATTCCCTGACCAAAACCACCATTCCCACCGCCAAAACCTCCCTTGCCTGAAGACATCTCCACTTCACCCTCTTCCTGCCAGTACCATAGATAGATAGATAGAAGCAGCGGGTATCCCAGGTCTTGAAGAGACCTGGGTGATTGATGATTGAAAAGACAAAACATGGCCAATTTTTTCGACATCCTGAAAGAGCGCGTCATCGTCTACGACGGCGCCATGGGCACCAACATCCAGACCCACGCGCCTACCGTGGACGACTACTGGGGCAAGGAGGGCTGCAATGAGCTGCTCGTCCTCAGCCGTCCCGACATCATTCGCAGCATCCACGCCAGCTTTCTTGAGGTGGGCTGCGACGTTGTCGAGACCGACAGCTTTGGTTCTACGCGCATTGTCCTTGCCGAGTACGAGCTACAGGACAAGACCCGCGGGCTGAACATCGCCGCAGCAAAGCTGGCCAAAGAGGTCGCCCAGCAATTCTCTACCCCCGACAAGCCCCGTTTCGTCGCAGGCTCCATCGGCCCGACGACCAAGCTGCCCTCGCTCGGCCACATCACCTATGACGCCATGGCCGAAGCCTTCCGCGAGCAGGCCGAGGCCCTCATTGAAGGCGGCGTAGACATCCTGCTCATCGAAACCAGCCAGGACCTCCTCCAGGCCAAGATTGCGCTGGCCGCCTGCCAGGACGCGCTGCGCAAAATGGGCAAGGACCTGCCCATCCAGATGCAGGTCACCCTTGAAGCCACCGGGACGATGCTCCTCGGCTCAGAGATTGGCGCGGCCCTGGCCGTACTTGAGTGTTTTGACCCCACCATCATCGGCCTCAACTGCGCCACTGGTCCGGCTGAGATGAACGACGCTGTGCGCTTTCTCTGCCAGAACGCGACACGGCCTATCAGCGTGCTTCCCAATGCCGGACTCCCGCAGAACGAGGGCGGCCATGCTGTCTACAAGCTGACTCCGGAAGAACTCGCCGCCTATCACAAGCGCTTTGTCACTGAATACGGTGTGCAGGTCGTTGGTGGATGCTGCGGCACCACACCCGAGCACCTCAAGGCAGTAGTGAAGGCCGTCGAGCACGTCACTCCTGCTCCAAGAAACGTCAAGCCGCAGGCGGTTGTTGCCAGCGCTTTCACTGCCGTCCCGCTGGAAGTGGACGGCCAGCCGGTGATCGTCGCCGAAGAGATGAATACCACCACGCGCGTCGCGCATTTCCGTGACATGGTGCGTGCGGGCGACTACGACGGCATCCTCGCGCTGGCGAAAAAGCTGGCCGCTGAAGGCTCGCAGATGCTCGACCTCTGCTGCGCCATCGTCGGCGAAGACGAAAAAGGCTACATGAACGCGGTGCTGGAAAAGATCGCCACCCGCGTCACCGCGCCTATTGTTGTGGACTCGACCGAGGCCGACGTGATCGAAGAAGCGCTCAAGCGCATTCCCGGCAAGCCGGTCATCAACTCCGTCAATCTTGAGGATGGCGAAAAGCGCACCAGCAAGGTCCTCCCCATGGCGAAGCGTTACGGCGCGGCCGTCGTCGCCCTCACTATTGACGAAAACGGCATGGCCCTCACGGCAGACAAAAAAGTCGCGATTGCCAAGCGCATCTACGATCTTGCGACAAAGAAATACGGCCTGCGCGGCATTGACCTCATCTTTGATCCACTCACGCTGCCCATCTCCACCGGCCAGGAAGAGTACCGTACCGCCGGCATCGAGACGCTCGAGGCCGTCCGCCGCATCAAGCAGGAGCTGCCCGACGCCAAGACCATCCTTGGCGTCAGCAACATCAGCTTCGGCCTCAATACCTACGCGCGCCGCGTGCTCAACAGCGTTTTCTTAAAGGAGGCCGTAGACCGCGGACTCGACGCGGCCATCGTCAACTACTCGAAGATTTACCCGCTCTACAAAATTCCTGAGCGCGAAGTCGAGCTCGCCCGCAAGCTCATCTTCCACGATGGATCCGAAGGCGACCCTCTCCAGGTCTACATGGCCCACTTCAGCGGGCTGGACAAGAACGCCGCCGCCACGGAAGAGGTCGCGCTCGAATCGCTCAGCATTGAAGACCAGCTCAAGCAGCTGATCATTCGCGGTGAGCGCTCCATCGGCCAGGGCAGCAACAAACAAACGCTCGAAGAGGTGCTGGAAAAGGCCCTCGAAACCTACACGCCGCTCGACCTTATCAACACGGTTCTGCTCGATGGCATGAAGACCGTCGGCGACCTATTCGGCGCGCGCAAAATGCAGCTTCCCTCCGTCCTCGACTCAGCCGGGACCATGAAGGCCGCCGTCGCCTATCTTGAGCCGAAGATGGAAAAGATCGAAGGTTCGCAGAAGGGCACCATCGTGCTTGCGACCGTCAAAGGCGACGTCCACGATATCGGCAAAAACCTGGTGGACATCATCCTTTCCAACAACGGCTTCAAGGTGGTCAACATCGGCATCAAGCAGCCCGCTGACGCCATCATCAAGGCCGCGCAGGAGCACAGTGCCGACGCCATTGGCCTCAGCGGCCTGCTGGTCAAGTCCACCCTTGAGATGAAGTACGTCATCCAGGACCTCGAGCGCCTGGCCATGGAAACACCCGTCATCTGCGGCGGCGCCGCGCTCACGCGCAAGTACGTCGAAGACGACCTCCGCCGCGAATATTCCTCCGCCGTCTTCTATGCGGAAGACGCCTTCGCCGGACTGCACGTCATGACTGACCTTACCGGAGAAGACGAAGAATCTCGCCGCAAGCGCATCGAAGACGGCAAGACCGTCAAGGTCTTCACCAAAGTCAATGCCGCAGAGGAACCCGCCGCGCCAGCCGAGATCAGCACGACGCGCTCCTCCTGGGTTTCCGATGCGCCCGACATTCCAAGGCCCCCGTTTTACGGCGTGCGCGTCAAAAAAGACTTCGACCTCGACGAGGTCTTCAGCTACATCAATGAGACGGCGCTCTTCAAAAACCAGTGGCAGCTCAAGACCGCCTCAGCCACCGACTATATCCATCTGGTAGAAGAGAAATACCGCCCCATTCTTGAAGAGCTGAAGGCTGAGATCAAAGCCAAGGACTGGTTCCATCCCGGAATCGTTTATGGGTTTTTCCCCGCACAGGCCGACGGCAACGACCTCGTTGTCTACGAGCCCGCAGACCCGGCAACCGTCACGCCCAAAGAGCGGCTGCGCATCACCTTCCCGCGCCAGCGCGAGGGCCGCAGGCTCTCGGTGGCCGACTTCTTCCTGCCCAGGGAATCGGGCCGCTTTGACGTGGTCGGTTTTTCCGTCGTCACCATCGGCGACCGCGCCAGCCAGGTCACCAAAGAGCTGTTTGAGTCTGGCGATTTCACCCGCTATCTCTACGTCCACGGCCTTTCTGTCGAGACTGCCGAGGCCCTGGCCGAGCTCGCCCACAAGCTCATCCGCGAAGAGCTGGGCATTGCCGCCGAAGACGCTCCGCAGGTCAAAGACCTCTTCCATCAGAAATACCGCGGTTCCCGCTACTCGTTCGGATACCCTGCCTGCCCCAATCTCGAAGACCAGACCAAAATCTTCGAGTTGCTCGAGCCGGAAAAGAACATCGGCGTCCGCCTGACGGAAGGCTTCCACCTGGAACCGGAGCAAAGCACCAACGCCCTCATCGTCCACCACCCGCAGGCGAAATATTTCGTTGTGTAACCGATCCGAGTGAAACCGGGCACCTCCGAATCCAGTAGAATGCGCGGGTGCACCATCCTTTTGTGCAGCAAAAAGGCTGGGGAAACCACAACCGCTGACCCGCCGGTATCCGCGGCGGAAGGCCATATAAAGCCAACCTTCTTCTCTTGCCTCGCCCCTCTCGTCTTCTGGTATGCTCACCCAGTATGTCGCACCCCAGAATCCTGCATGTTTGTAGTCGTGACCTCATCCGCGAACTGCGCGATGAAATTCTCCGCCTTCAGGGATACCGTGTCACCTCCACCCTCTCCATCCCGGATGCGGAGGCGTTATTCGCGCAGGGCGCCTTCGATCTCGTCCTGGTAGATGTCGAAGGTGACGGCCGCATTCCTGCCGCCGAAAAGCTCTGCGAAGACATCCGCAAGATCAAACACGACCAGAAGATCGCCTTCGTCTGCAACTACCGGGTATCAAAATACAGCGACTGTCCCGACGAAATCATCCACAGCGAATTCAACCCGCAGGCGCTCGTTGAAGGAGTAAAGGACGCCCTCAGGCAGGAAAATTAATTGTTGCGACAACTATATGCCGGAAATCGGCCCTCCATTTGAAATAATAGAAACAGGAAGGCGAGCAGGCCTGCGGAAACCACAACCGTAAACCAGCCACCCCCCCAAAATTTGTCATCCTGAGGCCCGGCAACGTATGGTGCGCCGATCTGCAGGCTTTCACTATGACGCAGCAGCCTCGTAAACTAAGTCCCATGAATACTTTACGCGCAAAGTAGGGGCATCCCTAACCAGCAACCACACGGCGGACCCAGGGGTCCGCCGTTTTTATTTGGAGGAAAACCATGAGCAGTCAACAACAGTTCCTGCAAAAGGCCCATCAGGCGGCTGCATCCGCCGGACACATCTTTCCTGAGTTCGCCGCCTGTGAAGCGGCGCTGGAATCCGGCTGGGGGCTCTCCCATCTCGCTACTGAAGCCAACAACCTCTTCGGCCAGAAGCAGTCCCGCCCGCCCCTCCCTGGTACCCAGACCATCTCCCTGCCCACGCGTGAGTACCTCAACGGAGCATGGACCACGGTCCAGGCCAACTGGATCAAATTTCCTGATTGGCAGTCCAGCTTCGCCGAACGGATGAATCTGCTCCGGCGCCTCGCCTCGTCCTGCCCGCACTACGCCGCCGCCCTTGCCGCAACCACCGGAGAGGAATTCATTGAGCAAGTTTCACAGAGATGGTCTACGGACCCGCAGCGTGCAGCAAAAGTCCTCAACATCTACCACCAACACCGCCCGGTGTTTTGAAAGCGCGGGACCGGCCTGCAGGAAGGGCGCTTGTTACAATGAACCGCATTCAAACCACTGGAGTAATGCATGCGTTTCTTTGGAATGGCCGTCCTTCCTCTGGCATTTCTTTTGTCTGCTGCCGTACAAGCGCCGCCCACACAGCCAAAGGCCCCTGCGCCGCCTGCGCAGAGTGCCGGAGAAAAGACCCCTCCCGCCACTCCGCCTGCCGCGCACGTGCTCGAACCGGCTGACCTTGAGGCCTTCTTCGACGGAATCATTCCGCTCCAGCTTGAGCGCTCTGACATCGCCGGTGCCTCGGTCCTGGTCATGAAAGACGGCCAGGTACTTCTGCTCAAAGGCTACGGTTACGCTGACCTGAAGAAGAAGAAGCCCGTGGATCCGGAAACAACCATGTTCCGCATGGCATCCATCTCCAAGCTGTTTACCTGGACTGCCGTCATGCAGCTTGAGGAGCAGGGCAAGCTCGATCTCGATACTGATGTAAACAAATATCTGGATTTCCGGATCCACCCTGCTTTCGGAAAACCCATTACGCTCCGCAACCTCATGACCCACACAGGTGGCTTTGAGGAGTCCGACCGCGACCTGATCGTGGTCAACCCAAAGAAAGCACTCTCCACCCGTCAATATCTGATTGAAAACCAGCCCAGGCGCATCTACCCGCCAGGAGTCATCCCGGCCTACTCCAACTACGGCGTCGGCCTCGCCAGCTACATCGTCCAGCGCGTCAGCGGAGAGCCATTCGAGCAATATGTGCAGGAGCACATCTTCGCTCCGCTTGGCATGGCGCACTCGACCTTCTATCAGCCTGTGCCGAAAGAGCTTGGGCCCTTCGTATCCACCGGCTATCAGGAAAATACGGAGAAGCCTCCCGTTGGTTTTGAGTTCGTGCATCCCGCCGGAGCAGGCGCGCTTTCCTCCAGCGCGAGTGACATGGGCCGCTTCGCCATGGCCTTTCTCGACGGTGGCGAACTGAACGGACAGCGCATTCTCAAGCCTGAAACTGTTGCTTCCATGTGGACGCCGCAGTTCCGCGCCAGCGACCAGATGCCACCCATCTGCATGGGCTTCTATCAGGTATGGCGCAACGGCCTCCACTGGATCGGCCACGAAGGCGATCTCGTCGCCTTCCACAGCCTGTTCTTCATTGAACCCAGGCAGCGGCTCGTGCTCTTCCTTACCTATAACTCCGGCGGAGGAGCAAACAAGCCCCGCCCGGAAGTACTCGCCATGTTTTCTGACCGCTACTTTCCCAGCGACGCAAAGCAGACATTCGTCAGCCTGCCGCGCAATGAACTGGAGGAGATCGCCGGAACATACGTCACGACGCGCCGCGAAGACACCACCATCTTCCGCCCCGAAAACCTCTTCTCCCAGCACAAGGCGACAGTGAATAAAGATGGTGTCCTGCGCATTGCAGACAATACCGACCTGCGGGGCCACATCATCCAATGGAAGCCCATTGCAAAAGACCTCTGGCAGCAGATAGGCGGACAGCGCCGGCTTTTTGCCATTCGCGACGGTGAGGGAAAAATCGTGCGCCTCGCCTATGATTTTCCCGCAATTCAGGCGCAGCGCGTTCCCTGGTACCAGAATGCGGACTTTGTACTGGGCCTGGCCAAAGGCTCTCTCTGCGTGCTGCTCGCTGTGGTCATCGCCGCGCTCATTCGCCTCTGGCGCCGCATTTTTCTCCGCAAGCGCGGTCTTCCCGCGCCGCAGCCCGGGACCCGCTGGCTTCCCTTTTCCTCGAAGGCGGCCGCATGGACATGGTCTGTGCTTCTGCTGGGCCTCTGGCACTTCTTCCTCTCAGCAGACGATCTCATGCCCGCCACGTCTGCATGGGACAAGTACTTCTATCTGCTGAACGCGGTCACCATTCTGGCCGTGCTGTTCAGCATCTTCGCCATCATCTCCGCACTGCGCGTCTGGAAAATCGCGGACCTGCGCAGCATCACGAAGTGGAAATTCTCGCTCGTCGCGCTGGCCTGCCTTGTGCTCAGCGTGCTGGCCATCCAGTATCACCTGATTGGCTCGGCCACGCGGTTTTAGCATGATCTCAGGTTTGAATTTCGCAGAGGTAAGAAAATGAAATTGAAATCGCTTCTCCCAGCGCTGTTTGTCTCGCTGGCATGCGCATTTGGCCAATCATCGAACACGTTCACCAATCCATTGCTCGATGTTGGCCCCGATCCCTGGGTCGTGCAGTGGAAGGGCCACTACTACTACTCAAACTCCACCGGCAACAATCTCACCCTGCGCAAGACCGCCGACATTACTGACCTTCGCAACGCAGAAACAAGGGTCGTCTGGACGCCGGAACCAGGCCATCCATGGTCGCACGATATCTGGGCGCCCGAACTCCATCGCTGGGGCGGCAAGTGGTACATCTACTTTGCTGCTGATGCGGGAGACAATTCCACGCACCGCATCTATGTGGTCGAGAACAGCAGCGACGATCCCATCCAGGGCACATGGACGCTCAAAGGCAAAGTGGGTGATGCCACCAACAAGTGGGCCATTGATGCCACGACCTTCGAGCTGCGCGGCCAGCACTATCTCGTCTGGTCGGGCTGGAAGGGTGACACTGACGGCGAGCAGGACATCTTCATTGCGCACATGAGCAATCCCTGGACTGTGGATTCGCCGCGTACGCTCATCTCCCAGCCAACCTATGCGTGGGAGACGCATGGCGATCTGCCCGGCCGTCATGTGAGCGTGAATGAGGGTCCCGAGGCACTGATTCACAACGGAAAAGTCTTCATCGTCTTCTCTGCTTCCGGCTGCTGGACCGACTTCTACTCGCTGGGTGTGATCGAAGCGGATGCTCACGCCAACCTGCTCGACGCCAGAAGCTGGAAGAAGTTCGAGCATCCTTTCCTGAGCACCGATGCTGAGGCCCATGCCTTCGGCCCGGGTCACAATGGCTTCTTCACCTCACCCGATGGCAAGCAGAACTGGATCATCTACCATGCCAACCCCGGTCCCAATGAAGGCTGCGGAGATCGCCGTTCCCCACGCATTCAGCCTTTCACCTGGAACCCGGACGGCAGCCCCGACTTCGGCAAACCCGTCCCACTGGGCAAGCCACTGGAGAAGCCCTCGAAGCAGGCATCGGGTGGCGCTCCAGCCGGAGGGACCCGAAAGCTTTAGAGGACCGACGCGAGAAGGCCGCTGGACGAGACCAAGGCCTTGCTTTTCTATTGGGCACCAAACATATATCATCGGAATTTGGGTTGAGCATTCTCCCACGATCTGACACAGACCCTCAAGCCTGCTCCTCGCTTTTTTTTTTCGCGTTCCAGCCGCTGGAGGGAAAGTGTGCAAAGGCATTGAATATAGTGATGCGAGCAAAGACAGCAGTCGTTCTGGGCGCCCAGTGGGGCGATGAAGGTAAAGGGAAAATTGTTGACGTACTCTCCGGCGGTTTTTCTGCCGTGGCCCGCTATGCTGGCGGACACAATGCCGGCCATACTGTCATCATCGGCGGACAGAAGTTCATTCTTCAGTTGATTCCATGCGGCATCCTGCGCCCCGGCTGCAAGGCCGTCATTGGCAATGGGGTCGTGCTGGATCCTATGGCCTTCCTGAAAGAAACAGGCAAGCTGCGCGAGCTGGGCGTGGACGTGGACCGTCACCTCTTTGTCTCAAACCGTGCGCAGGTCATTCTGGAATACCACCGCATGATTGAGCTGGCCGCCGAGAGCGCTCCTGGGCGCCAGAAGATTGGTACCACCAGCCGTGGCATTGGCCCTGCATATGAAGACAAAATGGCACGCAACGGCCTGCGCGTGGTGGACCTTCTGAACACCAATCTGCTGAAGACGCACATTGAGAACGCCTGCCACGAGAAGAACACCATCGCCAACGCGCTGTTTGGCGCGAAGCCCCTTGACCCGGCCAAGATGTACGACGAGTACGCAAAGGCCGCCGAGCAAATTGCTCCGTTTGTGGCCGACACCGCCTCGCTGCTGAACAAGACCATTGCCGACGGCGGCAGCGTTATGTTCGAGGGCGCACAGGGCACGATGCTCGACATTGACCACGGCACGTATCCTTTCGTCACGTCTTCCTCAGCCACTGCCGGCGGGGCCGTGACGGGGACCGGCGTGGGGCCGACGAAGATCGGTACGGTGATCGGCGTGACCAAGGCTTACGTGACGCGCGTGGGTGAAGGGCCGTTCCCTACAGAGATTTTTGACGGCGCCGGCGAGACCCTTCGCACGCGCGGGCAGGAGTTTGGCGCGGTCACCGGGCGTCCACGGCGCTGCGGATGGCTTGACCTGCCGCTGCTGCGCTACTCCAACCAGATCAACGGGACGGAATGGCTGGTGGTTACCAAGCTGGACGTACTCGATGCGCTCGAGGAAATCCCGGTCTGCACCGGATACAAAATCAACGGCAAGCTGGTAGATACCATGCCCGCCGACGTACGCGGACTGGAAGCCATTGAACCGGTCTACACAAAGCTCAAGGGCTGGTCGTCATCCACCGAAGGCATTACGGAGTTTGCCAAGCTCCCAAAGCTTGCGCAGGAGTATATGCACTTCCTTGAAAAAGAGTCCGGCGCAAAAATCGGCATGATCTCCACGGGCCCGGACCGCGACCAGACCATGCTGCTGCCTGAATTCGCCGCAGCGCTCAGGGAGATCCAGGGCTGAGTCTGGACGTGGAGCAACCTGTATAGAATGGCGTGCCTGCGGTAGGGAAGCGTGAAGCGCTGCGGAATGCACCTGCTATTCTCGACCCATGATTTCTCAAGGGCGGGCGCTGCGCACTGCCATACTTGCCCTGCTGGTCCTTGGTGGGGTCGTTAACTTTCTCGACCGGAGCGCCCTTTCTGTTGCCAATACGGTCATACGTGAAGAGCTGCACCTTTCTGGTACGCAGATGGGGGCGCTCCTTTCGGCATTCTCCCTCGCCTATGGGCTGGCACAGCTTCCGGCGGGGTGGCTGCTTGACCGCTTCGGCGCCCGTGCGGTGATGTCGGCAGGTATGCTGCTGTGGTCGGCGGCGCAGATGGCGACCGGGGCCGTTTCGCGCTTTGGCGTGCTGTTCGGAATGCGCATTGGGTTGGGTGTGGGTGAGTCTCCCTTCTTTCCTGGAGGCGTGAAGGTCATTCACGACTGGTATGCCGAGCCGGAGCGCGGGGTGCCAATGGGCGTGCTGAATGCTTCGACAACGCTGGGGCAGGCGATGGCTCCTCCGCTGCTGACGCTGCTGCTGCTGGCCTATGGATGGCGCAGCATGTTTGTATGGATCGGCGTGCTGGGAGTAGGGGTTGCGCTGGTCTGGTGGCCGGCGTACCGGCGCCCTGCACAGAATGCTGGCCCTTCGACTGCCAAAGCTTCTCCCGGGCCGGCACACCACTTTGCCACGCCCCAGGGTGACACAGCCGTTGTGACTCCGCGGGCCTGGTTGCGGCTCCTGCGGCAGCGGACGCTTTGGGGGATGATGCTGGGCTTCAGCGGGGTGAATTACACGGCATGGCTTTACCTGGCGTGGGTGCCGGGGTATCTGGAGGCGGCACACCATGCGAGTCTTAAAGCAACAGGCTGGCTGGCGGCGCTCCCGTTCCTGATGGGCTCGGCGGGGATGCTGGTGAATGGCGTGGTGGCGGACGGTCTTGTGCGGCGTGGAGGTGATCCATTGCGCAGCCGCAAGGTGCTGATTGTGGCTGGAATGGTCTGCTCGGCGGCATGCACGCTGTTTGTTCCGCGGGCGCAGACGGGGGCGGGCGCGGCCGCGGTGATCGGGATGGCGCTCTTCTTTGTCCACTTTGCCGGGACCTCGGCCTGGGGGCTGGTGCAGACCGCCGTGCCCGCGCATCTGGTGGCAACGGTCGGCGCAATGCAGAACTTTTGCAGCTTCCTGTTTGCATCGGCGGCCCCGATGCTGACCGGATGGTTTCTGGACCGCACGCACTCATTTCATCTGGCGCTGATGATCTGCGCGGGGATGACGTTCCTGGGTGCGGTGGCTTACGCAGCGCTCGTGCGGGGGCGGTCCTGGGACAAATCACTCCGGAAGCATCAGCGCCTGCCGCCATCGAGTAAGCAGAAAGCGATGAACGCCATTGGGTTCGCTGTCAGAAGCACGCCTGATAGCATGGATTCAAGACCGAAACAGCATTTACTTACCTGCTATGAGTTTGATTCGAGTTCAGCTTCCTGATGGTTCTGTGAAGGAATTGGCGGCGGGGTCTACCCCGCTGGATGTTGCAAAGAGCATCTCGCCCAGGCTTGCGTCTGCGGCCATTGTGGCGCGGGTACGTCCGCTGGGCGGTGACGCTGCTGCGACGGCAACGTCCAGCACGGAGCCAGACGCTGAGGCTGCAATGTACAGCGGTGAAAATTCGCACGGCGCCCGGCTGGTGGACCTTTCAGCACCACTCAATGAAGACGTGGCGCTGGAGTTGCTGACCGAAAAGGACCCCGACGCGCTGAAGGTGCTGCGCCACTCAGCAGCGCACGTGCTGGCGACGGCGGTGCTGGAGCTGTTTCCGGAGACAAAGCTGGGGCACGGCCCGGCGACCGACGCGGGCTTTTTCTATGACTTTTACCGTCCGACGCCGTTTACGCCTGAGGACCTCGAAAAGATTGAAGAGAAGATGGCCGAAGTCGTGGCACGCGATGAGAAGTTCATTCGCGAGTGGGAGCCGCGCGATGAAGGGCTGGCGCGCTTCAAGGCGGACAACGACTTCATGAAGGTCCACTTTATTGAGCGTTTTACGCAGCCCGGCGAACAGATTTCGCTTTACCGCAACGGCGCTTTTGTAGACTTCTGCCGTGGTCCGCATGTTCCCTCAACGGGCCGGGTAAAGGCCTTCAAGGTCACCAATCTCGCAGGCGCGTACTGGCTCGGCGATGAGAAGAACCCGCAGCTGCAGCGCGTCTATGGCACGGCGTTCTTCTCAAAGAAAGAGCTGGACGAACACTTTGCCCGCCTGGAAGAGGCAGCAAAGCGCGACCATCGTGTACTGGGCAAGCAGCTTGATCTCTTTTCGATTCAGGAGCTGGCCGGTGCGGGACTGATCTTCTGGCACCCGAAAGGCGCGATGATTCGCAAGGTGATGGAAGACTGGATGCGCGAAGAATGTATCCATCGCGGTTACGATCTGGTCTACACGCCGCATGTGATGCGCGTGAACCTGTGGCAGACAAGCGGACATGAAGGCTTCTACGCGCAGAATTTCTTTACCAAGATGGAGCTGGACGACGCGGACTACCGGCTGAAGCCGATGAATTGTCCCGGGCACATCCTGATCTATAAAAACTCGCCGAAGAGCTACCGCGATCTTCCGGTGCGCTATGCGGAACTGGGCAATGTATACCGCTATGAGCGTTCAGGCACCATGCACGGCCTGTTGCGCGTGCGCGGATTTACGCAGGACGATGCCCACATCTTCTGTACCCCCGAACAGATCGAAGACGAGGTGGCGGCCTGCATTGATTTTGCGCAGGCGGTACTGAAGACCTTCGGCTTCCATGAATTCAAAGTCGAGCTTTCTACCTGGGACCCAAAGGACCGCCAGAGCTATGCGGGGTCAGACGAAAAGTGGGAGCTGGCGATTTCTTCACTCGAAAACGTGCTGAAGCGCAAAGGCATTCCATACAGGACGATCCCGGGCGAAGCAGCGTTTTATGGGCCGAAGATTGATGTAAAGCTCGTGGATGCCCTGGGGCGTTTGTGGCAGCTCTCCACCGTGCAATTTGATTTTAATCTTCCTGCAAGGTTCGAGCTTGAATATGTAGGAGAGGACGGCGAGCGGCACCAGCCGGTGATGGTGCATCGCGCGCTGTTCGGCTCAGTCGAGCGCTTTTTTGGCGTGCTGATTGAGCATTATGCCGGGGCGTTTCCGCTGTGGCTCGCGCCGGTGCAGGTTGGACTGGTGCCCATCAGCGAGCGGCACGTGGAGTACGCGCAAAAAGTTCAGCAGCAGTTACAAAACTCCGGGCTGCGGGTGGAACTCGACGCCAGGAATGAAAAGATGAACGCCAGGATTCGCGACTTCACCTTGCAGAAAGTGCCCTACGTGCTGGTAATGGGCGACAAGGAAGCCGAAGCGAACACTGTAAGTGTGCGCACGCGCGGCAAGGGCGACCAGGGACAGATGCTGCTCGATGAATTTGCGGCAAAAGCGAAAAATCTTGTCGAGGAAAAATCCATCGAACTGTGATGACACTCGAATCTCTGCGGGTCTTATATCTTGCTGCTGAGACAAACCCCGGGTCTGCGAGCCTGGGGCGGTGGAATGCTTTGCAGCGCATGGGCCTGGACGGGGCATGGGTCATCCAGACAGAAGAGCACCTTCCGATATCGAGCTTTACAGACAAGATCCGCTATCGCACGCAGTTCGGTCCGAAGGTCTGGAGGTTCAATCAACATGTGCTGGACTTCGCGGAGAAGAACCGCGTCAATGTGCTGCTCGCGGACAAGCCCCTCTCACTGGCACCGGCCACACTCCGCAAGCTGCGGCAGCGCGGCGTTTTCCTGATTGATCTTTTTATTGATAACCCTTTCGGGCCGCGTCGCGATCCGGGCTTCCGGCTCTTCTATAAAGCGCTGCCGGAATTTGATCTGAATGCGGTGCAGCGCAAGGTGAGTATTGATGCCTTCAAGGCCAACGGTGCGAAGGCCGTAGTGCTGACGCTGGTTGGTTTCGACCGCGATGTACATTTTCCTTCGCCTTCGCCGGTAACGGACAGAGAGAGAGCGCGCAACGTTTCCTTCATCGGCTCACCTTATGATGATCGCGCAGAGTGGTTCACCTCGCTTTTTAAAGCCGGCATTCCGCTGGACATTTCCGGGCCGCGCGCGCCATGGGAGAAGGAACTTGCTCCGGAGGTGATGCAGGCGGTCTTCAACCGAGGCCCCCTCCGTGGTCAGGAATACCGCGAAGCCCTGTGGAAGTCGAAGATCAATCTCTGCTTTGTGACCAAATCCAATCAGGATGAGGCGGCGCAGCGTTCGTATGAGATTACGGCCTGCGGGGGCTTTATGCTGGCCGAGCGCACTCCACGCCACCTGGAGCTCTTTAAGGAAGACGAAGAGGCAGTGTTCTTTTCCTCGAAGGAAGAGTGCATTGCGAAGATCCAGCGCTACCTGCCGGATGAAGAGTCGCGGAATCGCATTGCCGCCGCCGGATGCCGTCGAGCATGGTCGTCCGGATATGACCATGATTCCCTGATGAAGAAACTTCTCGAGCAGGCAATCGCACTGAGAGCGTCTTAGGGTCCTTGTTCCATCGGTGAAGCCCGATCGTCCCACTCCCATTGAGAGCGCGCGAACCATTCCGGCGGCATCCTGTCTCAGGGAGTACCATTATCCATGAGGGGCGAGAAAGCTCCCTCAACTTTGATGGGACATAGCAGAATCAGCAATGTCTGGCCTGATGGAAGAGCGTCTTGAACAGCGCCTGCGTGAGCTGGGCAGCGTGATCGTTGCTTACTCCGGCGGAGTGGACTCAGCTTATCTGGCTTACGCCGCCCATAAAGTTCTGGGCGCAAAGATGCTAGCCGTCATCGCCGACTCGGCCAGCCTGCCGCGCAGCCACTATCGCGACGCCATCGCCTTCGCTGAGGAACACGGCATTCCGTTGAGCACCATCCGCACTCACGAGCTTGAGCGCGAAGAGTATGCCGTGAACCAGGCCGACCGCTGCTTCCACTGCAAAGACGAGTTGTTTACAGTGCTTGAGACCGAACGCCAGAAGAGGGACTTTACCGCAGTTGCTTACGGGCTGAATGTTGATGACAGGAAAGACTTCCGCCCCGGCCACCGCGCCGCACAGCAACACTCCGTCGCTGCTCCTTTGGCCGAGGCTGGATTAACCAAAGCCGATGTTCGCGCGCTTGCCCGCGCCGCAGGGCTCAGCGTGTGGGACCGTCCGGCGTCAGCGTGCCTTTCTTCGCGCATTGAGTATGGCCGCCGAGTGACTCCTGAAGCGCTGCGCATGGTCGAGGATGCAGAAGAGTCCCTGCGCGGGCTCGGCCTGCGAAACTTCCGTGTCCGCCATCACGGAAACATCGCCCGCATCGAGGTCGCAGAAAATGAGATGGCGGCAACCCTCAGCCCGGAAATGTTCCGCAAAATGGGCGCGGCCGTTCGCGCCGCAGGCTTCCATTACGTGGCTGTGGATTGCGATGGCTATCGCTCCGGCTCCATGAATGAGATTCTGCCGGTAGAGCTGTTGGCGAAAACTGGTAAATAACGGGTGCTCCACCTCTCGAAGAGAGGTGGATTTTCAGCACTGGTGCAACAGGACCTGCTACTCCCTGTCCTTTTAGCCTGAGTTTGGCCAAAGGACGAGAGACCACAACTCTCCGAATCACGTATAACAGGTACCATGCGTATCGGAAATCTCGAATGCTTCGCCGGAATTAGTGGCGACATGCTCCTCGGCGCTCTTACTGACGCAGGCGTTCCCCGCACTTTGCTCGAGGAAACCGCAAAGGCGCTGAACATTGGCGCAACCCTCAAGTTCTCCTCCGTAGACCGCAGCGGTATCACTGCCGCAAAAGTGGATGTGCTCGAAGGCGAACATCACCACGGCGGCCATCATGAACATGAAGCCCACAAGCACCACCACGAGCATGCAGCAGAGCACGCCCACCGTCCTCATGTTCACGGACGCGCCTGGAAGCAGATACGCGAATTGATTTCGCACGCCCCATTGTCACAGGAAACACGCGCGCTTTCCCTGCGCGCATTCGAGTACCTTGCCCAGGCGGAAGCAAAGATACACGGTGTTCCAGTTGAGGACGTCCATTTCCACGAAGTGGGCGCGGTGGACACGATCACCGACATCGTGTGCGCTGCGGCCGGACTCACCTCGCTCGGTATCGAAAAGTGGTATTGCTCACCTGTGAATACAGGCAGCGGCTTTGTCGAGTGCACCCACGGTACGTTCCCTGTACCCACCCCTGCAACGGCGGAATTGCTCAAGGGAGTTCCTACGTACTCCGCTGGCCCGGCAAAGGAGATGACCACACCTACAGGGGCCGCGTTGGTCAAGGCCCTGGGCTGCGAGTTCGGGAATGCCCCAGCATTTGCCGCGACCGTCATCGGTTATGGAGCCGGCACGCGCAACCCGGAGCGTTTTCCCAACGTGCTGCGCCTGAGCATCGGCGAAACCGCGGACACGGCAGGGCGCATCACCGTGCTCGAATGTGCGCTCGATGACGCAACGCCACAGCTCATCGCGCATGCGATGGATCGCGCTTTGGAGGCAGGCGCGCTCGATGTCATGTGTTCGTCCGTCGTGATGAAGAAGGGGCGCATGGGCAGTTTGCTTACGGTACTCTGCCAGGCAGACAAACGCGCGGCGCTTGAAGATCTGCTTTTAGCCGAGACCACGACGCTCGGCATTCGCCTGCGTGAAGAAGACCGCGTTGTTCTCGAACGCCGTTTCATCGAAGCAGAAACCGAGTACGGCCGCATCCGCGTCAAGATCGGCTCGCGCAGCGGCAAAGACCTGAACTTTATGCCCGAGTATGACGACTGTCTCCGCGCGGCGAGCGAGCACCACGTACCGCTGAAGCAGGTGATGCAGGCCGCCATTGCTGCGCTCTCCAGATCAGAGATAAAGTCATGATGCGCGAAGCCATTCTGCAACTGCTCAGAGAGGTCGAAGCCGGAGACCTGAAACCTGCGGCAGCACTCGAAAAGCTGTCGAATCTGCCTTACGAAGATGCGGGCTTTGCCAAAATTGACCACCACCGCCGACTGCGCCTTGGTCTGCCGGAGGTCATCTACTCGGCGGGAAAAACGCCAGCACAGGTAGCGGGGATCTTTGTCAGAATGGCCCGCGGAGGTGGCGACGTGATTGCCACACGCGCCGACGCGGACACCTGGAACGCGGTGAAGGAACTCGTGCCCTCCGCGCAGTATCATGCCGAGGCGCGCATCGTCGGCCTTCGCCAGTCAGCAGCAGCGCAGGAGGCCGGGCCCATCGCTGTGCTGTGCGCTGGTACCAGCGACATCCCTGTGGCAGAAGAAGCCGCTGTTTCAGCCGAATATCTGGGGGTCCGCGTCTATCGTATCCACGACGTTGGCGTGGCCGGACTGCATCGCCTTCTCGCCCAGCGCGAAGTGCTGCGCGAGGCGCGCGTCGTCATCGTCTGCGCCGGAATGGAGGGCGCGCTTCCCAGCGTGGTCGGCGGACTGGTCGCCGCTCCCATCATCGCCGTACCCACCAGCGTAGGTTATGGCGCTGCCTTCGGCGGGCTGACTGCTCTGCTCGGAATGCTCAACTCCTGCTCGCCCAATGTAGCTGTCGTGAATATTGATAACGGCTTCGGTGCCGCGTACGTTGCAGCGATGATGGTGCGGTCAGGAATGGATCGCGGGTCTCCCATCCTTTAAAAGGACGGGACGTTATAAATCTCCTCATTGGATATAACAAGAACCATGCCGGGTGTGAAAAAGACATGGGCCTTAGTAATCCCGCCGGACTTCCGCTGCGATCTTTCGCAGATCCGGCAGTACATCGCCCAGCGCGGCAGCCTCCGCATTGCGCTTGCCGAGCGCAAAGTACACCTTGCGATAAAGCGCAAACAGGCGGTTGTAGACTGCGTGGGCCCTGGGGTCAGGCTGGACCGTTTTATAGGAGAGGCACATCTTTTCCTGCGCTGCCTCGATCGTCGGAAACGTTTTTGCTGCCAGCAGCGCAAAGATGCCCGAGCCAAGACTCGTCGGAATCCCAGCCGGAACAAGCACTGGCTTGCCCAGTACGTCTGCATAAATCTGGTTCAGCACCTGGTTGTTCTGTGGAATGCCTCCGGCGTTGATTACGCGGTCTACCGGAACACCATATCCGGCCATGCGCTCGAGGATGATGCGGGTGTGGAAGGCAGTGCCTTCAATTGCGGCATAGAGTTCGTCCTGCGCTGTGTGCACCAGGTTCCATCCGAGGGTGACGCCGCCCAGCTCTGGGTTGACCAGCACCGTGCGGTCGCCATTGTCCCAGCTCAGGCGTAGTAGCCCGGTCTGTCCAGCGCGGTAGTTTTCAAGACCTTTGGACAGTTCAGAGACCTTGTGTCCTGCGCGCCGCGCGATGGCGTCGAAGATATCGCCTGTGGCCGAGAGGCCCGCTTCCACGCCTGCGTATGCCGGATGCACGCTTCCCGGTACCACTCCACAGACACCCGGCACAAGGTTCGCCTTTTTCTGTATGGCAATGATGCAGGTCGAGGTGCCGATCACGTTGACTACATCGCCCTCGCGGCAGCCTGCGCCAATCGCGTCCCAGTGCGCATCAAATGCGCCGACCGGAATGGGAATTCCTGTGCGCAGGCCCATGGCCTCGGCCCACTTCGGCGAAAGGTGCCCAGCGAGTTTGTCTGAAGTCTCGTAATCGCCAGCAAGCTTCTCGCGAATGCCGTCAAAGAGCGGATCAAGCTTCGACAGAAATTCCTGCGGAGGAAGACCCCACTTCGGGTTCCACATCCATTTGTGGCCCATGGCGCAGACGCTGCGCTTTACCTTTTTTGCGTCTGTAATTCCGCAGAGCGTTCCCGCAACCATATCACAGTGCTCAAAGGCAGTCACAAAATGGCCGCGTTTTTCCGGATTGTGCCGCAGCCAGTGCAGCAGCTTGGCGAAGCCCCACTCATGCGAATACACGCCGCCGCACCATTCAATCGCTTCGAGCTTTTCCTTATGGGCCAGCTCGGTAATTTGCTGTGCTTCTTCCTTGGCGCGATGGTCGCACCAGAGATAGTAGTCATCGAGCGGCCCAAGATTTTCGCCCACCGGGATGACACTGGACCCGGTCGTGTCAAGCGCCATCGCTTCGATTGCGTGACCGTCAATTCCGGCATCCGCAATGGCCTTGCGCGTGGCCCTTACCAGCGCGTCCATCTGGTCCTGGTGAGACTGCGTGGCGTAGTCGGGGTCTTCGCGCTTGCGGTGGAGAGGGTATTCGGCAATGGCCGTGCCGAGGCGGCCCTTTTCGCTGTCAAGAAGAGTTACGCGAACGCTGAGTGTTCCAAAATCTACGCCTGCGACGATGGACATTGTTCTTCCCTTTGTCTCCCGTCCTTTTCGAAAAGGGACGGGGCACTCGATGTTTGTGGCACGTGCGCAAAAAGCAGGTCTTGCACCTCCCGCAGGGCGTGCAGTTTACAGGAAAGGCCCAGGTGCCTGCTTTTAAACGTTTATACCCACGGATTCTCATGATAATGCATGTCCCATCCCAGATAGCGGATGGCTGCTTCATATACCGGGCTTGCCACTGTCGAGAAGTTCGCCGCCACGTGGTGCTCAAAGCCTTTCTCGCAGATGAAACGCAGCAGCTTCTGCATCTTTGGGATGCGCACGACGCCAGCGCCGCCAAAGGTCTCGAGCGGATCATTGGTGAACTCGCCTTCGCCAACGTATCCGCGGATTCTGCCGTTGAAGTCATCGGTCGAAAAGCGCAGGAAGCTCATTGCACCTGATTTCACGCGGCCCACGCAGGTACCGAAGGTGTTCTCCTTGCCCACGGTCCCGGCGATGATCTCCTGGAAATCCATCTTTACGTCAGCGAAGAAATGCTTCGGCAGGTTTGAGCAATGGAAGCAGACGGCCTTGTCCGGATCGTCGCCGTAGTTGTTGTTCCAGTCGAGCAGCGCGCTTGGTGTTTCCGATGCCAACGCCAGGCCATACATGCTGAGCACGCCGACCACGTCCACTTCGCAGGCGCTGGAAAACAGGTTTTCGCTCATCATGCTCATTACGGTGCACGGCACCACGCCAAAGTATTCTTCCAGCGATGTCCAGCACTGGATGGCGCTGATGGTGCAGTAGGTCTCCTTCATCCAGCCATCAATCACCGCGCCCAGCTTGGCCATTTTGATCAGAGCAGCATCGGGAATGCCGCCGGTCGGAACGTAAGACCTGATGGCAGCGAGCTTGGCCTGCGCGGCGTCGTCTGTGTCCTTCATGCGGTGGATGCGGCCCAGCACTTCAGAGAGATCAAGCGTTTCCACTGAAATGCCGTTCAGCTCCAGCAGCTTTTCGCTGTAACGAACTGTGTTGAATGCCGCCGGACGTGCGCCGATTGCGCCGATGCGCAGATTGCGGAAGCCGTTCACCACGCGACAGACCGCCGCAAACCACGCCAGGTCCTTCCTGAATGCCTCAGAGCTGGGCGAAACAGTGTGCAGCGCGGTCAGCGAGTAAGGAATGCCATACTGCATCAGGTTGTTGCAGACCGACATCTTGCCGCAGAAACTGTCGCGCCGGTTTGCGATCTTCATAATGTCCGGGCGGTCAGGCGTGGCCTGCACCAGCACTGGCACTTTCAGCGTGGAGAGGCGCAGCGCATCCACAATCGCGCGCTCTTCGCCAAAATTCGGGAGCGTCACGATGACGCCGTCAATTTCATGGCGATGTTTCCTGAACAGATCGGCGCACTTGCGCGCGTCGTCCGGGGTCTGCACGGCGCCATGCAGGGTCTCTTCCGGCGAGAGTACGATGCTCTTGTAACCTGCCGCGCCAAGCACCTTGATGATCTCTTCGCGGCCTTCTTTGGCAAGGTGGTGCGGAAAGAATCCGCGGCTGCCAACAATGACTCCAAATGTCATCTGCTTTTTCATCTCCTGGGTATCCTTCATTCCTTTTGCTGTGGTCTCCCGGCTTTCCCGTACAGCGGCGGAAAAGCTGGGGCGCCCGTGTAATGTTGGGGCCCTGAAATTTTTTATCGCCTGACCCGCGGCCAGAACCTGATTGTGTAAGCCAGTCCTGCAATGGCCATCATTCCGCCCCACCACAGCGCCGGATGCAGATTGAACAGGACAGGCGGATGCGTGGGCGGATGCGCCAGCTCCCAGGTTCCTTCAGCGACGATGATGAGGCCATAGATCAGGAGGAGCACCCCGGCAAAGAACCAGATAGACATTGTTTCGCGCATGGTATTCCTCTCTTCCTCTACCAGAAAATAATGTTCAGAACGATAAAGATGGCAAAGATCACGCCCGCCCACACAATCGGCTTCTGATACCATTGGTCATCGTGCTCTTCCGGAATTTTGGATGCGCCGTAGACCAGGCCTTCCAACTCTGCTTCAGGCCTGGGCCGCGTCATGTAGCTGACTACGATGGTAATCATCACGCACACCAGCCATGACCACAGTGCGCGGTACATATCTTCGGCCATGGCCCTGGCATCTGATGAAAGCGCAACATAGCGCAGTGCTGAAGGATCATGACGCACCCACGCCCACAGTCCGACGGCAGTCAACGTTCCGGCCAGAAGCCCCCAGAACCCCGCAGCCTTGGTTGCGCGCTTCCACAACATGCCGATGATGACCGTCCCGAAGAGCGGCGCGATGAAGAAGCTGAAGAGCGCCTGCACGTAGTCCATGATGCTGGCGGCATGCTGTACCAGGTACGCGGTGCCTACGGAAATCAGCACGCCGATAAAGGTGCACCAGCGCCCCATCTTTACATAATGCTGGTCACTGGCGCGCTTGTTTATGAATGCGCCATAAATGTCATACGTCCACACTGTCGAAAAGGCGCTCACGTTGCCTGCCATTCCCGACATAAAGCCTGCAATCAGCGCCGTCACGCCCAGGCCCAGGAGTCCGGGACTGCAATAGCGCACCAGCATCAGTGGAAGCACTTCGTTATAGCTGTGCTGTCCGGTGGCGACCGCTTGCGTTTCGCCCACCAGATGAAATGGCAGCACCGAGAGCGCGAGCAAGCCGGGCAGGATCACGATAAAGGGCACCGCCATCTTGAAGCCTGCGCCAATAATCGGGGCCATGCGCGCGGCCCGCAGATTGTGTGCAGAAAGCACGCGCTGCACCACGAGGAAGTCGGTCGTCCAGTATCCAAAGCTGATGACCAGCCCGAGCCCGAAGACGATGCCTGTCCAGTGGATGCCCATTGGGTTGTCGTGGAAGTGGCCAAGCGTGCTCCACATATGCACGTACTCAGCGGAGCCAAGGCGATGCAGTATCTGTTCACGCAGGTTGGTCCAGCCGCCTACTTCTACCAGGCCGAGAATGGGCACCAGAAGGGCGCCCAGCCAGATGAGCAGAAATTGCAGCACCTCATTAAAGATGGCCGACCGCAACCCACCCAGCGCAACATAGAGCGCGACCGTGATGGATGAGACCCAGATGCTGAAGTTCAGGTCCCATCCGAGGACGACCTTCATCACGATCGCCATCGAATACATATTGATGCCGCTCATCAGCACCGTCATAAAGGCGAAGCTCACCGCGGAGAGCGCGCGCGCCCCATCGCCGTAGCGCAGATGCAGATACCCGGGCACCGAATGCGTTTTGGAGATGTAGTAGAACGGCATCATGATGATGCCGAGAAAGAGCATCGCCGGAATCGCGCCGATCCAGTACCAGTGTGTGGCGAGAATGCCGTATTGATAGGCCGATCCGGCCCATCCCATCAGTTCCAGCGAGCCGAGGTTGGCAGAGACAAAGCTGAGGCCGGCAATCCAGGCCGTCATCTCGCGCCCGGCCATGAAGAACTCCTCGCTGGTATTGGTGGAGCCTTTCAGGTAGAAGCCGATGAAGATGACGATCGCAAAATAAACTGCGATGACCAGAATGTCTATGCTGTTCAGGTGGGCAAGCGATCTCCCCTGCGTCTGGAAGAGCGCGAGCGTGCCGGGCAGAAAGAACTTACTGGCAAGAAAGGGCATGTCTGGGCTGTGCCTCGTTGATCTGTTAGTTTTTTTGTCCGTATGTGGCCGCAGGGCCGTGTTTGCGGAAATAGTGCCGGTCGAGCAGTGCCTGCGAAACGCCTCTGCACTCCGGATTCAATGTTGTTGTGTAATACGCCATGCGTGCCACCGCTTCGAGCACGACTGCATTGTGCGCAGCATCATGTGGCGTCCTTCCCCAGCAAAACGGTGCGTGACCAGCCACCAGCACCCCCGGCACTGCAAGCGGGTCCAGGTCGCGGAAGCGGCGCACAATTGCCAGTCCTGTGTTGTGGACGTAATCGCCGTTGATGTCTTCAGCGGTCAACTCTTCCGTTACTGGCACCGGGCCATAGAAGTAGTCGGCGTGGGTCGTTCCATAGGCGGGAATGCTGCGCCCCGCCTGCGCCCAGGCCGTCGCGAATTCCGAATGGGTATGTACGACCGCGCCAATCGCCGAAAATTCACGATAGAGGAGCAGATGGGTGGCGAGGTCGGAAGAGGGCTTCAGACTGCCTTCCACGATCTTTCCATTCAAGTCCGTGATGACCATGTGTTCGGGCTTCATCTCTTCATAAGGAACACCGCTGGGCTTGATGGCCACCAGTCCGCTTTCGCGGTCAATACCGCTGGCGTTTCCAAATGTGTACAGGACCAGTCCGCGGCGGACCAGTTCCAGATTGGCCTCTAAGACCTGCTCGCGAAGGCCGTTCAGCATCATGCCAAAAACCTCATAATCCTGGGCAAGGGAAAATATTCAGGCACAGCCATCTTACTAAAGCGATTTTATGGATCGTCTTCAGAAAAATATTTTCCGCTAAACCAATTTTTCAGCAAACGTTTACTAGCGTTTTGACCTTACGCAATTTACACTTGCCACGTCAAGTAAAAACCCCGTTTGCACGCATGATCAAAAAACGAGCCCGGCAGAAGTCCTCAGAAAAGAAGCGTCTGGATATTCGCGATGTGGCCAGACACGCCCGCGTTTCTATTGCGACTGTATCGCGCACCATCAACAAGGTCCCCACGGTGGACAAGGAGCTTGCCAGGCGCGTCTGGAAGGCCATCGAGGAGCTGAACTATTTTCCCAATACCCAGGCCCGGGCACTGGTCTCCGGCCGCAGCCGCCTCTTCGGCCTCCTTATCTCGGAAATTACAAACCCGTTTTTCCCAGAGCTGATTCAGGGCTTTGAAGACGTAGCCATCGAAAACAATTACGAGATCCTGATTGGTTCGACCAACTATGATCCGCAGCGGATGGAAATCTGCATTCGCCGCATGATTGAGCGCAATGTGGAAGGTGTCGCTGTGATGACCTTCGGCATAGAAGAACCGTTGCTCGATGAGCTGGTTTCGCGCAATATCCCTATGGTTTTTGTGGACACGGCCCCGCCGAATGAAAACGCGAGCGCGCTGGTGGTGGACTATCATCACGGCATTCGCGAAGGCGTGCAGCACCTGGCCGTGCTGGGGCATCGCAAGCTGGGATTCATCAGCGGCCCTATGCACCAGCGCTCCTGCCAGTTGCGCCGCAGCGCGTTTCTCAGTTCAGTTGAAGAGATAGGCGTGCAGCCGCCGCCAGCATGGATGATCGAAGGCGACCATACGCTGGAAGGCGGAATGAAAGCGATGGAGCAGCTTCTGGGTGAAAAAGATTTGCCCACCGCCGTTATGTGCTCGAACGATATGACGGCCATCGGGGCCCTGCGTGTGCTGGCGAAGGCTGGCGTGCGCGTACCTGAAGATATTTCCATCATCGGCTTCGATGATATTCACCTGGCCGAGTTCGTTTATCCGCCGCTGACGACCGTGCGGATGTCGAGAAACGACCTTGCGCGCGCGGCCTTCTCCGCCCTCCGGTCGCACCTGGAGCCGATACAGGCCGAGGCAAAGAAGGCATGGCCCGTACAGACGAAGCTGACGGTGAGGCAATCTACCGGCTATCCGCACCGGAATTCCCGGAAAGGGCGATAGGCCGGATTCGTCTAAAAGATTGGCGCAGAGTGAAGCAACTGGGTGCTGGATATCGGTGCCCCATCCTTTGTGAACCGGGATTCCCGGAACGCACGGCGGGGGATCCTGGAGGGCTCGGGGTGCTCTATTCCCGCTGCTTTGGTTTCCCGATCCGCATGTTGACGCCTACAATCGGGCCGTAGACATTAATTCCAAAGTCTTCGTATTTCGGTTCCGAGAGATAGAAGTTTGAGACATGCATGTAAGTCATTCCGGCTGAGATGCTGTATTTGGAGTTGAAGTTATAGCGTGCTCCGGAGCCCATCATGAGCGTAAAGGTCAGGTCCTGCCCCTGGGCATATAGAATGCCATACGGCTCTTTGGCATTGATGTCGCCCACGCCGCCGCGCGCTTCAAAGTACGGTACGATGCGCCAGTCGGGCTGAATGAAGTTACGGCGGATGCCGTAATCGAAGGCGAAGTAGCGCGACTCCGGGCCGCGGGCGACGGCGGTGTACGAGCCGCTGAAGGTAAAATCCGTGTTGCCGCGGAAAGGACCCCATCCCCAGATATCGTCGAGCTGCCAGCGAATGGAAAGGATGTTGGGCACCAGCGTGTAATGCAGCGGCCACTGGTTGTATTTGCTGCCCACCAGAAAGTCGAAAACGAACGGGATGTTGTTGGGGAGCCATCCCGTTTCGAGCGAGTATTCAAGCTTATTTTTGTAGTAGATGCTGCGGTTGCGATCCGCGAGATTGCGCAGCTTTTTGTCTGCGATCCTGCTGGGAGGACCGGCTGAATTGCCTTTTGGGTCTTCCCCCCATACAGCACACGCGAAAGACGCAAATGTAAATGCCAACAACGCCAGACGTTTCGCATCCATTCTGGTAGCCACTCCAGATCACTTGCAAAGCAGCTTACCCGGCAATGGTTTTACGACCCTGTTTACGGCTCTGGGCCGCTGATCAGCGGTTCTGGGTAAAGTGTGCCCCGGACAAATTCCGCAGCCGCTCTGCCGCGCTTTCCGGCGTGATATCGCGCTGCGGCATTCCAAGCATTTCGAATCCTACCATAAATTTCCGCACGGTTGCCGAGCGCAGCAGCGGCGGGTAATAATGCGCGTGGAAGTGCCATTCGCCGTGGGCTTCGCCATCGCAGGGCGACTGGTGGAAGCCCATGGTATACGGGAAGCTGGTCTGAAACAGATTGTCGTAGCGGATCGTGGTCTGCTTCAGAATGTTCGCCAGCGCGGCCTTCTGCGCATCAGAGAACTCCGCCATCGAGCCGGCGTGTTTTTTGGCGAGCACCAGCGTCTCAAATGGCCACACCGCCCACCACGGCACCAGGGTAAGAAATTCATCGTTTTCACAGATGATGCGCGTCTTCTTTTCGGTTTCGATCCTGAGGTAATCACACAACAGGCACGAGCCGTGACTGGCCTTGTAGTCCCTGAAGGATTGTGTCTCGGTCGCAGGTTCGTCCGGAACGTGCTCCGTTGCCCAGATCTGGCAGTGAGGATGCGGATTGCTTGCGCCCATCATTGCGCCGCGGTTTTCAAAGATCTGCACGTAGCGGATGGCGGGATTTGCCGACAGTTCCTTGTATTGCTTCATCCAGGCATCCACCACGCCGCGGATGTCGGCCTCTTCCATCAGCGCGAGCGTCAGGCCGTGGTCGGGATGAAAGCAGAGCACACGGCAGCGTCCGCGCTCCTGCTCGGCGCGCAGTAGCTCGGGCATGCCTTCGGTTTCCGGTGCGGGCGAGTCGGGCAGCAGGGCGGCGTAGTCGTTGTCAAAAATGAACACGTTTTCATAACAAGGGTTACGATGCCCACCGGCGCGCTCATTTCCCGGACAGAGATAGCAGGCCGGGTCGTAATGCACATCAGAAAATCCCGATGTCGGGTCCACTTCTCCCTGCCACGGACGCTGCGTGCGGTGCGGTGAAATCAGCACCCACTGACGGCGCAGCGGATTGTAACGGCGATGGGGAAACTGGTAGGAGGATTCACTCACAGGTCTTTCCTTTCAGGCAAAGGGCGCTTCTTCTACGATAAAGCACGCACAGGACAGGAGCAGTTCGGAATATACGCGACGCTCTCGGCCGTGTGCATGCAGTACACGCTCGCAGATGGCAGGGCAGGGGCCCGCAATCATACGCGATTAGCATCGTTTTCGGCCGCACAGGCCTTCGGCAAGCAAGCGGATGATCAACCATCCTGCTGATCCGGCCCTCTGGGCGGAGGTTGGGTGCGCAACCTTCGCTCAGAGTGATGCATTCAGAAGAAGTAGCAGAATCTTAGCGGCACTTTTTATTTCACCGCTGACCGCGTCGTCCAGAAGGCAATTACAAAGAGGACTCCCCAGACCAGGTCGGTGAGGCCAAACATCTCTTTGGGAACAATGCGGTGCTGTGCATAGAGAACGACCAGGGCGATGCCGTAGAGGAACTTTTCAAAGATGGCGGCGACCATCAATGGGCGATACCGTGCCGGATCTGACCCGATGATGAGAAATGCCAGTTGCCATGCGAGCCCTGTCCCGAGAAAGCCGTAATAGAAGCCTGGGTGCGTCAGCGGAGGAGGTGTCTGCTGCCCGATCGTGTCGTAAAGGAAGTACATGGGCGTGAGCACCAGAAATCCCCAGATGCCAGCCACCCGGAACAAAATGCGAGCAAATTTCATGTGGTCCTCTCCTCGGGAAATCTTCGCCTGGACTAAAGAAGAGATGAGGTCCACGTGCGGAGCGATTTTTTTTGAATCGAAATCTCATCGGTTGACATATATTCCAGTATAGGAATATAACTGGAAACCATGCCCCGTGCTGCTACCACCACCGACGTATTCAATGCAGTAGCTGAACCACGTCGCCGCGAAATTATCGGCCTGCTGAGCGATGGACGGGAGTGGGCCGTAAATGATGTTGTCGTCCGGTTGCGGCTGGGCCAGCCCGCTGTGTCCAAGCACCTTGGTGTGCTGCGCAAAGTAGGCGTGGTGACGGTCGTCCGGCGCGGGCAGCACCGCATGTACAGGCTGGAAGCGGCGAAGCTGAAGCCGATCCACGACTGGGCGAAGACCTTTGAGCGCTTCTGGAACCACAAGATAGACCGTATCAAGGAGAGCGCCGAGCAAAAAGCGATAAAGAAGATCGCGCAAGAGAACAGATAACCCAAAGGAGAAGAGATGCCGGTAACAGTTTCAGAGCAGAGCCTGCACACGCTGGAGTTTGTGCGGGAAGAAGAGATTGCAGCGCCAATTGAGATCGTGTTTGAGACGGTGCTCGAGCAGATGGGCCCGCTGAATGAGGCGCCGGGGTCACCGATGCCGATGGTGCTGGAAGCGTGGCCCGGCGGGCGCTGGTTTCGCGACCTTGGCGCTGGTGCCGGGCACTGGTGGGGAACGGTGCAGGCCATCAGGCCGCCTTCGCTGCTGGAAATCTGCGGGCCAATGTTTATGTCCTATCCCGCGATTTCCAACGTGCAGTACCGGCTCAGGGAAGAAAACGGTCTGACGGTGCTGAAGTTTACCCATCGCGCCATGGGCCATATCGCGCACGATCCGCAGATTGCGGAGGACTGGCGTGGCGTGGAGACGGGCTGGGGCAACATTCTCGACCGGGTCCAAACCCTATCACTGAAAAAAAAGGAGAAACGATGAAAACACCTCCCGTGGTATCGCAGCAGGAGTGGAAAGCAGCGCACCAGCAGCTTCTGATCAAAGAGAAAGCGCTGACACGTGCCAAAGATGCGCTTGCGGCCGAGCGTCGCAGGATGCCGTGGATGGCCGTCGAAAAGAACTACGAATTCGATGGCCCGAACGGCAGAGTAACGTTGCTTGACTTGTTTGAAGGACGCAGGCAGCTGATTGTCTATCGCGCGTTCTATGAGCCCGGGGTCTTCGGATGGCCCGATCATGCGTGTCGCGGCTGCTCTCTGGGAGCGGACCAGGTGGCGCACTTATCGCATCTGAACGCCCGCGATACAACCCTGGCGTACGTTTCACGCGCTCCGCAGGCTGACATCGTGCGGCTGAAGGCGCGCATGGGCTGGAAGATGCCCTGGTACACCATTACCGACAGCTTTGACGCGGACTTTGGCGTGGACCAGTGGCACGGACACAACGTGTTCTTCCGCGATGGAGAGAAAATCTTCCGCACATACTTCATCAATAATCGCGGCGATGAGGCCATGGGCACCATATGGAGCTATCTGGACCTTACGCCTTTGGGACGGCAGGAGACATGGGAAGACTCACCAGAAGGGTACCCTCAGACGCCGCCTTATCAGTGGTGGAGATGGCATGACGATTATGGTGTCGAAGTCACGGTCCATCCGGGATGGCTGGACATTCTGAGCGATCCTGTCGGAGCAGCCCTGCGGCGGCAGGAAGCGGAGAAGAAAGCCTGCGGTTGCTTGTAAGCAAAAGGAGGAGAGGAGTGATGATCGAACACAAAGTAGTTTCGCGGCAGAAGTGGCCGCAATGAAGAAGGCCTGCCGTGGCCCATGGCATGGGTCCGGCATCATGACCGCTATGAGCAGCCAAACCCGCAGCGGCATGCTGCGCACACGAATAGCCATGACTTGCTGTACCGCACAAAAGGAACAACGGTCGCGACGCAGAGGGTGGCGCAGCGCTGGCGGAACAATTGGCTCGGGCACGCTGCTGTTGCTACTGCCGAAGTGCCCGATGTGCATTGCGGCGTATCTTACTGTCTTGACGGGCGCGGGTGTGGCCATGCCGCTGGCCTCACATCTGTGTCTGGTGCTGGAAATTATCTTTGCTTTGTCGGTGCTGCTGCTGCTGGCGCGATATGGCGCACTCCGATGGATTCCTTCCCGGCGATGCAACGCTACCTTCCTCCGCAACCATCCTCATGATGTATAGGCAGAGGAAGAAGGTCGCATATGCCGGTTACAGATGTAAGAACGAACTCCCTGACTCCGAAGTATTCCAATGAAGCTGTAGAGCGCATGTACATGCAGTGGGACAAGGCGCTCTCGGACAACGACCCGGAAGCGCTGCTGCGGTGCTATGCCGAAGACGCCGTCCTGGAAAGCCCGCTGATCCCTCACCTGATGGGCTGCGAAAGCGGCGTGTGCCGCGGGCATGAGGAACTGCGACGCTTCTTCAAGGTAGTGGCCGAGTGCAAGCCGGTTATTCGGCGCTACTTTCGCACCGGGTTTTTCACCGATGGAAGGCAGCTGATCTGGGAGTATCCGCGCAAGGCGCCAGATGGCGAGCAGATGGACTTTGTGGAAGCCCTGACGCTCAACGACCAGGGCCTCATCCAGAGGCACTGCGTCTATTGGGGCTGGAAGGGAGTGAGGGTGCTGCAGCAAAACAAGTACCACCATGGCACATGAGCCAGCGTAAGAAGATGCATCTCAGCTGGTATGAACGGAAGATTCTTCGGAACACTGCTTGCAGGCGTTCTTCTTTGCGGGCCTGCATTCGCTGCCCTGGGTCAATCTGATCAGAACGTTTCTGCCAATGATCTGGCGCGCCAGGTCATCAACAACGAAATCAAGATGCAGGACCAGGACCACAGCCACTGGATGTATCAGGTGGTGGAAGTAAAGAACGGCGTAAAACAGACCAGTGACACAGTGGAAACTTCACAGGGCGACCTGAGCCGCCTGATCGCAAAAAACGGCCAGCCGCTCAGCGCGCAGGAGCAGAAGGCCGAAGACGAGCGCATTGAGAAATACCTGAATGACCCCAATGCGCAGAGAAAAAAGCGCGAGGCTTCCCAAGCCGATACCAGGCAGACCGAGCAGCTGTTCAAGATGCTTCCGGATGCGCTGGACTTCAGTTATGGCGAACGCAGCGGTGACACAGTAAAGCTGAACTTTGAGCCGAACCCTTCCTTCCATCCTCCGTCACGCGAGGCGAAGGTCTTTCACGATCTGGAAGGCCAGATGGTGGTCAACGTAAAGGAAAAGCGGTTGATGGAAATTGAAGGCCACCTGAAAGACGAAGTCCACTTTGGCTTTCTTGGCCATTTGAATAAAGGCGGCACCTTCCACGTGCGGCAGGAGGAAGTGGGGCCGGGGCACTGGCAGATCACGCAACTGAAGGTGAATATGCAGGGCCGGGCGCTGTTCTTTAAAACCATCAGCGTGCAGCAGGACGAGGAGCGCAGCCATTATCGCCAGGTTCAGGACAATCTCACGCTGGCACAGGCCAAAGACATGCTGGAAAAACCGAAGGATTGAGTGCGCTCCGGAGCCCCTGTCCCAAGCCTACCCCTCCCCGTTCCTACGGGCGCTTTCCTTTGTTTTCAATTACTTAGCGGGGGACCATCCCCCGTTATCTTATTGATTCTGTTTAACTTAAGCTCGATCTAGTGTTTTCAATAACTTGCGAGGGGTCATGGAAACGCCCGCGCGGGGGCGGGCGTTTTTCGGCAAGCTTTTAGCTCTTAAGTCCAGGATAGCAAATTGTGTGGAAATTACCGGCAGCTGTGGCCTGGAAATAAGTGGTTTATTTTGTGTGGATTTGGTGTGAAATAAAGTTTTGGAGGGGTTGACAAGAATTTTACACAAGGGATTGTGGGGGCCCTGGTCTGAACACCGCGCATTCCGTGGGTACCTGCGCCCGTATTTTTTTATTGCAGGTTCTGGGTTTTGGTGCCTTCGGGGATTTTTAGCTGGAACTGGTCGTCGGGCAGGGGCAGGTTGATCGTGACTTTTTGGAATGTGATCACGATCTGATATTCCTCCAGCGGGCGCTTGATGGTGATGGTTCCCGGGAAACGGAGGCTGCCAAAGCTCTGGTATGGGCCGTAGATGGCCTGGGTCTGAATGTTTCCGTCCTTGTCGTAAATGTCTTCGCCGTTGGGCAGCAGAGTGGTGCGGTCCACGTGAATGATCCGCACAGGTATCAGCAGATTGCTGTTCTGGCTGTCGCGCCGGAAGACGTTCAGGTTGTATTCGGGCTGCACCAGCAGCTGCTTCCGCTTTGGGTCGGTGATGGTTTTGGTATCGGTGGTGAGCGAGAGCAAGTCGTCGGGGCCGATGCTGTGGATCAGCAGTGAATCAAAGAAGATATACGGCCGCATATTTTCAAGCGCGTTGGTGGAAGGCTTTGTGACCGCATTGGTGCCGACAATGGCCTTGTTTTCATGCGGGATCCAGAGCTTGAAGGTGTTGCCATCGCTGGCGAGGTCGAAGGCCCGTGTGCTGATGACCGGCAGCATGCCGAGGACGCGCAGCATCTCCGGCTTACGCAGGAGGATGTAGCCGCGGATGGAAGTGTAGTCTGTGATTTTTCCTTTTTTCTCGCCTCCGACGGTGGCCTGAAAATCCACGGTTGCATTGAGGGTCTGGATAGAGTCGTATTGCTTGTTGATATTGCTGACAAGCTGCTGCGCATCGGCGGAAAGGACGACGCTGGGCATTTTGGGCTGGGGGACCTTACGGGTATGAATCAGGCATCCGGTCAGCGCCGGGAGGCACATGGCGAATGCTAGACTCAAAAGTTTTTTCATCCTGGCCTTGATTTAAGTACGAAGTGCAGCTCTGTTTTGACTACAAAATTTTAAGAAATACGAACGATTTTGGTTTCAGCGTTGTCCGGCGGCACGCTGTGCTTTGCGGTACGCCTCTACATTCTTCTGGTGCTCTTCGAGTGTTTTGGCAAAGCGGGAGGTCCCTGAGGGATCGGCGCTGGCTGCCACGAAATACAAGTACTGCGTCTGCGCCGGATGCATGGCTGCCTGCAGGGAGGCGATGCCTGGATTGCAGATGGGGCCCGGCGGCAGGCCTGTGTGTTTATACGTGTTGTAGGGCGAATCACCGTCGAGGTCCGACCGGAAGATGGTCCCTTTGTACTTTCCTTCGAGCAGGTCCGCATAAATTACGGAGGGGTCGGTCATCAAAGGCATTCCCTTGTTCATGCGGTTGACGAAGACGCTGGCGACGAGAGGCCGCTCGCTCTGGATGGGCGTCTCCCGCTCTATGAGCGATGCCAGGGTAACAACGGAATGATAGTTACTCATCAGATCAATGTTCTCTGCTGCCTGCCGGAAGCGCTTCACCATGGTAGCGATCATCTGGTCCGGAGTCACATGCCGCTGGAAGTGGTATGTGTCAGGGAAGAGATAGCCTTCGACGGTCTGCGCATCTGGCTCCATGCCGGAGACGAGGGCGACGTCTTTGTTCGCTGCTTTCAGAAACGCGTCTCTGCTGCCGAGCCCTGCACTTTCGACTCGCTGGGCGACATCAAAAATATTGGCACCCTCAGGGATGGTGAGGGCAACTGTATAAACATCTCCTTTTTCCAGCCGCGCGTAGACTTCTGACATCCGGACGGGATGGTCAAAGCGGTACTCGCCTGCCTTCAGCGTGCCTCCTTTGATGAGGCGCATGGCGTCGAAGACGTAGCGGTTCCAGATAAGCCCGTGGGACTGCAAAAGGGCGGCCATCTGGCTTGATCCGGTGCGCGGGGGGACCTCCACGAACAGCTCAGACCGGGGCCCGCGAGGCACATAGATGGAGAAACCGCAAAACAGCAGAACCGCAATCACTGCAAGAAGTAGTAAACGTCGCAATCTGGAAGACCCGTAAGTTGTTTTGATTCCTTTCCTAAATTGTATGATGCGACTATTTTTTTCGGCATGGCAGGAGGGGCCTGCTCTTCGTAAACTGCTTACGTGGAAGCAGCTCCTCGCATACTCGGACTGGATGTTGGCAATCGCCGCATTGGGGTGGCGATTTCCGATGAGCTGGGGCTGACGGCGCAGCCGGTTTTGACGCTGATGCGGAAAGACCCGGGGTCGGATTTGCGCTCATTGATGCGGCTGGTAAGAAGATATGGCTGCCAGGAGATTGTGGTTGGGAACCCGCTGCGCCTGACCGGCGGCAAGAGCAACCAGACGGAGAAGACACGAAAATTTGCAGAGCTGCTGGCGAAAAAGAGCGGGTTGCCGGTCCATATGTGGGATGAGCGCCTGACTTCCGTAGAGGCGCACCGGATTTTGTATGAAGCGGGCCGCGAGCGATCGGAACACTGGAAGGTGGTGGACCAGGTGGCTGCGGTGCTGATTTTGCAGGATTTTCTGGACACGTGGAAGCGGGTACGCCTGCCGCACGAGGCAGATACGGTATGATGTTCCCCGAGTAAAGTAAGCAGTAAATCTGACGGAAAGGTTGGGAACAGATGGCCGTCACACACCCTTCTCATTCCTGCGCCACCATTACGATTGGTGACCTGAAAATCAAGGCATTTTCTACTTGGCGGGAATTTCCACCAGTACCGATGGAGCCACGGGAATGCCCATGATGGGGCAGAATCTTACTACCTTCGAATTTTCACTCGACATATCGGACAAAACTTTTCCGTTCGACACGATCAAGCAGCTATTTCACTTATGCTGGCTCCCCACGAAAGATGACATTAAAGAAATGCGGATCGTTTTTCACCGGGATGAAAACGACGATGACGCAATCCTGTCGCTTTCTTTCCATGGATGGGTCAGTTCGTGGACGGTTTCGAGCGGCACTGGCAGCAATACCGTGCTGGCCATCACATTACAGCCCGCCCTCAATGCGCAGCATTACATGGACATACAAATCGGAAATTAGGACATCAGCATGGTTGATGTGCGCTTACAAGATGCAGTTGGGCCGGGTAAGCCGAACCACCCGGACGACGTAAGAACCGTGCAAAGACTCTTGCAGCAGAATGCCGGATTATTGGGTGCCAATATCAGGCCTACAGGTGAATTCGACGCTGTCACTGCCAATTCTATCTATAACTTTCAACGTCGTGTTCTGCGCATGTTATTTGCAACGGGCATTGTAGAACCGCGAAGCGAGACGCTATGGCAGTTGGCAGAAATGCATCCGCCGCGGCTGTTAGCAGGTGCGCATGGTGGAATCATTCTGGCGCCACTTACTGGTAGCCGTACTTTGTCAGAAGATGACTATAAAGCAGCAGCGGAGGAGATGGACTGCGAAGTACGTGTGATTAAAGCAATCGCCCGTGTTGAATCTTCGGGAGACGGTTTTGATGCGCAAGGAAGACCCATTATTCGTTATGAGCGTCACGTTTTCGGCAGTCTTACGAAACACCAGTACGACATCGGGCATCCATTTATTTCAAGCAGAATGCCGGGAGGATACTCATTTCCGGAACGAGACCAGTACGCACGTCTGCAACATGCCTATGCTCTTGACCAGGATGCGGCACTGAAGGCAACATCTTGGGGCTTGTTCCAGATTATGGGCGCAAATCATAGGGAAGCCGGATATGGAACTGTAGAGGAATTTGTTCGTGCCATGTGCACTTCAGCTAGAGTGCAACTGGATGCCCATGTGAACTATGTCAAATCGCAACGAGATTTGCATGACGCGATTCAACAGAAAGACTGGAGCACGATCGCGTTTTTCTATAACGGTTCAAATTACCGTAAATATCATTACGATACCCGCCTACAGATAGCCTATGAACAAATTCGGAAATAAAATAGCGACTCTTTTGGTAGTAATGTCTCTGCTTGGTTGGGAGGCATCTACGGGTTTCGCGCAGAATCGAGATAAAAAACCTGTTACAGGCAGGTATGACTCTGTCAGCATTGTCGTCAAATCTGACGGAAGCATTATGGGAGATTTTTACGATGAGACTGGGGCGGGGCAATTCTCTTGTGGGTTTTTGTTGTACAGCGATGGCAAGGCCAATGCAGATGGCAAGTATAAAGTGGTGACATGGTGGCCGTTTCAGGAACTAGGCATAAAGCTTGGAGACAATGTTGTTTGGGGAACACTCAGGTTTGCGAATGATGCATTATTTTTGCAGCTACCACAGCATGCTCACGGCGGATGCTGGAACGTGAACCCGGACCTCGATCAGGGGCAAGAAGTTGAGCTGGATCTGATGCACCCTCATCCGGAATGGAGAGAAATTCGCGTCGTCAAGGCCAAGAGGGCCTACCTCCATAAAGCTCCCGATTTAAACGACCACACACGTGCCTATGTTACTGAGGGCGACACAGTTTTTGTAACCGAACAACGCGGCAAGTGGCTGCATGTCCAGTACTATACCGTGGAGTTACGTGAGAGCACAGGCTGGGTGCAGGAATCTGATCTGCTGCCGTTCCGAGTTCCGGAGGCGAGTCCTGCTCAAAAGTGATCTGATGTCGTCTCTCTGGATTATTGGCTATCCCTCTGATTGCGGGACGAGAACATCCGGGAAAGCGACACCGCTTTGAGCGGGCGTTATAATAAGAGTTCAGCGGTTTTCTGGGTTGGCCGTGCTGGAACGGCCCTGCCTAATTCTCCAGGGCCGCGACGGATTATTTTCCATGCCTGAACACATTAAGAAGAAACTGCTCGAAGAGATCAAGCAGCTCGAGCATGAGTTGGCCCATGAGCTTCCGCAGGAGATCAAGAAAGCAGCGGCGCTCGGCGACCTGAGTGAAAACGCCGAGTACCACATGGCCAAGCAGCGCCAGGAGTTTGTGAACGCGCGCCTGGGACAGCTTAAGAAGCGTATGGCTGAGCTGTCGCTGGTGAACTTGTCCAACATTCCGAAGGACAAGGTGGCCTTCGGTTCCACGGTTGTGGTCTTTGATCCGACGAAGGACGAAGAGATTGAGTACAAGCTGGTGACGAGCGAAGAGTCCGACGTCAGCAAGGGGCTTATCTCGACCACTTCGCCGATTGGACGCGCGCTGGTGGGCAAGCAGGTGGGCGATGAAGTGACGGTTGTGACGCCGAATGGAAAGCGCCAGCTTGAGATTCTGAAGCTCACAACTATCCACGATGAAGTCGAAACAGAAGCGGAATAGGGTGTCATGGCCTCCAATAAAAGCTGGACGAGCGCCTTTGGGCGCGCCTGTGGGGTGTTGCTGCAGGCCATTGTGAATGGCCTTGCGCTGACCCGCATTTCACCCAATGTCCTGACCTTTATTGGACTGATCATCAACACGATTGCGGCGATCCTCTTTGGCTACGCCAATGAGCACAACTATGTGCGCATGTTCCTGTATGCGGGGCTGGTGATTATTGGCGCCGGCATCTTTGACATGGTGGACGGGCGGGTGGCGCGCCAGACCGACCAGGTGACGGTCTTCGGAGCTTTTTTTGATTCCGTGATTGACCGCTATTCGGACGTGGTGCTTTTCTTCGGGCTGCTGGTGTTTTATGCGCGCGGCAACCGCTTTTTCTACGTTGTGCTGGCGGCGTTTGTGATGGTCACATCGCTGATGGTGAGCTATACACGGGCGCGCGCTGAGGCGCTGATTGGCCAGTGCAAGGTCGGCTTTATGGAGCGGCCGGAGCGCATCGTGCTGATTATTCTGGGCGCGCTGTTTAACCGCTGGGGCGTGATGGCGCCTGTACTCTGGGTGCTGGCTGTGCTTTCCACCATTACGGTGATTCACCGCATTCGCTTCACCTACCAGATGACCAAGGACTTGGGCCCTGTGAGCGATACCAGCCCGATCGCGCTGAAGGGGCAGGCGGATGCTCCGGCGGACCTCAGCTCCGCACCGAATGCCTCGCAGGTGTGAACGCCTGGGTTTCAGCTCCCGCTACAATCCAGAATGTGGGCAGCGGCGAAATCTTTACCCCGGCGCAGATAAAGCATTTTCGCCACAATCTTCTGGCCTGGTATGAGGCGCACGCACGCGATCTTCCGTGGCGGCGAATGCGCGATCCATATGCGATCTGGGTGTCGGAAATCATGCTTCAGCAGACGCGCGTGAATGCTGTGCTGGACCACTATGCGAGGTTTATGGCACGGTTTCCGACGGTGCAGAAGCTGGCCGAAGCGGAAGAGCCGGAGGTGCTAGCCATATGGAGCGGGCTCGGTTACTACCGCCGCGCACGCATGATGCACAGGGCCGCACGGGTCATCTCGAACGAACTTAAGGGCCATCTGCCGCGGACTGCTGCTGGGCTGCGCAGGCTTCCCGGCATTGGCGCGTACACCTCCGCTGCGATTGCCAGTATCGCCTTTGGCGATCCGGTGGCCGTGGTAGACGGCAATGTGGAGCGCGTGGTCCTTCGCGTACGGCCGCGGAACAGTGGTATTCAGGCGGTGGCGCAGGTGCTTCTGGATCCGATGCGTCCGGGCGATTTCAACCAGGCGATGATGGAGCTGGGTGCGACGGTCTGCCTGCCCAGAAATCCGCTGTGCCTGCATTGCCCGGTGCAGAAGCTGTGCAACACGCGCGGGGAGCATCCGGTGGCCCCGCGTAAAGAGAGCGTTCGGAAGCGCGTGGGGCATGCTTTGGTACGGCGGGGTGAGCGGGTGCTGCTGGAACAGCGGGCGCAGGATGCGTCCCTGATGGCAGGCATGTGGGAGCTTCCGCAATTGGATGGCACCCTGCCCGGCCCGGAGCGGTTGCTGTTCACCATCAGCCATTCCATTACGGTGACGAACTATTCGGTGGATATTTTTCGTCTTCGTGCGGATGAAGTGCATCTGTTGCCTGAAGGCGGCAGACGCAAATGGATTTCAGTGGACGATCTGGCGGAGATTCCGCTCACCGGGCTTGCAAGAAAAGTGCTGAAGCGATTGCAGGTGTTCAAACCGCCTGTTTCTGGTGGACCATTGCAGAGATGATGTTATTGGGGCGTGGGGCACCCGCCCAGGAATGAAGCACAACCCTGGTGACTGTTAAACTTTCAGCTTGAGAGGGTCCTCTGATTGAGGGTCTGGAAGTAATCCCTCAGCGGCCAAAGCCGTGGCCCTTCAAAAAAAGGCCTGTTCAGGGCGTCTCCAAAAAGCAGGCTTGTTCAGAGGGTCTTCAAAGTAAGGAGAAGAATGAACCTTTCCTTCCGCCTCTCTTCTGTCTTCGCCATGGCGCTGCTCTCATCTGCGGCTGCGCTCTGTCAGTTGCCGGTACCGGCTGTTCCGGGGGTTCCGGAGATGGCACGCAAAGCTGCTGAAAGCATTGATCCGGAAAAGATACGCGCGCATGTGCGCTTTCTTTCAAGCGACCTGCTGGAAGGCCGCGGGCCGGGGCAGCGAGGTGGCCAGCTCGCTGCCGAGTACATTGCGACACAGTTTGCGCTTGAGGGGCTGAAGCCTGCGGGGGACAACGGCACCTACTTCCAGAAGGTGCCGCTGTATGCTGTCCACACGGTGGAAGACCAGACTACGGCGGAGTTCGTACCTGCGAATGGCCAGCCTGTCTCGCTTAAATACAGCGAAGACTGGGTGGCGAAGGACCAGACTGGAAATGACTCTGCTGACATTGATGCACCGATTGTTTTTGCCGGCTATGGCATTGATGCTCCTGAATACCAATGGAACGACTATGCCGGAGTGGATGTGAAGGGCAAGGTGCTTCTGGTGATTGTGAATGAGCCGCCTTCGAAGGATGAGAGCTTCTTCAAGGGCAAGGCGCTTACGTATTACGGCCGCTGGACCTACAAGTATGAAGAGGCCTCGCGTCTGGGCGCTGTGGGCGTGCTTATCATTCATCGTACGGACCTCGCCAGTTATGGATGGCAGGTGGTGCGCGATTCGCAGGCGATTGAGAAATCGTACCTGCAGGGCGATCCTTCGGCGACGCTCAAGGCCGCTGCGTGGATCCAGCACGACGTGGCGCAGAAGCTCTTTACCGCTGCGGGACTGGGCAATGTAGATGACGAAATTGCCAAAGCAGGGCAGCGCGGTTTCCACGCGGTGGAGCTGCCGATCCGATTCAAGGCGCACGTGGCCAGTAAAGTGCGTCGCTATGAGTCTGCGAACGTGATTGGCGAAGTTCCCGGCGCGCAAACGGGGCAGGCCGTCCTCTACACGGCGCATTATGATCATCTCGGTATGGATCCGAGCAAGAAGGGCGACAATATTTACAACGGCGCGGCAGACAACGGCACTGGCTGCGGCATTTTGCTGGAGCTGGCGCGTGCCTTCTCAGAGACAAAGCCGCCGCATAGCGTCTACTTTGCTTCTGTGACTGCGGAGGAACAGGGGCTGCTTGGCTCGCAGTGGCTTGGGATGCATCCGCCGGTCCCCGCATCGCAGATTACTCTCGACCTGAATTACGACATGCTGAATCCGATCGGGGTTCCTACGTCGGCTGAGCTGGGGGGCGCGGACCGGACCACCTTTTATCCTGAGATTGAGAAGACGGCGAAGGCATTTCACATTACGCTTGAGCCGGACCAGTTTCCGCAGGCAGGGACGTATTACCGTTCTGACCACTTCAGCCTGGCGCGCGTTGGTATTCCTGCCTTTTCAATTGACCAGGGAACGCTGTTTGAGGGCCACACGCCGGAGTGGGGCAAGCAGCAGATGGAAGACTTTGTTGAGCACCGCTATCATCAGCCTTCGGATGAATACAGGCCGGAGATGGACTTTCGGGGTGATGCCAAGATGGCGCAGTTCGGGGCCATTCTTGGATGGGAGGCGCTGTCGCTTCCTGAAGAGATTGGCTGGCAGCCGGGAGATGAGTTTGCAGCTGCCAGGAAGAAAGGGCAATAACTTGGTGTTCGAGCAGTCCCACATCTCTTCAGGATGTGGGGCACCCGTGATTCGAGCAGTTCGACATCTCTTTAAGATGCCGGGTACCCATGCAGTCCACCACCTTGGCCTGTGCGGTCTGCTCGCGCTCTGTCTGGGGAGCGTCCCGGCCCAGACTGCGAATGCACCGAAGTTACATCATCGCGGAGACCCGAGTACCACCGACCACCCCATCGTAGTGAAACCGAACCCGGGCGATTCCCTGATTCCGGAAGACGCGTCTGGCGAATACATGCTGGGCAAGCCCGGCGAATTTATCGAGATCACTTTACAGTTTGGCGAACTGAGTGGATACATCTCCCGTCAGGGAGATGGGGACAGCGACCAGGGGACTCCGCTGACCTTTTTCTTTGATCAGACCTCGCTCCATGGCCAGCAAATCAGCTTTACGACACGGCAGGTGCATGGCGTCTGGTACTCGTTTACAGGAACGATTCTGCGCGGCGCGGGGAAGACCCGCGAGGAAGACGGCTACTACGTCCTGACTGGAGACCTGATTGAGCATGATGCTGCGCGCAATACCGAGGTGAGGCGGTCGGTGGCGCTGAAGTCGGGGAGGGCGCTGTCGTAGGTACCCTGTCTTTTTGCGAGTTTCGAAAGCCCTGATCTAGCGGCGGAGTTCTGCGATTGCTTTTTCGATGGTGGCGGCGAGTTCTTTCTGCTGTGGCCCGGCGAGCTTGCTTCCCTGTGAGGTGAGATAGAAGACGTCAATTGCCACTTCGCCTTCGGTGTCAATCAAAGCGACTTCAATATTGCACTGGTGTTCTGCGAAGGACCTGGCCAGCTCGCGGAGGAGGCCTGGGACGTCCTGCGCGACGACCTGGAGCAGGGTGCTGTGTGAGGACGCTTCATTGTCAAAGGAGAGCCGGGTTTCTACTTTGACTTTGGCCTGATGGTGCCGGTTGGCGTGGCTGCGGGCGCGCAGGAGCGTTTCGAGCGGCACCTGGTGCGAGATGACATCGCGGATGCTTTTAAGGAAGCGGTCCACTTCAGTGGGATTGAGCTCGAGGGTTTGGAATGAATCGGTGAACTGGAAGGTGTCAACAATGGTGCCAGCGCTGTTGGAAAATGCGTCGGCCTTGACGATGTTCATGCCCCAGGCAGAGAGCACTCCGGCCATTTCGGCAAAGAGCATGGGGCGGTCCTGGGTGATGAGCGTGACTTCGTGCAGCTGGCGCAATGGCCGGAAGGCCAGCTGCACGGGTTCTGCTGCCAGATTCAGGGCCATGCGGAAGTGGCTGCGTATCTGGTCAGGAAGATGCGTCTGGAGATATCGCTGCGGGATACCTTCGAGGAATGTTTTCAGTTCTTCGCTGCGGTCCGGGACGAGAGCGAGGATGCGGTTGAGTGTGCCGGTGTCGCTTTCGACGTGGTAGCGTTCTTCGTCCACGCTGCGGTCAAGGAAGTTGGACGTGGCGATGTAGAGTTGCCAGAGGTTTTCGGCCTTCCAGGGCGTGAGGGCCCCGGGCGCGACGGACTTGATATCGGCGTAGGTGAGGAGCGTGAGCATTCTGAGCTGCTGCTGGCTGTTCACTTTTTCTCCGAAGGCGCGAATGCTCTGCGGATTGAAGATGTCGCGGCGCAGTGCGGCGGACATATCGAGATGGCTGCGAATGAGCTTGCGGATGGTTTCGCGTTCTTCGGGTTCAAATTCCAGGCGGGCAAAGAGGCTTTCGCACAGCTCGACGCTCTCGATGGTGTGGTCGCCGGTACGGCGGGCCTTGCCGGTGTCGTGCATGAGAATGGCGAGCAGGAAGAGGTCGAGCCGTTCGATCTCCGGCAGAAGTGTGGCAAAGCGTTTTTCCCAGTCGTGCGCGGGCTGGCGCAGAGCGTGCACGTTGTCGATGACCAGGAAGGTGTGTTCGTCGACGGTATAGCGATGGTAGGAGTCACGGATGACGAGCGCGTCAATGCCATGAAATTCGGGGATGACCAGTTCCAGCAGGCCGAGGGCATGCATGGTGCGCAGGGCGTGGGCGGCGTGCGGCCCCAGCAGGACTTCGCGCAGGCAGTTCCAGAGGAAGGGGCCTTCGGGCATCTGCACGGCCAGGACGGGCAGGGCCTCGGCGATGCGGTCTTCGGCGGACTGGCTGAGCTTGTAGCCGTGTTTGGCGATCAGGCCAAAGATGCGCAGAACGACTTCGACATCATTGATAGCGGCCGTGCTTTCGAGATCGAGGCGGCCCTGTTCGAGGACGAAGTCAGTGCCTGCGATGGGGGTGCGGCGGCGGCGGAACTGCTTGTAGAACGAGCGGCGCGGTGGCGGGACATCGTCCATGAGCAGGGAGGCGCGGCGGAGGATGGTGCGCGCGTTGCGGTAGTAGGTGCGCATCCAGTAGGCGGGATCGGCGCTGCCGCGTGTTTCAAGGCCAATGCTTTGCGCGGCGGCCTCGTCCTGCGCGTGCCAGTCAAGTGTGTTGTTGTCGCGTCCGCTACGGTAGTGCAGGAAGCATCGCGTGGCGGCGAGAAAATCGAAGGCCGATTCGAGATCGTTGTGGACGGTGAAGAAGGAATTGCCGCTGGGCCTGGGCCAGGTCTTTGTTTCCTGGAGTGAGAACAGGAGAGTGAGCCACTGGGCGAAATGGTAATCGCGCAGGCCGCCGGGGCACTCCTTGATATTGGGTTCGAGATGAAAGATGGTATTGCCGTACTTGGCGTGGCGGGCGCGGGCGAGCTCGGCGAGGTTCTGGACGATGGTGTTCCATTCGCGCAGGACGAGCGAAGGGAGCAGGTCATTCTCAAAGCGGCGATAAAGGGAGTAGTCCCCGCAGAGATAGCGGCGGTCGAGCAGGGAGACGAGGAACTCAAGATTGTCGGCATCTACGCGGTCGCATTCCTTCCAGGTACGGATGGAAGGGCTGGCGCGGAGGCCGGCGTCCCACATGGCCTGAATGCAGGCGCGGATGACCTGATGGAAATCGCGCTCCACGCTGTCATTGCCGCAGAGGAAGAGGACGTCCACGTCGGAGTAGGGAAACAGCTCCCGGCGGCCGAAGCCACCGGTGGCGATGAGCGTGATGTTGAAGGGGCCGGTGTGAGCGGCGACCAGCTCGGTCCATAGCTGGCGCAGCACCTTGTCTACGAGGGTGGAGCGGCGGCGGATGGCGGCGGAGCCATCTCCGGTGCGCTCGAAGGTCTGGCGCAGGTCTGCGATGTCGTTCTGGTAAGCGTCCCGTATGCGCGGGAGGGATGTAAGCTCAGGCGTCATGCGGTCTTCGATACAGGTGCGGTGAGTCTGTCATTCTGGTCGCCGGAAGGAGGAAGAATCCGCGAATCCTGGGCCGATTCTTCGCTCGCTCAGAATGACAATTACTTTAACTGATCACAGTGCCGAAGGCCCGCGTTCATCGTTGCGGATGCGGACAGCCTCGTCAATTTTGGAGACAAAAATTTTGCCATCGCCGATTTTGCCGCTACGGGCAGCCGAGAGGATGGCCTGGATGGCCTTTTCGACCAGCTCGTCCGGCACTACGGTTTCCAGCTTGATTTTGGGCAGGAGGTCCACCGTATACTCGCGTCCGCGGTAGAACTCGGTGTGGCCCTTCTGGCGGCCATGTCCGCGGGCCTCAAGAATCGTCATGCCTTCGATGCCTACTTCCACGAGGGCATCTTTGACTGCATCCAGTTTTGACGGTTGAATGACCGCTTCGATCTTCTGCATAATGTGTCGTCTCAGAGGTTACAGGGTAACAGGTTCTAATTATTCTACGATTCACGATGCAAAATCGTAGCCTTCTTCGCCATGCTGCGTCAGGTCGAGGCCTTCGACCTCATGCTCGCGGGGCACACGCAGGCCGACCACCAGGTCTACAAACCTGAGCAGAACCAATGTGCCGATGATGGAGATGACCCAGGCGATGGCGACGCCGACGAGCTGATTCAGCACCTGGTGCCAGTTGCCATCCACGGCGCCGGAGGGAAGCGTGTTGCCGTTTGCATCCTTAAAGATGGGATTGATGGCGCTGGAGGCAAAGAACCCGGTGAGGATGGCGCCAAGGGTGCCGCCAGCGCCGTGCACGCCGAAGGCGTCGAGCGAGTCGTCGTAGCCGAACCGGTTCTTTACCTTGAAGACCATGAAGTAGCAGAAGATCCCGGCGGCGAGTCCGATGACGAGTGCTGACATGGGCTTTACAAAGCCAGCGGCTGGTGTGATGGCGACGAGTCCGGCGACTGCTCCGGAGATGCCGCCGAGGGCGCTGGGCTTACCGTTGCGGATCCATTCGGCGGCCATCCAGCCGAGGGCCGCGGCGGCCGCGCCGAAGTGGGTATTGACGAAGGCGCTGGTGGCCAGGGTCCCGGAGTTGAGGGCGCTGCCAGCGTTGAATCCAAACCAGCCCACCCACAGCAGGCAGGCACCAATAAAGCTGAGGACGACCGAGTGCGGGGGAGTGGCTTCGCGCGGGTATCCGAGGCGCTTGCCGAGATACAGTGCGCATACGAGGGCGGATACGCCGGAGGTGACGTGGACAACGGTGCCGCCAGCGAAGTCGAGGGTTGGGAACCTTCCACCGAGAGAGGCGTTGAGCAGGCCGCCCTTGCCCCAGACCATGTGCGCCATGGGCGAGTAAACAAAGATGGACCAGAGCGTGAGGAAGAGCGCCATGGCACTGAACTTCATGCGTTCGGCGAATGCTCCGGTGATGAGCGCCGGGGTGATGATGGCGAACATCAACTGATAGATCATGTAGGTCTGGAGCGGGATGGTGGCCGAGTAGTCGGGATCAGGATTGAGGCCGACGCCTTTGAGGAAGATATGGTGGAGGCCGCCGATGAAGCTTGTGCCGGAATCAAAGGTGAGGCTGTAGGTGAGGAAGGCCCAGAGCACGGTCACGATGGCCATCATGGCGAAGCTCTGCATCATGGTGCCGAGGACATTTTTCTTCCGCACCAGACCGCCGTAGAAAAGCGCCAGGCCAGGGCCGGTCATCATGAGAACGAGCGCCGAGCTGATAAGCATCCAGGAGTTGTCCGCGCCGGACTGCGCCGCGGCGATCTGCGCCTGGAGTTTTGCTACCTGATCAGAGGAGGGTGTCTGTGCCATGGCTGACATGAAGCCACCCGCCAGCAGTATGCCTGCCAAAAGAACTTTTATGCTGCGACAACGATGCATAGTACCCCGTCGAATTGCCTGAGAGATAGACCACGGCCTGTGCGTGAGCTACGGCGCATGGCAGAACAAGATGTCTGGTTGAAACCCCAGAATATGTTGTGCAGGTACTTTTCCGTAAGCGCTTAAAACGGCAACAGAGAATTTTTATACGGGGGATAAAGGAAAATTTCTGAGCAGGGAAAAAATCTGGTCTTGCCGGGGGCTGCCGTCTGCGGGCCGCTCCCGGGAGCGTTATAGTAAATATATGAGCGAATTGGCGCGCGACAGATATCTGTTCGGCAATCTGGAGAGTAGTGCGAAGAACCAGGAGAAGCTGCGGGAAGTCAGTTATGGGTATGACCAGCCGGAAGGCGTCTTTCTGACTTCGCTTGATTCGGCGATCAACTGGATCCGCAAGAACTCGATCTGGCCAATGACGTTTGGGCTGGCCTGCTGCGCGATTGAAATGATGTCCATGGGGGCATCGCGATTTGACGTGGCCCGCTTTGGGGCCGAGGTTTTTCGCGCTTCACCGCGACAGTCGGACCTTATGGTGATTGCAGGGCGCGTGTCGCAGAAGATGGCCCCGGTCATCCGTCGGCTGTATGATCAGATGCCTGAGCCAAAATGGGTGATTTCAATGGGCGCGTGTGCCACTTCCGGGGGCGTTTTCAACAATTATGCTCTGGTGCAGGGAGTGAATCAGGTGATTCCAGTGGACGTGTATGTACCGGGATGCCCGCCGCGTCCGGAGCAGTTGATTTACGCGATTACGCTGCTGCAGGAGAAGATTCTGCGGGAGCGGGGAAGCTTTAAGCGCATTTTAAACTTGCAATAGAGCTTAAAATTCAATAACTTAGTAAGGCTGATGGATTCGGCAGCGAAGCGGGTGAAATTGCCCGGTACTTTCCGAGGAAGCATATTTTCTGGGTTTGTAGCTGTTAACTTCATGGGTGCTTTTGAGAATTGATGCAGTTTCTGAGGCAACTCATTGAAGAATTTATGCTCTAAGCTAAGTAAACGTGTGGTAAGTTTTTATACCGTCGTAGTTTTTAAACTGCGGTTTCTGCCCGGCTTGACGTCTTAAGCCGAAATTCACCGGCTTGAAGTCTTTAAGCCGAAATTCATCTGTGTTGTGACTTTCAAAGCTATGGTTGCGGAGGATAGACGCATGTATTCTCGTCCGTTAGGTTCCGTGGGCCGAATTCTGCTTATCAGTTGCGCCGTAGGACTCGGTGCTTCGAGTCTTTACGGTCAGAATTCGAATCCTCAACCGGCTGCTCCTGCAGAGCAGCCCGTTTCCCGTGTAGATGTATTTACCGGCTACTCTTATCTGGCGCCGCATGGCACGGTCAACACCCCTCAGCCGAATGGTTCGGTCTTCAGCGACCGGTACTCGTCTATTGATTACGGTGCGATCGGCAGTGTTGCATATTACTTCAACCGTTATTTCGGTGGACAGGCCGAATTCGGCGCTCATCCGGATGGCCGGAATGACGAAGCCTGGACCGTCCAGGGTGGTCCGATTTTCCGGTATCCAACGTCTGAGGGCATCACGCCGTTTGTGCATGCGCTTGCTGGCGCTGTGAAGCTGGGTGGACCCAATGCTGAGCCATTTGCCGCTCATCATGACACCTGGGGCCCTGCACTGACTGCCGGTGGCGGACTGGACTACAATCTGCCCTTCCTGGGGCACCATGTGGCCCTTCGGCTCTTCCAGGCTGATTACGAATATTTTCACGTAAATTATGGACCGGCCGTATCGTTCGGCGGACGCGCCAATGTGAACAATGCGCGTCTGAGCACCGGTCTTGTCTGGAAGTTCGGGAACATCGTTCCTCCTCCTCCGGTGCAGTACAGCTGCTCTGCCAGCCCTGCTTCGGTATATCCGGGAGACCCGGTCACCATTACCGGGACGGCTACCAACCTGAACCCCAAGAAGACCGCGACGTACAGCTGGTCTGGCCAGGGCGTGACGGTGAAGGGCGACACGGCGACGGCGAACGTGGACACCAGCAGCCTGCAGCCTGGCAATTACACCGTTACTGGCCACGTAAGCGAAGGCCAGAAGGCGGGCCAGTTCGCAGATTGCACCGCGAGCTTCACCGTGAAGCAGTACGAGCCGCCGACCGTGAGCTGCTCGGTCAATCCGTCCTCGGTCAACCCGGGCGACACCGTGACCGTGACGGCGACTGGCGTCAGCCCGCAGAACCGTCCGCTGACCTACAGCTACAGCGCATCGGCTGGTTCGATCAGTGGCACTGGCAACAGCGCCACGCTGTCCACGACCGGCGCACCGGCTGGCACGATCACTGTGACAGCCAACGTTGCGGACGACAAGGGTCAGACAGCATCCGGCACCTGCACGGTGACCGTCAATGCTCCTCAGGCCCCGGCGCCGAAGACGCAGACGCTCTGCTCGATCAACTTTGATCGTGACAAGCGGCGTCCGACCCGCGTAGACAACGAAGCCAAGGCCTGCCTGGACGATGTGGCCCTGAATGCCCAGCGTTCTGCCGATGCCAAGGTGGTTGTTGTAGGCAACGAGACCGAGCAGGAGAAGGCCAGTGCTGGCAAGCGTCATGGTAAGCACGCCAAACCGGCAACAGACTTCGCTGCTCAGCGCGCAGTGAACACGAAGGACTACCTGGTGAAGGAGAAAGGCATTGACGCCAGCCGCATTGAAGTGCGGACGGGCAGTGCAGGCTCGAAGGAAGTGGAGAACTACCTTGTGCCTGCCGGTGCCAACTTCGACTCCGATGTGTCCGGCACAACGGCTGTAGACGAGTCCTCTGTGAAGGCGCAGCCTCGCAAGGCACTCGCCACCCGGCACCATCATCATCGCGCAGCCAAAAAGAAGTAAGTGCGATGAAACTGAACTGATCCATGAAGGCCAGCCTGAGCATCGGCTGGCCTTTTCTTTGCCGTCAGAACCTGTGGGGGCGGCACAAGTGTCCTGTATGAGAGTAAAGTTGTACCGGAAGATGATGAAGCACAAATTGTTGCAGTTTTTTCTCCTTTGTCTTTCTGTCTTCGTTCTTTTGGGAAATGGTTTCATCCACGCTGAGTCTCAGCGCTGGTTGCCCATTGGCCCCGACGGGGGAGACGCACGCAGTTTTGCTGCCGACCCTGCCTCAGCCAAGCACATTTATCTCGGCACAACGACAAGCTGGATCTACCAGTCCACGGATGGCGGAAATACGTGGGAGCGTCTGGCCCGGCTGGGCAAATCCGATGACCTGGTGGTGGACAGCCTGGTGGTAGACAGCACCGACCCGAAGACGCTGCTTGCTGGAGTCTGGCAGGTGGACCGTCCCTCGGGCGGCATCTACATCAGTCACGACGGTGGCGTGACGTGGAACCCTGCTGCGGAGATGAATGGACAGTCGGTGCGCGCCCTGACGCAGTCGCGGTCGAATCCAAAGATTTTTGTGGCAGGCACGCTGTCCGGCGTATATCGCAGTGAGGACAGGGGGGAGCACTGGAAGATCATCAGTCCGGCGGGAAGCACGGAGATCCATGAAGTGGAATCTGTGGCGATTGATCCGTATGACCCCAATGTGATCTATGCCGGGACATGGCACCTTCCCTGGAAGACAACGGACGGCGGCGCGAGCTGGCACAACATCAAACAGGGTCTGATTGATGATTCGGATGTTTTCTCCATCATCATTGATCCCACGCGTCCGACCGTGGTGTATACGAGCGCCTGCTCTGGAATTTATCGCAGTGACAGTGCTGGCGAGCTGTATCGCAAGGTCCAGGGCATTCCTTCAACGGCGCGACGCACGCGGGTGCTGATGCAGGACCCGGCAGACCGCAAGACGGTCTATGCCGGGACGACAGAAGGACTCTACAAGACAACGGATGATGGCGTGAACTGGACGCGCATGACCGGGCCGGACGTGATCATCAACGACATTTTCGTAGACCCCTCCAGCCCGCAGCATGTGCTTCTTGCCACGGACCGCAGCGGCATTCTTGCGAGCACGGATGGAGGCCGCAGCTTTGCCGCGGCGAATACCGGATTCTCGCAGCGGCAGGTCTCTGATATTTTGCCGGATGCGAAACATCCCGGGACCATTTATGCCGGTGTCATCAATGACAAAGGCTATGGCGGTGTCTTTGTGACGGAAGACAACGGTAAGAGCTGGCAGCAGCGCAGTCAGGGCCTGGATGGACGCGATGTCTTTACGCTTGCGCAGTCTGATGACGGCACGCTGCTGGCGGGGACGGAACATGGTATTGCCCGCTGGAACGGGTCGCTCTGGGAGGCGGACGGAAACATCATCCGCTATGCGGAGAAGACGGTCTACAGCCGAGGGAAAGGGAAGCGCCGCACGAAGAAGACGGTGCAGGTTGCGCAACCAGGAGGAACGATTGATTCGCGCGTGAATGACATCAGCACCAATGGCGCGGTCTGGCTGGCGGCAACGTCGAACGGCGTTTATCGCAGTGCAAACCAGGGCGCTTCCTGGAGCGGCCCGGTGCTAAAGGGCGAAAATTTTCTCTATGTCAGCGCGAAGGGCAACGAGGCCATTGCCGCAAATCGCTCTGAGATGCTGACATCTGCGGATGGCGGCACGACCTGGACACCGGTGAATCTGCCATCGAAGCTCAGCGGAGTCCGTGCGGTTTCCACTGCTCCTGATGGCAGCCTGTGGGTGGGGGGACGCGAAGGGCTCTTCTACAGCACGGACCGCGGCCAGAGCTGGCAGCGTATAGACACGCTCCCGCTGGCTGACATCAATGGGCTGAGCTTCAACACGCAATGGAACCGGCTGTTTGTGACCTCTTCCCGCTCGACGGTTGTTCTTGGGCTTGATGTGCAGAGCAAGACGTGGAAGTGGTGGGACACAGGATGGACACTGCGTGCTGTTCGTTCGCTGAGTGACCGTCTGGTAGCTGCTTCTCTCTACAATGGCGTGGTGCTGGAGCCAGGCGGAGATGAGAAGACAGCGAAGATGAATGCGATTGCCGGTACTCGACCCTGAGACGGGCACAAGCTGGATTTGCTGGTGATGTGTGATTGAGCCGAGTATTGCGGCGATGCTTCCGGGAGATTTCTTTTGAGTGGAGCGGCGTGATACTCTTCCGTTTTGAAATCGTTGCCATCGGAGGGCCGTCTTTTCATGTTAAGACGCGAATTTCTTGCCAAGGCTGGAGTTGTGGCTACGGCCCATACAATTCCAGGTTTCGGCTTGTCTCAGCGGCCGTTTTTCAACACAGAAAACAAGCCCAAGCCAATGGACGTGGGCGTGCTCATCCGCATTGGCGACAACCCTGAAGAGCCAATTGCGCGAGTCAAGGAACTCGGCCTGAATAACTGCTTTCTTTCACTGGACCACTACATTGGAAAATTTACGCAACAGCTTGCCGATCGGATCGGCAGCGCGCTGAACAAATATGGCATAACCGCGACTACGGCGGAAGTCGTCGGTCCAGGGCGCCTGGTGTGGGACTTTGAAGATGGGCCTTCGACGATCGGTTTGGTCCCGCGGGAGAGCCGCGCTGCGCGTCTGGATGCGTTGAAGCAGGCATCGGACTTCGCCAAATTGCTGGGCGTGCCTCAGGTCCAGACACATTGTGGTTTTATTCCGGAAAACCCGCGCGACCCGCTCTACGCGGAAACGGTCCAGACGATTCGTGAAATTACGATGCACTGCGCCAACAACGGCCAGCATTTTCTGATGGAAACGGGGCAGGAGACGCCGACGACGATGTCTCGCGCCATTCAGGATGTGAACCATCCGAATCTGGGAGTTGGTCTAGATACGGCGAACCTGATTCTTTATGGCAAGGCCAATCCTGTAGATGCGGTGGACATCATTGGCCGGCATGTTCGCAGTGTGCATGCGAAAGATGGCAAATGGCCGACCGACCCGATGAAGCTGGGCGAGGAAGTGGTGATTGGCCGGGGACTGGTGGACTTTGAAAAGGTCTTCAGCAAATTGCATAAGCTTGGATATACGGGGGCCATTACGATCGAGCGCGAGATTGAAGGCGCGCAGCAGATGGAGGACATTCGCAGGGAGAAGGTCTATCTGCAGGGCATCCTGGCGAAGGTAACTGGTGTTCAGTAAGAAGAGAAGGAAAACCATGGACCGTAGAGAATTTCTGGCTGGATCGGCCGCAGCTTCAGGGCTGCTGTTACTGAAGCCGAAGACGGCGTTTGGCTATGAGGCCAATTCAGCGGTGCGCTATGCTCTGCTGGGATGTGGCAATCGCGGTACGGCGGTCGCCACGTCATTTGCGAAGAACACCAGCGCACGTGTGGTCGCGCTGGGCGATCTTTTTCAAGACAAACTGGACGCAGGCAAGGCGCACTTCGACCAGGTGAACCAATCGCTTGGCTATGCCGGGCCTGACCAGAAGCTGCTGTTTCGCGGATACAAGGCGTATGAAGAACTTGCCGCCTCGCCGCATATTGACGCGATCCAGATCTCCACGCCGCCCTATTTTCATGTACAGCATCTTGAGGCCGCGGTGAAAGGCGGCAAGCACGCTTATTGTGAAAAGCCGGTTGGAGTGGACATTGCGCAGACCAATCATGCGCTTGAAATCGCGAAACAGGCCGATGGCAAGGTCAGCGTGGATGTTGGATTCCAGATTCGCAGCGCTCCTCCTTATGTTGAAATTGTGCGGCGGATTCATGGAGGCGAGTTGGGCAAGATTGCCTGCGTAGAAGCCTGGTACAACGCTCCGCCTTCCGCATATCCTGATTTTCCCGGTGCATCGCCGGATGAGTTGCGTATCCGGCGCTGGTTGTGGGACCGGGTGCTGTCGGGCGATATTCTTGTTGAGCAGAACATCCATGTGATTGATATCTGCAATTGGGTGTTGCAGGGCCATCCTCTCAAAGCGGTGGGGACGGCGGGACGGAATGTTCTTACGCACGCGGGTGATTGCTCGGACAACTATCAGGTGGTCTTTACTTATCCTGACGATGTGCGGGTCAGCTTTTCATCCACGCAGTTCTGCCCGGCGAACTGGTTCGACGTTTCAGCGCGCTTCTTCGGTGACAAAGGAATTGCTGAAGCACCTTACTCAGGACCGCTGCGGATCATCAGCGACAATCCGTGGACATGGGCGGGAAGCACTACGCAGCCCACAGGCTCCTTTGCATCGAATGGAGCATTCACTGACAACCTGGCCCAGGCAGACCGGAAAAAAGACAAGGGCTTTATTGAAAGCATTACCTCGGGCAAGTTCCACAACCAGATTGCCGCGGGCGTGGAAAGCGCGCGAAGCTGCATGCTGGGCCGCATGGCCGCTTACAAGAAGCGGGAAGTGACCTGGGACGAGCTGCTGAAGCACGGCGACAAATACGAATTGGGTATCAACATGACGCAGTTCAGCTGAGGCCGGGTGCTTCGACTTCGCTGGAGAATGGCAATTTTTTGCGGGGAAGTACTCGCACACTCCTCAGGCCTGGAGCTCCGCATAAAATCACGATTGCCACAGAACTGATTCCCGTATGTCCTGTGGCTGCGGGCCATGTGCGTCGCCGTCAAAGAGGCCCCGAAGCGGCGGCACATGGACTAGAATGAGGGGTTCCTCCCAGTCTACTTTATCTACTTCAGGGGTATTGAGTGCGCCGTATATCTGCTCTTCTTTTTGCTTGCCTTCTTGTTGTTGAGCTGCACGCTTTTGCGCAAAAACAATGGACCGTTCCGGACATTTTCACGGGACGCATCTCGATAGGGCATCAGCCCGGAGAAATGTCCTGGTCACCGGATGGCAAGCGCGCCATTTATATTGGCGACGATGGCGACATGATGCAGATGGATGCGGCCACGGGCAAGACAAGCAAGCTGCTCGACCACCAGAAGCTGGCGCCGATTATGAATGTGCAGCTCGGCGAGAAAGACCGCGATCATCGCGGGCGCTATGGTGAGCCGGACTATATCTGGGCGCCGGATTCGCAGCACCTTCTGTTTGATACCAATGGCACGCTCTGGCTCTATGACCTGAAGAGCGGCACGGGGACGGAGGTTGGGCAGACGGGCCAGGGCAGCGGGGACGATCCCAAGTTTTCGCCGAATGGGCAATACATTTCTTACCTGCACGACCACAACATCTACGTGGGCAAACCATCGGCGCAGGCCAGCCCTGTAACCAATACGCATGAGCCGACGCTGCTGAATGGCGAGGTGGATTGGGTGTACCTGGAAGAGCTTGATGTTCGGAGCAACTACTTCTGGTCGCCGGACTCAAAGCAGATTGCATATTTACAGATGGACGAGGCGTCGGTGCCGCAGTATCCCATTGTGGACTGGATTCCCACGCACGCGAGTGTGGATGAGCAGCGCTATCCGCAGCCGGGGGACGCGAATCCGGGCGTGAAAGTGGGCGTGGTGAGCGCGAGCGGCGGCAAGACTACATGGATCAAAGTGCCGTTTGATAACGGCAATGACTATATTCCGCGCTTTGGATGGGTGGACCCGCACGTGGTGTGGGTAGAAGTGCTGACGCGCGACCACAAGCACCTGAATTTATATTTTGCTGATACGCGGACGGGTGATTCGCGTCTGGTGCTTGCTCAGAATGACGATAAGTTTTTTGATGAAGCCTACGATGTGCATTTCTTTGCGCCGGGCGAGTTTCTCATCACAAGCTGGCGCGATGGCCACACGCACATTTATCGCTATACGTATGTGGCTTCGAATCCGTTAGGTGCGGAGGCGCAGCTTGCGGGCGAGCTGGAAAGGGGGGACTACGAGGTCGGTCCGATCAAGTCCATTGATCTGACGACACGCACTGTCTATTACGTCTCGAATGAAGGCGATCCCCGTGGGCAGCAGATATGGGCGGTGAAGCTGGATGGCTCAGAGAAGCAGAAGATTTCGTCTGGCGAGAGTTTTCACGATCCGAACTTTGCCGAGGGCACTTCTACTTATTTTGATCACGCTTCGAGCCTGATGACGCCGCCTTCCTTCAGCCTGTGCCATGCCGGGAGCGCGTGCCAGACGATCTGGCAAGGCAAGATGCCGGATGGATACGACTTAATCAAGCCAGAGATGCTGGAGTTGAAGGCAGCAGATGGAAAGACCACCCTGTACGCATCCTTGCTGCTGCCGAAGAATGCGACGGCGCAGGGAAGTGTGCCGCTGATTAACAATCCCTATGGCGGACCTCATGCGCAGACGGTGCGTGAAAGCTGGGGCGGAGGCATGTTTTTCTTTGACCAGCTACTGGCGCAGCAGGGTTTTGCCGTGCTGCATGTGGACAATCGCGGGATGGGAGGACGTGGGCGCGACTTTGAGCAGGCTGCGTATCGCAACTTTGGCCCGGTGCAGCTGAGCGACCAGCTTGCGGCGATTGATCAGGTGCTACAGAAATATCCGCAGCTGGACAAGAACCGCCTAGGCTGGTGGGGATGGAGCTGGGGAGGCAGCTTTACGCTGAATGCGCTTTCGCATTCGGACCGTTTTCGCGCCGGAGTTTCCGTGGCCCCGGTGACGGACTTCCGCAACTATGACTCGATCTACACGGAGCGATATCTTGGCCTGCCGGGACAGAACAAGGAGGCCTATGATGCCGCGTCTGAGCTTGAAAGCGCGAAGAACCTGAAGGGCCATCTGCTGCTGGTGCATGGGACGGGCGATGACAACGTACACTTCGCCAACTCGATCCAGTACATTCAGAAGCTGATTGATGCGAAGGTGCCGTACGATTTCCAGCCATTTCCGCGCAAGACGCATTCGATTGCCGGAGCTACCGCACACACCTTTCTGTTTGAGCGCATTTTGTGGCACTTTGACACGTATCTGAAACCAGCAGGAGCACAACAGTGAGTCATCCCGCAGAGCGCGCCAGTTCACATGAGCTGGTGCGCGGCCGTACCACTCTAGGCGACTTTGAACTGACCGTCCTGAGCGATGGTTTCTATTTTCTCGATGGCGGTGCGATGTTCGGCGTTGTTCCAAAGACGATGTGGGAGAAGCGCGCACCTGCTGACGAACGCAATCGTATCCTGCTCGGACTTAATACGGTCGTGGTGCGCACAGGAAAACACACTGCCGTCATTGAAACGGGAATCGGCAATAAATTACCTGAAAAGCTGAAACAGATTTATGGCGCGCAGGAGAAGCTTCCTGCAGCTTTTGCTGCTGCCGGAACCAGGCCGGAAGAAGTAGACATTGTTATCAACTCGCACCTGCACTTTGACCACTGTGGATGGAACACCACACGCACGCCAGAGGGCCGCATCGTTCCCACATTTCCCAATGCCAGGTATTTTGCGCACCGCGGGGAGGTGGAGCATGGGCATCTGCAACTGGAGCGTGACGCCATCAGCTACATCAGCGAGAACTACGATCCGCTGGTGGAGAGCGGGCAGATGACGCTGCTTGATCTAAAGCGTGGAGAGGTGCGTGAGATCGTGCCTGGGATTTCGGTCGAGCTTTTTCCGGGCCACACGTCGCAGATGATGGCAGTGCATGTCGAATCGGATGGGAGGCACGCCTGCTACATCTCAGACCTGCTGCCGACGAGCGCGCATCTGGACATTACCTGGGTGATGGGCTATGACCTTGATCCGCTGAGATGCATAGAGGAGCGCAAGCGTTTTTACCAGCGTGCGATTCCCGAGCAATGGCTGGTGTTGTTTACGCATGATCATCACAGGCCGTTTGGATATATCGAGTGGAATGAGAAGGGCAAGCCGGTGATGAAAACATCCGGAGATTCGCCAATTTAGCTTCGGCAGTTTATATTGGATTCGCTTCACTAAAAAAATTTCCTGAGGATGTGAAAAGAATGCAGCGGACTGCCCGTTTGGCATTAGCTCTGCCGTTGTTTGTAAGCGCTTCCATCTATGCGCAGATTACCGTGACGCAGCCGATTCCGGCGAAAGCCACGATCCAGATTGATGCTTCCAAATCAGCCGGAGCGGAGATTCCGCGAACCATCTTTGGCAGCTTTCTGGAGCCGATTGGCAACTCCACTTACAACGGACTGTGGGCTGAGATTCTGCAGAACCCGAGCCTGGAAGCGGGGATGTGGAGCGCGGGCAATGTGGGTTGGATGTTGCGCGAAGAACCGCAACTGGCGCGCGCGTCTGAGCTGGGGTTGCCGCTGCCGTGGGAGCCGCTCAATTACGGGCAGGGCAACCGCTATGAGCTTCGCTACGGCCATGCGGCCAACACATGGCGCTCTCTGGTGATTATTGGCGTGCCGGGGCAGCCCACGGGGATTCGGCAGAGGGTGTATCTGCCGGTGCATCGCACGCTGGATTACACGGGGAGCTTTTATGCGCGGCACCTGAGCGGGCCGGCGGGGCTGACGGTCTCGATTCGTCCGCGGAATGGGAGCGAGGTGCTGGCTTCGGCGCATGTGGATGCGGCTTCGACGGATTGGGCGAAGTACAGCTTTGATCTGCATGTTCCGGAGGGCAAGCTGCACCGGCTTGATCCGGCGGACTTTGTTCTGGAGCTCGAAGGGGATGAGCGCGTGGAGGTGGACGAGTTCTCGCTGATGCCTGCGGATGCGCTGGATGGGCTTGATCCGGACGAGGTGGCGATGGCGAAGGCGATGGAGACTCCGCTGGTGCGATTTGGCGGAAACTTTACCTCTGGCTATCACTGGCGCGATGGCATCGGGCCGCGCAACAAGCGCGTGAGCATGTTGAATGTGGCCTGGGGCATTCCGGAATACAACACCTTTGGCACGGATGAATTTCTGCACTTCTGTGACCTGATTGGCGCCGACCCGCAGTTTGCGTTGAACCTGGGCTCGGGCACTCCGGAAGAAGCGGCGGATTGGGTGAAGTACATCAACGAGCACTGGAAGAAGCACAGCGGCCTGACATGGGAGCTGGGCAACGAACTGTGGGGCAACTGGAACACCGGATGGCCGACGCTCGAGCAGCTTGCGGCACGCACGCTGGCTTACAGCAACGCGATCCATGCGGTGGATCCGCAGGCGAAGCTGATTGCCACGGGTCAGGACGCGGACAACTACGAGAAGTGGAACGCGACGCAACTGGCGAATCCTGCAGGGACGTTTGATTATCTTTCAACGCACTTTGTGGTGACGAACACGGACACGCGGACACCGCATGCGAGCAATGACTTTATCACCGAGGCGGCGTTTGCGCTGCCCCTTGGGCTGGAGACGCGGCTGAAGGCGATGCAGCAACAGATCAACCAGAACCCGGCGTTCCGAGACAAGGCGCACATTGCGTTTACCGAGTGGCTCTTTATTGGGAACCGCCCGGGGACGCCGAGCTTTACCAACATGGGCGGGGCGATTGATACGGGCGGCTTCTTCAACATGCTGATGAGAAACAGCTCGATTGTGCCTATTTCAGACATGACGGGCATTATGGAGTTTGCCGGCATCTGGAAGAAGCGCAGCCAGGTGTATGCTGCTCCGGGATACTACGTTTTCAGGATGTATTCGTCGGCGCATGCTTCGCGTCCGGTGAGTGTGGAGGCCAGTTCGGGCAGCTACTCGGTGCAGAACGGAGTGGGCCGCATTCCGGACATCCCAAATGTGCCGTATCTGGATGTGGTTGCGGCGCTGAATGATGCGGGGGATGCGCTGAATGTGTTTGTGGTGAACCGCAGTCTGAATACGGACATTCCTGCGAGCATCCATGTGGCCGGGTTTGCTTCAGACGGCAAAGCCGAAGTGGAGACACTGCGCGGCGACAGCATTGCGGATGAAAACAGCGAGGATGATCCGGAGCACGTGGTTCCGGTGCAGACCGGAGACCGTGTGACCGGGGGCGCGATGGAGCATGTCTTTCCGCATGAGAGCGTGACGCGGATTGTTCTGCGGAGGAAGTAGGTGTACCCCCAGTTTGTTTATAAAGTCTTGCGGCAAGGGAATTGCGGTATATTTGCGGCGCGCTTCCGCGCGGGATGGCAAAACTGAGAAATTCCGCGGATTACAAGGATGGTTCATCAAAAAAAACGCATGGGAGGAACCCCATGCGTCTCTCTGATTTTTGGTTCTTTAGCTGGCGGTCAGCTCGGCGGCCACTTTCTCGGTGACGAAGGCCTCGACCGTATCGCCGATCTTGATGTCTGAGAAGTTGATGCCGACGCCGCATTCCATGCCATTGGTCACTTCGCGGACATCGTCCTTTACGCGTTTGAGTGAAGTGATCTTGCCCTTGAAGACCTGCTCCCCATCGCGCACCAGACGGATGTCGGCGTCGCGCCGCAGCACGCCGTCGGTCACGCGGCAGCCGGCAATGGTACCGATCTTCGGAATTTTGAAGACCTGAAGTACTTCGGCGCGGCCCAGATAGTTCTCCTTGAAGACCGGCTCAAGGAGACCCAGCATGGCCTTGCGAATCTCGTCCTGCAGCTCGTAGATGATCGAGTGCAGGCGGATTTCCACGTTCTCCTGCTCGGCCAGCTCGGCGGCCTTGCGCTCCGGACGCACATTGAAGCCGATGACGATTGCGTTGGAGGCTGAGGCCAGCAGGACGTCGCTTTCGGTAATTGCGCCCACGCCCGAGCGGATGACCTTGATGCGCACCTTTTCGGTGGACATCTTCTGGAGTGAGTCGGCCAGCACTTCCACCGAGCCTTGCACGTCGCCCTTGAGGATGAGCGGCAGTTCCTTGATGCCGGCCTGACGGATCTGTTCGGCGAGACCCTCGAGCGAGACACGCGAAGACTTTGCCAACTGGGCCTCGCGCTCCTTCATTTTGCGGTATTGCGCGATGCCCTTGGCCTTGTCGCGGTCACTGACGACGAGGAAAGTGTCGCCCGCATCGGGAATGCTCTCGAGGCCGAGGATTTCAACCGGCGTAGATGGCCCGGCCTCTTCGATCGCGCGACCGCGATCATCAAACATGGCGCGGATTTTGCCGAAGGTGTTGCCGACGATGAAGCTGTCCTGGTGCCGCAGCGTACCGTTCTGCACCAGCACGGAGGCCACAGCGCCGCGTCCGCGGTCGAGCTTGGCTTCAATGACGGTGCCCACAGCCGAGCGTCCCGGCGTCGCCTTCAGGTTCTGGATATCGGCAACAAGGCAGATCATTTCGAGCAGCAGATCGAGGTTCTGGTGTTTCTTGGCCGAAACGTCCACGAATACAGTGGAACCGCCCCAGTCTTCCGGGACCAGCCCGCGGTCGGCGAGCTGCTTCTTCACGCGTTCGGGCTGCGCTTCTGGCTTGTCAATTTTGTTGACGGCCACGATGATCGGCACATTGGCCGCGCGCGCGTGGTCAATGGCTTCGAGCGTTTGTGGCATGACGCCGTCGTCGGCTGCGACCACGATAACCACAATATCGGTGACCTTGGCTCCGCGAGCACGCATGCGGGTAAACGCCTCGTGACCGGGGGTATCCAGGAAGACGATCTCGCGGCCAAACGCTGGTGAATCCTGCTTGCCGATGCGCACTTTGTACGCACCAATGTGCTGCGTGATGCCGCCAGCTTCGCCGCCAGCAACATCGGTTTCCCGAATGGCGTCGAGCAGCGAGGTCTTTCCGTGGTCTACGTGGCCCATCACGGTCACAACCGGAGGACGCGAGACTTCGAGCTCGTCGGGGTTCTCCTGCTGGAGCATGCTTTCCAGGGCCTCATTGGCCATCTGCTCCTCAAAGGAGAGCACCTGCGTATCGGCGCCGAATTGCCGCGCTACGTCTTTGACCAGCTCTGTATCGAGTGACTGGTTGACGGTCACGAAGACGCCGCGCATCAGCAGCGTGGCGATCAGGTCTTTCGCGCGGATGTCGAGCTTTTCCGCGAGGTCCTTTACGCTGATACCTTCGGTCACGCTGATGGTGCGTGTAATCGGCACCGGACCGGTGGGGACCTGCGCTGCGCCCAGACGCGGCGGCGCAAAGCCCTTCATCGGACCTTCTTTTATCTTGTCGTATTCCTGGCGCCCGCGCCGCTGCGGCCCGCTGGGACGCTGCCCGCGAGGAGCTTCGCCCGGAGGAGGGGGAATCAGTCCCGGGGGACCTCCCGGACGGGGACCGAAGCCGGGACGCTGTCCGAAGCCCGGACGAGGGCTTCCCGGAGCGCCGCCTGGCTGGCTGCGCGTCGGATGCATCGGGCGACGCCCACCCGGATACTGCTGCTGCCCTGGCCGCTGCTGCTGGCCCGCGGGACGGCGATCGAAAATGGGCTTTCCGCGCTGCAAGCCTCCAGCGACTGGAGCAGCCGGTGTGGGGGCCTGAGGCGGCGCTGTATAGACGGGACGCGGCCCGGTTTGCGGCATGATCACGCGCCGCGCCGGGGCTGCCGGAGTGGCGGGAGTGGCCGACGGCGCTGCCGCCGGAGCTGTGTGTGCCGCTGAAGTTTCCTTGACCGGTGGGGCCGGAGCACTTGCCGCAGACGCGGGTGTTGCTGGCGCAGCGGAAGGAGTTGCTGCCGCAACTGGTGGAGTGGATGGCGCGGCAGCCGGCGTGGTAGCAGGCGCAACCGGGGGCTTCACCACCACCGGGGCCTGCGGCGGCGCGGACGCAATCGCTGGCCGCGATTCCGCTGCTGGCGCGGGGGCGGCAACAGGAGGCCTGGCCACGATGGGCCCGGACGGAGGTTTGGATGCAATGGCAGGCGACTGCTGTGGAGGAGGCGGTGCTATCACGGCGGGCGCTTGCCGCGGCTGAGGGACAATCCTGCGCGGAGCGGGCGGCGCTGCTGCCGCTGGAGAAGAAGCTGGAGCCGGAGATGGGGCCGTAACAGTGGGTCTGGCTGTGACCGGGGGTGCGGGGGCAGCTGGCGTGGGCGCTGCTGGAGCAGCCGGAGCCGGGGGTTTTGCTGCTGCCGCGCGGGCCGCGGCTTCTTCCTGCTCCTTGCGCTGCTGGATCGCCTTGAGAACATCGCCGGGCTTGGAGACACGCGACCAGTCAATCCTGGGCTTCGGTTCAGTCTCACCTCTTGTACCCGCAGACGCACCTGCCTTGTTTCCGCCGCGATTAAAATGCGCGCGCACACGCTCAGCTTCGTCAGCTTCAAGCGAACTGGAATGGGTCTTCTTTTCGGTTACGCCAATTTCCGGCAGCACATCCAGGATCGCTTTGCTTTTGACTTCAAGCTCGCGCGCTAAATCGTTGATTCTGACTTTACTCATCCGCCCCTTTGTCTATTACCTTCCCAAGCCCTCAGCTGTTCATAGCAACCTCATGCCCGTGGGAGTCATTCCTGTTTGTATTATCCCCTGAAATGGAGCGCTGTGCGTCCATCATCTCAGCCCAATCTTTGAGGAAACGAAGCATATTTTATGCTCCGCCCTCATCTACCTTGCGCTCGGCCGCCTGCTCTTCCTTCGGCTCGTCCAGGTTGCCTTCGACCACGGCCTCAGAGCGGGCAACTTCCGGGTTCGGATGGTGCTCTGCCAATTCCGCGCTGGTGTCCTCGCGCCCAGGAACGAGCGATTCTGCGCCTTCCTCGTTGAGCGCGGGGCCCACTTCGGTCACTTCGGCCAGGCGTTCTTCCGCCACTTCGTCGCTGATCATCCCGGAGCCATCTTCGCCCAGGTGCTCATCCTCTGCCTGCGTAAGGTTCTGCTTCAGCGCATCCGCTTCTTCTTCGGCCTGAGCGTCGGCAATGTGCGCTGCCTGAGCAGGGCGCTCCTCGCCTTCCTCATATTGCCCGAAGTAGTGCCGCACAGCGGTGCCAATCTTTTCCAGCGTCTTTTCGCCAATGCCCGGAATTTCTTCGAGCTGCTCGGGCGTCATGTCCGCCAGGCCTTCCACAGTTGTAATGCCTGCGGCGATCAGCTTTTGAATGATTGCTTCACCAAGCTCGCTGACCTGCTCAATGGGAGTGGTGGGTCCACCCGCCATGGCCTGCATCTGCTGCTCGACCTCCTGACGTTTTTCTTCCTCGCTCTTGATGTCAATCTTCCAGCCCAGCAGCTTTGCGGCCAGACGCACGTTCTGGCCCTTTTTGCCGATGGCCAGCGAAAGCTGCGTATCGTCTACGATCACTTCCAGCTGCTTGTCGCCGAGGTCCGTGATGCTCACGCGGCTTACCTTGGCCGGCTGCAACGCCTTTTCCGCAAACGTTGTGATCTCGTCGCTGTATTCGATAATGTCAATCTTCTCGCCGCGCAGCTCGCGAATAATGGACTGCACGCGCATTCCCTTCATGCCGACGCATGCGCCGACGGGGTCCACGTCCTTGTCACGCGACTGCACAGCGATCTTCGTCCTCTCGCCCGCCTCGCGCGCAATGGCCTTGATGACCACCGTGCCGTCATAAATCTCAGGTACTTCCGTCTGGAAGAGGTTCTGCACCAGTTCCGGCGCGGCACGGGAGACAATCACCTGCGGTCCTTTGGCGGCCTTGTCCACGCGCAGCAGCACGACGCGTACGCGCTCGCCTACGGCAAACTGTTCCAGCCGCGACTGCTCGCGCCTGGGCATCCGCGCTTCCGACTTGCCCAGGTCAAAGATGACGTCCTGCGGCTCCAGCCGTTTGACTGTCGCCGTGAGCACTTCGCCAATCCGGTGGTTGTATTCCTGGAAAACGATGTCGCGTTCCGCCTCGCGCACTTTCTGGAAGATGACCTGCTTGGCCATCTGCGCGGCAATGCGGCCGAGCACATCGGTGGGTTTGTAGTAGCGAATCTCTCCGCCAATTTCCACGTCCGGAGCAATCTGGCGCGCGTCTTCAAGAGCGATCTGGTTCACCGGGTCTTCAATCATCTCCGGAGACTCGACGACCGTCTTGTAGGCGTAGGCGCGGATTTCACCGCTCTCCCGATCCAGCTCGGCACGCATATTTTCCTGCGTCTTGTAATACTTGCGCGTCGCCAGCGCAATCGCGTCTTCCACTGCGGAAACGACAATGGCGGGATCAATGCCTTTGTCCCGGCTCAATGCTTCGATACTTTGATACAGCACGCTTGCCATATTGCTCTCTTCTGAAAACTTCTTAAATTGTTGTCGACAGGACGCCCGCTCAAATTTCAGGGACCAGGTTCGCCTTCTCAATATTGCTGAAGTCTATCTCGACGGTCTCAGCGGTCGCAGCCTTTTTGCCTTTGCCCTTCTGCTTCCTCTCTGAAAGGTCGAGCACAATGGCCCCGTCCCTCACTTCTGTGAGCTTTCCCCGCCAGTGCCGGTTGCCCGCCACGGGATCAAACGTCTGCACCTTTACCAGATTTCCGGCAAAGCGGCGGTAGTCCTTTTCGCCATACAACCTGCGGTCCAGTCCGGGTGAGGAAACTTCCAGCGTGTATTCCGCGCCTGGAACCAACTCCTCCACATCCAGCACGGTTCCGAAGTCGCGGCTGAACACCTCGCAGTCGGTGTGCGTCACTCCGGCCAGCTGATCAATCTCAACCCCGGAGGGAAGGCCCTCCGCCGACGCCATCCGGGCGCGTTCCTCAGCGTTTTTCTCAATAAAAACGCGCAGGACGCGGTGTTTGCCTCCTCCCTGAAATTCGACCTCAACGACATCAAGGCCGTGGGAAGCAGCGACCCGCTCCGCGGTGGCGCGAATTTGATCGAGATTCAGACCCATCTGGCTCAGGGACTTCGCAGCAAAAGAAAAGTGGGCATCAAGCCCACTCATTCCTCCGCGCTCCGGCAAACCCACGGGAACCAGCGCGGACAAACTCGTCTGCACTTACAGAATACTCCTCTGGCCCGATGATTTCAAACCTGGATTTCCGGGGATTCGGCACCGTCCCCAGATATGCAATGAAGATAATGAAGAAAAGTCATTGCGAATTTCAAATTCGCGCCTCTAATCTACTTACGATGACGGGGAATTTCAGGATCGCAGTCGCCCTGCTTTGCATCCTCTGCATACTCGTCCTCGCCTTCGCCCCCTGGGTAGACCCGCCGCAGACCACGCCTCAGGCATTCAGGCTGATCTCTCTCCTGATGCTCGCCTTGCTTGCGTGCCTCTTTCGTTTCTGTCTCCGGAATGGGCCTCTGAACGGTTCTTGCCTGGCACAGCAGGCCCTCTCTTCCCGACTGTTTTCTCAGCCTCCACCCCTTCTGAGGGAAACTTGCGGTCTTCTCCGCTGTTAGAAACAGCATTGCTTCTTTCTCCCCTTTATTTCCAACCATCGGCCTCGGCAGGAGGAGAAAAATATGAAACCGCAAAACCTGGTCCTACGGCTTGCCTTTGCGGGAGGTTTCCCGTTGGTAAAGCTGCTCGAGTTTCCCCAGACGATGCTTCGGGAGGTGGTACGGACAAAGTTCCCGCGGCTTCCATCCCGGAACAACGTCATTTCTATGGATGCCGCCCTTCTGGAAAGAAGGGAAGCCGAGTTGCGCCGCCAGCTCGCGCGCTTTTCCCGATGGATGTACCGCCTCGGCTATGCTCCGGGAACTGCCGGGAACCTCTCCGTCCGCCTTGACGACTCGCGTATCCTCGCCACACCTACCGGATGCAGCAAATATCTTCTGCGCCCTGCGGACATGGTCATCACGGACCTGAATGGCCAGCTTCTATGCGGCACGCGCAACGTCACCAGTGAAATCGGCATGCATCTGGCCATCTACCGTATCCGCCCCGATGTTCAGGCCGTCGTCCATGCCCATCCGCCCCTGGCCACCGCTTTCGCTTCCTGCGGCCTCGCCCTGGATATTCCGCTGTGCGCCGAACTTGTGATGACTTTGGGCTCCATTCCGCTGGCGCCATACGCGACTACGGGGACCGAGGAGCTCGCGGCCAGCATCGAAGCGCTGCTGCCAGACCACGACGCCATTCTTCTGGCCAACCACGGTGCGGTGACCTGCGGAAAAGACCTGCTCGACGCCTTGATGAAGATGGAAACCACGGAGCACTTTGCCAATGTTTCACTGGCCGCGCGCGAGATCGGCACCCCACGTCCGCTGAACGACCAGGCGCTCAGAACGCTGAAGCTGGCGCGCGACCGCTATCTGGCAAATGTCACAACTGATGTTTGCCGCAGAACAGAGCTATGAAAGATACAAGACTGAACCCCTACGCCGGATTTCCGGGGGACTGCGACCCGCTCGAAGTGCTGCCCGCGACGGCAGGCAAAATTGGAGAACATCTTCGCGACCTCGGGCCCGCCGAGCAAATGGAGCGCGCGCGAAACCATTGCGCACCTGGCAGATTGTGAGATTGTCTTTGCGTTTCGCCTGCGGTAGACCCTGGCCGAAGACCACTCTGTGATTTAGCCATTTGATCGGAAAAATGGGCGCTCTCTTACGCCGCGTATGATGCCAACGCGGCCTTTGCTGTCTTCTCATCAGTGCGCCGCTGGAACCTGGCCCTCATCAAAAACGCAACGCCGGAGCAGCGGGCCAAAATTGTAATTCACCCCGAGCGTGGCACCATGAGCTTTACCACCATCGTGGAAACCATGACGGGACACGACCTGAACCACCTGGGTCAACTGGAGCGGATCAGGGCCGTCCGTTAAGCGGGTGCTTCATCTTCTCGCGGCAGGGCCTGGAAAGCCGGAGAAGACCGGTGGGTTCCTGTCCGGTCTTCCGGCAGACAGTGCTCTGATATCAGCTTGTCGCTCGATTGCCTGAAATCAGCCGCAGTATCCAGGTAAGAATCACAGCGCCGATGACCGCAACAATAATGGTGTAAATCATGCCACCCTGTCCGGAGAACCCGAGGGCCCGCATGATAAACCCGCCGATGAGGGCGCCGACAATACCGATGACAATGTCCATCAGTGTGCCATAGCCGCTGCCTTTCATGATCTTGCCGGTGATCCATCCCGCAATCAGGCCGACAATGATCCACCAGATAATTGTGAACATGCACCTCTCCCTTCTATGTATGGTTCGCAGGCCGGTAGACGACGATCCACCTGCGGATTTATGAAGCGCAGGAACGGTACCGCAAAACGGGCAGAAATTTCAAGCAGGAAATTCTCCTCATGCCCTGTGAGATGCGGCGAAAAAGAGGTTCTGTGGCAAAGGGAACCGAATTCAGTACCTGATTATCCACTGATTTTCATATACAACCCCTTGTGTGTTTACAAATGAAAACGCATAATCTGCTCAAGAGATGGGGAAGCGCCCTTTGTGACAAGGTATAGCCGTCAGGATGTGTTGCGAATTCTGCGTCTTCATCCCCGCCAACTGCGCGGGTGGGAGAGCAGCGGGCTGATTGCTCCCTCTGAATCCTATAGCTTTCAGGACCTGGTGCAGCTTCGCAAGCTGCGCGACCTGCGCGCCACGCGCCTTTCCGCTTCCAGCATTCGCGCTTCAGTCTCGGCCATGCGCTCGGTTTCCGGAATGGCCAATCCCCTTCTGGAAGCAGGTACAGTCCGCCGCGGCTCGAAGCTGATCTTTCGCCACTCCGGCACGGCCATGGATCCCATTGCCCGGCAGTTTGTCTTTGACTTCGACGCGGGCAACAGCCCGGTTCCCGCCTCCGTGGGGCTGGTAACACTGAACCCGGCGCAGCGCGAGGCAAAGACCACCAGACTTTTTCTGGAAGCGGTGCGCTGCGAAGAAGCGGGCAAGACCGGCGATGCCGTACGCCTCTATCACGAGATACTGGAGATGGACCCGCAGCACGCTCCTTCCAGCATTAATCTGGGCACCATCTTTTATAACCAGCGCGAATTTGGAGAGGCAGAGCATCTGTACCGCCAGGCCACTCAGTCTGATCCTGGTTATGCACTGGCTTTCTTCGATCTTGGCAATGTGCTGGACGAGCTGAAAAAACTGCCCGAAGCCATTGAAGCCTACAGCACCGCCATCCGCCTTGTCCCTACCTATGCCGATGCGCACTACAATCTGGCGCTTGCCTATGAACGCACGGGACAGCGACGCAAGGCCCTCCGCCACTGGACGGCCTATCTGAAACTCGACCCCATCGGGCCCTGGGCCACCCACGCTCGCAGCCAGCGGCGCAAGATCCTCGACCGCGAAAAGCTGACCGTCGTCCACAGGGGCCCCAAGGCAGCCGCCAGCCACTCCCGACGTCAGGAACCTTCTCTCCGGCTCGTATAACTTTTCCCGGGTATGAGCGTTTCTTCAGATACGGTGAAACGCCTTCTGAATGTCCTTCCATGAATAGCGCAAGACAATTGGCCGTCCATGCGGACAGCTTGTCGGATGGTCTGTCTTTGCCAGCTCGGCCAGCAGCCACTCCATGCGCTGCGGATCGAGAGGCATATTGATCCTGATGGCCGAATGGCACGCGATGGATGCGGCGATGCGCGTGCGCAATGTATCGAGGTTCTGGGACTGGGACTCGCGCTCTGTCTGCTCGAGCACCTCTATCAGCGTGCGTTCCAGTTCATTGCCGGCAAGCCCTACAGGCGCGGCCCTGACGGCGACCGTGCGCGGACCGAAGGGCCCAGCCTCAAAGCCATTGCGTTCCAGCTCTTCTGCAATGCGTGCAAACAGGACCATCTGGTGCGGCTGCAGGTCAATCAGCATGGGCACCAGCAAGTGCTGACGCTGTACCCGCTCCACCTCGCGCTCGCGCAATATCTTTTCAAACAGCACGCGCTCGTGCGCCACATGCTGGTCCACAATCCACAGGCCCTCATCGTTGGTGGCCAGAATGAAGGACTCTCGCAACTGTCCCAGCGGCTTGAGGGAGGCGAGCGAATTCAGGCTGGGCGGAGCTTCGTTTTCCACGGGCACGGCCGGATTCCGTTCCCCGGCTGCGGCAAACGGCAGATGCACCTCCTGCGGCGGCAGTTCCGGAGGCGTGAGCACCAAAGCCGGAGGGGCCCCGGGGCCCTGCGGTAGCTCCTGTATGGAGCTGGCGGCGGGTGACGATTCACCTGGGAGCGGCGAAACACTCGGCATCAGCGAAGGGGTCGCATGTGGATTCGCGCTCAGCGCCTCCAGAAATCCTGCTGCCGGACGCGAATGGACCAGAGTATTCCGGATCGCGTCGCGCACAAAATCGTGCACCAGCGACTGCTGCCGGAAGCGCACCTCTGTCTTGGCCGGATGCACATTCACATCCACCTCATGCGCCGGCATCTCCATAAAAAGCAGCACTACTGGAAACGACGTGGGCGGAATGATGTTGCGGTACGCTTCGCTGACAGCGTGCAGGATCAGCCGGTCACGGACCAGCCTCCGGTTCACAAAGATGTAAATGGAATTGCGGTTCAGCTTCTGCAATTCCGGCTTTGAGATGAATCCGCTGATGCGCAGAAAGCCCGGGTCCGGCGGCTGGTACTCCTCATCGCGCTTCCATGGTGGAGGCCCTGGCACACCGGCGCGGTCAAATGGCCGTTCAGCCGCTGTAGGCAGCAACTGGTCCAGTGTCTCTTTGCCGAAAACCTGAAAAATGCGCTCCTCTGGTTTTCTTACGGGAGGGGCCACCAGCAGCGCGTGGGTCGCCGAGTGCAGCTCAAAATGCTTCTCAGGATGTGCCAGCGCATAATGTGTAACCAATGCGGTTACATGAGAAAGCTCCGTGGTCTCGGACTTCAGGAACTTGCGGCGCGCCGGAGTATTGAAAAACAAATCGCGAACCGTAAATGTCGTTCCCGGCGGCACGCCCGCATCTTCCACGCGCATTACTCTGCCGCCCACAATCTCTATGCAGGTGCCGGAATCCTCATCTGCTGCGCGCGTCTCCATCTCCAGCCGCGAGATTGAAGCAATGGAGGGCAGCGCCTCGCCGCGAAAGCCGAGGGTCGCAATCGAAAGCAGATCATCGCTCGAACGGATCTTTGAAGTCGCATGCCGCTCAAAGGCCAGCAGAGCATCGTCGCGGTCCATCCCGTGCCCATTGTCAGAGATGCGGATGAGCTTGCGGCCGCCCGCCTCTACTTCCACGCGGATACGCGTTGCCCCCGCATCCAGCGCATTTTCGAGCAGTTCCTTCACCACAGACGCAGGCCGGTCCACCACCTCGCCCGCGGCGATCTGGTTGGCGACCTGGTCAGAAAGAATGTGAATGCGGCCCACGGCAATTTACACCTTAGCAGGTTGGCCGCAGTGGGGAACGATCCACTTCTGTGCAAAATGAAGAAGGCGATCCGGACAAGGACCGCCTTTTCAGGAACAAGAATTTCAGCATGCCAGCTGGCTGCGGTTGAGCTTGATACCGTCGAGCCGGCCCAGCAGTGTTACGGCCACCATCTCAGGCTGGAAGAGGTGGTTCGCCATTGCCATCACCTGGTCTTCGGTAATGGACTCGACGCGGTCGAGGATCTCCTGCATACCGAAGAAATGGTCGAAGTACATTTGCTGGCGCGCCAGGTTTGACATGCGCGACATGGAGCTTTCGAGCGAGAGCAGCAGGTTGCCTTTGAGCTGGTCTTTGGCACGGCGCAACTCGTCTGCGGGAAGCGGCTCGGTCTTCAGGCGGCGGAACTGCTCCATGACCAGCTGCACCACCTGCACGGCGCGGTCGGCCGATGTTCCGGCATAGACACAAAGCGAGCCGGTGTCGCGGTAAGGGTTCAGGTCGCTGTAAATGGAGTAGGCCAGACCGCGCTCTTCGCGGACAGTCTGGAAGAGGCGCGAACTCATGCCGCCGCCCAGAATCGTATTCAGCACCAGAGTGGCGTAGCGTGACTCGTCAGCGATGGGCGGAGCGGGCACTCCCAGGCAGAGCTGTACCTGTTCGAGCGCCTTCTTGTTTTTGAGGATGATGCGCGCCGCAGTCTTCGGTGAGGCCTGCACGGTGATCGGTTCGCCCGCCGGGAGCGACTCAAAGCGCCGCGTCACCTGCTCAACAAATGTGTCGTGGTCAATATTTCCTGCGGCAGAAAAGATCATATTGCTACCGTGGAAGCGCTGTCCGTAGAAGTTGAAGAGTGTGTCGCGCTCGAAGCGGCGCACGGTCTCGCGCGTGCCGAGGATGGGACGGCCCAGCGGATGGTCTTTCCAGAAGTTCTGAGTAAAGATTTCGTGGACCAGGTAGTCCGGGTTGTCCTCGTCCATCTTGATCTCTTCCAGGATGACGCCCCGCTCGCGAGTGATTTCGTCGGCGGAGAAGATCGGGTTCAGCACCAGGTCGGACAGGATGTCCAGCGCGACGGGGACGTGCTCGTCCAGGACCTTGACGTTGAAGCATACGGTTTCTTTGCCGGTAAAGGCGTCCAGGTTCCCGCCGATGGCGTCGACTTCGCGGGCAATGCGCTGAGCGGAGCGCGATTTGGTCCCCTTGAATACCATATGTTCTACAAAATGCGAGATGCCGTTGATGTCCGGCGTTTCGTGCCGCGACCCGGTGCGTATCCAAACGCCCATGGCGACGGAGCGGATGTGTCCCATCTTCTCGGTCAGAATGGTGAGGCCGTTGGGCAAGGTGGCGCGGCGAATATTGCGTTCGTTGTCCATCATTGCTTTTACATGGATGCTGCCGGGGCGTCTTTGGGAGAATCTGAGGGAGTTGCGCTATGCTGTCTCTGTATGCCGCCGGGCAGGAACAACTCTGTCTCTATTTTAGACGCTCCTGCCACCCCTGCGACTCAAACTCTTTTTGGCCTTGGTTTTCAACAACTTACACTTCTGGTAAAAGAATTTTCCGCGCCTGCGTACCGGGCCAGGCAGCTTTCCGACGCCCTCTACCGCCAGTGGGTGGAGGACCTGGACGCAGTCTCTCCCTGGCCGAAATCGCTGCGTGAAGCCATCTCGGCTGCCGGATATCGCATCGGGCTGCCCCGGATTGAAGGGGCATTCAAGTCCACCGACGGGACCGAGCGCTACCTGATTGCCACCAGCGATGGCCAGACGGTCGAGACGGTCTGGATGCCGGAGGGCGATGACGGCGAGGAAGGGGATGGCTCCGAGGCGCAGAATGATTTCCACCGCGCCACCATCTGCGTCTCCAGCCAGATTGGCTGTGCCGTCAACTGCCAGTTCTGTCTGACGGCCAGGCTGGGCATTCTGCGCAACCTGACAGCGGGCGAAATCGCCGGGCAGGTGGTTGCAGTGCTGAAGCGGCAGAAGTTTGAAGTTGGCAAACAGCGCATCAATCTTGTCTTTATGGGGATGGGCGAGCCTTTCCTGAACTACGACGAGTTCATGAAGGCCGTGCGGCTGCTGGCAGAGGAGGTCGGGATTCCCGAGTCGCGCATGACGGTCTCCACGTCCGGCATCGTGCCCGGCATTCTGCGCTTTGCTCAGGAGAAGGTGCGGCCCAAGCTCGCCATCTCTCTGAATGCTCCAAACGACGATATTCGTACCGGCATTATGCCCATCACGCGCAAGTGGAGGATTGGGGATGTGATAGATGCTGTCCGTCAGGTACCACTGCGCGCGAAAGAAAAGGTCACCTTTGAATATGTGCTGCTGGGCGGGGTGAATGACCGCCTCTCCGATGCAGACGAAGTCGTGCGGCTGGTGCGGCGGGCGAACCTTCCGCTGAAGGTCAACCTGATTGTCTGGAACCCCGGCCCCGGCATGCCCTTCCATATGTCCGCGCCGGAAACGGTCGTGCAATTCCAGCAGCGGCTCAGGTCCAGCGAGATTCCGGCCTATATTCGCCGCCCGCGCGGGCGAGACATCTACGCCGCCTGTGGCCAGTTAAAGCGGACGACAGAACTGGTCGGGGTGTCTGCAAGTACGCTGGGCGGCGTGTCCTAAGCATCCAGGTCCGGCCGCTACTTGCCGACGCGCACTTCGTCTCCGGAGCGCTGCACCTGCCAGTTCACTTTGTCGGCAGATCGGGCCTGTTCAAAGTGGATATGGCTGTCATTGCTGAAATCATTGGTTGTGCGGTACCAGACGGTCTTGCCATCCTCCTCATCCTGGCCAAGGTAGGTCCAGTGGTTTCCCTTGATTTCGAGCTCTCCGGGACCGTATGCGTGCCCGTCCTTTTGCACGGGATTGGTGCGGTAATGGCCCTCTGCGTCCACTGGCACAAAAACCAGGAGCGCGCCGGGCTGTCCATTCACATTCTGCTCGCAGACAAAGAAGAGTCCGGTTCGCGCGCAGTGGTTGATCAGTGTGTCTGGAGACCTGCCGGAGACGGACGCTCTCCACGTGCCGTTGTATTTCCACAGCGGCGTGTAGACCGAATCAGGAAAGGACTGTGCGATCGCATGGACCGTACCAACCAATGCCAGACAGGCAGCAGCGCAGGCTAAACGCATAAAGGGCCTCCGGATGTGTATGTCCAGCAGATTGCGCCCTGACCTCTTTCGCAGGCAAGTCTTTTATTCCAGTCTGGTCTGGATATCTGATGCGGCTACCTTGACTCGACATCCACGCCTTTGCCGTCATCCGGAGCAGTAAAGCTGAAGGACGCGGCGGACTTCTGGATCCGGACTGCCGCCCCGTTGACCTTCACTGCCGGCTCTTTCGGTGACCAGCCGTAGACCTCCACCCGGACCTGCTTCCACCATGCCGGGTAGCTGCCCTCGTGAGCACCCAGATGGATCTTCAACCCATTACCCGTGACCTGGCAGGTGGACTCCATGCGCAGGTACGCGCCGTGCTGGAAGTTATAGGTATTTCCGTCGTCGAGATAGAGGCTGCCATGGCAGTTGTCTCCTGCATAGACGCGCAGCGTGAGTGGGCCTTGTGGCGTCTCCATCGTGCTCTGCGTCAAAGGCGCGATGGGCAGGATGGCCCCGCCGCGCGCAAAGACCGGAAGCACTGCCAGTTCGGGATGAATGTGCGTCGTCAGCGGCGGAGCGCCCGGATTCTTTGGCTGCCCATTGTCGCTGGCTGACTGCGGATTGCTGACCTTCTCGCCAGTCCAGTAGTTGTACCACTGTGCAGAAGGGAACTCGACCTCGTAATCATCGGTCTTGTCCGGGTAAGGCGCGCCGGCAATCAGCAGATCAGGGCCGAGGAGAAATTCCTGGGAAGCGCCCACGTCTGTGTCCATCGGATGCTTGTCGGCCAAGGCGTCCGGGAACTCAAGGAAAATGGGCCGCAGCAGCGGCACTCCGGTACGCGATGCTTCTTCTGCCAGCGTATAGAGATACGGCATCAGGCGATAGCGTTCTTCGATGTAGTGGCGGCGGATGTTTTCCGCTTCCACGCCGCCCACCCAGGGTTCCTGATCATGCGAGCCCTTCTCCGTATGGTCGCGATCAATCGGCTGGAAGGCCGCCACTTCAATCCACTTTGTCAGCAGATTCATCTGCGGACTGCCGGCAAAGCCGCCCACGTCTGCGCCGCTGAATGCAAAACCGCTCAGGCCCAGGTTTTCAAGCATGGGCGTGGTTAGCCGGAGATGGTTCCACGTGCTGCTGTTGTCGCCCGTCCAGGTTGCGGCGTAGCGCTGGCCTCCGGCATAGCTGGCGCGAGTCAGCACAAAGGGCCGCTGGTTCGGATCAAGCTTCAGAAGCCCCTCGAAGGTGCCCCTCGTATTTTCCATCCCATACACGTTGTGGATTTCAGCATGAGTGGCCGTGCGTTTCGCGAAGCCGGGCTCATCAATGCGATGTACAACATCGAGCGGCATCGTCTTGGTCGGAACATTGAAGACGGAAGGCTCGTTCATGTCATTCCAGAAGCCGGCGACGCCCATCTGGTAGAAGTCATGGTACAAGGTGCCCCACCACTCGCGCGACTGCTGCCGCGTAAAGTCGGGAAAGACGCTGGGCCCTGGCCACACCACTCCGGTATAGACAGAGCCGTCAGGGTTTTTCACAAAATTGTCGCCTGCAATGCCCGTGTCATACGGCTTGTACCCTTCATTGGGGACCCTGGCAATGTGCAGATCTGTAATTGCGACCAGGTGGAAATGCCTGGCCTTGAGTTCGCGAACCATTCCGGGAAAATCGGGAAAGCGCTCTTTGTCCACGGTGAAGGGGCGGTTCTTGTACTGGTAATCAATGTCAAGATAAAGCGCGTCGGCGGGGACATGGTCGGCGCGCAGCCGGTTGGCAATTTCCATCACACGCGATTGCGGATAGTAGCTGTACCGCGACTGCTGAAAACCAAGTGCCCATATGGGAGGCATCGCAGGCGTTCCCGTCAGCCATGCATACGTCTCAACTACCTTCTTCGGTGTCGGCCCATAAAAGAAGTAGCAGTCCACCGGGCCATTCTCCGCGCCATACGAGTAGACATCGCGAAGCCCCTTGCCGAAGTCGAAGCTGCTTCGCCAAGTATTGTCCATCAGCATGCCAAAGGCGTGGCCCTCGCGAAAGCCCATGAAGTAAGGAATGGACTTATAAAGAGGGTCGCTCGACTCCTGGTATCCGTAATTGTCTGTGTTCCAAAGCGTAAAGGCCTCATCGCGGCGGTCAAGCGGCCCCGTCTTGTCGCCCAGCCCGAAGTAGTGCTCATCCATGGGCATTGTCTTGTAAAAGCGGAAGGTGTCGCCCTCAAACTCGACAGGGCGCGCATCCTGCTGGAGAACATTTCCCTGGCGGTCACGAATCGTCAGCTTACCGGTATTGAGCTCAATCGAAATGCGCAGATCGCGTGTTGCAAAGCCAGCCGTATTCTCCGTATTCTCCGCCGTTACCGCCGTCCTGCTGTGCCGCGCCGTCTCCAGGACTGCCCAGGAAGCGTCCTCAGCGAGCTCACCCGTGCGCGAAATCCGGATGCGCAGAACGTCATCACGCAGCGCCGTGATCTGCATTCTCGCCTGTCCATCCCGTAGATCTATGCCGTTGGGGAGCGAAGAAGCGCCGGTTACACGATCAAAGGCTGTACTTTGAGCATGGCTGGCGGAGCCAACAAGGAGAAGAGAGAGAAACAGACTTGCAGGCGCAAACAAGCGTCGAAACATGGGCCTTCCAGATGAAAAAATTTCAGAACCAAAAATTCAGAACCATTGTACAGACTGGTGTACAGACTGGCAGCGTCGCACTTTGCATCAAGATTACGAGCCGAGTGGCAGCGTGTTCTACAGGGAAGGCCTGCGAGGAAGTTCTCGCGCCACTACTTCCGGCTGTAGACAGTGCGTATCGTATAGTTCTTGCGCGGCCCGCGCACCGTATGCTGGACGATGAATCTGCCATCGTCACGCAGTTCGTATCGCGACCGATAGCAGTCCTCGCTGCACCAATGAGTGCCAGCTGCCACCAGTCCACGGCTCTCATCTTCCTGGAACCGCAACTGGTGAAAGATCCTCCCCGTTTCATAGAAAAGTACATCCAGTCCTGAAGGGCCATCTTTGCGCCGGCAATACAGGTAGCGCTGTGTTCCATGAAGCACGTGCCCATTCATGAGCTGCACCTGCGCCGATTCCTCGTAGAGTGCCGTGTCCTCATCCAGGGGCCGGAGGAAAGCGGTGCCCTCGCCGCTCGCCATTCCGGTCACCTCGCGCTCAAACGCCCACGCGCCCAGAAGGAAATCGAGGATGTCTCCGCACTGGATAGAAACTGCCATGGCCCTGAAATCAGAATAGAGAGGAGCGGGGTGAGATGGGAATTGACTCTCGCCGTAAAATCCCTTATTCTGAAATCCTTGCGCAGTTCCGCATTTGTCCGCCTGTATGTCTTTGGGCCGGACAGTAGATTCGGAAGCATTCCCGACTTTGGTTGAGACTGCGCCTTGACCCTCACGCGAACAGAAGATGTCCGGCTGTGGGAAATTTGACCACGGTCAGCGTTTTGCGTGGGGCGAATCGCGTGAAAAACGCAGAGATTTGCTGGAGACAAGTAAAGATGGCGACGTACATTCCGAGCGCGAACGAGATCAGCCGCAAGTGGTTCGTGCTGGACGCAAGCGGCAAGACCCTGGGACGTCTGGCAACCGAAGCGGCCAGTGTGCTCAGTGGCAAGAGAAATCCCAAATATACGCCTTTTATTGATATGGGCGACCACGTGATCGTGATCAACGCGGAGAAGGTACGCCTCACCGGCCTCAAGAGCCAGAGCAAGGTCTATCGCCGCTACACCGGTTTCCCCGGCGGCCTGCGCGAAGAGTCCTTCGTTCGCCTGCTTGAGCGCAAGCCGGAAAAGATTGTTGAAGAAGCGATCAAGGGCATGCTGCCCAAGACCAAGCTCGGCCGCAAAATGGCGGCGAAGCTGAATGTGTATCGCGGTGAGCAGCACCCGCATCAGGCGCAGAAGCCTGAGGTGCTGGAAGTAAAGGCATAGGATTCAGGTTTAAGGATAATCATGGCAGATTTGGTCCAGTATTACGGAACGGGGCGGCGCAAGGCGGCGATAGCCCGCGTGTTTCTGCGCCCCGGCAGCGGCGACTTCAAGGTCAACGGCAAGCCTTTTGAGACGTACTTCGTCACTGAGCAGCAGCGCGTATCGGCGAAGCGTCCTCTGGCGCTGACCGAGACCACGAACGCCTTTGACGTGGTCGTCCGCGTAAGCGGTGGCGGAGTTGCGGCCCAGGCCGATGCGGTCAAGATGGGCATTGCCCGCGCCCTGCTCGAGTTCAATGCAGAACTGCGCAAGACCGTGAAGGCTGATGGCCTGCTGACCCGCGACGCTCGCGTCAAGGAGCGCAAGAAGTACGGTCAGAAGGGCGCCCGCAAGCGGTTCCAGTTCAGCAAGCGCTAGTGCGTTTGAGTTGTTTGTTCTTAGTTGCAGGTCCCCAGTTGCTGAAGCCATGGCACCGGGGACTGGAGATTGGCTGCCGGGAACTGACAACTACGGTTTTAGCAAGTAAATCTTCCCAAAAAGGGGAATCAATCCCGGCCCTCAAACTGCCGGGATGCAATCCACGAAGGAGGCTGTTTGGCCACAATCACCATGAAGGAGCTGCTCGAAGCGGGAGTCCACTTCGGGCATCAGACAAAGCGCTGGGACCCTCGTATGAAGGAGTACATCTTCGGCGAGCGCAACGGCATTTACATCATTGACCTGCAGAAGACCCTGAAGATGTTCAAGGACGCGGCCAAGTACGTCACCGACGTTGCCGCACAGGGCAAAATCATTCTGTTCGTCGGCACCAAGCGGCAGGCGCAGGACGCCATCGCCGAGGAAGCCACCCGCTGCGGCATGTTCTATATCAACAACCGCTGGCTGGGTGGGCTGCTGACCAACTGGGTGACGGTGCAGAAGTCGGTGAAGCGCCTTCAGGAACTTGATGAGATGGCCACAGATGGCCGCTACGAGCTGCTGACGAAGAAGGAAGTCATTCGTCTGGAGCGCGAGCGTAAGCACCTTCAGGCGAACCTTGCCGGCATCAAGAACATGAAGCGTCTGCCCGATGCGCTCTTCGTAATTGACTCGAACAACGAGGCCATTGCGGTAAAAGAGGCCCGCAAGCTGGGCATCCCCGTCGTCGCTGTCGTAGATACAAACTGCGACCCCACGGTCGTGGACTATGTTATTCCGGGCAACGACGATGCGCTGCGTGCCATTCGACTGTTCGCCTCGAAAATCTCTGATTCCATCATTGAAGGCGTGCAGCTGGTCGGCGACAAGCAGTTTGCCGAAGCCGTCGGCGGTACCACCGAAGCACAGACCGAAGGCGAAGCTGGCACGGTCGAGAACGTCGAAGCCAGCACCTATGAAGAAGACGTTGACCTTGAAGCAGCACTCGGCGGCGTGATTCGCAAGTCGCCTGCCGTGGTCAGCGCTCTCGATGAATCAGAGGCGGCGGAAAGCAGCTACTAAGACCTGTTCGTTCCGGGTTCTCTGAAAGCGTGGCTGCGGTTCAATGGGCCACGCTTTCGTTGTGTCTGGATGCTGTGTGTTGTCCGGACCGCAACACACGCGTGGTATAGAAAAAGATTGGGGAAAAGGGAATGTCAACTGTGACTGAGAAAATTGATGCAAAGCTGGTAAAAGAGCTGCGTGAGAAGTCAGGCGCGCCCATGGGCGACTGCCTCAAGGCCCTGCAGGAAGCCAAGGGCAACATGGAAGAGGCATTCGTCATTCTGCGCAAGCGCGGAATGGCCTCCGCCCAGAAGAAGGCCTCCCGCACCACGAACGAGGGTGCAGTCGGCACCTACATCCACGCTGGCGGCAAGATCGGCGTGCTGGTGGAAGTCAACTGCGAAAGCGACTTCGTCGCCCGCACTCCTGATTTTCAGGAGCTTCTGAAGGACATCGCCATGCACATTGCGGCGACCGACCCGCGCTATATCCGCCGCGAAGATGTCACCACAGAAGACCTCGAGCGCGAGAAAGAGGTCTTCCGCGCCCAGGCCGCCGAGACCGGCAAGCCTGCTCCGGTCATCGAGAAGATTGTCGAGGGCAAGATGAGCAAGTTCTACGAGGAAGTCTGCCTGCTCGAACAGCCCTTCATCAAGGAGCAGACCGTCTCGATCAAGGACCTGATTGCCCAGAAGGTCGGCAAGCTCGGTGAAAACATCACTGTCCGCCGCTTCGCCCGGTTCAAGGTCGGCGATGCCAACTGGACCGTAGCGCAAACCAAAGCTGTCGCTGCCGAAGAGCAGCAGGCATAACCGAAAGGACCCGGCCCGGCGCCGGGTCTTAATCTTTCTGACACTTCGGACACCAATACACCGTCCGCCCGGCCATTTCCTTCCGCCCAATCTTTGTCCCACAAATAAAGCAGGGCTTTCCATGCCTGCGATACACATAGTGCAGCTCTTCCTCAAGCACCAGCCTGGCACTCCTGTGCGGGCGGTCTTTGGGTATCGTCGTCACATACCGCGTATTCTTCACGCCCTCGCTCAGCAGCTTCTTCGCGTCTTTCCAGATTCCCTTCAGTTCTGCCAGGCTTGTCTCCTTTCCCGGACGCCATGGCGAAATCCGCGCGCGAAACAGCAGCTCAGCGCGATAGATATTGCCAATCCCGGCAAAAACAGACTGGTCCATCAGCAGCGCGCCAATCTGAGTATTCCGCTTTTGTATCTTCTCAAAGCCGGGTGCAGGGTCCGCGCCTGGACGAAGAGGATCAGGCCCCAGCCGCTTCAGCAGCGACCCCCATTTGGCCCCGGAAAAAATGGAGGTGTCTGTTCCGCCCCGTAGCTCCAGCCAGTCCGTCCTGGTATACATGCGGAGCCGCACCGCGCCCGTCACTTCGGGCAAAGGCATCTTGCCCTGGCGAAAGTCTCCATAGATACCCAGATGCACATGCATGATCAGGTCGCGCCCGAAGTTGTAACCCAGGTGCTTGCCCACAGCATCCACCCCGAGCAGCTTTTTTCCGTCAAGGGCGTTGGCATCTGCAAACCTGCCATTGGGTGAATCCACATGCACCTTCCGCCCGGCGAACAGGGCCGCGTGGGTCTGGGCAAAGCGATGAATCTCATTTCCTTCCGGCATAGGTTTCCATTCAACCATATCTCAGGAACAACCGCCGTAAAGCTCTCTGGTACGCGGAGCGTATCAAAGCTAAACGTTTTCATTCCGCTGCCGATACGGAAACTGGAGACCTGCCTATTCTTTATGCGCCGCCTGATCGAGGACCAGACCGAGGACCAGACCGAAGACAAGATCGTGGAACAGCGTTACGGCTTCGCCCTCCGGGCCGCGTCCGAAGGCTTCTGGGAATGGGACCTCCGGAGCGGCGTGGTGCGCTACTCTCCGCGCTGGCAAGCCATTCTGGGCGAAGAGCCTCGAGAATCGGCAGGTCCATTGCAGGACTGGCTGGCCCGTGTGCATCCAGAAGACAGGCCACGTCTGGAAGCTGAACTGAAGGCCCTGGCTGCGGGCAAATCCTCTGGCTTTCAATATGAGCACCGCCTGCGGCATCGCGATGGAGGCTGGCGCTGGGCCGAGGCCTGCGGCATGGCAGACCGCATCCGCGGCCTTTGCGGAGGAGCGCTGGCAGACCGCACCGAACGCCGAAGCTGCGATCCGCTCACGGGGCTGCCCAACCGGCTTTCCTTTGTAGAGCGTCTGGAGCAGCGTCTCGGCAAGGCCCGCGACCAGAAGGCGTGGGACTTTGCCGTTGTTGTCATCAATCTGGAGCGGTACCGGCCCATTGCCGAAAGCCTGGGTTTTGCTGCCGCTGACACCCTGCTCATGGAAGCCGCGCGGCGCACGACGAATGTGCTTAAGAGCGGCCATCTGGCCGCGCGTCTTTCCGACACAGAATTTTACGTCCTGCTCGACGGCACAAAGAGCAAGCTGGAAGCGCTTCAGATGGCCTCCATCCTTCAGCAGGAAATGATGCGCCCCTTTGCCGTGCGCGAGAAGAAAATCAGTATTGTTGCATGGGTCGGCGTAGTCATGGCAGAAGCAGGCCATCAGCGCGTCGAAGACCTGCTGCGCGACGCCAGTCTTGCGGTGGAACGCGCAAAGTCCAGCGGACAGGTGCGCCCCACCTGTTTTTCCATTCCGATGCGTGAACAGGCCCTGCGCCGCCTTCATCTCGAAGCTGAGTTGCGCAATGCCATCGAATCCGGAGAGCTGGTGCTCTACTACCAACCCGAGGTGGACCTTCAGTCTGGCAAAGTGGTTGGCCTGGAAGCTCTGGTACGGTGGCAGCATCCGGAGCGCGGTCTGGTGCCGCCTTCTGACTTCATCCCCATTGCAGAAGAGACGGGGCTGATCCTGCCTTTGGGTGACTGGGTGCTCAGGGAAGTCTGCCGTCAGATGGCACAATGGCGCTCGCTGACCGAAACGCCTTTTGACCTGCGCGTCAGCATCAACCTTTCCGCCGGCCAGTTCAGCCAGCCTGACCTGGTTGAGCGCATTGCTGCCGTGCTTGAAGAAAATGAGGTGGCCGCGCACCATGTTGGTCTGGAGATGACCGAGAGCAGCCTCATGGCCGATTCAGAGACCGCCTACAAAACCATGCAGCAGCTGCGGCGCATGGGCGTTGGTCTGCACATGGACGACTTCGGCACCGGATACAGTTCGCTCAACCACCTGCACCGCTTTCCGTTCGACACACTGAAGATTGACCGCTCCTTTATCCAGCGCATGACGAGCCAGCGCGGGTCGCAGGAGATCGTCAGCGCCATCATCCACCTGGCCCATTCCTTAAAGATGAACGTAGTGGCCGAAGGCATCGAAAACGCCAGCCAGATGAAGTTCCTGCAATCGCTCGGCTGCCAGTTCGGACAGGGCTACTACTTCGCCAAACCGCTTCCGGCCAGCACCATCACTGCCATTCTCCAATCGCAGATCGAAGGACAGACCCCGGTCATGCTGAAGTTTGTGAACTAATCATCCCTGTTCTCAGGCATGGTTCAGGTTTCATTTCAGGGTTTGCGGTCCGGGACAGGGAAGCGCGCCCGGGCAAATCCAATCGCACGAAGTGCGCAGCTAATCCCCGCTGGGGAACTCAATCACAGGCAGAGGCACCGTCTGGCGTGACAGGCAGGCCGTCAGAGTGCACCACAACAGGCCCAGGTCACTCCACCAGGTAGCGCGCTGCATGTACTCCCAATCAAGCTTTGCCTTGAGCGGCTTCACCGTACGCGCATAGAAGAAGTCCAGGTTGTCGGCATGAACACGGCGCAGCAGTTCTTCCTCGCAGCGAAAAGCCAGCGTGGCCGCACCTGTAATTCCCGGACGGAAGGGCATATGCAGGCTCTCATGGTGCGGCAGTTTGGGGCGCGGTCCCACAAAGCTCATGTCGCCCTTGATCACGTTTATGAACTGCGGCAGCTCATCGAGCTTGAACTTGCGCAGGATCGCTCCAATCCTGGTAATGCGTTTGTCCCCCTGCACCGTAATGCTGGGGCCGCTTTCCGCTCCATTGACCATGGTGCGGAACTTGTAAATCGTAAACAGAGTGCCGCGTTTGCCCATGCGTCTCTGCCGGAACAGGATTGGTCCCGGGGAAGTCAGCGCAATTGCTATGCCAATCAGGACCATGAGCGGGAAGAATACAATCAGGCCGATGGTTGCGGCGACAAAGTCGAACATGCGCTTGCCCTCGGACAGGCTCCATGCATTTTCATCCAGCGCCTGGTGGGTGAACGCCTTCCCATGCGGTATCACTGATGCCGGCTGCAGTTTTACGGCCTCTTGCACTTCCATGCTGCTTGCAGGACCTGGCTGCAAAACAACGGGGGTCAGATTCATAATTCGATTCCTGGTACGGCAAATTACAGCGTGCTCAGATCGGGTAAGTACTTATGAATTGCCAAATTCCAAAAAAGTATCGGAATGCGACTTACTTACTTGCTTTAGACTGGACTAGCGGAGCGTCTGTAAGTCTCGGTTCTGGAGAACCTGTATTTTTCTTCCCAGATATATTGTAACTGTTCAGGGGCGCGGCCTTGCCCCAATCTGCCTGCCATCCTCGGAGTGAAAGAAACCATTATGCAACATTCCACGTATAAGTTCATGAAAAATCATGCCAAATTGCCCAGCCGCAATACGAGCAAATGCAAATTCCCGATTTATTCTGGACTGTCTTCACTGTCTTACACTGGGACGCGCCCACAGCGTCCCGGGTTTTCCCCTTAAATCACACTGATGGCAGCCGCTCCCAGCGCAAGCTGTGAGAAGAGCTGCGACCAGTCAAGGATTCCTCGCAATAGCGTGGGCCGGAAGGTCTTCTCCGGCACCACAATTGTGTCTCCCGGATAAATCCGGGCCGCTTCAAAGGTGTTCCCCCACAGCCCGCTGTTGACCGTGCGGCTCACCACTGATCCATCTGCCCGAATGATGAACATATGCTTCTTATCGGCATCCCGGTTCGGACCTCCAGCCAATTTCAGATAATCTCCTACCCGGCGCTGGGGCGTGAAGAGAAACGAATTCTGGTCGTAGACTGCTCCAACCACATTCACAGTAGAAGGTCTCGGCGGCACTACAAAAACATCCCCATCCTCCAGCGGCATGTCCGGCAGGCTGTCCACCCCGGTTGCATCTGGCCTGATCCGCAGAACAATGCGTCCCGTGGCGCGAAGCTGGTGCAGACGCGAGAGCAGGTCGCGCGCGCTTCCCTGGGCCGCCTGTGCGCTGGCAACGTCCTGGGCTGAAGCCGCCGACGAGGTCCCCGCCAACACACCGCGCTGGGTCTCAAGTTCCACTGTCTGGACATACTCATCCAGACGCTGCTGTTGCAGAACACGCGTAGACTCGCGCGTAAACTCAGAGCCATACAGGTAGGCTCCCGGCATCAGCCCTCCGGCCCGGGCCACCAGCTGCCGCAAGGTCTCGCCCGGTTTCACGCTGTAAATACCCGAACCTACAAACTCACCTTCAAGACGCACAAACTTCGTCTGCCGCTCGAGCGGCACCCGCAGGTCAGCCTGAGAAAAGACTGTCACCACGTCACCGGGCTGTAAGGTAAGGTCCTGTGACGGATCATGCTCGAGCACCAGTTTTCCAAGGTTGAACGGAACCAGCGATGTCCTGAGTGTCTGCGGGTCCATCCGCTCAATCACCGCGTAGTCCCAGTCAATTTCCGGCGCCGACAGGGTCACATCGTTCTTTCGCACTGCGGAAGCGGTGTTTTGCGTCACCACCCTCCTGCCACTCAGGCTTCCGCTGCCGGCAATCTGCGCAGTGTTGATCGCTTCGTTCGGCGACTGGTACTGGGACGGGTTTGACGAGGACTGCTGTTGCTGCTGCTGCAAATTCTGGTTCTGGAAGACGTCCGATCCGCCGGACTGCGTATTTGTGCCCTGCGTTGGCGGCAGGAGACCTGTGTATTGCTGCTCGTGCTGCATGTACACGCTTCCCTGCGAGTACGGGTACTGCTCGGCGGCAGACTTGGCCTGCCCTGGCTGTCCGCTCTGCTCCTGCAGCTGTCCAGGGCTGGGGGCGATCACCGCATACTGCCCATTCGGGAGCTGCTGGAAGCGGTTCTGTATCTGCCATTCCTGATACGCCTGCCTTGATTGCAGGTCCACCGGGCGCGCTGGCTGATACTGCACCGGCCCGGACACATAAGGCTGAAACTCCGGGGTCGGCAGGCCAAGCTGGGCACGTCGCCAGTAGTAATCGCGTGTAATCAGCGAACTCTTGTCCGGAATCAGCTCACTCAACTTCATCCCTTCATGCCAGGCAAAGCGTCCCGGATTCGCCGTGTTTCCGCGCAGCGTGACTGTCTTCTCATACTTCGCTGGAATCGAAAGCACCCGCAGAACATCACCGTCCCGCAGCGTCGTTCCCAAACCCGTGGCATTAAAGGCAACTTCCATTGCTTCCCGCGCATGGCCGCCGGCAATCCGGTCTACTGAGATGCGCGCATCGGCGGCAACGGCAGAGGTACCGCCTGCATAAGACAGCAGTTGCTGGATCGTGGTCTTATCGTCCAGCAACTCGTAAATTCCAGGCCGCCGCACGCTTCCTGTCAGCGCCACCTGCGGTCCGGCAGGCGGAATAAAGATGACATCGCCGGGTTGCAACTGCACGTCCTTCGACTTGTCGCCATTTACCAGCAGGTCGTACAAGTCAAAATGGGTGACCGCCTGACCATTGCGCTTGAGTTGAATATCGCGCAGCGACCCCTGACTGGATGGCCCGCCCGATGAAAAGAGCGCATTCACCAGCGTGCTCAGCGCGCTTACGGTGTAAGCGCCAGGACGCCGCGCCTGTCCGACCACATAGACCTGAATGGAGCGTGTCTGGCCCACATCCACCGTCAGGTCAAAATTCCGGTACACACGCCCAATCTCGGTGCGCAGATGCTGGTCCAGCGATGAAAATGGCAGACCGGCAACATGAATGGTTCCAACCTGCGGAAGATAGATGGAGCCGGAACGGTCCACCCGCACATCTGCGTTGAAGTTGATCTGTCCCCACACGCGGATGCGCAGCACGTCTCCCGCGCCAATCACATAATCCGGAGTGACCGGGATCTGCTCGATCGGGGTAAATGTTGTGGGAACATAGCGGAACAGGTCTGCCCCGAAGATCGGCAGTACCTCGCCTGTCGTCCCGGCAACAAATTTCTGGAACTCCGTCAGCGGCTCAGGCGGGGCCGGCACGGTCGAAGGCAGGTTCGTCCTCTGCTGGTTGTTCCCGGTAATACCGAGGTCTGTATACGTGCGTGTGCTCAGGGGCGACCCCAGCGGAACATTTCTTTCGCCGGTTCCCGCGCCCAGCCCCAGCCCGTAGTTCGCTGTACCCTGCTGCTCCAGCGCTGCGCCGCTGCATGCAGCCGAATTCGCATTGGCCGGGTCGGAGCAGTCCACATTATTCTGTCCCTGGTTCTGGCCCTGGCCCTGCGGAAAAAGATCGGTTGCGCTCTGAGAGTACGCATGCGGCATGGCTGCCAGCAGTGACACGGCGAAAGAAAAGACCAGTCGCTTACGCATAACAGATGCAGCGCGCGCATTTGGCAGGCTGCGTATTGACTCCTTAGATCCCTTGAATCTTCAGTCCATTGAAAGTGTAGAGCCTGCCGTGCTCCAAAAAAAACATTTTGCAGGCCACGCCATTGATGAATAAGCTACTGCTTTTCCACGACATGGACGACGAATTTCATCGAGGCATGACCCGCCCCGCAAAACCGTGAGCAGGTACCCGGAAAGTCTCCCACCTGGTCGGGTGTGACCGTCACCTCTACATGCTTATGCTTCGGCATGTCTTCGCGCAGGTTGAGTCCCTTCACCGCAAGACCGTGGTTCACATCATCGGAGATCAGCACAAGCTTTACCGTCTCGCCCTTTACCAGCGTGATTTCCGCGGGAATAAACTTGTACCGCTTGGCATGAATGGTGATCGTGCGCTGCGCCTGCGCATGCCCGATGCATGGCGCAAATACAAAGATGACTAAAAGGACGACAAAGATATACCGGCGAATTTGGTTCACGAGTCGAAGGCCCTTGTTTTCTCTTCTCTCCTATTGTACAGACGCACATTGCGTCCGGATGGCACCAGCCGCACCCTTCCATGGCCGCTGCCTATACCTCACATGGGAAATATGTATTGGAATGCTCTTGCTTCGCAGTGCTAGATTCATCTGTCCGGTACAAGCTGAAACTGCGAAGTGCCGAACCCAAGGAGAATACCGCAATGGCAACTGAAGCGAAGTGCCCGTTCCGCCAAACCAAAAGCTCTGGTACATCGAACCGCGACTGGTGGCCCAACCAGTTGGACCTGAGCGTACTGCACCAACACTCGAACCTGTCTGACCCCCTGGGTGAGGACTTCAATTACGCAAAGGAATTTCAAAGCCTCGACTACTCTGCCATCAAGAAAGACCTCCTTGCCCTCATGACCGACTCGCAGGACTGGTGGCCCGCCGACTTTGGCCACTACGGCCCCCTGTTCATTCGCATGGCATGGCACAGCGCCGGCACCTACCGCATTTACGACGGACGCGGCGGCGCCGGACGTGGCCAGCAGCGCTTCGCTCCCCTGAACAGCTGGCCAGACAACGCCAGCCTCGACAAGGCGCGCCGCCTGCTCTGGCCCATCAAGCAGAAGTATGGAAACAAAATCTCATGGGCCGACCTGCTCATCCTTGCCGGCAACGTCGCCCTCGAATCCATGGGCTTCAAGACCTTCGGCTTTGCCGGTGGCCGCGAAGACACATGGGAGCCGGACCAGGACGTCAACTGGGGCTATGAGGCCGAATGGATGGGGAACGACAAGCGCTTCGCCGAAGAAATGCTGACCAATCCGTTCGGCGCCACCCACATGGGCCTGATCTATGTCAACCCCGAAGGCCCGAACCGCAATCCTGATCCCGTTGCCGCCGCGCACCACATTCGTGAAACCTTCCGCCGCATGGCCATGAACGATGAAGAGACCGTTGCGCTCATCGCCGGAGGCCACACCTTCGGCAAGACGCACGGTGCCTGCCCCATATCGCATGTGGGCCGCGAGCCCGAAGGGGCTGACATTGCCGACCAGGGGCTGGGCTGGAAGAACTCTTTTGAAACCGGCAAAGGTCCCCACACTTTTACCAGCGGCATTGAAATCACCTGGACCACACAGCCCACACACTGGAGCAATGATTTCTTCAAGCACCTTTTCGAGTACGAGTGGGAGCTGACAGAGAGCCCCGCAGGCGCGCACCAGTGGAAACCTAAGGGACAGGCTGGCAGCGGCACCGTGCCCGACGCATACGACCCGTCAAAACGCCATGCTCCTGGCATGCTGACCACCGATCTCTCGCTGCGCTTTGATCCCGCTTACGAAAAGATCTCCCGCCGCTTCTACGAGCACCCCGAGGAGTTCGCCGATGCCTTCGCCCGCGCCTGGTTCAAGCTCACCCACCGCGACATGGGACCGCGCAGTCGTTATCTCGGCCCGGAAGTTCCGCAGGAAGAGCTTATCTGGCAGGACCCCGTTCCCGCCGTTGACCACGAGCTGATTGACGAGCAGGACATCGCCTCCCTCAAGCAGAAAATTCTGGCCTCAGGACCCTCTGTTTCTGAGCTGGTTTCTACTGCATGGGCCTCGGCCTCTACCTTCCGCGGCTCAGACAAGCGCGGCGGAGCCAACGGAGCGCGCATTCGCCTTGCGCCGCAAAAAGACTGGGAGGCAAATCAGCCCGAGCAATTGCAGAAGGTCCTCAGGACACTCGAGCGCATCCAGAGTGAGTTCAACAGCGCACGGAAAGACGGCAAACGTGTCTCACTCGCCGACCTTATTGTGCTGGCCGGCAGCGCTGGCGTCGAGCAGGCGGCCAAAAATGCAGGCTCCAGCGTGACCGTGCCCTTCCGCCCCGGACGCACCGATGCCTCACAGGAGCAGACGGACGTGGAGTCGTTCTCTGTTCTTGAGCCCATTGCCGATGGCTTTCGTAACTACATCAAATACAGAAACGGCGTGCCTCCCGAGGTGCTGCTCGTGGACAAGGCACAATTGCTGAAGCTGACCGCCCCTGAGATGACTGTCCTGCTTGGCGGCCTGCGCGCGCTGAACACCAACGTGGGCAGCACAAAGCACGGGGTCTTCACCAAACGTCCTGGATCGCTGACCAACGACTTCTTTGTGAACCTGCTCGACATGGGCACAGAGTGGAAGCCGGTCCCCGACTCTCAGGACCTTTTTGAAGGCCGCGACCGCAAAACAGGCGAGCTGAAGTGGACCGGCACTCGCGTTGACCTGATCTTTGGCGCGCACTCGCAGCTCCGGGCCTACGCCGAAGTCTATGGAAGCGCAGACTCACAGGAGAAGTTTGTCCACGATTTCGTGAAAGCCTGGAACAAGGTCATGGAACTGGACCGCTTCGACCTCGCCCATGCATGACAAAGTTGCGCACTCAGCGATGGATGCCCCATTGCAGTAATGCTTGAATGGGACCTTCCTGCAACGAAGACCGGTTGAGACTGCTTCTGCTGCGCGTGTCTCTCCACTGATATTGGCCCAGGCACCCGGGCACTTGTTGCTCGCAACAGCCGCACATCTGATACCTTTTTTCTTTACTGGAAAGGGGAAATTCATGCGTTGTACGGTTGCGCTTGGCCTGGCTGCGCTCTGCGTCTCTGCTTCTGTTTGTTCTGCACAACTGGATCCGCAAACGAAGCAGCTTTCTCGCGACATTTTTCAGCAACTGATCGAAATCAACACAACGGATCCGGCGGGGAGCGTGACGGCCGCGGCGGAGGCGATGGAGCAGCGCCTGCTGGATGCTGGTTTTGCGAAGGAAGACATCTTTCTTGGCGGACCGAATGACCGCAAGAAGAACCTGGTGGTCCGTATCCACGGGACGGGGGAGAAAAAGCCCCTTCTTTTTATCGGGCACCTGGATGTGGTGGAGGCGCGGCGGTCGGACTGGACCATGGATCCGTTCAAGTTTATTGAAAAGGACGGCTACTTTTACGGACGCGGCACCCAGGACATGAAGGAGAGTGACGCTATTCTGGTGACCACCTTCCTTCGTCTGCACAAAGAAGGTTACAAGCCGGACCGCGACCTGATTCTTGCATTGACTGCGGATGAAGAAGGCGGCAGCTCGAATGGAGTGGAGTGGCTCATCAAAAACCATCGCGACCTGATTGACGCTGAGTATGTGATCAACCCTGACGGCGGCGGCGTGGACATGGAGAACGGCAAGCCAATTGCGATGGACGTGGATGCAACGGAAAAGCTGTATGGGGACTATCAACTGACGGCGACGAACCCGGGCGGGCACAGTTCGCTGCCTGTTCCGGACAATGCGATTTATCACATTGCGGATGTGCTTCAGCGGCTGCAGGGGTACGCATTTCCTTTTGAGCTGAATGCGGTGACGCGGGCGTATTTCCAGAAGATGAGCACGCTTGAATCAGGTCAGACGGCGGCAGACATGAAGGCGATCCTGACCAACCCGCCGGATGTGGCGGCGATCCAGAGGCTGTCCGGCAGCCCGGTATACAACGCAACGATGCGGACGACGTGTATTCCGACGCGGTTGTCAGGAGGCCATGCCAATAATGCGCTTCCGCAGACGGCACAGGCGATTGTGAATTGCCGCATTCTGCCAGGCCATTCGTTACGTGAGGTCCAGCAGGACCTGGAGCGGGTGTCTGGCGATCCTAAGGTCACGGTCCGCTATGTGAGCAATATAGGAGACGTGCTGGAGACCGCGCCGGATCGCAAGCAGCTACCTCCGGCTGCACTTAAGCCTGAGGTGATGCAGCCGCTGGAAGCGCTGGTGAACAAGATGTGGCCCGGAACTCCGGTGATTCCGACGATGGCGACGGGTGCCTCGGATGGGGTGTATACGAATGCGGCAGGGATGCCGACCTATGGCATTTCAGGAATTGCGCTGGAGACGAACGATGTACGCGCGCATGGAAAGGATGAGCGCCTGCCGGTGGACTCGTTTTATCGCGGAGTGGAGTTTTATTACGACTTTGTGAAGGCGCTGAGTGCGCGCCAGGCGGGCTGGAGAATTTCCTGCTTCCCCTCGCTGGCGGGACAGTCGGGGACCAAACAGAAATGCGGACGGAGCGCCAATTTTTAATCTGCTGCTGAATATGCCAACTGGCAGACCTCAAGTGTGTGGTGAGCGATGCACAGGTTTTGTGCGATTCAGGATTGGCGTAATCTTTGCAAAGTCCCGGGGATTCACTAAGCTTTAGAAAATTGGGAGGCGATATGGCGCAATCCTGTACGCACGAGAAAGACCATGTGAAGCATGTGAAGCCGTCGAGCAAGGGATGTGAAGAGTGCCTGAAGACGGGGGACCGGTGGGTCCATCTGCGTATGTGTCTGGAGTGCGGGCATGTGGGTTGCTGTGACTCATCGAAGAACCGTCATGCGCGGGCGCACTTCCATGCGACGCAGCATCCGATCATCCAGTCGGCGGAGCCGGGGGAGGACTGGCGCTGGTGCTATGTGGATGAGGCGTATTTATAGGTATTCTGTTCGAGATGAAACAGGACCCGGCGCTCGAGCTACTGGCGGAATTTCTTCCTGAACTGCAAAAGGCATTTTCCCATCTGCCGGAAGCGGAGTCCGCGGGCGCGCCACGGAATGCGATGCGGGAGGTGCTCGCACAGGTGGCTGGGCGGATGGCGGACAACTATCCCTACTTTCATCCGCTGTACGCTGGGCAGATGCTGAAGCCACCGCACCCGATTGCCCGCGCCGCGTATGCGCTGGCCATGTGGATCAACCCGAACAATCATGCGCTGGATGGAGGGAGGGCGAGCTCGCGGCTGGAGGTAGAGGCGGTACGCGAGATTGCCGCGATGTTCGGGTGGATGGAGTATCTGGGGCACCTGACGAGCGGCGGCACCTTTGCCAATCTGGAGGCGATGTGGGTGGCGGGACAACTTGCTCCGGGAAAAAAGATTGCCGCGTCGGACCAGGCGCACTATACACATGGACGCATCAGCGGAGTGCTGGGGCTCCAGTTTGTCAGCGTTCCGGCAGATGAGCGCGGGCGGATGGATGTGGGTGCGCTCGAGAAGCTTGTCAGGACGGGCGAGATTGGTACGGTGGTGGTGACGCTGGGCACGACTTCAATGGGCGCAGTGGATCCGCTGCCGAAGGTGCTGGAGTTAAGCGCGCGATATGGTTTTCGCGTGCATGTGGATGCGGCGTATGGGGGATATTTCAAGCTGGTTTCCAATATCGGGCCGGAGGCGGCGGAGGCGTTTGCGCGGATCGGCGAGGCCGATTCGATTGTGGTAGACCCGCACAAGCATGGGCTTCAGCCTTATGGGTGCGGGTGCGTTCTGTTCCGCGACCCGGCGGTGGGGCGGTTCTACAAGCACGATTCTCCGTATACGTATTTCACTTCGAGCGAGCTGCATCTGGGGGAGATCAGCCTGGAGTGCTCGCGCGCGGGAGCGGCGGCGACGGCGCTCTGGGCCACCGAGAAGCTGCTTCCTCTGGTGCCGGAGGGGGAGTTTGCGGCGGGACTGGCGCGGAGCCGGGAAGCGGCGGTGCGGTTATATGGAAAAATATCGGAATACGACGGATTTCTTCCCGGGCCGGAGCCGGAACTCGATATTCTGGTATGGGCAGTGAAAGCGGATACATTGCAGGAATCATCGCAGCGGGCGAAAGAGGTGTTTGACCGGGCGGCGGCGGAAGACCTGCATCTGGCGCTGGCGCAGGTGCCGGCAAAATACTTTGGCGCCAATGTATGGCGGGATGCCCAGCCGGAGAGCAAGGTGACGTGCCTGCGATCTGTGCTGATGAAACCGGAACATCTGGAGTGGTGTGGCGAGATATGGAAACGACTGAGCAGGGCGGCGAATTTCTGACTCTGGAAAGCGATCAACTGCGTGTGAGCATTGCACCGCGTCTGGGGGGAAAGATTGCTTCCCTTGGGCTGAAGCCGGGCGGCGAAGAGTTGCTGCAGGGGCCGCTGCAACCGTATGCGCTGCGTACGGGGTATATGCCCTTTGACGCGAGCGATGCCAGCGGATGGGATGAATGCCTGCCTTCGGTATCGGCGTGTGAGGTGGAAACGGCTGCCGGAAAAGTCAGGGTCCCGGACCATGGAGATTTCTGGCAGGTGGAGTGGCAGGTTGTGGCGCAGGATGAAAGCGCTGTCACCATCGCGGCGGAGGGGTCCAGTTTACCGCTGCGGTTCAGCAAGGTCATCTTGCTTGAGGAAAACCGGCTGCATGTGGGATACAAGGTACAAAACGTGGGTAGGCATGAGGTGGAGTACATCTGGTCCGCGCACCCGCTGTTTGCGGTGAATGCGGGAGACCGCATTGTGCTTCCGGACCCAGTGAAAGAGGTCGTGGTGGAGGGGTCGGCGGGAGAGCGGCTAGGCGCGAAAGGGACAAAGCATGCATGGCCACAGACGACCCTGCGCAATCATAAGGCATGTGATCTCAGCATTGTGGGCAGGCCGGAGGATGGCGTCGGGGACAAGCTGTTTACCGCTGCTCCGGCGGAAGGGTGGTGTGCGATTGAGCGTCGTCAACTGCACCGCCGCGTTGAGCTGCAATTTGATCCGCGGGTTTCTACGTATCTGGGTCTCTGGATCTGCTATGGAGGGTGGCCGGAGGGCCATGCCAACCGGCAGTACTGCGTAGCGCTGGAGCCGTGCAATGCGATGGGCGATTCGCTGGCTGAGGCGCAGAAGGAAGGCCGGACTGCCCGTCTTGCTGCGGGAGAGGGGCATGCATGGCAGCTGGTTTTAAAAGTGGATGGTATACAGTAAAGCTATTCTCTGGATTTGTGCTGAGGGGCCATTTTGCAATGGAAAATGTAAGCGTTATCAAGCAACTTCACCTGGAGCGGACCGGGACGGCCCCGGAGATGTTTCTTGCGCCCGGCAGAGTGAACCTGATCGGCGAACATACGGACTACGCGGATGGCTTTGTCATGCCCGCGGCGATTGACTTCGCGACGATTGCGGCCATTTCTCCGCGCGCGGACAAGCAGGCCGTCGTTTACTCGAAGAATTTTTCAGAAGAAGTTGAGCGGCCGCTGGATGGAATCGGGACGCGGGGCAGTCATCACTGGAGCGATTATCCGCTGGGTGTGCTGGCCATTTTGCAGCAGGAAGGGATGGCTGTTCCGGGCTTTGATCTGACGCTGTATGGGGACGTGCCGCTGGGTGCAGGGCTGAGCTCGTCGGCTTCGATTGAAGTAGCGGCGATGCTGGCGATGCTGCATGTGGCGGGCGTGTCGCTGCCGCCGGAGAAGGTTGCGCAGCTTTGCCAGCGCGCGGAGAACCAGTATGTGGGCGCGCCGTGCGGGATCATGGACCAGTTTGTTTCCTGCTGCGGTGCGGCGGACCATGCGCTTCTGCTGGATTGCCGCAGCCTTCAATACAGGCTGGCGCCAATTCCGAAGCACCTGAGCATCGTGATTTGCAACACGATGGTGAAGCACTCGCATGCGGGCGGCGAGTATGTAACCCGTCGCGTGGAAGTGGAGGAGGGCACGGCCGTCCTGCGCGGTCACCGGCCCGAGATTCGCCTGCTGCGCGATGCCACGGTGGAAGACCTGGAGAAGTGGGGGCACGAGATGCGGCCTGATGTGCTGAAGCGCTGCCGGCACATCATTACAGAAAATATTCGCACGGTGGCTGCCGCAGATGCGCTGGAGGCGAATGATCTGGCCCTGCTTGGCCGGTTAATGGCCGAGGCACACATCAGCTATCGCGATGATTTTGAGGCGAGCTGCAAGGAGGCCGATGTGATGGTGGAACTGGCGTGGAAACAGCCGGGATGTGTTGGCGCGCGCCTTACGGGTGGAGGCTTTGGGGGATGCACGGTGAACCTGGTCGAGTCGGCAAAAGCGGAAAAGTTTGCGGCGGTCATAGCCATGGAGTATGAGAATGCCACCGGGATTCATCCGGAGATTTATCTGAGTTATGCATCGGCGGGGGCCCATGCTATTGAAGAAGCAGCGAATACGGGCGCGGAGCGCTGATTTTTCGGGGCTTTGAGCTGCAATCGCGCTGCGGGCGTAAATTGTTGAAAAAGCAAGTTCCTGGGCTGTGCCTCGGGAGAACATTTATGTGTGTGTTGCGGAGGGCAGGTTTAAAGAAGGGTTGTTTTTCACAGAAACCGCATGGGCGCTTGGTAAAATCGTTTGAGTCCAATCTTTTTAAAGAATTGCGCATCCATACATTTTTCGTATGGGGAGTTTTTTCTGAATGAGTCTTCCTTTTTCTCCTCTTCATCCTTCTCGCAATTCGAGAATTGCTTATTTTTCGATGGAAATTGCGGTGGCGCCCGACATGCCCACATACAGCGGCGGTCTGGGCGTGCTCGCAGGAGACACTCTGCGATCTGCGGCGGATGCCGGACTGCATCTGGCAGCGGTGACGCTGGTGCACAGGAAAGGATATTTCCGGCAGCATCTGGACGCGAATGGCGTACAGAGCGAGTCTGAGCAGCCGTGGAAGCCGGAGGAAAAGCTCATTCCCGAAGACCCGGTTGTCATGATCAATCTGGAAGGCCGGAGGGTCGCGGTCCGTGCCTGGCGTTATGACGTACAGGGAATTACCGGTCACACGATCTCGATTTATTTTCTGGACAGCGACCTGGAGCAGAACGACCCGCGCGACCGGGCGCTGACTGACCGTCTTTATGGCGGGGATGGCGACTACCGGCTGCGCCAGGAGGCGCTGCTGGGGATTGGCGGCGTTCGCCTGCTGCATGCATTGGGCTTTCGCGCGGCGGTGTACCACATGAATGAAGGCCACGCGGCGCTGTTGACCGTCGCGCTGATGCAGGACCAGCTACGCGGCGCTCCGCTGTATACGGCCAGCGAGGAGGACATGGCCGCAGTGCGGCAGAAGTGCGTCTTTACCACGCACACTCCGGTGCCAGCCGGGCATGATCGCTTTTCGCAGGAGCAGTCATACCGCATTCTGGGCGATGAGATTGCATCGTTTCTGGAGCAGCGCGGGGGCGTGCATGACGGCCTGCTGAACATGACGTATGTGGCGCTGACCTTCTCGCGCTTTGTGAATGGCGTGGCCATGCAGCATGGGAAGGTTTCGCGTTCGATGTTTCCGGAGTATGAGATTTCCGCGATCACGAATGGTGTGCACGCGCTTACGTGGACTTCGCCCGCCTTCCAGAACATTTTTGACCGCCACATGCCGCGCTGGCGGCAGGACAATGTGACGCTGCGCTATGCGATTGATATTCCGGAAGAGGAGATTGCGGCGGCGCATACACAGGCGAAGCGAGTGCTGATGGACGGGATTGCGGAACGGACGGGTGTGCGTCTGGATCCGGGAATTTTTACGATCGGCTTTGCGCGCCGTGCTGCTACGTACAAGCGCGCTGATTTGCTTTTTACCGATCCTGAACGCCTGGCGCGGTGCGCGCGAGAGCAGGGGGCGATGCAGATCATTTACAGTGGCAAGGCGCACCCCGCGGATTCGCCGGGGAAAGAGAAGATACGGCATGTGATTGAGCTGGCGCACCGGCTCAGCAACGATTCACTACGCATTGTGTATCTGGAAAATTACGAATGGCAGCTGGCGGCACAGCTGGTGAGCGGAGTGGACGTATGGCTGAATACACCGAAGCGTCCGTATGAAGCATCGGGCACGAGCGGCATGAAGGCCGCGCTGAATGGCGTGCCCAGCCTGAGCATTCTGGATGGATGGTGGATTGAGGGCTGGATTGAAGGCGTGACGGGATGGGCGATTGAAGACCATGAAGATGAGTCTGCTGAAGCCGGTTCCATCTATGACCATCTGGAGCGTGTGCTGCTTCCGCTCTATTATCAACAGCCGCAACAATGGCGGCGGATCATGCGTTCAACGATTGCGCTGAACGGATCGTTCTTCAACACACAGCGGATGCTGGAGCAGTATGTGGTGAATGCGTACTTTCCTGAGAGCGTGGCACAGGCATCGGCACAGGTGCGTGAGCCGGTACTGGCGGGCTGAACCGGGAAAAAATCCCAGAGGAAGCAACAAAAAAGGCGCGGGGCGTGTCAGTATAACGGTGCAGGAAAGAGGAGCAGATGGCAGAGGAAAAAATTGAGAAATTTTCTGCGGCAGAACTTTCCCGTTTACGCAATGAGTTGATGCAGGCGGGGATTGATTCGCGCCAGGCGGCCGAACTGGTGACGACGTTTCTTGCTATGCATGGCTATGGCGTGAATGCCGAGCTTGTGCCGGAAATCCTGTTGCGGCTGGAGGAGGTGGGCTGCTCGGAGGATTGTATGCAATCTGAGCTGGAGCGGGTTGCGCTGGTGATGTAACCAGAGGCCATGCACAAGACCCTGTTTCTCAAATTTGACTCCAGCCTCGCTTCTGCGTATAAAAACGAGTTCAACGGGAAATTTCCGCATGTATGCGCGAATGCGCAGCATGGCCAATGAAAAATCAGGGAAAAACATTGAGTATGCAAGAGATACGTCAGGCTGGCCCCCGCCGCACGGTCCGCAATGCAACTACGAGTCAGGGTAGTCATGGCCGTCCGGTCATCAGCAAAGACCACGAGCAGGCATTGAAGATGTATCAGAGTGCGGTGCAACTGATGCAGGAAGCCAAGTTCGACAAAGCGCGCGCCGCATTTGAGAAGCTGCTGCCGACTGCGCCGCCAGAGCTGGTAGAGCGAACGAAGATCTATCTGGCAGCGTGCGAACGGCAGACCCAGAAGGGTACACGATCGTTTGCGAGCCTGGGCGAGGAGTATGACTATGCGATCTCGCTGCTGAATACCGGCGATTATGAAGATGCGCGTGACCACCTGGAAAATATCCTGAAAAAGGACAAGGGGGCGGACTTTGCGCATTACGGACTGGCGGTGCTGAACAGCATGACGGGACAGGCGGAGGAATGCCTGGAGCATCTGGCTGCGGCGATCCAGTTGAATGGCCAGAACCGCATTCAGGCGCGCACCGACTCGGATTTCCAGGACATGGTTGATGATCCGCGCTTTACTGAGCTGCTTTATCCGGAAACGCAGTAGGTTCGCCCGCATCTAACCAGAAGCCCAGCAGCCTTATGAAACCAGCCATGCTTGCACCCTCAGTTGACGCGTCCTTTCGGGACCCTGCGCAGGCAGGACTGCGGGTGGTGGCGATGGGCGGCGGCACGGGCCTTTCCACGCTGCTGCGCGGGCTGAAGCATTATGCACCGCCTCCGGGCAATGCGCAGGTGGAAGGACATCCCAGCCTTATCAGCGACCTTGCGGCTGTGGTCACAGTGACCGATGATGGTGGTTCCAGCGGGCGTTTGCGAAAAGACTTCAACATGCTGCCTCCGGGCGACCTGCGCAACTGCATGGTCGCACTCTCAGAGGACGAACATCTGCTCTCACGCCTCTTCAATCACCGCTTCCGTTCCGGGGCAGGGCTGGAAGGGCACAGCTTCGGCAATCTCTTTGTGACTGCGCTGACGGAAATGACGGGAGACTTTGCGGAGGCGGTGCGGCTCGCGGCTGAGATTCTTGCCACGCGCGGACATATCTACCCGGCCACGACAGCGAATGTGTCACTGTCTGCGCAGATGGACGATGGCGAAATTGTGCGCGGCGAGACCAACATCACGGCCAGCAAGAAACAGATTGTTGAATTGACGATGGAGCCTGCCGACGCCGCGCCGCTGCCGGAAACGCTGGAAGCGATTGCGAATGCTCACCTGATCACGGTTGGACCTGGCTCACTCTATACCAGCGTAATTACAAACCTGCTGGTGCGGGACATTCCTGAGGCGCTGGCGCGGGCGCGCGGGGTGCGCGTCTATATATGCAACCTGATGACGCAGGCGAATGAGAGCCTGCACCTGACAGCGTCTGAGCATATCGAACGGATCTACGAACATGCGGGGAGACCGATCTTTGATTACGCGCTGGTGAATACGGGTGAGGTATCAGAAGAGCTGCGCCAGCGATATGCTGCCGAGGGTGCGGAGCCTATCCAGCCCGATATTGAACGCATTGAGGCGATGGGGATCCGGTGCATTCCGAAAAACTTTGCGGCAGAAGGCGATGTTCTGCGGCATGATGCCGAGCGCGTGGCCGCCCAGGTGCTGAAGCTGGCGCTGGAAGCACATCCTCGAGGATAACCGGAAGGAGGCGCGCCTTCCGTTTTTTTCATTCCTGATGCGGTAGAAGAGCTCGCAACGCGTGGTTGATCCGCGAGAGGACCAGAATTCCGTTGTCTTCTGTGCTTTCTCTTGCGTACACCAGCACGCCATCCAGCCAGGAAGACATAGCGGCGTTCTCACAAGACCTGGCGGCAAGCAGAGGCACGTAGAAGGGGTGGCCCCGGAGTGCCTCGTCGCGAATCGCTGGGAGAAACTGCGCGGTAGCCTTTTCGTGATATTTGTCAGGGGTCTTTTCCAGAAGAGCGCACATCAGCGTGCCCGAGCCGGCCAATGTGGAAAGCGCGTGCTCGCATGCTTCAGGCCCGCCGGAGACGTGAAAGACGGTGTACATCAGCGGGCGAGGCTTTTGCCCGGGATCGAGATCCTGGAAGTCCTCGGCGATCCAGAGGCGGGGCGGTTCGCGGTCTGGCCAGACGCCAAGGCCTGTATCGGGCAGCCAGTATGCGCCATGTTCGCGGACCAGATCGGCGGCGTTGCCTTCGTGCAGATTCTCGCCCTGGATCCAGACGGCGAGGTGCAGATTGTGCTCGTGCCGAAGGCCGCGAAGCCAGGGCAGCAGCTCACTCCGGATGAATGACGAGGCCTCCTCGTGGTCGGGAAATGCTTTTACTTCGACCAGTGCAGCCTCAAATGGCTCTGATACGCGAGGGAAAGAGAGGCGCATTGCTTCCTTCTTCATAGCGGGTACTCCATGCCTTCGCTGCGCATCTGCTCGAGGAGCGCGGAGAGCGGCGCATCAAAGGCAGGGTCTTTGACGGCAATGAGAATGCCCCGGTCCTCGGGGCTTTCGGTGCAGTATCCATCAAAGACGTCAAACCATTGCTGGCGTGTTTCCGGTGCGGCGGCAAAGAAATCGCGACTGGAAAGAAGAGGCAATACGAAGGCGGCGTTCTTGAGTACCGGATCGTCCTGGATGGTCTTGCCAAAGACGGCCTTGCTTTTCTTCAGGAAAGAGTCGAGCAGCGCATAGGTGGTGTCGAGTTGTTTCTGAATGTCGGAGCCGTGCGACTCCATGAGGCGGCGGGCAGCGGGAGGCAGTTTGAGATCGGGAGGCTGCGTGGCAGGGTCTTTTTTCAACCAGAGAAAGGCCATACCGCCCATGCCGAAGAAGTGCTGGCGCTGCTCCTCGTCCTGCTTACGGACAAACCAGTAGGTGTAGTCAGGCAGGTGCTTGTGCATGGAGAAGTCGGGCTGGAGGGACTCTTTTTTGAGCTGGTCGGCTTCCGGCAAAGGAGGAAGGCTGGAGCCGGGTTTGAGGCCGATACCGGTGACGGGGATGAAGTCCATGGCCGTGGACATGAAGTGTCCGGAGCGCTCGGCGGTGACCGTTTTGAATTGCAGAAAGTTTTCCTGACGAAGGGTACGCTCGGCCATGAGCTGGCGAAAGCGCGTGAGGAAGGCCATCCACCAGGCACGGACACGAAAGCTCATGGGGAAGGTGTCCACTGGGGCCCAGTAGAGGGAGATGTCTTCAAGCTCCTGCGCACGGAGAAATGGTTTGACCTTGATGTCTTGCCCGACCGGCTCGAGACGGCGGCGGCGCTCCGTCAGTATGACTTCAGTAGTATCCATGTGCGAGATCTCAGTGAGTGAATTCAGGGCTGGGTATCGTCTGCACCCAGAAACTGGTTGATTGCGTGCGCTGCTTCCGGTTGCCCCTGCTGGTCAGAATAAGCACCGAGGCCGACGCGGTGGCCGTCATCGAGCACAAAGACGAGACGATAGGCGGCGGTGGACGATTCCACAGTGGCGTACTTTACCTGGTCCAATGGATATGTGGAGGTGGCGTGTGCCCATCCGATGTGGACCTGGAGCAGGCCGGCGTCTTTGTCGAGGAGCGCGGTAGAGGGGACCGAGGTGGTCCAGCCGAGGAAACCGCAGGCAGCAAGCAGCACCGCACCCAGGATTCCCGTGGAGCGATTGCGCGCCATGAGGCCATTCAGAAGCAGCAGAAGGCCAATGCCGGCGAAGACGTAGCAGGTGATCGAGACCCACAGGACGGGAGGGTTGACGATCATCAGGCGGCTGTCGCCGAAACGCTGGACCTGAAATTCTGCTGCGAGGAGAGAGACCATGATAGCTCCAGCGTCTGCATCAGAATGGAGGAATGACGAGTTCGTTGACGTCCACGCCGGCGTTTACGTCGAGCGGCACTCCGTGCGCGTAGGCCATGGCCACGGCCACCTCAGTCCAGTTTATTTTGCCGAGGAGTCCCACGATTCTGGTGGAGAGCGGAGCGCACTTGAGCTCATGGAAGGCCGTGAGCTTGTTGCGCAGCAGCGAGTCCTGTAGATAGACGGAGGCCCACTGGAGTTTCATGACCGCTGTGGTGTCAATATTCAGGCCGACGATGCCGATTTTGAACCATGCGTGCTCAAAGTGCTCCTGGAAGTACTCGAGTACGTTGTTCTCATGGCGCTGGTAGGTGGTGGGCTGCTGTACGTGGCTGGGCTGGGAGTGCTTGTAAGTCGCCGTATGAACGTGGTTCTGGTTGAAGGGAGCAATGTTCGTCCGGTTGTGCACACCGACGAAGGTTTCATTGGTTTTGCCGACGACGGTGAGCTTCTGGTTGGACTGAAGCATCTCCTGCCGGTTGCCCTTTACGGTGAGCTGATAATTCTGATCAATAAATTCGGTGTAGTTTCCGGTGAAGTGCTGCCACTCATTGCCTTTTACAAGAGCGGTGTCCACACCGTTGGTACCTGCCAGTGCAGTTTGTGAAGTAATGGCGCCGTAACTCAGTGAGCCGGCGGCGGGAAGCTTGTGGTCTGTGCCCGGATCGGAAACAGCCAAGGGGGTGGCAACATTTCCATTGAATGCACTCATTGCGTGAGCAACCTCGTCCGGAGTGACGTTCAGAGTACACCAACATCTTAAAGAGGTGGTATTGCTGCGAGCATGAAAACTCTGTAAACAAATCGAAGCCGGAGTTTTGGATTGGCTGACTGATACAAGGGGATGGCCCGCGATGCTGCTGGCTTACATTATTGACCGGGTGCATTCGTTTCGTGGTAGGGAACAAATTTTTTCTGGTTCTGGTCTCACATAGACGGATGCTGCACAGGAAATTTCACGCCGCGGTCTTTCAACATCTGGATGACTTTTTGCCGCCACGGCTCGAATTCGGGAGAAACGCGCCTCATGAAGCGGGTACTCTTGGGGGTTGCGGCGGTGAGGGTCTCCTGCCCGGAGGTGTCCACAGTGGTGATGCGATGGCCGGACTTGGTGACGAGGCGCTTGATGTTGTTTCCGGCGAATTCGCCGCCGTTGGTGCCGCCTTCCCAGAAGCCCTGCGTGGGCGGCTGCTGCACTCCGTTCCAGAGTGAGCCGACGATGTAGGGGCGCTCGGGGTCGCCGCCCTCAAAGGCGATTGCGACTTCATCGCCTACTTCGGGCAGCATGAGCGAGCCGCGCCCTGCGCCGGCATGGCCGGTAATCAGACGCGCCCAGGTGGTTTCCGCCTCGTCCTGCCATTGAACGGGATATTCATCGCTTGTAAGGATCATTTTCTAGCGTTACAGGATGACTGGGAATTGGTTCGGCCCCTGCGGCTTGTACAGCTACGTGCCCTGCCCAACTGATACTCCATCTGGCCCCAATTTCAACCAGCCTGTCCATATCGGAGATGAATGCGGCCACACTGGTCGAGGCAACTGGGTAGTCTTTCACTAAAAAACATATCTGTTTATCTTCATCCAGAACAAAATGGCCACCGCCATGTTCGTATAAGCCCCCTATTTTGGGGTCGTCCATTGCGCGCTGAGATCGCCATTCATATGAAGCTCGATCTGGCCAGTCTTTGATATGCGATCTTACGATGAACACTCTGGCTTCGAGCACATCTCGTTCCGGAAAGTAATGAAACCCGAAATCGCCAAATGAACGATCGTTGTTTTCGTCTAATGTTTGGTGTGCAGCGTCATGAGCACCAACGTGCTTGGCATAGGCGGCAACAAGCGCCTGCGCTTTCTCTCGTCCCGAGCTAGTAGCGGCAATCACGCGATCCAGTCCTCCCTTCCACCACCACACAATAACAAGTGCAACTGCGAAACTTGCTATCCACAGTAGCCGTTTACGTTGTTTACTTTCCATCGGGTGAGCACCCACCATCCTTCTGGCGTTGAGCCGCCAGATAGATTGAGTTTATGTCGTGATAGTCCGTCCAGCTTCGCTGCCATCCTTTATGTGGCGCACGGCCAGTTTGTGCAGACTTGTATTCGGTCTGAAACTGCTCTGGGGTGGGAATCTGAATGTTCGGTGGGCTTCCAGTAAACCGGATGACCTGCTGATTCGGGCCGGTATTCGCTGCATCTTTACTATTGTCCAAGCCCAAACCAAACTGAATCGGAACCTCGTCTTGCGCCTGAATAAAGTGCTGGCCAGTGATATTTGATGGCCAACTCTGTGCCGCAGAAGCAAAGGTAGTCACGTTCAGGCCCGATATTCCCTGCAAATAGCCAGCGCGCTTGAGTTCGGTATCTGCGTCGTAGCTAGCCAGACTTGCGATAGCACCGCCCTGGCTGTGTGCCCATATGTCAGGTGGATCTCCGTCGCGCACAGAATTTGCAATAATATCACTCATCGAGTCTACCGCCGGATTTCTGCCATCATGCGTAGTGAAAGGCTTGCCAGTACGTGCCCTACCAATCAGGCTCTTGTCTTGTTCCGATTGCCAGAGGTCAGCCATGGTGCCATCTGTTGCGTTGTGCACTCCTATGACCTGCGCGCACGTCTGGTTAGCAATGCGCTTCAGTGTTTCGCATTGTCCTGCTTTGTCCGTGCGAATCCCATTCACATACACAATACGTTTCGGCGCCTTTCCAGCAGCACGCCTGGCCTGGCAGCATGGAGAATTAGACACGTATGCTGAGTTCCAAGCATCTTTAATTTGCTTGTCTGAAAGCCGTTCTCCGGGCTTCAACTTCTTTGTTAAGGGCTGGCAATTGTTACCAATCAGACACCCATCATAGTCCGCTTCTCTAATTGGCGTTGAACTGACAGGCTTAACAACTCCAGCAGGCACACTTACAGCCGTCGTGGTGACGGTGGTGTTAGCAGCGGAGCTACCCCACCTCCTTCGAATTCGTCATGCTTTGCATGTGAATTCTGCCATTCGGGGCTGACAGAATGATATCGCCATCACTGTAGAGAACAATGGCGGGGCGGCCTGTCTCGTTGGCTTTTTCCGTCATCATGAAGCGGGTACTCTTGGGGGTTGCGGCGGTGAGGGTCTCCTGCCCGGAGGTGTCCACAGCGGTGATGCGATGGCCGGACTTGGTGACGAGGCGCTTGATGTTGTTTCCGGCGAATTCGCCGCCGTTGGTGCCGCCTTCCCAGAAGCCCTGTGTGGGCGGCTGCTGTACTCCGTTCCAGAGTGAGCCGACGATGTAGGGGCGCTCGGGGTCGCCGCCCTCAAAGGCGATTGCGACTTCATCGCCTACTTCGGGCAGCATGAGCGAGCCGCGCCCTGCGCCGGCATGGCCGGTAATCAGGCGTGCCCAGGTTGTTTCCGTCTCGTCCTGCCAGAAATAGCGCACCTTGATACGGCCCTGATTGTGCGGATCGTGATTGCTGACAACGCAGGCCGGGTAGATGCCGTTGAGCAATGGGCGCGACGGACGCGCAGGTTGCGACCAGCGCTGGGCGGGCGTGGCGGTGAAGGAGTTTTCGTAGCCTTTCGGCGTCCAATGGTGCGAGCAGGAGAGCACGCCGTAGGTGGCGTTGGCGCCGGGCAGTCCGGAGACGGTCACGGTATTGCCGGCGCACACCTGCGGCTCGCGGCTGATTCCGTGGCAGACAATGCTGGAGGCGAGAGCACGGCGCGATTCGCGCTGAAGCCGGCTGTTGTAATCGCCGTGCGTCACGGACCGGTGGCGTTCGGTCACGTAGGCCGCGGGCAGGCCCATGCCCTGCTGCTTTACGGCTGAGACCAGGGGGGCGGCGGCATCCCCGTAGACAGGCACATCGTCTGTCACGTCGGTGTGATACTGGCTTTTCATAGGGAGCGGGTCGTAGTGGTGGCCTTCCATTTTGAGGGGCTGCAGGGAAGCGCCGGAGCGCCACTCGAGAAGACCATATTCGCCTTCGCGCCACTGGACGGTGGGACCGCCCTGAAACTGCGTCTGGATCTCAATGCCAGGGCTGTCGCTCAGGCTGGGGCGCATCCATGCTTCTGTGTCATCTACAAGGCGGCGCACGAAGGCGAAGTCGCTCTCACCCCACTGGGCATAGCTCAGCTCCAGGCCAGCGGGCATGGCTCCGCCGATACTGAGGCCGTACTTTCCGGCGACCTGCTGGACGACGGCGCTGGCGGTTTTTTTCTGGAAATAGGCGTGGCGCGGGGCGCGATCCATCTTCCAGGTATGCGAGACCGCTTCAATAACTGCGCCATAACTTCCTGTAACTTCGAAGATAAGTTCAGCCGAAGTGATGAAGCCCGCGAAGATGACCTGCTCCTGGCCGAGAAGGCTGAAGGTGGAAATCCTGATTGGCTGGCCAATCATGTCTTCCACCTGGGGGCGTTCATCGGGGGTATTGCGCAGCTCGATGCGGCACGTCCAATGGTCATTGAGCGCCTGACGGACCTGAATGTCTTTCCAGAGGGTGTCTGAGACGGATTCGGAACTGATGTGGACTCGGGGATTTGCCATGGATTTCCTCTGTTACCAGCTTTTATTCCAGTGATGAAAAAGCGGCAAATGCCGCATGAATTTTCCTCACAAGAGATGTACACACGGCCCCAGCACAACGGGTGAATCAAAAGGCAGGCAGGAAGCAATCACAGCCAAATTAGTAAGGCCGAATCAGGATACCGAAAGCTGTACAGGAGCGCAATCGGCTGGTTAGGGAGGTGAGGTCGGCCGTGGCCTACACCAACGGGGCCCATGCCGCGCTGATCCACGGCAATGATGATTGTCGGTCAAACAGGAACGAATCAACGCGCATTAGGCAGAACCGCAGCCATACAATCGGCGGCAACCCATCTTAAGAAAGGCCTGCGATCATCAAAATTTCCATTGTTTCTATTTGCCTGCGCGGCCATAAATCCTGAAAGTGCTTATTGACGCACGAACCGATGTACGGGCAAGATGACAAGGTTTTTTCCTTATCTACTTATCCATACGGCCTAGCGCTTCTCCAAAAACGCTCAAAAGCGCCAGCCCGGCAGCCATGCCGCGCCGCGCTTCTTCCGATTTAACCTGCTTCCAAAGGCCCAGCAACGAAGGCGCTTTTTCATCCGCCTTGTGCAGCGCTGCATGAATTTTGTCCGGGTCGACCGACTTGAGCGTGTTGCCAAGGATCAGCAGAATACGCAGCGCAGTAATCGCCTCCCTGGAAGAGGCAAGGTCGGCAATCTGGTCCACCACGGTATCGCGTGCAGACAGTAATCCGGTCAGTAATTGAAGAACATCTTTCTCGTGCAATTGCTGCAGCAGATCATACGCTGCAAGAATGGCCTCGGCATGCTCCGCAGGAGCCTCCTGCACGCGGCGGATCAGGTCATCCCGCGAATCCACCGGATGAAAAGTTCTGAAATCGACAGCGACTGCCATATCTGTTTCCTCTCAGTGCTTTGTCTGAATCTGGACCAACTCCTGCGAGCCGGGCATGTGATAGTCCGCGCGCCTCCACTTGCGCTCCACTTCCACGCCATTCTGCGGGGTCGGTTTACCGGAGTAGCGGAAATTCAGCGGCTTCAGCGGATTACTGCCTTTCTTCGGCAGTATCTGGATGCGCACCGCTGTTTCCTTGAAGCCTGGTGTGTCCGTAGCCGGATCTGTATGCGGGCCGGTCAGCACGTTGATCGGGCCTTCCTGCGAAAGGTGCGGAAGGTATACCTGCCTGCCATGAACCCGCGTGGTCACAAGAACTTTAATTACCAGTGAGCCGTGGCGGCTGGTGACGCGCACCCATTGGCCGGATTCCAGCTTGCGCTCTTCCGCCAGCTCTTCTGAGACTTCCAGGAAACGCTCCGGTGTCTCCTCACGAATACCGGTTATGCGGTAAGTCATGTTGCCTTCATGGAAGTGCTCCAGCAGGCGGCCATTGTTCAGAAAGAGATCGAACTCGGCATCAGGCTGCTCCTGCGGCTCACGAAACGTCAGCGGATAGAAGCGCGCCTTCCTGTCAGGGAAGGCAAAGCCATCGAGATAGAGAATCGGCGAATCGGTGCCATCCGGAGCCACTGGCCATTGCAGCGTGTTATAGCCTTCGAGGCGCTCAAAGGAGACGCCGGCATAGAGCGGCGTGAGCGATGCCAACTCCGCCATGATTTCCGATGGATGCTGGTAATTCCATTTCGCGCCCATGCGATTGGCAATCTCCTGCGTGATCTTCCAGTCGGCGCGACTGTCACCCAGCTCAGGCAGCGCTTGATAGAGACGCTGAATGCGCCGCTCCGTGCTGGTGAAGGTCCCGTCTTTTTCAATTGCAGGAGCTGCAGGCAAGACTACATCGGCGTAGCGGCATGTTTCGGAGAAGAAGATATCCTGCACCACGAGAAAATCGAGCTGCTCAAAAGCTCCGGCAACATGGTTCGCATTCGAGTCGGCCGAGATCATGTCTTCGCCTGCGAGATACATGGCGCGCAGCTTGCCATCGTAGATCGCATCCACCATCTGGTGGTTGTCGAGACCGCGATCCCGCGGAAGAGCAACGCCCCATGCCTTTTCAAACCTGGCGCGAATCTCCGGATCGGTCACGGACTGATATCCGGGATAGTTATTCGGCATGCCGCCAATGTCGCTCGCACCCTGCACATTATTATGTCCGCGCAGAGGATAAGCGCCGCAGCCGGGACGCATATAGTTGCCCGTCGTCAGCAGCAGATTGCTGATAGCAGTAGAAGAATCAGATCCCATTGTGTGCTGCGTGATGCCCATGGCCCACAGCGCGCACATGGAATCTGCCCTGGCAATTTCCTCCGCAACCTGGAGCAGCGTTTCGAGCGGCACTCCGCAGATGCGTGACGCGTATTCCATGGTGAAAGGAGCAAGGCTCTGCTTGTATTCTTCGATGCCATTCACCCACTGCTCAAGGAAGTCGAGCTTCGCATGGCCGTTGTCGAACATGTAGCGGCTCATGGCGGAGAGCCATACAAGATCGGTGCCCGGACGTGGCCGGAAGTAAATATCGGCGCGCCGGGCCATCTCATGCTCGCGCGGATCGGCAACGATCAGCCGCTGCCCAAAGAGCTTGTGCGCCCGCTTCACGCGTGTCGCCAGCACAGGATGGCTCTCGGCAGTATTGCTGCCCAAAACCAGGACCAGCGCAGACTTTGCAATGTCCTCAATGGAGCCGGAATCGCCGCCGTATCCCACCGTGCGGAAGAGGCCAACCGTTGCAGGCGACTGGCAATAGCGCGCGCAATTATCGACATTATTCGTGCCAATCACGGCGCGGGCGAACTTCTGCATCAGGTATCCATCTTCGTTCGTCGCCTTGGAAGAGACGATCACGCCGATGGCATCCGGACCATATTGCCGCTTGATGCTGCCCAGCTTTTCCGTAACCAGCGTGAGCGCTTCTTCCCAGCTTGCTTCGCGGAAGGTGCTGCCTTCGCGGATCAGCGGTTTCTGCAAACGGTCTTTGTGATTCACGTAATCCCAGCCAAACTTGCCTTTCACGCAGGTAGAAATGGCATTCGCATCTCCGTGCAGCGGCTCGACCTTGAGGATCCTGCGGTCCTTCGTCCAGATATCGAAGCTGCAGCCCACGCCGCAGTACGTGCAGACCGTCTTCGTCCGCTTGATCCAATCTTCGCGCATCTTTGCTTCTGCCTGTGAGACCTGCATGATCGCGCCATAGCCCATCTCCGGCTCGACCGCCTTTACAACATCGATCATCTTGTCGAGCGCGGTCTTCGGCAGGGAAGTCAGATAGCCCGCTTCGCCCAGCATGGATTTTTCCATCAGCGCATTGCATGGGCAGACCGTCACGCAATGCCCGCAGGAGACGCAGCTGGAGCCGCCAATCTGCATGCCTCCATCCCACAGCACGCGGGGACGATCCAGCTCCCATCCAATCGAGAGCGTCTCATTGACCTGCACATTCTGGCAGGCCTGCACGCATAGCCCGCAGAGAATACATTGGCTGGGATCATAGCGATAGAAGGGGTTGGACATATCCACTTCGTAGGGCTTGGGAGTGAAAGGATGCTCCTGGTGCTGCACATGCAAAGCGAGCGCCGTGTTGTGGAGGCGGCAATTTTCATTGTTGTTGTCGCACACCGTGCAATACAGCATATGGTTGCCCAGGATTACGTCGAAGGCTTCGGCCCGCGCATCTTTGGCCCGCCTGGACTCAGTAACCACTTGCATCCCCGGAGCAACCCTTATTCCGCACGACCGTGCCAGCTCGCCATTGACCTCGACTATGCAGGTATCGCATGTCTGGATGGGCCCCATCAATTCTGAGTGGTAGCAGATATGTGGAATCTCTTTGTTGCGAAGGACTGCTTCGAGAACCAGCTCGCCTTCTTTGGCTGCGACAGGCTTTCCATCAATGGAAATATGGACTTCCGTCTGTGCTTCTCCCAGCTTCGCTTCAAGCCCGACTACCGTAGCGCTCATATGTCCAGCCCCCTTCGCAGAACGTTTCCCCGCCCATTGTGGCAACCTATCAATATATGCCATATGCCGAAACACATATGCCATATGCCGGAATAGGCCGGATGGTAACTTTTCAGTTTCTCGAAACAACCAGTCCGGTATTTGTAATTTCTTGCGCTTTTTGTGAGAAACCCATCTTGCCCCTTGAACTATCATTTTAAGAAGTGCGCAGCCTGCCACAAAGATGCTCTGGCGGTGTACATAGCAATACGGTATAGATCAATTTGCAGGGGCGCGACCTCAGCCACATTGCAGAGGCCTGGTTCTCATGCCTGGAGCGTGCCGCGAAGATGAACAGAACAGCATCGGATAGAACCCGGTCTCTGCTTGAGATTCCTGTCGAAAAGGTGGAGGGAGCAATTTCTGTATCGGTGCCGGATGCCATCGCCATCGAGGAACCGCTGGAAATTCAGCTTGTCTATGGCTCGGAGCATGCCCGTATCTCCCGGCCGATCACCGTTACCATGCGGACGCCGGGACGTGATTCAGAGCTGGCTGTGGGCTTTCTTCTGGCCGAAGGCGTGATCCGCGACGCAGCCGATATCCTCAAAGTGCAAAATGCTTTTGATCGTGCGGAAATTGAAAGCGATTCTCCTTCCCGGCTGAATACCGTCCGCGTCGAGCTTGCTCCCGGCGTGCAGGTCAATATCTCCAGCCTGGAGCGGAATTTCTATACCACTTCAAGCTGCGGTATCTGCGGCAAGGCGTCGCTGCTGGCTTTGCGCTCCGTATGTCCGCCGCGTTGCAAGAACAGCTTTGTGATCTCTGCCGAAACCCTCTACCAGTTGCCCGCAAGGCTGCGCGATGCGCAGCAGGTATTCGATAGAACGGGCGGCCTGCATGGAGCCGGGCTCTTCGATGCTGATGGAAATCTGCATGCGCTGCGCGAAGATGTAGGCCGTCACAATGCAGTCGATAAGCTGCTCGGCGCGGAATTTCTTGCAGACAGGACTCCGTTGCACGACAAATTGCTCCTGCTTTCCGGCAGGGCCAGTTTTGAGCTGCTGCAGAAGGCTGTGATGGCGGGACTGCCGATGGTAGCGGCGGTCGGCGCTCCTTCGAGCCTTGCCGTGCAGGTGGCACGCGAGTTCGATGTCGCACTGGTCGGCTTTCTGCGGGACAATCGCTTCAACATTTATCACGGTGCGGAGCATATAAGTACGCACATAGGAACGGCAGTATGAAATTACGCATCAAAGGAAACTCGTTGCGCCTGCGGGTCACTCGCTCTGAGCTTGCCCGCCTGCTGCGGGGAGAAGAAATCGAGGAGACAGTCCGCTTCGGTCCGTCTCCGGAAGCCAGGTTGAGTTATGCACTGGTTGCCAGACAGCAGAGCCCTCCTGTAAGTGTGGACTGCAACCTGCCTAAATTGACAGTCGCCCTCTCAAAAGAACAGGCAAAAATCTGGAGCAGCGAAAGCGAAGTAGGCGTTTATGCAAGCCTGGACGCCGGCTCTGCAGGCCCGTTGGAAGTGATCGTTGAGAAGGACTTTGCCTGCCTGGATCGCAGTGATGAAGATAATGCGGACACTTTTGCTAATCCGCACGCAGGCCAGACTTGTTAGATTGTATTGACATAGAACGATGCGCCAATAAATGGATTTGATTTTGCATCATTGCCATTGTCATTCTGAGCGAAGTTGCCGCCGTCAGAGGCCTTCAGTTCTTCCTTTCCCATTGCCCAATACAGAGAATTCTTCTCCTTCACCACTACTATGTGTGGATACGACCTAATGCCTGTCAACCCCAAACGATGAGGACATTTCGCTAGGCGAGTAGCTGGCGCACACGCCATAGCGCCTGGTCGATCAGCACATCGGAACCGGTGAAGATTTCCTCGATAAAGATTTCCTGCAAAGAAGTCATCATCACCCCGGAGTAGTTTTATGAACTCCGAGTTGACAGGTATCCACTTTTCTTGCTCTCTTCATCACTTAGCGGGCAACTCCTGCCAGCATAAATTCTGAGGTAAGCAAAATGAAACGTTGGGGTATTGCCTTTGCAGGCGTTATCTTACAGGTGGTTCTGGGTTCGGTTTACGCCTGGAGCGTCTTCCGCATTCCGCTTTCAAAGCAGTTCCACTGGAGCATTTCCCAGGTTACTCTCACTTTCACAATCAGTATTTTCACGCTGGGCGTCGCAGCTTATTTCGGCGGCGTCTGGATGAAGCAGGCAGGCCCGCGCATCGTCGCCGTCACCGGCGTGTTTCTCTACGGATTGGGGACGCTGCTGGCTGGCATTTTCGGCGGCCAACTCTGGTGGCTGTATGCAAGCTACGGCATCATCGGCGGCATCGGACTTGGCTTCGGATACATCGTCCCCATTGCTGTGCTGGTGAAGTGGTTTCCTGATCGCCGCGGCTTGATCACAGGCATTGCAGTTGGTGGCTTTGGAGCTGGAGCACTCGTCGTCGCGCCAACGGCCACGCGGCTGATGCAGCTCAGCGGCGTGCTGGCGACCTTCCGCTATCTCGGTATTGCATACATGGTGATCGGCATCATCACTGCATGGTTTATGCAGAACCCTCCGGAAGGCTGGCTGCCCGCAGGCTGGACACCATCGGCGCGGCAGACATCCGAGCGCTCCGTCAAGGACTACACCATGGGAGAAGCGCTGCGGACCTGGCAATGGTGGGCGCTCTGGCTGATCCTGTTCCTGAACACGTCAGCAGGCATCTCGCTCATCTCGCAGGAGTCGCCTGTCTTCCAGGAGCTTGCTAAAGTCACGGTAGTCATTGCCGCTGGCATGGTTGGCATCGTCAGCATCGGCAATGCCGTGGGCCGCGTCTTCTGGGCATTTGTATCGGATGCAATCACGCGCCGCATCACCTTCATCATCATGTTTCTTTTACAGGTGGTGCTCTTCTGGCTCCTGCCGCAGATTGGCTCTGCACCCGTGTTGACGCTCGTCGCCTTCATCATTCTGATGTGCTACGGCGGCGGCTTCGGAACGATGCCTGCCTTCGCAGCCGATTACTTCGGCTCGACAAACGTAGGATCGATCTATGGACTCATGCTGACAGCATGGGGCGCGGCCAGCGCCTTTGGTCCGCTGCTGGTAGCCCATATGCGGCAAAGCTCAGGGGCATACAACAGCGGATTCCACGCGCTTGCTGCCATCGTGCTCATATCCACGATACTGCCTTTGATTGTGCGTCCGCCTGCGAAGCGCGCCTGATTGATTCCATGTAGCTGTTCCAATAAAGAGCCGGAGCATTCGCTCCGGCTCAGGTGCCGAGAAAGTCGCTGTTTGAAAGGGCACGGCTTCAGTAGTGCCATGAAAGCTTTAGTCTGAAGTCCCACTCTGTGTAGCTGAATGAAATCTGCTCCTGGAAACTTTACCGCGCATAATCCTCCGGATGGAAACGCATCGACGCGGCGGAAAACTATCCGGAGCCTGCTGGCCCGCTCGCCCCTCCGCCAACTTCACTCTTGCCCCTTCTGTGGAAATCTACGCATATAACACAGTAGTAGGATGGTGGTCATCAAATCCGGTCACGCTCGGAGGTTGCATGTCTCACGATAGCTGTCTGATGTGCGGACTGAGTCTCATCCTTGTTCCTACCATTGTGTATGGCGGTCTTACAGTACTGGGAGTTGTTACAGGCGGGGCCTATGGAGCGCCTTCGCCGCAACTTTCTGATCAGCAGACGATGCTCTATCGCGCCGGACACGCGCACGCCGGCGTTCTCACGATCCTTGCGCTTTTTATGCAAATTGCAATGGATTCTGCACGTGTCGCGCCTGGTCTCGTCTGGCCGGCGCGTATTGCCATCTTCGCTGTTCCGCTGCTTGTTTCAGGAGGATTTTTCGGAGCGGCGCATCTTCCGGCATTGCGCTGGCTCCTGTATCTGGGAGCAGTCCTTCTAATTATCGTGACGCTTACGGTTGGCATCGGACTGCTGCTGAACTAGAAGGAATTTATTGCGCCTTGTCCAGAAGTGCCAGCACGTCCTTCCATGGCACTGGTCCATTGTGCATGGCATAGATCCGCTCAACCCGGGGTCTCTGGCGCGCGAATACGGCTTTACCTGCTCTCAGGGAAGCTGATTCATTCTAAATCGGCTTCCCTGTAAGAGCCGTACAAAGGCCTATTTACCCATGCTTTCTGCCTGTAAATACCTGATGACATCGCGGCGCTCCTCGGGCTTTGCAACGTGGAATTCCATGTTGTTTCCCGGAACGAGCGAATCCGGATCGGTAAGCCAGCGCTCCAGCGTCTTTTCATTCCAGACGATGTGTGCATTTTTCAAGGCAGGAGAATAGTCGAATCTGGCTACGGTACCTGAGGTTCTGCCGAAGACCCCATGCAGCCGAGGCCCTTCCCGGTCCTGCTCCATCGCGTGACATCCAGTGCAGCGTTTTTCAAATACTGTTTTGCCTCGGGCTGCATCCCCTTCGCCGGCAGGGTCTGCTGTGGGATTTGAATCGGACAGAGCGGATGTCCGCGCCCAAGACGTTAATTTCACCAAGTCAGTGCTTGTAATCTGCGCATCCCAGTGCATGGCAAGATACTGCGGGGGAGGCATCTTATGCGCTCGGGTTTCAAGGAGCATCTTTGTCTTGAGCGTCTCCTGTTCTTCCGGCGTATATTGCTCCCAGCGGGAGAGGTTCATCGCGTTCCTCGCCTGGATGATATCGCGCTCCATCAGCCAGGACGCCGGGGCAAATCTTCCATAGACCGGCGTTCTTGTCTGCATAGAGTGGCAGTCAGCGCATTTGGCAGACAGAAGATCGCGGACTTCCGGCGGCGCGCTACTCATCAGAGGCTGATGGTTGACTTGCTGCGCATGGATTCCTGCGTTGCCAAATGGATGAATAAAGGCAAGCAGAAACATGAGCGTGGCGATTGCAGTGCAACCGCCGATGATTGCTCGAATACTCCTCATGCTTTCTCCGCCAGAGGAGAATCGACAATTGCCAGATGGCTCTGTCCGGCGACATATCTGACCTTAGTGATCCCAAGAACGCTTTGCAGCTTGCCCGCATCCACCACCATGGGGCCGGCGTGTGGCGCTGATCCGGGGGCGGGCTGTGGAAAGGCTGTGGACGCGGCTGTGTGGAAGGCCAGATTTCCTTCTACCTTTTGCAATGTCTGGTGGATGTGCCCGTTGAGCACCGTGACAGAGCCAAACTTTTTCAGGTAAGAGAGCGCTTCCGCGCCGTCCTCTGTGCCCCAGCCCCACTGCGGATAGACCATCCAGAGCGGAATGTGGGCAAAAATCACGATCGGCGTTGAGGGCGAAAGGCCCGACAGATCATTTTTGAGCCAGCTTAGCTGCGCCTCACCCAGCTTGCCCATCGCATCAATCTGCTGCACGTTGTTAAGCCCGATGAAGTGCACGCCTTTATGGTTGAAGCTGTACCATCCGTTGCCGACTGTTCCCTTGCCGAAACGCTCGCGATAGAGAACGCCGTCATCAAGCGCGGTGTCATGCTCGCCGGGCACATAGAAGGTCTGGCCTGCTTTTGCGGTGGTGATGATCTGCTGGGCTGTATCGAATTCTCCCGGTTTTGAGGACTGCGTGATGTCGCCTGTGTGCAGCAGCAGATCAGGCTGTGATGGAAGCTGGTTGATCCGATTAATCGCCAGCTTCAGAGTTCCGGTAACATCCTGGTTGGCGGCTTTGTTAAATCCGATGTGACTGTCGCTTATCTGAACAAAGCTGAAACTGGCTGCCTCAGCATGCTTTTTATGGGCATCCGCTCCTCCGATAGCGGCGAATAGCCTGGAGGTGGGCACGCCGCCTGTGACTGTCCATACCAGACCTGTTCCTGCCCAGGCCATGCACTTGAGAAAATTTCGCCGGTCGATTCCGTCCTTTGCGATCTCAAATTCCTGGGCCTGATCCTGCTTCTGTTTACCCGCTTGCGTGTTCTTCATAAAGCTCCTCTGGGGATACAAACTGAAATTCGGAAAAACTATTCCGCATAATTTCTGGAATAATTTCGCTCAAGCTCAGTTTTCATCTGCAGAAGAGAAGCAAAGGATCGAGCAACTCGGATGACGCTGTTGCCCTGGAGGCGCAAACTTCACGAAGATGCCCCTGTTGCGTCCTCATTCGAGGACCTTGCTCTTCCTTTGCTTCCTGCGCTCTATAACCTCGCCTTTTGGCTGGCGCGCAACGCGCATGATGCCGAAGACCTTGTACAGGAGACCTTTTTGAAGGCGCTTCGAGGCTTTTCCGGTTTTGAAGAAGGCACGAATTTCAAAGCATGGATTTTTCGCATTTTGAGAAACACATATTTGACTTCGCGGAGTGGGCTGGCGGCATTGCGCACTGTAGCTCTGGAAGATGAGCTGGGCGAGCAGGGAGAGTCAGGGCAGGTCATTTATCGGGAGGGAGCAATTGAGCGGCAGACGCCGGAGTTGAATCTGATGCGTCTGGGGGATCGCGCCGCTATTCAGGACGCTATGGAAAAACTGCCCCCACCCTTGCTGGAAGTCGTTCTTCTATGTGATGTGGAGGAGATGAAATACAAGGAGATTGCCACGATTCTTGAGATTCCCATCGGCACGGTGATGTCGCGCATTGCACGCGCCCGCGGCTTACTGCGTCGTGAACTACAAGCCAATTCCATGTTTAGTCGGGATTTCCGCGCATGACTGACCATCTCTCTTTAACGACATTGAATGCTCTGGTGGATGGCGAGTTGTCTGCCGGTCAGCTTGCCGTAGCAAAGGAGCATCTTGATGCCTGCAATGCATGCACATCCAGCGCGCTAGCTCAGTCTCTGCTGAAAACCGCTATGGCAAAATCAGGGCAGAGATATCACGCGCCACCTGAACTAACGGACCGGATGAAGCGTCTGCTATCTGAGCAGGAAATTCCTGGCCACCGCCATGCCGTTTCATCAGGCGTACGGCTTTCCGGATGGGCTGCAGCGGCAATCATTCTGGTGCTTTTTGGCGGATGGATGTTCCTCGGACGCCATGCTTTGCGGTCAAATACGGCTTCGACAGAAAATGCGGCGCTGATGACTGAGGTCTGCGATCTGCATATCGCCACGCTGGCGGCGAACATGCCGCCGCAGGTGCTTTCCTCAGACCGGCACACGGTAAAACCCTGGTTTCAGGGCAAGTTGCCTTTCAGTTTCAACCTGCCTGAGAATCTTCCAGACGAGACAAAACTGGAAGGCGCAAACCTGACATATGTGCATGATCGGCCGGTTGCTCAGCTTCTCTACAGCGTTGGCCGGCATCGCGTATCAGTATTTCTGCAGGAAAAAACAGGCGAGAGCGGCACCAGCGATTTTCTGACGCATCAGTCCGGGTTTCAGATTGCCGGTTTCAGTACGCGGGAACTTGAAATTGTTGCCGTCAGCGATGTGGATTCTGCGCGATTGGCGGGCCTGATGGACATGATCAGGCGAGTACAGGTTTCCTGACTAAGCAAGCATGAGCACCGTGATCTCCGCTGACAATTCAGGCAAAAAGGCAGTCCCACGGTGCCGATTTCACGGTTCACACAGAGCTGCATCGGGCCTATCTGGAAGCGCCCCTCTGCATATCTTTTCCCCAACGGCGGCGGATTCATCGGCTCCGATTCGCTCATGTAGCGGCAATGACACGTATGGTTTCCCTCTTTGCTTCTCAAATCATTGAAAGAATGTGCCAGAGGCCCCCAGACCCGCACAGTATTGATTTCTGCTAATACACGTCGCGGTGATAGCGGTGATCATCTTTCAGGCGCAGAACGTACTCTTTGGCAGCGTCATTATCCATATGGCCTTGCTTTGCAACGATTGTGTGCAGAGCAGCGTCCACATCTTTTGCCATACGGGAGGCATCGCCGCAAACATAGATACTTGCGCCATCCTGAAGCCATGACCAGAACATGGGCCCTTGTTCCAGCATTCTGTCCTGTACGTAGATTTTGTGCTCCTGGTCCCGCGAAAAGGCCGTATCAAGATGTGTAAGATGACCATCGGCAACCATGTCTTCCAGTTCTTCCCGGTAGAGGAAATCATTCGCTGAATTTCTCTCGCCGAAGAAGAGCCAGTTGCGGCCCTTTGCTCCCGCCGCACGGCGTTCATGAAGAAACGCGCGAAATGGAGCAATGCCAGTGCCGGGACCAATCATGATGACTGGGGTGTCTGGATTTTTCGGCAAACGAAATTTCTTGTTTGGCTGAATGTAAATCGGTAGGCGCTCGCCCACGGGAACGCGATCTGCAACGAGCGTTGAGCATACGCCCCCGCGCTCGCGATTTAACGAGCGATAGCGGACCACGGCAATGGTGGTATGTACCTCACCGGCGTGTACCGATGGGCTTGAAGAGATGGAATATAGCCGTGGCGTGAGCTTTGGCAGCATTCCAACAAGATCGGACGGGTCATGAATGACCCCCGGACATGCTTCGAGAATGTCTACGAATCCGCGCTCGTAAATATATTTCTCAAGGTGCGCCTGTTGTTCCGGCGCCAGCAGGCTGAGCAGCCGCTTGCATTGACCCATGGTCGCGTAGCGCTCGATGAGCTTACGGTTCAGCTTTGTGATGACCAGATGATGCCGCAGCGCTTCCTGCAAGGGGACTATTCCGGCCCTCGGGATTTCCACCTGTTCCTTCCCGGCAAACTGCAGACTATTCAGGATGTCATCTACTAATGCTGGATCATTTTGTGGAATGATGCCGCAGGCATCTCCTGCTTCGTATTTGATTCCTGATCCTGCAATAGACCACGTGAGATGTAATGTGAGCTTCGTAGATCCATCACGGGTAAGAGGTCGCTTTTCCACAAGTGGCGCAAAATAGGGATGGTCGCGCGTCACTGCCGCGGATGGTTCCTGCGCAGGCACCGCAGAGGCCATCGCAACAGAGGAAGGCATAGCAGGCGCTAGTTCAGATGCATCTGAAGAACTTATTGCAGATGTCCCGCATTCGCCTTTGGCTATGGCTCTCAGGCGTCCGAATAATTCTTCTTTCCAGCGCCCAAAAGGACCATCAATATCTACATCGCATTCGATGCGATCCAATATGCGCGTGGCGCCAAGCGATGCGAGCTTGTTATCGAGATCAATGCCAAATTTGCAGAATGTCTCATAATGACGGTCTCCAAGCGCAAAAACTGCGTATTGCAGATTTTCATAACGCGGAAAGTGCTCCACGCATACCTGCTCATAGAAAAATTGCGCAGAATCGGGCGCTTCTCCCTGGCCATAAGTGCTGGCGATAAAGATGGCGTGGCGTTCTGATGCCAGGGCTGCTGATGTGTAGGCTTCAAGCGAAATCGCCGTCGCATCATACCCTTTGGCCTTGAGTTCTTTTGTGAGCTTGCGCGCAAGGCCTTCCGCTGTGCCGGTTTGTGAAGCGTAGAAGACGGCAATCTTCAGCGGAGCCGGCTTGGCTGCGAACTCAGGCGCTGGCGTGCTTGAAAATACCCCAGCCAGAAAGCCATTTAACCATGCACGTTGTTCCTTTGAAAAAGGAGCGTCATTGGGAACAAATGGGACCATCTGCGACATCTCTGTTAAACCGCCTTTTCCATGCAGAATGATTTGAGAGTTACAATGTCATGTCGGCGAGTGAAGGAGAGAAACGATTCTGCTGGCTCGCGGCTTTTTATATATGCGGCAAAGAGCCGCTCCATTACCGGCGATAATTCGGTGGCTTTGATAGAGGGAACCAATTCGCGCGCAATCCCCTGTCCATCATCTGCGCCGCCGCCAATCACTACCTGGTAGCCTTCTTCCCCTTCTACTTTTGCTCCAAGCAGACCGATGTCACCGATATAGTGCTGGGCGCAGGAATGCGGGCATCCAGTGACATGCAGGTTCACGGGCTGATCTATAACAAAGCGCTCATCGAGAAACGTGGCCAGTTCAACTGCATGCCGCTTTGTGTCCGTAGCAGCATAGCGACAGCCTTTGTTGCCCGTGCATGCAACAGTGCCGCGCATGACTGTACCCGCACTGATCTTTAATCCTGCGCTGAGGATTGCCTCCGTTGCGGCCTCAAGGTTTTCTGTTGCAATGTCAGGAACGATGAGGTTCTGCCAAACCGTGAGCCGCATTTCGCCTGAACCGAAACGTTCAGCAATATCGGCGATTGCAATCATCTGGTCCACCGGCAACCTGCCTGCGGGAACCGAAACACCGATGTAGTGCATTCCTGGCTGGCGCTGTGGATGCAGACCGATGTGCCCTGCGCGGTCTATCGGTCTATGGGGAACGCATTTTTCTACAGGAAAACGGAGCAGCGGAAAGGCCAGCCGTTTTTCAGTCTCTCCAAGAAATTTTTGGACACCCCAGCGGTCTACGAGATATTTCAACCGCGCCTTTTTACGGTCAGTGCGGTCTCCATTTTCAGAGAAGACGCGAATCATTGCAGCAGCCACAGCCACCGTCTGGTCGGGAGTCAGAAGCAGCCCGCAATCTGTTGCAAACTGCTTGTGTCCCGTAATTCCGCAGAGAAGCACACGGAAGTAGATTCCCGCGGGAATGTCGTGCCCTTCCTCTACTTTTGTAGCGATGAAGCCAATATCGTTTGTGTCAGCGAGCACACTGAGCGATCCGCCATTATCAAACGCAACGTTAAACTTGCGCGGAAGCCTATAAAGGTCGCGCGAGTTAAGGATGTAGAAGTGCAGCGCTTCGGCAAGCGGGGCCACATTATATAACTCATCAGGATCAATTCCTGTGAGCGGCGATGCGGTGACGTTGCGGATATTGTCTGCGCCCGATCCCCGTGAAGTAAGACCCAGCGTTTGCAGCTTTGTCAGAACACGAACAATGTCCTTTGGCTGAAACTCGCGAATTTGTAAATTGCCGCGCGTGGTGATGTCAGCGCACCCTGATCCCCACTCCTGTGCCATCTGCGCAAGACCGCGCATCTGGTGCGACCTGAGAATGCACCCAGGAATGCGCAGACGCAGCATAAACGAGTCTTGCGCAGGCGCTGCATAAAACAGGCCGTGGAATTTGAAGCGGAAGACATCTCCGCCGGAAGGAGCTCGGTTTTCATTCGCGTGCGCGAGAATTTTGTCCCATATATCGAGCGGATTTTCCTCGTACTTTAAGCGCTCTTCCCTGCATAGATCAGAGACAGGAGTACCAAGGTAAGTTTCTTCTTTTGCCTTCGCAGCCTGGTTCACTCCACCCGTTGCAGGATCATGCGTAATCAGCCCCGATCCGGTGTGCCCAACATATGGGAACTTGCCGCGCTGTGTAATTCCAGCAAAGAAGCCTTGCAGATAATACTTCTGCTCTTCTGTGAAATCCGCCGCATTGGTAAACACTTGTGTTGCCATGACAGAAATCCTTGTCTGGAGATGGATGTGCATTCGCTGAATCGAACAGCCGTCTCAAAGCTCTTCATGGAGCGCGATAAATTGTTGAGGAATTTCTGCCATGACACGGCGTGGTGTCAGGCGGCTTAATTGCTCTGATCATACTTCGGCTCTTTTTCTGAAGCAAGATAAGAGGCGGTGAAAGAAACAATTTTTCTCATTATTTCTTTGCTCATCTCTGCTCCACATCGAAGCGATATACCAATTCCGCATAGCCGTATTGAGCATCGTGATTGGATGGATAAATTTTTTCTATGACCTGCTTGCCCCATGTGTGCGCGTAATAAAGGTTCAGCGCAACATTCTTTGTAGTCTGCCAATCTGCGCTGATGTCGGCCAGCGACGCCAATGATGTATTGCCGTTGGCCGGACGTCCCTGATAGCCAAACACTTTGTTGTCATATGCGCCACCGCCTGCGTACCACAGGTCTTTTCTCGAAGTAAGTTGCAGCCAGTGCAGATCGGCGCGGAGGGCGAGCTTCCCTACAGGCTTTTCCGCGACCTGGATGAATGTGTCGGTGCTGTTCATCAGGTTGTAGAAAGGCATGCGGGCGTAAATGCGCGGCGTAGGCAGAACCTGGAAGAATGTGCCGTGTTTGTTGTCTGTCGCGTTGTTATCACCGCTCGCGCGAAACCAACCGGCACGAAACCACGGGGACGGCGCAGCTTTGCTGAATTTGTATCCGCCTTCGAGGGCGACTGCATTTGCGTTGTGGTCAAGTTTGCCCCAGCTTCCGTTCTGCACCGCCCCCCAGAAGAGAAAGTCGAGTTGGCCGCTCCCGGCAGGAACGGCTGCAAGCAGGTCTCCTCCATATGTGCCAACGCGGATGTTGTTATGATCTGTCGCGCGAACTGCGAGCGCCCGGTTGTCGGTCTTTGTAATGCCTGTCCGCCCATCGTGATAACCAAGAGCAAAAGCACGCCACAGAACATGCCGTTTTGCCACAGACTGCGTGAATGCAAGATACTGGACATCAACATTCAATTCAGGATTGCCATTCATATTGAAGACACCCTGATCGGCGCGTGCAGCGAATGCTGTGATGTCCCAGTTGCCATATAGTCCATTGAGGTCCTCCTGGTCGGAATTCCGAAAATTGATACACGCATACGGCGGCGCAGCAGCGCGAAACCGAGATTGTCTTGTCTGGATTGCTCAACGGAGAGCAGGAGAGATCACAACAGGAACGCAAACAGTGGACACAACGTGGTGCCCTTTGGGGCTGTTGCTTTTATTGAGCAATACCATGGGCCAATCGCGATTTCAATCGCAATCCCGCGTCAAACCCGCAAATGAAGAGACTTTTATGGATGCAATAAACAAATTCAATTTCAAGTTGCCCAAATGACGATTCATGCAAAGATAGAAATAACCAGGCGGCCATGGCATGCCGCTTGTGAGTAAGCCCCAGGAGGACATCCATGGCGCACGCAAGCTTCAATGGACTACGGGTCCTGTCGCTTGAGTCACGCCGTGCCGCTGAGGTTGCCAAACTCATTCGCACCTATGATGGCGATCCGATAGTCGTACCCTCAATGCGCGAGGTTCCCGCCTTTTCTAACAAACAGGCATTTGAATTTGCCGACCGCCTCCTGCACCGGGACTTTGATCTGGTGGTCTTTCTTACCGGTGTCGGCATCCGGACGCTGTTGAATGTTGTTGAAACCAGATATGATCGCGAATCTTTTTTGAATGCTCTTCGCGAAGTCAGGATTGCTTGCCGTGGCCCCAAGCCATCCGGCGTTTTAAAAGAATTCAAAGTGCCGATTACAGTTTCCGCCCCTGAGCCATGCACATGGCGCGAGGTGCTTTCATCACTTGATGCAACATTTGGAGATTCCCTCAGGCAATTCCGCGTGGCTGTACAGGAATATGGAGCATCGAATCCGGAACTTCTTACCGGACTGACAGAAAGAAGCAAGGAAGTCGCGAAAGTCCCTGTCTACCAATGGGCGCTGCCAGATGATCTACAACCTCTGCGCGAGTGCGTGCTGGGTATTGCCAATGGAAATGTGGATGTCGCGCTTTTCATGACAGCTGTTCAGGTGATCCATCTTTTTCAGGTTGCTGAACAGATGAAATACGTGGAAGAGCTGCGGCGTGGACTGCAATCCACCGCGGTGATTTCCATTGGGCCGACTACATCAGAGGAGCTGCGGCATTACGGTATTACTCCGAATTTTGAGCCTTCACACCCGAAAATGGGTTTTCTGGTAAATGAAGCCGCGCAGTATGCGGGGCGGCTGCTCGAAGAAAAACGCAATAAAGAAACGCCCAATATTGGTCCATCCACTTTGCAGATGCAGCCTGTTCCACGCGTCGCCCGTTCCACGCCTGCAATGGCAGGTTTTCGCGATGGCCTTGCTGCTTTTGAATTTCTACATGAAATCAGCAGCCGCATTGCTTCTGCTGACGCATTGCATGCTGTGCTCGACCGCATTGTTGATTTTGTCTCGAGCGTCATTCCGTGCGATTCATGCTTCATCTATGTGCTGGAGCAAGACAAGCTGGTCCTGCGCGCCTCAAAAAATCCTCATGCGGACGTGGTGGACAGGCTTGATGTGCGTCTTGGGCAAGGCATTACAGGATGGGTGGCCCAGCATCGTGAACCAGTTGCGATTGCCTCCAAAGCATCGCAAGACCCGCGCTTTCAGGTTTTCCAGAATTTGCCGGAAGATTATTTTGAGGCCATTCTCTGCGTGCCTGTTTTGTGCGCAAGCAAAGTAGTAGGGGTCATTACGCTCCAGCACCGGAAGCCGTATCATCACACTTCCAATGAAGTCAGATTGCTCTCTATGCTCGGTTTTCTGGTGGGCGCTGAAATCGAACGGGCAAGGCTTGAAGGCGAGAATGAAGAACTCTCTGACAGGTTGGAAGCGCGCATCACGGTTGACCGCGCCAAGGGAATTCTGCAGCGTGATCTTGGTATTACAGAAGATGAAGCCTATCGCATGATGCAGCGCGAAAGCCGCCAGCGGCGCAAATCCATGCGCGAAATCGCAGAGGCAATTTTACTCAGTGACGAACTAAAAAAGACACGCTCAGGTACGGAAGAGAAGCCGGTGAAGCATTCTGTGATGTGAGCTTTCAATCACAGATGCTGGGTGTCCCGTCCAGTTATTTGGGTAAGTCGGCTTCGTCTTGCTCTTTTTCGCCTGACTCGTCCCCAAATACGGTGATGATAGGCGTACTCGTCGATGCTTCGATTGTGATGGTCGAGAACGGCCACCGTCATCTCTCGGAACGCCAGGAGAATGGTGTGGAGCCGGTATCGGAGTCCGAGCGGAAAACCATCCTTGTCAACGCGGCGAAAAAAAACAGTTTTAAATATCGAGGTTCTTCACGTCCAGCGCGTTGTCTTCGATGAACTTGCGTCGCGCCTCCACATCTTCGCCCATCAGCGTGGTAAAGATGGTTTCGGTTTCGGCGATGTCCTCGAGTTTGACCTTGAGCAGCGTGCGGCGCTCGGGATCCATGGTGGTCTCCCAGAGCTGAGAGGATGTCATCTCGCCCAGCCCTTTATAACGCTGCACCTGGTAGTCGCGGCGCCCCTGTTCGATGACATACTCGAAGAGTTCCCGCGGCGTCTGCTTTTCCACTGGATCATGCGAGGCGCGGCCTGCACGCTTGGGAGCAGGCTTGCCGGCTTCGGCCTCCCCGGTGGTTTCGCCTTCCGTCTCTTCCGGGTCTGGTTCAGCGGCGGCAGTCTTGCTGGCGTATTCAATCAGGAACGGCGGCTCAATCGCGTCTTTGATCTGCGCATACTTCGCCATCATCTGGCGCGTTTCCGGCGCAGAAGCAAAGGTCCAGTCAATTTTGCGCTCAGCGCCCTGCGCGTCGTGGAACACCAGGGACCACGTCTGGTGCTCTTCGTCATACACCGGCTTGTCTACTGACCTGAACTGATACTTTTTCTCAATCTTCTTCAGCTCGGCATACAGGTCCGTAAGCTTTGCCTCGGCTTCAAAGTCGCTGCGTCTGACTGGTTCCTTGCCTTCATGCGCAAAGAGCCGGGCAAACAGGCCTGTTACTTCCTCATTGCGGATGCGCTTGTTCACCTTGTCAAAGAAACCGAGATATTCGTTCAGCTGCCCGATAAATTTGGTGAGCGCCGCGCCTTCCAGCCGGGTGGCATTCTCGCCATGACGCACAATCATTCCGTCCGAGGCGCGCTTCACCATCACCCGGACGAACTCACGGTCGTCCTTGATGTACTGCTCAAACTTGCCCTTCTTGATGCGGTACAGCGGCGGCTGCGCAATGTATACATGGCCGCGCTTGATCAGCTCATTCATGTGGCGGAAGAAAAATGTGAGCAACAGCGTACGGATGTGCGAGCCGTCCACGTCAGCGTCCGTCATCAGAATGATCTTGCCGTAGCGCAGCTTCGATACGTCGAAGTCGTCCTTGCCAATGCCCGTGCCCAGGGCCGTAATCATGGCGCGAATTTCTTCGTGGCCCAGCATCTTGTCATAGCGGGCCTTCTCGACGTTCAGAATTTTTCCCTTCAGCGGCAGGATCGCCTGGAAACGGCGGTCACGGCCCTGCTTGGCGGTTCCGCCTGCCGACTCACCCTCCACCAGGTACAGTTCGCAGCGTTCCGGCTGGCGCTCACTGCAATCGGCCAGTTTGCCGGGCAGTCCGCCGGAATCCAGCGCACCCTTGCGGCGCGTCAGGTCGCGGGCCTTGCGTGCTGCTTCACGCGCGCGCGCGGCTTCAATCGCCTTGTTGATGATCTTGCGGGCCACCGGGGGGTTCTGCTCAAGGAACATGCCCAGGCGCTCATTGACCAGCGCCTGCACCGTCCCGGCAATGTCCGAGTTCAGCTTGCCTTTCGTCTGGCCTTCAAACTGCGGTTGCGGCAGCTTGACGCTGATCACGGCGACAAGACCTTCACGCACATCATCGCCAGACAGGTTTTCCTTCACGTCCTTGAAGAGGCCCAGTTGCTGGCCAATCGCATTGATCGTGCGCGTCAGCGCCGTGCGGAAGCCGGAAAGATGTGTTCCGCCGTCCACGGTGTTGATGTTGTTGGCGAACGAAAATACTGTTTCCGAGTAGCCGTCGTTGTACTGGAGCGCAATCTCCATGTCCACGCCGTCCCGCAGCGCTTCCATCACAATCGGCTTGTCGTGCAGCACCTGCTTGCCTTTGTTCAGGTGCCGGACAAACTCAGCGATGCCGCCCACGTACTTGAACTCGGCGCGCTTCGCTTCTCCGGTCTTCGGGTCGGTGGTGCGCTCGTCTGTGAGCGTAATTTCGAGGCCCTTGTTCAGGAAGGCCAGCTCGCGCAGGCGCTGCGCGAGCGTGTCGTAGTTGTATTCCGTTGCGGTAAAGATGCTCTTGTCCGGCAGGAAGTGGACCTTGGTGCCGCGCTTCTTCGATGTGCCTGTCTGGCGCAGCCTGGATACGGGAATGCCGCGCTCATAGTCCTGCTCGTAGGTGTGCCCATCGCGCCAGATTTCAACGTCGAACTCTTCACTCAGCGCGTTCACGCACGATACGCCTACGCCATGCAGACCACCGGAAACCTTATAGGTGGAGGAGTCAAATTTTCCGCCGGCATGCAGCTTCGTCAGCACCACCTGGACGGCCGGCAGCTTCTCGCCACCCGGCAGCGTCATCTCGTCCACAGGGATGCCGCGTCCGTCATCAATGACGGTAATGGAGTTGTCCACGTGAATAATAACGTCAATCTTCTTCGCATAGCCGGCCAGCGCTTCGTCCACCGAATTGTCCACCACCTCATAGACCAGGTGGTGCAGACCCATCTCTCCCGTGGAGCCGATGTACATGGCTGGACGGAGGCGGACCGCCTCCAGCCCTTCGAGGACCTTAATGTTTTCGCCGGTATAGTTTTTGTCCACGCCATTTGAGGATTTGTGGGGCGAAGACTGCTCTGACTCTGCGAGGGAAGTTGTTGAAACGGTAAGCTCTTTGGTGGACATGGAACTCCGGTGAAGCAGCCCTTTCATCGCCCGGGCCAGACCGGCCAGATTTGGATAACAGATTGAAAGCGAAGAGGTTTCTGCCTTTGATTTTCTACTTAATTATAGCACCGGAGAGCGGCGGGAGGGCCTGTGGAAGGCCGTTAGGTAACCAATGCAAGTAACCATAAGTATCATACTTACGGGGAGAGCCGCAGCTCTTTCTGCCTTGATTGCCGTGCGGGTACACGCTAATCTAGATGAGTCGAGTTCGTTATACTCGTTTCGCACGATGAGCTCATTGGCTGTAAGTCCGTTCAGTTCGCTGGCCCACAGTATAGAACCATGGATTTGGTTGTTGGCACTGGTGGGATATCTGCGTGCCAAAGGGAACTTACTTTCGTTATTTTTAGGCGTATTCCTCGGTGTCCGCACGGCGGCAGCCTTTGCCCTGACTGCCCTCTTCCTCTCGCATTCACAATCCGGGCTTTCCGCTCCGTTTGCGGTTGTCTCGTTTTACATTAGCTGGGCAGGCTTTCTGGCTGGTTTTGTGCTGTTGCTGTTCTCGCTGCGCGAGATTTTCCACCACATCATTTCTCCGCTTCCGGGGCTCGCCCATGTCGGCGGCATCGTCTTTCGCTGGGTAGCACTTGTGTCGCTGCTGCTCTCCGCCGCTGTTGGACTTCCTTCGCTGTTGCACCCGCGCGGCAGCCACATCTATTTCGTCCTTCTGCAGATTGCCACCGACTTCTGCGCTCTTGAGCTTTGTCTGCTTGCGTTTTTGCTGCTTGTCTCCCGTGCCCTCGGCTTTTCCCTCCGCAGCCGCGTCGTCGGCATCTGCGTCGGCTTTATGCTTCTCGCCCTGGCTGATATCGCGCGCTTCTCCGCGAGCCCGAACGGCACCAACTCCGTGGCTGCGTACATCAGCAATTCCGCCACAATCCTATGCCTCGCTGCATGGATCCTGTACTTCGCCCTGCCGGAGCCAGCCAGAGAGTTTGCCCACACTCCTCTGAAGACCCTGATGCGCTGGAACGATCTTGCTCTCGCGCTCCATCCACCAGAACAGCCTGCCGAAGAACACGCCACCGGGTTCCTGCAGGATGTGGAGAGCGTCGTAGACCGCGTCCTCGCGCGAAACGCCTCCAAAACCAGCTAGAAGCCATCTCAGGAACCAGGTGGAAGCATCGGCCTGAAGGCCGATGAAAACTGCTTCAGGAATGAGGGGCTTTTAGCCCCGGATTTCGCTTCCAGGTTCCCGGCCCAGGCCGATCACTCAAGCCGGTTTCATCAAGATCTACCGTCCGTGCTCTTCCAGATACTTCTCGACTTCGAGCGCGGCCATGCAGCCGGTTCCTGCTGCGGTAATGGCCTGCCGATAGCGGCGGTCCTGCACGTCTCCGCAGGCGTAGACCCCCTGAACACGCGTCAGGACATAATTTTGCGTCTTGATGTAGCCATCCTCGTCCAGATCAAGCTGCCCGGCAAACATTTTTGCGTTAGGCTCGTGTCCAATTGCCAGAAACATGCCGCTCACGTGCAGAATGCTCTCTTCGCCGGTCAGCACATTGCGCGTGCGCAGCCCTTTTACTTCCTTCTCCTCCACGCCCAGGACCTCTTCCACCACGGTGTTCGTCACAAACTGGATCTTCGGGTGGGCAATGGCGCGGTCCAGCATAATGCGCGAGGCGCGAAACTGGTCGCGGCGGTGGATCATAAAGACCCTGGTGGCAAACCGCGTAAGAAAGAGTGCTTCTTCCATCGCTGAGTCGCCTCCGCCGATGACCGCAATTTCTTTCCCGGAAAAGAAGAACCCATCGCACGTGGCGCAGGAGCTGACGCCATGTCCAATCAGCGCCTGCTCCGACGGCAGCCCCAGCCATCGGGCCGAAGCGCCGCTGGCAATGATGAGCGTGCGCGCATGGATCGTCTCTGCGCCAAGGTCCAGCGCAAAAGGCCGTTTCGAAAGATCAGCCGAGACCAGGTGCCCCATCCGGAACTCGGCACCGAAGCGCGACGCCTGCTGCTTCATGTTTTCGATAAGCTGCGGCCCCTGGATGCCCTCCGGAAAGCCGGGGAAATTCTCCACCAGCGTGGTAATGGAAAGCTGGCCGCCAGGCTCGTGACCCTCCAGCACAAGCGGCTTCAGGTTGGCGCGCGCGGTGTAAATGGCTGCAGTCAGTCCGGAGCAGCCGGAACCAAGGATGACAGTGTCGCGAATCGTCTCAGGCATAGTGGGAGTTCAATCTGAATTGTACCTGCTGCGCAGGCGTAGATGAGAGATGCTTCAAACGGCAGAAAGATGCGGCCGCCCGGCTAACATACCTGTATGGCAAATCTCACATTGGTTTACGGCCTGAGGCTCCTGCCTGCCGATGAAATTGCGGAAGTAGGCGATGCCCCCATCCAACTGAAAAATGGCAACAGCGCGCGCGTCACCATGCACATTCTTGAAGGCTCGCGTGAGCAGATTGAGGCGCAGCTGCGGCAAAGCATTGACGCGTTCTTTGATTTCTTTCCCGAAATCTGATCTCGCGCCACTGTCAAGAGAAATGTGCAGCGGCATTCCCATTTTGGTACGTGCGCAAAGAAGCGTTCCGGAATGAAAATCGCCTGCGCAATCCAGGCGTTTTTGTCCTAAAGTCGCCCCGTTTTCATGGCGGAATGGAAGCATGTTCCGCTGCGCTCCATTCCTTCTCCTGCTGCTGGTCTCACCGTTTGCTTTCTGCGGCGGCCCGCGCTGGGTGGCTGGTCCGAGCTACTTCGATCCCTCTGTCAAGGGGCGACCCGTGCGGTGGGCCAACGGCGCGGTCTCCTACTACCTCGACCAGGGCGGCCTCGGCCCTGCTGCGGATGCCTCCACCGCTGCAAGCATGGTCGCCGCCGCTGCGGCCGCATGGAACAGCGTGCCCACCGCCGCCGTCAACATTGCCCCGGGTGGCATGCTCGATGAGGATGTGAGCGGCAGTAATGTTTCTGCCAATTCTGACGGGTCCATCACCATGCCGGGCGACATTCAGTCCAGCGCGACCAATAAGCCCGTTGCCGTCATCTTTGACAGTGATGGCTCTGTCATCAATGCGCTTCTGGGGGCGGGAGCCAGCAACCCTTCGGACTGCCGCGACAACGCCGTCGTCACGCTTGTGGACAATCTCGGCACAGACGCCACCATTCGCCACGCCCTCATGATCCTGAATGGTCTCTGCGCCTGGAACAGCGGCCAACTTGAGGTCATGCAGTACCAGCTTGTGCGCGGCCTTGGCCGCATTCTTGGGCTGGACTGGTCGCAGGCCAATGAAGAAAATTTCGCCAGCCACAATATCACCTCCGATGATCTCCAGGGCTGGCCCATCATGCATCCGGTGGAGTATCTCTGCGAATTTGCCGGCTCTTTCTGCTCCCCCAACTGGACCACGCCGCGTTATGACGACATCGCTGCGCTGAACAGGCTCTACCCGGTCATACCAGCGAATCTCAGCAGCTTCCCCGGAAAAACCCTGACGGCGGCCGCGACAATTTCCGTCCAGGGTACCATTCACTTCCGCAACGGACAGGGCATGCAGGGCGTCAATGTCGTCCTGCGCCCCATCAACTCGGGCACCAGCACACCCGATGTTCGCTACACCGTGACCGCCGTCAGCGGCGCATTTTTTCAGGGCGCTGCTGCCAACCCGGTCAACGGGGCCGGCGTTTCCAGCAGGTATGGCAGTGATGACACCACTCTGGAAGGCTGGTTTGATCTCAGCGGAGTGCCTCTGCCTCCGGGGACCAATATCGCCGACTACCAGCTCACTTTTGAGCCCATTCATCCTCTGTATTCCGCCAACTACTCCGTCGGCCCCTACACCACCGGGCAAGTCACGCCGTCGGGCACCATGCCTTCCATCACCCTGTACGGGCTGACTGCGGGAAAAAGCGTTGTGCAGGACGTCGTCATTCAGGACTCCGCAGATGAAGAGTACTCGGCGAATGACGGAACAGAAACCGCACCCGCGCGCATTCCTTCTTTGGGCGAGTGGACCGGGCGCATCACCGGATACGGGCACACTGCATGGTTTGACTGGCCTGTATGCCCGAACCGCGAACTCACCATCGAGGCCATTGCTCTCGATGAATCCGGCAAGCCTACGCTGAACAAGGCCCAGCTTGTTCTGGGAGCATGGAATGGTTCCGATGCGCCGGGCACCTCTCCTGTGAGCACAACGGCGCAAGCTTTCAATGGAGCGCAAACCGGGCTCACCACGCTCTCTGTTGCCACCGTGGCATCCGGCCACCTTCGTCTGGGAATTGCCGACGCGCGCGGCGATGGCCGGCCGGATTATCTCTATCACGCGCGGCTGCTCTATGCTGATTCCGTCTCTCCCGCCCGCATCGGGTTAAGCGGCGGCCCCATTACAATTCGCGGCACAGGCTTCCGGCCTGACTCCATCGTCACCGTGAACGGCGTTCGCGCTGCGGTCACCGGCGTAACCCCTGGTGAGATTACAGCCATCGCTCCGCCTGCAAATGGAAAAACAGGTGTGGTGCTGCTCACGGTGAGCGACCCGCAGACGCTCGGCGTAACTGCCATTCAGGATGGCCTGAGTTACGACGCGCTCGGTGGAGACGCTCTCGGCATTGTCACCGCGCCCTACGGACAAGTAGGCCTCGGCGCGTGGATGCCATTTACAGTCCGTGCGCTTGCCGCAGACGGACAGACGCCTGCGGCGGGGACAATTGTAACTTTCTCGGTTATAAATGGGACGGCGGCCCTCAGCTGTGGTCAGCCAACTTGCTCTGTGCTCTCCGGCGGAGACGGACTGGCCACCATCAACGTTGCCGCCAACTCTACGGCGTCAGCTCAAGTCATGGCATCTCTCAGCGATGGCGCAAGTGTGCTGACGGAATTCAGCGGCTCCGGAGCGCCCATGATCGCTGCGCTCTCGCCCAATCTCTACATCGCAGCGGACGCTTCCTTCACATGGGCCCCGCAGGCACAGGTACTGCTCAATGGCGTTTCTATTTCCGGGCAACCTGTAACGTGGTCTGCCTCATCGGGTGCCACTGTCAATGCTGCTACCACACTCAGCGATTCCACAGGAACAGCCACCGGGCAAGTGAGCATCAGCCCGCTCAGCGCCGGGACCGATCTTCCGGTGTACGCCTGCGTTTCCTTGAATACTCAGTGTGTCACCTTCCACATTTACAGTGTGCATCCTGAGGCTGCGCAGCTGGTTGCTGTCAGCGGCGCGAGTCAGTCGCTCAGTGCAAGCCAAACGCCGGCTCCCGTCATCCTGCGCGTCACCGATGCGGCAGGACACCCCATGGCCGCAGGCACAGTCACGTTTTACGAAACGCTGAACCAATGGACGCCCGATTGTCCCTCACAGGGACGCTGCCCTTCTGCTCCAACCATCACCACGCAGGTGGTCAACACAGCCTCCGGCGCGGATGGATTGGTTACACTAGTTCCAGTGACAGGAAATGGCGCGGCCACACGGCTGTACATCACGGCTGTAACTGGAAACTCGGCATCACTGAACTTTGAAATTGAGCAGCACCCATGACCGTCGCCTGGGTTTGTGCCGCTCGTTGCATTTCCCGCATCTTTCATAGAGATAACTTTTTCGGGGGCTTTGATGACTGCGGAACTGATTCCTGCGATCGCTGAAAAGCGGCGTCCTCGTGTGTTGATTCTGGGTGGAGGATTTGCCGGCTTGCATGCGGCCAAAGGCCTCGCGCGCCTGCCAGTGGACATTACCGTTGTAGACCGCCGCAACCACCATACCTTTCAGCCGCTGCTTTATCAGGTGGCGCTTGCCGTGCTTTCTCCCGCAGACATTGCTACACCCATCCGTGGCATTTTGCGCAAACACAAAAATGTCGAAGTCCTCATGGACGAGGCCATCCAGATTGATAAGGAGCGCCGCGCCGTAAAAATGAAGAGTGGCGCTGAAATGGAGTACGACTATCTGGTCGTCGCCACTGGCTCAACGCACTCCTACTTTGGCCACGATGACTGGGCGCAGGTGGCACCCGGCCTCAAGACCGTCGAAGACGCGACTGAAATCCGCCGTCGCGTACTGCTCGCCTTTGAGCTGGCCGAGCGCCAGATGCTCGAAACAGGCTCGCATCCTCCGCTCAACTTTGTTGTTATCGGCGGCGGTCCCACCGGAGTGGAACTCGCCGGGGCCATTTCCGACATTGCCAAGCTTTATATGCGCCACGATTTCCGCCATATTGATCCGGCAAAGGCGCGCGTCCTCATTCTCGAAGGCGGTCCGCGCATTCTCGCCGCCTATCCTGAGGACCTCTCAAAGAAAGCGGTCGAGCAGCTCAACGCTCTCGGAGTCGAGGTCCATACCGGCGCGCAGGTCACAGATGTGCAGCCGGGCTATGTAGTGGTCGGCAACCAGCGGCTCGATTCTGTCGTGACCCTGTGGGCCGCAGGCGTGCAGGCCTCCCCGCTGGGCAAGCTGCTGGGCGTTGAAACAGACCGCCGCGGCTGCGTCATGGTCAATGCCACGCTCAACCCTGCTGGACATCCTGAAATCTTTGTCTGCGGCGACCTCGCCCACTTTGAACAGAACGGCAAGCAGGTCCCTGGTGTGGCGCAGCCCGCAATGCAGATGGGCGACCACGTGGCCCGCATGATCGAGCAGGACCTGAAAGGTACCGCCCGCAGTGGCTTCCATTACTTCGACAAAGGTGACATGGCCACCATTGGTAGAATGGCCGCCGTGGCCAAACTCGAATGGCCGTTCAAGGCCCACTGGAGCGGCTTCATGGCGTGGATCACCTGGCTGTCCATCCACATCTTCTTCCTCATCGGTTTCCGCAACCGCATTTTCGTCTTCTGGGAATGGGCCTGGACCTACTTCACTTTCACCCACGGCGCCCGCCTGATTACCGGAAGCCAGGTGCTCCCGGGCTGGAGCGAACAGCAAGGTGTCGAAAGGGAAGAGACAAACCAGCCTCTCGACCCGACTTCACCCGGCTTCAGAAACCACCATGGGGAAGTAGCTACGCCAGCAGACGAAAAGCGCTAAGCACCCAGAACATAACCAGCCTGCCCACACCGCAGGGCCGGCTGCCCAAAACTACCTGTTTAAACAAACAATGTATCATAATTTCGCCGCAGCCTGATCTCCCCTGAATAGAGGGACAAAAAACAAATCAATCAGCTTTCAAAATACAGTGCAGGAAAGCGAACCCCTGTGTGAAACCACAAAATCTCAACCAGACGCAAGGCATAAGTAACGCAAGAGAGCGCAAGTCATTGAAGAAAAGCATCCAACACAAAACCGGGGGAGGGTATCTACCCACTGACATTTTCAGTCCGGGAGCTGTACCCTGTACGGGAATGAAATACGCCCCGGCGCTGTTCCTCACTCTCTGCTCCATCGTTTCAGCCCAGACCTTCCCCGCCCGCCCGCCGCTCACAGGAATCTCGCACATCGCCGTATACGCAAGCGACCTAGCCGCGGCAAGCCACTTTTATCTGGACATCGTCGGCTGCCAGGAGGCGGCGGACCCGGAAGACCCGCAGGGCGTCCGCTACTACGTCAACAGCACGCAGTTTGTGGAAGTGCTGCCGCTCAAGGGCAGGAGCTCACCCAACCACCTTGATCATCTGGCCTACAAAACGTCCGACGCTGAAAAGCTCCGGCTTTACCTCCAGACGAAGGGGGTGGAAGTCCCCTCAAGGGTGAAGAAGGCCGGCGATGGGAGCCGCTGGTTCGAGGTCAAAGACCCTGAAGGAAACATCGTCCAGTTCGTCCATCCGCCCGCGCATCCAAAAGCGGTCCGTGCACCAAAGCTTGTTGGGCATCACATCATCCATGTGGGAATGCTCGTCCGCAGCCGCGAAAAAGAAGACGCCTTCTACCGCGACATCCTCAGTTTTCGTCCCTACTGGTACGGAGGCATGAAGCCAGGAAAAATAGATTGGGTCTCGCAGCAGACCCCGGAAAGCCACGACTGGCTCGAATACATGCTTACCGGCGGAGAGGACATCTCGCAGCACCAGCTCGGCGTGCTCAATCACTTTTCGATTGGCATCGTCAGCATGTCGAAAACCTACGACACGCTAAAAGCCGAAGGCCGCCTCGTCCCTCCGGATTCGAAGACCCGGATCGGGCGCGACGGCAAATGGCAGTTGAACATTTATGATCCCGACGGGACGCGCCTGGAATACATGGAGTTCTCCAGCGTGCGGCCTCCATGCTGCTCCCAGTTCACTGCGCCCAATCCATCACCCAGCGAATGAGCTATTGTCCTTCAAGCTGGTTGAGCGCCGTAAGCACTTCTTCGCTGTGGTGCGAAGGATCTACTTTGGTCCAGACTTTGGCGATTTTTCCCTCCGGATTGATGAGAAAGGTGTTGCGGTTCGCAATCTTGAACCCGGCGTAATTGCCCAGCGAACCGTATTGCGCCACCACCTTCTTGTCCGCATCACTCAGCAGCGTGAAGTTCAGCCCGTCTTTCGCGCAGAACTGCTTGTGGCTGTCCACTGTGTCCACGCTCACGCCAAGAACCACAGCATTGGCTTTCTGGAACTTCTCCTGGTCGCGCTGGAAATTGTGGGCCTCAATCGTGCAGCCGGAGGTCATGTCCTTGGGATAGAAGTAGAGCACCACCCACTTGCCGCGGAAGCTGTCGAGACTGACCGGTTTGCCTTCCTGCGAAGGCAGCGTGAAATCAGGTGCCTGCTGGCCCACCTGCGGAAGCGACTGATTGCCGTCGGCAAAACTGCGCGACACAAATACAACCGCAAGTACGGCAACGGCTGCAATCACAAGCAGAGAAATCCTGGACATCGTGTAAGTCCCTCCTCTAAGGGGTGCGCTTATTATCCTTGTTCGACTGTAACAATCGCAATCCCCGCAGCGTTGGCACGCGAAACGATTGTTTCCCTATCAAAAACCAGCGTGCGCCCGGCCTCAATCGCCAGGCACGTTGCGCCCGCGCGCTTCATGGTCTCAATCGTCTTCAAGCCAACCACAGGAACATCAAAGCGCATGTCCTGTTTTGGCTTCGCGACTTTCACCACCGTCAGGCTGCGATCCAGCGTGGAAGCCTCGCCTTCGTCCTCAAGCGATCGCATAATGGCTCCGGCCCGCTCAATCGCCGCATCGGTGCCCTCCATTGCTTCCACGGCCACGCACGCCTGGCTCGCCACAACCACCGTCTGGCCAATGTCATATCCGGCTACAGCCTGCGCAACAGCACGGCCATATACGATGTCTTTCTGCTCCTGCTCCGATGGCGCGCGCTCCGTCATCACGCCTGGTTTCGCCACCAGCGGCTCAAGATACGCAGTCGACGAGATCAGCTCAATACCTTCATCGCCCAGCACTTTGGCCACTGCGCCCAGAAGCATGTCCGTGTTCCTGGTCCGCAGGGAAAGCAGTAGCTTCGCCAGCCGCCAGTCCGGACGAATGCTCGAAAAGATCTGCTTATGCTTCACCTGCCCGGCCATGACGGCGCGCGTCACGCCTTCTTTCTGGAAGGTTTCGATGAGCTTCGACAATTCGCCCAGAGAGAGCCAGTACACGCGCACGCTGGAATCAGCCGCCGCGCGCTCATTCATCTCCGGATCCGTCTCTTCCTTAATGGCCGCGACCACCACCTCAAGACCGTGCGCACGCGCCGCCTCCAGCAGTAGAAAAGGAAAGCGTCCATTGCCTGCAATCAATCCGAGCTTGCGTTCACCTGTTCCAGGCACTCCCGTTAGTTTCTCCTGCACTTGAAATTATGTTGCCAGCTTTGGATGCAGCTTATGGAACCCGGTCGCTTCCTGGTACGCCATGGCAAAGGCGCACAGTTTCGCATCCTGATAGTGTCCGGCAAGAAATGTGATGCTCACGGGCGTGCCCGGTCCGCCAATCGAATCATCGTCGCCCGTATCTGTACGCGGCGGAGCAGGCGCATCGTTGCCCCGAATGCCGTTCGGCACAATCACCGCCGGATGCCCTGTCAGGTTGGTGACCGTGAGCTGCTCACCATTCGATGACGCCACAAGAATGTCCACCTGCTCGAACAGCTTTGCCATCTCGCGAATCGCCAGCGACCGCGCGCGGTTGGCCTGAATGTATTCGACGGCCGGATAAAACCGCGCGATGCGGAAGATGTTCGGCCAGTCCTCCGGCCCCTGCTCAGTCAGCAGTTTGTCACGCCCCGAGCGCGTCAGCTCATCAAACGCCGCAGCGCCCTCTGCCTCGAGCAGCGGTGTCATCGAGCCATAGGGAAGCTCCGGCAACTCCAGCGGAACAAGCTTCACGCCCATCGAACGCAGCTTATCGAGCGTAGCCAGCTCATATTTCAGATCGTAAGCACGTCGCAGCCGCCACTCATTCGTCTCCTGTTGTTCCTTCTCGCGCTTCTTCTTTTCCTCTTCGCTCAGGCCTTCGAGCGATTTAGGATCAAGCGCCTCCGGCTTCTTCGCAAATTCAAAGTCCTTGTGCAGATATCCAACGCGCAGCGTCTTCCAGTCAAACTCGGCGTCCCAGTTGAAAGCAGCATCGCGAGTCGCCAAGTCCTGCCCGTCTGGCCCGTAGATCGCCTCAAGCACAATGGCACAGTCTTCCACGGCGCGGCAAATCGGCCCAAGCTTGTCCATTGTCCAGCTCAGTGCCATCGCGCCGGTACGTGGAACAAGGCCAAACGTCGGCCTTAGTCCCGTCGTTCCGCAGCGTGTCGAAGGCGATGAGATGGACCCCAGCGTCTCAGAGCCAATGGCAAAGGCCACGCATCCTGCCGCCGTGGCCGAGGCCGACCCGGCCGACGACCCGCTCGACCCCTGCTTCGGGTTCCATGGATTGCGCGTGCGCCCGCCAAACCACTTGTCTCCCATGGCGAGCGCGCCCAGCGTGGTCTTGGCTACAAGCACTGCGCCCGCTGCATCCAGACGCTTTACCACTGTGGCTTCTTCCTCAAAACTCTGCTTCTCAAACCCGCCCGCGCCCCACGTGGTGGGATATCCCTTGACCGCCAGCAGGTCTTTCGCGCCCCAGGGAAGCCCGTGCAGCGGCCCCCGATACCGTCCCGCAGCGATATCAGCATCAGCTTCGCGCGCCTGCGCCAGTGCACGGTCCTCGGTGATCGTAATCACGAAGTGCAGCAGCGGATCATAGCGCTTCAGCCGCGCAATATACATCTCCGTCAGGTTGGTCGAAGAAATCTTGCGCCGGCGCACCAGCTCGCCCAGCTCCACCACTGAGGCAAACGCCAGGTCTTCCAGGTCCGACGGGGCCGTTGCTATCGCAGGCGCCTTGCTGTATCTCGGCTGGCGTTTTTCTGTATTCACTTTTGCGCCCGGCGGCAGCGGATCAAAGACATACGCTGGTGGTACGCTGTTGGGCAGGTGCAGTTTGCGAATCGCTTCGTACGACCTGCGCTGATCATTCAGGCCATCCAGCATCATCTGCTTCTGGGCGGGAGCGATCGTAATGCCGGCCAGCACCGCGGCCTGATCTATCATCTCCGATGTGACTGGCGGGAGCTTTTCCGTTGCGGCCGCGTCCTGCGCCTGCGCAGCCAGCGTGTACAGCGCTCCGGGAAAAAGCGTGGAGGCGAGCCCAAATTGTCCTGAGATGGCGAGAAACGCGCGACGGTCGAGCGGCATGAAGAAAACCCACTTTCTCAAAGGAAAATGGAAGTATACTTCATGCTGCTGCGTTCATTCAGTCTTTCAGCACTGGGCGAATGTGCAGCTCGCGCAACTGCTGTTCGCTCACCGGAGTCGGCGCATCCACCATCAGATCAATGGCCTTTGCCGTCTTGGGGAAGGCGATGACTTCGCGCAGGCTCGATGCTCCGGCAAGAATCATGACCAGGCGGTCGAGGCCGAGGGCAATGCCGCCGTGCGGCGGCGTTCCATACTGCAACGCTTCAAGGAAGAATCCGAAACGTTCCTTTGCCTCCTGTTCAGACATGCCGAGAGCGGTGAAGATCTGCTGTTGCACATCCTGCCGGTGAATACGAATCGAGCCTGAGCCCAGCTCAAGGCCATTCATGGCAAGGTCGTAGTAGCGGGCGCGGACGGAGGCCGGATCAGAGGTGAGCCGGTCCATATCTTCTTCGTGCGGCGAGGTAAAAGGATGGTGCGCCGGCATCCATTTTCCAGTCTCGGGGTCATGCTCAAACATTGGAAAGTCCGTGACCCAGATAGGCCGGAAGGCTGCGGAGCCATCTACGGTCCCTGTCCTGCGGTCCGGGGATGCGACCACCTGCTCCGTCACTGCGAAGGCGCCGTGACGGTCGGCGTATTTCTTCGCCAGCTCGACGCGGAAGTTCCCGGCGGCGGAATAGACCGCGATTTCGCGCTCGGAGAGCCGCCCTTCAGACTTCGTGTCGCTCGCCTGAATGTGGGTTGCCGCGTCTCCGGCAACGATGATGAGCAGGTCGCCTTCCTCGGCCTTCGTCAGCTCGCGCAGTTTGACAACGGCGTTCGGGAATGATTTCTCCAGACGCTTCAGGTCGTCAATATACTTCGCACCCTTGCGCGTATCAAAGAGGGGACGGTTGTCATCACGCTCTTTACGGGAAAGCTCGCCGACCTTCGGGATGCGCAGCGCAACTACGGGCAGCGCCGGATCAATGGCCAGCGTGGCCAAGTCGCTTGCTGAAAAGATTTCCTTTACGTCCGTGAGTCCAGGCAGGCGAAGATCAGGCTTATCAATACCGAACTGCCGCATCGCTTCGTCATAGGTAATTTGCGGAAAGGGCGTGGGCAGCGCGATGCCAACGGCGGCAAAGGCGGCCTTCATAAAACCTTCCACCATGCGGAAGATGGTCTCCTGCTGCGGGAAGGTCATTTCGAGATCAATCTGCGTAAACTCGGGCTGGCGGTCGGCGCGCAGGTCTTCGTCGCGGAAGCAGCGCGCGACCTGGAAGTAGCGGTCAAAGCCAGAGATCATCAGGATTTGCTTGAACAACTGCGGCGACTGCGGCAGCGCATAGAAGGTCCCGGCGTGTACGCGGCTGGGCACCAGATAATCGCGCGCGCCTTCCGGAGTCGAGCGCGTCATGAAGGGCGTCTCAATCTCAAGAAAGTTCTGTTGCGAAAGATACTCGCGCACCGCCATGGTGACCTTGTGCCGGACTTCAAAATTGTGCTGCATCTCAGCGCGGCGCAGGTCGAGATAACGGTACTTGAGGCGCACTTCTTCATTGCTGATGGCCTCTTCGGCGGGTGAAAACGGCGGCACCTTCGCGTCATTGAGGATGCGGATCTCGCTGGCGACGACCTCGATCTCTCCCGTCTCCATTTTGGGATTGACCACGTCTTTTCCGCGCAGCCGCACCTTGCCAATCGCGGCGACCACGTACTCGGGCCTGGCCTGTTCGGCCTTGGCGTGTGCGGCAAGGCTTAGCTCCTTGTCGAGGACGACCTGCGTGATGCCATACCGGTCGCGCAGATCAAGAAAGATGAGATTGCCGTGGTCACGGCGGCGGTTGACCCATCCGAGAAGGACAACAGATTTACCTGCGTCCTGAGCGCGAAGCTCTCCGCAGGTGTGCGTGCGTTCCAGTGTTCCTAAAAAGTCCAGCAAAGTGTGCTTCCTAGTTTAGTTTTCTCTTCCATCCATGCTACGCAAAGAATGGGGCACCCGAAGGCCTTGCAAATGCTTTGTCATCCTGAGCGGAGCACGCATAGCGTGCATCATCGAAGGACCCTGCATCTACCGGGAACGAAGCGCAGTGGCCAACTCTGCCCACGCCACTTTCACCTGCTCCCCGCTGGCAAAGTCCTTTACCGTCAAGATACCGGATTTCAGTTCATCCTCGCCCAGCAGGATTATTTTCCGCGCCAGCTTGTTCCCGATCTCGAACGACTTTTTCAGCCGGAAACCGCCATCCCCCAGTTCAATGCGTAACCCTGCGCGTCGCAGCTCCCGCGCCAATCCAAGTGCGGCGGCATTTTGCGCCTCGCCCAGCGGCGCAAGATACGCATCAGCCGGGGCGCTCTGTTGCGCGGCCTGTGCCTGGAGCGTCAAAATCAGGCGGTCTTCGCCCATGGCAAAGCCGATGCCCGGCGCCTTCGGCCCGCCCAGCGCTTCAGACAAGCCGTCGTATCGCCCCCCGCCGAGCAGCGCATTCTGCGCGCCCAGGCCTCCGTGCGTGAACTCAAACGTCGTGCGCGTGTAGTAATCCAGCCCGCGCACCAGACGTGGATCCACGTCATACCTCACTCCACAGGCGTCGAGCGCCGCGCACACAGCGGCAAAGTGCGCTTTCGAGTCTTCGTCGAGATAATCGGCGATCTTCGGCAGCGTTTCAATGATCGGCTGGTCTTCCGGTACCTTGCAGTCCAGCACGCGCAAAGGATTGGTCTCGGCGCGCCGCTGGCAATCCACGCACATCAGCGGGGCCTTGTCCCTGAGCGCCTCGCGCAGTGCTGCAATATAGCGAGGACGGTCCGAGGAGGAGCCGACAGAATTGATCACCAGCTTCCAGCCTTGAATCCCCAACTCATCGAGCAGCGTAGCCAGCATCTCCAGCACTTCTGCATCCCGCAGCGGCGATTCTGATCCGGCGCTGGGCGGCCCGATGACCTCGGCGCCAATCTGGTAGAACTGCCGGTAGCGCCCCTTCTGCGGACGCTCGCGCCGGAACTGCGGTCCGATGTAGTAGAGCTTCTGCAGAAGCCCCGTCTCGCCCAGCTTGTGTTCAATGTAGGCGCGGACTACGCCCGCCGTGTTCTCTGGCCTTAGCGTGAGAGATTGCGATTTTTCCGACTGCGCCCGCGCGCGGTCCTCCCACGTATACATCTCTTTTGAGACGATGTCGGTCTCTTCGCCCACGCCGCGCGCAAAGAGGCCCGTGTCCTCAAAAATGGGGGTACGGATTTCGCCGAAGTTGTAGCGTGCGAAGACGCGGCGCGCCGTCTCTTCAACAAAGTTCCATAATTCAGTTTCCGGCGGCAGGAGGTCCCGCGTGCCGCGAACGGCTTTCAAGGTACTCATTTTTGTCTCAGGGTCTTATATTCCAGAGTATCAGCCTTTGCCGCGGCTTTTAGGGGAGAAGACGCGGCGGGAGCAGTTCCTGGAAGAAATGGACGCGATGATACCGTGGGTTGAATGGCTGGTCCTACTTCAGCTGAATCTGCTTCGTTGGTGCGACAATGCAACTTATTGACGCAGGATGGATCGTGGATGTGCGGAGGATAAAGGGGGGCTTGTCTTTTCCGGAATTCCTCAGATAACCGATGGATCACGACAAGCGGCGGCGCATTGCTCCGATTTTTTCGTCGGCGGGCAGGTCGTGAGAGAGTTCCAGCGGGTGGCTTTCTGCGCCGAGGTCGCGGAGCAACGTTTCCAGTGATTTTGCGTTCGCTGGGCGGTCCTGGACGTGTTTTGCCAGCAGACGCTCGATAAGTTCGGCCAGCGACTTGTGGCCCTGGGTAAAGGCGTCAGGGAAGTGCAAGACGCCTTCCCGATGCCATTTTTCGATGGCCTCGACGGATTTTCCTTCAAATGGCGGATGGCCGATCAGCATGTGGAAGAGGAGCACGCCGAGCGAGTAGAGGTCCGAGCGGATGCCGGGCCGCTCGCCAGCAAGTCGCTCAGGGCTCATGGAGTACGGTGTTCCGAGCAGAACGCTACTGTTGGGGGCAAAGACATGCTGCGGGGCAGAGAGGCCGAAATCAAGCAGCAGAACACGTCCGAACCCGTCTATCCGGACGTTGCCCGGGGAGAGGTCCCCGTGGATGATGCCGCGCTCTTCGGCATACGCCAGCGCACTGGCGATCTCAAGCGCCACGGTCAGGGCGTCGGCGCGATTGAGCGTACCGCACTGTTGCAGCACCTGGTCCAGATCGTGCCCGCGAACATAGGGCATGACGATGTAGTGCAGTCCGTCCGCATGGTCTATGTCAAAAATGGGAACGATATTGGGATGGCCGGACAGCACGGCGGTGTGAGCAGCTTCGTGGACAAAGGCCTCACGGAACTGAGGGTGCTCGCCCAGAAATGGATGAAGCACTTTGATGGCGAAGAGTGCTCCGTGGACGCGGTGGCGCGCGAGCCACACGGTGGACATGCCGCCTGAGCCGAGGTGCTTCACGAGACGGTACTTTGCCGCAAGGATGGTCTCAAGCCGGCTGGAGAGTTCGGGAAGATTGGCCTTTTGCGCGGAGGGATTGTCGGCGCGCGTCCTGAATGTAAAGAGGTTGAGCGAGATCACGACAAGCGCCTCCGGGAGGGCCGACCGTGAATGGACAGTCCGGGAAGCTCGATCCACGGAGCGCGCGAAAGAGGCAGCTTTTCCGAGGCCTGTCCGGTGCTGTTGTACCAGTCGAGAGCAGTGGGCTGCAGGAGATGGATGGCTTCAGTGTTCATCAGGCGCCAGGCCAGGATGGCTGCCAGCTGCGTCAATGCATGGAGGCTGGTATATGCGGTGCTGTACCTGTTCCAGAGACAGACGAAGCCGTTTACTTCATCCACGTTGGGATGAAATACCGGGCGCGAAAGATAGATTTCGCACGGCATGGCGGGGTAGTAGCGCGGGAACAGAATTTTCAGCGAATGGCGATTGCAGAGGGCGGAGGCCCAGTCGTCTCCGGGGGCGTGGCAGAGTGCGGGCATTTCGGCCACCGTGAGAAGGAATGCCTCGTCACCTGCGCGGTCGATCTCCGTAAGCCTGCCGGGAGAACTGGCCTTGAACTGCTGCAGGGCTTCCCATTCATGGGCGAGCCTGCGTTCGCGTAGCGCTGGCATGGTCACCCGTTTGTGGCGATGGTGGAGATGCGGAGAACATCGTTGGGCCGCACGCCCTGCTGATATAGCGGGATGGAAAAGTCGAGGCTCTGGCCGTTCCAGATGACCTGAGGTTCGCCTTCTCCGGCAAGCACATCGCCGCGCTCGCGGAGGTCGAACAGAATTTCTTCGAGCACTTCAGAGAGTGTTTCGTTTTCATCTATGTCAACGTTGTAACGCGTCTCACCGCGAACCGTATCGAAATACATTTGAAATTTAGGCATGGTCATTGCTCCAGATGGGCGGGCAGATGGACTGCCACGGTCTCGAGAGATTTGGGCAGATTGGGCATGGTCCAGCCGCAGCGGCTGCATTCGCCGTTAGCCTGGTCCCAGCAGTCACGACATTGCGGGCGGTGGCAGTGGCTGCAAATACGCAGGTCTGCCTGTTCGGGCGATGCCATGCACAACTGGCAACGCCCCTGATGCACGCGCGGGCCGAGCTGGCGGTCCCACCACTGGCTTTGCGCAGGCAGGATGGGCACATGGTTTTCCTCACACATGCGGCAGCGGCGGTGCTCAAAGTTCCAGCAGGACTCGTCGCAGACCTCAAGTCCGCAGCGTGGGCAATCAAACGTAATGGCATGAGGGCCAAGACGCCGGTGGCATAAAGCGCAGCGGCGTTTCGCCATTTTGCTCAGCAAGGAGGCGATCGCAATCACAGCGAAGAGCAAAGCGGGGAGCGCCCAGGTGAATGCTCCGATGTGGCGGGTAGTGGCGAGGACCACCAGGGCCACGCAGAAGGTGACAGAAAGCACGGTGGGCAGGATCCACCAGCGGACAGGGTTGATATCGCAGAAGTAAGCCACAAAAGGAGTGGCCACACCGATGAGTACAGTGGCGGCGATAAGGGCTGCGCTTCCGGCGATGCCCGCAATGAGGGAAAGCGTGAAGGCAATGGCAAGCAGTCCGCTGATTTGTGCAATAGTGCCTGAGCGTGCCGTCATGGTTCGTTTCTACCGAGTATGGTAAACCGGCGTAAACAAATGGTCTTTAGAGTATGACAAATCTGCGGGAGAAAAACCTGCTTCCGCAGTGTTTGTAAGGATGCGGTCTATGGCGTGCCAGCGCACCTTGACTGGTTCCCCGCAGCGGGGGCATTTCCCATAGCGCCTGAGCCAGCCGAGCCTGCATAATGGTTGCCAGTTGTGGTGGCAACTCAGGCATGTTGCATCGGTGGCCACGGGCCAGTCAAGCTGGATGGCTTGCGCTCCAAGCGCCGTAAGGGAGTGCTGGAATGGCGCGTCGTGGTCCAGTTCTGTGAGTACGTCGCTAGCGGGGAAGTCATGAAATGGACAGGTGACAGACCGGATAAGGCTGTGCTGGCGCAGTTCAGGCGGGCTGTCCAGGTCTATGTCCCAGGCAAAGGACTGCTCCTGTTTTCGAGACAGTCCATGACGGAAGGCGAGGTCTATGGCCATACCGGCGACCACGGAAGCCATGGTGGGAGTGCTCGGCATGTCCAGATTCTCCGGACTCCAGAGGCAGCTCAGAACGGGGGAGCAGGTCATCGAGAGGACTTCTGCCCTGCGGTCCTCACTTAACTGGCAGCAGTAACATGCGCTGCTACTTTCAGCCGGGAACCATGCTGCCCGTCCGCGCCAACAGGCAGGTCCTGATAATCCGGTGTCTAACATCGGGACATGGAGCCGCCTGCTGACATAGGCAGTTTCGACTCGAGACAAGGCGCTGTCGGTCGCGCTGATGATAAGCGCGCAATCTTTGAGTGGCTTGAAACCCGCGTCCGCGATTTCGCACGCGAGCGGTATCCATCGGGTATCTGGAAAGTAGATAAACCCTTTCTCTGCTATTACTTCTGCTTTAGGCCGGTGCAAAGCATCGGGGGTGCGAAAAAATATGTTTTGTGAAGTGTTGACGGACTCGATTGTGTCGTTATCAACTAATGCAACGGCTGCCACTCCGAGAAGTCCGAGGAGTCTGGCAATTTCACTACCCAGTGCGCCAAGGCCGACCAAGGCCACGGACAGGGTTTCTATGCTGCACGACTGGTAACTGGTTCGAGTTAATTTTGGAAGGCCCATCTTTTCCCGTACTATACGCATCTAAGAACGAATTACAGTCGTCGGGTTAAAGAAAAAGACGCAGTTGTCATGATGTTTTTGCTGAACGAAATTGTTGAAACGATACGGAATTTAACGTAGTTTCACCAACATCTGTGGTCCGTTATGGCCCAATGAAATTTTAACGGTACATATGGATTTCCTTCGTCTGATATATTTTTCCTCCCTTTCAGGCGCGTTGGCCGGGCTCGTGGCATGGGGCATCCAGGCTGTCGTTGGCGCAGCGATACAGACATCCGCTGCCGGCTGGGCGGCAGATACGCTTCTTCTTGGGCTGGTTGCGGTCCTTCTCATTCCATTTCTGCTTGTGCAACTGGACCGTTTTTCCGGGCGGTCGTTCCGCTGGAGGACGATCGGCCTTGGTGTTCTTATCGCCATCTCGTCTGCTTTGATCGCCGCTGTGGTGCTTTGGTTTCTGCGCGCGAATGTCTCTGCGGAATCTCCGGTACTGTACCGGCTGGCTGGCTGGGCGCTGGCCGCCTCCATCCTTGGTTTGGGAATTGGCTCTCGCTGGCTGACGACGAACAAATTACGAATCCTGCACACCTATACCGGAGGTCTTGCGGGCGGTTTGCTGGGAGGATTACTATTTGTTGGTTTTGGCTCACACCAGCCAGAACTCTGTCAGGCGGCCGGGCTTATGTTGACGGGTGCTGGAATTGGTTTTGGAGCAGGGCTGGCTCCGCTGTTGATTCGCGATGGAGCAGTGCAGTTCATCAGCAGCGCCGATGCGCGCGCACAGAGCAAGTATGGCCGCGCGAACAAGTATTGGGAATTGCAGCATGAGGAAACCTACGTTGTCGGCAATCTGGCGACTTCGCAATCTGAGACGCGCTTTCAGCCGGGCGCAGAAATTTTCATCCCTGATGCTTCGATGGCGGCCCGTCATGCAGTGCTCTTTTCCAAAGAAGGGCGCTTTTATATTGCGCGGCATCCAGATGCGGGCGGACCTGCAGGCATTGCGAAATATGTGCTGAGGGTACGCGGGAAGACAGTCACCACATCACAGGAGCTGACCGAAGCCGACGATATTCTGATTGGCCGGACTGCGCTGCGCTTTACCACCAGAAAGCAGGGGGAGCAATGAAGAAAGGCGCGCTCCTGTCCTGCATTCTGTTCGCTGCCGCTGTAAATGCGGTTGCGGCACCCCCGGTGGCTTTGCGCCAGACACGACCGGTTGCTCTGCATGACTGCGCTCCGGTGACGCTGGTCCCTTGCTTTACCGTCAATTTAAGTCCAGTAGACCACAACGGTCTTCCTGCCGGGGTACTTCTGCCGCCGCAGGACCGGCTGACGCAGGCTGTTTCCATTCAGACATCCAGCGGCACGATTACGCCGTTCTATGTAAAGGCAACTGGGGGTGGCGATGCCATTGCGCGGCCAGACATTGTGCTGATCGAAATTGACATCAGCGGCAGCATGAATGAAACGGTCGCGCCGGGGACCAGCCGCTTTACCGCAGCCAAGCAGGCCATTCAAAACTATCTGGCCACGATGCAGGACGGCGTGGATGAAGTAGCGATTGTTCCGTTTGAGAGCCATCATGTGGTGCCAACGATCCAGTCGGCTGTGTTTACCACCAGGCGGGAACAGGCTGTGGCGCAACTGAATGCACTGCCCGATCCTGGGCCAAAGAACAACACGGCATTGTACCAGGCAGTCTTCACAGGAGTGGACACGCTGAATGCGGAGCTTGCACGGCTGGAGAAGAAGGGCACGCTGCGAAGCAATCTGACGGCGCAGCTGATCGTGATGACCGATGGCAAGAACGAAGTCTTCCATGGCGACGATCCAGTGCTGCTTGACGGGCCGCTGGGGCTGGAACAGGCAGCGGCGAAGGTCCGCGATGCCGGATACGACGTGATTGGAATTGGTTTTGGGAATGCTAATGATATTGATGCGGAGGCCCTGAAGCGCCTCTCCACGCGGTACTTTCTGGCGTCCGATCCGGCGCAGCTGGCCCAGGTGTTCCGCTCTTCTGCCCCAGTGCATCCAGCTGACCTGGAGATTGCGTTTCTTGCTCCGGTGACGGACCGGCATTCGTTGGCAGCGCGCAATGCGGAGTTTGTTTTCAACCTGCACCTGCTGGGCGGAACGAACCTGGCGAGCCAGACGATTTCCTATGTTCCACCAGCGATGGGCTTTCCGTTGTATGAGGGGCATCTGGGCCGCGAGGCACTGGAGGCACTAGCGTCTGTAGAACCCCCGGCAATTTCCGGATGGTCCGTCGTTTTGCGCGGCATTCTGGTATTTTGCGGGCTCGGCGTAATATTGTTGCTGCTATGGTTCTGGGTGCCGCGCATTGTTTGGCGGGGTGAATACAATGGCCTTCCAGCTTCGGGCACACGGCGCCGCTGGAGCAAGGAAGCCTCGGTGCAGGCTTCAGGCGTGCAGGTAAAGAGCACTCCGAACGGGTTTGATGCGGAAGGAGCCAGTTCGCCGCAGCGCTCGGCGGCCCAGGTCACACAAGTCAGGCCTCGGCCTGACCTGACGAGTGCAGCTTCCCAGGGGAAGAAATAAAGATTGAACGAGACTTACAAAGGAGAATGTTTCGATGCCGCTGATTAAAGTCGTCAGAAAAGGAGTTACGCCGCACGTAAGAAAAGTACCTACCTCTACGTGCGCCATGATGTTGCCCATGACGCCGGAAAGGATCGGGGCTGAGGCGGCTTCAGAAAACGAAGAGCCGGTGAAGGTCGAAGACCTGAACGACGCGTTCCGTAAGTTTCAGCCGAAGCTGAAGTTTACCGGGCATGCTGGAGAAGATGAGGCCGAATTCAAGGCCGAGTTCCGGTTCCGGAGCATCAAGGATTTCGATCCGGAAAACCTGCAGAAAAAGCAGGAGATACGCAAAGAGGACGGCGAAGTTGAGTATCTGCGGAACGACATTGCAGATCTGAAAACGAATATTGATTTGCTGTACCGGCTGAAAGACCGGTGGAAGCTGCCGACTGTGCGGCGGGCGTGGGCGAATGAGGCGCAGCGCAAGGAAATCATTGCGGCGCTGGGCAAGCTGCGCAGCGAGCTGGAGCGGGTTGCAAACGGGGGTAAACAGTAATGGCAGATACGCAAACGATCACGCGCACCAAGACCACCGAAGAGCTGATTGCAGATTCCCCTGCACGCGAGCTGTTGCAGGACATTTTTGCGGACCTGCACCCGGCGCTTACGGACGAAAAACGCGAGCTGGCCAGCATCTTTACTCCGCAGTCGGCGAAAGAATTTCTGTCGCAACTGACGAATTTTGACCAGCTGCTGTCTGAGACGGACAGCTACAACGACACGGTCCAGAAGCTGCAGCAGCAGATTGAGAAAGCGGAAGGCGTGCGGGACGAATTGCTGGCGCAGGTGTTTGAGCAGATTCGTCCCATTGAGCGCAGCTACCGTCAATTGCAACTGTTCTTTGAGAACAGCAAGGTGATGGACGGGAAGGTGCGCAAGCCGGTTGAGGTGTACATTCTGAACGCCGATGTTGCGGCCATGAAGGACATCTTCAGCATGAGCGTCGCGGCGATTGAAAATTTCGTGAAATCCCGCAATGACAACTTCAATTTTCGCGACGATATCTGCAATCTGGTTGTGCCGGGATTTTATCCGCAAAGCATTCGTGAAAAGTTTGAGCAGATTGCAAACCAGTGGGGCATGTTGCTGATCAGCGACCTGGATGACGAGAAGTCTTTCAAGAACGTGGAGCGGAATTTCCTTCCCGGCGGTAAGTATGAATTCCTGAAGCGGCCTGAAGACCAGGCCGCAGCGGATGTTTGCCTGATGGGATACTTGCAGCTTCGATCGCCGTACTGGTTTGAGAAGGACCAGGTGATGGATGGCCTCTACGCGCCGCCATCGGTGGCATTCGCCGGGGCTGTTGCCCGCGCTGATGATGCGCAGGGGCTGGCGCAGGGGCCGGTGGGATCACGATTTGGCAGAGTGCATGGGGCGGAGAAGGCGCGCATTGAGCCATTGATTGGCGAGATGGAGCACCTGAGCATGGAGCGGCAGCTGATCCCGGTGATTCGCGATGCCGACAATCATCTGTGCTTCTTCGGCTGCCGCACGCAGGCGGACGATCCTTACGGTGTGCTGAAATTTTTCACGTCCTATCGAATTTTGCGATACCTTGAGCGGTGCTGCCGTCACTATCTGTTGCAGGTCGCCGGACAGGTACTGACGCGCGACTTTATGGACCAGCAGATTGAGGCGCCCCTGAAGCGCCTGCTGGATGAACAGGTGGAGCAGGGGACGATCCTCAGCTACGACCTATTTGTGGACAAGGATTCGAACAAGCGCATGCAAGGCATCTGCGATATTACCTTGAACGTGATGCCGACGGGCCCTGCGGAAACATTTGTGTTGAAAATTGATGTGCCTGAATTTTCAAAACCGACGAATCCTGAAGCGAAGCAGGCATAGAAGCCTGTAGAAAGTTGGATTATGTCTTTTGGGCCGCACAAGAAGAGTATCGAGCCGGGAGACAGCGCACGCAAGGCTGAACAGGAGCCGCGTCCTGTGCCGTTCCGCCGTATAGACGGAGGAACGGCGGCGCGTGATGCCGAGCAGCGCCAGTATGACGCTTCCATCGGGAGGACGGTCCACGGTTTTACTTTGTCGGCGCGAGTAGGCAAGCCATTCCGCTTTGAGAATGGTGCGCCGACAGCAGCGGGGGAGGCAATGCCTGCGGAACCGCAGTCAGCAGCCTCTGCTCCGGAAGTACAAATCAGGAAAACAATCCAATCACCAAATGAAAAAACAATGAATGCTGCTGCTCCTGAAAAAGAGCGCGCATCAGACCTGCCAGTAGATTCGTCTACGGTTGCCTTCCCTGGTTTCCTGTTGAGAGCACTGTTTCGGCGGCGGTTTCCAACCGCTTCGCCAGGAAACAAGACGTAGTCCACAATTCTGTTGAGTAGGAGAGAACGCGTGGCAGCATCACCATATCGCACGACAGTTACGATTGATGGCACGAAGTTTGATGCCATCTCTACGAGTGTCCGGTTCAGCACGGAAAAAGACCGGTCGGGTGTACCACAAATGGGGAGTCTGGCAACTTCAGTCCGCGTGTGGGCGGACTTTCATGATGACCAGAACATTCCCTTCAGCACAGTCCAAAAGCTTTTCAATCTCGCAAATGTCGTAACGCGCGACAAAATACGCTCGATCAAGATCGAGTACTGGAAAGACGATTCCAAGCAGGATGCGCTGGTCAGCTACAGCTTTAATGGCTGGATCCGCCGCTTTGAAACAAGCAACCCACTGGATTTTGTCCGCGCAACGGCGACGAACAGCGACGAGGACAACTTTGTGAGCGGCATCTACAGCAACACCAACCATCTGCTTGTACTGGACATTGAACCTGCTCTGAACCAGCAGAACTTCCAGAACGTGCAGGTCAGCAACTAGAAAGGAGACAGGACAGACATGGCATCACCGAACCGCAGCACCCTTACGATTGATGGGAATAAGTTTGACTGTGTTTCCGTCTCCGTCGCACTGCAAACCGAGAAAGACCGTGCCGGCATGCCCCAGATGGGGAGCCTGACCACGTCCATCAAAGCATATGTTGATTTTCACGATGATCAGAACCTGCCATTCAGCACGCTGAAGAAGCTGTTTGATCTTTCCAATGTGGTCACGCGGGACAAGATCCGCGACATCAAGGTCGAGTTCTGGAAAGATGACGCGAAGCAGGATGCACTGGTCAGCTACAACTTCAAAGGCTGGATCTCCAGCTTCCACACTCTGAACCCGTACCAGAATGGTCAGCCCTCCGACAATGATCACATCGGAGTCAACCACATGCTGGTGCTGGAAGTGGAACCTGCCCTGAACCAGCAGAACTTCAAGGACGTCACCATCAGCAACTAAACCCGGCATAGAAAGAAACGGGAACGAAGTTGTTTCTCTCTTTTCCATTACGGGTAGAGGAAGGCGGATTTCTCCGCAGGTCGGAGAGGTCCGCCGCCATCCTTTTTCTTATGCAATTGATGGCAAGAACGCCGGGAGGGTCATGGAAGGCATGCCCCAGTTTCGGCGTGCGCGACCTTCTGGAAGATGCGAGATTTCGCGCAGATGCTCCGCGGCTGGCCCAGGAACGCGCAAATGCAGCACTGCAGGAACTGGGGTTTGTTGATTTTATGGTGGAAGAGATCGTAAGAGAGGTGTCTGAGCGCCGCGACTACGATGTTTATACGGTCACACTTGTATCAGGAAATGAGCGATATACCACGACAGTTCGATCTGAAATAGCTGAGCAATGAGCTTTCAAACGCCAGGAATTCTTGAAATTGACCATAAACTACGCGAGGACTTTCGCCGCCGGCTGAAGGACTTTGGCATCACGGTGGATGTCCTCGACCCGGTGCTTGCTGTTATCTTCCGGACGTTTGCTCATCAGATTGAATCGGTCTATGCCAATACCGGGCGTATTCGTGAAAAGCTGCTGGATGATCTGATTGCTGGCATCAAGCTACCCGGGCGCTACGCGCATCCCGCACAGACGGTCGTACGGTTCATCTCCAACGGGCCGCACGCCAAAACACTGCGAACCGGCACTGAACTGAATGCGAAAGCGGCCACCGGCGAGAGGCTGAGTTTTGCCACAGATGTGAGCATCGCACTTTCTCCCGCGCAGATTGCCCTGGCCCTGGTCTATCAGGAGCAGCAACTGCAACTGCTCCCCGGGGTGGACATTTCGGAGTCATTCGCAACGTATCGTCCTTCGTATGATCCTGTCCGTGTGAATCTTGGGCCGCAGCCCGCCATCTTTCTGGCGGTTGAAAATCTGGGGCCTGCGCACCTCAGCCACCATGGGTTGTTCTTTGATTTAAGCGCAGGGGCCTACTCGATTCAGCAGGGGCTTATTTCTGAGCCCTGGTGGTTTTTCGGAGAAGATGGTGATCTAAGCGACAAGGGACTGATGCGTCCGCATCGCGTGCATCGCGGTGTGCGGCAACTGGAGTGGCAGGTTGCATCTTCGCAGCGCGCGCGGAGAGAAGAGGGCCTTCCTGATTTGCCGGATGGTTTTTATGCAGGACGTGCCTTTCTGTTTCCGGAGATTGTGGACGACCGGAAGCTGCTCTGCGGAGTGCCACGGCTGCTGGATGTTCCTCTTTCGCGTCTCGCGGGACACGACCTGCGCTCCTGGTTTGAGACGCCGCGCGCCTGGATCAAGGTACCGCTTCCGGCGAATGTGCCGGCGCTGCATACGGCGATACACGGCATCATTCTGCACGCCACAACGGCGTCGAACCTCTTCTGCCTGAACCAGACGGTGCATTTTGAGCAGGATGGCTATTCGGTGCCGATCACGCGTGGCCATCATGGTCTGCGGCAGATGCTGGTCGCGCCGCTCTCGGTCTCCGGTCTGGACAATGAGATTTACCACTCAGCTCCGGGAAATACTGCGAACCCGGCAGAAGGCTGGTACGAGATCACCAAAGAGAGGATCACGCTGCACCCCGGCCTTAGACCCGACGGCACGCGACAGACAGGCGCAAACATTCGTCTGTGGCTCACAAATGGCGAGCTGGGTAATCTGGTTGCTCCCGGAGACATTACAGGCTTTGCCAGTAGCGCAACTTTTGATCAGATCCGGGTGAACCATCTGACCGCAGCCGCAGGCGGCACCGATGACGAAGATTATTCTGACGCGCGCCGCCGCTTCTCAAACGCGCTCCTGACGCGTGGACGCATTGTCACGCGGAGCGACCTTGAATCCACCGCGCTGGGCTTTGACCGCCGCATTCTGGCCGTGGATGTAAGAAGCGAAATCGAACGCGGCGAGCATGGATTGCATCGCCTGGAACGTCTTTGGATCACGCTGGATGCGGACGGCTTCACGCGTCCGGAAATTGAGCTGCCCATTTTGCAGGAGGAGCTGAAGCGCCTTCTGCAGGCACGGATGCTACACGGCACGCACCTCGATATTCAATTTGAGTGGAAGCAGGGGGTGGTTGCATGAGCGCCGCTCCAGTGACGCTTCCGAGGACCATGCCTGACTTTGTTTCAGGTACGCATGGATTTCAGCACAATCTGCATTCGGCCCTGACTTGCCTCGCGCGCTTGCAGGTCCCCGTTTCGCGCATCCACATACGTCCCGTCGGGTGGCACAGCGTTCCGCATGGCACTGTCGTGGGTCAGTCGCCTGCTCCAGGAGGGGCCCTGGATGGCATGATCGAGCTTCAGGTGGCGGGGCCTGCCTTTCACCACAGTCTGCCTGTGGCCATGTGGGACAGCGGCGGTGAAGCCGAGCCAGGTACGCGCGAGCTGCTTGAAGTCCTGGATGATCCTTTAGAAAAACTGACGCACTGGATGTATGAAGGCGCATCGCTGCTGCGTCTTGCGCCGGACAATCTGGCTGCGTGTGCGCGATGGATCAGCCTTTTCGGCATTGCTCCGGAGGAGTGGCCACGCTCGCTCTGGTACAGGCTGGCGCTCCTGCTGCTGGATCTGCCTTCGATTGCCGGGAGCGAGGAAGCTGTGAAGACAGCGCTGGAGCGCGTGCTCGGGCTTCCGGTAAACTCGTCGTCCTTCCGGCATTCGCTCGCAGTCCTGAAGCACCCGACCAAGACGCGCCTGGGGGAAAGAGCATCACGAATCGGGCTGGACTTTATTGTGGGCGATGCGTTTTATGACATGGCCCATCTGCGCGTAGAAATAGGGCCAGTTCCGCTGGCTACTTACGAAAAATATCTGGGCAGCGAAGGGCGCGATTTGCTGGACCGCCTGCTGGCGCTGGTGCTGCCGGTGCATCTGGATTACGAACTGCGCTGGGTAGTGCTCGATCCGGAACAGGCACCGCGCTTGGGAATCGCGGAACGAAACTGCCGTTTGCAGATCAACAGCTATCTGGGCAAGGGCTGCGAAAGCGCAGGCTCGTTGTAAGAAATTGAGGAAGAAATGGACTCGCTTCGTTTGAGATCGGTCAATTGGGAACATGGAATGCTCCTGACCCCGGAGCACTTCCTGCGCCTGGAAGAATATTTTGAATCGCTGTTCTACTGGGGCCTGCGATACATGAGCGCCGGACATGGTCTGATTGGCGGCGGTGTGCGTCTGCCGTTGCCGGACCTCGGCGCGGTACGGCTCGATCCAATTGTCTATCTCGACGAAAACAGCGAAGCGCTGAACATTTCTGTAACGCAGTGCCGCGGGCTCACTCCATCTGGCCTTCTGATTGACGTTGATGAAGATGGCGCAATCGCTGGACGGTTCGACAAAGACGCACTCGCCGGGGTGGCCGAAGCGGAAATCTATGTGATCATAGACCCGTCGCAGCGTATCAAGATAGATGGTGTTGCGGATGAGTTTAATCCGCAGATGCGCAGCGAGCGCACCTACAGCTATCGGATCGCATTGCAGGTAACGGCCGCCGAACGGGAGCGGGCACTGGCGATTGCTCGCATCCGCAGACCAGCCAGCGGCGCGCACTTTGAGAAGGACCCGCTGTACATTCCACCGTGCCTGACGCTTTCTGCGCACAGCGAATTGATGGCGGGATGGCGCCGGATTGTCGAAGCGATTCAGCGGCTTTCCCAGGGGTACGCAGAGCTGCATCGCGCCATGCGCGAATTTATGGTGCTGTTTACCGAGCGCGGCATTGAGACTGAGGTCGACCGCGACGCCACACAGTTTGCCGAGCGCATGGTACTGGCGCTTGAGGAGATTGCGTACAGCATTCTGGACCGCACGCAATCGCCGCAGAGCTTCTTTATTCAGGTGCGCAAGCTGCTGCATCAGTCAGCCACCTTCTTCAGCCTCGCCCCAAACATGCAACAGTATTACGAAACGCTGCGTGAAACCGGCGAAACTGAGCTCGTCTCATTGATTGAAGGGCAGAAACGGCAACTGGATGCGACGCGTACCCTGAAGCTGGCGGATGATCTCAGCCTGGAAGTGCGTTCGGCGTTGCAATCGCTCACTGCGCTCGAAAAACTGGAGCGCGCGCTTGAGGGCAAGTACATTGACTTCCGCATCAGCCCGTCGCTCGATGGCATGAACTTTATCTTCGATCGCGGCGGCAAGGTGCTCTACAAGCTGGCCGCGAAGCCAAGCCGTGTGCAGGGTGTGGCCGACGAGCTGACCATCTTCTTCTCGCAATTGCGCCTGGAAGGACGCGACCGCTACCGGCTTATTCTTGTGGGCGAGCGGGACGCTCCCTTCTCGCGCGGCACCACCATCAGCGCGGAGATCCGACTGAATGAAGGCACCGGATTCCGTCGCGAAGCGATCATCCTTTCCGCAGAAGCGAAGCTCGATGAGCAATACAACTTCGAGTTCGACTTTGAAGCTCCGGACGTGCCGACGATCACCGACTTGCGTGTTACCGTGCAGGCCTATCATCCCATCCGCACGGCGCTCCTGTTTATCCGGCACCGCTTTTATGCGAGTCGTACGCAGGAGCAGACGGTGCGTAACCTGGAGCCGGACTATGAAAAGGTGCGGCCCGCCAGCGTGCCGCCGCCCGTGGATTCTTACTCACCTCCACCGCCGCCACTTGGAAATGGCCGCTTTTCTTCATCGCGGCCGATGGAACCTGCGCAGCCGGCTGTGACTACGGAGCCAGCAGAGGATGCCTTGCCGCCGTGGGCACCACGAGACAAACGACCCACGCCGCCCTCACCGGAAGAACCGCTGAACCGCCCACGTCGCCGGCGCCTTGAGTAATGGAGCACGCATGCAGTTAGACCTAAGTGCACTATCTGATGCAATGGAGCAGGCGCTGGAACAGGCGCGCCTGCTGGCCGCCGAACGGCAGCAGGCGTTGATTCAGCCCGAACACCTTCTTTATACGCTGCTCGATCATGAGAGCAGTCTGTACGCTTTGCTTGAGCGCAACGGCATTGCCGTAGGAGCTTTGCTCGACGCTTTGGCCACACGGTTGAATAAGGCGAACTCCGGCAAGCTGGAGCCGGGGCGCCGCCCCGTTGCCTCCAAGGCGCTGCGCAATCTGCTGGAGCGCAGCTTTGCTCTTGCCGCCGAGCGTAACTCTCCTTCCGTGGAGCCGATTGACGCCGTGCTCGCCGCCGTGGACCAGAGCATGAATGATCTGCGCGATGATGTTCGCACGGACCTGCGCGAAGCCGGAGTCACAAAAGAGGCGGTAGAAAAGATTGAAGGCACGCAACGCACGCTGAAAGAAACCTTCCAGCCGGAAAAGCAGGCCCGTTCTACTGGCGCTCCTGCGGCGGAAAAGGTACTCGAACGTTTTGGCCGCGACCTCACAGCGGAGGCAGCCGCAGGGAAAATTGATCCCGTCATTGGGCGCGATGATGAAATTCGTTCCATGATCCAGACGCTTTTGCGCAAGACCAAGAACAATCCTGTGCTGGTGGGTGATCCCGGCGTTGGCAAGACGGCCGTGGTCGAAGGACTCGCGCTTCGCATTGCTGCCGGAGATGTTCCCGACAGCCTGCGCGATTGCAAACTCTACGCGCTCGATCTGCCTGCTCTGGTTGCTGGCGCAAAATATCGCGGCGAATTTGAAGAGCGCATCAAGTCCGTCGTGGAAGAAGTGCGTTCGCGCAAGGGCGAGATCATCCTCTTTATGGATGAGCTTCACCAGCTTGTGGGTGCAGGGGGGACGGAAGGCGGTATGGACGCTGCCAATATCCTGAAGCCCGCACTGGCCCGCGGCGAGCTTCGCTGTGTGGGTGCTACCACCTTTGACGAATACCGCGAGCGAATTGAAAAAGACGGTGCACTGGCCAGGCGCTTTGAGCAGGTGCAGGTAAAAGAGCCGAATGACGAGGCGATGCTCTCCATTCTGCGCGGCCTGCGTGAGAGATACGAAACCTTTCACGGCGTCCGGCTTTCAGATGATGCGTTGCACGCGGCCGTCAAGCTGTCGCGCCGGTATGTTCGCGACCGCTTCCTTCCAGACAAGGCCATTGACGTGATTGACGCGGCCACATCGCGCCTGCGCATGCAGAAGGAATCCACGCCGACGCACATTGACCAGCAGGCACGTCTGCTTACCCGCAAGCGCGCAGAGCTTGAAGCGCTGCGTAATGGTCCGCAAAGCGCGCAACAGAAAAAGGCCATTCCAGCGCTGGAAAAAGAGATTGCCGAGCTTGCTCCGCAAGTAGCAGCGCAGACGGAAGCCTGGCAGCGGTCCCGGCAAGCATCGGCTGAGCTGCAAAAAACAGTGGCAGCGATTGAAGAACAAAACCGGGTACTCAAGCAGGCCGAGGCATCGGGCGACGTCGCGAAGGCGGCAGAGATTCGTTATGGAAGCCTTAAGTATCTGGAGCAGCAGCGCGCTGATCTTGAAGCACAGGTGAGCGCCGCGAGTGAGAATCCCATGATTTCCACCGAGGTCACAGCGGAGCACATTGCTGAGGTCATTGGTGAACGCACCGGCATCCCGATCCAGCGCCTGCTTGAGAGCGAGCGCGAACGCCTGCTGCATCTTGAAGAACGTCTGTCTGCACGCGTGTTTGGACAATCGGCGGCCGTGAGCGCTGTTTCTGAGGCAGCCCGCCGCATGCGCGCTGATCTGGAGCTGCGCCAGACGCCCAATTCCTTCCTCTTCGTAGGGCCTACTGGCGTAGGCAAAACCGAATTGGCGAAGGCGCTGGCAGAAGCACTCTTTGACGATGAGCATGCCCTGATTCGGATTGACATGGGCGAATACAAAGACAAGTCTTCTGTCTCCGGCCTGATTGGCTCGCGGCCAGGGCTTGTCGGCTCAGATGAAGGGGGATTCCTTACCGAGCAGGTGCGGCGGTCGCCTTTCTCCGTCGTTTTGTTTGATGAGGTAGAGAAGGGCCATCCTGAGATTCTTGACCTGCTGCTTGGCGTGCTCGATGAAGGCCGCCTGACAGATGCGAAAGGCCGTTTCTGCGATTTCTCCAACACCATCGTCATCTTCACCTCGAACCTGGGAGTACGCGAAGCCATGGCCAGCAGTGAAGATCCGGAAGAGCGCAAGAACATCATCCTGGAAGTGGTCCGCGCGAGCCTGCGGCCGGAGCTTTACAACCGCATTGGACAGATCGTTGCCTTCGATCCGCTTTCTGAAGCAGAGCTGGAGCGCATTGTGAAGCTGCACCTTGGCAAGCTGGCGCGCAAACTGGAAGAGGATCGCCAGCTTGGACTGGACGTAAGTCCTGAAGCCATTGCGTATCTTGCGCGGCAGGCATACGACCCGGAATATGGAGCGCGCCCGGCACAGCGGACCATGCAGCAGCTGGTGCTCTCACCGCTGGCCAGCCTGCTGCTTTCAGAAGCGCCGCAGGCCGGCGGCAAGGTCGCCATTGCGCTTGAAGAGGAAGACAGTTTGAGTTTCAGCCTGGTGGGAGCTGATCAGGCTGAAGAAGTAGCGAGGACAAACTAGCCATGCGTGCAAGAGAACGCTGGAAGAGCTGGCCAGGCATCATTCTCCTGATTCTCGGCATATCCATATGCTGCAAATACTCTCTTTTTTCAGAACCGCTCACGCCTACTGAGGCGGAAGAGGGTTGGCTGCGTCTATATGACGGAACGCTCACTGGGTGGAGCGCCAACGGGAACTGGCAGACAAAAGAGGACGCTCTGACTTCTGACATGGGCGACACGCGCAGCATTTTCACTGCGTATCCGCTGAGTGATTTTGTTCTGAAGTTCGACTACCGCATCAACGCCACACCTTCCGGCGCGACGCTGCGCATTCGCGCCAGCCATGACGGCGAGCCCACAGAGAGCGGCTACCGCATTCCCCTGTCTGACACGGTGAAAGACTGGCCGGCAGGAAGCATTGTGAAACGCGCCGCGGCGCAGCCTACTTTCATTTCGCTGAATACGTGGCACAGCGTTACTGTGGAGGCGAATGGCAACCACATCCGAGTAGAACTGGATGGCCGCCCCACCGCAGACATTCACGATGACTCCTCTCGCGCCGGATACATTGGCTTCGAGTCCACACGCGGTGCAGCACTCGACCTGCGCAATCTGCGTGCACGGCCTCTGAATGTAAAGCAGATCTTTGATGGCTCAGACCTTTCGGGCTGGAAGAATGTTCCATATCAGCATCAACCGAGCAAAGGGCTCTTCCACGTATTTAGCGGATCCAATAAACCACACAGCGCGGACTGGAGCGTAAAGTCCGGCGCCATCCACGGCGAAAAAGGGCCGGGCGCGATTGAAACAGAATCGCAGTATGACAATTTCGTTCTTCAGTTCCGGGCCACTGCGAATGTGGACCCGAACAAGAAGGGCGTGTATCCCGCGCTTTCCATTCGCAACCAGTCAGGCAGCATTGGTACCGGCTATCCGCTGGGAATCGGCAGCCACATCGGCGAGATTGGTTCATTGGCCCGTCCGCGTAAGCCTGTAGACAACAGTAAGGGCGATGTTCTTGAAACCGTGATTGTGAATGAGCGTTCTATCTTCATATTCCTGAATGGCACGCTTTCCACCGCGTATCATGACACTCGGCCTGAAGCGGCCTCTCTCAAACAAGGCGCACGCATCGGCGGAGGAGTGCTCAGCCTTGAAATTCCTGAAGACGCGCACGCTGTGGACATCAAGTCGCTTGCTGCCGTTTCCATTCCCGCCAGCATGGGCGGCATTGTGAAAGACCAGCCAGAGCCGCAACTTGCCTCAGCCAAGGCGCAGTCTGCCTCCGGCGCTTCTGCAGACACGGCAACGCAGGCGGCCCAGCTTGCCGCGGCGCTCGGCGTTCCGTCTCCGCAAGTGCGCTCGCGCTCCGCAGAGCTGATCAGCCGCGCCGTCAAAAGCAATGACCCGCAGGAGCAGATGGACCTGTACGACCAGGTCATCAAGATAGATCCGTCTAATGCTGCCGCCATCCAGGGCTACAAAGACGCGCAGCAGAAACTTGCGCAGCAGCAGGCCCAGCAGGAGCAGCAGCAACATGCCCAGCAGGCAGAGACACAGAAAGCCAGCGCAAGCGAACAACAGTTGCAGAGCAGCCTTGCATCGGCAGAGGCCAGCTTCCTGGGTGGTCACATTCATGAAGCAGACCGTACGCTTCGCATTGCGGAGAGGATCGCGCCTTCCAACCCGGTTGTGAATGACCTGCGCCGCCGTATTGATAACGCTCTCGGCCTGCGCCGCAGATTGCTCTTTGCCGGAAGCGCAGCGGGCCTCGCTGCCCTGTTTGGAGGATCGCTCTTCTTCTTCCGCCGCCGCAGGCTCAGCCGCCACCCTGTGCTGGAAGTGGTGCAGGGGCTCGATCAGGGCCGCAAATACCCGCTCGACCGCGACGTGGTCCGCATTGGGGCAATCGCGCAGGACGGTGGGCAGAAAAATGACATCGTCGTCCGCGATGTGGAGCATATGGTTTCGCGCTTCCATTGCGAAGTGGTGAAGAAAAATGGATACCTTCTGCTCAAGGACATGAACAGCTCGAACGGCACAAAGGTGGACGGCAAGGCCGTGCCCCCGGGCACGCTTGTTCCCCTGGGCAGAAGCTCGCGCATTGACCTGGGCGGCACCGTCGTACTGCGTCTGGGCTATGAGCGCAAAAAGGCATGAGCGCTATGGAGATTCGTATTCGTGCGGCAGGCGAAAGCCATCCAGGCCGCAGACGGCGAATGAATGAGGATGCGTTTGGCTTTGATCTAGATCGCGGCCTCTTTGTTGTATGTGACGGGGTAGGCAGCAACCAGGCCGGGGAGGTAGCCAGCCGGCTGGCGCTCGATACCGTGCTCGACTATTTCCATCCTGGCGTCAATGGCGCGAGCGGCGGCTCTTCTCTGCATCGTGTCGTGCAGAAGGCAAACCACGCCCTGCGCAACGCCGCCGCACGCGAGTCGGCCTACTCCGGCATGTGCACCACCATTGTCTCCGCGCACCTTGACAGCAGCCGCATGTGGATCGCGCACGTGGGAGACAGCCGCGCCTATCTGCTTCGCTATGGCGCGCTGCATCGCCTGACCGAAGACCATTCGCTGCTCGCCGCACGCCTTCGCAGCGGGCTGCAGGGCGAAGCGCCGGAACTCGACGGCGTCCTCACGCAGGCCCTTGGCGCAGGAGATTTCGTTGTCCCTGAAGTCACATCGGTGCAGGCAAAGCGTGACGACTGCTTTCTGCTTGCCACCGACGGCCTGACCCGTATGCTCTCGAACTCTGAGATCCTGAGCATCCTCGTCGCATCGCTTTCGCCCGAACACGCCTGTCATCAATTGGTCGAGGCGGCCAACCGCGCAGGCGGCTTCGACAATATTACGTGCCTTGTTGTGGCAATTGACTGAATGGAGAGCTCCCGTGCCGAACGCTGGCTACATACACGTACAGATTGGCGGAGAAGATATTGACCTCGCGCTGCTGGCCGAAGTCGAGGTCCGGCAGAAACTCAATGATCACTGGACTGCGCGCGTGCTCTTCCGCTCCACGCATGACACGCAGCCCGACGTGGCGCAGATGCTGGGCCAGGCACTCACCATTTCCGGCTACGACCTTCTCGGCGTAGAGCACACTCTGTTCAGCGGCCCGGTGCGCGACGTTGAGCTGATTTACGAAGTCAACGGCAGCTACGGCGCGCACATTGGTGCCATCAGCGCAAGTTGGCTCATGGACCAGTCCCAGCGCCACGCATACTTCCTCAAGCAGTCGCCCTCCGCCATTGCGCAAACGCTGGCCGCAAATTACGGCCTCTCGCTCAAAGGCTCCATTGAGGGCGATGCGGGCCTTTCGCGCGTGCAGTGGAGCGAGAGCGACTGGAGCTTTCTACTGCGTCTTGTAGATGACGGCGAGGCCTGGCTGCGCCCCACGCAGGACGGCCTTGAAACCCAGACCAGCTTCCAGCCCGGCCCAACGCTCGAGTGGCGCGAGGGCGAGTACGGGCTGATGGAGTTCTCCGGCAGCGGGCACGTGCGTCCGGTGCTGCAATCCGGGGCGCACTACGACCACCGCGCCGCGCAGAGCCGGAGCTACGCCGGAGTCAAAAGCGAAGCGGCCTTCTACGCTCCCTGGAGCGGCCTGCGCGGAAAGGCCCTCTCTGCGGGAGAAAGCATTTCCGCAGCAACGGTGGCGGAGCGCCATCGCGCCACCACGCTCGATTCGTATCAGCAACAGTTACAAAAAGAATCGCGTCGCCAGGCGGTAAATGCCGGCATCTGTTCCGGCATCAGCCGCTCGCCTGAAGTAATGGCTGGGAATGAAGTCACCATTTCCGGCCTGGATGCGGACGTGGATGGCACCTATGGCGTAATCGAGTGCCTGCATCAGTGGACGCCGCGCGGCTTTGAGAACCGCTTCCGTGCCACGACGGCCCGGCGCTGGTTTGCACCCGAACGCCCCGCGCGTCCGCAGGCCGAAGGCGTCTTTCCTGCGCGCGTGGTGGCCAACCACGACCCACAGAACCTGGGCCGGGTACAGGTGCAGTTCTACTGGCAGGAAGAGAACGCGACGACCTGGGCGCGTTTGATCACCAGCCATGCCGGAGCAGGGCGCGGCGTGCTCATCACGCCGGAAGTGGGCGATGAGGTGGCGGTGCGCTTTGAAGAAGCCGACCCCGAGCGGCCTTACATTCTTGGTTCGGTGTGGAACGGAGTGCTTCAGCCGCCGACGAGCGGTTACTGGGAAGGCGGTACGAACGGCGGTGAGTTTGCAGCAAACAACATCAAGCGTCTGGTGACGAAGTCCGGCCATCGCGTCACGCTGGTAGACACCTCTGGGCAGGAAACCATTGCTATGGCGACGCCAAAGAGCAACCGGCTGGTGATGACGGAGAAGACCAACGAAACGGGCCGCCCGGCTGTGGTGCTGCACACCGACGGCGACATCATCCTCGCTGCCCCGAAGGGCCGAATCCACCTGCAAAGCAAGCTGCAGTCGAAGGAAGTGGGTGCAGGCGGGGGTGGTGTTGGCGCTGGAACAACCACCGCATCTCCACCATTATCAACACCCGCCATTGTTCCTGCGGTATACCAGCCATCGAGCGCAGGCGCACAAGTAATGCCGGCAAGCGCCGGTACAGGCGGCCCCGGAATGACTGCCGCCGAGCGCGCAGTGATTTGCAAGACTATTTGCGAGTGCAACCAGAGCGCGCCGCTGTCGGCCAGCGGCGCTCAGTTAAAACAGCAGTGCGTCTCAGCAAAACTCGAGGCTATGGATGCTGCTTCAGGCCACCGCAGCACCATCAAATCTGAAGTCAGCTACAACATGACGACCGAGCCACCCACGCCGATCATGGTGAACGACAATTCGACTCGTCCGCACCCCTGGAACAAATATCCAGGACAAAAGGTCCCAGACTTCATACCTGGTAAAGGCATGATGCGACGGCCCGACGCAGTGATTGTAAACAACCCCAACCTGCCACCGACCCAAGACAACCTACGCTCTGTTGTAGAGATCAAATTCCCTCCGCAACCACTTGACCGAGAACAAGATGATGAATATAGGCGGATCGCGGGTTCCAATGCTCAACTTGAACATCTAAGCCCTCAGGAATGCGGTTGCCCTGAGAAGCAAAGAGTGCCAGAGCCGCAGACTGTTCCTGCGCGTCAACCTGAAGGTCAGGAAGACCATACACTGCGGAATGTGGCCATAGGAGTAGGGGTTGGTGCGGCCGTGGTGGTAGGTGCGATCGTGCTGGCGCCTGAAGAAGCTGTCGCGGCTGCTGGATACGGTCTCCTACGATTAGGCGGATTTCTGCTCCGTGGTGCCGCCACAGCATACTAAGGTACAAGGAAAACAGGATGGAAAAAGAATTGAAGTTAACCCAAGCTGATCTACAGGACATCTTACATGGGGAACGCTTCGTCGAAGAAGACGGCAAGAAAGTCCTCGGAATAGGCTTAACTTCCCTCTTCTTATTTAAAGACGGGCGCACTCATGAAAAAAGAGCTGCAGTACGCAAGTGCATTGAAGAATTTCTCGAGTTGGCCAGGCCTCACTTACATTGGCAGACGATCGATAAACGAGAGGTTGACCTGAGTAAGCAAGAGCCAGTGGATCTTGAAGTTAGCGAACGAAACTACACAGAAGAGCATACTTGGAGTGCTATTTATTCTTCCGGCAGTGATCCGTTCGACGCTTCAGCATTTCAGGCAGCATTCCTTTGTCGGGCCTCGTGGCAACCTGTTGGTGTGAGCTATCTGAGCATACAGTTGCCTCTCTCCTATTTAAACCCTGACTTTATAGGTAGATTTCATCGGTTTGCTTCCATACTGCGCGCAACTCAGGCATACGCAGGTGTTGGCATTCTACAACGGCCCAGCATCGGAAGCGCTGCTCCTTATGAAACGCTGGTATACGAATTAGCGCAGCGTTATCCGGGCCTGGAGGTTTTTTCACCTTCTTGTACGTTCGAGAGCCTCAGTCTGAAGGACGCTATGCGCTGCATAAATTGGCTTACCGCCGTGGGCGATGAATTTCTCCAATCCTTAGGCAAGGTGGAAGACATTTGCCGCGGCATGAGCCAGCAGATATTGGTTTATCGCTATGAAGGCGGTATAGTTTTCCAGGCAGGCCCGAAGCCGGATCTTGGAGATGGTGAGAAGAAAATTGTCTCACAATACTACCGGGAAGTTGCCAGGGCTCTCAAGCCAGTCCGACTGCAAAAAATGATGTATCGTTTCCAGGAAGGCACGCATGGAGAACCAAACTTTGATCTAGAAGATACGCTTCGCTGGTTAGCCCGCTTTGATTAATTTTCCCGGCGAACCCGACTTTGTGTCATGCTTCGCGGCGCCAAGGCAATGAAGAGGCGAGGCCGCAACCATAGATCTTTCTGTATGCAGCCCGGCCCAACGCTCGAGTGGCGCGAGGGTGAGTACCTCCGGGCAGGAAACCATTGCCATGGCGACGCCGAAGAGCAACCGGCTGGTGATGACAGAAAAGACCAACGAAACCGGCCGCCCGGTCGTCGTTCTGCGCCTGGCCACGGTCCTGGGGTTGATCCCGTGACGGCGCGGACAGTGCCATCAGGCTCTCTTGGCTATGTTGTATCGCTCGACGGACTGCCTCTGTTGTCGTGGCGTGCCGGTGCAAAACTTGTCCCATAGTGCTTCCTTCCATCCACTGGATAGAATCGCACCCATCAAATGCCGGGACTAATCATCCAGCAGTTTTGGCATTCGAATCACCCACGACAGTTTCTGCAAACCTAATACAGGAATCCATCAATCTCGATGATGACAACAATATAGACGCTTGGATATTGTTTCGCCTGAACTTGGAAGCCTATTTGAATGAGTGGTATTCACATTGCTCGGCGTCCAATCAGAAAAGTCAAATGGAGGAGTTTCATGTATAAGTCTTTGAGGCCGATGGGAAAATTCGTGCTGCCATGGAGGATCTCATTATCTCTCCGGCAAGCTGCATTTAGAGCGCTTCTAGCTGCTCTATTTATCGCTTTTTTGTGGATGAATGACAAACCAGGTGTGGCGCAAAGCGGTGCAACCGGGACCATTGTTGGAACGGTGACTGATAATTCAGGAGCAGCCGTTCCAGGCGCTTCCGTTTCGATAACGAATGTGGGAACAAATGCGACCCAAAACACTATCACTTCTTCAACTGGAACTTATTCGATGCCATCACTTCTTCCGGGCATTTACCGGGTTACCGTGAAAAGATCTGGTTTTGCAAGCGAGGTAGTGGGCGGAATTGAACTCGCTGTGGGTAAGGCAGTGACAGTTGACGTGCATCTCCGTCCAGGTAGTGTCTCCGAAACAGTAAGCGTAAATGCCACAGCTGTGTCCCTGGATACGGAAAATGCTGCTGTGGGGCAGGTGATCAGGCAACAGCAGATCTCCGATCTTCCTCTGAATGGACGCAACTTTACGCAGTTGCTTACCCTAGAAGCCGGTGCGAGTTCCAACAGCGGAGAACAGGGAATTTACAGAGGTAACGAAGGAAATGCAATCAGTATTCAGGGTGGCCGCCCCGACTCGAACCGGTACACGCTCGACGGAATCGCTATTAACGACCTGATGTATTCAACGCCTGCAGTAGTCCCATCAGTAGAGGTTCTGCAGGAGTTTCAAGAACAAACCAAAGGCTATTCTGCTGCTTATGGCGGCGGTGCTAATCAAGTTAATCTAACTACAAAATCAGGCACCAACGAGCTCCACGGAACAGCTTATGACTACCTTCGTAATGATGCACTCGATGCATATACTTATCAGTTTGTCCAACCACCGCAACCGAAGACGCTGCTCAGGCAGAACCAATTCGGCTACAGTTTAGGTGGGCCTATATGGATCCCCAAACTGTATGATGGTAGGAATAGGTCGTTTTTCTTTGCCAATTACGAAGGCTTGCGTGCCCGCGCCTCTTTTAATCAGTTTGCGGTGGTTCCGACTCCGGAACAGATCAATGGTGTGTTTCATACCACCATTATCAATCCGACCACCCATATGCCCTATCCAAACAATACAATCCCTCGGAGCGATTTTTCGCAGTTTGCAATCAGCTCCATCTCTCACTTTCCAGCTCCTAATGTTAATGCTTCTCAGGGAAATTATCTCTATACTGTGCTGATTCCGCAGAATGCAGATCAACAGACCTATCGGTTTGACCAGTCGTTCAGCGATAGAGACAAGTTCTTTGCGCGATACACGCAGACCGAATACAACGTGGCGCAACCTGGCGTCCTCCCTGAAGGGACAACGTATCTGGACGAACCCAGCCGACAGGTCGTGGGTTCATATACGCACATGTTCAGTCCTACGATTCTGAATCAAGCACTATTTGGCTGGATGCAGGAAAACGTGAGCTCGAAAGGCGTTCCAATATCTGAATCAGCATGGAATGCAATTGGCTTCAAAAACGTGTTTCCATATAGCAGCCGGTATACTACATTTCCGCAGATCACAGTGCTCGGCTACTCCACGGTTGGAGGGCCCGGATACTCGCCGATGCTGTATGATCAGCCCAGCTATGAGTTTTCCGATACGCTGTCCATCGCGAAAAAAAATCATAACATTGGGATTGGTATAGATTTTCAGCACGTTGAGACGCGCGATAATTCCTTTTCTTCACCCAAGTTCTCCTTTGATGGTACTGTGAGTGGGAACCCTGTTGCTGATTTCCTGTTGGGATGGCCATCTTATGCGAATTCCCAAGTCCCTACAGAATTTTCAACCAAAGTTGAAAGCGCAAACGTGCAGAACTTTGTAATTGCACGTATCGCGCCATGGATTCAGGATGACTGGAAGGTCAGTCCGCGCCTTACTCTTAATCTAGGATTGCGGTGGGATTTCATGCCATTGCCCTATTCAACCAATGACAATATGTTCTGGCTCAATCCGAACATACCTGGCGGCGGTCTCTATACGGCAAGCAAGAAAGTCATCCAGGAAGGCTATGGCGGTAAGCTATACGAGTATAGTTCGGCACCAGGACCTCAGCAATGGAAGGTTTTTGCCCCAAGGATCGGGCTCGCATTTCGCCCATCTGCTAGTGAAACTACAGTGTTGCGCGTTGGCTGGGGCCTGTTCTATGACAATACCCAGATCAAGGAATCTTTTGCGGGCGGCTCGTACCCCTTCGCCGAGCAATCAGTTCACTACTATGTTAATACCAGCACGTTGTTTCCCGCCCCGGTCCCGCATGCACCTGTGACATCAGCCGATCTGGGCTTTGTCTGGGCAATGGACAAGTACATACCTCCATATGTGTCCATGTGGACAGCTTCAGTAGAGCGCGAAGTCAAGGGGGTCAAGTTCGAAGCGGATTATCTTGGCTCTGAGGCGCATCATCTAACGGGTCGCGCATGGGAAAATGCGCCCTATCCGTACGATCCTTTACATCCAACACCGGTTTCTGAGCGAATTCCGCTTCCAAATATTGGGGACGTCCTCGGTCATCCGTTTGAGTTCGCTTCAAACTACAATGCATTGGCCCTTAAAGCCGAACACAGCGGGCGCTCAATTACTTTCCTGGCTTCATACACTTGGTCTCACAGCCTGGACAATAAATCGAGCAATGCCGGAATCAATGGGGATACATCTGGAAATGGTCCGATGAACCAATATAACTGGGCATTGGACTATGCGACTTCCAGTTTTGACATCAAACATCGGTTTGTGGGCAACTTCCTGTATCAGCTTCCGTTCGGCAGGGGGCAGGCTTTTGGCAACAACACAAACAGGTTTCTCGACTTGTTGATTGGGGGCTGGCAGGCGAACGGTATTCTGGATCTCCATACCGGACAACCGTTCTCGATTGCTGGCTTCGATGTAGGTTTTATCAACCGAAATTTTGGGCAGCGGGCCAATATCGTGGGTGATCCCTATCCATCAGGGTTTCATAAATCAATCAATGAATGGTTCAATACTGCTGCTTTCGTAAATCCGCCTATGGGATATTTCGGGAACTCCAGCCGGGATCTTTTGCGCGGCCCCGGATTCGCAAACCTCGATTTTTCTTTGTTCAAGTCTATTCCTTTAGGTGATCGTGTGAGATGGCAGACACGGGGAGAATTTTTTAATGCGTTCAATCATACTAACTTCGGAAACCCGAGCAATGCGGTCTATGCGTCTAACTTTGGTGTGATAGGCTCTGCAGCACCGGGCCGGATTGTGCAGGTGGCCATGAAACTCATCTGGTAAGAGGTCCGGACAAGAGTGCAACCAGTATTCCACCGAATTTCCAGAGATCCAAGGCAGCAGGAGACCTGCTGCCTTGGTGGATTCAGACGCATTGCAGTACAAAGCGAGCGCAAAAATTTCTAACTTCAGAATCAAGAAGCAAGCCGCGTTTACTCGCAAGTCAAATATTAGGCGTCAGGTGGCCTTTTGGCCTTTTCTTATGCCTGTCAGAATCACATGGATGATTCTTTGTGGTTTGCATAGATCCGATTCAGGATCATCGGCCTGATCTAAGTTAGAAGGCTCTCTGCTTTGTACTTTCTAAATGTGTCGCATTTAGGACTACCTACAGAGGACCTGTTATGACCTGGGGTTTGCCGCCAGCATCAGATGCAACCGGCATGTAACCATCAGCAGTATAAGTGGAGCTTTATCTTATCTGGATGATCAGTACAAAAAGTGAAAGACAACTCAATGATCAGTAAGGAGTAATACGAGTGATAATGAATCGACGGGAGTTTGTGAAAGGTGGCGCATGCGCCTCCCTGGCCATAGGCATGCCCCCTCAGAGGCAAGAAGCAGAGGGGCATTATCAAATTGGGGCCTACTATTTTCCGAACTTTCATGTAGATCCGAGAAATGAATACATCCACGGCAAAGGATGGACTGAATGGGAGATTTTGAAGCGCGGCGAGCCAAAATTTCCTGGTCATCACCAGCCCAAGAAACCTCTATTGGGCATGGAAGATGAAGCGGATCCCAATGTGTTCCAAAAAAAAATAGATTTGGCAGCCGAGGCAGGTATCGGGCACTTCATCTTTGACTGGTACTGGTACGAAGATAAGCCATTTTTAAACCGTGCATTAGAGGAAGGATACCTCAGAGCATCCAATCAAGATAGAGTTAAATTTTGCTTGATGTGGGCGAACCATGATTGGTATAACCTGATGCCTGCAAGGAGGCTTGAGCTGCAAAGGCCGATTATTTATCAAGGCACATATGATGCGGCTACTTTCGCCAAAGTTACTGATTACATTATTTCGCATTACTTTAAGCAACCATCCTATTTCAGGATTGATGGGTCTCCATATTTCTCGATTTATGAATTGAAAAACCTGATCGAGAGGATGGGGGGAATCGAGATTGCGCGAACTGCATTTGAGCAATTTCGGGAGAAGGTCCGTGCTGCGGGATTCCCGGATGTCCACTTGAATGCGGTGGCGTGGGGGGTTGACGGTCTCGCAAATTTGTCAGATATATTCAGCTCCCTTGGCGTTCGTAGTGTTACCTCGTATACCTGGATCCATCACTGTAAAATGACTGGCTTCCCTGTGTCTGACTATGCTGACGTGCTGGTGCAGGCTGAAGGCTACTGGCGCACTGCGCCGTCCCGATTTGGGGTGCCATACCATACTGACGTCAGCATGGGTTGGGATCCAAGCCCCAGATCTTGCCAATCTGATCGTTACGAGCAGGGTACGTATCCCTTTACGCCAATTCTGCAGGGGAATACTCCGCAACTATTTCGGACGGCCCTTGCCAAGGCGAAGGCGCATATGGATTCTCATTCCGATATTCCAAAGGTATTAACCATTAATGCGTGGAACGAATGGACAGAAGGCAGCTATCTTGAGCCTGAGTCGCTGTACGGGATGGACTACCTTAACTCTATTCGAAGTGTATTTCTATCATAGCTCTAAGTAGCTGTACTATTGTGTTATGGGTATTGATTTCTCTGCGGTGGATTGTCCTGGCGCGCAGGGACCGATGTCGCTAATTTGACCTATGATGCGCCGCTTGTCAGCGTCAGGGACCGGGCGTAGTCAAAAAAGGAGGCAGAAAGTGAACAGACGGGATTCCTTAAAGCTGTTAGTGGCAGCGACGGGCAGCATCATGCTCCCGGCGGGATGGGTTACGCAGGCCCGATCAATGGCGACAGGTAAGCCGCGGGTAACAGGGCCAGCCCACGACGGATTTGCAATACAGCCCGCCTTTACTCCGCTCGTATTCGGTGAAATCGTGCCTAAAGGGTGGATACTCGCGCAGATGCAGCGCGATCTGCGGACTGGCTTTGCGGGCCATCTTGATGAATTTTGCCATGAGGTGTCGAGTGACATTTTTTCTTCCGGGCGAAACCGGCCAGGCAAACCAAACAACGCGAATGTTACTGCCGATCCATGGTGGAACGGGGAAAGCGAAGGCAATTGGCGATGCGGCCAGATGATGATGGCGTGTCTTACTCGAGATACTGAGTCCATGGCCAAAGCGGACGCTTACGTGAAGCATATTCTTGCGTCGCAAGATGCAGATGGTTACATCGGTATCTTTTCCCCAGAGCTTCGTTACCGCGGCAATGGCGAGCTCTGGACCCAAACCTGCCTATTCCGCGGACTACTCGCCTACGCGGATGCGACTGGAAACGAACAAGTCCATGATGCAGTAAAGCGCGCCGTTGATTGTACTATCGAAGGGTATCGGAACAAGGAACTTAACCTTACCTGGCACGATGCCCTGTACACGGACGTTCTTGAGGACCTGTACACGAGGACAAAGTCAAAATCTTATCTGGATTTTGCATTGCGTCTTTATCACGCAAGCCCAAAACTTACGGATTTTTTCCAGCAACCTATCATAGACAACAAATTCAACCAGTGCTTTCGAAACGGACACGGTGCCACTGTGGTTGAAGCCATGCGTATGCCCTTCTGGTTTTGGCTTGCGACCGGTGATGAGGAATATTTGAAATTTGGTGTGAGCGCTATTGCAGCTATGAATGAATTCGTGATGCCAAGCGGCGCCGTCGTTAGTGAAGAAAGCATAGATGCGCCACCGCGTCCATGGAACGTAGGTTATGAATATTGCTCGATTCTTGAGCGGCAAGTGACTCTCCTCAACGCAGGTCAGAAGAAGGGTGATGCTGCTTATTTTCAGGCGGCCGAGCATCTCTGGTTCAATGCAGCCCAGGGTTCTCGTGAGCCTGACGGTTCGGCCATCCTCTATTGTTCTTATGAAAACCGGCTCTCGATCCATGACGAGATGGGAAAAAGGCAAAGGTTCTCTCCCACGCATGAGCAGGTGGCAGTGTGCTGCTGCCCCAACTCTACTCGTGTGGCCTCCTATTTCATTCGTAACGCGTGGATGCGACCAACATGCGAGGAGCCCGCATTGGTTGCCACGCTTTATGGTCCATGCGAGATGAAGACGCAAATCGCAGGTGTCATGGTTAGGATTGAAGAAGATACACAGTATCCTTACGCGAATGAGATTGAAATTACTGTGCATCCAGAAAGGCCTGTCTATTTCTGCCTGTGGCTCCGCGACCCTGAATGGTCGGATGAGACGAAGATCTCCTGCTCCGGTGCCCGTATCCGCCGGAGCGGAACCTTCTGGCAGGTACGGAGGGAATGGAAGGCCGGAGATACAGTTCACATTCATTTCCATCAGGAGATCCGCGAAGTGCGGGCATTGGGAGAGGAAGTCGCGCTGCAATATGGGCCGCTGCTCTACGCTTTGCCGGTCCCGAGCGAAGCACAAACTGTAAAAACCTATGCCCATAGCAATCTGACGGACTACTACGTAACCAAGTCGAAAGATGCAGATGCAGATCTCGCATTGCCAGCCGCTGAACGGAATCGTAGTTTTGGTTTTGTGCCGAAAGCCGCTACTGGAACTAATCCTGATTACCCGCTCGATCAACCAGGAACTGTTTTGAGCGGTACACTGCTCCGCAAAAACGGCCAGTCTGCGCCTGCCACGCTCGTTCCAATCGGTGCACAAAGTACTCGCTTACGTCGAGTTACCTTCCCAATCGCGTGAGCTGTGTATCCTGCCCGGTAATTTGTACCAGTGTGGGTGTTTGGTGTAGCCCAGTTGAGGTCATCTGCTCTGGATTGTGGAGCGAACCGACGCCTGGCTGGTCCAATTCCGCCGACTCTGGTTCGACACGAGCGGATCAGAACCGTAACCGGCATCGGCGATCACGTGCCTGGGCTTTTGCCACGGGACACGGACTTCTTCAAATGTGGCTTCCGCAAGCGTAACTTCGGCCGGAGGGCACTTTCCAGCTGAACTCCCAGTCGAAGACCCTTGACCGTCGACCAGTACTATTCACTTTGTCCCCTTGCCGCGCCTGGTTTTTACCGACGGTAGTGTCCAGGTAGTGTCCAGTAAGTTTCGCACTTTCGATCTTCCCTGGAACTTAGGAAGGTTGTTGGTTGACGTTGTTTTGCCAGTGGTCGCCATGGGGACCACTGGCAAAGCGGCTCAGGCGATGGCCCGGACTTCGGCCAGCCTGTTCATCTGCAAGTAGCGTTTCGTGC